>Ga0335069_10000001_pt1 | contig 966835 bp, 978 predicted proteins | sample Lox_Sample_11_FD_206714 | JGI IMG/M metagenome (GOLD analysis project Ga0335069, IMG submission 206714) | Soil microbial communities from Loxahatchee National Wildlife Refuge, Florida, United States - Lox_Sample_1.1 | ecosystem: Environmental > Terrestrial > Soil > Wetlands | place: USA... | reverse complement strand
AGGATGGGTCTGCGGCCGATTAGGTTGTTGTTGGGGTAACGGCCCAACAAGCCTGTAATCGGTACGGGTTGTGGGAGCAAGAGCCCGGAGATGGATTCTGAGACACGAATCCAGGCCCTACGGGGCGCAGCAGGCGCGAAAACTTTGCAATGCGAGCAATCGTGACAAGGGAACTCCGAGTGCCTGTAAAATCAGGCTGTCCGCCAGTGTAAATAACTGGTGAAGAAAGGGCCGGGCAAGACCGGTGCCAGCCGCCGCGGTAATACCGGCGGCTCGAGTGGTGGCCACTATTACTGGGCTTAAAGCGTTCGTAGCTGGCTTGTTAAGTCTCTGGGGAAATCTTCCGGCTTAACCGGAAGGCGTCTCAGGGATACTGGCAGGCTAGGGACCGGAAGAGGTGAGAGGTACTCCAGGGGTAGGAGTGAAATCCTGTAATCCTTGGGGGACCACCTGTGGCGAAGGCGTCTCACCAGGACGGCTCCGACAGTGAGGAACGAAAGCTGGGGGAGCAAACCGGATTAGATACCCGGGTAGTCCCAGCTGTAAACGATGCGCGTTAGGTGTATCGGTGACCACGAGTCACCGAGGTGCCGAAGAGAAATCGTGAAACGCGCCGCCTGGGAAGTACGGTCGCAAGGCTGAAACTTAAAGGAATTGGCGGGGGAGCACCACAACGGGTGGAGCCTGCGGTTTAATCGGACTCAACGCCGGGAAACTCACCGGACAAGACAGCTGAATGATAGTCGGGCTGAAGACTCTACTTGACTAGCTGAGAGGAGGTGCATGGCCGTCGTCAGTTCGTACTGTGAAGCATCCTGTTAAGTCAGGCAACGAGCGAGACCCACGCCAACAGTTGCTAGCTCGTCCTCCGGGATGGAGAGGACACTGTTGGGACCGCCTCTGCTAAAGAGGAGGAAGGAATGGGCAACGGTAGGTCAGCATGCCCCGAATTGTCCGGGCTACACGCGGGCTACAATGGGTGGGACAATGGGTATCGACACCGAAAGGTGAAGGCAATCTCCTAAACCCATCCTTAGTTCGGATTGTGGGCTGCAACTCGCCCACATGAAGCTGGAATCCGTAGTAATCGTGTTTCAAAATAGCACGGTGAATATGTCCCTGCTCCTTGCACACACCGCCCGTCAAACCACCCGAGTGAGGTCTTGATGAAGCCGTCGTTTTCTGCGGCGGTTGAATCTAGGTTTTGCAAGGGGGGTTAAGTCGTAACAAGGTAGCCGTAGGGGAATCTGCGGCTGGATCACCTCCTAACGAATTTTATTCGGGTTAAAGCGGTTACTGGACAAACTGTAAAATTGCCGGTGTCGACAAGAAAAGGCTCAGGTGTTCAGGAAGGGAACACAATAATCTGGGTTCGAATCCCAGGGGGCTGTTTAGATGCACCTCGAGATGTGAATCACGAGGGAAGGGCTGAAAGTCAAACCAATGACTTTGCGAGGCCGTGTAAAGGTTTGCACTCAGGACGTTAAATGGGTTTAGCGGAGCATTAGTTTAAACCTACCAGTGGATGGCTCGGTTCAAGTGCCGAAGAAGGGCGTGCCAAGCTGCGATAAGCTCCGGGTAGACGCAAGGAATCTGTGATCCGGAGATACCCTAATAGGACATCCTGACGCTTTATGCGTCTTTCCGTAAGGAAAGGGAACGCCCCGAATTGAAACATCTCAGTAGGGGCAGGAAAAGAAATCAAACGAGATGTCGTTAGTAGAGGCGATCGAACACGACAGAGCTCAAACCGAATCCCGCAAGGGAGATGTGGTGTTGTAAGCCCACCGGACGGTACCGGATGTGAAGCGGAAGTTGCCTGGAATGGCACACTACAGAGGGTGATAGTCCCGTACGCAGAAGCAGACGGTATCAGGTGGTGTCTTGAGTACCGCGGGTTGGAATTCTCGCGGGAATCCGGGGGTCATCAACCCCTAAAGCTAAATACACCTTGAAACCGATAGCGAATTAGTAGCGTGAGCGAAAGCTGAAAAGTAACCCTGAAAAGGTGGTTAAAAGTGCCTGAAATTGGTAGGTGATCGCGAGTTGCGGCATGAAAGGATCTTCCTTATGAAGGAACCCGTCGCGAGGCGGTAGTACGGGTAAGGTTGCCAGTGTCGCAACGTACGTTTTGAAGAACGGGCCAGAGAGTTTATTCTGTTGGCGAAGGTTAACCCAAAAGGGAAGCCATAGGGAAACCAACAAGTCCGTAGCAGCAATGCGTGGGACGGCGTATTAAAAGTGCGTGGAGTCAGCAGGATAAGACCCGAAGCCGGGTGATCTATGCGTTGGCAGGTTGAAGCGTGACGAAAGTTGCGTGGAGGACCGCAAGCGGTATTGATATGCAAATCATTCGTGTGACCTACGTATAGGAGTGAAAGATTAATCGAACCCGGCATCAGCTGGTTCCTCCCTAAACATGTCGCAGCATGACCTAACCGGAGATAGTCGGTGAGGTAGAGCACTGATTGGGGGAGCTGGGCGGGAAACTGCTCACCCCCCTGTCAAACTCCAAACTCCCCGACATCCTAGATGGTTGGAAGTCCGCATTACGGGGTAAGCTTGTAATGCGTAAGGGAAACAACCCAGACCGTGGTTAATGTCCCTCAATGTAGGCTCAGTGTAAACACTGAAATTGGTCCTAGGTCAAAGACAACTGGAAGGTGAGCTCAGAAGCAGCTATCCTTTAAAAAGTGCGTAACAGCTTACCAGTCAAGATTTAGGGCGGTGAAAATGGACGGGGCTAAAGCCTACTACAGAGACCACGGAGCACCGAAAGGTGATCTGGTAGGGAGGCGCTCTGCGTGGGTAGAAGCTGGGTCGTAAGTTCCAGTGGACCGCGTAGTGATGAGAATTCTGGCAGTAGTAGAAGCATAGTTGGGTGAGAATCCCAACCGCCGCAGGGGCTAGGTTTCCTCGGCAACGTTCGTCAGCCGAGGGTTAGTCGGTCCTAAGGTGCGTCGTAACTCGAACGTACCGAATGGGAAACAGGTTAATATTCCTGTACCATGTGGTTTTTAGTCGTAAGACCCTGACGCTTTGGGGTATGCCCAGCGGGACTGTCATCCCGTCCAAGCATATAATCCCGTGGAGTACCGTAATGGTGAGAATCGGGAGAAAGTGTGATGGGGTAACTAGGCAAATTCCTTGAGCCCATGAAAAGGGAATCACATGTCCGTACCGAGAACCGACACAGGTGCCCCTCGCTGAAGAGGTGTAGGCGTGTCGGATTTAATCGTAGTTAAGGGAACTCGGCAAATTGGCCCCGTAACTTTGGGATAAGGGGTGCCTGCCTGGAGATCAGGCAGGTCGCAGTGACCGGGGCGCACTAACTGTCTAATAACAACATAGGTGACTGCAACTCCGAAAGGACTAGTATAGTCACTGATTCCTGCCCAGTGCGAGTATCTGAATACCGGGTTCAACCGGACGAAGGACTCGTAAACGGCGGGGGTAACTATGACCCTCTTAAGGTAGCGTAGTACCTTGTCGCTTAATTGGCGACTTGCATGAATGGATTAATGAGTGCGCTACTGTCCCTAACACGAATCCGTTGAACCTTTTGTCCTAGTGCAGAGACTAGGGACTCCTGATGGGAAGTGAAGACCCCGTTGAGCTTTACTGCAGCCTGTCGTTGAATTACGATAATTCTTGCGCAGTGTAGATGGGAGGCGTTATATCCGTTACTTTCGGGTGACGGGGAGCCAATGATGAGACACCATCCTAGTTTTGTTGTAGTTCTCACTCTAACGAGGACACCGGTAGGTGGGCAGTTTGGGTGGGGCGCCACACCCTCGAAAAAATATCAAGGGTGCCCCAAGGTCAACTCATGTGGGTCAGAAACCCACAGAAGAGTGTCAAGAGCATAAGTTGGCCTGACGCGATCACGCATAGCAAGTGATCGCGAGAGGAAACTCGGGTCTAACGAACCAATATAGCCTTTTGGTGAGGCTTATTGACTACAGAAAAGCTACCACGGGGATAACAGAGTCGTCGCCGGCAAGAGCACATATCGACCCGGCGGCTTGCTACCTCGATGTCGGTTCTTTCCATCCTGGCTGTGCAGCAGCAGCCAAGGGTGAGGTTGTTCGCCTATTAAAGGGGATCGTGAGCTGGGTTTAGACCGTCGTGAGACAGGTCGGTTACTATCTATCAGGAGTGTTTGAAGTCTGAAGGTAAGAATGAAATAGTACGAGAGGAACTTTCATTCGGCGCCTCTAGTCGATCGGTTGTCCGACAGGGCAGTGCCGAGCAGCCACGCGCCAAGGGATAAAAGCTGAAAGCATCTAAGCTTGAAACCCGGCCTAAAAAGAGACTTCGTTACAGGACATGGGTAAAAGACCCGTTTGATAGGCTTCGGATGTACGCACGAAGGCAACGACGTGTTCAGTCCGGAAGTACTAACGTCCAAACACTAGTGCTCACCACGCTAAACCCAGACGAAATTCTGAGTGCAAACCTTATATCGTATCCTGTCCTACAGGATAAGGTATCATCCTACACGGTCGCCAAGGTGGCGGAGCGGCCACGCGGTTGACTGCAGATCAACTACACTCCGGTTCAAATCCGGACCTTGGCTTGGACCGGTTTCCCATAAGGGAAAACCGGTCTGACGAAGAATGAGCATCTAACGTTCTTCGGCTGCAAAACAAAAAAAAAGCAAATCATGTGGTGATAGCGGCCATAGCTGTCGGGAAACACCTGGTCTCATTCCGAACCCAGCAGTTAAGCTGACACACGTAGTATGCTGTACTGAGGTACGCGAGTCCCCGGGAACCATACCAAGCTGCTATCACCTTTCCTTCTTACACGGTATCTGTTCTTGTAATGTTTATCCTAAAGAGCGAATGCTCCCGTTATGTCATCGTATCGTTTAACATGGATACCGGCAGGTCCGCGACCTGCGATGAATGTACCGATCTGCTGACCTGTGTCCCGGCTTATCCGGCCCTGGGCGCATTCTCTTCTGCCTGTTTTGCCGGGCAGAAGTTACAGATTGAGAAGAAGACCTCTTTTTCCCGGTCCCGGATCAGGCAGTAGTAGATCCCGTTCCGGTCCTCGACACTAAATCCACCGGGAAACGGCATGCCCACGGGATGGCCGGGTTTTTCGAGGACAAACATGGTAAATGCAGCCATGAGGTAATAGAAGAACCGGTGCTTCGGCGAGTAGTGGAACGGGGTCCGCTCCGCGAGCTCGTCCCAGGTAAAGCAGCCCTCGGGGATCATCGCGCAGAATTTCCCGAAGGTTTCGCGGTCCCGGATTGGATCCTGATCCTGCCGGAACGCACCAGACCGGTACATCAGGAGGAGCCGGTGGTGGGCGCCGAAGAGCTGCTCGTGGAAGAACGGGCGGACCCGGCTCCGGTAGGGTTCGGGCAGGGCGTCCACTTCTGAAAAAAGCCGCCCGCCGATCACCTGAAGGTCCGCTACGGTATACCCGCTGACTTCCTCTGCGAGGATCCCGCACAGCTCCCCTTTTGTCCTGGCCGCCGCAAGACGGCGTGATGTGGCTGCGATTTCCTCTTTTTCTGATGCAGGGGGTTGAATTGCGCCCGTCATGGGATCTGGGTCCAAACCGGAATAACTGAGGTACCGTGCGTGCCGGCACCATATTATCCTGCCTCATCCGGTATTTGCTCCCGGGGTATACTGTACCGACACCTTAACCATGGACAACAGGCAAATCTCTGCATACTATATGGTCCTTTCCCGGCGATCTTCCTGCTGCTGCAGACCGGCGGCTGTCCTGCTGGCACTTGCCGCCCTGATGTTCCTTATCGGAACCCCGTCTTCGGCTACCCTTGTCCTTACCGGTACGGTGTTCTCGCCATCTCCCCCGCTCGTTGTCGCGGGTGGAGAAAATGCAACCAGTTCTTTTGTCATCCTTCCTTCGGGTGCCACCACGTTCTCCCGGTACCACACACTCCAGATGCAGACCGGTCTTCCTGGTGCCCGGTGGAATATCCAGGTGCTGGTCAACGGCGCTCCGGCTGCGCAGCAGTCTGCATCGGGCGATACAGCATTTGTGAACGGATATCTCCTCTCGTACCCTACCACAAACGACGTCTCGTTAACGGTCCGGGTTAACGGGACAGTCCCCGCCGGCACCGGATCTGATGTCACGATCCTGCAGGTCACCGAGCTCGACAATGGCGGGGCACCCGTTCCCGGGGGCAGTGTCACGGTCAGTGCGCCCCGTGCAACACCGGTACCGGTAAATGGTACCGGTTCCGAGGAGCCGGTGGCGATGACAACGGTGGTGTCGCCAACCCCACAAGCCCGGTCCCCCGGTTTTCTTCCTCTTACCGGTCTTCTCGCAACCGTGGCTGCAGCAGCGATATACGGTCTGCCCCGGTCACGGCGCTGATCCTACCGGGCATTCCGTGACGTTTCTGCCGGGAGCCATCTGCTGACCGCCGCTGCGCCTGCACCGCCCAGCGCAAGGCAGGCACCGATCACTACAAGGCCGGCATGCGTGCTGCCGGTCACCTGCGTCAGGTATCCCATGAGGGTAGGCCCGACAAAACCACCGGCATTTCCCACGGAATTGATAACAGCGATCCCGGCCGCAGCGGTTATCTCGGCGAGAAAGATCGAAGGGAGTGTCCAGAACGGCCCGAATGCACAGAATATTCCCACCGTAGCAATGACGAGCAGGAGAAATGCCCATCCCGGGGAAGCAACAACCCCGGATCCCGCCAGCGCCAGTCCGCCGATCAGGGGCGGGAGAGCAGTATGCCAGCGCCGTTCCCCGGTCCGGTCAGAGTGCCGCGACCAGAGGATCATCGCTACGCCTGCACAGGCATACGGCACCGTCATGATCAGGCCGATGGACGTATTGGAGAGGCCTCCATTCATCGATCGGATGATCTGGGGCATCCAGAATCCCAGGCCGTACAGGGCAATAACGAGCATGCAGTAGACAAGAGCAAGGTGCCAGACCCGCCGGTCGGTGACCACCGAGGTCAGATCGCGGTGTCCTCCCTGTTTCTGTCGCTCGCTGTTCTCCTTTCGGATCTCCCCGGCCAGCCAGTCCCGTTCCTCCTGTTCAAGCCAGCGGGCATCCTCCGGCCTGTCGGTCAGGTACCAGTACGTGACCAGGCCGAGGATCACCGCGGGCAACCCTTCCAGGACAAAGAGCCAGCGCCAGCCTTCCATGCCAAACCAGTGGATGGAATCGAGAATCCAGGTGGAGACCGGCGCACCCACGATGGTGGAGATGGCCAGTGCGGTCATCAGGAGCGCTACCGCCTTTGCCCGTTCGCCCTCGCGGAACCAGTAGGTGAGGTACAGGAGGATGCCCGGGAAGAACCCTGCCTCCATCACCCCAAGGACGAACCGGAGCACGGCCAGCTGCAGTGCACCGGTGGCAAAAGCCGTAATTATCACGACGATCCCCCAGCTGATGAGGATCCGGGCAATCCAGGTCCGGGCCCCGGTCTTCTGGAGGATCAGGTTGCTGGGGAGTTCGAATAAGAGGTACCCGATAAAAAAGATCCCGGAGAGAAAGCCGAAGACCTCACTGGAAAGCCCCAGCGCACTGTTCATCTGGAGTGCGGCAAAGCCGAAGTTCACCCGGTCCAGGTAGGCGATCACGTAGAGGAGGATAAGAAACGGCAGCAGCCGGGCGCTCACCTTTTTGAGCGTCCGCGGCCCGATCTCCTCGTTCTCGCGGGTATTCACGTACAACCGGTATATCCTTCCCCCCATTATGCCTGTTGGAACACATCCTGTGCCGGGCCCTCCCCCCGGACCCCCGGACGGTCCGGGCCGGTGACACGAGGATCAGCTATACAAATTCCTGTACCCCACCTTGTTGTATGGATAACACCGAGGCGGCCCGGAACGCCCTTCGCGGAACAACGATTGCGGAAAAACTGGCATCGATCGGTATCGAGCGGGGCCGGATGGTCGAGATCCGCCATCTCGATTCGGTTGGCAGGGACTACGGGATTGCCGTGTACCTCTTTTTTGAAAAGGATCTGGCCATGAACCGGACGCTTGCCCAGGTAGAAGCAGAGTTCCGCGGGGTCCCCGAGTACGAGCGCCCGTACGTCCGGGTGGACCGTTTCCTCGCGTTTACGCAGGAGAATGACCCCTCATTTCTCCGCACGCTCGATGAATTTCCCATGATGATCGAGATTGCATCGGTCAGCGAAGAGCCCGATCCCGCCACCGGCCGTTCCTTGCCGGTCATTATTGGCCTGATGCCGTTTCTGGACGAGTTCGATGTGGATGTCGACCTGACGAAGCAATCAGGACAGAATCTCCGGTGATCCTCCTGCAGCTGAGATGCTGCGGGAAGTTCCTGCCGGGAGCAGGGTGAAGTACCATGGCAAAAAAAGTGCACCGGTTCATCTGGCAGTTCGTGATCGGGTTCGGTTTCCTCTCCGGGCTCTGGACAGCCATCGGCATTAACCCGGAAAACGTGCTCATCAATGCCCTGGGTACTGCGGTCACGGCGCAGTACTCGGATCCCGCGCTCCACACCTTCTTCCTTCTCCTGCCCACCCTTATCCTCATCGTTTCGGTTGCCGGGGCATACATAAACGGCAGGGTCCCGGGCCTGGTTGCCGTCCTGCTCGCCTATGTGGCGGGGCTGGTGATCCTTTCCCATCTGGTCGCCGGCCTTGTCGTTCTCTGTGCTGCGATGGTGGTCGCGTATTATGCAGCCCGTTCGCGCCGGCGGTGAGGTCGTGGGCATCGCACCAGTATAAATCCCGGCACGACATATAAGACCGGTCATGAGTCTGTTTCCCAAAAAACATCTCATCTGTTTTTTTGATACCATAGCCCCCAGCAAATACCTGTTGAAGTTCAGGAAACTGGCTATGTTCGAGCCGTTTATGGGATACGATATCGCACAGCGGGGCAGGCTTCCTCACTACGGCAGTACCGAGCGGAAACGGTTCTCGTCGGATTTAAAAAAGATCCGGTCCGATACTGACCTCCTCCTGGAGGACATCGAGGCCTACCAGATCTATATGGCCACCCGGATCACCCGGAAGATCCCCGGGGATATCGCGGAGGTCGGGGTATACAAGGGAGGGTCTGCCAAGATCATCTGTTCGATGAAGGGTGACCGGATCCTCCACCTCTTCGATACCTTTGCCGGCCTGCCCCGCGTTGATGACGTGGACGCGGTCTGGCCGTTCTACGAAGGGAAGTTTGCCGCGTCCTACGATGAGGTTAAGGCATACCTGGCATCGGAGAAGAACGTCCACCTGTACAAGGGGCTCTTCCCCGATACGTCGGGACCGGTCCAGGACAAGACGTTCTCCCTGGTCAACCTTGACGTGGACACCTACGAGAGCACGAAGAAGTGCCTTGAGTTCTTCTATCCCCGGATGAACCCCGGGGGAATGATCGTCTCCCACGATTATCTTACTGCCCCGGGCGTCCGCAAGGCCGTGGACGAGTATTTCGCTGACAAGCCCGAGCCGGTGGTGGAGACCTCCGCCTCCCAGTGCATCGTGATAAAATTATAACGGCTGATCACGCCGTCCTTTTTTGTCCCGGCATCCCGCCGGGTCGAATGTGCAAAAAAAGTGGCCGGAAAAACCGGTTATTCCCTGAAGATCAGGATCCCGAAGATGATCAGCATCAGGCCGGCAAGGAGGACCACGATCCCGATCAGGCCTTTGACTGCAACGATCACGTCGGGCAGGAAGGCCCAGATCGCATAACCCCCGAGAATCAGCAGTACAATACCCACTACCAGTGCAGCAATTCCAGTCTTGTCCATATGAATCTCCGCTATAATCTCTCTGAATCGTCCCTTATAAGCGTGTTGCCGGAAGCGGTCCCGGAAAGTATCAGCGGAGGAGAGAACACAGCGTTCAGGTCCGCACGATCCTGAGGATCTCGACAGCGATCTCCTGCACATCCCGGGTGTGGAAGGCAAACGATCGTTTCAGGGGAAAGGTACCGGCAACCCTGCCGGCGACCCTGCCCCGCCCGGCAATGTATGCCTCCACAAAGGGGGTCGAGCCGGCGTTAAAGATGCCATACGTCACCGGGGCGATGGCAAGGGCACAGTCAATGAACGGCCGGTCGGCATGCACGTTCTGTTTCTGAGCGCCAAACGGCGGGTTCATCACCACGGTATCGCAGGGTCCGATTTCCTCTGTACAGGCCCACCCGGCATCTTTACCCGTACCGCCCAGGTCGGCCACGATAAAATTCACTTCTGCCCCAAGCAGCGCCGCATTCTTTTCCGCAGTGCGGAGGGCATCCGGGTCGAGATCTATGCCCCGCACCGTCTCGGCACCAAGCAGCGCAGCCCCGATGGCGAGGATACCGGTGCCGCAGCCGAGGTCCGTGACCGCCGTTTCCGCAATATCGCCGCTGACAAACGCATCATAGAGGAGCCGTGCCGCAAGAGTGGCCGGCGTCTGGTACTGCTCGCGGGCTGCCCGGGGCTTCTCGAAGCCGGCGCAGCGCTGCAGTGCCATCTCCAGCTGCCTGAGTTTCATGCAATCTCGTCGATGGTGTAGTCGTCCCACGCCCGCACGCCGCAGAGGATCTCAAACTCCTGGGGGGAGAGGACGGGCCTGCCAAACCGTACCTGGTCATCGTAGGCAAGGCGGGGGCAGGCGGTGTTCACGTAGCAGTCGAAGCCGAGATTGAGGATCTGGTCGGGGGTCACCTCGCGCAGGGTGATCACCACCGCCCCGGGGGCCAGCCCGGCAAGCCGTGCAGCCAGCGCCCGGCGCTCCTGCCCGCTCTTGGTGCTGAGAATGATGCCGAAGGACCGGGCCGCTCTCGCTTTTTCAATAACCGCAGAACGCCGGCGCAGGAGGGATTCGGCGCTCACCTCCTGCGCAGTGCCGGCAAGCGGGTCGAGCGCGATCACCCGGGCTTTTGTGGCAAGGGCAATACCGATCGGGTGGAAGATCCCGGTACCGACAAAGAGGATCTCCCGGGCAGCGGTCGCTTTTGCCGCGGCAAAACTGCACCCGAGCACCTGCCCCCGGAGCGGTGTCCGTGGGGTTCCCCCGGCCACCCGGGCCTCGTGGCCATGGGAGGCAAGGAATGCTTCCATGGCCGGGACGAGGTGGGTATGCTGGACCGTGGTGACAAGGCCGACGGTCTTTTCATGGAGCAGGGGCAGGGCCTGTGCCAGGACTGACACATTGAAATCAACCTTCCATGGTTCGAAGATGATCTCCGGGCGGTCATCAACCGGGGTGTGCCCGAAATGGACAAGCACGTCTGCCTGCCCTTCAGTGACCATATCGAGTGCAAGGTCGCAGGCCCCGTAGCAGGGATCCCCGCTGACAATCACGCCGAATCCTGCAGCTTTCAGATCCGAGGATATGCCGGCTGCCTGCCTTTTCAGCCCCTCCGGGAACTGGAGGGCGACCTTGCGGGCCCCCCGCTTTTTGAGTTTTGTAATCAGATCAGATGAACCGTTCAACCACATGCACCCGGTCGTCAACCTCGATCTTGACAAGCGACTTGTAGGGCCGGCCTATGTCGGGATTCCCACGCTGGATCACGATGCAGACGTCCCTGACTTCGGCACCCGCGATCTCCAGGGCAGAGAGGAGCGCCTTCATCGTACCGCCGGTGCTCACCACGTCATCGATAATGATGACCCGGTCTCCTTTGTACACGCCGTTGAGGTACAGCTCTCCCTTGGAGTAGCCGGTCTTCTGGTGCACAGGGATCTCATGCGGGAGTTTGTACTCGCGTTTGCGCATGACAACCATGGGGATATCGGTCATCACCGAGAGGACAGCACCGATGTGGATGCCCATTGCCTCGACCACCACGATCTTGTCCACATTGTTGAGATCAAGGACTTTTACCATCGCGCTGCACACATCGCGGAGCAGGGCAGGAGTTACAAGCGGGACGCCGTCGGTGATCGGGTGGATGAAATAATTATATTCGCCCCTTTTTACCATCGGGCAGGTTTCCAGGGATTCTACCAGTCTGTCAAGCATGCATATCACCAAAATCTTTTAAGAATGCCTCGATACTGTCGCTCCGGACGTGCGGCATGCAGACGATACGGAGGTGACCGTTCCGTGTCCACGAGACCTTCCAGGGGGCAGGAGCCCGGGTGCAGGCAAAGGTCGCTACGTTCACGTCGGGGGTGGCAGCGGGTTCGATGCCCAGTGTTTTCATCCCGGCGATCAACCGCTCCGTGTTCTTCATGCAGCCGGCAACAACAGCCTTCATACCGGAAACCCCGAGATAGTCGAGGACGGCGAGGGCCCCGGCCACCGGGGCTCCCGGCCGGGTGCCGGCGAGGGTGTACTCCTTTTTCACCGTGAGGTAGGGGGTGTCGATATTGAGCGCATCGAGCATGTCCGGCTCCCGGGTGAGCAGGACACCGGCAGGGATGGTGCTCATGCCCATCTTGTGCGGGTCTACCGCGATCGTGGTAACCCCTTCAAGGGAGAAATCAAAGGGGATGGGACGGGATAGGAACGGGATCACCATACCTCCGAACGCCGCGTCCACGTGCAGGAAGACATCGTGCTGGGCGGCAATCTTTGCAAGGTCTGCAATCGGGTCGACCATCCCGTACTCGGTGGTACCGGCAACGCCTACCAGGCAGACGGTATTTTCATCGATCAGTTCGGCTGCCTTGTCGGCGGGCATCCTCCGGTCAGCGCCGAGAGGCACGCTCCGCATCTCCAGGCAGAGGAGTTCGCAGGCCTTCTTGAAGGAGAAGTGGACGGATTCGGGAAGAACAATGTTCGGGCAGGTCCTGGGCCGGAGCGCCTTTGCAAGCCGGAGCGCCTGGATGTTGGACTCGGTCCCCCCTGAGGTGGCATAGCCGCCGGCATTTTTGTGATGGAACAGGGTGCCAAGGCGCTCAACGAGCAGGCGCTCCAGTGTTGCGGTCCCGGGAAAGAGCCCGGGGTCGCCAAGGTTCGTCTCCATGAACATGCAGTGCGCCCGGATCGCTACCGGGTGCGGGAGCGTGCACATGGAGCTCAGGATGTACCGGTGGTCTATGTCCTCCTTCTTGTGCGAGGATAAAAAAGAGAAGAGCTCGTCTTCGGCTAACCCGTTACTGAGCATCGCGGTTTCTCGCAGCTTCAAGGATGATGCGTTTCTCGGTCTTTGCGACCGCTTCCCGGATCTTTGCAATGGCATCGATGTTTGCAGAGATACTGGTGATCCCGTGTTCCACGAGCCAGACCGCCATCTTGGGGTCGGACCCCGCCTGTCCGCAGATCGAGCACTCGACATCATATTCGCGGCACTTCTGGATTGCAGAGTGGATCAGGGCGAGGACTGCCGGGTGCTGGGGGTTGTACATGTCTGCCACGTTCTCGTTGTTCCGGTCAATGGCAATGGTATACTGGATAAGGTCGTTTGTCCCAAAGGAGGCAAACTTGATACCGGCCTGGAGGAAGTCCTCGATCATAATGGCACTGGCCGGGATCTCGATCATGATCCCGAGGGTTACGTTCTCCACATCCACGCCCCAGCCCCGCATCATCTCCTTTGCCCTGATGAACTGGTCAGGGTGGGAGACCATGGGGAACATGACGCCGAGGTGCTCATAGCCGGCCTTCCAGAGGCGCTTGAACGCTTCCACCTGGAGCCGGAACTGCTCTGCGCTCTGGAGGTCGCGCCGGATGCCCCGCCAGCCGAGCATCGGGTTGTGCTCGTGGGGTTCGCTCTCGCCACCCTGCATGTTCCGGAACTCGTCGGTGGGGGCGTCAAGCGTCCTCACCCAGACGGTCTTTCCCGGGAATGCATCGAGCACGATCTTGATGCCGTCATAGAGCTCCTTGACGAAGTCCTCTTCCTTATGGTTGGCAATGAACCAGCCTGGGGTCTTGTTGAGCCCGAGGATCAGGTGCTCGATCCGGAGCAGGCCGACACCGTCCGCGCCGGTCGCTGCAGCCCGTGCCGCAGCCTCGGGGATCGAGACGTTTACTTTCACGCTGGTCGCCGTGATGAGCGGAGCGCTGCCGGCAAGGGCTGCGGGTGCAGCTGCGCCCGCTTTTGCCTGTGCCGGGCTGCTGACTGCCCCCTCGTAGACAATCCCCAGTTCTCCATCGACGGTAACGACCTGTCCGTTCTTGAGTTGCTGCGTGCCGGTCTTTGTCCCGACTACTGCAGGGGTGCCCAGTTCCCGGGAGACGATGGCTGCGTGGCAGGTCATGCCCCCTTCATCGGTCACGATGGCGGCGACCTTTCTCATCGCCGGCACCATGTCCGGGTTGGTCATGCGGGTGACAAGGATGTCCCCCTCCTTGACTGAACCCGTGTCCTTTACATCCCGGATGATGACGACCTTCCCGCTCGCGATTCCCGGTGCCGCCCCCTGTCCTTTCAGGAGAATTTTTGCATCCTTGCTCTGTCCTGACATGCCCTTTGCCTCTTTCTTCCCGATTGTCGTGATCGGCCGGGACTGGAGGATATAGATCGTCCCGGCAACAATGCCCCATTCAACGTCCTGCGGTACCCCGTAATGGTTCTCGGCAATCTTGCCGTACATCGCAAGTTTTGCGATCTCCTCGATGGAGAGGACCTGCGCGTCCTGCCGTGCCGGATCCACGGGAACGAGCTTCGTGCCATGGGACCCGTCGGGGATAATCTCCACTTTCTTGTTGGCGATCAGGGTCTCCCCCACGGTTTCCGTCCTCTGGTCAAAGACATAGTGGTCCGGCGAGACTGACCCGGAGACGACCGCTTCTCCCAGTCCCCACGATCCCTCGATAATGGTCGTGGGTTCCCCGCTGATCGGGTGGGAGGTGAACATAACCCCGGCCTTCTCCGAGTGGACCAGCTGCTGGACCACGACTGCGATATTGACCGTATGCTCTTCGAATCCCTGCTTTGCCCGGTAGTAGATCGCCCGTGCCCCGTACAGGGAGGCCCAGCAGTTCTGGACCGCAGAAAGAAGTGCTGCTTCTCCCTTGATGTTGAGGTAGGTCTCCTGCTGGCCGGCAAAGCTTGCATCCGGGAGGTCTTCTGCCGTGGCACTCGAGCGGACCGCGACTACCAGGTCTTTTTGTGCCATTTTCTTGTACGAGGCCCTGACGTCGTCTTTTATCGAAGCCGGCATCTTTGCCTTGATCACCAGCGCCTTTATGGTATCGGCGGCCTTTTCAAGAGCCGCATTATTCTCTACGTCGATATTATCCGAGACCTTGAAGATCTTCTGTTCAAGGCCGGTCTCGACCAGGAATCGCCGGAATGCCTGGGCAGTGACAACGAACGCCGGGGGAACCGGAAGGCCGATCGAAGCCATCTCACCAAGGGACGCACCCTTGCCGCCCACGGAGGCGATATCCTCCTTCCTGATCTCTTCGAGCCATAGAATATTGGGCACATCTTTCATGCTCGCACCACTTATGATCTCACCTCCCCCCTGTTTAAGTATTATCATCTGCCGGTACCCCTCCCGGTGACGCCAGCGGGGATCGTGGAACCGGAGTAAGAATAACCCTGATTAGGTAGTGCGCAGATATTGTATGGGTTTTTATGGCAAACGCGAGAGTGCTCGTCAGCGATCCGCTGGCGGAAGAAGGGCTTGCGATCCTGAGAGAGGCCTGCACAGTTGACGTCAAGACCGATCTCAAGGAGGACGAGCTCTGCAGGGTCATCGGGGAGTACGATGCCCTGATCGTGCGGAGCGGCACCGAGGTCACCGCAAAGGTGATCGCAGCCGGGAAGAATCTCAAATTTATCGGCCGTGCCGGTGTCGGCGTGGATAATGTAGACGTGGACGCTGCCACCCGGCAGGGAGTCATCGTGGCAAACGCCCCTGAGGGAAACACCCTCGCGGCGACCGAGCACACGATGGCGATGATGCTCTCGCTTGCAAGGAACATTCCCCAGGCCAATGCGAGCCTCAAAAAGAAGGAGTGGAAGCGCTCGAAGTTCATGGGCGTGGAGCTCAACGAGAAGACGCTGGGGATCGTTGGCTTCGGCCGGATCGGGCGCGAGGTGGCAAAACGGGCAAACGCCATGGACATGAAATGCGTTGCCTATGACCCGTTCATCTCGAAGGAACGTGCAGCCCAGCTCGGTGTCAGGGTGATGTCCCTCGATGAGCTCTTCACGGTTGCCGATGTGATCACGGTGCACACACCGCTGATCAAGGAGACAAAACACGTGATCAACGCGAAGAGCATTGCCACCATGAAGGACGGCGTTCGCATCATCAACTGTGCCCGTGGAGGGATTATTGACGAAGCGGCTCTGGTGGACGCGATCAAGAGCGGCAAGGTTGCCGGTGCTGCGCTCGATGTCTTCGAGAACGAGCCTCCCCTTGAATCGCCGCTGCTCTCGCTCGATAACGTGATCGTGACCCCGCATCTCGGGGCAAGTACTGTCGAGGCCCAGAAGAACGTGGCAATCCAGGTCGCAAAGCAGTGTGTCGAGGTCATGAACGGCGGTTCTGCAAAGTACGTGGTGAATGCACCGATCGTCCCGACCGAGCATGCCGAGGTGCTTGAGCCGTTTGCCGAGCTTGCCGAGAAGATGGGACGCTTTGCGATCCAGACCGTGGAAGGCCGTCTCGCCTCCGTTGAATGCATCTATGGCGGTGAGCTTGCTGCCTACGCGGGAAGTATGAAGTTTGTGACCCGCCTTGTCCTCAAAGGCCTGCTCGACCCGATCCTCCAGACGCCGGTCAATATCGTCAATGCCGAGTTTGTGGCAAAAGAACGCGGGATCACGATGAGCGAGACCGTGACCGAAGAGGCCCACGGCTTTAAGAACCTCATCACGATCAAGGTCAAGACCGACAAGACCGAAGAGACCGTATGCGGGACGGTGTTCGTGAAGGGCCGCAGCCGGATCGTCTCGGTTGACAAGTACACGATGGACCTGATCCCCGAGGGCTATGTCATTGTCTCCCGGCACCTGGACAGGCCTGGCGTGATCGGCAGGGCGTCGACAATTCTCGGGAAGTGCAATATCAACATTGCCGGCATGCAGGTCGGCCGGATCAACCCCGGTGAAGAGGCGCTCATGGTCCTGAACGTGGACAGTGCGGTGCCCGAAGACGTAATGAAGGAGATCCGCTCGATGCCGGGCATCTTCTCCGCAACGTTTGCCAGGATATCATCAAAGAAGATCTGAATTTCTGAAATATTTTTTCTGCTTTTTTAATGCCCGTCATGCCCAACACCTTCAGGTGTTTATTCCCTGGGAGAGAAAAAAGTGGATGATACCCCACTGACGGGGTGATGTCAGGGTGCCTGCAGTTCTTCTTCGAATATCCTGACCGTCACCGGCAGGATGCTGGGGCGCCTGTCATTGATGATGTAGACGTAATTCATCACATGGACAAGATACTCCAGGTAGCCTTTGGCGAAGTTGGAGAGACCCTCATGCCGCCTGGCAAGGATCAGAATGTGGAACCACTGGATAAACAGGCAGATGAAGGCAATAATCCCATAGATCCAGACAACAATTCCAATCAGGATCCAGTAAACAATACGGATGAGCAGTTCCAGACGGCTCGCATCATGTACGTAGGTAAAAAGCTGGGTTGGGGCGGGGTTCGTTCCATCGGTCATGATATACCAGACACCTTCTTTGAGACTGAGGCTGATAAACTGACCGGTCTTTTTGTGTGCCCCGTTCCGGGTCAGGGGGATAGGGCCGTGCCAGTATCCGGCAACGGGTACACTATTTTTTAATAATAGGATGACAGATGTTATAGAGCATCATCCCTTCGCGGGCTCGTGGTCTAGTTGGCTATGACGTCGCCTTGACATGGCGGAGATCCTGAGTTCGAATCTCAGCGGGCCCATCTCTCTGTTTTTTGGTTTTATGGTGCAGGGATTTATCCGGATCGCTGCGACAGGGGTACCACATCCCGTTTCCGTTCCTACCCGTGCAGGTTATCTGTTGTTTTTTCCGGTCTCTTCGTAGAGCAGCCAGAGGGCATAGAGCATCGAAGCACAGCCGGCAAGAAGGATAACCGCATTCAGGCGTGGAAGCCCGGAAGGATAGAAGACACGAAGACTGTCAAAGAGGGCAAAGAGGGCGAACGTGATTGCGATGAGCCAGCCGTAAGCCTTTCCGCGACAAGTCGCGAGCAGGATGGCAAGAACAAGAATGGTACATTCAATGAGAATACTGAGAACCGTGATCAGTTCGAAGAGATCCATGCTTCAGGATACGCTTCTCGGGGAATATCACTTTTACGGCAGGATTGCCTCATTTTCGTATCAAAAAAAAATTATGCCGTGTATCCGGCGTAGTTGGCGGCGATCTCTGATGTAGTCAGGGCCCGGTTGTACAATGCCGTGGATCCGATATACCCGTTGTAATAGAAGTCATTGCCGGGACTCGCTGCATTTTGTTCCCCGATATTTACATTATTATTATTATTCTCAAGGTTTACCGTCACTGGTCCGGACACCGGATTGCTATAAGGAACATTGCTATTGTCATAGACAAGGGGCTGGGCTACCCCATTATCATAGATTGTCAACTGGCCGCCTGAAACGGTTGCAGTAACGTAATTCCACTGGTTTGCCTGGACGGGGGTCGTGGTGGTGATGGCCTGGTAGTGCTGGCCGGTGACAGCATCGTTCCATTCAAATAACAACTGGTTTCCGAGCTGGAAGAGCTGGTAATTGTCGTTCTCATCTGAAGAACTGCTCCCGGCGCTGTTGGTCAGACCTTTCCCGATAAGCTGCTGCCATCCGGAGCCGCTCGAACTGTACGGAACAGCCTCGCTGGGATTAAACCACATGGAGATGGACATGTCCCCGGTAAAACCAAGCCCCGTGGAATCCGGGATGGTGATAGACGATGCTCCATTAAAATGGGTGACCGTCATGTTTCCGGGGCCGGTGTTTGATGTGGTCAGTGCCCCGTTGACAATCTCTGTTATGGGATTACAGTTCACGTCGTAAAACATTCCCGTACCACTGGTTAAAAATCCCCCGGCTACAGGGAGTGCCGTTGCACCATTCTTCACCTGGCCCGTATAGCTCCCGACAATCACGTTCACGGCCGGGTCGATCATCCTGACGGTCCAGGTACCCAGTGCCATGGGCCGGAGTGCTCCGGTCGGGGCACTGGTGGAGATCGCATAGTTACACTGGGTAGACGAGGGGGTGTTATTCGGGTAGATATAGAGGGTTTTCCCGTACAGCGTCCCGTTTAAGCTACTGGCATCCGGGTACAGCACCTGGCCCGTGGGGCTGATTGCCTGGAGCGTGACCTGCCTGCCGGTGGCTCCCGAGGTCTGCCCGGTCAGGTAGAAGAGGTCTCCTGCTTTTGGCAGGAAGGTGAGCACATCATCCGAAATTCCCCCGGACTGCGGAATGGTGGCTATCCCTGCGCTTCCCGCAACATATACGCTTTTCTTGGTGAAGAGGGGATTAAGCGCACCGCTGAATGCCCCATAGGCGATTGCGGCGATCACGAGCACGAGAAGGATGATCATGATCTCCGCGGAGATCTCGGAGATACCCCGAGTTGTCTTCGGATCCCGTTTGGTCATTGTTCTTTATGATTTGATTTTTCCATGATATGTTTCTATTTGTATGCACAACCGCGACCTGAACCATCGTGCTTCTCGTAATACTGCTGATGGTACTCCTCAGCCCGCCAGAAGACGGTAGCGGGAACGATCTCGGTGACAACCGGTCGTTTAAACCGGCCCGACCGTTCGAGTTCCTCTTTTGAACGGAGAGCTGTTTCTTTCTGCCCGGGATCACGGTAAAAGATCACCGAGCGGTAGTTGGTCCCGAGATCGGGCCCCTGCCGGTTTTTCTGTGTGGGGTCGTGGATCGACCAGAATATATCGAGCAGCGCCGGGTAGCTCACGACGTCCGGATCGAACAACAGCCTTACCGCTTCTGCGTGGCCGGTACGGCCGGTGCAGACCTCCTCGTACCGCGGGTTCCTGGTTGTTCCTCCCGCATAGCCGGCTTCGGTTGCCATGACGCCGGGAATCTTCCGGAATGCCGCCTCAACACCCCAGAAGCAACCGGCGCCGAACGTGGCAGTTTTAAGGTCGCCCATAGTATCCTCCTTTCCAACGGTATCCTCTTTGTAATACCCTTTAATATTTGCGGCTGGCCCGTACCATGGTCACGAGAGCAACCATCTTAATCGATTACAGCGCATCCTGTTCTGATATTAGAGGGGGCAGCGGGAGGTGCCGGGACCGGGTGCGGGTCTTCGTAAGCGCTTTCCGGATCCCGGCAAAGAGAACAGGCGCCGCCGGAGCCGGTTCTGTCTGTGGGGAAACGAGGGAACATGCGGATACTGTTTGTCGTTTGCGGGGAGGGGCTGGGGCACTCGTCCCGGTGTATCCATCTTGGCCATTACCTGGAGCAGCAGGGACACTCGGTCAGTTTTCTTGCGTACGGGAAATCCTTCGATTTCTTCCACGACCATGGGTGCGTTACGGTCTACCGGGGGGAACGTGAGGTCAGCCTCGAGGGTGAGAATGGTTTTTTCTCCCTGAAAAAGACCCTCTGGTGTTCACGGTGGATCGCCCTGAACATGGTCCGGTCAGGGCTGAAAGTCCGACGGTTGATCCGGGATAACGGGATCGATCTGGTGGTCTGTGATACGATGTACGCCGGGGTCATTGCAGCCCGGCTCCGGAAGGTCCCGGTGGTTTTTATCACCAACCAGAACCGGTTCACCGGTCCGGGGGGCGAAAAAAACCCGGTCTGGAGCGTGTTAAATTTCCTGATCCGCCGGTACCTGAAGCTGGCCGGGGCAGTGATCGTCCCCGATTACCCGTCCCCGGACACCGTCAGCGAGTACAACCTCCTCATCCCGGAAAAAGAGAAGCCGCACTATCATTTCACCGGGCCCTTCCTGGAGATCGATCCCAGCCGGTACCGGTTCTCGCAGGACACGATCTTTACCAGTTTCGGGGGTGAGCCCTACAAGCTCCCGCTCTACCGGCTGCTCCGGACCATCGCCGACAAGAGAAAGGATCTGATCTTTGATGTCTTCTATACGGGTGCAATCCTTCCCGAATCCTCGGACAATTATCTCTCCCACGGGTATGTGCCCAACCTCTACGAGCATCTGGCCGAGGCACGGATAGCCATTGTACACGGCGGCCTGACAACGCTCCACGAGGCGTTGCTTTTCAATAAGCCGGTGCTCATCATCATGGACCCCGGCCACCCGGAACAGCAGAATAATGCAAAGAAGATCGTTGACATGGGTGCGGGAATGTCCATCGACGGCCGGACCATCACCAAGGAGATCCTTGAACGTAAGATCGCGGAGACGCTTGCGCTCCCCCCTCGCACCAACGGACGTGCCCTGGCCGCAGTGAACGGCAGGAAGAACGCTGCAGCGGTCATCGAAGCTGTTGCCCGCAATGCGCTGAACCGGAAGGCTGAAGCTGCGTCATCAGAACAGGGGAAGTAACAGTCATGGGGATTTCCGCGGAGATTACACCGATAAAGCCGGGGGAGGACCTTCATGTCTGCCCGGCCTGCGGGTACGAGTACGGGTTCCATACTTCTTTTGTAAGGGTGAATGCCGCAAAGGACGGAAAGGTGAGCCCGGTGAAATCCACCCGGGATCTCTACCGGGTGATCCTGATCTGCCCGGAGTGCGGGGCACGGTTCGATGCAGGCTGGAGGATCTCGTTTGCCGATGAGGAGAGCCACGTTGTCCTGTCGACCACGTTCCTGCATTAAGGGACCTGCCGGTATACGATACCTGCCTGAAGTCCTGCACGGAGGGATCCCCGGATCGCGGAGAGTGGCCTGATGCAGTGTATCCAGTGCAAGGGAAAAGGGCTGTGCGGCCTGCCGCGGTGCCCGATTACGAGCAGGTTCCTTGCACAGGCCACCGTGAAACCGTCAGCAAGCTACCAGGGCAGCGCACCCTCGGTCTTTGTCGGGAGCTTCGGGTACCCGGACGTCCAGGGAGGCCCGCTCCTTATCGATGACAGCGACCATCCGCCGGACTGGCTGGCAAAGGATCTTGGGATCGAAGATGTCGTGGCCATCCGTGCCCGGACGATCCGCGGGCGCTCCCCGGCCCGGCAGGTAACGGGAGGGCTCCAGGAGATTGCCCTCTCGTCCCGGCCGCTTGACGTAGACGTTGCGTTCTCCCGACCTGTCTCCTTTGCGATGACATTTGACGGGACCGTGGCACCGGTGGGGTTCTCAGGAGAGATCCGGCGGCTTGACGTGGTAGGGAGTGCGAGTGTGGAGCGTCTCGTTGACCGGATCACCTCGGATACCGATCTTGGTGCAACTGAGGCCTGCGTGGAACTTTCGCGGGGAGGGAACGATGTATACAGCATCGCCAAACTCATGACCTCCGGACTTCTCGGGCGGCGCCGGCATTTTGTCCCTACCCGCTGGGCGATCACCGCAGTCGATGATACGCTGTCTGTGGCGCTCAAAAAAGAGATCGCACGGCTTCCCCCCATTGATGAGTTTCTTGTCTTCTCCGGAGAGGTCTTTGCCAACCGGATCGTCTGCATCCTTGCCCCGGGCGATTGGCGGTATGAGATGATCGAGGTCTGGGGAAAACAGACCCTCTGGGCCGGGGACACCGAGGCAATTGTGCAGGATCGCGAAGGGATAAAAAAGCAGGGTTATTCCCCGATTTCCGGGGCATATTACTCGGCCCGCCTTGCGGTCACGGAATACCTCACCGGCATACGGCGCTCGGCCCGGGTCATCGTGCTGCGCCATATTTCAAGCGATTACTGGGCACCGCTGGGAACCTGGGTGATCCGGGAAGCGGCAAGAAAGGCGATGGCATCCCCGCCGGTCTCCCGCGAATCGCTGGATGCTGCCGTAGCGGTCGCGTCGGCCCGGATCGGGTTTTCGCACTGGCAGGAGCACAGCACACTCCTCCCCGAGATGCGCACCCAGCGAACCCTCTTCTCTTTTTAACCATGTCATCCGGTATAGGCCTGCGCGGACTTTGACTGCCGCTGGTACCGTTCTTTGAGGCCGTCGAGGGTCTCGATCTCGGTTGTGTCCTTGTCATCCCGGATCCTGACAAACCGGGGGAACCGGAGGGCAAAACCGGCCCCGTAGGTGGGGCTGACCTGGAGTTCGGCATACCCGACCTCGAAGACCAGCTCCGGCTCGAAGCGCACCTCTTTTCCGGAGTGTGAGATCACCGTATCCTTAAGGAGATCGTACACCTCAGCCAGCTGTTCGTCAGAAAAGCCGGTGGCAACCCGGGAGAGAGGGACCAGTCTTCCCTGGTCCTGGCAGGCCACAAGGAATGACCCGAACACATGCGCCCGTTTTCCCTCGCCCCACTCTGCCCCGATAACGGCAAGGTCGAGCGTGTCCACATCAGGCTTGATCTTGATCCAGTTCTTCCCGCGCTGGCCCGGGGTATAGGTGGAATCGCGGACCTTGATCATGATCCCTTCGTGGCCGGCCGCGAGCGCGTCGTTGTAGGTTTTTTCAATCACGGCCGGATCGCCGCTTACCACCTGCGGCGCTACATACTGCGTGACTGTATCCGCAAGGATTGTACGGCGTTCGTGGAACGGGAGATCGATCAGGGTTTTGCCATCAAGGTACAGGATATCGAAGACATTGGGAACCATCCGGATCTCCTCCTGGGCCTCGGCCACATCGTGGCGCCGCCGGAACCGTCGGAGCACGGACTGGAACGGCATGGGCCTGCCCTCCTTGATGGCGATCACTTCACCATCGAGAATCACATCGTGTGTGGTTGCAGAAGAAAGAAGTGCGATCACGTCAGGGAGGGCCGCACTTACATCCTCCAGCCTGCGGGAATACATGCCGGTCCGGCTGCCCTGTTTATGAAACTGGAACCGGGAGCCGTCATACTTGAACTCTGCTGCCACCTCGCCGTGCTCCTGCACCATGCCGGCAATCGATCCCTGCTGGGCAAGCATCATCCTTACCGGGTGGAAGGGGGTGATCCTCACATCGCGAAGGGCTGCCTCACCGGCTTTTGCAAGCCTTGCCACCTCGCCAAGGTCGTTTATCGCCTGCATTGCGTGCTCCACGAGCGCCGGTTCGACAGAGAACGCTTTTGCAATCGCCTCCCGGACGCTCCCCTCGCCGACACCGATCCGGAGCTCTTCGAGCATGATCCGGGAGAGGTAGCGTCCTTCGAGCGGGGATGCGTCGCCCAAAAGCGACATAATTGTCCTGACTTTGACCTTCTGGGAGGTTGCCCCGCCCCGGGCAGCAATGCCGATGAGCTTTGTGTAGACTTCGGTGATCTCAAGATCCTGCTTTGAGAACGAGACCTGTGTCTTTTTTGCCAGCAGTTCCTCAATGGCAGACCCCACATCGCCGGTCCGGTTGATCCGGTCGACAACAACTTCCTTTTTTACCCCGGCGACCTGGGCGACTGCCTCGTAGAGAAGATTGGGTCCGATCCCCAGCTTCTGCGGGCTCCAGTCCGGGAAGATCCTGCCCATGACAAACCGGACAAAAATAGGCAGCTCTTCCTCTGACAGGCCCGGCAGCTCCCGGCTGATGATAGCGATCATATCGAGTCGGCCGGAGATGCCTTCGAGCTTTTCGCAGCACCGGGCGAAGTCCAGAAAGAGCATAAAATGTCTGTTTTTCCGTATGACGAGATGAGCATTAACAGTTTGCCTTTTTTGTCAGTAAAAGGGAGCGTTTTCCTTTCCGGTACAATGCTCCTGCCATCTGCCGTCAAAGGTAAAGGTTTTTTTAATGCCCTGCCGATAGTAGATGCAGTGCAGATCGCGGATTTTTATGGGTGACGAGTGGCAGCCCGAAGCAGTAGTAAGGGTCAGACTGGACCGGCTAAAGAAGGAGTTCAGCGACTACATCACGGTCAACAGCGAAAAGATTGATGCAAATATTCCGGTATTTTTCGGCCAGGTCATCGCCTCCCTGGATAAAACGCTTCCCGGCCTGAGCGACGAGCTCTTTGACCAGTTCATCGACGCCATGGCATTTGCGGTTCTTGAAACCTCGAAAAAATCCGAGGACATCCCCTTTGTCGAGAAACTCTTTGATTATGCCATGCGCAACAAGCGCGGAAGCCGGAACCGTGCCGTCTATGATATCCTTCTGGGCATGAAGATGATCAATACCGGCAAATACGCTGAAGGTGCCGAGCAGCTCAAGAAATACCGGTCCGTGGATATCATCATCTGCCCGGCGATTGCGTACTGCTATTTCGTCCTCTCCACCCAGCAGAACCCGATCGAAAGAAGCGGAGAGAACCAGCGGCTCAAGGACATGGCGCTTGCGGCACGAGAACAGATGATCGAGATGGTCCGGCTCAACCCCCCCATAAACCGGCTCCAGGATCTTGAGATCTCTGAAGACCCGCGGATCAACAAGATCTTCTGGTTCATGATCAAGCAGGCGATCGACTGGTTCCCCAGCGAGCGCGAGTTCCTTCGCATCGGGATCGAGAAGGCATCCAAGGACGGGAGACGCGACCTCAAAGAGGAGCTCCTCAACATTGCGATCGAACGGTTCTATAATGACATGTTCTTTTTACGGGAGCTCTATAAACTCAAGCTCGAGAACCGTGATGCCGGCGGGGTTGCCGGGGTTGTCAAGCAGATGACCCAGCAGTACCCCGACGAGATCGAGCCCATCTACTATGGCCTCAAGCTCTCGATTATCACCAGCCGGATGGATACGTATTTCCGGTTCCGGAAGCTTGCCGTTGGCAAGAATATCCCGCTGCAGGCCCTGCTCCTGCTGGATTACTCGTTCGAGGTGATGAGCGGAAAACAGGCCGATGCGGCTGCGTGCATGGATGAGATAAAAAAACGATTTGGCCCGCAGCACTTTTTTGTTACGCTGCTGGAGTACGTGGCCCATGATTATCACTCGGATGATCCAAAGAAAGTCAAACGATCAAAGAAGGCAATCTTTGATGCCGTCGATCAATATTGTATGAAACTGCTCAAGATTGAGGTATTATAATGGCAAGATTCCCCAAGGGATGCAAAAAGACCCCCTCATCATCCATGGTGCGAAAAACAGCCCATGATATAAACAACTCCCTTTCCTCGGCACTCGCGAATATCCAGCTTGCACGCCGGTCCTGTGCACATGAGGAAGGTGTGCGCCGGCATCTGGAAGAGGCTGAAAAAAGCATTCTGCGGGCACGCGACCACTCCGTCCAGCTGCTCGATCCCTTACAGGGCCGCGAGAAAACAGAAGCTGTGGTGCCAAAAGCAAAGCTGCCCCACGCTCATCCGCAGGGATTGCATGGTAGACAGAAAGGTTCCGCAGCCGGGTACAGGATCCTCCTGATGGATGATGAGGACGCAATTCTCTCGGCAACAAGTGACATGCTCTCGTTTTTAGGCCACACGGTCACGGCCGCAAAATGTGGAGAAGAATCCATTGAATTGTACAGGAAGGCACATGCAGCGGGTTCGCAGTTTGATGTTGTTATCCTTGATATTACGGTACCGGGTGGGATCGGTGCCGAGGAGACCCTTCCCCTGCTCAAAGAGATCGATCCGCAGGTGCGTGCGATCGTCTCCAGCGGGTATGCCACGCATCCCCTGCTGGTCAATTTTGCTGCAAGCGGGTTTACCGCAGCCCTGATCAAACCGTACGGGTTCAAGGAACTTGAAGAAGCCCTTGCGCAGGTGCCTGTCCCGAAGTGATTATAACCGGATCTCCTGCGGGGCGCCGGGGGTCCAGCCGTGCTGCGTTGCGACGATCAGGTTTTTTTCCTCAAAAAAGAGCCCCAGCCCGTCCCGTGCACTTGCGCGGGCACGTTCCGGCGTATTATTGATCTCGCTCAGGTGCGAGAGCACTACCTGGGGCACATCCCTTCCCAGTGCCTGGAGCACGGCAGCGGCAGCGGGATTTGAGAGATGCCCCCGGCTCGACCGTATCCGCCTTTTTAAGGATTCCGGATACGGGCCGTTTGCCAGCATATCAGGGCAGTGGTTGCTCTCCAGTACCACCCCGTCACATCCCCTGAGCAGGCTGAGGATGTGGGGGCCGACCACCCCGGTATCGGTGCAGTACCCAAGCCTTGTCCCGTTCTCCTGCAGGATAAAACCGCAGGGTTCTGCAGCGTCGTGGGAGGTGGCAAAGGGTGTGATGGTAAACCCTGCAACGGTGAAGGGATGGTCGTACCGGCAGGCGTGCGTTTCCAGTGATTTATCCGAGGTGCGCCGGTGGCCGCAAAAATCTGCCAGAGTTCCCCCGGTCCCGTAGACCGGGCAGGAAATCTTTCGTGCAAGAACATCCAGGCCCCTGATATGGTCCGTATGCTCGTGGGTAACGATAATCGCGGTGACGGATTCGGGATCACACCCGCTCTGTCTGAGGCGGAGGAAAGTCTCCTTTGCGCTCAGGCCTGCGTCGATGAGAAGGGCACCGTCGTCCCCGGAAACACAGGTACAGTTTCCTTTACTCCCGCTTGCAAGGATCGTGCATCGCATCGCACCGTACCATTGGTGCCGGTTGTATTAACCAGCTTTCTTTTGCGGTAACGGGAAAAACGGGATAAAAAGAGCGCTGTTATTTTTTAGCCTTTAATGTCTCGTATTCCGCGAGCACGGGGGCAATGGTCTTGGTGGATACGGACCGCCGGACAAGGACGGCGAGCTTCCGGCAGTACCGGATATGGGCGATCTGGAAACTGACGATCAGGCCGAAACAGAGGCATGTGACACCGATCAAGGAATAACTTACAATGTCAACCATACCGATCCCCTCATGTCTCCCGGGCCAGTTCGTCCACGAGCGGGACAACGGAGTCTGAATCGGAGCAGTTTTTTGCCAGGAGCATAAACCGCTTCGTGTAGTACATCGTCAGGCACTGATCCCCGATAACCATACCGATAACAAAGGTGATGATTCCAAAACCGATATAGATGAGAAGATCCGTCAGCAGGTCAGCCATGGTGAACCACATTGACTGTTACGGCGGGATGGTGATAAATATATTGAATGCCGTTTTTTCTGCCGGGCCGGAGCAAAAAAGCGATCAGAAAAGAGGGATCCCGCTCTTCCGGCCTCCGTTGACCTGACCGTAAGTTGCCGGGAGAATTTTTCAGCGGAAGAGGCCCGGATAACGAAACCTTAACAAACTATCCCGCCGATTTTTCCTGCTATGTGGAGCGCGGTCGATGTCGAAACATGGGTCTCCCGGCGCACGTCCCGGCTGGATGAGGTGCACGGAACCGTTCAGGAGATCATCGAAAAGGTGAGAACGGGAGGAGATGCGGCCCTCATCGAGCTCGCCGAAAAATTCGACAAGGTGCATCTGGATACGCTCGCTGTTGATGAAGACACCCGGGAGTCTGCCTACGAACTGGTCGATGCACAGATCACCGAATGCCTTGTGGAGGCAGAGGAGCGGATCAGCAGGTTTCACGAGCTCCAGAAGCCACGGGGCCTCTGGCTCTCCGAGATCGAGCCGGGCATCACGCTCGGGGTGAAAACCACCCCCCTTTCACGGATCGGGGCATATGTGCCCGGGGGACGGGCCGCGTATCCCTCCACCGCCCTCATGTGCACGGTTCCCGCACGGATCGCCGGCGTCCCCGAGATCTGCTGCTGTTCCCCCCCACCGATCCAGCCCCTCACCCTTGTGGCGCTTGACATTGCCGGTGTTTCCGAGATCTACCAGTGCGGCGGGGCCCAGGCCATTGCTGCCATGGCCCTCGGGACCGAGTCCATCGAGCCGGTGGAAAAGATCGTCGGGCCCGGGAACGTGTATGTTACCGCGGCAAAGATGATGCTGCGCGAGTATGCCGAGATCGACTTCCCTGCAGGGCCAAGTGAGATCGCCGTCATCGCGGACGAAAGTGCTGTCCCGGCCTATGTGGCGGCAGATATCCTCGCACAGGCCGAGCACGATCCGCATGCGGCCTGTGTACTTATCACGACCTCATCCATGCTGGCTGACCAGGTCGGCACAGAGATCAAAAAACAGGCAGAGCACGCCCCACGGAAGGAGATCATGGCCCAGGCGCTCAAAAATTCAGGCTATATCCTTGTCGGGGACCTCGATGAAGCGATCGCGATCTCAAATGCAGTAGCACCGGAACATCTCTCCCTCCAGGTTGCCGATCCCCTGCCGGTTCTCGGCAGTGTCAGGAACGCGGGTGCCATCTTTGTCGGGCCTTACACCCCGGTCGCCTGCGGGGATTATGCATCGGGCACCAACCATGTCCTCCCCACGGCAGGGTATGCACGGCAGTATTCCGGCCTTGACGTCCATCACTTCTGCAAGACATCTTCTGTCCAGTACCTCACCCGGGATGGGCTCGAAAGCATCGGGGAGATCATAGAAACACTTGCCACCGCAGAAGGTCTGGCCGCCCATGCCGGATCCGTAAAGGTGCGGTTCAGGGGGGCTCACCCCCACCGGAAGAATAGTTCCGGGTGAAGCGGAACGAACACTTTTTTCCTGACTTTTTAATCGCCTTTTTTCAGCCGCCGGATTGCCACGGAACCGGCGGCGATCCCCAGAGCCACGACCGCAATCCCGGGAAGAAGTGGGACGGGGGTGGGGCTGTTTACCGGTGGAAGAAAGGTGACTTGTGCCGAGTCATATCCCCCGCTGCTGAACCGCTCGCGGTCGACCGGCGACGTCACGACATAGACCGTGTACTTCCCCGGGTTCATGGTGCCAAGGATGACCGAGGTGTCCCAGGTATATTGCCAGGTCCCGTTCTCCAGGTTTACCGGTGCCGTGGTAAAGAGTCCATGCCCCGTCGGGATGTTGAGGTTTTCCAGCGTCACTCCCCGTGAATCCAGATCGGGACCGATAACAAAAAGGTAGACCGCGATGGTGTGGATGCCCGAGACTGTACCATTAAGGAGGACCGTATCCCCTACGTGGACCTCGGCAGGGGCAGCCGTGATCGTGACAGTCTGTGCCCCGGCAAGCGAACCCCCGAGAAGGAAAAGGAGGGTGACTGCAGCAAGAAAACAGGACCGCCCGCGCATGCCTGTACCCTTCATTGCCGAACGATAAAACTGTATCAGTGCCGGTTAAAATTCAACGACCATGACGGCCTCTTCCTCTGCCCTGAGGTCACCTTTCAGGTGTCCCGCATCAAATTCGTAAGCATCTGCCGGGTTGTAGTCTTCGTAGATCTCGCACTTGTCCAGCACATCGACAAACTCCTTGAGGAAGATCCGCGGGATCACATCCACCCTGCCACCGAACCGGGAGGTGATTTTTTTGATCATGGCCCGGATGAAACGGTGGGAGACCCGCTCCCGGTCCACCTCCCGGTATGCCTGTGAGTACACATCGATTACTTTGAGGGCCACCCGCTCGAGTTTACCGGTGTCAAACCGCAGGAGCTGGATCTGGGGCTGGCGGGGATTTTTATATGAATCCGTCTCTGTCACGCTGATCCGGTCATAGAGCGGGGTGAGCGATCGTATGCCCCGTGAACTGTCGAACAAGGCCGGGGTTCCGGTGAACAAAAAATAGCAGTGCGGCATCCTTCCGCCGTCAAGTGCATCAATGATCCGCGCCAGCGTCTGGTAACTTCTTTCCCGCTGGTTCCGCTGGAGCCCCTGCAGGGTCTCCAGTTCATCGATCGCCACCGCAAGCCCGGCATATCCCGCGCCATGGATGATCTCAACCAGCCCGGAAAGGAAGGAAAACGCCAGGGTGTCATCCACGTCTCCTTTGATCCCTGCTTTCTGCTTGAAATCCCGGCCTATGGTGGATTCTGCGGCAATCCAGCCTATAGCGGACTGTGCTGTCGGGAAATCCCCGGCATTGTTGGCGCGGTAATAGGTCCGCAGTGCGGCGGCAAGGCCGGTGCTGGTCCCGCTGATACCGGCCAGTGCCGCTTCGATCTCCTTTTCCGCGTTCACTTCAAGGTCGGCCTCTTTCTCGCCATCCCTGCCGGAGGAGATCAGCCGTTCTTCGATCGCAAAGAGCCAGTTATCGATGATCGTCTTGAGTGCGTGATCCGTCTCGTTTGTCCTGAGACTGGCACAGATCTGCTGGTAGAGTGCTTTTGGCTTTGAGAGGGAGGTGGCAGGAGATACAAAGATATGGGCCGTGGCAAATCCTTTGTCCGCTGCAATTTCGAGAGCCCGTGCGACAAAGAACGTTTTGCCGCTCCCGAAATCACCCCTGATAAACTTGAGATCGCCACCCCCCTCGGCGACATAGTCCAGCTGGCGGCCGATCACGCCCTCTTCCACTTCCAGCCCCACGACGATACGGGTGAGACCGTCCGCGGGAACGGTTCCCCGCCTCAGGGCATTGATAATATTGAGGCTTTCATGCCGGCGCCGCTCCTTCTGTTCAGGGTCCGCAGTAGTCATAAACCTCCCCCTCTGTAGTCATACCTTTTTTCTCTATGAGCATAATCCCCTGTGCTTTTGCTTTCCGGATCAGCAGGTTGACCATCCCGGCAACCCGCCGGGTCTTGAGCAACCGGCGCAGATCCGTCTCGCTTGCCCGCCTGTGGGTGGCAAGGAACAGCACGATTTTCTGCTCCGGGCCGGAGAGCGCCATACGGTCCATGACTGCCTGGAGCGCCTCTTCGGATCCGGCGTTCTCTTCTCCTGGAGACCTCGTCATGACCGGGATATCTGTCGGCATCCGTTCCTTGATACGGTTAATCAGAAAGAGAAAATCCTCGGCATGACACGTGCAGGAGTATGCAGGCAGTACATCCATCCCCCGGAGGCAGTTATACATCCCTGCCGCATAATCCTCCCGGGAGAGTGCATCGGTGGCTTCACGCAGGTACGCTGCAGCGAGGTACTCCCGGTCCTCTGAGGTGAGGGTCTGCCGCCGCACCTCAAGGATCCGGATCAGCTGCCGGGTGAGGCGTTTCATGCACCGGAGCCTGCCATCGAGTTCTGTCACGGCTGCGGCAACACGGCTGAGGTCACTGGTTTTCTTCACATTTGCAAGGATGTGGAGGAGGATCTTCTCGCACTCCCGGGCATCACCGCGGGAGGCAAGGAACCCGGCATACGCAAGGCCGCCGTTGAGATAATCTGCGCGGTATGCCCGGTAATACCGGGCTCCCGCCTCGGTGTCATCGCCCTGCTGGTGGTACATCCTCGCCATCTCTTCAAGACACGTGGCCTCTGCGTCGTCGGAGACGTGGGTGAGGAACCGTTCCCGGACTTCCGGAAGAGGGAACTGCGTACTGATATACCCGAGATACGAGCGGAGGATCTGCCGGAACCCTGCGGATACGGCTGGTGCCTGCAACTCGTCCCGGATCAGGGTTTCATATTCCCTGAGGGCATTTGCGGGATCTCCTGCCGCCGCATACAGTTCGCACGCGATGCGTCGGAACTCCGGTTGATTATCGAGTGCGATCAGTTTGTTTATCGTTGCAAGTGCACGGAGCGCTTCGCCACGTTCCTGCAACAGGTGCGTATAATCCAGATAGATACCGGGATCGGGCACCTCTTTGAGAAACGAGGCATAGGTCGCAGGGGCGTTCGTGGTATCCGTCCGGGAGGATGCACGCAGGTGAATCCTGAGAACAGCAGGGTCGCGGGTCTCACCATAGAGTCTCTTTGCCTCTTCTGCGGCTTCGCGGAATCTTCCGCATGCCAGAAGTGCCTCGGCATACTCCCGCCGCGGGATCAGTCCCGATCCCTCCGTTTCACAGAGACGACAGGCCTCCCCTGCATGTCCTGATCGTATGAGGGCGATGAGCAGCTGCCGGAGATCATCAGGGCGTTTCCCGACCCTGTAAATCTGTTGCAACGCCGGGAGCGCTCCCCGCTCATCATGCCGGGCAATAAGGCCTGCAGCATAGCAGCGCAGGGCATCCTGGTTTGCGGGGTCCAGACGGACGGCAGTTGCAAACTCTGCAATTGCATTCTCGTCATTTTTATGATCGAGCACCTTCCCCAGATAGCTGTGGACATGGGATGACTCCGGCATTCTCCGGGCGAGGTCATGGAAATGGACCTCGGCATCATCAAATCTTCCCAGAGAGAACAGATTGGTGGCAGCGAGGATCTCAAGGGCGGGGTCCCTGCTGGTCTCCAGTAACCGGGTGCAGACAGCGAGGGATTCTGTGTACTTCCCGGAGTTGTAGAGCGCAAATGCCTCTTTTCTGTCCTCTTCCGCCGAAGTCGGTATCATGTCGCGGCCGGATGAAGCCTGATCCGGAGAAGGCCGAAAAACATCCTCAGCATGTCCCCTTTCCTGACCCGGGAATCCCCTTTGTTCTGCCATGCGATGGGAACCTCCTCGATCCGGGCGCCGGCCCTTAGAAGCCTCCAGATCAGCTCGACATCAAACTCAAAACCCTGCGAGATGAGGTAAGGCAGTACAGCATCGACCGCGGATTTTTTAAAGACTTTCGCGCCGCACTGGGTATCATGAAACGAGAGCCCGAACAGTGACCGGATGAGGAAGTTGAACCCCCGGCTTTCCAGCCGGCGTGCCCAGCTCTGCCGGATTGCAGGCATCGATCCCGGGATCCACCGTGATCCCATAGCGGCATCCACAGGCCCCAGATGCCCGAACAGGCGTATCATCTCATCGATACCGGTTGAGCCGTCTGCATCCACATATCCGATCAAGGGCGCCCGTGCGGCACGGAACCCGGCGATCACCCCTCCGCCCTTCCCCAGCCGTGAGGGAAAGCGGATGCAGCGGATACAGAGATCGGGCCTCTTTTCCGCGATATCCCCGATCACGTCGGCCGTATGGTCGCTGCCGTCACAGATGACGATAAGTTCGCCATCGAACTGTGGGATTGCATCAAAGAGGCCCGCTATCCGCTTCTCCTCATTGTAGGCCGGGATGACAAGGCTGTACCTGGGCAGGGGGGATGTGGTCATGGTACGAATGTACAAACGCCCGGTATTTCCCGCAACCGGCCAAAACCCGGGCTCCGGCAGCGGATTAGTCCTGTACTGTTGGGAGGAGATCGCCCATAATGTTACTGGTGTTTTCCCAGATGCCGGGCAAGGGCGGTTTCTTTATGGTATTTCTCCGCAATCGCAAGAGCCGTCGCACGGAGGTCACGATGATCCACAAGACAGCTGTCAGGTGGCGGGGACTTGCGCAGGATGGCGGAGGTGTTCTCGGTCACCTGGATAAGTTCGGTTGCAATCAGCGCGTTGAGCCAGATCAGGTCGGCAAGCATTCCCTTGAGTTCTGCATCGTCCATAGATCCTGTTGTAAGGGATGCCTGTATTTAAATGAGCGGAAATGGCGGGATCTTTATGAGGTCTCTCACCCCTTTGGTGGAAGTGCCCGTTTGCGGTTCCGCAGGGCAGCAACTTTAATGGTCTTCACCCCCAGACATTCTGCCAGTACCATGACCTACCTGGAAAACATAAGAAAGAACGGGAAGTACGCCAACCCGTTCTTTGGGCTCACCGGTATCGATGTTGTCAGCATGGGGGAGGGTCGGGCGATGCTGAAGATGGCAGTCCGGCAGGACATGCATAACGGGGTCGGCTGGCTGCAGGGCGGGATGCTCGTGGCGCTCGCAGACGAGGCGATGGCACTCGCACTCTATCCCCTGCTCGAAGCGTCCGAGGGAATTGCCACCATATCGGAATCCACGAGTTTTATCAAGGGGGTCCGCGAGGGGACGCTCATTGCCGAAGGCCGGGTGATCCGGAAGGGCCGGAGGGTGGCGTTCTGCGAAGGGGAAGTCAGGATCGATAATACTGAAAAGACGGTGCTCTCACGGACAACAGCGTCTTTTGCCGTGACCGCCTGCACCTGATAAAAAAGGTTATTTCTTTCTGTTTTTCTTTGATCCGGTTTTATCGGGCTGTTTATCCTTGTTTGTTGCGTTTGCGGGGCGCTTTTTCAGGACATAATACGCCACTCCCCCTATCGCGATGATCACGATAACGCCAATAATGATAAGGTTTGTCTGCTGCGCCGCTGCAGCCTCGTTCTGGGCATTGGCAAGCTTGGCCTGGGTCTCGTTACTGCCGGGATTGCCTGCCAGCGCTGCCGTATATGCGGTTACGGCGTCCTGGTAGTTCCCCATTTTTTCAAGGGCATCGCCTTTATTGACCAGGGCCGTGGTGAAATTTGCGTCGTTTGCGAGCGCATTGTTGTACGAGGTTACCGCATCTTTGTAATCCCCGTTCCTGAACTGTGCATATCCCTTGTTATTCCACAGGTTTTCATCCGTGGGGTAAACTGCAAGTCCGGTATTGAGGGTATCTATCGCACTGGTATAGTTCCCCAGCTGGATCTGGGCATAGGACTTACCCTGATAGATATAGAGAAGTGCATCGGATTCCTGTATCTCGGTCGTGTTCGAGCCAAGTGCCTTGTCGTATAGTGCGATCGCATCCGTATAGTTTCCGCTCGCCGTTAACTGTGCTGCATAATTGTAATAGTCCGTTGCAGCATCGCGGGTTGAAGGGACGGATGTAGTTATATTTTCTGCTATGACGGGAATGACGGTTATGGCACACACCAGGAGAAGTGCCAGGATTCCAAGAATCTGCCCTCGCTTCATGCCCTGTATATGGGCGCTGTCCTGACATCAATCTTGCTTTCCTGGTCCTGAAATGTTCGGAAGCGACGGAATATGCAGCAAATTCAGTGCAGGTACCAGATAAAAAGGATAAGGGAACCGCAGTATGCTCCCCCGGCAAGGAGGGCGATCGTGAGAAGGGAGGGATTCAGCAGGTTCTCCTTAAAGAGCATTTCCTGGTAGCCGGGCGGGAAGGTTGCCATAAAGCCGATCGCTCCTACTACGAGAAGAAATGAGATCCCGGCCACAATGGCACACATCTCCAGAAACGGTATAAGGCTCCCGGCATGCATACAGCATACTATTTTCAGGGACTTATAAAACAGTCGTTAGAAATGTATCCGGGACTGAACTGTTTCAGGGCGGTTCTATCCCGTCGTTAAGATAATAATAATAGGGAATGCGGCTCAAATGGTAAAGCAATCGGGGAGATCACGTGAAGTATATTTTTATCACCGGCGGTGTCATGAGCGGCTTGGGAAAAGGGATCACGGCTGCTTCGGTCGGGCGGATCCTGAAAAACCGGGGGTACCGGGTTACAGCGGTCAAGATCGACCCGTACCTGAATATCGACGCCGGCACGATGAACCCGGCCCAGCATGGCGAGGTCTTTGTCTTAAAGGACGGTAGCGAGGTCGACCTTGACCTCGGTAACTACGAGCGGTTCCTCGATATCGAGCTGACCGCCTCGCACAATATCACTACCGGTAAAGTGTACCGCACGGTGATCGAGAAGGAACGCCGGGGCGATTTCCTGGGTGAGACCGTCCAGATCATCCCCCATATCACCGACCAGATCAAGACCTGCATCCGGCAGGCGGCCGAAGAGGATTTCCCTGACGGTACCAAAGCAGATGTCTGCCTGGTGGAAGTGGGCGGCACTGTCGGTGATATCGAGAGCATGCCGTTCTTAGAGGCCGTCCGCCAGATGCGGGGGGATCTTCCTCCCCACGATTACGTCCTGATCCATGTGACGCTCATTCCGGAGGATGCGATGGGGGATTTAAAGACCAAGCCCACGCAGCACTCGGTCAAGGCACTCCGGGAGCTCGGGCTCCATGCAGATGTTATCGTCGGCAGGAGCGAGCGGGTGATTGGCGCTAACACCAAGCGCAAGATCTCGGCTTTCTGCGACCTCCCCATCAGCGCGGTTATCTCGGCCGCTACGGCACGCGATACGTACGAGGTGCCCATGGAGATGGAGAAAGAAGGCATCGCCGATGTCCTCTCCTCCATCCTCGGCCTTGAGAAGAAAGAGACGGACCCTTCCTGGTACCGTCTCGTAACCAAGGAATATACCAACCGGGTCACCGTTGCGATCGTGAGCAAGTACGGTATCGAGGATGTCTATATCAGCATCAAGGAGGCGCTCAAGCATGCCGGCCGTGCCCTCTCGACCGAGATAAAGATCGCGTGGCTTGATGCAGAGCGGTACGAACGCTGCTCGCTCAAGGACTACGATGGCATACTCATCCCCGGCGGGTTCGGGAAGCGGGGCATCGAAGGGAAGATCGAGGCGATCCGGTTTGCGCGGGAGAACAAGGTGCCGTTTCTGGGCCTCTGCCTCGGATTCCAGCTCGCAACGATTGAGTTTGCCCGGAACAAGTGCGGGATCGCTGACGCAACGAGCGAGGAGTTCGGCGAGGGCTCGCACGTGATTGCGCTTCTCCCCGAACAGGAGAGCGTGACCGAACTTGGCGGGACCATGCGGCTGGGGGATTATACCTCGGATATCAGGGACGGCACGCTTGCCATGAAGCTCTACGGCCAGCAGCAGATCGTTGAACGCCACCGCCACCGGTACGAAGTAAACCCCCACTACATCCAGAAACTGGAGAAGGAGGGACTGGTCTTCTCGGCAACCAACAGGAACCGGATGGAGTGCCTGGAACTCCCCGGCCACCCGTACTACTTTGCGACCCAGTTCCACCCTGAATTCAAATCCCGGCCCACCCGGCCATCACCGCCATACCTTGGATTCGTCGAGGCATGCCGGGCAAACAAGCGGACACAATAGGCAGGCAGCACCATGGTAAAAATTGAGAAGTTCATCCCGCAGGCGATCGAGGAGATCAAAAAAGATGCAGGGAACGAGAAGGTTGTGATGGCACTCTCGGGAGGTGTGGACAGCTCGGTCTGCGCCGCACTTGCAGCAAAGGCGATCGGTGACAGGCTCATCCCGATCTATATCGATACCGGCCTGATGCGGAAGGGAGAGACGGAAAGGATAAAGACCATCTTCGGGAACATCCGCCTCCAGGTGGTCGACGCGGGTGATGAGTTTATCGCGGCGCTTGCCGGCATCACGGATCCCGAGAAGAAGCGCAAGGCGATCGGGGAGCGGTTCGTCCGGGTCTTCGAGCGGGAAGCAATGAAGTCGGGAGCGACCTGCCTCTTACAGGGCACCATCTACCCGGACCGGATCGAGAGCGAAGGGGGCATAAAAAGCCACCACAACGTCGGGGGCATGCCGCTTGAGACGGCATTTAAGAAGGTGATCGAACCGATCCGCGACCTCTACAAGGATGAGGTACGGGATGTGGCAGGAGCGCTCGGGCTGCCCAGGGAGATCCAGCACCGGATGCCCTTCCCCGGCCCGGGCCTTGCCGTGCGGATCCTCGGCGAAGTCACGAAAGAGAAGGTCGCGGTGATCCGGGAGGCCAACTGGATCGCTGAGGCAGAGATCGTGGAGCAGTACCGCCCGTGGCAGTGCTTTGCAGCGCTCATCGGCCTCGGGACCGGGGTCAAGGGAGACAACCGGATCCACGGCTGGATCGTTGCAGTCCGGGCCGTGAACTCCCGGGACGGGATGACTGCCGACCCCCTCGATATCCCGTTTGCCGATCTGGTGAGAATCGGGTCGAGAATCACCGCAGAGATCCCGAGTGTTGCCCGGGTGGTCTACGATATCACCCCGAAGCCACCGGCGACCATCGAGTACGAGTAATAATAACCGCTAAAAAGCGGAACGAACAGGACCTGAAATTATAGAGTAAAAGGACACCAGCATCAGATCACGTGATATCCATGAAAAATACCGATATAACAGCCCAGTACAAGGCGCTTGATGACCAGTACTTTATGCCTGCCTTTTCGCGGAACATGGCGATCGTCCGCGGCAAAGGCTCGATCGTCTGGGACGGGAACGGGAAGGAGTACATTGACTGCGTGGCGGGTATTGCCGTCTGCAGCACCGGGCACTGCCACCCGGCAGTGGTAAAAGCGATCTGCGAACAGGCACACGAGCTCATCCACTGCTCCAACCTCTACTACGTCCCCCACCAGGGCGAGATGGCAAAGAGGATCACAGAGATAACGGGCATGAAAAAGGCGTTCTTCTCGAACTCGGGAGCCGAGGCGAGCGACGGCGCCCTGAAGCTTGCCCGGGTCAGGACAAAGAAGCGGAAATTTGTCGCGTTCACCCACGGGTTCCACGGCAGGACGATCGGGTCGCTTGCGGTGACCCACAAGCCAGCCGCCCGTGAGCCTTTCGAACCCCTCGGTCTCCCGACCACGTTTGTGGAGTACGGGAATCTCGATGCCTTAAAAAAGGCTGTCGACAGCGACACAGCGGCCGTGATCGTCGAGCCGATCCAGGGCGAGGCCGGTGTCATCATCCCCCCGGACAGTTTCCTTGAGGGCATCCGGGAGATCTGCGACAAGACAGGGACGTTTATGATCGTTGACGAGGTCCAGACCGGGATGGGCCGTACGGGCACGTGGCTTGCCCTCCAGCACACGAAGGTACAGGCCGATATCGTAACCCTTGCAAAGGGCATCGCGAGCGGGTTTCCCATGGGGGCGCTTGTGGCCCGCGACGGCCTTGAGTTCGGGAAAGGCGAACACGGCAGTACGTTCGCAGGAGGTCCCCTGGCCTGCGCAGCAGGGCTTGCAACGATCGGCGTCCTTGAGCAGGTCCTTCCGGATGTTGCCCGCAAGGGCGAGCGGTTCCGGCAAGGGCTTGCGAAGTACCACCCCCGCGTCCGCGGGCTGATGATCGGGATCCCCGTCGGGGAAAAGTGCCCGGAGGTCCAGGCCGAATGCTTAAAGAACGGCGTGATCGTGAACTGCGCCGCAGACGGGAACCTCCGGTTAGTCCCGCCCCTCGTGATCTCTGACGCTGAGATCGACCGGGCGGTGAAGGTGATCGATGGAGCGCTTGGTAAGGTCGTGCTATAAGCAGGGCGGGTATGTTTTCGCAAAGAAGGCGGGCGGCCCTGCACACGGTGCGGGCAACGAGCGTATCGCCCGTCTTGCCAGCAACGAGAACCCCGAGGGGCCGTCGCCGGCAGCGGTAAAGGCGGCGCAGGAGGCCGTCCTTTTTGCCAACCGGTACCCCGACGAGCGGGTGGACGTGCTCGTCTCGGCGCTCCGGGCCCACTACGGGGACTATACCTTTGTCGCCGGCGTAGGCATGGACGGGGTGATCGAGACCCTGATGCGGACTCTCGTGGATCCGGGAGAAACGGTTGTGGTTTCGACCCCGACCTTCTCCTTCTACGGGCTTGCCGCACAGGCACAGGGGGCAAAGGTTGTTCCGGTCCCGCGCCGGGCAGACTTTTCCGTTGATACGGATGCCCTTATCCGGGCAGGAAAGGACGCAAAGATCGTGGTGCTCTGCACCCCGAACAATCCGACCGGCAACGCGACAAGCGCTGAGGACGTCCGGAGAGTGCTCGACGGGATCAATGGTCTCCTTTTCCTCGACAATGCGTATGTCGAGTTCTCCGGGATCGATTACCTTCCCCTGATGAAGAAGTACGAGAACCTCGTGATCGGCAGGACATTCTCGAAGGTGCACTCGCTCGCCGGCCTCCGGATCGGGTATGCATTTGTCCCGGCCTGGCTCCAGCCGTTCTACCTGCGGGCGGGGACACCCTTTACCGTGAACTCGGTTTCGGCAGCGGCGGCAGCGGCAGCGCTGTCCGATACGGACCATGCGTCCCGCTATATCCGGCAGGTAAAGACATGGCGGAAGCGGTTTGCCGCAGAACTGAAGTACCCGGTCCTCCCCTCGGATGCCAACTTTGTGATGGTTGACGTGGCGCCGCAGACCGGCGACGAGGTCGTGGAGAAACTGGCTGCACGGGGCGTGCTGGTGCGCTCGTGCAGGAGTTTCACCGGTCTTTCCGACCATTATATCCGGGTGAGTATCGGCGAGGACTGGGAGAACGAGCGGTTTGTCCGGGAGGCAAACTCCCTATGATGTACGGTATTACCGGGACCCCGGGGACCGGAAAATCAACAATTGCCGACGAGCTCGCCCGACGCGGGCATAAGGTGGTCCATATCACAGAGATTACTCCTCCCTACGTGCTGGGGAAAGACCCGGAACGGGACACGCAGATTATCAACACTGACCGGATGGCTGACGAGTTTGTCCCGTTCGATGGTTTTGTCGAGGGCCATTTTGCCCACCTGCTTCCCTGCGACCGGGTGGTGGTGCTCCGCCTGCGGCCGGATCTGCTCGCCGACCGGCTTGCCGCTCGCGGGTATCCAGCGGAGAAGGTCCGGGAGAACCGGGATGCCGAAGCGCTGGACGTCTGCCTGATCGAGACCGTGGAGCACTACGGGCCCTCGGAGGTCTTCGAACTCGACACGACCGGCCTTGACCCGGGAGCCTGCGCAGATGCCATTGAAAGGTTCTACCGGGGCGAGGTCCCGGCCTCGTTTGGTTCCATTGACTGGTCGTCCTATGCAGAGGTGTTGCCATGACGCTCGACCAGTACCGTCCGCACGTGAAGGTGTACTTCGATCCCCTCGTGCGGTTTGCCATCCGGTGCAGGATTACGCCCAACGTCCTGACCATTGCTGCGCTTGTTGCATCAGCGGTAGCCGGTATTCTCTTCTATTTCCGGCTCGAGCTCTGGGCAGTCCTTGCGGTCGCCGTCAATGCGTTCTGTGACGCGATGGACGGGGCGGTTGCACGGGAGATGAAAAGCCAGAGCCTCCGGGGCGATTTCCTGGACCACGCGGTCGACCGGTACGCGGATATCTTCATCATCACCGGCATCTTTGCAAGCGGCCTGGTGCCCTGGCCGATCGGGGTGCTCGCCCTCACCGGTGTTTTGATGTCCTCGTACCTGGGTACGCAGGCGCAGGCAGTCGGCGTGGGCCGGTACTACGGCGGTGTACTGGGCCGGGCCGACCGGCTGGTTCTCATCATGGTCGTCGGGATCGTGTACATCCTCTTCCCGGTGACCGTCTGGGGCCTCAACTTTTTGGGCTGGCTGCTCCTCCTCTTCGGCGTCTTCGGCCACGTGACCGCGTTCCAGCGGTTTGCGTACGTCTGGCGGAAGATGGAGTAACTTTTTTTCGATATTTTTCAGGCGCACCCTGACGCTCTTTGCGGCTCTGCATCCTTGCTCCCGCTGCCGGGGCATCTCTCCCTGTAGAGCGATAATGCTGTATTACCCGGACCCGATAATGCCCCCCATAGAGGTAATAACAGAGGCATCGCACTGCGCCCGGCTCCCCTCGGGGGATTGGTGGCGCAAGAGGAAGGCGGCTTATTTTAACGTGGTTCTCTTCAAACCGTTTTGTCAACCAGTTTAATTTATTTCCTTCAGTACAGGCATCCAGGGGTGAGAAGCGATATCCCTGGTGCAACGGTTTCACTCACCTTTTCCTGTTAATTCCCGGACGTACTCCAACGCCGCGATTGCGTCCTCCCGCTTCTGGTCCGCAGGGTTTGATGCAGCAAAGGCGAGAAACCGCTCCCGTGTCATGGGATCAAGAAGGTTTCCCGCAGCGGCTGCGATCTTCGGGTAGGTGCGCTGCGGGTAGAAGACCGAACGTGCCGCGGCGAGCAGGGCCGCACGGTCTGCCGGCGTGATGATGCCTGCTGCCTCTGCCTGCACCAGCGTGCAACGGATATTGATCAGCGGCTCGGAGAGGGCGTAACCGGAGACCGGATCAAAGACAAGCGCCACCTCATCGTCAGAGACGAGCCTGCCGTCACGGTACATTTCATAGACTCTCCCGATACCGGTCATGCCCAGCGTGTGCATCTCGGCTGCCCGGAGCGCCCCCATGCTCGAAGCGCCGACCACAATTACGCCTTTTTTTACCGCGGCAAGGATCTCCCGGTGGGCGACAGCGGAGTCCTGGTGGAAGACCCCGTCGATAAGGATAATGGTTTTTGCCCCATCTTCAACCGCACGGAGGAGATCGCCCCTTTTTGCCGGCGGACGGTACTCTGCAGCGAGGATCTTCTCCGCCGATGCCCGGTCAAGGCTTGGCCCGAGAAAGACGATGATTCCTGGCATGTCTGAGACGCGTCCCCCTCCGCTCCGGGTCCATGGCGTACACCTCGAGGCCCGGGACGATAACCCGGACCACCGGCACCCCGATCTCTTCGCGGGTCAGGTCAACAACGATTACCCGGGAGAGGCCCTGTTTTTTGAGGGCCTCTACGGCAAACCGGATATCCTTTGCAAAATCGTCGCTGTCAAACGACTGCAGGGAGGCGTAGTCCACGGTCCCGTTGTCCTTGAACCAGTACGCGTTGATCCTTTTTACCCGGTCGTAGCCCATCTTCTTCCTCAGGTCCGCGGTCACCGTGTCCTCCCGCGCCCCGTGGATCTGGGTAAGCCGGCTCTGCGCCACCTCGGTGAGCGCCCGCATCACCGCAATCCTCGCGTTCGTGTGGGTGCCGATCCCGATGGTCAGAAGCGAGGGATCCTTCAGGAGCACGTCGTCTGCTATGGCTGCCATCGTGGGAATGCCGACATCGCTGGTGATGTCCCGCACAATCACCTCGACCTGTGCATCGGCAAACTTTTTCTGCATTTCCGCGAGCATCGGGTCGTCGATTTTGACCACTGCCGGACCGGTATCCCGGGTGGCCTCGACAAGCGACCATGCATCCCGTTCGATCACCTCGCAGAGGGCGTGGAAGATCGCCTCCTCCGGGGTATTCCCCGAGGCAAGGCCGTTTGTGGACGTGCGGAAGATCTGCCGGAAGTTCCGCGGAAGCGGGTGGAAGACGGCCTGTGCCGGCACGAGCACCGGGGCATCGTTTGCGATGTCCCAACCCTCGACCCAGGGAAGCACATGGCCGGGCTCGGTGTCTGCGGGAAGGATCAGGTGCTGCGGGTTGATCACCGGCTCCCTCCCTTCGAGCATCTCGTAGGTGTCCAGCCGGATCTTCCGGTCATGGATCTCCGAGGAGTACCGCTCGATCCCCTCCATGATCCCCGAGATTTTTGATTCCTCAACGGTCGCCCCCTTGCCGTTGTAGACGGTGATCGCCCCGTCCTCGGCGGTCGGCCGGATACAGGAGAAGACGGGGATCCCGATCCGGTCGAGGTTCGTGATATCGGCCACCCGGGTGATGCCGGCGGCAGGAACCTTGGGTTCGATGCGGGAGAGGGTCTCAGAAAGCGGAACGGCACGCTGGGTTTCGTAACGGTAGGTCTTCTTGCAGGACGCGATCTGCATGGGGGTCACCGGTAGTCCCGTACGGCCGGGACAGGTCTGTTTCTCTTTGTGAGATTTCAAGCTGCTCGTGTTTATACATGTTCATCTGTCCGCAACGCCCCGCGACCCCCGCCGGGTATATCTGCCCTGCCGGCTCAGGATCGTGTGAACGATGAATTATTCCTACCTGGCCCTGAAATTTCTTTTAGGCGGTGGCATCATCGTAGGGGTGACGTTCCTTGCCGAGCAGGCAGACCCGAAGTACGGGGGGATCCTTGCGGCTGCACCCATTACGACCACCCTTGCCATCCTCTTTACGTATTCAGAAGCCGGGCAGGCAACGGCGCAGCAGCTGGTGATGGATGCATTCTGGTTCGTGATCCCGACCATGCTCTTCCTGCTCGTACTGTACCTGCTCCTGACCCGGTACCCGCTCACCCCCAGTTTAGGCGGGGCCCTGGCGGTTTGGATCGGGGCCGTACTGCTGGTGAACCGGGTACTTGCCGCGGGCTGACCACAAAGACCTGCGGGAACCGTATTCCCGGTTCAGCCCTGTGGCCGGATAAACCGGTACGCACCCCTGGGTACCTGGATCTCGAAGCGCAGTCCCGTTGCGGGATCCCCGGTCTCCCGGACACTCATCCCGGAGAATGCCAGGAGATCGTGAATAAATTTCGTATAAAAATTGGTGGAATTTACGATCTTTTCCCTGAACAGGCGCTCTTTTCTGGCATGGGGGATCCCGGGACCGTTATCCTCGTATACCAGCAGCAGGCCGTCTGGATTTTCGGCACAGCTCAACCGGATCACCGGTGCAGGTCTCCCGCTTTTGAGGATATTTTTTACCAGGTAGGTAAACATCCGCTCGATAGCCGGGTCAGCATAGATCTCCAGCAACGGGACATCCCCCTCCAGGGTGAGTGGCCCGGTCTCCGTGACGGACAGGACTGCACGGATCGTTTCCTTTACCTTGATCCATTGCGGGGGCTTTTCGCCGATCTTCTGGTAATCCATCGTGCATACCAGCAGATCGTGGATCTTTTTGAGCAGCATCTCCTCTGCCTCAAAGCATTTTGCCGACTCTCCCTGCGGGGTGATCTCTTTTGAAAATTCTATATACCCGCGGAGGCTGGTGATCTTGTTCTCGATCTCATGCCAGGCAATGCTGTTCATGAGCTGGAGTTTTTTATTGGAAAGGGACAGAGCACGCTCCATCAGCCTGAGTTCCGTGAGATCCTCAAGACTTTCGATCGTCCCGATAACCATGCCGGTACTGTCCCGGACGGGCACCGCGGTAACATGCAGCCATTTCCCGCTCTTTCCCAGGCCGGGGAAGAAGTCTATGGCCTCATAGGCCTTTTCAATGCACTCCGACTCCGTCCATTTGTCTTGGTACCGGTGGGCGATCTCCGTTGGTGCCTCATCCACCACCAGATCGGCAAGGCAGGGACGCTGTGTCCCGTAGAATGCCCGCCAGTGCCCGGTTGTCCCGCACAGGGCCTCCTCCCGGATCCCGGTCAGTTCTTCCAGCGCCCTGTTCCAGGCCACCAGGATATGGTTACGGTCGATCAGGAACTGGGGGACTGCAGACATCCTGACTACCGTGCCTATGACGGCCAGGATATCGCGTGACCGATCTGCACCCGGGGAGACGGCCGGGGCGATCCTGTCGCTCTCTTCTTTCTGGCGTTCCAGGATTGTGGTCATCTCACCACATCTGTCGTGTACCGGCATACTGTTCTGCCCTGAAGGGAATAGGATCCTTCGGACTGTTCCTCTGGAAAAGGGCCGGGGATGCGTGCACACCTGGTGGGAAAGGGGCACGCGAGACCGCGTTCGCTGTCCGGCACCTGTTCCAAAAAAAATGTCTGAAATCCAAAACTGGCATATGTTTCCCATCTTCCTGCATCATCTTATGAGGGAAAACCATAGGGAAGGACCTGTGTGCTTGGTCTGTGATCATACGCGCTGGTGTTTCTGGAGATCAGACATTACAGTGCATATCGGGAGGGGACGAGTATATTATTACCTGCCGGTAGGATTTCAACGACGTTAAAATTTTTAACAGCGTTGTAATTCCCCACGACGGGCGGTTCCTGCGTATCCTGTACCCGGCCCTGCGGGAGATCCTGCCAGGATCGGCAGGGAATTTTTTCCTGGATTCCCTGCATACCAGCTCCTTTCCGGCTCCCAAAAACCGTTCGCACACCCGTCCACCCCCTTGGAGGACAGGAATTGGGCCGGGAGCATTTTTAGGAGGGTTTTTCATACGTGATGGCAATATTACACTATCACAGAAAAAAGACTCCGGAACGGTGGAACATGAGCGATCTTCTGAGTATCATCTCGGCATCCGATAAACGACGGAACCTCCTGGTCCTCTTAAATGGCGGCCCCAAGGAATGGGATGAGATCAAACAGGTGCTCCAGGTCACTTCCACCGGGATGCTCCCCCAGGTCAAGATCCTCGAAGAGGAACACCTCATCGAGCGTGATGGCAGGAAATTCTCCCTCACCCCTATGGGAAAGGTCCTCACCGCCCATATGGTCCCGCTCATCAGAACAATGGAGGTTTTTGACAAGCACAAGAAGTTCTGGCAGGAGCACAACCTCGAGGTCCTTCCCCCGGAGATCCTGTTCGATATCCGGGACCTGGGGAATTACCGGATCATTGAAAATTCCGATGAGGAGATCTTTGATATCAACACGTTCCTCTCCAACCTCTCCCATTCAAAGACCCTCAAGGGGGTCTCCCACACGATCCATCCCCGGTACCCTAACTTTTTCCTGGATCTTGCAAGTAAAGGTACGGAGACTTCGCTGATCCTGACCCCGGGGGTGTACAAGATCGTCAGGGAAAAACATCCCGGACAGCTCGAAGAGTATATCCGGTGTAAGAATGCCAGCCTCTTTGTCAGCAGGGATGACCTCAAGTTCTCGTTTGCGGTCAGCGATTCCTATTTCTCGATCTCGCTCTTCTACACAAATGGCGTGTTTGACTCCAAACACGATGTTATCAGCCGCGATCCTTCGGCCCTCCGGTTGGGAGAGCGTATCTTCTCGCACTTCCGGAAACAGTCGGAAAAAGTGGAATCCCTGGATTAAACGGGAATGCAGGCCCGGAGGGCCAGGGAAAAAACATACTCCCCGCTGATCACGCATTCCCTCAGTCTCCGGCAGAGGATCTGGGGTTTCGTCTCGAACGCCGGGGTGTAGACGATCAGAAATGCGATGGAGAGGAGCAGGCCAAAGAGCAGCACCAGCCATTCATTCCCGATGATCCCGGAGAGCAGCGCGTATGCCATAATGCCGTGCATCACGAGGAGCACCGCGATCAGCACTTCTTTTGTCCGGTTCTCGCCCAGGCAGACCGGCAGGGTCCTGATCCCGGCGGCGAGATCGCCCTGTACATCTTTGAAATCGTTCACGCACGAGGTGACAAAGACTTTCATGGCAAAAAAGAGGAAGATGATCAGGACGGTCTCAGCGGCACTGCACCAGCGGCTCACAATCAGCGCGATGGTCCCACCCCACGTGATACCGATGATGATATTTTTTATCCCGGCCCCGGCCTTGAGTTTGAAGGTATGCGTCCCGATCCTGACCCCATGGGTGTAGAGGTACCCGACCACAAAGGGAAAGACCGGGGCCAGGTAGATCCCATCCCTGGCGAGCAGGACTGCGCCCAGGATGAAGGTGAGGACACAGGCAAAAATCCCGACCCTCCCGTCTGCTCCGCAGAGTTCGGACCGGTTGATGGCATCTTCCCTGCAGTCGAGGGCACGGTCCAGGGTGTACGTTGCATAGGTGATCAGGGCAAGGGCACAGTACTCCGGGACCCTGATGGCAAGACCTGCCAGGAGAAAGGCGATGTGCAGGCGGAGCCCCCCCGACAACGCGACTACGGTGGATGAATTGAGGAGCTGCAGGGTTGGTTTGCCAGAGAATGTCACACCAGAGAAAATTTTGCCCGGCTCTATTATTACAAACGCATAAAAAATTTCAGCCGCGTTGTAATTATGTTAAATAAAATTATATGTTTGACTGGATTTTATGGGGTTATACCCGGCAGGTCTTTCCCGGGAAAAACCCCGGATCCCGGGCACGGTTCAGACCTGGTTAAGGCTTCCCCGCTGTTTCACAAACCGGTCCCAGTTCCATGGTTCGTCAAGCACGTTCACGGTCACGTGCTCAATACCGCAGACCCCCAGTGCCCTGCGCTGTACCTGCCCGGAGAGGTGATCGGACAGGGGGCATGCCTTGCAGGTGAGCACCATGTCAATTTCCACGCCGGAGCCCTTCACCCGTATCTCCTTGATAAGCCCGAGGTCAACGATATCGATACCTACCTCGGGATCAATGACTTCCCGCAGTGCATCACGGATCTCGTTCTCGCAGACAATCTCCTGCCGGGCTGCAGGAGAGATCGGGCCGGGCTGCGCCTGCTCGAAGGCGCGGAGCCTCGCTTCAAGCTGGTTCTGCCGGTCCAAAAGCCGGCTCACCACCCGGAGCATCGGGTCCGGCATGACTTCTTCGATGGTCTCTACTGCAGAACCGTGCTCCGGGCCGGCGATCCTGCCCGGGACACCGACCACCGTCGCACCCGGCGGGGCGGAGCGGACCACGACCGACCCGGCCCCGATTTTTGCCCCCCTGCCAATTCGTATCGGGCCAAGGACGATGGCGCCGGACCCGATGATCACGCCGTCCTCGATAGTCGGGTGGCGCTTGACATTCTCGAGCGCTGTTCCGCCCAGCACCACTCCCATGTAGATAAGGACGTCGTTTCCGACCTCTGCAGTCTCGCCGATAACAACCCCCATTCCATGGTCGATCACTACCCGCCTGCCGATCACGGCACCGGGATGGATCTCAATTCCCGTGAGGAACCTGCTGATATGGGAGACAAACCGGGCCCAGAATTTCAGGTTGTGGGCATGGAGCCAGTGGGCCCTCCGGTGGAACCAGAGGGCGTGGAGCCCCGGGTAGCAGACGAGGATCTCAAGCGTGGAACGGGCGGCGGGGTCCCGGGAAAAGATGGCCCGTATATCTTCCCGGATGCGGTCAAAAAACATGGTCTTGCTCACTTATTCCCCAAACAGGTCAGGGATACTTAAGTAACGTTCACCGGTATCCGGCAGGATAACGACAATGGTCTTGCCTTCGTTCTCCGGGCGTGCTGCCACCGCAAGTGCCGCATACGTCGCAGCGCCGCTGGAGATCCCTGCGAGGATCCCCTCCTCTTTTGCGAGTCTCCTGGTCGTTTCGAATGCATCCTCGTTTTTGACACGGATGATCTCGTCCACGAGCTCGCGTCGGAGCACTGCCGGGACAAACCCGGCGCCGATCCCCTGGATCCGGTGGGGACCGGGAGCCCCGCCGGAGAGGACCGGTGATGCATCGGGTTCGACGGCGATTGCCTTAAACGAGGGTTTCTTCTTCTTGATCACGTCTGCGATGCCGGTGATCGTTCCTCCCGTTCCCACACCGGCAACGAGGATATCGACATTCCCGTCCGTATCCCGCCAGATCTCTTCTGCAGTGGTCTTCCGGTGAATGGCGGGGTTCGCCAGGTTGTTGAACTGCTGGGGAATGTAAAAATACTTCGGGTTTTCTGCTGCCATCTGCTCGGCCCGGGCAACTGCCCCCTTCATCCCTTCAGCACCGGGGGTAAGCACCAGCTCTGCCCCGAATGCTTTTGCCAGTCTCCTCCGTTCGACACTCATGGTCTCCGGCATGACCAGCGTCAGCTTGTATCCCCGGGCTGCACTCACGAATGCAAGTGCTACGCCGGTGTTGCCGCTCGTTGGTTCGAGAATGATCGTATCCTTTTTGATCAGCCCGCGTTTTTCCGCTTCGTCAAGCATTGCAACCCCGATCCGGTCCTTGACACTGCTCAACGGGTTGAATGACTCGAGCTTGGCAAGCACTGTTGCACCGGCACCGCCGGGAAGGCGGTTCAGCCGTACAAGCGGGGTGTTACCGATGGTTGCCGTGATAGTATCATAGATTTTTGCCATACTGTTAGCCTTCATGAATCCGGGATTTTCCCTCACGAACCGTCGGGTTCCCGGAAGTTCACAATTGTTAATTGTCCGGGGCCCGTTATTATACCTTGGTTCCCGGCAACCCGGGCCGCAATCAAGGGAGGTTATTGCCGGGAAAACGGGTAATTTGCGGCAAAACCTGACGCAAAATCAGGATATATCTGCATTTCCCCACCATACTTGAGTGTTCACACCAGTGAACAGGAAAACAGCCATGAACACACACCACGCGAATATCGCTGGACACGCGGCCGGCCCGGGCGTACCCGGAACTGCCGGGAACCTGCCGGGAAAGCCCGCGGTACGGCTCAGCGGTATCCGGAGCTCCGGGCAGTATTGTCGCTGCAGGGAGCTCACGTCAGAAGTGACGACACCTGCACACCGCGTAATCCGCGGACGATCTGCGGCCGATGGTATGTGTCCCCTGAAGAACCGCTCCTGATGTCACGTCCTCACCATCCCTGGATCCACGGCAGTACCACAGGGTTGCCGGGATCCGTACGGGGAATATCGCCTCATGCAGCACACGCACGCACCCGCTGTGCTTCCGGGGATTTGTCCGGTTCCCCGAACCCATCCTTTTTACCTCCCATCCCCCTGTCCGGGAGTACAAGGGTACCGTATCGCATCAAAGAAACGATCATTGGGCCGGTGTGGCAGAACGGTTAATGCCTTCGCCTGCAAAGCGAATGTCTGGGGGTTCGACTCCACCCGCCGGCGTCTCCCAAGGAATAGTGATACCATGAAGCTGTACAGCACCCTGTCGAAATCTGTCAAGCCGCTGGAGACCCTGCACCCTGAACGGGTCTCTCTCTTCGTCTGCGGCCCGACGGTCTACGACTACCCTCACCTGGGCCACGCCCGGACCTATGTGGTCTTTGACGTACTGGCAAAGTACCTCCGCTGGACAGGAAAGGAGGTCTTCTATCTCCAGAATATCACGGACGTGGATGATAAGATCATCAACCATGCACGCGAGGAGGGCATCTCCCAGTCCACCCTTGCACGGAGGTTCGAGACGGAGTACCTCCGGGACATGCAGAGCCTCGGGATCGATGCGGTCAGTTACTATGCCCGGGCCACGACCCACATCCCGGAGATTATAGGGCAGATACAACGGCTGGTCGACCGGGGTGCCGCCTATATCACTGAGGCCGGTGTCTACTTCAACGTGGATACCTTTGCCCATAACGGCGAGCTATCCGGGCAGGAACGTGTACAGCGTGTCAGCCGGGTCTCCGATACCACCAAGCACAACCCGCTTGATTTTGCGCTCTGGAAACTCGGGGAGTACGGCGAGTACACCTGGGACTCTCCCTGGGGCCGGGGCCGGCCCGGGTGGCATATCGAGGACACGGCGATCTCCGAGAAGTACTTCGGCCAGCAGTACGATATCCACGGCGGCGGCCTTGACCTCATCTTCCCCCATCACGAGGCCGAGATCGCCCAGATGGAGTCCCTTGAGGGGAAGCACCCGATGGTACGGTACTGGATGCACACAGGGTTCCTGACAGTGAAAGGCGAGAAGATGTCCAAATCACTCGGGAACTTCATTACGATCCGGGATGCGCTCAGGACCCGGGATAAGAATGTCCTGCGGTACTTCATCCTCCTCTCCCATTACCGGTCCCCCCTCCAGGCCACCGATGAAGGCTTGGCGAACGCCGCAAAGGGACTCGACCACATCCGGGCCATTGCGACCAAAGACAAGGGGGCCGATGCGGAGGGGCGCAGAGCCTTTGTGGAGGCTCTGGAATCCGATCTCAACACACCCGTAGCCCTTGCGGCGATCCAGAGACTTGCAGGAAACGGGGACCTCGGGGCACTCAGGGAATACGGGCAAATCCTCGGGATCAACTTCCTGCGGGAGACGAGCGCACCTTTGAGTGTCCTGCAGGATATCCGGGCGGAACTGAGGGCACAAAAGCAGTTCGCGGTTGCGGACCTGATCCGCGAGCGGATGGTCGCAGCGGGGATGATTATCACCGATGCGCCCCTGTAAGGATGCCTGCAGCCTTGCGGGAGCACCTGGCGGTTTCCCGGGGAATGCCCGGGGAGCACGCATCGCACAAACGGATCAGGAAAAATGGCAGGGTTACCCGGGCCGGGCCCAGCTCATGAGATTTACGGGTACCGGGAAGACATCATACGGCGATCCCTTCCCCCCGGGGGACGTTCAGCCCGTACAGGCTCTGCCGGGCGTCCGTGAAATAATACCGCTCGACAACGATCTGCTCTTCCTTGAGCCGTCCCAGCGCATACCTCACCGTCCGCGACGGCAGCGAAGTCTCCCGTATGAGATCCTTCTGCGTGAGGCGGTCTCCGTTTTCCAGTACCTTGTATACGAGCTTGGCCGATGGCGGCAGGTGCCCGATTCCCTTATTGCTCTTTTCGCTGGTGTTTACAACAAAAACGATCCCTCATAGTGGATCACCAGTACCTGATAGGAATTCACAATTGTTAAGTATTTCGGTGTACCGGATCGAAAAACCGGTTACTCCTGTAAAAACAGTATAAGCCTCGTGCGCCAGGAGGTTTTCGGGAAAAACACGCCCCCGCGGTCCGGTGGTATGCGGCAGGTGCCTGCCTCCTCTTCTTTACGGATAATTCGATCACCCTTATTATCCTCTCCAAGAATATTTAGTGCGTGTTTAATATCCTTCAGAGTCATGAAAATAACGGGCATAAAAATGCGTCTCCGACGTAAAATGCGATCAGGAAAATCCTGCCGATGCCAGAACATATAAATATTCACGATTGTTATCTAGTATAGTCAAAATCACAATCGTGAATACATACAACAAGCCAGTGTGGCGGAGTGGTTACGCGGTTGACTGCAGATCAACTACACCCCGGTTCAATTCCGGGCGCTGGCTCTGCACATAAAAAAGGTGACACACCATGAGTATCCGAATCCAGAAAACATTCGAAGCGCTCTTTGCTCTCGAAGAGATCCGCGGGCTCTTCCGCGAGTCCCTGCCCACCGGCTTTGACCCTGCGGAAGAGGCAGCGTTCCGGCAGAAAATTGCTGAAGCAAAGGCAATCCTTGCCGATCTCGAGGCAGGTACCGGCTCGCCGAAGGTCACAAAGATTGCCGGCTCCATCGACCTGCGGACCAGGGAAGAGGAGTCCATCAACATCCAGCCGATCCAGGCCGCGGGCCGGCTGACCACGGAGGCGAGGAAGGCACTCATCTCCTACGGTGACGGGTACTCGACTTGTGATGCCTGCAGAAAGCCGTTCCGGCTGGACAAGATATCCCGGCCGGGTATAGCGGAGTTCCATGCGGACCTTGCGAAGTTTGTTAACATGGACCAGGCCCGGGTCGTTCCCGGTGCACGCCGGGGGTTCCAGGCGGTTGCAGGAACGCTCGTGAACAAGGGCGATTCCGTGATCGTCTCGGCGCTCGCCCACTACACCGAGTTCCTGGCCGTGGAAAATGCCGGCGGTATTGTAAGGGAAGTGCCGCTCAACAATGAAAATATCGTGACAGGCGAGGCAACGGCACAGAAGATCGAAGAGGTCAAATCTGAGACCGGAAGACTCCCGGTGCTCGTCATGATCGATCACTTCGACTACCAGTTCGCAAACGAGCACGAGATCAGCGCAATCGGGAAAATCGCACACCAGTACGACATCCCCCTCCTGTACAACGGGGCCTACACGGTTGGCGTCCGGCCGGTTGATGGGAAGAAGATCGGGGCAGACTTTGTCGTCGGCTCCGGACACAAGAGTATGGCATCGGTCGCGCCGTCCGGGGTGCTTGCAATGACCGATGAATGGGTGCCAAAGGCACTCCGCACCACCGCGATGGTCGGCGACCTTACCAAACGGAAGTTTGGCATCAAGGAAGTGGAAATGCTCGGCTGCACGCTGATGGGCGGGACGCTGCTCTCGATGATGGCATCGTTTCCCGCAGTAAAGGAACGGGTGCTCCACTGGGATGAAGAGGTGAAACGCTCCAACTTCTTCATCGACCGGCTCCTGAAAATTGAGGGGAGCCGGGTGCTCTCCGAGTACCCGCGTAAGCATACGCTCACCAAAGTCGACACCACTGGAAGCTTTGACACGGTCGCACAGACCCACAAGCGCCGCGGTTTTTACTTCAGTGATGAGCTGTCGTCCCGCGGGATTGTCGGCGAATTTGCCGGGGCAACCCGGACCTGGAAACTGAACACCTACGGCCTGTCCGAAAAGCAGGTCCACTACCTTGCCGAGGCCTTTACCGGGATCGCAGAAAAATACGGGATCCCTGTTGCAGCATAACGCCGGATATTTCAGGTATCCCCTCAGGAATCAACCCGTGATAAAATCCGAAAAAGATGCCAGGATAAAATCCTGTACAAAAGACCGCAGAGAAACCAGCCATGTCAGCAAAGAAGATTCATCTTGGAACCCTCGCCCTCCACGCAGGGCAGGAACCGGACCCGACGACCGGGTCACGGACTGTACCGATTTACCAGACCACCTCCTACGTGTTTAAGAACACGGAGCACGCCGCGAACCTCTTTGGCCTGCGCGAGCTCGGGAACATCTATACCCGGCTCATGAACCCGACGACCGATGTGTTCGAGAAGAGGATGGTGGCCATTGAAGGCGGGACAGGAGCGATAGCGACAGCCTCCGGTCAGGCTGCGATAACCTACGCGCTCCTCAACCTCACCCGGCCCGGGGACGAGATTGTCTCTGCCGACAATCTGTACGGGGGCACCTACGAGCTCTTCCACCACACGTTCCCGAAGCTGGGACGCCACATCGTCTTCGTGGACTCGTCGCGGCCTGAGGAGTTCAAAAAGGCAATTACCGGGAAGACCCGGGCCATCTATGCCGAGACCGTGGGCAACCCGAAACTCGACACGCCCGACTTCGAGGCAATCTCAAAGATCGCCCACGAACATGGCATCCCGCTGGTTGTCGATAACACCACCGGTGTTGGCCTTGTCCGCCCGATTGACCATGGAGCCGATATCGTTGTCCACTCGGCGACCAAGTACATCGGCGGCCACGGCAACTCCATCGGTGGGGTTATCGTAGACTCGGGCAAATTTGCCTGGAACAACGGCAAGTTCCCCGAGTTCACCGAACCCGATCCGGGCTACCACGGCCTGAAGTACTGGGACGCGTTCGGGGACTTCCCGGGCCTCGGGAACGTTGCCTTTGTCTTCAAGATCCGGGTCTCCCTCATGAGGGATACCGGGGCGGTCCTCAGCCCGTTCAATGCCTGGCTCTTCCTCATCGGCCTTGAGACCCTCCACCTGCGGGTCCCCCGGCACTCGGAGAACGCGCTCGCCGTTGCGAAGTACCTCAAGGGTCACCCGAAAGTTGCCTGGGTCAACTACCCCGGCCTGCCTGAACACCCGAGCCATGAGCTGACAAAAAAATACCTCCACGGCGGCTTTGGTCCCATCGTCGGCGTCGGCATCAGGGGAGGGGAGACGGCAAGCAGGAAGTTTATCGACTCCCTGAAGCTCTTCAGTAACCTCGCGAACATCGGCGACTCAAAGAGTCTCGTCATCCACCCGGCAAGCACGACCCACCAGCAGCTTACCGTTGAGGAACAGGCAAAGACCGGTGTCACCCCGGATGCCGTCCGGCTCTCGATCGGCACCGAGGACATCGAGGATATCATCGAAGACCTTAATCAGGCCCTTACCCAAGTCTAGGATATGAGTATGCTCCGTGGTTCGCTTGGCATTGTCACAACCGGATACGCAGACCTCCCCGGTCCCTTCACCCTTGAGAGCGGAGCGGTCCTGCCCGGGGTGACCATCGCCTACGAGACTTACGGCAGGCTCAACAAAGAGAAGAGCAACGCGATCCTCATCTGCCACGCCCTCTCGGGCGATGCCCACATCGCCGGGTTCCACGAAGGGGACGAAAAACCCGGCTGGTGGGACGCGGTGGTCGGGCCGGGCAAGGCCTTTGATACTGACCGTTACTTTGTGATCTGCAGCAACGTGCTCGGAGGGTGTAAGGGCTCGACCGGCCCTTCCTCCTTCAACCCCGCTACCGGCAAACCCTACGGTGCAACCTTCCCGGTGGTGACCATCCGTGACATGGTCAACGCCCAGAAACTTCTTCTCGATGTCCTTGGAATTCCCGAACTCTACGCGGTTGCCGGGGGATCGATGGGCGGCATGCAGGCGCTCCAGTGGGCGGTCTCATACCCGTTGCTGATGAAGAAGGTGATCGTGATCGCCGCGACCGGGTACTCGACGCCCCAGCAGATCGCGTTCAACGAAGTGGGGAGAAAAGCCATCCTTTCCGATCCTGCCTGGAATGGCGGGAATTACTACGGCAGGGACATGCCTGCCCACGGCCTCGCCCTCGCCCGGATGGTCGGCCACATCACGTACCTCTCCGACGAGTCGATGCATACGAAGTTCGGGAGGGCACTCCAGGGAAAAGACCAGGTGGGCTTTGATTTCTCGACCGAGTTCGCTATCGAGAGCTACCTCCACCACCAGGGGGATACGTTCACGAAAAGGTTCGACGCGAACTCGTACCTCTACATCACCAAGGCGATCGACTACTTCGATCTCACCCGGGAGGGGTCCCTTACCACCGGCCTTGCAGCGGCAAAGGCGGCGTTCTTTGTTATCTCCGTGACCTCGGACTGGCTCTACCCGCCCTACCAGTCGCAGGAGATCGTGACAGCGCTCACCGCAAACGAGCGCGAGGTGCACTACTGCGAGATCCGGTCCAACTACGGCCACGATGCCTTCCTCCTCGAATCCGGCCAGATCAATTACCTGATAACACGGTTCCTCTCCCACACGGTTGTCGGGGACGTGATGACCCGCAATGTCGAGTGCATCGAGGAGGGCACCACGATCGCGGTTACCGCCCGGCGGATGATCCGCTGCAGCGTTAATCACCTGCCCGTTCTTTCTGCCAACGGCCAGCTCGTGGGGATCGTGACCTCGTGGGACATTGCAAAGGCGGTGGCATCCAATTTCCTGTGGCTCGACGAGATCATGAGCCGGGACGTGGTCACGACCACCGAGAACGAGCCCGTGGACGAGGCGGCCCGGAAGATGGAAGCCCATTCCATCTCGGCGCTGCCGGTCGTCAATGCCAACAGTCGCGTGATCGGGCTGATCACGAGCGATGCGATCAGCATGCTCATCGGCAGGCAGATTCCATGACCGGGCCGGTTGCACCCCCGGAAAAGGCAATCATCGTGCTCGGCTGCCCCGAGGTGCCGGTGCAGCAGGCGCTTGCGCTCTATGTAATATCCGGCCTCCGCGACCGGGGGACGGACGTGCTCGTCACCGGGAACCCCTCGGTGCTCGGCCTCCTGAAAGTATCAGACCCGAAAGGTGTGTACATCACAAAGACGCTCGTACTGGAGACATGTATCGGGGAAATTATCGAGAGAACGCGGGACTGCACCCTCTGCATCGTTTTTGCACACAACGACGCGGCCATCGCGTACGCGGCGACACTGCGTCATCTGCTCCCAGAGAGCAGGTTTGTCGTGGTCGTCTTCGGAAAAGATCCGGAACCGCTCGCAGCGGAGATCAACTTTTCCTGTGAGACGATCACGGAAAAAGCGGTGCACAACCCGGCGCAGCTCAAGGCAAAGATCAACAAGGTGCTTGGATGGGCTGTATCGAGAACCTGAAGTACGAGAAGATCCTCCCGCTGGGCGCTTCCTTCAAGGAGTGCCGGGAGTACGTTGAGAAGAACTATACTGAAGTCTGGTACGTGGAGCCGGGGTACAAGCTCTTCGACGAGTACATCATTGGTCTCCCGCCTATCGTACTTGGGATCGAAGAGGAGACGAAGATCACGTTTCCGTATACCAAACCCTGCCATGGGACCTATCTCCTGCGGATCGAGGGAAAAGAAGAAGTTGAACGTGTCCGGAAAACGGCAAAGACGAAAAAACAGGCCTGTAAGACAAGGTGAGATGTGATGACAACAAAATGGCTGGTCCGGTATTCGGAGATCTTCTTAAAATCGGACCCGGTGCGCCGGCACTGGGAACGCGTGCTGATCAATAACATCCGTGAGCAGCAGCCCGGGGTGAAGATCAGAAGCGAACGCGGCCGGATCTGGTTGACCGGCACGGTTGACCCGGTAAAACTGCAGCATGTCTTTGGGATCGTCTCGTTCTCACCGGTCGAGCACGTGGCCCGCGATGCCGCCCTGGAAGACGCCGTGATCGAGTACGGCAGGGCCCACGGCCTTGCTGCCGCAAAGACGTTTGCGCTCCGGATCAGGCGGGTGGGCAGGCACGACTTCTCCTCCAACGACAAGGCGATCGAACTGGGGGATGTGGTCCGGAGGGCCTTCCCGCACCTGAAAGTCAACCTCGCCACCCCCGAGGTGGAGATCCATGTCGAGATCCGGCAGGACGAGTGCTACCTGTATGACACGGTGATCAAAGGTGCCGGTGGCCTTCCGCTCGGGGTGGAAGGGACGCTTGTAGCCCTTGTCTCGGGCGGGATCGACTCCCCTGTTGCGGCGTACATGATGATGAAGCGGGGCTGCACCATTGTCCCGGTCTTTGTCGCCCTCGATACTTTCCTTGACGAGACGGTGCTTGCCCGGGCAGAGCGGGTGGTGGAGATCCTGCGGCAGTACCAGCCCGATATTGCGCTCCGGGTGATCCCCGATTCGTACCTGGCTGCCGCAAAGAAGGAACTGGTAAAGAACCACCAGGAGAAGTACACCTGTCTCTTCTGCAAGCGCCGGATGTACCGGATTGCGCAGGCGGTTGCCGGGGAGGTGGGGGCCAAGGGCATCGTGACCGGCGAGTCGCTCGGGCAGGTGGCCAGCCAGACGCTCGATAACCTCGTCGTACTCTCCGATGCAGCCACGATCCCGGTCTACCGTCCGCTCATCGGGTTTGACAAGGCGGACGCGATCACGATCGCCCGGGAGATCGGGACGTACGAGGAATCCGTGAGCAAAACAACGGGATGCAGGGCGGTGCCCAAGGGCCCGTCAACAAAAGCCCGGCTGGCAGAGATCCGGGAGATCGAGCAGCAGATGGAATCGGCCACGATGTCCCTGCCGGTATGAGGGCGAACTCTGTTATCTCGTATCTCTAGCCCCAGAACACGCGACATGTCTGTCATGTGAAGAGCCGGGTATTGTTTCTGGTCCGCTCCTCTCACATAGTGCCCTATTTTTGGAAAATGATGGGCCTTTCCTTTTTGGATTTATCCCCGTTAGGCGAAGAGTGAAAAAAATTCCTGTCCCCTCAATCAAAAAGGAGTAATGTATATATATAATCCAGATTTAGTATATATTCAATCAAAAAACTATATTCTCATGGCACGAACCGTTGATCCCTGGACTGATGCAACGCACCTCGATCTTACCGATCTTGCGGCCCTTCGGATGGGTCTCTCGCGTGCCCAGCAGGGAGTTCTTCACAGGTATGTCATGGTTCCCGATCAATGGGGCCTGCTGGATAAGATACGACACTATATGCCGCTGTGTGCGTTTTTTGCCGGCGAACTGACCCGGGACGCAATTTTTGCTGCAAAAGATGCCTCAAGTGAAGAGTGCGGGTTGGTAAAACTTGCGTATGGAATGCATTTCCTTCAGGACGCTGGGAATCCATGGCATGCCCTGCCACTCCTCCCCCGGTACCAGAAAAATCATTCTGTCTATGAGGACTATGTTGCCCGGAACATGCAGGAAGGTTTCCGGTTTCATCGTGCCCTTATGAAAACACCCGACTGCGGAATCATGCGCTCCCGGTTTACCCGGAGAATCGGAGAGGGTACTGCACAGCTGGCCCGGCAGGCAGTCCAACACTTTCCCTTCCTCGACAAACGCATCCGGACGGATCCGGCATGGCAGGAATGTGATGAGGTAGCCCGGGTCACGCTTTCCCTGCTTTCTGCATGCCTGCAGATGTGTGAGACGCAAATTCACTCGTTTTCTATCCGGGCGGAGGTGCAGGCAGTCCGCCCGATTCGCCTGCCGGTAGCAGTAACATGGACGTTCCTTGGATCTGATAAGCGAAGGCTGACGACGTAAGGACTCCTGGAGCCGGCAGAGCAGGGATATGGGGATCGGTGTCTGATGGGATCGGTATTTGTTTCTCCCCTGAACTGGGGCCTTGGTCATGCATCGCGGGATGTACCTGTCATCCGCGAGCTGCTCAGCAGGGGACATCATGTGACGGTTGGAACGAGCGGCAACGCGCTCGCATTTCTCAAAAAGGAATGTCCGGAATGTACGTTTATCCCGTTCGAAGATTACCCGGTCCCCCATAACAACGGACGGATCTTTTTACCCACGTATACCGCATATATTCCTACGTTGATCGATGCGTATGTTTCTGAGAGGAAAAAAGCAGAAAAAATATTCTCTGAAAACCACTATGATCTCATAATCAGCGATTCACGTTCCGGCGTCTTTTCAGAACATATTCCCTCAATCCAGATCACCCACCAGCTGCACCAGAGTCTCCCCCTGATTGCATGGCCGCTCGAACTTCTGGGAGTTTACCTCCAAGCTGACGCATTTTCCCGGTTTACCCGGATCGTGATCCCCGATAATCCCACTGATCAGGACGCCCTTGCAGGAAAATTATCGCGGAGCCTTATCTCCGGGATCAACGATCGGCTGTATTATTGTGGCGTCCTCGCAAGTACCAGGAAAGAGCCCGTGGAAAAGGACATTGATTACCTCATCGTTATCTCGGGAATGGAACCCCAGCGGACTGCTTTGGAAAAGATCCTCCTGCAGCAGGTCTCTTGCCTTCCGGGAAAAAAAGTGGTTCTGCTCGGCAAACCGGCACAGAACCAGAAAAAAATTCTTGAAGATGGGACTGAGGTGTTTTCCTTTATATCGAGCCAGGAAAAATCGCAGTTCCTGTCCCGTGCACGGTTTATCATCTGTCGTTCCGGGTATACTTCGATGATGGACATAGCGGAAGCGGGATTGAAAAAAGGTCTCTTTATCCCGACTCCGGGCCAGTGGGAACAGGAATATCTCTCCCGGTACTATCATGAACGTGGCTGGTTTTATTCCCGGAGCCAGTACGGTATCAGGCTCTCCAGGGATATCCAAAAGGCGGATTCTTTCTCGGGATTTCCCTCAATGTCTTCCACCCGGGAGAACGTCCGCAGGTTATACCGTTCTGTACTGGCAGAATATCTTTGAAAGGTGTGTTACCCATGGAAGAACCTTCACTCGATTATGCTCATGCGGATGCGAATCCTGGAAAGCCGGAGTCTCTTGTTGTTCAGGTACTGGATAATCTCGCACTGATATGGAGCATCGGTATCGGTATAGGGTACGCGTTTCTCGTTGCGTTTGTCTGCTGGATAGGCTACCGGTGTTTTCTTATCTACCATGCGTACGTGAACGGGGATATGGTGTTCATCATTGAAGAAATGAGAATCGATCTGCTCATCACTGCCGTATATTTTGGTGTTGCAGCTATCCTCAGAAGGAAAGGTATAATCTGAAAAATCTGATGACCGGAAATAGTTACTGCTGTTCCTTCCTGCATACGGTCGAAAACTCCACGTGCAAAATATATATTTCTTCGTTAAGTCTATATATTTTTGAATACAAGTATGTATTTGATGAGGGGCAGGACCTGTCCTTCCCGGAGACGATTCGCATGATCAGTTCATACCGGATTCATCAGGAACAGATAAAAAAAGTCGAGCAGAGTCTCAAAGCGCCCTATCAGCGTTATTCCGCGGATACCAGAGGGATCAAATCTTCCGGCAGAGGTGCGGTACGGACAAAACAAACCCAACAGGATCCCCCCCACCTGCCACCACCGCCTGTTCCTGCACTACGATGTGTGCAATGCCATAAGCGCATTCACGAGATGGATTACCATTATACAGAACATACCGGATTATGTATTACCTGCTGGGAAGCACAGGAGGCCTGACATGGCGATAAAAAAGAAGAAAGCAAAAAAGGCATCACTATCAGGGAAAAATACCCTGACACAATCTGCATACACTCATGATACATCCAGGAGACCGCACCTTCAGTCGCCCATTGGCACAGGTGCGCCTTTCGGAGCCCTTGTCTCCCGGGTAAAATCCTATTTCAATCTCGGTAAAACCGCAGAGGCATAAATAAGGCAGGACCGGAAAATCGGGGTTACCAGAAACCTCTCCGTTTCATGAAATACAGGCCGGATAAGGAGGAGGGCGTTTCCCTGTACAAAAATTATTTTCCTGAAGATTTCCTGCGAAGCGACCGGTCCTCTTCGACTATGTAATTGATCACGTTCTCGGAAATATCCGCTGAGTACTCCCCGGCCCTGCGGATACTCTCAGAGATGTAACTGACTGCAATCGCTGCCATGGTCTCCTGCTTGAAGGCCATGTTGCTGATATCCCCGCAGACATGCTCAAGCGCCGAAACAGACTCGATGGTTTTGTGGGCCTCGCGGATATCTGCATTGAAAAACGAGATGATGCTCTTGTCGAAGATCTGCATGGAGAGGACGCTCGCCTTCTTTAATGCGGCTACGATCTTCGGGTCGAGATCGGCGTCCAGCACCGGTTGGGCATTCTCCGCAATCCGTACTGCATGGTCCCCGATCCGCTCAATGATCTTACTGATCAGGTGATAGTACATGGCCATGCCTACTGACACCTCCATTTTCCGGGAAAGGGATGGGTTCTGCATGATCATGTTAGTCTGGCGGGCGATCAGCCAGTTAAGCCGGTCAGAATCCATATCCCGGTTGATCACGTCACCGGCGAGAGTATGGTTATGAGTCTCAAGAGCGGTAATTGCATCCTCATGCATATTCCTGACAATCACAAACATCCGTTTTATGGTGTTGTCAAACGGCATCTCCGCAGGGTTGAGGAGATCCTTTATCATGATGAGTGTATCCGTCTCTTCTACGACTTCCTGCCCAATCGTCATCTGGGTGAAATCCCTGACAACGGTCCGTACAAAAGGCGGAAACCGTTGTTTCGATGTGATCCGGATGGTTGTGAATCCTGTGATGTAGGTTCCGATCAGCATCCGGAACAGGAACGAAGGATCCGTGATATGCCCGATATCGATCTCCTTGACCCGCTGGAGCGGCTCGTCCGTGGTCTTTTTTGTGACCAGAAGCGTCCCATCAGGCTGTGTGATCAACCCAACCGGATCGTTCTTCTTTATGCGCATCTCCTGGACCCAGTCTTTGGGCAATGTGACTACAAATGATGACCCCCCGGTCATCTGTACCCGGCGTATTTCCATTTTTGTTACACCTCACAGATAGAGTAATATGATAAATATGCTTGGCTCTATTTTCTTTCTACTTGTATATATAAATGCATAGTTTATGTCGAAAAACTGTATATGACTACAGGGTAAAAGCCTGTTGAGATTAGATGGGGGTATCAATGGCATCAGGGAAAAACGAGCGCGTCATTTTTATCTGCTCTTTCAATTCTGTCCGATCCCCTATTGCAGAAGGATTATTCCGGCAGAGAACAAACGACTGGAACTATACGATTTTTTCCGCGGGCATTGCGCCTATCCGGGTTCGTCCTTATGCAGTCAGGATTATGCAGGAGAGTGGTATCGATATATCGGGCCATGTTCCTGCATCATTGTACCAATACCGGAACTCCCATTTTGATTATGTAGTTACCCTTTGCGATAATGCACGCACGACCGCTGAAGACGTATTATCCGACAGTGACCATTTCCTTCACAAAAACTTCGTCAGCCCCCAGGAAATTGGCAGATCTGCGGAAGAAACCCTGATAGAATACCGGCAATTGCGGGATCATATCGCAGCATGGCTGGAGGATATTTTTCCTGGTCATCTGTCCGACCCGGGAAGAGAGTACCTCAGTGAACCTGAACTACACGATAACCCGGCCCGTGTTGCCTGATACCTGATCTCTCACCAGAAAAACGACCTTGGGCACGCAGGATTAAAATGACCTATAACGCCTCATCGAACATGCTCAACCTTGATGGCCCCCTCATCCAGATATTCGTGGGATTTCTGCTTGCCATCATAGGGTGTATCCTTCTGATAAGTGTACCGGATTATTCCCAGGTTTCCTATCTCCTGTTTCTTGTAGCCGGTGTCCTGGTTGCTCTCGCGATGATCTTCCTTGCGGGTGCCTGAAACCCACAGATTAAATAGAGTAAATGGGAAGAATATATATTATTGAGTGATGACTATTTAGACAGTCACCCGGAAAATTATTATGTCCACGCCAAACGGGTAAAAGAGGGCCAATCGTACAACGCGACAACCGGAGTTACCATGTACCATCTGACCTCGAAAATAACTACCAACCCGATAAACCAGGGGGGGCTTATCGCCGGGGCAATCGGGGGTGAGTCCGTTGTGCTGGTTGTGCTGGTAAACACGCTCCTTTTAACAACCTTTTCGCAGGACAGCATTCCCCTCACTGATCCAAAAGTCATTGCGTGGAACGCAGCGTACCCTTTTCTCATTATTACCATCTTTGAAGGGTGGGGAGTTTTTGCTGCATGGCTGTCAATTTCGGCAATGAAGAACAGAACCGATGCATTTATGGCGGGATTCATTGCAGGCATTATGATCGGGATCCTCCTTGAGGTGATGTGGGTAGCACAGCTCGTCAGCCTCGTATCTCACGGGATAAGTTCCTATATCGGAGCCGTATCATGGCTCGGGAATTCTCTCGTTACCGTCGTTGTCCTGATCATGTTTGTCATCATGGGAGGGGTACTCTCGGGATTCGGGTCCTCTGTTTTCTATATCTTCAGATCAGAACAACATCTTCCCGTTTCATATGAATGAGGCGATGCAAGTCTTTGAGCCGGCAGACGCCGTTTTTCGTGTGTCGCCCGGAGCATATGTCCCGACCGGATCCGGTCGATACTATATAGAAATTATTTTAAGTATATACTACAAGTACAAACTATGTGTTTATGCCTCCAGCCCTACCGGCACAACACCCGGCTATGCGCCGATGATCCTATTCCCGATCGTGATACCGAAGACGCTCTTCCGGAACTGAAGGGAGCGGATATCCTCACTGACAACCACGGCCTGACCTATATGTCCGTCAGGAACTGCGATCTGGATCGATTCAGTGCAAAATAACTCACGAGTGTGATCTCTGTGCAATCCCCGATCGAACAATCTGATCTGCCTGCCCGTCAGAAAACTGGTTTTCCTGCATCAGTTGGGAAGCCTGGCGGTGCTGCTGCAATGGAGAAGATGCATCCTGATGATCTCTCCGGGCTTCGCGAATGGGTATGTGCCAAACACCATGAGTTCTCCCCGCGGGATGCGTTCCGTTGCATGTATACTGCTCCCTGGCGGGTGGGATAGCCAAAGAACAGGTATGTGCAAACGCAAGAAAAGGCCGGGTATAAAAAAATCTGTGGGGGATTTGCGTGGTGCAAATCAATGAAACGCCTCAAGAAGACTATTCTTCTTGATACTCTATAATTTGCATACTAACTATATAAATACATTTCGATAACTATGGTAGCAGAAACGGATAGTTTTGAAAGGATTTTTGAGACGTACAAGCGTTTCTGCTATACTTTCGGCCGCTCCTTCGATCGGAACCCAAACCGCGATATTATCAAACTGATCTACCAGGCCGATCTCGAAATGACGCCGGGAATGTTCACCTCCTTATGGATAATGACAACCATCCTTACCGGGGCAGTCATGATAATGATTGCCTCATTCATCTTCCTGCTCCCCCAGAGCCCTTTTGCGATACCTGCCCCTGCACCTTATATCCTGCTTTTTGCCCTGATTGGTTCGGCAGCGATCGCCATCGGCTTTCCGTTTTACCTGCAGAACCAGATCGAGAACAAGAAACGGGACATCGACACCCAGATCCCGTATGCCCTCTCGTTTATGTCGATCCTTGCCAGTTCTGGTGCAACACCGCTCGATATTATCCGGAGAATCGCACGAGAAGAGTACGGGCAGATCTCCAACGAGTTTCGTAAGGTCCTGTTCCGCGTGGACGTACTCGGTGAAGATGTGGTCACCGCGATGAACGGATTGATACAGAACACGCCCTCCGACCTGTTCCGGGATATCTGTATCGATATTACGAACATTATTTACGGCGGTGGCGGATTGAAATCCTATCTGGAAACAAAGTCGAAGGAACTCATGGCTATACGGCGCCAGACCTACAAGGAGTTCGTGGAGTCCCTGGCCGTCTTCGGGGAGGGCTATCTGGGGGGGGTCGTCATGACGATCACCCTCGCCATTCTCGGTGTTGTAATCTCCGGGGCACTGGGTATCCAGCTGGGGCCATTTTCTGCGCATGATATGTTCAACTACCTCATCTACCTGATGATCCCGCTCATCAACGTGATCTTCCTGCAGATGCTTGCCGTAAAATATTCGACAAATCCCTGATCAGCCATGCAGACACCACAACGAAATCCCCCGGTTCGCAAAAAGATGGACGAGCTCCACGAGATTATAGAGCGGATACGGATCAAGTACAACCCGCCCAGGGAAATTTTCACGATCGCAATCCCGGTTGCCATAGCCCTGCTGGTTGTCCTCGCTGCCTTCCTGATGGGGTACACTCTGCACACCACGGAAAAACAGCAGGCATCGGCAACCACAAGTGACAAGGAACAAGCCCTCCAGGCATACCTTGCCCAGATGAATGCTGAGAACGGCAATGCCACCACAGCTGCTGCAACACCGTCAGCACCCGCTGCACCGACCATGGGCCTCGATGAGGTAATGGTCTTTGCCCTGATCATCGCCATTCTCCCCTATTCGATCGATATCACGCTCCAGAAACGGGCAGTCCGGAAAAAAGAGGAACTCTATACGGAGTTCCTTTTCAAGCTCTCGGAACTGATGAGAGGAGGACTTGATCCTATCAAGGCAGTTAAAGAGCTTGCAAAGACCGATCTCGGGGTACTGACCCCCCATATCCGTATTGCATCAACTTCGATGGTCTACGGGAAGTCCTTTGAAGAGGCGATGAAGGCAATGGCCAAATCGCTTCATTCGGACCTGATAACGAGATACACGCTTCTGGTGATCCAGGCCTCGTATTCCGGGGGATCGGTAGCTGACCTTATCCTCAAGGCATCGGAGGACATGCGGAGTATCATTTCCATCGAGCGCGAGAAAGAGGGAAATCTCCACCAGTACGTGATGATCTTTTACTTTGCGCAGGCCATTATCATCTTTATTGTTTACATCCTGACGACCAGCCTGCTCCCGTTTGTCCAGCAGCTGGGCGCCACCCAGATGTTTGGCAAAACGGATATCGGAAATATCGATTTTGCCCGCGGATTCTTCCACATGATTATCCTCAACTCCATCTTTGGGGGACTGATCATCGGCAAGATCAGCGAAGGGGATTCACGGTACGGTCTCAAGCACGTGGTTGTCCTTGTGGCTGTAGGGTATCTTGCATCCGCCCTGTTTATTCTTCCTCCACCGGTTGAACAGGTGGGGCCCAAAGTTAACATTACGGTAATTTCAGGCGGACAGCAGGTGGGCTTGGCATCGTTGCCCCTCGCAAACCCGATCGTCTTTAAGCTCACCGACGCCGCAGGTAATCCGGTAAACAGCACCTCGGTTCAGTTCAGTATTACACCAAGCGGGAGTGTAAGTCCCCTCACAGACACATCAAATAATGATGGGCTCGTCCAGGTTAAACCGGTATTGGGTGCAGATCCGGGGACCTACTTCATTGTAGCTAAGGCAAATGGGGTAACAGTATCAGTACCAATAACCGTAAGCAATGGAGGAGCAGGAGCCAATCCTGCTGCTTCAACTGGGGGTTGAATCCATGTCAGAAGGATTGTTACTTAAAATGGGTATGGGTATTGGGTTGTTGCTCTTCGTTGTTTCGATAGGATGTACCTCCGCAGGAGTTTCAGGTATCGGCATAACAGCAATTCAACCGGATCCTGAAACCGGTATTGTTTCATGGATAAATGCAGTGAATCAAAAAGATGTGCACCAGATTTACATTCTTGCGCCGGGCGATATTAAAAAGCAGATATCTTATGAACAATTTGCAGCGGCCAATGAAAATAACGCATTGCTGACAAATCCCAACTTGAAATTTTCAGGTTACGAGATTCTTAACAAGACCTCAAATCAATCCACTGCTAAAATCAGCGCCATGCTGGTTATGCAGAAACCGGTATCTGAAAATTCTACGCAGGTGGAATCCGTCCCGGTCTTTTATACCTTCATTTTGACATACGAAGATAATCAATGGAAAGTCTGGACAATCTAGTCAGGACATTTTCTGTTGACAAACCTTTTTCCCTGGTCTGGGTTTTCCCTTGCGGTGACCGCCCCATCGTCTGGTAATGGTCAGATTCCCTGAACAAAGTGATGGCATTTTGGACAGACCCACCCGACCGGGATCATCTCGCCGCGTTCCTGCGAAAATGTCCGGATCATGGAAGTGCCACAGGAGCAGATGGGCTGGTGTGCAACAGCCTGCTGCTCCATGAACTGATCAATCCTGCGTTTTTTGTACAGGGCACTCTCGATACTTGCAAAGAGTTCCCGGGTATTGATAGGCTTGACCAGGTACCCGCTTGACTCTGTCAGAACCACCCGGCGGATTGTTTCATCATCGCTATAGGCAGTAAGGAAGATAACCGGGGTGCCGGACTGCCCTTTAATCTTCTGGGCCGTCTCGATACCGTCCATATCTCCCTGAAGGTGGATATCCATGAGAACCACATCCGGCTGCTGCTCACTGATAAGTGCAAGGGCTTCCTCACCGCTCATGGCAATACCGGTCACGGAGTATCCGATCCTTCTGAGCGTTTCTTCAAGAGTGACGGCAACCAACCCTTCATCTTCTACAATAAGGACCTTCTTTTCCGCGGGATTTACCAGATTTTTGATCATGGTTCGCTGGTGAAGTATTGGGGTGCAGACTATATTTAGTTGTCTTTAATATAGAGAAAAGCACTAAACTATTTAGCAGAGTAGGCAGATGAACGATCCGAAACCTGTCAGTTCTCCGGGAAAAGGAGAGATAAACCCGTTTGTGCAGATCCCTGAAGATCCACGGAGTATGGGCCTGTTAATCATCACGATAACAGGCGCGATCATAGTCATAGCGGTCATCAGCCTTGTTTACGGGATTGGTGACCTGTACGAGTTTCTCTTCCTCCTCCCTATTGTGATGACCGCGTATTTCTTCCCCCGGTACGGGATTGCCACATCGGCGGTCATGGGGATTATACTCATCGTCCTCAATCTCATTTTCCTGGGAAGCGGTATGCAGGTACTCTCCCTTTCATCATTCACGTTCGCGGTATTCGTGGGAATCGGGGGAATCGTTACCATGCTCTCAGAGAACATCTCCGGGCTGAAAAAACGGTACCAGGATATTTTTTCCATGTCCGAAGCGGGCATGATCATTTTCGACCGGGAGACCGGGATGATAAGTGAGGCGAACCCCAGCTTTCTTACGCCGCTTGGCTATCTCTCTCTTCGTTCCGGCGTCCCCCCGTTCAGTGAGCTGTTTGACCGCCCGGAGCAGTACCGTGATCTGGTGCGTGACGTCTCTGCCGAAGGAAGGGTAACTGACAGGAAGTGCCAGATCCGGACCGCATCAGGCGATATGCGCCAGTTCCAGGTTTCGGCCTGCTTTTTCTTCGGGCAGTATATCCTCTGTACATTTACGGATATCACCGAACGTAAAAAATACGAAGACACCCTGCGCCAGTCGTTAGCGGAAAAAGAGATCCTGCTCAAGGAAGTACATCACCGGGTCAAGAACAATATGCAGGTGATCATGAGCCTGCTCGAGCTGAATGCATTAAAGGCAGAGAACGAGCGTGAACGGGCCCAGTATGCCGAGATGCAGGGGCGGGTCATGACCATGGCACTGATCCATGAGAAGCTGTACCAGTCGCCGGTAGCCGGATCGATTAACGCACAGGATTATTTTGCGGATCTTCTGCAGAATATCATCTCTGCCTCCGCCATGCCTGGTGTACAATGTATTGTGAAAGCATCCGGAGTCCATCTCGATATTGACAAGGCAATTCCCTGCGGGCTCATTATCAACGAACTGACAACGAACTCACTCAAGTATGCCTTCCGGAATACCGCCGGTTCTGAGATCCAGCTCCTGTTAGGTACCGGGGGCAACGGTGTTTGTACCATGGTATATTTTGACAATGGGCCGGGAATCCCGCCCTCCCACGAGATTTCCGGCTCAGGAACCCTTGGGATCCGGCTGATCCATATGCTTGTACGCCAGCTCAGGGGAGAAATCCTGATGACCAACCATAATGGCACCCATGTACGTATCCAGTTTCCTCTCGCCATGCATGACTACGGGATGCAATCCACTGTTTCATGCATGGCTGAAGAACAGACAACAATTTCCCGTTGGTCATGAGCTGTTTATATGTGCGTTGTGCCGCGTGCACTATTGTAAGGAACGGCTCGTTTGGGTAAAGGCTTGTATCCTGCCTAAAGTTGGCCGCTTTCCCGATAAGGGGATCCCGTGTGTCTATATCACTATAGAGTCTAAATAAGAAATTATGATGTGATCTTAGCAAAGATAATATCCCTGGGTTCTTCAATGAAGGTCCGCACACGCACCCGTTTGATCCTGGCTGCCATGGCGTTAATTTTTTTGATCGGCCTCAGTTTTGTTACCCAGTTTGTCATCCTTGATTCCTTTCGTTCTATAGAAATGCAGCAGATGACAGCGAATGTAGAACGGGTAGTTGCAAATATCAACAGCCAGGAGAAAACGGTTGCAGCCTCCTGCAGGGACTGGGCCGGCCGTGATGATACGTATACTTTTGCGGGGATCATGGAAACACCCGGGCCATCATCCGGGGGGACTTTTAACCAGCCGGTTCTGCTGGGAACCCTGGATGTTGACTATCTCCTGATATACAATACTTCAGGGCAGCTGGTCTTTTCCGAAGGGGCGCTGGGGGCCGATGGAACCCCGGAGATTGTACCCCCACAGCTGGGAGATATTGTCGATGACAGCATCATTCCGCCAGGTGTACCGGGTGGGGTATCGGGGCGGCACGGGATATCGTTTTTGAACGGCGAACCAGTTATCATGGCCGGCTACTCAATACAGGGGAGCAACCTGTCGCAGCCTTCTCATGGCACCCTTGTCATGGTCCGGGTCCTCAACAGCCAGAGGATCAATGATATGGAGAGTGTTCTCCAGATCCCCGCCTTTACCCTGCTACCTCCTTCTCAGGGAACAGGTATCGAGGGGATCAGTACCACAGACATACAGAGAATGAAAAAAGGCAGCATTGTCAGCCAGCCGATCAATAACAGCCTGATGGGGGGAACAGCGATGATTTCCGGTATCGAGGACAAGCCAACCTTCCTTACGCTCCAGGTGTATACAGATCGGATGGTAATCGATGAGGTCCAGACCGCAATTCTGATCGTAGCAGCGGTCATCATCCTCATGAGTGTAATTTTTATTGTCGCCGTCCAGCTCCTGCTGCAGCGTTTCGTCCTCGGACCGATGAGTGCTGTTGATAACAATATAAAAATAATCGGACAATCCGGCGATCTCTCCCGCCGGATCCCGGAACAGGGTGACGAGGAGATCGTTTCGGTGACCCATGCCCTCAACCAGTTGCTTTCTGATCTTGAAGAGAAAAGGGCCGAACTCTCCGCAGCGAGAACAGAGCTGGCCCAGCGGAACCGTGAGCTGGAGGAGCTGAACCGGAAGGCAAACCTCTACCTGGACATTTATCTCGATGTGATCACGTACGAGATCCTGAACGCTCTCATGGGTCTGCGGGGATACGCCGAGTTCCTTAACGAAAATGCCCGGGAAAACGAGAAACGTTTCCTGAAAAAAATCAGCGAGCTGGCGCAAAAAAGCAGCAATGTCATTCGTAATATCGAGACTATCAGCCGCATCTACAAGATGCAGCCGGGAGTCAGTGCCGTTAACCTGGAAAACGTCCTGAGAAATGAGATGACGGGTAGCCCTGGTGCCCATATTCTCCTTGAAGGATGTAACCGGATGGTTTATGCAAATGACATGCTCGGGGTGGTCTTCAATAACCTGTTCTCGAACAGCTTCAAGTTCGGGGGACCTGATGTATGCATAACCGTCTCTGCCGGTGATGCCGGCGAAGGGATGCTTGAAATATCGGTTGCGGACAATGGCCCGGGAATCACTGATGAGATGAAACCCGGAATCTTTGACCGGTTTGCCAAGGACAGTAAAACCCGCAGCAGCTACGGGCTCGGGCTCCATATCGTCAAGATGCTGATAGAAGGGTACGGGGGCCGGGTGTGGGCTGATGACCGCGTACCGGGGGTGGTCTCGTCCGGTGTTGCCATCCGCTTTACCCTGAGGCTGGCAGAATAAAAACGATATCGCGGTTTACCGACAGGTACCTTGAAGGGAATAATGCCTTATCCGTGTCGCTCACGGGTATCGATAAGGAAACCGTCCTCGCTGACGGTGAACGGCAGCATCTTTTCAAGGAGCCGGGCTCCCTGCATCTTGGGGATATTGAGATAACGCTTGAGCTTATCGCCTTCAGTGACCGTGGTAATCTGGATAACACCGTCTGCCATGGCCCGCAGAAGTGCCTCATGCCGTTCCGGGAGAAGACCGCGATCCATCAGCAAAAGAAAGACTTTTCCGGATTTTGCTGTTGTTCCGATACGGGAGATCGCTTCACGGATCTCCGCAAGGGATGCATCAAGGAAATACAGGGAGAACTGGTCCACGATGACGATATCCCCGATACCCTGAAGGGTGAGATGATCGAGGAGTGTGTTTGGGGAAACCGCAGGCAACTCCTCCGCGTGAAAATCTTTTGGAGGCAAAATCCGCATCCGTTTCATCTCGTTGAGGATATCATCAGCGGATCTCGTGGTGATATACCTGACCACTTTTCCGTTCCCAACTGCTTCGGCGGCTATGTACTCGGCGTACACCGTTTTGGCAAGCCCGTTATCCTCTTCGATCAGGATCACGCTCTTTTCCGGAAATGTATCCATGCCATGAACGGGTGCCATTACCTTACGTTTGCATGTTCCCTCTCATAAGTGCTTTGAAGATACGATCGGGATCATCAATAACACTATTGAAAAATACGACTCAATCGGTCAAAGAATGCGATTTCAGTAAATATATCCGACTGGATCCCGCAATAAGCCAGTTTAACTCATTATTTTGGAGAATTATAAATAGTTTGACCGCAGATTATTCAGATATCCCCCACAGAGACCGTTTCAAAAAAAGGGTGAGTCTCAGGGATGCATCCATCATGCAGACCATCCCAACCCTCTTGAAGCGTATCTACCATACGCCGGCTTGCATTGCCCTTATTCCCCCGCTTGCAGTAATTATCGATTATTCGCTGACATTTTTCCTGGCGGGAAGTAACCAGATGATCCTCCAGTGGGAAGCAAGCCTCCTTGTGCGCTATGCTGTCGCACACAATATCCTCGATATTTACCTGATCGGGATCATCCTGTTCTATTACGGGGCATCCTATGCCGTGCTCCATATCCTGAAACAAACCCGCTATTACGCGTTTGGTGTGGGCCTTATCGGGATGGTGAGCATCATCCACGTTCTGGGTGGGTTGTCGTGGCAGATGAAAACAGCGTGGTACTCCAACTGCATAATGTCCCTGTCATTTTTGTCCGTCATCATTGCACTCTGCCTGTTCGGATATTCTGTTGTGCGTCAGGCACGTTCAGTACCTTAAGGTTAAGAACCCGCAGAAAACGAACGGATTTTTCCCTCTATTATCTCTATATTAATCATATATGCCTATATTTTAAATTCAAAAAGAATATATCCTGAATGGTACAGATTACTCCCCCGGACAGGCAGTGCGGGCAATGCAGAACCACAGACCCGTAATAAGAAGGAGCGAAGCAACCCGTGAGCAAGACACAAACAGACCCGGAAAAGCTAAATCATAAAATAATTCCCGCCGCTGCCTGTCTTACCCTTCTTACTGTAGCGAGTTTGTCGGTTTACGGGAGTTTTGACCTTATTTTCCCGTTTATCGCCACTCTCGCGGGGATAGTCATTGTATATCTGGCGGTTCTTAGGGTAACTGCACAGAAGATACCGGCATAACCCCCAATAGGGATTCATCTGTTTTATCCATTATTGTTTTTCTGTTCGTATCACCGGTATCTTCCCGGGCAGTCCTGAAATCGGGAACGATATGCAGGGAGGGTCCATCTCCTTCCGGGATGCAAATCCTCTCCTGTCGAAGAGCATCGCTGGTCATCCATGGGCAAGGATAAGCAGCTGGTCTGAGTACGTCAGCCAGAACAGGTTCATCGTGAAAGCAAGCATGTAAGGAATGCAGGCAACCTGGACAATCCGGAGGCCCAGACCCCGGTAATTACGTTCCATGATGTTTGCCACCAGGATCGTAAAAAGGGCAAACAGCAATTTGATGCCGAGGTGGAGAAAGGGCTGGTGAACGATATATGCCATGAAGGGATTAGCTTCCGTTGCTGCTCCCGCACCGGCCCCTTTCCAGAGGAGCAGTGTTGTGGAGAGGACATCAAAGATGACAAGAAACGTCAGAAAAAGCATCCATTGGCTGTCAATGGCGATGTTGTCCGGAAATATCGTCTGCATCGCAGATTTAAAAGGGGATGACCGGGTCTTGCACTGCATCAGAGGGAATTCTCCGGGTGGTTGCTCGTTAGATGAGTATCTTCTGTTTCCCTATAAATAGATATACCGGTTTCCTCAATAAAAACAAAAAATCTTTATTCAATATCTTTTTAATATAGAGATTGTACCTTAAGTATAGATGTCGGCACACGGGCGTGCCGGATCTGTCCTCTCCTCCCCGGGGTCGTGCGGCCGTGAACCTGATCATCCTGAAATACGGCATCCTTATCGGAGCTCTCCTTGCAACCACGCTGTACGTTTCCCCTTCTTTAAACCCGCTGTCCTCACCGTCCGGAGATCAGAACAGCAGTGAGATCGATGCGCAGTCCATCTTCGCTTTCGGATCTCAGGTTTTCTACAAGGAGGTGTCAAAGCCCGGGAACGAGTACATGCAGACCAGCGTGCAGGGGTATTCGAAGAACCTGGTACCGACCGATTCAGATAACCAGGCCTATGCCTCATCCTGGCAGGCCGGGGTGGCAGACTTTGTAGCCGGATACGACCGGTGCACTTCCGCGCTCTTCGACCTTGCCTCAGTGCCAACGATGCTGACGGCAAAGGAGAAGATGGCGGTATGCGATGAATTTGCGAACGGGGAAAGTCAGATGACCAGGGGGCGGGGAGAGTTCGCTTCAGCAAAGGGAAGTGCATCACCGGCGACCGACTCAGGCTTTACCATTGCGATGGTACTGGAACGGGTCGATGAGATTATCCAGAGCTCGGATGACGCGGACACGGCATGCATGAAAGCAGTCGTCGCCGATCATAACCATGATCCGTCAGGATTTTCAGAGAATCTCAAAGACGCACAGAGTGCTGTGCAGGAGATGCAGCGGGTCTATCCCGAGCTGAAAGTGCTGAGCAGTGATTTTACCTGAAATCACGGCAGGAGATGCTGACAGATGAAAGCAGACAAAAATTTTGCAAAAACTCCGTATGCGGAGAAGAACAGGTGATATGCACATGAAATTACCCGATCCCAGAAGACTGCTCATTGACGACAGGCCCGTGAGCGATGAAGAGTTCAGGTCCCAGAACCTGGTATATGTGATCTCTGCAGCGGTCCTGATGATCACCGGGCCGCTGTTTATCTATCATGGTTTTAACCTCCTGACCTGGCCGTATACGGCAAAATGGGGGGCCCTGTCGATCGCCATTGGATCTTTTGTCCTTATCTTTGGATTCAGCCTCTGGCAGGATCGCCAGGTGCAGATCCTCCAGCGAATGTACAGGAAAGATGCTGAGGAGATGAAACAGGTCCTCAGGGAACTGAAAGATGAGAGAAAATCGTAGCGGAAAGGTATGCAGGTATGATCGCCTTCTGGCTGCATTATCCCGGCCCTGTGCTTCGTGGGCCCGATCCTGAGAATTGTACAGAGTGCGTATGATACTGACCATCCTTTCCTGGAATGTGAACGGCCTGCGGGAGTGTTACGAGAGGAAATATTTCCTGCCGGTCTTCCGGCACAACCCGGATCTTGTCTGTGTCCAGGAGACCAAGGCATCCGGGGAAAAACTTCCGGAACGGGTGCGGAACCTGATCGGGTACCACACCTTTTTTTCCGCGGTCCCGTCGGGTAGTACCGCCGGTGTCGGTCTGTTTTCCCGGAGCAGCCCGCGATCGGTGCAGTATGGTTTCGGTGACCCCCATTTTGACAACAAGGGTCGTGTCCTTGTCGCCGATTACGGCAGTTTTGTCCTGCTCAATATCCATATCCCCCTGGGCATACGGCCCATGGGGAACCTCGATAACAAGCTGAAATTATTCGACGCTTTCCTCCTGTATGTCCGGTCACTCCGCGAAAAGGGCCGTGAGGTTATTATCTGCGGGGATTTCAACGTGGCACACACCAACAGGGATCTCTATAATCCTCCCAAAAAACCGGTCCGCCAGATTGGTGTATCGCCGGAGGAGCGCAGCAGGCTCGATCAGCTTCTGGCCCTCGGGTTTACGGATACATTCCGGATTTTCCATCAGGATCCCGGCCACTATACACGCTGGCCGTTCCAGAACAATTCGCGGGAGCGGAATTTTGGCTGGCGTATCGATTATTGTTTTGTCAGCCCGGGCCTGCGTCCGTACATCTCAGATGCCGCTATCTTAAACGAAGTCAGGGGATCGGATCACTGCCCGGTCATGGTCGAGCTGAACATTCCGGATACGGAATTGTCCCCGGAGACCGGGAAAGCCGTATCATGATACGCGGCTTGGACAAATGACCCCCTCTGGAATGGTCTTACCGTATGGTCTCGCCCCTGTGTTTTCTTTGCAGTTACCGACGGGGATAAGATTCCGCTGGAAGCGCGGAGGAAATCTGTCTGGCGGGACCAGGCCACACAGAAAATACGCCCTGTCATGATCTTCACAGAGTATATCAGAACTGCAAGGATCGAAACCAATCTGGCCTGTTTCCTGTCTTCATTATGGGGTTTCCCGGATTATCGCCGGAAAATTGTTTTCACTATATCCTATTGCGATCACTATATTGAAAAGCCTTAAATCTATATCAAAAACGCTAAAAATATATAGTCAAGGGACGATATTCTGATTGGTGAATTGACATCTGTGGGGGATGTATGAACTTCACCAGAACTCCGTGGCAAATCCATCAATCTCTGCAAAAGTTTTCTTTGTAAAATCCCATCCACAAACACCAAGGTGAAATCAGTAATGTACGCAAACAAGAAACGCATGAACAATGAGATGGCAGTCTCTCCGATTGTCGCGACTCTCGTCCTTATCGTCGTCGCAGTGATCGGTGCGGTTGCCGTAGGTACCATTATGGGTACTTTCTCAACAGATGTATCGAAGCAGGCAAGTGCAGGCCAGGCCGCATCCGCGTCCTCGACCAACGTCCTCCTCGCAGGTTCGACCACTATCCAGCCCGCAATGAACCTTGTTGCAGCTGACTACATGGCAGCAAACCCCGGCGTTAAGATCACCGTCCAGGGTGGCGGATCGGGCGCAGGTCTCCAGTCAGTTTCCTCGGGCATCGCCGACATTGGCATGTTCTCCCAGGCAATGGACACCGCCCAGCTCGCAGCATACCCGACCGTTAAGCAGTATGTCGTTGGGTATGGCGGCGTCGTCGCAATCTACAACAACGGCACTACCCCAAGCACCTATGTTGCAAACGTATCCGATCTCAAGGGATTCTACACTACTGGAGCAACCTACCATGCGCAGAACGGAATGAACGGTCTTGTCCCGACAGAAATCGTCACACGCTCCGATGTCTCCGGTACCGCTGACAGCTTCGGCTCGTACATCGGCCTTGCATCCGGTGCAATCTACACCACCACCACCAACAATGCAGTTGCCAAGAATGGCAATGGTGACATGAACACTGAAGTCAAGGGTCACGTAGGCGCCCTGGGGTTCACTGACCTTGACTACGCTCTGACTGCAACCGGCTATATCTACCTCCCGTGGGACAACATCGGCGGCGGCAAGACAGGTAGCGTCACAACGACCTATACCTACAAGGATGTCCGGGACGCAAAGAACGGCATTGCCTCAACCTTCCCGGTTGGCGCAGTCCGCCCGCTCGAGCTCCTGACCAACGGCCAGCCCAGCGCACTTGAGAACAGCATCATCCAGTTCACTACGTCACCCAGCGAAGCAGGACAGTTCCACAGCATCAACCTCGTGCACGCTTCCGATGTCGTGACCCTGTAAGACTGATGATCTCCTAACTCTCTTTTTTTCCATGAACCTCAGCCGTGATCCGCAGTGGCTCTTTCTTCTCTGCGCATCATCAGTGATCGTTGCAGTCGCCCTGATCTTCGGGTTTATTCTGGTCACAGCGGTACCCGCGATCCAGATGTCCGGCCTCAATCTTATTCTCGGCTCGGTATGGGACTATAATACCCACCAGTATGGGATGCTGATCCTGATCACCGGGACGCTCTTTCTGACCGTCCTGACACTTGCCATTTCCGCACCGGTAGGCATCCTGACGGCTATCTATCTATCAGAATACGCACAACCCGCAGTTGAAAAAACCCTGCGCCCGCTCATCGAATTGTTGGTCGGGATCCCTTCGGTTGTGTATGGTATTTTCGGTTTCTTCCTCCTTGAACCGGTCTTCAGGACCGTTATCAATCCTGACATCGGATCGCTGCTCGGGTTCATTCCCCTGTTCCAAAATGTCAGCCCCATTACCGGAGAGGGGTATCTCCTTGCGGCAACTGTTCTCTCGATCATGATCCTTCCAACCGTGATCGCTCTTTCCCATGAATCTCTTCGGGCCGTTCCTGCCGAGTATCGAGAGGGTTCGTTTGCGCTGGGGGCCACCCGCTGGGAAACGATCAAAAATGTTGTCATTCCTGCAGGAGCGTCCGGCATTATCACCTCGATCGTGCTTGGTGCTATGCGTGCCATGGGTGAAACCATGGCAGTGGTCATGCTGATTGGGGGGGTCATGCATGTACCAACTTCGATCCTTGACCAGGGTTATACGATCACATCTAAGATCCTTTCAGACTCATCCTATTACCTCATGTTCCCGGGAACGCGGTCAGCAATCTTTGCCATGGCAATCGTCCTCTTTGCCATGGAGATCGGTTTTGTCGCGCTCATCCGGCTGGTGAGCAAAAGAATTTCTGGGCAGCAGTAACATGACGTTTTCCCGTCGGCTCGTAATAGATCGCCTCGTAGGATATCTCTGTCTTAGTACAACAATTGCCTCAGCGGCTCTCCTGTTTGTCATCCTTGGGTACCTCTTCATCGGTGCCCTGCCGGTGCTGAGCCTGAACTTTATTATCCTGCCGGAATCGGCATTGCGAATCGCTGACGGTGCAATCGGCAACGCCATCGCCGGCACCATCCTGATCTCCGTTCTTGCAACCCTGGTAGCAACGCCGTTCGCTTTCGGCACGGCTGTATACCTTGCGAAGTACGCCAAAAAAAACAGGTTCACGGACACGCTTCGGTTCTTCATCGAAGTGCTGTCCGGAACCCCCTCCATCGTGATCGGGATCTTCGGGTTCCTCATCCTTGTGATATACCTGAAACCCTTCACGGGAGGGTTATCCCTGATAGCCGGGGCTATGGGGCTTGCAATCCTGATCGTGCCGGTCATAGAGCGTGGGGCAGAAGAGGCAATAGCAGCGATTCCGGGAGATCTGGAAGAGGGCAGTTATGCGCTGGGGGCCACCAAATGGCAGACCATCAGCCTTGTCACGGTACCGGCAGCACTCTCCGGGATTATTACCGGGATTGTCCTTGGCTTCGGACGGGCGGCAGAAGAGTCTGCGGTCGTGCTCCTCACCGCCGGGTACACTCAGTTTATGCCTGAATTTGCTATTAAGACAAACCCGAAAATGTTTCTGGGGATACAAATATTTCCCCTCCAGGATCTTGTCGCTACCCTTCCTTTATCAGTTTACCAGGCTTACGAACATGCAAATATCGTCCCCATGGCAAACGGGTTTGCCGCTGCTTTTGTGCTTGTCTGTATTGTTCTTGTGATCAACATCGTTGCAAGAACAATTACCGCCAAGTATACTTGGACCGGTCCTAGAGACGATTCGTTGATATCGGAGCTGATGGAAAAGCTGTCCATACATCAAAGAAACAGGGCATGCTATGATAGTAATGCTGCAAAAACCGGGACCCCGAGCGTACCGGAAGTCGAAAAACCTGAACTCTTATGGGGCGACGGGGAATCCGGTGGATATGGTACAGTTCCACCCGGATCGGCCTCTTCTCCTCCTCTTTCTGGAGATATTTTAACAGGTACACCTCTGCCGGCTCAAGGGATTGCTCCCCCGGCAGTTCAATCTGGAGAGGATGCCCGGAGATCTGCCCTCATCCCTAAGCTGTCCTTATGGTCACTCAGGAGGATGGGTATCCGTACCCGGCTCCAGAAAATCCGCCAGAATCTGTCCGCACCGGCCTCACCCCGGCAACCGGAACCACCGGTTCCCCAAAAAGAAAAGCCGCAGTCCCGGTTAAACCTTCTTCCCTTCCTTTTCACTCTTGCTCCTTTCATACTCGTTGCAGTGCTCCTGCTGGTTTTGACCTTTGTCCTGCCCGGTGCCACTGCAGGAGGATCGAACGGTATAACCGGCATCCTGTTCGTCTCTCTTGCGGCGCTCACTCTTTGTAGTATCGGTTCGCTGGGGGCCCTCTTTTTGTTGAAGCTGGCAAAGGTTCGCATACGTAACCGGCGGTCTAGGGTCGCCGCGATCGCTCTCGGAATCCTCATTGTCCTGGGCGGGGCAGGTCTCTTTTCTGCCCATCTCTTTATCCCGGCCGGGGATTCAGGAGCCGGATCCGGTCTTTCCGGTCTCCTGCATCTTTCAGGATCCCCGGCCGCCGCGAACGCCACAGATTCATCCGACCGGCAGGCACGACTGGCGGCATTCCTTGCCCAGCAGAACAGCGGCGATGCAGGCTCTCCGGCTCCTGCAACCACCGGTACTCCCGCACCTGCAGCCACGCCAGCACCTGCGCTGGCAGCGACCCCTCCCGGCCAGGCCCCGGCGGTCCCGGTCAAATTCGCGCTCGATGTCGGCGAATCGTACTGGTATGGCGACAATTACCGGCCGTGCTTAGCCACGGTGTATAACGTGCAGGTCCTCCCGTTCTACTTCTGGTGGGATATGGACTGGAACCGGTTTGTCCAGCAGACCCCTGTCCAATCCGGCGATGTTTTTCTTGTCACTTACATACGGATTGAAAATACCGGCAACATGAGTGCGATCGTCCCTTCCGCTGACGAGTTCTTTCTCACGAACAATGGCCAGGTCTATACCCACAACATTTATTTCGACACGTCTGTCCTGAGCCAGAACGAGATCAATTATTATTCTGACAACTTTGACAAGCTGCCCTACCAGTGGATCCGCGAGATCGGAGAGCAGAAGCGTGATTATGCCTACCTGACCGGTTACAATGTTTTTGGCGAGAACCAGACAGTAGTAACTAACTACACCAGCACCAACAGTGCACTGATACCCCCATCCCCTCCCGATACGAACGGCCAGGGATACTTCCTCAACCCGGGCCGCAGCAACGCCATTGACGGGTACCTGATCTACGAGGTTCCCGCAACCGTGGCTGCAGACCTTAAAGATACCTATCTCCAGACTTCCTTCAACAGTTTCAGCCCGACCCGGTGGCGGCTGGGGAAATAGGGGACGAGGTGGCCACCAGGTAAAGACACCACTAAGATTCAGGGCAGGCACCTGTGAAGTGCCCGTAGTGAGCAGTACAGAATGCAAACCCGGGCGTGAGTATATTGCACTCTATATTCTAAATTCAAAAGATATATTTCAGCAGGCCACGTACAGTGTGATACCAACCGGATTCTGATGCAACCACAGGGAGATGGCAGGGTTATTACATCATGGCAGACCGGGGACTTTTTTTCAAGGAAGAACCGGTTCCCGTTTTGTGCGCCGTTGCTGAAGAGTGAGGAGGGGGCATGAAGATAAAAATCCCATTGAATACAAAGAAGATCCGTCTCCCCCGCCTCAACAAAAAGGCCCGGCTCCTTCTTGGTACCGGGGTAGTGATCCTCCTCCTTATTTTGGGGATGTACCTCCACATCCTCCCCTCGCCAGGGACAATCCCTCACTTCTTTGAACCGCGGGTGACCGCTGCCCCGCTCACCTCTCTTAATGGTGCAGACACCGCCCTTTCCACGCCGCTTTCACCCCCTCTTATCGCTGACTTCCTCGCTGCACCCGTAAACCAGTCCGATCCCCTGACCGTACAGTTCTTTGACTTAAGCAGGGGAAATCCCTCGGGGTGGACCTGGGACTTTGGAGACAACTCTTCCTCGAGTCTTCCGTCTCCCGTTCACCACTACGCAGTGCCGGGCACCTATAATGCGACGCTGATAGTAAGCCGGGGAGATGGCGCCACGAGGACGGTAACGGCGTACGATGTCCTTGACACCCGGCAGTCTGCAGAGATGCCGGTACTGGTTGATACGATCCGCAACGGGGTCATCAAAAAAGGCTCATTTTTATCCTTTGTCTCTGCTGACGATACCTCCTCTGTCACCGTCAACGGGGTAAAGACCACCCTGCCGTCAGGATCCCGGGTAAAGATCCGTGCCAACGCGGACACGACCGGGACCCTTTCCCTGCGGAGCACCAACATTCTCGGGTGCAGTCTTGCTGACGCCACCCTCTTTGTGAACGGGGCACAGGCCGCCCGGGGAAGTTTTTCGGACTGCCTTGTCCCCTCCGTCAGCGAGTACCATGCCAACCTGACGTTTGCCATAGAACCGACCTACGGGGAGGTCCGCCAGGTCCAGGTCAACGGCAGCAGGATCCTTGCCGGGCCGGACAATTCCTATATCGTCGTTTCCCAGGACACCCAGAATCCCCGCAATGACCTGACGATCGTTGCCGGCCCCGGGTATTATGGGGGGTCTGCCAGCAGTTTCTCGGTTTCCCCTGCCCTGATTGCAGGTTTTATTGCCACATCCGCCACCGAAGGTGATGCCCCGCTCAATGTCTCGTTTATGGATCGCTCCGCCGGAGCGCCGGATTCATGGTCCTGGGATTTCGGTGATGGTACCAGCTCCCGTGACCAGAACCCGACCCACCTCTATTCCGCTCCGGGAGTGTACGATGTCTCCCTCACTGTAGAGACTCAGGACCAGAGCGATACCGCGACCATCCAGAGTGAAGTGATTGTCACCCCTCCCCGGCTTGTCGCCAATTTTTCTGCACAGCCCATTTCCGGTACTGCCCCGCTTACGGTCCGGTTCACCGACCTGTCTTCCGGTTCACCAACCTCATGGAACTGGACATTCCAGGAGGTCACAAACATTTCGTTTTTGACCATCGGTACCGTCCCCTATGCTACCTCCGGCGACCAGAACCCGGTGATCACCTTTACTGACCAAGGGATCTATAATGTCTGGCTGACGGCGAACAACATCTATGGGAGCAGCGATCTTCTCAGGGCGGGGTATATCGAAGTCTCTGCACCGTATAACATTACCACCAATGATATCGTGATAAAAACCGGAAAACCCGGGCATATCGAACAGGGCTCAAGCCTGCAGTTCATGGTCAGTAATACGCCGGCCGCTCTCACCATCAACGGGACGTATCACATCCTCCGGAAAGGAGACATTGTCCGGATTGTAGCCGACAGCAACCAGCAGGGCGATATCACGATCGACAGCATGCGGATCCTCACCTTTACCTTCCCCGATATGGCGGTGTATGTCAATGGCGATCTGCTGGACAAGGGAGAGATAACGAGCATCTATGTCCCGTCCATGACGCAGTTCCAGACCGGGCTTACCTATTACTTCTCACCTGATTCAGCCCAGACCTACGAGGAGATCAACGGGCAGCCGTACCTCTCCAGCCTGGACAATGCCTGGATCCGTATCTACAGTCTCGGCCTGAACGAGGGAGGAACCCTCTCCCTGATCTCGGGGCCGAATACCACCTATATCGAAGGTGGCATGAACCAGACGGTCCAGGACTGGATTCTCCAGTGACTTTGCGGGTTCATGGAGGGAAATCCCGTGACCTCCGGCCGATGACGGGGCATTGGGTGAGTGTCGCGAAAATACATTTTTTGTTGGTGTACCTGCGCCCTCCTGTGGCAGCCCGTGACTGCCCGGGCTGGAACTCTATCGGATAAGTTCCGTGATCGGGCCGGACCCACCATACCGGGTGCGCAGGGAATGCACGGAAAGAAAAGAGGCCGGTTACTGGCGCTGCTGGAGCAGCTGCGCAGTTGCCGTAATATTGGAGAGGGTTAAATCGCTCTGGTCAAGTGAAGAGATGGCCTGGGCCTTTGCGTCCATGGCCGCCGTGCGCATCGCGTCATCCCGGTAATCAGGATCGTCCACGGAGAGGTATGTGCTCATATCCTGGGTATAATCGACAAAGTGCTGCTGGGCGTTCCCCATCTGGATCGTGTAGATCTTCATCTCCTGTGCCAGCAGGCCGGCAAGATGGGGGGTCTCGCCATCGCTTCCAAACTCAAGAGCAGATGTGTCAGAAGAGAACGTACCGGTGGCACTCTGGAGTGCCTGGATGGCCGCGCCCCACTGGCCGATGGCCTGCTGGTCTGCAGCCACATCCCCCCGCAGGGTTGCCGGATCAGGGGAGCTGCCGGCGGTATCCCGGTTATAGGCATCAAGAGTACTCCCCAGCTGCGCAAGGGATGTTTTGACCTGTGCCGAAGAGGCATTCTGCTGAGCCGCCCACTGGTTATAATCCTGGATAACGATGGTCGTGTTATGCGTGTCGCCCATCCGTGGGGTCGTGCATCCTGCAGCCAGAAGGACGCATACCGTCAGAAGAGCAAGGCAGAAAAACGCACGGGATTGATCCTTCATCACTAACTATAGTGATGCAGTTTTCTTGAATCTTTCGTCATGATTTAAGCACAATATAGAACTTTCAAAGGCAAGGTATCATAAATTATGTTTTTTGAAAATAGAATAGTTTAAGACTATAGTAAATTAAATAAAAATATGGATAATGCGGGAACGCTAGTATGCTGTTTTATCCTGCTGCTGATCGGGGCATGCGGGTGTACCGGTACTACCCCCGGATCCAACACGACAACCGGCGAAACGCCAACTCTTCCCGCTGCGTATGTTGCAGGAGAAACAACGCCCCTGTCCACAAATGCCGCTGCTCCACTCCTCCCGGTCACCACGAATACCGCTCCCGCCAATATCATGGGCGCCCAGGTAAATACAACCCTCACGGAGGTGACTATAGCCTGTACCGGGCAAACGTGTACCAACGGGGTGAACAATGACACGACCTCCGGTTCCGGCACGGTAACGGCACCGGTCAGCGCGATAGCGGCCAACATGACGATGGCGTACGTGAAACAGGACCCGGACGTTGCCGTCCAGTTCACTGATGCCTCGGTAAATACGCCCCCGTATTCATATATGTGGAGCTGGGCACCGGGCGGGAACCTCACCTTCAATAGTGACCCCTCCATTGTCCTCGTGTTTACCCGGTACGGGATCTATACGGTGACACGGAGCGTCACCAACAGCGCAGGCGCTGCCAGTTCCTCGGCAACGGTCTCTGTCTGCCCCCTGGTTGCATCGTTTGCCACGAACCAGACCACCGGCCCGGCGCCTCTTGCAGTGCAGTTCACCGACACTTCGACGGATCAGCCGACATCCTGGTCCTGGAACTTCGGGGACGGGAGCACGTCCACCCTCCAGAACCCCGTCCACTCCTTCACGATTGCGGGATCGTATACGGTCAGTCTGAGCGCGACAAACAGGCTCGGCTCCTGCGGGAATACCACCGGGATATCGGTCTCGTCGCTTTCTGCATCGTTTACCGCAAACCAGACCGCCGGCCTTGCGCCTCTTGCAGTGCAGTTCACCGACACTTCGACGGACCAGCCGACGTCCTGGTCCTGGAACTTCGGGGACGGGAGCACATCCACTCTCCAGAACCCCGTCCATACGTACTCCGGCGCCGGCGTTTACGAGGTGAATTTCAGTGCCACAAACGGGTTTAACGGATGGATTACTGCACCCTCGCAAAGCATAACCACCTATTCACTTCCTGTGGTATCTTTTACGGCAGCTCCGCTCTCCGGTACGCCGGGAACATCGGTCCTTTTCAGCGACCAGAGTGCCGGATTCCCTGCCCCCTCATCCTGGTACTGGGACTTTGGTGACGGGTTTTCCAGCACCCAGAAAAGCCCTTCACACCAGTATGCCCGCTCGGGCGCGTACGCCGTGAGCCATTCCGCGACAAATTCCCAGGGAACCGTCTGGCTGAACAAGACCGCATATATCACCATATCATGACGTCCAAATCTGCTTCGGGGAGGATTTCCTCCTTTTTTTTCGATGATGACTCCGGGGATACCCTAACGGAGGGCGGAGGGGATACGCCAGGATCCCTGTCAGGGCAGCCACGTGAAAATGGCGGGGGCCGAAAGACCGGTCCGGATCAGGGATCACCTCCACCGGTATCTCCCCGGTCCTCTCCCCTCAGGAGATTCATGGCCGGTTTTATTGATACGGAAGAGGATTCTCCCACCGAAGATCTTGGTATGGGACATTCCATTGTCCCGGAAGTCGTGCCGGAAACGACAGATATTACCGCAACGGCACAGCCGGATCCCGCTTCGCCCCCGGCCGATTCAGGCCAGAACCCGCCTGCCCGGCCTTCGTTTCTGCAGAAGATCCGTTCCGTGTTTACCTCACCAGAGCAGAAGGAGATCCAGACCCTGGACTTTGATCCGGGCCCGCTTGACACACCTTCGCTGGAAGGATCGCTGCGCGACGTCAATATCACCTACACGATCGATCCCCCCTACCAGTTTGTCCATATCGAGTACAGCAAAAAAGACGGGGCCCTCATCTACGAGGTGGTCGAACCGCAGCTCTCCGGAGATGAGTTGACCGCTCTCGACATCATCGAACGGGCATTCGAGAAACTGGTGAGCACCAACCTCGAGGTGATCGAAGGCGAGCGGCGGTCCGAGTATCTCAGGGAGCGTTTCTATTCCCTGGTCAATATCTTCGGGCTCAAGCTTTCCGAGCACCAGAAAGAGCGGATGTTTTTCACCCTGAAGCGGCAGTATCTCGGCTACAGCCGGATCGATACCCTGATGAAGGACAAGTACATCGAGGATATCAGCTGCAATGGTTCGGATATCTTCCTGTACGTCCAGCACCGTATCTACGGTTCGATCCGCACCAACGTGAGGTTCGGCGAGGTTGAGCTCAATAACTTCGTGCTGAAACTGGCGCAGGTGGGGGGCAGGCATATCTCCCTCCTCCAGCCCATCCGCGATGTCTCGCTCCCGGACGGGAGCCGTGGCAACCTGACGCTGGGCGGCGAGGTAACCAAGAAGGGATCGACCTTTACCATCCGTAAGTTCCGTGCAAACCCGATCTCGCCCATCGAGATGATGGACTACCATTCGGTAGACGCCATGGAACTGGCATACATGTGGATCCTGATGGAGTATAAGCGGTCGATCCTCGTCTCCGGGGGGACTGCCACGGGTAAGACAACGTTTTTGAACGTCCTGTGCAGTTTCATCCCGCCGGAGTACAAGATCGTCTCCATCGAGGACACCGCCGAATTAAACCTGATGCACCCCAACTGGATCCAATCCATTACCCGGGCCGGGTTTGGCAGCTCCAGCGGGGGCGAGTCGGTCTCCGGGATCAGCGGTGTCTCCTCAAAGACGCCCGGGGACATCTCGCTCTACGATCTGCTCGTTGCCGCACTGCGGCAGCGCCCCGAGTTCATCATTGTGGGGGAGGTCCGTGGCGGTGAAGCGTTCACGCTCTTCCAGGCGATCGCCGTGGGGCACGCGGCGCTGGGCACCATCCACGCCGGCTCCATGGACGAGCTCCTCGCCCGCGTGGAATCAAACCCCATGAACGTTCCGCGGAGTCTCTTTTCGAACCTCGATGTTGTGCTCTTCCCCATGCACATCAAGAAAGGGGAGCGAAGCATGCGCCGGCTCGCCAATATCGTCGAGATGCTGGAGCTTGACCGGGATTCTGGCGACCTCATCACCAACACGGTCTTCAAGTGGCTGCCGGATGTCGACCAGTTCCAGTTCCAGGGCAAGAGTTTCCTCTTTGACAAGATCCGGGATACCCATGGCGTAAACAAGGACGTGCTCAACCAGGAACTCAAGGACAGGACTGCCTTTCTCCTGGGCCTGCAGAAGGCAGGGATCCGGGAGTATAACGCGGTGACCGAACAGATACGGGCCTATTACCGGGACAAGCCTGGCGTGATGAACCGGATTGTTGCCGTGCAGACCGACGAGATTGAGGAGTAATCACCTGCCCGCAGTTTTTCCCCTCGGGAATTTCCCCGTGCACCTTCCGGAATAGTTCCTCGTTTACCGGATGAATGCGATCAGATCGCCTGATACTGTTTTTATACCTCAGCATCCGCTGTTCGCGCTGACCGCCACGGTGATGGGCTGCACCTGCCCGGACACGATCTTGACCGTACCGGTGCCGCAGGTAACATTGGCACTGGTCATTCCGAGGCTGTTGGTTGTCCCGATGTAATTGCTGAGGGAAAGGTTCCCGAACTGGTTTGTATCCAGGACATAGTTGACCGCCGCGTTGCTGACGGGGTTGCCGTTGATATCCCGGATGGTGACATTGATCACCGGGGGATTATACGTGGTGTTGAAGGTTGCGATCAGGTCTGCCGCCGGGGTGAATGCGGTATCAGCGGGGATGGTCTGGTCAGGGGATGTCGTGGCCACCATCCCGTTGCTGTCGGTCACCGTAAGGTTGGCGCAGAATGGTCCCGCCACCGGGGGAGAGATATGGATGGTCCTGCCGCTGAACGTGGGGGCGAGGCCGCTTACCGGCACCAGGTTGTTCGTATCCGAGCAGTTCCCTGGAGCGGGCCAGGTAGAGGCAGCGTTTGTGAGGGCCCAGTTCCAGCTGACGATGGTGGCGTTGGTGGAGGAGGACTGGGACCCGTCCAGCACGATGCTGTCCCGCTGGACCGTGCCAAGGCTGGAGGTCTCCGTGTTATAGGAGATGACCGGGGTCGGCAGCCGGTAGGTCTGCTCGAAGATGTTGGTGAGCGAGGTCAGGATCTTGATATCGATCTGGTCCCCTGTCCCAACGAAAGGTGGTGTCGGGGAAGTGAGACTTTCCGTCAGGTTGAAGGTGACCTGGATGCTTTTTCCCGCCGGGATCGTGAGGTAGGGGGTCGCCGAATCCGAACCCTGCACCTGGCATCCCCCGCCCCCCACGGAGAGGTTGCAGGACCCCTGGGGTGTAGAGAGTGACAGGGACGTGAAGTTCAATGGGTATGCGTAGTAGTTGTTGATGGCAATGCCTTCTATGGCCACATCCTGGGTATTCATGTTCATGAGGTTGAACGAGATCGAACTCCAGTTCTGGGAGCCCGGGATATTAAACGGCGGATTGGGGTACGTTGCATTCCAGTTTACTGTATTGGCAAGTTTCATCCCGGAGATCACGATATCTTCGTCTTTGACTGCCTGGATCTGTGACTGCCGGGTCATCTCGGCTTTCTGCATCTGTGAAACCATCAGAGCCAAGGCTGCAGCTGCAGTCACGGTAATGAGGATCAGCAGGAGAGTTCCGACAATAACAGAAACACCCTGATCGTTGCGGGTCCGGGTCATGGAATGTCACTACGATCTTGGTCATCCTCGAATAAATTAATTCGCTATTTTTTATGTATATATACATACCAGACATCACTATCTCTATATTTATCTGGCCGGTGATCCCCGTTCCTGCGTACACACAGCCGCCGAACGCAGCCACGATACCCTTACCGGTGTACATGAGCGTGGCAAATAATAGGACCGGTGCGACCGCCGTAACATGGATTTCAGCCCGTCCTCTTTTCCCGGGCATCGGCCGCACACCTGAGGGGGGCTTCTTACTCTTCGCTCCGTATTGCATCGATGGGGTCCATATTGGATGCCTTCCAGGCCGGGTACATCCCGGAGAGGACACAGACTGCTACGCCGATAAGCATGGCGGCCGGGATGTAGAGGATGCTTGCCGGCAGGAAGAAGTACGCGGTCGTCCCGATCATCGCTTCTACGACCGTGTACCCGATGGCAAGGCTGCACGCCCCACCCACCCCGGCCCCGAGAAGTCCCAGGATAAATGCCTCGTACAGGAACATCCGCCGGATCTCCCCTTTCTCGGTCCCGATGGAGAGCAGGATGCCGATCTCCTGGATCCGTTCGGAGACCGACATCATCATCACGTTGAAGATGCTCACCGCGGCAACCAGGAGCGAGATCCCGCCGATGGCCATGATAAAGGTCGTCACCGTGCCAAGGGCAGCGGTCTCGGTCGCGAGCTGCGAGGTGGCATCCCGGGTCCGGATAACCGGGGTTTTCTCATTGGCGTTTACCTTCCCGCTGATTGCCGATTCAATATCGCTGATGTTGTCCACGTTGTTTACGATCACGTTAACCTGGTTCCACTCGTCCTCGCCGCCATACTGGTTGGTGTACCAGTTATCGTTCACCACGATCCCGTTATCGGTGGAGACGCCGTCGGCAACGGTCCCCCGGGGCATGAGCACCCCGGCAATGCGGAGCTCGGGCCGGGAAGCGGAGTTATACGACCCGATCCTGATACGGGTACCCACCTTGAGGTTGAAGTTCTCCGCGATTTCTGCCCCGACCAAGACCTCCCCTGCCCCGATATCGGTGGTCCCGTTGCCATACGACTGGTTCAAGGAGAGGAACTTAGGGATGTCAAGCGGGTTGATGCCGTATACCGAACCCCTGCCCGCAATGGAATTGATCGTAAACTGGGTATTGGTCGAGTAGATGGGGATTACCGTGCCGTTCGATCCCGTGGCCATGGTGATCTTCGCGAGCTCGTTTTTGGTGATCCCTGTGGCTGTGGTCGAGGATGAGGACGGGGCAAACCCGGGCGGTCCCATCCGGACCACGTCCGGGGTAATGACGATAGTATTTGCACTTGCCGAGAGCTGGTCTTTTACCTCGAGCTGCATGTTGGTGCCCAGCATTCCCATGGAGGAGATGGCAACGACCCCGATCACAATACCGATGGCGGCAAGGATCGACCGCAGGAAATTGATGCGGACGCTCCGTAATGCGAGGCTGAAGAAGATGTCTCCTTTAATCATGCCCCGCCTCCTGCCGGACACCGGCCAAAGGCGGGTTTCCTGCATACGGAGGAAGCCCTCCCGGTAAGACGGGCCCTTATGATCCCCGTGCCGGCGCGGCGCCCCGGGTACTCCGTACCCGTCCTGCAGGCATTCCGGCAACAGAGGATCCCGGTCATCTCCGGTCCCGTTACTGCTGCTTTTTTATTTTGAGCATGATCCATTTCCGCTTGACCCACAGGATGATCCCTACGACCAGGAGCACCGCACCGGCAATGAGGGGATAGAACGCAGCAATACCGCCGCCCCTGCCGCTGGTGATCCCGCCAAAGATGCTGTTGCTGCTGCTGCGCCCGCCATAGCTGCCGCCGCGGCTCATGCCACCCGTGCCGCCGTTAAAGTTCCCGCCGGTTCCGGTTCCCGCGGTCACCCGCGGGCCGCTGCCCGCTGTTGCGTTGGCGGTCCCGGCCGGCGAGGCAAGGTTGAGGGTCTTGGTGAGGCTGTAATCATTGCCCGCAGAGTCCTTCCAGGTGATAACCACGGGCACGGCAGAGAGATCGCTCGTTGTAAAGGTCAGCTCGAAGGTTCCCGAATCGTCCGAGGCAATGCTGCCGATGGCATAGACGGGATAGGTCCCGGTGCCGGTTGCCGGGGATCCAATGTTCACGATCACGCCATAGGCATCCGAGATCCCGGCATTGGTGATATCGCCGGTGATATCATACCCTGTGGCGGTGGTTGTGAGTTCTACATCGTTGAGGACGGGGACGGCGGCGGTCTTGTCCTGGCCGATGGTGATCGGCAGCACCACGTCGGTATAATGGGTATTGTCTCCATCCTGGTAACTGATGTTAAACGTGAGGGTTGATGCCTGGTGGGAGGTGATGCCGAAGGTGTCCGCGTACGAACTGGAGGAAGCAAGCGAGGGGATGAGATCCATGGCCGGGTTGGCGACAATGCCGGTCCCTTCGGGTGTGATCACGATGTCGTTGATCGCGCCGCAGCGGGTGTTCATTAAGGTGAGGGTTACGTTCTGTTCGGCCTCTGGCGCAAACGAGGTGGGCTGCGAGGTGACCGCAGCAAGAAGGCTGTTGGAGTTGACGTTGATCTCGACGGGGTAGTGGATGGCGTTACCTCCCTCTGTCCCGATCGTAAACAGGGCGTTGTACGTCCCGTCCGGCGGCATGACCGTGAACCGGAGGGTAAACGCGACGGTATCACCGGCACCTACGTAGGTCATGCCCTCCCAGTCGCTTTCCTGGACGTCAAGGTGGGGACTTATCAGGGTCGGGTCCTCCAGCCCGATTGACGTTGTACCGCCATTTGTCAGGGTGACGGTGACCGTCCCGGTGTCACCAGGGAAGTACGACCCGCTGTCCGTGGTGACATTGGAGACATAGACCAGTGCCGCGTTATCGGAGGTGCTTGAACTGCTCGTGGTAGATGAACTACTGGAACTGCTCATAGAACTTGTAGAACTGCTGGAATCCGATTGGGCTGCCCATGCAGTCGATATAACAAGCACCAGCAGGAGTATACTCACCATAACCCATCGCATCTTTCCCAAACCCCCCGGGGGGGAACCTGTCGCTGAACGCATTGTGGCACCACGGGATGTCCCTCCGGCGGGGTGCCCGGTACATGCCGGGGGCCCGCCGTAGTCGGACTATGTAATATATAGTTTACTTATTGTCATTTAAAATATACTGTGTCACGGTCCCGGCGGATAACCGGAATGTGCCGGTTGGTGCGGCATGGGTCTGGCAGTACGTGTTCCGCAGCCCGTGAGCCGGGCAACCGTCCCCGGGCGTTCCCTTCCCCTGCCGGAGGTCCCGCGGCGACGGACACTCTTATCTCCTTTCCTGAAGATATCAAAAAACAGGAGTATACCCCTCGTGATGCCCGCCCTGTATGTACCGGCCCGGCAGGAATGTCCCGGGGAGGCAGGTGAGCGGTGATGGCCCTCGTGCTCTTCGATCCCGGCACCATTGTCGCGCTCCAGCACCTCTCGCCCCTGCTCACCGACCTGCTTGCCGCGGGAAAAGACCTGGATTCCCTGCCGGTCTATCTGGTGGTCCTTGTCCTGTTCTACCTGGGTTTCTCGCCCAAGCACGGGATCCGGCTTGCGGTGGTGTTCGGCATCGCCGGCGGGGTGGATGAGGCCCTCAAGCTCTTCTTCCACCTCCCCCGCCCGTACTGGGTGTCCTCCGCGGTGAAGGCGTACTACTCCCTTCCCTCGTTTGGCTTTCCCTCGGGAGGTGCCATGTGCAGCACGGTGCTGTACGGGTATATTGCCGCGGTTGTCCGGCGCTTTTGGGTGGTCGTTGCCTGTATTGTCCTTGCGGCCCTGACCATGCTTGCCCGGATCTTTGCCGGCGTCCATTTTGTCACCGATGTTGTTGGCGGCTTTCTCCTCGGGGCCCTGTTCCTTGTCCTCGCGTTTACCGTCTCCCCCCGGATCGAGGCCTTCGGTGCCCGGCTCCGGCCCCCGGCCCGGATCCTCGGGATCCTCCTTCTCTCGGCGCTGCCGCTCATCATAGCCCTCCCCGCGTACTGCTCCCTTGCCGGATGGCAGGTGCCCGCGGACTGGGTGGCAACGGCGCTCGCCCAGACCGGCGCCACCATCAGCCCGGTCCAGATCCCGGGTGCGTGGGAGGCGAGCGGCTTTGTGCTCGGGGGCCTGCTGGGATACGAGTACCTGCGGAGCCTCGGGGGCTGGGAGCCGCCCGAGCGGATCCTTCCCCGGATCGCGGTAGCCCTGTCCGGGGTGGTCTCGACCCTGCTGCTCTTTATGCTCGCGATAGCGGTCCTTACCCTTCCTGCAATCCCGCAGGCCGCAGCGCTCTTTGTCTCCGCGGTGCTCACCGGTCTCTGGTTTACGGCCTGCGTCCCGCTCGCGGCCCGGCGCTGGATTCACCGGTAAAAAAAGTTTCAGCCCGTCCTCTTTTCCCGGGCACCGGCCGCGAGGCAGAGGATCTCGAAGAGGATGGTGGCCCCGGCAAGGGCAGTGATCCCTGCATGGTCGTAGGGCGGGGAGACCTCGACAAGGTCGCCGCCGATAATATCCAGCCCCCGCATGCCCCGGAGGACCTGGAGGGCCTCAAAGGTGGACATGCCGCCGGCCACCGGGGTCCCGGTGCCGGGGGCAAAGGCCGGGTCCAGGCAGTCGATGTCAAAGGAGAGGTACACCGGGCGTTTGCCGGCACGTTTCCGGATCTCTTTTATTACGCCCTTCCAGCCCAGCTCGTAGAACTCTTCGATGTGCACGACCCTCATGCCGCTCTCGTAGGAGAAGTCCCAGAGGGGCTCGCTCGATCCCCGGATCCCGATCTGGATGGAGTGTTTCGGGTCCACAAGGCCAGCCTCCACTGCGTTCTTCATCGGGGAGCCATGCGCACACCCGCACCCGTGGATGGGCGGGGCGGTGTCGCAGTGGGAGTCGAAGTGGACCAGGCAGACCTTCTCTTTTGGCGCGAGTCCTTTGAGGATCGGGTAGGTGATGGAATGATCCCCTCCTGCGGTGATGGGGGTGACCCCGGCAGCGGCAACGCCGTGGTAACAGGCGGCGATATCGTCCAGCGCCTCCTCGATCCGGTACACCGAGCGGAAGGGCACGTCCCCGGCATCGGCGATCCGGTGGGCAACGCAGGGCGAGGACCGGGTGCAGTGGTTGAAAATACCCACGCTCCGGGACTGGTTGCGCAGTTCCCGCGGGCCCATCCGGGTCCCGCTCCGGTCGGTGACACCGAGATCGAGAGGTACGCCGATGAGCGCGATGTCGAGGTTGTCGAGCGATTCGGTGTACGGGAGGCCAAAGAACGTGGCAATCCCACGGTACGGGTTGTCCACCATCTCTTTTGTGAAAGTCCTGCACTGCGCTGCCATCTTTTCGAGGTCGTTATCCATGTCTGCTGCCTCCGGGCCGGGATGTACTATAGGAATACCGGGGTGTGCAGGTATATGAAACCCGCCGGAACGGGTACCCCGGCCACGACCGCATCCGCACCGGCTGCGGGAACAACCGCGTCACCCCTGGGGACCGAAGTCGTGGTCCTTACCGCCTGTGGGGCAGGTGCACTGGCAGTGTTCCGGAAGAGGTCGTAAGGAAAGGGACGCGGGATATCCCATCCCTGGCCCCTTCACTTTCACACCCCCCATACCCAAAGGGTTTCTTATCCCCTGTTGTTCCGGTATGCATGGCAGAAGTGAAGTACTGGTGCAGCGACCAGTCCAGGACCGACGGGCATCTCCGGCCCGGTCAGGGTTCGGTACTGCTGCGGTGCATGAAAGACGAGTGCGAGCTGTGGGACGGTGACCTGAACTGTCCAGCCCTGAGCCTGAGCGTGCGGCTGGGCGGGAAGAACGTGGTCTGTTATTCGAATGAGTGAGGGGGGGTGGCCCGAACTTTTTAAAAAATTCTCAGCTGCCGGGTTGTTCTTTTTCCAGAATCTTCCGCTCATGACCCGTACATTTTTCAAAATCCTCAGCAGCCGAGTCACTCTTTTTTCAGAATCTTTCGCTCATGATCCGTACATTTTTCAAAATCCTCAGCAACCAAGGCGCTCTTTTTCCAGAATCTTTCGCTCATGACCCGAACATTTTTGAAAATTTTTCACTCCCGGCCCGGACTTTTTTTGGCGTGAACGGTTCTTGGATCGTGCCTACCGTCGGAAGAATGTGATGATTATTCGTGGGTATGGGTCTTCCGGCCTGGCAACGATCCCGTTCATTTTTGAAAATCCTCCGCTGCTGTATCGATCATTTTCCGGAATCCTCAGCTCGCGACCCGTAAATTTTTCAAAATCCTCAGCTGTCAGCTCGATCATTTTCCGGAATCCTCAGCTCATGACCCGTTCATTTTTGAAAATCCTCCGCTGCTGTATCGATCATTTTCCGGAATCCTCAGCTCATGACCCGTTCATTTTTGAAAATCTTCCGCTGCTGCATCGATCATTTTCCAGAAATCTTCCGTTGACCCCCGGCCATCCGTTTTGCGGCACCTCCCCTTCCCGCTCAAAAATCCGGGCCATTATAGCCTGCTTTTAGGCCGGCCGTGCCGCGTACCCTACCGGGTGCCCGGAACGGGTGTTTTCCTGCCGGAATCCGGGCTCATATCAGCCCCCGATTCCCCCAATAACTACCAAATTTTTCGAATCTACCGGGAAGCATTTAACCTGCAATGTTCTCTATAAAATAATCAAAAATGAGCCTGGATTTCTGCACACGGGTAACGAGGAAGATCGCGAAGATCGGGTATCCCAGAAAGGTTGCCTGCCGCATCGCGAAGTTCTGCTACCTGTCCATGACGCTCGTGTGCGGGCTCTTCGGGCTCTTTGAGAGAGTGAAAGCACCGATCTATCAGATCACCGGTTTTGGGATGTATGCTGCGGGAACCCGGACCGGGAACGTTTCACCCGCCTTTTCTCTAATACTCCGTTGACCGCCGGTCCGGGCGTCATTGGTACATCATCAACTGACAGCGTATGCCAGAGCTGGTCGCGTGTTATACCGCTCTTGCATGCCGGGATCGTCCTGTACCGGGCCGGCGTTGTTTTCCGTTTGCCATTCCCTTGCGAATACCCCGGCCCGGGGTCATGGGCGAAATCCAAAAAGGAGGAAGAACATGATTCAGACAGCGACCGTACAGGACGTGATTACTCCGGGTGGGATCGCATCCGGTGCCCTGTACCGCAACCGGATTAACCCCTGCGAAACAGTTGCAGGTGAGACAAATCTCATCCTCCGGACCGGAAAAGGAGGTGGACTGACCCTTGGCCCGGAGAACTACACCCGGTGCAACGCGATTATCATCGACGCGATGCGCATCCTGGAATGCCTCGGGTACCAGCCGGTACTCGTGAGGAAGTCAAGGATCCCGCTCGACCTTGTCGGGCTCCGGGCAGACGGGGCACTCATCATCGAAGTGGCCCGCTCCCGCACGGCCCTGCCAAACGCCCGCCAGGTTGTCCTGCACTGCAGGAAGGAGATGGATTACCTCAGTGAGATGAAGTCCTCCTCTCAAGTCAGGAAGATGCTCTGGGTCTATTCGCCCCAGTGCCGGTGGAGGTTCTATGATGTGTTCCCCGGCGGTGTCTGGCTCGCAAAGGAGATGATGGAGGGAGATGAGGGGAAGTGATAATTTTTTTTCGAACAGTGGGTTCAATTATCCCGTGGGGGTTGCTTTTTTGGATATTTTTAGAATTTGAAGCGATCACCCAAACCGAACATTTAAAACGATTCGTAGTAAATGAAGATCAATAATAATATAAAAATTGAAATAATTATGAGATGGTCCATTTCAGCACATAATACATTTCGACGATGTCAAAGGCAATTTTTCTTTGGAAATATTATGGCCTCACATAATGCCAAAGATCCTTTAAGACGAGAGGCATTTATTCTAAAACAATTAAAACATCTACCTGTATGGCGAGGTACTCTTGTTCATGAATGTTTAAGCGACTTTTTTGTACCTTCTATAAAAACGGATTTAATCAGTAAAAATGATTTAACGAAAATTACACTAGAGCGTGTAGATCAGCAATTTTTATTTTCGAAAAACCGCCTGTACCGTAAAGGCTCTTCAAAATCTTCATGTGGCTCACATTATTGTGCTCTTTATGAGCATGAATTGGGGTTGAATATAGATGATAGTCGGATAAATTTGTTAAAACATGAAATTTCCCAGTGTTTTGAGTATTTATATGGGAATGCAGACTTTATAAATAAATTAAAAAATTGTGCCTCCCTAACCAATGAGATTAATTTACCTTTTAAAATGGATGAAACGACAATAGCGGCAAAACTGGATTTGACATTTATTGATAATACGCATTTAAATATTGTTGATTGGAAAATTGGAGCAAGTGATACATCAGATTACTCTAAACAGCTATTTGTTTATGCATTAGCGGCCACTCACAAAATTGGACGAAGAATCGATCAAATAAAACTATTTGAAGTAAATTTATTGAAAAAACAGATTATTGAGCATGCAGTTGACCAAGATAAACTCCAAAATACAGAAGATTTTATTTATAAAAGCATTTCAGATATTAGATCAGTAACTCATGATCAAAAATATGAAAATTTGAATGTTAGTGATTTTGAAACTGCCAAAAATTCTAAGAATTGTGAATTTTGTAATTATCAAAGTCTTTGTGTGAGGATGTCAAATGAAAAATAATTGCACAAATTTGTTTGAAATCAAAAATATCAAACAACTTGTATTTGATTACAAACTATTAGAGATAAAAGGTCTTCCACAAGGTGAAGATTTTGAGAAGAATATTGGGATATTAAAACAAAAATTGGCTTTTGAATTGCGGAAACCAGTTGCTCTTCAAGTGAAAGACGGAAAATATTTTATCGCAATACCATTTAATTCAGAGAATCCAGAATTAGAGCAACAATTGGTTCCGCATATAATTACTTTAATACCAGAGAATATTCGATATCCATTAAAATTGGAGAATTCAACGTCAAATGAAATTTCAATTATTGTCTCATTTTTGGAATATCAAATTAAATCCACTCTTTGGAATAATTCAAATCTTTGGCAACCGCTCCCTGGAAAAACATATTATTGGAAAAACCCCAAAAATGTTGATGAACCTAACCGAGAAATTGATATTTTTGGTGGATTCAGCTATAATGTCATAATTTGTAATCAGAGGGCATTTTTCTCATTAGATTTGGCAACAAAGTATTTAGATAGAAAATTTCTCACAGAATACCTTGATAATTCTTCAATTCATCGTTTTTTACATAAAAACTTTATTTATCAATATGGGGAACGGTGGTACCAGATTACGCTGTCTGGTGATCCAAAACGAAGCATAAAAGAACATAAATTCGTCGATAAAAAGACAAATGAGACAATTGATGTATATACCTATATCCAAAAAAATGTTCAATCAAAAACGGACCTAATAAAAAACTTAGACCCCAACAGTCCGGCAATTTTATATTATCAAAAGGGGAAAGCAACGAATATGTCTGCTGCAGCAGCCTTATGCAAGCGGATATATAATACAGAAGATCCACGAATAAAACCCCTCCATTATCGTTCAATCCAAAACCCCACTCAAAGATTCAATGAAATTATTACGGACATTAAAACAATTTTTAGAAATTCGAGATATTTGGATATTCCATTAGAGATTAGTGAAAAACCACTAGCTATTCAAACAGTTAATTTTCAGATTCCAGATCAATTATTCGGCAATGGTTATTTGATTCACACGAAAAAACAAAATGAAGTCAATGGAATCTCCATAAATAATTTAGGAAAAGAACGCTTAAATGCTCTCCAAACGCCAAATATTAGAATTTACTCTGATTTTCCTTTTGATCCGCAATATCTGTTTGTCCCTTCTACACTACCAAGAGTAATAAGTGACGATTTTAAAGATCAGATCACTCAAACAATTCAAAAATTTTCAAAATATCAATACACACCTCAACGGATTGTTTACGATTGTTCAAAGGCAAAGAGTCTAAAAACGCAAATCGATTCTATTAAAAATTCAATTGGGACAAATTCCATTAAAAGAGGATATGTCTTACTTGTTTTACCAAATAATGCAGATGTAAATCTACATAATTTCTTGAAAAAGGAGTTGTGGCCAAATTATCAATTCCAATGTGCAATGGCTCATAAACTCTCAAGTTATTACGAAGAATATCATGAGGGTGGAGAGACGAAATTCCGCGTAAAAAATTACACACAGCATAATTATCAATCTTACTTAAGAAATATCGCATTAGGAATGCTAATTGTCAATCACAAATGGCCTTGGGTACTGGAGAAATCACTTAATTATGATGCTCATATAGGAATTGACGTCTCTAATTCAATTGCAGGGGTCTCGTTTATTTACAATGATGCAAAAAAATGTGTGTTCAGAAGTTATCCCTCTCGAAGAAAAGAAAAATTGCAATCATCACACATTAAGACCATCGTTTACGAAGGGATCAAGGATGATATTGTCAATTCAAATTTAACATTAAAATCTATTGTATTACAGAGAGATGGAAAAATATTCTTGGAAGAAAGAAAAGGTTTCGAAGAGGCCATTGCCAAATTGAAACATGAAAACATTATCGATAAGGATGCTAAATCCTGTATCGTTGAAATTCGAAAGAAAACTTCCAAAGGTATACGTATTGTTAGCTCCGATGATTCAGGAAAATTCGAAAATCCAATTGTTGGAACATATTTTATCTTAGGCTCTGATGAGGCATTTATTTGTACGACGGGGGTTCCCTTTCTCTCGCAGGGAACTGTAAGGCCGTTATATGTCGTAAAAACATCGGATGATCTTGATTTGACTAAAATATCTGAAGATATCTTTTCGCTCTCACAACTTATTTGGGCAGCCCCGGATAGATGTGGAAGACTCCCGATTGCGATCAAATTGATCGATGATTTTCTAAAACCCATCTCAAGCGAATCTGATGAAGATGAGGCAAGGTACGGGGATTGATGATCCATTCCGTAATGGATGAAATGTTAAAGTTGTTCTGAGATCATCTATATACAAATGAGAATCAAATTGTACTGATTGGTAGCAGGGTTACAATTAAATATAATAAAAGAAACTCAATAAATTAAAACAAATGGTGCGGTATGAGCAATTTGGGTGTTTTCTCTCATAGATACAGTTCAATCTCTAATTTATCGAGAGAGATAAACGATGCTGCGATAATCATCAAAAAAGCTCATTACAACTTGGCCGGAAACAAAGAGATTTCTCCTCCGCAATTAGCGGAGAGTAAGAAAAATTTAACTAATATTTTTATAGCCTTGATAAAGGATATTCAACCTGACATTCATGAGTTTGATTCGGATCTCAAAAAATCAATTCAATTGCCAATTTCCTTTGTTGATCATGTGAAAAATTCCAATAAAGGAGATATGGTCTACTTCATTGACGATATGAAAAAAATGATTAATCATTTAGAGAACAATCGAAAATTATCAATTCAGGATTTGAAAATATTAGATAAGATGTGCTCTATAATGGACGAGGAAACTTCGGCCTCATTCAGAAAATTTTGGCGAAAAAGATAAGCATGGACTCTTTTTTTCCACCATTGGTCATTGAATTACATAATCGGTGTGAAAAAATTATTCAATTATTGAACAGTCTTTCTCTACCGCAGGATATAGCACCAAATTTATCCAATACAATACAAAATGCCATCAAGATAAAGACAGATTTAGAGTCCATCTTAAATGATCCCGATTTTGGGGCACCGGAATTACTATTAAACCAAATTACCAGTTATAAAAGGTGCTATGAATCATATAGTTTTATCGAGAATATGCTGTTACCGATTTTATTGCGATATTCCGGAAAAGATAGATTCTTCCACGCATTTCTAAAACGTTCATTATCTCAAATCAATTACAATATTGACGTTCCATTAATTTCTGCAGCAAGCACAAATTATTACGAAGTATATGCAGATAAAAATCCATTATTGTCATCATTTTATGTTCCAATTGTTGATGATATGTTTTTATTGAATTTGCCTGATCTTTTTCACGAGATTGGACATCTTATTTATCTGCACAATGAAAACAAAATGTCAGATGAATTCATAGTAACTTTAAACAAATATATCTCCGATGAAAAAAAGAGGATAAATGATCAGATACGACCATTTGATAAAAATTTTTATGAAACTCTTGAGGAACTATGGAAAGACTGTTGGATAAAAGAGCATGCTGCAAACATGATAGCTACCTATTGTTTAGGGCCATCGTTTGCATGGCAATGCCTTCGGATCTGTACAAATACAGGCGAAGATGTATATGTTCCAGCAGAAATTGAGATTGACCCCATAGATCATCCATCATTTGAATCTCAAATTCAGGGAATTCTCGAAATTTTGAAAATAATGGGTATGTGCTCTGAAGTTTCGAATTTGCAAGAAAAATGGGAGCATTACAAATTGATCTGTCTTTTTGCAAAACCCACTGAACATGATCATTGTTATCCCGACCATCTGATGAAGGAACTAGCTAATAATGTATTTAGAGGATGTAAAAAAATTGGATTAACTCCGTACACCTCTCAAAAATTAAATGAGGATGCAATCAACATTCCCTTGGCGCTTAACGAGTCATGGAAATTATTTCAGAGAGATCCCAAAAGCTATCTAATTTGGGAAGAGATGGAAGTAAAAAAGATCAAATTTTACCTGTGTGAAAAATCCTAATTTTGTTGTTCTACTTCCAATTTCATCATTATTTTCCTCTTTTTGCACACCAAACGCCCCCAATCCCCAAACCGGCCATAACAGGAGCCCGGATTGCAACCCCCTGCTTACCCGTAATACCCCATATGGTCCACAGGTATGTGTCAAAGGGGCCCCCGAGACAGGAAAGAAAAAGAAAGGAGATGAGAGAAAATGGCAGACTTCCAGAATGGAACTACCACCAAGACCGCCTTCCGCAATCTGACAAACCCGATTGAGGACGCGACGACCTTCAACGCGATCGTCCAGGCAGTTGTTGTATCGAATCCCTTCGGATGTGTGTCCTACATATCCGGAGGTGTCACCCACCCCGGTGTGGAGAAGACCCGCGAGGCTTACACCGCGAAGATCCTGTACCAGGACAACGAGGCAAAGGTTGTCGGGTACCTGACCGACCGGTACAGCAGCCTGACCGATTTCACCGCCGGCACCGCAGCACTGCTCGCTGCCGGTTCGGTCACCGCTGCACACGGCGGGATCCCGGCCCGGGACTTCGACAAGGAAACCTACTCGGCCACCCTCAAGTGCCATGACCCCAACGGTGAGATCTACCTTCTCCACTTCAACAGGAACCGGATCATCATCTCGTCCTACACGGACGAAGCGATCCGGGAGAGGATCGAGACCTGGGCCGACACCGAGACGGCCCTTGCCTGAGGTGAACCTCATGGACAACGAGCTCATCCTGGTCGGGGCCTTCCTTGGCACCGGCCTGCTCGCCTACGTGATCGTTCCCGGGCTCCTCGTGATGTGGGACCGGGTGCTCGACCACATGGAAGAGTCCGCAGGAGAGAGAAAAGGATAAATGAACAAGGACAGGGGGAACTTCCCCCTGCCTTCCTGTTTTTTGGGATTTTACCCTGGTTCAGGGATATTTTTAAGATAAAATAAAGAGTAATAGAACCAGTCACAGGCGTAATAAGAGGTTTTCTGAAAATGCCAACCAGTAAGAAACAGTTAACGAAGCTGAACCAGGTAAAGAAGGTCAAGGCAGAAGAACTCGCAAAGCAGGCAGCAGCCGGCAGCGAGAGCGCGAAAAAGAAGCTCAAGAAACTTGAGAAAAAGATCAAGTAATCCTTCTTTTTTCGTTTCCGGCTCTTTTATTCACTGCGGGACTTTGCACCCGAAAAGCATCTGGTTAATTACCCATGAACAGGGAGATGATTGATAGGTACTGCCTTCCCCTCACGGGGGAGTGCACCCGTGAACCATGCAGACGAAATGGATCCTCCTTCTGGCCCTTGCGGTAATCGCCGGGATTGTCGTCATCGTCCCGCTCGTCCTCCCGGGATTAACCCCCGCAGGTATCGTGCAGCAGGGCCAGGCCACGGCGGGAGATGCCTTCATGCTGGTCAACCAGTCCGGGATGGCCCTCTCCCTGTATAACGGTGCCCTGGCCGCGAACCCGGGCGATCCCGTTCTCCTGCAAAAGAAAGCCGAGGCCCTGATCGCGTCCGGGCAGACCGGGGAGGCCGAGCAGATCTACCGGCAGCTGCTCGCCGCAAACCCCCATGACCCGGTTGTCCTTGTCCGGATGGGGGATTTCTCGTACATGGACGGGGATTATCCCGGGGCGATCGCGTATTACGATGCCGCGCTTGCGATCCAGCCAAAGAGCGCACCGACCCTGCTGCGGGACGGGGATGCCAACCTCATGCTCGCCGCCACCCAGTACCAGCAACAGCACGCAGTCTTCCTCGATAACCTGGACGCCTACCGGACAGCGCTGAACGAGTATGCGCAGGCAGAAAAGCTCGACCCCCGGCTCTCTCCCGTGGTCTCGGCCCGGACACTTGTGGCCGACAATTACGAGGCCGGCGGCAATTACCAGGACCTCGTTGCCGCACTCAGAAGGTCCTCGTAAGCGAGCGGCATCCCCGGTATACCTGCTCGTCAGACCCCACCGGTGTACGGGGGCCTTTCATACCCGTTTTTTATTTAATCCGTATTTTAAAATTCACCATACTATTATATTCACTGCGGAATATCCACTACGTATGCCACCAAATCCTCCAGCCCCCCAGGCCGCCCCGCCACGCTTCGCGGGTTTCGTCATCAAGGAATATACAAGCTCCAAGTATGAGGGAACTGATGCGAACGCACTCTGGAACCTCACATATTCGCCTTCTGGCGCTACCTGCAGCTCTCCGTGTGACCGGTCCCTCATCCACCGCTTCGGCCTGAAAGTGGAATACCCGGTAGGGATGGTTGACCCCACTACCTTTCCCCCGTCAGTCTTTGCAGTCCTCTATTCCGGTGACCCGGGTGAAGACGATACCATGGTCCTGCCGCTGGTATCTGCAGCAATGGGGCCGGCTCCCAACACGACTCCTGTCACGTCACAGAAATACAACGCGGAGATGCCTGATGTCAGGAGAGACCACCAGATAGCATTGCAGCAGCGGAATCCAAGACCGGATTTACAGAATTTCTATTACGGGTTCCTGCAGCTCGATTACCATTTCGACGCGTTCTCCTACCAGGCCGGGACCTATACTATTGGAGTGATGCTGGGGTGGGGACCCGTAAAGGCCCAGCCCGACAACTGGACAGATCCCATACTCTGCCAGTGGCAGATCACTCCCCCCACGTAGGTAGCTGCGGCCAAAACTGCACCCGGGAAGACAACACCCATGGGAAGAACGGGGAGCCACAGCTGCCTACCTCACCTCATCAGGGAACGGGCTTCCGCACACACTCCCTCCCGGGAACCGATGGACTGATCACCCGGGACTGCCAACCTGAGAGACCAGTTCATATCCCCACGTGACGACCATGCCCGACACCGCCGTTCCGGCCACGCAGGACACCTTCGCCTTTGCCCACCGCGGGGCCATTCTCCTCATCGTCCTTGTCGGCCAGTTCATGGCCGTGGTGGACAACAATATCGTGGCCATCGCCCTTCCCACTATCACCCGCACCTTCCATGTACCGCTCGGCCAGTCCCAGTGGATCGCAACGGCCTACATCATCACGATCATCGCGACCGTCCTCATCTTCGGCACGCTCTCGCCGGCGCTCGGGAAGACCCGGCTCTTCCTTTTCGGCCTGGTCCTCTTTACGGCAAGCTCCGCTGCCTGCGGCCTTGCCGGGTCCCTCCCCCTGCTTGTCCTTGCCCGGATTGTCCAGGGGATCGGGGCCGCGATGCTCCTCTCCATCTCCATGGCGATCATCATGCAGGTCTTCCCGCCCCACGAGCGGGGCAAGGCACTCGGGTACGTGACCGCCACCATCGGCCTCGGCCTCATCATCGGGCCGGCGCTCGGCGGGATCCTGGTGGATGCCTTCGGCTGGCCGTTCGTCTTCTTCGTAAACGTCCCCATCGGCATTGCCCTGCTCGTCCCGGCCCTCCACTACCTCCGGCTCGGGGACGGCGGCGGGAGGCTCTCCCTGCCGGACTGGCCCGGGGCCGTGCTCCTCATCGCGCTGATGGCCGGTTTCGCCCTTTTCTTGAACGAGCTCGCAAACCCCCCGGTGAATATCGCCAATCTCGCGGCATACGCAGGCTTCTCCCTTGCAGCCCTTGGCGCGTTCGTGGCCCGGGAGCGAAAGGCTGCCTCCCCGCTTCTTGACCTCTCCATCTTCTCCACCCGCAGGTTCGTGCTCCCCGCCGCAAGCCTGATCTTCTACTTTGTCGCCACCTTCATCCTCCTCATCATCCTCCCGTTCTACTTTGAGGGGGTCATGGGATGGAAGCCCACGCAGGTCGGGTTCATGGCCTTTGTGATGCCGGTAGCCATGATCGCCAGTGCCCCGATCTGCGGCTGGGCATACGATACCTTCCCCTCGAAGAACTACCCGGCCGCGGGTGTCGCGGGGATGGGCGCGGCCTTCCTTGCCTGCGGGTACGGGTTTGGCACGCAGGATGTGCCCCTTATCGTCATCGCCCTCATCCTCGCCGGCCTCTGCCGGTCGGTCTTCCAGGGCCCCAACGTGATCGAGATCATGGGGGCGCTGCCGGCCGAAAAGGCCGGGGTCGCGTCGAGCATCCTTGTCACCCTCCAGGATCTCGGGATCATGCTCGGGATCTCCGCGGCAAGTATCCTTCTGGTCCTTCAGCTCGACCACCTCGGGTATACCGGCGCTATCCTCGATGCCGGGGCAGGGATCCTCCCTCCCCTTGTTGCCAACGCCCTCTATGCCGGCGGGCTCTGCTGCTTTGTGGCAGCCCTCCTCTCGTTCCGGCGGTAGGCGGCAAATCCATATCAGCCCGGCAGTAAAGAGTATTTCATGCCATCTCCCATGGTCGGAAGGAAGTTCGGGGTCGGCGCGATCGCGGCACCGGACCCGGTACGCGTGAAGGGCACCCGGGTGGTCGGGATCTCCGGATCAAGCCGGCAGGAGCCGGGCATGTCCAAGTCGGAACGCCTGCTCCGGCGGGCGCTGGACCAGTGCTCGGCGCTCGGGTGCGAGACACAGTTCATCCGGTTAAAGGACCTGAAAATCTACGAGTGCGAAGGCAACTACTCGGAGAACCCGGAGTATTGCACCTACCCCTGCCAGTCCACCATGAAGTACGAGGACGACGAGATGGACAAGGTGTATGCCGCTGTACTCGACTGCGATATCCTCTTTCTTGCCACCCCCATCCGCTGGAACAACCACTCGGCGCTTGTCCAGAAGTTTGTCGAGCGGATGAACTGCATCGAGAACCAGTACTCGTGGTTCGGCAACCGGATGATCAAGGACAAGGTCGTGGGGCTCATCATCATCGGGCACGTGGACGGCATGCAGCACGTGGCAGGAAACCTCCTCAACTTCTTTGCATGGCTGGGATTCCACAGCCCCGAGGTCTCGATCGCCTCGTGGGTCGGTGAAAACGATGAGGATACGACAAAGGACTGGGCCCAGATAGAAAAGAACCAGTACACGCAGGAAGACCTCGCGGACATGGTGAACTCCTCGCTGCGCCTGGCCTGCAGCCTCAGGCACCAGCCCTGACCACCTCACCCCGGCCTCTCCTTTTTGGTATCCTCCGGCACCTCACGGTATACCGCCCCGGACGATCTGAACTATCCTGCAGGTGCCGGCACCCCCCTTTTCCGGCCTGGTCCGTTCCTAACGTATAAGTCCGCCCCGGGCCAACATTCCTGCCGGACACTCCCCGGCCGGCACCGCCCCGGGCAGGAACCAGTCATCTCGGGATACCGGACATGGAACTTGTCGCCATCATCATCGCCCTTGTCACCCTCTTTATCCTCATCGGCACCGGGTATGCCGCGCGGAAGTACGGCATCCTCAACGGCGACCGCGTCCACCTCATCTCCCACGTGCTCGTGAATGTGGCGCTCCCGGCCCTCTCCATTTCCAGCCTGCAGGTCCCGGAGACGGCAACCACCATGGGCATCGTGGACGTCATGCTCCTCGTAGCCGTGGCGTACTATCTTGCCGCGTTTGTCGTCGGGATCCTCTTCTGCCGGCTGGTCCCCTCCACCGCGGAGGAGAAAGGGGTCTTCCAGTTCATGCTGGTCTTTCCCAACACCATGTTCATGGGGATCCCCGTGGCTCTGGCCGTGCTCGGCCCTTCCTCCCTCTTCTACGTGATCCTCTTCAATGTCCCGTTCTACTTCCTGGTCTTCACGCTGGGGGTCTGGCTGCTTGCCCGGGGCCGGCCCGGGAAGATCGACCTCAAAGTCCTCCTCTCGCCCGGCCTTGTCGCGGCCATCGTGGGGCTGGTCTTTTTCCTGCTGCACTACACGATCCCCGCCCCGGTGGAGTACGGGCTTGACCTGGTCGGTTCGGCCACCACGCCGCTTGCCATGCTCGTGGTGGGGGCGATGCTTGCCACCCTCCCCCTGGAGCGCCTCGCCGGCGACTGGCGGGTATATCTCGTGACCGCGCTCCGGCTCCTCGTTCTCCCGGTTGCAGCGTTCCTCGTGCTCTCGCCGTTTATCGCGGACAAGCTCCTGCTCGGGGTTGCCGTGCTCCTGATCGCGATGCCGGTGGCGGCAAACTCTGTGCTCCTCTCGGAGGAATACAAGGTGGACGCCACGCTCGCCTCGCAGGGAGTCTTTATCTCCACGCTCCTGTGCCTGGCCACGATCCCGCTTCTCGAGCTCCTGCTCTTTTAGGCGTACGGAAAACCGGCAGGTTCCGGATGCGGGATTGCTTTTTTAAAACCTGATGCAGAGTGGCGGGAAAAAAAAGGGTGGGGGATGAATGGTCTTATCCGGACGACTGGGTGGCAGCCGGTACCGGGTGGTGCCACTGCGGGTGAGTGGTAGTGCCCATGATGCCCGGGTGGGCCTCAGCATACGACTTCAGCCATGACATGACGGTTGCGGTATCATTGTTCTGGAGGGCGGTCTGGATCGTGCTGACATCCACTCCCTGGCCCTGCAGTTTTGTGATAAATGCCTGGAGGTGTGCCTGCCGGGTGGTGGCATTCGCCGTTACGGCGTGGCCGGTCTTCTGGCCCGCCCGCGGGGTGAAGCTGCCTTTGTGCGAGGCTGCATAGGACTGCATCCAGGACTTTATGCCCGCAGTATCCTTGTTCTGGATCGCGGCCTGGAGCTGGCTCGTGTCTACTCCCTGGCCCTGCAGTTTCGTGACCATGGCCTGGAGACGTTCCTGCTGGAGCGTGGCGTTTGTGGCAAATGCGTGGCCGTTCTGCGGTGCGGTGCCGTTCCTTGCGAAATGGGGCTGCCCGGTCCCGTGACTGTGCAGCGCGGTCATGTTCCCTGAGGCCCAGGATCCCGGCGAAGCGCTCACCGGGCCGATCCCGATTCCCAGGACAACAAGGGCAAACAGGAGCACGGCAATGCTCCCTGCCAGAGTCTGTGGTGATTTCATGAATGTGATCTCCCCTTGTGTAGATGTGGTCATTTTAACCCAACATCTTGTACAGTTTATTTTACATTTTGTGATATAAACGTTCTCTTTGCGGAAAAGTAATGTATACATTACCCCGCCTCGTACCAGACGGGAAAAAAGTGCCCCCCGGCTCCGTACTACCTGCCGTTCCCGCCCCGCAGCTTCCGGCCATGAGGGCAGATATACAGGCACATGCCGCAGACCGCAATCCCCCGGCTCTTCTCCATCTCCTGGAAATACCGATCGCAGGCTGCGGCATCGAGCCGGGCCTCGCGGGGCTCGTTTTCTGCAAATACCCGGCCGGTGACGGCCCGGGCCGGGCAGGCATCGGTGCACTGCGTACACGTGCCGCACCGCTCTGCCATGGGGCTCCCGGTGGGCTGGAGCGGGGCATCGGTGAGCACGGTGACCCACCGCACCCGGGGGCCGTGGTCCGGGGTGACCAGGAGACAGCTTTTGCCGATCCAGCCAAGGCCGGCAAGGTGCGCGGCTAGTTTATGGGAGAAGACACTTGCGATCTTCTCGTCGCTTGCCCGTTTTGAGGCCGGGACCGGGAGCGCCGCGTGACCGGCCCGCTGGATGATGTTTGCCGCTGCAAGAGCGATCTGGTCGAGCGCCAGGTTCACCACGTCATAGCTGTTGTGCCGGTAGAGCATCGCTGCTGCCGGGTCCTCCCGCTCAGGGAGGAGGTCCACGAGCGAGTCCTGGAGCACGATCCCCATCACCACTGCCCGGGGGTACCGTGCCACCCGTTCGCCCCCCTGTGCGAGGATGAACTCCCGCGCCGGGGCCAGATCCGCAATCCCGTAATAATCCGCCCCGTGCCAGAGTGCAGAGGTCCTGAGTTCTTCTGCCAGGTACATACCGGCTTCTCCGATCCCGGATATCTCTTTTGGGGGGATTAACGGTTTGCTCTCCCTGCTGTGGCAGGGGGCCGGCACAACAGATTTAGCCTGCCACCGACAAGTAACCGGATTACGTGAAGATCATGGCCTGCACATTCCAGAGCTACGAAGATGCCGTTGCCTTCCACGGGCACACCTGCCCCGGGCTTGCCCTCGGGTACCGTGCCGTAACGCACGCCCTTTTCCTCCTCCATGCCGGGCGAGCCAGGGACGAGGACCTGGTCGCCATTGTCGAGAACGATGCCTGCGGGGTCGATGCAGTCCAGGCCATTGCCGGCTGCTCCGTGGGAAAGGGGAACCTGATCCTCCGGGACCTGGGCAAGCACGCGTACACCTTCATCAACCGGAAGACCGGCACCGCTGTCCGGCTGGTCCAGCGGCCGGAACCGCTCACCGAACGGCTCGACCCGGCAGCATCGGCACTGCGCACCAAAGTGATGGCCGGCAGGGCCACGCCCACCGAGGTAAAGGAGTTCCACGAACGGCAGGAAAAGATCATCGAAAAGATCCTTACCCTCCCGATAAGCGAGCTCTTCCTCGAGAGAGAGGCACGGTCGGAGATCCCGGAGCGGGCCCGGATCTCGGCCTCGGTGCAGTGTGCCACCTGCGGGGAGATGGTGGCAGAGCACCGTGCCCGGGTCAGGAACGGGAAGACGGTCTGCATCCCCTGCGCCGGCGAGTACAGCCGGGGCTGGTAATTCCTCTTTTCAGGAAGAAACGCTGGTACTTTTATCTGTTTTCCCGATCCACACCTGTTGTTCTTGGGTGACGTTTCATGGGCGCACTGGACGGTATTCAGGGCATGGTGGCAGCGTACCTTGCCTCCCCGAACGGGCAGCAGACCATCCGATCGTTTCTCTCGTCCCCGCAGGGGAAAGAGGCGATCGATGCATATCTCTCCACCCCCGAAGGCCAGCAGATGGCCCGGTTGTTACTGGGCCGGGCGCTGGACAGCCTGAAGATCTCCGAGCAGGTCAAGGACCAGATCCGTACTGCCCTTGCCGAGGCTGAGGCCTGAGGCCAACGCCCCCGGCCGGAGACCTGATCCCTTTTACGCTCTCAGATCCAAGGTTCCTGTCAGGTTTTTCGATCCCTGCGCATACCCGGTGTATTTTATGACATCCGCCCTCCCCCCATCCCCCCTGAAGACCGGCTACCGGCCCGGCGAGATCACCGCCCTGTGCGATGCGGCAATTGTTACCGCTACCGCCACCCTCGACCGCATCGCATCCCTGCCTCATGAGAAGCGATCCATGGAGACCACCCTGCTCGCGTTCGAGAACGCAATGGCAGACTTTTCGGATGCAACCCTGCCCCTCACCCTCATGGGCTACGTGTATCCCGACCCTGCCGTTGCTGCCGAGGGATCGGCCAGCGAAGAGAAGGCGGGGAAGTTTGCGATCGGTGTCTTTACCCGCCGGGACCTCTATGATGCGATTAGGGTATCCGTACCCCGGACAAACGAAGAAGAGCGGCTCCTCTCCGAGACGCTGCGCCAGTTTAAAAAGAACGGTCTTGCCCTCCCCGACGAGGGTCTTGCGCGGGTCCGGGCCTTAAAGGAGCAGATCACCGAGCTTGAGGTGAAATTTTCCGCGAACCTCAACAACGATACGACCAGCCTGGACTTTTCCGCGGAGGAACTTGCGGGAGTCCCGCAGGAGGTACTGGCCACCTTTTCCCGGGCCGCGGACGGCCGGTACCGGGTCACGACCAAGTACCCGGACTACATCCCGGTGATGCAGAACGCGAAGAGCGCTGCGACCAGAAAACAGCTGTACGCCGCCTTTGTCAACCGGCAGGCATCTCCCAACACGGCGCTGCTCGAAGAGGCGATCCGGGTGCGGCAGGAGTGTGCCCGGGAACTGGGCTATGCGAGCTGGGCGGACTTTCGGCTCGACGGCCGGATGGCAGAGAATACCGCCACAGTCCATTCTTTCCTTAACGGACTCAAGGAACCGGTCAAAGAGAAGGTCCGCTCTGACCTTGCAACACTCCTTGCCCTCAGGCAGGAACTCGTGCCGGGTTCAGACCGGCTTGACCCCTGGGACCTCGCCTACCTCACCGAACAGGAACGAAAACGGAAATTTGCGCTGGACAACGAGGAGATCCGGAAGTACTTCCCGTTCGATTTTGTCCTGGAAGGCATGTTCCGGTGCTTCGGCCCGCTCTTCGGGATCCGGTTTACCGTGGTGCCCGATGCACCGGTCTGGGCGCCGGGGGTCCGGCTGATCCGGATCCTGGACAGGGACAGTGACCGGGCGCTTGCATACCTCTACCTTGACATGTTTCCCCGGGACGGCAAGTACGGGCACATGATGATGTCGCCCCTGATCGCGGGCCGGGAAAGGGAAGGCGGGTATGCGGTGCCGGTCACTGCCATTGTGGGGAACTTCCGGGCGCCCTCGGGGGAGATCCCCTCTCTCCTGACCCATGATGATGTTGAGGGACTCTTCCACGAGTTCGGCCATGCGCTCCACGGCTGCCTTACCCGGGCCCCGTATGCAAGCCTTGCGGGATCGAGCGTGGAATGGGACTTTGTCGAGACCCCCTCGCAGGCACTGGAGAACTGGGCCTGGGAACCGGAAGTGCTTGACGAAATTTCCGGGCACTATGCGAATCCTGCGGAGAAGCTCCCGGCCCCGCTCCGGGACCGGATCATCGCTGCACGCGACATCGGCGCCGGGTTACGGTACACCCGGATGCTCGTGATCTCGACCGAGGACATGGTGTTCCACACGGCTCATGGCCCGGTCGATGTGACCGCCACGGCAGACCGGATCTACCGGGAGCTCATGGGCATCCCGCCGCTCGAAGGGGGCCACGAACCGGCCACCATCGGCCATTTCATGGGCGGGTACGATGCCGGTTACTACAGCTACCTCTGGGCCGAGGTGTACGCGCTCAATGTCTTTGCCCGGTTCAAAAAAGACGGCCTCTTCAATGCTGGCACCGGTGCCGCTTACCGGCACTGGATCCTTGAGCAGGGGAATATGCAGGACGGAAAGGCGCTCCTGAAAGGATTCCTTGGAAAGGAACCCGGCATGGATGTCTTCTACGAAAGGCTCCATATCCGCCCACCCTCCCCTGCATCCCCGTAACTTTTTCCTCCAAGCGTTTCTCTTATCTCCCCTGCGCCCCTATCATGTGAATGTGACGCACGAGCCGCCGGTAAAAAAGATCCTGTACTGGTGCGACCGCTGCAATGTCCCGCTCATCGGCCGGACCTGCTCCTGCGGTGCGGAGGGACGCGCGATCGAGCTCCTCCAGCCGTACGATGTACGCCCGGCTCTTGCAGCCGACATGGCGCTCATCATCAGGCTCGTGCGGGAGCGCTTTGGGAATGTCCCCGTCCCCACGGTGCTCCTCCTCAACAAGACCGGCGGGGTGGACCGGGCGGATCTCGTGATCGCCCACGGGCACCGTTTCGGCTGGCTCTCCTTTGACCCCGTGGCCCGGAAATTTGTCTTCGATCTCGCTCCCGAGGCGCTCCCGTATATTCTCAAGCACGTGACAAGCGGCATTATCGACCTTGAGACCGGGATAGAGACCCCCGCAGGGCAGGGGAGGATGGGGGGCAAGAAGTTCCGGCTCAAAAATGCTGTTCCCGATGGTACCGTGATCGTGAAGCTGAAAAACCGGTTCGGGACCGGGGTGGTCAGGGAGGGGCAGGTCCGGGTAAAGGAGCTTGCCCCGGTCGAACTCTTCACCGCACCGAACCCGGGCTGGGCACAGGTGATCGAACAGAACCGGTACCACCTCAAAAACCTCGAACGCAGCGCCATCCGGATGATCAAATCCCACATTCACGACCGCCCGGTCTGCAATGTATCGTTCTCGGGGGGAAAGGACAGCACCGCGGTCCTCATCCTCGCACGGAAGGCCGGGGTGACCGACGCGTTCTTCCTCAATACCGGCATCGAGTTTCCCGAGACCGTTGAGTTTGTACGCTCGCAGGGCGTACCCGTGATCGAGAAGGCCGGGGACTTCTGGCAGGCGGTGGATAAAGCCGGGCCGCCGGGCAAGGACAACCGCTGGTGCTGCAAGCTCCTGAAGCTCCGGCCGCTCCAGATCCACCTCGCGGAGACCGGCCCCTGCGTGACCGTCCAGGGCAACCGCTGGTACGAATCGTGGAACCGGGCGGCGCTCGAAGAGACCAGCCAGAACCCGGCAAACCCCCTGCAGCTCAACATCTCGCCCATCCGGAACTGGCGGGCGCTCGAGGTCTTTTTCTACCTCTGGTGGCAGAAAGCCGAGATCAATCCCCTGTACGAAAAAGGGATAGAACGCATCGGGTGCTGGGTCTGCCCCTCCATGCTCGAGAGCGAGTACGAGGAGCTCCGGGCCTTGCACCCGGAGTATGCACTGCGCTGGGACGCATTTTTGACGAACTATGCAAAAAAGCGGGGCCTCCCCGATGCATACCACCGCTGGGGGCTCTGGCGCTGGCGGGCGCTCCCGCCCAAGATGCGGGAGCTCTGCCGGGATCGGGGGATCCCGGTCCGGGACGATTATACGCTCCAGCCGGAACCACCGGAGGAGCGTGAAGAAACGGTTGAAATACCAGAAAAAAGAACCTTGGAACCGGATATGGCAGCAGTCGGAAGCGGGGAATACAACGTGGAGGCTGTCCGCCGGGACTTCCCCATCCTTGGCGATCTCATCTACCTGGATAATGCCGCCACCAGCTTCTCCCCTGAACCCGTGATCGCTGCCATGGTCGAGTTCGAGCACCGGTACCGGGCAAACGTGGGCCGGGGCGTCCACCGGCTTACCGGTATCGCCAGCCAGCGGTACTGGCACGCCCACGAGAAGGTGGCAGAGTTTATCGGCGGGAAACAGGGGACCACCGTCTTTACGAAGAATACCACCGAGTCAGTGAACATGGTGGCGCAGGGCCTCTCCTGGAAGTCCGGCGACCGTGTCGTGACCACGATCCTCGAACACCATTCGAACCTGCTCCCGTGGCGCCGGCTTGCCCGGCAGGGTGTGGTCACGGAAGTTGTCGGGATTGGCGAGGATTACCAGGTTGATTCTGCCGCCCTTGAACGGGTGATCACGGAGAACACCCGGCTTGTGGCGGTGACGCAGGCATCGAATGTCCTGGGCGTCGTAACTCCCGTTCAGGAGATCGCGAAGATCTGCCACGAACGGGGGGCCCTCCTCCTTGTCGACGGGGCACAGGCCGTCCCGCACCTGCCGGTCAATGTGGAAGCGCTCGGGTGCGATTTCTACTGCTTCTCGGGGCACAAGATGTCCGGGCCGACCGGGACCGGTGTCCTCTGGATGAAAGAGCCCTGCATAGAACCCTTCGTGCTCGGCGGCGGGATGGTTGAGGCGGTGAGTGCCGACGGGTACACACCGGCACCGGGCTACCAGCAGTACGAGGCAGGCACCCCTAACATCGGGGGAGGCATCGGGCTTGGTGCCGCCGTAGACTACCTTACGGCAATCGGGATGGCCCGTATCCACCGGTACGAAACCGTCCTGACGGACCGGCTGATCGCCGCCCTTTCGAAGAACAACCGGATCCATGTGTACGCCCCAAAGGACCCCGCCCACCGGATCGGTGTGGTCTCCTTTACGGTCGAGGGCTTCCACCCTCACGAGGTGGCCCAGCAGCTTGACGAGGCTGCCGATATCATGGTGCGGTCCGGCCACCATTGCTGCCAGCCGCTCATAGAAAGTCTCGGCCTCTCCGGGGGGACCGTGCGGGCGAGCCTCGCCTATTACAACACCCGGCAGGAGATCGACCTGCTCGTGGCGACGCTCGATGAACTCACAAGGTGAAAAAAGTCTCTTCGGCCTGTTTTCCGAAAATATTGTTATTGCATTCTGACTACGCTCTTGGGGGCTGCCGCCCCCGCCGCTGGGGCCACCCCCCCATTGCGATAGTGTTGTATTACCTGTACAGGGAATTGCAGCATCAGGCGATATGCACGTACAGGTAATACCCACGGAATCGCTCGCGCCCCCGCCCCCGTGGGGGCAGGGATGGCGCAAGGGGGGCATCACTATGGTGAATATTATTGCAGATTACGAGGAAGATTGTTTTACTGTTACTATACCCAATACCGGGTAGAATTTTCCTCATTGATCCCTCCTTTTTGCCTTCCCTGCCCACGGTTTATTACGCGTCCCGTCCTATAAACGGTAAGAAAACAGTGGATCCTATGGACAACAAAGTCTTCTCCGAGATCTTTGCCCGGGCGAGGGAACAGCACCCCCTTGTCCACCACATTACCAATTACGTGACGGTCAACGACTGCGCCAATATCACCCTGTGTGCCGGTGGCGCACCGGTGATGGCGGATGCCCGCGAAGAGGCAGGAGAGATGGCAGGCTTTGCCGGCGCCCTTGTCCTCAATATCGGGACGCTCAATCCCGGGATCATCGAGAGCATGATCCTTGCCGGGAACGTGGCAAACGAGCGCAGGATCCCCGTCATCCTCGACCCGGTAGGAGCGGGGGCAACCCGGCTCCGGACAGAGAGCACCCGGCGCCTGCTGGAGGAACTAAAGATCGCTATCATCAAGGGAAACGCCGGGGAGATCGGGGTACTTGCCGGCGCTGATGCAAAAGTCCGGGGCGTGGATTCTGCAGGCATCACCGGTGACCCGGTGACGATTACCCGGACCTTTGCCCGCGAGACCGGTATAACGGTGGTAATGAGCGGGGCAACCGACATCATCTCCGATGGGAAACGTATCCTTCTGGTGGAGAACGGCCACCCCCGGATGGGGGCGATCTCGGGGACCGGCTGCATGGTCACCTCGGTGACCGGGGTCTGTGCAGCGGTTGAGAAGGACCGGGTCATGGCAGCAGCAACGGCCCTTGCCGCGTTCGGGATGGCCGGCGAACAGGCAGCGGCAGCCAGTAAGGGGCCGGGCTCGTTTAAACCGGCGCTCTTCGATGCAATGGCCGCGCTCGCGCCGGAGGCTCTCCTTGCTGGGGCCCGGGTGCGGTCGGCCTGAAACAGGATACTATGCGGTTCGATCTCTACGTGATCACGGATGAGGCGAACGGGGGCGGGCGCAGCCACGCGGAGATCGCACGGCTCGCCTGCACCGGGGGAGCGGATGCGATCCAGCTCCGGGACAAGTGCTGCAGGAGCAGGGAACTCTGTCGTATCGGCCGGGAGATCCGGGAGATCACGAAGGAGACCGGGGCGCTTTTTATCGTGAACGACCGGCTGGACGTGGCGCTGGCCTGCGGGGCAGACGGCGTCCACCTGGGCCAGGGGGACCTCCGCCCGGACACGGCCCGGCAGCTTGCCCCCCGTCCCTTCATCATCGGGATCTCGGTCGGGAACGCGGCAGAAGCAGTTGCAGCAGTGGAGGCCGGTGCGGATTACGTGGCGGTAAGCCCGGTCTTTGCCACTTCTTCCAAGGACGATGCCGGCCCGGGCTGCGGGCTTTCCGGCCTGCGGGAGATCCGGGCCGCGGTCTCGGTACCGGTGATAGCCATTGGCGGCATCGGCCGGGATAACGTGGCGGAATTGATCGCCGGGGGCGCTGACGGGATCGCCGTTATCTCGGCGGTTGCCGGTCAACCGGACATCACGGCCGCTGCACGCGATCTCCGGGAGCGGATTACGGCTGCAAAGAAACGGTACACGGGGAGAAACGATGACTGAAGGTTCACTGCACTTTGTGCTCCACGAGCATTTCTCGCAGCACCACCATTTCGACTTCCGGCTGGAACACGACGGGGTGCTCGCGAGCTGGGCGGTCCCCAAGGGACTGCCGGAGAAGCCCGGCGAACGCCGGCTCGCCATCCAGGTAGATGACCATCCCCTCTCCTACGGGAACTTTGAGGGCACGATCCCGGAGGGGGAGTACGGAGCGGGCGAAGTAAAGATCGCTGATGCGGGTACCTGCGAGACCCTCGTGTGGGGCGATGAACGCATCGAGGTCGTGCTCCACGGCAGGCAGTTTACAGGCAAATACGTCCTCCTCCGGTTCAAAAAAGCCGGGGAGAAGAACTGGATCGTGCTGAAAGGAAAGGAAGGCTGAATGCCAGCGTCACCGGGCCCGGGCACGCTGCATCATCCAGAATCCCGGTCATAACTGCAGGAATATTGGCAGTTATCGCCGGGTCTTTGTAGTTTCGCCGTAGATAAGAACGTATGAATTACCCAACCCTTGTCCTCCTCACCCTGGGTATTGCGGCTATCGTTGCTGCCGGGTGCACCACAACCTCTCCTGTCACCCCGCAGAATATCACTGCATCGCCATCCGGGGTGGTAATTGTTGCGATCCACCCCGACATCACGCACTACACCGTGTTCATGTCCTCGGCCCCGGGTATCGGGCTTTCCCCTGTTGTCAGCGGCCCGGTCCCTGCCGGGAACCTTACGTACGTGTGGAAGACCGACTACGGCCACTTCATCTCGTGGAACGCCCCGGATTACACCGTGCAGGAACTGGGCGCGACCGCAACCGGCAGCGGGACAAAGGTGTACTGGACGTTCATGGACGAGAACGGGAGCGTCTCCCGGCCACTGGTCCACATCACGCTTACCGTCATCGACCCTGCCACCGGCGCCACCCTCGGGAACGCGGAGGAGATTATTGGCTGGGATGCGAACGATACGGCAGTGATTGGATAACTCTTTTTTAGAAAAAACCACTCAAAAGAAAAGCCGCCGGAGGGAATTGAACCCTCGACCTGCTGATTACGAATCAGCCGCTATGCCGCTAAGCCACGGCGGCGCACTGCCTCACAATATCGACCTGTGCGCTAATAAAATCTGTGTTTGGCAAGGATCTGTTACGAATACCCGCGCAGTGTCGTCACGCTGTCGGGGGCATGGGGCTCTTTTGCGGCCGAGATCGTCCCGAACTTCCCTTCATAGTCAGCCACGGTCTTCTGGAGGACGGCTAAAAGGTTCTTTGCGTGCGCCGGGGTGATGGAAACGATCGCCTTTGCCCGGGCCTGGTTGACCTGCGGGAGCTGGTGGAGGAAGACAAACGTAAACTCATCGTCCTTGTACGCGATCTGGATCATATTGCTGTACACGGGATCCAGCGTCGGGGGGATATTGACGGAAATTTCCTGTCCGGTCATACAGATCCGTATGCCGTTCCTGATATGAATAGTTGGTCAATCCCCCGGCGCGGGAAAGGGCTTTCTCCCATAAGTATATCTGGCATATTTCCCTCGATTCTTTAGAGGAATTATTCTGGCGGATCAGGAGCGGCATGTCACGATCTCCGACCTGGTGCGGGTCCATGCCTGCCCGGTCCGGTTTTACTACGAAAAAGACGGCCCGGTCACGGAATCGGACCGGTATGCGGTCTGCAAACAGATCTCGTATCACCTCGGCCACACTCTCGATGCCGCTGCAATCTGGGAGGAGGTACTCGTCGTCCGCCCGGCGACCGACCCGGCACTCCGTGAATTCCTGGATATCTGCATTGCCTCCTGCAACAAGCATGAATGGAAACCGGCAGCCCAGACCGACGTGACGGTAGGTTCAAAGAAGCACGGGATCGCTGGTATGATCGACCGGGTGGCAGATGACGGGAGTTTCTCGATTGTGCGGGCGGCCGGGGCGATGCCCTTTGGGACCTATGCCGCCGATCGGCTCCGTATTGCAGGGATCGCGTTCTGTCTTGAGGAGATGACCGGAAAAGAGGTGGAAGGCGGCCATGTGGAATATATCCCGGACGGTATTTCGCGGTACCATGCGGTCCAGCCCCGGGACCGGCGCCAGCTCCTCGCCACGCTGCATAAGCTACGGGCGATCCGCCGGGGTGAGGCGCCCGCCCACCCGCTCAATGCGCCCTGCAACCGGTGCAAATACAAGACGCGCTGCGAAGAGGGAAGCGGGCGCAGGCTGAGCGAGCTGCTGTGAGATTTTGCTCCGGAGAAAGTATTCAGATCCCTTGGGGGACACTCATGGGGGCGACGGCATTTGATGCCCCCGCCGCTCTGGCATCTCCCGTAGAGCGATAACCCCCGGCCCTTCAAGAAGGGTTTTGAATCCCTATAACGAATGTAATACGCATACTTTTCATGACCGTTCCCCCCCACCCGCAGGAGGTTCCCGCAAACCTCGCAAAAGGCTGCGTGCTCTGCTACCAGGGCGCAAAGATGGTGCTCTTTGTGACGGGACGGTGCCGCCGCTCCTGCTGGTACTGCCCGCTCTCGGAGGAGCGAAAGGGAAAGGACGTGATCTTTGCAAACGAGCATCGCGTCACAAGCCCGGAGCAGGCCATAGCAGTTGCGGAACGCATGAGTGCCCTCGGGACCGGGATCACCGGCGGCGAACCCCTTCTCTGCCTTGACCGTGTCGTGGAGTTCGGAAAGGCCTTAAAAGAACACTTCGGGCCGGAGCACCAGATCCACCTCTACACGGCGCAGGCCCCGGCAAGGGAAGACCTCGCCCGGCTCAGGGGAGTCGTAGACGAGATCCGGCTCCACCCCCCCCGCGAATGCTGGGACCACATTCCTGATACTGAGTTTATCAGTTCCGCAAGAGCGGCAAAGGAGATGGGTTTCGATATCGGGATCGAGGTCCCGGCACTGCCCGGTCTCGACCTTCTCGTCCCGGCCCTCCCGTACCTCGACTTCCTCAACATCAACGAGCTCGAATGGGGCGAGACCAATGCCGACGAGATGCGGGAGCGGGGCTATGAGCCCGCTGATGGCGTGCACAACGCCATTGCCGGGGCGCGCGACTGGGCAGAAGAGATCGTCCGGCATGAGAAGGTCCACTGGTGCGCATCGTCGTTCAAGGACTCGGTCCAGCTCCGGGAACGCCTCAGGCGCATCGCGGAGAACACCGCCCGTCCGTTCGATGAGGTGACCGATGACGGGACCATCGTGTACGGCGTCCTTGAACTCCACCCGGGCACCCGGGACGAGGTTGTTGCCCGGTGCCGGAAGTTCCTTGCCGGGGACGAATTTGCCGACTGCGGCGACCGGGTAGAGACGGCCTGGTGGCTGCTCGAGGAATACAAGGAGAAGATCCCCGGCAAAAAGAGCGTGGTCGAACGCTACCCGGACGGGGGCATGGTAGTCGAGGTGACGCCGCTGTGACTCTCCGCAGGATCCTCGAACCTCTCTACGAGCGGTACCTCCGGATGCAGTGCCCGCAGATCCCCACCCATATTGCCATCATCCAGGACGGTAACCGCCGGTTTGCAAAGGAGATGGGCATCGGGACGGCAAAGGGCCACCGGGCCGGGGCGGACAAGACCGAGGAGATGCTGGACTGGGCACACGAGCTGGGCATCCGGTACATCACCATCTACTCCTTCTCCACGGAAAACTTCAACCGGGCCGAAGAGGAGGTAAAAGAACTCTTCCGGCTCTTCAAGGAAAAGTTTATCCGGACCATTACCGACGAACGGGTGCACCGGTACCGCATCCGCATCCAGATGGTCGGCGACCGGGCACTCCTCCCGGAGGACCTGAAAACGGCCATAGAGGCGGCGGAAGAGGCCACGAAAAACTACGATGGCTTCACCCTGAGTGTGGCGCTTGCGTACGGGGGGAGAAACGAGATCGTGCTTGCCGCCCGCGAGATCGTATCTGCCGTCCGCGAAGGAAGGATCGCGCCGGAGGAGATCGATCTGGCAATGGTCGAGTCCCACCTCCACGAAGGAAAAGAGATCCCGCCGGTCGATCTCATCATCCGGACCGGGAACGAGTTCCGCACCTCCAATTTCCTTCCCTGGCTTGCAAACGGTCATGAATCCGCGGTCTATTTCTGTGCCCCGTACTGGCCGCTCTTCCGGAAGATCGACCTGCTCCGCGCTATCCGTACCTACGACCAGCGGCTGAGCGCACGGGCGCACTGACTCCGGATCCCTTTTGCAGGATCTGCTTTCGCGAACTATATTTCCCGGAAGATACCATCGGGAATATGGTGAACCATGGGTGCGGGAAAGATGACAGGGCCCGGCTGGCAGCAGGTAACGGTCCAGCTCCGGTCTGATATCGTGGCTGCGGCAGAGAAAAAGCGGCTGGACATAAATGACGAATGCAACCGGGTGCTTGCGGTGCGCCTGGGGATCGTGTATCCCTCCCTTCCCCGGGCGCCCTCCCCGCAAACGTCCCGGGTGATTGTTGCCCCGGATGCAGCAGCTAAACCTCCCGGGGCGGTGGCGGCAGATCCGGTGATCAATGCCGAAGATCCCACGGTACCGGGGAAGGTGCTCCGGGAGAAAAAGGAGAAGAAAGCCGCGGCAGCCCAAAAACCTCCTGTACTGGCAAAAACGACCGCTCCCGCCCCCCCGGCTGCGGTTCCTGCAAAACCCGCACCAAAAACCCGGGCAAAGGGCCGGAAGGGGGATCCCATCCAGCGGTTCGTGAGTACCCGGCTTGTGCGGGAGGCGGAGGAAGGCCCCGATGCGATCATCGCAAAGGACGATCTCTACCAGCGGTTCGAACGCTGGTGCCGGGACCAGGATTACCCCGCGGTCCCGGAGCGCCGGGTCTTTTCCGTGGCTCTCAAGAACAAGTACGCGTTTGCCGAACGGATCGTGGGGGGCACCCCGAGCTGGGTCAGCATCCGCGTAAAATAAGCAGTCTCTTTTTCCTTACTTCCCGAACCGGCGGATACGGGACTGGTAGTCGCGCAGCACCCGCAGGAAGTCCACGCGCCTGAACGATGTCCAGTTGACGTCGGAGAAGAAGAGCTCCGAGTATACCGACTGCCAGATCAGGAAATCGGTCAGGTGATCCCCGCCGGTCTTGACCACGATATCCGGATCGTACCGGAAGGTCAGGCAGGACTCGAGCACCTTCTCATCGATCGCTGAGGGGGCCACCCCATTCCGGGCCAGCTGGCGGATGCAGTCAGTGATCTCTTCCCTCCCGCTTTTCCCGATCGCTACCACGACATCGAGACCGGTACCCGCAACTTCCTCGGTAGTACCGTGGTGCAGGCTGAGCCGGGCGATGGATGCAATCTTCCGGAGTGCCGGGAGGGTACGGGTGAGCTCCCCGGGCGAGAGGCGGTTGATATGAAAGGTCAGGCTCTGGATGGCGGGCGGATGATGTGCAGCCGGAGACCGTGGCGTGTGTGCGGGAAGGGTATTCAGTCCCGAGCACCAGCCGGTCACCTCCAGGCATTTCTCCGGCTCTGCGACAAGATCCTCCCCGCTGATCATAAAACAGATGTGACGGGGGAGGACCTGTATCTGCGAGAGAAGCATCCGCTCGTAGAGCCAGTAGAACATCTGGCCTAATTCTAAGGCAGCGGAGGTTATCAGGTTTTACCTGTGCACGTTCCTATCCCGGGAAAGGTTTCCGGTTGCAAACCAGCGCCGGCGCAAGCACTTATAAGCATTCCTGTGGAATAATCCAGCTAGAGATGTACTCTTATAAGTCCGGCATCCCCCAGATCGACCAGGCCACCGGGGGGTTTGATGCAGGAACCAATCTCCTCATTCTGGCACCATCGCTCAGCTATGCGGAACGGCTGGCGTACAGCCTGTCCCGGCCCCAGCCCGGGGAGTATGCGATCATGCTCTCGACAAACGAGCGTGCCTCGGAAGTGATCGACCAGTTCAAGGCCATCGGGTCCGACAAGCATTTTGTCGGGGTGATTGACGCGATCACGAAGAGTTCGACGCCGGCGGTCGCGGATACCGGGCGGTTCATGTTTGTCACCAATCCCACCGATCTTACCGGGATCGGGATCAAGTTCTCCCAGATGATTGAGATGATATTCGACGGTTCGTTCTCCGGCAAGGAGACAGGTCTGTTTCCTCCCCCGATCCGGTTCTGTATCAACTCGGTTTCGACCCTTCTGATGTACCGCAAGCTGGAGGTGCTGTACCAGTTCCTCCATGTCATGACGGCCAAGCTCAAGAAAGCGGAGGGATTCGGGGTATACGTCCTCAACAGCGAGGCATTTGATGAGAAGACAATCTCGCTGATCAAGCAGCTGATGACGATCGTGATTGAGATCAAGGTGGAGCGGAATGACAACTACTTCCGGGTGATGGGCCTGCGGGGCATCAACGCCGACTGGCACAAGTTCACGGTCAGCAAGGGAGAGGTCGTGATGGCGTTATGATATCGACAGGAATGTCCGGGATCGATGATATGCTGGGAGGAGGGATCCCGGAAGGCAGCCGCGTGCTCTACAGCCTCGATCCCGGGGTGGACGGGCAGCTCTTCATGATCTCGACCCTGTTTTCGGTGCTCGAAAAGAAGCAGGCATGCCTTCTCATCATCCCGCATACCACGGTCGAAGCGTTCCTGAACGATGTCGGCCAGCTCCGGGGAAAGACGATCCAGGCCCAGGACCACCGGATGGTCTTCATCGACAGCGTCGACCGGGAGCGGATCCAGCGCAGTACCCTCACCCGGGAGGCAGCAGGGCGGGAATGGCAGGCCCGGATCAACAAACTCTGTGACGAGAACAACGTGGAGGTCATCTTCGGGTATTTCGACATCATTTACGAGGATTTTGGCCTGGAGGGGGGACTTAACCTTCTCTCGAAATCCTGCTGCCCTCCCAACTCCACCATCATCATCGAGCACCTGAACCTGGAAGGCGAGACGTTCCTTGAATCGCCAGTCGTGCAGAAATCATTCGATCTCCTCCTTGCGATCAAGTCCTCGTTCCGGCCTCTCCCGCACTTCAATTACTTCACGATCCTGTATACCTCGTGGTCCCGCCAGCCGCGCCGGTCGGTGCCCTTCCTTGTCAGAAACGGCCATATTATTCCCTATATCCCCAAGATCGTCGTGACCGGCCCGCCGGAAAGCGGGAAGTCCCGGTTTGTTGCCAGTGCAACCGAGCTCGGGGTCTCGGTGGACCGTACGGGCCCTCGCGGGGAACCGACAACGGTGGCCATGGATTTCGGCTGGCTGCACTGGCAGGATTTCGATATCACCCTGTACGGCACCCCCGGGCAGCCCCGGTTTGACCCGATGCTGCCGGTGATCCTGAATAATGCGATGGGTGTCGTCCTGCTCGTGGATGCCACGAACAAGGACCAGCTCTCGCGGGCCCGCCACCTCTACAAGATTATTACCCGGCTGCACGTGCCCATCGTGGTTGCGGCAAACAAAAAGGACCTGCCCGGGCTGATAAGCGAAGACGAGATCCGGAAAGGGATCGGCATGGCAAAGGGCATCCCGGTCTTTTTGATCTCCGCCCACCAGAAAGAAGACGTGCGGGCGGTTCTTGAATCGCTCGTGGACTCGATTACCCGGTACATCTACTGATACCGGAGCGGTTTGTCCCTCCCGGAGAAATGCGGATATGCTCACGTTCATCGGCCTTGGCCTCTACGACAAGCACGACGTCTCGGAAAAGGGGCTGCGTCTCATCAGGAGCGCAGACTCTGTCTTTCTCGAAGGGTATACGTCCCGGCTCATGGGAACCACCCGGGAGGAGCTCGAGGAATACTACCAAAAACCGGTACGGCTGCTCATGCGGGCCGATGTGGAGCAGCACCCGGACGAACTGCTCGACTGCGCGGCGAAGGGGAACACGGTCTTTCTCTGCGCCGGGGATCCTATGGTCTCGACCACCCACGCGGATCTCCGGATCCGGGCGGCCGAAAGGGGCATTCCCACGGCCATTATCCACGGGGCGTCGATTGTCAGCGCCGTCTGCGGGCTCGCGGGGCTCCAGAACTACCGGTTCGGCAAGTCCTGCTCGGTCCCGTTCCCGCAGGGGGCCTGGTCGCCGACATCCCCCCTCGATGTCATCACCGGGAATAGGGCGCAGCGGCTCCATACCCTGGTGTATCTCGATATCCAGGACGGGCGTTACATGACCGTAAATGAGGGGATCGCCCTCCTCGAAGCAATGGCGCAAAAAAAGCAGGTAACGATCCCGCTCTATATCGGGATCGCCCGGGCCGGTTCCGATGCACCGGTCGTGCAGGCCGGGAGTGCCGGTGTTCTCAGCTCCGCTGATTTCGGCCTCCCCCTCCATATCCTCGTTGTCCCCGGGGAGCTCCATGATATGGAGCGGCAGTATCTCGAGAGGTTCGCCGGCCTATGCTGATTGCGCAATGCGGGACGCTTCTCTCCCGCGATCTGGATTCAGTAACCATTGTCCCGCCGGAAGGTACGCCGCTGGCCGCGCTCGCCGTTGCCATAAAAGGCATGGCACGTGCCTATGCCGACGATGGTGCCACATTTCTTATCAGCGGCGACCAGGTCAATGCCCATGCAGCCTTCTTCTACGGGTTCGGCTGGCTGCACTTCGGCCTTGCGTACGGGCTGCTCTCCGGATCGGGAAATGTGCCGGCCTGTCCCTTTGCAGGGCCGGCAGAGAAACTCTCCCCGGCCCACGCGGCCCGGCTCGGTGAGAAGACGCACCGGTATGCCCGCCTGCTTGACACTGCGTGTGCCTCGGTTACCCCCGCCCCGGAACCGGAAACAGCGGGGGGCAGGTTTGCCCGAAGTCTCATCCTGATCGGCACCTGCTATGCGCGGGGAGGTAAGGCCACTCTTGCCACAGGGGCAGAGGAGGAGGCGCTCGCCCGTTTCAGCTATGGGCACGGGTGGCTGGATGCCGGAGTCCGGGCAGGGCTTCTTGTGATTACGGGTAACCGGGAGATCTTCACCATCTGAAAAATACGGCCGGCCAATCCCTTTTCCGCAGATAAAAGATGTTTATACTATGCACCATAACGTTTTAAGGTAAAACTGGCAGGCGTTACCGGCCAAAGAGGGAACTATGGATCGATCGCAGAAAAAATGGCTGTTCATCTCCATTACGTTCTCCTTTGTGGTCCTGGTCATCATCCTGTTCCTGACCATAAACAAGAACACTATTCAGTACCTCAGGGGGATCAACCCCTGGTTCCTGCTGCTTGCCTTCCTCACGCACATCCTGACCATGTGCTTCTGGGCGATGCGGGTCAAGAAGATGTCCGGATCGCTTGGATATCCTATCAAATTTTTCTATTCTCTTAACCTGGTCTTCGCTAACCTCCTTGCTGCCGCTGTTACCCCGGCGCAGGCCGGGGGCGAACCGGTCCGGGTGCATGAGCTCTACAAGGCCAAGGTACCCCTGGGGGATGCAACGGCGATCGTGATCATGGAGCGGGTACTGGACGGCGTGGCCCTGGCCTGCCTCGCAGCGTTTGCGATGTTTGCCCTCTCCGAGCAGTGGAAGAGCCTTGGAGCGATCTCGGATATCATGGTCTACATCACGTGGATCTTTGTTGCCGGCTGTCTCTTCCTCTTCTACCTTGCCATCCGCAGGCCCGATGTGATGAAGCGGGTGGCGGACCGGGCCGCACGGTTCTTTACCCGGAAATGGGAACCGGCCCGTGCCTCATCTGTCCTTGAACGGATCGATGCCGAGATTGTCAATTTCCATGCTGCAGTCCTCAAATTTGTACGGACGGCAAAGTCCGGACTGGCATGGGGGATGCTCTTTACCCTCCTCTACTGGGTCTCGGAGATCGTCACCGCCTCCCTGATCCTCATGGGCCTTGGCCAGCCCCCCCTCTTCTTTGAATCATTTGTGATCCAGCTCATCCTTGCGATCCTCATGATGCTCCCCCTGACCCCGGGCAGCTCCGGCATCGCCGAGGTGGGGGCCGGCACCATGTATGCGCTCTTCATCCCCGGCCCAATCGTGGGGGTCTTTGTGGTTATCTGGCGGATCGTGCTGTACTACTTCAATATCGCCCTGGGGATTGTCTCCAGCCTCATTATTGTCCGGCGCGAGTCCTCAAACCCCTGATGGCGCACAACCGGCGGTGTATTCCAACCTCAACTCTTATCATACACCGGGGCGTTCTCTTCACCAGACATGCAGCAGGTCAGGTGCGGGGTCCGGGGTGTTTTTGTGGCCATGAACGATACGGCTACCATACCGGCCGTGGTGCTGGCCGATGACGCCGGCCGGTTAATGCCGATTTACGTGGGCCTCTGGGAGGCGGTTTCCATCAGCAGTGCCCAGAACAAGGAGGTCCCGCCCCGCCCGTTCACCCATGACCTCTTTCTCGATCTGATGGGGAAGTACGCAATCTCGGTGGACCGGCTCGAGATCGACAGTGTCGAGGACGGGGTGTATTATGCGCACCTGGTGCTGGTCTCGGATGGCCGCACCGAATCCCTTGACTGCCGGCCCAGCGACGGGATAGCGGTTGCCCTGCGCGCCGGTGCCCCAGTCCTCGTGGAGGAGGGGCTGCTTGCCGCCGCAGGACAGAACGAGAGTATGGCCTCTATGGTAGATCTCTCGGTATTTCTCCAGAAATAGGATATCTGCCCCGATCCTGACGGGGCAGCGTATTACTTTCGCCGGTGCTCCAGCTCGCGGATGACCTCTTCGAGATCAACGTCTGCCGCCCGGAGTGCGACCAGGATATGGAAGAGGAGATCGGCTGCCTCTTCCGTGGTGCGCTCCGGCACCCCGTTTTTTACGGCAAGGATGAACTCGGTGGACTCCTCGCCCACCTTCTCGAGCACCTTGTCGATCCCTTTGACGTCCCGCAACAGCCGGCTCGTGTAGGACTTTTCGTCAGGGTGTGCTGCCCGCTCGCAGATGACCTCCCAGAGATCCCGGATCACCCGGGGATCGACGCCACTTTCTTTTTCTGCCATTAAGCACTCTCCTGGGGGAGAAGGACTTCCCCGATTTCAAGGCCACAGAAACGCCGGCAGAGGATGCGCGCCTTCTCGATATTGCAGCCGGCCTTCCCGATTGCTATCCCGAGGTCGCTCTTCTTGTTCACGAGAACATTTACCGGGCTGTCATCCGCGCTGCGTTCGATCCCGACGACTTCGGCGGGCTTGAAGATGTTCGCGATAAAGAGCGCCGGGTCCTCGGCATACTCGACCATCTCGATGCGCCGCCCCAGCACGTTCTGGAGCCTCTTGATGTTGTCCCCCTTCTTTCCGATTGCAAGGCCCATGTCACCCTGCCGGATCACGTAGATCACCCGGTCGAACCGGTCATCGATGACGCAGTCAAGCGCAGTCGCCCGGGTAAGGATCCTCAGCTCTTCAATATACCTTCTTTCCTTAAAGCCGATATTGCGCTCCATATGAAAATCAATCCTATTGTATCCGCAGTTTTTCCGGTATTCGATGCTTGGATATATGCCGGGCCGTAAGGCCCGATACATTGTTTGCGGGATTATGAAATAATCACACGCTGCGCAGGTAAAAAAGTTTGGAAAAAGAGCTGGGGGATCCTGCCAGGGGATCAGTCTATCGTGTAAATGACGGTTACCTGGGCTGTGACCGTGATATCCCCGGACTGGACCGGTGTCGGAACTGCTGCCTTTCCTGCGGCAAGCGTTGTGGTATCGTAATTGCTGTAGACCACGGGGGTATATCCCTGGCTGATGTCTGCTGATTGTGTCCCGGTGATAGAGACATTGAGGGCGGCAGCAACGGCACTGGCATCGGCCCTCGCGTTTGCAACTGCCTTTGCAAGCGCCTGGCTCCGGAGCGCCTGGGCCTGCTCATCGGAGAGCATGAACTGGATGGAGTTTACCTGGTTTGCCCCGGCACTGACCGCGGTATCGATGACCTGCCCGGTTACGCTGGTGTCCTTGAGCGTGACCTGGAGGGTGTTTGTTACCTGGTAGGACGTGGCCGGACCTGAAAGGATGCCATTGGTGTCCTGCTGGGTAACCGGCGTAATCGTGTACCCGGTGGTCTTCATCTGGTCACGGGGAACGCCCGCTGCAGCAAGCGCGTCCATCACGTTGTTCATCGCAAGGGCATTGTTTGCCTGTGCGATCCTGACATCTGCATTCTGGGTCTGGACGGCAAAACTGATCTGTACCCGGTCGGGTGTACCCGTAACCGTACCGCTGCCGCTGACCGAGATCACATGGTCTGCGCTGGTGTCAGCTGCAGCCACACAACCGATCATTGCCAGGGTAAAGAGTACCAGGACGAATATCGCCAAACGTGCTTTTTGCATGGTTTATCAGGCCAATACTTGGAGACCGGAATGATTAAAGATTGCTTTAACTGCGAAATTATTCGTAATTATCACAAAATATCGCGCTAAACACCCCGGATTGTCCTGCCCCAAACTACATGTGCCGGCAGCGCACATGGTACAGGCGATAGTGCATGGGATCAACAATCGTTGAGAAGATCTTCTCACGGAAATGCGGCAGCGATATAAGGGCAGGCGAAGTGGTCATGACCCCCATTGACGGGGCCATGATCCACGACATTACCGGCCCGCTTGCCATCCAGAAGTTCTTTGAGATGGGTGGGAAGAACGTTTTCGATCCAAAGCGTGTGATTATGCTCTTCGACCACCAGATCCCGGCAGATTCGCTTGAAGCGGCCAAGATCCACCAGTACATGCGGAATTTTGCCGCAGAACAGGGCATCCACAACTATGATATCAACGAGGGGGTCTGCCACCAGGTGGTATTGGAGAAGGGACGGGCGGCGCCCGGCGAGATCGTGGTCGGGGCCGACTCGCATACCTGCATGTACGGTGCAGTCGGGGCATTCGCAACGGGCATCGGTTCTACCGATATGGGTTTTGCGCTCAAGTTCGGCGCCCTCTACTTCAAGGTGCCGGAGACGATCCGGGCTGAGGTTTCGGGAAAATTTTCGAAGCGTGTCGGGGCAAAGGACCTGATCCTTGCGATTGCCGCCGATATCGGGGCCGACGGGGCGACCTACCAGGCGATTGAGTTCACCGGTAAAACCATGGCAAAGATGGATATGCCAGGGAGGATGACCTGTTGCAACATGGCCATCGAGATGGGCGCTAAAGCCGGGATCGTTCCCCCGGACAAGGTGACCTGGGACTACATGAAAGGACGGCGGAAGGTAAAGCCGTTCGATCTCGCGAGCGACGAGGATGCAAAGTTTGCGGAGAAGCGATCGTATGATGTCTCGGACCTTGAGCCGCAGGTAGCCGTCCCCCATAACGTAGACCAGGGGGTGCCGGTAGGGAAGGTCGAAGGAACGCACATCGACCAGGTCTTCATCGGCTCGTGCACGAACGGGCGGTACGAGGATCTTGCTGAAGCCGCGGAGGTACTGGGCAAGAAGAAGTTCGACCCGAAGGTCCGGGTACTGGTCATCCCCGCGTCCCGGGACGAGTACCTCAAGGCGCTTGAAAACGGTCTTGTGGAGAGGTTTGTAAAGGCGGGTGCCCTTGTCGAAGCACCCTGCTGCGGGCCCTGCATGGGCGGATCGTTTGGCCTGATAGCACCGGGCGAGGTTTCGCTCTCCACATCGAACCGGAATTTCAAGGGCCGGCAGGGCAGCACCGAGGGCAAGGTGTACCTCTGTTCGCCGGCAACGGCAGCGGCGAGTGCGATCCGAGGCGTGATCACCGATCCGCGTGAGGTGTGAGCATGGCAGAAAAGACGATCTCAACGGCAAAAACCACGGAAGCCGGCCTTGTCTCCCGGGGTAAGGGCGTGCGGGTCTGGAAATTCGGGGACAATATCGATACCGATGCCATCATCCCGGGCCGGTTTTTGACTATCAATAATCCCGACGAACTGGCAAAACATGCCTTTGAAGGCACACGGGATGAGTATGCAAAGAAGGTAAAGGAAGGCGATGTCGTGGTCGGCGGGAAGAACTTCGGGTGCGGCTCCTCGCGCGAACATGCGCCGCTCGCCCTTCTGGGCGGAGGCGTAAACGTGGTACTGGCGCAGTCGTTTGCCCGGATCTTCTTCCGGAATGCCATCAATGTCGGCGTCCTGCCGGTGGTCTGTCCCGATACCGACAAGATCGCGGACGGCGCAAAGATCGTGCTCGATCTCAGGAAAGGATACGTGGAAGCCGAAGGAAAGAGACTGGCCATTGAGCCGGTGCCCCCCTTCATGCAGGGGATCATCGATGCGGGCGGTCTTGTGGAGTACGCAAAGAACCTCAGGGAGGTGCCGGTATGTACAAAGTCGCGGCGATAGGCGGGGACGGGATCGGCCCGGAGATCGTTACCGAAGGAAAAAAGGTGCTTGAGGCCGCAGGAGAGCGGTATAATTTTGATATTGAATGGACGGATTTCGATATCGGGGCAGACCGGTACCTTGCCACAAAGAAGCTCCTTACTGAAGAGGATCTCCAGGATCTCAAAAAGTTCAAGGCGATCTATTTCGGTGCCATCGGCGATCCCCGGATCCCGCCGGGTATTCTCGAGATGGGGATCCTCCTTGCCCTCCGGTTCTCGTTCGACCAGTACGTGAACCTGCGGCCGATCCGGTTACTTGCCGGCGTCGAGACGCCGCTCGCCGGCAAGACCTCGAAGGACATCGACTTCGTGGTAGTGCGGGAGAATACCGAAGATTTCTATGTCGGGATCGGGTCACGCTTTAAGAAGCACCAGAAGACCCGGCTTGAGGTCGTCCGGGAAATCTATCACGTGAAGTTTGGTCTTGATGTCGAGACCGATGCTGAAGAACTGGCCTACCAGATCGGGGTTATTACCCGGGAAGGGGCACGCCGGGTCCAGACCTATGCCTTTGATCTGGCCATGCAGCGCCGCAGGAAGCTCACCTCGGTGGACAAGGCAAACGTGCTCTCGGATGTGTATGGTCTCTGGCGGGACGTGTTCACCGAAACGGCAAAGAAGTACCCGGAGGTGGCTACAGATTTCAACTTCGTCGATGCAGTTACGATGTGGTTTGTGAAGAACCCCGAGTGGTTCGATGTTGTGGTTACACCCAACATGTTTGGTGACATTATCACCGATCTCGGCGCCATGATCCAGGGCGGTCTCGGCCTTGCCCCGGGCGGGAACATCAACCCGAAAGGCACCTCCATGTTCGAGCCGATCCACGGGTCGGCACCGAAATACAAGGGCATGGATGTGGCAAACCCGATAGCGACCATCTGGGCCGGTTCACTCCTGCTCGATCACCTGGGAGAGCACAAGGCGGCAGCGGCGATTGTCAGCGGAATCGAACAGAGTATCCGGGACGGTGTCGTGACCAAGGATCTCGGCGGATCAGCGGGGACAAAAAAAGCCGGCAGCTACATTGCGGACTGCGTCCGCCGCAGCTGAGCCGGCAGCTGTTTTTTTCCTTTTTATGCCCTCCGGTACTTCTCCGTTCCTGATCGATACACTCCTTGCCGGAATCCAATCCTCCCGCAGACAACCTGCCTGTGTCGGGATCGATCTTACCGGATCCGAACGCAGGGCCTCGGGCATCTGCGTGCTTCAGGACCGGGAAGCACGGTTGTCGCTGGTCCGGACCGATGATGAGATCCTCAGATCTGTCGATGCTGCCGCTATCGGTCTGATCTCTGTTGATTCATCCCTCGGTCTCCCGGCTGGCAGGTGCTGCGCAGAGGATACCTGCGCCTGCCGGCAGTACGGGATCATGCGGGAATGCGAGCGGATCCTCCGGAAGCGCGGGATACGGGTATATCCCACCCTGATCAGGAGTATGCAGAACCTGACGGTGAGGGGGATACGTCTTGCCGGGATCCTCCGGGAACAGGGATACGAGGTGATCGAAAGTTATCCGGGAGCAACGCAGGATCTGTTACAGATCCCCCGGAAAAAGACCGATGTTGCCCGGCTCAGAACGGGCCTTGCAGGAACCGGCATCCGCATCTCTGCCGGCGGCGGGCGGGTGACGCATGATGAGCTCGACGCCTTGACCTCGGCACTGGGGGGATATTTTTACCTTGCCGGCTGGTATGAGGCGATCGGGAATGCGGCAGAAGGCTGCCTGATCCTTCCCGATATGAAACGGGTCCCGCAAGTTCAGGTAAACGGTTAAAAATAGAACGTGCTAACGGAGATTATCCGGGATATCCAGCGGGAGATCGCTTTCCTCATCAGTTTGCCGGGGAGACAGGATTGATTTGAGGGATGCAAACGGCCCTCCCCTGGCCTCTCCCTCCTGGACATTGTCTTTTGGTTTCCCGCTCCCGTAGTTCTTTAAGAGGATCTCTGCCTCGATAAGCCCCTCTTCAACTTTTTTCTTCTCGGTCACATCGACCATGTACCCGGCGATAGCAACGGTCTTCTGGTTCTTTACTACCGGAATCTCATTTACTTCTACCCAGACCTTTGTCTCATCTCTGCCATAAAACTCAAGGCGGTACGGGGGTTCGCGCCTGCCGGAGGCGATCGCCCTGAGTGTCCTCTCCAGTCCTTTTGCATTGAGGGGGTTGTCGGTCAGGTAATCGGTCCACAACCGTTTTCCTGAGCGCGGGGATACCCCGAGAAGAGCCCGGATCCGGGGACTGACATAATAAAGGGTATGATCCGCACTGTGCGTATAGTACAGCTGCTTTCCGCTTTCGAGAAGGAGCATCAGTTCTTCATCGCGTTTCCGCATGGCCCGGTGCTCCTTGTGCCACCGTGTAATGTCGTGCCCGGTAGCGACAATTGCAGTTACCTCTCCTTTACCATTGGTAATGGATCGCGCTGACCAGCTGATGCATCGCTGGCCCCGGGGTGTGGAGATCCATTGTTCCACCTGGCAGGCATAGGGGGGCCGGAAGAGTTTGGTCAGCTGGGTAGCCAGTGCATCGGAATACCGCTGGTCGGTGGCAGGCATGAAGACACTGCCCACCAGATCCTCCTTTGTTTTCCCCAGTGTCTCACAGTAGGCTTTGTTGACAAACTGGAGTTTTCCTTCAGGACTGAACTTGACCAGCATATCCTGCTGATGTTCCACAAGCTCCCTGTACGAGGGATCATCGCAGGTATCCATTCGGTGACTCCATTTCGGTAAAGGGAGGAACCGGGGGTGTTCCCGGCTCCCGCATCTTTCAGTACACGTTTCCCTGCAGGACTATTAATGTTGTACACCCTCTACCGCAAAGGCAGCAGGGTGATCTCCGGCAGAGAAAATGAGGGAATAAAAAAAAGTGTGTGGAGATCAGACCAGCGCGCTGATCTGCTGCTGGCCGGTAAGCCTCTTGTCTTTCCACGCGGCTGAAGCGGGCTGTTCGGGGATCCGGGCGACGGTCGCATGGCGCTCCCTGCCGTAGATGGCCGCACGGAGGGCACCCAGCGAGACCGTGAAGCTCCCGGCGTCGAAGAGTTCGAGGTTGAGGGCCTTACCGGATGCCGATACCTGGGCAAGCCCGCAGGTCGTACCCAGGAAATCGTTCCACTCCCGGACAAGGGCCTCTATCTGGATGACCACCTGCCGCCCGGATATCCCTTTTGCCAGGTCCGCAAACCGGATCGCGTAGCGTGCCCCCATGATATGCAGCTCCACGACTTCCTGGAGCCTGCCGTCATGGTCGATTGCCCTGCATCCTGTTCGCCGGATATATCCTGCCTTCTGCATCATACACGACCACCTTCTGTCGTAATAATGCGTCTTTACCCTCGGGTATATAACCCGGGGCCGTGCGCGGGGTGAAAGTGATCAGGATACGGGAGCAGGCCGTGGCCGGCCCAGGCGCTGGTCAGGCTGTCCGGTCCATGCAGGCGTTCAGGACTTCTTCGATAAAAGAGAGCATCCCGGCTGTACCCGCGAGGGAATGGAAGGAAAGCCGGACTTTCCCCCGGAGAGGCGGAATGATCCCCACAAAGGGCCGGTCGGGAACCAGGGATCGCTCGAACGAGGATCCGATCACGAGATCCGGCGCAGCATCTGCGATCGTGCGGCTGACCTCTTCAAGCCCTGCCAGTTTCTCAACCCGGTACTGCCTTTCTGGTTGTTCCGGCAGATTGTTGCGGGTCCCCACCACCAGAATTTCCGTGTCGAGATACCGTTCCAGGGTATCTGCCGCAAAGAGGGCGTACGCGGCACCGGCAAAGACTGCAACGCCCGGCGGATCGTACCGGCGCAGGAACTTATCGCAGGCATGAATCGCCCGCTCTTCCTGCCGGTCCAGTTCTTTCAGGACCGGATCAACATCAGCACTGTCCATAATATCGGCAAGACGGGAGAACGTTGAGCGGAGTGCCGGGATACCGAGGGTGCCACCAAGAGAGGATCCGACACCGGATCCAAAATCCCCGTTCGTGCCGATAGTCAGCGGAGATGCATGACCGGCCATCCCGGCCCGGTCACAGGAGAAAACTGTCCCTACGGTAATGCCGGCACGGTGCAGCAGCCGGGTAACCTCATGGAGGTTTCCCTCGTAAAAGGGATCCGAGAGTGATATGCCATCGATGTTCACCCCCCGTTGTTCCGTGCTGACTGCCGGGGTGAGCGCAGCAAGGGCCGCCCGGTAACCGGCTTCCAGTTCCCCGGCAAACCCCGGGCTGTCCACAACGATGATCTCCTCATCATCTACCATCGAGCGGATGTCCTCCCCCAGAGCAGAAGGAACACAGGTGGTGATGACAGCAATCCTGCCGCCTTTGCCGGAGAGATTGGCAATCACCTCGCGCAGCCGGTCTCCTGATCCGAAGATCACTTCATTTTCGAGGATAAAGGTGCCGTGAAGGGGTGCATGGAGAAGGGTGGCCGGGTAGTAGTAGCACCCGCTTGACCCGTGGATCACAACGGATATCCCCTCGAATCCTGCAAGACATGCAGCAGCCCCGGTCATCGCGCAGGGCCACAGCGGTGTTGTGCATTCAGGCATGGATCGCACGCCTCCAGCGGTGAAGCATCCGGCGCACGCCGGCGGTTCCAACCGGCGGGGTGAGAGGGACAGGAACGGGGCGCCCGGATGGCGTGATAGCGAGGCGGAGGGCTTCGGCCATATCCTGTGCCACCCTGCTCCCCTCCGGATCACTGAGCGACGGAGAAAAGGAGATGCCGGCGCCTGCAATATCCGCAAAGTCGTCGAAGATCTCTTTACGGAATGCCTGCTCCGCATCTATTGCAGGCCGGGGATCGATACCGCAGGTATTCGCTGCGGACTCGAGAAATGCGATGGGACCGGAGATCCCTAACGGAAATCCCGGAATGTAGGGTGTCCCGAAGCGCTCCCTAAGATATTCTCCCACCGGTACGAGGGCAGGATCGCGGAGCACGTTGAGCCTTGCTTCACCCAGCGATGCGATCTGTCCGACCGTGCTGTCGTGGACAAAACGGATATTCACGGAGAGGCCCAGAAGGGAAAGCAGTCGGGAGACTTCAGCGAAGTTCTCGTCAACCTCGTATTCGAGGTTCATTTCTCCGATGATGTTTACCTTCCCGTTTTGCGGGGCCAGCTCTGCCATCCCGGCAAGGGATATAAGTGCGTTATTAACGCCGGTCTGGAAGGATCCTCCCAGGAACCCTGCAGTCGGAACCACGATAACCGGCACCCCGGCCTTTGAACCGCAGACCCTCCCGACATCATCGCCAATGGTTTCGGTAATACAGGTCGAGAGGACAAAAATTGCCGCGGGATCGCGTTCAATCACCTGATCAAGCGTCCGGTCAAGTGCCCCTTCTCCCCCGAAAACCACGTCGGTCTCCGAAATTGCGGTCGAGACCAGGGGTGGAAGCGTGATCCGGTCGTTGTCGAGACTGGTTGCGTGCAGGAGAGAGAAATTGTGATGAGTACACCCGGCGGGGCCGTGGATTATGGTAATCGCATCGCGGACATGAGTGGTCACCGAGAGTGCCCCGGTAAGGGTGCAGCCTGCGGATCTACATAAAGTCGATGGCGAGGGTCTCAAGCTCATCAATCCCGAGAGGGGTTGGGATGGTAAACCGGGTGTTTTCCATCACGTGTGCAGCCAGATCCCGGTACACCTTTGCCTGCGCTGACGCGGGTTCGTATTCGATCACGGTTTTGCGATTCAGCTCGGCAAGCTGCACCGTGCGGTCCCGGGGAATAAACTGGACAAGATGGCTGTTGACCCGGTGGGCGAATTCTGCCACCAGTTCTTCCTCCCGTGGCTGGTTCTTCGCATTGCAGATCACACCGGCAAGCCGGCACATGCTCCGGGGCCGGGCGCTCAGTCGCTGGATGGCTTTGCAGATGTTGTTTGCTGCGTACAGCGACATCAGCTCCCCGGAGGTGACGAGATATACTTCCTGCGCATAGCCTTCACGCATGGGCATGGCAAACCCGCCGCAGACCACGTCGCCCAGTACATCGTAGACGATCACATCCCCCGAAAGTGTACCGAATTTTTCCAGCAGCTGGAAGGTGGCGATGATACCCCGCCCGGCGCAGCCGACACCCGGTTCCGGCCCTCCCGCCTCAACACAGCGGACCCCATTAAACCCGGTATAAACCACATCGGTGGGCGTCACCGATTCTGCACCCCGCTCCCGTACCAGATCCATGACCGTCGGTATCAACCGCCCCTGCATCAGCATCCGGGTACTGTCTCGCTTGGGATCGCAGCCGATCTGGAGAACAGTATGCCCTGCTAGCGAGAGGGCTGCGGAAAGGTTGGCTGATGTCGTGGATTTTCCAATGCCGCCTTTTCCGTACAGGGCGATCTGCTTCATTATCGTACTATAGGCCGGCAGTTTATATTAGATCTTCTGAAGTTAACAAAAGTAGAATTGTGTTTGAGGGCCTTTGCCCTAATCAGAACCCCGGAGAAGTGCCATAAACAGGACCAGGACCGGGATCACCTCGAGCCTGCCCAGCCACATCACAATAATAAAGACCCACTTCGAGACAAGCGGCATGCCCGGGGTGACATAACCTGTACTGATACCACATGTGGAGAACGCGGACGTGACATCAAAGAGAATCCCATTGATGGGAGATGCCATCTGCTGGAACTGAAGGACGATGATAGCGGCAATAAAGATAACGACAACCGAGAGGATGATCACGAGCATGGTCTTTGCCGTTTCAAGTTCAGCCGTTGCCCGCGGGATGACCCTCCCTTCGCTCCTGAAGGGGATTAACACCTTGCCGCTGACAAAGAGCCGACGGAACCACCAGACCAGCGCACGCAACCCCAGCATCACCCGGTTTAATTTGATGCCGCCGGCTGAGCTGCCGGATGTACCCCCGATAAAGACGAGCATCATCAGGAAAAAGAGCGTAACGCTGGCCCATGTCTGGAGATCGACAATCTGGAAACCTGTCGTTGTCAGGGCAGAAACGGTCATGAAAACCCCTTGGAAGAGGGCAGAGCCGATGTTCAGGTTATTAAAATAGACCAGATCGTAGGTAAGGACTGCAGTCCCAAGGGCGGTAACAACCAGGAAGAGCTTGACCTGCTCGTCGCCGAACAGGCTCCAGCGGCGGTTCTCCCCAATCAGGTAGTACAGGCGGAACGGCAATGCCCCGGCGATCATGAGCGGGATGAGCAGCACTTCCAAAAAGATGTTGTTATACGAGAGAATGCCCCCATCGTGCGGGACAAATCCCCCGGTGGAGATCGTGGTAAGCGCAAGGTTGACCGAGTCCCAGAGGGAGAGCCCGGTAAAGAGGATAAGACCGATCGCGAGAAAGGTCAGGAGCCCGTAAATCTTCCAGATTGCCCTCCCTTTTGAGAGGATGCTGGGCATAAGAGGTTCATCGCGGCTTTCGGTACGATAGATCTTTCCCTGGAAAAGCCCGGTACTGCTTGCAAGTGCTATCACAAAAGCAATCGTACCAATCCCTCCCATCCACTGCATAAAAGAACGCCAGAAAAGCAGGGTATGTGGGGCTGTGTCAAGGGAGGGCATCAGGGTAAATGCGGTCCCGGTCCATCCGGCCATCCCTTCAAAGAGTGCATCGGTAAAGCCCATATGAGCGCCAAGGAGGAACGGGATGCCGGACACCATAGCGCAGGTAAACCAGAAGAGGGCGACCGAGCAAAGCGTGGTTGAGAGCCGGTTTTCGCGTTCGTTTCTGGGCAGACGTTTTAACAAAATGCCCAGGGAAAAGAACAGGGCCGGTACTGCAGCCATGGGGAAAAACAGCCCCCACTCTGAGAAGAGCAGGGTAACTACCAGGGGGAGCGCTGTAAGGGGGGCGATAAAAAAGAAGATTGACCCGAGGTCCGCCACAATGGTGGAGAGATACAGAAGCCGGCGCATTACCTAGCTGATTGTCACTGGAGATCTATGAGCGTTTGCCTGGAGAAAAGATCCGTAAAAGAAGGAAAAGGGTTATGCTTTATTGGTCCAGAGTCCGTGGACGCTGCAAAATTCCCGCGCCTTCACATTGGTGTCGCTGATCGGGAACTCCGCTTCGGGTTTCTCCCCGGGCTTGAGCCACGTGATGTGTGCCTGGTCACCGGAGCGTACTTCGACCCACTGGATGTAGTGCTTCTCTTCCATCGGGTGAGGAATGGATCCGACTTTCACCAGAATTCCCTTCGCGGTCTTCTCGATCACCGGCACATGTTTCTCCTTGCCCTGGTCCGCGGTCTTTTCCAGCTGGAGGGCCATCGGTTTCCCGCAGCACACCATGGTACCACCGGAAGCCCCGACAACCATCACGGTATTCCCACAGACTTCGCACTTGTAGATCTCGAAGAGTTTTGTCATGTCTGTCGCTCCTTTCACTTACACGATGTTAATCTCTTTATGCTTCTTTAAGATTTCGTCAGCCAGCCGGTCGAGATCCTGCATGGCAGACTCGCCGGGCTCGCCGGTAACCATGACCGGGGGAAGCAGATCCACCTTGACATGATCCAGCATCTTTGTGATCGTCTCCACGCTCTTGCCCCCCCATCCATAGGATCCGATGACTGTGGCAAACCGGGTCTTTGGTCGCAGGGCATTTGCAAGGTACGTCGCGGAGACAACGGACGGGTGGGGGCCAAAAAGGACGGTCGGGGTGGCAATCACCAGCGTAGCTGCATCCACCAGGGCAAGAGCGAGTTCCCCGACATCAGTCCGGGTGAGGTTGAAGGGTTTTACCGTAATCCCCCGGGCGATGAGAGCACCGGTGAGGTGATCAACCATCTTTGCAGTACTTCCATGCATGGAGATGTACGGGATAACTACCTCGTTTTTAACAGCATCCGATACCCAGTCTGCATAGGCATCAAGGATAAACTGCGGGTTTTTGTTGACCGGCCCGTGGCTGGGCGCTATCATAACCGGTGAAAGTGCCCTGACCTTCTCTACGTAGCCTTTGATGCTTCCCCTGAACGGCATCATGATCTCCGCGTAATACCGTTTTGCTGAACGGTATGCCCATGCCTCATCCGTGATGAACAGATCACTGGTTGCGGCATGGAAACCGAACAGATCGCAGGAAAAGAGGATCCTGTCCTCGACAAGGAAGGTGACTTGGGTCTCGGGCCAGTGTGTCCATGGCGTAAGGAAGAACCGGAGTGTCCGATCCCCCAGCGACAAGGTCTCACCGTCAGAGATCACCAGGAAGCGATCCTGCGGGATATGGAGCAGGCTGATGAGGAGATCCCGGCACTTTGCATTCGTGACCACCCGGGCGTCCGGGTAGAACTCCAGGATCATCGGGAGCGATCCCGAATGATCCTGTTCAGCATGGTTGATTATGATATAATCAATGCACTCCACTCCCGCTTTTACCAGGTTTGAGATAAGATCGTATTCCTTGGAAGGATCGACGGTCTCGACCAGGGAGGTCTTTTCGCTGCCACGGATAAGGTAGGCATTATAGCTCGTGCCCTCCGGCAACGGGATCAATTCATCAAATATCCGCCGGTCAAAATCGAATGCCCCGACGGAATACACACCATTTACGAGTTCACGGGAGACCATCATACTCACCAGGATTCATGTTCTTATTCAAAGGGTAATTTGCAACAGACAGAGCCGCCCTGTCTGGTCCTGCCGACAGACAGGGCCGTATCATGGCAGGCGGATCCTGCTCTGCCGGAAACAACGCATTTTTTGAGATGATGGGAATGGCATATGGCGTCTCCAGCCCCCTCCCAAAAAGGACGTTTCGGTGCGGACAGGTAAAATGTAGCGTATTGGAAGGAATAACCGTTTCGATAAGGAACATTCCACGGTCACCGTGTGGTCGCATCAGGGTATAATTCCCCACACGGGAAGGCCGGCATTCAGCTCGACTATCTGCAGGTTGGCGTAGCAGATGATCAGGAGCAGGATCAGGCAGGGGATAATAAAGAATGCGGCGTTTACCGCGGAGCGCAGGATTTGGGCAAGCGTACAGAGCGTGACGGCAATGACCATTACCATCACGATAAACGCAAAGAAGACTGACTGTAGGTAAAAGAATGATACAAACCAGAGCATGAGGAGCGTCAGGGTGAACAGGAAGAGCTGGAATGCGGCCTGGACCTCGCTGCGACCGAGCCCGGCATTCCATATAGAATAAAGTGTCAGGCCCAGAAGACAGAAGAGGATAATGATTCCATAAAAGGAAATAAGATCAGACGGAAGAAAATCCGGTTTTTTCAGGCCGGAGTACCATCCGGGAATAGAGGTGGTGAAGAGATAAAGAGCCACATAGCTGGGAATAAGGCACGCCACAAGAGACGCGACAATTCTTCCGTAATGATGTTCTCTTTTCATTCTGCTCTCTGGAAGTACTCTCTCCCCGGCACGCTTATAAAGGTTACCAATTTTTCAGAATCGCGGACATTTTGACTCAAAGAAATAAAAAGGGCAAAGTAACCCCCCTTTTCTTTAACGCTCTTACTATTTGTCTGCTAAAAAATTATGATGTGGCGTTGTTGATCGTAAACGCCGAATTCATCGTACCTGTCGTACCATCGGAGGTGATAACTTCTATCCCATATACGCCGGGAGTTGCCGAACTGGGCAATACAAGACTGCAGCTGATCTTTGTATCTGCGGAGGCTGATGGGCTTGTACAGGGAATCTCTGTTGATCCACTTGAAGAAACCAGATTTACCAATTGTACATTAGTGAATGTCTGTCCATTCAATGTCATCGTGTATGTTTGCCCGGGAGAGCCACTTGTGGGACTAATACTGCTGATGGTTGGTGAAGCTACACCTATGGTAACCGCACTATTCAGTAATGCCGATCTTCCATCAGGATTAACGACCTGAACATTCGCCGGGCCCGCATTCATGCTGGCCAGATTAAAGGTGCCGGTGATCTGGGTAGAGGTTACCGAAACACCTGATGCAGCAATCGGCTGGAGGCCTGGCTGAACCAGACGGAGTGAAGCCCCGTTCTGGAAGTTGCTCCCCGTGACAGTAACGGAAAGACTACTCCCGATTGCACCGGTAGTTGGGGAGACCGCACTTATTATCGGCCCGTTTCCTGAAAGCGTGGTCTGGACGGTGGTGGGAACAGTCGGGGTCGCATAGGTGACCGAGGCTACGGAAACCTGGGTAACCAATACCTGATACAATTTTTCCACATCCATTTTCGTGTCCTGTAGTGATGCGCCGGTAACCTGGCTCCAGGTTCCATCGGAATTTTTCTGGACAAGAACACGGTTGTACAGGTTATTGGTGGAATCGTATGATGTGATAAGCCAGAATGACGAGGATGCGTTATTCGTAATGATATCCCCGGCCGTATATTTTGCCGCGGGGGGCGTGGTGACCTTTGCGATCGTCGTCGTTGAACTCTGGCTCGAACAGCCGGCAAAGAGCACGCACAATACAAGAATCAGACCCAGCATGAGTCCGTAAGATGATTTTACGGTCATAGCATAGCGTTCTGCACACGGACGGATAATAATTTTGTCTCAAGGAACCGTTTTCCGCTGCCTCTTCACATCATCAGGAGGCAAGGAGTTGCCATAAGAAAACCGTTTATTTTTGCGGGATCTGAATTGTGGTATAATGCCGGGAGAAATGCCAGTGAACTCCTACAAGTACCATAACAACTGCAAACCCGCACAGAACAACGACGGGGTTGACCGGGGTCAGATATGCCGGATCAATGTGGGTATTGAATAAGATCACAAGACCGAAAGTGACCACAATAATGGTTGCATAGACATCGCGGACGGCAAAGAAAAAGAACGCAGATATGCAGCCGCTTACGAATAAACCGATAAAAACTTCACGTAAATTCAGGTCTGTAAACAGGGTCGAGAGAGAAAGTGCAAAGATAAGCGCTGTGATGAGAATCCCGGCAAGTACCGATACTGTCACACCTTCGCTGCGGACATATGCCTGGATATGTGTTCCGACCATCGCCCAGCAGATCATCACTGCAGCGGTAGCTGTTGGGAGGAAGAGCAGGAAAAGAGAGCCCCCCTCAAGAAGCCAGTCAGATAACCTTCCCGGTATCCCGGTGAACACAAGGAACAGGTAACACGCAAGAGCTGTGAGGCCGACGGCGATAAGGGTCCTTCGGGATGATCGGAACCCTATCTGGAACATATTGACCGCACCGGAGAGAAACGCCGCCCGTATCCGTACGAAGGGGACAATAATCCCCACAAGAATCGCAGAGAGTGCAGAATAGAGAACAAGATCGAAAAGATTGACTTTCCAGAAAAGGCGGGTTGTTCCGGCCAAGAGATAATTTTCCACCGCCCAGATAAGGACGATCACGAGTGGTACGAGGACCAGGGAGATCCAGGAGGGATTCCGGGCTCCCTGTGGGGATTCATCTGCGGTGCACGTGTTGGTCTCGTCCATGATCTCCCCCCCATCGTATTTTCGGTACCGGATTCTGTCAGATCAGATCTTCCGCTGGCATCCTGCAGGGATAATCGTCACTTTGCGGCCTCAAAAAGGTCACGGATGCGGTGAGCTCGTTCATCTGGTGTGAGGTTTTGGACAAAAAGACGCTCGTCAAACGTGGGGAATGATTTCTCGTAGAATACCCCAAGGGCGATGGGCGCGTCGCGGTTATAGTCCCACTCCCGCGCTTTTGCACACGCCATCCCGAAGTCGCCGGTATCGTGCCCGGAGAGATCATAGACCCGTGACTGGTAATATTCCGTCATGTTAAAGAAACTCGCGCAGATCTGGAGGATATCGATGAAGGCAAAACCGTGGTGGGCGATCCCCTGCCGGATCAGCTGTGCCAGCTGCGGTATTTTCTTTGTATAGCCCCGCGCGATATAGGTTGCGCCGCTTGCAAGCATCAGTTCCAGTGGATTGAACGGGTACTCGGCAGTTCCGGCAGGTGTAGACTTCCCCTTAAAACCGAGCGGTGATGTGGGAGTGTATTGTCCGGTGGTAAGGCCATAGACGCGGTTGTTATGGACGATCATCGTGATATCGATGTTTCTCTTTGCAGCAAAGATCAGGTGGTCAAGCCCCTCGGCATACGCATCGCCGTCCCCGGCACAGCAGATCACGGTGAGGTCCGGGTTTGCAAGTTTCAGGCCTGTTGCCACCGGGATTGTCCGCCCGTGCAGGGTGTACACGGTATTGATGTTGAGATAATCGGCTATCTTTGCGTGGCAGCCGATACCGGAAACGAGCACCACGTTGTCAAGGGAACTGCCCTCCTTTTCCCTCACAGCGAGGATATCCTTGAGTGTGTGTTGGATCGAGAAGTTGCCGCATCCCGGGCACCAGGTGTTCTGCGCCGGGGTGATCAGGTTCCGGGTCATGACGTGAGCACCTCCTGGACTTTTACCAGCAGTTCGGCAGGAGTAAACGGCCGGCCGTCATATCTGAGAAGTGTCGCCTGAGTAGTGACTCCCTGTTCATGGACGAGGGCCGCAAGCTGGCCGGTCGCATTTTCCTCTACCGCAATCAGCCGGTCTATGCCACGGCACGCATCAGAAAACTGCTCTTTTGGGAAGGGTGAGAGCACGACCGGCTGGATAACGCGGAGGCCCAGCTGGCCAGCCACTTCATCACAGGCATTGCGGACCGAACCCCAGCAAAGGAGCGCGGTAGCAGCCCCGGGTGATCCCCGGACATTGACACAGGGATACCGTTTGAGATCTTCTCTGAGATGGGTCTCCTTCCTTTTGCGCTTTTCGGCCATCCCGGTAACGAATCCTGCGTCTTCTGTGGTAATTCCATCCTCGTCGTGAGCATAGCTGTTCACTTTGACAATGGAATCTTTCCTGCTGGGGAATGCAAGTGGTGAGATACCGTCAGCGGTGTTGAGGTACCTCCGGTAGGTCCCTTCGCCATCCCAGAGCACCGGGGCCGCAGAGGGGAGTTCCCTGAGCTGGTTATTATCAACGCTGTACGTGCCTTCTGAAAGGGTCTTATCGGTCAGTACAAATCCCGGGATCTGGTATCTCCAGGAGAGGTGGAGTATTGCCGTTGACCAGAGATATGCCTCCCCGGCATCGGCAGGTGCCACCACGAGACGGGGAAATTCCCCCTGCCCCGCGTGAAGTACGAACCGGAGATCTGCCTGGCCGGTATAGGTCGGGAGGCCGGTAGACGGTCCTGTCCGCTGGGAGACCACGATCACAATAGGAATCTCGGCCATCCCGGCAAACGAGAGCCCCTCGGTCATCAGGCAGAATCCGCCGCCCGATGTGCCGACCGCGGTTTTTGCCCCGGCAACTGCACTTCCCAGCCCCATCAGCATAACTGCAATCTCATTCTCCGGGTGGATCACCCGGATCCCAAGCCGTTCCGCGTTCCCGGCAAGGAAATGGAGCAGGGTGGACGATGGTGTCATCGGGTACGCAATATATGCATCCAGACCGCCGGCCGCAAGGCCAAGCCCGATGGCCTCGTTCCCGGTGAGCAGGCTGTGAGCAGTTCCCGGGATCGGGGGAACTGATCGCACAGACTGTACTTCGTCATATGCCCGTTTGGCAACGCGGATGTTCTCATCTGCTGCCTTGGGCAAATGCCGGCGGAAAACCTCCCCGACCACCTCCCAGGGAATCCCCGCAGATTTTGCAAAAGCCCCGATCATGGCCGAGTTCCCGGTGATTGGCGGCGCGGACTCTTCTTTCAGGATAGCATTGACCGAGAGGGTCTGGCCTTTTTGTAAGGATTTTACCAGATCAGCATTTGCCACGACCGTGCAATCAGTACACTGGGGGAGATGCTGAGTAACGGTTTCCTGGTTAAGCGCGATCAGATAATCGATATGGTTGTTGTACGCACCGACGGGTTCGTCCGCTGCGCGGATAAGGGCAAAATTATGCCCCCCTCGGATCAGTGAGGGATAATCGGTATACATATAGACAAAATAGCCAAGATGGTTGAAGAGCTGGGCAACCATCATTCCGGCATTACTGATGCCATCGCCAGCCCTGCCCCCCACAAGCACGGATAGATCCTTCATAAAGAGACCCTTAACATTGTGGTGCTTTGGGGAACGGTATATAGGTTGGGATAGAGTCTATTCTTTCGATGGACAAGTGTCCAAAAAAAGGGTTAGTTTTTCCGGATCATCTCTTCCAGCAGCGTTTTCATCTCATTAATACGATAGGGCTTGGTAAGCCTGCCGGAAAAACCATAATCTGCATAATCCTGCATGACCGGATCATTGGTGTATCCGCTCGACACTACGGCTTTTACATTGGGATCGTAGCTGCGGAGCTTCTCTATGGTCTCCCGGCCCCCCATCCCCTCGGGTATAGTGAGATCGATGATAACGAGATCAAACGGCTGGCCGGCTTCTTTCCCCTGTTTGTACAGTTCTATTGCTGCCCCTCCCTCTTTTGCAAAGGCAGCGTCGTACCCGAGAAACCGGAGCACCTCCCGGGATACATCAAGAATGATCTCTTCATCATCCACCAGGAGTACTTTTCCTTTACCGGCCATGCCCAATCCCTCTTGATTTATACTTCACGCAGGCGTACTATATAATTTCCCCCGTGAGGATGATTACGGGAATCCCTTGCGGCCGCGTTTATTTGATCCTACCCTGCTTCGGTTATATATCCGGTAACTTGCCCTTTTTTAAGGCCCGGAGACGGGCTGCCTCAACGCCATCTTCCACCCTTAATAAAAAGGTCCCGTGGCAGGGCTTGGTGTACGGGAATATCACGAAGTTACCTTCGAGACCGACTGCGATCGGGGGGACACCGATGGTATGGACATCGAAGATCTTGAAGCCCGGCTGAACATCGATCGATTCCGGGAAATGGCTTTTGATATACTCCCGGCACTCCTTGAACGAGGCGTCCCGCAGGATAATCTCGTAGTTAAGAGCCTCTACGCAGCCCATGTCGGTGCCACCTCGTCAATTACTTTCTTTAAGGGCATGGGGTTGTGCACGGCCTTTGCGGCAATCTTTGTGCAGGGGAAGGTGATCTGGGCTGCCATCTCCTCCCAGTGCTCGCCATAGATCACCGGGAAGATTTTTGCTTTCGAGATCGCTGCCATGGTTGCGGCATAGCTCACTCCGGCATCGTTATGGATAAAGACAAAGCAGAGGTCAAAATCCCGTTTCTTCTCGGATATCTGGGCGACCGCACGGTCAAGGTCCGTCACCTCTTTCAGGTAATGCCGTTTCGGGTCAGCAAGCACAAGGAGGGTGATTGCCGCCTTGTTCCCGGCAATGGTCGGGGCAATGCCGGCCCCGGACAGCTTGTCCACCAGGTACAGCGCAACGCTCGTCTGCACCGGGACCTGCGGGCAGCCAAGGACAAGAACTGCGGTCTTCTTTGTTTGCGGCGCCTCTCCCGTGATATCGTTTCCTGCCATACTTACCTGTACAGCAATGTTCCGGGGGACAAAAAACCTTCGCCTCGTGGCCATGCCGTCCTTGTTACGGCTGATCTGTCTCCCCGTATACCCAGTCGAGGTACGGTGCATGGCCCGTGATGACCGGTAGTGCGATAATCTCCGGGACCTCGTAGGGGTGATCCACCTTCACCGCAGCAATGGTGGCCTGCACGAGGCTTTTTCGTGTTTTAATGATGAGCAGGTCTTCGCTGTCCTCGCAGGACTCCCCTTTCCAGCGGTAGAGGGAACGCACCGGCATGATGCTGACGCAGGCGACAAGGTGTTTTGCCAGCAGGCTCTTTGCGAGCGTCTCCGACTGCGATGGCGGTGCGGTCACGTACAGGACGCAGATCTCCTTCTCCCTCTTCTTTCCAGGTCCGGTCTCCATGGGAGTGGTGTTGGCTGTTCCCGGCAGATAAGGGTATATGACCCGGGCTCGCAAATTGTCAGTTTCTTCCGTGAGAGTTACTTTCTAGTATCGCCCGATCCAATGATAGGTACACGTATGTACTCAGCACGCATGAGCAATCTCCCGCCGTACCTTTTTGCACGGATTGACGAGATGAAAGCAGAGCAGCAGAAAAAAGGCGTGGACATCATTGATCTGGGTGTCGGCGACCCGGATCTCCCCACCCCTCCCCATATCGTAGAAGCTCTCTGCACTGCCGCACGCGACCCGAAAAACCACCACTATCCCTCGTATGCCGGCATGCCCGCCTACCGCGAGGCTGTTGCCGGATGGTACCACAAGCGGTTCGGCGTTACGCTCGATGCGTCAAAGGAGACCCTTGCCCTGATGGGTTCCAAGGACGGGATCACTCATATCGGCGAGGCGTTTGTGAACCCGGGCGACTACGTGCTCGCCCCGAGCCCCGGCTACCCGGGGTACTCGACCGGCACCCTCTTTTCAGAAGGGAAAGTCCACGAGATGCCCCTGTTACGGCAGAATAATTTCCTCCCGATCCTTGATGATATCCCGGAAAAGGTCGTGCGCTCTGCAAAGCTCATGTTCATCAACTATCCAAACAACCCGACGGCTGCCATCGCCCCGCTCTCGTTTTATAAAGAGGTCGTGGACTTTGCCGCGGACCATCACATTGTCGTTGTCTCGGACAACCCGTACTCCGAGGTTGCTTTCGATGGCTACAAGGCACCCTCATTCCTGGAGGCAAAAGATGCGATGGAGGTCGGGATCGAGATGCACTCGCTCTCGAAGACCTACAACATGACCGGCTGGCGTATCGGGATGGCGGTCGGGAATGCGGAGATCCTCTCTGGCCTTGGCCGGGTCAAGACCAATGTCGACTCCGGGGTCTTCAACGCCGTCCAGTACGCGGCAATTGCCGCCCTTTCGGGTCCCCAGGATTGCGTGAAGGAGGCCTGTAATATCTACCAGGAACGCCGCGACGTACTGGTCTCGGGGCTCCGCGAACTCGGCTTTGACGTTCCGGCACCGAAGGCGACCTTTTATGTCTGGATGCCGGTGAAAGACTGCATGTCCTTTGCGGCAAAACTCCTGAATGAAGCCGGCATCGTTGTCACGCCGGGTGTTGGCTTTGGCTCCGCGGGAGAGGGCTATGTCCGGTTTGCTATCACCCGGCCGGTGGAACGGATACGTGAAGCCATCGAACGGATGCGGAGGCTCTCTCTGTGAAACTGCCGCCCCACCTCACGGTCAAAGGAGGGCACCTCTTTATCGGGAGTCAGGACTGTGTTGCCCTTACCGAAAAATATGGCACCCCGCTCTATGTGACCAGCGAGGACCGGATCTGTGAGCACTTTACGGCATATCATGCCGCACTTTCCAAAAGATACGGGAAGGTGCAGGTCCTCTTTGCGGCAAAGGCAAACGGCAACCTTGCCGTGATGAGGGCGCTTGCCCGTCTCGGAGCCGGGGCAGACGTCTTTTCCGCAGGCGAGCTTGCCCTTGCCCTCGAGGCTGGCATGCCGGCGTCTAAACTGCTCTTTAACGGCAGCTCAAAGACACCTGCTGACCTCGCCCTTGCGGTCAAGCAAGGTGTGAAGGTCTCGCTTGATTCCCTCGACGAGCTCCATCAGCTTGACGTGATTGCTGCAAAGGCGGGAAAAGTCGCGGAGATCTCGTTCCGGGTCAACCCAGCCCTTGAAGTCCCGACCCACCCGAAGATTGCGACCGGCCTCAAAACGAGCAAGTTCGGGATCCCGCACGAGCAGATCCCTGCCGCATACAAAGAGGCGCTTGCCTGCAGAAACGTAAAACCCGTCGGGATCCACTGCCATATCGGTTCGCAGATCCTTGATGTCGTGCCATTTGCAAAGGCGGCAGAGGTGATGGTCAGGATCGCAAAGGAGCTCTCCGATATGGGTGTGAAACTGGAGTTCCTCGATCTCGGTGGGGGCCTTGGCATCCCGTACCACCACGACACGGACCCGGCACCGACACCGGAGGACTACGCGGATGCCGTGATGCCGGTCTTTCTTGAGGGGATCAAAAAGGCGGGCATCACCCCTACGCTTTGGATCGAGCCGGGCCGGTTCCTTGTTGCCGACTCGACCGTGCTTCTCACCCGGGTCAATTCGACCAAGACTGCCCACAAGAGATTCGCAAACGTTGACGCCGGTTTCAACCTCCTCGTCCGGCCCGCGATGTACGACTCCTACCACGAAGTTGTTGTCGCTAACCGTGCGGACGCCCCGCTTGATGCCGAGTACACTGTGACCGGGCCGATCTGCGAGACCGGGGACATCCTTGCTGCCGACCGGAAGCTGCCGGAGCTTGCGGCGGGAGACCTTATCGCGGTGCTGGACGCCGGTGCGTACGGCTATGCGATGTCCTCGCAGTACAACGGCCGGCCCCGCTGCCCTGAAGTGCTTGTCCATGGGAAGGACGAGGCGCTCATGCGGCGCGCCGAGACGCTTGCCGACCTGACCGGCACCATGGTGCGGCCTCCCTGGCAGCGGTAGGGAGCGAAATCGTGGTTCTCTTCCACTATGCGCTGGTCGATGACCTCATCAGCCAGGAAGAGTTCGAACGGCGCGTAGAGCAGAAGATCGAGGAATGCGGAGATCTTCTCGATGAGCCGACTGCGGCAATGCTTGTGGTCGGTGCACTCGGGCGCCAGCATGTCAAGGTCCGTGAGCTCTCCGGGAAATCCAGCCTTTTTTGTTTCTTTGCAAAAGTCATCGGAAAGACCGAACCCAAGGAGTTCGACCGGAAGGACGGCGAAAAAGGCTGGGTCGCAACGCTCCTTGTAGGTGACGAGACCGGCACCACCCGCGTTGTGCTCTGGGATGAACGGGCAGGAGCGGTTGTCGAGATCGCTGTCGGCGACGTGCTGGAAGTGATCGGAAGGCACCCGGCAAACAGCACGAAAGAGATCTATGCCCTTGCCCTCAGAAAAGCTACCTGTGAGATCACCTGCACGGCAACGGCAGGAAACGGCCTTTCAATGGAGCCTGTCGATCTCGATGTTGTTGTGATCGGTGCAGAGAAGCCCCGGAGTTTCTCCCGCCGGGATGGGACGACCGGGGAACTGATGGAGTGTCTCATCGGTGATGCCCGGGGGACTGCCCGGCTCGTGTCATGGTCCCCGAACCTCCTCCTGGGCATACCGCCGGGAAGCACTATCCACATTACCGGGGCAAAGCCCGACCGCCGTGCGGAAGGTAGGGCCTACAGCATTGACGAAACGAGCACGGTGAGTCTCTCGGACACACCCGTGACCGTACCTTTTACCCCGCTCGGGTCAGTCGCGGATACCGGGCAGTACTCTGTCACCGGCGAGGTAAAGGTTGCACAGGAACCCCGTTCGTTCACCACAAAGGCCGGCAACCCGTCATGGGTGAAAAACATCCGTATCTGTGACGGGACCGAAGAGCTTGCGGTTGTGCTCTGGGGGGACCTCGCACTCCAGCCGGTCCGTCCCGGTGACCGGGTCGAGATCTTCCACGGTTCAGCCCGGGCCGGGCGCTTTGGCGGGATCGAGCTTGGTGTGGGTAGGGGAGGTCTCCTCCGGTTGCCGCAGGAGGAGCGGAAGGAGATCGCCTTTACCGGAACGATCATCCCCGGGAACGGGGGTACCTTTATCGACAACGGGAACGAGCGGTACCTCATCGAGGGCGAATACCCGGCCGGCGCTGAGATTGCAGTTGTTGGGATGCTTGCCGGCAGCCGTATTATCCCAGAGACGGCAGTGCCGGCCGAGAAGGACCCGCAGGAGGTGGCAGGGCGCCTTGCCGCCCTGCTTGCACGGCTGGAGGCACCCCTCACCTGACCCCCCTACACTTTCACCCCCCGCATGGCCACGGGTTATATGGAGAGAATTAAAATGGTGTTGTGCCATAGGAGATGTAGCAAGAAATGGCTGACAAAGCGTTGGAGATAGAAGATTTACCCGGTGTCGGGCCAAGTACGGCTGACAAGCTTCGCGAAGCAGGATACCTTTCCGTTGAGAGCATTGCAACTGCCTCACCTGCTGAACTTTCCGAGATCACGGAGATCTCGGAGTCCACGGCAAAAAAGATCATCAAGGCGGCCCGCGAATCCGCAGATATCGGCGGTTTTAAGACCGGAAAAGACATTTTCGAGCAGAGAAAGGATATCAGGAAACTCTCCTTCAGGGTCCCTGAACTCGACACGCTCCTGGGCGGGGGTCTGGAAACCCAGGCCATCACCGAGATGTATGGTGAGTTTGGTTCCGGTAAAAGCCAGATCGTCCACCAGATGGCAGTCAATGTCCAGCTGCCCGAGGACCAGGGAGGCCTCAACGGCAGCGTGATCTATATCGATACCGAGAACACCTTCCGCCCCGAGCGTATCGAGCAGATGGTAGCGGGCCTTGGTATCGATGGCATTCCGGACACCCAGGAGTTCCTGGACAATATCCATATCGCCCGGGCGCACACGTCCGATCACCAGATGCTCCTCGTAGAGAACTCCCGGGACCTTGCAACCGAGCTCAAGTCAACCAAGAAGCCGGTCAAGCTCTTCATCATCGATTCGCTCACCGCCCACTTCCGGTCCGAGTACGCCGGGCGGGGAACTCTTGCCGCACGGCAGCAGAAACTCAACCGGCACATGCACGATCTCTTCAAGCTCATCGATGAGCACAATGCGGTTGGCCTCGTAACCAACCAGGTCATGTCCAACCCTGCAGTATTCTTCGGTGATCCGACAAAACCCATCGGCGGCAATATCGTGGGCCACACGGCCACCTTCCGGATCTACCTGCGGAAGAGCAAGGCCGGCAAGCGTATCGCACGTCTCGTGGACAGCCCCAACATGCCCGAGGGCGAGGCACCATTCATGGTAGAAGAGGCGGGACTCAAGCCGTGTTAAAAGCGCTCCTGACCGATGTTGACGGGACCATAACAGACCCGACCCGCAGGATTGACCTGGGGGCGATCGAGTCTATCCGCTCGCTTGTAGATGACGGGATCGAAGTCGTCCTGGCGAGTGGGAATACTTCCTGTTTTATGGATGCCCTCTGTAAAACGATTGGCACGAGGGGGACGTTTATCGCGGAGAACGGGGGGGTGTACCGGATCGGGTACACCGGATCCCTCCATGTTGATGGCGATCAGGGAGTTTGCCGCACTGCCCTTGAAACACTCCAGACCTACTACCGGAAGAAAGGGATCGAACTGGATCTCTATAATCCCACGTACCGGTTCGCGGACCTTGCATTTGCCCGGACCGTACCGGCAGAAGAAGTGATGCAGGTGCTTGCCGGCCAACCGGTACAGGTGATCGACACCGGCTTTGCCATCCATCTCCAGTCCGAAGGCATCAGCAAAGGGACTGCCCTTCGAGCCCTGGCAGGCGATATGGGGCTCTCCCCTACAGACTTTTTTGCAATCGGTGACGGGATCAACGATGCCCGGATGCTTGAATGGGCCGGCCTTGGCATAACCATCGCCAATGCCCACCCGGCAACGAAAAGAGTTGCCGCCGACGTGATGGAAGAGGCGTACGGGAATGGCTTTGTCCAAGCCGTAAAAAAGTATAGGTCTTACCTGCGGGCCAGGTAACGGTCAACAACGATATAGTCCTTGATGTCTTTTACCGACTCAAAGGGAACGACCAGCAGGTTGCCCTCTTCAAGATTGTATCCCTCGGTGACAAAGGACTGATCCGGGTGGATGATCAGGTCAAGGACCTGTCCGGAATCGAAGTCAACCCTGAGGTTTTTGAGCGTCCCAACAAGCTTGCCGTCGTTACTCATAACCTTTTTTCGCGAAAGGCTGCGGGCAAATGTACGAGTCATAAAAAAAATGACGATGTATTAATATATAAAGTGTTCTGAAATAGCAGGGTATAACAGGCTCTTTTGAGAAATTAATCCGATTTTTTCGCTCTTTCCTATGCGCGGTCCCCGGGCAGGGATATAATCAGAGGGAGGGGAAGACCCGGATAATATCGGACTGGGTAAGGATCCCTACCGGCTTCCCGTCCTCGGTCACCACCAGCCGCCCGATCTCGCGTTCCTTGAAGCGCCGGATCACATCGAAGAGCTTGATATCCGATGGCGCCTGGACCACGTCATGCGTCATCACCGAGGGAAGGGGCGTATCCAGGGACAAGCCCATGTCAAGAGCCTTTGCGATATCGCTCATCGTCACGATCCCGGCAAGACGATCTCCTTCAAGAACCGGGGCACCATGGATACGGTATTTGTGAAAAAGGGCAACGGCATCCTTAATGGTATGAGACGTGGTGAGGGCCTTAAGGGGGGTGCTCATATAGGCCTTGATCGGCTGTTTGGGGAGGGAGAGCATCTCCGATGTGGCAATAAGAAGCGCCTGCTTTGCCTCATCTTTCCCGAAAACCTCACCACGGATCAGGAGCTTGTTTACCGGGGTGGGGCCAATCGTGATCTTGTCCCCTATCTCGAAGATCTTCGCGCTGCCCACGAGCTTAATAACCGCGTGGCAGATATCCGGGTGACAGAGTGTAGTAAAATCGATCTCCTGGACATGTGCCCCTGATACCCTCTCGCCATCGCGGCTGATCGGGACGTCGTAGTCCCCTTCAGACACGTTCAGGTTGAGCTCCTGGTAGGCAAGCTGGGTGGGGATGTACCCCCCTTTGGGTCCGGGAACCCCGTCCACAAGACCGATCGCTTTTAATGACTGCATCTGGTTCCTGACAGTGCCCGGGTTCCGCAGGATCATTTCCGCAATCTCCTCGCCCTTGATGGAGTGGGATTTCTGGTGGTAAAGGGTGATGAGGGTAATGAGGATATCCTTCTGGATCAGGGACAGCTCCATAACGATAAGACGTATCACGCTCTATGAATATATAGGTTGGAGTTTGTGGAATTCGAACGGATGCCTACGGTGCCCACTGCTGATGAGATCCTTGATCGGAGCTTCAGGCGTGCAGCAAAGAAGAGAAAAGAGAAGCTCAACAAGGACCGGGCAAACGAGGAGTTTGTGAGGGCCGTCGGTGCGGCAATCCACGACCGGCTGGTCTACATTATCCGGGGATTCCCCGAGTTTGAAAAGATCCCGTCCTTTTACCGGGAGATGGCCGATATTCTGTACGGGGTGGATAAGATCAAGCAGTCCCTTGGGGCAGTCGGGTGGGCGGCCAAGCACACGAAGATGGTAGGTCACCAGATTGCAGTGCAGACCAGAAAAGCCACCGATACCATGGTGTACCGGAAGCGGGCGGTGGCCCGCCTTGCCTCCATGGTCCACCAGATCGACAAGGACCTCATTTTCTTAAACGAGGTGAGAAACACCCTGCGGAAACTGCCCCACATAGAAGACGCCTTTACGGTCGTAATCGCGGGCTACCCCAACGTTGGCAAATCCTCGTTTATCCGGCTTGTCTCCTCGGCAACACCGGAAATCGCGTCCTACCCATTCACGACAAAGGGTGTGATTGTCGGGCTCCGCGAGGAAGGCCGGGTCCGCATCCAATTCGTGGATACGCCCGGTATCCTTGACCGTCCCGCAGAGGAAAGAAACCCCATCGAGAGGCAGGCGCTCTCGGCGATGATGAACGTGGCAAGCGTGATCCTCTTCATTCTCGACCCGTCGGAGCACTGCGGGTACCCGATGGAGGTGCAGCTGCGCCTTCTGGATGAGGTACAGGGTATGGTAAAAGTTCCGGTGATCGTTGTGGCAAACAAGTCCGACATTATGGTTGCGGACGGTTACCGCGCCATGTCAACGGAAACAAGGGATGGGGTTGATGAGGTGCTCGCCGAACTCCTCTCCCACCGCAAGGCTTGGGAAGACTCACGCAAAGCCGATGAGTGCCCAGCCGATGATAAACCCGAGGATAGTTCCGCCGTTTAACGGGGGCAGGCCAGCCTGCGGCTTCCCTGACATCACAAAGTAGAGCAGGACAACAAGGCCGCAAATCGAGCCGACGATCGCCCCGAGCACCGGAAGATTGAGGATCCCGAAATATTTTGTCCCGTGGGTGAAGATCCCGGCGGAAACGACGAGGATCGATGGCATGATGAAGTCACCCATACCGATGATGAACGCGGAGCGTTCCCCACCCTCCGATATCTTCCCGATCCCCTCTTTAATAAACGAGTAGTCGCGCTTTTTCGGGATCACAAAGAGGATCGGCGTTTTTAAGTCCATGACTCCCTCGGCAAGGGTAATCATGTGCTTGGTCTTGTACACCGAGATTGCATCGTAGACCGCGAGGATCAAAAGCAGCAGTACGACCGGCAGGATGTCCAGCGACGCCCCAAAGATCGCGGATACACCGGCGGCAAGGAGAATTCCCAACAGGTCAATCACGTACCATTCGGGATATTTGTACAGCAGCAGGGTTGCGAAGGTGGCAAGGATAAGGACAAGGGCCGTTGCCACAATCGTACTTGCAGTGGTCGAATAGACAAGGACCGCCGGCACCAGATCCTCCCACCAGGCACCGGTTCCTGCGGCCGTCACGTTCATGGCGCCATAGACAAGAGCCGCAAAGACAAAACAGAATGTAAAAAAGATCGAGAGCCCGATGATGGCAGCGATCAATTTTTTCAACGCGTATTTTATCAGGATCAAAATAACGATGGTAAAACCCAGGATCATCGCAAGGAAGATGAACGGGTTTGCCACGGACTCGGGGTCCTGGAACGCAACAAGGCCCGCAGACTGGACCGGGGCGGCAAGCAGGAGAGCGCCGAGTTCGACCACAATAAGGAAGATCGGCATCACGAGGAGGGGCAGGGCATCTTTGAGCCGGGCAAATGTCGTGTCCATAATAGTTCTGTACTCCGCGAAAGAGGATAGTTAGCTTAATGATGTGCGCTCTCATCATCTAAAAGCATGGACATTCCCGAGTATCTCCCTGACATCCTGCTCACTGCAGTCATGGTTATCTCGACTCTCTTTCTTATCCTGCGGTTCTGGCAGGACCTCACCATTGCCGTAGCTGCTGCCCTTATGATGCTCTCGCTGGGCGGCCTGTTTTTGTCCCTCCAGATCAAGGTACGGAACCTCGAAAAGAGCGTGATCACCCGGGAGCGGATGCTGCGCACGAACCTTGAAGAGATCTCCACCCACATGAACGAAAAATATGACAAGACCACCGGCAGGCTCGAGGAGCTTGTCGGCGAGCTCTCAAAGCGGGCCTATAAATAAGAGCCCGACGGGCTCACACGATGGCGCGAAAACAGAGGGACGGATATGGGTGTCGCACTCCGGGATATCATTGCAGATTACAAGACGCCGGTTACCTGGGAAAACCTTTCCGGGGTGGCAGCGGTCGATGCAAACAACGCCCTCTACCAGTTCCTGACTATCATCCGGCAGCCTGACGGGACGCCTTTGATGGACCATCACGGGAGGGTGACATCGCACCTCTCGGGAATCCTCTTCCGGATGGTCAATTTCCTGGAAAAAGGGATAAAGCCGGTCTTTGTTTTCGATGGAAAACCCTCGAATCTCAAGGATGCAACCATCGCCATCCGCCGGAAGAGCCGGGAGGTGGCCGGGGAAAAGTGGAAAGAGGCTATCGAACGGGGCGATGAGGAGGAAGCGTATAAGCAGGCGCGGTCTTCGAGCAGGGTGGACGAGACGATCATTTCCACGTCAAAAGAACTGCTCGACCTGATGGGAATTCCCTGGGTTCAGGCAGCCGGGGAAGGAGAGGCACAGGCAGCCTTCATGGTACAGCGGGGCGATGCCCGGTATGCGGTCTCGCAGGATTATGACACGCTTCTTTTTGGTGCACCCACGCTCGTGCGTAACCTCACCGTGAGCGGGAAGCGAAAGATCCGGGGCCGCGTGATCTCCGTCAACCCGGAACGGGTGGTCCTTACCGAGGTGCTTACCGGCCTTCACCTCACCCGGGAGCAGCTGGTCCAGGTGGGGATCCTTGTCGGCACGGACTTCAACACAGGTGCCGATGGTGTGGGAGCAAAGACCGGTCTCAAGATCGTGCAGAAAGGTGAATTTGAGGCGAAGCTTGCAGAGAAATGCCCCGGTTTTGACCCGGAGCCGGTCATGGAACTGTTCCTGCGCCCTCCGGTGACAACCGGATATACGCTTGCTTGGGGTCACCCGGATCCTGAGGGGATACAGCGGATGCTCTGTGACGGGTACGATTTTGCCCGTGACCGGGTGGATGCTGCACTCGAACGGTATACCGTCAAATCCGGGCAGAAAACACTCGAGAGCTTCTTTTAAAGCAATTGTTCCGGGAAGGGCCGGTAAATGCCGTTGTCCCTCTTGTATCTGAATCCGGGACTTTTTTGCCCGCATTTTCTTATTTGCGTATTTATTTATAGAATAAATCCAGATAACGATTTCAATGATCCCCGGTGCTGCAAAATCCCTTCTGTCCGTCCTGTACGTGGATGATGAGCCCGGCCTGCTCGAAATCGGGAAACTGTTCCTTGAAGACAATGAGGATGTTCATGTCGATACCGAAACATCAGCCCGTGCAGCGCTTACCACACTGGAGAAAAGCACCTACGATGTGATCATATCCGATTACCAGATGCCGGAGATGGACGGCCTTGCGTTCCTGAGGGAGGTACGGGTACAGTTTCCTGACATCCCCTTTATCCTCTTCACCGGCCGGGGACGGGAGGAGGTGGTCATCGAGGCGATCAACAATGGAGCTGATTTCTACCTCCAGAAAGGAGGAGAGCCGACGTCACAGTTCTCCGAGCTCGCCCACAAGATTCGCCAGGCGGTTCGCAGGAGAAAAGCGGAACTGGCCCTTGCGGAAAGCCGGGATTATCTCAACCTTATCTTCTCCTCGGTCAAGGCCGGGATCCTCGTGATAGACGCTGCGACCCACCTGATCACGGATATTAACCCGGCCGCTTCTGCTCTGATCGGTCTTCCCCGGGAGCAGATTATCGGGAAAGAGTGCCACCGGTATGTCTGCCCGGCGGAAGCGGGGAAATGCCCGATCACAGATCTCGGGCAAACGGTGGATAATTCCGAGAAGATCCTGATCACAGCAGAGGGAAAGAACGTGCCGATCATCAAGTACGTTACCCCTGTGACAATCTCCGGCAAACCCTCCCTTCTCGAGACCTTCATCGATAATACGCAGCGGAAGCAGGCCGAGCAGGAACTCCGGAAGGCCTATGGCGAGCTCAAGCGGAACCAGGAAGAGATCCAGGCGGCATACGCGGAACTAGCCGCAAACGAGCAGATCCTGATGCATGATTATGCCGCCCTGGTAGAGAGCGAGCGCAGTCTGAGGGAGAACGAGGAGAAATTCCGCGGCGTATTTAATAATGCCAACGATGCCGTCTACATCCATCTCCAGAACGAGAACGGCCCGGGAAAGTTCCTGGAGGTCAACGATTTTGCCTGCAGCCTGCTCGGGTATTCCCGGGAAGAACTCCTGAAAATGAGCGTTGTGGATATCCTTTCACCGGCGCACCTTCGTGAGGTGCCCCGGATCAGCAAAACGATCTCAGAAGAGGGCTACTTCTCTTTTTATGCCGAGTTTATACGGAAGGATACCTCAACGTTTCCGGTAGAAGTAAACACCCATGTCTACCGGTTCTCAGGCCGGGAAGTAGTTCTCGCAATCGCCCGGGATATGACGGAGCGCAAACGTGCCGAGCAGTCTGTCGCTCTGGCGGGCAGGAAGCTGCATATGATGACCGAAATTACCCGGCACGAGATCACCAACATCATCACCGGGCTTGTCGGCCTTGTGGATATGGCATACGGCATGCCGGCAGGTGAGGGTCGCGACCAGCTGAACCGGGAGATAAAGGGCCTTGCCCTTGCCATCCAGAAACAGATGGAGTTTACCCGGGAGTACGAAGAGATCGGGGTCAAAGAGCCCCGCTGGCAGGACGTGCGCAGGATGATTCCGTCGTTTTCCCGGCCTGATATCGTGACCTCACCCTCTCTTGATGCTCTCGAAATCTATGCTGATCCACTGGTGGCGAAGATCTTCACTTATCTTGCCGAGAATGTGATCCGCCATGGCGGGCATGCAACGACCATCAGGATTGGGACAGAGCGCCATGAGCCTGGCCTGAAGATCGTTTTTGCTGATAACGGGGTGGGCGTTCCCAAAGAGATGAAGACATCGATTTTCGAGCGGAAAATCGGGGAGAAAAAAGGTATGGGCCTGTTCCTGGTGCGGGAGATCCTTGCGATCACCGGGATTACGATCTCAGAGACCGGGACGCCCGGGGAGGGTGCCCGGTTCGAGATTCAGGTGCCGGAGGGAGGGTTCCGGTACCGGAAGAACGGGAACGCCGTGCCGGCCGAGGGTGAAGTGCCGGCGGGTGTGCCGGGGAGATCCTGAAGGGGGATCGTGCCAAAAAAAAATCACAGGCCCCCCTACCCCCCCATGGGGGTCTCTGCAAAAAAATAACCGGGACCCGCTTTACTCAGCATAAAGCGGGAGTCCCTTTGCTTATTCCAGTTTCTGAACCTGTGTTTCCACTGAAGTGTCAGACGAGAGGGGATCGGGGGTCCCCCTTCCCTCAATGCTAAGTGGGACCCCCTTCATATGATCATAAGGGGGAGTCCCTTTCACCATTCGCGGATCGAAAGGACCCCCACTCCCCCATGGGGTCCCTGCAAAAAAATAACCGGGACCCGTTTTACTCAGCATGAGCGGGAGTCCCTTTACTTATTCCAGTTTCTGAACCTGTGTTTCCCCTGAAAGTTCGGGCGGGAAGGTATCAGGGGAAAGACCGTAAAAAAAGGAGTGAGGTAAAGAGAGGGGGCTTCCCCCGGCTACGTGGGGGTTGCTACGATCACCAGGCTGAAGGAATCGGCAGCAGATGATACACCCTCCCATGGGCGTATGTACACTGCCTTGAAGGTGTAGGTTCCCACCGTGTCCGGGGCGAGGATCCACTCATGGTAACCTCCGGCTCCGATCAGGGAGGTGTTGGGTGGATAGTAGATATCAGAGATTACTGCAAGACCTTTTGAGGGGGTCGCATTCCAGGTATACCCGGTTGTCGGGTTCTCGTTGAGCCTGACCAGTACCCGGTCACTGGCCGGAATGGTCAGGATATCTCCGTTCGAAGAGCTGTTCACAAAGATGGTCGTGACAGAATTCATGGAAGGCGATGGTACAGGTGTCATGGCTGTTGCCGGGGTGGTCATCACTGCTGTTGCGGTCACCGCCGGCATGCCTGAAGGTAGTGTAGTCTCTGGCGGTACCGTAGGGGAAGGAGTAGTCGTGGAGGATGCGGCTTGTGTGCACCCGGCAAGGATTATGGCTGCAACAATGAGTGCGCAGCACAGTGCTCCGGTAATAAGGGATGTTCTCATTCTTCTCACCTGTTAAATAAACTCATTATTGCGGGAATTTTAATAAATCTGGCGATAACTACGATTTATTTTGCAGTCAACCGACGGGTAATTTACAAATCGAATTCTCTTTTAGCCTCACGTGTATTACATATCCGGGATCATATGGATCTCTCTTTTGGGCCTGGCAGGGAGGTGGCCGGATCCTCCGTCTCTAGAGAAAGGACTGTAGTAATCAGCCTTCTTTGCGACATTGGACTCTGGCTCCCGGAAATTCTGGCCGTCGTCCTTACCGGCTCGGTCACGCTCTTTGCCGATGTGATGAAATGCGGCAATGAGATTCTTGCCACAATCTTTGCACTTGTCATTCTTATAAAGATGAAAAAAGGGGGAGCCTTCACCTACGATTACGGGATGGGTAAATTTGAGACATTTACCCGGAGCGCCACCGGGATCGTGATGCTGGTCTCCCTTATTATCATCTTCTTTACCGCGTTTCACCGGATCTTTGTTCCTGAGACGCTCCAGCCCGCCGGTGCGTTTATCGCCGTCCCCATGATGATAATCTCGGCCATCATCGATACCTACCTCTGGCAAAAGAACTACCGGATCTCCCGGGTCGAACCCTCGCCTATCATGGAAGCCCAGTGGCGACTCCGGCGAGCCAAGTCCTTTGCCGATGTTGCGGTCCTTCTCTCCCTGGTCCTCTCGTTTGCCCTGATTGGCTATTCCTGGGCCACATATATTGATCCTTTTGTCTCCTTTGTCATTATCGGGTTCCTTCTTATTGCAGGGTTCCGCGAGATCTCCTCCTCCATTCCCGATCTCTTCGACAAGACCCTCGAAGAGGAGCTCCAGATCGTGATCTTACAGGAACTCTCTGCATTCTTTCACGAATACAATGGGTTTTACGGGGTCCGCTCGAGACGCTCCGGCAGCAAGATCTATATTGATATCTTCCTGGGATTCGACCCCGGACTGAAAATGGGAGCAGTCCAGGACACCAGCGACAGGCTCAAATTCTCCCTTGAAGGCAAAATCCCCGGAAGCATAGTGTCCATTGTTCCTACCAGCGAGAGATCTTTGCCGGATGGTCACCCATGATTTTTCTCTCCTGTTATTGATCTGTCATCACCGCTCCGGAAAACAACCCGATTCTGATCGAAGGGAAATTGTTTAATAACGTACACGACAACCCGATCGTATCGAGTGTGTACTTCCCGTGATCCGTGTCCTTTCCATTGACGATGAACCTGCCCTGCTCGATCTCACCCGGTTGTATCTCGAGCGGACCGGTGAGTTCAGCGTCAATGTCGTTCTCTCCCCAGAGGAAGCACTCAGCCTTCTCGCAGATCATCACTACGATGCCATTATCTCCGATTATCAGATGCCGGGAATGGATGGCATCGCCTTTTTACAGGAGCTCCGGCAGTCGGGAAATACCACCCCTTTTATCATTTTTACCGGGAAAGGCCGGGAAGAGGTAGTGATTGAGGCTATCAACAGCGGTGCTGACTCCTATCTCCAGAAAGGTGGCAATCCACGGGCACAGTTTGCCGAACTTGCCGAGAAGCTCCGCCAGATAGTCCGGAGATCGCGTGCTGAAAATGCACTCCGGGAAGCCGAGGCACGGTACCGTGCCATCTTCCAGAATGCATCTGATATCATCCGGATTCTTGACCGGAACGGGAGGATCACCTATGATTCCCCGTCATCCTTGAAGATCCTCGGCTATCCTCCCGGATCGCTGATAGGAAAGGATCCGATGGACTATATCCATCCGGAGGATCAGGATCGCATCAAATCCGATCTGGCCACCGTTTATGAGAAGAAAAATGACCACATCCCTTCTGAATTCCGTATACGCAGGGCAGATGGCAGTTATTTGTGGGTTGAATCTGTCGCTGCCAACCTGACCGGTGTTGAGGGAGTAGATGGCGTGGTGGTTACCACCCGGCCGATCGCTGAGCGGAAGGAAGCAGAAGAACAGCTGAAAAGGAAGCACGAAGAACTCTCCGCTGCCTTCGAACAGCTGACCGCGACCGAGGAAGAGCTGCGCCAGAACTATAATGAGCTTGCTGCAAGTGAACACCGGCGAGCCGAGTCAGAACATATGATTCGGACTTCGGAGGCGTTCCTGAAATGCGTTATCTCGGATGTCCGGGAGGGCATCATTGCCTTTGACACCTCCCTGCGTATCACGCTCTGGAACCCGTTCATGGAAGAGCTTACCGGTATTGCGTCGGGAGATGTGGTGGGAAAGGATCTGCAGATGTGTTTTCCTTCCCTCAAAAAAACAGATATCCCCCTCACGATTGAACGCGCACTGGGGGGGGAGACGGTGGAAACCTCCGATGTCCAGATCCTGCTGAGTGTGAAAAAGAAAAACACGATTTGGGTACGGGGTATTGCCACCCCTCTCAAGGGGCATGACGGGACTATACAAGGGGTCATCGGGGTTGTTCAGGATATTACCGCACGCAAAGATGCCGAGCTTGCGTTGCTCTCGACAACCCGGGAGCTCCACGAAAGTGAGGAGAAATACCGGAATGTCTTTGAAGCGAAAAACGATCCCCTTATCCTTGCCGATATGGAGACCCGGGCCATCCTTGACATGAACCAGGCAGCAGCTGAACTGTACGGGTATTCGCGGGAAGAGATGCTCCGGATGGTTCTCCTCGATCTTTCCTCCGAACCGGAGAAAACAAAGGAGGCCCTTGAGCGCCGGGTTCCCCGTGTAGCCCTGCGGTACCACCGGAAAAAAGACGGGACCGTATTTCCTGCGGACATTGCACTTGCCTATTTTACCCTTAAGGGCCGGTCGGCTCTGATCCTTTCGATCCGGGACCTGACCGGCGTCCAGCAGATCGGGGATGCCCTTCGCATCGCGAACGTGAAACTGAATCTCTTAATCGGCGTGACGCGGCATGATGTTCTCAATTCGCTCACGGTGCTCCTTGCCTACAACGGGTTTCTCCGGGAACGGGAAAACGATGAGACCACCCGCGAACTTCTCGAAAAAGAGCAGAAGGCCCTGCTCGCTATCCGCGGCCAGATCGAATTTACCCGTGCCTATGATGATCTTGGCATCAAATCGCCGCTCTGGCAGCATGTCGGAAATACAGCAGCCCGGGCGTTTGCCCAGTTTATCAATACCATCTCCTTTACCTGTGAAACCGGCGATCTTGAGATCTACGCAGATCCGATGCTTGAGAAAGTCTTCTACAACCTTTTTGATAATGCATTCAGGTACGGGGAAGGGGTAACGAAGATCCGGCTCTACGGTGCAATGGACGGAACAGATCTTCTTCTCTCTTTTGAGGACAACGGGATCGGTGTCATGGACAATGAGAAAGCGCGGATCTTCTCCCGGGGCATTGGAAAAAACACGGGGCTTGGCCTCTTCCTGACGCGGGAGATCCTCGCCATCACCCGTATTGGGATAACTGAGACCGGGGAGTACCGGAAAGGGGCCCGCTTCACCATGCGGGTGCCCCGGGGTGCTTACCGGCTGATGAAATAGTCCTCCCGCCCAATCGCGAAAGAATATCCTCGCGGAGGGTATACGTTTCCGCTATCCGCCTGAGATTCCGGCAGTGTAATGGTGTGGCTCTGTATGGAGGGTTTCGATCAGGGATCGCTCGAAGCATTCCTTCTCCCCGATCAGGCGGGACGTGTAACCGAGTGCATGGAGCGTTTCTGCAAATTTCATCGTGGATGCAATATATTCCGGCGGAAGTGCAGCACAGTATTTGGGCGAGATGCGATATGTATCGAGGACAAATGATGCGTCTACCATCCCTGTCGTTTCTGCCACAATCCGGGCACATGCATTTGGATCTTTCCGGATCCATTCACAGGCAGCTTCATGGGCGGTAAGGAACCGGGTAATCAGGTCGCGTTTTTCGAGCATCTTCCTCATCACCACAATCCCGTAACTCGGGTTAAATGGCCAGAGGCGATGAGGCGGTACTACCAGCCGTGCGTTTCCGTAACGCCCGGCAGTCGTTGCAAGCGCCGGTGTCCCGGCAGCAGCCGCGATCTCCCCGTTGACGAGCGCATCGGAAAGGAAGTCCGCCCAGGGATAATTGCGCACCGCTATATCCGTTCTTTTGTTTTCTGAAAGGAGATTATTGACTATCACGTCGTGAATGGATCCCTTCGGGGGAGTTCCGATGGTCTTACCGGATAACTGAGAAAGGAACTCAGCCATGTCGTTGCACGCATCAAGGGTCCGGATCGTGTTCCCTGCGATCATCACCGTTCCTTCAATGTGCCCTCCTGCGATGCAGGCAAGTTCCAGTCCCCGGTCGATCCCGATGATAACCGGCGGAAGGCCGATGTACCCCAGGTCCAGCCTGCCCTCCTGCATTGCGCCGATAATATCCGGGCCCGAAGGAAAGAGGGTCCAGGTGGCCTTGATATCCTGATCTGCAAGCAGGCTGGATCCCCGGAGCAGGAATGCAGTATGGTACAGGGTGGAGAGGTGGCCGATCCTGATAGTGTCCCGGGACATTGTTTACCCAACCTTCTTGAGTACCGCACCGATCGCCTCGTCCACGCAGGAAAGTTCGGGACGGAGCATACCGACAGGTACATCCACGATCTTCTCAACAATCGAAGCAAGAATCGGGGCGCAGATGATCCCTGATGCCCCATCCTTTTCCGCCCGGGCTGCAGCAACGATGCACTCATCGAGGGAATGGGCGGAATACCCCTTAATGGAAAATGTGTTCCCCCCGGATTCCACTTCACGTGTGGTAACGGAGTCAAGCAGAAATTTTGCGGCGATCACCGCAATAAACCGGTGCCGCTCCGGTTCGAGAACAGAAACAATTTTTTTCACCGTGGAGAACCGGGGATCCCGTTCTCCCAAAGTTATCTTATAGAGTGTCGAGACCGGGATACCGGTCTGTTCAGCGAGATCCTTCACGGTCATGTTCTTACGCTCCAGCTCGTCGCTGAGCGCCGTGATAAAATCGGCCTCAAAGATTCTTTTTGAGAACATATTATCCTTTATGTCATATTTCAAAGATTATAATTATTACTATAAGGCTAATTATTTTAAAAAATTGGAAAACTATTTGAATAATCCCGCTGATGATCCTGCGATGTACAGCGATCAGGAGTACGAACTGACCATCCTTCCGGGAACAACCCGTGACGGAAAAAAGGAAGGGTTTGACCGGATCGTGATCCGCCCCGGGGATACCCTTTCTATTGTAGGGCCTACCGGTTCAGGAAAATCCGCATTCATCAATGATATCGAAATACTGGCACAGGAGGATACGGTGACGGGCAGGAGAATCCTTGTCAACGGCGGGGAACCCTCGGAAGAGATCGTGCGCGATCCGGCAAGAAAGCCCATCGCCCTCATTACCCAGAATACCCGGGTTCTTGCTGATCTGACCGTTACACAGTTCCTCTCTCTCCATCTTAAGGCACGAAATACCGGTACTGATGCCATGATCTCCTGTACCATTGAGCTTGCAAACGAATTTACCGGGGAGAAGATTGACGGATCGATGCGGATGACCGGACTCTCCGGAGGCCAGACCCGGTCGCTCCTGATCGCTGATGCCATCCTGATTGGACAGACACCGATCCTGCTTCTCGACGAAGTGGAGAACGCCGGTATCAACAAGGAACGGGTCATTACCTGCCTGCGGGAATACAGAAAAGCAGTAATTTTTGTTACCCATGACCCCTATATCGCGCTTATCACCGATCGAAGAATCGTTATGAAGAATGGTGCTGTTTTTGCGGTGCTCGAACCCGATGGCTCTGAAGGTGAGATAATTGGCACCGTATCCGGCATGGACTCTTTCCTGTGGCAGCTCCGGGAGAAGATCCGCAGCGGTGATCTCGTGGGAAACCGCAAAGGCATCCGGTCTGCTCCTAAAAAGACCGGTATTCCCGCATGAAACTCCTGATTGTTGCCGGTCCACCGAGTGCCGGCAAGACTGCGGTCATCCGCCAGATCATCAAAAAATTTGTCCATTCGGATAAACCCGCATATCTTAAAATCGATGTTGTCAGGGCATTCGAGGATGAAGAACTGCGGGATGAATTCAATATCCCGGTACGAAAAGTCTATTCAGGCGATCTCTGTCCTGATCATATGGGCATCATGGTGTTAAAGGATGCCATCGCCTGGGCAGAGAAAATTGGCGCCGGAATGCTCATCGTGGAGAGTGCCGGGCTCTGTCTCCGGTGCACTCCCTACATCACTCAGGCGTTTGGTATCGCTGTCCTTCCTGCAGTTTCCGGAAGTAATGCGCCTCTCAAGATGGCACCTCTGATCTCTCTTGCCGACGCCGCGGTAGTAACCAAGACCGACCTGATCTCGCAGGCGGAAAAAGAGGTGTTCCGGGAGTGTATCCGGGGGGTGGTCCCGAAGATCGATATCATTGAGACCAATGCAGTGCAGGGCACGGGTCTCCGGTACCTGTTCCAGGCCATCACGAAATACCCTGCTGTGGAGGATCCGGAGACCATTATGCTGCGGGGCACCCCGCCACTCGGCGTCTGTACCATCTGTATTGGCAAAAAGGAGATCGGATGGCAGCATCATTTTGGCGTCATACGTCCGCTTGAAGAGGCTGACAACATTTACCGGGGAGACTGAATCTATGGTATGGACCCCCCCGGGAAAGAACTGCGGATCCTGCGGTCTCCCTTCTTGTGACGAGTTTACTCATGCCGTCAGTACCGGTACGAAAAATCAGGCCGATTGTCCCTTCTCTACCGGGGATCAGCCTGCACAATCCACCGGCAGGGCCCGCTATTCCGGGACGGACGTGACAGGAGCGCAGTATGATTTCGTGATCCACGCGTTCCCCGGGGAGCCCTCGGCCCGCAAGTTCATCGTACCGTTTCGGGCAGACCTGGTGGAAAAATGGGATATCCGGCCCGGGGCACTTGTTACCGGCCGTCCTGCCGGCCCTGGTTGTCCGGTATACCATGTTCTCCGTGTGCTCTCTGCAAACCCCGTAACAGGGGTTCTGGAATGCCACACCGTCGGCCCTCTGGCAGCAAGGAGAGAGAAAACGGTTGATGTACAGGCATACCATGTTCACGCGTTCGAAGGGATTGCGGAAACCATCCATCGCCCTCCCACCCTGGGTCTCCGGCAGCGTTTTCTCCCGGGTTACTGTATGATGGACCTTTCCCACACTGCGGTTGTCAACATGGTCTTAAAGAAAACAGACGGCATCCATGTCAGAGTTGAGGATATCCGAATCCAGTGAATGTTCTATGATCCCTAAATACCGTATCCGATGCGTCGGCGGGGGTGAACCCGTTTCCGATATGACCTCCCTGTCCTGCCCCGCCGGCCATAATTCCCTGCTGCGCACCGAATACAGCAGCCGCAGACTCAAGCTGGCTCCTCACAGCGGGATATTCCGGTACCTCTGCTGGCTACCGGTGACCCATCCGCTGCTTCCTTCGGGAGGGCCGGTGACGTTCACCAATAAAGATCTGTCCCAGGAGATGGGTCTTTCCCATCTGTCAATCTCGTTTTCCGGGTACTCTCCCGAGCATCACGCCACCCTTACCACCGGATCATTCAAGGAACTTGAGGCCCTGCCTACGCTGGAACGGCTCTGGGAGCTGGGGAAGAAAATACCCGTGATCGCCTCAGCAGGAAATACCGGGCGTGCCTTTGCCGGTCTTTCCGCGCAGTACAAAAAACCGGTGGTAGTGGTGGTACCACGGGACGCTGTCCCGCGACTCTGGACAACGACACCCGCACAGGATGTCTTCCTTGTAGCGGTTGACGGCGATTATACCGATGCCATTACCGTAAGCGCTGCTCTTGCAGCAGTTCCCGGGTGCGTACCCGAGGGCGGTGCAAAAAATGTTGCCCGCAGGGACGGGATGGGTACGGTGATGCTCGATGCAGCGGTAACCCTGGGCAGGATTCCCGATCATTATTTCCAGGCAGTCGGGAGCGGGACGGGAGCCATTGCTGCATGGGAGGCAGCGATCCGGCTCATCATGGATGGAAGGTACGGAACGAATCTCCCGCGTCTCCACCTTGCCCAGAATAAACCCTTTACCCCTCTAGTCTCCGCGTGGCAGCAGCGCCGCCGCACCATCGATCCGGAGATTGATATGCCGGATGCGTCCAATGCCATACAGGCAGTTATGTCCCCGGTTCTTACCAACCGGAGTCCCCCGTACGGCATTGCAGGGGGACTCTTTGATGCTCTCTGTGCAACGGACGGGCGCATGTATGGGGTATCGAACGAGGAGGGAAAAACAGCAATGCAGCTCATCCGGGATACCACGGGGATCGATGCAGATCCGGCAGCTGCAGTCGCCACTGCGGCCCTCATGCGGGCAACAGAGACGGGAGCGGTCGGCCCTGACGATCATATCCTCCTGAACATCACGGGAGGGGGGTGTGAACGGATCCGGGAGGATTATACACTCTATCCCCTTGAAGTGTCCGCAATGGTTGCCGCAGGGGAACCTTTGGATGAGACAGGGGCAGAGCTCAGGAGATGGGTGGAACAGTATGGATGAAATCCAGATCATCGGGGAGCTCAAACGGCAGGGAATCGATCTTGTCAGCTCGATCCCCTGCGACCGGGCCAGGGGTCTTTTTTTTCTGCTGCCGGACCATTTCCGGCACATCGGCCTGACCCGGGAGGAGGATGGTGTGGGCATATCTGCGGGGGCCTATCTTGCCGGTGCCCGCCCGGCACTGGCCATCCAGAGCTCGGGAATCGGGAACATGCTCAATGCCATCCTCTCCCTCACGGTAACCTTCGGTCTCCCGCTCCCGATCCTTGCGAGCTGGCGGGGGTGCGAAGGGGAGAAGATCCCGGCCCAGATCCCGTTCAACCGTCCGCTTCCAAGCATCCTTTCAGCAGCAGGAATTGCCTGTACGGAAGTTTCCGGGCCCGGTGCAGCCCATGAGATCGGGGAAGCGGTTGCAGCGGCATACCGGGACCGGGCACCCCATGTCATCCTCCTGCGGCCGGAATGCTTTGCTGAAGCCGGGGGCAGTATCCCCGCTGCGGCAGGATCCCCCCGGCCGTTTTCCCTCAACTACAGCCGGAACTGGCGCTCACCGGTCATGACGCGGTACGATGCGATCCGGGCCATCGCCGGGTGTGTGAAGGATGAGATCCTGGTCTCAAATATTGGTGTCCCGTCAAAGGAGCTCTACGCAGCAGGGGATCGTCCGGAAAATTTCTACATGCTGGGAAGTTACACCCAGACATCGGCGATCGGCCTTGGTATTGCGAGTGCCCGGCCGGACAAAAAAGTGATTGTGATCGATGGCGACGGAAGCCTTCTTGGATCAGCGATTCTGCCCGTTATTGCAGCGACGGGACCGGGAAATCTTACGATAGTATGCCTTGACAATGGTGTCTTTGGCAGTACCGGAAACCAGCCCCGGCCCGGGCAGGATAGTGCAGACCTTGCCCTTATGGCGCTCGGGGCGGGGTTTGAGCATGCTTCAACCGTACACGAAGCCCAGGAACTCGAAGCTGCGCTTGCCGCAGGAAAAAGTGACGGGCCGGCATTTATCCACGCCCGCATCCGTCCGGGCAACAGCGATGTGCCCAACATCCCCCTGACACCCGCCCAGATCCGGGACCGGTTCATGGCAGCGTTATCCTGACCATGTAACTGAAAAAGAACAGGGTGGATCTCCCCTTCCACAGGAATATCTTTGGGACCTTTACAAAAGGGGATCCGGGAGCTCTGGGCCATAGACCGGCAGTTTTGAACCGGAAACCAGCACCGGCCGGTCTGAACGGGCGATCTTGTCGAGAATGAGCTGCTTGCCCTGTTGTGTCAGGGCAAAGACCGGGACGGCGGTTCCTGCTTGGAGAAGTGCACGGGCCCCGGCGACCTGCCAGATCCATTTCGAAGCGCAGGCCGTTACAATATCGGCGACACCGACAATCCGTTCGGCATCGGCTTCCGTAATCCCGCTCATGTGAACGCCGAAAATAAAAGCATCCGGGAACTGTTCGCGGATTGCCTGTGCGGTTCCTGCTGAAGCCACCGTAACTGCCACCCGGGTAAAGCCCCGTTCATATGCCCGTGCAACGCCGAGTACCGGGTCTATGGTGGCCCTCACCCGGTCAAGGACAATTCCCCCGTTCTCCTCGATCCGATCCATCTCTTCGGTGAGTGGCGAGGTGCTCACGAGTCCTGACATCCTGCCCCCGATGCCCTGTACCATCTCCGGCGTTGTTACAATCACCGTTCCCGCACCATCACAGGCAAGCACCGCGGCATCCATGCTCCCGGTGAGAATGCCGGAGCTGATCAGTTCCGAAGCGCCAAAGCCGACAAAATCAACGGTCCCGAGTACCTTCCGGTGGGGTTGGCACATCCCCCACGAATCCATCCGGTGTTCGATGTTTGCCTTCACAGCGTCCTGGGTAATATCCTCTACGGGCCGGGCAAATTTTTTCGCAAGCGGGCACTGGCGGAGCTTTGAGACCGATACTTCAGCAACATTCCCGTTTTTGATAATTATTCTCGATCGGCCGATTGCTTCGATCACATGAATGTCTTCATCATTGCTCGTCACAGGTTATTCCTCCCTATTTCTCCTCCTGACAAAGGTTGATCCTTTACGATCCTTCCCGATCAGGACTGGTATTTCCTGTGTGGATCTTATGCGTGGACGTGTAATAATGCCGTGCCCTGCGGCAGGATCGTTTAAGGAACCGCCAGCATGCGTTCGATAGCCCGGCGGGCCCGGCCTGCGATCTCTTCCGGCACAACGATCCCCGGTTGGTGGGAGATGAGTGCATCGCGGACATGGACAAGGGCGGTCTTTTTCATGTTCACGCAGACTGCCTTTTCCGAGAGCGGGTAGCAGCGCTTGCCCGGGCACTCCTTTTCGAGCCGGTGCAGGATACCGATCTCTGTTCCTATGATGAATTCATTGCCGGGCGCATTCCTGATATGCCGGACAATCCCTGAAGTGCTTGCAACATGATCTGCCCTATCGATGACCCCGGGCCTGCACTCCGGGTGGACGAGCACGACTGCATCCGGGTGCAGCTCTTTTGCGCGGGTCACATCGGCAGGCGTGTAACGGTCGTGGACAAGACAGAACCCTTCCCAGGGCAGCACGGTCTTTTTAGTAAAGCGCGCCACGTACTGCCCCAGGTTTTTATCCGGTACAAAGATGACGGTGTCCTCCCGGACCGCATTCACCACGTCGATCGCATTTGCCGAAGTACAGCAGATGTCGCTTTCCGCTTTGACATCAGCAGTTGTATTCACGTAGCAGACAACTGCCGCATCAGGATGGCGGGAACGGGCGAACCGGAGTTCTTCTGCACGTACCATGCCCGCCATGGGACAACAGGCATCCGTGACAGGCAGGAGCACGGTCTTTTCCGGGGCGAGGATGGCAGCGGTTTCTGCCATGAAATCGACCCCGCAGAAGACGATGGTATCACTGTCCAGGGCTGCTGCGGCGCGGGCAAGCTCCAGCGAATCACCGGTGAGATCCGCAATATCCTGCACCTCGGGACGCTGGTAATTATGCGCGAGGATGATCGCGTTTCTCTTCTTCTTGAGCCGCAGGATCTCCTCCTGAAGCGTGGCTGTGTCCTGCATCGGTAAACTCACATGCGGTTGTATCCTAGTAGTGTGTTTTGGGGCATCAAAAAGTCGCTGGCAGGATACCCTGGCTGTACCGGGATGTTTATGCACCGGGCATTCCTATCTTCTTCCGGCGACCATGAGAGTGATTCTGCCGGATCAGGGTATACGGATGGTTAAAAACGATCCCGGCACGGTTGCGGCGCTCCTGCACGAGCTCGGGATCAATCCCCTTGAGGTGATGGTGGCGAGAAACGGTACCCTCGTCCCTGAGCAGGCAACACTCCGCGGAACTGACGAGATCCGGATCATCCGGATCGCGCACGGAGGATAGGCCCGTGTACGGACCTGATGCTCACGGAGGAATTCCCGCCTGTTCCTGCTGCGGTGAACCTGCGGTCATCTTCCAGCCGGGAAAACAGCGCCATCTCTGCGGGACTCACCTCGTACAGGATGTCGAAGCCCGGGTTGCAGCAACAATGAAAGGAGAGGATCAGGTACGGCCCGGTGACCGGATAGCGGTTGGCCTGAGCGGAGGAAAAGACAGTACCGCGCTCCTTGTCATTCTCTCCCGGCTCCTGGACGGATGGAAAGGGGCATCTGTCATTGCCATCACCATTGACGAAGGTATTGCCGGGTACCGTGCCGACACCCTGCGGGCAGCAGAGGCCCTGACCCGGCAGCTCGGCGTGGAACACCATATCATCTCATTTTGTGACCTCTTCGGCAGGGACCTTGATGCACTCCTCCAGGGGCGGGAAACACAGGCCTGTACCATCTGCGGCATCCTGCGAAAAAAGGCCCTTGCGGATGCAGCCCGGGGAGCCGGGGCAACCGTGATTGCGACCGGCCACAACCTTGACGATGAGGCCCAGTCGGTACTGATGAATGCCTTCAGGGGAGATATCCCCCGCATGGTCAGAAACACCGGTACCGGCCGGTCGGGGCGTTTTCTCCCCCGGATAAAACCCCTTGCGGCAATTTCGGAAAAAGAGATTGCCGTCTATCTCTTTGTTCAGGGACTATTTTCCCCTCTCCCTGAGTGCCCGTATACACGGTATGCACTCCGTTCCGAAGTCCGGGCCATGCTTGCCGGGCTTGAGTGCCGGCATCCGGGAACCATGCTGCATCTCATGGAGAGCAAAAGAAAAATCGAACGCATGTGTGCAGGAACGCCCGTTATGGAGCATCTGCATCGCTGCCGGGAGTGTGGTGATCCCTGCTCCGGAGAGATCTGTCAGGTCTGCCGGCTCAGGCACTCAGTTCTGGAGTGATAATATCCCGGAAATCCGCTCCGGGTGGGAATAGATATTCATCCTGGTGCTTCGGACAAAACCGACGATGCAGACCCCGGTCTGCTCAGCGATGGTAACCGCAAGGGTTGTTGTTGCGCCGCGTGAGACCATCAGGGGAATATCTGCAACCAGGCATTTGCGCACCATCTCGGATGAAACCCGGCCGGAGCAGATGGCAAAGGTCCTCGAGAGATCGATCCTGTTTCTCAGCGCGTACCCGATTACCCGGTCAAGCGCGTTATGCCTCCCGATATCCTCGGAACAGGTGATAATGCCGCTTTCCGATGCTAACCCCACTACGTGGATCCCACCGGTGATGGAATGGAGTTCGGATTCAAGGACTTCTTTTGTGACAGTACGGAGTAAATCCGGTGAAATGGTGAGTTCTGAGGTGATCCGGGGTAGTTTTTCAGTATCAATAAACGATGCTGCCCCCCCACATCCGGAGAGGATCGTCTTTTTGGGGCCGAGCACCTTGAAGAGATTTTTGGTGATCACGCTGATGCGGTTTGTCTCGATCCTGATGGATTCGATCTCATCGGCGCTTTTGATGATCTGTTCGGTGAAGAGGTAACCGGTGGCAAAATCCTCAAGCCCGGTCGGGCTCATCATCGCGGTCATCGCGTGCCTCCCGTTCACAAATAAGGCTTCGGGAACTTCGTCGATAACCTCGTGTGTCCCGGATTTTGCAGTTTCCCCGTCCAGTTTGATGCAGGGCAGAGTCTTAAACATAAGTATGGGCATCAGGATCACCGGTTTTGTCGGGAGGACAATTTTTTACTGGCAGGAGGGAGTACCTCGTCCATGCTCCCGGTCCGGTATCCCTCCATGTCGAGGGTCACGTACGAGAACCCGAGTGCACGAAGGGCACATGCTACGGTCGCATGCATATCCAGTACTGCGTGCATCTCCTCTTTAGGTACTTCGATACGGGCAACCTTCCCATGTATGCGGACCCTTACCTGCCTCACGCCTTTCCCGTGCAGGAATGCCTCGGCTTCTTCTGCCATGCGGAGGTTGTCGCGGGTTATTTTATCCCCGTAAGGGATCCGGGAGGAGAGGCAGGCTGCAGAGGGTTTGTCCCAGAATGACAAACCCTCCGCCCGGGCGATCTCCCGGATATCGTTTTTGGTCAGGCCGGCGTCGAGAAACGGATGAATGATCCCCTCCTCGGTACTTGCGGCAAGGCCGGGCCGGTGCTCCCCCTTGTCGGAGAGATTGGTGCCATCGGCGACACAGACAAATCCCAGATCCTCTGCCCGCCGCCGGAGTACGGCAGCGGAATCCTTCTTGCACCAGTAACAGCGGTCCCCGGGGTTTCGTGTGAACCGTTCGTCCTCCATCACGCTCGCGGGAAGGATCTCCAGGTCAAGATGATATGTACGTGCGATGAGCCGGGCATCCTCAACTGCCTCCCTGGGGACGACCGGGCTGTCGAGCAGGACGCACCGGCTTTTCTTGCCCAGGGCTTCCCGGGCCAGCACCGCAAGGAGACTGCTGTCAACGCCGCCGGAAAAAGCGATAAGCATTGACCCCCTGCCGGCAATAAGGTCAAGGATCTGTTTTCGACGGGCTGGTATATCCATAGGGTCTGTACTCCGGATTGCAAAAAGAAAAAGAGACTGGGATCAACTGCCGCACCGGCGGTTTTCTGTGCTGCTCCCGCACTGGTATTCATCGCCTTCCCGGAGCTGGCGGCAGATATCGCAGGTACGCTGGACGAGATTGACCTCTTTGCCTTCTTTTAAATCCCGGGCCAGACGTTCGATGGATCGCTTCACATCGTTCTCGAACTCAATGCGATAGCCGCGTTTCCCGGAAAGGTACTGGGAGACGGCAGAAGGAGCGATGGCAAGCATTCGTGCCGCTTCGACCTGCGATACATCACATTTGACCAGCTCCACTGCAATAGCTGCACGGATGGCCGGCAGTACATCCCACACGATCTTCTGGCAGGGGGCTTCCATTATATCACAACCTTTAAGTTATCACAATTGTTACATAATAGATCGTATTCACAATTGTGAATTTGGTGTAAGGGCATAAATAAATTCCCGCATTTACCTGTCTGACGCGGCATCCTGACGGGATCTATCCCCTAAATGTCACAGCAAGGATTCGATACCGCCGCCGCGGGAGAACAAAAGAATAATCAGACGACACGCGCACCTATTCACTGCAAAGACGAGGATCTCGAGCATGGGAAATCAGCATATCATCTACATGGATCATTCCGCAACAACGTACACGAAGAAGGACGTTGTCGATGCAATGCTCCCCTACTTTACGCAGCACTTTGGCAATCCTTCGTCCATCTATGGTATTGCCCGTGAATCAAAACAGGCCATCGATGCGGCCCGGGCACAGGTGGCAAAAGCGATCGGGGCACAACCCGAGGAGATTTATTTTACCTCGGGGGGAAGCGAATCCGACAACTGGGCGATAAAAGGCGTTGCGTACGCCAACCGGAAGCGGGGTACCCATATCATTACCACCGGGATCGAGCACCACGCGGTCCTTCACACCTGCCAGTTCCTTGAAAAAGAGGGATTTACGGTCACGTATCTCCCGGTCGACCGGTATGGCCGCGTTGATCCCGCCGATCTTGAAAAGGCAATCACCGATAAGACGATTCTTGTCTCGATCATGTACGCAAACAACGAGATTGGGACGCTCGAACCGATCCGGGAACTTGCGGCCATTGCACAGAAGCACAAGGTGTACTTCCATACCGATGCGGTACAGGCAATCGGGAATGTCCCCCTCAATGTCAAGGATGAAAAGATCGATCTGCTCTCCCTTTCCGCACACAAATTCTACGGCCCCAAGGGTGTCGGGGCACTCTATATCAGGAACGGTGTCCGGATCGAGAACCTGATCCACGGTGGCGGACAGGAACGAAAGAAACGTGCCGGAACCGAAAATATCGCCGGGATTGTCGGGTGCGGAAAGGCTATCGAGCTTGCCACGGCTGATATTGAGGGTCACAATGCACGGATCCGGGCCATGCGCGACCGTCTCTCAAAAAGTATCCTTGAAACGATCCCCAACGCACGCCTCAACGGGCACCCGACAGAACGGCTTCCGGGAAACCTCAATATCAGCTTCGAGTTTATCGAAGGAGAGTCCATGCTCCTGTGGCTGGACGATGAGGGAATCTGCGCCTCGACCGGCAGTGCCTGCACATCCGGGTCGCTCGAACCTTCTCACGTGCTGCTTGCCACCGGCCTTCCCGTGGAGATCTCACACGGCTCGCTGCGGCTGACCCTTGGCGATGCCAATACGGAGGCCGATGTCGATTTTGTACTTGAGGTGCTGCCAAAAGTAGTGTCCCGCCTGAGGGAGATGTCCCCCCTGTACCAGAAAGCGGGAAAGAACGGAGGATGCAATGTATAGCGAAACGGTGATGGATCATTTCAAGAACCCGCGTAACGTCGGGGAGATCGAGAACCCCGATGGTGTCGGAGAGGTCGGGAATCCAGTCTGTGGCGATATCATGAAGATCTTCTTAAAGATCGAGAATAATATCGTTGTCGACGCGAAGTTCAAGACATTCGGCTGCGGGGCGGCAATCGCGTCGAGCAGCATGGCCACCGAACTGGTCCGGGGAAAGACTCTTGAAGAAGCATGGCAACTCTCCAACAAGGCAGTTGCCGAGGCTCTTGATGGCCTGCCGCCGATAAAAATGCACTGCTCGGTGCTCGCAGAGGAAGGAATCCACAAGGCAATCAACGATTACCGGGTGAAACACGGCCTTGAACCCTGGAAGGAGACCACATCTCACGCCCATGATCATGGTGAGGAGCCAGTGTGCGAGCATTAGTCCTCTGTACTTGTTGATGAACCGTTATTCTTGGTGAACCAGATGCTCTCTTCCCGCGAATGCGAACGGTACAAACGCCAGATGATGCTCTTTGGCGATGAGGGGCAGGAACGGCTCAAAAAGGCCCATATCTTCATTGCCGGGGCCGGTGGACTAGGTTCCCCGGTTGCAATATACCTTGCAGTGGCAGGAGTCGGGACTATCACCGTGGTAGACAAGGATGTGGTCGACCAGTCCAATCTCAACCGGCAGATCCTACATTATGACCGGGACATCGGCAGGAAGAAGGTAGAGTCGGCAGAAGAGAAACTGCAGGCCTACAATCCTGATATTACCGTTCGTGTGATCGACACAACCATCGATGAATCGAATGCAGCCTCGCTGATCGGGCGTGCCGGCGGTATTGTCGATGCAATGGACAACTACGCAACCAGGTATCTCCTCAACGAGATTGCGCAGGCAAAAAAGATCCCGCTCTTCCACGGAGCTATACGGGGGTTCTACGGCCAGGCGACCACCATTCTCCCGGAGGAGACTGCCTGCCTGCGCTGTATCTTCCCCTGCGCACCCCCCCAGGAGGTCTTCCCGGTGGTAGGTGCGACGCCGGGAGTGATCGGTACGATCCAGGCCACCGAGGTGCTCAAGTATATCCTTGGTACCGGGGATCTGCTCACAAACCGGCTGCTGATCTGGGATGGCATGGCCATGCATGCAGAAGAGATCCGGTTTGAACAAAACCCTGCCTGTCCTGCCTGTGGAGTGAGACGCGGTTCGAAAATGGCGCAGGCATCAGAAGGAAAGAAACCGTAAAAAGAGGAAGACAGAATGACAGTCAGGGTCAGGTTTTTCGCCCGGTTCCGGGAGCTGCTCGGTACCGATATCAATGTCACGGTACAGGAGGGAACGCATATTAGTTCCCTGGTCAGGGAAATAGCGGAAAAGAACAAGGAAGGGTACGATGCCATCTTCGATCCAAAGGGAGCATTCCGGGAGTTTGTGATTATCATGCAGAATGGCAAACGCGTTGACACTGCCGATGCAGGGTCGACTCCGGTCGCGGATGGCGACGAAATTGCAGTTTTCCCGCCAGTAGCGGGAGGGTAAACCGGGTGCGGCATGATCGCGATCCAGACCGAGGACATTGATATCGGGGCCCTGATCAACAATGCCAGGAAGCGGGGGACCGGGGCGATCGTTGTTTTTGACGGCATAGTCCGGGATGACGATATCCGTGCGATGGAGCTGGAAGCATACGAGGAAGTGGCAGTTCCCGAGCTCGAGAAGATTGCATCAGAGGCAACAGCTGCCTACAACCTTATTTCCGTAGATATTATCCACAGGATCGGCCGTCTTGCCCTTGGGGAAAACATCCTCGTAATCGTGGTGAGCGCGGGCCACCGCAAAGAAGCCTACGAAGGCTCCCGGTTTATCATCGAGGCAATCAAGGCCGGCGTCCCGATCTGGAAAAAGGAACTCTCCCGCGACGGTGACCGCTGGGTGCCCGGGGAGCACCCGCACGGCAGCGGAAAAAAGATCGTATAATCGTATCAGGGTTACTGCAGGCCCTTTTCAGGCCACTTTCTTTTCGGTAAGTTTCCGGTACATCTCTTCGCCTACGCACTCTTTTGCATGCTTGCACCACTGCACACACGAAGCAATATCATTGTAGATCACAAACCCGCAATTGCTGCATTTTGCGGAGACATCGTTGGAGAAGATCTCAACCTCCTCACCACACTGGGGGCACTTCTTGATGGATAATGTCGGGGTTCGTATATTTGCTGCACCGGGACAGTGATCGTACATGACAGCTTCCTCTGGCACATAGGTTGTTTTCCCGGCTCATGAACCGGATGGTTCGGGACAATTTCCCGAGATAACAGACGGGAGAGCGGCTGCAGGACCTCACGGAATACCGGGAAAACCGTCAGGGCTCCGGGGGCAGGAGTCATCCAAAGATGTATGAGCGCCCGCGGCAAAGATTCCGGCAGATTATGGCCGTAAATCAGTTTCTTTCTACGGTAAAATACGTGGCAGGAATGAAATCTTCCTTCCTGCTTTCCGAGCTTACGGCCTATCTGGACGAATCGCAGACCGTCGAACAGATGTACGCGACGCTCAGGCCGCACCTTGCCGGGCTCGGGCTTGCCGCACACAAGACCGGTGAAGACTACACAATTTCGCGGCTGCAACCATCCCTGCCCTATATCCTGAATGCTGCTGAGGAAAAACGCCTTAATGCGTACCTTTCCCTCAGCTCCATGCCTTCAGTTCTTGAAGAGGCCATAGAACAGTATATCACCAGAAAAACCGGCAAAGACTGGTCTGATCCGGTTATTCTCGAACGGCTCCGCCGTGCGATTGTCTCCCAGAAGAACGATTACTGGAAACCGACAGGCCAACGGTCGCTCCAGTACACGAAAGGATATGCAGTACTCGGGTATCTCGCGTATCATTTCCCGGTCTATTTCATGCAGGCCCGGCACCTGCTCGCTATGCTCGCCCGCGATGGCCTGCTTAAACCGGAGATGACAATTCTCGATCTCGGCACCGGGCCGGGAGTCATACCGCTTGCCATTGATGATTTCTGGATGTGTCTTGATTCGGCCCGGGCGACCGTCCATTCGATCGAGCGTTCAAAAGAGAACATTGAGGCATTCGGTGCCCTGGCACAGAGCATTGCCACAAACAATTCCCCGGTGATGATAGAGCCCCCGCAGGAAGCGGATATTATCTCCTCCGGAGATGTGGCAATCCCCGACCATGTAGACCTGATGGTCTTTTCCAACGTGCTCAACGAACTGGCCGGCCTCCCGGTGGCAGCACGGGCAGACCTCGTTATGGAGTACGTAAAACGGCTTGCACCTGACGGGACGATCCTTATTATCGAACCGGCGGAAGAGGCGACCTCCACCGGCCTGCGTGTCCTTGCCCTTGCACTCAAGAAGCGGGGGCTCTCCATCTATGCGCCCTGCACCTTTGTCTGGGGGACCAACTGCACACCGGACCGGTGCTGGAGTTTCCAGACGGCCCCCTCCCTCCGGCCCACCCGGATCATGAACACGCTCTCGGCATGCAACGAACCGTTCCGGTACGTGAACACCGACATCAAGTACAGTTACGTGATTTTGCGCAAGGACGGGAAGGTCAGAACTTCCTGTAGTATCCCCAGGGGTACGAAAGCACAGCGTTTGTCCAAGGTACACCTGAACGTGGGAAAACGGATCACGGTAGTGGCGGCGAAGATGTCAGAGGATCTCGGGGATAAGGAGACCCATATCTTCAGGCTCTGCGACGGCTCTGCGGAAAAACCGGTCTACGCGGTGCTGCCCACGTTTCATATTATGCCCTCCAATCGCGAGCTGGGGTCTGCACCGTACGGGACCGTTCTTGAGATCCGGGACGTGCTGGTGCGGTACAACCCGGCGCACGATGCGTATAACCTACTGGTGAACAGGGAGACGGGGGTAACCCCCGTATCAAACCAGGGTGATCCGACCCGGTCTAATCCGGGCTCAATACGGCCTCCGCTGGGCATCCGGCACTCCCCAGAAAAGCCCAAATCGGGCTCCGTTTCAAAATAACCTTAAATCGGGCTTATTTTGGCAAACGGACGAAATAAAACGTTCACGTATTGCGTTTCTGTGGGCAGATCTCAGTTGAGATCGTGTCTTTGACTGTTGGAGAAATAACTGCCCTGCAAATGGCCTCCATGGGGCTGTAAAGGGTATTATATGGGGCTCAAATTAGGCGTATTTTTCGAAACGGAGCGCTATAATTGGGTTATTTTACGACCTCTCGAATCGGGGGTCAATTTGGGGTTTTCGTAATTTTCGCTCCTAAAATCCGGCAACCGGCCGGAGTACAATTAGAAAAAATCCCTTATGAGTCTGCATTCATTTCAGGGCTAATTCAGGACAATGCTATCGTGGTATCGGGTATTATTACATTCTTGCTCGGGTTTTTTCTTACAAAATGAGAGAAAGATGTACTGAGGGAGAGTAGTGTGCTCTCCGGCTCTCCCGGGTCTTTTTTTGCCAACCGGAAAACGGGGGATTGTAATCGTTGAAAAAATTTCCGGAGATCTTGAGGAAAAAGACACGCGGCTCTTCAATATCTGTAACGGTTTTTTGGAAAAACCGGTCTACGCAGTGCTGCCCACGTTTCATATTATGCCGGCCAATCGCGAGATGGGGTCTGGGCGCCGTACGGGATCGTGGTTGAGAGCCGGACGTGCTGTTGTGCGGTATAACCTGGCACATGAAGCATATAACCTGCTGGCGAGCAGGAATACGGAAATCAATTCCCAGCCCTGTGTGTAGAAAGACCTAATAAAAATCAGGGAGAACGGGTGGGTAGGCACGATCCCATTTGTTAACATGTTTTTCCAGATTGCCGGAAACCAAGATCTCCAGTCTAGGGGCCATTGATAGCCGTTTGTTGTGACGACGTCTTCATTCTGTTTTCGCCCAAGAATTAATAGTATTTTAGTATGACGATACCGATGTATCCAGCGCCTCCTGAAGTACCTGTCTGACCGCCGCCGCCACCGCCACCACCGTAGTAGGTAGCAGGGCTCCCTGAAGAAGCACCGGCGCCACCGTTGCCTCCACCACCGGCACCACCAGTACCAGCTGTTTGCCCGGCATAGGCACCGCCACCGCCACCACCGGCATATTGTGTGTTAGTCCCGGATATACTCGAATAGAGCCCAGGTCCACCAGCACCTCCTGTATAAGGAGCTGAACCGGTAACGGATCCACCAGCACCACCGGCGCCACCACCGCCACCGCCCATATAACTGCCTCCTGCAATGTTTGCTGTTCCACCGGCATATCCTTGACCCGCGGTTCCCGTTCCGGCAGTACCGGTCCTTGTGGCACCCCCGCCGGAACCTCCATTTGCTCCGCCATAAACCCCCGCGGCACCGCTACTACCGCCACCGCCCCCACCGGTTGCGGTAAACGTTGAAAATGTAGAGTTAGTCCCGTTTGTACCACGAGCGCTTGTACTTGTTGACCCTGCTCCACCGGTACCAATAGTTACCGAATAAGAAGTGGATAATCCACCTGTTATGGTGCCAGTGAGGAATCCACCAGCGCCACCGCCACCGCCGTAACGCCCGCCGCCACCACCGCCTCCCACTACGAGGTATTGGACGTTTGCGGCACCCGAAGGTACGGTCGATGTGCCTGATGATGTGAAAGTCTGGATTATGTAATAATCGTAGGCCCCTGTTCCGGTAGCGCTACCACCAGCTGTGGTGACAACAACGTTTGCTAACCCGGCTGATCCCGACGGAGTAGATGAAGGAGTGGTTGCGGTGAGCGAACTACTGTTACTGACCGAGATGCTGGTTGCTGTTATACCACCAATGGTGACACTGGTCGCTCCTGCAACAAAGTTCGTTCCGGTTATGGTGACACTGGTTCCTCCTGACGAAGGGCCGGTTGCCGGTGAAATACTGATAAACGTCGGAGCTGCTGTATAGGTGTATGCGTTGATCCCGGTTGCGCTGCCTCCAGGTGTGGTGATTATAACGTTTACCATCCCGGCTGCTTGGGCGGGTGTAGTTGCTGTGATTGAAGTATCGTTGTTCACTGTGAACGATGCCGGTGCACCGCCAAAGGTTACTGCAGTGGCACCCGTAAAGCCCGTCCCGGTGATTGTTACTATGGTACCTCCCGTTAACGGGCCGGCTGTTGGACTAAGGCTGGTATACATCGGGATCAGTGTAAACGATGCGGAAATAGTGTGAGCCGTTGTGACATTAGTAAACGTGTAACTCGTTATTGCACCCTGGGATACGCTGTCCACGGAAACCCCGGTGATATTGTACCCGGTATTCGGTGTGATGGTGAAGGACTGGCTCCCACCATAGGTCACACTCACGGTGCCACTCGGGGAGATACTTCCGCCAGCTGATGCTGATGCAGTTATCGTGCATGGTCCCGCCGGCCCGAAAGAGGAAGAGGCCACAATTACCGGAGATCCCGAACCAATATACTCGATCTGCACGCTCGATGGCGGAGTGGTTCCTGGGAGAGTATAGGTGAGGGTCTCTCCAATTGACCACGTTGCAGGGGGATTGAACTTCGACGTAAGGTCATTACCGTTTATCAGAATTAAATAGGTCCCGTTTTGAAGTGCATCCCCTCCATCATGCTTGATAGACACGGTCTGGCTCTGGATTGAGGTGACGACGCTGACCGAAGGGATCTTCTGGGCCTGGGGCTGGGAGAGCACAGCGACGGCAATGACCGATCCGGCAAGGACGACTATCGAAATCAACAGGACTGTCCCGATGATCTCGGAGACTGCATAATCCTGTCTTCTGCCGGATATTTTCATGAACTCCCCGCACTCTGCACATTGGCCGAAAGGTTTGCAGCTGCCACTTGAAGTGTAATATGTGGATTGCCATCGTTTATTCCATTTAATTGGATGTAACTGCCGTTGGTGACAGTACCAACGGTATAATACGTAGTCGGGATCCCCCCAGTCTGGTTTGCCGCTGAGTTCAGGTAGTTCGCCCACATTGTGGCAGCATTTGGATCCGGTGTTGTGATATTAATGCTTGCGTTCCATGTATTGGGACTGACTGGCGCATACGGCAGGCTGCCGGAATTGGAATCAAGGGACGTTGATACCTGTGCCGGGCTGGTACCACCGATCGCACCTGAGTTCGCAGGATCATATGCAATTACGATAATGTTCACGGTAATGTTTCCGTTCCCGTTGTTGACGAATATTATCTCCGGCGGAAGTTTGTACGTGATTCCGTCGATTTGGGAGAGAAACACCCCGCCCATCTGAGTATAGTAACTCTGGGGAATCCAGTAGTTGTTGCTGGCAGAGTACTCGATGGCACCGAGCGGAACTGAATAGGTATAGTTTGACTGGGCTTTGTAGGCATACTGGGTGGTTACTGTTGGAGAAGTGAGTGGTGGAGTCCCAATTGTTGAAAAAGTCATTGTTGCAGGATATGTGATAGTCGATTGTAATCCGTATGCCGCATCGAGCAGATTGATTGAATAAGGCGTATTGGGATTAATATTGGAATATACTACTGCCCTGTTCAGGGTTGTAACGCCATTTTTCATCACAGTCACCGTAATATCGGAACCATAACAGGATGACTGATAGGTCACATTGACATTATTTAAATTTGAGGAGGATGCAATCAGGCAATCGGATATATCCGGGGTAACATTGACAGAAACGTTCCAGCCACTCCCTGTGATCGCGACACTTCCGGGAGTCCCCCCCGTTGAGGTAATGTTCCAAAATGCATTTGGCGTTGAGAGGTTTATCAAGAGGCTCGAAGGAGCATTCGAATAAGTCTGGGTTGTGGGAATCGATATCGGACCAACTGATGTTGCTGCACTCGTATTGGAGATATAGGAAGTCGATGAAATCGTAAAAATTTCGGGGGTAGTTGTCCGCTGGTTAATCGCAAGTGAGCCACTCGACCCGACAGGCTGCAGGATTGGAATAATGCTGGTGCTTCCCTGTGCAGTCTGGCCGGCAGTGCCCAGCGGGAAGCTGGTACTTATAGCAAGACCAGTCTGGTGATTTGTCCAGAGCGAATCGACATTTATTTTGTACGCGATAAACTGGTCTTGTACATCGTTCATATGATTGATCTCATTTTCCCGGCCCTGCAATGGGACGCCGTAAACGAGGTACAGGGAGAATGCGGCCATAACGATCCCGATAATAAGCACGAACCCTATCACTTCAGAAAGGGCCTGCTCCCTGCCAGACCCCGCAGAACCGCATCTCATGTTCAGATTATTCGTATATGGCTCGGTTTATAAAGTTGTTAGTGTCCGTTTTCTCCATCCCTTGAGATCTCCGGCTGGATTTTCCTGAAAATCCCTTCATGCAGCCTGGGGGGATCAGGATCAGTATCTGGGATCTCTACCTCCGTGGAATTATATCGGCAAGATGTTTATAACCGGAGGTATAGATTAAAGCAGGGGGTTATCGATCTGGTCAAGAAAGGAAAATCCGGTTCAGGTACACCACAGAATATCTCGGGCAACGATGTCTTCAAAATGGTCTTTGACAGGATCCAGACCGGTATCCTGATCATCGATCCTGAGACCCATACGATTAGCGACGTTAACAACCATGCCGAATCGTTGCTTGGGGTAACAAAAGACAATCTTATCGGGAAAGTCTGCCATGACTTTGTCTGCCCGGCGCATTGTGGCCAGTGCCCGATCACCGATCTGCACACGCCGCTCCATAACGCTGAATGGGCCCTCATAACTCCCGGCGGCGAAAAGATCCCTATCCTGAAAACTGTGGCAAATGCGACTCTCGAAGGAAAAGAGTACCTGATTGAAAGTTTTGTGGATATCCGCGACCGGAAAAAGGCCGAGGATCGCCGGATCGCCCTCATCAGCTACCTCAACGAATCAGTCCTCCGGGTTAAAAAGCCCCTTGAGCTTACCGGTAAAAACCTCCTTGATATCGAACAGCAGCTCGGGTCCGGTGATTATTCCCCGGAGGATATACGGTTGCAGATACGGCTTCAGGCAAACAATATCATAACCATGGCAGCTACCCTGCAGGAACTGGCAGACAAGGCGGCAGAAGAACGGGAAGATATACCAGAACGGTTCCGGGAATTTTTCATCGGGAAGTGACGATATGGACCTTGTTCCGGACCTGAACCTTGCTACTGATACCCGGCTCTACCTCCTGCTCTCTGCTCCCCACGATATCAATGCGATGAATCTTCAGGTGATCAAAAAGATCCTTGCCTCGCAGTGTACTCCGCTCATCATCTCGTTAAACCAGCCAAGTCAGGTACTGGTCAAATCCTATGCAAAAGAAGGAATTGCCCTGGATCAGTACTATGTCATCGATGCCGTCACCCAGTATTCGGGAGGCTCCCCTCTCCCGAATGAACATATCCGGTATGTCCACCACCCGGCCGATCTGACCGGCCTTGGAATCGCCATCACGGAGTCTCTCCACCATATCCCCTCCCGGCGCATCTGCATCATCTTTGATTCGGTAAGCATGCTCCTGATCCATATACCCTCGGCGAGCGCCTCAAAATTTCTCCATTTTGTGATCAACAAGCTCAAGATATCTGAGATATCGGGAGTGTTTTTATGTGTTGAAAACGGTCTTGACCCTTCAATCCTTGCCCAGATGGAGGCGTTTGTTGATAAAATCGTGAGTTACGATGATCTCAAAAGGTCCTCATGACTCAAGCAGCGTTTTTGATACGATATATTCCCCTTTTGCTTCGCGGGTTGTACCAACAATAAGCCATTGTTCCGGTCCGTGCTGCTCCAGGATCCCGCAGGCCTCGATCGTCTCTCCCGTGAGTGCCTGTCCGCTGTATGTATGGGTGAACGAAAGGACCCGGCTCACCGACTCATGGTCAATGATATACACCGCCGGGTTGTCAAACGCAAGTGAGGCATCGGTCACGGTTGCCTCGATTGTCACCTTGCCGAGGTTTTCTCCTTTCCCGGCACCGGCTCCGGTGAGGTTGTCATAGGATCTCGTGTACAGGATATCGAAATAGGTACCGTCGATCTGACCCCGGTTCCACTTCCGCTGTTCATGGAGAACAAAAACCTCGTAGGAGATATCCGGTTTCCGTTTCTCATACACCCTGCGCCACATCTCCGGGGACATGCCTTCGATCCTGCCTTCGGCGATACCGCGCCGGACCTTAGCCTGTGCAAAAAACCAGTCTGTGCCGTACACCACCATGTCAATATCCGAACTCTCGTTTTCAAGACCGCACAGGAGCGACCCGGTACATCCGACTGCTCCCTGTGGCAGGGAGAAAAGTTCAAGCAGGCGCCTGACCCGGCTGTGAGATGAGGCGATACGGGCGATCTCCAGATCCGGCTTTAGTACCTGGCGCAGGTCCCCGAGCGGTATGCGCTGGACAAGCCCGGCGTACGCCGGTTTCTCGCGTGCAATCCGGGCATAAGCATCCTCAAAATCGTACTTGCGGTACTGCTGGCCGGAGGGACCTGTCCGCTCCCCCCCGCTCTCCGGAATATAACGAAGTACGCATCCCACTTCGTTTTCGTTGTCGTAGGTAGAGACCGCATAGATCCAGCCGTCAGGATCGACTACAAAATCGCGGAGCCGGATGGGAAGCATGAGAGCAGCCTCTGTGTCAGCAGGAACGGAGGAACGCTTCAATAGCATCTGCCTCGGCTCCACGCCGGACTATCTCTTTTCTGACCAGATCCACGACGGTGCTTGGGGTTCCTGGAAGCCTTCCTCCATCGATAAAAAGATCGCGGGGCACGGTGCATTCCTCCGGTGTCTGCGGGTCTTTTGCCCCCGAGAGATTCGCGCTGGTCGCGGTAATCGGTGCATCGAACCGCTCGATGACCTGGAGGGCTAGCTCATGGGCCGGGATACGGATGCCGATCATGCCGGTTCCGCCGGTCAGGATGCCGGGAAGCATCGTACGCGCCGGTACCACAACCGTCACCGCCCCCGGGAGAAACCTTTCTATGAACTCTTCCATAGTGCTGTCCACATGGGAGACTGCAGCCAGCATCTCAACATCACAGACCGCTATGGATATCGGTTTTGAGAAGTCCCGCTTCTTGGCCGCATAGACCTTTTCGATGGCCTCATCGGAAAAGGCATCGGCTCCCAGACCGTAGAGCGTATCGGTAGGGTACACGACGAGGCCGTCATGCATCAGCACCGAGACTGCCCGCTCGATGATATCCATTAAAATTCCCTGCCGCGGACCCTTTTTATATCGAATACTGCCTTGCTGCTTACCTGCATCACGGCAAATACGCCGGCCTGTATCGGATCGGTGACCACGAGATCGGCATGTTCGGGTACGGTCCCTGCCATCTTGAGTGCAATGACCGGGATGCCGGCCTCCCGGACCCGGTCTACGGCATTTGAGATCTCTCCGCCCATGATCGATCCGGCAAGCACGAGAATGGAGGCGCGGGGGAGACGGGAGACTGCATCAACCGCAAGCGCCAGAGTGCGTTCTCCTACGAGAGGGATGGTATCGACCGATATCCTCTCGCCACGGATATTGTGCCGGTCAGCCTCGTTGACAGCACCAAGTGCAACCTGGGCAACCTGTGCCCCGCCGCCAATGATGATGACCCGCGAACCGAAAATATCCCCGAACGGCTGAAAGCTCTTCACGTCCCTGACGGACTTTATCGCTTCGAGGTCGCGCACCAGATGTTCGCGGTCTTCGGGACCGTGTTCATATTCAAGGTAGAGCTCCCCCATCCCGGCATAAGGGCCGGAATCGAAGATCTCCTGGTTGATCATGAGGATATTTGCCCCATGACCGGCAATCACGGTTGCGATATCCCGCAGAACGCCACTGGTATTTTCCGCTATAATCCGCATTGCACAGCGTTCGTGTTCCGTGTCCATAACAACAGATGCGATAGCCGGGGATCGAACCCGGGTTAGAAGCTTGGGAAGCTCCTGTCCTGCCGCTAGACTACTATCGCGAGAATTACACCTGCTCTATGATATTGCCTTATTTCGAAGATAAATATAGTGTTCCCCCGGGGCATGGGCGGGTTTTAGAGATATTTTTATGAACGGCGGTGAAGCATTATAAACATACATTCAATGCGAATGCGATGGCAGCCCGGCCCATACCGGGACGCATCCACGTGATCATAAAAAATAACCGTATTCCGGGAGATCAGCATCATGAAATCATACCACATTTTCCTGATCCTTGTGCTGGCTGGAGCAGCCAGTATCCTGCTTTGTCCGGCAGTAATGGCGGACTCGGGGACCTCTGGTGTACTTTACCAGAACAATTTTGCGACCAATCCCCAGCTGACAACCAATAACCCCTCGTCGGACTACTGGGATCCCACCCAGGAGATGTACCATTTCGGTATAGAACCGAGTACCGGCAATTATGCCTATACCGCACCGATAACCTACAACAGTGGCTCGTTCACGCTGGAGTATGATATTATCATCGCACAGATGGATCCCGGCGCAACGTTCCGGATGGGTTTTACCGGGACCGATATGGACTTTAACAAGGGCCCCAACGTGATCACCGCTTTTACCAACAACAAGAATGGCCTGATCATGGTGCTTCATACAGTCTCCCCCAGTGCCATCCAGAAAGATGTAACCAGCGAGATGGCATCATACGGGGGGCCGACCGTTAATTACCAGCTTAATACCACCTACCATGTCAAGGTGGATTATAACAATGATACGAGCGTTGTGACCGAGACTGTCAGCAATAAACAGACCGGCCAGACGCTCTGGAGTTACTATACCACATCCCAGTCGCCTCTCAAGGGAATGAACCGGGTTTACTTAGGCAATGTCGGCGACTACGGCACAATGGGCCTGTATGCTATCGGGTGGATCGATAACATTCGTCTCTCGGTTCCGGTTGCCCCCACTCAGGCAACCCCTACCACTCAGCCCATAATCACCCAGCCCACGTATGCGATTAACCAGACCGTGACGACAAATCCCCTGGTCACCTACACTCCTATCCCCACGGGTACAAAGAAGTCCCCGTTATCTGGATGGGGTGCCGTGGTCGCTCTCGGGATCATCGGATTCCTTGCCGTCCTACAAGCTGCAGATAAAAAGAGATAAGGACCTCTTAACATGGAGCGCCGCGTGCTGCCGGTGGTGCGTCCATTCCCCATTTTTTGAAGCACCCTCGGGCGATCCGCTGGCAGGGACTCGGAATTATGTACTCCCGGGGGCCGGTTATATTCGCCGTAAGAACGGAAATTTTTCTTTTTAAGAAAAGATCGTGTTGTGATTTTTTAGAATCTCATCAGGGTACTGTCCGATGAGTACGTATTTTTTTAATGGGTACCTGCCTCCTGCTTTCCCTCTCATAATCATGGATTGGCCGACTAAAAGGGTCGAGGGGCTCCCGGATTTAATCAAAATGGCATTGTGAGAAGGGAACTGTATCTAAAAAAGTGGGTATGGGGTGGCTTATATGAAGCCTGGAGGATGTGCATTAGGGTTCCCTGACAGGACCGCTCCATGGGTGGTGCGTCCTTTCCGGGTATGGTGGGATGTTGCTGCTCATCTTAACTGTCAGACCATCCCTTCTGTCACTCATGGAAAATCCAGAGGCGTTTCAGGAAAGGATGCCGATGCAGTGGTCATTCGTTCATACGGATGCATGGTGCTGCCGGAGGAACCGGGCCCGGACAGGCAGGCTGCGTTGGAGCCATCCGGGGCCTGCCCTGAACCCCCGATGACCGTTTCCTGCCAAGCCGGAAACATATCCCCGGTCTTTCCTGCACTCACCGGATGTACCACAAGGCCGATCATGAGCAGGAGCATTGCCGTTCCCATCAGGATCTTGCCGGTATCCATGCGAGTGCCTCCGTTTCGTTCTGTTCATGGGTCGGTGACACGCCGATATATGTCCCGGGTATCACCTGATCTCAAAGTTACATCCAGCGACACATATATTGCCCCCATGATATCGGTTAGAGCATAGAACCTGCTGGTTACATGATACTACCACGAAATACCCAGACCTTACTTCTTTTTCTGCTGTGCGTGCAATAGGGTTATAGGACGATAAGGCAACCTACCTCTCAGGAAGAACATGAATCCTGCAGACAAAAATCCCACAATAGTTGTCGAGGATACGGAGGATTCTCTCGATGAACTCTCCGAATACCTGGATGTGCTTTCCAGCAGCGCACGGTTAAGGATTGTGAAATTCCTGGAAAAGAAACCGCGCGATGCGCGGGCTATTTCCCATGAGATTGAGACCAGCTACGAGAATACCAAAAAGCATCTCGACAAGCTCATGAGCATCGGGGTGATAAAAAAAGAAGCAGGTCTTGGGTCCCCCACCTCAAAAGGTATCCACCCGGTCTGGCAGTATTCTCTTGTCCCGGGAGGGCTGGAGTCCATTATCCGGAACCTCGGACTCTTCTCCAATACAAGGGTACAGATCATTGGCGGAGAGATTTCACGAAGGCTGGAATCGGTAAAAAGTACGCTTTCCAAAGAAATATTGGGAAATGTACCTGCAGTCATTGTCCTTGGCGGGCATGATGATGGCAAAACATACCTGTTAAGGAACGATGGTGTCCGGGTAGGACGCAGCGATCCGGAGCGTCCTGCAGGAGCAACCGGGGACGGAGATGTTGAAATCTCCGGGACATACACGGCAGTGACCCGAATCTCTAAGCCCCATGGGAAATTTCTCCTGAAAAAGGAAGGATGGTATTATGAAGATTGTGGGAGCACCGGGGGATCTGTCCTGAATAATGCGCGGCTGGAGCGCAATGTGCCCACTGCAGTCCACGATGGCGATCTGCTTGAGCTGGCAAAAGGGGCCGGCGGGGCAAGGCTGCTGTTAATTATCCCTAAAAATCCATAATTATATGTTATCCCCTTACGAACCTGCCGATGCATTCACCCGGCATAATTCCATAACCGCTGAATAAGGACATGATCGCAAAGACCGTACTCCCGCGGATGAGGCAACCCATAGCTCTGGTCCTCTTTTGCGGTGCAGCATTGCTTCTTATGAGCATGACCTGTATTCCCCCTGCAGCGGGTGCACAGTACGTGGTTGCACCTTCCGGGGCCGGTTTTTCGAGTATCCAGAGTGCGGTCACTTGGGCCTCCCCGCTCGATACAATCATCGTAAAGAGCGGGACATACCCGGGTACAGTCAAAATTGACAAGAAGATCACCTTGATCGGGGAAGACAGTGGCGCGGGGGCACCGGTCATTGATCCGGGGATGAAGGGTACCGCCATTGAAATTGATGCTGATGGATGTACGGTGGATGGTTTTACCATCCAGAACAGCGCGTCAGCAAGTGGTGTTCTCCTCACTTCAAGCGGAAATACGATCTCCAATAACAGTATTAACGGAAACGCAGTGGGGATCCAGATCTCAGGGGGAAACAGCAACTCCATTCTTGATAACAGTATTACGGACAGCAGCAGGGCTGGTATTGTGCTCAGGAATGCCCAGAATAACCTCATAGAGGGAAACCGGGTAACGAAAAATACCCTGGGAATATCCCTCGATGAACTTTCAGGATCCAACACAATCACGTTCAACACGTTCTCCAATACGGAAAACGTCCTGTCCCGGGGCACCAGCCAGCAGTGGGAATCCTCTGCAGTTCTCTCCTACATGTACATGGGGAAGTCGTTTACCGGAAAGCTCGGGAATTACTGGAGCGATTACCGGGGCAGTGACCAGAATTCGGATGGTATCGGAGATTCGCCGTATGTGGTCGGATCCGGATTAATTCGCACGTCAGGAACGGCCGTCGTCCAAAATGACGCCGACACTGCACCCCTGATGGATCCTATCGATTATTATCTGCAGGTTCGGCCTGCAGGTACCGGCACTTCGATCGCTCCGACGGTTCAGCCGGAAGTGTCTGCTACAGGGGCAGGAACCACATCAACAGGAGGAGGGTCCGGTGCACCTGTGGAACGTGCCGACCGGGGCCTCATCACGCTTATTGTCCTGATTCTTATCATCGGGATCCTTGGTGCCGGGGGAATACTCTTTATCCGCTCCCGTTCAAACCGCCCTGTCCGGTCATCTTCTGCCTCGTCATCTCCGGTGGATACCCATCCCCGCCCGGTGCTGGATCTGCATGGGGATGCCCAGCCTGAACCACCGGTTACGAACAAGGTTCAGCAGGATCCCGGTCCAAAGATTACCACACCTACACCGGAAACCGAGGTGGTACCTGCCCCCAAGGAAACCCCCCCTGCAGGACAAAAGTTCTATTTCCCTCCCGAACTCGAGAGCCGGTACACGGATATCCGCCATATCGGACGGGGAGGAGTTGCGCACGTCTTTGCCGCACATCGCAAATCTGACAATCTTCTGGTGGCAGTCAAGATCCCGATCAGTTTCGATGAGGTGACCGGCAAATGTTTCTTAAACGAGATTGCCGCATGGCAGACCCTCCGTCACAAAAACATTGTTGAGGTGCTGGAAGTCAACATTCTCCCCGTTCCCTATGTCGAGATGGAGTACGTGCCGGGATCGCTTGAATCGGTGGCAAAACCCCTGCCGGTCTGGAAGGCGGTGCATCTGGTCCACGGAATTGCAGACGGTCTTGCGTACGCCCATGCCCATGGAATTATCCACCGCGACATCAAGCCGCACAACATCCTTGTAACCGGAGATTTTGTTCCGAAGATCACGGACTGGGGCATGAGTAAGGTTATCGCGACCACGATGGAGAAATCAAGCGTTGCCGGCTTTTCTCTCTCGTATGCCGCGCCGGAGCAGGTCTCCCCGGCAGAATTCGGGAGGACCGATATCCGTACCGATATCTACCAGCTGGGTGCGCTCTTTTACGAACTGGTCACCGGATCGATACCGTTTGGGGGGGAGAGTATTGTGGAGGTTGGCAATGCGATTGTCAGGGAAGAACCGATACAGCCGACCGAATATAATCCCGATGCGGAGGCCGTTGAGAAGATAATCCTTAAATGCCTTGCCAAAAATCCTGCAGACCGGTACCAGACTGCCGGCGAGCTGCTGGATGCGCTGTCCCGCTACCTCGATGAGGATGATGAGTAAAGGGGATAAGCGCATGGGTGACAAACCGGTAACGTATGAGCCTGCTGTTTGCGGCCATTGCGGCGGCGAGGGGTGCCTCTACTGCAACAAAACAGGAAGTGTTCTTGTACGGGCGCCCAAAAAGATCTGTCCTGAATGCGAAGGAGTGGGCTGTCTCTATTGCGGGTTCACGGGATGGTCGCGCCCAAAAGGGAAATACGACTGACTCCCCTTAACGGAACGTTCCCTCTATCCGGTGCGGAAGGACGCATTCCTCAAACCGTTTCAGGAAATACCGGTCGGTCATGCCGGCAACAAAATCCCGGACAAGCTCTGCCGGTTCAGCAGCGTGGAGATATTCGCTGTTGACCCAGGACGCATGGATAAAGTCTGTAAAAATTTTTGAATGGTGCCGGCCTGCCTCAATATCGGAGAGATAGGTGGAAAAGAGGGTCCGGTACATTAACCTGATCTTTTCGCGTTCAGCCGTCAGTACCGGGTTATTGTAAATGCGATTCCGGGAGAAGGCACGGAGGAGGGAAAGCGCATATTCGACCTCCCGACTATAGGAGATATAACCTTCATCCTCAATATCGCTATTCTCCAGGAGATCATGGATCAGCGTGTCGATGATCGCACGGTTATCTACTCCGAAGATCTCCTGGCATGCTTTCGGGATCTCATACGGATCCCTGATAAGCCCGACCTCCTGCGCATCCTGGAGATCCCGGCCTATATAGGCAATCGTGTCAGCAAATTTCACCACGCACCCCTCCAGGGTCATAGGCGGGCCGGCACGGTTTCCCCTCTCGTTTGCCCTGACTTTGCAGTCAAAGGAAGCCCAGTCTGCGCAGGGTACAGGGGATATGCGCAGATCATCTGCTTCCCCATTGTGGCAGAGGATCCCATCCAGCACCTGCATGGTCAGATCCTGATCCTCAATTCGATCCAAGGATCTGACGCTCTGAACATTATGGAAAAACTTCCCCACACCATGTTCTTCACACAGATCTGAGAGGCATGCTTCACCGAAGTGCCCGTAGGGGATGTGACCGATATCATGCCCAAGGGCGATTGCCTCGATCAGGTCCTCGTTCAGGCGCAGGCATCTCCCTATCGTGCGGGCAATCTTCGAGACCAGCTGGACATGGATCACCCGGTGGGTGATGTGATCGTTCTCGACAAGATAGAAGACCTGAGTCTTGTCGATGTATCGCGTATATGCCCGGGTATGGATAATCCGGTCCGCGTCCCGGGAATAGGGGGTCCTGATGTCTTCCGGCTTCCGGTTCTTTCTCCGCCGGGCCTGGTCGCTTCGCGCAGCATGGAACGAGAGCAGTGCTTCGCGCTCCCGGGTATACTGGTGGATCGCGGGTGTACGGTCCTCTCTTTGCTGCACTTCCGGTTGAACCATACGTAGTTTCAACTTGGGAAGCGGCGGGCATTAAGGCTGACGCATATCGTATCTTTATCTCCCGTAGGTTACATAGGTCTCGCCGTACTGGACGACGTGGCCTGTCATTGCCTGTACCATCTCCTCTTTTGTGGCACCGGGCGCGAGTTCAAGCTCCGCGTCCAGACCATAGATCTTAAAGAAGTACCGGTGTGTCTGGCCGTGAGGCGGGCATGGTCCGGCATATCCAATCGTCCCGAAACTGTTCGTTCCCTGGACGGCCCGGATCGGGAAGGTGACTTTTGGATCCTTCGGGATTTTTTCCGGTATAAGCCGTGCAAGTTCTATATTCCAGGCCAGCCAGTGGATAAACCCCCCGCCGCCAGGGGCATCAGGATCGTTGCAGATAACGGCCAGACATTTCGAATGCCCTACATTTACTCCTCCGACTTCAATCTCGGGCGATATATCCTCGCCATCGCAGGTATAAGCACTTGGCAGGTTTTTTACGGAAATTCGTATGGTTAATGGTTCCATAACATGTAACCCCACATCTTGCATCATGGGCGGCGCGGCACATAAAAATTCTGCTTATCCGGTCAATTGAAGGATATCCAGACGTATCCGGATTGGACGCGCTCCACCTTCAGATATTCCCGATTGATCCGCTGTAAGGCAGCCGGACCTTTGCCCTCTCCACATATTTATTGTCTCACAAGGCGAACCTGAGAGGAAAGAAGTACTCAAGCGTACTCCAGAGGCAATCCATGGCAAAGAAATCTGCCGGCACCCTGCCGGATAAATCCAATAAAGAGACCTGCTCCCATGAATGCTCCAGCTGCGCGACGGCGGGGACTTGTTCTGACGCAAAAGCCGGCCTCCCTCCCAAGGCGGATATCGATGTACGACACGTTGTTCTGGTGCTCTCCGGGAAAGGGGGCGTGGGAAAATCCACCGTATCTGTCAACCTTGCCTATGCACTCTCCAGCCACGGTTTTAAAGTCGGCCTTCTTGATCTGGATATGCATGGCCCCAACATCCCCAAAATGCTCGGGATTGAGGATCATAAACTTGCTACCTTAGGAAACAAGATCGAACCGGTCCGAGTCACCGGTGCGCTTTCTGTAATCTCCATGGCCTTCCTGCTGCCGGATACGAGTACACCGATCATCTGGCGCGGGCCCATGAAGATGGCGGCGATCAACCAGTTCCTGACCGATGTCAACTGGGGATCCCTTGACTATCTTGTTGTGGATCTTCCTCCGGGTACCGGTGATGAGGCTCTCACGATTGCCCAGCTTGCACCCAACGTGCGCGGAGCCGTGATCGTCACGACACCCCAGGATGTTGCCACTCTGGACTCCAAAAAAGCAATAAAATTTGTGGAAAAACTTGGCCTGCCTGTTCTGGGCGTTATTGAGAATATGAGCGGAATGATCTGCCCCCACTGCGGCAAGGAAGTCGATCTCTTTGGTAAAGGTGGAGGCAGGAAGATTGCCGAAGAACTATCGGTTCCCTTCCTCGGCGCCATCCCGATCGATATCGACATGCGGAAGGCAGGGGACGAAGGCCGGCCGTTCATTGTCCGGCGTGGAGACAGCCCGACATGGGCGAGCGTGGACAAGGTTATGGAAGCGCTCATAAAAGAGGTCGAAGGATAAGCCGGTATGGATTACCTGAGGATTCTCTCCGGAAAAACTGCTCCTCTTCCCATCTATGAGCCGGTTATTGCCTGTCTTGAAAATCCCCAGGCATTTCCCGATCTTCTGGAACCAGTATACCGTGAGGCTATGAAACTTGACGATGAAACGCTCGACCAGTTCCGTTTCGCACTCCTGCGCCTCCAGCTCTACGCTGACATCCACCGGAATGAGGACCTGGAAAAAGCGATGCACATCCGCTATGTCTCGCAGGTGCTGGAAAAAGTGATCTTTGGGACTCTGGTAATGGAACCGCAGGAGCCTGAAGCCTCCTGATTTTTCCTGTACCGCAAAGATATTATCGGGTATCATATGCACGGATGATACCTATAAGTGTCCTCCCGGCCCATGCATAATCAGATATCCCTTAATAATCTGAGATTCTTTCTCCTTTCATACTCCCTCAACACGCTGATAAGATACCAACAAACGGATACCCATGACATCACGCATGCATGCCCCACATACCACCTGCCCTGGCTGTCAGGAAGAAGTATTTCTTGACGAGTTAGTGGGAGGCAAATGCCCCCTGTGCGGCTGCTCCCTTGAGGACTTCGAGGAGGCCGTCGGCGAGTATGATGGCATCCTTGACCGCTCCGATCTGTCGTGGCTAATTTTCAATTATTTTGTCTTCAAAAAATTTGTCGACCTGGGGGTTCCACCCTCGCAGATCATGGATTTCCTCTCCAGCTATGAGCAGGATGCAGAGAAACCCCGGGCGGAAGGGACAAAAACCGGGTTTTCGCTGGAACTCCCCATGGGTATAACAGACAGGATCCGGCCTAAAAGATGTGCAAAATGCCACCGGCTCTTTGTGCGGGGGGGACATAAACAGATTGTAGGGGACATGCAGTCCACCGTAGTGGGGATCCAGTACGTGTGTGACCGGTGCTAAACATTCTTTTTTCTTTATCCAAAATCAGTAGTTTTCTCACAATTTATTCCGGGCTGCAGGGGTATATCGCAAGGTAATGCACCACATGTGCCCCTTTTTACTTCCGAACTGAGGCCAGCATGATGATCGCGATGATCGCAAGGGCCGCACAACTGATAAGAAGTGGGAGGAGAACCCCGTAAGCGGTCACCCCGGCAGGCAATTCCGGCTGCAGCGGGAGGGAGGAGTTGGCGGCGATCCGGTACTCAAAAATGTTTATCCGGGCCGATGCAGTTCCCCCCGAGGTGTATTTTTGTTCACTGATCGTAATGGTATAGGTTCCTGCAGGCAGGCCGGGTTCATCCAGCGAATAGGTCCACTGGTTGGAATTGGGCCCCTGTACTACCGGCACCGTCTGTGAGGTTATAAGATCTCCCGAAGTTGCATTTTTTATTGCGACCTGCAGCTGGTCCTCGGGCCCCATATTGGTTGTACCCGTAATAAGGAGTGCTTCTCCGGTAGTCTGGTCGGGAAGATTACCCGTGTCATCTACACGGTTGATATGAATTGCCGGCTCTTCCACGTAGAAATAATACGGGGCAAACGTATCGTCTACATCAGGACGATCTGAGGCATTGATAATGGTTTCAGCCACCGGAGTGATATCTCCGGGAAACGAGGTGGGAGCACCGATGTTGGCGATGACTTTTCCCTGATCTGCAATGCGTATGCTTCCGTCGTTCCAGGGCAGAGGACCGATCTCAAAGCCGCGGTTCGCCCCCGGATCCTGGATCAGAAATGCATACTTCCCGGCAGAAAATCTTGTGGTCTCTTCAGGTTTAATGGTAAAGGTATAATTTCCTTTTTTATCCGGTGTGGTGGATTTTGTAGCAAAGTAATTCCTCCCCACAATCCAGAGCGTGACCGAACCGTTCTGGGCACCGGTACCTGAAAGGGTCACGGTATCCGCCTTTACAATGGTCTGGGGGCCACTCGTGAGCGCGGTAAGATCGGCGGAGCAGGGCATACTCAGCAGACATAAAAGTACCAGGAATGCAAACAGGGTTGTAGAGATCGTCCGAGATATCATTTGCTCCTCTGGCAACGAGTAAACTGCCCGGTGCGCTTTTGCTTGTGTAAATAGGGGGCGGTACTCTCTTTTAACATTAACTCCCCCATAGACCCTCATAAACCGACAGGCTGACTCCACCGGGTTACGGGAAGATCAATACGTCCTGCCGACAAGGGTGGCCTTGCCGGGTTTACCGCAGATGATGCAGGGCCCGTCTGTGGCATCGATATATTCCGAACGGACCTCAGTGCCGAGAAGGCTCGAGTTCGCCTTTTCTTCGATGGCGTCTCCGCAGGTACGGTCACGACACCAGTGTACCACGGCCACTTTTCCTTCGTTGAGGGCAGCGTTCAGCGTTTCCATCGTGGGTGCCGTGCAGAGCCGGGACCTGGCGTGCTCATCGGCTTTAGCCCGGATCTCCCCGGTAATCTCACCAAGGACCCTGTTGGCATCGCATCCTGCATTCTCAAGGGAGATCGTTGTCTTCTCCCCGGTCCGTTTGACCGCCATCGCTTTACCCGCATCGAGATCCCGTGGCCCCAGTTCGAGCCTGAGCGGGACACCCCGGATCTCCCACCAGTAATATTTGGCACCGGGCCGGAGATCCCGTTTGTCAAGCACAACCCGGAGTCCGGTTGCCTCGAGATCGCGTTTTAGTTTTTCTGCAGCCGAGAGTACATCGTCACGACGGTTACCGATCGTGATCGGGACAATAACCGCTTGGAATGTGGCAACCGCGGGGGGAAGAATCAGGCCTTTGTCATCTCCATGAACGGAGATCAGCGCCGCTATGCAGCGCTCGGAGATGCCATAGCAGGTCTGATAGGCATTTTGCTGCTCCCCGTTTTTATCCTCATACCGGATGGCAAATGTGCGTGAGAAGTGCTCCCCAAGGTGGTGGACAGTGCCTATCTGGAGGGTTTTGCCATTGGGCATGATCGCATCGACAGCGATGGTATAATCGGCCCCGGGGAATTTGTCCCAGTCGGGACGTTTGGAGATGATAATAGGAATACAGAGACTCCGGTAAAATTCACGGGTGAGGGCGATCTCGGACTCAACCTGGTCCTCTGCCTCGTCCCAGGTCGCGTGGACAGTATGGGATTCCATGAAGGAGGTGATCTCGCGTAGCCGGATCAACGGACGGGTTTGCTTGGTCTCGTACCGGAATGTATTGACGACCTGGTAGATCCTGATCGGGAGGTCAGCGTGGGATCGCACCCACAGGGCAAACATAGGGTAGATTGCGGTCTCACTTGTTGGCCGGAGGGCGAGCTTCACATCCAGCGGTGTTGTCCCCCCCTGGGTGACCCAGTAAACCTCGTTTTCGAATCCCTTGATGTGTTCGGCCTCTTTCATAAACTCCTGTTCCGGGATTAGGAGGGGAAAGAGTGCCTCCCGGTGGTCCCGGTCGAGCAGTTCGCGCAGGTGCTGGTACACGAACTTACGGATCGCAAACCCGTACGGGAACCAGACATAGAGTCCCTTTACCGGGTAGCGGACATCCATGATCTCCGCACGCCATAAAAGTTCGTTATACCATTCGGAAAAATCGGCCTTTTTTGGCAGGGCACCCGCATCCTCGTCCATGCACAACCTCTTAAGCTACTATCTGTATGATTGCCGGCGTAATAAAAGCCTCGACCACTGCTGCGACGGCGATAAGGGGCAATACGTACAGGAGGAAGGCCCGGGCAAGTCGCTGTGCTTCAGTTGCAGTATCGGCCGTCCCGTACCATTCTGCGATGAGGGCCTGTGCCATGCAGAACCCGAGTGCAGCAGCTATGATGAACGCCGGTATTTCGAAAATCCCATGGGGGACAATGGCAGCAGCGATAAAAAGGACCGAGTGGCCCTTGCTGATGATCTCGCTCACCGCACCGATTACGATGCCGTTCAGGCTCAGGATCAGAAGCGTGAGGATGCCAAAGGTAGCTCCCCCAAGAAAGAGCAGGATGCAGGCTTCGAGATTGTTTGCGAAGATCTTCAGGCACATATCAACAGGATTTTCAAGGGTAATCTGGCCGGCAATCTCTTTCTGGAACAGGGAGAGGAGTTCATTTCCTATCGCCGGGTTGTGCACCGTTCCCATCCATCCTGCAATCATAGAGGTGATAAAAAGAAGAACGGTGACAAGTGCGACTGTCCCAAGCGGGGAGAGCTCGGGAAGGGGCAAAACACCCGGTTCAGACATAGAGGACCATCCGGATCATATCGCGGACTCCCGGAGCAAGTCCGACAACAATCATCGCAAGGAGCACCAGGTGCCAGAATGCGGGATTTGCCTCCTTGCGGTAGAGCTGCATGATGTAAATGGCCGGGAAGAGGATGACCAGCTTCAGGGGATACATCACAAAGGCAGTTCCTGTCATATCGATAAGGTTGGAGCCGACCACATGCTGCTCGATATAATGTACTGCCGGGTGGAATGTGAGCCCGTAGCTGGTGGCGCTCGCATCCAGCATCTGGCCGAATATAAGGGCGATATAGAGCGGGTCCCGCACATACACCCAGGAGAGGACATATCGCATGCAGCCCCAGACAAGGACCGTCGCGGCAACCGCCATGAGCAGGATTATTGCCAGGATGAAGAGGTCGACGTGTGCATGGGCCATGCCCCAGGAGAGGAGGATAAGCGAGATAACAAAGACCGCCATACAGCCGATAAATGCATAAAATGACAGGAAATCCTTGATCAGGCCATGTTTCTTTGCGGTGCCCCCGATAAAGATCATTCCAAGGGTAAAAAAGAACAGGACAAAGTAGATCGGGGGTGTAACAATCAGATATTGCCAGTCTCCCGCCACCATCCCGGTATCCTGGATCACCCGGAGTACACCGCCGAGGACCACGTAGGGCAGGGTTGCAAGGACAAACGAGGAATCGAGTTTTATACCATGCTCTGCAAGCCATGCTGAATTCGAGAACCACCGGTATAGTAAATATACGCCCAGTATCAGGATGATGGCATAGGTGAGGGTCTCGACAATATTGTATGGCTCACCGTACTTCACGGGATCGATGTAATATTTGTATATGAAATCACTAATCATTCATTATCCGGATGAGCCCAGATACGATAAAAGTGCTTAAAGAGAAGGTCTTTGACAAGTCCAAATGGATGCAGTTACCCCGTGATGTGGTGATTGGCCATGATGTCCTCGGCCAGATACCCTCCGTCTGCAATGACCTCAAACTGGGTCGATCCGCTCTTCTCATCTCCGGCAGGAATACGATGGAACGCGCCGGAACATCCGTCCGTGACCTGCTCAGTAGTTCGGGTACTGTTGAGGTCTTTCTGGCAGAGGAAATCAGCCCGAGGATCATCACGGAAGCGGAGAAGGCAGCTGCGGGCATGGACTTTGTGATCGGTGTCGGGGGAGGCAGGGTGATCGACACCGCAAAGATCGTTTCGTACAACCTTGATCGCCAGTTTGTTTCGGTTCCGACGGCGGCATCCCATGATGGCATTGCCTCAGCCCGGGCATCGGTTCCTACCGGTGAGGGCAACGTTTCGCTCGAAGCACACCCGCCAATTGCGATCGTTGCAGATACTGCCATCATTGCTTCTGCGCCCCACCGTCTCCTTGCGGCGGGTTGTGCCGATGTGATCTCCAATTACACAGCAATCCTTGACTGGGAGATGGCCCACCGGGTCAAGGGCGAACCCATGAGTGAGTACGCGGTGGCCCTCTCGAAGATGACGGCAGAGATCCTGGTGAAAAATGCCGACCTCATAAAACCGAACCAGGAACAGTCGGCATGGTTTGTCACCAAAGCCCTTGTATCAAGCGGCGTTGCGATGAGCATCGCGGGATCGTCCCGGCCAGCAAGCGGCGGGGAGCACAAGTTCTCCCATGCCCTCGATCGTCTTGCCCCGAACAAAGCGCTGCATGGTGAGAGCTGTGGGATCGGGACGATCATCTCGATGTATCTCCATGGCGGTGACTGGCGGGGGATCCGGGAATCGCTCCGGACTATCGGTGCGCCGGTAACGCCGGCCGATGTCGGGATATCGGATGAGATCGCGGTCGAGGCACTCCTGATGGCAAAGACTATCCGCCCGGAACGCTTTACCATCTTTGATGTGGGCATCACCAGGGAATCTGCCGAGAAGCTCGTCCAGATGCTCTATGCCGAATGAATGGTGTATGCCTAAAGTAAGGGAAAAATACTATGGCTGAGACAAAAACAAAAGTGACCCTGGTGGGGACCGTTCTTGCAAAACCCGGGATTGAATTTGTCTACGAAGGCGAATCTTCTGAATGTGGAACCTGTAAAGTTAAAAAAGCCTGTAACAATCTCATCCGCGGCCACCGCTACCGGATTGTCACGATTCGCAGTACTCATCATGAATGTGCTGTTCATCTGAACGGGGCAACTGCCGTTGAGGTTATGGAAGCCCCGGTGAGTATGCTCATCTCTGCCGATATGGCAATGGTCAACTCAAAAATAAAGGTTGAGTTCTCCTGCAATAAGACCGATTGCCGGAGTTATCCCCTCTGCCGGCCTGATGGTGTGGTAGAAGGCGAAAAATATATGGTGACCGATGTGCTGGGAAACGCATCTGATATCTGCAGCAAGGGACGGTCCCTGAAGCTGGTCGAGATCAAACCGGTGTAATGGTTTTTCGTTACCTCTCTGGCAGTTCTGGGCCGGTTAATACCCTTTTTCCGGAACCTGACAGAATGAGGGGGTTGTGCTGTATACTTTTAGTTACTGCCTGTCCACCCGGATGTCCCACAATGCCCCTGCAATACGGAGCAGGTCGTCGTACCCTTCCATTGTCCTGCTCCACCGTTTCGGAATCGCTTCTATTCCCCAGTATGCTCCCGCAAGCGCCCCGCAGCATGCACCCACTGTATCCGCGTCACCGCCGAGATTGACCGCGGAGAGAAGGGCGTTCTCGAACGTGCGGGCGTTCATGAAACACGAAAGCGCTGCATGTGCACACAGCACGGCGTCCAGCGAGGGGATCATGCGGTACCTCTCGTAGCTGCCCAGTACTGCGAGTACTTCTGCATCCCGGCATTGTGAGCGTGCATGCCTAAAAGCCTGTCTTCGGGTTGCACCCCGGCATAAATCCGCCGCCATTATGTTCAGCCAAGCGGAGCAGTGGGCTACGACCGGATCGTAGTGGGTAAGATGCGAACACTCCATGCTAATCCCGTACACGGCACCCCCCGGATAAAAAATGCCGAGAGGAAAACCCCTCATCACGCTCCCGTTTGTCCGGCTTCCTCCATGAGCCCGGTGGACAAGCCATGCAGCACGATGCGGCGGGGTGCCGGAACTGATTAAAGTAAAAAAAGCTGAAGAGGTCGGACCATACCATTCCGGCCGATCCCGGTAACCGGAAAGAAGGCGCCGGATGAGGTCTGATGGCTGAAAACCCCCGCAAAAGAGAAGGGATTCTGCAACCGCACGAGCCTGAAGGGTATCATCCGTGTATTGGCCGGCTCTCCGGAAATGGCGCCCTCCGGGTCGCATATTTGTCATCCAAGCCTCATTTTGAGGAAATCCTTCCAAGGGCGCACCCAACGCGTCCCCAATTGCGAGTCCTGCGAGCAATCCCCTTGGGTGAAGGTATTCTCTTATAAATCTCACCAAAAAGGTATATGTGCAGTACAGAAAAATTAACTTTTCAGAGAGAAGGCGATAGTGTGCAAAAAGAAGAGTTACTGCATCTGCATATGCTGATGGTTCACATCAGGAAGTACTACGAGAACACAACCAACGAAGAAATAGTAACCGAACGCTACGATGCTCTCGAAATTTCCCCGGTTCATATCCATAAAGATAAAAAAGCCCACAAAGATGCACTCCTCACTCTTGGTGATGAGGTTGTTACCCATATAAGCGGACACCACCGCGTGCACGTGGTGAACTATTCTCCCGAGACCGCAACTGCCCCGACCCAGCAGGTTGCAGTCGAACATTAAGTCATGGATGAGGCACTGGCAATCCAGGAGATCATCTCCCGCCTCCTCACCCTTGCTCCCGGTGAAAACGGGATTGTAGCTGCCAAGATCGAAACCTGCCGGAAATACCGGCTGAGTGCCGTTCCCAAAAACTCGGCAATCCTTGCTGCCGCCACGCCGGAGGAGCGGGAGATCCTGCGCCGCATCCTGCTGGTCAAGCCTACCCGGACACTCTCGGGTGTCGCCCCGGTCGCGGTGATGACCTCGCCCTATCCATGCCCTCACGGCCGGTGCCTGCCTTGCCCGGGTGGCCCATCCCACCCGTTCAGTTCGCCCCAGAGTTATACCGGAGAGGAACCGGCAGCAAAACGGGCACGGGAGCATGGCTACGATCCTTTTGCCCAGGTCCATGCCCGGCTCGGCCAGTTCGAGACACTGGGCCACCGTGTCGAAAAAGTGGAGCTGATCGTGATGGGAGGGACGATGACTGCCCGCCCGATCGAGTACCAGCATGATTTTGTCTCCCGGTGCATCGAGGCGATGAACCTTTATCCTGAAAATACTCCTGCGGCATCTCCTCCTGCAGTTGAAGCAGTCCAGGCCGCAAACGAGACCGCGGACGTCCGGTGCGTGGCGATCACGTTCGAGACCCGCCCTGACTGGTGCAGGAAAGAACATATCGACCGGATGCTCGACCTCGGTGTCACCAAGGTGGAACTGGGCGTCCAGCACCTCGATGACGAGATCCTTGCGTTCAATCGCCGGGGGTGTACTGTTGCGGACACCGTTGAGGCAAACAGGCTTCTGCGGGACGCGGGAATCAAGGTCGGGTTCCATATGATGCCCAACCTGCCGCATTCGACGATAGCCGCGGACAAGGAGATGTTTGAGACCCTCTTTTCCGATCCCCGGTTCAAACCGGATTTTTTAAAGATCTACCCAACGCTGGTCACTCCCGGTTCGGAGATCGAGGAACACTGGGAACTCAAGAGGTATGCGCCATATGATGAGGATGAGCTCATCGATCTTATAGCGTACGCAAAAACGCTTATACCGGAGTACACGCGGCTCTCGCGGGTGCAGCGCGACATCCCGGCCAAGTTGATCGTGGCCGGGTCGCGGCATTCCAACTTCCGGCAGCTGGCCCAGAACCGGCTTTCCGCGCAGGGCCGGCATTGCCGATGCATCCGGTGCCGGGAGATTGGCCGTCTCCCCTCTGCAATCGAGGCGGAACTGCGGGTGATCCGGTACGAGTGTTGTGGAGGAACGGAACATTTTATCTCTGCGGTATCGGGAGATTCACTGATCGGGTTTACCCGGCTTCGTTTCCCCTCGTCAGAATTCCGCCCGGAACTTGCCGGTGCTGCGCTTCTCCGCGAGCTTCATGTCTATGGGAGCCTCGTCCCGGTAGGTATCGAGGCGGCAGAACAGGAAGAGTGGCAACACCGGAACTTCGGGCGGATACTCCTTTCAAAAGCCGAGGAGATCGCCCAGGCCGCAGGCTTTGAGCGCATGGCAATCATGAGCGGGATCGGTGTCCGGCCCTATTACCGGCGGCAGGGATATGAGCGGAAAGGGCCCTATATGGTAAAGGAGATGCCATGAACCCGGCCACTACCGAGTTTGTCCGGCAGCGTTTTGCGGAATACTATCGCAAGGCGATGCTGGTTTCCCCGTCATCGCTTGCACAGCGTGAATGGGGGCTGGTTCTCTTCAACCCGGGAGCCACCGAGATGCGGATGCGCCGGCATCTGGCCTTCCCCGAACGTACCGAGCTCTTCGATTATATCAGGAACCTGGTCCCCTCCCACGTCTATTACTCGAGTGCTTACTACGAGAAGCCGGATGCGCCCACCATGGCTGAAAAAGGCTGGTGCGGTGCCGACCTGATCTTCGATCTCGACGCGGATCACATCGTCAAAGGGCCCTACGGCATGATGCTCTCCCGGGTCAAAGAGGAAACCGGGAAGCTCCTCTTTATGCTCACCGGAGAGCTGGGGATCGATCCCAAACAGATCGAACTGGTCTTTTCCGGCGGGAGAGGGTACCACGTTCACGTACGGGACCTTGCCTTCCGCGGGTGGGGGAGCGCTGAACGGCGGGAACTGGTTGATTATGTCTGCGGGATCGGGATCGATCCGGCGGTGTTGCTGAACGGATCTCCGGAACCCGGATGGCCGGCCCGGTTCCGCAGTGCGCTGACAGATTACCTCGCGTGGCTGGGGACCTTAAACGAAGATGAGGCGATGGCCCGCCTTACTGCCCTTGAAGGTGTAGGAAAGGAATCAGCGGCCAGTTTTTTGAAAAAGCGGGATGAAATCATTACCAGCCTCCGTGGGGAAGTAGATCCGACACTCCTCAGGGATCGGGTTATAAAAGCAGTCGTGCACGAGACCGAGGGAGAGTTCCGGAAACGATTAAATGAGAAAGCCGCACTCGCGGATGAGCCGGTCACCACGGATATTAAGCGACTGATCAGGATGCCCACATCCCTCCACGGTGGCAGTGGGATGAGAGTGCAGTCCCTCGAGATCCGGGATCTTCCGGAGTTTGATCCACTCGTGGACGCGGTGGTCTTTTCATCCCGCGAGGTGCGGGTGGATACACGGTTTGGGCTTGCCATGCCGATGCTGGGAAGCACTTATCAGATCCAAAAAGGGATCTCTACAGTACCTGAGGCTGTGGCAGTCTTTCTCTGCTGTCGCGGCATCGCGGAAATTGCATAAATCTTCCGGCTCCGGGGCGCCATTCCATGGGATTTGATGATCTGCGAAGTATCCTTCTCACCGAACGTGAGACCGGCAAACTCATGCAGGTATCCCCGGATATCTTCGATCGCACCCATGCAGAGATTGCTGATCTCTTAAAGAAGGTCTATGCAATCGAAGATCCTCTCTCCGAAGAAGCCCGGGCGCTCATTGAAGAGACAATCGCCATGAAAGAGACCCTGCATGAGCTCTTCTCCATCCGTTCGCGCAAGATCCTCGCCCTTGCCCTGATGCATGCAGAGGGCAACTACTATGACCGCGAGGAGGTCAAGAGGATGCTGCCGGCCGAACGCGGGATGTTTGACCGGGTAGCTGCCGGTCTTCTTGAATGCCAGGATACCCTGCTCCACAACGCCCAGCATCTGCTCGTTCCTGTGCCTGCTACTGTGCAATCTGCGACCGCAACTGAAGAGGATGGCATGGATCTGGTTGGTGAGGACGTTGTTCTTGCTGAAGAAATCACTGGCGCCGCTCCCCCAACCTCTTCTCCCTCCACCTCGCCCTCCCTTGTCCCCCCGTATCTGCTGGTCCGGGTGCTTGAGGGAATGGATACTTTCATGGGAGTAGACGGGAGGATCTATACTCTTACCAAAGGGGATATTGTCACGCTTCCCGAAAGAAATGCCTCGGTCCTTTCTGACAGGAACCTTGTCAGCCCCATCACCCTCCCGTCCGGAAAATAACCGGATTACGGTTATCCCAGACAGATGAACGCCCGCCCACACCCGGGTGCATCCTAATCTTTTTAACATTCCGGCACCAAAACCTAAACACTCTTCGCCACGATGAGAATTTCATAACGATGGGGCAACAGTACGGTATACTGCCGTTGAACCCATATCTTAAATATGAACCTTAGCCAATAATACTGGGATTCAATAGCCAGTACGATCGGTGAAAACATCATGAAGATGCCAGCGAAATTCAAAACATACTGTCCTTTTTGCAGGAATCACCAGATCCATGAGGTGGAGAAGGTCAAGAAGAGCAAGACGACCGGCCTCCACTGGATCGACCGCCAGAAGGCACGCAGAGGCAAAGTGGGCAACATGGGCAAGTTCTCGAAAGTCCCCGGTGGCGACAAGCCCACAAAGAAGATCAATGTCAGGTACCGCTGCACCACGTGCGGAAAAGCCCACCTGCGTAAGGGATTCCGGGTAGCAAAGTTCGAATTGACGGAGTGAGTGATATGGTACGTGAAGCACGAGCGAACCGGAGCAGTTTCTTAAAGGTAAAGTGCCCGGACTGCGATAACGAGCAGACGGTCTTTTCCAAGGCGAGCACGACAGTCAAGTGTGTTGTCTGTGGCCGCGATCTCGCGACCCCCGCAGGTGGAAAGGCGAATTTAAAGGCTGAGATTATCTCAGAGTTCAAGTGAGTCCCGCATGCAGGAAAGAGACAGGGAATGGCCCCAGGAATCGGAACTTGTTGTCTGTACGGTAGAAAATGTCAAGGATTTCGTAGCGTTCGTATCGCTTGACGAGTATGGCGGCAGGCAGGGGCTCATCCCCATCTCTGAAATTGCAACCGGCTGGATAAAGTATATCCGTGACCATATCCGCGAGGGCCAAAAGATCGTCTGTAAGGTCCTCAACGTTGACCGGAGCCGTGGCCACATTGACCTTTCTTTAAAAGATGTCAATGAGCACCAGCGCCGCGAGAAGATCCGCGAGTGGAAGAACGAGTCCAAGGCGCGCAAATGGATCGGTTTTGTCGCGGAGAAGTCCGGTGAACCTGCAATCGCCATCGAAGATGTAATCCTTGATAAATATGGCGAACTGTACGCAGTCTTCGAAGATGTCGTCACCGACAGCGATGCAACAATCAAGAAACTGGGCCTCTCCAAAAAGGCGAGCGAAGCCCTGATCCACATCGCCCACGAAAGCGTCAAGATCCCCCGGGTCGAAGTCACCGGCCAGCTGATCCTGACGTCTGCTGAGGCGGATGGTGTGATGGTTATCCGGACTGCTTTGAAAAAGGCGAGCGAAGCAAAAACAGCCGGTGCAGAAATCGAGCTCCTGTACTTGGGAGCCCCGGTCTACCGGATCAAGGTGGTTGCCGCTGATTACAAGAAAGCGGAAAAGGCACTTGAGAAGGCGGCAAACGCCGCCATTTCCGTTGTAGAAAAAGGTGGCGGCGAAGGCAGACTCATCAAAAAACCCAAATCCGGGAAGAGTCAATGAGCGGAAAGATCCGTCGCTGCAGCGCAGATCATACATATACTCTTTCTTTGCAGTGTCCTGTATGCGGCAGACCGACGGCGATTGCCCACCCGGCCCGTTTTTCGGTACAGGATAGGTTCGGTCTTTTCCGGCGGATGGCGAAAAACAGGAATGCGTAATGATTGATGATATCAGCATCCGGTACACCGATACATTTACCGACAAAAACCTCACCGATCCGATCCTTATTGGGGGCCTCCCCGGCATAGGTCAGGTGGGCAAACTTGTTGCCGAGTACATGATCCACATGCTCGGGGCAGAAAAAATCGGGGAGATCCATTCCATTTACCTCCCGCCGCAGGTCATCATTGAAGAGACAGGTGTGGCCCGGTTGCCCCGGAATGAGATCTACCTGTACAGGGCCGGGCACCGGGACGTAGTTTTCATCGTAGGTGACTTCCAGAGCACTTCCAACGAAGGGCATTATCTCATGACCGATGCATATCTCGATATTGCTGCGGAACTGGGAATTAAATGCATCTATACTCTTGGGGGGTTCGGGGTCGGTCATCTGGTTTACGCACCGCGTGTCTTTGGAGCCACGAATAACGAGGCACTCAAGGCTGAAGTCATCCAGGCGGGCGTGACGTTTGACCGTGATGAGCCGGGCGGCGGGATCGTGGGGGCAGCCGGCCTTCTGCTCGGCATGGGCGGGATGAGGGGGATCGATGCAGTCTGCCTGATGGGCGAGACGAGCGGGTATGTGGTCGACCCAATGAGCGCTGCAGGTGTCCTTTCGGTTCTTTCAAAACTCATTGCAGTGCCCGTTGATCCCACTCAGCTCAATGTTCGTGCGGCCGAGATGGAAAAAGTCGTGCAGGGCCTTCTTGAGAGCGAAAAGAACCATCACGACGAAGAGCTGAGTTATATCGGCTGACAACCGGCGATCTCTCTTCTTTTATCCCATTTATCCTGGTGGCAGATTCCCGCTGCGTGCAGCGCAGCTCTCTCTGGTCTGTCTCATGTATGAATCATATCAGTTTATTTTATTAAGCAATGCAGTCCTGATTATACATTGGATAAATATACGAACGTTCTGAGGTGTTCCTATGCTTTCTGTCATGGTTATTGACGACGATCCCGCGATCCTGGACGTTACCCGGCAGGTGCTGGAACGGTCGCACGAGATCATCGTTCATCCGGTCAGTTCCTCACGGGAAGCCCTTGACGTACTCCAGAAGAACCGGTTCGACGCCATTGTGCTCGATTATGATCTACCGGATATCAACGGGATCGAACTGCTCAAGATCATCCGCGGCAAAGGGGATGTGACTCCGGTTATTATTTTTACCGGTGTTGGCAGGGAGCATGCAGCGATTGCCGCGCTCAACAACGGTGCCAACTTTTTCTTAAAAAAAGGCGAGAACGTGGAGATGCCGTTTGTCGAGCTGCAGCAGATGATCCGGCATGCGGTCGATCAGCGGTTTATGGGAAAGGCCATGGGCCTGTCCCGGAAGATCGTCTTTGATCTGATCAATTTCTCTCTTGATGCAGAGTTTGCGATCGACCCTGAAGGGAATGTCCTTGCATGGAACCGGGCCATAGAGCACCTTACCGGGGTTCCTTCGCCATCAATAGTTGATAAAGGAAATTTTATCTATGCAGAGCCGTTCTTTGGCAAGCACCAGAAGATGCTTGTCGATCTGGTCTTCTCATCTGATGAGGGAATACGGAAGGCCCGGTATATGCTCATCAGCAGGGAGAAGAATGGCCCTGTCGTTGCAGTAACCCGGGCACGCAAACCCGATGGGACGGAATGGACCCTCTGGATGAAGGCAACACCGCTCTTTGATAACCACGGGGAGTTTATCGCAGCTGCATGCATTGTACGGGATGTCACCAGCACCTTCAAAGATGTCAGTATTGAAGAGGAACCGGCAACTTCATCACTGCAGTCTGCCAATGGCGAGGCAGTAGCGACTGCCGGGAGCAGTTTTATTGACAGGCTTTTGGGCAGAGCGATGGTGCAGTACAAGGAGGGAGTTAATCTCTACGCCCGCAACCGGAACTACCGGGCTGCGATCGAGGCCTTTGAGCGTGCGATCGAGATTGACGCGAAACTCCCTCATGTCTGGAACGACCGGGGGATCTGTTTCCGGATGCTGGGCGATTATGATGAAGCGCTCAAGTCGTTCTTGCGGGCCGTGGAACTGGCGCCGGGAAATCCTGAGATTCTCTATGAACTTGGGGAGACGCTCGAGCAGATGGGTGTCATGCAGATGAACAATAAGTACCTCGAAGCCGCTATTGAAACCTTCAAGATGGTGGTGAGCCTTCTGCCCAACAGTATGGACACGTGGAATCATATCGGCATCTGTCTAAAGGAACTGGGAAAGCCCGAAGAATCCAAGTTCTATTTTGACCGGGCCCGGGATATCCGGCTTTGGAAGAAGGATACACCCATTCCCCGGAAACGGAATGAGTACCTCTAGGTACCCGTGGTATAGATTGAATCCTGTGGATGCATTATGCGCATCCACCTTATATGGCAGAAAGGAGTAATCCGGAAGGTATCCATGCTCGCCACTGCCGATCTGCATATCCATTCCCCGTATTCGATTGCTGTCTCCCGTTTCATGCAGCCGGAGGAGCTGATCCGTGGCTGTATCACAAAGGGTATCCAGGTCCTTGGCACAGGCGATGCCCTCCAACCGGACTGGCTTGCCGGGTGGAAGCCGCTCCTTGAAAATGATGCTGGTATTATTATTGTTCCCCAGGCAGAGATCGAGGACAGAAACCGGGTTCACCACGTAATCCTTGCGGCAGAGCCTGCCCAGTTTGACCAGCTGCGTGACCTGCTGACGGGAACCTCCAAGAGCTTTGTCTCAAGCGGCAGGCCACATGTCTACCTCGGTGGAGAAGAGATTGCCGGATTGGCTCATGATGTCGGTGCGCTTGTCGGACCGGCCCATGCTTTCACTCCCTGGACGGCGATGTATGCCTACTTCGACAGCGTCCCGGCCTGTTACGGGAGCGAATCGATCGATTTCGTTGAACTCGGTCTCTCCGCGGACAGCTCATACGGGGCAGCCATCCCGGACCTCTATGACCTCCCTTTCCTCACCAACTCCGATGCCCACAGTCCCACCCCGGATAAGCTGGGGCGGGAATTCAACCGGCTTCGGCTTGCCGGTCGCACTGCAAAGGACGTTCTGGCTGCGATCCGGACACGGGATGTTGCGATGAATGCCGGTTTCTTCCCTGAAGAAGGAAAGTACAACCGGACGGCCTGTACCCGCTGTTATACGCAGTATTCCCTCGAGGACGCGATCGGACATCACTGGAAATGCCCGGCTGACGGAGGGATCATCAAGAAAGGGGTCTCTGACCGGGCAAAAGAGCTCTCGAAGGGGGGAACGGCAAAGCCCCGGCCCCCTTACCTCCATGTGCTGCCGCTGGCCCAGATCATCCAGACGGTTGAAGGTGCAGCTTCTCCCAATACAAAAAAGTGCAGGGCTATTTATTCATCTTTTATCAGCGCATTTGGTAACGAGATTTCTATCCTCATTGACATCCCTCCCGCTGAGATCAGGACTATCCATCCCCGCGTTGCGGATGCGATCTCTGCCCTGCGCGAAAACCGTGTTACACTTCACCCCGGTGGAGGGGGAAAGTACGGGACATTCTCCCTTACCTGATGTTTCCCTATATCCGGGAATTACTGAATCGCCCGTTGCTTAGGAAAAAATGGGTGGAGTTACATATCGAAGTACAGGTGGAACTCCCATGGGTGAGGGCGGAGGCGGATCTCATCGATCTCTGCCCGTTTATACTCAATCCAGGTATTGATGACGTCCTGGGTAAACACGCCGCCTTCAAGGAGGAATTTGTGGTCTGCCTCCAGCGCATCGATTGCCTGTTCGAGCGAACCGGGCACGGTAGGGATCTTCTTTGCTGCCTTCCCCTCAAGCTCGTACGTATTTCCTTCGAATGGCTGGCCGGGTTCGATCTTCTTCTTGATGCCGTCGATACCTGCCATCAGAAGGGCCGAGAACGAGAGGTACGGGTTGCACATCGGGTCCGGGGGCCGGAATTCGATCCGTTTGGACTTGGGGTTCTCTGAGTACATCGGGATCCGGACTGCTGCTGACCGGTTCCTGAGCGAGTATACGAGATTGACCGGGGCCTCATAACCCGGAACAAGGCGCTTGTAGGAATTAGTAGACGGGGCACAGAAGGCCATGAGTGCATTTGCGTGCTTGAGAAGACCGCCGATATAGTACTTTGCGGTCTGACTGATCATACCGTAGCCTTTTGCATCGAAGAACAGGTTCTTTCCACCCTTCCAGATCGACTGGTGGGTGTGCATCCCGGACCCATTGTCGCCAAACAGGGGCTTAGGCATGAACGTTGCAACCATCCCGAATTGCTGGGCCATGTTCTTGACGATGTACTTGTACATCATGCAGTGATCCGCCATCCTGACCAGCGGGCTGTACCGCATGTCGATCTCATTCTGGCCAGCGGTCGCCACTTCGTGGTGGTGCACCTCCACAGGAATTCCCGTCTCGAGCATCATGTTAACCATATGGCTCCTGACATCTTGGAGCGAGTCGTGCGGAGGTACCGGGAAGTAACCCTCTTTGTGTCGGGGCTTGTAACCTAGGTTGTTCTGCTCGTCCCGCCCTGAGTTCCAGATGCCCTCAACTGAGTCCACCGAGTAAAACCCCTGATTGACGGTCTGCGAGTATCTCACATCGTCGAAGAGGAAAAATTCGTATTCCGGTCCCCAAAAACTCTCGTCAGCAATCCCGGTGGACTTGAGGTATTGCTCTGCCTTCTGGGCAATGTACCGCGGATCACGGGTATATGCTTCCTTGGTTACCGGGTCAAAGACATTACAGATAATGGAAAGCGTGGGAACTTCGCAAACCGGATCAGCGACTGCGGTTGAGGGATCCAGGAACAGGACCATGTCGGATTCCTGGATCTTCTGGAACCCCCGGATAGACGATCCGTCAAACCCGATGCCGTCAGCCCAGATACCGGCCTTTGGGTCGGAATCTTTTACCAGCTCAGATGCCGGGATGGAGAAATGCTGCCAAAGGCCAGGCAGGTCGTTAAATTTGAAATCGACCATCTGGATATTCTTCTTTTTAATAAGAGAATGGATCGAGCTTATCTGATCTTTTGTCACGCCCGTCATTCTGGTGCTCTTGCTCTTTTGAACCATGTAGTCACCTGTTCATACCGGCAGGCATGTGCAAGCATGAATGCGGGGCCCAAGCTCTCATAAGAGGATGGTGCGAATACCTGCTGGCAATAGGAAGAGTGTTTCCCCCTTATAATATTTAAATATAATTTAAACTTCCGCTCTTTTCATGAGCGTTTTCATCTGTGTGATCCTGTTGTCGGCCATACCATTGGCCCGTCGGGAAGGGCGGTTTCCCGTGCTTCCGGCAATCCGTAAAGATTAATGAAACCGGCCTCCAACATATCAGCAGAATGCTTAACGTTCACCGGGATGTCTGCGGGTATTGCGGGTGCTGTGTGTCAGTCTGCCCTGAAGGTGCGCTGGAACTGATCGACGCATACCTTTCTGTTGAAGAGAACTGTACGAGCTGCGGTATCTGCGCCAAGGTCTGTCCGCTTGGTGCACTGGAGGTCGTCCATGAAAAGTAAGTATGATGTGCTGGTTGTTGGCGGGGGTCCTGCCGGTGCTCTTGCAGCACGGACGGCTGCAGAGAAAGGGCTCTCGGTCTGCCTTGTAGAAAAACGCCCGGCAATCGGTGCCCCGGTTCGCTGTGCAGAGGGGATCGGCAAGGAAGCCCTTGCCGAATTTATTGCACCCGACCCTCGCTGGATCTCGGCCGAGATGACCGGTGCGGGCATCGTCGCACCCGACGGTTTCGAGATGACGCTCGAATCCTCTATGGCCGGTGGGAAAGTGGGGTATATCCTCGACCGCAAGGTCTTTGACCGGGAACTGGTCTGGCAGGCGGCTGATGCCGGTGCAGAGATCTATGTCAAGACCCGGGCCTCAGCACCGATCATGCACGAAGGCAGGATCAAGGGGGCCGTCCTTGAGTCTTGCGGTAATTCCGCAAAAGTCATGGCAGATGTCGTTATCGCAGCTGACGGTGTTGAATCGAAGTTTGGCAAATGGTGCGGTATTGACACGACCGTCCCGGTGCGCGAGATCATGAGCTCGGTGCAGTACGTCATGACTGATATCGATATTAACCCGCATGCAACGATCTTCTATCTTGGCAACGACGTGGCTCCCGAAGGATACCTCTGGGTATTCCCCAAGGGGAAACGGGCTGCAAACGTCGGGATCGGTATCTCCGGCAGGAAGAGCGGCAAGGGGCACCGGGCCAAGGATTATCTCGACAAATTCGTAAAGCAGAAGTTCCCCCATGGTAAGACGATCGAATGCATTGTCGGTGGAGTTTCGGTTTGCCGTCCTCTTGACTGCACAGTTGCGGATCACCTGATGCTGGTTGGCGATGCAGCCCGGGTTGTTGATCCACTAACGGGCGGCGGGATCTACAACGCGATGTATACCGGTAAACTTGCTGCCCAGGTTGCGGCCGACTGCCTGGCCAAAGGTGATCTCTCGAAGAACGCCCTCATGGCCTATGACCGGGAGTGGCGAGCCTCCAAGATGGGTAAGAGCATCGAGCGGAACTACCACATCAAGGAATACTTGATAAAGCAGCCAGATGAAAAGCTCAACGCAATCATCCACTCGGTCTCGAAGCTGGATCTTAAGGAATTCTCCACGCTCACATTGATAAAAGAGTTATTGAAGGTAAATCCCAAACTGCTCGTGGAGCTCGGGGCGCTTGCTGCTTCAATCCGCTGATTTTTTCAACTGCTTGTTGAGCAGGCGCAGGCAGTCTTCCTCTGCCTCTTTTTTGGTAAAGACCGTAAATACATCGCCTGGCTGGATCTTCACGTTCCCACTGGGGATAATGAGTGCCCCGCTGGCCCGCCGGATCGCAATAAAGACGAAATCCTTGACCTTGATCTCGCGGATCTCGTGACCTACGATCGGTGCGGTCTCCTCTGCCACAATCTCAAAGATCGACCCGCCGGGAATGGACGCCAGCTGCTGGAGTTTTGGATTCTCGGTCCAGTAATAGAGGCGCGAAGCCACCAGATCATCAGGATTTTCGCTGATCCGGACTCCCACCTCCTTGAAAAATTCAGAGTGGGTGGGCTGGTTGACGATTGCGACCACATTGGGGACACGGAATCTTTTGGCCAGCCAGCAGGTCATCAGGTTGACCGCATCGTCGCTTGTGGTGGCCACAAATGCATCCGTCCGGTCAATGCCAGCCTCTTCGAGGGTGGACTTGTCGGTAGCGTTACCGGTGATCGCAAGGATGTCGTAGTGCTCAAGGATCTCGCTGCACCGGGCCTCATCCTGATCAATGACCACGACGTTATTGCCGTGTTCAACAGCCTGTCTGACCAGGCTCCTGCCGATGCCGCCGAGCCCCACGATAATGATGTACATACCTACCGTTTACCATCATGGCCATTGAAATAATTTGCGCAGAAATCTCTTTGTGTGATCTGCGGAGTGGACGAAGCCGGGAAAGGTTCTGTTTTGGGACCGATGGTGGTTGCAGCAGTTGGCGTTCGATCCGCGGATATTATTGCAGGCCTGGGGGTCAGGGACTCCAAGCAGCTTTCTCCTGAAGAACGGGAACGCCTTTTTGGCCTCATCAAAAAAAAATGCAGGGTGGCCACGGTAATAATTCCGGCTGAAGAGATCGACGCAATCCGGCGTGAGATGACGATGAATGCCTGCGTGGCCCGGGCCCATGCAGAGGTTATTTCCCGGCTTGCCCCTCAAACCGCGGTTGTCGATGCCTGCGATGTCAACCCGTTCCGTTATGCTGAAATGGTGCGGGGCCATCTCGTGCACTCCTGCGAGATCATCTCTGAGCACCATGCGGACTGCACGTACCCGGTGGTCTCGGCTGCAAGCATCGTGGCAAAAGTGACCCGGGACCGGGAGATTACGAAGCTTGCAAAAAAATACGGGAAGATCGGGAGTGGCTACCCGTCTGACCCGGAGACCGTTGCGTTTCTCTCCGCCTATATCGATCAGCACCGTACACCCCCGCCCATTGCCCGGAAGAGCTGGAAAACCGTGAGTGTGATGCTCGCCAAAAAATCCCAGAGCAGCCTCTCTGCTTTTTTTTAGGGAGAACCAGAATCGCTTTTCTGGTGGCTTCACCATTGCCTTAATGTGGTTATCCAGTCCATGAAGTACAGATGGACTGGCTCGTGATCCTGATTGCCCTTGTGGCAGTCTATGCCATCGTCGCATATTTTATTTTCCGGAAAAAACTCTGGACTGACACCATTGTTTTCTATGGGCCGGTTATGGCGATCCGGAGCCGGCGTGTAGGTTTTTTTGACCGCCTTACGAGGTTCCACCGGTTTTTCCGGGTCTATGGCACCTTCGGCGCGGTCATGGTCATTCTGGTCTCGGTCGCGATGGTGGGTACACTCTTTTATTCCCTGTATCTCAGCATGGTGTACCATCCGGCCCCCACCGCAGTCAACGATGTCAGGAATTTTCTTGCCATTCCAGGGGTAAACCAGTTCATTCCGTTTACCGTCGCTGTCTGGTTTGCATTCGTATTTACCCTCGTGGTTCATGAATTCGGCCACGCGTTCCTGGCGCGGGTGGAGAAACTGAAAGTCAGTTTTATCGGTATTCTCTGGTGCGTAATCCCCATCGGTGCCTTTGTCGAACCGGATGAGAAAGAGTTTGAGAATCTGCATGGATTGCCAAAGATCCGCATGCTGGGTGCGGGGATCACGAACAATATGGTAGCCGGCCTAGCCTGTTTTCTCCTGCTTATCCTGCTTCTCGGTTTCGCGGTTCCCCTCCAGACACCCCTGATTAATTCCGTATACAAAGACTATCCCGCTGATCGGGCCGGGATCGTACCGGATTCGGTTATCACTAGTATCAATGGTGTCCCGGTGGCTACCGAGACTGATGTTGCATCGATCCTCAATACCACGCGGCCCGGAGATCAGGTGGTGATCGTAACGGAGAAAGACGGGACTCTCTCCTCGCATGCCCTTACGCTGGATTCATGGCCCCAGAACATGAGCCAGAGGGAGAGCGGATTCATGGGAGTGACATACTATGATGCCGGCGGGATAAAGCAGGTCTTCAGCAGTTTTGCCAGCCCTCTTGGTTTTTTTATTATGCTGGCGATCCCTATCTATATTATTCTCTCGCCCGTTGAGTGGGGGCAGTTTTTAATCCTGGTCAATGATTCGGCAAATGCGGTTGCCTGGAGCGTCCCGTTTCCGGGGTACTGGTTTGTTGTCCAGATCCTTTTCTGGTGTGCGTGGTTTAATATCACGGTCGGCCTTTGTAATGCCATTCCGATGCTACCATTCGATGGGGGGTATATCTTCAAGGAAGGGATCGACCGGTTGCTCGACCGGCGCGGGCTCATCAGGTATTCGGGGTATATCGTGGGAGCCGTCAGCTATCTGATGATCGTGGTACTGATCTCCCTGTTCCTTCTCCCGACACTGCAGCACATGTAAGTCCCGCATCCGGGGGCCGGGGGGAACCGGATATTAACACCCCGGTGAATCATCGTTTTCCCGTGAGTCCGGCCACGATGAATGCCTGCGCATACTCTTCGGGTTTAAGTCCCCGCGTCCGGCCTGCCACCGATCCCAGGCTTACCGGCGCAATACGACCCTCCTGCAACCCGACCATGCAGCCGAAATTGCTTTCGAGTATCTGTTCTACAGCCGCAATGCCGAAACGCGTGGCAAGAACCCGGTCCTGTGCGGTCGGGCTCCCGCCGCGCTGCACGTGACCGAGTACCGTCACCCGGGTCTCGATCGCGAGGCGCCGCTCCAGCTCTTTTCCCAGGAAATTTCCTATCCCGACGAATTTTTCATGACCGCATTCGTCCCTGTCGCAGGCAGGGACTGTGGTCCCGGCGATATCCTCATGGCGTGTTCCCTCTGCTACCACCACGATCGAGAATTTTTTCCCGGCACGGTACCGTGCCTCAAGAGAGGCACAGACCTCGTCCATGGAAACATGCACTTCCGGTACAAGGATCTGGTCAGCACCCCCGGCCATTCCGGCCGCAAGCGCGAGCCGGCCGGACTGGCGCCCCATCACTTCCAGCACCATGATCCGGTGGTGGGACTCTGCGGTGGTATGGAGCCGATCGATCGTTTCGGTCACAATCGAGACTGCAGTATCGAACCCGATGGTGACCTCTGTCCCGAAAACGTCGTTATCGATCGTTTTAGGGATCCCCACAAGTCGGACGCCCCGGGTGGATACCTCATATGCTGCACTGAGCGTGCCATCACCTCCGATCACCACAAGAGATCCAATACCCTGTGTATCAAGCGTTCGTTTGATGGTCTCGAAATTCTCCGGATTTTTTACCGGATCTGTGCGGGAGGTTCCGAGGATTGTCCCGCCCCAGGAGATGATCCCGGAGACCGAATGATCCTCTAGGGGGCGGGTATCGTTTGCAATAAGGCCCTGCCACCCGTTACGGATCCCGATCACCTCGTATCCATGGACGATCGCGGTACGGACCACCGCCCGGATCGCTGCATTGAGACCGGGACAGTCCCCGCCGCCGGTCAGCACACCAATTTTTCCCCTCATGGCCGAATCCCGTTTCCTGGTATGTGCATTTTGCAGGAGAGGGTATTGAGGTTTTGTATCAAACACTGGAGTGGAATCCCGGAATTTGGTTTGAAGGGGAGAATATGACCGGTAAGATTATTCCCGGAGCATCGCGATCTTGGAACCTACCGGGACACCGGCCTCGTGCGCCACCGGCTGGCATTTTGCTGCCATCAGGTAAGCCACCGGAGGGAGGTCGCAGCGCTCAAAAAGGGACTCAAAATTTGCCATGCCCTTTGCTATGACTACCGTGCAGCGGGCAAGGGCGTCCCGGAGGGCAAGTGGTGCCTCCTCGGGACAGAGCCCAATCTCGGCGCTCTCACAATTCGTGGTAAGGGAGTCGACCATACGGTCAAGTCCGAGCATCTTTGTATCCTCCAGGGTTGCATCGTTGAGCGCCGGCCGGGCCTTTACTGCCAGCGTAATGTGGGAACCCCGGGATTTGAGGTACTGTATCAGGAGCCGGTCAAAGACGATCTCCCCGCAGTTATCGCTCAGATAAACCACCCTGCTGGTAAGCGGGAGGATCCGGTCTGTATCATCGATCACCAGACCCTTTGCAAATTCCTGCCGGAAGAACGCGGAAAAATCGTCCGTAACGGTATGCCCCTTGACCCCATAATCGAAGGTATTCCCGATGACTGAGGCCAGGACATAGTCACGGAATGTGGACAGCCCGGTCCTGACCTCACGGCAGACCCTGGTGGCCTCTGCATTGCCTGTAATCTTAAGTTCCCGGAACGGATCGGATGTATTGAGCAGCCTGTATGCGTGCAGGTGGACCCTGCTTGCGATCTGCGGATGGCTCAGCGGCTCCTCTTTCAGGGAGAGCAACAGGTCGCGGCAGGAAGCCAGGGTCTGCTGGGTCGTTATGGGATCTGCCCCAACCAGACTGCATTCGAGTGCCACACGCGAGATCAGGCAGTCAATGCAGGAGTCCGTAATCCTCACGGTACACCACCATACAACAAAATAATCAAAAATGGGGCCATCGCGATTTGAACGCGAGTCAGAAGACCCCCAGTCTCCTAGGATGGCCAGGCTACCCTATGGCCCCGCGGTGATAACATTGGCTCATATTCCATATGTATCTTGTTATTCGAAAAAATGGAGAATAGACTACAATGGGGTGGAAAAAATTCTGGTCTAAAGGCTGCTGCGCTTGAAATCCTCGACCTTCTGGATCAGCGTGTCGAGCTCATGATCGGTGATCCTCATCTTCCCTTCGATTGCATTGATCTCCGTAAGGAGCTGCCTGATCCGGACGTACATGAGGTACATGATGAACTGCTGGACTACAATTACTGTACCGAATAAAACAACCATGTAACTTTCAAATGCCATGTACTCCTTCCCGCCGGAGGTCCTCCCGGATTAATAATTACCCTCAGGAAAACGATCTTTTCCTGCAGGACATCCAGCCCCGCCCCCGTACCTCATGATCCTGTTCTGGCAGGTACAGTGTTTTCCCTCTTTTCCTATAACAGAATTTCCCTTGTCCGGCCCGATCTTCCTGCGTACGGTGGAATATTGATGCAGGGCAGGATCGTTTTAAAAAACAACATTGTGATGGTAAAAAATTTCCCGGATCCTTCAGGACGGGGAATACTTTCATATCATTGAATGAAATTGGTCAGAAATAAAAAAGATATGTATATAAGGAGCCATCGGGTATTATGAAATACAGCGGATAATGCACAGCAGGAGCCATGCGTATGTTAAAGGACAAAATCGCGGCATTTATTGAAAAAATCCGGGCTGTTGACGGGGTGACCGCATGCGCCCTGGTGTCACGTGACGGTATCATTGCCGGGAAATATTTTGATCGTGACTTTAACGAACCCTGGTTTGGTGCTCTTGCTGCGACGATCCTTGCATCTGCTGAGTCCGCGGGAAACCTCATTGGTATGAAATCTCTTGCCACGGTGTCTGTACGGGGAACAGATTCTTCTATTCTTGTGATGGGCGCCGGGGAGCATTTTCTGATTGCAGCGCTCCTCAAGGGTGATGTGCCTCAGGAAGATGCATGTCTGAGGATTCATGCCGTTGCTGCAGAGATCGGGCGGGTGATGTAAATGTATACGATTATGGTTGTGGATGACAGTCCCTTTATCGTTGATGTCTTTGTTACGATGCTCGAACGGGGGGGATATCGCACTGTTGCTGCTTATGGCGGGGAAGAATGTCTGGGAATTCTGAAGACCGTAACCCCGGACCTTATCCTCCTTGATATCATGATGGAGCCGATGGACGGCTGGGAGACTCTGGAGAAGATCAAGGAGAACCCGGCAACCAAGGACATCCCGGTGCTTATGCTCACCGCAAAGCAGCTGACCCCGGCCGAGGCCGAGGAGTACGGGATTTTCATCGAGGATTATGTCCTCAAACCCATCACCCACCGCGAGCTGTACGATGCGATCGAGCATGTGCTCGGTCGCCGGCAGACCCTCCGGACCGATATGGACCGGGCCCGGCAGTCCGGCGTTGATTTTGATATTGTCAATGAATATGCCCTGCTCTCGAAAAGTATCGATGTCAACAAGCGCCTGATGAAAATTCTCGAAACTACCTATAATTTCAACGATGCGAAAGTCCGCATCAGTGACGATATCTCCCGGGCATTGAAAAATATGGATACCAATATCAAGTTCCAGGAGGCCCGGCTCCAGCAGATCAAAGGAGAACTGGCCGGGAAGATCCAGTGATTACCCGCATCCGGTTACGTGGCAGTGTGCATAAACATTTGAATAGCATTGCATCCAAAGAATCATGATGTGGCATTGAAACCATGCTCCTGCAGGTCATGATGTATCCTGCCTGTATATCCCCGGATAATGGAGATCCCGTATGGACGCGACAATCCTGATTGTTGATGACAGCCCGTTCATCGTGGATGGACTTGCCGCTCTTCTCACCCGCAAAGGTTACACCCCGGTCTCTGCCAATGGTGGCGATGAATGCCTCTCTATTCTCAAAACCGTGACCCCGGATCTCATCCTCCTCGATATCATGATGGAACCGATGGATGGCTGGGAGACGCTGGAAAAGATCCGTGAGAACCCGGCAACCAAGGACATCCCGGTGCTCATGTTCTCGGCTAAGAAGATTACCCCTGCAGAAGCCCGGGAACACAGCGTGAATATTGATGATTTTGTCTCAAAACCGGTAAGCCCCGCACAGCTTCTCGATTCGATCCAGCGTATCTTCTCCCGCAGGAGTGAGTTGTCCGTCAAGCGGCTCGCCGCCCAGGATAAAGGCCTTGATACGGCTGTTATTGACGAATACACCGCACTCCACAAAAATACCGAGGTGGACCGGAACCTGCTTGCGGTTCTCCGGGCCTCAAGCGGGATGGATATTGCCGGCAAGGAGATTCCCCGAGAAGATTACGATGCCATCCGGGATCTCGAGGTTAAGATCTATCGCGAGGAGCGGCGGTTAAGGGAGATTGAAACCCAGCTCGAGAAAATGCCTGGTCATAATCGCGAAAACTAAAGCCGGAGAGAAATAGGGGTTAACTTTAAATATTTTTCTGGCATTGTTATAATGCTGTACATCTTGTCCCACAGGGTTCGTAGCTCAGTTCGGTAGAGCGCCTGGCTTTTAACCAGGTGGTCGGGGGTTCAAATCCCTCCGGGCCCGTTACCACGACCAATCGTGGATCTTTTGCGGTGATGCATCTGAGAGGCAATCGTTTCAATGTTAAGGGGGTTTTTCCTTGAGCACCAAACTGAATGTATTGAGCCACATAATGGTGCCGGATCACCAGCTCATGAGCGAGGAGGAGGTATCTGCACTGCTCTCCCGCTATCATATTACTACTGAACAATTACCCAAAATCTACCATGACGATCCTGCAGTAAAGGCGATCGATGCGAAAGTCGATGACGTGATACGGATTATCCGGAAGAGTCATACCGCCGGCAGGGCCGAGGCGTACCGACTTGTTATCAGGAGACCCAAAAAGTAAGGGCCGGGGTTGGTCTATCTGATTGACAGAAGCGTTTTATCGAGGGCATACTTTGCACGGGAGCATGTTGCGCGCCACCAGCTTGACTCCTTTAACTATTTCCTGACAGAAAATCTCCAGAAAGTGGTCAACGAGCAGAAGATCATCGAGACCGATATCGAGAACCGGGGCCGGAACAACGACCCGGTCTGGGTCGAGCTCGGCAACATCGAGGTGAAAAAGCCGCTCGTGCGCGAGGCGGACGGGTCGCAGGGCGAACTGTACCCAAGCGAGGCGCGCCTGCGCAATCTCACCTACGCGGCACCTATCCAGCTTGGCCTAACCCTTGTCCATGGAGAGGACCGGCAGGAGCCGATTGTCACGACTATAGGGCAGCTGCCTATCATGGTCGGCTCGGTTGCCTGCAACCTGTATGGCATGAGCGACGACGAGCGTGTCTCCCACGGGGAAGACGCGTTTGATCCGGGCGCCTATTTCATCGTGAACGGTACCGAGCGCGTGCTTATGACGCTGGAGGACCTTGCCTCCAACAAGATCATGACAGAGTTCACCGAGCGGTACAACGAGCGGATCTATGTTGCAAAGGTGTTCTCACAGTTCCGCGGCTACCGTGCGCTCGTTGTGGTCGAGCGAAACAAAAAGAACCTCCTCGAGGTCTCGTTCCCCTCGGTGGCAGGACACCTGAAGTTCGTGGACCTGATGCGGGCCCTGGGCATGACCAATGACCAGGAGGTCGTGAACGCGGTCTCGACCGATGAGGACATCCTCACCTTCATGATGCAGAACCTCGAAGAGAGCGAGTGCGACTCGGTCGAGGGCGGTGTCATGTACGTGGGCAAGAAACTTGCTCCCAACCAGACCAAGGACTACCAGAAGAAGCGCGCCGAGTTCGTGCTGGACAACTACCTGCTCCCGCACCTCAACTATGCGCTGCCCTCCACCCTTAAGGAAGGTGACGAGGGCTATGCCGAGGCCGTTGCCTCGGTCAGGCTTGCCAAGGCCCACTTCCTCGGCCGTATGGCAGAGGCCTGTTTTGACCTAGTCCTGAACAAGCGCAGGATCGATGACAAGGATCACTATTCCAACAAAAGACTCAAGCTTGCCGGCGACCTTATGGAGGACCTCTTCCGGATCTCGCTCAACCGCCTGACCCGGGATATCAAGTACCAGCTCGAGCGGGCAAGCATGCGGCACCGTGACCTTTCCATTGCTACTGCGGTCAGGGCCGATGTGCTTACCGAGCGCCTGCTCCACCCGCTTGCCACTGGTAACTGGGTGGGCGGAAGGACCGGTGTTTCCCAGCTCCTGGACCGGGTTGACCACATGGCCGTGCTCTCTCACCTGCGCCGTGTCATCTCCCCCCTCTCGCGCTCCCAGCCTCACTTCGAGGCCCGTGACCTGCACCCGACCCAGTGGGGCCGGATCTGCCCCAGTGAAACCCCTGAAGGTCCGAACTGTGGCCTGGTGAAGAACTTCGCGCAGATGGTCGAGATCAGTAAGGGTGTCAATGATGAAGAGGAGATCATGCGCATCCTGCACTCGCTCAATGTCGAACACATCCGGGGTGAGGTCCGATGAAGAAGTCACGCGTATTTGTCGACGGTGCCCTGATCGGCCTTGTCGATGACCCCAAGGTCCTTGTAGAGAACATCCGGTCCATGCGCCGGCAGGGTGCCATCTCGTCTGAGGTCAACGTCTCGCTCAAGGAGTTTAACGGCGATGTCATCCTGCTCACCGACCGGGGCCGCGCCCGCCGCCCTCTGATTGTCTTAAAGGACGGTAAAAGCCTGATCTCCGATGAGGACCTCAAAAAGCTTGCAAAGGGCGAGGTCGACTTCTCGTACTTCGTGCAGCGGGGCATGATCGAGTTCGTGGACGCCGAGGAGGAAGAAGACCTCCTTATCGCTATGAACCCTGCCGATATCACCCCGGCGCACACACACCTCGAGATCGACCCCTCGCTTATCCTTGGTATCGGCGCGGCGCATGTTCCGTTCCCGGAGCACAACGCCAGCCCGCGTGTCACGATGGGTGCAGGGATGGTCAAGCAGGCACTCGGGTTTGCCGCGGCCAACATGAAGCTCCGCCCCGATACCCGGGGCCACCTGCTCCATTATGTGCAGAAGCCGCTCACCCATACCCAGACATCAGAACTGATCGGATCGGATGACCGGCCTGCCGGGCAGAACTTCGTGGTCGCCATTCTTTCGTACGAAGGCTACAACATCGAAGATGCGCTTATCTTCAACAAGGCCTCGATTGACCGCGGCCTTGGGCGTTCGCACTTCTTCAGAACCTACGAAGGCGAAGAACGCCGGTACCCGGGTGGCCAGATCGACCGGATCGAGGTTCCTGATGAGGATGTAAGCGGAGCCCACGGCGCCGAATCCTACAAGAACCTTGACGAGGATGGTGTAATTAATCCCGAGACGATCGTTGCCGAGAAAGATGTCCTGATCGGCAAGACCTCGCCGCCCCGTTTCCTCGAAGAACCCTCCGGTGAGCTTATCGCCGTAGAGAAGCGCCGCGACACTTCGGTGACCATGCGGAGCAACGAACATGGTATCGTCGACACGGTCATCATTACCGAAGGAGAAAACAGTTCCCGACTCGTCAAGGTCCGCACCCGCGACCTCCGTGTCCCGGAGATCGGCGACAAGTTTGCGTCCCGACATGGGCAGAAAGGGGTCATTGGCCTGATTGCGAGTCAGGAAGATATGCCCTTTACCGAGAGTGGTCTCTCTCCTGATCTCGTCATCAACCCCCACGCAATCCCGAGCCGTATGACCATCGGGCACATGCTGGAGATGATCGGAGGCAAGGTCGGGTCGCTTGAAGGCCGCCGGATCAACGCGACCGCGTTTGGCGGCGAAAGCGAAGCAAATCTCCGTGCATCACTGAAGAGCCTTGGGTACTCCCACACCGGCCGCGAAGTGATGTACGACGGGATTACCGGAAAATCGTTCAAGGCCGATATTTACATCGGTGTAATCTACTACCAGAAGCTGTACCACATGGTCAGTTCCAAGATGCACGCCCGGTCCCGCGGCCCGGTGCAGGTGCTCACCCGCCAGCCGACCGAAGGACGTGCCCGTGAAGGAGGTCTCCGGTTCGGTGAAATGGAGCGTGATGTCATGATCGGTCACGGTGCCGCCATGGCCTTAAAGGAGCGGCTGCTTGACGAGTCGGACAAGGTGCAGGAATATGTCTGTGCTCACTGCGGGATGGTGGCGATGCTCGACCGCAAGCGCAACATGACCCGGTGCCTTGCCTGTGGGAATGAGACCGACATCTACCCGGTCGAGATGAGCTACGCGTTCAAGCTTCTGCTGGATGAAATGAAGAGCATGGGGATTGCACCCCGCCTGAGATTAGAGGACGTCGTATAGGAGGTGCGTCATGCCAAGCCCAAAGAGAATTGGAAAAATCGAGTTCGGCCTGCTCTCCCCCAAGGAGATCCGGGAGATGAGTGTCAGGAAGATCATCTGGGCGGATACCTATGATGATGACGGCTTCCCGTATCCCCAGGGTCTCATGGACCTCAACCTCGGGGTCATTGACCCGGGGCTCCGGTGCAAGACCTGCGACCAGAAGGCAAGTGACTGCCCGGGACATTTCGGGCACATCGAGCTTGCCAAGCCGGTCATCCATGTCGGCTATACACGGCTGATAAGAAAACTCCTGCGTGTTACCTGCCGGTCCTGTGGCCGGCTGCTCCTCTCCCCGGATGAGGTCGAAAAAGTGGTCGGGACCGACGAGGATCTTACCGGCGATCAGATCTCAGAGAAGGATGTGAAAAAGGAGCGCGTCTGCCCCCACTGCGGCGAACAACAGCTCAAAATCAACTTCGAGAAACCAACCACATTCTCGGAAGTCATGGTCGAAGATGGCAAGAAGGTAGAACATAAACTCACGCCCGCCGATATCCGCGCGCGCCTGGAAAAGATCCCGGACGAGGACCTCATCCCGCTCGGCATCAACCCGAAGGTCGCCCGGCCCGAGTGGACCATCCTGACCGTGCTCCCGGTTCCCCCCGTCACGATGCGACCGTCCATTATCCTTGAGAACGGGCAGCGGTCAGAAGATGACCTCACCCACAAGCTCGTGGACATCATTCGTATCAACCAGCGGTTCAAGGAGAACCAGGACGCCGGCGCACCCCAGCTGATCATCGAGGATCTCTGGGAACTGCTCCAGTACCACGTCACCACCTACCTCGATAATGAAGTCGCCGGCTGCCCGCCGGCCCGCCACCGCAGCGGCAGGCCGCTTAAGACCCTCTCCCAGCGACTCAAGGGAAAAGATGGCCGGTTCCGCGGTTCGCTCTCGGGTAAGCGTGTGAACTTCTCCTCCCGTACCGTCATCTCGCCCGACCCCAACTTATCCGTTATGGAAGTGGGTGTTCCGCGTGCAGTTGCAAATGAGATGACGATTCCCGTACGGGTCACCTCGTACAATATCGAAGAACTCAAGCAGATCGCGAGAAACGGCCCGCTCCGGCCCGATGTCAATGCACCCTGTGGCGCAAACTACGTTATACGGCCGGACAACCGCCGCCTCCGCCTGGGTGCGGACAACCTTGATACGGTCGCCGACATGATCGAGCCGGGCTGGACGGTCGAACGCCAGCTCCGCGATGGCGACATCGTGCTCTTTAACCGTCAGCCCTCGCTCCACCGCATGAGCATTATGGCGCACCGGATCAAGGTCATGGAAGGCCGGACCTTCCGGCTCAACCCCGCAGTCTGCCCGCCCTACAACGCCGACTTCGATGGTGATGAGATGAACCTCCACGTTCCCCAGACCGAGGAGGCTCGTGCAGAGGCATCCATCCTCTGTTCCGTGCAGGAGAACATCCTTTCGCCACGGTTCGGCGGCCCGATCATTGGAGGCATCCACGACCACATTTCGGGCATCTTCATGCTGACCCATGACATGCGCTGGTTCACCAAGGAAGAGGCGCTCTATCTGTTAAAGCCTGCCAAAATCGAGCATATGCCCCCTGCCGGCAAGGCCGACAAGGGTGTCGAGTACTGGAGCAACAAGCAGGTATTCTCGCAAATCCTCCCGACCGCGCTCAACATGGTCTTCAAGGCCAGTTCCTGTCAGAACTGCGACACCTGCAAGAAGGAACTCTGCGAACGCGATGCCTATGTACGGATCATTGAAGGCAAGCTCGAATCAGGAACCATCGACAAGAAGGCAATCGGTGCATTCGACGGGCAGATTGTCAACCGTATCATCCGGCAGTACGGCATGCGGCGAGCCGCGGAGTTCATCGACCAGGTGACCAAGCTCTCCATCCGCGGGATCATGATTGACGGGTTCTCGTTTGGTATCGATGACGAAGACCTCTCCAAGACCGAGTACGGCCAGATCGATGATGTGCTGAATAATGCCGCACTCGATGTCTCCCGCAGGATCAAGATTTACGAGGACGGACAGCTCGAACCGATGCCCGGGCGTACTGTCGAGGAAACCCTTGAGATGCAGATCATGCAGGTTCTCGGGAAAGCCCGTGACCAGACCGGTCAGATTGCAGGCCGGCACCTTGGTCTCGGGAACAGCGCTGTCGTGATGGCAGTCTCCGGTGCCCGTGGTTCGATGCTGAACCTGACCCAGATGGCAGGTTGTATCGGCCAGCAATCGGTGCGTGGAGAACGTATCGTCCGTGGGTATGATGACCGTACCCTCCCGCACTTTAAACGGGGTGACCGGGGTGCTGATGCACATGGATTTATCGCGCACAGCTACAAGGGCGGCCTCAACCCGACTGAGTTCTTCTTCCATGCAATCGGTGGCCGTGAAGGTCTCGTGGATACGGCAGTCCGTACATCCCAGAGCGGGTACCTCCAGCGCCGGATGATCAATGCGCTGCAGGACCTCAAGGTTGCCTACGATGGCACGGTCAGGACCACAGGCGGCCGGATCATCCAGTTCCAGTACGGCGAGGACAGCACCGACCCCACCAAGAGTGCATTTGGTGACCCGGTCGATGTCAAAGGTATCGTCGAAGCAGTGCTCAAAGAGGAGGTCTGAAGATCATGGTTGCTGACAAATACGACAAGAAGATTGAGGCAGCCGATCTTCCCCAGAAGACCAAGGACCAGCTGCGCACCTTCCTTGAGAACAAGGATATCACTGATGCACAGTTCAAGGAGGTCCTCGAACGGGTCGTCAAAGAGTACCTCTCCACCCGTATCGAAGCCTGTGAGGCGGTCGGTGTGATCGCTGCTCAGTCGATCGGGGAACCAGGCACGCAGATGACGATGCGTACCTTCCACTATGCCGGTGTCGCTGAAATCAACGTAACGCTGGGCCTGCCCCGGCTCATCGAGATTATGGATGCACGAAAAGAGCCCAGCACCCCGACCATGACCGTCTACCTCGAACCCGAGTACGGCATTGACCGGGACAGGGCGCGTGAGGTCAGCTGGCAGATCGAGGCGGCACCGCTCCATGAGTTCGGGGACATCACCACCGACATGGAGAACATGCAGGTCGTCGTTCACCTCAACATCAAGGTCTGCGAAAAGCGCAAGATCTCCCCTTCGGAGATCATGGACGTGGCGCCCAAGAAGATCCGCGACCGCCGTCACTACCGCGACTTTGAGCATGACATCGATGAGGCCAAGGCCACCCTCACCTTTACACCGAAGGACCGGGAGAGCTACCAGAACCTCTTCCAGCTGGCCGAACATGTGCGCAATGTTATCGTGCAGGGCATTGACGACATCCTCCGTGTCGTCGTGAGGAAGGAGACCGGGGAGTATATACTTTATACTGAAGGATCCAACCTAAAAGATGTCTTTGACGTTGCTGGTGTGGACACCACACGGACCCGCACCAACAACATCAGTGAGATCGCCCAGGTACTCGGTATCGAGGCGGCCCGGAATGCGATCATCCACGAAGCGCAGTCTACCCTCAACGAGCAGGGTATCCTCGTGGATGTCCGTCACATCATGCTCGTTGCGGATATGATGTGCATGGAAGGCGAGGTCAAGCAGATCGGCCGTCACGGTATTGCCGGCGAGAAGGAGAGTGTGCTCTCCCGCGCCGCATTCGAAGTGACCGTCAACCACCTGCTGGATGCCGCAGTCGCAAACGAGACCGATGAACTGAGCGGTGTCACCGAGAATGTTATCGTCGGCCAGCCCATTCAGCTGGGCACCGGCGATGTCAGGCTCGTAGCAGTCGCCAAACAGCGTGATAACTAAAGACCACTTAAAAAAACCAACCCCCTTTCAAGGAGAATTGCAGATGGATTTTAATGCTTCATTGAGAAGAGCGATCAAGACCGGAAATGTTATTCTCGGTCAGAACAACACGGAAAAATGCATAAAAGAGGGCAAAGCCCAGATGGTTGTCGTTGCGGCAAACTGCCCGGAGAACTTTAAAAAACAGCTTGGCTCGTACGAAAACCTCTTTATCCACACGTTTGAGGGCTCAAGCGTGGCGCTCGGCAAGGCCTGCGGTAAGCCGTTCATGGTGAGCACCCTTGCGATCGTCAGCCCCGGCGAGTCAGATATTCTCTCCTTAAAGAGGACGGCATGATATGGTCGAAGTCAAACTGACCGAAGACTGCATGCGCCTGATCTCCCAGTTCGAGTCGCTGACCGGCGCGGGAAGCCGCGACTGTGTTATTGATGACCGGAACGAGAGGCTCATCTTTGTCGTCAACCCCGGGGACATGGGGCTTGCGATCGGCAAAAAGGGAGCCTCCATCAAGAAGGCATCCGAAGTGATGGGCAAGAAGATCGAGGTGGTGGAATACAACAGCAACCCTGAACAGTTCTTAAAGAACTGTTTCCTTCCCGCACAGGTCACCAGCATTGTCTTTACCGGAGAACCCGGTGCACAGGCAGCCACTGTCGAGGTCCGCGACGAGGACCGGGGTATTGCGATCGGTAAGGACGGTAAAAACATCTTCAAGGCAAAGAAACTAGCCCTGCGGCAGCACAATATCGTTGATGTGCAGATCCTCCAGAAACCGGTGGATGGCGCACCAGATCCTGCCGAGCAGTAATCTTTTTTTCCCTTTCCGCGTTTTTAGCGCAGGGTTAACCCTTTTAATCTGGCAGAGTCCGCACCTGTATCGAGCCCGCGCTCCTGAGAATTCATCTCCAGAGTACTATGGTAAAAACGGATGACGGGCTTGGAGGGATTTGAACCCTCGACATCCGGGTTAGAAGCCCGGCGCTATGTCCAGGCTAAGCCACAAGCCCTCGCAGTGCCTCTTATGTTCGTTTTCCGGGCTAATTAATCTGCGTTCTCTCCAAAGCCCTAGGGGCCGTTTTGGCCGTACCATGCCACCCATAAGGATGGAGATCTATGGGGGGAAATAAGGAGAACTCTATCCGGCCATCAGCCGGCATGGTAACACGACGACTTGAGCACTTCTACCGCGGTCGGGGAATAGATCTTCTCCCGGAAGACCTCGCGGACCACAGAAGAGAAGCAGTACTTCACCTGTACCCGGGCAGACATCCGTTCCCTCTCCTCATAATAGTTCCCCTGGGAGTACTCCACAATCCGCTTCATGGAGATGGCAGACGAGAGGAGATCTACGCAGATACCCGAATCTCCCGGTCCCAGGTCTTCCGCATCGGTGGAGGTCAGGAAGATCTGGACATCCGGCCCGGGCTCAACGTTTGCTATGGTCACGATATTCTGGGTGCTCTGGATCTCGATGGTGCGCGGTCGTCCTGACCGGAGGTCACGGATCAGGTCTGGCGAAATTCCGGTTAATGCAGCACACTTCATGACAGGTCACCCGTACATTGGCAGATCTTTTTTGGGCGTTGTATCATCAGCGGACTGCTGGACCTCTTCGGAGATCCGATGCATGCTCTGCTCGATCTCCTCGGCCTGTTCAAGGAGCGGCTTGACATCCAACCCGAGGTTGTACATCTTGTTGAGCACCTCGATGGTGGCCGCGGAGGACCTGGGATCGGGCGCATTCACGGTCTCGCCCAGGAGGCCGTACCCGGGAATGTTCCGGATCTTGCAGCCCGTCAGGATGCTGGAGGCGATCCCCGAGATGCTCCCGATGGGGAGGATCAGCGTGTGATCCTGGATTCTCGTTAATGCCTCGGTTGTTGTCGCCACGCCAAAGACCCTTTTTTCCGGTTCGTTGGTGACAATCCCGGCAATGGTGAGCACTTCCTTTGGCCTGAGGGGGGCCAGCCAGTCGAGGATGCCGGTGGAGATCTCGTAGCAGATCATGGGGTGGATGGGGATATCGGCAACGATGGCGGCGATATCCTTTTTCATATACAGCCTGACGGGATCGTTGACCACGCCCTTGTTCATCATGGCAAGCGGGGGGAAGTACCGGGAGGTCATGGTGCCCACGAGATCGAACTCGAGCTGGTCGACCATGTACTGGAGGGCAATCGTACCGACAAGCCCGCTCCCGGGGAACCCCATCAGTACCGCGGTGCCTTCTCCGGGCGGCGGGTTGGCATAGATTGTGAGGTCCTGCGATGCGTTTGTCGTCATTAAGTTAACATACACGCACTACCTAAAAAAGTAGTATGCAGGAGTACCCCATCAAGCGAGGCCTCACCAAAGATCTCGAACAACGCGTTGCCGCAGAGCTCAAAACCTGTTTCGGGGTCGAGCCGGAGAAGACCGGAAATGCATACCGGATCCGGTACGGTGCCTTAAAAAGACTGGAGGCAATCCCCGGCGCCGGAGGGAAAACCTTACGGATTGACACCGAATCCGACATCTCGGTGAACGATGAAGTGATTATCGATACCAACAAGCGTTTCAGGAAGTTCCTGGATGCGGTTACCGGTTTTTCCACCAAGGAGCGGGTGAAGCGGGCAAAGAGTGTAGAAGGAGAATAAGCCTCCACTCCGCGCACTTTTTTGCTTCCTGTATGTTCGGGGCGGCTCGTTACCGGTTTCCATGGTCTCTTTTGTCTGCGATCACTGTGGGAAGTGCTGCACAAGCATTGGCGCGTACATTAAAATCGAGCGCCAGCTCTCGGAGCAGGACTATTACTGCAAGAATACGATTACCGGCGAGGTCTTCCCGGTGCACGTGGCACCGGAGTTCGCGGAAGAGATCGATGAAGACTTCGCATCAGGTTCCGCCGCCTCCCGGCCGGGCTGTATCTTCCAGCGCCGGAACCCGAACGGCCCCGGGCAGGTCTGCGCTATTTACCCCACCCGGCCCCGGCTCTGTCGGGAGTTCCGGTGCTACCACATGGTGATCTTTAATCCCATGGGGCAGTCTGTGGGCCGGATGGTGGGGCGGACGGATATCCAGACCTCGGATCCTGTGCTTGCACGTCTATGGAATGAAGAAGTCAAACCCCAGCCCGGCCCGGCAACTCCCTGCAGCGATCCTGCGTGGGTAAGCCGGGTTTGTACGATCCTTGCCGGGCATGGGTACAGAGGGGAGATGGTGGAAGGCGGGAATCGGTGATGGCGCGATAGGTGATCTCTTTTAACGGAGACCGAGGGATTTTCCTGACTATACTCCCTCGCCACCACCGCCTCCCTCTTCGCGCTCCATTTTTGAGGGAAGTAAGTGCCGGAAAAAGTTTCCAGCAACCCCCTTGCCCTGCCGTGCCCCATGAAGGGCCCTGAGGCGGAGAGCCCTCGTTCTGTTTTATGCGCGATCAACTGATGTATCTTCTAAAGCACACACCCGTTGTAAAAAATAAGAAAAGAATCTTACTCGATCACGATCGCCGGCTTGAACGGCAGTGCCGTGGCCCCCTTGGTATGACCACTCGACTCCGCATCAGCGATGTGGACCGGGACTCCAAACTCATGTTCGAGGAATGCCTGGGCCGATTCGAAGACTGCCCGCTCATTCACAGATTCCTGTGCAAGAGGGGCGACCACATGCGGGGGCAGGCGGTGGATGAGCGTGGTGCACTGCTTGGCTGCATCGGTGGCCTCCTTGCCCCGCTTCTTCATGTTCTCATCCTTCATGATCTCCTTGAGCACCGTGTTCCGGTCGCTGGACTTTGCGATGGTCTTGAAGACCTCGTGCTTCCATTCGGGTGCAAGCACAATGGTGATGGACTTGGGTGTGATCTGGATGAGTTTCTTAATGGACTCGACATCTTCCACGGTACGGGCAAGGAGTTCTTCCGCAAGCTCGATCCGGGTGTTGACCAGGTTCTTATCCGCCACCGGCCAATCTGCAAATGAGACAAGATCTTTGTTGCCGAGCTCCTTCCAGAGGTGCTCTGAGGTGAAGGGGATAAAAGGTGCAAGGAGCCGGGTCCAGACCGAACAGAGGGTGGTCAGATCCCTGCTGCCATCGCAGTTCCCGGGCAGCCGGCGCCGGTACCACTTCAGGTCGGTCTCGATCCCAAACGATGCTTCCTGGAGCGCCTGCCGGGTCTGGAAGTTCTCGAGCGCCGCAGTCATCTTGGCAATGTGTTCCTGGAGCCGGCTGATCAACCAGCGGTCGATATCCTGCGGCTCACCGCCCGTGTCCTTGATCTCCATAACGGTCGAGTAGAACCGCTCGATCTGCTTTTTCGTGGAGAGGACGAGCTCGTTTCTCCAGTCAAAGTCCTGCCAGGGTTCGGCGCTGCCGGTCAAAAACATCCGGACCGTGTCGGCCCCGAACTCGCTCACGGCATCTTCGAGCAGGAAGACGTTGCCCTTCGAGGAAGACATCTTGGCGCCATTCAGGAGACCCATGCCGAATACGACCATCCCTTTCGGGAGTTTGTCCTTGGGGAAAATCGTGACATGGTGGAAGATCTGGAAGGTGAGGTGGTTGCTGATCAGGTCCTTTGCCGAGAACCGGTAGTCATACGGGTACCAGTACAGGAACTCCTCCCTCATCGCGTCCAGCTTCTTCTTTTCGGGAAGGTCGGGCGACTTCTTCCCGAGGAATATATAATCGAAGACTGCCGGGGTGAGGAGCTTGGGATCAATCTCGCGGATCTTGTGGGCGATCGTGTAATACGCCATGTAGACTGTCGAGTCGGAGAGCGGCTCGATCAGCTGGGCCGGGTCCCACGGGAACCGGGTGCCCAGTCCCACGCGCCGGGTGCAGGCCCAGTCCTTGAGCCAGCCCACGGTCCGGTCGAATTCGGCCCGGACCTCGGGCGGGACGAGCGCCATATCATTGATGTGAGCTCCGGTCTGCTCCTTCCACGCGGGATCGCTGTACTTCAGGAACCACTGGTCGTGGAGGATCTTGACCTTGACCTTGTTCCCGCACCGGCAGACAACAGGCCGCTGGTCGAACTCGTACATAACGACCGAGCTGTACTTCTCGCACATCTCCTGCGCGACATCCTCCCGGGCAACCCGGACCGGTTTCCCGCCGTACTTCTCGAAGAGTTTTCCTTTTGAAAACTCCGCGGAGTAGATCTCCTGGGTAAGAGCATCCATCCGGCTGTCCATCTGGTGCCGGATGCCGGCTTTTTCCACTGCGTCCTGGGCAGGGACTTCGCCATAGCCCTCGACCTTGATCAACGGGATCGGCTTTATCTGGGTATATTTTCCCTGCTGCTGGAGGTCGCGGAGCGCGATATAATCAAACGGGGCATGGGCAGGCACGCTCATGACCATGCCGGTCGCCATATCGGGGTCCACGAAATCAGCCGGGAGGATCGGGACAGTGCCGCAGAGCGGGTGGGTGACGGTCTTGTCGATGAGGTCCTTTCCGGGGATCTCCTCTTTTACCTCTACGGTGTGGTCCTGCAGCATCAGTTTTTCTGCGGCTTCTTTCGAGACGATCCATGGCTTCCCATCGATGACAGCCCGGACATAGGTCACGTTCGGGTTCGCCCAGAGATTGGTGACCCCGTGAATGGTCTCGGGCCGGAGGGTAGCGGTGGGGATAAAAGCATCGCCGTAGTGGAACATGACGAGCGTGAACTTGATCACCTCGGCCTTGTCCCCTTCGAGTAAATCGTGGTCCCCGACCGGGTTCTCGTCAACCGTGCAGTACCGGACCGGGTGGGCCCCCTTGATCACGTGGCCGGCCTCGTACAGGTGCTTCCATTGCCACTCGACGAATTTGCTGTAGGTCGGGTCAACCGTGATGAAGCGCCGGCGCCAGTCGATCGAGAGACCGCAGGAGGTCATCACGCGCTGGTACTCGGCCGCAAAGTGCTTGACAATGGTCAGCGGGTCAGTAAACTCTGCGAGTACGTCCTGCGGGACCTTGTACAGGTCGCGGTACAGATGGACCGTTTTCGGATCGTTTCTGGCAATTCTTTTCGAGATCCCGACCACCGGTGCTCCCGTGACGTGGAATGCCATGGGGAAAAGTACCTGTCTGCCCCGCATCCGCCAGAACCGTGCGATCACATCGGGAGCGATGTAGGTACGCCCGTGGCCGACGTGCATGGCACCGCTCGGGTACGGGAATGCGACCGTTATGTAAAACTTTTCGCGATCAGAGGGGTTGGACTCGAACGCCCGTGACCACCGCTCGTGTGCATCCTTTTCGAATGTGCCCAGATCAAATTCGCTCAAAACCCTTCACCTTCTTCTCCAATTATGGGTCGTGCTTCGTTAAATTCCTCCGGTTATACCGGCCGGAGCCTGATTGTCTCGTTGTTCTGGTAGCGCCGGAGCATCTCCTGCGCAATGCTTGAGTTCTTCGCAAGGCTGATCTCGCCTGTATCGTTCACTGTTGCGGTGAAGAGGTACTCCTTGCCGGCAAAGACGTCCACGATCTTACCGCTCTGGTCCGGGGCGATAATCACGAGTTGTTTCTTATCGGTCTGGATCTTGATCCCGCCGCCCAGTGAGATCTCACCTTCGGGCTTTGCTGCCGGCTGGGCGTGCTGGCGTTCGAGGTCGGACCGGGGCTTGATATCGATCCCTATCCCGATCTTGTTGACGATGGCTGAGACATTCTTGCCGCCTTTGCCGATCGCCGCCGGGACATCCTTGTCGTCTATGTACACCACAGCCTTGGTGTCACTGATCATCTCGACATCCACCGCACCGTCCGTGTACCGCCCGATCTCGCGCTGGATCTCCTTCTCGTTGAGTTTCCAGCCGGGCCGTTCTTCTGCCTGCGCCCGGGGGGTTACATCGGGGATGGAGGCAAGGGAACTGCCGGGTTTTCCCGCCGGAAGGCCCGGCTGGCCGCTCTGGGCCGGCACGGCCTTTGCCGTGGGTGCGGGGGCTGCTGCCGGGGTACCGGGGATGACCGGCATGACGATGGTCTGGCCGTCGTACCGGAAGACATCGAGCACGAGGGTGCCGGTCTCGATATCGGTCACGGTGGTCACGGGCTGGATATGCATCTCGCTTCCCATGCCCTCTGGGACCTTGATGGTGAACCCGACATCGTAGACCCTGGTGACCACGCCCTTTTCCAGGAACACGATCGTGTTGATGATCTGCGAGAGGACCGAGAAGTCCTCGCGGTCGGAGAAGCGCTGGAGCGCGTCCTGGACGCTGTTCGCGTGGATCACGCCGACCATGCCGAGACCCGCAAGCCGCATGTCGGCAAAGACCGAGAAGTCCTCGCTCTTGCGCAGCTCATCGAAGATCACGAAGTCCGGGCGGACCAGCATGAGAACGTCGGCTGTATTGGACATGCTCCCGTCAAGCATCGTGTACTGGGTGATCTGGTCAGGCACCTGGAGTTCACGGGGCGCTTCCATGGTCTTGACCACAAATCCGCTATCAGAGAGGTACGTTGCAACGCTCTGGGCAAGTGTGGTCTTTCCGGCGCCGGGGGAACCGGCGATGATAAGGCCACGGCGGTCAGAGATAATCCTCTTCTTGATGAGATCCGCCTTTGCGTAGGTATCCAGCGTTACGTCCACGATGGGCCGGACGGCGGTGATCTCCATACCGTCCGAGAAGGGTCTCCGTGCGATCGCGATCCGCATGGAACCGATCTGGACAACGGTGATGCCCCGTTTTTCGACCTCGATAAACCCGTCCGGGTCACGTTTTGCCCGTTCGAGGATCTCCTGGGCAAGGTTACGGAGCTCGTACTCGCTCACCGGCTGGTCACGGATTTTGACCAGTTTCATGTCATTGATCGTCCCCTTCTTTGCGGACGGGGGAACCCGCTCCTTGAGGTATACGGCAATGGTATGTTCGTCAAAGAACTGGTCGATCCCGAGCGGGACAAAATCAGTAATCTGTGGTTTGAGGTAGATGACATCGAGCCCTTTTGCCCGTGCCACCTCTGCCTGCACATTGTCGCTGGTAATGAACCGTGCAGCATTCTCGATGGCGATGCCCCTGATCATCGAATCGATCTCTCCGCCGCTTGCGAGCTTGACCTGCTCGAGTGAAGGGCGGACACCGGAGAATTTGAGTTCTATCGTTTTTTCCTCGGCCATCCTGCAGAGTGACTGGAGTTCGCTGAGGCCCGAGAACCCTATTTCCCGTCCGTTGTTCGCCTGGGCCTCGAGTTCCGCGATGACCGCTTCGGGGACGATTATTGTTGCTCCTTTATATTCACCGGCTTTTATCATCGATGTTATGCGCCCGTCAATAAGGACGCTCGTATCTGGTACCAGTATCATAAAATATTGCTCCTCTCATATGGTATGCTCTTGTATTTGATGCAACGATGGATCAGATCGTTGATACGGATACTATGAGGCGTTGGGGTTTATAAGGGGTTCGGGGGAGAAAGAGTAAAGAAAAAGTACAGCGGGGGCACTCAATGTATCCTGTCATCTTCACGGTTTTGGGCTCCCTGACCCACATCTTAAAGAAAATGCGACTCTACGGGATAGGAGGGATATTTCCCTGCGCATCGTTCCCGCTAAAAGATGTCTGTACACTTTGTACCTATGCGACCCCTTACCTCTCCTCCACAAATTTCCGTACATAATCAGCATGGACGACCATATCCACAATATCCGGTTTTCACGTCATAAAATTTCAGGGAACCCGGCTATTGATTTTGGCAGAACCGGCAGGGTCGTATGCAACCATTTTACAGTTTGTACCAATGTGACCCCCTCCCTACCCGATCAAAACCAGCTACAAAATTATGTCATTTTTATGACGATAAATTCCGGCAAAACCGGGTAAAATGCCATGTGGGGGTCACACGATCCAAAAGTGATCGGGTCGCCGTATATGGGGGGTGGGCGCAGGGTACACTGCTTCTTGCCGGGCCCTGGCCGGGTGTAGCAGTTCCCGGTATGGACTTTGTGCCGGAAGGGGTAATGGGGTTTCATGAGCATGTCCAAAAAGTAAACTGCAAATTTTTTTTCACTTATCGCCAGTGTTAAGATCAAAAAGGGAGAAAACACCTTCATACAACCCTCAGGAGGTGAGCGGAAATGTTTGATTGGTCTGTATTCCTAAACATTATCATCGCGATTCTCCAGGCGATCGTCCACGTCCTGCCCGCCACATAATGCGGTCGTGCGGGATTGCAGGGATCGGGAAGGGCAGTCGGCCCGTCCCGGGGGAATCAACATTCCGGTATACCGGACGATTCCCCCACCTGCAGGCCTATTATTTCTCCTTTTTTTGTCACCCGGGCTGGAGCCGGTACCGAATTATCATTCTTTTGTCGGAATAAAAAAGAAAATTCAATAAGCAGGGCCGATCAACCGATCTACGCTTCAGGCCCATGGCTGTAGTCTGGGGTGATGGTCTCGTATTCCGTGCCCTGTGTGTCCCTTTGTGGGACCGGACTGTTGCAGGAAGAGGAGGTGATGGCGAATGGCAGTAAAACGGTGTCCCCGGTGCAGGACAGATAACCCGGCGATCTACGATCACTGCATGAACTGCGGTGCGCCACTGCCTGCCATTCCGGAGCCGCAGGGATTCCGGCCCTATATCGCCCCTGTGGTCGTTGTGGCTATTGTGATCCTGGTGACGGTCTTTATTCTTGTCCCGGCTATCCACTACTCCATGGCAGGCGGGCAGATCCTCTCAACTGCCATCAGCGGCGTCACTGCCACGCCAACCCCGATTCCTCGCTACCCACTCGATCAGCCTGCCCGCGTTGGTGACCTCCAGCTCACGGTCACCGACGCCCGCCCCGGGATTAACCAGTTCAACAGCCAGCGGTTCTATACCGTTACGGTCTCGATCCAGAATTTTAACGCTACGGATATCTATACCCTCTCCGCAACAGACTTCATCCTCACCGATGCCAGCGGGACGTATTATAGTCCGCTGGGTATCCAGTCCAAGACCACCTACGATGCACTCCCCGGCACAAACCGTCTTGCAGATCTGGTCTACATTGTCCCGCTGAACGTCACCGACATGCGGCTGCTTTACACGTTTCCCGTTGCCACCGCTGCGCCCGGGCTGGGCAGGACCGAAGTTGCGTTTGTCCTGTAAGGCAGTCTCCCTGCTTGCGTTCGGCAGCGTTCTATTCCCATCCGCGGTGCAGAGGCAGGGCTGGCTCCAATAGCCCTCATGCCCAACCATGAACCTTTATTATCCGGTAACAAACCTTACTCCATGCATGTCCGATCCGGTCAGGCAGCACTGGCCGCAGGCGCTCTCCTCCTCTTCGTAGCGCTCATATTTGCTGCCGGCTGCTCCGGTCCGTCCCCGGGTTCGGTGCCTCCAACACCGCTCTACACCCCGCAAACGACCATCCTGATCAATGGCGGGGGCGTCAACCCCCAGATCATGGTGATCGACAAGGGAGTGACGGTCACGTGGCTCAACCTGGATATGGGCATTCATACCGTCACCTCCGATCCCGGCGATCCCGACTCCTTTACAACGCCCCCTCTCACCAATAACCACCGGTATCAGTTCACCTTTACCCTCCCCGGCACATACAGTTACCACTGCACGGACAATCCGGCGATCAAAGGAACGGTCATTGTCCGGTCCTGATCCGTTTGCGAAAAAAGATGGTGTTCCCGGATCAGAATCCGGGGGAACTAATGAGGGGGGATTTGCTCTTTTCCTAGCTCTCTGCTTACTTGATCTCGATCCGTTCGCCGGTCTCCATGTACTGGACATTCTCGGCCATCTTGCAGGCATGATCGGCGCAGCGCTCCAGGTACCGGGCGATAATAATGTAATACGTGGCCTGGGTGATGGTCTTGGGATTCTCCATCATGTAGGTGATCGCCTCGCGGAAGATGGAGTGGCGCAGGGCGTCAATGGCATCGTCCCGGGCTGAAAAACCATCCAGTTTCCTTGTGTTTTCTGTCTCGTAGGCAGTGATCGCATCCTCAATCATCGCAAGCACATACTCCGACATAAGGGGGATGCTCATCATGTTGGCGATATGGGGTTTCCCGGAGATCTCGTGGACAATCTTTGCGGTGGACTTGCCATACCTGCCGATCCGTTCTGATGCCGCGATGATCTTGAGCGAGCAGACGATCATCCGCATGTCCTTTGCCACGGGCTGGTTTAAGGCGATCAACTGGTAGCAGTTCTCCTCAAGGGCCACGGTCTTTTCCCGGAGCTGGTCCTTGCGTGCAAGAACCGTGGCCGCGAGCGCGGCATCCTGGTTGATGAACGCCTCCTGCGAATCCTGCAGCATCGAGAAGGCAAACCGGGCCATGGCCGTGACCGCTTTTTTGAGGTCCTTGAGTTCTGTGTGGAATTTGTCAGTCATGGTTCCCCTCACCCGAACCGCCCGGTGATATAGTTCTCTGTCAGGTCTTCGTTCGGGTGCTCGAAGATCGTGGTCGTTTTGTCGAACTCGATGAGCTTGCCCAGGTACATGAAACCGGTGTAATCGCTGACCCGGGCTGCCTGTTGCATGTTGTGGGTTACGATGATGACGGTATACTCCTCCTTGAGCATCTCGATAAGGTTCTCGATCTTGGCTGTAGCGATCGGGTCGAGGGCAGAGCAGGGCTCGTCCATGAGGATCACCTCCGGTCCCACGGCCAGGGTCCGGGCAATGCAGAGGCGCTGCTGCTGGCCGCCCGAGAGGCCAAGGGCGAAATCATTGAGCCGGTCCCGGACCTCGTCCCAGAGCGCTGCGTGGCGCAGGCTCCTCTCCACGATCGCGTCCAGTTCCTTCCTGTCGTTGATCCCGTGGACACGGGGGCCGTAAGCAACGTTTTCGTAGACCGATTTGGGGAAGGGGTTGGGCCGCTGGAAAACCATCCCGACCCGTTTTCTCAAGGCCACGACGTCCATCCCGTTGCAGAGCATGTCCTCGCTGTCGAGGAGGAGCTTGCCGGAAATCTTTACGTGGCTGATCAGGTCGTTCATCCGGTTGAAGCACCGGAGCAGCGTGGACTTCCCGCACCCGGAGGGACCGATCAGCGCGGTGGTCTTCTTCTTTTCAATCTCCATGGTGATGTCCTGGAGAGCATGTTTCTCGTTATACCAGAGGTTGAGGTTTTTGGTTGCAATAACACTTGAAGCGGACATGGATTATCCCCGTGCCTTTTTTGCATAGTGGTTCCGGATCAGGATCGCGACGGCGTAGAATGCCACGACCAGCATCAGGAGGACGAGCGCTGTCCCGTACTTGTTGGTCGAGGAGCCCGGGACATTGGTTGAGAGAATGAAGAGGTGATAGGGCAGCGCCATCACCGGCTGGAAGAGCGATGTCGGTAAAAAGCGGGTCGAGAAGACGACCGCGGTGAACATGATAGGGGCAGTCTCGCCGGCGGCCCGGCCAATCGAGAGGATCGCACCGGTCACGATCCCCGGGACCGCGGGAGGGATGACTACGTTTCTGATCGTCTGCCATTTCGTGGCACCGAGCGCGAGACTGCCTTCCCGCAGGGATTGCGGGATATTCTTGAGTGCCTCCTCTGTGGTACGGATCACGGTAGGAAGTACCATCAGTGCAAGGGTGATCATCCCGGCAAGAAGCGATACGCCAACGTCAAAGAAGAGGACCAGGAATGCAAAGCCAAAGAGGCCAAAGACGATCGAGGGCGTACCGTTAAGGAGATCGACACCGGTCCGGATGAGTTTCGTGATCCGTCCCTCCTTGGTGTATTCCACGAGGTAGACTGCCGCCCCGACACCGAGCGGGAGCGCTATCAGGATCGCACCGGTCACCAGGTACAGGGTTCCTACGATTGCCGGGAAGATCCCGCCGCCCCTGCCGAGATCGGTGGGGCCCTGTGTCAGGAAATTCCATGATATCGCCGGCAGGCCGTTGATGATAATATACCCGAGGATGATCGCAAGAATGGCCAGGACCGCAACAGTTGCCGCGGCGACCAGGGAAAAAGCAACAATCTCGGTATGACGCCGGGAGATCCGGTCCCTGAGGTAATGCCAGGTAACGACGGCAAGGACCATAAGAAGCGTCACCTGCCAGAGCCCGATGGCAAGGAAGAGGAGCGCAATAAGGGCAAAAATAATGAGCCGGAGGTGGGGGAGGATCTTCTCCTTAACCGGGGCAAGGACCGGAAGGGGGAGCCAGGATTGTTTCGCCCGGCCGGCCGTTCTGCCGTCCCGGAGATGGGAGAGGATGGCCACTGCGCTCAGGTTGATGATGAGCGTAATTAGGAGGAGCACAACCGCAACACCAAAGAGCGCATGATAGTGCTCGCTTCCGACGGCCACATCACCCATCTCTATCCCGAGGGTACCGGTCAGGGTGCGGATGGGCGAGAGGACGTTCCAGATGGGACTGGGGATGATGGCGGCATTTCCTGTCACCATGATCACGGCCATGGTTTCACCGATGGCACGACCAATCCCAAGAATAATCGCTGCCGCAATTCCCGAAAGGGCTGCCGGGACGATCACCCTGCTGATGGTCTGCCAGCGGGTCGCTCCCGTTGCAAGCGAACCTTCCCGGAACTCTTGGGGAACCGAACTGATCGCATCTTCGGAGACGCTGATGATGGTGGGAAGCGCCATGATCCCCAGCAGGATCGACCCGGCAAGCCAGGTCTGGCCGCTGGGGATGTTGAAGGTGACACGGATGAAGGTACTGAGGACGATCATCCCGAAGAACCCGTACACGACCGAAGGAATGCCGGCCAGCAGTTCGGTGGCAGGCTTGAGGAGGTTCTTTACGCGGGGGGAGGCGAGTTCAGAGATGTATATGGCACAGCCCAGGGAAAGCGGAACGGCAAAGACCATGGCTCCAAGAGTCACGAGGATCGTGCCGAGGATGAGTGCGGCAATCCCGTAACTGGGCACGGATGCAGCAGGTGCCCAGATCGTCCCGAAGAGGAAGTTGAATACTCCTACGGTCTCGAAGATCGAATAGCCGTCCCGGAACAAGAAGAGCAGGATGAATGCTACGACGATAACTGCAAAGAATGCTGTGACGAAGAATACGGATCTGACGAATCTCTCCCTGATGCGGGAGACTACGGCGGTGTTTCCCGGGAGATTTCCGACAGGTTTTTCTCTTTCTGTAATGGTTTGTCACCTCTCCACGTTACGTAAAAAAGGGGAGTTAGGGGATTTTGTCCTCAGTTCAGGGAAGAGCGACGTATCCCTGCGCAACGACGATCTGCTGGCCCTGTGGGCTGAGGAGGAAGTTGAGGTAATCCTGGGCAAGACCGGTGGGCTGGCCGTTGGTGATCATGTAGAGGTCACGGTGAATCGGGTAGGTCTTGTCCTTGACGGTTGCAACGCTCGGGGCGATGACGTGGCCGTTCGGGGTTATGATCGGTACAGCCTTGACATCTGAAGTGAGGTATCCGATAGAGATATACCCGATGGCACCCGGGGTTTGGGCGACTTCCTGCAGGACCGCCCCGTTCGAGTTGTCCTCATGCATGGACAGGGTGTCGTTGGTGTTAATCATGACAACCTGGTCAAAGTAAGTCCGGGTTCCGGAGGAGCTGTCGCGGCCGACAACCACGATCTGGTTGTTGGAGTTGGCTACACCTGCACCGGGGATGGATGACCAGGAGGTAACACTTCCGTTGTAGATCGATTTGACCTGGTCAAGGGAGATGTCCTGGATCGAGTTTGCCGGGTTGACGATGATTGCGATACCGTCATGGGCAATCGTGATGATGTTCATCTTGGGGTCCTGAGCCTGCTGGGCTGCAGTGACCGCGGCCGAACTCATACCGATATCCACTTTGTTGTTGATGATGGCCTGGACACCGACACCGGAGCCGCCTCCGGATACCTGGATGTTTACCTCCGGATGGTTCTGCATGTAGGCATCAGCGACTGCCTGCGCAATGGGCAGGACAGTGGTCGAGCCGGTCAGAGTAAGTGTCTGGCCGGAGGAAGCTGCTGCACTTGTAGCCTGGGTTGCCGTGGCAGTGACCGCAGCCGGGGGTGCGGCAGGTGCCGCTGTGGCAGCTGCCGTTACCGGGGCAGTGGCAGGAACTGAATTTGTTGATCCGTTGCTGGTACAACCGGCAACAAGGAGCGATACGAGAAGCAGTGCCGCGAGGCATGCCGTCACCAAGAGATATGAACTCCGTTGGGCTTTCATGGTGTTCGTTCAAGAGATTATCCCGGGCTCATATACAGTTTTTCGACATAGACTATACGAATATATATGTGTATATTGTAGGAATAGAGAGTAGTGTATACATCATAGTTCTCTGGTGGGCGGGGAACAGCATCCGGGTCCCGGTATCAACCGGGCGCTCATTAATCATGAGGAACCAGGTACGCCGCATACCGCCGGCCAAACCGGGATGGTAACGTTACCCTGAGGAGAGGATACCTTTTTTCCTGTCATCCAGCTTATTCCCGGTTTGTGCAGGTACAGGCAGAATCACACTGGGTGCAACCTTCACCGCATGGCTCGATATGTATCGTCACCTTTGCCCGGGGGTACTCCACGAGCAGATCAGCCTCGAGATGATCCGCAAGGTCGTGGGAACGGGTGACCGAGATCTCGCCGGGCATCACCAGGTGGAACTCGATAAAGATATCCGGGCCGGATCGCCGCGACCGGAAACCGTGGTACCCGGCATACTGGCCGGCATGTGCACAGATGATCGCCTTGATCCTCTCTTCATCCGGTCCGGGTAGGGACTGGTCGATCAGATCAGCAAACGATCGTTTCAGAAGACCTGCTGCGGCATGCAGGATCACGATCGCGACAGCAATGGCGATGAGCGGGTCGAGCATCCAGTACCCGGTGAAGTGGATGATAATCAGCCCGGCAAAGACCCCGAGCGAGGTGTAGATATCCGTCCGCAGGTGCCAGGCGTCGCTTTCAAGGGCAATAGACTCGGTCTGTTTTGCTACCTTCATCAGCCGTGAGGAGACGTACCAGTTTGCGAGCACGGATATTCCCATCACTGCGATACCAAAGGCGAGCAGTCCTGGTTCAAACTCCTGTACCTGGCCGCTCGCCAACCGGAGGACCGCTTCAACAATGATAATGACCGCTGCGATCACGATCAGGAGTGCCTCTACAAGGCCGGAAACGTCCTCGAACTTTCCGTGCCCGAAGGCGTGGACGGCATCGGGCGGCTCCGCGGACTTTTTCACGGAAAAAAAGGCGATGACCGCGGCGAGCAGGTCCATGGATGAGTGGATGGCCTCGGAGATGATGCTCACCGAGCCTATCGCAAAGCCCACGACAAATTTCAGGATCACCAGGCCCGCATTGGAGATGACCGAAAGGTGGGCGGTCTGTACCTTGAGCCGGTCTGCCTCAGCCTGTGTGTTATTCCCGTTCATTTCTCTTCACGTGGGTTTGCCTGCCAAAAGAATGGATGTTTTGGCCTGGCCGGTCCGGGCGCATCAGTGCCCTGTCTTCCCGTATACTTTTTCCGGGTCAAAGACCTTCTTCCCGATCGTTGTTCCCTCAAGGGTCCGGTAAAAGCAGCTCTGGTATCCCGTATGGCAGGCAGCACCGGTCTGCTCAACCTCGTAGATAAGGCAGTCCTCGTCACAGTCCACGAGGATCCGGACCACCTTCTGGAAGTGCCCGCTCTCCTCGCCCTTCTTCCAGAGTTTCTTCCGGCTCCGGCTGTAATAATGGGCAAACCCGGTGCTCCTGGTCAGGTTCACCGCTTCCTCGTTTGCATAGGCCATCATGAGGATCTCCCGGGTTTTTTCATCCTGCACAATGACCGGGATCAATCCACCTTCGTCGAATTTAAGGCAGAGCATGTTATGCGCCACCGGTTACGATTCTCATGAGGGTAAAGAGGAAGTCCCCGAAGACGATCGCTGTGATCAGGCCTGCGGTAATCGGGAGGATGAACGGGACGGCGTACGAGATCCAGACCTTTCCGGCCTTTTTGTAGACCCCAAGCTCCGTTTCAAACTCATCCGGGTGCTCCCGCAGGTCCTTGGTGTATACCCTGCCTTCGTCGGAACGCATACGGCGCAGGGACTCCCAGAACCCGATGAATTTCCGCTCTACTTTCCCGCTCTTCTCGGTAAAGTCCTCCATCACAAATCCCCAGGCGTCCTGGATCTTCTCCCCTTCTACGGGAAACCCAAAAAACATGTACTGGAGTGGGGCCCGGTTCTTCCTGACCATGTTGATGAGGAAGATTCCCAGCGGGGCGAGCAGGTTGAGGATCAGCGCATTGATGAGGACGGAGAATGCGAGGAACCCTATGGGAGAGGCGTCAAAGAGCGGCGTTATGGGAAATGTCGGGATGCAGAACGCGATAAAAATGAGAGCCCAGGCATCCGCACCGCCGAAAAGACGCATCTGCCCGAAGATATAGAAGACCCCGCAGAAGACTGCAGCAAGCGCAATGTAAATGCCTGGAACGCCCCAGCTTCCGCTCCCGATCATGTAGAATGATGCTATTGCAAGAATGACTACCACAAGCACGAAATACCAGCGGCTCAGCACCTCTTCAACGTTTGATTCCCGCCGTGACTCTTTTTTTGCCTGCTTGGCCGTGAGCCGGCGTTCGGGTTGTTTTTTGTATTCCCGGTAGGTGACATAGCCGACAAGGCCCGCAAACATCACGTACCACGGGATCAGCTGCAGCTCGGGCACGTTTCCTCTCGAAAGAGCCGGGAGGATGAACCAGGAGAGTACCGGGAGTGCCAGGACGACTCCGATATAGGGGAGCCGGAACGGAGTTCCGGGCTCGTGATTATCAAGATAGTCCGCGTACAGGAAACTGGCTACCAGGGTCAGGTACCCGAATATCAGGCTGATGTTTCCGGTCTTCTGGTAGAAGAGCACAATGGTGGCCGCCATTCCTATGGCAAGCATGGGGTACCAGGTCCTGAAAGGAACACGCCGGTCCCTGATGTCCAGGTACGATGCATAGACAAGGGTGATAAGAACGGCAACAGCCGAGATCACGATCGGGGAAAATATCATAAGCAGAGGTACCGTTATATTTCCTACCACTTATGCGTGGCGCTCTCCTGCAGGATTGCCGGGCGCCTCTTTGCGTGGAATACCGGGTGAAGCGGTTCTCCCGGTCGATGATGCACGTGAGGATACCTTTGCAAATATATAATATCCTCGTTGTGAATACATGAATGAGGGTAATTAACGCGCAATCCGGGGGAGAAGTCCCGCTTTCCCGCCCCGGATTGTGCAAACGGGGACTATTTCATGGATCTGCAGGAGCTTCTCGACAACATTCTGAAAGGGGCTAAATATCTTGGCACCTTCTCTCTTACCGAGATGCTCGGGTTTGCAGCCTCCCGGCACCTGAGCGCTCTTGCCGTGTCAAAAGAGGGGTCCCGGCAATATTACCTTGCATTCCTCAACGGTGAGCCCGAGGGTGCTATCTATCTCGACGCCGAAGGGGCGCTTTTTGGCGACAAGGCGGTCGTGTATATCCGTGAGGGCAGGCAGTATGTCCTGTGCGATGTAAAGCCAGAGATCATCGATGCCCTTGCCATGGGATGCCGGATCTTCGAAAAAGGGCATCTCCGGAAGAACATCACGTATGCGGTTCCGGAGATCGGGAAAAAGAGCGAGGGCATCGGGGTGATTACCCTCTCTGTCCTCCGGGAGAAAGAACCCCTGAACGGTGTACGTGTTTCCATCCGGAAAGACGGCAAGATCGTGGGCAGCGATGTCACTACAGGCAAGGGGGAGGTTAGTTTTCGGGTCATGTACGGGAACTATACCTGTACCGTCCAGGACCGCTCGCAGGTAGTGAGGCACTTTTCGATCATTTTTGATGAATCACACACAACCCATGTCCTGGATCTCTGATGGACCGTTTTGCGGAGCAGACTCTTGTTTTTCGTCGCGATTTTATCCCCGGGCCAAGACGAAATCCTTTAATTATATAATAGCAGATTGATCGCTTATGAAGATCGGACGGGAAGACTTCGAGGCGTTGATCAAGGGTGAGAAGGACATCACCCCTTACATCGAGATGGATCCGGTGGCAGGTACCTACTCGGTGTTCGGGGTGAAGACCGCAAGCAACCCCAACTACCTTATTAAGGCAATCTACGAGATGTACGAGGGTCACCTGAACAAGAAACTCGCCGTAAAAGCGGTCCGGAAACTCTTCCGTTCGGTTGGCCACGGTTCAATCGGCCTGTATAATCTCCTCAAAAAACTCGGGCTTGAACTCTCTCCCGGTGAATTTCTTATGCTGGTCTTCAAGCTCCAGCACCAGCAGGGGTGGGGGGCACCGTTCGAGCTTGTTGAGCAGAGCGAAAAAAGGATCGTGCTGCGCACGAAGCACACCTTTGAGGCGGAGATCCTAAAGGACTGGAAGATGCCGGTCTGCGGCGTCCACATGGGATGGATTGAGGGCGTACTGACCGCGGTTACCGGCAAGAGCTGGTATTGTCTCGAGCGCAAGTGTATCGCAAACGGGGATGACTGTTGCGAATTTGTCGCTGACCAGGTGGAACCCAGCTGGAAGTTCAAGGCACAGGCCGTGGTCAAAGGGGACTCTGCAATCACCGAGTTCATCGATCACCGGCCGATGGAAGGGACGATCAAGCTGATCGATGACCCGGTGGTGATGATGCCACGGTTTGTTTTCACGTCCATGATGAGCTCCTTAAAAAAGACCATGGGGGAACTTCCGGCAGGTGGAGTAAACTACCGGGCCTACATGGACATGGGCAAGGAAAACGTCGAGCATTATAAGAAAATGGGCATCACGCAGCCGAATACACTTTCCGACATGGCATTCACGTTTTATTCCCAGATGGGCTGGTTCAAGCTCGTAAAAAGCGAATGGAACGAGGCGAAAAAGGAGAAGACCATCACGCTCGAACACACGGTCGAGTCCGAGGCTTTCGGCACTACCGGCAAAAACGTCTGTTACTGCACTGCGGGACTTCTTGCCGGCATTATCGAGGGATCGTTTGGGATCAGGGTCCAGTGCCGCGAAATCAAGTGCAGGTCAAAGGGCGACGAGTATTGCGTCTTTACCGTGACCAACAAACCCGAATAACCCGGGGTGCAGGCCACCCACTAGGGTGTGTGATTCCGACCCGACGCCTACCGGAATCTCCTGTCCGTCCCGATATCCACAAATCTTTTTTGAGGATGATCGCTCTTGGATTCAGGATTATTATAAAAAAAGAAAATCTATATTTAAATACTCCTGTCTCGTATTCTTAACCGGGATAATCCCGCCCTGTGAATGCCATGGCCTCGCCCGTCCAGATCCTGATCGTGGAAGATGACGAGATCATCTCCAACCTTATCAGCGTGATTCTCGAAAAGAAAGGATATGCCGTTGCCGGCAAGGTTACGACCGGCGAAGAGGCCATCATGAGGGCAGCAGAGTACATGCCGGATCTGGTCCTTATGGACATCAGTCTCGCCGGTTCCCTGGATGGCATCACCGCAGCGCAATACATCTATTCCATCTTCCGTATCCCGGTGATCTTTTTAACCGGCCAGTGCGACGACGCGATCCTTGCCCGTGCAAAGGCCGCAGAACCGTACGGATTCCTTCTCAAGCCGTTTACCTCCAACGAGATCGTCTCCAACATAGAGATCGCCCTGTATAACCATAATATGCGGAAACGGTTTTTTGACAAGGCTGCCATGTGGGATATGAAGAAGATCATGGCCGCACTCGAATCGGTGATCATTACCGACACCAAGGGACGGATCATCTTTTTGAACCCGTATTCCTGCAGGCTGCTGGATATCCAGGAAAAGGATGCCCTGGCAAAACCCCTCCGCAAGGTGCTGATTCTCGTCAATAAGGTAACCGGGGAACGGATCAGCGATCCCGCACAGGATGTCCTGCGGGACAGGATCGTGGTCAGTTACGAGCTTAATACGGTCCTTGTATCCCTTGCAAACAAGAAACGGTTCGTCGCTCTTACGGCCCGACCCGTAAAAGATGATAAAAATGATCTGATCGGCGTATCCATTCAGATCCGCGAGAAGACCCTGACCGAGATCAAGATGGCAGAAAAGGTCTGATCCGGGACTTTTTTTCATTCCGGGAAAAGGATTCAGAAAAAAGGACCGGAGTATTATTTCTGTTCGGATTTCTTCTTGAAGAGCGCCTTTGAGAAGCGATCGATGAAACTCTCCCGGGCCGCTGCGGCCGGGGTGTCATCCTTGTACGCCACGCCAATAATATCGGCAGCAATCCGGTGGATCGCTTTTGAGGCCGGTGAATCGGGGTAGGTTATGACAATCGGGGAACGCGCCGCTGCAGCCCTCCGGACATTGGTATCCTCGGGGATAATGCCTAAGACTTTTACCCCGAGAACTTTCTCCATCTTCTTTGCGATGACATCGCTCCTGTCCTGGTCTACCCGGTTGATGATGGATCCGATCACGTGCCCCCCTACCACTTCCGTGAGGATCTTGGTCTTGAGGGCGTCCACAATGGAGGAGAGCTCGGGATTAACCACAAGGATGACCTCATCGGCAATCGCGAGCGGGACAACCCCGTCCTTGCTGATGCCTGCGGGAGCATCGATCAGGAGAAATTCGCACCGTTTTACAATCTCTGACATTACATCGCGGATCTTGTCCGGGTCTGCCTGCTGGAATCCCTGAAGGGAGATGCCGCTTGGGATAACCTTGAGACCTGCCGGGCCCGGATAAATCCCCTCATCGATATTATTCTTCCCGGCGAGAATTTCATGCAAGGTGACCGGTGCGTCCTGCAGGCCCAGGATCAGGCCGACGTTTGCCATACCGATGTCGGCATCCATCAGGTAGGTCTCTTTTCCCAGTTTGGCAAGCATCGTTCCGAGATTAACTGAAACGGTGGTTTTACCTGTACCCCCTTTTCCGGATGCGATTGTGTAAACCTTTACCATCAAACACCTGTTGTCGTCCTGATTATTATCCTGTTCAAATATAGGTATTCGGGAATATTTTATTTAAGTGTTACATATTCGTGTTATATCCACCTGTTTAAAATATCTTTTGTCTCGCTGATCAGGTCCTGCTCCGGCTCCTGCGGATACAGGTCCCTGGTCTTTGCGATCCCCACAAGGGGAGAGCCCTTGTATTCCAGGCCGAACAGCATGATTCCCGGGGGCCGGGGCTGGACGTTTTCCGCATACATACCTGCGTATCGCGCCACCGTATCGGCGGAAGGCTTTTTCCCGGAAGAGGCCAGCAGCAGGCCGTCTGCCGTGGCAAGGGTGAGATCTTCCAGGGAGTATTTTTCAGCAAGGGCCTGGAGGCTCTCCCCGAGATCGGCCCTGCCGGACAGACAATCGATCTGCCGTGGGCGGGGTTTGGCGGGGGATTGGGCCACGGGATCGGAAGGGCTGCCCGGTATGGACGCCGGGATCTTCTGCACCTTCAGGGGCGCCCGCGACCGCTCCGCGGATAAAACATGCGTCCGAATCTTCAGGCCGGCACGGCGTCTCCGGAGGAGGAGGCCGGCCGCTATGCAGACAACGATTGCAATAGATGCACAAAGGAGGAGAACGGTATTATCGATACCAGCGAGAACGGGCATTTTTCCGGTCACCCTAAAAATGTCAGTCCTTGTCCATCAGGTGGTCAAGGCGCAGGTGTTTTACCATCGTCTTGCAGTCGTCCCGGATCTTATCCGTCACCTGGTCCAGGTTCATGGAATCCAGGGTGTCCAGATCGTTCTCAAACTCAGTCTTTTCCGGCTCTTTTACCGGAGTTTCCGGTTCTTTCTGGGCAGGAGGTTTCCTGTCCCGGAGCGAGGATGGGGGCACACTTACGGGACTTTTCGGGCCAGCGAGATGACGAGGGGTCTTTTCCGGGGAGCGTGCAACGAGTGTCGGCACTTCTTCAGCCGGGGGGGCCGGGTGCAATGCCGGCTCATGACCCGTTTTTTTTGCGAGGACCCTGGGAGACGGCGGGGCTGCAGGCTGTACAGTTTTCTTTTGAAGGGATGGAGCATGGGGATTTATGAGGACTCTTTCGGCTTTATTGAACTCCAGAGAGAGCTGGATCTGTGCATCGTCCAGTGTTGAGAACGCAGCATCGACAGATTCGTCCGCAACAGGCCCCTGAAGATTTTCGAGAGCCGCATCCCCTTTTGAGGTGCTGTCCTCGGCGAGAATACATTTTCCCGCCCTCAGTACGACCGTAGTGATACCGTCCCGGCATGAAATGCTGCAGATCCCGGAGAACCGGGTACGCTCCAGCTCAGCGAGGATATCCGTGGTCTTCTGGTTCTTCTGAATCTCGCGGAATGTCCCGCGGGGAAGTTGCATGATCTCTCTAATGATCGCATTCAAGTATATAGATTCTTTTTGGCAAAGGAGATAGGGGAGATCTCCTCCGGGACCAGGAAAGGAAATATTGATCTCCTTTTGATCTCCCGTCGTTATTCGGGAGGAATATCTTTGAAATGGGGGGCCGGGGCGTATATGGCTTTATTTTGTTATTTTCGAAGATTTTTATCCCCCATTTATCGGAAAAATACCCCAACATTTTAATAGAAAAAAAACAAGAAAGTCACAATTATTAAATGGTGGGATAATGCTCAAGCCGTTGTTAGATGAATTTCTACGAATTGAAGGAGTATCTGCTGCAGTGGTCGTGGGAAGGGACGGTTTTGTGATCGAGAGCGCCGTGTCCGGCAAGGTGGATATCGAGGCGCTGGGTGCAATGGCATCCACGGGTCTTGGAACCTCTGAAGCAATGGGGAATACGCTGGGGAAAGGCGAGCTCTCCCAGATGCTGGTGGAACTGGAGAAAGGGCCTATTATCCTTGCCCCCTTGTCCGCAGATGAATTGATTGCGCTGGTTGCAGATACAACGGCAAACATCGGCAGAATTCGTTACGAGTTAAAGAAAAACAAGGAACGAATCGTTGCGGCCCTCTAAAATTATTATTTAACGGACTATTTTTATGAAAATGCCGGCAGGAACACAGGGGGGTGTCGCTTTCGATCCCAAAAAGGGGGATATGATCCAGCACCTCAGGGAATTCAGGGGCATTATCGAGATTGAGACTGTACAGGGTAAGGGCTTCCTCCTGATGCGCAACGGCGAACTGGTCGCAGCACAGTTCGAGGGTAATGAAGGCACCTACCGGGGAAATGATGCCGTCCGGTATATTATGGCAGTACCGGAAAGGGATCGCGGCCCGCTTTCGCAGAAGTTTACCATGAGGGCATATTCGGATCAGGATTACACTGACGCGCTCAATGTGTGCACGAAAGAGGGACTTTTTATCGGATCCGCCGCTCCCGGCACGGATGTCCCCCCCTCACCAACCGAAAAGAGCAAATCATCGCGCACGGCTCCGTGCATCGTGGATAAGGGCACCTTAAACAAGATCATGAACCAGCCCGGCGTTATCGCGGTTTCGGCATTTTATGAAGGTTTTCCGGTCCTCTCCCTGGGGAAGGCGGACTTTGAGCATGTGGCTGCACGGGCAGAAGATCTTCTCCGGGCGGGGACCCGGATTGCAGAGGATATGGATCTCGGGCAGCCCGATCAGCTGATCCTCGAAACCGGAGAGAATAAATTCATTATTGTTCCCTGCGGAGACCTATTTCTCTGTATTATCGCCCGTGCCGATGCCCAGCTCGGTCTCCTCCGGGTACTGATCCGGAGTATCCAGAACGATGTGAGGGGCGGATCCTGACCGGGCCCGCACGCGTATGAGGCAAAGTTTTTCCTATTTCGTGTCAGAGAATACATATAGTCAGAGCTAAGAAGAATCTTTTATAATAATACCGGAAACGGTTAACTGCTGACAGGGGGACGTTTGGATTGAAATCACACGATGACGAGTCTCAGGATGATGTAAGCACTCTTCTCAAGAAGATCCGGGGGATCCAGGCACCGGAAAAAGAACCGGCTGTTCCTGCGGTGGCACCCCCTCCCGAAAAGGCACCCGGCAAGGAAGAACCGGAAGCAGGAGGCACCGGGGACTTTTCCGCACTCATGAAAAAACTTGGTATGGCTCCTGCCGCTGCACCTGCAGAGAATGAACCGGAAGCAACTCCCCCGGAAGATACAGTCCCCCCGGTAAAAGAGGCTCCTGCAGATGAACCGTCCGAAGATTTCGATGACCTCCTTGAAGACGTCCCCCCGTCAGAACCGGTCACGGAAACTCCCCCCATAAGCAGCAACGATGTCCGGGCGGCCCTGGGAAAGATCGTGGGACAGGCCCCGCCGCCACCTCCTGAAGAGAAACCCGCTCCCGCGGCCACCCCGCCCCCTGCCGAACCGGCCGTGGAAATCATCAACGAGGATCCCCGCGACAAGGGGGCCTCCCTCTTCTTTAAGAAGAAGAAAGAGAAGGCTGCAGGCGGTGGAGCCGCAGCTGCCGAAGAACCCCTGGTGACCGATGCTGACGAACGGATCATCTCCGCAGACCAGATCTCCGAGTACTCCGGTCTTATCCTCCCCAAGGGTGCCACGTTCCAGATCGAGGAGCTCAAGCTCCATGGCAGGATCAATGCGTTCGAGACCACGGGGACCGGGACCCTCCCGCCGGAACTTGCTGAGATCTGGAAACGGGAATTCTCGACTGCCGGTTTCAAGGATCTGGAGTCTGAATTTATCCCGGACAAGGATAAAACAGAACGGGCTGCGGCAAAGAAATCCGGCTTTGCCGCACTCTTCAGTGCCATCCGTTCGGCCACCGTGGAATACGATCCAAAGATCCATGGCCCGCTGGTGGATCTCACCTTTGATCCTAAACCCGGCATCGAAGTCATGGAGATGTACCCGGTCAACGAGCCTTATGCCTATGTCCGGGTCATCTATGACCATTCCACCCATGAGTATACCTACCTGGTGATCGAGCCGGTTCTCTCCGAGCCGGAAAAGGACCTCTTAAAGGAGTTAAAGGAACGCCTCTTTGAGACGCTCGATATCAACACCAAGGATATCTCCAAGGAAGAAGCCCGGCAGCAGCTCAGGACTGCCGTCGACGATATCCTTGCCGATTATGGGATCAAGCTCAATCCGGTCCAGCGCGAGAAACTCCTCTACAACATGCACAAGGATTTCCTGGGTGACGGCCTGATCGACGCGATCATGCATGACAAGTATATCGAAGATATCTCCTGCGACGGGGTCAATACCCCCCTCTTTGCCTTCCATGCCAGCTACGAGTCGATGAAGACCACGCTGATGTACCACAATGCAGAGGAACTGGACTCGTTTGTCACCAAACTCGCCCAGCGCGCCGGCAAGTACATCTCCATTGCCGAACCCATCCTCGATGCGACCATGAGCGACGGCTCCCGTATCCAGATGACCCTGGGACAGGAAGTGACCGCCCATGGGTCAACATTTACTATCCGTAAGTTCAAGGACGAGCCGATCACCCCGACCGATCTCATTGAGTGGCATACCTTTGCCCCGCTCTCCATAGCTTACATCTGGCTTGCGGTCGAGAACGGCAAATCCGCGATCTTTGCGGGAGGAACGGCATCCGGGAAGACCACATCCCTCAACGCCATCTCCCTCTTTATTCCCCCGATGGCAAAAATTGTCAGCCTCGAGGATACCCGTGAGGTCAAGCTCCCCCATCCCAACTGGATCCCCAGCATTACGCGTGACTCCTTTGACACGGCGGGCCGCGGGGAGATCAACATGTACGAGCTCCTGCGGGCTGCGATGCGTCAGCGGCCTGAGTACATCATTGTCGGGGAGGTCCGTGGCAAAGAATGCCAGACGCTCTTCCAGGCCATGAGCACGGGCCACGTCACGTACTCCACGATCCACGCGGACTCGGTATCGAGCGTTGTCCACCGTATTGAGAACCCGCCGATGGATGTGCCGCGGAACATGCTCTCCGCCCTAGACATCGTGTGCATCCAGGTACAGGCCCGGATGGGTGGGAAACGGATCCGCCGGAACAAGCAGATCGTCGAGATTCTCGATATCGACCCGCGGACAAATGAACTGATCACCAACGAGGTCTTCCGCTGGCGGTCGGCTACCGACGAGATCACCTATTCAGGGAAGTCGTTTATCCTTGAGGATATCATGGAAGCCCGGGGCTGGAACGAGAACCGTATGCGGGAGGAACTGAAAAGGAGGCAGGAGGTACTGGAGTGGATGCGCATCAAGAAGATCCGGCACTACAAGGATGTGGCAAAGATCCTCATCTCGTATTTCCGCGAACCCGAAGTAGTGATAGAACGTGTAAGGAAGGATCTCTATGAATAGTTTCGAACGGTTCTGCTTCAACCTCCTGGGCATGCGGATGAAGGCAAAAAGGGAACAGTATTCCCAGCTCAGGAATGACCTTATCTCCGCACGGCTGAAAACCCCCTTTGAAGTCTATGTCTCCACGGCGATTGTCAGCGCTATCATCGTGGGACTGGTCTCCGCGGTCTGTCTGGGCCTGCTCACCTGGGTTTTGAAACTCCCCAATCTCATCAAGTATAAGGGAGAAGTCCCGGCCACGATGCTCTTCCTTAACCAGTACGGCCTCCTCCTCGGGACCATCTTTGCAATCATCTTCTCCCTCCTCGTGTTTGGGGGGATCACCTACGCTATCTTTATCGCGTATCCCTCGGTTGTTGCGGGAAATCGGCGCCGGAGCATCGATGCGACCCTTCCCTATGCCATTAACTACATCACCTCCATGTCCACGGCAGGGATCACCCCGGCGGAGATCTTCCGGTTGCTCGGGGACAGCCCAATCTACGGCGAGAGCTCGGTGGAAGCCCGCTACATTGCCCGGGAGATCGATATCTTCGGGCGGGATCTGATCGATGCGCTCAGGATTGTCTCTTCGAGCACCCCCTCCCTGCGTATGAAAGAGTTTTTGCAGGGTGCAATGGCGAGCATATCTAGCGGAGGGAACCTCACGGATTATTTCCGAACCAAGGCCGCCCAGTATGCCCTTGAAAACCGGCAGACCCAGAAGCTCTTCCTGGATACACTCGCACTGATCGCAGAGTCGTACGTCACGGCGATGGTGGCAGGGACGCTCTTTTTGATCATCCTCCAGTCCATCATGTCCGTCCTTGGCGGGGATGCAAAACCGATGTTTCTCTATGTCATCATCTACCTCATGATCCCCTTCGGCACAATGATGTTCATCATTATGATCAGTTCCATGACCCCGGAGTCCTGATATGGCATTGAACGACAGATTATCCGGCATACTCGGAAAAGAAAAGGATTCCCTTTCCCAGCCGCCACCGGCGCTCAGCCGCACCGAAATGGACGCGGTTGAAAAAGAACTCAACGAGCTCACCGGCAAACTGGAAACCGAACGCAAAAGCCGGGAAGGGATGGGGCGGTTCCTAAAGCATCCGCTCAGGGTGCTGACAGAACGACCCGAGAATATCCTTATTGTCTGTGCCCCACTCTCGCTGATCGTTTTTATTGGCGGCTTTCTCTCGATGGTCAGGATGTACGGTATCCAAGTGCTCTTTAGCTCGACCGTTATCGACGATTTTGCCGTTGCCGCCATTCTCATCTCCATTATCCCGGTGGCCGTTCTCGATTTCCGGGAACAGTCGCGGATACGGAACATTGAGGTGGCACTCCCTAACTTCTTCCGTGACCTCGCCGGTATGAACGATTCCGGTATGACCCTGCCCAATGCCGTCCACCTTGTGGCGGGAGCGGAATACGGGGCTCTCTCCCCCCATATCCGGAAAATGGACAACGAGATGTCCTGGGGGATCGGTTTTGTGGAGGCCATGTACCGGTTCGGCAAGGGCCTGGGCACACCGCTCGCTGACCGGAGCGTGGACCTGATCGCCAAAGCAAGCAAGGCGGGTGGCGACATCAGCGAGGTGCTTCGTGCCGCAGCAAACGACACCTTCGAGGTGGTCAATCTCGCACAGGAACGCCGGAACAACATGCTGATCTACGTGATCATCGTCATTGTCTCGTTTACGGTCTTCCTGTTCGTGATTGCGGTTCTGGTCAGCTCCTTCCTGAGCACCATGGCAACGGCAGGTACTGCGGCACAGATGACGAGTGCCAGCAGCAAGTTCATGGGACGAATCGATCTTCCGGCGTACAAGCGCCTGTTCTCCCATGCAGCGATGATCCAGGGATTCTTCTCCGGACTCTGTGCAGGACAGATGGGCGAAGGCAGAGCCATTGCCGGACTCAAGTACGCAGCGATTATGCTGATTGTCTCGTGGGTTGTCTTCCGGTTCTTCATCTGATCTTTCTTTCTCTCCCCTTTTCACTTGCGATTATCATACGCACGTTACGTGGTATCACTGAATTGTATGCAGGAACGACCGGGAGGCATGCACAAGCGGCAGCTCCGTTGCATTCAAAGAGAAGAAAAAAAGAGAGAACCGGAATGTGATCAGGAGATGTTTTCCGTGCTGTAACCCTTCAGGGAGAGGAGCTCCTTGACACGGTCGCGGTGATTTCCCTGCAGCTCGATAGAATTTCCTTTCACGGTTCCACCGCAGGCAAGTTTTCCCTTCATGAATTTCGAAAGATCCTCAAGGTCAATGTCTGTCGGATCAAGGCCCTCGATAACCGTAACCTCTTTTCCGTACCGGCGTTTGTTGACTTTGACATTGATCCTCTGCTGTTCCTTTGCTACCTCCTCACAGATACATAATTCCTTAGGAAGTCCACACGTCGGGCAAATGCCACCAATCATTACAGCTATTTTTCAGTTCTGGTTATTTATTACTTGGCATTGTCCGGGCCCGTTTCTTGCTTTTTACTGCAAAATCCGACACGTATCCGTTTTATGTGGGGGCATTCAAATGAATGTATATGCCGCTCATGGTTGTGGGAACGTCGTCCCATGTGGGTAAGAGCATAACGGTGGCTGCGATCTGCCGGTGCCTGGTGCACCGGGGGATCCGCGTAGCCCCGTTCAAATCCCAGAACATGAGCCTGAACTCTTTTGTAACGGAGGACGGTGGTGAGATCGGAATTGCCCAGGCAATGCAGGGCTGGGCTGCCCGGCTTTCGCCAACTACCGACATGAACCCGGTCCTTCTCAAACCCAAAGGAGACCGTGTCTCGCAGGTCGTGCTCCTCGGCCATCCCTACAAGGATGTCCCCATCGCCGAGTATTACGCGGAGACGCCCTATCTTCTTTCGGAGGCCCTTGCCGCGTACGGGAGGCTGCTCCAGGAATACGGGCAGGTGGTGGTCGAGGGAGCAGGCGGGGCTGCGGAAGTCAACCTCTATGACCGCGATATTGCCAATACCCTGCTTGCGGAAAAACTCCACATCCCGCTGATTCTTGTGGCAGATATCGAGCGGGGCGGGGTCTTTGCCCAGATCTACGGTACCATCAGCCTGCTGCCGGCTCCGCTCCGGCCGCTGGTTAAGGGCATCATCATCAATAAGTTTCGGGGCGATCCCGCCATCTTTGCAAACGGGATCCGGATCATCGAAGAACTTACCGGTGTGCCGGTACTCGGTGTGGTGCCCTATGTCTCTCTCCCACTCCCCAGCGAAGATTCCCTCTCGATCGCGGACAAGAAGCGCCGCGACCTTCCGGTACGGATCGCGGTGATCCGCCTCCCCCATGTGTCCAATTTCACCGACTTCGAGCTGCTCGAACAGTATGCCGCAGTGGAGTATGTGCCCTGCGGGGAATCGCTTGATGGCTTTGACTGCGTCATCATCCCGGGTACCAAGAACACTATCGATGACCTTGCAGCGCTCCGGACGGCTGGAATGGACCGCGAAATTCTGGCGGCACGGGAGCGGGGGGTGCCGGTGATTGGCATCTGCGGCGGGTACCAGATGCTGGGTTCAACCCTCATTGACGACGGGTTCGAATCCGCGGCCGGAGTATACACCGGCCTTGGGCTGCTGGACTGCACCACCCGGTTTGCCTCGTACTCCAAGAACACTACGCAGGTGAAACGGATGGCTTTCCCCGTCTCCCCGATCCTCTCCACCATGGGCGAGGTGACCGGCTACGAGATCCATATGGGCGTAACCGAACCGGGCACCGAGCAGGAGGCGTTCTCCGGGGACGGCCGGGTAACCGCAGATGGCCTGGTCTTTGGCACCTATATGCACGGGCTCTTCCTCAACCCGTCCGCAGCAAACGCCCTGCTCGCGTATCTTTTTGAGAAAAAAGGGTTGCCTTTTACCCCAGTACCGGCCGAGGCTGCCGATCCCTATGATATGCTCGCTTCCCTCTTCGAGGAGCACGTGGATATGGACGCTATTGTGGCGCTGCTGAAAAAATAAGCGGGTGTTTCCGGTCCTATCCAATGAGACTGGTGATGCTGTGGAAGCCCTCGCCCTGCCGGTCCGCACACCGGACTGCCTGGACCGCCGAGAGATCCACTTCCCCGGTCACCCGGCACTTCACGCAGTAGGCAAGGGAAGGGGATTTCACGAACTGTCCCTTTACCTTGAACTCCCGGCAGTGGATGCAGAGCCGGCAGTGTTCCACCGGCTCCCGTTTCTCCGGCAGGCACTGCACGGTGCCGCCCTGTGTGTCAAGATCCCGGTACGTTTCCGATCCCATGTTCCCCCTCTCCGTAACAGTACTCTTTGTCCGGGCACTATACTTAAAGCAATTCAACACCAACGTTTGAACCATGAAGGTGTGTATCATGTGCGGGGGCGAAGGGACCCGCCTTCGTCCCCTCACGTTCGAACGGCCAAAACCCTGTATCCCGATCGTCAACCGCCCATCGATCCAGCACCTGGTCTCCCACCTCTCCAACCTGGGGTTCCGCGAAGTGGTGATGACACTTGGGTACATGGGAAAGGACATCGAGGCAGCACTTGGCGATGGTTCACTTTTCGGTGTCGATATCACCTATGTCCACGAGAAGACCAAGCTGGGGACCGCCGGGAGCGTGCGGAATGCCAAGAAGTACCTGGACGGCCAGGACTTCCTTGTGGTCGGTGGAGACCACGTCACTGACCTCAATGTCCTCGAGTTCTACCGAACCCACCAGAAGGAGAAGGCCATTGCCACCATCGGCCTGATCTCGATCGATGACCCCGGGGAGTACGGTATCGCTGAGATTGATGTCAACTATGAGATCAAAAGATTCAAGGAGAAACCTGCTCCCGGTGAGATCTTCTCGAACCTTGCAAGCACCGGGATGTACGTCTGCAGCCCTGAAGTCTTCGACCACATCCCGGCCGGAAAGAAGTCCGACTTCGCCCGGGACCTCTTCCCGCACCTGATGGAAGAGAAAAAGATCCTCAAGGGGTGGCTTGCCCGCGGGAACTGGACCGATGTGGGCAGCCCGCACATGCTCCGGCAGGCCGAGCGGTGGAAGCTGCAGGAGATCACCACCACCGATATTATCGGCGACCTCTCCATGCACGGCGCCCGGGTACAGGGGCCGGTCAACCTGGGGGATGCGATCACCCTGGGTAAGAACACCCGGGTGATCGGACCGGTAGCGATCGGGACGGGCACGATTATCGGGAACAACGTACTGATCGGCCCTTACACGAGCATTGGCGAACGCTGCATTATCAGGAACAATGCGAAGATCTTCTCATCCTCACTTTACAACCGCGTAACGATCGGGGCGAACAGCACGATCTCCGGGAGCATCATCGATAACGACACCCACATTGGCGAAGGATGCAGTATCGAGAATGACACCGTGCTCGGCCCCCGGGTGGTGCTGCGCAACAACGTGGTGGTCCACTCCAAGACAAGGATCTGGCCCGAGATCGTGGTCAGCGACGGTCAGATCATAAAAGAACATGTCCTCAACGACAAGTTCGATCTCCGGTGCGAGGGATCGTAAAAACAGGTATTTTCTTTTTTACTGCCGTTTTACCAGCCGGTGCGTGATGGCCACGAGCGGGTGGCGGGCGTAATCCAGCACCTGAACATCATCGAGTGTCTTGAGGTTCATGGTATGGGCGGTCCGTTCCATGCCGAGTTCGATATCCTCTTTGATCTCGATGATGTACGCGTCCAGCGCCGTGATGCCCAGCCGCTTTGCGGCAACGGCACGGTGGTGGCCGTCCACGAGGATCGTCCGTCCCGGCCGGCGCACCACGATGATGGGCTCTGCCAGCCCCTTCTTGATCTCGTAGATTCGCCCTTCAAGCTCGTCTTCGTAGATCTTGGACTGGGTGGGGAGCAGATCCTTTACCGGGACGATCCCCCGGTTGAGGGTGGGATCGACGCCGTAAAGCTTTTTGAGCGTGGTCATGAAGTTGAAGACCTTCTCCGGCGAGACGTGTTCGATCTGCGAACGGATCACATCAGAATTGGAGATGATCCCGAGCAGGTGGTTCTTCTCATCCACAACGGGGAGTTTCTGGATGCCGCTCCGGAAGATCACCCGGGCCGCGTCGGTGATATCCATCTCGGGGTCGGCAACGATCAATTCGCCGGACATGGCCGACGCGATCGTTTCGCCCGGTTTGACAAAGAGGAGGTCCCGGGCTGCGATGTACCCGACAACTTCGGCGCCGTCCAGCACCGGGAAGCCGTCGTGCTTGGTCTGCTGGATCTTCTCGATGACCGCTTCCACGGTGCCATGGAGATCCACGCTGACCACGTCATAGGTCATGTAGTCCTTGACCTTTTTTTTGTCCATCTGTACAGCTTCCGGCGCCCGTGACTTTAAAGGAATCGGTAAAAAAAGGAGAAATGGGGTATGAGGGGTAGGGGGCACCCCCTCCCCCACATGACCGTTCCTGGACTCTCTTATTACAGGGTCACATCATGAGCTTCGCGTAAAGTCGTTGTCGTGAATGAGGAGGTCTGCAGGTGTCGGCGGGTGGTGATGGATCGCCCGGCTCGGCCCGGTCAGGGAGAGGGGGTATCCCCCCGGCGCTCTGGCCCAAAGGGGGGAAGATGCCCCCCATTGTTTGAAGGATGGGAGGGGGGTGGTCACCCCCATCAACCAGCCAGGGCCCTGCCCCCTGTTCCCTGATGTGGGCAGATGCAGCATAACCTTCGAACCACACGGCTCGGGTTATCACCTCTACTCCCCTCTTTTTCCGCTCAGAATAGTTTATGACCGTTCAACATGGAAGTAGTAAGGAAGGTTTTAGGAATGGGCACGAAAAAACAGGCAGAGAAATCGAAGAAACTGTGGGTCAAGGTACTCGCCGTCGTCGTCGGGGTTGTCTTTGTGGTGCTGATGGTCGTATCGGCCATGGGATCGAGCTGGATCACGAGCCTTGCCACCGTCAAGCCCGGTGATACTGTGGTCGTGGACTATACCCTCAAGGATGCACAGGGGTCACCGATTATGACCTCCAACCAGCAGCTGTACACCCAGCTTGCCAGCCAGGGCTCCGGTATCATGTTTTCCAAGACCCTCACCCTTACGGCCAACCGAACCCTTGGTTCTGGTGTGTACCCGATCGCCTTCTATACCGCATCGACCGGGTGGTCGAGCGACAACCAGTTCGCCCTCTTCTCCAGCGAATACAATACTATCTCCGCGGGGCTTGTCGGCATGAGGGCCAATACCCAGAAAACAATCTCTCTTGCAACGGCAAAACCCATGACCCAGTTCTGGTCAGCAGATCAGCTTACGGCAGGCAATATGAGTTTATCCTCGATCCAGGTCGGGGACTACCTTAACATGGGCGTTTCCAGCGGTACCACTGCAGGCGAGGCCGCCTCATCGGCCCCGACCTATATCAGGCTCGGGAAAGTCACTAACAAGACAGCAGACGGCATCACCGTCGATTTCTCCTACCCGAGCATCGATGTCACGGTTACTTCCATTAACCCGACATCGAGCTGATTTTAATATTTTTTTTAAAAACGGCGTAATTCCTTGATTATATCCTGTATTAAAAAACGGGCACGGTATTTCCCTCTCCGGTTGCAGGAGATCCGTGCCGGCCCGGGAAAAAAGTTCTATGACCGGACCCCGTAGATCCTCTTGATCCGGCGGGCAAACGTCTTCCAGTCCGGCTTTCGCATCAGGGGACCATCGCGCAGCTTGATGTGAGAGAGGGTGAAGCGTTTCCCATCCACCACGTACTTCTGGCCGACGACAAACTCCTCCTCCCCCTCGCATTCCAGGTAGAGCGGGATCGTTTTTCTTCCATCGTGGATGGAGATCTTCACCACCACCCGGTCAATGATCCGGGTCCAGAGGGCAGAGATATCCTTTGCCTTTGCCTGCTGCGGCCGCTTGCCCCCGGTCTCGATGGCGGCCACCTCAACCCCGTAGGCCTCGTCCCCGGCCTCCGCGACCAGGTGGTCTCCGACAGAGCATTTATCCTCGGGATCGAACTCGATGGTGCCGGCAACCGAGGTCCCTTCGCGGGAGATGATCGCCTTGATCATGAGCGGTTTTTGCTCTTTTTCCTTGGGGATATGGTGGTGATGCCCGCACGCGGTGCACCGGACGAGCCGGTCGCGGGATTCTGAGAGGACCTCGTGCTCGGTCTCCTCTTTGCACTCGGGGCACGGAACGGTGATAAACATTAAAATATGAATGGCAACCCTCACATGATAAAGCATGGAGGCGCAGGAGATTATCCGGTGCCGGGGGCATCCCCTCGTCCTCGGCACCCACCCAACAACCTTTGAGGTGACATGCGAAGAGCACCTCACGGAGAACGGGAATTGCATTATTGGGATCGCGGCCGACAAAGGCTGCGTCGGCCTTTCCGATCACTTCCGGTCCCTCCTCTGCCACAATGACGCTGTTCTTGTGACCCGGCTGGAATCCGGGGGTGTCACGGCAGAAGTACACGCAAAAGGATCGGACCGGCTTACCCTCGATCACCCCACCGATCTGGTCTGGCGGCGGAGCACGTTTGCCTGCGGAAGGACAATCGGCATCTCCTCGGATGCGGTCGCCGCTACGCTGCCCCGGGAGCTCATTGCCCGGCTCAGGCAGGGGGAAGAGATCGTTGTCACCCTGACGGTTACGCGTCCCGGGCAAGGGTCGTGATCTTCTCTTCTGTCTCGGCGAGCAGTGTCTCGCACTGTTTCACGAGTGCAGCCCCTTGCTCATAGAGCTTCATGCTCTCGTCCAGGCTTGTCGTGCCGTCCTCGATCTTTGCAATGATCTGGCGCAGTTGTTCGATCTTTTCCTCATAGGTTTCCGTCATGATCTACACGCTCCACGATGACCTCGCCCCTACCATCATAAAAGTGCAGGGAGAGCCGGTCGTCCTTTTTTATGACACCTGCGGATCGCACTACGGTGCCCTCTTTTTCCGCCACGCAATAGCCCCGGGCGAGCACCGCCCGCGGGCTCCTCCCTTCGAGTGCCGTTCTCATCCCGGCAAGCACGAGCCGTTCCCGTTCGATCCGGGTGGCAAAGGCCCGTTCGAGCCGGTCGGAGAGGTCGGCCGTGGCCTGTCGTTTCTCACCGATCTTCCGGCAGAGCCGCTGGGGACGGAGCCGGTCACGGAGATCGGCAATCTCCTTCTGGGCCTGGGCAATTCGGGCGAGGAGGGCACCACCCAGCTGACACCGGAGTTCCCCGAGTGCCGCCCGGAGATCCCGCCGGTCCGGTACCACGAGCTCCGCCGCCGCGGACGGGGTCGGGGCCCGGATGTCTGCCGCGAGATCGGCAAGGGTCACATCAACCTCATGGCCGATGGCCGAGACCACCGGCACCGGGCAGGTGGCAATGGCCCGCACAACAGCAGGGTGGTTGAAGGGAAAAAGATCCTCAAAACTCCCGCCGCCCCGGGCCACGATCACCACGTCAGCATACCCTGCAACCCGGGCAATAGCCCGGGCAATATCTGCGGGGGCTTCATTCCCCTGCACGGCGGTGGGGGAGAGGACGATCTCCACCGGGAAACGCCGGGCAAGCACGGTCCGGATATCATGGATAACTGCCCCTGTCTCCGAGGTGACCACACCCACCCGGGCGGGAAACGGGGGCAGCGGGCGTTTTCTCTCCGCAGCAAAGCACCCCTCCGCGGCCAGCTCTTTTTTCCACTGTTCCACGAGAAGATATTTCTCCCCGAGGCCACCCCGGGTCATCCTTTTGACCTGGATCTGGTAAGTGCCCGAAGGTGCATAGACACGGACCGAGCCGGTAACCACCACTTCCATCCCGTCCTCGGGATCGAAGGTGAGCCGGTCCGCATCCGACCGCCACATCACGCACCGGATCACCGCTGCGGTGCTCCCGCCTCCTTTCTCGGAAAGGGAGAAGTACCGGTGGCCCCGGCTGTGGTGCTTGTAGTTGGTTACCTCGCCCAGTACTTTGATATCCTGAAGCCTCTGGTCATCGAGCAGGTCTTCGATAATGGCGCTTACTTCCCCGACGGTGAGCGGAGCCTCCGGTACCGCAGGTGCTCCCGGCGGGCCCTGCCCGCCCGGTGCTTCGGTACCGTAGAACCAGTCCATGAAGGAAATATTATGCACTAAAGCGTTTATCAATTAGTATTATCATGACCGCCTATGGCGTTTCGAGTATGTTTTTCCACGAGTACACCTCAGCGGAGATCTTCGCAAACGTCTCGCGGTCGGGTCTCGGCGGGATCGAGTACTGGCTGGAGACGCCCCATTTCTGGCTTCGGGATCTTCCGGCGGATGAGGTGACCGCCTGCCGCCGGGCACACCCGGAGATTGCCACCTTCTCCGTCCATGCGCCGGTCCTTGACCTCAACCCCTGCTCTATCAATCCCGATGTGGCAGAGGTCTCGGTTGCATGGGCGGCGAGGTCCCTTGCCCTGGCCCAGACGCTCGGGGCCGGGATCCTCACCGTCCACCCCGGCAGGAGGACGGCAAAGCGCCCTCCCGGCGAAGCTGATCGTGCCCGGTTCGATCATTACCTGTCTGCACTCCGGGAGGCGGCCCTGAAAGACACGGTCACCGTTGCCATGGAGAATATGGAACCGGCGGTGAACGCCCTTATCTGCACTCCGGAACGGATGCGGGAAGTGCTTGATGCTGAGCCCTGGCTGAAATTTACCCTCGATACATCCCATGCCCTCGCAGCCTCCGAGGGAACCGTCATGGAGTACCTCAGGCTCTGCGGAGACCGGCTCGCAAACGTGCACCTCAGCCGGGCCACCGGGGGCAGGCTTCATCTCCCGCTGGACAGGAGCCCGGTGATGGAACGGATCCTTACTTCGCTCCGTGATCACCACTATCATGGCCCCCTGATGCTCGAGATCGATGATCTCAACTTCCCGCACCCGCTCTCCGCGGAGGAGAAATGCACCATCCTCGCCCGCGATCTCACCTTTATGCGGGATTGCATGGAACCCGACTGAGCTGTTTTGTCCGTCGTCCGTTGGTTTTATCTGATCCCCATCCCCATATGTGCTGTAGATTCCGACTATGAACCAAGGATGCTGGCGTGCCTGCGGACGGCGTGAAAGAGGATGATTGAGGACTTTTTATATCTCCTGCTCTTTATCATCTGCATCCTGCTCTCTGCGTTCTTCTCGAGCTCGGAAGTCGCCCTGATCTCAATCACCAAAGCGCGGGTGCGGACGCTTGTTAACGACAAGAAACCCGGTGCAGCCGCCCTTGCCTGCCTGAAGGAAAACCCCGATCACTTTCTCACCACGATCCTCATAGGGAATACCCTCGCCAACATCGCTGCCGCGTCCATCGCAACAGCGATTGCGATCAGCACCTTTGGTAACATCGGTGTCGGGATTGCGACCGGTGTCGTTACCCTCGTCCTTTTAGTCTTCGGTGAGATCGGCCCCAAGATCTATGCATCCCGGGCTCCGGATACGTTCCCCCGGGCCGTTGCCCCCGTAATACTCTTCCTTTCCCGCCTGCTCTCTCCCGTCATCTGGGTGGTTGAACGGGTAAGCCCGTCTCTTGGCGTGGGAAAAGATGCGGCAGAACCGGCCGTTACCGAGGATGAGATCAAGGAGTGGATCGATGTGGGGAAAGAAGAGGGCACCATCGAGCAGGACGAAAAGGATATGCTGTACTCGGTGCTCGAGTTCGGGGATACCATGGCCCGGGAGATCATGACCCCCCGGGTGGATGTGATCGTGATGGAGGACACCACGGCACTCGGTGATGCGATCCGGATCTTCAACGAGACCGGGTTCTCCCGTATTCCCATCTACCACGACCAGATCGACAACGTCACCGGCGTCCTCAATGTCAAGGACGTCTTCTCGGCACTAGTCTCGAACCGCAAGGACCTCTCGATTAAAGAGATCATGTACGACCCGACCTTTGTTCCCGAGACAAAGAAGATCGATGATCTCTTAAAGGAACTTCAGGTCCACCGGGTCCAGATCGCGATCGTCATCGACGAGTACAGCAGCTTTGTCGGCATCGTCACGGTCGAGGATATCCTGGAGGAGCTGGTCGGAGATATCCGGGACGAATATGACCGGGAGGAGCCCGATGTGCAGAAGATTGCTGAGGGCGTCTATGTGCTCGACGCCCAGATGTGGGTGGACGATGCAAACGAAGAACTCGGCCTGGATCTTCCCATGGACGAGTCCTACGAGACCGTTGGCGGCCTTTTGATCGACCGGCTGGGCCACCTCCCGCAGCACCCGGGAGAGAAGGTGGAGATCGGGAACGGGAGGATCACTCTCGTGGTCATGCAGATGCACGGTCGGCGGATCGTGAAGATCAAGTGTGTTGTCCGCCCGGAGAGAAAGGATGGGGAAGAATCCCGGTGAGGGTGGATGCATGGCTAAACGGATTGTTGTGGTTGCATCAGGAAGGGGCTCGAACTTCCAGGCAGTGATCGAGTCCGTGCAGCGGGGATGGATTGGGGGGACCTGCGTGGCACTGGTCACCGACAACCCCAGGGCATACGCGATCGAGCGGGCACAGGCCGCCGGCATCCCGGTGGTCATTGTTGATTACAGCCGGTTTGCTTCACGGGAGCTGTACGAGCAGGCGCTCCTTGCCGCACTCCGGGAAGTACGGCCCGATCTCGTTGTACTCGCCGGCTACATGCGCATCCTCGGGTCTGCGATCGTGCGGGAGTATGCCGGCAGGATGATCAATATCCACCCGGCGCTCCTTCCCAGCTTCACCGGCCTCCACGCGCAACGGCAGGCGCTCGAACATGGGGTCAAACTGGCAGGCTGCACTGTCCATTTCGTGGACGAGAGCCTGGACGGGGGACCCATCATCCTCCAGCGCTGCGTCCGGGTGATGGATGACGATGACGAGGACACGCTCGCAGAGCGGATCCTTATCCAGGAACATATTGCCCTGCCCGAGGCCATCCGGCTTTTCTGCGAAGATTGCCTTTCCATTGAGGGCCGGAAGGTCAGGATCCGGTAGCCGGCGCTGATCTTTTCCGGGGCCCCTCTTATATATACCACGGGCGCGGATAGTATGACACCTGCAGGGCAGGGATGCGGCCATGAAGGACAAGAAGCGCCCCTCCTCCGTAAAACCCCTGGCACGGGAGCGTATCGCGGTACTCTTTTCAGAGGCGGAAAAAGTATTTTGCGAGGATCCTGCTTACAGTGACCGGTACGTGGAGCTTGCCCGGAAGATCTCCATGAAGGAGCGGGTCCGGATCGATCGCGAGTACCGGCGCCAGTTCTGCCACCACTGTTCCCGGTATCTTATGCCCGGGGCAAACATGCGGGTGCGGGTGCACCCCGGGTGGGTGTCGGTCACCTGCCTGTCCTGCAAAAAGACGACCCGGTACCGGGTGGAGAAGAAGCATGTCAACACATCATGATCCTGCGATGCAGGATCTCAGGCCAACGGTCTGGATTGGAAAGCAGGGCTGTACTGAAGCAACGATCGAAGAGATTGCCGCCCAGCTCAAGAAGCGCAAGGTCATCAAGGTAAAATGGCTCCAGAACACCGAAGTTGACCCGGAAGCGGTGGCAGCAGCAGCCCGCGCGGCACTTCTTGGGGTCCGGGGAAAGACCATGGTTCTTGCAGAACGCGGGAAAAAAGAGAAGAAATAGTCCTTTTTTTGTAGTCCGGACACCCTGTACCGGTACCTCGAAATATATAAAAACCTCGCTACCCAATAAGTTAAGACTGTTATTTAGTTTTAAATACAGTGAGGACTAGTCATGACGACCGTATATGATGTCCCGGCCGACCACCTCATCAGGAAGGTTGCCGAGGAGCTCAGGAAGCGGCAGGAGATCAAGCCGCCGGCATGGGCTGCCTTTGCAAAGACCGGGGTGCATAAGGAGATGCCTCCCGAGGATCCCGACTGGTGGTTTACCCGGGCAGCAGCAGTGTTAAGACGCGTCTATGTCGACGGCCCCCTGGGTGTCGAACGGATGCGGAGTTTCTATGGCGGAAGCAAGAACCGCGGCTCCAAACCGAATGCTTTCCGGAAGGGCAGCGGCTCGATTCTGCGAAAAGCCCTCCAGCAGCTGGAGGCCGCAGGCCTGATCATCCACGACAAGACCGGCCGCAGGGTTTCTCCTGCCGGCATGGCGTTCCTGGACAACATGGCCCAAGAGGCACTCACCCACCCGCCGGCCCCGATCCCGAAGAGGGCAAAGCCGGTCGCCGAGGAGCCCAAGAAGGCAGAACCCGGCAAGAAGGGCGGCAAGGCGCCAAAGGGCGAGAAGGCCGAGAAGTCCGACGATGCGAAGGCCGAGAAGAAGCCTGCCGCAAAGAAGGGCGAAGGCAAGAAAGATAAAGCTGAAGGCAAGAAGCCTGAAGCATAAGACTGGTGACATTCCATGGGAGACGACGAGCTGAGTGAGATCCGGAAGAGAAGGATGGCACAACTCCAGCAGCAGGCAGGCCAGCAGCAGGAGGAACTCGAACAGCAGCAGCGTCTCAAGCAGCAGATGCAGATGGTAATGATGCAGATTCTCGAGCCTGACGCACGGGAACGCCTCAATACGATCAAGCTGACCAAGCCGGATTTTGCTGGTGCCGTGGAACAACAGCTGGTGATGCTTGCCCAGAGCGGGCGTCTCCGGCAGAAGATCACCGATGCACAGTTAAAAGAGCTGCTCCGGCAGCTTGCGCCGGCAAAACGGGATTACTCGATCACCAGAAAGTGATGAAAGCAGGAGTGCTTTACAGCGGCGGGAAGGATAGTTCCCTTGCAGCAATCATGCTGGGTACGTATTTCGAGGTCGAACTCAACACCTTTGTGTTCGACCCCGCCCGCCTAATCCCGTCAATAGAACGTGCCGCGCAGGCGCTGGGGTTCCCGTTGAAAAAACGGGTATTTCCCCATGGTATGGCAGAAGAGATGGCAGAGATGGTAATTTCGTGCGGTTATCCCAACGATGCGATCAACCGCATCCACCGGACTGCCATCGAGACCCTTGCCGGTGAGTACGAGGTTGTCGGCGACGGCACCCGGTTTGATGACCGGGTCCCGATGCTCACCAGGGAGCAGGTGCAGAGCATCTGCGGCCGGACCGGGCGCACGTACGTGCGCCCCCTTCTCGGCTATATGCGGACCGACGTCGACCGGCTGGTTGACCGGTTCCTCCTCGTGGAGTACGGGGAGACCGGGACGATCGCAAACGGCGACTACGAGTCCGAGATCCGGGCGGCCGTCCGTGCCCGCGGGGCCGATCCCGCCGCCCTCTTCCCCCCTCATCACGAGCAGTCGCTTGTTGTGGGAACAAAGAAGGCCATAAACAACTAGGTGAAGAACATGAGCAAGCTCAGCAAAGGAAGGAAGGTCCGGCTCGCCAAGGCATGCGACCAGAACCGGCGCGTGCCCCAGTGGGTCATGATCCGGACCAAGAGGGCTGTGGTGAACCACCCCAAGAGACGCAACTGGCGCAGAAGCAATCTGAAGGTGTAATCATGGCAGAGCAGATGAAGGAACACATCTACATTATCCCCCTCCGGGACGCCCGCAGGATGCCCCGGTGGAAGCGTGCCAATGGCGCGATCAAGGATATCCGCAAGTACCTTGCCAAGCACATGAAGACCGAGAACGTGAAGCTTGACAAGACCATCAACGAGAAGGTGTGGAGCAGGGGAGCCGAAAAACCGCCCTCAAAGATACGCGTCCGCGCCATGAAGATGGAAGACGGGCAGGTCCAGGCGGAACTTGCCCCGGAATCGTAGGCATATGGAACGCACCACGAACTTTACCGGGGATCCCAATATCGGGGTCTTTGCCCGGGTAGCAGGCGATATTGCGGTGATCCCGCCGGATGCCCCGGAGGAGTTCCGGGCGGCAGTAACGGAAGCGCTCGATGTCGAGCTGGTTGTTTCCACGATCCAGGGCAGCTCCATTGTCGGGTCGCTCGTGGCCGGGAACAGCCGGGGGCTGGTAGTCTCCGGCCTTGCGACCGAACCCGAGCGTGCGGTACTCTCCGAGTACCGCAAGGTGATGCTCCTCTCCGAGACGATGAACGCGGCAGGTAATGTGATCATGGCCAATGACTCGTTTGCCGCGGTGCATCCGGATCTTCCGGCAGATATTGCTGCAAAGATCGGGGAGTTCCTGGGCGTTGAGGTGATCCACCTGACGCTTGGGGGTGTACGGACGATCGGCATGGCCGGTGTTGCAACCAACAAGGGTGTGATTGTCCACCCGCGGGCAACGGCTCAGGAGATCGCCCGGCTCGAAGCAGTGGCCAAAATTCCGGTCGGCACCGGGACGATCAACATGGGCAGCGGTCTCGTGGGCACCGGCCTTCTCGTGAACGACAAGGGATACCTTGCCGGCAACGCGACGAGCGGGTTTGAACTGGGCAGGGTCGAGGACGTATTTGGATTTCTGGAGTGAGAATTATGGCAGCAGAGCAGAAGTTTGAAGTGAAAGGAACTTTCTTAATGGGCGAAGACTGGATGCCCTACACGAAAGTGATCGAGGCACCCAATGCAAAGCAGGCCGAAGAGCGTGCCTTTGCAACCATCGGGAGCAAGCACAACCTCAAGAGACGCTACATCAAGGTCTCCGGCGTTACGCCGGTCAAAGCAGAGTAAATCTTTTCTTTTTCACGGAGCCCGGTGATTGTCACCGGGAGATCCGGGAACTTTCGTGAATCTGTGGGTCTGATAATATCGTGGGGGCTGTCGCCCCCACACCCCTACAAACGATGCTCCCCGCCGTGCCCCGTGAGGGGCCCTGAGGCAGGGAGGACTCATATAAATATTCTAGGAACCCTTCACCGCGAGAGTCATCACAATATCCTTTTTCAGATCATCCCCGGCCCTATCCCACCCTCATCGTTCTGGTAGTCCGGATGGATCTCCTGCCGGACCACCAGCGCCAGGGCAAGGATGATCAGGCCCAAGACAAACGAACCGAAGAAAGCGAGGTCAAAACCGGCCGTTGCTACCTTTATCTGCAGGTCGACAGGGGACTCCATCGTCACGTTATGATTTGCCGCGATCGAGACAATCCCCCATAAAAAGATTAGGTTGAACAGGGCGATCCCCATTGTGAGCGGGACAAAGCGCTCGAGACTGGTGAGGCTCGAGACCATGCCCTGTTTTGCTTTTGCCACCGAGTTCATCACCAGGTTCGAGGCCGGGGTAATGACGAGGCCCAGCCCTAGGCCGATAAGAACCAGGCAGATCACCACGTACCCCACCGGCGTATCGGGGTGGAGCTGCATGATGAAGAAATAGCCGGCGCAGAGCAGGATACCGGCCCCGATACAGAGCAGTCGCGGTCCGGTCCGGTTGAAGAGGAGGCCGGCGAGGATGCCTGCCCCCATCATCGCAAAGGAGAGCGAGGTCATGACAAGGCCGGCGGTGGAGGTGTCGTAGGCGCTGATATACTTGAGGTAGAACGGCAGGAGGTAGTTGATCCCGGCAAAACTGAAAAAGACGAGCGAGAGCAGGAGGTTGACGGCAAGGAAGTTCCTGTTCCTGAAGAGCGAAAAATCGAGGAGCGGGTCGGCGATCCGGCATTCGTGGCGAACAAACCATGCGAGCGTCACCACGGCAAGGACGGCGAGACCAAGGATCACCGGCGAGGTCCAGCCCATCGTCTCCCCCTCCGAGACCACAAAGAGCAGGGAGGCAAGGCCGGTGAAGACCAGGACTGCCCCGGCCCGGTCGAAACCGGCCAGGGACCCTTCCCCATGGGATGCCGGGATCACCCTGGCGCCCAGCAGCACCGCCCCGATGCCAACCGGCACGTTGATGAAGAAGATCCAGTGCCACGAAAGGTACTGGGTCAGAAATCCCCCGATGGTCGGCCCCAGTGCCGTCCCCAGCCCGGCGAGCGTCATGACAATCCCCATCGCCTTTCCCCGTTCGCTCATCGGGATGTAGGCCGTGACCATCGCCGGTGCAATGGCCGTGATCATCGCCCCGCCGACCGCCTGCACCATCCGGGACCCCACCAGCAGGTTGAGTGAGTGAAAGAGGTCAGGGAGCGTACCGCAGGCAAGCGAACCCAGCGTAAAGATGACAAACCCGGACAGGAAGATCTTCTTAAAACCGATGATGTCCGAGATCTTCCCGAAGACCAGCACACAGCCGGCCATCACGAGCAGGTAGGCGGTAGCGACCCAGCTCACGGTCGTGGAAGAGACATGGAATGACTCGGAGATCGTAGGCAGTGCAATGTTGACAATGGTACCATCGAGACCTGCCATGAAGGTAGCAAGCGAGATGGAGAAGACCAGAAGAAAAAAACCGGATTGGGCGGTCCCTGTGCCGTACTCACGCATATGCAGGAGATTACCGCCCATCTGTCATGAGAATTGTGATCTGGTCTGGCATTGTGTGGGTGGGATAATGGTCCGGATGCAGATACGCAGAACGGGCAGAATCCGGCCGGGATAATGGGAGGAAATGATGTGCCGGAATGGGTTTTTTAGTCAGCACGAACCGCGTCTTATCAGGAGGTATTTATGCTCCCTGCGGACAAACATATCAGAAAGACCCGGCAACCCGGAGAAGAAGGGGAGACAGGAATCGTGGCAGCAGCACAACCCATGGACCAGCGTGAGATCGAGACACTCCAGTACTACTTGAAGGAATACGGACAGCAGGCAGAAGTCTTTGCCGGCCAGCTCGAACTGATGGAGAACGGGCGGATGGAAGCACTTGCCGCGATCGAGGCGCTGGAGGCGCTCGCCACATCCGAGGACAGGACCGTCCTCCTCCAGCTGGGCGGAGGGACGAGCCTGAGGGCAAAGGTCCTCGAACCGGAAAAAGTCCTCCTCAACATCGGCTCCGAAGTGATCCTCGAGAAGACCAACGCGGATGCGGTCGGGTATCTCAAAGACCGGATCACCGAGATGGAAGCCTCGCAGAAGAAGGTGGCCGAGGCGCTGGAGAAACTCCGTGTCCAGATGAACGAGATCGCAAAGCGGCTTGAGCAGGGATACCGGCAGGCCTCCGGTGCCGGCCCGGTCCCCCGCGGCCGCGACAGCGAAGACAACGATGAAGAATAAGCAATAGGAACCGCACGATATGTTTTCGGGGCTCAGGGAACGGCTGCAGGCTGCACGGGACCGGCTCGGCGCAAGCATCGGCGCAGCGGCGGAGGCAGCAAAGCCGGCAGCCCCGCCACAGCCGGTTCCACCCGCCGCACCCGGAAAGACCGGGGAGGTTCCCGCAGCAGGCCCGGTAAAGAACCCGACCCTTGCCGATAAAGTAAAGATTCTCATCATCGACCGTGAACTGGTGGTCTCGGAGAAAGACGTCGCCGATGCCCTTGCGGAACTGGAGATGACGCTTCTCGAAAGTGATGTGGCTCTTCCCGTGACCGATGCGTTAATTGCCGATATCCGGGCCGGCCTTGTCGGAAAACACCGCAAGATCGGGGAGTCCGTGGATTCTCTTGTATTCCACGCCCTCAAGTCTGCACTTTTAAACGTCCTTGGCACGGGTTTTGACCTCACTGCCTATATCAAATCCCACGAGCGGCCGGTCAAGATCCTCTTTACCGGGGTGAACGGGACCGGCAAGACCACAACGGTGGCAAAGATCGGTGCCTACCTCAAGAAGGAGGGATTTTCGGTCGTTATCGGGGCCGGAGATACGTACCGTGCCGGCGCTATCGAGCAGATCGGCGTGCATGCCGAACGGCTGGGCATCAAGGTGATCGAGCACCAGACCGGTGCCGACCCGTCCGCGGTGCTCTTTGATGCGGTGCAGTACGCCATGGCCCACAAGACCGATGTGGTACTTGCGGATACCGCCGGCCGGTTCCACACCAAGGCAAACCTCATGAGCCAGCTCGAAAAGATCCGGCGCGTGATGAAGCCCGATCTTATCGTGTACGTGGACGAGGCGGTCGCCGGGAATGATGCGGTGGTCCGGGCAGCGGAGTTTGACCGGACCGTGGGTGCTGATGCGATCGTACTCACCAAGGTCGACATGGATTCCCGGGGTGGGGCGGCGATCTCGATCGCCCACACCATAGGTAAACCCCTCCTCTTTCTGGGCACCGGGCAGGCATACGAGGATATCGTGCCTTTTGAGCCCGGGGCCGTTGTTGAGGAACTGCTCGGGGGTGCTTCCTGATGATGGACAGCCTCTCTGATGCGCTCAAGGACGCCCTCAAAAAGCTCGCCGGTAAGGCCGTGGTGGACCGTGCGGCAGTCGACGAGCTGGTAAAAAATCTCCAGCGGGCTCTCCTCTCGTCTGATGTGAACGTCAAGCTGGTCATGGAGCTCTCAAAAGCGATCCGGACCCGGTCGCTGGACGAGGAGCTGCCCAAGAACACCAATGTCCGGGAACATGTCCTGCGGATCGTGTACCAGGAACTGGTCCGGCTGGTCTATGCCACCGCGGACTTAAAACTTGAGCCGCAGGTCATCCTCATGGCCGGTCTCCAGGGGAGCGGCAAGACCACGACCACGGCAAAGATCGCCCGCTTCTTCCAGAAGAAGGGGATGAAGGTTGGCGTGATCTGTGCCGATACCTTCCGCCCCGGTGCCTACGACCAGCTTGTTACCCTCTGTGAAAAGATTAACGTGCCCTGCTTTGGCGATCCCAGGGCTACCGATGCACGGCAGATCGTCCGGGCTGGTCTTCTTGCCGTTAAGGACCAGGAGGTCATCATTGTCGATACCCAGGGCCGCCACGCACTGGAACCCGACCTGATCCAGGAGATTATCGACTTAAACGTGATCACGAAGGCCACCCACCGCTGGCTCGTGATCGATGCGGCACTTGGCCAGCAGGCAAGCGAGCAGGCCCGCCGGTTCCACCAGGCAATCGGGATCGACGGCGTGATCATCACCAAGATGGACGGCACCGCTAAAGGCGGCGGAGCACTTTCGGCCGTGGCCGAGACGAAAAGCGGGATCGTCTTCATCGGGGCCGGGGAGACGATCGAGGACCTCGAACGCTTCGACGCGAACGGTTTCATCTCCCGGCTCCTCGGCATGGGCGACCTGCAGGCCCTTGCCGAGAAGGTCCAGGAGGCCCAGGTAGCTACCGAGATTGACATGGATGCGATGATGAAGGGCCACTTCACCCTCCGCGACATGTACAAGCAGCTCGAGGCCCTCAACAAGATGGGCCCCTTAAAGCAGATCATGAGCATGCTCCCGATGGGGAACATGCAGCTCCCCGAGGGGGTCTACGATGTGACCAGCACCAAGATGGTCCGGTACCGGATCCTCATGGACTCGATGACGCCCCAGGAGCTCGACGACCCCTCCACCATCAACAGCTCCCGGATGCAGCGGATTGCCCGGGGTGCGGGGGGCACTCCCGAAGAGGTCCGGGAACTCTTAAAATACTACAAGATGATGCACAAGACCCTCAAGGGCCTGCGGGGTGCCGGTGGCGGAAAATTCAATATGCAGCGCCTGATGAAACGCTTCTCCGGAATGCAGTAAGATGACCTCGTTTGCCATTGTCGGGCACCTTGCCCGCACGAACGGGGATTTTTCCTTAAACGACCTCCCCGGGGCAGGGCGCATGGATGTGCTCTGCCGGTGCGTCAATACCTCACTCTTCCTCTCGCACGACCTGCGCCGGGACGTGGAGTGCTCCCTTGTCCTTCTGGGTGAACCCAAAGCCCCAAAGACGGTACTTTTCCGGGGGAACGGGCTCTGTTCGCTCTCTCCCGATGAACGGAGCGCGGGGGCGCTGATCAAAAAGGCGCTCTCCATCCCCTGCGGGAGCGAGTTCCGCGAAGCAGCGCCGGGCGTCTTTGTGAGAAACGGCGGGCTCGAACGGCTCCTTGCGGAGCAGGCATTTGCGGTGCTGGACGAGAACGGCACCGATATCCGCACGGTGCAGGCAATGCCGGGGGCGTTCCTTCTCTCCGACCACCAGAATTTCACGGAGGCCGAGGAGGCGCTCATAAAAGATGCATCCCGGTACTCGGTCGGGCCGGCCTGCCTGCATGCCGACCACACGATTACGGTACTCTCAAACGAGATCGACCGGAGGAAAAAAGGATGGAAATAAACGAACAGGTCGAAAAGATTCTCGCGTACGGGGACTGCTGCGATCACTGCCTGGGCCGCTTCTTCGGGAAGCGCTCGCATGGCCTCACGAACGATGAACGCGGGCGGGCGCTCAGGATTGCACGGGCACTTGCGGCCAACCAGCCGTACGAACGCTTCTCCGGTACCTGCTGGGTCTGCGGCAACTTCTTTGAGAGTGTCGCTGAATGGGCCGGGAAAGTTGCAACAGCCCTGGAAGGCCATGAGTACAAGACGTTCCTTGTCGGTTGCCGGGTCCCCCCGCTTATCGCGGAGAACGAGGAGATGGTCTGGAGTGATCTCTCCCTTGGGGAGCCCGAGCCGTTCAAATCCGAGGTGAACCGTGAAGTGGGAAAGGCGGTCTCTGCCATTACGGGAAAAGTCGTGGATTTCAAAAAACCCGATATTATCGCCCTGCTCGACCCCGCGTCCGGGATCGTGGATATCCAGGTCAATGCCCTGTTCTTTTACGGCAGGTACCAGAAGTTCGAGCGCGGCATCCCGCAGACGCACTGGAACTGCCGGACCTGCGGGGGTGCCGGTTGTGAGAAATGCAATTATACCGGCAAGCAGTACGCAGATTCGGTAGAAGAACTGATCGGGCGCCCGGTCATCGGACTTTTTGACGCGGAGGATGCCGTGCTGCATGGGGCTGGCAGGGAAGATATCGATGCACGCTGCGTGGGAACCGGCAGGCCGTTCATCCTGGAAATTGTGGCTCCAAAGAGCCGTTCTGTCGATCTGGCTGCCGTAGAAACGGAGATCAACCGGACGGCTGAGGGACGGGTTTCGGTTGCCCTCTCGCGCTGGAGCGACCGATCGGAGGTGGAAACCCTTAAATCAAGTAAAGCGCATAAAAAATACAGGATCCTGGTCGAGGTTGAGGGGCAGATACCCGCAGAAACGCTGGTAAATGCCCTGAATGCCTTAAAGGGCGTCACAATACAGCAGCGCACGCCCGAACGGGTCGCTCACCGGAGAGCAGATAAGGTCCGGGAGCGTAAAGTCCTGGATATCGAGTACGTGGGGGAACAGGACGGAAAGTTCATTCTTGAAGTCCTCGGCGAAGCTGGCCTCTACATCAAGGAACTCGTATCCGGCGATCAGGGAAGGACCACCCCAAGTCTTGCCGAGATCCTGCAGCGGCCGGCACACGTCACCAGCCTTGACGTTGTGCAGGTAGAAGGACCACAGGAGGGAGATTAAGAATGGCACACCACAACGGACCCAGAAAGAAAACAAGGTATAAGTTCAAGAAAGAATTGAGACAGCGCGGGCTGCCGCCGGTCACCTCCGTCATCCAGCAGTTTGAGGTGGGCGACAAGGTCCATATCGTTGTCAACTCAAGCGTCCAGAAGGGCATGCCCCACCGCCGCTTCCACGGGCTCACGGGCACCGTGATCGGCAAGCGTGGACGGGCCTGGATGCTCTCAATCCTCGACGGCAATGCGGAAAAAACCGTCATTGCGCGACCGCAACATCTAAAAGCACAAAAGTAAACTCAATTGTCAGGTGATTGGCATGAAAGTGAAGGGTATTCTTAGCGAAGAGAAGGTTACGCTCCCTGAACTCCGCGCCGCTCTTATGGGCGTGGAATCTGAGAGGATCGCTGCCGAGAAGGAGTTGTCCTATGAGTTCAGGCGGAGCATGGATCATGCCAATCAGCTTGCCAGGACCTCGCCCGAGAAATCCAAGGAGCTTGTGGAGAAACTCCTCAAGCTCGAGAAGATGAAGCCGGAGATCGCCTACCGTATCGCTAATATCATGCCCAAGAGCCGGGATGAAGTGCGGGCGATCTTCGCAAAAGAGCGCTTTACTCTCTCTCCCGAAGAGATCGATTCCATTATCGACCTGGTCATGGCACACTTCTGAGGTGTTTTTCATGAAGGCCGAGAAAAAGGAGGTCAACGCGATCGTACTGGACGTGCTCATGAAAGGGCATGCCGAAGACCCCCGGCCCCAGTTCAAGCGCGAACCGCTCGTGCAGGCCATGGGCCTTGAGCAGTTCAAGCTGCTTGAACTGATCCCCAAGCCCGGGGTTGCCATCAACCTGCATGACAAGGTGTATATCGGTGACTCCGAGCGCGATAAAATTGAGCGGGTGAAACGCCGGATCGGGTATGAGGAGCTCACGCCCACGGCAAAGGGGGAACTGCCGTTCATGATCGAACAGGTAGTAAAGGAGCGGGAAGCCGATTTTGTCACTTTCTTTAACAAGGCGATCTCCATCACCCCGAAGCTCCACATGCTCCACCTGCTGCCCGGTATCGGAAAGAAGCTGATGTGGGAGGTGCTTGAGTCCCGGAACCGCAAGCCCTTTGAGAGTTTCGTGGATATCTCCACCCGGATCAAGTCCATCCCCCACCCGGAGAAGATGATTCAGGCCCGGATCCTTGAAGAGCTGCAGGACAAGGACGTCAAGTACCACCTCTTCACCACGAAATGAAAGCCCGTCACGACCAGCACTTCCTCATCGACAAGAACGCGATCAACCGCATTGCGGACAGTGTGGAAGTAAAGGGAAAGATGGTTCTCGAGGTCGGGCCGGGGAACGGGGCCCTGACCCGGGCCCTGCTCGCCCGGGGCGCCACTGTCCATGCGGTGGAGCTGGACCGGATCCTCTGCGAGGATCTTAACGACCTTTTTGCCGATGAGATCCAGGAGGGGACGCTCACGGTCACCCACGGGGATGCAACCCGGTGTGAGCTCCCGCCCTTCCAGATGGTGGTCTCCAATCTCCCCTACTCCGTTTCCTCGAAGATCACCTTCCGGCTCCTCGATGCCGGGTTCGAGACGGCAGTCCTGATGTACCAGGAGGAGTTTGCCCGGCGCATGGTGGCCCCGGCCGGTACCAAGGACTGCGGGCGGCTCTCGATCATGGTCCAGACCTATGCGGTGGTGCAGCAGTGCTTTACCCTCCCGCCCACCTGTTTCTCGCCCAAGCCCCAGGTCCATTCGATGGTGGTGAGGATCACCCCCCGCCCGCCCATCTTCGGCGTTAACGACAAAAAACGGTACGCGGACGTGGTGCGGGCACTCTTTACCCACCGGAGAAAGACGGTGAAAAACGGCCTGAAAGGTTCCTCAGGCATCCTCGATCATGACTGGGCAGAGCGGGCAATCGCTGCACTCCCCGATGAGATCCTCAAGAGCCGCCCTGAGGAGCTGTATCTCGAGGATTTTGCAACGATAGCCAATCTCGGGTAGCTCCCGGGCGTATCTTCCTGCCTCTTCGGCTTGCAGTATTCATATTTTTTTCGTTTGGTAAGAAAGCGGGGCCATTCCGGACCGTTCTTCCTCTTCCGTCCCCTCGTGAACATTTCTTCATCATCTCTTTTTCCGTTTTTTCCCGCGCCCGGTTCACCGGGCTTCCCTATCCTCTCCATTCAGGAATTTTCCGTCTATAAATCCCCGGCAGGTTTATGATATGCGGGACCATGAACGGGCAGCAGTCCGTTTATTCCCGGGAGAACGCCCGGTTCAGTGCAGGTTCCCGGAGAAGCCCCCTCACAGAGGTGGCGTGTCGGCTGTTCGCGAAAAAAGTGCCCGGAACCTTAGCCCGTTCCTGTTCAGGACGGGTTTTGCTAAAAAAGAAGAGATCAGTCTTTTGTCCCGCTCCGGGCAAGGATCTTTTTTGTGGTGGCAATGATCCACCGGCGGTTCAGGAGCAGGTGGAGGAAGACAAAGAGCCCCATGAGAAGACCGGTCCAGTCATGGAGATCGGAGATCAGTGCAGAAGGAAGGATCACGTTGTTGAGCCCGGTCAGCTGGAGGAGGACCGGGTACTTCAACAGGCCGGTGATGAAACAGACCAGGAACGAGATCCCCATGAGGAGGTCGATAAGCCATTTTACCTTTATGGTGTCCATTGGATCAACCTTTTTCCTGACTCCTGATATTGGTTTGCGATTGATGCGATCCCTTTTTCCCTCTTTTGTCCCAGAATTCATTATCATGTCCTGTGATCCCGCCCAGGTGTACCAGCCCGAGGCCGATACTTTCCTCCTCCTCGAGGCCGCACAGGCCGAGGTGAGGCCTGGTGACCGGGTGCTCGAGGTCGGGACCGGCTCCGGCCGGATCGCGGCGGCGCTGGTGCGGGACTGCGCTGTGGTGGCCACGGACATCAATCCCCATGCGGTCTTCTGCGCGAGAGAGGAAGGGCTCGATGTGGTCCGGTGCGACCTCTTCTCCGGCATCCGGGGCACCTTCGATCTGGTGCTCTTCAACCCCCCCTACCTTCCGACCCGGCCCGAGGAGCGTATCGATGACTGGCTGGAATACGCGCTTGACGGCGGGGTCACCGGCAGGGACGTGATCGGGCGGTTTGCCGCATCGGCAGGAACAGTGCTCGCCCCCGGGGGCCGGATCCTCCTCCTGGTCTCCTCGCTCACCGGGCTTGCCGAGGTTGTCGGGCTCTTTGCCGGGCACGGGTTCGCAGCAGTTCCGGTGCTGCGGCGGACCGTGGAGGACGAGGAGCTGGTCGTGCTCCGGATCACCCGGAATGAACGCTAACTCCTCACCCGGAGGATGAGCACTCTCCCCGTATGACCATATTATTTAAAGAACCAGCGGCAATATCACCGGCAGATTTTCAAAAGTATTCTTTCCCGCTTTACCCGCCTTCCTGCACAGGTAATCCCATGGACACGACCACGACCGACGATATCACCCGCCGCCTGCACCGGTTTGCCACCGCTGTGCAGGAGACACGCACCCATGCTTCTGAACGCTGCACTTTCGGGAGGTACCGGGCCGGAGCGCCGTATTTCGAGGAATATCCTCTCCGTTCCCTGATGGACCCCGTACGGGAAGATGCCCGGATCACCCCGGTGCACCGGGAGGAGTACCGGCGGGCCCTCGCTGACCTTGCGTCCCTCGAAAAAGAGGGGGGGAGGGCGTACCGCGAGGAGCTCCTCGCCGACCTTTCCGCGTACACGGAAGCGTACCGTACCCTGATCTGCTGCCATGAACTGGGCCTCTGCTCTCCTGACAGCATCCTGCAGGACCCGCTCCGGGAGGAAATTGCAGTTCTCCTTGTGGAGCTTTCGGGAGAGTTCCCCTTACGCGATATCAGCGCCCTCGTTGCAAGCCTCGATGAGACGCTCTGTATCCTCAGGCGTTCGCCCGTTACCGGGTCCTGCGGTGCCGATCCTGCTGTCGGGGCAGCACAGGACGTTTCTCTCTGGCAGCCCCGGTGCTCGTCCTCCCCGTCGCGGGAACGGACCCGCCCTCTCTGATCTTTTCTCGTTCTCACGCGATCAGCCGGCGCCGCATCAGGTTTATGGAGATGATGCAGAAGACGACCGTAGCCACAAGCATCCAGGTAATGCTGACGGGCAGCAGCATTCCGGCCGTGGGCAGGGTGGCCATCCGCATGAGGATCACGAGGTGGGTGAGCGGGAAGCACGCGAGGGTGATATACTGGAGGAGCACCGGGAGGATGGTGAGGGGAAAGAACGTTCCCGAGAAGAGCATCATGGGTGTGATGAGCAGGAACGCGGGATAGTTGAGCGTGTCGATGATGGGGGTGATCGCGGTAAAGCACATCGCAAGGCCGGCAAACATCAGGCCGCCGATGAATGCCAGGGGTATGGCAAGGAGCGAGAAGGGCAGGGTGACCACGTTGAACACCACGAGCACCGGCAGCATGATCGCCACCGAGATCACGCTCCGGGTGGCGCCCCAGAGAAGCTCCCCGGCGATCACGTCCTCGATGGAGAGGGGCGTTGCGATCATCGCGTCAAAGCTCTTCTGGTAGTACATCCTCACGTAGGAACCATAGGTGCACTCAAAGAACGCAGAGTTCATGGTGGTGATGGCAAGGATGGCCGGGGCAATGTAGTTGATATACGGTACGCCCCCGATGGCACCGACGTAGGTCCCGATCCCCAGGCCGATGGCCGAGAGGTAGAGGAGTGCCTCGATAAACGGCGGGAAGAAGTTCACCTTCCAGGTCTTCACAAAGACGTCGAGGTTGCGCTGCCAGACCCTGGCGGCGCGGCGGGTGATCCGGGGAAACGACCAGATGTGCGGCATCTCACTCACGCAGCGTCCTCCCGGTCAGTTTCAGGAACACGTCCTCGAGGGTTGCCGGCCGGGTACTCACCCGGCTCTTCGTGCACCGGTCGAGCAGGGTCTTTGCGAGCTCCCGCGAGACGTCGGTCGCCACCTGCACCTGGTCGCCGGCGGTCTCGTACGGCACGCCGAGCTCCGTAAGGCATGCGATCACTTCCAGGGTGTTATCCATCTCAATGATCTCGCTTCCCACCTGCTCCCGCACCAAGTCGGCGGGTGCACCCTCCACGAGGAACGTGCCGTGGTCCATGATCACGAGCCGGTCGCAGAGCCGTGCCGCCTCGTCCAGGTAGTGGGTGGTGAGCACGATGGTGTTCCCCTGGGCCCGGAGGAGTCGGAGGCGTTCCCAGATAAGGTGGCGTGCCTGCGGGTCAAGACCAATGGTGGGCTCGTCCAGGATGAGCAGGTCCGGGTTATTGATGAGCGCCCGTGCCAGGATAAGCCGGCGTTTCATCCCCCCCGAGAGCTTGTCGATGGCGGTCGTGCGTTTCTCGGTCAGGGCCACGAACTCGAGGAGGTTTTTGACCCGTTGTTCCGCCTCGGCCGGGGGGATATCGAAGTACCGGGCATAGACGAGTAGGTTTCCCGCACACGTAAAGTCCGGGTCAAGGTTGGTCTCCTGCGGGACAACGCCGATCCGCTGCTTGATCTCCGCCGGGTTCGTGTCCGGGTCCCTCCCAAAGACCCGCAGATTCCCCGATGTCCGGGGCGAGACGCACTCGATCATCCGCATGGTAGTGGTCTTCCCGGCGCCATTCGGGCCCAGGAAACCGAAGATCTCGCCTTTCCGGACAGAAAAACGGATGTGGCTGACCGCTGCTACCCCGTTGTAGGTCTTGGTCAGGTCGTCGGCCTCAATGATCGCGGTCATTCCGTCCTCTCCGTACCCCTCAGTTCACCGCCCTTCCATAAAATGCTCGCGATGTTCCCCCATCCCGGGGATGACGGGGGGGCGGTTGCAGTAAAAAAATCAGACCGGTGCAACCTGCAGATCTTCGCTTTTTATGAGCACGATCCCGGCAATGAGGACCGCGAGCAGGGCCACGGTGGCAAACATCTGGGGCGCATCCGTGGTCGCCACATTAAAGACGAGGACGTGCCGGACCAGGCCGGTGAGGCCGGCGATGAGAAGTGCCCGCACATCAACACGCTTGGTCCGGAAATAGACCGTGACTGTCTCGAAGAGGACAATGATGGTGATGGTGAGGAGCAGCGCATTGATCACCTGGACAAGACCATCTGAAATGTTGCGGGAAACAATCATGGTCACGATCTGCTGGGCCGCATCGTAGATCGAGAAAGCGGCGATGATCGTGAGCAGCGCCGCGACGATGATATACATCGCCAGCGGGACAAGGGCAAAGAACCTGACAATATAATCGAGGCCGGGCTGATCTGCCGGCATCGGTGCAGCAGGATTTTTTTCTGTCATGGTAATTCCTCGTGAGGACAGGTACCAGTACGGCGGTTCCCCGCGATTAAACTATCACGGGCCGGCCCGCCTCTTCTTTTGGATGCGGTCAAGGGCCCGTGCTGCCGCATCCCGGACCTCCGCGAAGGGATCGGCTGCGGCCGAGGTGAGCGCCTTTGTCGCCCGGGGATCGCCAAGCCGGCCCAGCACTTCAGCTGCCCCGGCCCGGATCCGGTCATCGGGGTCGGCAAGGCACCCGGTAAGGGGGATGACCGCCCTGCGATCTTTTAACCGGCCAAGCGAGGTCATCACGGCCCCTTTCACGTCGTTATCCGTATCGGCCAGCGCCGCAACAAGGCCCGGTACAGCCCGGTCATCGTCCAGCCTCCCGAGGGCAAGCGCGACCTCGATCCGGATCGCCGGGTGGGAGTCGTTAAGCGCCTGCACCAGCGGCAGGACCGCAGCCGGGTCCCCGGATCGGCCGAGCTCTGCTGCTGCCTCCCGCCGTGCCTTTATGGTTGGGGAGGACAGGGCCGCAACCAGGGGGGTGATATCCGTCATAAAAAAAGGGACCGGATCAGCGTTCGCATTCCCCGCCGGACTCGTAGGCAGCGATAACCTTTTTTGCCATCTCCGGGGAGATCCGGTCGTGGACGATCATCACGAACGCCTCCGCGTCCTCGGGCGCAACGCACCCCAGCCCTTCCTCGCCGGTCAGGATCTTCTCGGTGATATAAGCCAGTTCCTCGTCGGAGAGGCGGCGGATCCGCTCGGAAAAATCCTCGGCACTGTCGGCAAAATGGTTGGAGACCGGGGGCAGGATCGCGTGGAATTGGTGCCCCGAGCCCCCGCAGGTAAGGTCCCCGCATTCGGGAGCAAGTTTCTGGAGAATTGCAATGTCCTTGTCGCTCAGTTCGCGTGCCATCTGTTGTCAGCCCTTCGTGAATGTATGTCTGGGTTCTCCGGACAAGCCGCCTGGACCGCGCCGGACACTAGGAAAAAAAAGACGGGAGATCAGAAGTATTTATTGATCCAGCGCTTGATCCCTGCAACAATCCCCGTGCTGCTGCTGCCCGAAGAGGACTTCCGTGAAGGGGCCCGTGGCGTCTGCGGCTCGGGGCGGGTGGCCTGGATGGGCGGCGGGTGGGCAATCGTGCGCCTCTGCATCGGTTCCGACCGCTGGGGGATATCCTGCATCGTGCTGTGCGGTGCCTCAGCCTCGGGCTCGAATCCCCACGAGAAGCCGACCTTGTAGGCGTTCTCGTTGTTGCGGATCCAGTTGGCAGCCGCCATATACCCCCGGTCTTCCGCCCGCTTTACCGTGTCCTGGGTATCCAGCGTGAAGTGGATCTCGCGCTCCAGCGCGACCAGCTCTTCGTATACATTGCCTGGGACCTTGATCTTCTCCCTGCTCATAGTACTTCACATAGGGATATGCAGGGATACGATATTTAATGCTTCCCCCTAAAAAGCGCAGATATGCGTTAATTCCAAAAACCGGCTCAATAGAAGCGGGCTAACTGCCGTATCCCCCCATCCTGTGCGCACAAGGTTGATACCCGCCCCCGTCCAAATATCATCTCCAGCGAGGAATGCCCGGGAATCCGAAACCCGTGGTGGAGGATACAGTATGGCGACAGTGGTTTTTGTAGATGATGATTTCCGGCGGATGCCCCGTGCGGACATGGCACGGCTCCAGCGTCTTATCGATGCCGGGAAATTTGGTACACACCGGGTACCGTTCAAGGACCGGGAGATCAACGTGGAGATCAAGAAGCAGGGTGACAAGGTTACGGTCAGGATTAGCCGCACCTCTTAAATATTGATGGTGGATAAGTTTGTCCTCCATCACAATATTTATACACGTCGGGCGTGTAAAATAAAAGTAACATAATGGAATAAAGAATTGGGAGAATGCATGCCCGGCCGGAAAGTGCACTATTTTACCGACAAGGAAGAGGAATTTTCCCGTATCCTCATCTCTATTGGTATCCCGCGGATCGTGGCAAAGGTCCTCGTGTTTCTTGCCAATACGCCCGAAGCATCGTCCCGCGATATTGAACGGGGAGCGGACCTCCGCCAGCCCGAGGTGAGCCTGGCGATGCACTACCTCCAGGAGCAGGGCTGGATCGCAAGCCGGCTGGACAAGACCGATACCATCGGCAGGCCGCAGAACTATTTCCGCCTCTCCCGCCCGATTGCCGAGATCATCGGCCAGATCCAGTCTGAGAAGGAGATCGAGATCCGGCGAAAGATGGTCCTCGCCCAGAAGATCCGCAGTTACGTGGAATAGGCAGGGCCCGTCCTTTCCACCCTGTTTTCAAAAAACGTCCCGTGCGTATCCGGCGTGTTCACTGGCCGTATTCGTGCTCGGCCGAATATAACAGCGCCTTGACCAGAAAATAAGCGGCAACAGCGGCGATGCAGAGAAGGGCGACCGCGAGGAGGATCCGCTCCTGCGGGGGAATCACCAGGGAGAGATAGGCATGGTTGGGCAGCATGGGGCAGTCATCTGCACGAGGCTTGTTCCTGTGCTTTTTTACTGTCTCCATCCTTAAAAACGTGTTGGCCCTGCGCCTCTCCGCGCCGGGATGTTCATGGCACTCCGTACTGGAACGTATCCCTGCAGCGGGCTCCATTCCCGCCCGTTTTCTCCCGATGCCTATTGAGGGATCAGTCGAAAAAAGCCAAGTTCTTTCGCGATAAATTTCCGGGCAGGAGGCGTGCACCCCCGTGATGAAGACCAGGAACGGCTGGGTGGTGATTGATGGCGTGCGGTATGACCACGACGTGGTGATCCATACCGACCGGAGCGTGACCCGGCGGCACAAGAAGCCCTCGAAACCGCTGAAACAGACCTATGGCCATACCCCCCTCTACGGTGTGGAACTGGGATTTCTCATCCACGAAAACCCGGTCGTCCTGTATATCGGTACCGGCCAGTACGGGGACCTTCCGCTCACCCCCGGGACAGAGAAGATCCTCGCCGGCTACGAGACGGTTATCCGGCCAACCCCGGAACTCCTTCCCCTGATGGAGGAAGAACTGCGGCCGTTTGTGGCGATCCTGCACGTCAACTGCTGAATCGTGCCGGTTTTCGCCGGTAAAAAAGAGAGATACCGTCCTTACCTGGCCTGGTATTTCTTGCCGGCCGAGAACGCCTTTTCCAGCTCTTTTCCCATGCCGAAATAGGCCGCCTGCGAGTACACGATCGGGTGGATCTTCGTAATATCGGGCTTGCCGTCCGTCAGGCAGGACTTGTCTGCATGGATCTCCGCGATCTCTCCGACAACCAGGAGGTGGCTGCCGCAGTCTACCGTTTTGAAGAGACGGCACTCGATATTGACCGGGCATTCCTCTGCCAGGGGTGCGGTCTTGAGCTTCCCGTAGAATGAGCGGAAGATCCCGGTCTTGTCCTTCTGGGAACCGGAGACAATCCCGCAGTAGTCTGTCTCGATCACGTGACTGGCAGAGGGGATGTTGAGGCTGAACGTCTTGTTCTCCTCAATCCCGGCCATCGTGTACCGCTGCTTGTTGATCGCCACGCAGACCATCGGAGGCGCCATGCAGGCGACCGTTGACCAGGCCGCGGTCATGTAGTTTGCTTTTCCCTTCACGTTTGCGCCCACGAGCACGGTGGGCATGACGGTCATATACGGCATCGGGCCGATGGTTACCTTCTCCATCTTCTGGTTCACCGGTTTCCGGTTGGCAAGGGAGGGGTTTAAGGATATCCCTGTCAGCGGACAAGGCAGGAGAGGATACCCCGGGACCTGCGGGGCCTTACCCGTTCCGGCCTTTTCCGGCAAGGATCAGGATCGCGAGAGCGGCGGGGACAAGGGCCCCGGAAAACCCGGGCGCCGGGCTGGCTGAGGGTGATGGTACCGATCCCGTGGTGACCACAGGTACTGTCACTGTCAAAGCCGTGGGGGCGGGCGTTGCCTCGGTGGGAGGCAGCGGTGTGGGCGTGGCCGAAGGGGATGCCGCCGGCGCTCCGGCAGGTGCAGTAAACTGGCTGCGTGAAAAACCGTACACGCCGCTGCTGTCCACGGCCACGATCAGGTTCCCGTCACCGCTGACGGCCACCGACCGGGATTTCACCGGGTTTTTTGTGATCGCTTCCCCAAGGAGTGTGCCCTGCCGGTTGTAGATATGGATCCGGTTGTCGATACTGCCGGTGGCAATCGTTGAGCCGTCGTCAGAGACGGCAACACTCGTTGCCCAGACCCCTGCATTCCCCGTCCAGAGCAGGCTGCCGGCACGGCTGATGGCAAGGACCGAACCGTCATCCCTCCCGGCCACAATGGTGGATCCGTCCCGCGAATAGGCAAGGGAGATGATATTGCCTCCGGGGAATCCCTGGTCCCAGAGCAGGGTGCCGCTGCCATGGTACATCCGCACGCGGTTCCCGTTTGCTGCCACAATACCGGTGCCATCGCCGGATATCGCGATGGCGGTCGGGCTCAGTGAGGTGTCCTGCCAGTTCGGGACAAAGGTCAGGTTGAAGGTTTCCAGGGCCTTTGCTGTGGAGACCAGGACCTGGTCCTTTACCGGTGAAACTTTTACGTCCTGGACAAGGTCGGTGGTATTGGTCCCCATGCCGGTCCCCGAGTTGTACCATGTCTGGACAACATATCCGGCACCCGCCGCAACGATCGCCCCGTCCGGTGTGATGGAAACTGCCGTCACCGCTTCACCGCCCGCCGGGTGCTGCCAGAGGAGGACGCCCTGCCCGGAGATAAGGCATACGAACTGGTCCTGGGCCGCGACAATATACTCCCCGTCCCCGCTGATGTCCACGGGAGACCCGCTCCAGCCGGCCCAGAGTTTCTGTCCCTGCGGCGAGATGCCGACCAGCTGGTCTCCCCCGGCAACGATGATCGATCCGCTGTCCGATATGGCGACCGTGGAGAGCGCTTCACCCGGGGTAGCGTTGAAGATCCACAGGGGAGTAACGGCCTGCCCGGCCGGGACAAGCACCGCAAAAAGGAGAACGATCCCGGCAATCTTTACAGGAAGGGAGGTTTTCATCCGACTCAGTGAACCCATCGTCAGGATTCGTTAAGAACCATTGCATCCGTCCCCGGCCCCGCGTTGCAGGGTATGCCCTCTCCGTAGAGGGGCGCGTGCACCGGATGAAAAAAAGGGTTATTCGCTTGCCGGGGAATCGGAGGCCGGGTTTTCCTGGACAACCTTGCGCAGGAGCCTGCGGAACTCTGCGTCATGACGGGCGAGGTTGAAGAGGATGCTGCGCATCGATTCGGTAGACCGCTCGCTGTGCATGTCATAGAACTGGCAATAGTAGGCGCACGCGTCAATGATCACATCCTCGCGGTTCAGGTACTTGATCTGTGCAATCGTATCCAGCTTCTCAATCAGTGCCTTGGGGATGCTTACGGTGACTGCGGTTCCGTCATCTGCCATGATGTGAACTCTTTACTGATAGGTTATGAAACTATTGGCGGAAAAGGGCCTTTTGGGCACAGATCCCCTGCAACCGGGATGGGAGGATACCGTATCTGTGCCGGGATACCGGCGGGCCTCCGGCAGGTACGGGAGTTCCGGTAGGAACCGCTATATCCGATCAGCGTCCCGGTAAAATTATGGATGATGCTCAGACTTTTTTCAGTGAGGGTGTAGCACTCTACGAGAAAGGAGACTATAAACGGGCCCTTGCAGCGTTCGACAAGGCCATTGCCATCGATCCCGGCATGGCGGAGGTCTGGAACAACCGCGGCCTGGCCCTCATCCAGACGGGAAACTACCGGGAAGCACTGGTGTCCGTCAACAAGGCATTGTCCCTCAACCCTTCGTACGAGCATGCCCGGAAGGCAAAGAAGATCCTCCTGGGTCTCATGCAGGAGCCGGAAGCGTCGGCGGGCGCGCCCGCGGCATCTGCACCCCATGCCGGTCCGGCAGGGGATCCTGCCGCACCACAGGAGAAGAGCTCCCGGGGCCTGACGATCGCGATCGTGGTGGTCCTGATGATCGCGGCCTGCGGGATGGTGATCGTCAAGGACACGCAGGGCTCCTCCGGCAGCATCCTGTCCGTCATAATCCCCACCCCGGTCCCGACAACGGTCCCGACTCCCCTGCCGACCCCTGTCCCGACGGCCACTCCGGTCCCGACCCCCATTATACCCATAGTGCCCTCTTCCGGTGTCTGGGTGGAGGTCAGCTATGATCAGCTCTTCTCGGGGAGCGTTGGCACGCCCGGCAGCCAGCAGCAGCTGGCCGGCAGCCTGCAGACAAAGCAGAACACGAGCGATCAGTTCTATTCGATCCCGATGGTAAACGGCGGGGTTGTCACGGCATCGGTGAACAAGAACGACGGGTCGGGGGACAACCTGACGGTTAATGTCTATTCTGACGGCACGCTGGTCCAGAGCCAGTCCACCACTATGCCCTACGGCACGCTGTACGTCACGGCAACGATCCCGACTGTGACCCCGACCCTTATTGTCGTGAACACTACTGCGACTGCATAAGCCGGGACCCCCCCTCATTTTTTGCCCGGCAACCCCTCCCCTCCCGCATGAATAAATGGGACCCCCCTCTTTGATGATCGGGGGGTCCCCCTTCACTATGAGTCAATCAGGTCCGGCTTTTTTTTGTGCGGACACCCATGGTGGGGGAAGAGGGGTACTTTCGATCCGCGAATGGTGAAAGGGACTCCCGCTTGTGATCATAACAAGTGGCTCCCCCTTATCATTGGGGAAAGGGGGACCCCCGATCCCCTCTCGCCTGAAGTTTCAGTGGAAGTGCAGGTCCTGAAACTGGAATAAGCAAAGGGGGTCCCGCTTTATGCTGATCAAAGCGGGTCCTGGTTATTTTTTTGCAGGGACCCCCATGGGGGGAGGGGGGCCGGCGATTTTTTTGAAGGGGGGGTCCCTGATTGTGTAAATGGGTGGGGGCCGATCTTTTTGGAAAATTGCCGGCTCGCGATCCGGACTTTTCTGAAAATCTTTGGCTGCTGGGCCGAAGATTTTCCGGAATTCGCAGCTCACGACCCGAAGATTTTTCGAAATCTTCCGCTGCTGAGTAACACATTTTTAAAATCCTCCGCTGCCTGGCCGGACTTTTTTCTGTAATAGCACAGGGTTCGTCCGGTCTCCGACGGAGTTTTTGATGATTATTAGTGGGTTGGCCGGTTTTGGGAAAAAACCGTGGCGATCTTTTTTTGAAATGATCAGCAGCGTGATCAATCATTTTTGAAAATGTTCCGCTGCTGAGTTGAAGATTTTCCGGAATTATCAGATCGTGACCAGGACTTTTTTAGAAATCCTCAGCAGCTGAGTAGCTCTTTTTCCGGAATTCTCAGATCGCAACAAGGACTTTTCTAGAAATTGTCGGGTCGGGTCGTGTGCTCATGAGGGTTTGGCGGGGATATCGCGGGGGCTGTCGCCCCCATACCTCCACGAACGATGCCTGACCGCGCAAAACGCCTCTTCGGGTTTTGCGCTACGCACTTACCGGGATCCGGAATTATTAATCAAGGCCCTTGCCCAGTGAGGGCCCGGCGAGGCGCCCGAGCGACTCCCTGCGGAGCAGGGAGGGGAGGAATCGTTTGATAGGGACGGATTGAGGTATGGTCTGGTGATAATGGAACACCATTTCCCAAATCAAATAATGATCTACAATTATCTGATGAAGATAATTTATGCCAAGAAAGTAGTGTTACCAAGCAATTCTGGAAAGACTTATACACTAGCTTGAATCAATTTTCAGAAAATATAAAATTTCCAAATCATTGAGGAAATAACATATTTGAGAAAAATCGTGAGTTGAATGATAGAAAAAATATTTGGTTATTATTATGCTTATATAAAAAATAAGCAAATTAATAATGAAAAGAAAATTCATATAAAGAATGTTCATACAGTTGAGTCCCAAAAAAATTTAAAAAAATACCGTCAGAAATTAGAAAAAATTGCATTTGATCTAAATCATCTTATTTACGATTTCAACGATATCGGGAAAATGAGTTTAGAAAGACAATTCGTCCTTTTATCCGCATTAAAATTAAGAGATTTATTTGAATCAATATTGCTTTTAATCGGAATTAGAAAGTATCATAGTATTTTCCCATTAATTCGTACATTAATAGAATCTGAATTTTTACTTATATATGTTCAAAAAAATCCCGATTATGTTAAACAATTTATGGAAAGCGAAGAAATACGTCAGAAATCGGTGCATGAAATAAGAAATGCAATAAAGAATGATAAATTAAACAAAGTTTGGTCTGGTTATTCTGATATTGTTCATATTAATCCGGGTAGTTTTAGACTTACTCAATATAAATGGAAAAAACCTATGGAATTTGGGTTGATAACTCAAGATCCTCTTGACCTAGACAAGAAGTTAGATAATTTCATGATCACAATCATTCCTCTGATGGAAATGGCTATACGTTTGTTAGAAGAAATCCAATCCAAAACGATTACTAAATAATCAATATCTATCATTGAAAAGAAGCATTTTGTGAATAGAATAACCCGTGCAGAAGTGTCCCTATGGTGAATTTCTGGCTTGTGCTCTTTGAAAAGTGAAGTTAGTGGCCAAAATCCTCAGAAAAAAGAGTGCTGCTATGGGGATTCGAACCCCAGTCGCGAGCGTGAGAGGCTCGCATGATTGGCCGGACTACACTATAGCAGCGTAATTGCCTAATACCATGGGCGATGGAGTTACTTAAAGGTTGTCGCATATTGCCGTCTTAGCTGGCGTTTACGGGCCGGGAATGTCGGGAATCCGCCGGGTCCGGCTCCGGCCAGCCCCGGCTTTTATGTTCCCAAAGGACGACCGGACAAGCATGCACCTCCGGTCGATCGGGTTCCTGCACGATACCTTCCCCACGCGGGAATTCTATCCCTTCAACCTGAGGGTCTTCCAGGAGACGGACACGATTGGTTTTGCCACGCCCGTCACCTTCTTTACCGGGGAGAACGGTTCCGGCAAATCAACGCTGCTACGGGCGATTGCACATGGCTGCGGCATCCATATCTGGGAGGAGCACGAGGGCCCCTGCGACCTGCACAACCCGTACGAGGGACAACTTGACCGGAGTCTTCGGTTCGACTGCGGACCGGGGAAGGTCACGGGTTCGTTCTTCGCCGCTGAGATCTTCCGGCACTTTGCAGAGGCGCTGGACCAGTGGGGAAGGGCTGATCCCGGCTGCCTCTCCTATTTCGGCGACCGCTCGCTCGTCACCAGGAGCCACGGCCAGTCCCACATGGCGTTCTTCGAAAACCGCTTCATGAGGGATGGGTTGTACCTCCTCGATGAACCCGAGAATGCCCTGTCCCCCCGGCGACAGCTCGAGCTCCTCCGGCTGATCAGGGGGTATACCGGGAAAGGCGGCGTCCAGTTCATTATCGCGACCCATTCCCCCATCCTCCTCGCGTATCCCGGCGCCGAGATCTGGTCATTCGACACGGCACCGATCGTGCGGATCGGGTACGAGGACACGGAATATTACCGGGTGTACCGCGATTTCCTCCTTGACCGGGAGAAGTACCTTGCAGGCCTGTGAGGCGCCGGGTGACAAAGCACAGGCCCGGGTCCCTGTCCGTCAGCAGGCTGGGCAGGACTTCCCTTTTGTTTACGGGTTGCCATAAACAACTATATCCCGAACGGGCGTCGATTAATATGAGAAATGGCTGGTAGTCTTGAAGAGCAGATAGCCGAGCTGGAAGCGGAGCTGGTAAAGACTCCGTACAATAAGGCTACTTCCAAGCACATTGGGAGAGTCAAGGCGAAGATCGCCAAGCTCCGCGACGAAGCCGTCAACCGTGCGATGAAGTCGGGCGGTGGCGGGGAAGGCTACTCGGTCAAGAAGTCCGGCGATGCAACCGCGGTTCTTGTCGGGTTCCCGTCCACGGGTAAATCCACGCTCCTCAACAAGCTCACCGGTACCGAGAGTGCGGTTGCCGCGTACGCCTTTACCACGCTCACGGTGGTGCCCGGGGCGCTGGAACACAAGGGCGCGAAGATCCAGCTGCTCGATATCCCGGGACTTATCGCCGGTGCTGCCATGGGCAAGGGCCGGGGCAAGGAAGTTATCGGTGTCGTGCGGAGTGCCGACATCATCATCATCCTCGTGGATGTGTTCAACGAGCGGCATGTCGAAGTGCTCTTAAAAGAACTTCACGATGCGGGCATCCGTATCAACGTGCCAAAACCCGATATTACCATCAAGAAATCATCGGTAGGCGGGATCCGGCTCGCCGCGGTCGGGACCCTTGATCTCGATATCGATGATGTGCGATCGATCCTCTCCGAGAGCAAGATGATGAACGCCGACGTGCTCATCCGCGGCAATGCGACCCAGGACGACCTTATCGATGCCCTCCAGGGGAACCGCGTCTACGTTCCCGCCTTTATTGCGGTCAACAAGGTCGATCTCGTGGACAAGGAGCAGTACCTCGAGATCGAGCACGATATCTCGTCCCGGTTCGCAAACCCGCCCATCATGATCTCCGCACACTCGGGCTACCACATGGAGGAGCTCAAGGATGCGATCTACGACTGCCTCGGGTTCATGCGGGTCTACTTAAAACCCCAGAGCGGCGATGCCGATCTCGAAGAGCCGCTCATCATCCGGAATGGCAGCACGGTTGAGACCGTCTGTACCAAGCTCCACCGGGACTTCGTGCGCCGGTTCCGGTACGCCCGGATCTGGGGCAGATCCGTCAAGCACGGCGGCCAGAGGGTGGGCCTGACCCACGAGCTCCTTGATGGTGATATCCTCACCATCATCATCGAGCACTAAAACAACCACTCCTGCCTAGGGCAGGGTGATCCCTTTTTTGTACCCTTTGACCGTTATGCTGCACCGGTGGCAGCGGACGTGAGGGTGACCGACTTTATCATGGTGGTGAAATCGGTGTCCTCCATCGCATTGTACGTGAAGATATAGGCCTTGTAATCCGGTGTGATCGTAAAGACCGCGATCTCGACCGAGTTGTCCGGTTTTACAAAATCAAAGCGGTACGCCTTGTATCCCGAGACCTGGTACAGGGACGTGGGGCGGAGGTTTGAAACAGGGGCATAGTTCCTGCTTAAGGTTGCGGTCGCATCGTTGAAGTAATCCTCAAGGCTTGAGCCGGGCGAGGGGTCGACATCCACGCTGAAGATGCGGTATGCCGGGTTATCGGGAGAATAGAAGTTGACAATATTGCAGGTGGTCCGCCCGTAGTCCCGCAGGGAGCAGTCGCCCGGCTGGGTAAGGACCCAGCCCCGGGGATAATCCAGGGTCAGCGGGTACGTGGGATCGGTGTAGACCTGGTACTGCACCGGGGTTGGGTTCAGGGGAACAATCGCTGTCTGTACGAGGGGGGCGGACGGAGCAGGTGAGGGGACACTCGTAACCGGAACATTCGTTGCTGCCGTCAGCTGGGGGCCCTGCGTCCGGGTACTGCAGCCCGCGGAAAGGACGAGGAGGATGAGCAGGATCCCCCCCGTGATGACGATTATTCTGCCTGCCTTCCCGTTCATGGTGCCTTCGGGAGAGTCTGGAACGGGTCCTCCCATAAACATGCCGAACCGGCTTTTTGCCGGTTACGGCTGACTTTGGCCCCGGATCGCGTCCTCAATCACCGAAAGAGGGGCATCGGTCTTGATCCCGGTCCCGGAGTAGTGCGTGCGGCTTGCGCCATATCCCGCCTGGCGCAGCCGTTCCAGGAGGACCTCAATTTTCGGCGGGGATACCCTGAGCTGTTGGGCGACCAGGTGGTAATCGTAATGGCTGGAGGTGGAGAGTTCCTCCTGGCAGAGGGTAAGGAGTTTTACCAGCTCCTTTTTTGTCCCAAGCCCGCACTCCGGGAGCCGGGCCTGCATCTGTGCCATTACCTCGTCAGAGAAGATCTTCCCCAGAAAGAGCGGCCCGATGGGGTGGAGCGGTTTACCGCAGAAAGGGCAGGCGGCAGCGGCGGGGAACATGCCAAGCCGCTCCTCGCGGTAGGCGCAGGACGGGCACTGCAGGATAAAGCCGAGCCGGGCGATGGTCTGATCCGCGGCCTGAACACCCCGAATGAGCTGGAGATTGAGTCGGACAAAGTGCTCGCGGGCAAAGCAGAAGAGCGGTTCGATGCCCCGGTCGTACTTCACCGTCTCGCGTGCGACAAACCCAAGGAGGATCCGCAGGCCCACCTCCGCGTGGTACCCGGTGTTCGCCGGCCGGGCAAAGTACCGGCGGATCCCGGCCTTCAGGTGCGCCCCGCAGAGCGGTGCAGTATCGGTGGCTGTTACGAGCAGGAACCGCCGGCACCCCCGGATACCGGCATCGGTAAACGGCGCCGGTGTCCCGAAGGGGTCGATGTCTACCGCGTCGAAGGACTGTTCGAAGAGGAGCGAGCAGGCATCCCGGCAGGTGACCGAAACAGGAAGCCCGGAACGGGTCACGTTCTGTTGGATCAGGGGGATTGCATCCGGGTCCCTGTCGTTGATGGTGACCGGGACCCCGCATTCGTTTGCCACCCGGAGTCCCCGGACGCCGGTCGCCCCCATGGCATCGAGATAATCGGAAGGCTGGATTACCGAAAGGAGGAGGACGGTTGCGTCCCGGTTGATCTCCATCCGGCGGTTGAAGAAGACCGGGGCCGTGCCGGGCGGGAACTGGCCGTCGCTGTCCTGGACCGGGACCAGGAACGTTGTTGTGCCTTCCGTTGCCTCGATAACGTCCATTGCGGCAGAGATCTACGAGCGCGCAAAACTTATACATATTCCCCTGCAATTGGTATGAGCAGTGGGCGAGTGGCTTAGTCCGGATAGAGCGTTAGCCTCCTAAGCTAATGGTCGGGGGTTCAAATCCCCCCTCGCCCGTCTGTCCGGCAGCTTTTTTTGCATGTAGCCCCTTCACCTGTATCTGGGATCTCTTATCACGATTTTTTTATGGAAAGAAGCAAAACTATCCGGAAACAGGCAGGAGAAGATCCATGAAGATGGGAATTGTTTGTCTTTGTGCCCTGGTATGTATCGGGCTGGTTCTCGTTGCCGGCTGCACGTCCGCCACCACCGGAACCCCGGGCACCGAAGGAAAGGTTGCAGCCAGTCAGGAACAGGTAGTTACGCTCGTGAACGGTACGTACACCTTTAACGCGAGTATAGACGACATTACTACCACTGCCCTGCCGTCCGGTGGCCATCGCGTAGATATCTTCGTTACAGTGAACAATGTGGGAGGAACGCCCATCCAGCTTCAATGGTTCAGCACTCTGACCAATACAAACGGCGTTTCGTTTGGGGGAGTCGGAGTTTCCCATGGCGGGAGTGGGGCGGAAACTCCTCCTCTCGGGCAGGGTACCTCAGCGACGGGGCGGGATTACGTAACCATTGTCTCCGATCAGGATTACCAGAGCCTGAAAAACGGGGCAACGCTGACGGTCAACTTTGTTACGGAACCCTTCCACAGCGAGAGCCCGGTCAGCTTCTCGACCTCTTGGCCCCTGAATCCTGCGGATTTCACCTAAACTTTTTTTGGTTCTGATTCCCCCGGCACTTTACGTCCTCCCTGACACACGCAGGTTAATATCAGAACGGTCTGATACCTGAGGGTGATATGGGCTTAGCAGGCTTTTTTACGATCACCCGGCCGGCCAACTCCCTTGTGGCCGGGCTTGCCGCGATCATCGCGTACCTGATTGCCACCGGCACTCTCGTATACGGTGTCCTCCTGCTCATGGCCGTGGTCACGCTCGTGACGGCAGCCGGGAACGTGGTAAACGATTATTTCGATGCGGAGATCGATGCCATCAATCGGCCGGAACGTCCCATCCCCTCGGGTGCGGTCAGCCGGAACGCGGCGCTTGCCTGGGCCGGGGTCCTGTTTATCCTCGGGCTTACAATCGGTCTCTTTACCACGCCCCTCTGCCTTGCCATCGCCCTCATCAACGTCCTGCTCCTCGTCGCCTACGCCGCCCGGCTCAAGAGCACACCTTTTTTTGGGAACGCTGCGGTGGCGTACCTCTCCGCGAGTATCTTCCTCTTCGGCGGGGCGTATGCCGGGTGGCATGCCCTTTTCGACATGCTCCCGGTCGCCGCCATCACGTTCCTTGCCATGCTTGCCCGTGAACTCCTCAAGGATGCCGAGGACATCGAAGGAGACCGGGCGCATGGTGCCGATACCCTGGCCATCCGGGTCGGCACAAAAAAGACCGCGGTTATTGCGTTTGCCTGCGCCGTTGCGGCAGTGGCGGCAAGCGTGGTCCCGTTCCTCTGGTGGGGGCCATGGTACCTTGTCGGGATTGCCCTTGTCGATCTGGTCATCCTTCTCGCCGCAGGAAAAGCGCTCGGCTGCCCGGATCCTGCCTGCCTGAAAGCGACCGGGGCCACCACCCTTCTCAAGCTGGGGATGTTTGCCTCCCTAGTCATCTTCACTCTCTCTGCCGTGCTCCTCTCGCGCCTTGTGACATAAGGGCGACAACAAACTATATGCACAAGGCCATGCCTCATCTACCTTGATATATCCATGGCCAACGTCATCTGTAAAGGCACCACGTTCTATGCACCCAGGGGAGCGTATTACGAGGGCAATGTCCGGATTGACGGCGACTTTGTCGTGCCTGCCCGGACCCATTTCTGGGGCCGTCTCGTGGTGACCGGGAAGCTCGAACTGGGCCTGAAGTCGAGCGTGGCCCTCGGTGTGGAGTGCGGGAGTGCAGTCATCGGGAGCCATGCCCGGATAAAAGGGCCCCTTGTGGCAGCCGGGGACGTGAGCCTGCTCGATCACTGCGTGGTCTACTCGGTGAACGCAGGGGGAAGGGTCATGATCCGCCCCAATGTCCGGGTCGGTGACGTGACGAGCGCCGATACCATCGTCGTCCACGGTAAGATCAAGAGCGGGAAGTTAACCGGCAAGAACATGAAGGTCTTCGGGGACTGAGACCGAAGGATCGAGCCCGAGCGTCGCCACCTCGTAGATATCCTGCCAGTTCACGAGCGTCTCCACGCATCCTTCTTTTAAGGTCACCACGCCCATGGCCACCAGGCCGATCTTGTCGGCCATGTCAATGCCTTCTTTTACTTCGGTCAGGCAGCCGACGCCAAGGATCGCCTTGGGTCGGTATTTTTTGGCCATTCTCTTGATAAACGACGAACCCGGGACAATAAAGATCCGGTACCCCATTTTCTCGAGGAGAATCCGGGCTTCTCCCACGGTGCACTGGCCGCAGTTTACACACCGGAGCCCTTCAGGGGTGAGGCGGGCAGGGCACTGTGCGGACCGCAGGCACTGGGGAAAAAAGATTGCCCGTTCCGTGACCGGGATCTTCGAGAACGCGCTCGCGTTCATCGTGTTATGGATCTTGATAAAGAAGGTGAGCATCTCCCGGTCCTCAAGGCCGAGGAGCCGGAAGAACGCCTTCATAAAACCTTCCAGAAAAACGATCCCGGCATTGATGAGCCGGGGGAAATAGAGGTGCCCCCGCCGTATCGAGTACAGGGAGATGACCACAAGGATAAACGAGACGACAATAGCCCCGAGGATAAAGATGATGGTCGCTTCCCCGATGAGGTACAGCAGGCTGTTCCACGGGCTGAGGTCAATATCCATGAGGGCCATGATTAACCAGTACGCTTGGCGCCGGGACGGGATAAGAGTGCGCCGATATCAAGCGGCGGCCGGACAATGCCCTGCTCGGTCACGATCGCGCTGACGAGATCCGTCGGGGTGGCGTCAAACGCGTAGTTCTTCACCGGGACGCCGTCCGGTATCAGGGTCCGGTTCCCCAGCACTGCGATCTCGTCACGTCCCCGTTCCTCGATGGTGACCTCCCGTTCGCTGCGGGTTGCGTCGAAGGTCGAGAGGGGAGCGGCCACGTAGAAGGGGATGCCGTGGTGCCGGGCACAGACTGCATGCATGTAGGTGCCGATCTTGTTGAAGACCGCGTCACCGGTGATCCGGTCAGCGCCCACGATCACGGCATCAATTGCCCCGCTGCGCATGATGTGTGCTGCCATGGAATCGGTGATCACCGTCACATCGATCCCGTCCCGTGCCAGCTCCCACGCGGTGAGCCGGGCGCCCTGCAGGAGCGGGCGGGTCTCGCAGGCGATCACTTTCATTTCCTTTCCCGCCGCAACCGCTGACCGGATCACGCCGAGAGCCGTCCCCCACGAGGAACAAGCTAGCGCCCCGGCGTTGCAGTGGGTGAGCACGGTACACCGGTCGGGAAGGAGGGCGGCCCCGTGCTCCCCGATCGCATGGCAGCAGCGGGTGTCCTCTGCTGCGATCGCCTCCGCCTCGGCAAGTGCGGCCGCCCGGGCGGATGCCACGTCTTTTGCCGCGAGAAACTGCGCCAGCACCCGGTCCACGCCCCAGCTCAGGTTGACCGCGGTCGGCCGGCTCTCCCGAACCCGGCCGGCTTCCTTCTTCACGGCCCGGGTATAGGCTGAAAACGAGGGCCCGGTGCAGGTGCGTGCAGCAAGGGCCACCCCGTAGCCCCCGGCAACGCCCAGAGCCGGTGCTCCCCGGATCTCCAGTCGCCGGATGGCAGTGATCAGCCGGTCCACAGCCGTGCACCCAATGAGGGTATATTCCGTGGGAAGCAGGGTCTGGTCGATATACCGGATCCCTCCGAGGGACTCGTCCCACCAGAGCGTCTTTGTCTCCTTCACCGGGATCGCGCCCTTGCTGTGGTTTTTTTCCGGGAGCCGGCAAACGCCCGCATAGCCGCTGCCCCTCCCGAGGCCACGCTGTCGGGGATATCCTTGGGAGCCACTGCCGCGCCGGCCACGAAGATGCCCGGCCGGACAGTCCCGGCGGTGTCGATCGCGTCGTGCACCGAACGCAGAAACCCGCTCTCCTCGATCGGGAGGCCAAGTTTCTCCGCAAGAGCCGCGGTGGTCTCCGAGGGTTGGATCCCCACCGAGAGCACCACGAGGCCCGGGCGGAGGACCTCGATCTCCCCGGTCTCCGAATTCTCGACCTGGAAGAAGAGGCCGGTACCGTTTTTATCCGCCTGGATATCGGAGGGCATCCCGCGGAGGAACCGGACACCGACGTTCTTTGCCCGCTCGTAATACTCCTCGTAGCCTTTCCCGTAGGCGCGGAGGTCCATGTAGAAGATCGTGACCGCGATCTCCGGGTGCTTCTCCCGGATGAGCATCGCGTTCTTCATCGCCTGCATGCAGCAGACACAGGAGCACCAGGGCCGGTCTAAGGAGGCGTCCCTCGAGCCCACGCACTGGATAAAGACAATGCTCTCCGGCTCCCTGCCGTCGCTGAGACGCCGGATCTTTCCGCTGGTCGGCCCGCTCGCGTTGATCATCCGCTCCAGCTCAAGGCTCGTGATCACGTCGGGGAACTTCAGGTACCCGAGCGGTCCTTTCCTGCGGGCATCGAAGACCTCGTAGCCGGTAGCAACGATAATCGTCGAGGCAGAAATAACCAGCTCCTTTTCTGTATCCTCGTGCAGGATCGCCTGCGGGCCACACACGTCGTAGCAGAGCCCGCACTCGATGCAGTGCTCATTGTCCTTTACCACCCGGTCGGGTACCACCTGCGGGTGGGGCTTGTAGATCGCTTTCCTGACCCCCACCCCGGCATCGAACCGGTTGTACACCTCGACCGGGCAGACCTCAATGCAGTCTCCGCAACCGGTGCATGCCACCATGTCAATATAGCGCGGGTGTTCGCGGACGGTCACCCGGAAACTGCCCGCTTCTCCCTCGACTTTTTCCACCTCGGCAAGGGTATGGATCCGGATATTTTTGTGCCTCTGGACGTCCACCATCTTGGGCGAGAGGATGCACATGGAGCAGTCGTTCGTGGGAAACGTCTTGTCGAGCTGGGCCATGTGGCCGCCGATCGTGGGCTCCCGCTCTATCAGGTGGACCACGATACCATGGTTGGCCAGATCGAGCGCTGCCTGGATGCCCGCCACACCGCCGCCGATGACGACCGCATCACCCATGGGCATATTCCCCGGCCAGCCTGACGTAGGACTGTGCATTCTCAAGGATATGGGTACGCTGGTCCGGGGTGGTCGCTTTGAGCACCTTGCCGGGCACGCCCAGCACAACCGAGCCGGGCGGGACCTGCATGCCTTCGGTCACCACGGCACCGGCACCGATCAGGGAATCTTCACCAACAATCGCCCCGTTGAGCACGATGGCGCCCATGCCGACCAGCACCCGGTCCTTAATGGTGCATCCGTGGAGGATTGCACCGTGGCCCACGGAGACATCGCATCCGATCGTGGTCGGGAAGCCGGCGCTCGTGTGGACCACGCAGTTGTCCTGGACATTCGACCGGTCACCGATGGTGATCTGATCCTTGTCGGCCCGTATGACGGCCCCGAACCAGATGCCGACATCCCTTCCCAGGGTCACCCTGCCGATCACCGTTGCATTGGGGGCGCACCAGAGCGGCGTGCCTGCAATCTTCCCATCCATACCCATAATACCATAGGAACTTAACGTACAGGCAACATGAAGGTTATGGTAGGGGGAACCTTCGATCCGCTGCACGACGGTCACAAGCGCCTGTTGACCCGCTCGTTCGAGCTCGCCGGGCCCGAGGGGCAGGTCGTGATCGGGCTCACGACGGACCCGTTTGCGAGCCGGAAGACCCACCCGATCCACCCTTTTGCAGAGCGCAGGGCGGACCTCGAGCAGTTCATTACCGGCCATATCATCGCAAAGACCCCGGAACGGAAATATGCAACGCACTGGGAGGTCGAACCGCTCAGCGACCGGTTCGGTTCGGCGCTCGATACGGACTTTGACGCGATCGTGGTCTCCGAGGAGACGCTGCCGGTGGCTGTCGAAATCAACAAAATGCGCCGGGAAAAGAAACTGCGCAAGGTGGACATCCACCAGATCACCTGCGTGCTTGCCGAGGACGGCCGCTGGATCTCCTCCACCCGGATCTGGCGTGGCGAGATCGATGTGCACGGGCACCTGATTCATCAGGAAGGACAAAACTAACGCCGGTATTTCAGCGGTTGTAAAAACACTTTTTCGCGACCGGTCCATGCATCATTATAGCGCTCCCGGGGCTTTTGCTCCCTCCGCTTAAGGCCCCCCCCCAATTGCGATAGCGTCGTATTACCTGTACCCAAAAAGGGAACGGGGAAATGGTTTTTTTTATGCAGGTAATACCGGGTGCATCGTATAAGCCCCTGTCTTCCCAGAGGCAGGGCTGGCGTAAGGGGGGTTGCAAAGAAAAATTCTCTGTAATGCAAAAAAGCCGGGAATTTTGGCAAAAACAAAAAAATCAGATAATGTAACTGGTCAGGTCTTTGGTGATCACCGAATCGCAGTAGGTGCAGCGCAGGCCTTTCCCGTCAGGCAAAACCGCAAACCGGCTCCGGATCGGCTCGCTGGTGCGGGTGATGCAGCCGGGGTTCGGGCACCGTACGCTCCCTACGATCTCGGTGGGGATCTCGACCCCCTTCTTCTCGCAGACCTTGAAGTCCCGGACAATGTTGATGGTGGCCCGGGGCGAGATGAGCGCGATCCGGTCGACCTCCTCCTTGGAGAGCTCGCGGTTGGAGATCTTGACGATATCCTTGGTGCCCATATGCTTGCTTGGGACATTGGTGGCGATCGAGAGCGTCTCGGTGGTAGTCCCTGCGATCCCCAGGATCTTGATCACGTTGAGCGCCTCTCCCCCGACGATGTGGTCGATCACGGTGCCGTTCCTGATCCGCCTGACCATGAGGCCCTCCCCCTCATCATCACCGGTATCTGCAGGAGCGATGTGTCTCATCCCATCACGTCCAGGAGCATTGCCATCCGCACGGGCACCCCGTTTCTGGACTGCTCGAAGTACTTTGCATGGGGGGAGGAGTCCAGCCGCGGGTCGATCTCGTCCACCCTCGGGAGCGGGTGGAGGACAATCAGGTTTTTCTTCGCCCCGGCCAGGAGTTCGGGGGTGATCCGGTAGCTGGAAGCGACATTGAAGTACGAGGTGGAGTCGGGGAAGCGTTCCCGCTGGATCCTCGTGACATAGAGGACGTCCAGTTCACCGATCACTTCGCTGATATCGGAATGGCTGATGATCTCCATTCCCTTTTCGGTCAGGCTTTCGGCAAGGGTGGGGGGGAGTTCGAGACCGGGCGGGGAGATGGTGTGGAGCCGGACCCCGTACAGAGAGAGCGCCGAGGCAAGCGAATGCGCTGTCCGTCCGTACCGCAGGTCGCCCACGAGTGCTACATCGATCCCGTCGATCTTCATTGACTGACGGATGGTGTAGAGATCTAGGAGCGTCTGGGAGGGGTGCTGGCCGGCACCGTCGCCGGCATTGATGACCGGGACGGTTGCAAATTCCGCGGCGAGCCGGGCCGCGCCCTCCTTGGGATGGCGGATCACGATCGCATCTGCGTACCCGCTCACCACCCGGATCGTGTCGGCAAGCGTCTCCCCTTTTGCCATGGAACAGGCCTCGACACTGCTCACCGAGATCGAACTCCCGCCGAGGCGTGCCATGGCAGATTCAAAGGACATCCTGGTCCGGGTGCTGGGTTCAAAAAAGAGAACGGCAAGGATCCTGCCGTTGAGAGCATTTTTATCGTATTTTTTCTTTCCAATCTGTTGTGCATGATCGAGCAGCCGGTCAATTGCGCTGCGATCAAAATCCCCGATGGAAATGATGTGATGCGTGGCAACTCCTCCCGCGCGGTGTTTCTTAAAATTATATGCACGTTCCGGCCTAATGTACCTATCTTCATGAGGGCCGCCAAAAAGTCACGACAGGAAAACGACGGCAGGCGGCAAAATGATATTATCCCATCGTCGTCCATGTACCTAGAGGAATATACGATATCGTACAAGGAACGTGAGCCATGCAGATTCCAGTAGCGCGGCCGGTCATCGGCCCGGAGGAGGTGGCGGCTGTATCGGACGTGCTGATGTCCGGGATGCTCGCACAGGGAGAGAGGGTCGCCGAGCTGGAGAGTAAGTTCGCCGCGTACTGCGGTACCGCGGAGGCCATCGCGGTCAGCAACGGCACTACTGCCCTCCATGCCGCCCTGCTTGCATGTGGTGTCGGGCCTGGCGATGAGGTGATCGTCCCGGCATTCTCGTTCATTGCCACGGCGACTGCTGTATCGATGTGCGGTGCACGGCCGGTCTTTGCCGATGTTGACGAGGAGACCTTCAATATCCGCCCGGACCAGGTAAAAGAGCGCATCACCCCGAAGACGAAGGCAGTGATTGGCGTCCACCTCTTCGGCCAGCCCTTCGATGTTGAATCTGTACAGGAGATCTGTGAAGCGCACAACCTTCTGCTCATCGAGGACGCAGCCCAGGCGCACGGTGCCGTGTACCATGGCGCGAAGGTGGGCAATTTCGGACGGTGCGGGTGCTTCTCGTTTTATGCCACCAAGAACATGATCACCGGAGAGGGGGGGATGGTAACAACGAGCGACAAGGCCACGGCCGACCGGCTCCGCTTGATCATCAACCACGGCCAGAGCGAGAAGTACCTCCACACCGTGCTCGGGTACAATTACCGGATGACTGATATTGCGGCGGCGATCGGGATCGTCCAGCTCAAAAAACTGGACAAGTTTAACCTGCGCCGGAGAAAGAACGCGGAGTACTATGCAGCAAACCTCTCGGCAAAGGGTCTGGTTAAGCCCAGGGTTGCCGAGAACGTGCAGCACGTGTACCACCAGTACGTGGTCCGGCTCACCGGGGAGTTCCCGCTCTCCCGGCAGGCGTTCGTGGACTATCTCAGGAGTAAAGGGATTGGGTCGGCGGTACATTACCCCATCCCGATCCACCGCCAGCCCCTCTATGCCCCGGTGGCCGAACCCGATCCCTGCCCGGTGGCGACAAAGCTCGCCGGGTCGGTGCTCTCCCTGCCGGTCCACCCGTCGCTTGATGCAAAGGACCTTGCCTATATCTGCGAAACCGTCAACAAGGTGAAATGAGATGGATGTTGGTGTTATCGGTGTCGGGACAATGGGAAAAAACCATGTCCGGGTCTATTCGGAGTTAAAGAGCGTGGGCCACCTCGGGATCTGCGACGTGAATACCGGGGCAGTACAAGCGATTGCACAGCAGCATGGCGCAACCGCCTATCCCACGGTAGAAGCGCTCCTCGCCCACGTAGACGCGGTGAGTATCTGCGTACCGACACCCTTCCATGCACAGGTGGCAGCCCAGGTCTTTGCTGCAAAAAAACACGTGTTCATCGAGAAACCGATCTGCGCAACGGCCGCGGAGGCAAAGACACTCATGGCCGGAGCCCCCAAGGGGATCACGATCGGGGTCGGGCACATCGAGCGGTTCAACCCGATCATCGCGGAGATCGCAAAGATCGTGACAAAACCCCTGTATGTGGAGATGAAGCGGCATAACCCGGCTTCGGCCCGGGTAACGGGGAGCTCCATCATCGAGGACCTGATGATCCATGACATCGATATTGTCCTCAATGTGTTCTTCCCGAAACCCTGTCACATCTATTCCGTGGGAAATGCCGATCTCTGCAGCGTGCTCATGGAGTGCGGGGGGGTTCCCGTGGCACTCTCGGCCAGCCGCAAGGCTTCAAAGAAGATCAGGATGATCTATATCGAGGAGGAAGACTTCACGGTGGAAGGCGACTTCATGGCCCAGGAGGTCACCATCTACCGGAAGCCCGGGCAGTACCAATTCGAGAACGAGCGGTACGTGCAGGAGAACATCATCGAGAAGGTGATGGTGAATAAGGTCGAGCCCCTCAAGGTGGAACTTTCGACCTTCCTTGACTGTGCCCGGCGGCATGCGCCCTTCCCGGTCACCCCGGAACAGGCAATCCGGAACCTCGAAGTGAGCGAACAGATCCGGGCCGGGTTCTCAGCGGGAATTCAGGCATGACACTTGAGGCATTGATCAGAGACCGGGGCCCGATCCGGAAGATCGGGGTCATCGGCATGGGGTACGTTGGTATCCCGGCCGCCGCCCTCTTTGCCGATGCCCCGGAGTTCTCCCGCGTGTACGGTTTCCAGCGTGACTCTCCTTCGTCGGGATACAAGATCGCGATGCTCACCCGGGGCGAGAGCCCCCTCAAAGGCGAGGAACCGGGCCTTGAAGAGCTGCTGAAAAAAGTGACCGGGGCTCATAAGTTCGAATGCACCTCCGATTTTTCCCGGATCGCAGAACTCGATGCGGTGACCCTCTCCATCCAGACACCGTTTGCAAACAAGGACGACCTGATTCCCGATTTCTCTGCCCTGTACGAAGGGATCCGGAACGTGGGCCGCAACCTCAGGCCCGGGATGCTCGTGGTGCTTGAATCCACGGTCACGCCGGGGACAACCGCGGGCCCGGCCCGGGAGATGCTCGAAAAGGAGTCGGGCATGGTTGCCGGCACCGACTTTGCGCTGGCCCACGCACCCGAGCGGGTGATGGTGGGCCGGCTGATCCGGAACATCCGGGAGCACGACCGGGTGGTGGGCGGGATCGACCCGGTGAGCACGGCCCGGGCAGCCGAGCTGTATACACCAGTGCTGACCATAGGAAAGGTGATCCCGATGACCGCGACTGCGGCTGAGGTCACCAAGACCGCCGAGAACACGTTCCGCGACCTCCAGATTGCGGCGGCAAACGAGCTCGCGCTTTACTGCGAGGCAATGGGAGTCAACTTCTACGACGTGCGGGCTGGGATCGACAGCCTCAAGGGCGAGGGGATCACCCGGGCCATGCTCTGGCCGGGGGCCGGTGTCGGGGGCCACTGCCTCACCAAGGACACCTATCACCTCGAGCGCGGGGTGCAGCAGCTGGGAAAGGACCGGCTTGATTACCCCGCCGGCGAGCCTTCGCTCTTTGTGCTTGCCCGGACGATCAATGACTTCATGCCCCGGCACATGTTCCGGCTCACCGGGGATGGCCTTGCCCGTGCAGGGACGACCCTCAGGGGGTCAAAGATTGCGCTCCTTGGCTGGGCATTCCTTGCCAATTCCGATGATACCCGGAACACGCCCTCGGAACCGTACCGGGACAACCTGGTGGCTGCCGGGGCAGATCTCACGGTACATGACCCCTATGTAACGCATGCCCCGGGCGTGACCCTCTCTCCCACCCTGGAGGAAACGATCCGGGGTGCGGATGCCGTGGTCATCTTTGCCAGCCACCGCGAGTACCGCTCTCTCGACCCCCGGCAGGTAAAGAAACTCTCCGGCAAAAAGCACCCGGTCATCGTGGACGGCCGGAATCTTGTGGACCCGGATCCTTGGATCGCCACCGGTTTCGTGTACAAAGGGATCGGGCGCGGGGACAAAAACAGCCACCTGATCCAGGAGTAACTGTCGCACGGTACATCCGGCCAGGGGCCGGGATATAGGTTTTTATGGCTTGTTACCTGCGGTGTCAGGGGGAATTATCAGAAGAAGGGAAGAGACGGGGAGCCGTTTCCCTGGTATGGGGCTTTTGGAGGAGGCTTGTGCCGGGAGAGGGTTTCCGGCGGTTCCCCGTGGTCTCCTTGTACGCCTGCTGTTCAGGCCTGATCCATGCGTTGGATACGGTACCATTTAAGGGGGTGGAACCGGGAAAAAAAGGGGGTACTTTTTTCCAACCCCTGTCCCCGGCCCCATGCAGCTGCAGGGTGTGTGGCCGGATCGTGCCATCCCGCCGGAACTGTTCCGGAACTTATATGTCGGGTGGTAATGAACGGTTGTAACGAAAACAATGTATCCGGACCGGGCTCTTTTTACCCAGATAGTACAGGAGGAACCGGATCTTTCCGGGGCTGCCAGGGAGACCCTTTACGCACTCTATGACGGCCCCCTCAAGATCCGGCAGATCCTCTCCCGGGTGAACGCCCCCCGGGATGCAGGTGGAAAACAGGACCGGGGTATCACCGAATCCGCGCTCAGGAAAAGGCTTGACCTGCTGGTCAGCCGGGGGATCCTGGCCAGGGCCGGAAACGAACGGACAAATCCCTACTATTTTATCCGCCGACCGTGGCTCTTCAACCGTTATATCCGCATCCGGTGCGCGGAGAACCCCTCCCCCGGGCTTCTCGACCTTAAGGTCCTGCTCGGTGAGATCTCGCGCCAGACCGGGCCGGCAATGCCCGACCCGGTCCAGCCGCGGGTAATCTCCGCCATTGGTGAACGGACCGAGCGCAGCCACGAGGCCGAAGAGGCATACGGGGCATTTCGCCAGCGTCTGGGCGACCCGGCGGGGATCGGCACCTACCTCGAGGAGATCTACGATGATATCTTCTTTGGCAACATTCCTGCAAGCGACATTGACGGTTCGCTTGCGCGGGACTTCCTCCGTTTCGTTGCCACGGCACCTCCCGGTGAGCACGAGGTACGTTTCTTCTTCTGGTACGCAGAGGTCTTCTCAAGTCTTGACCTGTACGAGGCAGCGCTCGCGATCTTCGACCGGGGGGTCGGCATTGCCCGCGAGGGAGGTATCGATCCTGCCGCAGTCCTCGCCGGAACAAGGATCACCAGGGGGAATATTCTCCTCCATCTGGGCAATATTGCCGGGGCAAAAGAGGCGTTCCTTGCCGGTTCCCGCACCGGCACTGCCGGCAGCTATGCCCAGACACGGGACCTTTTCGGTCTTGGTGAAGCAGAGCTGATGAGCGGGGAGTATGGTCCGGCCCGCGCCCCGGCCCGGTTCGCCCGTGCGCTTGAGCTGGCAGAGATGGCGGATCCCGGACACACCGACCCGGACCTGGAGGAACTCCGGGGCGATATCCTGCGCAGGACCGGTGCAGTCCGCCGCCTGGATGGCGAGTATGCTGCAGCCCGGGTGTCCTATGCGGCTGCAGAGACGATCTACGGGGATACGATCCTCCGCGGCCGCGCTGCGCTGCTCGCGGAACAGGCAGAACTGGCACGGGCGTGTGCCTGGACCGCGCCGGAGGGTCCTGCCGCAGACCAGTACCTCGTGCAGGCCACACGGCTGTATGATGAGGCAAAGGATGCAGCCCGGCGCATACGGAGCATCAGCCGGTTTGCCCAGGTGCTTGTCGGGGAATGCGAGCTTGCACGGCTGGCCTTTGGCCGGTTTGGCCGATCCCTGCCCAAAGACCTGGATGCATGGTACAGCAATGCCTTCGATATTTTCTCGCAGATCAACTCGAAGTGGGGGCTCGTGCAGTGTTTTGTTACAGAGGCCCTGCTCTACCACCCCCTGGCAGACGAATACCCGGACCGGTACGCAGACACGGCGGACAAACTGGTGCTGGCCGGGGAACTGGCCCGGGAACTGGGCCTGGCATCAGAACTTGCCCTTGTCCGGCGTATCCGCGGGCACAACCTCCCCGCGTGCGAGATCCACCCGCTTACCTTCCTCTGAACGGGTGTTTCGGGCCTCAGGCAAAGTATGCCGCGAGGGGGCCGTTGCATACGGTGATTGCAACAAGGAGCAGGATGCAGGCAAGGTGAACCGCGGGTGGTATCTTCCGGTGTACCGGTGCGGTCCCGACAGGGTGTAACCGGGATTCAGGGATCGTCATGGCAGAGTTCTCCACTATATGATCCCACATCAGGGTGGGAGCGATATAAAGCGCGGGAAGTTGGAAAATCCGGTGCGGATTTTTTCCTAAAAAAGGCGGGGTGATACAGAGATCAGTATCCCCGCTTACTTTCGTGCTATAGTGATATACCCCGAATGACTCACGCTCGTGGAGGGCCGGGTTCCCCGTTTTGACCGGGTCATCTCCCGCTCGATCAGCTCGTGGGTGTGGACCTCGGGGAACTGTGCCTGGGCTGCATCGACCACGATCGCCATCTGTTCGAGGAACGGCGTATAGCAGGCAAGATATCCGCCAGCCCGGAGGTGATTATACGCGAAATCCACGTGCTCAGACGCGATCTGCATATCGAGGTGCACCACATCGAACGTGCCTTCTGCGGTAAACACGTCGGCCGCGACAGCCTCCACGTTGCCGAGTTTTGCCTCACTGATGTTCTTTACCGCAAGCGCCGAGAACTCCGGCCGGACCTCGTAGGTCTTCACGTGGGCCGCAATCCCGCCAAAATAGATCGCAGCAATCCCGCTCCCGGTCCCTGCGTCGAGCACCTCGTCGTTCCGGTTCATGCCGGTATAGGCAATCACCAGACCGATGTCCTTGGGGAGCATCGGGGCGCCCGAGCGCTTGCCGTGCACGAAAAAGTCGGTCGGGCGCGGGATCCGGAGCACGAACTCCTGCCCGGTGTGGGTGGAAAAGACATCGCCCGGTGTTGCCCCGACAAGGGGTTCGAGATCAAGCTGGCCCTTATCGGTCGAGAGCTTTCCCGGGCCGGCACGGACAAAGAATTCCCGCCCGGCACCGACCAGGAGGACGCGGTCGCCTGGCTCGATCATGGTGAGGAAAGTTTCACGATCGCTTCTGCAATATCGCCTTTGGTGGCCACAAGCGCCTCTTTTGCCTTCTCGAGGGGCACTTGGGCCTGCTCGGCGACCATGGCGACATCCCCGGCCGGGATCTCTACCGCCGCTTCCTCAAAACGTGGCGTACCCGTGACCTGGTAGGTGGTAACCCCCTGCATGGTCATTGTGGTCACTTCTGCCCCGTCAAACACCCAGTTCCCCTTCGGGGTCTTGATGACAATACTCTGGACGTCTTCAATCGGCTCGACCTGCATGCCGAGCTTCTTCATCATCGCCTTCATCTGGCGCGGATTGATGTTTCCCGGAAGCATTCTTCTCACTCCCCTGCCGTACTCTTACCGCTGCACCGTAATTAAATGCAAGCATCTCTACGCCCGAAAGGAGCGCCACACCGCAGGCTACGAGCCGATCGCCGCCCGCGACCACGAGCACGTCGTCCCCCGCGCGGATCTGCGGGTCGGCTGCCACCACGTGCTTGGCAAAGGTGTTCTTACCCTGCGCAACAAATTCCGCCACATCGTCCCGGATCACCACCCGGTAACCGGGAGCAGGTACGGCTGCCAGAAGCCGGCGGGCCCCTTCGATCCCGAGGGTCAGCCTGCCGTCAGATGCCCGGATGGTGGCCAGCCGCACGCCGTTATAGAGGATCTGCCTGACACGTCCCGTGGTCGAGAGTATAAAAGTACAGCCCTCGGGAAAGAGTGCAGTCCCGCAGAGGCTCCCGAACTGGAAGTCAGCGATCGCCTGCACTCTTGCCAGTGAACTGTTCTCCGAGTATCCTGTTGACACGGTTGACAAACTCCTGTTCTGCAGATTTGGGGATAAACGCTCCGGCGGCAATCTTATGCCCCCCACCCCCGCCGCCATACTCGGTCGAGGCATCGCTGATGGCCTGCTGGAGATCGATGCCTTTTCCCACGACCCGTTCGGTGGTGCGCATCGAGACCTTGGTGAGGCTGGTATCCTCCGGCACCTCGCACATGATCAGGATGGGTTTTGCGGCATTGAGCTTGGAGAGCGCCATGCCCGCCCCAATCCCGACGATGGTGTCCGGGAACTTCCCCCCTACGTGGATATACTGGACGTACTCGAGTTCCTTTACCCCGGTCTCAATAATATACTGGAGCAGGTTGCGGATGATGGCCCGGTGGTTGCCCAGCATGTGTTCGGCTTCGCGGTACGCGGTGCCCCGGTCCCCCCGGAGGATCGCGCTCCCGACCATCGGTTTTGTCCAACGCCCGCAGGCATTTAAGAGCGTTGCATACTCCTGTGCGTTCCGGAGCGGGGTTCTTGGGATCTCGTCCGGGAACCGGTAGGTCTCGGCAAGGAGCCGGTCCACGCTCTCGCCATTTGCAATCAACTGCTGGGCAAGTGCGGAGATGATCAAACGCCGGTCATCATCAGAGAGTTCTTCCCAGACGTACCAGCGCCCGTCCGGGGTCTGCTGGACAATCCCGATCTTTTTGAGGAACTGTTTTGCCCCCTCGGGGTTGTTGCTGATCCCCCGGATGAACGGGTCATCGTTGTAAGCAAGCGAGAGATAAACCGGGCGGGTGGCCGTCCCATAGCAGTTGAGGTCCTTTTTGCAGACCTTCACGGACCGGTGCCGGACACCATCTTCCACAATCAGCTCGCGGGCGGGCCCCACAAGCCCGCAGGTCTCCCGCGCCATCATATCCCCGACATTCCCGATCACCGCGAGTTTTGCAAGGTCGATATTTGCGTCGTCCAGTGCCTTGGCGATGAGGTACGAAACCCCGGCAGCGCTCATCTTCGTGTACCCGTACGGCAGGCAGTTGACCTGAGGGTATGTCACCTCGCCGGTCTGGCCGACGTGGTGATCGACAATCAGGACGTCCTTTTCCCTCAGGCCCTTTGCGGCGAGGAGGTTCTGCTGGCCGGCACCAAGGTCGGTAAAGACCTTGAACGATGCATCGTCAGGGACCTGCGGCATGGTGAGCGGCTCGAGCTGCCGGACAAAGACAGAGCGGACGGGAATGCCGTGCCGGGAGATCGCCTGCGAGAGGATCGCCTCGCTCGTGATCCCGTCGGCATCGATGTGGGAGATGATGGTTATCTCGTGCGCAGCCGCGATCAGCTCGGCTGCTGCCTTCACATCATCAGAAAAACCCATTGTCTAATAATTATGGAGGTCTTAACAAATGAAGTGTAGCATCATGCGGCCTGACCTTTCTCCCTGTGCTGAGGAGTTTGCCGAGACCGGCCTGATCTCCCACGAGCGGATGCGGGCGATCGACATGAACGCCCGGGTACTGGGTGTCACCGGTCTCCAGCTGATGGAGAGCGCGGGAAAGGCTCTTGCAGAAGCGGTACTGGCATTCCGCCCCCGGGCCGTGCTTATTCTCTGCGGCAGGGGAAACAATGGCGGGGACGGGATGGCTGCGGCCCGGTACCTCCAGCGGGGGATGGACACTGCGGTCTGTTACCTCGATTATGGTGACCGCAGCCCTTCCTGCGTCCACCAGCTTGCCGCACTCCGGGGTTCCCGGGTCGCGCTTTACCCGTTTGTATCCACTGACGACCTGCGCACCTTTGCCTCTCTCTTCACCAGAGCCGATGTGATCGTTGATGCCCTGCTTGGGACCGGGATGTCCGGGGCCCCACGGGAACCTGTCGCGACCTGTATCGCGATGGCCAACGCGTCCCCGGCGAAGATCATCGCAGCCGATCTCCCGTCCCCGGGGATGAGGGCCGACCGGATCTGTGCCTTCCACCGGCCCAAGGTGGAGGGATCGGAGATTATTGATATCGGTATCCCGATCGAAGCGGAGCTCTGTACCGGGCCCGGGGACCTCACGCTTCTCCCTGCCCGGAAGCGGACCCGGCATAAGGGGGATGGTGGCGAGGTGCTTATCATTGGCGGCGGGCCGTACCAGGGCGCGCCCTACCTCGCCGGCCTCGGGGCACTCCGGGCCGGGGCAGATATTGTACGGATTGCATCGCCGGTCTTCGAACCGGTACCGGACCTTATCTACGAACGCCTTTTTGGCGACCGGATCGGGGAGGAGCATTCGGAACGCCTCATCGCGCTCGCGGAGCATGCAGATGTGGTGGTCTGCGGGAACGGCCTTGGTCTGGAGAGCCACGGTGCGGTTCTCGCGGTTGCCCCGTACTGTAAAAAGGTGGTCTTCGACGCAGATGCGCTACGACTGCCGCTCCCGAAAGCTGCGCAGGAGACGGTATATACACCGCATGCCGGAGAGTTTGCCCGGATTGCCGGCAAACATCAGCTCCCCGGCGATGCGGCCGATGCCTGCGGGAGGGCCCGGGCGGCAAAACCGGCGGCAAAGGAACTGGGTGCCACGATTCTCCTCAAGGGGCCGGTGGATGTTGTAACGGACGGGGCCCGGGTCCGGTTCAACCGGACCGGTGATCCCGCTATGAGCGTCGGAGGCACCGGGGATGTGCTCGCAGGGGTGACAGGTGCGCTTCTCTGTCACCTTCCGGCATTTGAGGCGGCCTGCATTGCCGCGTTCGTGACCGGCCGGGCCGGAGAGTGCGTGGCCGAGGCGCGGGGAGAGGGGATGCTGGCCTCCGATATCGTGGATCACATCCCGGAAATACTGTTTGTGAGGCATACGTAATGGTCGATTTCACCCATATTTCGGAGGGCAGGGCACAGATGGTGGATATCAGCGCGAAACCCGATGTGGTGCGTGAAGCGGTGGCAACGGGGAGGATCTACCTGCGGCCGGCCACCCTTGCGGCAATCCGGGAGGGTACGGTTGTAAAGGGCAATGTCCTTGCTACGGCCCGGGTCGCTGCCACCCTTGCCGTCAAGGAAACACCCCGTATCATCCCGATGTGCCACCCGATCCACCTTGGGGCCATCACGGTGGATTTTACCGAGGGAAACGAGTACATCGAGGCTGTTGTGGCCACAAAATCAACCGGTAAGACCGGGATCGAGATGGAGGCCCTGACCGGTGTTTCGGTTGCTCTCCTCACCATCTGGGACATGGTCAAATCTGCAGAGAAGGACGAGAAAGGCCAGTACCCGGTCACCCGTATCGAAGGGATCCGGGTGGTGGAGAAGAGGAAAGGGCAGTGATCGTTCTTGGGGGCTAACGCCCCCGTCACTGTGGCATCCCCTGTAACGAGAAGATACACGCAAAGCCTCATCGGGTTTTGCGCCAGCTGTTCCTGTAACCTCCTGCAAAACGGATAGTCGGGCCGCCGCGGATGCTTCCTGACGGGTGTAGCGGTAGGTCACGTACAGATGCCGACCTCCATCAAAAGGTTCCCTGAACAACGACCGCCTTCTGGAAAGTGCCCGCGTACTTTAATACCCCTCCTGTCCAATTCTATAGAACCGCGGGATTCGTCCCGTTGAAAGGAATGTAGCCCGTCATGGGCCGAACCTTGAGGTGTAACTGCACATGGTAAAATCGATGTATGCATATGTCCGGGAGGCTTGGGCCCGCCCTGACAAGTCAGATGTAAAAGCCATGCTCTGGGACCGGATGCAGGAGTGGCGCCGCCAGGGCAGCGTCACCCGTATCGAACGCCCGACCCGTATCGATCGCGCCCGCTCGCTCGGATACAAGGCAAAGCAGGGTATTGCCGTTGTCCGCGTCCAGATTCGCCGTGGCGGTCGCCGGGTATCCCGGTATGTCCGGGCCCGCCGGTCTGCCCGCATGGGTAAGAACCGCTCCACCCCGGGCAAGAGTCTCCAGCGGATCGCGGAGGAACGCGCATCCAACCGGTACCCGAACATGGAAGTGCTCAACTCCTACTGGGTTGGACAGGATGGCAAGCTGAAGTACTACGAGGTCATTCTCGTTGACGGTCACCACCCCTCGATCCAGAGCGACAGGAACCTTGCATGGCTTGCAAACTCGACCCACCGCGGCCGTGCCGAGCGCGGCAAGACCTCCGCAGGCCGGAAAGGCCGCGGCATGAGGACCCGGGGCCGGGGCACCGAAAAGACCCGCCCGAGCATCCGCTCTCACGCAAACCAGGGCAAATAATCTTATCTTTTTTTATGGCAATGGTATCTCCATGAAGATCACCGATGCCAGCGTTTTCCCGTATCCGGCCGGTGACTCATCGGTCAGCCGGCTCGCCCTCGAAGCGCGCTCCCTTGGGTACGACAGCATCGTTGCTGACCGGGTGCCAGCAACGACGATCTGGGATATTGAGGTGATCCCGGGGATCGTCCTTACCGGTATGCCTGCAAAGGAGGTCCAGAACCGGGCCGGGAAAAACCGGGGCACGGGGAGTGTGCTCTCTGTGCAGATGGGGGACAACGGCTTCAACCGGGCTGTGGCCGGAACCCCCGGCGTCCATATCCTGCGGGGGATCGGTACTGCTGACAAGCGGGCATTCGACCACGTGGCGGCAAAGATCGCCGCGGATAATGTCACCGCCATTGACATCGATCTCTCGCCGGTCATTTTCGGGCGCGGGCATCCCCGGCAGAAGGCCATCCACCGGTATCGCGATCTTTTGGTTCTCTGCCGCAGGTTTGAGTTCCCGCTTACGATCTCCTCTTCTGCCCGGTCCGTTCTGTGTCTGCGATCGGTTCGTGAGGTTGCCGGCCTCTGTTCCCTCTTTGGTATGGACGAAACAGATGTCCGGGCCGCACTTGGCGGGGTTGAACGGATCACCGGCAGCGGAGAGGATACCGTGAAGGTGATCCCATGAGTATCCGCCCGCCCACGCTCCGGGAAAAGAGGAGGTACGTGCTTGCCCGGATCGATCCGGCCGGCACGAATCCCGATACAAAAGACCTCTATTATGCAGTGTACGAAGCGGTCGTTTCCCTCTTCGGGGATATGGCTGCCGCTGCCATGCAGCCCTCGGTGCTCGCAGCAGAAGACGGGTACGCGATCCTCCGGTGTCGCAGGGGAGCCGAACGGGAGTTCTCCATTGCCCTCTCCACGCTTACAGCCTGCCGGGAGACACCTGTTGCCCTCCGTGTCGTCGCTGTTTCAGGCACTATCGAGAGCCTGCGGGAACGAATCGCGGATCTGGGGCCTGCAGAGAATGCTGCTGACCGCGGGAATGTGGAGACTCCTCCGGCAGAAGGAACATGCGTACCGCCCTCGTACCGGTTCGGTGAGACCCCGGTCGAAGTAACCGGTAGTCACGGTCACAAGGTTGATGCATTAGAAAAGGGATTTAAAAATACACGCCGATTGTTCTTAACAACAGAAGATCTGGAGATTATCCATGCAACCACAATACCAGATGGGATATGACCGGGCGATCACCGTATTTTCACCTGATGGAAGGCTGTACCAGGTGGAATATGCCCGGGAAGCGGTAAAGCGCGGTACCACGGCGGTCGGGATCAAGGCGCAGGGTGGCGTCGTGCTGATCGTTGACAAGCGCGTCAGCTCCAAGCTGCTGGAATCCTCGTCGATCGAGAAGATCTTCAGGATCGACGAGCATATCGGGGTCGCATCCTCCGGTCTTGTCGGGGACGCACGGGCCCTTGTGGACCGGGCACGGATCGAGTGCCAGATCAACCGGGTCTCCTACGATGAGCGGATCGAGGTCGAGGCACTGGCAAAGAAGCTCTGTGACCACATGCAGACCCTCACCCAGTACGGCGGGATCCGCCCCTATGGCACGGCGCTCCTGATCGCCGGGGTCAGCGACGGCGAATGCCGGCTTTTCGAGACCGACCCGTCCGGCACGCTCCTCGAGTACAAGGCGACCGGCATTGGCATCGGCAGGCCGGCGGCCATGAAGGTTTTTGAGGAGGAATATACCGCCGACATGCCGGTCAATAACGCCATCCTTCTCGGCCTCAAGGCCCTGCACTCGGCAACCGAGGGCAAGTTCGACGTCGATACCGTGGAGATGGGGATCGTCGAGAGCAGCACCGCACAATTTAAGAAGATGACCAAGGAAGAAGTCGCATCGTACGTCGGTCAGTTCAAGCAGTGATCCGGTATGATCCCCCTTGAGAATGCGGTGGTAGCCCGTCTGGAAAGTTACGGGGAACGCTTCGAGATCTTAGTCGAGCCCCACCTGGCAGCACGGATACGGCAGGGCGAGGAGATCAATATCGAAGATGCCGTCGCTGCATTAAACGTGTTCGGGAATTCATCAAAAGCCACCCGGGCCTCCGAGGAATCCCTGGAAAAGGTGTTCCACACCACGGATTTTGCAACGGTGGCAAAGAAGATCATCGAGAAAGGCGAGATCCACCTGACCTCGGACCAGCGCCGGGAGATGACCGAGGAGAAACGCAGGCAGGTGATCACGTTTATTGCCCGGAACGCGATCAACCCCCAGACCGGCCACCCTCACCCGCCGCAGCGGATTGCAATGGCGATGGAAGAGGCCCGGGTTAACATTGATCCCTTCAAGCACGTGGACGAGCAGGTCAAGGAGACGGTCAAGGCCCTGCGGCCGATTCTCCCGATCCGGTTCGAGGAGCTCAGGCTCGCCGTCAGGATCCCGCCCGATTTTGCCGCCCGCGCGTACGGCGATATCGCTGCTGCAAGCACCATGGAGAAAGACGAGTGGCAGAAGGACGGTTCATGGGTCTGCGTCGTGCGGATCCCGGCCGGTATCCAGAGCGAGTTCTACGATCTGATAAACAAACTCTCCAAAGGCGAGGGGCAGGTTAAGATCCTCAATCAAATATATTAATTGTGACGACAAATATAGCAAGACAGTTTGGTGGATATTTATCATGGCAGGCTCTGAACATTCAGCAAAAGGAAAAGTGACCGGGAGTGCAGGGCGATTCGGCTGCAGATACGGAAGATTCGTGCGCAAGCGTGTCGCAGAGATGGAGAAGATCTCGCGTGCATCGCACCGCTGCCCCAAGTGTGACACCATGTCTGTGGAGCGCAAAGGTACCGGTATCTGGCTGTGCCGGAAGTGCGGGTACAAGTTCGCCGGCGGCGCATACCAGCCCGAGACCCCCTCCCTCCGCGTTGCCCTCCGTGCGATCGACCGTACCAGTGCAGTCGAAGGGAAGACCCCGTAAGCGGTACCGATAATGGCAAGTACCTACAAGTGCGCCCGGTGCAAACAGAAAGTGGAGATCGACGTCAACGTCCGGTGTCCCTATTGCGGCCACCGCATCCTCTTCAAAGAGCGCGGCGCAGCGATAAAAGAGCTCAAAGCCAGGTAACAGGATCGTGGCCGGGAAATACCGGCAGTTCCCTTTTTTATTCTTGTTCTTCCCATACCAGGATGAGGTACTCCTGTGCCAACCCACGAAGCCCTGTTCCGGTTTACGACCGATCACGCGGACCGGATCTACCGGTCGCTTCTTCCCGAGTTAAAAGATGAAGTCAACCCGAGATCCGTTACGAGCTGCTGGGTGGAGGGGACTGACACGCTCGTCCTGCGTGTTGAGGCACAGGACATCGCCGCGCTGCGTGCGGCACTCAACATGTTCCTCAGGCTGGTCAGTATCGCTGACGAGATGCAGGAGATTGTATAAACCGGTCTTATCTCCCCTCATCTGGCGCCAGCCTGAACCGGCCTGCGATCCCCCGCCGGTAAACAGGTGCGGAATCATTTTTATTGCTGGGGGATGAACCTAGATACGGAAGAGTCAATTATGCAGAATATATCTCCCAAAGTCCAGAACCAGCTCGCGATGCTCCAGCAGGTCCAGCAGCAGCTCCAGACCGTCCTTTCGCAGAAGACCCAGTACGAGATGGCCGTGCGCGAGGCCAAGCGCGCTGAAGAAGAGGTCAAGGATGCCGCGGACGACGCGCCCATGTACATGAACATCGGGACGGTCATGGTCCAGAAGAAGAAGGACTATGTCTCGACAAAACTTGCCGAAAAGGTCGAGACACTCGAGCTCCGGATCAAGTCCCTGGAGAAGCAGGAGACGATGCTGCAGGGCAAATTCGAGCAGCTCCAGTCGCAGATCAAGGCCGCGATCGAGGGCAAGGGAGCCCCGAACGCAGCATAACTTTTTTTGAGATCTTTTTCCGGGATAACGGGATTTTTATCGGATCCGCTCCACTCCTGACGATCGCATCCAAAAATACGACAGGGTTTATTCCCTGCTCGTGAGGTTGATCGCGTTGACCAGTGCATCGACCGAGGCGAGAACGATGTCGTCACCGCTGCCGCTCGCATCGTAGATCCGCCCGTGTTCGTCAGCGACCGCGATCGTCACGTGGCAGATGGCATCCGAACCCCCGCTGATCGCCTCGATGTTGAACTCGGTCAGCTGGATCCGGGCCGGGATGATCCCGACAATCGCCTTGAGCGCTGCATCCACCGGGCCATTGCCCACACTGGAGAAGACATGCTCGGTGCCGTTCACCTGTGCCCGGACGCTTGCGGTCGGGATGACATGGTTCCCGGTCATGATCGCGATATCATTGAGCCGGAGTACCTTTTTCCCGGCCGCGATGCCCATGACACTCTCCGCGATCTCGTAGAGATCGGCGTCGGTAACTCTCTTGCCCTTGCTTGCGATCGCCTTGACCCGTTCGACAATGGCGTCGAGCTGGGCGTCGTCAGGTTCGATGTGGGCATCGACGAGCATCTGGCGTACGGCATGGCGGCCCACGTGCTTGCCCAGCGTGAGCCGGCGCCGGTGACCAACCATCTCGGGGGTCATGATGCCGGGCTCGAACGTCTCGGTGCATTTGAGCACGCCCTGAGTGTGGATACCGCTTTCATGCGAGAAGACGTTCTCCCCGACCACCGGCTGGGTGGGTGGGATACCTATCCCGGAGAACCGGGAGATGAGGCGGGCGGTCTCGACTAAGCGCTCCCTGGCAATCCCGGTCCGGATGCCGTAGATCGACTCCATGATCATCACGGTCTGGGCGAGGTCGGCGTTGCCGGCCCGTTCGCCAAGGCCATTCACTGTCACCTGGACCTGGGAGGCCCCGGCCTCTACCGCGGCGATCGTGTTTGCCACGGCCAGGCCGAAGTCATTGTGGCAGTGGACATCAAGCGGGCAGTCAACTTCCCGGGCGAGCCGGCCCATCAGGGTCTTCATGCCCGAAGGCGAGATAACGCCCACGGTGTCCGGGATGTTGATGATCGTCGCCCCGGCCCGTGCGGCAGTCCGGCAGACCTCGACGAGATAGTCATGATCTGTCCGCGTCGCATCCATGGGTGAGAACATGCACAGGTCAACATGATCCCTAGCATACCCGATGATCTCTTCGGTTATCGAGAGCACCTGCTCACGGGTCTTGTTGATCGTGTTCTCCCTCTGGATATCCGAGGTCGGGATGAAGACATGGATCATGTCCACATCACAGTCTATACAGGCATCCACGTCTGCTTTGACCGAGCGGGCGAGGCCACAGATGTTCGCCGCAAGCCCGAGTTTTTTGATGGCAGCTACCGTCTCCTTTTCGGCGGTCGATGATGCAGGGAATCCTGCCTCGATGGTATGGACACCGATGGCTGAGAGCTGACGGGCAATCTCGATCTTTTGTTCAAACGTGAATGCTATCCCCGGGGTCTGTTCTCCATCCCGGAGCGTGGTATCAAAAACGGTCACGTTCTTCTTCGCATGGCTATCTGTGAAGAAGACGATCCCCCGCAAAATCCTTGCGAGCCATGGTTATGCATATAGGGTCCCCGATTATTTAAAGAAACCCTGCACCACAGGTACCCCTCGTTTTTTTCGCCCTGAAAACGGCAGGTCTTACGATATGTTTAATAGGAAACTGTCCCTACATTATTAGGCAGTGCCCCGCCTTAACTCAGCCTGGTAGAGTGCGCGGCTGTAGTATGGTTTGCCGGTTCCGGCAACTGCGCGGCTACCGCGATGTCCCCGGTCCGAATCCGGGAGGCGGGATATACTGTAACAATGCCCAGGTAGTGTAGCGGCCTATCATGATTGCCTGTCACGCAATCGACTCGGATTCGAATTCCGACCTGGGCGTTCCTCTTATTTTAAGCATTTCACCCTGATACCCGATCCCGGATACCAGGATACTGACAAACATATTTTCAGAACACGTTTCAACATTCCGGGACTCTGCCTTTTTTTTCTGGTCGTCTGCAGGGTGCCCGGGTGGCGGACAGGTGCTGGGATTACATATTGTCAGGAACTCTTTCCGGACATGTTTATTGCAGATGATAAAAAAACGCAGGGGATATGTCATCCCCTGGCAAACAACAGGAGAGAGCGTCATCCCCCGCAATGGGTATTATCCTGCTGCTTGCCATTACCCTTCTTCTGGCCCTCCTTGTCCTCTTGATGTTCCGCCTGCCATTCCTGTATGACACATCCGTCCCTGCGATCTTCAAGATCACGAATATCCGGCACACCAGCGAGCATGGCGCCCTGAATTACGACAGTTATATGGTCATCATGAACACCGGTGCCACGGGATACCCGAACAGGAATCTCTATGCTGAGACGTACCGGAACGGGGTAATCCTGGACTGCCGGATCGAGACGTTCAACGGGCATGATTTTATCCCGACTCATCATTATAAGATCCAGACCCTGGGCGGGCCGGGCTCAAGCGGGAGTACCTGGAGCCCGGTCGAGATGGTTTTTATCGATTTCCGGGACGGGACCTTTCACCCAGGAGACCAGGTCATCTTAGAGGTATACGATAATTCCACAAAACAGATCATCTCACGCCACAGTTACACGGCGTGACAGGATAAAAAAGGAGAACCGGCTGCATTCCGGCAATTTTTAATCTTCGAGTTTTTTAAATACACCCTTCTTGATCTTGACGATCTTGCAGATCGGACAGATCCAGGTATTGGGCAGGTCTTCGAACGCGACGCCCGGCGGAATACCCTGCGACTTGTCCCCTTTTGCCGGATCATAGATATAATGGCATTCAAGGCATACCCAGCGGGCAAGTGTTTCTGTCTGTTGTGTCATGCAAAACCTCTCGTATTTCCTGTTATCCTTCGACCTTGCCAGATATGAAATCTCCTGTGGGGGCAGCAGAGACCGGCAACCCTGTTGGCTATTATCCCGGCAGCCCGGTACAGAAACAGTGAGCAGCCCGGGCAGAGATCCGTGCGACCCGGAGAGGTTCCGGGATCTTCCCCTCACGGGTGAATGCGGTACAGAGCCTGCCGGCATCATCTCCGGCAATACCCCAGCTGCGGAGATAGACGATCTGCCCGCCGGGAAGGGTGTGGGGCATGCGGTCACCAAGGCTATGGTACGCTGCCAGCCTTGATGTGTCCCCGGGGAAATGGTGCCGGATATCGCCCTCCAGCCCTGCCGAATCTTCGTAGGTGACGCAGATCACCGGCAGACCGGTAGAATCCTGGATCTGTTGGGGATTGATAATATTGAAAAAGGCGATGACGCATCCGGAGAGGAAGACCACGTTGATATCTTTTCGATCCAGGGCGTTTATGATGGCAGTAACCCCGTCCGTAGCATCTTTCCCGCCAACGGTCACCCGTGAGAACGCACACCCGTCGATGATGAGATCTTTGCGCATCACTATACCGGCGAGTGTCGAGTACTTTCGGCCGGCGTAACTTTCCGCAACGCCCAGTACCCGCAGGCCCTTTTTCGGGATGTGCATAGAAGCACTTATGACAACCCCGTTAAAAATACTATACCAATGAAATTCAACAAAGATGAGGTCTGCATCCTTATCCCTACGTTAAATGAAAGCCTGACGATAGGCCCGGTCATCAAGGAGTTCCGCAGCCAGGGATACAACCATATCCTTGTCATCGATGGCAAGAGCTCTGACAATACCGTCAAGAACGCACGGGAAGCAGGAGCCATTGTCCGGACCCAGTCCGGCAAGGGCAAGGGTAACGCGATCATCGAGGCGTTCGAGATCATCGAGGAGCCGTATATCCTGATGGTGGATGGCGACGGGACGTACTCGGCCAAGGACGCCGAGAAGATGCTCACGCCTCTCTTTTTAGGGTTTGACCAGGTGATTGGGGACCGGCTCATCAATGCAGAGGAAGGGTCGTTCTCTCATCTCAATCTCTTTGGCAACCACATGCTCAACCTCTTCTTCAAGCTCGCCCACAGCCGGGACCTCCACGATATCCTCTCCGGCTACCGGGCTTTTACGAAGCTGGCCATCCAGCAGATGAACCTCAAGGAGACCGGTTTTGAGATCGAGACCGAGATGTCGGTGGAGGCAGTAAGGAACGGCCAGCGGATCATGGTCGTGCCGATCCGGTATTCCCGCCGCCCGGGAACACCAACCAAACTCTCCCCGTTCCATGATGGGATCCGGATCGTTTCGACCATTTACCGGCTTGCCCGGGTCAACAACCCGCTCTTCTATTTCGGCATTATGGGCCTGATTACAACATTGCTGGGGATCCTCACCGGTGTCTATGTCCTGCTGGAATGGTTACACCATATCGAGCATATCCCGCTTACGATCCTGACGGTGCTCCTGATCGTCGTGGGGATCGAGATCTTCATGTTCGGGATGATCTCGGATATGCTGCTGGTCTTCCACCGGGAGATCATCCGGGAGATCCAGATGAACCAGCCTCCCCGGCAGCCGAAATAAATCCAAACCTGATTTTTAAAAAAGCCACTGTTTAGGATCGCTCCAGGAACATCTTCCTGAATGCGATCACCCGGCAGGCATGTTCGGCAAGGGAGGTGAGCTGGAATGCCTCATCGAGTGTTGCCCCGGCAGCAAATGTTCCGTGACCACGGGCTATCACTAACTTATGGTGCTGCATCATGCCGGCTACTGCATCCGCAAGCCCCTGGGTCCCGGGCTCTCCTGCAACCACCGGGATGAGGGGACAGAACATGATTCCTTCGCTGTCCAGCGGCAGGATCTCATCTGCCACGAGGGAAGCGGCAACGGTATAGGGGGGGTGCGCATGCACGATTGCCTTATATGCGGTCTTTTTGTAGACTGCAAGATGGACACGGTATTCGCTTGAAGCGTCCCGGGGTACCTCGCCGGCAAAGGGCACGAATGCCGGATCTCCCGGATCATCGAGGTAGGCCCCGGTCCTCTTGATATAAAATCCCCTTTCGTTCTCCCGCACGCTGATGTTACCGAAGTTGCCCCCGACCAGATGTTCGGCGAACAACCGCTGTCCTATCCGTTCAATTCCGTGATCCTGCATCCTTCGCACCTCCTTTTCGTACACCATCCTTTGGCGTACTCCACAATATGGGCATGGGTCCGGTGATAGATCCGGGGATCTTCGGCAAGCACGCTCTCAAAGAGGGTCTTGAGGCCAGCCCTCGGGGTGGTGATGCCTGCACACCGGGCTATCCGTTCCGTATAGGCGTCGATTACAAAACTCGTCCGGGAAAACGCGTAGCAGAGAATGCTGTCCGCGGTCTCCTCGCCGATCCCATTCACGTCAAGCAGTCCTTCCCTGAGGATAGCGGTTGGCAGGGCTGCCATGCCGGCGACCCCCCCGCAGCGCTCCATAACAAACGCGGCCAGGGCCCGGAGCCGGCGGGCCTTCATCCGGTAAAACCCGGTACACCGGATGGAGGATTCGATCACGTCCCTGTCGGCAGAATGGAGTGCCGCCATGGAACAGAGTCCCCTTTCCCTGAGCAGGCTGAGCGCCCGCTCCACGTTCTCCCACCGGGTTTGCTGGGTCAGGATGGCGCCGATCATGACCTCGTCTGCATCCCCCGGCCACCAGGGGAGATCCCCGAACCGGGCCGCGAGGATACCGGCCATATCTCGTGCCTTTTTTGCGTTGTTACCGGAACTGGATGCCGACATCATGCATCTTGTTGTACCGGGCGATGTTGAGCACCAAAGGCGTGAGCGGCTCGATCATGGTGGAGACCGAGAGCGGACCGGCGTTGAATGCATGGAGCTTGGAAACCCTGTTTACCAGATCCATCACTTGGTGCTTTGCATCCTCATCATCACCGCAGACCGGCACGGAGTACTCGAGCTCTTCATCAACGGCCTTCCACCGGTTCGCTGCAATGGTGTTGAACGCACAGCAGAGCCGGGCCTCCTTTGGCAGGAGTTTTTTGATGAGAAGCGCTGCCGATCCTTCCGGCGGCGGGACAAAGACAAAGTGGTCCTGCTTCTCCATCGGGTTGACCGGGCTTATCACAATCTTGTCTTCAAAGCCGTGGAGGGTGGAAAGAGTTGGCACGACATGTTTGAACGGAATCGCAAGGATGACGATATCCGCGTTGTCCACGGCGTCCTGGTTGGAGACGCCGTTGAGGGTGCATTCCTGCCCGCGGTTTTTCAGCATCTCACGGGTAGCCGTGCAGCTCGCTTCGGCCTTGTCCTGCTCCCGTGAACCCACCACGATATCGAAGACCGGGGAGAGGCGCATGGCCATACCTTCCCCGATATCCCCGGTACCGCCGACAATGCCGATCTTCACTTATCCCACCAGCGGCCGGAGCAGGTTTTCGAGTGTTGCTGCATCGGTAACGCCTTCCATGGTCTGGACGACCTTCCCGTCCTTTTCGATGATCAGGGTAGGGACAACGCGGATCCCGTACTTTTCCGCGAGATCCATGTGCTCGTCGACGTCCACTTTTTTTATCTCGACGGCGTCTCCCAGTTTCTTTGCCAGTTCCTCAATGATCGGTGTCTGCATCCTGCAGGGGCCGCACCATGTGGCAAAAAAGTCGTACAGAACAGGTTTTGTCATAATATCATTCCCGGTAGAGTAGTCGGTTAAAAAAAAGATAAAGGTATGGTATTGTTACTCGGAGAGGATCTCCATGATGATCCTGCCGTAGGCCGGCCGGGTCACCACAACGCCAACGATCACACCCATCATGGTGATGATTGCGAATCCCTTGAGCGTGGAGAGATCCATGAGTGCGAGAGGGAGCATCGCGATCAGCACGGTTGCCGCCGCGATGACGATAATGGTAAGCGCCCGTGCCAGCCGTTTCAGGTACACGTTCGGCGACGGCACGATCCCCTCGTGCAGGATTTCATCGGTGATCACGACCAGCTGGTCGATACCTGTCCCGAGGACCGCAATAAGACCGGCGATGGTTGGCAGGTCCATCTGGAACTTGATGACGCTGATGAACCCCAGCAGGATCAGGATCTCGGAAGCGTTGATCAGCACCATGGGCAGTACGATCCTCGGCTCGCGGTAGCGGTAGAAGATCACAAACGCGACCATGATAAGCGCGAGGATACCGGCAAGCAGGCACATCTCCATATAGTGCTGGCCCAGCGATGCGGAGGTCGAACCGGATCCAGCGACCGATACATCAACGGGCAGTGCGCCAGCCCGGAGCTGGATCTCAAGGTTTGTGGCCTCCTGCATTCCGGTTGTCCCGCTGCCGGTTGAAGCAAAGAGCTGGCGGGTAGGTTCGGTCACCAGTGAGCTTGCCAGGCTCTGGGAGAGCGGTGCCGAATATACGGTCTGGTTATCCAGGAGCATCGCGAGCTTGTGGTTGGACGGATCACTGGTAGCTCCGTTAGATACGGCTGCGTTCTGGAAGGTTGACGCACCGTCCTCACTCAGGGTAAACCCGACACCCCAGTTCCCGCTCCCTGCCGGCTGCTGGCTGGGGGACTGAACACTGGTGATGGAATCGCCGTAGAGGACATGTTCGGTCTCGTTGCCATTCGTCTGGATCCGGATCTCGAACTTGCCCTGCTTGCCGATGATCTGCTGGGCCTGGTTCATATCAACGCCGGCCATCTCCACGCGGACATACCGGGCAACATTGTTCATGCCGGTGAGCGTGTTGACCTTGGCGTCCTTGGTGCCCATCGCGTTGATCTTCTGTTCGAGGATCTGTTTTACAAGATCAGCGGTTGTCGAGGATATCCCCGGCTGGTACGAGACAATCGTCCCGCCTTCCGCTGCAAAGTAGGGCGCGAGCTCGTCCTGGGTATAGGATTTCCGAATCTCGAGATGGTTTGCATCGACCAGGATCACGTCCGTGTCGAGGCTCTTTGAGAGGTTGGTTACAAAGGTATCGACCGGTTCAGTTGTTGTGAACCCGACCACTTCCGCTTTAAATTCGAGCTGGAGCCAGGCGCCCTGCTGGAGATCGAGACCGTACTGGAGGTTGGTGGTCAGGTTGCCGTTGCTGTCGAAATGCGGGTAGATAGCGATGATCGAGAGGATGATAAGGGCTATCAGGACGAGGACCCGCCAGTCCCTGAACATATCCCTGACCCGTTCCGTCTTCATTTCCCGCCTCCCTTCAGGACGTACCATTTCAGGATACCGACATTCGTGAGCCACGTGTTGAGGATATCAAAGAAAAGGCCCATCAGGAGCACCGCGGAGATCTCCTCCACTACTTCGACCTGACCGGCCCAGGATACGATAAGCAGCACCGTGACCGCGGCGATCGTGGTCGAAGTCATGATGATACCGGTGTGGAATGCCCCGGCAAGCTTGTCGTTGAGTTTTCCCTGCCGTTTCAGCACTCTCGTGGTAAGCAGGATATCGCTGTCCACGGAATAACCGATCAACATGAGCAGGGCCGCTGTGGTCCCGAGCGTGAGCTGGATCCCGATCACGTTCATCAGGGCGGCGGTCATGACCATGTCAGCAAAAGCGGAAAGGACCACTGCACAGGACGGGACAAATGTCCTGAAAGAGACAAAGACCACGATTGCCATCCCGATAAAGGCGATAAACAAGGCAATAAAAGCCTGGTCCTGCAGGGTCTTCCCGAACGATTCCCCGATCTGGTTGATCTGAGCATCAGGATATTTGCTGGAGACGAGCGCAGTCAGGCTCTGGTACTGGGTATCGCTCATCGGCCCAAAGGTGATGAACTTCCCGTTGTTTAATCCCTGGCTGATACTGACAAGCGGATACCCGGCAAAAGTGGCCTGGATCTGGTCTGCGGTATCAGGTGTGATTACGGTGACGGCAGTCCCGCCGGAGAAATCGATCCCCGGCCTGACCGGCATCCCGGACGTAACCGTCACATAAGCAAGTACTACCAGCGATATCGCGAGCAGCACCAGCGGGATTATCACCAGTTGCTTTGGTGAATATTTCTCGATATTATAACGGAATAATCCCATGGTATACTCATCTGTTCATGAACGATAAATAAGTACCAGATACGAAGTGAGCGATTCTCTCCTGTACGGGCGAAGGAGCCCGATCCTGTACGGTTTCGCAGAATATTCCTGTAGCCTTCCGGAATGGCGGGATTTGCGAACAGGGTTTGTAAAACGGAAAAAAGCAAAAAATATATATGGAAAAAGCCGTGACACTAACCCATGAGATCTCAGTTTGAGATCGAACGGATGATTGAGGGGCGGCTCAGGTCATATCTCTCACGGGATAAGACCGGCATCCGCCGCGAAGTGCTCCGGATCCTCCTGCGGATCCGCCAGACAACCATCGCAGATATCCTTGCAGACCTCAGGGAACGGTTCGCAGTATCGTTCCACAAGATCGCATCGATGGTCGGGATCATTGCTTCCCGGATTGGTATCCTGAAAATCAGCAGGAACTCTGGCGGGATCACGACCTACGAACTCCGGGAAAAGTACACTTCGATGGTTGAACGGCTCGTAGGAGCCTGAACGCGGGCACCCCTCACTTTAACCATAACCGTTTTTACCCACGCTCCACAATATAACCGGCATAATGCCCGGTCAGCCTTTTGATCCCTCCGGCACTTCCCGGATCGCTGTTGCACCCGAGGTGAAGGACTATATCGAAAAGAGGGGATGCGATTTCCGCATCTGCACCTCCTGCGGGGGTCCTATCCTCCTTCCCGTGAATATCAAACCCCCGAAAAAGAGCGATGTTATATTCCAGACCGGTGGTCACACCATCTATATCTCCATCCACCAGGTACGGTTTCTTGATGAAATCCGGGCCGACATGATCCCGTTCTACGAAGAAGGGCAGGAAGGGCTCCCGGAACGATGAGTTACGAAGAGCTTTCCCATACCGCCGATGTGAAAATACGTGCCCGTGCACCCACCTGTGAGGCTCTTTTTTCCGAAGCATTCCAGGCCCTGATGCAGGTGATGTACGGGGAAGACCGGTCCGGGGGAACCTCCCGGATCATCGATCTTTCCGCGCCGGACCGGGAATCGCTCCTCTGTGACTTCCTGTCAGAAACACTCTATCTTTCTGAGGTCGAGGGGCTGGTCTTCCGGCAGGCAGACGTACAGCTGGACGGCCTGCAGCTCCATGCTGTCCTTGACGGAGAACCGTTCGATCAGTCCCGGCATGCCAAAGGAACAGAGGTCAAGGGAATCTCGTACTCGGGCATGTCGATCGTGGGAGACGCCAAAGGATATATGCTGGATATCTTATTTGATGTATAGCGGGGGGAAAAATGCCTGAAGGAGTAATACGGGCAGGAACGGACGAATGGGAGATACCGGTCGGGTACGTGCCCGGTATGCGGGTGCCGGGGAGGTTCTTCCTTTCGGACACCCTTGCGGAGATCCTCGAGCCGGGGGCCCTGCAGCAGCTGGCAAATGTCGCCACCCTGCCCGGGATAGTGCGGTACTCGCTGGGCATGCCGGACCTCCACTGGGGGTACGGTTTTCCCATTGGCGGGGTCGGGGCCTTTTCTCTCGATGAGGGCGTCATCTCTCCTGGCGGGGTGGGCTTTGATATCAACTGCGGTGTGCGGCTTTTTGCCACACCGCTCGTGCGGGCGGACATAAAAAAACCCCGCGAACTGATCGAAGCCCTGTACCATGCCGTGCCCACCGGTGTGGGCGCAAAGAGCGCTGAGAAGATCTCCCCTGCAGCGCTCACGACGATGATGGAGAAGGGGTCACGCTGGGCGGTGGAGGAGGGCTACGGAACCGAGCGTGACCTGGCCCGGTGCGAGGAGGGCGGGGCCATGAAAGATGCCGATATCCGTGCAGTCTCGGCCAAGGCCCGGGCCCGGGGGATCCCCCAGGGCGGGACGCTTGGGTCGGGCAACCATTTCCTCGAACTCCAGGAAGTCAGCGAGGTCTACAATCCCGTGGCGGCAGCAGCCTTCGGGATCGCGCAGGGACAGGTCTGCTGCATGATTCACTGCGGCTCGCGGGGGCTGGGTCACCAGGTCTGCACGGATCATCTCAAGGCGCTTGAAACGGCGACAAAGCGGTACCATATCGCTCTCCCGGACCGGCAGCTGGCCTGCGCCCCGGCCGGTTCAACAGAAGGAAAGGCCTATTTTGGCGCCATGGCTGCCGCAGCGAATTATGCCTGGGCCAACCGGCAGATGATCCTGCACGCGGCCCGGAAGGAATTTGTCCGCATGTTCGGGATAGGATACGAGAGTATGCCCCTGGTGTACGATGTCGCCCACAACGTGGCGAAGGTTGAAGAGCACCAGGTAGACGGCCACCGGGCCCGGCTGCTCGTGCACCGGAAAGGTGCCACCCGCTCGTTCGGGCCCGGCGCCCCGGACCTTCCTTTTGATCTCGCCACGATAGGCCAGCCGGTGATCATCCCGGGCAGCATGGGGACCTCCTCGTATGTCCTTGCCGGAACCGGTACAGCCATGGAGCGGACTTTTGGCAGCACCTGCCATGGGTCGGGCCGCGTGATGAGCCGGTCGCAGGCAAAGAAGAAGCTGACGGGAAAGGAGGTGGCGGCAGAGCTGGCACGCCGGGGCATTATCGTCCGTGCTCCGAACGAAGCGGCGATTGCCGACGAAGCCCCCGAGGTCTACAAGCCCAGCAGCGAGGTGGTCCGGGTGGTCCATGATGCCGGCCTCTCCACGCTCGTGGCCCGGCTCTCCCCGATCGGGGTGATCAAGGGGTGAGCTGCCGGGCGGGTTTTGTCTGGGAGACGCCCCAGCATTTTGTCCGGTATATCGAGGACTGCGGCGTTCCCTGCGAGCTGGTCACGCCATACATGCTCGCGGCTCCCTTCTTTCGCGGATCTTTTTCCTGCCTGGTCATCCCCACGGGATTTGCCAACCCTGCCTACTGCCGGCTTCTCCCGGCACTCCGTGCCTCATCGGACCGGATCAGGAAATTCGTGGAGACTGGCGGGAACCTCCTGGTCTTCGGGGCGGCGAGCGACCGGCCGGACACCTACGACTGGCTGCCGTTTGCGGTCACCTACCATCACGAATGTTTCCCCCGTCAGGTCACCTGCAGCCAGTCGGATTTCGGGAGTGCGCTCGTGGAGGATTATGATCCCTCCTGTATTGAGTGCGACGGTTCGTTTCCCTCGCACGGGGGCATAACGGCCGGGTCAGCCGGGGATTCAGCGGTTATTATCGAAAAGTCCGTAGGCAAAGGGTGGGTGATCGTGACCAGTATCCACGAGTACCCCTCCCGGGCATTTGTAAAAAAATTCTGCTGCTCCGCGACACAAACCTTATTTTAGAAAGAAAATTACCAGATTGATATGAGGTAAGTCGGATGGACCGTTACACATTTTGCGAAACAGCGGAGGCAGCAGATCTTGAACCGGTGGTTCTTGCCATCCATGAGATCATTCATCGCCTGCCGGTAACGGCAAAATCGCGGGAGCGGCCCGGCATCCGGATCGAGGATGGCCGGGTGATCGACCGGAACTATTCCGGTCCGGTGCTCGAAGCGGCCATCGCAACGAACCAGGTGATCAAAACCACCCCTGAGAGGGGCGCATACAAAGGGGTGCCGGTGACGGTCTCCCCCATCCGGGACCGTGCGGGGAAGGTGATTGGGGCTATCGGAGTGGTGGATGTCACCGGGATCTTCGATCTTGCAACACTGATGGAACACCAGTCCGCGATCCTCAAGCAGGTCTGCGGGAAGGACCCCTGCCCGCTGCCGGAAGAGGCCAGCGGGTCCCGGAGATGACACCGTGCCCGACTCTGCATTCAAGGTGATGGCGATCCTTGAGAAAGCGGACGGCCCGGTATCGGGCGAAGTCATCAGCAACGAGCTGGGCATCACCCGTTCCGCGGTCTGGAAGCATATCAACGAACTGCGGATGATGGGGTACGATATCTCCTCGTCGCAAAAGGAGGGATACCGGCTGACACGGATGAGCAACAAGCTGCTCCCGTATGAGATCCACAAAAAACTCCACACGAAGTTTATCGGCAAGAAGATGCGGTACCTGGAGAACACGCCCTCCACCATCTGGGCCGGAAAACAGCTCTGTGCCGAAGGCGATGTGGAGAAGATGCACGGGATGGTGATCATTGCCGAGGAGCAGACCGGTGGCATCGGCCGGATGGGCCGGGCCTGGGTCTCTCCCAGCGGCGGGATCTGGATCACGATTGTGTTGAAGCCCCACATCCCAATCGATCACCTCTTTATGATCACCATGGCCGGTTCCGTTGCCGTGGCACGGGCGATCAGGAAGGAGTTCTCCCTTGGGGCCCTGATCAAATGGCCAAACGATATTTTCATCGGGAACAAGAAAGTTGCCGGGCTGCTCCTCGAGCTTGCGGCTGAAGCTGACACCGTGCACTACTGCCTGCTCGGGATGGGCATTGACGCCAACGTCCCGCTCAGCCAGTTCTCACCCGAACTGCAGAACAATATCACCTCGATATCCGCGGAGCTAGGCCACGAGGTGGACCGTGCTTCGTTCCTGGCACGGAGCTTAAAAGAATTCGAGAGCCAGTATCTCCTTGTCGAGAGCGGGGAATACGACACCATCATCCGGGAATGGAAGAGCCTTTCCTGCACGCTCGAGCACCGCGTCGATATCCGGACCTTAAAGAACAGTTTCTCCGGAGAGGCCGTGGATATCGACGAGTTCGGTGCGCTCATCATCCGGAAGGACAACGGTAAGCTCGAACGCGTGATTGCCGGCGATTGTTTCCACCAGTAGGCGATCCTTTTTATCGTCAACCTCCAAATTTTTAGTGGTTGACGATGTTCGGGGATCTCCGGCGCTCGCGCCGTGTAGCGTATACGGCAGCCTTTATCGGCCTCATTGCGGCGGGCGGGTGGATCTCTGTCCCGTTCGTTCCCGTGCCCTTCACCCTCCAGACCTTTTTTGTCCTTCTCGCTGCAGCGGTGATGAAACGCGATGCAGTCATCCCGGTCGTGCTGTACGTGGCACTGGGAACACTCGGCCTGCCTGTCTTCCATAACGGCACCGCAGGAATAGGCGTCCTTCTCGGGCCCACCGGGGGGTACCTGATCGGGTTTATCCCGGCAGCCCTGATCGCCGGTCTTGCGTATGGATCCGATTCTGCGGCGGTCCGGATTGCGGGGCTTGCCTGCGCTGCCGTGCTCATCCTCCTCTGCGGGGTGGCATGGCTGGTCGTTTCTACCGGCATGGTCCCGGCCGTTGCGCTCGTACTGGGGATGGCCGTCTTCCTTCCCGGCGAAGCGGTAAAGGTTGGGGCAGTATACCTGGTGGAGAAGCAGATGTCATGATTACCATTGACTGTTTCCGGTACCGTTCGCTTGCCATTGATACACTGGAGATCCCCCCGGGAATTACATCCGTGATCGGGAGGAACGGCAGCGGCAAGAGCACGTTTCTGAAGATCTGTGCCGGCATTCTCGAACCGGAATGCGGATCGCTCCTCGTGGACGGCCAGCACCCCCGGCAGGTAGATACAGGGTACGTGAACGAGTTCCCGGACCGGAACATCCTGTTTTCGACCGTAAAGGATGAACTGGCATCGCCCCTGCGCTTCCGGTTTACGCCATGCCGGGAGACCGATCGTGCGGTCCGGGTATGCGCGGAGACGCTCGGGATCAGCCGCCTGCTGGACCGGCGTATGCAGGACCTCAGCGGTGGGGAGAAGGTGCTTGTTGCGTATGCCGCAGCGGTCATCACCCGGCCCCGCGTCCTGGTGCTGGACGAATGCGACTCGCACATGGATGCCGGCAGGTGCGTATGGCTGGAGGGGGCTCTGCGTGCATCGGGTGCCGCGTACGTGATCCGGTGCACGCAGCAGATGGAGACCGCAGCGGCCGGTAATCACCTCATCTGCCTTGACCAGGGGCGGGTACTGCACGCAGGGACCCCGGCCGGGGTCTTTCCCCGTCTTTCCGGCACCCCGTTCTACCCGCTCTCATGGAGGTGTCCGGCATGAGGCTGGCTCTCGATCGCGTGGTGGCGGCCCGGCCCCCGTGGTCGCTTGCCGCTGATGGGATCTTCTCCCCCGGCATTCACCTGGTGAGCGGCGACGTCGGCAGCGGGAAATCAACCCTCGCCCTGATGATGGCCGGTCTCCATGCCCCCGGAAGCGGTTCCGTGATCCGTGAAGGGATCGGAGAAGCTATGCTCTCGTTCCAGTTTCCTGAATTCCACGTGACGGGGTTTTCTGTTGCCGACGAATGCGCATCCTGGGGCCTTGCCCCGGAGCTGGCGATCCGGCAGGCCGGTATCGGGGCCGAGCCGGAAACACGCATCCTGTCGCTTTCCCGCGGAGAGCTCAAGCGCCTGCACCTTGCCTGTCTCCTCTCACGTGCATACGATCTGTTGTTGCTCGATGAACCGTTTTCCTCGCTTGACTGTGAAGGAAAAGAAGAGGTCTGCCGGCAGATCAGCGGGCGGCAGGGTGGGATTACCGTGATCTTTACCCACGAACAGAGCATCTTCCCCCGGGTCGACCATATCTGGGAGATCACCGGTGGGAACCTCGTTCACTGCGGCGAGATGCCGGGTGCACTCGGCCGCTGGCAGCATGCGCCGCCACTGGTCCGGCGGCTCGTCGCAGCCGGGCGGACCCCTGACAACCTGACACCTGGTGATCTCCTGGAGGCTGCATGCGGGACCCGCGGATAAGACTTGCCTGTGCGTTCCTGCTCTCCCTTGCAGCCTTCATCAGCATCGCGGGGGCGGTCGCGGCATTTCTCTGGTGGCTGGCCTTTACCCCGCGGTGGAAGGGTATCCGGCATGAACGTGCCGTGCTCGTGACCTTCCTGCTTTTTGCCCTGATCGCTTCGGTTATGGTCCTGACCGGGTCAGATGGCATTTCGTACCTGGTGCGGATGAGTGCGATCCTGCTGGTCGGTGCCTGGGTGTATAACGATTCCCGGCCGGGGGACTTTCTTGCTACGGGAACGTGGCTGTGCGGGAGGCGGGCCGGGTTTGAACTGGGGATGACCGCCGAGATATCTCTCGGGATGGCACAGGGACTTTTTGTGGACTTTTCCCGGGTACGGCTTGCCGCAGCGCAAAAGGGGCAGCCATGGGGAATAAAGAGCCTTCTACCGGCCGGCAGGGTTATTATCTGTGATGCGCTACGGCGGGCAGATGAAACCGCCGAAGTCCTTGCCGTGAGGGGGTATCGCGGTGGGGGAACGCTCTGTGCGCAGTTCTCCCCGGTTTACCTGGAGTTTGTAGCCGGTATTTTCGCAGCTGCTTCGTTTATCGGGGCGTGTTTTCTCCGGTAAGTGAATTTTTTATACTTACCCGGTGAAGTTTTGAGAGGCTAATTATACAACCGGGCCCCCTGTCGAGGCTTTCCATGTGTGCTGCCGTTTCCCGCAAAGTTTTCATCACCGATACCACGCTTCGTGACGCTCACCAGTCACTCATCGCTACCCGGCTCCGCACTGAAGACATGATACCGCTGGCACGCGATATCGATGCGTGCGGTTTTTTTTCCGCCGAAGCCTGGGGCGGGGCCACATTTGACACCTGCATCCGGTTTTTAAACGACGATCCGTGGGACCGGCTCCGGGCGCTCAAGGCCGAGCTCGTGCACACCCCGATCCAGATGCTCCTGCGGGGCCAGAACCTTGTCGGGTATCGTCACTACTCCGATGATGTAGTCGACCGCTTTGTCGATGCATCCTATAAAAACGGTGTGGACATCTTCCGCGTCTTCGATGCACTCAACGATATCCGGAACATGAAGCGCTCGATGGAGCAGGTAAAAAAGGCCGGGGCGCACCTCCAGGGCACCATCTCTTATACCACAAGTCCGGTCCATAATACAAAAATGTTTATCGAGATGGCAAAGGAACTGGCCGCGCTCGATTGCGACTCCATCTGCATCAAGGACATGGCCGGGCTGATCATGCCTGAAGCCGCCCGCGAACTGATTGGGGGGATCAAAAAAGCGGTCGATATCCGGGTCTGCCTGCACAGCCACTCCACGAGCGGCATTGCCCCCATGAGCTACCAGGCAGCAATCGAGGCCGGCGTGGATATTCTCGATACCGCTATGTCGCCGTTTGCCATGGGGACCTCGCAGCCTCCGACAGAGAGCGTGGTCGCCTCCCTTGCCGGAACGCCCCGGGATACCGGTATCGACCTGCTCAGGCTCCGGGCCGTGAGGAATACCTGCGTGCAGATCCGCGAGAAATACGCGGGGCTCGTGAACCCGATCTCGGAACGCGTGGACAGCAACGTGCTCATCTACCAGCTTCCCGGAGGGATGATCAGCAACCTGGTCTCGCAGCTGATGGAGCAGGACGCGCTCAATCGGCTCGATGAGGTACTGGCCGAGATCCCCCGGGTGAGAAAAGACCTTGGCTACCCGCCGCTTGTGACCCCCACGAGCCAGATCGTGGGAACCCAGGCGGTCCTCAATGTGCTCGTGAACGGCCAGCGGTACGCGAACGTGACCAAAGAGGTCAAGGACTACGTGCGGGGGCTGTACGGCCGCTCCCCGTCGCCGGTCAGCGCCGAGATCCGACAGAAGATTATCGGTGACGAGATTCCCATCGACTGCCGGCCGGCCGATATGCTCGAACCCTCATACGAGAGGATGAAGGCGGAGGCGGTAAAGGCCGGTCTGGTAAAAAAGGAGGAGGATGTCCTCACCTACATCATGTACCCGGCAATTGCCCCGGCGTTTTTGAAAGGTGAACGCCAGCCGGAAGCAATCCCCGGCAAACAGCCGGTCTCCCAGCCTGCGGCGTCAGCGTCCGGGGGAATTCCCGACCGGATGGAGGTGGAGGTGGATGGAGAAGTCTTTGCCGTGCGTATCGTCTCTGTTGGTGGGAACCAGGTGCAGGTGACGCAGGCCACACCCCAGAAGGCCCCGCGGGGCGAGATTGCCGGCGGGATCCGGAGCAACATGCAGGGAATGGTTCTCCAGGTGATGGTCAACCGGGGTGCGACCGTGAAGAAGGGCGACACCCTCATTGTCCTTGAGGCTATGAAGATGGAGAACCCCATCCACAGCCCGGTGGACGGCAAAGTGACCGAGATCTTTGTTGATACCGGCGATGTCGTCCAGAACGGCGATGTCCTGCTGGTGGTCCAATGAAATTTTTCGAGAAAATCCTGATTGCAAACAGGGGCGAGATCGCGATCCGGGTGATGCGTGCCTGCCGCGAACTCGACATCGACACCGTAGCAATCTATTCAGAAGTGGACAAAAACGCCCTCCATGTGAAGTATGCCGACGAGGCATTTCCCGTTGGCGAGGCTCACCCGTCCAAGAGCTACCTCAACATGGACCGTATCGTCGACATCGCAAAAAAGAGCGGTGCCGAGGCGATCCACCCGGGTTACGGGTTCCTTGCGGAGAACCCCCGGTTCGCGAAGCTCTGTGCCGATGAGGGCGTGACATTTATCGGCCCGCGGTCGAAGACCATCCAGGCCATGGGTTCCAAGATCGGCAGCAAGCAGATGATGAAGAAGGCCGGGGTCCCGGTGCTGCCGGGGACCGATGATGGGATCCGGGATATCGACATGGCCAAAAAAGTGGCTGCAGAGATCGGTTACCCCGTGATCGTCAAGGCAAGTGCCGGTGGCGGCGGTATCGGGATGCAGATCGTAAACGATGAAGCCGCCCTCGAGGAAGCGATTTCCGGCAGCATGCGGATCGCGCAGTCCGCGTTCGGTGACCCGACGGTCTTTATCGAGAAGTACCTGGTCAAGCCCCGGCATATCGAGTTCCAGGTGCTTGCCGATGAACACGGCCACGCGGTCCACCTCTATGACCGCGAATGCTCCATCCAGCGCCGGCACCAGAAACTTATCGAGGAGGCTCCCTCGGCGATTATGACTGATGAGCTCCGGGAGCGGATGTCTGCGGCGGCGCTCAGGGTGGCGGAAGTGTCGGATTACACGAACGCCGGTTCAGTTGAGTTTCTGTACAGCAACGGCAACTTCTATTTCATGGAGATGAACACCCGGCTCCAGGTCGAACATACCATCACCGAGTTTATCACGGGCATCGATCTGGTTAAGCAACAGCTCGCTGTTGCCGCGGGCGAATCCCTTTCCTTTGACCAGGAGGACGTCTCGATCCGGGGCCACGCGATCGAGTGCCGGATCAATGCCGAGGATCCGCTCAACAACTTTGCCGCGGACCCGGGCAAGATCCTCCGGTACCGTTCCCCTGGGGGCCCCGGTATCCGGGTGGACAGCGGCATCCACATGGGGTACATGATACCGCCCAACTATGATTCAATGATCGCCAAGCTCTGTGCCTGGGACAGCACCCGGCCCGAAGTGATCATGCGGATGCGCCGCGCAATCTCGGAGTATATTATCCTCGGGATCAAGACCACGCTCCCGCTCCATTATGCGATCATGAACAATCCCCAGTTTATCGAGGGCAACACTCATACCCACTTCCTGCAGGAAGAGCACATTATCAAGACTCTCGATCGGTACAAGCTTGACGAGGAGGCGCGGATGCAGACCTTGGCCGGCTCATTCTCGCAGGGCAGCAAGGTGGCTGCCATCACGGCCGCGGTGAACGTGTACCTCCAGCAGCAGAAAAAGGGCTAAAAGAAAGCCCATAATCCCTTTATCAGAACCTTTAAGACTTTTTACCGCGTTGTAATTATGCACTTTCGTGCTGCGGTGGCCTAGCTGGTTAGGGCGCCAGACTCATAGGGTTTGATTCACGCACTCTCTTTTGCGCGTGAGAACTTTGGGACATCTGGAGATCGTGGGATCGTAACCCACTCGCAGCATTCTTCTGATTTTTCTCCGGACCTGCCGTGTCCCCTTTGCCCGAGGCAATCATCTGGCCGGATCACACGGGAACCGCCGGCCGTTTTGTTTGCGTGCATATTATCCCCGGAATGCCGTTTTATCATGGATTCTTTCGGATTCTTCGCCTTCGGCCGGGGATATCTTTATGTGCCGCCTGAACGCACAGGATTATTCAGAAGAGGTATTTTCTATGATTCTCTTGACGGCAATTGTCGGGATTGTCCAGTTGATCGTCGCGGTGATTCTCGCGGCGGTTGCGCTCTACATCGGTTTCTTTGTCTTTGGCAGGATTACCGGGGACGTTGACGAGCAGCAGGAACTGGCAAAGGGAAACGTGGCCTTTGGTATCGTGGTTGCCGCGATCTTCGTTGCCATTGCGGTCGTGATCCAGTCAGGGATCACGGGTCTTGCCGTGGGTGTGGCCAAAGCCTCGGCTGTTGGCCTGATGTCCGTTGACGGCCTGACGATCATCGGAGTTGCGATTGTCCAGCTGGTGCTGGGTGTGGTCCTGGCCATTGTTGCCATCTATCTTGCCCTGACCATTCTCGATAAGCTCACCACGGGACTTCACGAGTTCGAGGAACTCAAAAAAGGCAATATCGCGGTAGCGCTCGAGATGGCAGGTGTCATCCTTGCAGTGGCCCTGATCATCCAGTCCGGCATTGTCGGCATTACGGCAGCGCTGGGCTGATCCGTTTTCTTTTTGCCCGATTCCCGGTCGTTTTTTATCCGTTCACGCGGTATTTCTTGTTGGAGAGGGATGCCGGTTAACGTCCGTGCAGGTTGATAAGCCGGATGAGTTCGGAGAACCCTTCGAGCTCCAGCGCAAGCACTTCTTTTTTGGTCATACCCATGCTCGTTTCGGCATCGGCCGTGAGCTGGTCCGGCCCCCTGACAATAGTGCGGATGGTGCCATCCCGGCTCAGGATCTTTTGTGCTTCAGCGTCATGGACAAAAGCCCTGCCCGGGATAATAACGACAGGTTCGAGAAGGGAGCAGTCGACCTGCCTGAGATCGTCTTCCGTTATCAGGCAGGCAATCTCTTTTTCCACCGGGATCACCGGGGATCCCGCCCCGCGCGAAGACAGGATTTTATTGATAAACGGTGTGGCTATCGAACCGCTGATGACCGAGGCCCTGCGCTGGACCCGGGGGAGCTTTTTGAGGAGCGATGGCTCGTGCAGGATGGCAAACGGCGATCCGATTTCCGGGTCCCAGAGAGGAGTGCCTGAGATCTTCATTTTAAATGACCTGCTCAGATCGCTGACCATGTCACGGAAGGATTCCACGGATTGTACCATCTGGCCTTTGATGACCGGGGCATTTTCAAGGATGAGGCCCTGCTCTGTTGCATTGGCAAACCGCATGAGGATCAGCCCCTTTGCGCCGCGCTCTTCGAGCCATGCGCAGGTGCGTTCGAGTACCTCGCCATCGTTTATCCCCGGGAGGACGACTGCAGCAGCATAGACATCGGCAGCGCTGCAGAGCCTTTCGAGGATTGCCAGCGAGGCATCCGGAGTCGGATCGTGCATCCAGCGCTTCCGCAGGTGCGGGTCGGCAGCAAAGACGGTGAACGAGCACTCGGCAAGACCGTTGTCGATCAGGAGGTCGGCAATTTTAGGGTCGTCCCATCCCTTGCCGCTGGTGTAACCAATATGGAGCGGTGCGTCGGTTGCACCGAGAAGCTCGATCAGGTCCGCAAACTGCGGGTAGCAGCTGGGGTCGCCGCCGCCGGAAATAGTAATCCGGTCGAGATCGCCTGTCTTTGTCTGGAGAGCGGCGAGCGTGTCCTGTGCAATGGACCGGAGATCCTTGAAGCCGGTGTACTCTTCACGGACTCCTTTTGTACAATAATCGCAGCCTTTCTTGAAGGGAAGGCAGTACCGGCAACCGAACGCCCGGGATGTCTTGACGTGTTTGAAGTAGCAGTACTCGCAGAACCCCCGGCAGTCCAAGCCTGCACGTCCCCCGATATCCACGGTCAGCTGGGCCATTCGATGGTACAGTACTTGCCCCGGTGCGTATAAGGTGTTTGGAAAGATGTGGCGTATGGCAGGGGTTTTGTTTTTCGCGCTTTGACGATACCTGCAGGGACAAAAGAATTCCCACAGACGCATGTACTGCAGAGGTTCAACTCCGTCAGCACCACCTTTTTTACCCGTACGTGCGTACTGTATATGGCGCCCCAGTGGCTTAGCTGGCAGAGCGGCTGACTTGTAATCAGCAGGTCCCGTGTTCAAATCACGGCTGGGGCTTCTAACTTTTTGTTCACATCATATCGAAAGGTTTTTGAACATATTTTCACAAGCCTAAAGCATGGGCTTTCATAGTCAGGACAACCTGAAATACGGTGATGCCTCGATAGACAAGGCACTTGCGTCGGGTCAGATCACCCCGGACGATGCTGACCTGATCCGGGCATATGCCGCAGAATACCAGGCGACGCGGCATGTATCCAACCTTCGTATTCTCAAGAGCATCTTTGAACTGGTCAACTGGCGCCGGTTCATCCAGACCCCGTACCGCGAGGTCACCATCACCGAGATCCACGCGGCTCTCAACCGGCTCAACACGGCCAACAATCTCCGGGGAAAACCCTTCAAGCAGAACACCAAGCACGATTACGTCAAGGGCCTCAAATGGTTCCTTCACTGGATGATTGAGGAAGGACACTCAAAGATCTCCAGAGAAAAAGTAGACAAGATCAAGGTTCCTTCCGTGGATACCTGCACCACGACCCCGGATAAGATCTTGCAGGAAGATGACATCCTTGCCATGGTCTCCCAGGCCCGGACCTTCCGTGACAAAGCCCTCCTGTTTGTCCTCTATGAATCCGGCTGCCGGATCGGTGAACTTTCCCGGCTCACATGGAAAGACATTGTCTTCAACGATGACAGCACCATCGGCCTGACCATAACCGACACCAAAACCCGGAAGATCCGGCATGCCCTCCTTGCCGCCTCTGTCGAATACCTTGCCAACTGGCGCAACAATTACCCCGGTATTCCCGAACCTGACAACCCCATCTTCATCTCCACCAACGGTGAGCCCATGGAATACCGGGCTCTCTCCCAGATCATCAGCAGGACCGCAAAGAAGGCAGGTGTTGAAAAACGGGTCACTCCCCACCTCTTCCGCAAGAGTAGGATCACCAGCCTCATCAAACAGAATTACCAGGAGAGCGTCATCAAACAGGCCATGTGGGGCAATCTCGGCACCAACATGTTCAAGACCTACGTGGTCCTGAGCGAGCAGGACATAGACGCAGAGTTCCGGGAGAAAATGGGCATCCAGCCAAAAGAGATCAAAGAAGACAAGAAAATGACACCGCGGCAGTGTAAGTCCTGCTTTGCCATGAACGGCCCACAGAGCAACTTCTGTCATGTCTGCGGAAAGCCACTTATCGATATTGCTGTTAAGGAAGTAACGAAAAATGGCGAGCAGGTTCGACAGCTTCTTCTCGAAGATCCCAAAGCTCAGGCCGTATTTTTAGAATTAATGAAAAAATTAAGCATGTAATTTTTTTGTTTTCAAACGATTCAATATTCTTTTGAGTATTGAATTGTACTTGAGCTTTGAAGAGGTATTATAGCGTTTATGAAGTTCATAAATTACATCAGACATTAGTTTCAAAATTTCGTAAATTTCTCCATTATACGCTTCGAGACTTAAATGATTTGACGTCATTAATTCTTGAGTCTGATCATACTCATCTTTTAATCGGGATATTTCTCCAATTGAATACTTAAAATATTTTAAATTGGTAAAGTCCTCTTTTGAGATAAAATTGTAATAACCCTTTGAAAGAAATTCATCAAATGCATTAAATGATAACGACGGAAAATCTTTTTTATAATACTTAAATTTTTTATCTCTAACTTCAAATGGAATTTTCTCAAATTGATCCAATTGCCAATCAATCTGACCCTTTAATTCCCATAATTTTCCTATTAAATGACTCAAATCATCATCGAGAATCTCTGACAGGGCATTAAATTCGTTCAATCTATTCACATAATTTGTAAAAAAAACGATAAATACACCAATCACTAATGAGCTAAATACCGTTATAAATAGACTTAATAAATTGAAAAATTGGTCAGATGGAGAGAGTTGACAGGTAATATTTTCAATCATTTATTCGTAATCTTTTTTAACAGTATAAAAAAATTGAGATGAACATAAAAGAAATGTATATATAGTAAGTAAACCTCAGTGTACCTCATGTCGAAGCTCATCAAAGTATCAGATGAGGTCTATGACGCTCTCCAGATCTTGAAATCAGTTCCCTCAATATCTTACAACGATATTGTCAAGGGATTGATCGACGAGGTTTTCCCTGGCACTTTCTTCGAAACGGATCACATTGACCGTGAGCTGTTTCGGGAGTCAGTTACTCGTGGGGGTATGTCGACGAAAGAACTTCGGCAGCTTATGAAAATGAAGAAAGAAAGGAGTATGAAACAGTATTATGGAACAGATGAGGAATGAAAACGGGCTGTGGGGCGGGTCCCGGATCCGGCAGCTCGTGAACACCACGGGGGGACAGTATGCAGCAAACTCTACCAATTTGCTCTTCTCAGTCGGCCTCAGGTAAAACGGTACTGACGATCACACGTGCGGTATATCGGGCATTGCATCCGATGGACCAGCTCGCAGCGCGGGCATTGGAAAAAGTGGGAAAAGTCCGGATCATTGACGAGGACCTGACTACCGGGTGATTGCTGTGACGTCCCAAAAGAGTGCTGTAATTAGCGGAGCATCTGCATCCAGCCATCCTGCCCAGCGAAGCCCCGGTGAGGCGGCTGAGCGACCCCGGAGGGGTGGGGGATATCGTACGACGAAGCCGCGCGAAGCGCGGCGAAGGGGGCGCGGTAGCGCCCCCCTTGGCTCATATAGACTAATTGATACCCCCGCACGGGTGGAGAATGATTCCCAATGACAACGGGATTACCTCTCCTCGCCCGGGTGAAAAATCATCCGCGGCTTTCCAAGTATTATTCTTGGTGCGGGCAGTTTATCGCCTATCTCCTTCACAAAGAAGACCTTCAGATCGTTGTGAGAGGTGTAGCTCCGCGTTGGAAAAGAGGGTGGCATAAACGGTCACGGCGCATGTTTATGGAAAGGGTTGTCTTTTTCAAACCCTACATGCACCGCTGGAAAAGCCCGTACATGAAAATGCGTATCGCAAAACTCTACCTCCTTGACCAATGGGCTACAGCGAACCCTCTCCCGCTCACCCTGCTCACCTTCACAACCTATCAGGATTCCGCGTATGCAAAGAGGATGATTGGGAAAAGAAACAGCATAGAAGATTCATGGAAGATCCTCAACACCGGTTTCCGGAAGGCATCCCTTATCATCAGGAACAAAATCCGGCCGGGAGTCTCGTATTTCTGGGTTGTTGAACCCCATCCGAAATCCGGTTACCCTCACATTCATGCGGGATTCTTCACCGAATTTACCGACACTGAAATTGAACGACTTAAGAACCATTGGTCAAAGGTCATTAAAGCCGGGGACAAAAAACACGGCCTTGATATCTCCCTGAAGATACGTCACGCGCGCGGGGAGATCTTATCCTTGCGGGACTACCTCATGAAATACCTGGCAAAGACCTTTCATTCAACAATTCCGGACTGGTCCCCGGAAGAACTGGTCTTTAATGCGATTGCATGGAAAAAGGGTTACCGGTTCTTCGGCTGCTCGCGCAATCTCTCACGAGCGATGAAAGGGATCGTGAAAGAACACCCAAACTTCATCTGGCGGAGCACTTCCTTGCGCTATTCGGACCTAGGGCCAGAAGGAGATGTAATCATTCGGGAAAATCCAAAATTTAAATCTTGAAACTGTCACACCATTTTAAAAAATTTTTTAAATTTAAGGGGCAATATTATTTTGACGACGAACTTTATGGTGAACTTTTTGGACAAAATAAGTGATTGTGGTGGAATAAAAAATTTTTTACGGTCAATATTCGACTATAGGTATTTTTTTCGGACCAAGAAACTGATAAGGGAAAATAAAAAAGAGCATCTTCCTGACACTCATGCTGCTATAATTATTGGATTGACTAATACCTATGAAAAAGATATTCAAACGTATACTCATGGAGTCGATCTATTAATCACTTACTTTAATACAAATCAAAATTTGTTTAACATTTATGAGTGTAAAACGAAGACTAAAGCAATAGAGATAATAGAAAGGAAAAATGTTGACAGAATTTGGATTTTTGGTCATGGGCGAATGGGTGCACTTTGTTTTGGTGAAGATGGGGAATTAGAATACTCAGATTTTAAAACTTTAAAGGAAGAACAAAAGAAGGATTTTGTTGGACAATTTCATTGCTGTTCTTATGGAGAATTAGATTCTTCACTTGCCGCCTATATTTTAAAACCTAACGGGAAAAAATTTATAAAAAAAGGCAATCGTTGTTCTCATCAGAATCGTTTAGCGATAGATTGTTGCAACAAAAGAAATTGGGATTGTAATGAATCTTGTGAGCATTGAAATACTTGCGCGCGTATACTAAATTAACCAATTTTCACGTCGTAGGATTTGAAGGAAAAGAGCCAACCACGGCTGGGGCTTTTTTCTTTTCTTTTGGTGCGTTACTATTTCCATGGGGATATCTTTTCGCGAATCGCCATACTCCCGGTAGCTTTTGCACCTTTTATCTCTGCAGGCTGCTATGACCAAATATACGGATCCGCAGGGCTGATTCGATGGAATGTACCACGCTTACACATCTTCAAAACAGCATACACGAGCTGTTTTCCCGGGTTCCCCCGGAACCGGGCCGGATATCCCGCGAGAACTTCCCTAATTTCCCGGTAACTGTGCGTCTTTTCTCCCGATTTAAAGAATAATATTTATATGTGGTAAAGGAAAATAATCAGATTATACAGTGTCATATCCCCACAAGGATATGGATATTGGAGTGTTTTGTATGGTAATTACCAGAAAGAATGAAGAAGCAGTGTCACCGGTCATCGGCGTCATCCTGATGGTCGCGATCACCGTTATCCTCGCAGCCGTCATCGCTGCATTCGTGTTCGGCATGGCCGGGAACATCCAGAAGACCAAGGTCGTTGCGGCGACGGAGCAGCGTACCAACGCAAACAATGTGACTGTCACTTATCAGGGTGGACAGGATGCCGGAACGTTGGGCTCAATTTACTTCACCGTCGGTGGTGTAAATGCGACCATGTCTCCAGCAATTGGTAGTAATGCATATGGTGCTGGAGGGAAGGGCACTGAAACTCTCCTTGGAGCTACTACAATCTTACCCGTTGGTGCAACAGTTACCATCACAAATGCGCCAACGACGTCTCATATAGTGGGTGTCGGTCAATTCACTGATGGAACAACGCAGGTTCTGATTGATACCACTATTTAATCTTTTTTTGCCTTCGCTCCTGTCTTCTTTTGCACACCCGTTACAGTTTTTCCGGAAGATGGCAATAGGTGTGTCAGTATCATCGCCTATGGAATACTACAGGAGCACGTTCCTGATCTATTCGATCTTTTAAAAACCCGGCATGAATTGCCGGCAACCGGTAACAAGGGCTGTGAAAGTACCAGAAAGTCCTGAGAAAACCTAGCCCTACAGAAAAGCGTATTGCTCGGCTGGTCGTCCTTTAGTGAATACAAAATTCGGGGACTGGCTCTTGTAGGCGGCACCCGGTAGCATGCATGAAAGGAAAACAACCGGAGAATCTCCGCACTGCATGGATCGACTGCGCACATCGGATGGGCTACTTCTGCGAAGAGAACACCGAGACTGCCCTGCCCTTTGACGGCCTGATGTACCGGGACACCAATATGGTGGCAGTCAGACTCAAAAAAACCCGGTACAGCCCGGGAGAAAATTTCCTCCTTGAGAAAAAATTCCCGGGCGATGTCGAAGTGCTTCGTGCCCTTCCTCTCCCGCCATCCGTGTCCCGCGAGCTCTGGCTCCGTACCCAGAATGAGCGGGCGTTCCGGCGGTTCTGGATAGTTCCCGGGCCCACAAGCGTTGAGATCCAGGAAGCCACCCGTGACGGCTACCGGAACCCCCATTACCACGAAGGGTACTGGAAGAAGGCTCTCTACAAGGCTATCTTTTATCTCGCGGATCGGGGAAAGGGGCTCAAAGAGGGAGGGGAGAACGACGCCCGGAAAACCCCGTAAAACGCCCGGATTGTCAAACGGACGATCCTATTTTCCGGTTGGAGTGGAAATGATGTCCATGCGCATGTAAAATCCTTTTATATCGTGAGATTTCTGGAAAACAAGCAGTTTTTATGGTTCTCAAACCTGCAATACCAGGCCGTTTTAACGCCCCTTTTTTTGGAAGGTGCTTTTGGTTACCGGGCCCTCCAAGAGCCTGCTGAAGGGCGGTTATCGCCTTTGTCCGGGGAAGGATTATTTTCACGACGGAGCAGGGGAAGTCCGCTGTTCTGCACGCATTCCCGCCGGGGTCCCGGAAATCACAGGGAACCCCCCGACAGGTATTCTCTCCGGCTGGATCGCGGCTGCCTGGCTTTCCCATACCTTGAAATTATTCTGGATTTTATACTAGGTACGCACGATACATCATGACAAAGAAAGCCTTCATCACCGGGATCACTGGCCAGGACGGATCCTACCTTGCCGAACTGTTGCTCTCCAAGGGATACGAAGTCCACGGTCTGGTGCGCCGGTCATCCACCTTCAACACAAGCCGGATCGATTCTATCTATATTGATCCTCATGAACCTGGCGCACGGCTCTTCCTTCACTATGGAGACCTCTCCGATTCCGAGCAGATTGCTAATGTTATGTACAATATCCGGCCGAACGAGGTTTACCACCTCGGGGCCCAGAGCCACGTCAGGGTCAGCTTCGATACCCCGGAGTACACCGGCAATGTCACAGCTCTCGGCACGACTCGGATTCTAGAAGCGATCCGCCGAAGCAACAACAACCTGAAATTCTATCAGGCATCATCAAGTGAAATGTTCGGCGCAGCACATCCCCCCCAGAGCGAGGTGACGCCCTTCCATCCGAGAAGCCCGTATGCTGCGGCGAAGGTCTACGCCTACTGGATGACCCGGAACTACCGGGAAGGCTACAACCTCTTCGCCGCTAATGGTATCCTCTTCAACCACGAGTCCCCGCGACGTGGCGAGACATTCGTCACCCGGAAGATCACCCGGGCGATCGCCCGTATCCTTGCCAAAAAGGAAAAATATCTCTACCTTGGAAATCTCGATGCCCGCCGGGACTGGGGGTTTGCGCCGGAATATGTCGAATGCATGTGGCGGATCCTCCAGCAGGACGAGCCCGGGGATTTTGTGATCGGTACCGGGGAGACGCATTCGGTACGTGAGTTCCTGCACGAGGCCTTTGCCTATGCGGGACTCGATATTGAGGAACACGTACGGATCGATCCCAAATATTTCCGGCCAACGGAAGTGGAAGTGCTCATTGCCGATGCGAAGAAGTCTGAAGAGGTCCTTGGCTGGAAACCGGCAATACGATTTGCCGATCTCGTAAAGATCATGGTGGATGCGGATATGAAGGCTGCAGGGCTTGAACCCATCGGCAAAGGCGATGCGATCGTGGGAAGAACGTTCCCTCACCGCTGGTGGAAGGGAGATTAAAACGCGGAAGTACGGCAGGACGCACATGAAAGAAACAGCAGGTTGAAACGGGTATTACCCCGGGCTGACAATGCAGGAAACAGGCGTGGTTAAATATGACGTTCTGGACTGGTAAACAAATTCTTATCACCGGCGGGGCAGGATTCTTTGGGTCCCGGGTGGTCGTAGAGCTCTTGGAAAAAGGGGTGCACCGGGATAATATCCACATCCCCCGGAGCAGGGAGATTGATCTCCGGGTCTGGGAGAACTGTGTCAATGTAGTCAGGGATGCTGATATTGTCATCCACCTCGCCGCACGGGTTGGCGGAATCGGGTATAACCAGGCATACCCGGCCCGGCTCTTTTATGATAACGCGATTATGGGCATCCAGATGATCGAGGCCGCTCGGCTGGCAGATGTAGAGAAGTGTGTGGTGGTCGGCACCATCTGCGCGTATCCCAAGTTTACTCCGGTGCCCTTCAAGGAGGAGTCCCTCTGGAATGGTTATCCTGAGGAGACCAACGCGCCGTACGGCCTTGCGAAAAAGATGCTGCTTGTCCAGTCCCAAGCGTACCGGCAGGAGTACGGGTTCAACTCAATCTATCTTCTGCCGGTAAATCTCTATGGGCCAGCGGATAATTTCGACCCTGCAAGCTCGCACGTGATCCCAGCACTCATTAAGAAGTTTGTCGATGCGAAACGTAACGGTGAACCGTCGATCGAGGTCTGGGGTACGGGATCTGCTTCCCGGGAATTCCTGTATGTCGATGATGCCGCACGGGGCCTTGTTCTTGCCGCAGAACGGTACAACAAGCCGGAGCCGGTGAACCTCGGGGCCGGGATGGAGATAACGATCCGGGACTTGGTCGATCTTATCCGGAACCTGACCGGTTATACTGGCACGGTCTGCTGGGCCACTTCGAAACCCGATGGCCAGCCCCGGCGGTGCCTCGATGTGAGCCGGGCCCGAGAGAAGTTTGGGTTTGAGGCTCGGATGCCGTTTTCTGAAGGCCTGAAGCGGACGATCGCATGGTACGAGGCGCACCATGCAGAAGCCGGCCGGTCACAGGATGCCGGGGATCATTGCTGACAGGCATGCATTCGTCCGGCAAGGAGCCCCCCGATCCAGATTTTCAGTGTTCCGTTCTCGTTCCGATTTTTTCGCTCACTGCATGTCGAGCTATATCAATAGGGGGAATGCCATACAGCCGGGGGAAAAAAGCAGGAACTGCCTTTCCCCCAAAAGCGTTAAGAGAAATTTTTTGAGGATTTTTCTAAAAGAGCCGGTTTTTTCCAGGGTTCCAGCTGTAACTCCCGGATGCGATCAACCTTCTCCAAAAATAGGATTTACTAAAGACAAACAAAGAAACAAGTCAAGGACTATACTGCCCAGTTGTAATCACCAGATTATAAGTAATGCAAAAACAAAATTCCTGATTACAACTCATGACCGGGATCCCGTCTCCAGCTCAGGAAGCCGCCGTGCCGACGCTTGTTATCCGTCCGCCCCGGAAATGGGTACCTGTGGATCTGCATGAACTCTGGGCATACCGTGAACTAATTACAGCGTTCACCATGCGCGATGTGAAACTCCGGTACAAGCAGACGGGGCTTGGAATTGCGTGGGCGCTTCTCCAACCGCTCTTGACAATGCTTATCTTTACGATATTTTTCGGCGGTCTTGCGAAGATACCCTCTAATGGAGTGCCTTACCCGCTCTTTGTTCTTGCTGCCCTCCTTCCTTGGACGCTCTTTGCCGAAGGGCTGACGCGGTCTACAACGACCATGGTGACAAACTCGAATATAATGACCAAGGTATACTTTCCGCGTCTGATCATGCCGCTTTCAAGCATTCTCTCGCCGCTTGTTGATTTCGCGGTCTCGTTTATCATCCTCCTTGCGATGATGGTCTATTACGGGTATGTACCAACGATTAACATGGTCTTCCTGCCGCTTTTTCTTCTCTTAGCGCTCGCCACCTCTCTCGGTGTTGGTCTCTGGTTGTCTGCACTCAACGTCAAGTACCGCGATTTCCAGTACACTGTTCCTTTCCTTATCCAGATCTGGATGTTCGCATCGCCGGTCGTGTACGCTTCCAGCCTCGTTCCCGAGTCGCTGCGCGTCTGGTACGGGCTCAACCCGATGGCAGGAGTGATCGAAGGCTTCCGCTGGGCGATTCTGGGTAACGGTGCGCCCAGCGCGATGGTACTCGTTTCGGTGGGGATGGTACTAGCGATCCTTGTCTCCGGCATGTTTTATTTCCGGAGGATGGAGCAGTACTACGCGGACATCGTGTGATAGGATAAAATACTGAGTTCCCTGCATGATGAATGAAAATTTAATTCCTTGTCATAACCTACTATTAACAGAATTATAGGAACGTTCATCCTCATGACCTCCGATCAAATTGCAATCCGTGTCAAACACCTGAGCAAGCAGTACAGGCTTGGCGGACCGCAGGAGCCGTACCACACATTCCGCGATGCAATTGTCAATTCCTTCAAAGCACCGCTGAAACTCTTTCACAAGACTTCTTCCGTTGAAGGTTTCTGGGCGTTGAAGGATGTCTCGTTCGATGTAGAGCCGGGAGAGGTCGTCGGGATCATCGGCCGGAATGGAGCCGGGAAGAGTACCCTGCTCAAGATCCTTTCCCGGATTACTTCGCCCACGGAAGGAATTGTGGAACTGCATGGCCGGGTTGGTTCTCTCCTGGAAGTGGGCACCGGGTTTCATCCGGAACTGACCGGACGGGAGAATATCTATTTATCCGGTTCGATCCTCGGCATGAAACGGCGGGAGATCGATGCCAAACTGGATGATATCGTAAAATTTTCCGAGATTGAAAAATTCCTTGATACGCCGGTAAAACGGTATTCCAGCGGGATGTATGTCCGCCTTGCGTTTGCGGTAGCGGCACACTTGGAGCCAGAGATCCTGTTGGTAGATGAGGTACTTGCTGTCGGGGATGCGGCATTCCAGAAAAAGTGTCTGGGAAAGATGGGCGAGGTGGCAAAAGAGGGAAGGACGGTGTTGTTTGTGAGCCATAATATGGCGGCCATTGCATCGTTATGCCCAAGAACCATTCTTATTGCGAAGGGGACTAAAGAATATGATGGCCCTTCCGCAGATACAATAAACCATTATGTGAGTGGGGAGGTAAACCAGTTTTTCAACAGTGATATTTCATTAAAGAAACGAACGGGTAAGGTTACACTCCGGGCAAAAATAATAAAAATAGATGTAACCACGCTGGATGGTAAACCTATTGAAGTGATGGATAGTACCGAGCCTTTTAAGGTAATTTTAACCGTTGAATCATACTCCGATATACGGGTTGCCGTATATCTCGATATACGTGATTTACGAAATATGCTTATCCTTACATTCTGTTCAGAACATTTTCAGAGGAAGATTTTCCATCTGAAAAAGGGTATCAATACCATTACCTGCGTTATTAAACCAACATATTTAGCTCCAAAAAAATATTGGATGGGCTGCGGCTTATCGATAGGATACAGTGAATGGGTAGACAGTGTCGATGATGGATATTGCTTCGAAGTTAATGAATTGGATCCCTACCATAGCGGATTTGATTTCAATCTACTAAATGCAATATATCATGTTGACCATTCCTGGACTGCGGAATGATTTTTTCAAATAACCATTGGGGCATGTATTTCAAGATCGTGAAATGTGCCCTCTCTTGATCTTAATAAGATACGATAAAACCGGGCATCCCGATTTTAACATGATCACGGCGATTTTCACTCTAAAAAGAGAGCAGAATCATATCCATGAGTCATACAGGACAAAAACAAATGGGGATTTTCCACTCCATTCGCGAGAGTGAGGTGCGGAAAGTATTTTTTTTTTAAATTTTATTATCCTGCAAAATTTTCTGAATCTCATTTTGCTTCAGCGTTGTTACCGAATCTGAAGAATATGAAAAATTTAAAAATCCGGGTTTTTCACTTTTATTTCTTTTAATAACAAAATACTTCCCATGATCCTCAAGTTTTCCCAGCTCGTCATCAGAAATCAATTCTTCTGATATCTTTTCCCCAGGCCTCACGCCGATAATTTCGAGGGATATATCATGCGGGGTGCCGTATATTTCATGACAATACCGGATCATCGCAAGTGCAAGATCCTTGATCCTGATCGACGGCATTTTTAAGACAAAAATATCGTCCCCTTCGGTTTCGATTGCACAATCAATAATCAGGTCGACCGCTTGGGCTATGGTCATGATAAACCGGGTCATGGCAGGATCGGTAATCGTGACCGGTTCCCCGGAGAGGATCTGTTTTTTGAATATCGGGATAACAGAACCCCGGGAATTGAGCACATTGCCAAACCGGACACAAGAGAATTTTGTCGATGTGCTGTAGGTATTTGCCGCAATGGTGAGTCTTTCGGCAACAAGTTTTGTTGCCCCCATTACGTTGAAAGGGCTGACTGCCTTGTCGGTGCTGATGAAGATCAGTTTTTTTACATCATTTGCTATAGCGGCATCGATACAGTTCTGCGTCCCGCGTACGTTGACCTCTGCGGCTTCAAACGGGTTGTATTCACAGATTGGGACATGCTTCAGGGCGGCCGTGTGGAAGACCATATCTACGTTTTGCATCGCCCTCATCATGCGTTTTTCATTGGTGATATCCCCAAGCAGCAGCCGAATCCTCGGATCGCCGAAGTCGAGGGCAACATCATGTAAGCCAGTCTCGTTGTTGTCGAGGACCCGCACTGACCGGACGCCTGTACTGAGAATCTTATTTACCAGCTCCCTTCCAATACTGCCTGCCCCCCCTGTTACAAGGACCGTTTTTCCCGCAAAAAAATCCCTTTTTCCAGCCATATTCACACCGCCTCATAAAAATCTTTTATAGACCTGATGACCGTATCAATCTCTTCATGGGAGATCCCCGGGAAAAACGGCAGGCTGATAATATTCCGGGAGATTTTTTCGGTCGCCGGGAGGGCGCACCGGTACCCGAGAGTATTTTTATAGAAATCGGTCAGGTGGACCGGCGAGAAATAAATTTTCGTCATAATACCTTGTTCATCGAGATATTTTATAAGATTATCCCGGTCTTTTACGAGAACGGAGAATAACTGGTAGACCGGATTATAGCCCGGGGGAATTTTCAGAGGTGTAACCTCTCCCACCGGTGTATGTAATTTTTTTCTGTAATATGCGGCGTCATCCCGGCGGATTTTAATGATCTTTTCAACCTTTTTCATCTGTGCGGTACCGAGGGCTGCGGTAATATTGGATATCCGGAAATTATACCCGAGTGCGATATAGTCCATGACAGCGGATGTGGAAAAATAATCGCAGGTTTCAAGCCGCCCGTGGGACCGGATGAGCTTCATCTTCTCAAAAAGATCCCGTGATTCGGTCACAATCGCCCCACCTTCACCGGTAGTGATGATCTTGTTCTGGCAAAAGCTGAACATGGCCGAATCCCCGTAGGTTCCGACCTTCCGGTTTTTGATATCCGCACCGAATGACTCCGCAGCGTCTTCAATAAGGATCAGGTTGTGATCGTCTGCAATGTCACGAAGTGCCGTTATATCGCAGGGGCATCCCCCGTAATGTACCGGCATAATGACTTTTGTATGCGGGGAAATTTTTTCCAGCACATCATCGGGATTCAGGCCCAGAGTTTTTTCTTCAATATCTGCAAAAACGGGTTTTGCGCCAACGAATTGCGGGACATTGGCAGTCGATATGAAGGTAAATGAGGGGACGATCACTTCATCCCCGCTTCCGACACCATGGGCAAGCAGCGCTGCATGGGTTGCAGAAGTCCCGGAATTGAACGTCAGGCAATACCTGCTCCCGATAAAAGCGGCGATATCCTGTTCAAATTCCGCAACTTTCGGACCGGCTGCCCAGCTCATTCCAGAGCGGATAGCTTCGTTTACCAGATCCACATCGTCCTCATCCCAATACATCCTGAAAAGGGGAATTTTCCAGGTCATGATCTAATCCGCCTCATTTTCCGGGATTATGAGTTCAGCAGCAGTCAGATTACGGATAACCCGTGCCGGAATACCATATGCCAGGACATTATCCGGAATATCTGTATTGACAAGACTGAATGCCCCTATTATTGAATTTTCACCGATCGTGACACCGGGAAGAATGACCGAATGGGATCCGATCCGGCAATTTTTTTTCATGTGCACCTTGCCATCCTTATTGTCTATCGATGATGTTGAATAGACAGAACAATGGGAACCAATCTGGACAAAATCCTCGATAATAACCCCGTTTTTTGCATTGATATAGGAGAAAGCACCAATATCCGTTTTATACCCTAGAGAGAAGTGTTCCTTATTCTGGACAATCCAGTGATATTTTGTCGGAGTTCCCTCGTCAATTCTGGGATATTCCCAGTGGGAAAATCTTGACGGCATTATCAGATGATTTCTCTTATCAGCATAAATGCTTCCGCATACTCTACACCTATTTCCGACCCCCGTTTCGTCGCAAGAGCCGAGATCAATTCTAATGATCGTGGGTGAGGTGCGGCGTTTAATTCGGTTTCATACAACTGCATCGCATCCTTTTTTTGTTCGATAAAGCCGGTAATATCTATATAGACACTAGGCCGGAATTGTGCAATCGAATGCCCCCATTCTGTTTCTGACAGGGTTTCATAAGCAAGAATTTTTTTTACTGGGCTGCTGCAGATCGGGCGTGTTGCAACAAGAGCGGCTTCATGAACAATGCGGTGATCCTTGTTCAGGTCGCCATTGTGGGGAATGAAAACAATATCCGGCTTTTCGTCAGAGATCACTTTCGAGAGGGAATCATTGAGATCTTTTTGAGGGACGGTATCCAATTTTACGGTTGGAAATCCGAGGAAGATAGTATGTGAAATCCCCAGTTTTTTATTGGATTTTTCAATCTCGACTGCCTTCTTTTCGATATATTCTGTCGACCAGTCAGGAGGATATGGTTTTGTAACTATGCAAAGGGCGATAGTATTTCCTTCACATGAGAGCCGGCCGATGGTGCCTCCGCAACCGAGAACTTCATCATCCGGGTGCGGAGCGATCACAAGAATTCTCATCTGCCAAACCTCAATACGTGATTTTTTTCTTTAGAAGATTTTCATCCAGTTCAATGTCTGACAAAATATTTACAATTTTTTTACTTGCCGTACCATTCCCATATGGACTTTTGCATAATTTTACTTTTTTTAGAAAATTTTCATCAGATACAGCAATTTTTATTGCTGAAGCAATAAGAGTGCGGTTGTAGGGAACATCAATCACGTTATCCGCTCTCTGTCGACCTTCCTGCCGAGAACCTATATTTATAACAGGTAATTTAAATGAAGGAGCTTCAATGAGGGCACTGCTTGAATTTCCGATCATGACTGATGAAACCTTCATTAAGCTAAGATAATCCACGTGAGGCATGTTTGTTATAATTTTGATAAACGGACATTTTTTATAACTATTAATTACTTCAATCATTTTTTTGCCGCCCATATCAGAATTTGGATATATAATAATGGTTTGTTGTTGGGTTGAAACAATCGCTTCCATCGTTTCTTTCATCTGATCTGCGGCAAATTCGGCTTCTCGAGTAACGGGATTCTGCACAACCATTAATATTGGTTTTAAAGGATCCAAATCATATTTTTCACATATTACATCCTTATTAGAAAGAGATTCATTCAGGATTGTATCGAGTGCCGGTGCTCCAACAATGAACACCTTTGTTGGATCTTCACCGAGTTTAATAATTCTCTTACCACTTTCTTCTGATGCTGCGAAATGAATATGGGCCATTTTTGTTATTGCATGACGAACATTATCATCTGCGTGACCCCCAATGGATTTATCACCGCCATGAATATGAGCGACTGGAATATTCATATAGGTTGCAGCGATTACCAATGCAAGAGGTTCAATACGATCGCCGGCTATCACGATAATATCAGGTGATATTGTTTCAAGAGCATCCGATAATCCGATTATACCTATACCAACAGATTTCGCCATCCCTATACCCTTGGAAGAATCTATGAGCATGTCCACTTTAGCATCAATTGAAAAACCATCGTTTTCAATTTCGGATACCGTATATCCATACTGGGGTGAAAGGTGCATCCCCGTCGCGATGATTGAAAGTTGAAGTGAAGGATGCTTTTTTATTGAAAATAAAACAGGTCTCAAAATGCTATATTCGGATCTCGACCCTGTTAAAACACAAATTTTTCTTTTCATTTGCTTATCCTTTTCAACGCATGAAAATATTATTAATTTACTTATTACACCAATCGATTATATAGTTTTCAAATTTATGAATGATTCTCCTTGAATCCAGATATTCCATATACATATTTAGTAACTGTAAATTTTTTATTTCTCTGGATTATCTCGTCAATTTCATCTTTAACAGAATCAATCTTCTTTTTCATATCTTGAGGAGTCTGTGAGTTTTCTTTAAACAACAAGGTAGAGGAAAAATAATATAAGAATGTTTCAGAATCAGGAAATTCAATAGGATTTTCAAAAATATCAACAGATACGTTGCTGAATGTCTTTTTTATCAAGGGGATAATTTCATCTCTCATGCGTTCTTCGCGAATTTGAGATATGTTTTTACCCATTATTTTTGCATATACTGCCAACATTTCATGTGCATTTTCAACGGTTGGACCGGCAATAAAGATTCTACCTCCGCGACGCAGGACACGTTTCATTTCAGATAAAGTTTTTTCGACATCGGAGTAGTAATAAATTGAAAAGCAACACGATATCACATCGAATTTTTTGTCTTCGAATGGGAGCGGATTATTGGCATCATGATTGATAAAAATAATTTTTAAAGCTTCTGTTGAGGATTTTTCCTTAGCCTGATCAAGTAAATCCTGAGAGATATCAATTCCATATACTTCTCCGGATTGTCCGATAACCTTTGAGTATGATAAAGCCTGTTTCCCATTTCCGCAACCGACATCGAGGATTTTTTCACCGGGTTTTAACTTTAATTTTGATAGGATCCAATCATTAATTTCATATTTGGAGTACTTGTCATGAATTTCGATTCTTTTTTGAAGTGTTGTCTCAGTATAGCCCCAATCCTGATTTTCTTTCATGCAAAAAACTCCCAATAAAGCATTTCATCTTTTTTAATATCCATTTTAATTCGTCTTCCAACAATTTTACTAAGAAATTTTGGCTCTAAACCCGTTCCAGGTCGTTTGAAGTCTACCATCGATTCATCAAGGATTGTCCCGTGAGTAATATTTTTTTTCGCGACAATGCTTTTACGGGCCATGGCCATTAAATTTCTCTCATTGGCAGAAGGTTCCTTAATTCCATCCCCCATAGCCAATTCAATATTGCGGATTGATCTAACAAGATCTGTTAGCTCTTTTGGATTAAGTGATGCTTTATGATCAGGTCCTGGTTGTTCTTTATTTAAAGTGAAATGTTTCTCAATTATGCATGCGCCTAAAGCCACCGCTGCAACAGAGGCAATGATCCCCGGAGTGTGATCCGAAAAACCTGTTGGTCTTTTAAATGCGCACTGGAGCGTAATTATCGCATTCAGATTAGTTTCTTCAAATAATGCGGGATAATCTGTCGTACAATGCAGTATTGCGATTTTTGAATTACCGGATTCTTTTATGACAGATAGGGCCTCGCCAATTTCTGATAGCGTACTCATTCCGGTTGAAAGGATAATGGGTTTCGTTTTCGATGCAATGTAAGTTAGTAACGGATGATTTGTCAATTCACCGGATGATATTTTATATGCAGGTACATTTACCTTTTCAAGAAGATCAACACTCCCCTTATCAAAAGGTGTGGAGAGAAATATTATGCCTTGATCAGCTGCATAATTCGCCAATTTTTTGAAGTCTTGATCTCTTAACTCAAGTTTTTTAAGCATTTCATATTGTGTGTTACTTCCTGTGCATCGCTCCTGATATTTCGCTTTTTTTGCGTCTTTTGTTACCAGAGCATCTACTTTAAATGATTGAAATTTTACCGCATCGGCTCCGGCGTTTACAGCACAATCAATCATTTTTTTGGCTGTCTGTGGATTGCCGTTATGATTTACGCCAGCCTCTGCGATAATAAAACACGGTTGATTTTCCCCGATTTTTCGAGATCCTATAGAGATACTTTGACTCATTCTGCACCTTGAGGTTTGTAACAATTCCTTAATAATCCACTCCATTTTTCAATAATGGAATAAATCACTCCACTAAAGGTTCTTCTTTAATTCTGGCAAATTTTTTAATCGCCTCGAGATCGTGATTCATCACCATTTGCCGCAGACCGAGAAGTTCGGCATCATTGTATCGGGATAAATTCACTACAATATCCTGACTTACATCATTCTCACATTGAGTTACATAGGTCTGTAGGTCATGGAACTCTTCGATTATCCGGCTTTTGTATTTTTCAAACAGTCCCGTCATGGGATATGGTGTAACAAAGAATGGACCACATTCAATTTCGTTTTCTTTTAAAAATTTTGTCATATCATACACAGATTGACAACTCTCATGTGGTAATCCAATAAGAAAATTGGTCACAGGATATACGCCGGCATCTAAAAGCTCATTAACTGCCCAATTATTCTTTACCGCAGTTGCATTTTTATTGATATCTTTGGAGAGAATTTCATCATTCATGGATTCCAATCCAAGATCAAGATAACTGAATCCCACATCTTTCATCCTGGTGAGGAGTTCTTTGTCAATTGTATTGACATGCGCCGTTGTTCCAAAATAGAGTGGGGGATCCAGATCTGTCAGACCCTCCTTTTCCAGACTGTCACAAAAATGTAAGGCATATTTCTTATTAATGGTGAAATTTTCGTCAGTAAAATTGAGAAAGTCTACTGCATACTTTATTCGGAGATGCTTAATTAATCCAATAACCCAATCAGGATGATAATATCGAACTTTCTTTCGGTCTTTCAAGGAATCAACAAAAAGATCTTCATTATTCGAATATTCCAGATTCCGGGGTGTACCCGTGGGTAAATCAATACAAAAACTGCATTGGAACGGGCAACCCCGGGATGTTTCAATAGAAAGTCTTCGTTTACTGGAAATTGCCTCTGGGGATAAAGGAATTCCACTGTTTTTAAAGTAAATATCAAGAGGGAGAAGATCGAATTTAGGGTAGGGAAGTAGACTAAGTTCATCTTCTGTTAATAATTTCTGGGGGCGCGTTCGACGAATTTCACCTTTTTCCCGATAATAAATACCAGATACGTTTTCCCAGATTTTGCTATCGAAATTATCAAGAATCTGTGTAACTGTTCTTTCTCCTTCACCTACACAAAGAAGATCTAATTCAGGGACCCATTCCATAAGGTCACGCTGGAGACTTGTTGCAAGTCCCCCACCAGCAAGAAGGGTAGCTTTTGGAAAATGTTTTCGTAAAAGATGAAACATTTTCTTTTGCCACATATATGTCGTTATGAGGCTTCCGATGCTGATGAGATCCCAATGAATTCCTTCTATTTGCTTGATCACCTCGGCATGTGACAACCGATACGCATTATTATCAAATACCGCCACATCATGGCCTTTTGCATCGATAACAGCTGCGATGCACGCGAGGCCAAGCGGAATGTTGGCGGGGGGATTTTTCGGTTTTATTGGCGGATTAATCAAAAGAATCTTAAGTTTTTGCATATTTCTGTAACGCCTCCTTCAGAGTCATACTCTGGATTGCTCCACCGTGGATACAGCCGCCTTCCGTTGCATTGATAAAGGAAATCCCCTGCCGATTCATAGTGACAGATTCTTCTACAATGTGGTCGATGTGCGATTTCCAGGTGATGTCTGTATAATAGTGAACGTCAAAATCCGGATTGTACCCCTCGATAATGTAGATTTTCCGGTATTTTTCCGGATTCATTGTAGGATCGGCTTCCTTGATAATGGGATAATACTGGGACTGCTCTATAGGTGTATTTATTGTGTATCCCTGATCCATACCGGTCAGGATAATATTCTCGTATCCTAAGTAAAATGCGAGGAAGATACTGGTGATGCCGACATTGCCCCCGGTAGACAGGATCGAGGTCCGGGTCATGGCACTGATTGCCGAACTGACGGAAAATGGCTGTTCGATATCGTCGATCATGGGGGTGAAAAAACAGATCCGGCCCGGGAATGCAGATACTACATTGGGAGCAACCATGGTCGCCATGACTGCGATTGTCTTGAGATCTTTCGTTATCAGGTCGCTCTGGTAGAAGGGGACGATCAGCTCACGATGGCCATCTGCAGAAACAACGAGATCGGGTACCACATCACCTTTAAGAAGCGGGATAAACATCCGGTCTGTCGATATAATATCAAAGGATCTGTCTTTGAATTTGTTCAAAAGATCAATATGTTTTTTTTCCCGGAAACTGGGGCCGGCGCCTACAATAACCGCTGTCTTCTTTGTTTTCTTGGGGATTTTGGAGATGTCGGAGCTTTTTTTGATTGAAACAATATTATCAGCAATATTTTCCATCCACAGGGCAAAGTTCACCGCTTTGACCTTGGCATTCAGTTGTTCGGCAAAGCTTAGTGTCCCGTCGTGCAGCCCGGATTCCCCGGCAGGTGGTGCAGTGTCTGAAATATCCCTGAAGAGACGCTTGCTTTTTACTACGACAAATGAACCCCTTGCGGCGATGTGGTTCATTACGTCGATTGGGATATCTTGTCTCTTTTCTTTTTCCCAGGATGTTTTTAAAAACCCCATGTATTCCCTCTTGAAGTAGTGTTTAATCGTTTCGGTTTAATTCTTTTTTTGATAGATCATTTACGACGCGGACAATTCATCTTTGTGGGCCATTACTTTTTTTATCGCTGTGACAATATCGTCCATATCGCCAGTCCCTGCAGGAGGGCGGATGACGGAAAACCCGAATGATGATCTGCATAAGGCTTCGGTTACCGGGCACCGGGTTTTCCGGTAATCGATATTCCCGGTATAGAACCCGCATGTGAACGGGCAACCTTTTGTGCCATGAACGATCTTCTCCTTGAAGATCGGGTTCTCGTACAGGGCATGCGGATAGCCGTTCCAGAGAGGGATTCCTTCGGCCGCAAGAGCTTTTGTGAACTGTGATCGCGGAATACCGGTAATTCTCTCATCATATCCGAGTACATAGGTGGAGTACACATGTTTTACGTATGGGGCTTCATGAGCTGGCGTTATCCCGTCAATTCCTGCGAGTTTTTTTGAGAGATAGTGAGAATTGCTGATCCGGATCTCGTTGAACGCGTCCAGTTTTTTGAGCTGTTCGATCCCGATGGCAGCTTCCATCTCGGTCATACGGTAATTCCATCCCAGGACATTTGCGAGATATTCGCGTTTCTGCCCTATGGAAAAGGCTTCGCCGTGGTTCCGGACAAGTCGGCAGCGGTGGGCTAATTCATCATCATCAGTGATAACCATCCCCCCCTCCCCCGTCGTCATGTTCTTCGTCCTCTGGAAACTGAACGCACCGAGATCCCCGATTGTCCCGGTTTTTTTGCCTTTATAGAGCGCACCGGGTGCCTGAGCGCAATCTTCTATGACGGAAAGATCGTGTTCACATGCAATCTCCATGATGGGATCCATCTCGGCAGGATGGCCGAAGAGATGGACGGGAATGATCGCCCGTGTCCGTTCAGTGATTGCCGCTTCGATCTTTTCCGGATCAAGGTTACTGGTGTCCGGAGTAACATCGACAAAAACAGGTACCGCATTATTCATCAGGACGCTGGATGCCGTCGCGGTGAATGTATAGGCAGGGACAATGACTTCATCACCGGGCCCGATCTGCAACGCGGCAACGGCAATATGGAGCGCCGCGGTACCGGAGTTGACAGATATGCCATAGCGGACCCCGTGGTACCTTGAAAAATTCTCTTCAAATGTCCGGACCTTTTCACCACCAAGAAAGTCAAGATCGAACATGGATAATTTTCCGCTGCGAACTACTTCGGACACGGCGTTCACTTCTTCATCTCCGATGAGGGGATACCCGGGGAACGGAGTTGTCCGGACTGCCCTGCCCCCGTTGAGAGCCAGGTGCATTGTTGTATTTTTATTGTCCATTACAGATCTGCCTCCATTGGTTTACGGTCGGATGCCAAACAATTATCCTATTTTTTGTTCTTGCAACTGATAAAGGTGAAGCTGAAATCCAGTTCCGTCCTGTTTTATAACCCTAAAAACAAGAAAATGAGAAGTCACCTTTTAGAAGCCGGGGTGGAAACTTAACCTAAAGAATGTTTTCTGGCGAGCAGCTCGGCAAAATCAAAATCTATCGGATCATCGATATCGACCGATCGTTCCCGGGACATAATCCAGAGTTTGATTTTGTCACCAAATATGGAATTTTTGTCGAACAGTACATTCCTCCGGGTTGCATATATTCCTCCGTTGGGGACATATAACCGGGGGAGTTTCTGGGATATTCCGATATCCCCTGTCATGGCTGAGCCCAGGAATTTACCCGCGTTACCGTCCGCATCGCAATAAAACATCCATTCCGGCCGTTCATGAACCTCGCATGCACTGATCGCGGAATCTGCATCCGAATCAATCAGCATACGCACGCACCCATCCACATCATCAGAGGTACAAAAGGGAGTCGTGGGCTGCATTGTAAGAGCAACACCAACGGGATAATGTTCGGTCGTTTCAAGGTACCGAACTGCATGCTGGGTAACGCGTTCGGATGCAACATCTTCAGCAATGTCAGCTGGTCGTGTAAAAGGAACTTCGGCACCGAATTCCCGGGAGATCCTTGCGATTTCAGGATGATCTGTTGATACAATCACACGCTGAACAAGGTGCGCCGAAAGGGCCGCCGAAATCATGTACGATATAAGGGGTTTTCCTGCAAGCAACCGTATGTTTTTCAGGGGAATCCGTTTCGAACCGCCTCGTGCATGGATGATTGCCACAACATTTTTCTGTCCCGTTGAAATTCCCATCACCTTTTATTCTGTTAAACCTGGTCGAATGATCATTTATCATAGGTGATTCCTGATGATAATCTTTCAGACGCTGGCGGAACGCTTTTTATACACCAGATAATTTGCTGTCATCCCAAAACGGTCCGGTACGACATAATATTTTTTGTGAATCCTTGGATACGACATGCCGGATAAACAAAATCGACGTGTGAAATACCAAAGATCAACCCTCGGAATTTCTACTGAAGAACATGTGCCCGGACTTTTATCGGTTTACTGCGGCAAGCACACCGGCTGTCATTGTATCCACTGCAAGTCCGTCCTTGCCGGAACATAATACTGAAGGAACCGTTCCATCAAGAACATCTGCAATATTGCGGACGGCATCCGCAAAACGATCGTTTTCCCTGATATCTTCAATATCCTGCCCGACAAGTTCACGGTATCCGGAATACCTACTACTTTCCCTGAACCGGAAAAGTTTAATGATATCGCCGTTATTGAGAATTTGCAGGCGTCCCTCATCCCCGATCACATCGATCTCGAATATCAGGTCCTCCCTTTTCCCGGTAGCGATAAAGGAGAAATGGATATCCTGATCGCAGTCCATCCACCCGGAGATTGAAGGGTCCGGGCCGGGTTGAACTATTACAGCACTGAATGAACGGGGCCGGACCTTTGCGATCATGCGGATCGTGTCGAAAAGATGAGATCCGATATTAAAAATCTGGCCGGGATAGTATGCAGTTACAGCACGGATGTTGCCTATCCTTCCCTCGTCGACAATTTTTTTTGCAAGGATGAAGGAGTTTTGCCATCTACGCGTATAATTTACTGCCATCACGATTTTTTTTTCACGAGCAAGATCAACCATTTCCTGTGATTCATGAACTTCTGCAGACAGAGGTTTCTCACAGAAGATTGCCTTTATGTCATGGCCGATGATCTCTTTATATATTGAATAGTGCAGGCGGGTCGGCACACAGATAGAGGCGATATCTATACGGTGTGCAGAAAAAAGATCCTTCACTGTGGGGTATACGGGAATATCGGGGTATTTTAAGTGAAAAAGGTCTATAGTCCCTTTGTCGATTTCAACTGCACCTACGAGTTTCGTTGACGGACATCCGGAATAGGCATCAACATGGGTCCAGGTCCCTTTCCTCTTCTGGTCACAGGAAAATTTGAATCCAATGTTGCCCAATCCGATAACTGCTGCACTATACTGCATAGTTAATAATTTAATCGACAGGATTTGTAATAAACCTGACTTAATCCTTGATCTCTTTCGAAAATGGCCGAACCCCGACAGAACTGCTTTTTTAAAAGCAATAACAGCTAATAAGATATAACAATAGATCCAAATATCAAGAGACTTATGGGATCTACTATAGAAAAAATGCTAAAGCGGCCTGTTATTATCATTAAAGACTATTTTCAGTGGAAAAAATCTGAAGCAGAATTCGCGAAATTTGTGAATAAATGGAAATCCAACTGGGAAAAAACCGATCATGAATTAAAGGGGAGCATCGCTGTTGTTATCCACCCATGGTCAATTACAGCAGTTCCGTGGTTCTTTATTGCCATTGCACTTTTTTTCACTCAGGCAAATAAAAAAGTAACGATTATCCTGGATGATTTTGAATTTGGTAGAGATAAATTTTTTTTTGATATTCAAATCAGGAGCATAAAACGGATTCTCTCGTTACTTCCGCAATCGATTAATGTTATTTACTTGAGTTCCCTTAAGAGGAACGGAAAATCAAATCCTCCTGATAATAAAATAATTGACGAACTGGCAACATTAAATACGATCCATTTCATGAAAGGCGAATTACTCGAAAAGGGAAGGAAGGAGTATTTTAATCTCATCCATCAACAACTGGAAAATGTGTCTGGAAGTATCTGTCAAATGTTTGATGAAAATTCCTTTGACCTCATAGTAGTCGGCGGGGGAATTTGGGGCTCCAGCGGGCTTTATCTGAAACTGGCCAAAAAACACAACATACGTGCAGCTACGCTGGATGGAAGTTTAGGGTCCGTTCTTCTCAGTATTAATGGGGTGGCTTCCTACCAATCCGATATACCCCTTGCATTTCATCAACTGGATGAGATCAACTTGGACAAAATACTCCGTGCAGCACAAACAGAGATGGAAAAAAGAAAACTGGGAATCGATAATGTGGGTACCCAATCACCTACCCACCAAAAAATACCCTACAGTAAAACTGAATATAAAAATGATGTCGGCATTTTGCTCCTCCTCAATGTCATATGGGATTCTGCGGCATTGGGTCTGCATACGGTATTTAAGACGACGGGGGACTGGGTTTTAGAATCCATCCAATGGGTCCTTGAAAATACAGACGAAGTCATAACTATCAGACAGCACCCCTCTGAGCGGACGGTAGAGGCAAAGAGTAACGATGACTACCATGTATTAATTGACCAACACTTCGGTCATAATGAGAGGATTCGATTTATCTCGGCCATAGATGATGTAAATACCTATAATCTCATTGAAAAATCACGATTTGTTATTTCCTTCTCAACAACTGCTTCAATGGAAGCGGTATCCATGGGAAAAATTGTCATAAATATTTCACGTTGTTATTACTCCGATCTGGGATTTGTATATAATTCAAAAACAAAGGAAGAATATTTCACTCATTTAAAAAATGCAGTAAACGGCACAATCGGTGTATCCCCAAAACAAAAAGAAGATGCCTTGAAATGCTATTACTTGGGACAGTGTTGTAATTTGGTGCATACAATCTTTACACCCATACCAGATGATTTTAAAAAATGGGTGAATGAAGATCCGGAAGTTATCTATGATCTGGACGACGTAAAAAATTATCTTTATGCGATAGAAAACGGCATTCCTATCTCCCTCATTCGACATCAGGATAAGATGAGGAAGATGGTTCTCTCATCGGATTGTTTGGAACCCACCTTACCATAGAAGACCATGGGGCGATCACAGTATGCAGAAACAGTTGAAAAAAATATTTGATAATTTTTCTATTGCTGTTTTTATCGTAACGGGAAAAAAACCATGGTCTTTCGGTTACAATGCGTATAAATGGAGAATGATAGAAAAATATCTGAAAAATAACACATTCAAAGAAGGAAATCTAATAAATAAATACGGATTCAGAATTGATGATCGTATCATTGAATATCCCTGGTTATTATCAAGGATGCCGCATGAAAAGGGAAATTTCTTAGATGCCGGATCAACCCTGAATTTCGAATTAATCTTGGATCAGCCCGCGCTTCGATTCAAAAAAATATTTATTTCGACATTGGCTCATGAGGAAAACTGTTATTGGTTCAGGGAGATCTCTTATATTTTTGAAGATTTGAGGAATTGTTGCTATAAAGATAATTTTTTTAACTGGATTGCGTGCATCTCAACTGCAGAACACATCGGACTTGATAATAATTTATTGTACACGACAGACCTTTTAAAAAAGGAAAATAATCCCAAATCTTACCTGACAGCGATAAAAGAATTTTATCGCATTCTGAAACCAGGGGGAATTTTATACATTACTTTGCCTTTCGGTAAACGAATGAATCGAGGATGGTTTCAAGTATTTGACGATCAAATGATTGACGAATTGATCTCTGCATTCGGCCCATCATCGATTATTGAAACGCATTTCAGATATCTTCCTTCTGGTTGGGAAAAATCATCGCGCGACCAGTCCAGAAATGCAACCTGCTTCGATATCCATCAACAATCGGAATATGACGTGGATTTTGCTGCATTCGCAAGAGGAATAGTTTGTCTGGAGATGAAAAAATGAAAACTATCGATAATTTTGTAAACTGGATAAACAATTTCCATTTTAATAAAATATGTATATTTGATAATACAGTGAAATTTTATAAGACGGCCCGGGTATCTAATTGTTTACGTCCCTCTGCTATCATTATTGGCCCCAATTCTCATATAAAAGGCGAATTACTTGTTTTTGGTCATGGCGGTCACATTGAAATTGGTTCGTATTGTTTTATAGGTGAAAATTCAAGAATTTGGTCCGCAAAAGAAATAAAAATAGGGGATAGAGTGCTGATTTCGCATAATGTAAATATTTTTGATAATCTTGTGCATCCCGTGAATCCGAAAATGCGTCATGATCAGTTTGTGGCTATAATAACCGGTGGCCAACCCAAAGAAATAACCACTCTAAATGAGAAAAAAGTCGAAATTGGTGATGACGTCCTTGTGGGCGCTATGTCGATTATATTACGCGGGGTTACTATAGGGAAAGGTTCAATCATCGGAGCAGGGAGTGTTGTTACAAAAGATGTTCCTCCATATTCGATTGTAGCAGGGAATCCTGCACGAATTGTTCGCGAAATACCGGAATGCGACAAATAATGCATGAGCAAACGTTCCCGGCATGCAAGGCAACAAAAAATTTGCTACTTCGCAATTGTACAACCCATTAAAACGGTATAGTAAATATTATGTCACAGATTATTCTCATATGATGGGAGAAAAAATTGAACAATAAACAGGCCATTGTGACGGGGGCATACGGGTTCCTCGGGCGGCACGTTGCCAGGGTATTCTCCGAGAATGGGTACACCGTGACGGGGCTCGGTCATGGAACTTGGCTGCGATCTGAATGGCAAAACTGGGGATTGTCGGATTGGCATTCCTGTAATCTTTCCATGGAATCCCTCAGCACATATGTTCAGCAACCGGATGTTGTTGTACACTGCGCGGGCAGCGGATCGGTTGGATATTCACTCACTCACCCGAAGCAGGATTTTGAGCGTACTGTTTCAACGACACTGACTGTACTGGAGTTTCTTCGGCTACATTCTCCCGGAACTGCTTTTGTATATCCCTCCAGTGCGGCTGTATACGGGAATGTGGCAATCCTCCCAATCACTGAATCGTCCTCTCTTGATCCCATATCTCCATATGGTGTTCACAAAAAAATAACCGAAGAACTTATTCAATCATATGCACAGCATTTCTCACTACGAGTAGCAATTTCCCGTTTATTCTCTCTTTACGGACCTGGACTCCGGAAACAGTTGCTCTGGGACACCTGTACTAAAATTGAGAAAGAGGATTTTGCGTTTTTCGGGACGGGCCGTGAGGTTAGGGACTGGCTCCACGTAAAGGATGCTGCCCGGCTTCTTCTTACTCTTTCACGCTATGCATCCTCCGAACCTGTGATTGTCAATGGTGGGACCGGTATAGGAACTGCTGTTAATGATATAATCACAATGCTTATCGACAAAATGAATTTGTCTGATTGCCCCCGGTTTTCTCAGATCCCGAAAGCTGGGGATCCTCCTGGATATATTGCAGATATCAAAAGGGCGGGAAGGTTGACGTGGGCACCTGAGATTTCCATTGAGCAGGGGATTGATGAATATGTTCGCTGGTATTGCTCAGGTGCGACGTGATCCGGGTAGGTTTTGTTCTTAATTTAAAAAACGACGAATGGTTGGGTGGGATAAATTATTACCGGAATCTTCTCGGTGCCATTTACACAAATCCCGGAAGGACAATAGAGCCGGTGATTTTTACCGGGTATAATTCCGATCCCCGGGTCCTTGAAAATTTTCCTGCGATACCTGTCATAAAGAATCATATCTTTGACTATCCTCATCCATCATACCTTTTTCGTCGTATAATCAAACGATTGCTACACCGGGATATTGTTCTTGAACGGCTCCTGAAAAAAAATGACATTTCAGTTCTTTCCCACTCCGGATCTCTGGGGAGGCAATCCGGCATTCCGACTGTTGGCTGGATCCCGGATTTTCAACATAAATATCTTGCGGATTTTTTTACCAAAAAAGAATTAGCCGGTCGAGATCGCGATTTTCGTATAATCTGTGCGGAATGTACCGCTGTAATCTTTAGCAGTAATAATGCAAAAGCAGATGCGGAAAAATTCTATCCGGAATATACAAAAAAATACCACATAGTCCACTTTGTTCCTGGAGGGATCGATCTTTCCAATATGCCTTCATTTGATTCCTTAAAGGGTAGGTATCAGATCAGCGAACCCTATTTCATCGTCCCTAACCAGTTCTGGATTCATAAAAACCATATGGTTATCCTCGAAGCGTTGTCTCTTTTAAAAAAACAGGGCCATCCGGTCATGGTCATCGCCACAGGAAATACTGCAGATTACCGCCAACCGGATTATTTTTGTACAATCCGGGAAAAAATAAAAGATTACGATATCTTAGAAAATTTCAAAGTGGCTGGAATTGTGCCTTACAAGGATCTGATTCAGCTCATGATACATTCAACTGCAGTAATCAACCCCTCACTTTTTGAAGGATGGAGTACAACGGTTGAAGAAGCAAAAACACTGAAACTTCGGATTATTCTCTCGGATATTCCCGTCCACAGGGAACAAAATCCGGCAAAAGGTATTTTTTTCCCTCCTTGCGATTCTGAACAACTCGCAGATATACTGAAAGCATGCATTTCCATGGGAAAAACAGATTATAGTGAGGAAAATTTAAATAAGGTCTCTTATGAATTGGATGACCGACGGAGACTATTCGCTCAAGAATACGAAAAAATCGTTCTGGAGGCACTTAGTACATTTTAATCAAATTGAACCTAATCGTCCTATAATACTATGGTTTTCAATTTGGCCCCTGGTTTTCTGTATTGAACTTAAATAAATTCTCCCCTGGACCGGATACCTTAGGCCTCAATGCATCTGTTTGCAAGGTCAGCTGGGTTTGCCGGTCCATCCTGCTTTTCTGGCTGAATCTTTATTTTTTATAAATTTTATTGACAGTTCAGTCACATTTTTAATAAATACGGAAGGATTTAAACAAAATGCTTTCCTCAAATACCGAAGACCGTGACTATATTTCTTCAGATGGATACTATCCAATCCTCCTTTGCAATAGATATAATTGAGGACATCTTTTTGAGGGGGAACTTTATCAAGGTCAATCTCCGTCTGTGTGTAAAATTTCTTTATAATATAATCAAGCTCGTCCACTGTCTTATATAATAGTGAAACCGTTTTGGTATTGGCATATATCTTTGCTCCCGCAAGTGGTGTCCCCTCTATATACCCAAACTGATAAAGATACCCTGTCCGAATCCAATAGTCAAGATCCATAGTGAGGTGGAGAGCTGTATCTATGTATCCAATCCGTTCAAGTAATTCACGTCTGAAAAAGACAGTTGGCTGAAAAATAAAATTTCTTCCGTATAATAATTCATTGTAGTAGTAAGGTCCTGCCTTGTGATTACCGATTATCCGACCTGCTTCATCGGTGAGAACTCCGTCCCCATATATTATTTTTGTTTCAGGATGGGTGTTGAAGAAGTCTACTACCGTTTCAATCGTCCCGGGATAATAGATATCATCAGCATTCAGATATGCAAGAATTTCGCCGTTTGCTGATTTCCATCCCTTGTTTATAGCATCTGATTGTCCAGAATCAGGCTCGGATTTCCATAATATATCAGAATCATATTTTTTAAGAATAGAAAGGGTCTCATCAGAAGAGCCACCATCTTTGACAATATATTCTATGTTATGGTAACTCTGATTAAGGACACTCTGGATTGTTTCTTCAAGATACGGGCCTTTATTAAACGATGGGGTTACAACTGTTACCAGAGGTTGCATAGTAGCCGGCATTTTTCTTTCTCTCCATTTCGTCATAATATTAAATATTGCAGAGTGATTTTGAGAGATGTCATTATGTACTGTTATTAAACAATAATGGCTCCTTAATCTATTAAATTACCGGACATCCAAAAGTTCATTGCGGAGGCAGGATGGCATGAAACAAAGGGCAATGGTTCTTTTTCTTATTGCCGATGGTCGCAGCATCCATACCCGGCGGTGGGCGGATTATTTCGCTCAGAGGGGTTATGCTGTTCACCTGATTACCTATGATCCCATGAACCGGGAACTTCCTGGTGTTACGGAGCATGTGTTGAACTCACAGTGGAGAAATCTCTACCTCGCATTCATTCCCCGCCATCTCCGGGTCAGAAAGATCATCCATGAGATCCGACCCGATATCGTCCATGCGCATTTTATAACAAAATACGGGTTTCACTTGTTGGGATTTCGTTCCTGCCCCACGGTGGTCTCTGCATGGGGTGACGATATACTGGCCCTCCCGAAAAAAAGCCGTCTCATTCGTTTTTATACGCAAAAAGTTCTCGATTCCGCTAGTCTCATCTACGCCGTTTCTCAAGATATCAGGAATCATATTGCTGTTGATTTCGGGATCCCGGTGTCAAAAGTCAGGTATCTCCCGTTTGGTATCGATACAGACCTGTTTCGTCCGGATGGGGATCGACGAGAACGCGAAAATAATACCATTGAAGTTTTTTCAAATCGCGGATTCTTCCCGGTATATGATAATGAAACACTTGTCCGGGGATTTGCAAAGGCCTGTGGCGAAAATCCCCTGCTCCGTCTTACTCTTAAGGGAGAGGGCCCTGAAGAACAACAAATCCGCGAAATCGTGGCCAGGCTTGGCCTAACTGAAAAGGTCACGTTCAGGAAAAAAACAGAGTATTCCGATGTCCCTCTTGATTACCGTTTAGCTGACATATTCATCACGACATCGGTGTCTGATGGAACACCGGTTTCAGTTCTCGAAGCTATGGCAAGTGGCCTGCCTTGTATCGCGACTTCTGTTGGTGGTATACCGGAATGGGTGTCCGATAAAGAAACCGGCATTCTCATCAGGCCACGCGATCCTGAACAGGTTGCTGTAGCAATTCTCTCGCTTGCGGCGGATCCGGTGACACGGAGCCTTATGGGAACTGCTGCCCGGGAACGAATACTCCGGGATGGGCAGTGGAAAAACCTGATGGCACAGGCAGAGAAAGATTATCTGGAACTTATCAAAACATATAGACAGGACAGATCATGAAATGGCAGGACAGACCGGTGCTGGTGACCGGCGCCGGAGGTTTCATCGGCAGCCACCTTGTTGATGAATTACTTCACAGGGAAGCAGATGTAACCGCGTTTGTGCATTATAATGCCCGCAATGACTGGGGCATGCTGGAGGGACGCTATAATGATGCAACGCCTCACCTGAAGGTCATTGCCGGAGATATCACGGATTCACAATTTGTAAAAAAGGCTGTGGTAGATAAAGAGTTCGTGTTTCACCTCGCTGCCCTCATAGGTATTCCCTATTCGTATGTGGCACCGGAGTCGTATGTCAACACGAACATCAAAGGCACTCTTAATGTGATGCAGGCCTGCCTAAATGAAGGAACCCGCCGTATTGTTACGACATCTACAAGCGAGGTTTATGGAACCGCACAATACACCCCCATTGATGAGAAGCATCCCCTCCAGGGGCAGTCGCCGTATTCCGCAAGCAAGATCGGCGCCGACAAGATTGCAGAATCGTTTTATTTATCGTTCAATCTGCCGGTAACTACCATTAGACCGTTTAACACGTTTGGCCCCCGCCAGTCTACCCGCGCCGTTATCCCGACGATCATCACCCAGGCACTCACCACAAACAAGATCAAGCTTGGCTCATTGACGCCTGTTCGTGACCTGACCTATGTGGCAGATACCGTTTCGGGATTCATCAGACTCGCGGAAAGCAGAAAAACGCTTGGTAGAACGATCAATACAGGTTCCGGGCGTGGGGTGACCATCGGGGAGCTCGCAAATATTATTATAGAGAAAGTAAACCCGAAGTCGAAAATTATCTGCGAACAGAAACGGGTCCGGCCGGAGAAGAGCGAGGTTATGCAGCTTTTATGTGATAACCGGCTCGCAAACGAACTTGCGGGATGGAAACCGTCCTATTCCCTTGAAGATGGCCTCGATCTGACCATCCGCTGGATGAGAGAACACATTTCTTCGTACAAAACCGGAGTATATACTGTCTAGGTGCATCCATGCAGGCGATTATACTGGCAGGGGGGAAAGGCCGTCGGCTTATGCCGTATACCACGGTTCTTCCCAAACCGCTCATGCCCATCGGAGATTACCCCATCCTTGAGGTAATCCTCCGGCAGCTCAAACGGTGCGGATTCAACCGGGTTACCATCAGTACCGGCTACCTGCACGAGCTTATCCATGCATATCTTGACAGCAACCGCTCACTTGGGCTCGACATTTCCTATGTTCACGAGGAGACGCCACTTGGCACCATTGGCCCGCTCCGGCTGATCGAACAGCTTGATGATACCTTCCTTGTCATGAACGGGGATATCCTGACAGATATCAGGTTTCAGGATCTCATCACCAGTCACAAGAAAAAGAACGCAATCGCAACGGTTGCAACCTACCAGCGGGACGTAAATATCGATTTTGGGGTGCTTGAGCGGAACGAGACCCAGAGGATCACCGCATTCCGGGAAAAACCAACCTTCCATTTTGATGTCAGCATGGGAGTCTATGTTTTTTCAAAGAAGATTCTCGACTATGTCCCAGAGGGTGAACCATTCGGCTTTGACCAGCTGATGTATGCCCTCACTGCAAAAAAGGAAGCAGTGTACAGTTTCCCCCATCCCGGCTACTGGCTGGACATCGGCAGGCCGGATGATTATGCCCGGGCAATCGAGGAGTTCGAGAAGTACCGGGATCGGTTTCTTCTATGAGGGTGCTTATCACCGGAGCTGCCGGGTTCACGGGAAACCGGATGATGGAATACCTGGCAACGCAGGGTGCCATTAAATCGTTCGGGTTGGTCCGACGGCATATTTCCGAAAATGGCTGGAAGCCGGGATCCTTTATCATGGCCGATCTGTTGGATCGCGATTCTCTGCACACCGCAATAGCCCACCTCCGTCCCGATGCAGTGATCCACCTGGCCGGCCTGACCCGTGGCACACCGGAGGCGTTGTATGCAGCTAATGTCAACGGGACAAAAAACCTGCTGGAAGCGACAGTTGCCGCAAATCCGGTATGCCGGATTCTTGTTGTAAGTTCATCAGCTGTGTATGGGTATGCCGGCGACCTCCCGATACCAGAAACTGCACCTCTGCGACCGGTCAGCGATTATGGGAAAAGCAAGGTGGCGCAGGAAGAGCTCTCCATGAGTTATAACCTCGGTGATGCAGCCGTTGCGATTGCCCGTCCCTTTAACCTTGCGGGACCGGGCCAGTCGGATACATTTCTCTGCGGAAAGATCGTGAATCAGGCCATCGCAATCGAACGGGGTGAGAAAGATGCTCTCGATCTATGGGAGATATCATCATCACGGGATCTCATCGATGTCCAGGATGTCGTGCGTGGATTCTGGGCACTCTTGTCCCACCCCGATTTTGCCCACGATTGCTCAGGAAAAGCATTCAACATCGGGTCGGGAACTGCGTACCGCATATCGGAAATAATCAGTATTGTTGAGGAAATCACAGAAGAGCGCTATAAGATTCGGTTGCCGGAGGTCGCTCAAAATGCTGCAATCCCTGCCCAGCGGAGCGATAATTCCCGGATTACAGCTCTTACCGGCTGGAAACCTGCAATCTCCTTTAAGGAGACCCTTCGGGACATGCTGGACTATGAGCGGAAAAAAAGAGCGCAATAAATCAGATCACACCCATTTCTGTGAGCCTTGCCGGCAGATACTTCTTTGTCACAAAGTCCAGTCCCCGGGCCGCGAATGCCTGTTGTTCTGATTTCAGCCCCAGTTCGAGCTGGAGATTGATCTGCTTTTTCCAGTAATCCGTTGCAAACCGCGGATCGGTCAGCTCGGCATTCAAAGCCTCGACATCCTTCTCGGATAATTTGTCCGAAGGCAGGTTATAGTCCCGGATGTCGCTGGGCTGCAACCCAAGGAACTGCGCCTTTGGCGTCGCGAGCAGCTCGGACATATGGGCGCTTTTAATGGCGCCGTATGCAACCGACGCGTAGATCCGGTATGACCACGGGTCCCCATCGGTAAAGACGAGGATCGGCAGGTTCCAGGTGAGGCTTATCCGGTTGAGCAGCCTTCGCGTGGACCGGGCCGGCTGGCCCTTGAGGTGGAGGAGGATCGCGTTGTGCTCCTCGTCAAACCCGTTCTCAATAAGCCGGTCATACATACCACCTGTTTCCATGGCTATGACAAACTTTGCATCGTGATCGACGAGCTCAAGGTTCTCAACATTGTTCGGGATGGAATACCCGGCCGATCCCACGTCGTCCTGGCAGTGGATCAGCTTGAGGCCCCGCCGGGTTGGTTCCCGGATCCGCATCGGGCCATAGATGCTTGCACCGTTTTCTTCGGGCCGGAGATGGAAGCCTTCGCGCGGCACGTCGGAGATAATTTCGAGGTCCTCAACGAGGAAATTGCTCTCGTCCTGCGCGCCAAACTTCGCCCGCTTCCAGCCCTCCGAAATGTAATACATCTCCCTGAGTGTGGAGGACCGGTTCTCGATGAGCTGCTGCTTGACAAAACCGATCACGTAGGCCATTTTCAGGAGGTGCGTCGCGCTCTTTGCCGTCGCCGCAGTCCGCAGGCTCTCCTTGTCCCCGTACTTCCAGACCTCGCTTGCATCGTCATACTCGATGTTGTATTTTGTACGGGTGGGAAGCGAGATCGACGGGATATCCCCGGCCTTCATCTGGTCGTACCAGGTATTGGCGATCGCAAGGAGCGCCTTCATCGACCGGGCATCGAGTTCCTCTTTAGACATCGAGATCCACCACCATCTTCTTGTTGTCCTCTATCCCGCGGATGTCGAGCATACCTCCGCCCTTGCCGGTGTACGTAACGCGCCACACGGTCTGCTTTGGGACTGCCATCTTCCAGACTTTCGTGAACTGCCCGTCCATCTCGGTTGAGAATGCGGGGGGCGTATCGGCACCGGCTGCGTTGTCCGCGGAGATGTCGTATACCGAGATCTCAACATCGGAACCGGTGTAATTATTCACTTCGATGGTCACGTTCCCGTCCCGTGTCCATTTCTTTGCGATCAGCTTCCGCATGAGTTTTCCTTCGATAGGGGTCGTGTCCACAAGCGGCTTTTCCACGATCTCGCTTACCTTTACCGCGATCTCCGGGATCACCGCACAGACCGCACGCGCCCGGTCCTCGGCAAGCTTGCTGCGGTCCCTCCGCGAGAGGAAGGTCTTGAGCTCACGGCCAAGGTCCTGGAGCGCAAGCACGATCTCCTTTTCTATCTCCGGGATGCTCGCGATTGCGTCCTTGCTCTCGCTTGTAAAGGGGACGTTTGTAGAGGCGACGTGGACGAGGACGAGGACCGGTCCCATGGGGAGACCCTGCTGGGAGATGGTATACGCCTTCCAGTTGACGTTTGCGATGCACTCGGTGATCGCGCAGGCGCCCTGCTGGTACATGAGCGGGACCCGGTTTGCGAACCTGAGGATCATCGCATTTCCCTCGGGGGGAAGCCGTCCGCCGTACCCGATCGCCGCTTCGACCACAAACGGGTGGCCCGAGTACACCGAACTGGGGCGGGTGCGGGCCGCGACAAAGTCCATCTGGAACTCCTTATCCAGCCCGCGCCGGATCAGGTCTTCCCCAATGGGAGAGAGGCACTGGGTTGTAGGGGGGGCGGGCACGGCCACTACCTGCATGGCGGCAAGCAGGTTTTTGAGGTCGTCAGCGGGCAGGCTTGCGACTTTTACGGTCTGCTTGAGACTGGCGCGATCGCACATTTCCTGTGCGGTCTTCTTGCCCACCCGGGAAAAGCCGTTTACGAGAAAATCGATCAGTTTTTCATCGCTTGCGGCAGCCATCCGTTTGAGCTGCCCGAACTCGATCCCGTGCGGGTGGGGCTGGATCGCCACCGGGCACGCGATCACCTCCTGGCTCACGCGCTCGAACGTGAATGCCTCGTCGTCCAGTTCCACCCGGAACCGGGCATGCGGGTTGACCACGGACGTGTACCTGAGGTACTCGAGCAGCTTCTTCTTTGCCGACATCGTGCTCTTGAACTCGATCTGGACACGGGTGCCGTGGATCCGGTCCCACTCAAAAGGCTGCTGTGAGATCACATCGGGTTCGTTGGTCTCGATCCTGATCTGGATCTCGAACTTGTGCGCCGGCTCTTTTGCCCCGGTGCGGGAGATGACGACGGTAGGCAGGCCGCTGGTCAACTGCGCGTAGAGCACGGCCGCCGAGATCCCGATACCCTGCTGACCTCTTGTCTGCCGTATCTGGTGGAACCGGGAGCCGTACAGCAGTTTCCCGAACACGAACGGCACCTGTGCGGGAACGATCCCCGGGCCATTGTCCTCGACAATGATCCGGAATACTTCGGCCCCCGTCTTTTTGATGCTGATATAGATGTCGGGAAGTACCTGCGCCTCTTCGCAGGCGTCGAGGGCATTGTCCACCGCTTCCTTGATGGTGGTGATCACGCCCCGTGTCGGGGAATCAAATCCCAGCAGGTGCTTGTTCTTCTCGAAAAATTCTGCTACGCTGATACTGCGCTGCTGCTTTGCGAGCTCCTCAGCGAGCACCATGCGCCTTCACCTCGGCAATCGCCGCGGCCGGGTCGAGCGTTTTCTGCTCCCCCGAATTGAGGTCTTTGAGGGTCACCTGCCCGGCATCTGCTTCCCGCCTGCCGATCACGACTGCAAAGTTTGCAGTTTTTGACGCGTGGGCAAGCTGTGCCCCCAGGCCCCGTCCCATAAGATCCATCTCCGTCCGGATCCCGGCTGCCCGAAATTCGCGGGCAACCGAGAGTGCGAAGGTGCGTCCCTCGTCCGTGCAGACAATGCCGGCAACCGTATCTTTTGCAGTGAGAACTTCACCGAGCGATACCATCACCCGGTCGAAACCAATGGCAAACCCGCAGGAAGCAACATCATCGCCTCCGAAAAGGTGTGCCAGACGGTACGCCCCGCCGCCCAGGATCTGGTTCTCGGCACCGAGGTTCTGGGCAAAGCCCTCGAAGACCATGCCGGTGTAGTAATCCAGTCCCCGTGCTATCCCGAAATTGAAGGAGTACGCAACACCGGATTCGTCCAGGATCCCGGCCATCTGCTCCACGCGCCCCCTCTCCGGGATCGACCCGGCAATCTCGAATGCTTCAGTGAGCGTACGGCACTCCACGAGTGCGGAAAGCGATGCTGCAAGATCCTCTTTTCCCATGCCCGAAAGGGTTGCTGCGAGTCCCTCGAAATCCTTCTTGTCCAGGTGGGCCATCACGCGGCGCTGGGCTGTCTGGTCAAGGTCGGCGAGGAGATTTTTCATGAACGCGAGGTGGCCGACTTTGAGTTCCCACGTGACCCCGGTGGCGTTGAGTGCTTCGGTAGCAAGCAGGATCGCTTCGGCATCTGCCATCGCAGTATCGGCTCCGATCAGTTCGGCGCCGAACTGCCAGAACTGGCGGTACCGCCCCTTCTGCGGGCGCTCGTACCGGAAACAGTCGGCAAAGTAGCACCAGCGCAGCGGTTTCGGCGCGACTTTTGCCTCGTTGATATACATCCGGATCACGGCTGCCGTGATCTCGGGACGCAGGGCAAGTTTTCTCCCCCCCTTGTCCTCAAAGACGTACATCTCCTGCATGATCCCTTCGCCCGACCGGAGCGTGAAGAGATCGAGTTCCTCGAACTCGGGCGTGCAGACCTCCCGGTACCCGAATAGTCGCGCCGCCTCGCGCATCTTTGCCTCGACACTGCGTCGCGCTTCCATCTCCTCGGGAAGGAAATCCCGTGTGCCTCGTGGTTTCTGGATCATGCCTGTAAAATCCCTGATAGTTTATTTTTTGCCGCACCCTTATTTTTTGTCCGGGAACCGGCGCGGTGCGCTGCCCAGGAGGCGCACGAGCGTGCTCTCATCTCCCTTCCAGACCTTCTCTTTCTCGATCCTGCCCTGCAGGTACAGTGCCGCAAGGATAATGGCGAGGCCGAGGAGCTCGAAGGCATCCCCTGCAATCGCGCACAGGACGCCAAACGTCCCAAGAGCCCCGTAGAGCACCCCGTGGTACGCTGCTTTCCGGTATCCGGGCAGGCCGGTCCGGAAGAAGATCCGCGCATCGCGCAGCCAGAGCAGGATCACTACAGCGCCGCCAAAATACGCTACATAGAGCAGGTACGACATGGCAATGAACTAACTTATAACACGCCTCTCCATATCTGTATTATCACACCATGCGCGCAAATCCAGTTCTCTCATCGGTCCTTGAGCGGTACAAGAACGGCGAGATCCCTCTCGAAGCCGCAGCAGAGGAGATTGAAGGGCTCCGGATGGAGCTGGTTGGGGATTTTGCGTGCCTTGATCTCGGCCGGGCGGTCCGGTGCGGGATGCCCGAAGTGGTGCTTGCGGAAGGAAAAGATGCGGCACCCCTTGCGGAGATCGCGGCCCGGCATGCGAAAGCCGCCGGCCGCTGCATACTCACACGCGTGGATGCGGCGCAGGCCGCCGCTGTTGAGGAGCGGTGTGCGGGCACGGGGATTTCCGTGGAGCACCGGGATGCTGCGCGGGTACTCGTGCTCTCGAACGGGATCGCGCCGGAACCAACCGGTGGCGTGGTTGCGATCATTACCGCAGGCACTTCGGACATCCGGGTCGCAGAGGAGGCAAAGGTGATCGCGGAGGAGATGGGCTGCACGGTCAGGACGGCCTACGATGTCGGAGCGGCCGGCATTCACCGGCTCTTCCCGGCATTAAAGCCCATGATGGATGCTGATGTGTTTATTGTCTGCGCCGGCCGCGAAGGTACGCTCCCCGCGGTGGTTGCCGGTCTTGTGGACAAGCCGGTTATTGGTGTCCCCGTAAGCACCGGTTACGGGTACATGGGCAAGGGGCGGGCCGCTCTTGCAAGCATGCTCCAGTCATGTTCGGTCATTGCTGTCGTCAATATTGATGCGGGATTTACCGCAGGCGCCTTTGCGGCCCGGGTTGCAAACGGGGGTGGAAAACCATGAAGCGGGGATTTTATGTGGGCCGGTTCCAGCCATACCACAACGGCCACCAGGCCGTGCTCACCGAGCTTGCCGGGACATGCGACGAGATCATTATCGGTGTAGGGAGTGCCCAGCTCTCCCACACGCTTGAAAATCCGTTTACCGCGGGAGAGCGCGTACTCATGATCACGAGAGCCCTGACAGCGCTCAAATGCCCGTACTACGTCATCCCCATTGAGGACGTGCAGCGAAATGCGCTCTGGGCCTCCCATGTCATGTCCATGACACCGCCGTTTGATACCTGTTATTCTTCCAACCCGCTCGTTGTTCGCCTCTTCTCGGAGGCCGGGATCGCGGTACAGTCACCGGCCATGTACGAGCGCGACCGGCACAGCGGCACGGAGATCCGTCGCCGGATGCTTGCGGGGGAGGAGTGGGAGCACTTAGTACCTCCAACGGTGGTGACCGTGATCCGCGAGATCGATGGGGTGGAACGACTTCGCCAGATCTCGCGGGACGATTGAGGTGACCGCGAACCATTTCTTTGAGTGCGAGCTAATCTCTTCTCCAGTACCCGGTATCCTTGTGCCGGTCCGTTATTGAGGATCCCTATGCTGAAATTTCTCAAGTCTCTCCTTCGCTCGTCCCCGGGCAGCGCGATCACCCTTGCAGAGCGCGATGTGCCCTCGTGGCTCTCAGACCGGGAGAAAGAAGCGCGGGCGGTGCTGGAGGCAGAGGTTGCCGAACCGGTGCAGGCAATCCGCGCCACCGCAGCCCGCCTCCAGCTGACGGTCAATAACCTCCAGGACGCTGACCAGGATCATGAGGCCCACCCCCGGATAAAAAGCATTGCAAAAAACTCGCTCCCGCTCTTTCTTAAGGCAATGAATACGTCGCTTGCGCGGGAGCTGCCGGATGATCCCCGGGAGTTTTATACTGCTGCGGTCGAATGCGTCAGGGGCTGTCTCAATGCCGTGCGCGGCCAGGGCCGGTACCTCACCGTGGCGCTACCCGAGGAAATGAAGGAGATCCGGACCGGAATCGATACGATTGGTCACGAGATCAATGCAATGACCAAGGTCCTGGGGAGGTTCAATGAGGAGATGGCCCGGATTGCGGTGGCCCGGGATATCTGCAGCACACTCTCCGGGGCACGGGCAGAATACCAGCACTCGTTTGCAAAGGAGGAGCGGATCCGGGAACGCCTTGCCGGGATCGTGCAGCGCCTTGACGCGATTGCTGCTGAGACCGCCCGGCTCTCTGCGGATGAGTCCCTCCATGCGCTCGATGACGGCCGGGCCCGCTGTGCCGGACTCGGAAAGGAACGCGATGATCTCGGCAGGCGCTATGCTGCGCTCACCATGACGGCCTCCCATGTTTTACGGAAGGCGGAGAAGATCGCGATACGAAAGAAACTGTCAAAAGAGGTGCGCATCCTCAAAGAGGCCATGGAGATCCTTTCGAACCATGAAATCGCCACGGCCGAAGAGGTCACCGGAGTCCTTGATACGGCCTGCCCAATCGTGCAGAAGATGATCCGTGATGGTGATATCCTCCTGAAAAATCGTGAGGAACGTGCAGTCTTTACCGACACGGCCGCGTTCTCCGCGGAAGTGAGCGGACTGTGCATGAAATACAGCGAAATTGCGGAACAGTACAGGAAAGAAGAGGAGGTCCTGCTCTCCCACCCGGTACCTGCCCGGCTCCTCTCGCTCGAGCGCGAGAAGGGGCAGCTGGAAAGCATGCGTGCCCACGAGGAACAGGAACACCGTGCCCTGCTTGCCTCACGAAAGGAACGTGATGATTCAATCCCCCGGCTCCGTGAAGATCTTGCAAAAAAGTTGGGAGAGATGAGGGGGGAGACGGTGCAACTTCAGGAAGACGAACCAGCGTGAGGGTAAGACCCTGGTCCGCTCCTGGGATGGTATTTTCTCTTTTTTTATGCGAACAAGTCTTCTGTATCTTCGATGATCAGTTCAAGGCTGTCCTGGGTAAGGTCTTTTTCAATACTCCAGCCCGATGTGCCTGCACCCGGGACGTGCCGGCCCGGAAATTCCCGTTCTTCAGGGGAGCCCCCGCCGGCTTCCCTCATCTCCGGGCCTCTTTTCCCATGAAATCCGCGAGCTCGCTCTGGCCGCCCGGGAAGGCGTCCGACCAGCCATAGCATTCGTGGAGCATCTGTGCAATCACATCGCTGAAGGTCATGTTGCCGCGTTTGAGCGCAAGCAAAGCCTCATACACCTCGGGATCAATCCGGATCGATCGTCCCTCGCCTGCACGAGGCATAATTACCACTCTGTGGTAACCATATATAAAAGTATCTCAAAAATCGCAACCGGCTTTTTAAACAACCGCTAAAATCTCGGTAAATCAGGCGTTTCCGGTACGGGCCGTACAGCCTGGATGCCCGGCTCAGGCAAACGGGGCACCGCAGCGGCTCGGGCGGGCGAGCCTGATAAAAGTGAACGCAGTCCCGTCAAGGAACGCAAATTCCGGCCGGTCCCCGTGGCACCCGCCAATCCTGAAAAGGGTCGGCATGTCCATGGGTACCCGGGCCACATCGATCCGGCTGCTGCTCCCTGCAGGGTCCTTCTCCGGGATGTACCGGATCAGGTGATCGTTGATCCCTTCCGGCGTCTTGCGGCAGCAGACCCGGGTGTGCTGATGACCGCAGACCATAAACGAGAGCCCCCGCCGCTCCAGCGCTTCGAAGGCCATCGAAGCCGTATAATGGTAGCCGGTAAAGGAGTCGCCTGCCGTGTGCGAAAGCCGTTGCCAGCACTTGAGCCGGAGTGTCTGGGTGCCGAGATCGAGCGGCCCGCCATGGACAAAGAGCACGCCCTGGTCCACCCATTCCATGGGCATGTCGGTAAATATCCCAAGGAGCGGCGAACCGCGCAATTGTTCGTGCCTGAAGGTGCTGATCTCGTCGCTCCCCGAGACCGGGACGCCGTTGAGATAGGCATGGTCATGGTTGCCAATCACGGAGATGAGCCGGAACTTCCCGGAGAGATCTGACATGAGGCTGAGCGTAGGTTCCGGGCAGTTGCCCCGGTGCAGGAGATCGCCGAGGTTGATGATGGTATCTACAGGCCCGAAGCGCTCCTGAAATGAGGGGTCCTGGATAAAGGCTGCAACGAGGCCGAGGGCATCAGCATCGGCATGTACATCAGAAAAGACAACCGTGCCCATAGATCAGTGGATGGATATTGGTCGTTCATTCTCTTATATACCCGTGATGCCCCGGGTTCAATCAATACCGTTTTAGCGATCGGAAAGGAACGGTTATGTCTGATTTCCGCACAAGTACTATGCACCAGCACGAGGCCTGCTGCAGCGCCTCCGCGCATACAGGAAGCATGAGGAGATACCATGGAGACATTTCTCAAGGATTATATCGAACGGATCCGCCCAGCCTTCAGTTACCTGCCGGAAGAGACCGGGCACACCATTGCGTCGGCGTTCTTCTCGTTCAAGTTTGAACTGTACCAAAAAACACTCCGGGAGTGCGCGGCAGCCATTGCGCAGGTACCCGGTAACGGGCCGGGCACAACCCTGAAAAAAGCGCTTTCAATTATAAACACGTACGCAATTGCCTACGCGAACGCCCAGGTCCGGCCCGAGTCCGTCCCCCGGTTCGATGAAACCGATCGGTCGTATGTTGCGATCAGCCTCGCACCGGAAGTTAACGAGGATCCGCTTACGCTCGATCTTGACAACGCTCTCCTGCTCATCTACGCGACAGCGGTGATCAGCTCTCCTGACGATGAACAGGCGCTCGAAGAGCACCGGAAGTTTGTCATCAGGATGCTCGAAAATTACAAGAGTGCGCTGGGCCTGCATTAAAAAAGCGTAACCCGGCCTGCCTCATGCGGTCCGGCAACAGGCACGAATTTATCCCTTTTTCATCGTAGAGCGATCGTGCCGGGCGGTGTGTTTTTCTGTTTACCGCCTGAACCGGTAAAAAAAATCAGTATTTGTACCAGCGCCCTTTGCTGTCATACTCCCCGCTCATCTGCCGGGCCGGAGGGGGGGTTGCCTGGCCTCCGGCCATACTGCGGTAGAAGCAGGCCTTGTATGCCAGGAGGAGCGGGACAATGAAGAGGAGAGCAATGAAGATAACGGCAGCCGTGACCCACATGCCGTCCGGGCCGATCATGCTGATCAGCTGCTGGGGGGTGACGGCTGCAAACTGGGTCTCGTTGTACTGGGCCAGCGGCGCAAGCTTATCGTAGAGCAACCCCTCCCAGACTATGGCAAAGACAAAGACGTCCGCAAACACGAGGAGAGCGCAGACGACAAAAAAGCCTAACACCGCTCCTGCATTGCCGGCGACAAGCCCGATGCTGCGGCGCAGGGATTTAAAGACCCCGAGATCTTCGAAAACGGCAGCCGTGTCGCAGAAGAACGTGACAAACAGCGTGGGGATCATGACCAGGAAAGCAAGAAAACCTGTAACGCTGTAATCCATTGAATCTCCTCCTGTCATGATAGTCACTGTCATGATTAGCACAAAGGCAAGCAGGAGCGCACCGGTGATCACGATCCACGGCAGCAGCACCCGGAAATAATACTGCACTCCCCCGCGTACCAACTCCCCGGCCCCGGTTCCTCCCGTCCTGATCAGGGCAAAAGTACCGGCAACACACAGGACCAGCACCAGTGCAGCGAGGATGAGGAGCCGGCTCGTAAAAAAGGTGCCATAGGTATTGTACAGGATCCAGAGAAGTGCAGCGAGCAGTCCCGCGACAAAGCCGGGAACCCACAGCACCGGCGCCCGTCCGGTTGTCCGGACAGCCTCCTGTAACTCGGCGAGAACCATGGGTCACCGGACCCGGGGCATGGCAACAATCTCCCGCACCTGGAGATCGAAGAAGCTCGCCGTGTATGCCGGGCGGATCACGCAGACCGTGTCCGCACCGCTTGCAGTCCCGCCAACTGCCACTACCTCCTTTTCGATCCCGATGGCACCCTGATCGGCAGCGATCAGCACACACTCTACGGCTACCTTCAGCCCGACCGCAACCACGCGTCTGAGCGCCTCTGCGATCGCCTCGGTACGGGATCCCCCGCCAACCCGCGGCGACCGGGAGAGTGCCCGTTCGAGACCGGAGAGGGCATGGGTACCGGTTACGATCTTTACCCCCTGTTTGCGGAGCTCCTCTGCGGTCGCGTCCGAAAACTCCCATTCCCCGGCCTTCACAAAACCCCTCACGTGGGTGACGACTACAAGGGAGAGGCCCGTACCCTTCATCGCTTGAAAGAAGACCTGCGCGGTCTCCCCGGAGCTGCTCGCCACCACCACGGTTGAAAGCCCCAGTTCCTTTGCCCGCTCAACGGCAAACCGGGCTGCATCTCCGGTGTTTGCCGGGCCCGGCTTCTCAAAATAATAGCAGGTTTTTGCAGTAAACGCCATAAGTATCTTTTAATAAGCTGCCATGAAAAACTTTGTCAGTTTCTTAAAAAGAACAATACGGTATTATTCCCGTGGGGCCGGCACTGCCGCCTGCGGGTGCCAAAAATTTCCCATCTTTGAGGAGATACAATGATCACCCTCGCGCTTGCAGGCAAACCAAACTGTGGAAAGTCGACCTTTTTCAAGGCGGCCACCATGGCGAACGCAGAGATCGCCAACTACCCATTTACGACCATCAATCCCAACTTCGGTGTCGCATACGTGCGCACCACCTGTCCCTGCCGGGGCCTCGATCTCACCTGCGGCCATTGCGTTGACGGTGTCCGCTTTGTAGCGGTGAATCTTATCGATGTCGCCGGGCTGGTTCCCGATGCGCACAAGGGCAAGGGCCTTGGCAACCAGTTCCTCGACAACCTCCGGCAGGCCGATGCGATCCTGCACATGATCGATGCGAGCGGCGGGACTGACAGCGAAGGAAACCCGGTAGGTGCCGGGAACCACGACCCGGCTGAGGATGTAAAGTTCCTCGAGTATGAGATGACCATGTGGGTGTACGGGATCCTCGATAAGCACTGGTCTCACCTCTCGCGCCAGGCCTCGGCCAAGACCTTCTCCATCCACCAGGGTATTGCCGAGGTCTTCACGGGCCTGGGGATCACGCCCGAGGACGTGCATGATGCCGAACTCCGGTTAAAGATCGATCTTGTCCATGCGCAGATGGAGAGCCTGGTACCGTTCTGTGCCGAGATCGTAAAGATCTCAAAGCCGATGCTTGTTGTGGGCAACAAGATCGATGAGACACCCGATGCCCTGCGGGAGAAACTGGCTGCACAGAAAGTCGCGTTTGTCAGTGCTGCATCAGAACTGGCCCTGCGGAATGCTGTGGCAGCAAAGGTGATCACGTACCTTCCGGGCGATAAGGAGTTCAAGGTAAGCAACGGAGTCACGCTCTCCCCTCCCCAGAAGGCAGGCCTGGTAAAGATCGCCGATGTGATGAAGAAGAACCACGGGACCGGTGTTCAGGATGCGATCAACCGGGCAGTCTTCGAGCTGCTCGACCGGATTGTCATCTACCCGGTGGAGGATGAGCACAAGTTCTGCAACAAGCAGGGAGATGTACTGCCGGATGCGTTCCTGATGAAGAAAGGTTCGACACCGCACGACCTCGCGTTCCAGGTCCACACCGATATCGGGAAAGGATTCCTGTATGCGATCGATGCCCGCACCAAGATGCGTATCAAGGAGAACCATCTCCTCAAGGATGGAGACATTATCAAGATCGTGAGTGCCGCGAAGTGAGCGCCGGCGGACGGCCGGGTGTGACGGGTGTCATACCGTTGTCAGACAACGCCGCCGCTCCTGCGCGAAAATTGCCCTTTTTTTCGCGATTTTGGCCCGATTTGGCCCCCTTTTACCACAAACCTTATAACATGACCCAGTGTATAGGGGAATTACCTGAATAAGGAACAGGAGGTGAATCCATGGGAGGAGAAATCTACCAGGCACAGGTGATCCGGAACTTCTTTGACACCATCACCGGCACGGACAGGAACCTGACACGCATCTACATGTGTGTCATGAGCCTCGCGAAGCTCCGCATGGAATCCCCGGAAAAGATGGCGTCCCTGCTTGACCAGCTCAAGAAGAGCAAGGTCAAAAAGGAGCTCTCGATTGACATCCTCGATTACGTCTGCGATGCGGCAAACGAGCTCGAGCTCGCGAGCGTCCAGACTGCGTTTGGTGTCAAGGATATCAAGGACGTGGCCCAGGACTTCAACGCGGTCAGCCTTGACAGCCTCTAAATTTTTTGGCTCTGGAGAAAATCCCTTTTTAACTATGCCCCCCTCTTGCGGTGCATTTGGTATTACCCGAATAAGTGAATCTTCAATTGTTCCATCTTTGTGTGCAGGTAATACGGCATCATCGCTAAGCGGGGGATGCCAAAGCGGCGGGGGCGGCAGCCCCCGGGAGCGTTTATAATCTCGTTGGAATATCTATGGAGCAAATTTTTTCTTCTCTTTAAAAACAATAATGGCTGCTGCTGAAGAGTGCACTTGTCGCAACTATCTCTTTCCATCTCCCGGGATTGGGATTGCAGTATTGATTCCAACCTGGTTTAGAGGATCTGGATGTACATGGTGGGATACCCCGCACAAGGGCTTCTCCTGACCTGTCCGGAACAGGGATCTTTACCACGCAATACCATGCGTCACAAAGATCCAGTACAATACGACCGCAAAGAGACCGCCGCCAAGGGTAGCAAGGAAGTTTGTCCCTGCATTTCCCAGGAATCCCTTGTTTTCGAGCAGTGCCCCGACAAGGCTGTCCAGGTTGGTGCCCACAAAGCCCGTGATTGTACAGATAACCATCATCCATGGGGTAATGACATGGAGACCGAGTGCAACAAGCGAGACCACGAGACTCCCGCCCAGAGCTACCATTTCCCCGGTCATCGTGACCCCTCCGTTCGTCCCGATCGGTACTTTGCGGAGCGTGGTGATCATATAGGGAATCCCGCCGGTCACTCCAATCTCGCTTGCCATCGTGTCCGCTGCTGCTGTTGCCACGCACCCGACATACATCACGATAAAGACCGGGTGGACAAAAACGCCGTAGAGCACGGCGGCTGCACAGGCCACGATCCCGTTGGCAAAGACATTCCGGTACCCCCGGGCCCCGCTCCTGCCCTGCTCAACCCCGATCCGTTTCTTGTACTCAAATTTGTACCGGGTGCAGACCGAGCCGAGGATAAAGAAGGTGAGCATCACCAGAAGCCACGTGGCGTCTGCAAAGACGAGCAGGATGAGGCCCACAAGGGCAATCGAGAAGAGGCCTGAGAGATCAGCAGTCTTCGCCCGGAACGCGAAATACCCGAAGACAAAAGCAATAACAACAGCAACGATCACGATCTCGATGTCGGCCGTGTAATTGAGCTCTTTTATCAGGTACATTGTCATCGCTATGCCTATCCCTTCGAGCACGAGCGAGTCCTCGAAGCGCAGCAGGATCACCTTGAGGAGCACTGCGGCAATGATCCCGAAGATGACCATGAGAAAGGCATTCTCGTGGAGGTAGACCATGACCAGGATCCCGGCCCATGCCGTGGAGACAATGTAGTAGAAGTACGTGTTGAGATCATCGGTCCCCGACTGGAAGACCAGTTCGCCAAGTGCTATCATGGCCATTGTTGTGGCAAGGACCAGAAATGGCAGGAGGTTGACCGCGTACAGGCCGGAGAGAATGCAAAAGACGTACGCTAAATATTTCAGGTCAAAGAACCGCCAGAGGATGAGGGAGGAGAGAATAATAATAAGGGCCATGAGCCACGAGGACCACAGCGACTGCACGTACGGGCCGGCAAGGATGGCACCACCGGTGAGCGCTGCTGCGTATCCCAGTCCCCGCTGCTTTGCCATTGTCAAGATATGTGATCCCGGATAAGAAGAGCCTTATCGTTTTTTCCCTGCGGTGCATTTCCTTTCCCACGGGCAGGGGACGATCACTATATTTTGTGCAACAACCAATCCGGTACGGAATGGCTTCCTCTGACGAACTTCCCAAAAATTACGATTTTGCCGAGGTGGAGGAGCGCTGGCGGAAGAGCTGGCGCGACGAGGACCACTATTTTGACCACCACTCGAAAAAGCCGCAGTTTGTGATCGATACGCCCCCGCCTTATCCCACGGGCAATTTCCATATCGGCAATGCGCTGAACTGGTGTTACATCGATTTCTTCGCCCGGTACAAGCGGATGAAGGGCTACAACGTGATGTTCCCCCAGGGGTGGGACTGTCATGGCCTCCCCACAGAGGTAAAAGTCGAGGAACTCAACCATATTACCAAGAACGACGTCTCCCGCGAGGAGTTCCGCCGGATGTGCCGGGAGCTCACCCTCAAAAATATTGAACAGATGCGCCTTACCCTCCGGCGCATGGCGTTCTCCACCGACTGGAGTAACGAGTACATCACGATGATGCCGCAGTATTACTCGAAAACGCAGCTCTCGTTTTTGAGGATGCTTAAATCCGGCTACATCTACCAGGACGAACACCCGGTGAACTTCTGTACCCGGTGCGAGACGGCTATCGCGTTTGCCGAGGTCTCCTACGAGGACCGCGAGACGCAGCTCAACTTTTTTGATTTCGATGGTGTGGAGATTGCAACCACGCGGCCGGAGTTGCTTGCCGCCTGCGTCGCGGTTGCAGTTCACCCGGGCGATGACCGGTACCACAAGCTGAAAGGTAAATCCCTCAACGTCCCGCTCTTTGGCCACGCGGTCCCCGTGGTGCAGGATGAGGCGGTTGACCCGGCATTCGGTTCCGGCGCAGTAATGATCTGTACATTCGGGGACAAGCAGGATGTCCACTGGTGGAAGCAGCACAACCTGCCGCTCCGGAAGGCCATCGACCGCACGGGAAAGATGACCGGGATATGCCAGAAGTATGCCGGCCTCTCCACTTCCGAATGCCGGAAAGCAGTCCTTGCCGATATGAAGGAAGCCGGTATTCTCAGAAAGCAGGAGAACCTCCAGCAGCGCGTGGGAACGTGCTGGCGCTGCAAGACCCCGATCGAGATCCTCTCGAACCGGCAGTGGTTTATCCGGATCAAACAAAAGGAGATCCGGGATGCAGCCCACCAGATCACATGGTATCCCGAGCATATGCTGCGGCGGATGGAGAACTGGATCGACCAGATGGAATGGGACTGGTGCATCTCCCGGCAGCGGATCTTTGCAACCCCTATCCCGGTCTGGACCTGTACAAAGTGTGGCGAGATCGTAGTGCCGGACGAAAAGGATCTTCCCTGCGACCCGACGCTCACCAAACCAAAACACCCCTGCCCGAAGTGCGGGGGCCACGAATTCAGGGGCGAGGAGGATGTGCTGGATACCTGGATGGACTCGTCGATCTCGGTCTTAAACGTCACCGGCTGGGACGGCTCAGGGAAGCCGAAGATCTTCCCGGCGCAGATCCGGCCGCAGGGCCATGATATTATACGGACCTGGGCATTCTACTCGATCCTGCGTTCGGTAGCGCTTACCGGCAGCAAACCCTGGGACCAGATTCTCGTTAACGGCATGGTGCTGGGCGAGGACGGATTCAAGATGAGCAAGAGCCGGGGTAACGTGATCGTGCCCGAGGATCTTGTGGGACGATACGGCGCGGACGCACTCCGGCAGTGGGCGGCAACCGGCGCTGCGATGGGATCCGATATCATGTTCTCCTGGAACGATGTGATTGCCGCTTCACGGTTCCAGACCAAGATGTGGAACATCGCCCGCTTTGCGCTGATCCAGTTTGGCAAGGAAGGCATTGACGAGAACGCACCGGTTACCGCGCTTGCCGACCGGTGGCTGCTTGCCCGGCTCTCCGATACGGTGGAGAAAGTCAGCACCGCGATGGAGAACTACGAGTTCGACGAGGCGCTCAAGGGAATCCGGGAGTTTGCGTGGGATGTGCTCGCCGACAACTATATCGAGCTTGCCAAGGGCCGGCTCTATGCCGACGATGCTTCACGAAAGAGCGCCTGCCGGGTGCTCTATACCGCGTACGATGCGCTTTGCCGGATGCTCGCACCCTTCATCCCGTACTTCGCCGAGGAATGCTACACGTACCTCCGTAAGGGAAGCGTTCACACACAACCCTGGGTATCGTTCACCTTTGATGACCCCGCGGCACGGGCAGAAGGCGACCTGCTCGTAAAGGTGGTCGCGGAAGTGCGCAAGTACAAGCACGACAAGGGCCTGGCATTGAACGCCCCGCTCGGGAAAGTCACGATCTATGCCCCGCACACGACAAGCGATGAGAACGACACTGCCCGGGCCTTAAACGCGGATGTCCACTGGCGGACCGACAAGGCCCACCTCGAGAAAGTGATCTCCGGCATCGACTTCAACCGGTCCGTGGTCGGCCCGACCTTCCGGAAGGATGCCGGGGCATTCATGGAGGCAGTCAAAGCACTCTCGCCTGAAGAGCTGGCACACCCGCCAGAGACGATCACCGTGAACGGGAAGGATCTTGCGGTCCCGGAGAATGCGTTTATGCCGAAATATTCCTACGTGGAAGAGGGCGCAAAAGTCGATGTAATCACGGTCGGAGATGTGATCGTGACGATTGCGACGAAGGAATAATTTTTTTTAACATTTGTTATTGATGTTTTGTTGAGTACTCACGAAGCGATGGCTCCCCGCCTCAGGGCCCCTCGCGGGGCACGGCGGGGCAAGTGAGTGTCCGGGCGCCTGCTCTTTTCGCTTAGCAATCCCCGTAACCGAATCCGGTTGCGTGTACGGATCCCGGTAAGTGCGTAGCGTAAAACCCGACGAGGCATTTTCTCGCGTCTGGCATCGCATCGTTTCAGCGGCCTGGAAAACTTCTGCGAAATGATTTCTCTCTCATTTCAAAATTGGTTCTTTCGTTTTCCGGTTGCATGCGTCAGATCATTTTTCCTTCGCCCGCCGCGGGAACTCCTATCGGATGTGGTAACTACCCTCCATGGGGTATATGGGGTCAAAAACCCCGGATCCCACGATCTGAGATACCCTAATCCGGGCCCGAATTGAGCCCGGATGGTCCTTTCCGGGACCCCATCGGAGCCCAAATTGGGCTCCGTTTTAAAACAAGCCCAAATATGCGTTATTTTTGCAATCGGACGAATTTAAAGGTTCTCATATACGCGTTTTGCGGGCCGATCTTATACCAAACGGGCAATTGTCCGATCCCGGAAAAAGGGGCCGAAAAAAGGCCGCCATGGCCCTGTAATGGGCATTATATGGGGCTCAATTTGGGCATATTTTAGCAAAAGAAACGATATAATAAGCCTGATTTGTTTCCAAGTAAATCGGACGGTATTACGGGCGTATTTTCCGGGGGATGCTCTCGTTAAATATCTGAAAACAGAATTCCGCGAGAGCCTGATCGAATAGTGTTCCCCGGTTATTTCCTCTTGTGTTTTTTTCCATCGGCAACTACCTGCCGGATCGCATCGGCAACAAAACCGGCAACCTCATCTTTGTCCAGCAGGGCATCCACGATCACAAACCGACCCGGCTCCGCCCGGGCAAATTCCAGGTACCGGCTCTGGACCTTCTCCAGCACCTCGCGCCGCTCGAAGTGCTCCCTCCCGCTCTTTGTCGAGAGGCGGGCGAGCGCATCATCGACCGGGATTACAAGCAGGAATGTCTTGTCCGGGACTACGGACCACCCGTCATGCATGGCCCGGAGCCAGCGCTCCGGTCCCGGGATAATGCCATCGAGCGTGACCGACTGGTACGCAAACCTGCTGTCCGAGTAGCGGTCCGAGATCACGAGCTTGCCGGCTGCAAGCGACGGGCGCACAACCGTTGCAAGGTGAGCGGCATGGTCGGCGACAAAGAGTGTTGCCTCGGTCACGGGATCGATCTGCTCGGCCACAGCCCTCCGCACCGCTTCCCCCACCCACGTAGCTCCTGGCTCGCGGGTGTAGACCGGGTCAAGATCTTTGAGGCGTTCCCTGAGCGCTGCAAGCAGCGTGCTCTTACCGGTGCCGTCAATCCCTTCGATCGTGACTAGGACCATATGCCTCTCCTTATTGCCTCGGCCGGAATGGTGCCTTTATGGAGGGCGGTTGCGATGATGGCACCGTCAAAACCGGCAGCATGTATCATATCGAGATCGGAGGTATTGGCAACACCCCCTCCATACAGTAACCGGCCCGGGTACGCGGCCCGCCACGCGGCGAGCGGCCCGGTTCCTATCCCTTTTTCGGTTCCCACAAAGCCGAGGTTGAGGATAATGCAGCCCTCAAAATCCCAGGCCCGGGCAGCCCGGAGTACGGTCTCAGGAGGATCCCCGCCTGGGATCACCTTTCCGTTTACTACGTCCACGCTCAGGTATCCTCCATGGTACCGCGAGAGATCGGCAATACTGGTCTCGGTGCCGATGACGTTTTTGATGCCGGGTCCGGCAATCAGATCAGAAGGTGTCTTTACGCCCCGGTCAACGTAGCAGCACTCAACAAGGCCGGCACATTCCCGGACCAGCGAATCATGGTTGCCGGTTCCTTCGATCCGGTCGAGATCGGCAATATAGAGGAATCTGGGTCCGATCGCTGTTACAAAACCGACCGGTTCTGCCGTCGGAGAAAGTCCCCAGTCCAGCGGTTTGTAGGTCGCACGCATCCCGGATTTTCCGTGTACGACCGTATTGCGCCGCAAATCCAACGCAAGCACCAGTTCCATCGGTAACGCAACCACTATTAGTACAAAAGATCATTAAAGCTTATGCAATTGTTGGTCAGCCCCAGCTCCATCTCCGAGGCTCACTGTTCTGTCGCTGCCGATATCATCGATGTCAAAAAACCATCCGAGGGCTCCCTCGGCGCAAATTTTCCCTGGGTCATCCGGGAGATCAAATCGTTTGCGAAAAAACCGGTGAGTGCGGCCATTGGCGATTTTCCCTACAAGCCGGGAGGGGCCGCCCTCGCTGCATACGGGGCTGCGTGTGCAGGGGCTGACTATGTCAAGATTGGGCTTGCCTTTTCCGGCAAAGACAAGGCCCGCGAGGTGATCGCAGCGGTTACCCGTGCCGTCAAGGACGAGTTTCCCGAAAAATTCGTGGTCATCGCAGGCTATTCCGATTACGAGCGGATGGGATCGATCTCCCCCTTCGACCTCTCGCCCCTGGCCGCGGAATGCGGGGCCGATTATGCGATGGTGGATACCGGGATCAAGGACGGGCGGAGTACCTTCTCCTTCATGGACGAGGCGACCCTTACCCGGTTCACGAAGGAAAACCGGGCGCTTGGTCTGGGAACGGCCCTTGCCGGCTCGATCGTTTTCGCCGATATCGATGCCCTCAAACGGATAGACCCTGAGATCATCGGGGTCCGGGGTATGGTCTGCGGCGGCGATCGGAACGCAACCATTCGCGAGGATCTCGTAAAGACTGCACTGGCGAGGATACGCTCATAACAATCAGGTGTGCCATGTACCTCAACAAACTGGATGTTCCCCTCTCCCTCACGTTCGATGACGTGCTGCTGGAGCCACTTGAATCCTGGATAGAACCGGCCGAGGCCACTACCAAGACCCGGTTTTCCAAAAACATTCACCTCAATATCCCCCTGGTCTCGTCCGCCATGGACACGGTGACCGAGTCGACAATGGCAATTGCCCTTGCCCGCGAGGGTGGGATCGGGGTGATCCACCGGAACATGACAGCCGAGCACGAGCTCCAGGAGGTCAATGTGGTCAAGCAGGCCGAGGAGCTCATCGAGCGCGACGTGCTTTACGTAGAGGACACCGCAACGGTAGCCGATGCCGAGAAACTGATGCACCAGTACAGTATCGGCGGGGTCCCGGTAGTGGGTAAAGGGAAGATCATCGGGATCGTCTCCCGGCGTGATGTCCGGGCAATCGTTTCCCGCTGCGGCGAGGAGAGTATCAGGACCATCATGACCAAAAAGCCGATCACGGCACCCGAGGATATTACCCCGGAAAAAGCGCTCGAAGTGATGTACACAAACAAGGTCGAGCGCCTGCCGGTGGCAGACAACAAGGGACGGCTGATCGGTATCATCACGATGCAGGACATTCTCGAAAAGCGCCAGTACCCGCGGGCAACCCGGGATAAGAAAGGAAACCTGCAGGTTGCCGCGGCAGTCGGGCCGTTCGACTTCACCCGGGCGACCCTCCTCGATGCCCATGGTGTGGACGCTCTCGTCGTTGACTGTGCCCACGGCCATAACATGAAGGTGGTCGAGGCGGTCAAAAACATCAAGGGCAGCGTGAACGCGGAGGTTGTCGCCGGAAATATAGCCACCAGCAAGGCAGCAGAAGCCCTGCTGGATGCCGGTGTGGACGGCATCAAGGTCGGTATCGGCCCGGGCTCTATCTGTACTACACGGATCGTGGCAGGCACCGGTGTTCCGCAGATCACGGCTATTGCACATGTAGCCGAGCTCGCGACACCTGCCGGTGTCCCGGTTATCGCCGATGGGGGTGTGCGGTACTCGGGTGATGTGGCAAAGGCCATCGCGGCCGGCGCCGATACCGTCATGATGGGGAGCATGTTTGCCGGTACCGATGAGGCGCCGGGCAAGGTGATCACCATCAAGGGCCGGCGCTACAAGCAGTACCGGGGCATGGGTTCTCTCGGGGTCATGAGCTCAGGGCAGTCCAGCGACCGGTACTTCCAGAAGAAGGGGATCGGGGCCACAAAGTTCGTGCCCGAGGGCGTCGAGGGTGTCACACCATATGTGGGGCACGTGGGCGAGGTCATCTACCAGCTCGTGGGCGGCCTGAAGTCCGCGATGGGCTATACCGGTTCCGCGACAATTGAGGAGATGCACAAGAAAGCACGGTTTGTCCGGATCACCAATGCCGGCATGACCGAGAGCCACCCGCATAACATCCTAATCACCGATGAAGCGCCGAACTACCGGCTCTTCGAGTAACTCTTTTTTTCGCTTCCTGCCTCCATACCGTACATCAAATAGGGGGGAGAGGATAGTATCGTGTATCCCATTCGGGAGATGATGTGCATGGCAAACGAGAAACTGTATACACTTCCCAAGCTGCCGTACGATTACGCGGCGCTTGAACCGCATATCTCTAAGGAGCAGCTTACCCTGCACCACACCAAGCATCACCAGGCATACGTGACCGGTGCAAATGCAATCTTTGAGAAGCTGGACAAGGCAAGGAAGGAGAAAGCGGATCTTGACATTAAGGCTACCTTAAAGGAGCTCTCGTTCCACATCGGGGGATACCGGCTCCACACCATATTCTGGGAGAACCTGGCCCCGGCCGGGAAAGGTGGCGGCGGGCAGCCGAAAGGGGAACTGGCCCGGGCGATCGATGAAGAGTTCGGATCATTCGAGCGGTTCAAAAAGGAGTTTACCGCAGCGGCATCGGGTGCGGAAGGATCCGGTTGGGCAGCGCTTACCGCGAGCACGACCACTCCCCGGCTCCTGATCAACCAGATCGAGAAACACAACGTGAACGTGTACCCGGGTTTCCGGATCCTCATGGTGCTCGATGTCTGGGAGCACGCGTACTATCTGGATTACAAGAACGACCGGGCAAAGTATATCGAGGCGTTCTGGAACCTCGTGAACTGGGATGCGGTGAACAGGCAGTTCATCACGCACCTCAAAAAATAATTCTTTTTTTGTTTTTATGGGCCGGGCAAATTGTGCACAATACTTCGCAATCCCGCTTGATCCCGCATTCAGAGGGATACCTGTTTATCCTGAACCGGCAGCGTGCAACGTTCCACCTTCCAGGATCCAGGGAGGGCCCGGCGCAACAGTGAGAGAATTATTGCGGTAATTTTGTAAAGTCAATCGCCCAGTATGCGTCAAATGGCAATGGATCGGCCCCCTGGAACCGGACGTGGAGGATAGCGTTCTGTTTGAGCGTGTCATAGGTGCCGGGAGGGAGATATATCGTGTCTGTCTCCGTCAAGGCGTGGCCCCCCGTAAACCGGCTGTAGAAGAGCTCCGTTCCCTCATATTCCTCACCGGCCGGATCAATTAATTCCGGCAAGCTTGCGAGGGTCGTTCCCTGGTTTCCTGTATTTTGAACGGTGAGGTCGAGTTTGACCACCGTTCCATTTTCCTGGACATGTATCTGACTGACATACGCGGTAAATGAATAATCGGAGGTTTGAACTACGTAGGGTTGGTTAAGAGGGATCGTTTGTTTGCTCAGGGGAATGGGGGACAAACATCCTGCGGTAAGAAAAACCAGGGTGACCATCCCAATGAGGAACAACCTCATGCCCAATCTTCACCTTGCTGAGATTAAATTATGTTGGATCATCCGCGATATACCGGGGAGCGTGAACGATATACCAACATCAGAACTTCTTTTTCCGGCTCATTGCGCCCATTTTCTCTTTATCAAACCAGCCGTCGCGGCTATAGCTGAGCTCAAGAAAATGTAAGATGTAATTGTTGACGGCATTTCTTCCCGGTATTGTTTTCATGGCTCCTGCTTGTACATAATCTCCGTAAAGGTCAAGGATGACCTCATCCGGCAATGTTTTGATCCGCTCGTCGAAATGATCGATGATCATTTGTTTGGACCAGGCATCCTCAAAATCCAGGGCATCTATTTCAACCCTTCTTGTAAAAAGCGGCTTATATTCCATGATCAACCGGTTGCGCATCGTGATAATCCCCGCGCTGCTGGTAAACAACCGCCTGAGTCTTCTTTTCAGTTTTGCAAACAGGGTAGGCTTACTGAATGTTTGTGTGATAAATTGTGCCTCTTCGGTCCCTACCATACCGGTTCCTTCTCTTTTTCGGGCAATTGTAGTTTTCGGGGGTGGATTTTAAGGGGAAGGAGATGCAGACGTATTACGATTATATCCGGCCCCATCAGGGTATTAACGGAATAATGCCGGCGCAGATGGCGAATATCCCGCTGGATTTAACCGGCAACCGTTGGATGACTATGATCTCGCTCGCAACGGCGGGGAAATAAAATCTAATATATTTTTATATTGCAGTCCCATCGTACAACTATGGACGAGGAGGAGTTTAACAGAACGGTAAATATCTTTAAAGAAATAATCAATAACCCCGATAGGCAGATTTTACCAAACACGAAAGAGTTCTGTAATTTTCGAGCGGAAAAGGACAAAATTTTTTATGATCCGTGTATTGTGCATTATTTAAATTATGAACAAATTTTGTTGGTTTTGCTACACGAAGAGGGACATTTAAGAAATCCACCGGTGGAGATAGAGGCAAGAAGAAATAAAAGGGGTTTGTGGATTTTTCTCCCTATAATTATTGCATTTTGCGTATCCATCGGGTTGGTTTGTTTCCAAGTGTTCCGTGAATTGCCAATTGCGTATCTTGTTTTATTTGGTTGCGGGATGTGGTGCTCTGTTGAATATTACCACAAATCTCACCCGGAACCCTACTGGGATACTGAATATCGTGCCGACGAATTTGCTGTTAAAACATTGACAGAAGTAAACCCTACTGTCATCTGGTATCAGGTTCAAAAAGCTTATTTTGAATTGTCTAAAAAATGCAGAAACTGCAGAAAAGAGTCCTTTTCAAATTACATATTCAGGAAATACGAAGAATTTATTGGATTTGATTCACACCCTCCAGATAATGAAAGAGTGGAGCGAGTCAAGCAAATTTATGAAGAGATTAAAAAGGAGATTATCGAACGGGGAACGCAAAGAAAGCGCCATGATTTAAGCCACGAAGTCACGACAACTTTACAGAACCCCCTCCCAGATTTCTTTATATCCTGACAACACTAACATAAAGTAAACATGGAGGACCTCGCGGAAATCGCCCGGCTACTCGACATTCTCGGGAACCGGAACCGGCGGCGCATCATCGGTCTGTTGCGGCAGAAACCCTGCTTTGTCACCGAAATATCGGAGACGCTGATGATCTCCCCCAAGGCCGTCATCGAGCACCTCCAGCTCATGGAGCGGGAAGAGATCCTCTCCTGCCAGATGGATGACCGGCGGCGCAAGTACTACTACCTTGCAAACGATATCCTCGTTGACGTTTCCCTGCGCAGCCTCCAGGTGGTTACTGAAGAGAAGGCCGGAAGAAATGCGGAGAACGAACGGACCCGGCAGGCCGTTATCATGCTCGCAAAGATGGTGCAGGCCCACGACCAGCTGATCGCTCACTTAGAACAGCTCAACCACGACATCGATACGAAACTGACCGACCTTGCCCGCAACCATAACGATTTATTCAGGAGCGAACGAGAACTATCTGTTGCAGTCGCCCTCTCCCATGAGCCCCTGACTCCCGATGAACTGCGGGAAGTTACCGGGTGCACACCGGATGAACTCGAACCGGTGCTGGACGAATTTGCAAAGAGAGGAATCGTATCGAGATCGAAGAACCGGATTACACTCAGAGGAGTCCATGCAGACCAATCCCAATAACCCCTACGATGAAGTGTTTGGCAACCTCTCCCGGATTGTAGAGGAGATCGTGCGGAATATGCCCGAAGCCGAACATGCCCGTGTCATCGGGTATACCATCGTGACCCGGCATGTCCCCGGCGAACCCGGCATCTTTGTTGACGGAGCTGACAATAGCGACGACGACATCCCGTATGAGGTACTGGAATCCGATACCCACATCTTCATCACCGCCGCGATCCCGCCCGATGCGGAGCACGCTCCCTATGCGGACATCCAGCCGCAGGAGGTCCGGATCTGTGTCGATGACAGTACGACGACCATAGACCTGGAAAAGCCCATCGACATCATCCACAGTACGTACCGGGTGCACCGCGGCGTGATGGACATCACGCTCCGGAAGGTCCCGGACTACCTGTAATCACTCTTTTTTTACGCATGCATTCCTCAGGGGAACGTCTACCGGCGTTCGCCGGATTGCCGTAAATGGGCGCCTCCCAGAAAAAAGAAAGAAAAAAGTTACGCCTTTGCAGGTACATCTGCCGGCATCCACGGGCCTTCTGCCTTCTTTTCCGGCCTGAACTCGCGGAACTGCCGGAGGGAGACCGTCAGGTCCCGGGTGAATGCGAAGTACCCGATCTGCGTATTCCGGCAGAGGTTCATTGCCATGTCCATGAGGCCGCGGGGATCGGGCCGGGCCTCGCCGAGCCAGATGTGGAAGATGTTCCCGCCATCCACGATGGGGAAGAAGACGTTCTCGATCTCCATGCGTCTGGTGAGCGGGATATCGGCGCCCGGTGCCACGTGGGTACCGTTCGTGTAATAGACGGGGAGGTCCCGGCTCCTGCCCAGGTTCCCGAGCGCGTACTCGAGGTCGCCCTTGATCACTTTTGCCGCCGCGTCATGGTAGCGCCGGTCAATGAGGTCGGCCACGGCAAAACGCTGTCCCGTGGTCTCGGCCGGCGTCCGTGCGAGCGCGATCGTCATGTGGTGCTTCTCCGAGAGCGTGCGGGCATAGAGCTCCATCTCGGTCATGGCCCGGACCGCGAGTTTGAACGCGGCCTTTGACTCGTGCACCTGGTTGCCCGTGTGGTGCTGGACCATCTCGTTGACCCCTACAACGCCAATCGTGTACACGAGGCCTTCGAGATCCACGGCAACCGCCCCGCACTCGCCGGTGTTGGGGTCCTTTGGCCGCTGCATGGCAAACGGCATCCTGCCGTTCTCCCGGATAATATCCATCCACCGGCGCTTGATCCGGAAGAGTTCCACGGCCACGTCCATGAGGGCACGCAGCTCGGCAAAGAGCCGTTCGTCGCTCCCTTCCGCTTTGTAGGCCGCCCGCGGGCAGTTCACCGAGACCACCTGCCACGAACCCATCGAGAAGTGCCGCCCGCCCTCGAAGAAGAGTTTCTTGTCAAAATCCGAGTCCTTGTCGGCCACGGCGGAGAACTGGTAGGCGCAGCACTGGTAGCAGGAGATCCCCTTGCCTGCCCCCCGGTAGGCCGGGAGCTGGTTGTCATAGTAGGGCGTCCCGAACTTGGACGCAAGCTCGAACGTCATGAGGTAGAGATCACGGTAGGTGGGGAGATCCGGGTGAGCCGCGTTGAACGCCTCGCGCTCGTTTATGAAATCAGGCTCGATACTGATCTCGGGCTTGGGGAAGTTGAAGGGCTTGCCCCAGTAATCTCCCTCGATCATCACCTCCATGAGCGCCTTGAAAAGGAGCCGGACCTCGCGTTCGAACTCACCGTACGTCCGGCGCGGGGCGAGCTTCCCGTCCCAGATCTTTCCCTTGAAGATGCAGGGCTTGTCCTGCCAGAGCGTGGGAACACCGGGCGAGAGCTGGACGGACGAGAAAACGAGCTGGCCGCCCCGGGCCACCATCATCTGTGTCATCTCGTAGACGAACATCTGCATGTTCTGCTTGATCTCGTCATAAGCCATCCCTTCCATGTACGGCGCAAGGAAGGTGAGGAAGTTATAGTAGCCCTGCCCGCCGGCAAAATTTGTCTGGGCGCTCCCGAGCGCTTTTACCGCGTGGAGGATAGCAACCTCGGCCCGTTTTGCCGGGCCGGCCACCGAGGCTTTCGTCCCGTTGCCATCGGGCATCAGGCCATAGTAGAAGAAATAGCGCAGGTCCCAGTCCTGGCAGAATGGCCGGGTCCCGAAGTACTCGAGGTCGTGAATGTGCATCTCGCCCGAGAGGTGGTGATCGGCAAGCTCCGGGGGGAGCTGGAGGAGGTACTGCTCTTTTGAGATCTTGTCCGCCTTCTTCTTGTGGCTGGTCTCGGCATTCTCCTGGAGGTTTGCGTTCTCGTGGGACTCAAAGCCTTTTCCCACATCGATCAGGTGCGCATCGTACACCGGTGTCCCGACCCGGGTGCAGACATTCCGGTACCGGACCATGCCCTTTTCGAGCAGGGTCATGTTCATGATCTCGCGGATGAGCGGGCCCGAGAGGGACTTGAGGTCCAGGGCAAGGATGCGCTGCTCAATCTCGCGGGCGATCTCCTGTGCGGTCGCCGGGTCAGCCCCCTCGTACCCGTAAAAGGTTTCAACGAGTTTCGTCTCTTTTACGATCTGTTCTGCGATCCGGTTGCGGTTCCACTCAACAATATGGCCGTCAGTTGTCCGGACATAGGGGAGGGCTGGGGAAAAGCCGCCATCAAAGGTCAGCTGCCGGGTCTCCCGCTGCGCAGCCATTACGCACCCGAGACTATCGCACCGAGTTTTTTCTCGTCAAGCGCTCCGCCCGGGAAAAGGTCATCCGTGGTATAGAAGTCATCGCCCCGCTGGAGTACGGGGGCCTCGTTGACAAAGACCCCGTTCACCCGGAGCTCGGTCAGGGCCTCGGCAGTGGAGAGGTCGCGCTCGGAAAATGCATGTCCGCCCTTTTTCAAGGCATTCTTGAGCATGACGCAGTGCGGACAGGTCTCGAGGGTATAGACGATCAACGGCTCGGTGTTCGGCATAAAAAGCACCCTTTGTCTCTATCTAGCATAATGCCGTGGTGGAATAAAATATTCGTGGTTAAGTACGTGTGTACGGCGTTTCCTGCCCCTGCGGGCGATCACCATTTGTAGGTGAATGGACAATGGTACCCTGATGGTCAGGGCGTTTGCGGCATTCGAACTGTCCCCGGAGATGAAGGAACATCTCGCGGCAGCGCAGGCAGTGCTGAGGAAAAGCACGGCCCGGCTCACGTTCGTGGATCCTGGGATCATTCATATCACGGCCAAGTTCCTTGGCGAAGTGGACGAGAAAAAAGTGCCCCGGGTGATCGCGGCACTCGGTTCCGTAAAATCCACCCCCTTCCCGGTAAAGGGCGGCCGGATCACGGTGAACAATCCCCGGCGGCCGCATACGGTCTGGTGCGCGATCGATGATGGCGGGAAGGCCGGCGAGGTAGTATCCGCCATGGAAGCGGTGCTTGCGCCACTCGGGTTCCCCCGTGAGACCCGGCCGTTCACGTGCCATGCCACGCTCGCCCGGGTAAAGGAGGCCGACCCCTCGCTCTTCTCCTGCCTTGAGGCGCTCAAAGATCACTCCTGTGGTGCCTGCGAAATCTCCGGCTTCAAACTCAAAAAGAGCACGCTCACGCCCCGGGGGCCGGTGTATGGGGATCTCTGCGAGGTGGCATGGTGAACAGCCGGCTCCCGTTCGAGGAGAAGATCCTTGCAGAGCAGCTCCGCCCGTCCGCGGAAGAGCGGGAGTACATCTCCGGTGTAGCGGACCGGCTGCTGGCCGCGATCCGGGAGAGCGGGAAAGCAGAGGGGATGGTGGTCGGGTCCATTGCCCGGAACACCTGGGTGAAAGGCGACCGCGACCTTGATGTCTTCCTGCTCTTTTCCCCGGAGATGCCCCGCGAGGCGCTCGAAACAGAAGGCCTTGCGCTCGCACGAAGCATTGCACGGGCATTCACCTCAGCTTTCCACGAGAAATACGCCGAGCACCCGTACATCAATGCAACGATTGATGGAATCGACGTGGATCTCGTACCCTGCTACAATGTGGCGAGCGCGGAACATATCCAGAGCGCAGTGGACCGGACTCCATTCCACACCCGGTACATCACGGACAAGATCAACGGCCTGACCGATGACGTCCTTCTGTTGAAACAGTTTGCAAAGGCCGGGGGGATCTACGGCTCCGACCAGATGACCGAGGGCTTCTCGGGATACCTCTGCGAGCTGCTGGTACTCCACTATGGCGGGTTTACCCCGCTCATTGCAGCCGCAGCCGGCTGGCACCCTCCCACGGTGATCGACATCGGGCAGCATGCGGCAAAAAAATTTGATGAACCCCTCGTGGTAATTGACCCGGTGGATCCAAGGCGGAATGTAGCGGCGGCGGTTTCGCTTGACCGGATGGCGGAGTTTGTCGAGCTTGCCCGGGGCTACCACGATGCACCTTCGGACGCGTTCTTTTTCATCCGAAAGGAGCACCCGTGCTGCCCGGGGGATCTTGGAGCGCTGCTTGCCTCCCGTGGCACATCACTGTATGCTGTCACGTTTGCCACTCCCCCGTTCATCGAGGAGATTGTGGTTCCCCAGCTCAAGCGGAGCACGGGAGCCGTCTGCGAGCTCCTCGCCCGGAGCGGTTTTGTCGTGCACCACGCTCACTACCGGATGGGACCGGAGCGGTGTATGCTCCTCTTTGAGTTTCTTGTCGATGAACTCCCGCCCGTCCGCCGCCATGAAGGCCCGCCGGTCTGGAACCAGGTAAATGCCGGAAAATTCCGGGAGAAGTACCGGGGCTCGTCCCTGCCCGGGCCGTTTATCGAAAACGGGCGGTACGTGACCGAGGTGCCCCGGGAATTTGTCCGGGTGGTCGATCTCCTCAGCTCACCCTCCCTCCTGAACGTGGGCGTGGGCCGGCATATCCGGGAGTCGCTTGCAAAGGACTGGTGCGTGCTTGAGGGCGCCGACTGCTGGCAGGAAGAGTTCTCCGCATTCATTGCCGGGTTCTTTTCCCGGAGGTCGCCGCTCGTCCGGATTGAACGGGGAAAACCGGGACACCGGTGAACCCGCCGGTCCCTGAAGAGCCGGCACCCGGGACCCGGTCTTTGACCCGGCCGTCATGGATCCTTTCCCGGGATGATCTTCGCATAATGGCCGTTTTTACCCTCTTCCCCCTGCAACTGCCTGTCCGGAAAACAGGTGCCCGTACAGGCCCGCTATTGTGCAGGTTTGAATGGCCTTATTTACCCTCTGATTTTAAAATAACGGGCAAAAAGCGGCTTTTTCCGTGGGCGTGGACATCATTTCCTGTGGGGCCGGAAAAGTGGATCCCCGGATCGGCCATCCGGGGCCGTATCGGGCTTATTCGGGCTACGTTTTTCCGGTTACTTGGTATGCCGGGGAGAAGAATAAAAAAGAAGAGTATGGAGCGGGTCAGATCCCCTTGGATCCCCTCTCGCCGGTCCGGACCCGGATCGAGTCCTCGACCGGGAGCACGAAGATCTGGCCGTCACCGACCTTCCCGGTGTACGCCGCTTTCCTGATGATCTCGATTACGGTCTCGGCTGCAGTATCAGCGACCACAATCTCCAGTTCGCGTTTGGGGATCAGGTCCACGATGTATTCTGCGCCCCGGTACTGCTGCTTGATCCCTTTCTGGACCCCGCGGCCTTCAACATCGAAAATCGTCATCGCACCAAAGCCGGCGGTATCCAGTGCCATCTTGACATCTTCGAATTTTTCGGGCCGAATCATTGCCTTGATCATCTTCATGGTAATCACCTGACCGGGGCAGGAGAGGGCATTTCATCATCCTCCCCCGGGAATTTTCCGGTAGTATAGAATGAGGAAGGCTTCCTTTAAAAGAATTCGGGAATCTTTGTGAAAACGAACCTGTCAGGAGGGATAGTTCAGGATAAATCCCTAAAAAAAAATCCCGGCAAAGGACATTTCATAAAAAAAGAGAAAAAATTTACTCTTTTCTGAGGAAAGCCGGATAATATTTCAGCAGCATCTGCAGTGTCTTTTCCTTGTGTACATAGGCCGGGTACCAGACCGTAAAGACAATTGCAATCACCATGAACACCCATTTCAGGTTGTCCCAGAATTCAAGCCCTGAGTTGGGGTTGAGCAGGATGAATTCGTCGATTGCAAAGCCCAGGGTGAACGCAATGGCCCAGACCGCGGTAATGATATAGTTGACCCGCAGGAACAGCGCACTTGCGGCACGTTCGGGTTCCACGCCCTCACGGGAATACTGGAGGGTGAAGGGGAAGCGGAAGGCAATACTCGCCCAGCAGACCAGCGTCAGGACCAGCATGGACAGTACCGAGAGGTAATTTGCGAGATAGTACTGTTTCAGTCCCACGATCAGGATGAAAAAGATGGCAAAAAACGCAATCGACACGACTGACAGGATGTACCCTTTGAGGATCTGCTTATAGCTGGTCAGGAGGGTAAGCACGACGGCCACGATAAACGCGAGGATGAGAGCGAGGAAGGGGTTTCCGATCGGTGCTTCAGCGATCAGGGCAAAGGCGATCCATGGCACAAATGCAGCAAAGAGGGTGAGAATGTTCATGATCCTCGTCAGATACGCTCTGTACACGGATAATTATTGTGAAATATATCCTGCAGCCGGTTGTTTGTGCTGGTCATGGACGAAATACAGGATGCCGGTATCTTTTCCCGGGACTGTGGGTCATCACAGGTTCAAATCCGGTGATAACACCTGAGAATAACAACGGGCGTTCCCGCTAGAAAAAGGGTTTTTCCCGGGTTCCGGCTGTTTCACGGGACAGGTAAAAAAGATACAATTATTTTTTCGCGTTCTTCTTGATCTTTGCGGACGCCAGTTTCTCGATTGCAGCGGTATCTGCAGCCGGGCCTTTTGCGAGCTTCCCGTTCCGCAGGGCGCTCTCTACAAACCCTTTGCCGGTATCGGTACGGACGATAAGCGTGGTGTATCCTGCCGGGCTTCCCACGGCACCGGCCGAGATGTCGGCAGAAAGCGAGGAGAAGTCCGTGCAGATCCGGCAGCCCGGCCGGATCGTGTCTTCGAGATCCGCGAGCGGGACCGAGAGGTGGGATTCGTCCTGTTTGAGGATATCGAGCTTGCCCTTCACGTCCAGTTTTTTAATCTCGTGCGGGGCCAGGTGGTATTTCTTTTCAAGTTTGCCCTGCACGAGCCCGGCATAGTCAAAGGTCTCCGTGCAGAAGAGGCCGATGACCAGCCGGATCGCCTTTGCGTACGGGCGGAGGAGATCGTTTTCACTTGCCCGTATCCGCGCTGCGGCCTGGACTGCGCAGGGGACTCCTATCACTGCTATCCGCGTATACTTCCGGGTTACCGCGGCATCCTTGAGCGAGGCGAGAAGCGGTACCCACCAGCTGTAGCGGCTGCCGGCCTCCCGGATGAGGACATCAGATTTCGTGATGACCACAGACGATGGTTTCAGCGTCCAGGGATCCTCGGTCACCGTAACCACGGCATCGAGCAGTCCCTCGTCCAGTGCATTGGTAAGAATTGCGGTCACCGCACCGCCGCTCTGCCGGTGCGGGATCTCGAAGGCGGCCTTTGCCGTAAACAGCTCGAGATGTGCACCGATCGTTTCGTCCGGCTGCTCGCCGGTCCGGGGGCAGACCGCGTAGCATGCCCCGCAGGGGACGCTGTCTGTTGCCTGCTTGCAGTAACCGTTGCTCCTCGGGCTTGCCACCATCTCTCCTTCCGCAAAGGAGAGGGCATCGGCCGGGCAGACAGCGACGCAGGCACCGCATCCCGAGCATTTCTTCGTATCCCAGACCTCGCTTTTCAAATCGAGATAACTCTTTTCTGCCATCGCCATCACTCCGGAGTATACTTGCTCGCAAACGGCCGTGCGCTCACTGCCGCAATCCTTGAGTAGGACGCAGAGACGAGCGGTGCTGCATCGATCCCGAACACCTTTGCAAAATCCTCGATGATGGGCCTGATGATTGCCATCTGGTCATCGGTTGCCGGCAGCTGTTTTGCCCCAACCCCGAGGTATTTCTCGTCTATTTTTCCGCGGACGTAGATCTCGCCGCCGTGGATCCCGCTGCCCACCCCGCGTTCGGCAACCGGTGGCTGGCCGTTGAGTCCAAGGACGATCAGGAGACCCCCCGCCATGTACTCTCCCAGGAAGGCCCGGGCGGAACCCCCGACCACAACGATCGGGCGCTTCTCCATGTACTGCTTCATGTGGATGCCGCCCCGGTACCCGATATTGTCCCGGACATAGACACGCCCGCCCCGCATACTGTGGGCGGTGGCATCGCCTGCGCTCCCGTGGATGATCACCCTGCCCTGGTTCATCGTGTTGCCCGGGGCATGGTCCGCGTTGCCGTGGACGATCACCGTGGGACCGCTCATGAACATGGCAAGATCGCCTCCGGGAACACCGTTGACGGTCACCGTCACGTCATTACCCTTGAGCCCGTCTGCGATAAACCGCTGGCCGAGCACGTTGTCGATCACGATCTCTTTTACACCCTCACAGACGGCTTTCCGGATCTGCTGGTTGAGCGGCGTATAGTGGAGGTCTTTTGCATCGATCTGTAATGCCGCCATCGTTTACGCCCCCACGGACTTGACGTCCAGCACGTTGAGCAGGCCCTCATCGAGCATGTAGCCCCGGAGCCGGTCGCGGTTGCCCCGCAGGCTCTCGATACTGTTAATGCCGGCCGCACCCATCAGCTCTGCAATCTCGTCCGTCCACGCGTGGATCAGGTTGGCGACCTGCACGGCGTTTGTCTCCGGGTCAAGCCGTTTTGTGAGCTCCGGCCTCTGGGTGGCTATTCCCCAGGCACAGACGCCCCGGTTGCAGGTACCACAGACCCGGCATCCCATGGCAACCAGTGCCGAAGTGCCGATGTAGACTGCATCGGCACCCAGGCAGATGATCTTGGCAATATCGGCGCTCTGCCGGATCCCGCCGCTTGCAATGATCGAGACCTCGTTCCTTATACCCTGCTTGCGGAGTTTTGCATCTACGCTTGCGACGGCGGCTTCGACCGGGATACCCACGTGGTCACGGAAGACCCGGGGTGCAGCCCCCGTCCCGCCACGGAACCCGTCGATGACCACGGCGTCGGCGCCCGAGCGGGCAATCCCTGCTGCGATTGCGGCAGAGTTGTGCACGGCCGCGATCTTCACAAAGACCGGCTTCTTCCACTCGGTGGCCTCCTTGAGGCTGTGCACGAGCTGCTTTAAGTCCTCGATACTGTAGATATCGTGGTGGGGCGCAGGGCTGATCGCGTCGCTCCCCTCGGGAATCATCCGCGTGCAGGAGACATCGGCACAGACCTTTTCGCCGGGCAGGTGACCGCCGATCCCCGGCTTTGCGCCCTGGCCGATCTTGATCTCGATGGCTGCGCCGCGTTCAAGGTAGTTGATATCAACCCCGAACCGGCCCGAGGCAACCTGCACGATCATGTGGTCCTGGTACGGGTAGAGCGACTCGTGCAGCCCGCCTTCGCCGGTCCCCATGAAGGTGCCCATCTTCGTTACCGCTTTGGCAAGCGCGGTCTGGGCATTGAGGCTGATCGCGCCATAACTCATATGGCCGATCATGATGGGAGTTTCAATCTTGAGGTTCGGGGTAAGTTTTGTGAGAAGATCGATGTCGCCGTTGGGGTATTCCTTTACCGAGAGAGCCGCAGGCTTTTTCCCGATATAGGTCCGCAGCTCCATGGGTTCGCGGAGCGGGTCGATGGAAGGGTTGGTGACCTGGCAGGCGTCAAGCACGAGCCGGTCGAAGATCATCGGGTAGGGCAGTACGTTCCCCATCCCGGCAACGATGATCTTCCCTGTCTTTGCCTGGTTGAAGACCGCCTCGCGGATCTCGCGGGTCCAGACCGGGTGGCTCCGGTAATCCGTGGGCTTCTCGTAGATGCTGATCGCATCGCGGGGACAGAAGGCAAGGCAGCGGTGGCAGGAAACGCAGTTACGGGAATTGACGACGATTTTGTCGCCCTCCCTGCGGAAGACGCCGTACGAACAGTTCTCGATGCAGCGCCCGCAGTTCATGCATCGCTCGGTATCGAGTTCCACCTTGAACCGGAGGGGGATGCTCCCGATGCTCATGCGATGACCCTCCCGATCACAGGTTCGCCGGCTTTTGGCATGGCAACGTCCTCAATATCCGGTTCAATGCGCCGGATGGCCGCCTCCTCGCTGGAAATGTAAAGCCTGTCTCCATGTTCACCGCTGACGAGCGGCCGGAGCTTGATCCGATCGGTGAAACCGAGAAGGGTGTCTGATGTCGCCACACAGATGGCAAACGGGCCGTTCATGAGCGCCGGGCCATACGTGAGCCGGAGCGCCCGGTTGAGTTCCTGCTCCTTTGCGGGCATCGCATCGATCTCATCCCAGAACGGGGGGGCAAGGGCACGCATCGCAAGCTTTTCCGAGAGGCCGTGCCTTCGGACCAGCAGGTCGACCAGGTACGCCACGACCTCGGTATCGGTGAACATCGTGCACTCGTACCCGTAACTCTCGATGTAGCGCTGGTTGGTGCCGTACGAGGTGATCTCCCCGTTGTGGACAACGCTCCAGTCAAGGAGGTTGAAGGGATGCGCCCCGCCCCACCAGCCGGCAGTATTCGTGGGGTAGCGGTTATGGGCAAGCCAGAGGTATCCCTGGTAATCCTGGATCCGGTAGAGATCGGCGACCTGTTCAGGCCATCCCGAGGCCTTGAAAACGCCCATATTTTTTCCCGACGAGAAGATCAGGATACCTTTGCGTGCGGTGTTGACACGCATGACCAGTTGCATGACAATATCATCAGCAGTGGTGCCGGGTTTCTGTGCCCGGCTGGTATCTGGCCGGAAAAAAAAGCGCCATGGTGTGTGGACCTTTTTGATCCCGGTCTCATAGACCGGGATCGGCTCATCATGGACGATCTGCCCCCACTCCTCGAGATCTTTTACCAGAGCCGGATGATTCTCCTTTACGTTATCAAAAAAAACATGGAGTGCATAGGCATCCTTGTATTCCGGGTAAATGCCATAGGCTGCATAACCCGCCCCTTCCCCGTTCCCCCGCTCGTCCATCAGGGCAAGCGATTCCCGTATCTTACTGCCGTCCATGGACCGGCGGCGTTTGTCGATAACACCGATAATTCCACACATTGTCAATCACAGTCGGGATATCTGGTTACTCATAGAATTCCCGGGCTGGCAGCTGCCTCTTCGGGAAATTGAAACGTACAGTATTGGTACGTTCCCTGAATTGAATGTAACCATTCTCCTCAGGGAGTTAGTTAAGAAAATATAAATGTAATTGGTAGGAAAATTAATTCCGTTATGTCTGCGGATGTTTCCAAACTGCTCAAGAAGATTGAAGCGGACGATGTAAAATTCCTCCGGCTCCAGTTCACCGATGTGCCTGGCATGCCCAAGAATGCCGCAATCCCGGTCGATATGGCCGAGAAGTCCCTGACCGACGGAACATGGTTTGACGGCTCCTCCATCGAGGGTTTCACCCGGATCGAGGAATCGGATATGCTCTTAAAGGCCGACCCGGCCTCGTATGCAGTCCTGCCCTGGCGGCCCCAGGAAGGCAGGGTTGCCCGGTTCATGTGCGATGTGTACACGTACGGGAACAAGCCCTTTGAAGGCGACCCCCGCTACGTGCTCAAGAAGGTTCTGGCGGATGCCGCGAAGATGGGCTATACCTTTAACACCGGCCCGGAGCTCGAGTTCTTCCTCTTCAACCTTGTTGACGGCAAGCCGACAACTCAGTTCGCCGACCAGGGATGTTACTTTGACCTTGCCCCGAATGACAAGGCAGAAGACGTCCGCAGGGAGATTGTCCTCTCCCTCAAGAGCATGGGCCTCGAGATCGAGATGTCCCACCATGAGGTCGCGGCAAGCCAGCACGAGATTGATTTCAAGTATGCCGATGCCCTGACTACTGCTGACCGTGTCATGACCTACAAGTTCGCCACGAAGGCAATTGCCCTCAGGCACGGCCTGCATGCCTCCTTCATGGCCAAGCCCATTGCCGGTATCAACGGCAGCGGTATGCACACCCACGGCTCGCTCGCAAAGAACGGCAAGAACGCCTTCTACGATGCAAATGCCGAGAACGGCCTCTCCGACACTGCCCTCTATTATATCGGGGGTCTTCTCAAGCACGCAAAGGCTATCACCCGTGTTGCAAACCCGACCATCAACTCGTACAAACGCCTGGTACCCGGTTATGAAGCGCCCTGCTACATCTCCTGGAGCACCACCAACCGCTCGGCCCAGATCCGTATCCCGGCCGCCCGCGGCAACAGCACCCGTGCAGAATTCCGCAGCCCGGACCCGATGTGCAACCCGTACCTCACGTTCGCCTGCCTGCTCGCCGCTGGTCTCGACGGTATAAAGAACAAGATCATGCCGCCCGAGCCCACCAACACCAACATCTACCACCTCTCCGCAAAAGAGAGAAAGAAGATGAAGATCGATATGCTGCCTGGCAGCCTCGCGGAGTCCCAGGCAGAACTGGTCAAGGACAAGGTCATCTGCGAAGCACTCGGCCCGCACATCCTTGAGACCCTTGCCACGATTACTGAAGCAGAGACCGATGCATTCCGCCTCGCGGTTCACCCGTGGGAACTGGACCGGTACCTCGCTACCTACTAATCTTTAAAAATCCCAAAATTTTTCCCGCATGTCGGGACAGGCTGGACTTTTTATCCGGTAACTGCCCGTCACCCGTCTGGATCCGGGAATAAGAAAGGAGAAACGGCCGGTGTCGGCCGGTGCTGTACTGGAATGAACGTCTCACGCAGGCGTATGCATAACCTGTACCCATCCTGCTCCTGCACTCCTTTGGATCCTTCAAGGGTCACCCCACAATTAGTTACAGGAGAAAAAAGATATGGCTCTGGATACCGGTGTTACAACCTGGCTCATGGTCTCGGCGCTTCTGGTCATGCTGATGACCCCGGGTGTCGGGTTCTTTTATGGTGGACTTGTACGGAAGAAGAATTTCATCTCGATGATTGCCCTCTCGTTCCTGGTGCTTTCCCTTACGAGCATCCAGTGGATCCTTGTCGGGTACTCGCTTGCGTTTGGTTCTGATATCGGGGGATTTATCGGCAGCCTCCAGTATCTTGGGCTTGCCGGCGTGAGTGCTACTGCCACCGGCACCGCGGCCTACCCGCCGCTGGTATACGTGGCATTCCAGCTCTTCTTTGCCTCGGTTACGCTCACTATCGTGACCTCTGCAGTTGCTGAACGGATCAAGCTGACGACATTTATTGTCTTCTCCCTTATCTGGCTGACCGTGGTATACTGCCCGCTTGCCCACTGGGCATGGGGCGGTGGCTGGGCCCAGCAGATGGGCCTGATCGACTTTGCCGGCGGAACCGTGGTGGAGATTTGCTCGGGCTTTGCCGCCCTGGCCCTGGCGCTTGTCATCGGGAAACGGTCCGGTTTTGGCGAGTACTCGCTTGAACCCCACAACATCCCGATCGCGCTCCTGGGTGCGGCCCTTCTCTGGTTTGGCTGGTTCGGCTTTAACGCCGGGAGCGCACTTGCGGTGAACGGGAGTGCGGTTACGGCATTTATCAATACAAACACCGCTGCCGCTGCCGGTGCTCTTGCATGGATGTTTGCCAGCTGGTACCAGGGAAAGCCCAGCTCACTGGGTATGGTGAGCGGTGCAATCGCCGGGATGGTGGCGATCACGCCCGCGGCCGGCTTTGTGACTCCGATGGTGGCAATCCTTATCGGTGCAGTGGCCGGTGTCCTCTGCTTTGGCATGATGCTCCTGCGGATCAGTAAACAGCTTGACGAGAGCCTGGACGCATGGGCGATCCATGGCATGGGCGGTGTCTGGGGGACACTCGCCACCGGTCTCTTTGCTGCGGCAGCCGTGGCCGGCTTCTCCGGGTTTTTCGAGGGCAATGCCCACCAGCTGGTGGCAAATACGATAGGTGCCATTGCAGCCGTGGTTTATGCCTTTGTCATGACCCTGGTCATCGCATGGATCCTTGACAGGACCATGGGACTGCGGGTCACGCCCGATGAGGAATATGTCGGGCTCGATATCTGCCATCATGGCGAACGGGCCTGAAATTCATCATTTTTTTTCGTAATTACGCGAAATAATCCCTGATCGTACTGTTTTGGGATTACAGGATCCACAGGTACATGCGCAGGTACCTGTCCTGTCCGGGCGTCAAATTCGTTTTTACGACGGAAATTTTTAGTGCTGTCTCTTTTTTGGTGTTGCCCACGGAGGGGAAGTATAGTAATATTTATAAGTCTAGGAATAGAACTTCCTTCCTACAATCTTAGCAATCATTACGAAAGGTGAGGTCTTCCCATGATACAGGAACCGCAGATTGCAAGGGTGATACCGGACTTTCTTCCCGGATCTGTCACCGGCGTTCTGCCGGAGACCTGTATCCGGGAGAAGTTCCCCGGCAGCCACGTGACCGGAGAGTTCTATGGTTCGTGGCGTGCTACATCTGTCTCATTACAGGTAATCAGGTGAATAAACATGGCTTTGGATTCTGGAGCAATTGCATGGGTGCTCGCCTCAACGGCGCTTGTCATGATCATGACGCCGGGAGTCGGGTTCTTCTATGGCGGTCTTGTACGTAAGAAAAACTTCATCGACATGATCACGCTCTCCTTTGTGGCCTTTGCCCTCGTGAGCATCCAGTGGGTGCTCTTTGGGTATTCGCTCGCATTTGGCCCGGATGTTGCGGGATTTGTCGGGAACCTGAGTAACTTAGGCCTGAATGGCGTGAGCATGACCGACCCCGGCCCGTACAGCACGGTGGTCCCGGGAATGCTGTACATGGTCTTCCAGCTCGTCTTTGCCACGGTCACGATGGCGATCGTCACTTCAGGGTTTGCCGAGCGTATCAAGTTCAGCTCGTACCTGATCTTTGCCCTGATATGGACGACAATCGTATACGACCCGCTCGCCCACTGGGTGTGGGGTGGCGGCTGGACTTCCCAGTTCGGCTCGATCGATTTCGCGGGGGGCACGGTGGTCCACATCAGCTCGGGTTTTGCCGCGCTGGCCCTGGCGCTTGTCATAGGAAAACGCGTAGGTTATGGCAAGTACTCGATGGAACCCGCAAACATCCCGTGGTCGATCCTCGGTGCGGTTCTGCTGTGGTTCGGCTGGTTCGGGTTTAACGCGGGCAGTGCGGTGGCCGCAAACGGCCTTGCCGTGAACGCCTTTGTGACCACCAACACCGCAACGGCAGTTGCGGCCATGGCATGGCTGCTTGTCTCCTGGGCCCATGGTGGCAAACCAAGTTCGCTTGGGTTTATCTCGGGTGCAGTGGCCGGCCTGGTTGCGATCACGCCTGCCGCCGGTTACGTTACACCGATGGCATCCATCGCGATCGGTGCAGTTGCCGGTGTGATGTGCTACTTCATCATGCTCTGGCGGCAGAGCAAAGGTGTCGATGAGAGCCTGGATGCGTGGGCTGTCCATGGTATGGGCGGCCTCTGGGGTGCGATTGCCACCGGTATCTTCGCATCTGCAGCAGTGAACGGCGCCTCCGGTCTTATCGAGGGCAATGTCCACCAGTTCATCGCACAGATTGTTGGTGCCGGGTCAGCAGTCATCTATGCGTTCGTAGTCACGTACATCCTTGCAGTCATCGTGGACAAAACGATTGGCCTGCGTGTGACCGAGGAAGAAGAATATGTCGGGCTCGATATCTCCCAGCATGGAGAGAGGGCCTGAAGGATTCGGGTGTTCATCATGAAAATGATCTCAGCAATCATCAAACCGGAACGGTTCGAGTTCGTGAAAAAAGCGCTTGAAGAAAAAGGCTATGTCAGCATGACCATCACCGAGGTCAAGGGAAGGGGCGAACAGAAAGGGATCTCGCTCGAGTACCGTGGCGGCAAGATGACCGTCGATCTCCTGCCCAAGGTCAAACTCGAGATCGTTGTCCGCGACAAGGATCTCGAAGATGTGATTGCAACCCTTACCGGTGCAGCCCGGACCGGAAAGATCGGTGATGGAAAGATCTTTGTCCTGCCGGTCGAGAAATCCATACGGATCAGGACCGGTGATATCGAGTCGTAGCCAGGGAAGATCAGCACACGAGTACCGTCCAACCACAACAACTACAGCACAATAAACCAGAAAAGCGGGACCTTCTCCCCGCTTTTTCTTATCCTTTTTGTTACGCACCGCCCCGGTTTTCAGGTACTGCGGCCCGTTAATTCACTCGTTTTCGTTTAAGAGTGCACGCAGTTTTCTCTCGATATGGGGTGAAATGTGGAAATGCCCCGGCAGGGTAAATGCCCCGGTATCAAATCTCTGTGCGTGTTCCATATCGTCATCCGATATACCCAACCTCTGGTGGTCGACGATCTCGTGGAAAAAGATCTTCCCGGCCCCGGGAATGATCCGGCAGAGGCAGAGGTGTTCAGACTCCCCTGTACGGATGTAATAAAAAGATCGGCCAATCATCGAGGCGCGGTATTCCTGGATCTGTTCAAGGAGCACTTCGTACTCCGGCGCTGACCCGTCCGCGGTTGCATATCGCGGCAGCGGGTCTGCCCCCGAGGATGGTTTCCTCGCATCTGTCATTGATGGCTACCCCCTCCCCCGTTAATCCCCCGGTGCCCGGGCATCGGGTAATAAGGTGGAAATATATTGCCTTCATATATATACTTAGCCCGGCCGGATTTCCATTCGTTACAGTCAACACGCCCGGTCGCATATTGTTATTTAGCCAACCGGTGAGAAACTAAGGTATTCTATCATGATCCCGTGGCTGAACTCAAATTTTAAAAATTTTAAACCCACTGCGGCCATAGCGCTCAACGCCACGCGCCACATGAACACAATAGAGCGCAAAAAACTGTTCTCTCCCGATATCGAGCCCATGCGGACTGCCGAAGGCCGCTGGTTCGAGGCAATCGTGTACGAGATGTTCCTTGAGATCTCCCAGAAATCCCAGAAGATCAAGTACCTCGCCCGCAAGGGGGCCGATGCACCGCATGCGGGTGCCCAGGCTTACCTGGGCCAGAACGGGATCTTCTACTCCAAGTACGGGGACATCACGTTCCGCGGGAACGGGCAGGACCTTGCTGAATTCGACCTCATCCTGGTCGATTCAGAGGATCATGTCGCATTCGGTGAAGTGGTCACCTCCCCGGCGGACCTCAAGGAGTTTGAAGTCGAGATTGCCTTTAAAAAGCGGCTGCTCGGTTACCTGTACGGCCAGGAGCATGTCTCGTTCCTCCTCGTCTCCTCGTTTGATATCTCCAACTATTCTGTCGTAAAAAGGCTTGCAAAAGACCCGGACAACGCGATCATCCATACGAGCTCCTGCGAGCAGATCAAGTCGCTGGTGAAGCATTACCGCCCCCGGATCCTGTATACAAAACCCGACCGCCATCCCAAGCTGATCCGGGCTACGGACATCCCCCTCAGGCACCCGATTGATTACCGGAAGTGCCATGATGAGTTCCGGAACCGGATCTTCACCGATATTACCAAGGGCCGACCAATAAAGGATCTCGCACCATCTACCGATTCAGAGGCTCTCGTAAAGAAGATCCTCTACGGGGCGCTGTATCCCCGTGCGATCAAAGCGGTCTGCGAGCAATATGGCCTCGTAGTCAGGGGCCGCCGCGTGGAATGCAGCGAATTCTTCCGGTATTTTTCCAAGGCGATTATTGCCACCGACCTTCCCGGTTTTGAGCTGATCATTTACCTCAGGTCCCGCGAGAAGAAGGAGTATCTCAAGATGGTGCAGACCCGGGAGGGCCACTTCCGGTTTGAGCGGCCGACTCCCTCGAGGGTGGGCTTTTTCCTCTGGATCGAATCGCTCGAGCCAACGCTCGGGACCCATATCTCCCTTGAGATCCTCAAAACATTCAGTGTAAAAGAGCCCCCGAAAAAGCAGGGATAGGGGGCCTGCAGCGCCCAGGATTTTCAGGTGTCAGTCCAGCAGGGCGGCCATGGCCTCATCGAACCGTGCTTCCATCACATACGGGATGCCTGAGATACCTGCGGCCTCTGTCGTCAGCGCCATCAGGTCGCCGCGGGTGATGGTGGAGAGCCGGAAGTTGCGGCTGCCTGCCATAAGCTGCTGCAGCCCGGTCCTGAATTTCTGCGTGTACGTGTAGATGCCCACTGCACCCATCGGGATCTCCTTGATCCGCGTTCCGTATTTTTCCCTGAGTTCCTCGTAGCAGACAAAGATCTCATCAATGGTGCTGCCGTACTTCGACACCGACTTGGGGAGATCGCCGGCCTGCAGCCATTTTTCAATGTTTTTGCCAACCATCCCCGGGATCATCAGGCCGCGTCCCATGCAGACGGCCCTGAAATACGGGCTGCCCAGGGCGAGCGCCTTGAAGACACCGGGCTCGTCCGAGAATCCCCCGGCCATGGCGAGATCGGGCACCCGCATACCCTTCTTCTCCAGCTCGCGGGAGAACCGGTAGGCAAGCGACTGGAGGTAGAAGGTGGGGATTCCCCATTCGTTCATCATCGGCCACGGGCTCATGCCGGTCCCTCCGGGAGCCCCGTCGATGGTCAGGAGATCGAGGCCTGCCTCGGAGGCGTAGCGCAGCGCCATGGCGAGTTCGACCATGGAGTACGCCCCGGTCTTGAGCGTGATACGCTTGAACCCGATGTCCCGGAGCCGGTCGATCTCGTCAAGGAACCCTTCCTTGGTGATAAACCCGAGGCGCGAGTGGCGTTCGAACTCCTTTATGGCGCCGGCCTTAAATGCCGCCTGCACCTCCTTTACGGTCGGGTCGGGAAGAACGATATATCCCCGGTTTTTGAGTTCGATGGCCCGCTCGAGGGACGTGACCTTGATCTCTCCCCCGATAGACTTGGCCCCCTGGCCCCACTTGATCTCGATCGTTTCCAGGTTGTGTTTGGAAGATACGTATTCGGCGGTTCCGATTCTCGTGTCTTCCACGTTCATCTGGACCAGCATTTCGCCATAGTCCCCGCGGAACTTCCGGTAGATCTCTATGCGCCGGTCCATCTCGGGGGATTCGATCACCTTTCCTTTTGCGTCCAGCTTCAGGCCCGGGTCAACACCGCAGACATTCTCACCGCAGACAATGGTAATGCCGGATATTGCAGCACCTACGGCAAAGTGTTCCCAGTTGACCTGTGCAATCTCCGTAGAGCCGAGCGCCCCGGTAAAAATCGGGATGCTCATCTTCACCTTCTTCTCCCGCCCGTACTCGGTTATCGTATCCGCCATGGAGAAGACTGCGGTGTCTGAATTGGCATCCGTACCTTCGGGTAACCCTTTCGCCCCGACCGCATATCCCTGGATGTTGAGATGGGAATAGTCAACCGGGTAGTTCTTGTCGGCGCCCGTCGTCATCCCGCCAAACGGGCCGGGGTAGAGAACCTCCCTGCCGCGGAATGACGAGAGCCAGATCTCGCAACTGCCTTTACATCCGTCCATGCACCGGGTACAGATCCCCGAGCAGGGAACCACATTCCGCGATCGGTTGACGGTACTGGTTGCTTCGTTTGCATTGGGTTGTCGTAAGTTCATGATAGTTCACCACCTTCCGTTGCAGGCTCTGTCCGGCGGGTAATCGTATCGGTCGGAATGGCACCGGCCCATCCTTTTCTGGAGTCTTGCCGGAATGGCCGGATCTCCCGATAAGGGGAAGTTTCCTATAGCGGGATATAAATGATTGTATCCGGTAACTGGCAGTACCCAAAAACAGCCGGGATCCCCGGGACCGTTACAGGACAGGAGCACCGGTGACCAGGTACAGGATAAGGAGGATCACCGGCTGGTGGACGAGGTAGATCACCAGCGAGTGCCGGCCGAGAAAGGAAAGCGGTGTTTCAGCAATAGGCGGAAGCCGCGGTACCACCCATCTCCGTTCTCCCCGGGGATATGCATATTCACCGATAGCAAGCCCGATCAGCACGACTCCCATCCATGGGAAGATGGGCGTATAATCAACGCTCACAAACGTGAGCGGATGGATGCCAAAGACAAGAAGTGCCATCGGCCCAGGGACAGCGGCAAGGATCCACCCGATGACAATAAAGAGGATCCCGATCACCGCGTTCCCGGTGCGGAACCGGAAAAAGAGCGGTGAGAGCATGACCGAGATCCCGATGAGGTGGAGAATACCGAAAATCACGTAGCCTTCCTGAAGGTACCACCAGGTGGCAACGGTCACCAGAAGCCCGCAGCAGAAGATCCCCCCGCCCCGGAGAAGGAACTTCTGCACGAGGGCCCGGCCCTGGATTTTCCTGAGCGCCCGGGCGTGGCTGACAGAGAGCGACACCCCGACGATAAGCAGGAAAAGGGTAGCAGTGGCATAGGCAAAGTACCGCCAGAACCCCTCCGACACATCGATCGGGGCGATACGGAAGAACGCGAGATCGAAGAGGGTATGAAAAAGGATCATCATCAGGATGGCGATACCCCGCAAGATGTCAATCTCGGGGTACCGTGCCGGACCGCTCATGGGTACAGGTACATTCGATGGCGGGCGCTGATATGTGTTTGGAAAGATCGCGTTCCGGCAGGGACGGGGGACAATACCTTCTGTTAGGGCAGGACCCCGGGTACTTCCCTGCCATCAGCCCGGACTGCCCGGGAAGGAAGATCGGGCGGGTGCATCTATCCGCTGGTGTTTTCACCGCGTTTCAGGATTATGGAGTACACAAAAAGTTCGATCAGGTACACCATCACACCGACGCCAATAAAGACCCAGCCGTGTGCTTTCTCACCGATAAACCCGAATGCAATCAGGGAGTCCCCGAGAATAACGTTGAATATTCCAATGATGATTAGCGCCCCCGGTACACCAAAAACAATTGCCAGGAGCAGGGAACGGACAAGGCTGTCCTTACCGGTAAGCTTCATGATGGATACCGGTATCGTGGGATAATAATAAAAGCAATCCCCGGCGATTTACAGGCCCGGATCTTTTCAGAAACCATTAAAGAAGAGATTTGACCCTGCGTGGGTAATGCGAGGGATGGGATTCGAACCCAAGAACTCCTGCGAGACCAGGCCCTGAACCTGGCGCCGTTGACCTGGCTTGGCTACCCTCGCGCCTGTATAGATTATGTTCCCGGTTTAATAAAGGTAAGGGGAAATGGTAAGGGCAGATTTTATGCCTTCTTCCCGTTGTTGTTTTCGCTCTGGTACTTCTTCAGTTCGCGTTCACGCAGTTCGTTTCTCCGGATCTTACCGGAAATGGTCTTGGGCAGCGAGTCCACGAACTCGATGGCACGCGGGTACTTGTACGGTGCGGTGACCTTCTTGACATGGTTCTGGATCTCCCGTACGAGTGCCTCCGATGGGGCAAAACCCGGTTTCAGGATAATAAATGCCTTGACAATAAGCCCGCGGATCTCGTCGGGCGAACCGACCACGGCCGCTTCCTGTACTGAGGGATGTTCGATGAGTGCACTCTCCACTTCGAAAGGCCCGATCCGGTACCCTGATGCCTTGATCACATCGTCGTCACGCCCGATGAACCAGAGGTACCCGTCCTCGTCGCGATATGCCTTGTCGCCGGTATAGTACCAGTCGCCGACAAAGGACTTTTTGTTTTCCTCGGGGTTGTTTAAGTATTCCCGGAACATGCCCACCGGCCGCGGGTTGACCCTGATCGCGATCTTTCCTTCCTGATGGACTGCGACTTCCTTCCCGTTGTCATCGTGCAGCTCAATATGCCACCCGGGGGAGGGTTTCCCCATGGACCCGAACTTGGGGGTCATACCGGGGAACGTGCCCACGCAGAGCACCGTCTCGGTCTGGCCGTACCCCTCGTAGATGGTCAGGCCGGTGGCGTCTTTCCAGGCCTTGATCACTTCGGGATTGAGGGGTTCTCCCGCACTCACGCAGTGCCGGAGCTCGGTAAAATCGAACTTGTCGAGGTCGGCAAGGATCAGCATCCGGTAGATTGTCGGCGGGCAGCAGAAGGTGTTGATGCCATACTTCTCGATCAGCGGGAGGAGCTCGGTGGCATTGAATTTCCCGCGGATATCATAGACAAAGATCGCGGCTCCCTCGATCCACTGCCCGTAGAACTTGCCCCAGGCGCTCTTGGCCCACCCGGTGTCGGAGTTCGTGAAGTGAAGGTCGTTTGAACGGACATCGTGCCAGAACCGGACCGTGACGATATGCCCCAGCGGGTAACTCTGGTCGTGGAGCACCATCTTGGGCTCCCCGGTTGTACCGGAGGTAAAGAAGATCACGAGCGGGTCGGTGCTCCGGGTCTTTTTTGCCCCCGGTATGTTTACGAGCTTTGCAGAGACCGGCGCCGGGTAGTCCATCTCAACCGGGTAACTGATCCAGCCGTCGCGCTTGCCATCGACCAGCATCTTGCAGGTGAGCGAGGGGCACTCATTTGCGATTTCATCGATCTTGTCGGCGTGCTCCACGCTCGTGATCACCATCTTGATATCGGCGAGGTTAATCCGGTATTTCAGGTCTTTTGGGGTGAGCATGGTGGGGGCCGGGCAGTATACTGCACCACGCTTGATCAAAGCGATGGTAAACGTCCACCATTCCGGTACCCGCGGGAGCATGATCAGGGCCCGCTCTCCCTTGTTGAGCCCGTACTTGATCAGCATGTTCACGATCTGGTTGGACATTCTCTTTAAGTCCCAGAACGTGAATTTCTTCTCCTCGCCTTTCTGGTTCACCCAGATCATGGCGAGTTTGTTCCGGTCGCGGTCCGCCCATGCATCGATCACATCGAACCCGAAGTTAAAATATTCCGGGACATCGATCCGGAAATTGCGGTAGGTCTCTTCGTAATCGCCGATATTGTGATGCTCGGCAGAATATACCGGGCTGACGAACGGAAGAATTGGTGTACCTGCCACAGGTGCACCACCGGTACCTGCACCTGGCGCTGTACTGGTACCCGCCATCCGGTCTGAACAGGCTTCACTGATCCAGTCCGAGCGTGAAATCTTTCGTTGTTCGCATGCCTTATCGATACGGGTAGCCAGGGTATCGTCCATGGATATTGAATACCGCACCATACCAGTGCTGTTTGTTGGTGCACTTTATCAGGGTTTTGCTTTTTGGTGCACCAGCATTTGTCTGAAAGGGAAAACCCTGCGATCCAGGGAAATCGAGATTTCCTGGTATCAGCACGGTAGTATTCGTGAATCCCCGTTCTTTCGTTGCATCTGGTAAAATTTCGGTATTCCCGGAAAAACGTGAGGGTCTTTCCGGTACGTGCCGGAAAATTCTGGTGCATGCCCCGGCCGGGTTCAGGTGCACCGGATCAGGCTATCAGTTTTTGTTACCGGCATTTCCGATGCACTGATGGATCTCTTCGACCGGCAATGGTTACGCTAAAGAAAAAACTACGGGGGAACTGCTCTCTCCCGCTTACCGGAACTCCCGGTACTTTCGCAGTTCCCGCTCGCGGAGTTCCGCCCGCCGGATCTTGCCGGAATGGGTCTTGGGGAGCTCTGTTACAAACTCGATGGCCCGGGGATACTTGTACGGGGCCGTGGTCTTTTTTACGTAATTCTTGATCTCCTTGATGAGGGTCTCCGAGGGGTCGTATCCCGTGTTAAGGACCACAAATGCCTTCACGATCAGCCCCCGGATCCGGTCCGGTGCACCAATCACCGCGGCCTCCTGTACTGCCGGGTGTTCGAGAAGCGCACTCTCCACCTCAAAGGGCCCGATCCGGTAGCCTGACGACTTGATCACGTCATCATCCCGGCCCACGAACCAGAAGAACCCGTCCTCATCCTTGTATACCTTGTCGCCCGTGTAGTACCAGCCGTTCACAAACGACTTCTTGTTCTCCTCGGGATTGTCCAGGTACTCCACAAAGAGCCCCGCAGGAGGCGGGGTGCAGGAGATCGCGATCCTGCCTTCCTCCCGGACCCCGGCCGGCCGGCCCTCTTCATCATGGATCTCCACGTTCCAGCCGGGCGAGGGCTTGCCCATGGAGCCGGGCCGGACCTCAAGGCACGGGAACTCGGCCACGCAGCAGCAGGTTTCGCTCTGGCCGTAGCCCTCCCGGATATCAAGGCCGGTCCCTTCCTTCCAGACCCGGATCACCTCGGGATTGAGGGGCTCGCCGGCACTGGTGCAGTGCCGCAGGGAAGAGAGGTCGAACCTGTCGAGATCGGCAAGGATCAGCATCCGGTAGATGGTCGGCGGGGCGCAGAACGTCGTGATCTGGTATCTCTCAAGAAGAGGCAGGATCTCCGTTGCGTTAAACTTCCCGGTAAAGTTATAGACAAAGATACAGGCGCCTTCTATCCACTGGCCAAAGATCTTCCCCCACCCGCACTTGGCCCAGCCGGTATCGGTGACCGTGAAGTGGAGGTCATTGTGCCGGAGGTCCTGCCAGAACCGTGCGGTGACGATCTGGCCGAGAGGGTGACCGTGGTTATGGAGCACCATCTTGGGCTCCCCCACCGTGCCGGAGGTAAAATAGATCAGCATCGGGTCGGTGCTTTTGGTCCTCTGGTCGTCCGGTATGCTCGGGGTATGGTGCGAGACCGGCGCCGGGTACAGCAGCTCGTAGGGCCAGCTCGCCCAGCCCTTGCGCTCCGCGTCAACAAGGAACCGGCAGGCAAGGGTGGGGCATTCGTTGCAGATCTCTTCAACTTTTTCCGCGTTCCCGAGATCGGTGATCACCATCCGGAACTTCCCCTTGTTCACCCGGTATTTGATATCCCGGGGGGTGAGCATGGTCGGGCAGGGGCAGACGACCGCCCCCAGCTTGATGAGCGCAACGACAAAGATCCACCACTCGGGGATCCGGGGCAGCATGATCAGGACCCGGTCGCCCTTGTTGATCCCGTACTTCAGGAGAACATTTGCAGCCTGGTTGGAGAGGTTGGACATGTTGAGAAAACTGAATTTTTTCTCAACACCATTCTGGTCAGCCCAGATCATGGCAAGCTTGTTCCTGTCCTTCTTTGCCCAGGCATCCACGACATCAAAACCGAAGTTAAAATGTTCGGGGACCTCGGTTGAGAATGCTGCCTTGACCTGGTCGTAATTTTCCATGTTGTGCTGGTCTTCGCCCATAAAAATCAGCCTGGATGCGTGCGGGAATATTGACGGTGTTCCCATTTCAATCTGTCTTTCAGGCGTTGCCGCCGGCATTTTGGTTGTTCATACCCATTTTCCCCAGCCCGTCTCCGTCAGAGATGGCAGGGACATAAAGATTCTCCATTAGTATTATGATTCGACAGACTGCATAGTATACAGGATGGCTGACAAACGGTACGATTCATTGAAAATTGAGAATGTCGTGGCTTCAGGGGTCATCGCCGAATCCATCGACCTCAACGAGGTCTCTGCCAAGATCAAGAGCTGCGAACTCAATACCAAACGGTTCCCCGGGGCGGTATACCGGATTGAGAACCCGAAGATCGCATCCCTGATTTTTTCCTCGGGTAAAGTGGTGCTCACCGGTATCCGCGATGACAAGGCGCTGAAAGACGGCCTTGCCATCATTATCAAATCCCTCAAGGAAGCGGGCGTCGAGACGCTGGATAAACCCCGTGTTGCAATCACCAATATCGTATGTTCCTATGACATCGGTAAGTACATCAACCTCAACAAGGTCGTTGTCACCCTCAATCTCGAAAATATCGAATACGAACCCGAGCAGTTCCCGGGCCTTGTGTACCGGATCAAGGACCCCAAGATTGTTGCTCTCCTTTTTTCCTCGGGAAAGATCATCTTAACCGGCGGGAAAAATCTCGACGATATCAAAAAGGGCCTCGATTTCCTGGAACAGAAACTCGAAAGCATTATGTAACTGCCGGGACCGTCCCGACCCCCGATCTTTTTTTGGCATTTCTGCAAAAATTCCTGTCCCTCGCCGGCAACCGCATCTGGTCAGATTTTCCTCGTGGATCTCCCACGAAAATCTGATCCTGGATGGGGAGATCCGCGGCGATCTGCATCTCATTCTGCCAGGTACTGTGATAGTACCCCTCCAGGACAGAGGGAAAGTCGACAATCCGGACCTCCCTTATATATGTGGAAACAGGGCCGGAGCCATGGTCTGCCGGGATCTTTTCTCCGACGGAGGGTGGGAACGTGTGGATCCCTGTAGGGAAGGTTCCAGTGGAAGGGGTGCCAATCCACTCCACGAATATGCTTTTAAATCGTTATTTTGGCAAACAGACAGTTTTAAGCGGGAACAGACCGTGCAATTTAGCAGCGTTTTATGAGGCCCGAAAAAGGGAACGAGCAATTGGTCACCCGGTACTGTTTCGGGCACCAGAACGCTGATACGGCCTGAAAATTTCGGGGGTCCGGGACAGGGAGCGGTGGTCTCTTTTTTTGGATACGTTCCTGCGATCTGCCCGACGGGGCCTTCCGTGAGGGGAAGAATGGCCTTTTTGCAGGGGACCTGCAGCAGTTTTCCCTAAATATCCCGTCGGATCGCCGGAGATGAACCCTGGAACAAGCTTCCTACGCCCAGTACCGGTGCGTCTGGATAAAATTCCGCTCTGCCTTGAGGATTTCGCGGTAGAAAGCATCGCCATCCGCCAGGGTTGCGAGGATCCGGGACGCGTTCTCCGGTCCTACGCCCCGGGCCGAAAGGGCGATCACTGCCTTCTTCCCGCTCGAGAGCACAATGTTGGCATTCCGGAGCAGGCGTTGCTCGGTGGTCCGCTCCTCCTCTGATTTACTTTTCTTTGTGACTGTCTCGTACCCGTCCGCTTCGTATGGCTTGAGCGCAGCAATCAGCCGGGCCCCGCACTTCGGGCACTGTGGGATCTCCGGGACCCGGGAGACCACCGTCCGGCTCTTCCAGTTCCGGCAGTTCATGCACGCGAGCACCACTTCATCCTGGTCAAGCCGGCGTTTCAGGGTGGCAAGTACAGCCTGGTCCGCTGTAGGGGGTGGGATCTGGTCGCGGGAAGAGAGAATGCCATCCGCGCCAATGATGGAATGGGGTCCGATGGCTACCTCAATATCACCGGTTTTTACGAGACGCACGATCTCAGCTGCAGCATCCACGTCCATGTAGCCGGAGAGGAGCTCCCGGTATGCCTCCCGCTGCACCACCGTGTTATCGAAATACTCGAGCAGCCGATGGATACTGATCTTTTCGTAGTCTGCATCCGGGTCGATCGCACCAAATTTTTTTGCGATCTGCACGAGTTTCCACTTGAAGAGCGCCGTGCGTTTGAGAGCGAGCCGGAGGATGCCGGGCATATGGGCGGGTTCGAGCGAGAGGAAAAAGTCGCGGACATCGGCAGCCCTGACCTCTGAAGGAAGGCGCAGCAGGATCCGGTACGCGTCCAGCTCGATCCCCACTGTTGTACCGTACCGTGCCGAGATCAGGATCGAGAGCACGCGGCCGAGCGCCTCGTTTGCCTTGTGACCGGCGCAGACATTGCAGACCACGCCGTCATCGATGTTCTCGAACGTAATGAGCCGGTCAGTCGGGGTTCTGCACCGGTTCTTCTCCATCTCGGAAAGGACATGATCCGCAAACGCGATGCTCTCTTTTTCCTGTGTATACTTTCCCGTGGTGCGTTCGCGCCGGATCGCCCCGGCCTCCCGTGCCACCGCAAAGGGGACCGGGATCTGCTCCCCCTCCCATGAGGGGAGTTCGCCCATCGCTTTTTTGGCCGGCTCGACCGTGAGCCTGCCTTCGTTGATCTCCAGGACCCGCCAGAGCTGTCCCTTGGTAATGAAGACCGCACCGGTATGCACCCATCCCACCACGAACGATTCATCGAGTGTGCCAACGGTCCGGCGCGAGACCATGTCAAAGACCGGGATCTTGCGTTCGTCATGGATCATCGAGAGGTTGCCCGAGAGATAGCGCCGGGCCCGGGCCGTGGTAACGATCCGGCTGCCATCGATCCGGATAAGCCGGTGCTCTTCGAGCTGGGTGCAGACATCGTCAAGGAGCGTTCCGGCATCAGCAAAGAGGGAGGTGCGCTCCACGATCGTGCGGATGCGGCCCCGCTCGATCTCGCCGTACTCCACGGCTATTGCCGCGATCTGGTTGGCAAGCACGTCAGCCGCGTTTGCCTCCGGCACTACCGGCTCGATCTCGTTTGCCCGTGCCTTTCGCGCGATCACGAGCGATTCCAGCAGGTCGTCAAAGCCGGTGGTAAGGATTGTACCGCGCGAGATGGTGTTGAGCTGGTGGCCGGCCCGGCCCACTCTCTGTACCAGGCGGGCCACTTCGCGGGGGGAGCCGAACTGGATTACATGGTCAACTCTCCCGATATCGATCCCCAGTTCCATAGAGGAGGTGCAGATGAGTGTCCGGATCTCTCCTTTCTTGAACCGGTCCTCGGCATCGATACGGATCTCTTTGGAGAGTGAGCCGTGGTGCACCTCCACGTCCCCCCGGGAGTACAGGGCATGACCGAGCGCTTCCGCGGTTACCCGCGTATTGACAAAAACGAGCGTTGATCCCTCCTCCCGGTCCAGTGCCCGTTCGAGTGCCCGGACCTGGTGTTTGAAATCATCGCCCACAAAGCTGGTTGCAATCTCCAGCTGCTTTGCCACGGGTACCTGTACGATTGCGCAGGGCCGGGCTCCACAAAGGAATTGGGCAATGGTCTCCGGGTTCCCGACCGTTGCGGAGAGCCCGACGCGCTGGAACTCGCCGGCGTATTCCGCGAGACGTTCAAGTGCAACCGCAAGCTGTGCCCCCCGCTTGCTTGCGGCCATCTCGTGGATCTCGTCGACGATCACAAACTCCACGTGTTCCAGGTGTTTGCGGAGCCTCTTTCCCATGAAGAGTGCCTGGAGCGTCTCCGGGGTGGTGATAAGGAGATCGGGCGGCGAGAGCGCCTGCTTCCTGCGCTCGGCCATGGGCGTGTCCCCGTGCCGGACACCGACACGCAAACCCAGTTCACGGCACCACCACTCCATCCGTGAGAGGATATCCCGGTTAAGGGAGCGCAGCGGGGTCACGTAGATCGCCCTGAACCCACCGCCTGCCGGCATCTTCAGGAGGGCATCGAAGACCGGGAACATTGCGCTCTCGGTCTTACCGGTGCCGGTCGGGGCGATCAGCACCAGGTTCTTCTTTTGCAGGATCAGGGGGATGGCCTGCTCCTGTGCAGGAGAAAGTCGCGTAAACCCGCGCTTTCTGATGCAGGTGCGGACATGGTCGCTGAGCAGTTCAAGTGCCACGGCTGACCCTCCCTGCCTTCCCTTCGTCCCCGTCATCGTCCAGCAGCATGGTAAGCGGCCCGATGAACGTGCCATCGGCAAGGATAACCTCCGCTTCCTCTTTTTTTATGCACCGCGAGATCGGCGAGAACGGGTCTTTTGCGATCCTGACAATATCGTATCCTGCGATCTCGTTGAACGAGGGCACGAAGAGGGCCCGGGCCGGCCCTCCCCCCTCTTCATGGGACAGGCCGAGTGCGGGCGCATCAATTAATGCCCGCAGGTAGGCTGGTGCCACAAGCGAACAGCCCACCTCGTCGCGCAGGCTTACCTGCGGGTGATGGTGGCCGGTGACGAGGAGGCTCCCGGAGAGACCCGGCGCCGGGTACGTATGGCCGTGGAGGTACGTGACGCCGTCAATCACTGCCCCGTCCTTTGGCTGGAGTTCCCCGGGAAGGAGGAACCGCTCGATCCCGATATCGTGGTTTCCCGGAAAGACGAGGACCGGGACGCGTTGTCGGATCGTCTCAAGGATGCCCGGGATTTCAGCCCATTCCTGCCGGGTGAGCGAGGGAATGCTGTGCTTGACGTCCCCCAGGAGGACGAGCCGGTCGGGTTTTGTCGCATCCAGGTTCCGCATCAGCCGTTCGAGGCGCTCCCGGCTGTGGCTCCGGAAATGCATTCCGTGGGCGGCAAGATCGGCTTCGATCCCGAAATGGAGATCGGCAACGATGAGCAGGCGCTCGGTGTTCTCGATCACAAGTGCCGGGCCGTCACGGATGAATTCCAGTCTCATAATGGCTTGACGTACCCCTTCTGGGGCTGGTAACAATCGTCATTGGTCACGAGCGTCTCGATTGCAGAGAGCACCGCTGCCTGGGAATGGCCGAGCAGGGCAGCCTTCTCGATTACGTCCTGCACGGAAACTCCTTTCAGGCCGCTCCCGGCGCGGATGATCTCCATAATTGCCCCACAGATATCGGGAGCGGAAGCGGGTGCCGGCCCAGGCTCCCGGGGAACGCCGGCCAGAGCACTCCCGATCATACCTGTCATTGCCCGGAGTTTTTCGCGGGAGGTACCGTAGTGCCGGATGACTGTTTCTGCCCGTTCATCAGCCATCCTGCCTTCAAGAACCGTGAGGAGCCGGTCGAGTCGGGTCATGGTCATATCTGCCGTTGCAACGATCCACCGGTTCCGGACGTTTTTATCGACCATGTGCACATGCTCTACCCTGACAGAGACCACGACCCCTCCGTTTTTCCGGTACCCTTGGGCGGTTCCTGTTACTGTGACAAAGGATGGCACCGGGATTGCACGGATCTGTTCTGCAATTGCCCCCCGCCGTCCTCCGGCGACAAGGTCAAACGCCCCGGTCGGATCGGCAAGACGGCAATATAGGACATCAGCAACTTCTGTGACCTCGGTGAGCACACCGCAGAGGTAGAGCAACCGGCACCAGGCCCCGCCCGGTGTTACCACCCATGCCGGGCTCCCCGTATCTCCTGCAGGTACGGTAAGGGTCGCCTCCTTGAACTCTCCGGCAAAAATGCGGGCTGCGCCTTCCATGTTTCTGCTCAGTACTTGCAAAAGAGAGATATTCAAGGTATAGGCGTTGATAACCGGCCCGCGAAAATAAAGGGGATCAGGAGGTGCATTGCCGCGTGACGGAAGATGGATAATATTACGGGTGTTTTAGGGTTGGATCGAGTGCCGAAGCATTCGCGTACGCTGCATCTGCATCTGCATACCGCCCCAGCGCATGCAGGGCGTTTGCCTTGTTATAATACGCCACGGCCCGGAGCGTGGTCAGGTTGCCTTGTGCGTTGATCGCTGCATCTGCTGCATCAATCGCATCGTTGTACCGGCCCAGCTCCACGAGAATTCCTGCCCGGTTGGACTGGATCAGCGGGTTGAGCGAACTGACGTTTTCTGCAAGGGCTGCATCGGCATCCGCAAGCGCCTCCTGGTAACTGCCGGCATTTGCCAGGTCAACGCTCTTTGAATACAGTAAACCGGCCGACTGGAACGTGGCGGTGGCATTTGTGGTGGTTGTGGCTGCAGTCCCCGGTGCCCAAGGCCCCTGATGAGTCAGGACAAGACCCGCAATGACCGCGATGCAGATCGCAAGCACCACCCCGGTTACAAGGACATACTTACGCGGGATTGCAGGCCGGGTTTTTCCCGTAACCGCCGGTACGTTTTTCTTACGGCTCATAGCGTACAAAAAGGAGAGAGTGAAGATTAATACTTCCGCCGCAGCGCAACCGCGAGCCCTGCAAGGCACAGTCCAAGAAGGGCAATGCCGTCAGGCAGCGGGGCAAAGGTGGTCTTCTTCGGGATCGCGGTTGAGGTCGGCTGGGGAGTTGCCTGCCCCGTGGTCGGGACTGCTGCCGTGGTTACGGCTGCCGTGGCCGTCCCTGTCGGAGCAGAAAGTGACGGGAGAACGGTGGCAGTGGGCGTAGGTAACGCTGTTGCCACAAACGTGATGGTCCGGTCCCCGCTGGTGACCGTTCCAAGGGACGCGATCTGGTCATAACTGCTGCTCATGCCGTTAAGGTTCTGGCTGGCCACGAAGGTATAGGTTCCCGGCGGGTACACGTTACTGCCATCGGTGCTTTTCGCAGCGTGATCCCATGCCGGCCCGTTCTGCCATATGTAGGGCGAAGAGAGGATAACCGGATTGCTGTCAAACGGGATGACCTGGGTGGCGGAGTCTCCAACGTTTCCGGTAAGGATGCTTGGAATATTCTTTCCGTAAGGCGAGGTCAGTGTCACGGTAAAGAAGGCGTCAGAAGGATTATAGCTGGGGCGATAGGTGTAGTTGAGTGCCATATACAGGTTTGTATCGATACGGTACGTGATGTTTGCCGACACCGGTACGGACTGGCCGGTGACATCGGTATTGGTGTCGGTGTCCCAGATCGAGAGGTTGATCTGGGGCTGGTACACGACAAAGGCCGGGATATCCGGTTTTACGTCATGCGTGTACCAGGTGCCGGTATACCCGCTGAAAACTGCAGGATCCATATAATAGGCCCGCGAATTGCCGGAGATCGTGACCGTCTGGTTGGGGGCCTGGCTCCGGTCGGCGCCCGGGGGCCACCATGCGATGACAGAATGCCCGTTCAGGCCCGAGGAGATGTCCACGTTTTGCTCGCCAATGAATACCGGGGCACCGGCAGCGATCTTTGTGATACTTGCATGGACTGGTACCAGGCAGAGGATACCAACGAGAAGAAAAACAGGGAAAATCCGGCTCCGTAACATGAAAAGTAATTTCAGAACTCTTATGATAAAGATTATCCCGGTCCTGCACAGATATCATGGGACCTTACGCTCCTCTCTGTCCCGGCACTGAAGGTTGACCGGATCATGAGGAAAAACATCATTGGGAAGACAGATATTGTATTCAAGCAACAACCTAGAAAGTACCAACAGGGTGAATTTTGTATGGATGAGTCCCACACCATCTGGATAGAGAAGTACCGGCCGGCCAGGCTTGCCGATATCGTCGGCCAGGACGATATTGTAGAAAGGCTCTCATCCTATATAAAGTCCGGCAACCTCCCCCATCTCCTCTTTACCGGCAGTGCCGGTGTGGGAAAAACAACCGCGGCAGTCACTCTTGCCCGGGAGTTCTTCGGGGACTCCTGGCAGATGAACTTTCGTGAACTCAATGCCTCGGATGAACGGGGGATCGATGTGGTGCGCAACCAGATCAAGCAGTTTGCCCGGACCACTCCCCTGGGCGATGCAACTTTCAAGATCCTCTTTCTTGACGAAGCTGACGCACTCACGACCGACGCCCAGGCTGCGCTGCGCAGGACAATGGAGAGCTATGCCAAGACCTGCCGGTTCATCCTCTCCTGCAATTATTCCTCAAAGATTATCGACCCCATCCAGAGCCGGTGCGCGATCTACCGGTTCCGTCCGCTCGCATCCGCCGCGGTAAAGGAGGAGATCGCCCGGATTGCAGCAAAGGAACACCTGACCGTGACAGAGGAGGCAATGGACGCGATGGTCTATATCGCGCAGGGCGATATGCGCAAGGCAATCAATGCCCTGCAGGGTGCGGCGATCATCAGTACGACGATCGAAGCCCCGATGGTGTACGCCATCACCTCCAATGCCCGGCCGGAGGAGATCGAAGAACTCCTCCGGCTTGCGCTTGCCGGCGATTTCGAGGGAGCAGAGATCCTGCTTTCCCAGCTTCTGCGCGAGCGGGGTATTGCTCCCAACGAACTGATCAACCAGTGTTACCGGGCGCTCACGAAACGGGAGATGGACCGGGCACTCAAGGTGGAACTGATCGATGCACTCGGGGAAACCGACTTCCGGCTCTCTGAAGGGGCGAGCAGCGATATCCAGATGGAGGCGCTGATCGCCCGGTTCGTCCTTGCGAGCACCAGGAAGCGGTGAGGTGCAGCCATGGAGAAGGCATCCGAACTGCACCAGGGCGACCGGGCCGAGGATTGGGGGAAGTTCTTAAAAAGCCGGTACAAAAAGGAACTCGGCGAGCTCTCACGCCTGTACCCCCACAAGCGTTCCCTGTTTATCGATTACCGCCAGGTGGAGCGGTTCGGGAAGGCCGGTATCACCCTTGCCGACGAATTGCTGGAGAACCCGGGCAAGGTGCTCGAGGACGTATGGGACGCGATCAAAAACAACCAGCTGGTCCGGACACGGGACGGCAAGGAGCCCAAAGCGCTCAACATCCGGTTCACCAACCTCCCGAAAAAGACCGCCATCCGGGAGATCCGGTCTGACGACATCAACCGGTTTGTCTCGGTCGAGGGCATCCTTCGGAAGACTACCGAGGTCCGCCCCCGGATCGTAGAAGCAGTCTTCAAGTGCCCGGCCGGCCACTTCACCAAGAAGACCCAGAAGTACGGCAAGTTCATCGAACCCGACGGCTGTGCCACGGACGGCTGCACCTTCAAGAAAGTGGAGCTCGTCCCCAAGCGCTCTACTTTTGTCGACTCCCAGAAGCTCCGGGTCCAGGAATCCCCGGAGGGCCTGCGCGGCGGGGAACAGCCGCAGACCCTTGATATTGATGTGACCGATGACCTCACCGGCAGGGTCGCACCCGGGGATCGTGTTGTGATTAACGGGATCCTCCGTTCCATGCAGAGGATCGTGAAGGGGGAGAAGAGCACAGTCTTCGATATCTTCCTGGAGTGCAACTCGATCGAGATCGCCGAAAAAGAGTTTGAAGAGGTCGAGATCGATGAGGAGGCCGAAGAGGCGATCAAAAAACTCTCTCAGGATCCGATGGTCTACCGGATGGTCACTCATTCGATCGCCCCGACCATCTACGGGAACGAGGATGTCAAGGAGGCGATTACGCTCCAGCTCTTCGGTGGGATCGCAAAGGAGATGCCGGACGGGAGCCACCTACGGGGCGATATCCACGTGCTCCTTATCGGGGATCCGGGGATTGCAAAAAGCCAGCTCCTGCGATACATCGTAAAATGCTCTCCGCGTGCGATCTACACGAGCGGCCAGTCGTCCACATCGGCGGGTCTGACTGCAACCGCGGTCAAGGACGAGTTCGGGGAAGGACGGTGGACGCTCGAGGCCGGTGCGCTGGTGCTCGCTGACATGGGTATTGCAGCGGTCGACGAGATGGACAAGATGCAGAAGGAGGATCGTTCCGCCCTCCACGAGGCCATGGAACAGCAGTCCATCAGCGTGGCAAAGGCCGGCATCACCGCCACGCTCAAGTCACGATGTGCCCTTCTGGGTGCGGCCAACCCGAAGTACGGGCGTTTCGATATGTACGGCGACATCGCCGACCAGATCAACATGCCCCCCTCGCTTCTTTCTCGTTTCGACCTCATCTTCATCATGACCGACCAGCCGGAACAGAAACGGGATCTTGCCATTGCCGAGCACATCCTCAAGGCGCACGGCATCGGGGAGCTGATTGCCCAGCACAAGAAGACCCCGATCCCCGGGGTCACCCAGGAGTTCATCGATCAGCAGCTCAAACCGGTCATGCCCGATATCGAGCCCGCGCTCTTCCGGAAATACGTAGCCTACTCCAAGCGGACCTGTTTCCCGATCCTTTCTGCGGAGGCAAAAGAGGCACTGGTCGGCTATTATCTCCGGCTCCGTGGGATCGCCGAGCCCAACAAGCCGGTGCCGGTTACCGCCCGTCAGCTCGAGGCACTTGTCCGGCTTGCAGAGGCAAGCGCCCGGATCCGGCTCTCGGACAAGATCGAGGCCGGCGACGCAGAAAGGGTGATCCACATCGTGGACGCCTGCCTGCGCCAGATCGCGTACGATGCAAAGACCGGGAACTTCGATATCGACAAGGTGGCCACCGGCATCTCCAAGGAGAAGCGCGATATTGTCCGGGTGATCAAGGATGCGATCCGGGACATCGGTGGCGAAGGCCGGCGCGCTGCCATCGATCAGGTGATCGAAGCGGCCGCGGCCAAGGGCTTTGCCCACGACAAAGTAAGGGAAGGCATCGAGATGCTGCTGCGGCACGGCGAGGCCATGGAGCCAAAGTCGGGGATCATCCAGCTGATCTGAGGGAAAGGACATGGAAGGTGCACAAGTACACGGCGGGCCAGCGGACCGGGAACGGGCCATCTTCGAGGCCGGGATAAAACTCGGGGCGCTCTACCACCAGTGGGTGGGGACCCCGATCGCGCAGGAGTCTGCCGCAAGTGTGGAATCGGCGATTGAAAAGGCGGTCATCCTCCAGCCCTTTGTCGAGGAGATCACGGTGAGGCTGGACCGCTCCCTGATGCAAAGGAATGTATTCGGGTACAGCGAATTGTCCGGCCTGATGTTTGATGTGGAGATCGTAACCCGTGTGGGCTTTTCGTACTGCCGGGCCGCTCTTGCACCGCAGAATGGCTACCCCCTCATGAAGATCCTGGAGTGTCATGAGATCGCGGCTTTTTCCGATCACTGACGATCATATCCATTTCGACCCGAATAACGGGCGCGGGGTGGAGGCGGCAAAGGACTTCCTGCATGCGGGAGGAACGCATATCTTTCTTGTCTCGAAACCTTCGTGGTCGCTCGGGGTTGAGCCGGGAACGGGGATTGACTACGCCGGGGTTTTTGATGAGACCCTCCGGATCGCCGGGCTGATCCGGGAGACCGGTCTTGTGGTCTTTCCCATCCTTGGTATTCACCCGGCGGAGATCAGCCGGCTTTCCGAACGTATGTCCCTTGCCGATGCTGTGGGGGTGATGAAGGGGGGCCTCGACTGTGCTGCAGGCTATGTCCGGGAAGGAAAAGCCGTGGCACTCAAGAGCGGACGACCGCATTACGAGGTCAGCCCCGAGGTGATGGCTGCCTCAAACGAGGTGCTTTCCTACGCGCTCTCCCTTTCCGCGGGGTACCGCTGCGCCCTGCAGGTCCACGCGGAGAGCGGGCCCTGTGCCGATATCGTCGATATGGCGCAGGCAGCCGGCATGCCGGTCGGGCGCGTGGTCAAGCACTATGGCTCCCCGGAGACCCCCCTGCACCCGTCGCTTGTAGCCCGGCACGAAGCGGTGCCGGTTCTTGCCCGCGAACGCCGTCCCTTTACCATGGAGAGCGATTTCATGGACGAGAACTCGCGGCCCGGGGCCGTTACCGGCCCCAAGTCCGTCCCGAGGATCACCAAAAAACTCCTCGAATCGGGTGCGATCACCGAGGAAGACTGCTGGCGTATCCATGGCGAGACCGTCGAGAAGGTGTACGGCGTCCGCATCGTGCTGTAGGTCCGGGCCGCCTTCCCACCTTTTATCTGGTGCCATTGCAAACGATCTGGGTAATGTTTCTCAAAATCCACCATTCGCCGGAAGCCGGCGACGTGGTCGCGGTCTGTGACTGCGAACTACTCAATACCACCATCACCCACGGCGATCTTAACGTCACGGTGACCGAAAGTTTCTACGGTACGACGCATGTGGATGAGGCTGCAGTCTGCGAGGCGTTAAGCAAAGGCGACAATATCAACCTTATGGGGGAACGTGCAGTCGGTGTTGCGGTAAAGATGGGACTGATTACCCGGGCCGACTGCATCATGATCGGCACAGTCCCGCATGCACAGATCTACCAGTTATGACAACGATTAAGGATCGGTTCTGCCCCAAGTGCGGCAAACCTTCGGATGCTGACGGGCTCTGCGCTGCCTGCCGGGTGGCGGATACGCCATGGGCTGTCTGCGACACACGGGTGACAAGCACCCACTGCCCCGGCTGTGGGGCCACAAAGCAGGTGAATACATGGACCGATACGAACCGGGAGCGTGCCGATCTTGCTCCTGATCTTGCACGGAGCGCGGTGCACTTCCACCCGGATGTGAAGCGGCGTTCAATTGCGGTCAGTGTCCGTGACCTGAGTGCCAACCGGTCCAGGGCATATCTCACGATTACCGGCATCCTGTATGGGCAGCCCGTGGAGAAGGAATGCATGGTGGAACTCGCCTGGCACCGGGAGCAGTGCGACCGGTGCAACCGGATCACCGGGAGCTATTACGAGGGCATCGTGCAGGTGCGGGCAGAGGAACGTGATATAAGCCCGTTTGAGATGCAGAAGGCCGCGGCGATTGCTACCCAGATCGAGGATTCGCTCCAGCAGGGCGGGGAACGTCTCTCTTTTATCTCCGACATGACCGAGAACCGGGATGGCCTTGATATCACTGTCGGCTCCCAGCATATCGGCCTCCTGATTGTCCAGGGAATCACGGCGCAGCTGGGCGGGAGGTACACGACCCACCCGAAACTGGTGGGGGAGAAGAACGGCAGGCAACTCTTCCGGATCACTTACCTTGTCCGCCTGCCCCGGTACCAGCGCCATGATGTGGTGAAACTATCCCGAACCTATGCGGAGGTCGAGCAGGCAGACTCCCGCTCTGTGCGGGTATTCGACCTCTCGGAAGGCAGGAACCGGGCGATAAAAGAAGAGGAGATCGTCCGGCTGGTTGGCAATGCACGAAATGCCGAACCTGCACTTGTGGCATACGTGGCGCACGGGATGCTTGGGCTTCTTGAGCCGGCAACCGGGGCAACGATCGAGATCCAGGAACGCCCGTGGATGGCGGTGCGCGCCGGGGAGAACGTGCAGGTACTCCGTGATGGCGGCACGCTGGTCGTGGTGAGATAGTCCCCGGGTTTTCCTATGCGGGTACGGGAAGTCCGGACAGACCAGCTGGGGTCTGTGCGAGGTGAGGCATGGGTCGATGAGGCCCGGCATCCCTATGTGGAAGGAGAGACCGCATGGGTGCCGGTCAGGGACGGCTTTTCCTTCGACCGCGAGCTCCCGGAGCGCCACGTATATACCGGCCGGGGTTATTTCATGCTTGGCGACGTGGCGGTTGTCCACGGCGACCGGCCTTCTGCGGAAGGGGTTGAGGAGATTGTCCGGTTCCGACAACCGCGCGGGGTGCTCTGGATTGCATCGCTTGCCGGGGTGACCCGGACTCCTCAGTCAGAAGTTTTGTGGGGAAATGTGGACGAGGTCTGCCACCGGGAAGAAGGGTATACCTATTACCTTGATCCCCGCCGGGTGATGTTTGCACAGGGCAACCGCGAGGAGAAAATGCGTATGGCGGGAATTATCCGGGAAGGTCCTGCCGGTGCACGCGTAGCAGACATGTTCGCTGGCATCGGCTACTTTACCATACCGATGGCCGGGAGCGGGGCGAACGTCCACGCCATGGAGATAAATCCGGTGGCCTGTGAGTACCTGGAATGTAATATCAGAGCAAACGGCCTTGCAAAACAGGTACAGGTTTCCTGCGGGGACTGCCGGGCGCACCTTGCCGGCATTTATGACAGGATCGTGATGGGGCATTTCGATGCAGTAACGATGCTGTCCATGGTATATTCCCATGTCCGGGCAGGAAGCGTGATTCACGTCCACAGCATTGGCGATGTCTCGGAAACGATCCGCAAATCCGCCCGGGGCGCAGGTTTTTCTCCCTCCATCCACGTACATAAGGTTAAGAAATACCGCCCGCACACGTGGCATATCGTGCAGGATGTGACCCTTTCATGACCCAGGAGACCCTTGCCGGAAAAGAGATCGTGCTCGCCGTAACCGGGAGCATTGCGGCGGTGGAAACAGTAAAGCTCGTCCATGCATTGCGCCGGAAAGGGGCCACGGTGCAAACCGTGATGAGCGCAGCGGCGCAGGGCATTCTCCATCCCGATGCACTTATGTATGCTAGCGGCAGGCCGGTGATCACCCGGCTCTCGGGTCTGGTCGAGCACGTGACGTACTGCGGCGATGGCGGAAGCGCCGGGCTCCTCCTTGTGGCACCCTGCACGGCCAACACAATCGGTAAGATCGCGTGCGGGATTGACGATACACCGGTCACGACCTTCGCCACGACTGCTCTGGGAAGCGGAATACCAGTACTCGTGGTCCCGGCCATGCATCACAGCATGTACCGGCACCCGGCGGTGGTAAAGAATATCGAAACCCTGGCATCATGGGGTATTGGTTTTGTCGGTCCCAGAATAGAAGAAGAAAAAGCAAAGATCGCGGAGATAGACGAGATCGTGCTCCGGTGCGAGCGGGCTCTCATGGGAAAACCGCTTGCCGGAAAAAAAGTGCTCATCACGGGCGGAGCCTGCCGGGAACCCGTGGACGATGTCCGGGTGCTCACCACCCGGTCGAGCGGGCGGATGGGCGAGGAGCTCGCGCTTGCAGCGTACCGTCTCGGAGCAGAGGTCACCCTTGTTCACCATAATTCTCTTCCCTGCATAGAGAATGTGCCCGTGGAAACCGCCGGGGATATGCGGGAAGCGGTGGGAAAATATCTCAAAAAGAAGACCCCCGACATCTACATCAGCGCGGCGGCTGTATCGGACTTTGCCCCCAAAAAAATTGACGGAAAGATCAAAAGCGGGAAACCGGTTACACTTGACCTTGACCCGCTCCCGAAACTAATCGACCGTGTTCTTGAAAAGAAGGGGACCCGGGTCGTTGCCTTCAAGATCGGGAGAGACCCGTTGCCAGAAGCCCGTGCGCTCCTTTCCCGCGGCGCGTGGATGGTAGTGACCAATACCCCGGAGAGCATGGGCACTGCCACCGGTTCGTACCGGATCCTGGCCGGTACGGCAAAGACCGGTACCCCGGCCTCCGGCACCAAGGAAGAGATCGCATCGCGAATCTGGCAGGAGATCCTGGCCCGTATGGGGGAAAATCAGGCCGCCCGTATCCCCTCTTCCCGCAAGCACAATTCCTAATAGCGCCGGGCGACCAACAGATATGACAGGTACCAGACTGCCATGACCGCGGCATCCGTGACAGCATTCTGTCCCGGCCATATCTCCGGGTATTTCCGGAGGGTGGACGGGAGCGATGCGGCAACCACCGGGAGCGTCGGCGCCGGCATCGTGATCAGCGAGGGGGTAACTTCCACGGTGAAACGGGCGGCCCAGACCTCCGTTGTCGTGCGGATCCTATCTCCTGAGGGGATTGTCAGGGATCTCTCATTCGAGTCCCCGCCTCTCATGTACGCACTGGACCGGCTGGGTGTCACGGTTGCTGTGGAGACCCTCTGCCGGCTCCCGATCAGTGCCGGCTTCGGGCTCTCGGCCGCCGCGCTGCTTTCGACATTAACGGCAACAGATCATCTGCTGGAGATTGGCCTTGGTGCGGACGGGATTGCGGAACGCGCCCATGAGACCGAAGTCCTGTTCCGGACCGGCCTCGGGGATGTGGCTGCATGCCAGGGAGGCGGGCGGGTTGTAAGGACCGGCCCGGGGATCCATGGACGGATACATCGCAGCTTCGATCTCGATGCCCCTGTTTGTGCGGTCAGCTTCGGCCCCATCCACACGCCGGAGGTGCTCGGCTCCCCCGCCCGGATGGCTCAGGTGGCTGCGGCCTTCCCGGAACGCCAGCCAACGACCGTTACGGAATTTTTTACCTGCTGCCGGGAGTTCTCTCTGGCGAGCGGGCTTGAGACACCCTCGGTCCAGCGGGTACTTTTGGCATGTGACCGCGAAGGTGTCCCGGCCGCAATGACAATGCTTGGCGATGGTGTTTTTGCCTATGGCGATTGCGCCGGCGTTGTGCTCCGCTCATTTGGCGAACTCTATACTATGGGTATGGCCAAAGGTGGAGTACGTATCATGGAGGAAGTCGCATGATACCCCGGGACCACCCGCGGTACCGGTCTCTGGTCACCCGGGAGCATCTCGCAGAGTGTGCACGATCCGGGGTAGTCTCCTGGGAGGGGCTCATCTCCCATGGTCGCGGCGAAGCGTTCGATTATCTTCTCGGGGAGAAGACCAGCGGGAGTGCCCGCCGGGCTGCACGGATGGCTGCAGCCCTGCTCCGCACGGCCCGCCACCCGGTAATCTCGGTAAACGGCAATACCGCCGCCCTTGCCGCTAAAGAGATCGCGCTCCTCCAGAAGGCAAGCGGGGCACTGGTTGAGGTCAACCTCTTCCACCGGACCCCGGAACGGGTGGCACAGATCGAGTCACTGCTCCGAAATGCGGGGGCGGAGGTCTTTTCAGGCGAGGCTGAACGCCTCCTCCCTCTCTCACACGACCGTGCATGGTGCCGGCGCGAGGGGATGTATACCGCGGATGTCGTGCTGGTTCCCTTAGAGGACGGCGACCGGTGCGGGGTGCTTACAGGTATGGGAAAGAAGGTGATCGCCATCGATCTCAATCCCCTCTCCCGAACAGCACGGACTGCGACCCTAACTATCGTTGACGAGGTGACACGGGCCCTGCCACTTATCGCTGAATCCTGTACTTCCCTGACTTCAGGAGAGTGCCGGGACCTGATCGCCGCACTGGACAACCGTGCTTTCCTCAGGGAAGCACAGGATGAGATGACCCGGGGGTTTACCCATGCTCTGGACTGAACGCTACCGCCCCCTCCAGCTGGCAGATATCGTGGGACAGGACCGGGTTATTGGTCTCCTGTCATCCTGCGTTGTTTCAAAAACGACACCTCACCTGATGCTTGCCGGCCCGCACGGTACGGGCAAGAGTACAGCAATCCGGTGCTTTGCCGGACAGCTCTACGGGCCGGAATGGGAGGCGAACACTTCGATCTTCCAGACCGCGGACATCTTCTCGCTGGGAAAAAAGATCTTTGAGGATGACGAACGGTACGCACACCTGTACCAGAAAGGCCAGAGCCTGATCGTGAATTTCAAATATATTCTGAAATGGTACGCCTCGCTGCGCCCGCTCGACGCCGATTTCAAGCTGATGGTCTTCGAGGACGCGCATGCCCTCACCCGCGACGCCCAGCAGGGGCTGCGCCGGATCATGGAGCAGTACAGCGGTACCTGCCGCTTTGTCTTCTCCACCACAAACCCCAGTGCTATCATTCCCGCGATCAGCTCCCGCTGTCTCCCGCTGTTCTTCGCCCCGTTGCCGGCACGGGTCATTGCGACACAGCTGGCCACCATCCGGGAGCGGGAAGCTGCAGGTATGCATGCGTCATGCAGCAGTGACGATATCGAGCTGATCGCGGAGGCCGCGCAGGGGGATCTTCGCAGGGGAATCCTGCTGCTTCAGGCCGTCTCCCAGTCGGGCACCTGCAGTAACCTTGCCTCCCTCTCGCAGTCAGAGACAGAAACGGTTGCGGGAACCGCAATAGGGCTGATCAAGGCCGGGGACGTGAGGAGCGGGCTCCGTCAGCTCGAATCCCTCATGATCGATTACGGGCTCTCGGGCCGGGAGGTCCTTGCGGAAATCCGGTCCGTGGCCCGGCGGGAGTACAACCACCCCCTCATTGCTGCCGCTCTTGCCGATGCGGATGCCCGGCTCGGGCATGCGAACAACGAATACGTCCAGATCGACGCCTTTGCTACCGGAATAAAGGAGATCTTTTCATGAGCACCGCGAAAAGAGAGAAGATCCAGCAGCATTACGATGAGATTGCGGATGTCTATGATCTCCATTATGACCATCCCCGCGGCAGGACCTACCATACCCGGATCAGCCGCCATGTGATGGAAGCCCTCCCCCGGGGTGGCGCCCTTCTCGATATCGGCTGTGGCACGGGTCTCTTTGTCGAAAAGTATCTCCACCATGGGGGGACTGCTACAGGTATCGACCTGAGCAGGAACATGATCGAACGGGCGCGCAGAAGGTGCGGGTGCTGCGATTTTGTGCTTGCCACCGGGGAATCGATTCCCTTTGGCGACAACTCGTTCGATGCAATTGCAAGCCTCCTTGTCTTCAGCTATGTGCGCGACCCGCAGGCAATGCTCGAGGAGGCGTACCGCGTCCTGCGCCCGGGAGGGGCGATCTCGATCTGCACACTGGGGAAAAAACTGCTGACCAGCGGTATTCCGGTCATTTACAAGGTGAGCGAGAAGATCCGGGTCCGGCATGTGGTTATGAAGGATTTCGGGGAGCACTATTACGATGAGAATGAAATGTACGAACTCTTCTCCGGCGCCGGATTCTGTGATGTAAAGATCGGCTGGTGTTCGTTTGCCCACATAGACATGGGAGATCCGCTTTTTACTATCGCGCAGCGGGTGGAACCGTTCATCGAGCGACGGGTCCCCCAGCTCACCTACAATATCTGCGTGGATGCCAAAAAACCCCGGACGTGAGGCCCGCGCAGGGAAGACAGGGGCCCGTCTCTCCCCAACATTTATCTGCCGCACGGCAGAATTGAATAAGGAGTTTAATACATGGGCAAGACAGGTACAACCCTCTGGTCACAGGTCAAGGGCGTCAAGGGCCAGATCCGGCTCGTCCCGAAAAAGGAAGGGGAGCGCAAGAGCCCGGGACCCAACCAGCGGTTCAAATCCAGTATCAACTTAAAGAAGATGGACCAGGCTGCAGCCGAGGAACAGCGCGGTGGCCGTGGCGGAAGGCGTGGTGGCCGTGGCGGAAGGCGTGGCGGTGGCGACCGGTCCGGTGGCTCGGGCATGAACGAGTCCACGGCAAGCCCGCTCATCCGCAGGCGCATGCGCCGGGCAAAAGTCTCTGCTCTTGGGGCAAAGGCAAAGTCCGCGCGGTAATACCATAGAACATTCCTGCGTGATCAGCACGGGATAACCGGGGCAGAGTCCTGCCCCGGGAGGGCTGTTTTTTCAATCGTTTTTCTTAAGGAATAATGCCGGATCTGTCCTTGGAGCCGGTTCCCCTGAATCATAATTATCATTTATCTCCAGAGACCATGGTGAGTATGGATCTTCCGACCGCAGTGAAAAGTTACCAGTTCGGTGAACGGGCGAAGTCCGAACTCATAGTCGTCTCGCAGCTATGCATGGCGCTGAGTGGTTTTGCCGATACCCAGAAAAGCGGCGGCAAAAAGATGCTCCTCCTTCTCATGGAACAGGTGAGAAGTGAAGTGGCATTCGCGGAGAAGAGCACGGGCATAACTGATTTTGGAAAGGCGATCAATGCCCTGAATGAGGCGATCTCGCTCGTTGAGAGCGACCGCCCGGAACAGGCCGCAGAAAAACTTGCTGCGGCTATCAGTGCATCAACCACCCCGGCGCAAAATGCGTGGCAGGTACTCTCGGAACATGGACTCCTCTGATTTCAAAAAGTTCGTATCGGCCCGCTGCTCGGTGCGCGAATACGCTGAGGCCCCGCTTTCCGAGGATGAGATCGCGTATATCGTGTCCTGTGCCGGCACGGCGCCGAGTGCCGGCAACCTTGAGGCATGGGACACTGTTGTCGTGACCGATAGTGAGGCCCGTTTTGCGCTCGCCGACGCAGCTCTCGGACAGGAGCACGTGGGAGCTGCACCTGCCCTCTTTGTGGTCTGCGCAAATTATGTGCGTTCTATGTCGAAATATGGGGAGCGGGGCATCCTCTACGCGGTTCAGGATGCTACGATTGCCTGCACGTACATGATGCTTGCTGCCCATTCCCATGGCCTGTCCACCTGCTGGACCGGTGCATTTGATGAGGATGCAGTACGGGAAATTCTCGATCTTCCCCCGCATGTGCGGCCGATCGCGATCCTTGCTGCGGGATATGGTCATGAGCCGGCACAGCATACCGGACGTATGGAGATTGCGGAGCACCTCCACCATGAGGTATGGTGAGAGATGGCAGGATCGATTGGGATCAGGAGATATCTATGCCGGACTATCTGGTGACACTTGAATCAGCGTGGTATATTAAAGAAGCAAAGACGCTTGACGACGCGATCGGGATCGCGATCAGCGAGGCGGGAAAACGGCTCAACCCCTCGGCAAAATTTGTCGAAGTCGAAGCGGGCATGCTGGCCTGCCCGTTCTGCGATCAGACCCTCTCCAGTGCCATCGTGGTCGCTGACACCGCGCTCGTAGGCCTGGTCCTGGAGATGAAGGTGTTCCGGGCTGAATCAAAGGAGCACGCCAGCCGGATCGCAAAATCCGTGATCGGAAAGGCGCTCCACGAGATACCCTTAAAGCTGCTGGATGTGCAGGAACTATGATCCACGTTGTTGGGCATACTGCTGTCGACCATATCTCAAAGGTCCACCACCTCCCCCTGCCCAACCAGTCCACTCATATCACCGACCGCCAGGTTTTTTTCGGTGGAGGTGCCGCCAATATTGCGGCGGGGATCGCTACTCTGGGGGAGAGTGTCACGCTCCATTCCTGCGTGGGCGACGATTTTCGCGGGAGTGAATACGAGAAATGGATGGACCGGCTCGGCGTCAGCAGGCAGTTCTTTGAGGTGCCCGGCACCCATACCCCGACAGCGTTTATGTTCACCGATGAGACGGGCAGCCAGATGACCTTCTTTGAATGGGGGGCATCCAAAGCCTTTGCAACCTCCGAGGCGCCGGCGCTCCCCCTTGTCCACATGGCTACCGCTGACCCTGAATTCAACTGCCGGGTGGCGGAGAAGAGTGAGTTTGTCTCGTTTGACCCGGGCCAGGATGTTTTCTGGTACACAAAAGAACAGCTCGAATCCATCATCGGGAATGCTGACATTCTCTTCGCCAACCAGCATGAGGTGCAGCAGATGTGCACAACGCTGAACGTGACCCGGGAGGCGCTCATCCGCGAGGTTTCAATGGCAATCTTTACCATGAGTGGCGAAGGCAGTATGCTCTATGCAGGAGGAAAGGAGCACTTCGTCCCGGCAGTGCCGGTCACCCTCTGTGACCCGACAGGTGCCGGCGATTCGTACCGGGCCGGGTTCCTCTCTGCGTACGTGCGGGGTTATGATCCCCTGACCTGCTGCAGGATCGGGACGGTCACCGCTTCCTACGTAGTTGAGCATGCCGGTTGCCAGACCCACCTGCCCACGTGGACGCAGATGCACGAACGGTACCGGGAACACTTCGGCACTCCCGAACCCGTGCCTTCGCGGGGGTAAGTGGATGAAGAAGGGACGCCCGGACCAGCTCGCGGGAGGTTGTGCCTGATGGCAATCGCAGGTGACGTTAAGCTTGGACAGCTCACCAGGTACCTCTTCACCGCACCCTCGTGGCCGGTCTCCCTCCTTATCCTTATCATCCTCGGCATTGTGATTGATGGCGCGAGTGCCCGGGCCTGGGTATACCTCCCGTTCTCGGGCACCCTTGCCTTCACCCTTCCCGCTATCGCCGGGTTCCTCTTCACCAAACCTATCATCGAGTATTCCGGCAAGACGATGACCTGGAACCGATCTGCACTCCTCGCCCTTGCCTGCACGGTTTTTGCGGTCATCATCACGTTTGCCTCGCTCGCCGGCGGAATTAAATACCTCCCGCTCTTCTACGGTATCTCCCTGGGTTTTGTCTTCGGCCTGCGCCTCTTTGTGCTTGTTGCTATCTCGGATTACCGTCTGCCCCGGATGATCCTGCCTGCGATCACCCAGAGCGGCGTGGGGGTTATTGCCGGTTTCTTCCTCTTCTCTCCCGGATGGGCGCTCTTTGCGGTCGTTCTCCACCTTGTCTTCGGCCTGGGCTTTGCGATCCTGATCTGGCTGATTGAACGGCCGCTCTACCGGGCATTCCATATCCGCGGACTGGCATTCGTAAATGCGTTTATCGCAAATATGACCGATGGCTCCAAGAGCATGGAGAATTTTTTCAGGGAGATCGGCGAGGAGATCTTCGTCCCGCAGGTCTGTCTCTTCTTCCGCCGGCAGAAGAAGACCCCTCTCCTCTTTACTGTCCCCAATCTCCACCCCGGCCCGATGGGCGAGATCGGGGGCGGAAACCTGCCCCGGGTTATCCACGACCGGATGGAAGAGGAGACCCTCGTGCCTCACGGCTGTGCCTCCCACGATTTTAACCTGGTATCCGGGACCGAGATCGAAAAGGTGACCGATGCAATCGAACGCACGAAGGGGGACCGCCGCTATACGCAGGGAGCAACCCCGTCAGCCCGGCTCTCGTGCGGCACCGTGCAGATCCTGTACCAGCGCTTTGGGGACTCCATCCTGATGGTCTCGACACGGTCACCGCAGATGACCGAGGACCTCGATTACTCGATTGGCATGGCGATCATGGCAGAGGGCCACCGCTGGTTCCCGCACGTGGCGTTTGTGGACGCACACAACTGCATGACCGACCTGTCCTCCGCGGTGCTCCCTGCCACCCTGACGGCGATGGAGTACCAGCATGCCGCGATCCAGGCGATGGAGGAGAGCCATGCAGCCGATCTCCACGCGTACTCGGTCGGGTATGCCCGCGAGTCCCTGCCATTTTCCCGCGAGCAGGGCTTTGGCGATCTCGGTGTACAGGTGATGGTTGTGGAGACCTGCTGCCAGAAGACCGCGTATGTTCTCTTCGATGGTAACAACATGGCCGCAGGGGTCCGTGAGATCCTGCTGGATAAGATCCTCTCGCTGGTCGATTCCGCGGAGGTGATGACCACCGATTCCCATGTAGTTAACACCATCACCGGGAAGAACCCGGTGGGTATGGAAGTGCCGGTCGAGTCGTTTCTTCCCTTTGTCCTCCGCACCGTGCAGGCCGCGATCGACGATCTCGGTCCCGCCGAATGCGCGGCCACCACGGCCCAGTGCGAGCATGTCGTGGTTTTTGGGTCCAACCGGATCTCCCAGCTTGCCAGCACCGTGAATGCAATGCTGATCTTTGTCGCCCCCCTCTCGCTGGCGATGCTCCTCCTGGCGTTCGTTCTCTCTCTTGCTGCATATGTACTGATGGTGTAACAGAAGCCCAGGGGTTTGGTCCAGTTCCCTGCCCCTGTGTCAGCGTTACGGAGAGATCACTTACTCTCACCGTACCGGGTCATCTCCCCCTGGATGCAGGCCGGCGTTGCGTTCGGGCAGGCTATGGGGCAATCAGGAGATCGCCATATTCTTTCCGGGCTGTCTCTCCGACGTGAGAATGTCCGGGAATCCCCAGAATATTTCCTGTATACATAATTCAGCACGATTTGTCATCTCTTTTTCAAATCCGGGCGTTTGACCACAAGATTTAAAGGAAAAGCCTGCCTAATTTCGGTTAAGGAAGGAGGACAAGAAACCAGAGCAGCATGTACCGTGTATAGGCAGTTTGTACCGCAGGCGAACTTGGGTAGGGAAAGGTGATTGAAGTTCATCTGAGCACACACACACCTGCCCGCTGGATAGGTGTTGACCTCAACACGACCGGTCATGCGGCCGTTGCCGCAGAACCTGACAGCGGGAAAATTCTCAAACTGGGAAAAAATGTACACTATGTCCGCAGCAACTCCATTAAAAACTGCACGAAACTCTACAAGGAAGGAAAACTCTGGAAACTTAAGAAAATAAAGAGCCGTGAACGCAAGGCGTTCAAGGCAGCCGTCAGTAAAATCTCCCGGCAGATCGTCTCCTTTGCGGAGTCGCTTGGCTCGGGTATCAAGTTTGAAAAACTCTTCTCCAGCCGTTACGCGCACTCCCACGATGCCGGGGGTTTTATCGAGTTCTCGTTTGGGAACGGATCGTTTCTCTCGCTCCAGCGTCTCGTGGAAAAGCTTGCCGAGAGACGGGGCATTCCGGTCCTCTACGTTAACCCGGCCTACACTTCAAAAAGGTGCAGCCGGTGCGGGAGTATCGGCAGGAGGAGCCGGAAACGGTTCGAATGCCCGCATTGTGGTTTTGTCGCCCATGCGGATGTAAATGCTGCATTTAACATCGCACTTACGGCGCACCGTCCGGCCGTGCAGACCCTCTGCGGGGAAGAGCGGGAGGAACTGGTCCGGCTTACCAAAAAAGAGATGCGCCGGCGAGCCCGGGAAGAGATCTTTATCCCGCATCCCGGAGTAATGGGCGGTATGGTCCAGAACCCGTGCGAAAACCTGCTCGCAGTGCTGGAATAAAGCGGGGTCATCCTCAATTTTTTCCTGTAAAAATCGGGCAAACCGGTGCCGGATCCCCGGGGCGGGGAGAAAACATTTCCCCTTTACGAAAAAAGATCTTTTTATGACTGAACACAAGGGCCTGCTCTTCCGGCTCGCGCTCTTCAAGCAGAGATACACGAGGGGATCTTCGTGGACCCAGATCCTGATCAGCTTCGGGATCATCACGGCAAACGCCAAGCTCTTCGAGGATTTCTTTTACATCCACCTTGGGCTTACCCTCCCCATGGTTATTGCCATTGCCGTACCCTTCTACATCCTGGTCTGTTATATTATCGGCCACTATGACGAGAAGATTGGCTTCTGGCAGATCGAGAACAACATGAGCTACCGGTACACCCCTTATTCCGAAGAGATGCTCAACAGTATCCGGGAAATCAGAAAAAAAATGGACAAAGAATCCTGAAGGGGTTCCGGTGAGATCAGTTCCGGTATTGTTCTTTTATCCGTGATGTACGGAGCCGGGAATGCTGCGACGGGATTCCGGCACCTCCCCCTTATCCTGCCCTGTCATTATCGATCACCGGCCGATTCGCTTATACTCCGGCTTCTTCATACAGTTCCGGAAGACAACTGCCTTACAGGGATGGTATATCACGCCGCTGACTGACGAATCCCTCATAAAGATTGCCGTGCTCCAGAAAAACGAGATCACCGAGCACAGTATCTACCAGAGAATTGCGCAGGTAACCCCGGACACCCACAACCGCGATGTCCTGACCCATATCGCCGGAGAAGAGCTCCAGCACTATGCCATCTGGAAGCAGTACACGGGCCGGGATATTGCTCCCGATCGTTTCAGGATCTGGTACTACTATCTCATCGCCCGCCTGCTGGGGATGACCTTTGCCATCAAGCTGATGGAGGGTGTGGAACAGGGAGCACAGGCCGGTAACGCAGCACTCCTTGCAGCAATCCCCGAGTTCCCGTCCATGATCGCGAATGAAGCAAAACATGAGCGGGATCTTATCGCCCTGATTGATGAAGAGCGGCTGAAATACGTCGGGTCGGTGGTGCTCGGCCTTAATGATGCTCTCGTGGAATTCACCGGCACATTAGCCGGCCTGACCTTTGCCATCCAGGACTCCCGGATTATTGCTGTGGCCGGGCTGATCACCGGAGTTGCCGCATCGCTTTCCATGGCAGCTTCCGAGTACCTCTCGCAGCGATCTGATACGACTACCGGTACAAGCCCGAAAAAGGCCGCACTCTATACCGGGCTGACCTATATCGTGACTGTCGCCCTGCTGATCCTGCCTTACCTCCTCCTCGCAAGCCCGTACGTGGCACTGGCATTCACTCTCGCCGGGGCGGTCCTTGTTATCTTTGTATTTACCTTCTACATCGCTGTTGCAAAGGATCTCCCGTTCTGGCGGCGTTTTGCCGAGATGGCTGCGATCAGCCTCGGGATAGCGGCGATCTCCTTTGTGATTGGTCTCCTGATACGGGTACTGCTGAACGTGAACGTATGAGGGTCAGCAGTTCCACGGTACATCTTTTTTCCTGTTCCCCGCTATCCTGAATCCCTGGATACACTCCGGCAGCAGAAACCTCTCCTGCCAGCAGGAGAGAAAAAGAGATGGGCTTTTTACCGATTACGACATTCTTGAAATCATACCGGCCCCAATGGCGCCCGCGGTATCCGTATGAAACAGTCCCTGCTCCCCCGTTTCGCGTTCACCATCAGAGTAAAGATCCTTATCCTCTTTCTGGCACTCTCCCTTGCGGCCCTTGCCATTACCGGCTATTTTGCGTTCTCTGCGATCACCAACGTGGGTACCTACGCCCAGGGGAGCAGCCAGGCTCTGGGTGAGGGTGTGATCAACAACAGCTCAACTGCCCTCCTCTCGCTCGGTGAGCAGTATCTTCTCCGGGTGGCAGCCGACCAGGCAAACGTTACGGATGTGCTCTTCTCCGATACCGACACCGAGATGAAGATCCTCGCTGCCCAGACCGCCGAGCTCCAGTACAACCCCCCGGTCAATCCTTTAACCCCGATATACCTGGCGACCAGCCCGCCTGCCAATTCCACGGACGGGGCGGTTCTGGTCTTTGCAGCCAATGCAACGGCCACCCCGGGCTCTGAAGAGGCACGGAGGCTTTCCGGCCTTGCTGACAGTCTCAAGGCAGTTTATTCCTCGGATGAGGATATGACAAGTGTCTATATCGCGACCGATTCCGGCATGATGCTTTACTACCCGGGTCAGGGAAACTTTCCCCCGAAATATGATCCACGGACCCGCCAGTGGTTCGTGGATGCCGAGAGGCAGAAAACCCTGGTCTGGTCGGATGGACCGTATGTTGATGCCGGGGGTAACGGCCTCATTATGACCTGCTCTGAGGCCATACCCAGCCCGGCCTACGGCAGCTGGGTGATCGCATCCGATGTCTCAACCGATACCATCAACCAGGATTTCATCGGCGGGACTCTGGGTGGGAAAGGGTACGCGGTGCTCATCAACCAGGATGGGGATATCATCAGCAGTCCCGGGCTGTCTGCCGGGAACGTAACCTGGGACGAGCCGTTCGATAAGGTGAATGCATTCTCGAGCAGTGATCCCGATCTCCTGGCCATCGTTACCAGGATGACCGGGGGTAAAACCGGCATTGGCAGGGTAGTGTTCAACGGTACGGAGATGTACGTGGCCTATGCTCCGGTAACTTCGATGAACTGGAGCCTCGCCATCTCCCTGCCGGTCAGCCAGATCACACAGCCGATCGATGCATTTACCGGCAGGATTCAGGGTGCCACCGAGGATACCGGCATGCACATCACAGCCCAGACCGAATGGCTCAGGACGGTCTTTGCCATCCTCTTTGTGGCGATCCTGCTTGTGGTGCTCCTGGTCTCGATCGTGCTCAGCCGGGTAATCACGCGTCCGGTCGAACAGCTCAAGGCAGGTGCCGAGGCCCTGGGGGAGGGGGACCTGGATTTCCGCGTGGAGATCCAATCGGGGGATGAGTTCGAGGATCTCGCCCGTTCGTTCAACTCCATGGCAGAGGCGTTAAAAGAGAACATCGAAAATCTCCAGAGGACGACGGCAGAAAAGGAGCGCTATTCAAAAGAGATGGAGATTGCGCGATCCATCCAGACCAGCTTCCTGCCGGAGAAAATGCCGGAGATTCCCGGCTATGAGATCTCTGCGGTGATGCTCCCGGCCATGGAAGTGGGCGGGGACTTTTACGATATTATTCCGGCAGCTGACGGGAAGTGCGTGTTTGTGATCGCTGATGTCTCCGGTAAGGGTGTCAGCGCAGCACTCTTCATGGCAATGTCGCGTACCCTGCTCCGGGCCGGGCTTGAGGGCGCCGGCGATCCCGCAAAAGCGCTGGGCACCGCTAATCGCATGATCGCACAGAATGCCCCGTCCAGCATGTTTGTTACGGTTTTTTCGGCCATTCTCGATCCGGGAGATCGTACCCTGACCTGTATCAATGCCGGCCATAACCCGCCTGTTATCGTTCGGGGGAAGAGCGGGGAATGCCTCTTCCTGCGGGAAGGCGGGGTAGCGATGGGAGTCCTTCCGGAGATGGTAAGCGTTCCGGAGCACGTTCAGCTGCAGGACGGGGATCTGGTGATCCTGTATACTGACGGGGTGACTGAGGCATTCGATACCGGGTTTAACGCATTCGGGGAAGGCCGTCTGGTTCGTACCGTACAGGAATGCTGCGCCCTTCCGGCGAGCACAGTACGGGACCGGATTATTTCGGAGATTCGGTCATTTGCCGGGAGCGCTCCCCAGTCGGATGATATTACCCTGATTGTAATCCGGGTACTTGGCGCGAACCAGACCGGGGGAGATCCTCCGGCGCCATAACCCTCGCCGGAGTTTTCGCGATTTCGCTTGCCGAAAGGAAAAGGAATATTCCCCCGGTTACCGGGGATTGGTGAATCTGTCCGGGATTTTTACCTTTTTTATTAAAGAAAAGGCGTGTTGTCGGAATATTACGTGTCCTGAGGGACCTCTTCTTCCACGGTAGCCGGGGTAGTCCAGACCTTCCAGCAGAGGCCGGCAACAGATCCAAGGACAAAGATGATAAGGAGCACAGCGCTGATGATGTTCTCTGCAATATCGATCCCGACCGGGATATTCATGCCCATCCAGTTGTTGAACATGCCGATAAACAGCGTGACGATCAGAAAAAGGATGAACCCGATAATGATACCGAGTATAACTGCAGCTGCAAGCCGCAGGACGCCAGGTGTTGCGGTCCTGTTTTCCATACATTGGATAGCAAATCCGCTCATAAGAACCTTTTTACTCCTCCGGATTGCCAAGAAATCGCAGTAATTGCATAATTTGGAGCGGAGAATGCCGATATTTATATTCCTGTACGTGTAAAATGCATAGAATAGGGAAACCATGAAAAAAAATCTCTTCTACCTGTGTACCGGAGTTATAGCAGTTGTCCTTCTTGCGATCTTCTGGTATTCAGTAGAAAATTTCACTCCCCTCTATATCACGATCGCATTTGTGATCAGTGTAGTCCTTTTGTACCTCGCCTACCGCAGGGTGGATGATTTTGTCGAGGATGAACGGCTTGCCCGGATTACTGAAAAGGCAGCGATGCGGACCCTTCAGGTCTTCTGGGTATGCTTCTGTGCATTTTCCATTCTTGCCGTGACGAACCTGCTGGACGTTTCACGGTTCTCCCGGGCATTCTGGCTGAATCACACGTCAGGCGTAGTAGCGCCGGAGATCGTGCCATTGCGGATGATCGGATATTTCCAGCTGGCACTTCTCTGCCTGATGATCTTCCTCTATGTCGGGTTCAGGCTTTACTATGCACGAAAGTACGGGGAGTGGGAGACCGATGAAGAATAAGATCAAGGTCTACCGCGCGATGCACGATCTCACGCAGGAAGATCTTGCCCAGGCAATTGGCGTGACCCGCCAGACCATCCTTGCCATAGAGAAAGGAAAGTACGTTCCTTCCCTTGATCTTGCCTTCAGGATCTCACGTTACTTCAGGGTGAATATCGAAGAAGTGTTCTCGTACGATGATGGCGTGCGGACTGTTGATATCGACTGAACGGCCGGGCGAAGGGTAATTTTACTGTAAACCTGTTCGTTGTTTTCTCTGCCAGATTTGAATTTTTGATTTTCCTCTTTTTCCACTCCTGAAAAAACCGTACAAAGTGTGTCCGGCATTATTGGTTTGCAGACTCCAGTGCAGATCTGGAGCAAATGCTGAAATACTAATGTATAAATTACAAAATGTCTAATTAAGATTACATTACTGTAAGGATGAGATCCCTTTTCAAATCTGGCAGGTACCGATCATGAAAGCTCCGGTTGTCTATTACGCTGCACTGGCTCTCTTTTGTATCTTCGTGTTCTCTGCAGGTGCCCTTAACCATCTGTAATGAAACGGATGCGCGACCTCACGTTCTTTTCCCGGTGGGGCAATCCGGTAATTTTTCTTCGTCGTGGCAGGAGCAGGCCATTATTGCCCGGTGAGAAACGTTTTTATATCCTTCAGTATTAATTAAATTACAATAAGTAAAATATACATTACATGAAAGGCGCCTTGTTCCGGCATTGGACAGTCTTAAGTGACCGTATGGTCTATCTTTGACTATCAGGTATCCGGCTCTGCAGGTGCTTTACCAGGAAAAAATGGAGGTATTATGAAGATTCAGACCGCTCTCATCGGGATATTAGCGATATTTCTTCTGATTGCTGCCGCAAGTGCAGCAGGCAGCACATCTACGACAAGTACCGGCAGTTCTTCCAGTACAAGCTCTGTAAGTGCATCAACTACCGTTTCGGCTGAAGAAGCCCTGTCACAGGTGTACGTCAGCTCGGTTACGGTTGATCCCCAGGTGTTTTATCCGGGTGATCAGGGAACGATTACCGTTCAGCTGACAAATACCGGCAGTCAGGACGTGGCATTTGAACACGGGGACATTCTCAACTCCCAGAATGTCTACATTCCTGACGAGACCCACAACCCCTATCAGGTAATGACGTTTCTGGGACCCGGAAATACCATGACCTATACGTTCAATGTTGTGGCAAAGTCACCTGATGGATTATATTATCCCGACTTCAGTGTTGCTTCACGGGATGCCGGAAGCATCATCTATCCCATCAAGGTCCAGGTGGATTCAACACCTGTTCATGAGGCAATTTCCGTGCGGCCGGATAACTTTGCCCTTGATAATACCGATACGGTCAACCTGACCATCACCAACCCGCGTAACGGTGCCATCAATAATGTTGAAATAACTCCCTCGGGTACCGGATTTGGAGTTTCCCCCCTCCAGTCTTTTATTGTCTCTATTCCCGGGGATTCGTCCGTTGATGTACCCTTTGCCATTACGCCATACCAGGCCGGATCCAATGTGACCTTTATTGTCCAGTACAGTAACGGGCAGACAATCCAGAACCCGCATACAGACACTGTGGTCATGCCCCTCAACATTGGTTCGAGCAAGACTGCCGCATCCACGGTCATCAACGATCTCGCGCTCACCGTTTCCAACGGTGCATACCAGCTGACCGGTGATGTCACGAATACGGGTATCACGGATGCAAACGGTCTTGTGGTCTCGGTTGGATCGCCTGCCCAGCCCATTGAGCCCTATTCGAGCTACGCGGTCGGTTCACTCACCTCGAATGACTTCTCCAGTTTCACACTTACCTTTACCGCTTCCGACCTCTCAGCAATTCCGATCACTACCTCGTGGAAGGACTCAAACGGGAACACACTCTCTTCCGTTCAGACCTTCGACCTGCGGCGCCTTGTCACGGCCGGTTCGACCAGCCGGAGCGGATCAGGATCATCATCCGGATCCTCAACATCCGGTGGACCCGGCGGTTCCTATCGTGGCGGTGGCGGGTTCCTCGGCATGGGCGGTGGCAGCGGACTTGCAGCGTTCTACCCGATTATCATCGGTGCGATCGTGGTCATCGCAGCAGTTGTGTTATACGTCAAGAGGAAATGGATCCTGGGAAAATTCAGGAAACAGTGACCAGGTGTCGCACATGAGCGATATGCCACTTATCCGGCTCAATGATGTCTCAAAAATATACCATCTGGAGAGTGGTGACTTTACCGCGCTTGATCACGTAACTCTCGATATTGAAGAGAACGAATTTGTGGCGATCATGGGGCCGTCCGGTTCGGGCAAATCAACGATGATGAACCAGCTGGGCATCCTCGATGTCCCCTCAACCGGGGAACTCTATATCGCAGGGGAAAATGTGGCAAAAATGTCCAGTCTCGAACGGACTCACATGCGCCGGGATATCATTGGCTACATCTTCCAGAAATTCTATCTTATTCCCCTTCTTTCAGCATACGAGAATGTGGAGTATCCCCTCATCCTCAAGTACAAAAAACGGGACACCACCGGCCGGGCTGCCGGGTATCTCCGTGCGGTGGGCATTGATGAAAATATGAGTGCCCACCGCCCCAACCAGCTCTCCGGTGGCCAGCAGCAGCGTGTGGCCATCGCACGGGCACTGGTCAACGATCCCAAGATCCTCCTCTGCGACGAACCGACCGGAAATCTTGACAGCAAGACCGGTCTTCAGATCATGGAGATCCTTTGCGACCTGCACCGGAAGGGAAAGACGGTTATTATTGTGACGCATGACCCGAAGATCGCAGAATACGCCCACCGGACGATCCGCCTTGCAGACGGACGGGTCGTGGAATCATGAGAGATATCTTCTTTGATCTCTCGGTAAGAAGCGTCAGGCTGAATTTCCTGCGCTCACTTCTCGCTTCGATCGGGATCGTCATTGGCGTGGTGGCTATCTCTTCCATGGGAATGCTGGGCACAAACATGCAGCTCTCGGTTAAAGACCAGCTTTCTGCCGATGTTAATACGATCATGCTCACTTCCGATGCGGTGAAAGTAAGCACGGGTCTCGGTGCCGCCCCGGTTTCAAGTACGATCGATACGAGTACGCTCAATGACATCAAGGGATCAGCGGGACAGAACGATGTGGTTCCCATCCACCATACCAGTACGCAGTTTAGTGTCGGTGACCAGAATGGCCGGGGGTCTATTTACGGGCTTGACCCGAGTGATGTTCCCAAATTCCTTACCATAGCGCAAGGGTCGAATATCCGTGGCAGTGATGTGCTCGTAGGTGCGACCATTGCAAGCAACTTCAACCTCGTTGTCGGAAGCACAATTAAGATCGGGCAAAACTGTGCAACGATCTCACGTCCGGTCGTCAGGGTCGCCGGTATCCTCCAGGCACGGGGGATTGCTGCGGACGGGGTCAATGTGGACAACGGGATCGTAGTCGATGATACGTGGTATACGGATCATTTCGGTGGCCTTGACCAGTACGACCAGGTGAATGTGATCGTTGCCGATGTCTCCACGATCAACCAGACCGAAGCAGCCATCAACGCAAAAGTGAACAGGAACAGCGACGTGGTGAGAGTCTCCGATGCCAGCTCCCGTTTGTCGACCATATCGAGTACGCTTGGCACAATCACCACGTTCATCATGGCAATCGGCGGGATTTCACTGGTGGTTGCAGCGGTGAGCATCTTCAACGTGATGATGATGTCGGTCAAGGAACGGGTGCAGGAGATCGGTATCCTGCTCTCGATCGGGACAGAGAAGGGCGAGGTGCGCAGGATGTTCCTGTACGAGGCGCTTATCCTTGGTCTCATCGGTGCGGTGGTGGGTGGAATCATGAGCTTTGTTATCGGGTATTCGGTGGTGAACGCCATGATCGGTACCACCCAGTACTTCTTCCGGCCTGAGAGCCTGATCTTCATCCCGTACGGTATGATCATCGGTGTGGTGGTCTGCGTGGTCTCCGGGCTGTATCCCGCATGGGCCGCCTCGAATATGGACCCGATCGATGCCCTGCGTGCCGAATAAGAATTATTTTTTTTCAAATCAGCAGGTCGTATCAGCCTTTACCGCAGCGGCAGGCAAAGCCGGTTCCCGTCCCGTGATGATACCTTAATGAAACGTTTCGATCAAGTATTTCCCGTGTATGTTTCATGATCCCCGAACAAAAAATCGGATGTATCGGTCTTGGTCACCTGGGTCATACGATCGCGCGCCACCTTATTGACCTGGGTGTACCCCTGACCGTGTGGAACCGCACCGCTTCAAAAGCCGGTGATCTCGGTGTGCCGGTAGCCACATCTCCCCGGGATCTCATCGGACACGCCGATATTGTCATTATCAACCTCTTTGACAGCGATGCGGTCGAAGGCGTCCTCTCCGGTACGGAGGGTCTTTTCTCCGGCTCCTGCTCCGGGAAGATCATTATCGATACGACCACCAACCACTTCGGCCGCGTCGGCGCATTCTATGCCCATGCCCGCGAGCATGGCTGCACGTATCTCGAATGCCCGGTGCTCGGGAGTGTCGTACCTGCATCGCAGGGCAAGCTCACAGTCCTTGTCAGCGGGGATGAGGCAGCCTACAAATCCGTAAAACCCCTGCTTTCCCGGATAGGATCGACCCTGTTCTACCTTGGGGAACCGGGGCTTGCGACTAAGATGAAACTTGTAAATAACCTCGTGCTCGGCTCGTTTATGGCAACCTGTGCCGAAGCGGTTGCACTTGGTGAGGCCGCAGGCGTCCCCCGGGGCGAGGTGATCGATATTCTCCTCGCCGGTGCCGGCAATTCGATGGTACTCGCGGCAAAGAAGGACAAGCTCAAAAACGGGGAGTTTTCAGCACATTTCTCCTCTGCCCTGATCTATAAGGACCTCCACTATCTCCAGGACCTCTGCCGTACGCTCAGGAAACCCCTTCTCGTGGGAAGTACAGTAAAGGAGGTCTTCGCCCTTGCACGATCAAAAGGCATTGACGACCTGGACTTCTCCGCGATCTACGAGGTGTTCAGGGAGTTCTGATCTCCCGGGCTGCCGATCCCGGCAGGCTTCCGGTACCGGAGATCAAAAACCCACCGGCTTACGGATGGTGCCACATTTCCGCACCGGCGCCGGGAGATAACGCTATATCCTGTTTTTTTGAATTCCTGTTCCAGCATCCCGGCTTGTGCCCGGTTTTTGAAGGTATAGAAATGGATAATCCCATCACGTCTGACCAGGCCGGCCATCACTTCAAGGATCTCGTCTCTGTTGTAGGGTGCCGGGATGATGACCCGTTCAAAGGATCCTCCGGGGAGATCGTGAGGATCAAATGCATCACCCTGGATAACGGTGACCTGACCGGAGACCCGGTTGTCCCGTATGTTCCTGTTCAGCCACCGGCATGCCTCCGGGTTCTGCTCAATAGCGGTTACCTGCGCTCCCCGTGCGGCCGCAGGGATAACAAACGGACCGACCCCGGCAAACGGGACAAGAATTCTCTCTCCGGTCTGCACCTGCCGGGTTATCCTCCCGCGTTCATAGGAAAGCCGGGGGTTGAAAAAGCTCGTGTTCAGATCGAGATAATAGGAAAACCCGTTCTCATGATGGGTCGTTTCTGTACTCTTGCCGGTAATTATCTCATAGTACACCGTACGATATGTCCCGGTCACGTTAGCACTCTTCCTGACGACCGTCCGGATCCCGTGCTGGTGCCTGATGATCGCAGCAGCGATTACCTGATCATACGATCTGAGGGCAGGGGAAAGTGTAACAATCGCAATATCGCCAATCACATCATACCGGCCGGAAAACTTGCGGAGAGTCCCGGCGGGGATCTCACTTCTCAGATAATCTGCGAAGCGCATGGACAGATCATCGTACGCCGTGCCCCTGTAAAATTCCTCCTGCCTCTCCGGGCGCGTACCGGTGACAGCGTGCCAGGCCATTTCTTTGAATAATGATGAGGGCCCCGTATCTATGAGGAAGGATTCTGCATGAATAACGGATCCGGCCAATCCGGGGCGGGCATAATCCTGCGTGAAGGAATCCGGTTCGCTGTACGGTCAACGCCGTACCGGCAGATCCTTGACGTTCCTGAATACCAGACAGGGGATATGGGAAAAAATGACCGTGTCCTCGACATCGGGGCCAATGTCGGGGCATTCTGCCTGCGGGCTGCCCGGATCTCGGCGCACGTGACTGCGGTCGAGCCGTTGACGGCAGACCTCCTTGAGGAAAACATTGTATTAAATGATGAAGCCATCCGTGTCATACGGGGTGGGCTGGGGACCGGACAACCGGCGGAGATCATCTGGGACGAATGCCGCATGACGGTTCCCACGTACACCCTCAGGATGCTCATCAGTCTGGCCGGAGGCTGCGATTTTCTGAAATGCGATGCCGAGGGCGCTGAATGGCTGATCCATCCCCACGATCTCGAAGGTATCCGCCGGATCGAGATGGAACTGCACCTGCCCCCCATCTGCCCGCCCCCGAATCCGGCGCTGCTGGATTACATCGGCGAGCACTACACGTTTTCTATTGACCGATCACCTGTCTATTCCCCTCTTGGGGTCATGGGGATCCTGCATGCCACTAGGGAATAGCCGGTACGTGCGGGAAGAGCAAACAAAAAAAGAACGGGATGCCGGGTTGTTAATCCTCAATCTGGATCGTGGTCAGTTTCACCGATTCGACCCCTTTCTGGGACATCAGCCGTTCGGCAAGGGCCTTGAGTTGTGAACCATCCCCATGGACAAGGATCACTTCAAGGCAGCGGTTATGGGTGACATGGGAGTGGAGCGATGCCTTGATGATCTCATGGAACTCGTGCTGGACATCGGTGATGGTAGTCAGGAGCCCGCGCTGGTCGTGGTCATAGACCATCGTGATTACTCCTTCCCGCTCACCCTTGACATCAGCCATCCATTTGTAATAGGTGATATAGGTACGGATTGCATCCCGGATGCCTTCCGATCGGGAGGAATAGCCCCGTGCATTGATAATTTCATCGAACCGGTCGAGGAGATTTTTGGGAAGGGATATTCCGATACGGGAGAGATCATTGTCGAGGGTCATACGATCAGGTACGTGAATATCATGCCTGCTCCTTTTTTAACTTTTTTAAAAAAAAGCGGGTTTGTGTAATACTTTGTAAGAACTACAGGTTCTTTTTGTTCAGGACTCATCCGGAGAATCACTCCTATCCCTCGGGGAGTAGTCCTCTTTAAAAGGTTCAGGATTTTTCCAAAGATATTAACTATTTTTAATTAATAAAACAAAAAATAAATTACATTAACAAAACTTATAACCTTGCAGGAACAATCAGAAGATGATCACCATGGGTGTTGCTACCGATATCATGCAGACGTTCGCCGTACGAGAGATCCGGGCGCAGTTCCGCGAAGGCGAGGGCTGGGAGTGCCGGCAGGAACAGTCGCCGTTTCCAGGTTCCATGACCTTTGTTCTTTCCCGCGAGCTGCGGGGGAAAAAACAGATCATACCTCTTGCAGTCTCATACGAGGAGACCCCATCAACAATTCCACTCGAGCACCTGATCGGTACCCTGACCGGGAAAAAACTGACCGGGAAATGTATGCTCGTTCCCAAGGGTGCCAATGTCACTGCACTTCCGGGAGATGTCCGGGTCTTTTTCATGGATTCGTTCGGTTTCGTAGATGAGAAACTCGTCTGGCTTACCAAGAAAAAGAATACAAAACAGTACTGCCGGTCTGAAGTTCCCGCTGCACCAGAAACTGCTATACCGGTATTCCCGTCACATACGGCGTAGATAAGAACCGGTTTCACTGCTCTCTTTTTTTTAACCACAGGATGTCAGGTCCCGTACAATTAGCATCATCCCGACCGGTCAAGGTCTCTTGTCATTCCCGATCCCTGACGCAGCGGGGCTTCCCCGGGAAATGATCCGGGCTGATGATACACTGGCAGAGTCTTGTACGGTGGGAAAACCGTCGCAGGATTTTTCCTGAAAAAACAGATCACCCGGGGACTTCTTCGCAGAAATGGCGGATTTCAAAACAGGAAGGTGCCATTGTACCGTCAGAGCAGATATCTGACACCGGTCCGCAAAGGAGGATGGTGCTTGTGAGGATACTTGCGGTGGTGCCGGTGTCTGTGACGATACTCTCTCATCTGCTGTTTAGCGCGAGGCTCAAATATTTTCTATTGTTCCTGTGTCTGTGTGCATGTGTCCTTTGGTTTCGTGCTTCCTCCAAGGGACATCTTCTATATTGGATTCCGGGCAATATAATTGTTTTCTTTTAACTTTTAATTTAAGTTAACCAAAACTGTTAAAAAATACCGGGGGAGAACAGGCTGTAACGATCTCTGTATCAGGGAAATGGCCTTCGGGAAGATCCTGTCGTTACTGAGCAGGGATTCCGGTCGTGCCGGATTTCCTTTTCCCGGAATGCGACCTTGCGGGGTGTGCCGGAATTCACAGAGACAGTGTCTCCTGATGTAGTCACTGGCGGAAACGGATACCAGGATGAGAAAGAAAAAAGATTAATCGATCGCGATCATCACTTCGCTGGACTTGATGACCGCATATGCCTGTTTTCCCACGGAGAGTCCCAGTGCGGCAACCGACTTCTTGGTGATGATCGAAGTAATCTCCTGTCCTCCGGGAAGTTCAATAACGATCTCAGAGTTAACGCTGCCGGGGGTGATTGCTTTCACCGTACCTTTCAGGATGTTTCGTGCACTGATCTTCATGGTTTTCACCACCGGGAACTGGTCTTGATCATTATAAGTAACTTTCGAAGATCTCTGCTACCTTTGTGGGGGGATCATTCCGAATATTCATTTCCGCAGGATCGTAAAGAGCACAGGGAATCATTCCGGGAGCCGGCAGGATTCGGGCCCAGGTTGCCGATACATGGAGGGTCGATGAGATATTCACAAAACCATGGATCCAGGGGATAGCACGTGCTGTGTGGAAAAAAGGGATTTTTAAAAGGATCAAAACTCTTCAGCGATTCCATATCCCCATGCGTAGAGGCGGGCTACAGGATCATTATTCGGAAAAAGGGTGCAATCAAGACCCCGGTTTTTCAAAAACCGGTTAGCCATCGATGGAGATAAGGGCAGAATCTTTTCCTTAATGGCCTTACCCTTTGACCAGAGATGCAGATAGTACGTGATGCTTTTTTCTCCATCAGTGTGGACGTGCATGTAGAGATCTTTACCGGTTGCTGTTACATCCTTTCCATCGGAAGCCGGCCGTGATGCGTGGTAGAGGCATTCATCATGCCGCGTATTAACGGTCGTCTTCCGGCTGCCATCATACAGTGTTGTCTTCATAGCTGTCACCTGTCTGCTGTTTTCCGGAATCATTCCCCAATGATCCCGGTTTTTCGGCTGAAAACAGCTCAGCCCGAGGCGATAATTTTTTTTAAAAGGGGGTATCCCGCGAATCCAGGGACATACCCTGATGGAGCATGGGCTTTTCAAGGTATTAAAAATTTCTATTTTAGTAGCAATTATTATGTAAATATAACATAATTGTAACAATAAGCAAATATCCTTATCAGAGGATCTTTCCCCGTATGTTTGGTCCGCCAAATTCCGTACTTAAATAAAGCCGGACTTTTGACAGGGACCTCTGATCATTAACTGCCTCTCAAATAGTTCCGAGCTGCGTTCAAGTCAGGAAAAAATGTCCGTGTCTTTCCTTTGCCATAATAAGGGAACCCCGTTGTATGATGGAGAGAATGCAGTTGAGATGTCTGTTTTCCACACTAAACGGATCCGGTTCATAGAAAATGTGCACAAAAGAACGATCGGCAGATCGATTTATTTTACCGTGTTCTATTGTATTGCATTCTTTTCGCTACCAATGTACATATTGATCAAACGGAATCGCAAATACCAACTATTTTTAACTACTAGGTATCACTATACAAAATAATCGTAACAACATTATACGCTCATTCCCCGGCATCTTTCCGACAGGGAAAGATCTGATGGATTTGAATGGAGTTCTGTCGGTTCCATGTTACCTGAATGGATGCAGAAGATCGAAGCCGGTCCCTGTGCCTGCTGCACAATCAGTACCGGCAGGAAAAAAGGATTCGTCCAGAAAGCGATCTCTGACATCTTCATATTCTTTGAGGAATGCCTGTTAAATGACAATATTGCACAGCGCAAGGGTCTGTTGCAAAGTCTTGATCCCCGGGTAAAACTCATCTCGATGGTAATTCTCATCTTTGCAGTGGCAATGACGCGCGATATCCGCCTGCTTGTGGTAGTGTATATCCTGACGCTGATTGTTGCTTACTTAAGCAGGATTGAACTCTGGTTCTTCCTCAAAAGGGTCTGGGTTTTTATCCCGATCTTTGCCGGGATTATCATGATCCCGATCCTTTTCAATATCTTTACTCCTGGAGATACACTGATAACAATCGCTAACCTGGGACCGGACGCACATCTCGGCCCGTTTGCCCTGCCTGCCGTTATTACCATCACCAGACAGGGCGTCATGGTGGCATCGCTTTTTGTGGTGCGTGTTGCTACCTGCGTCTCGGCAGCTGTTCTTCTCTTCCTCACGACTCCAAGGGATCTTCTCTTCAAATCGCTGCGTTCACTCAAAGTACCGAAAGTCTATATCCTTACCCTGGACATGTGTTACCGGTATATTTTTCTTTTCAGCGATATGATCAAAGATTTTTATACGGCAAAGAAGAGCCGGTCCATCAGGGCCCTGCCCTTAGTCGAGGAACAGAAATGGGTTGGAAGCCGCGTTGGCTATACTCTTGTTAAGGCCCTCAGTATGAGTGAGAAAGTACATGGGGCCATGATCTCGCGGGGATTCAGCGGCGATATCAAGATCATGCACCAATATGCGCTGCACCGGCGCGATTATGTGGCATGTGTAAGTGTATGTGCGTTGAGTATTGTGCTTCTCCTTGCATCCCAGAATCTGATAAAGTTTTAACGATAACGGGAACGGTTTGCCATGGAAACGATCTTTGACCTGCGGGATGTGTCTTATACCTACATGAGAAGGTTTGAGGCCCTTAAGGATGTGACCCTCTCGTTCCGTTCGGGTGAGCAGGCGGCAATTCTTGGGGCAAACGGGAGCGGCAAATCGACACTCCTTTCAATCTTAAACGCGCTGACGTACCCCTCATCAGGGGAGTTTTATGCATTTGGGAACCTGGTTAAGGAAGAACTTTTCGATACCCTTGAAGACAACGAATTCAACCGGTTCTTCCGGAAAAGAGTGGGTTTTTTGTTCCAGAACCCGGATATCCAGCTCTTCTCCTCTACGGTCTTTGATGAGATCTCTTTTGGTCCGCTCCAGCTGGAGTTGCCCCCTGATGAAGTACGGCAGCGTACCGAAGATGTCATTGCCATGCTCGGGATCGAGAATCTCAGGGATCGGGCTCCTCACATGCTGAGTGGTGGGGAGAAAAAGAAGGTCTGTATCGCTTCTATCCTCTCTACAAATCCCGATGTCCTGCTCCTCGATGAGCCCACCGGTGGCCTTGATCCGCGCAGCCAGGTCTGGCTGGTCAGGTTAATTCAGGATCTTGCCAAATCGGGGAAGACTGTTATTACCGCAACTCACGACCTTGATATTGTCGAACAGATCAGCACACGGGCCATTGTAGTTGGTGAAGATCACATGATCAAGGCAGATGCTGACTGTGCATGCGTCATGGCAGATCAGGATCTCCTGATGTCAGCAAACCTTGTCCACCGCCATATTCACCGCCACGGAAAAGTTCTCCATGAGCACCTGCATGCCCATTCCAAAGGACATGATCATGTTCACAGTGATGTATCCTGATGTCAGGGTAAGCGTCCCGTTCTTCCTGGTGCAGGAATTTTCGCCGCGAGAATTCTTTGGAAGGAGTGCATCAATGATGATCTTTTTTACATTTCATGAGTTGTAATCCGGGAGATCGCTTATAGCCAAATGTCGTTTTCCCCACTCACATCTGCTGTTTGGGTAATGATCGGATAAGGGCAATCCGGGCCCATTACGGGCTTTTATTGGTATCTGACAGATCCAAACGGGGTCCAAATCGGGCTCCGCTTTAAAAAAGCCCAAATCTGCCGTATTTTGTCAAACGGACAAAATAAAACGTTCACTTAAAGGCATTTTCCCGCCCCGATCTCACCACAAACGGGTATTTCTTTAATTCCAAAAAAAGAAGCCAAAAAAACACCTCTGCTGCCCAATTATGGGCATTATATGGGGCTCAAATTTGGCGTATTTTTGCGAACGGGAGTAATTATGGGCTCTGATTTTTTAGAGTGGGAATCGGACGGTTTTACGGGCCTTTTTTAGCCTTTAGAGGAACTTTAAGGTAGAGATCCCACCTCCAACCGGCAAGGGTTACCTTCGGTTCACAAACATTTGCCGGTCCGGCAGACCGTTTGATGATCAGAAAAAATGCATCCGTTGAAGGATTTGCCGAGAATAACCGGTCAGAGATCATCCATAAGGAAGGATCTCTGTGTGAGGAAATCACTTCCCCTAAGCCCACCATCCGGAGTACTGGCCGAGTTTGTACAGAATAGTGACGGACAAGCAGAACCCGATAATTGCAATGTAGATTAGGTTTTTATTTTTCTCAACAAACATCGTGGCCTGTGCAATCCCCGCATGCACTTTTTGCAAACGGGTCTGTTCCGGTGTTTTTGTCTTTTTTGGCATGAATATCCTGTTTTATCCGATCAGAATTTCTCGGTCATTTGATTCCGCAGAACCAGTAATATCTCTATCGAATTGCATGAGCCAACAATCGAATGTCATTTTCCCTGTCGTTTTTGTTTGAAGAGACGGGCACAAAAAAATTTAGATGTTAATTCAGTCCCTGCGCACGATAATGAACGCAATTGCCCCAAGACCAATGAGTGCAACAAGTGCACCAAACCCGGGCGACTTTGTCGTCGTGGGTACTACGGTGGTCGGGATCGGGGTTGCGATCGTTGTCGGAGCTGCAGTGGTCACGGTTGCAACCATAGTGGGGGTTGCAGTCGGGGCCTGTGCCTGGAGGACGTTGAACAGTGCAGTACCGGTGGGTACGTTGTTCGTGTCCGGCAGGCCGACAGCGGTTGCGGTAACGAGGTACTCGTCGGGCTTGAACGTGGATGCGTCAACATCGAACGAGGCCTGGTTGAGGCCGCTGGTGCCCTGCATGACTGCTACAGTGCCTGATGCGCCGCTGAACTGGCCGCTCTGGGTCTTGTCAGTCGGCTGGAATGATGATGAGTAGACCGTGAAGAGGATGTTGTCACCGACTGCGAGGTTGGTGGTTGCCGTGATGGTGAACTTGTCACCGACGTGCCTGTCGCCAACCGGGTTGACGGTGATAACCGGGGTCTCAATGAGGAGCTGGAGCTTGGTGTAGGTATCATCGACATTCGGGCTGTTGATGGCCTGTACCAATGCTTCTGCTGCATCGGATCCCTGTAAGCTTCCTGGGCCGGTGAGTGCAAAGTCTTCAGTCGGGTTACCTGAGCCTCCCTGCGGGACGCTGGTGTTGACGATGGTGTACGTGTTGGCACCAACAGTCATCTGTGCCGGGTAGACATCGAATACGCCGTTCTGCATCGGGTGCTGAACGACGATGAAGTACTGGCCTGCATACATGCCCGAGTTAGTTGCGCCCTTGACTTCGTACGAGAACGAGGAGTCAGAGTTCACGGCTTCAGTGGCGTAGTTCTCAAAGTTCTTGCCGAGGATCCAGATCGCAACACCGAGAGAGGGCTGGCCCTCTGCGGTACCGGTGATGTAGACCGGGTCTCCCTGGGCAACAGTGGACTGCGAGGCAGTTGCACTGACGAACGGCTTCTTGATGATGATGGAAACCGTGCCGTAGGCTGCATTGTTCAGGTTGTTTGCATCGTTGGGCTGGCTGACTGCATAGACCGTGTAGGTTCCTGCGTCAAGCGCAACGTCCGCGGTTCCCCAGTTCCAGGACCAGGTGTTGTCGCCATTGACTGCAACATTCTGGAAGGTGGTCGGGTCGCCGTTAACGACAGCATTGTTTCTCGGGTCAAGGGTTCCGATCTGGGCACCGTTGGTGGGCAGGTTCGGACCGGTGATGAAGAGGAAGGTGGTCTGTGACTCGGTGTTGGTACCGGAGAACTGGACCTCTTCGCCGAGGTAGTAGCTCTGTGAGCCGGCGGCCACGATGGTGACTGCGCCCTTCTGGACCTGAACCTTTACCTCATCGTACTTGTAGCCGGTTGCGCCACCGAAGTACTGCTCGACACGGATGGTGTACTGCTGGGCCTTGGTCCAGTTGGTCGTGGTGAACTGGACGGTCCTGGTACCGGTCTGGTCAAGGGACACGTTGGCGTACTCATAAGTACCGTTACCAAGGGCAGCGGACGTGGTTGCACCGTTGGTGTAGGCACCGTGTGCAACATCGTTCCAGATTGCAACACCATTCTGGTAATAATATCCACCGTTGTCTGCGATCGGAGTTGCATCGGTTGGATCAAGGACGGGCGTCCATAAGGCACCAGTGGTAATTGCTGGGTCCTGCACGATACCTGCCTGGTTCGGGGTGATGATGGGCGGCTGGTTGTCGTAGGTGCCGTCCATCGAGCTGGTGCCCTTTACCCACAGGTGGTAAACCGCGTTGGGCTTGCCGGTGATCGTGACCGAGAAGGGCTTGCTGCGGACAACAGAGTTAACGTTTGATGAGATCGAGACCGTGTTGGACACAATGGTGACTGTTACGGGCTGGCTGTCCGTCTTGCCGGTGTAGGTTGCGCCACCGTTGAGGTAGTTGTCTTGCATGCCGTTGAGATCGGACGAAGCATCAATGGTATACACGCCGGCCGGGTAGGCGGGCTGTCCGGTTGCGTCAACTGCACCCGTGGACCAGTTGGGTGCGATGTTGGCTGCGGTTGGGACGTTACCATCGGTTGTACCCCAGAACCACGAGGGCAGGGTAACATTCTGCTGGGTAAGCGAAACCGTGTTGAGAGCGCTGTCATTGTACACGGAGGTGAATGTGGTTCCTGAAGGGCTGACCAGATTAATATCGATGTTACCGGTCTGTGCCGCACCGGGGGTAATATCATTGTTACGAGTGGCCGGATCGAGTGCAGACTGCATGTTCGTGTTGATACGGAAGGCGAGGTTGTCCCCTTGGATCGCGGTACCACCGGTTACAACGGTTCCGGTGGTGAGATCCCAGACATCGACTTGGATACTCGGGTCCTGTACATTGAAAACTGCACCCTTTCCATCATATACTCCGGCCTTTACGCCATACCAGTTGCCCGGGTAGTTGCCGAAGGCAGTGGGTGAGACATAGAGAGAGCCCAGGTTGAGGGAACTCAATGGATAAGATGTTGTCGGCGCGGTTGTGCTTAGATCTGCAGCTGATGCCCACCAGCCGATCGAGTCATCTCCCGCAAGGGTACCTGCAATGGGAGTGAGGTTCAGTTGCTGTTCTCCAATATATACCACTGCACCCCTGCTGATAATCGTGTTGTTTACATCGGAGTACGATGCCGAAACCGGCAGTACTGCAACAAGTACAAACGCGACGAGTGCAATAAGTGCAATCGTTAATCGCTTGGTCATTCGTTTTCCTCCAAAGGTTACATCCTACATTTCAAGTCGGAGAAGATTTTTCGAAATATCCGAATAACAATTCAGTGAGATCCATTCCCACGTTAAAAAAAAATGTGAAAAATTTTCAATCATCTCTTTTGATGATGACCTTGCCGACCCCATATGCAATCAGGCCGGCGGCAACAACCCCCACAATCGCCGAGACATAATACCCGGGGGTCTGGGTTGGAATGGTTTCATGATCGCCGGGTAAATCATAGCCGTCTAAAGGAGCGCTCCAGAGACCGGTCATCTGCTGGAGTCCTGCCGGTACAAATCCTACTGCCTGCTGGAGTTCATCGGGGCCCCATTCCCCAAAGGCAGTCCCGCTTGCGATAAGTCCGATGGGCACAAGTACTATAAGACCAATCAGGGCAATGACGAGAACTTTAAAGGTCTTGTCCATATTGTTGAATACACTCATAACATCCATTCCCATCACCTCACGCCGGTGCCCCTCCCGGGCTGGCCTCCATTTTTGAATTTTTTTCAATTTCTTTGTAATTGAAGATGACCTCCGGACTGTTTTTCGCAATGTATGCAAACGCAAGGCCGGTAACGAGTAATTCCACCCAGCAGAAGAAACCGAAATGATCAATCAGCATTGCGGGTACGGTAACGTTGAGCCCGTAAGGCATGTAGAGAGGAACCCCGTCAGCCGTGTGTTCCAGGATTGGCTGGATGCCCATCTCAAACCCGGCAACTCCTGCGGCAATGCCTAATCCAAAGTACCCGCCAAGCGCTGCGGCGATGATCCTCCGGGTTGAGGCGATCGATGACTTCCCGGCGATAAGTTTATAGAGGAAGTATCCTACGAACGGGATAACCGTGCCCATGTTGAAGCAGTTCGCTCCAAAAGCCGTGATCCCGCCATCCCCGAAAACGAGGCACTGGATGAGGAGCGCGACTGAAGTTGTCACAACAGCCGCCCAGGGGCCAAGAATAATTGCAACGAGTGCACTTCCCACCGCATGTCCTGAGCTTCCCCCGGGCACCGGGACATTGAACATCATGATCACAAACGAGAACGCGGCTGCCAGTGCCAGGTACGGCACCTGTCGCGAACGAAGAGATTTCTGTACCCAGTACCCGGCGTACAGCCAAATCGGGATCATAATCAGGTACATGACGATAAAAGTCGTTGGTCCTAAATACCCATCCGGAATATGCATAACATCACCTGAATAGTATACTCATAGGGAGTTATAAAAAACTGTCGATTTAGTAACACTGACTACTACAAAATATCAAAAAGGTATTACTTATTGGGGGATTCCTGAGAGACGCATCGTCGTTATTTCTTTCATTATTTTATCAGGAATCGTGGCATCATTGTTTGTTTTGTACAACTTCCGGGTTTTAGGGATTTGTTCGCGAATGAATGTTTACCCCCTGTAATAATAGTGGATGACCCTGTACTTTTGGGGCGGACCACTATACTGGTCCCGGTAAAAGATTTACATCATTTTTAATACTGGTAAACCTCTTATGAAGAAACATAAGGCCGGGGGGATAAACAATCCCGTTCCCGTGCAGTGGTGTGCATACCCTATGAGCTCCCTTGAACTACGGAAATTTGTCGCTCCCGAACTGCTCGTCGGTGTTGGCGCACGCCATCTGGCCGGCAGGTATGCAAAAAATTTCGGGACAAAAAACGTACTGCTTGTCACGGACCCGGGAGTGAAGAAGACCGGGCTCGTCGATGGGATCTGCAATGACCTCCAGATGGCCGGGATAGAGTACGAGATCTATTCATCAGTCCAGCCCAACCCACGGGTTGAAAATGTGATGCAGGGCGCTGAGATCTTTTCGCAGGCGGGTTGTACTGCCCTCGTTGCCGTTGGCGGGGGTTCGGTCATTGACTGTGCCAAGGGGATCGGCATTGTCTCTTCCGAAAACCGCCCGATCACCGAATTCGAAGGGGTCGACCGGATCACCCTTCCGCCCCCTCCGCTGATCTGCATTCCCACGACTGCCGGCTCAAGTGCCGATGTTTCCCAGTTTGCCATCATCTCCGATCCCGTACGCAAGGTCAAGATCGCAATCATCTCCAAGGCGCTTGTTCCTGATGTTGCCCTTATCGATCCGGAGACCCTGCTCACCCTCCCGCAGGATCTCACCGCGTATACGGGTCTTGATGTGCTCACCCATGCCATCGAGGCCTACGTGTCCAATGCAAGTTCGCCGCTCACCGACCTCCATGCGCTCGAAGCGATCCGGCTCATCAGCAGGAACCTCGAACCTGCCGTGAAATCTCCCCACGACCTGCAGCTGCGGGTCGAGACGATGCTTGCCAGCCTGTATGCCGGCCTTGCGTTTTCCAATGCCAGTCTGGGTGCAGTCCATGCCATGGCACACAGCCTGGGCGGGTTCCTCGACCTCCCCCATGGCAAATGCAATGCCCTGCTGCTTGACTGTGTCATGGAATACAACTACCGGTCGGCATCCCGCCGGTATACCGACATCGGCGAAGCACTGGGACTTCCTGTCCACACGATGGCCGAGGAGGAACGGTGCACGGCGATCTGCCAGGAGATCCAGCGGCTCCGCAGGTCACTGGGGGTGACAGAAACGCTGGGATCCCTCGGTGTCACCGGCGATGCGATCCCGGTGCTCGCCGACCATGCCATGAAAGATGCCTGCATGGCCACCAATCCCCGCAACCCCCTCCGGCAGGAGATCGAGGCACTCTATGAATCCGCCCTCTGAACCGGCCGAAACCCGCGACATTCTCCGGGAACGGATCATCGGGATGGGGGAGACTTCGCTTCACAAGAGTTACTACCCTCTCCTCCAGCAGCGCCTTGCCGATCTCGAACGGTTCCGGGCGCTTATCGATGAAACAAACGATATGATCCTCGTAGTGCAGATCCCTGAAAACCGGTTTGTGGATGTCAACCATGCCTGCAGTGTCCGGCTGGGGTATGCAACCGCCCGGCTGCTTGCCATGGATCCGTTCAACCTGATCGCCCCCGCAAAGCGCGAACCGTTCCGTGAGGCCTTCTCCCGTGCAGCAGCAACCGGCGACCAGGAGAAGATCGAAACAGACCTCTGTACCTTGCATGGAGAGACGATACCGGCAGAGCTCCTGATCCGGTTTGTAACGTTCGATCGTCACCGGTACGGTGTTATTGTCGCCCGGGATATCAGCGAGCGGATACGGTACGAGCGGGAGCTTGTGGCCACCCAGAAAAAACTCAACCTGATCAATTCCCTCACCCGCACGGAGATCAAAAGTCAGGTCTTTATTGTCCGGGCGTATCTCGATGTCCTCCGCCATATCGCCAAACACCCCGAGGAGATTACGATCCTGGACAAGCTCCGGGATACTACCGGCGAGATACAGACGCACATAGAACTGGCCGAAAACTACCAGAAACTCGGGGTGCAGACCCCCCGCTGGCAGAATTTCAATGAGATCCTGCTCTATGCGCTCTCTCATCTCCCGCCAATCCCCCTTACCCGTACTACGGGTACGGACCGGCTGGAAATTCTCGCCGACCCCCTGCTCGAAAAAGGGCTCACCCACCTGATGGAATATATCTATACCTGCGGCGGGATTGCAGAGCCGGTGCGGATTGCAATCCGTGAAGCCGGTAACGGGCTTGTTATTTCCCTGCAAAAGGCGGGCACCGGTATCCTCCCGGAACAGAAGGGATCCCTGTTTGTCTGGGCGCCTGCAAAGACCGGGGGCCCCAACCTCTTTTTTATCCGGGAGATCCTCGATATCACCGGTATCAGTATTGCAGAGACCGGGGACCCGGGCCTCCTCTGTTTTGAGATCCGCGTTCCCCGGGGCGGGTACCGCATCTCGTGATCTCCCCCTTTTAAGAAGTCAGGTTTTTTTATGCCGGAATTTCACGCCGGATCTTCGGGATGAACAGGATTTTAATGTCGGAAAACCAATAATAATTGTGATAATCTCAGGGAATTTTTTATTGATTTTTACGAGGGAGGTTTTCCTTGACTGATACTTACGATGCATCCCACATCACGGTACTTGAAGGGCTCCAGCCGGTACGCGAGCGCCCCGCCATGTATATCGGGAGTACTGATACCCGGGGGCTCCACCACCTTGTGTATGAAGTCGTCGACAATTCCATCGATGAGGCGTTGGCCGGGTTCTGCAACCGTATCAGCGTTGTCATCAACAAAGACGGGTCGCTCTCGGTGGAAGATAACGGCCGCGGTATCCCGGTCGACACGATGGAGAAGAACCACAAGAGTGCCCTCGAAGTCGTCCTGACCGTACTCCATGCAGGCGGAAAATTCGACAAGGAGACCTACCAGGTCTCAGGCGGTCTCCACGGCGTCGGCGTCTCTGTCGTGAACGCCCTCTCGAACTGGCTCTCCGCCCGGGTGTACCGGGACGGCAATATCTACGAGATGCGGTTCTCGCAGGGAAAAACCACGTCGCCCCTCACGACCCGGGTAGAGACCCTTGCCGAACTTCTCGCACGGTACCAGCAGTGGTATGGCGAACCGGCACCGTTTGTCCGGGCCTCACCGGTATTGGCCGCCTCATCTTCCGGTGCTGTCACGGGCCAGGTTCCTGTTACAACACCCGGCACCATTACCGGTCAGCTCGATCTTACGACCGCCACCAATTATCCTCCCGGCAATGAACAGGAAGACCGGGCATCGCTTTTGGCGACCCTCGGCAACAAGCTGACCGGAACCCGGATCCACTTCGTTCCTGATGCTTCAATCTTCGAGACCACGACGTTCGATTATGACGTCCTTTCCCACCGGCTCCGGGAACTTGCGTTCCTCAATGCCGGCCTCACCATTATCATCACCGATGAACGGACCGGCGACTCGGCCACGTATTGTTACGCGGGCGGGCTTTCTGAGTTCGTGAAATACTTAAATGAGGGCAATGAAGTCCTTCACCCGAATCCTATCTACATCACCAAAAAAGACGCCGAAAACAAGCTCGACCTCGAAGTCGCGATGCAGTACACGACCGGGTACGACGAGAAACTCTATACCTATGTCAACTCGGTCAACACCCGTGAGGGTGGCACCCATCTCGAAGGGTTCCGGAGCGCCATTACACGGGGCATCAATGTGGTCGCGAAGAGGAACGGCATCATCAAGGAGAATGCCCAGATAACGCTCAGGGGCGAGGATGTCCGCGAAGGCCTGACCTCGGTCGTCTCGGTCAAGATGGCCAACCCCCAGTTCGAAGGCCAGACCAAGATGCGCCTCGGGAACAGCAGCGTGAAAGGCATTGTCGACTCGCTCGTTTATGCTGCACTTACCGAGTACTTCGATGAGAACCCGAACGTTCTGAAGATCATCATCGAGAAGGCACTCTCGGCAGCAAAGGCCCGTGAAGCCGCGAGGAACGCCCGCGAACTCGCACGGCGCAAGAGCTCGCTCGAATCTGCCGGCCTGCCCGGGAAGCTCTCGGACTGTTCCGAGCGCGACCCCGCAAAAAGCGAGATCTATATCGTAGAAGGGGACTCTGCCGGCGGCAGCGCCAAGCAGGGCCGTGACCGGAAGTTCCAGGCAATCCTCCCGCTCCGGGGCAAGATCCTCAACGTGGAAAAAGCCGGCGAGCACCAGATCCTGAAAAACGCCGAGATCCAGACACTGATTAACGCTATTGGCACCGGGATCGGGGAGAAGTTCGATCCCGAGCGGGCCCGGTACCACCGCATCGTCATCATGACTGATGCCGATGTCGACGGGGCGCATATCCGGACGCTCCTCCTCACGTTCTTCTACCGGTACATGAGAAAACTCATCGAGCTCGGGTACGTATACATCGCCCAGCCTCCTCTCTTCCGCGTCTCGAAAGGAAAGGAGGAAAAATACGTGTACAAAGAGGCCGAGATGCAGAAGGTCTCCGCCGCCATGGGAGAAAAGGGTGTCTCCATCCAGCGGTACAAGGGTCTTGGTGAGATGAACGCCCAGCAGCTCTGGGACACGACCATGGACCCCGAAAACCGGATCTTCCTCAAGGTCTCGATCGAGGACGCGTACGAAGCGGACGAGATGTTCAAGACCCTGATGGGCAAGGACGTGGAGATACGGAAAAATTTCATCATGCGCCATGCAAAGGAGGTGACGAACCTTGACATCTGAAGTCCCGCCAGCAGGCACCCCCGAGACCCACAAGACAGAACCGATCAGCATCGAGCAGGAGATGAAGACATCGTTCATCAACTACGCGATGTCGGTCATCATCCAGCGTGCCATTCCCGATGTCCGTGACGGTCTCAAACCGGTCCACCGCCGATCGCTGTACGCGATGTGGGACATGGGCAACACGAGCGACAAGCCCACGAAAAAGAGCGCGAGGGTGGTTGGTGACGTGATGGGTAAGTACCACCCGCACGGTGATGCATCCATCTACGACACCATTGTCAAGATGGCCCAGCCGTTTTCCTACCGGCACCCGCTCGTGCAGGGGCAGGGAAACTTCGGTTCCGTGGACGGGGATGCAGCAGCAGCGAGCAGGTACACTGAAGTACGGCTCTTCCCCTATGCCGAGGCGCTCCTTGAGGATCTCGATAAGGAGACGGTGGAATTTGTCCCCAACTACGATGAGTCGTTGAAGGAGCCGACAGTACTTCCCTCGAAGATCCCGAACCTTCTCGTCAACGGAACGGATGGGATCGCGGTCGGGATGGCGACGAAGATGCCGCCGCACAACCTCCGCGAGGTCTGTGCAGCGGTCAACCGGTTCCTTGATGAACCAACCGTCCCGGTAGAAGAACTCATGAAGATCATGCCGGGCCCGGACTTCCCGACCGGCGGCATCATGATGGGTATCGAGGGCGTGAAGAACATCTACCAGACCGGGCAGGGCAGGATCGTGGTCCGGGGTGTGGCTGAGATCGAGGAGACTGATGGTGGAAACCGGGGCGACCGGATCATTGTTTCCGAGCTCCCGTACCAGGTCAACAAGGCCCAGTGGATCACGGCCATCGCCGATATGGTCAAGGATAAGAAACTCGATGGGATCAGCGACATCCGTGACGAGTCTGACAAGGACGGGATCCGCGTCGTCTTCGAGCTCCGCAAGGGCACGATCTCGGCAGTCATCCTCAACAACCTGTACCGGTTTACCGCGCTTGAGTCCAGTTTCTCGGCATATAACCTCGCGATTGTGGACGGCACTCCGAAGCTCCTCAGCCTGCCTGCCCTCCTTGGGAACTTTGTGCACCACCGCATCGAAGTCATCCGGCGCAGGTCAGAGTTCGATCTCAACAAGTGCCAGGAGCGGGTCCACATCTTAAACGGCCTCCTTGCCGCTCTTGCAAGCATCGATAAGATCATCGCAGCGATCCGCGGTTCTGACACCGTGGACAACGCACGGCTTGCGCTCATCTCCGGGTTCGGGCTCGATGAACTCCAGGCAAACGCAATCCTCCAGATGCAGCTCCGCAGGCTCGCGGCGCTTGAGCAGCAGAAGATTACGGACGAGAAGGCCGGGCTCGAGGCCGAGATCACGAGGCTCAAAACAATCCTCGCAAGCGAGGAGAACATCAAGGACGAGATCCGGCGCGAGACCTCCGAGATCGCGCTTAAGTTCGGCGATGCGAGAAGAACGGAGATCGCGCTCGACTCAAGCGAACTCTCTACCGAGGATCTGATCGAGGACAAGATGGTGCTCGTCTCGATCACCAAGACCAACTACATCAAAAGGATGGATCTCGACACTTACCGGAAGCAGAAGCGGGGCGGTCACGGAATCACCGGTATGACCACAAAAGAGGACGACGTGGTAAGCTCGGTCTTCGCGGCCGGGATGAAGGACTTCCTTCTCTGCTTCACGAACATTGGCCGGGTGTACTGGCTGAAGGTGTACTCCATCCCCGAGAGCTCGCGGGTGGCCAAAGGCAAGCCGATTGTCAACCTCCTGAACCTGAAAGACGAGGTTGTCACGACCGTCATCCCGATCCGGGAGTTCCGGCCCGACCGGTACCTGCTCTTTGCGACAAAGCTGGGGCAGGTAATCAAGATCCCGCAGTCCGAGTTTGCCAACCCGCGGTCTACCGGGACAAACGCCATCCGGCTCAGGGAGGAGGACCAGCTCGTGGACGTCATCGCCACGGACAACACCAAGGAGGTTGTCCTCTCGACCCGTTTCGGGTACGGTCTCCGGTTCCACGAGGACACCGTACGGATCGTCGGCCGGGGTGCGTCAGGTGTCATCGGGATACGCTTACGGGAGAAGGCTGACACCGTCTGTGCCCTTACGGTTGTGGACAAGGACCACACCCTCCTCACAGTCTCCGATGTAGGGTTTGGCAAGCGGACCGAATTCGATGATTTCCGCGGCCACGGCCGGGCCACGATGGGTGTCAGGATCATGGTCCTCGAGCGCGAGGCCGTGGTGATCGAGTCGCGGGCCGTTGCCAATACCGACGAGATCTTTGTGATGACGGCCTCAGGTGTCGTCATCCGGACACCGGTCAGCGATATCCGTATCATTGGCCGGGGAACCAAGGGTGTCAAGGTCATGCGCCTTGGCGAAAACGACAAGGTCATCGGGGTTGCGATCGTGAATCCGGAATCCAGTGTCGATGAAGACAAGGATCCTCTGGCCTCCCCCCCGCCGGCCCCGTAATTTTTTCCTGCCGGTTGTTCCGAACCTTATCAGAACCTTTTTTAATCTCTCTTTTCCAAGCATGGTTGACGGAATGATCTCTTGACTCCCCGGCATCGCGACCATGGCATTACGGAATTCTACACCATCGTCCTGATCATCGTGCTGATCTGCATAGGCGTTGCTCTTATCCTGTCCGTTTCCAGCGGGTTTGTTACCGTGGTTCTCCAGAAACCTCCGGTCTTTGCCGTTCAGGCAAAAGCATCCTCACCCCTTCCCGGTAAAAGTGTTATCACCCTGTATCACCTGGAAGGTGACCCGATTGCCCTGGTTAACCAGTCCGCAACAGGCTCGTCTGCAGGAGTTTTTTTTACCCTCGAATCCCCCGATGGCGTAAAAGTTGCGGTACATCCCTCCCCGGGGATGGGCACAAACCTGTGGACCGAAGGAGGGACGGCGACGATTTATTACGACGGTTCCCGCTTCTGGGTCGCCGATAACCTTACGTCCCTGATCGCAAAGAACGGGTCCGGCGGAATCACCGATATACCGTCAGGGATCTGGATCATTTACATTACGGACCAGCAGACGCAGGTTGTCGTCAACTCACTGGCGGTGACGGTCTGATCAGACCCATTTGTCAAAAAGACGGTGATTCTCATGTTCCGGAAGATCATCAGCATATCAACACACAGCGAAGGAGAGATTGTTGACCTGACCGGGCAGGTAACTGCGGTAATCCATGAGAGCGGGGTACGGGAAGGTCTGGTCCATCTTTTCGTCCGGCACTCGACGGCCGCACTGACCACGATCGAGCATGAACCGGGCGTCCTTGCGGATCTGTCACGGGCCTTGTCCGTACTTGCCCCAGATCGTGAAGAATATGCCCATAACACGAGATGGGGTGACGGTAACGGGCGATCGCACGTGAAGGCGGCACTGGTCGGCCCGTCGCTGACCGTGCCGGTGACGGGCGGAGCCCTGGGCTGCGGCACGTGGCAGCAGATCGTGCTCCTGGAACTGGACGTGAATGCCGGCCGGGAGCGGCAGGTCGTGTGCACGGTGACCGGAGACTGATACCCGGGGAACCCCTGCGTGAACCTCTTTTCGGGAAGAACGTTTCCGATCACCAGGGCTCGCTGCTGCCGCAGGAAAAACCCTCTTTACCTTTCCCATGCAACACGTATTCCATGAGCTCGATCCTCCGGCGTCAGATCCTCAGGAAATGCACCAGCATGGATGTTCCCCTTGTCGGATTTGCGCCGGCCGATCGATGGAATCACCCGCCGTTTGAACCCTGGGTCCCGGAACCGTTCCGGCCTGCCGCCATCTTTCCCGGAACAAAGACAGTGATCGTGCTCGGGTTTCCGATCAGCCTGCCGATCCTGGACACTGCCCCGTCCATCTGGTACCACGAGCTGTACCACGTGGTCAATGAGATGCTTGATTCCTGCGGCTACCGGCTTGCGCTGTTTTTAACCGGGAAGGGTTATCCCTCGGTCTGGGTGCCCCGTGACGGGTACGGATCGATTGACGTCCTCAAAGAGAAGCCTGTTGCCTTCTTCTCGCACCGGCACGCGGCCTTCTGTGCCGGTCTTGGGAACTTCGGGGAGAATAATATGCTCCTCACCCCGCACTACGGCCCGCGGGCCCGGTTTGTCTCCATCCTCACCACTGCCGAGATCCCCGGCGACCCTCTTATTGAGGAACCACTCTGCACTCACTGCCGGCGGTGCACCACGATCTGTCCGGTCTCGGCGATCGGCGGAGGAGAGTACCCGGAGAACCTTACCGATAAGCATGCCTGTGCTGTCCGTGCCGGAACCCTCAAAGAGCGGTATCTCTCCCCCTGCGGCTGTTGCATCAGGGTCTGCCCGGTAGGGGATGACCGGCATCGGTATAACCGGGAGGATATGCGGATGTATGATGACAACAGTCCCCTGTCCGGACCGTACCGCAGCATCCGGGACCATGTCCGTTCCTACGGTTCCCGGTAAACCTTTCCAGGCCCGGTTTTATCCGGCGTTCATGACGTACTTTCAGGCGGTCCCGCACGGATGGACATAAAAAGGAAGTACCCGACAATGGCAAACGTGATGACCGGGGATACGTACGCCGGGATCTCTGCCCCGAAACTGTCGAGGAGCATAATCACGCCAAGGCAGAAGATCGAGTACATGGCCCCGTTCTTGAGATACCGGTAATTCCGGATGTTCTCCGCGTTCCTGACCGTGAGTTCCCGGACTATCAGTGCCCCGATCCCGTTTCCGATGATGATGAGCGGGACCGACAGGGTAAAGGCAAACGCTCCCGTTACCCCGTCAATGGAGAACGTGGCATCGATGATCTCAAGGTAGAAGAGCTTGCTGATATCGGACAGGTCTCCTGTGACCATCTTCTTTTCCTGCTCCTCAGCGCTCTGGCGGAAACCGTGGACAATAAAGAATGCGGAGGACCCGATCACTGCCCCAAACGCCATCAGCGGATTTCTCCCAAGGGCAAGCCAGACAATCGCTGCCAGAAGGATCGAGACCACGGCGAAGAACCAGACCCCTTTCGTGGCGATATAGCGTTCGCCCCGGATCCCGAACTCTTTTTTTTCCAGAAAGAGCCAGTGGAAGAAGAGGAAGACCAGGAACGTGCCTCCGCCAACGAGAAGGACGGGGGCAGCCTCTGCTACCGCGGCGATGACCGCGGGATCGCTTGAAAATGTTGCCGTAAGTGCCCCGACCGGCCCCAGTGAAGGTGCCGAGGCCCAGACGATCAGCCAGGGCAGCATGCCCCGGATGACAAAGACGGCAAAGAGAAGACCCCAGACCAGGAACCAGCGCTTCGCCCTCTCCGACATGGTCGAGAGCACCTCGGCGTTGATGATGGCATTATCGATGCTTGTGATGGTCTCAAAGAGACAGAGCCCGGCGATGGTTAAGAGGATCGAGAGGATCTCCATGCAACAGTATCCATTTGGCGCCACACCGGTATTAATCTTGGCAGACCCCCGAAGGTTCCCCCAAAACAACCGTGCAGGTCATCGGGCATGACCCGGCGTTACCGCTGTTATTAAAGCGCCGCATGGCGCAATCCGGTATACAGCAGGTCTGGATATGGTCTTCGACTGCCAGCAGTGTGGGGAGTGCTGCAGCCACCTTGGTCTGGTGCACAGTATCACCGCGGATCACGGGAACTACGAGTTTGTCGTTTTCAACCGGTACACCAACGAGTCTGACGTGGTTGTGGTGGACCCGGACAAGCATGCCCTCTATGACGACCGGAGCATTTTTCTTGAACTGCCCGAGGCCTGCCCCTTCTTCCGGCACCAGCCCGGATCGGAAAAGGCATTCTGTACCGTGCACCTCACCCGCCCCGAAATCTGCCGGGACTACGGCTGCTGGCGACTCCTGATCATCTCCCGGACCGGCCGCCGGGCGGGCAGGATCATGTTCTCCCGGTTCCTCTGTTCGGAGGATCCGCTGGTGAGCCGGATTTTCGAAGAATGCATTGATCCGGTACAGGAACCCGACGATGCAAAATGGGATGACCTCGTCATCAGGGTGCTGATGGAACGGGGGTACACGGTAAAAAAATAGGTCTGCTGCCGCGCCCGGGCGCATACCGCTCTCAACAATATGAACCATACTCATATTTGCGGGGTGGATCACCAAAAGATACATTACAGGGCCTCTGCTTATAGAAGAAAAGAGAAGAAAACCCGGCGCTTGAGCCGGATTAGTGTTGACCATGACCGTTTGTGTCAGCAACGATGACGATGATGAAGAGGATAAACGGGTTGCGTTCTCTCCTCTTTTTATGGTAAAACGCTGTGCCATTCCTGCAGCGATCAGGGTTTGTGAACTGTCTTTTCTCCGGGCTGCTCCTGCTGTACCGGAACTACCCGGCCCCCGGGGAAGATCAGCGGGGATTACCTGCGGGCTGATCTGCCGATGAACGATAGGCTGGACGCTTCAGCAGGGAGCGGATCCCTTCCTGAACCCGGGGACACCCCACTCTCCGGCCCGATTGCCCGGTCCGCCCTGAGAAAGCGGGCAGGGATGCCCGATGCCCCGGCGCAGGTTCATCCCCGGAAGGATCGCCCGATGGTCCGGGACTCGCTTGCGGTGATCCGGAGGGATCATGTCAGCCATGTGGTGGCGGAGGATTATTCGTACAAGTCCGAGGCCTATTACACCATCCTTGCCCGGGAACAGGCGGGCGAACCGATCCGGCCTTCCAGCCGCGACGTGCTCGATGCCTTTGTCGTGCCGGTCTGCCTCGAGCGGGCGGAGCGGGCCGGTATCCCGGTGGTCGAATGGGGGATCTCCCAGGCCTATGTTCCCCTGCCGGCCATCCTGTATGGTATCAACTACTTTGCCACGGCAACCGATTATGCCGTGGTCCGGGATGCTGATCAGGCAAAGGACGTGATCAAGCACATCACCAACAAGGGCAAGTACCCCTTCTGCTACCAGAAGATCGAGGACGAGGCTGCGATCAGCACCTGCACGGCGGTCTTTGGCAGGACCACGGGGAGCTGCGCACCGATCGCCGGCTACGCGGAGAAACTTTATGAGATCTTTTCTCTCCCCCTCGTCAACATGGTCTTTGTGCGGACCGGCGAAAAGTTTGCCCTCTCCTCCCTCGCCCCCACGCGGTACACGCGCCTCTCCCCGGGCGAGCGGGCCTTCCTTGCCGCATACCGGGATCACCAGGAGTTCCTATGAGCCGCCTTGGCATCTTCGTGGACCGGAAAACCCTCTCCAACGCGGAGCAGCTGACGGCCCTTATCCACTGCCGGGACGTGGCGGAAGCAATGGGGCACAACGCTGAGTTCCTCTTCCCGGTGGACATCAGCAAGATCCCGAGGATGGACGCGCTCTTCATCCGTGCCCGCACCGATCCCAAGAACATCACCTACGTGGCGGCACGGATGGCGGAGTTCCATTGTATTCCCGTGATCGATGACGCGAATTCCATCCAGGTCTGCGGGGACAAGGTCAACATGTACTCCCACCTGCTCAACAGGAAGGTTGCCCTCCCCAGAACCGTGTTCCTCTCCAAAAACGATCTTTCCGTCGAACGGGTCACGGAACTCTTCGACACACTGGGAACGCCGCTCATCATTAAGGAGCCGTCGACCTCGTTCTCGCTCCGGGTGGAGAAGGTTGCCGATATTGCGGAATTCTTCCGGGTAGCCCGCCGTTTCATCAAGTTGTCGGACCGGATCGTAGTCCAGCAGTACGTGGAGAGCACGTACGACTGGCGGGTGGGGGTCTTGGGCGGGAAACTCCTGTACGCCTGCAAGTACACGATCCCCTCGGTGACGTTTAAGATCCAGGCCTCGGTGAACGGCCATATTGTGTACTGCGGGGTGGAGAGCATGCCGGAAGCCTCCGTCCCGCCCCACGTGGTGCAGCTCGGGATCGATGCGGCCCATGCCATCGGGAACGGGCTGTATGGTGTGGATATCAAGAACAACAATGGCGATGCCTGCGTGATCGAGGTAAACGACAACCCGTCGCTGGAGAGCGGCGAGGATGCCTGCTACCCGCGGATCTACGAACAGATCATCAGCCACCTTTTTGCAGCGTGATCAGCCATGACGGAGAACTGGCTGCTTCGTGCTGAGGCTATCTGCATGGCCTGCGGGGGACACTGCTGCGATGAGGCACATCCCCCCATTACCCGGGACCGGTACCAGTCCCTGATCGCTGCCGGTATCCCGGACACCTGCTTCGAACACGAGGGATACCTCCGGCTCCGCGCCCGGCCCGATGGCACCTGTATCCTCATGAAGGAACAGAAGTGTACCTGCCATGCGGTCAAGCCCGAGACCTGCCGGGCCGGGCCGTTCACGTTCGATGTGGAAGGTGAACGGATCCGGATCTTCTTAAAACATGCCTCCATCTGTCCCCTCGTCCCGCTCCTCAAAGAAGAACCTGCTGCATTCCGCCTGCAGTACGAACGGGCTGCAGAAAATATTGTGCACCTCGTTACCGGCCTGTCGGGCACAGAGATTGAGGCGATCAACCGGATCGAAGAGCCGGAGACGGAACTGGTTGCAGAACTTCCATGGGGGCAGCGGTTCTTATGACGGTCGGGACAGAGCACGAGTATTCGATCAACGACCCGCACTTTACGGCGCTTCCGGTCTCCGACCAGATCCTGAAATCGATCAGCGGACGGTTTGAAAGCGAGATCCGTTTCGGCGAGGTGAACCTGGGAAAGGAACTCCAGAAGACCGTGCTTGAATTTGTCCCGCGGACCCCGGCGGCCGGCCCGGCGGCGCTGGAGGCCATGCTTCTTTCGGGTATCGCCAAATTCTACCGCGTCTTTCCTGACCAGTACCACCTCCTCGGGCTGGGGATGCACCCTGCCCTTACCCTGGACCGGGCCGTTGTCTGGGACCATGACGAGGGAGAATACTACCGGACCTACGACCGTCTCTTCAATATCCGGCAGCACGGGTGGCTGAACATCCAGGCACTCCAGATCAATCTCTCCTATGCCGGGGAAAAAGACCTGCTTCGGCAGTACAACCGGATCCGCAGCCTCCTCCCGTACTTCATCGCCCTTGCGGCCTCGTCGCCCATGGTCGAGGGCCGCCTGACCGGGACCATGGACAACCGCCTGGTCTATTACCGGGAGAACCAGAAGGAGATCCCGGGGATCTGTAACGGGATCATCCCGCCCCGGCTCCGGTCCGTCAGAGAGTACCGGACAGCGCAGGAAGAGATCTACGCACAGCTCCGGGCACGGGACGCCGGGATCCTCTGCGAGGAATGGCTCAATTCGAGCGGGCTTATTATCCGGTTCTCCCGGGGCTGCCTGGAGATCAAGGCGCTGGATGAGCAGGAATGCGTTCGTTCCGATATGGCCTTTGTCGCATTTGTTTCCTCCCTCCTCCGCTGCCCGGCGCTCCCGGTGGAGACCGATCAGGATGCCCTGCTTGCCCTTACTGAGGCTGCGATCGGGAAGGGTACTGCCGGTCTCCGGGAGGAACTGGAGGCACTCTACCGGCACGCATGGCAGGAGGCAACCGCCGAAGAGCGACAGTACCTGCCGGTCATCCGGCACCGGATTGACCATGGCAGCCTCGCCGAGCAGATGGCCGGGCAGTTCCGGGAGGAGCAGGCAACCGGACCGGTCCTAGCCGGGATGGCCCGGTGCCTCAGGCAGAACAAGCCATACGGGATGAGATAAGATCCCGCCCCTTTTTGGGAGTATCCTCACATCAGGGACAATCCTCTTTTACCCTGCCCCGGCAATACTTTCCTTAAACGGAGACCTGCTCTATGACACGCACCCTGCTCTCGGAAGCGGAAGGTTACGAACTGCTGAAACACTACGGGATCCCGGTACCCCGGTTTGCGGTCGTCACCACCGCGGATGAGGCAGAGAAGGCAGCAGCAGGGATGGATTTTCCGCTCGTGGCAAAGATCCTCTCACCGCAGGTTGTCCACAAGAGCGATGCGGGAGGTGTGGTCACCGGGATCACGTCAGCCCCAGCCGCACCGGCAGCATTCCGTACCATTGTGCAGAATGTAAAAGCAGCGTACCCTGACGCGGAGATCCGGGGGATTATTCTCGAAGCGCAGCAGGACCCCGGCCTGGAACTGATCATCGGCGGGAAGACCGACCCGGCGTTTGGGAAGGTCATTACGATCGGCATGGGAGGAACGCTTGTGGAACTGATCCGCGACGTGGCCATCCATCTCCTCCCCGCGAGCGATGAAGCGATCCGCTCCCTGGTCCTCGGCCTGCGGGGATATCCCCTGATCGCTGGTTTCCGGAACACCCCGCCCCGGGACGAAGCAGCACTCCTTGCAGTCGCCGGGGCGCTCGGGCGGATGTTCCTCGAGCACCCGGAGATCGAGGAGTTCGATATCAACCCGGTGATCCTGTATAAGAAGGGTGCCTGTGCGGTGGATGCCCGGATATACACAAGCGATCTCCCGGTAACGTCCCGGGAAGACCCGGCCGATGCGGTGCCACGGGACAGCCTGTTCCGGATCGGATCGGTGGCCGTCGTCGGTGCTTCCCAGAACCCGGACAAGGTCGGGTATGCCATCTGCCGGAACATGCTCGCCTTCCCCGGCGCCTTATACCCGGTCAACCCCGGCAATGCAGCGATCCTGGGGAGGACTGCCTACCCGTCGCTCTCTGCCATCCCGGGACCGGTAGATGCAGCGGTTATTGCGATCCCGGCAGCCGGCGTTCCGGCGATCGTCGAGGAGGCGGGCAAGAAGAAGATCCCGCTTGCGATCATCGTCTCCTCGGGCTTCCGGGAGACCGGGCCGGCAGGAAAGGCACTGGAAGACCAGGTGATCGCCGCTGCACGGAAGTACGGTATCCGGGTGATGGGCCCCAACTGCCTGGGCTTCATGCTCCCGGCGCAGGGCATCAACACCACCTTCGATCCTGTCTCTCCCCGGACCGGTTCCATTGCGTTTGTCTCGCAGAGCGGGGCAATCATAACCACGATCGTTGACTGGAGCCTGCCCGAAGAGATCGGGTTCTCCGCGGTCATCTCGGTGGGAAACCAGCTCGATCTTACGTTCGAGGACTTCGTTGCCTGGACGGGCGCCGATCCGGCAACGAACGCCATCATCCTGTATGTCGAGGAGATCCGCAACGGGCGGCGTTTCCTGGACGTGGTCCGCCGGATCACCCCCACCAAGCCCGTGATCGTGATCAAATCCGGTTCATCCGCGATCGGGCAGAAAGCCGCCTCGTCGCACACCGGCTCCCTCGCCGGCAGTGCGGAGGTGTACCTCGCGGCGTTCCGGCAGGCGGGGATGATCCCGGTCCGCTCGATCCGGGAGGCGTTCCAGGCTGCAGAACTCCTCGCGTCCGAAGGCTACCCCACCGGTACCCGGGCCGTGGTCATCTCCAATGCGGGCGGGTTTGCGGTGCTCTCATCGGATTATGCCGAACGGTTCGGGATCGAGCTCGTGCACTTCCCGGATGACCTTGTCCGTGAACTGGACGCGGTCCTTCCCCCGGCATGGAACCGGGCCAATCCCATGGACATGGTCGGCGATTCCCACCCGGACCAGTACGCAAAGACCTTTGATATCCTGATCCGGCACCAGGACCTCTGGGACATCGCGTTTGTGATCGCGGTCCCGACCGCGATCTCGAACCCCATCCGGGTAGCAAACGAGCTGATCCGGTTCTCGACCCACACGAACAAGATGATCGTGGGCTGCATGATTGGCGGGGATTCCATGAAGACCCCGCAAAGAATCCTCCGGGAGGCAAAGATCCCCAACTTCCCCGACCTCGAGGATGCCTTCCGCGCCGTGGGAAACATCTGCCGGTACACCTGCCGGAATGCAAACGGGCATCCCGGGTGCCCGAAATAATCTCGTCCCTGAACGGCCGGGCTTTCTCTCCCGTAACTCCAGCCATCCTATTATCATATATACCGGAGGGGATCATGTTCACGCATGAACCTCCGACTGTTCCTCGTTCCCGTCCTTCTCCTGGTGCTGGGGCTGTGTGTTGCCGGCTGCACCCAGCCGGATACCACCCCGGCAGTGCCTGCTACGCCCACCGTGATTCCCGTTACCGCCGTTACCGCAGCCGCGGCCACCCTGCCCCCGGATTCCGCCACACCGGAGCCGACAGGGGTCCTTCCCTCCTACTGGAGCGTGAACGTGCAGGCCTATAGCAACGGCATGGCCATCAACCCGGAGATCATCATCGCTTTCCGGGGCGGGCAGGGCATGAACCTCGTCCCGCAGATCAAGCTCAAGGTAACGCGGTCGGATGGTGTTGTCGAGACCGGGGAGATGGACGAACCGTTCTCTATGGGCCAGAGTGTTACCTTTGCCGCAACCACCGGTTACCAGGACCGGGCCGAGGCCTGGGCGATCACACCGCAGGGAGATGCGGTCAAGATCCTTGACCAGTATGTGCCGTTCCGGTCCTATAATACCGGATAACGGGTCTTGTGAAAAGCCGGGGAACATCTTTCTTTTTTTTAATTTCCTGCCGGGTAATCGATCCTTTTCCGGAATCTTTTCGCTCTTGACCCGGGCGTTTCCGAAAACTGTGAGTCTGGATGCTATCATGGGGGTCCCCTTCTGTTTTTGCGAGGACCCCCATTGGGATAAAGGGGGTACCTTTGATCTGCGAATGTTGAAAGGGACTCCCCCTTAGGGTCCAATCAAGGGGGTCCCGCTTATCATTGAGGAAAGGGGAAGCCCCGATCCCCTCTCACCTGAAGGTTCAGTGGAAATACAGGTTTTTAAACTGGAACTGGTAAAGGGACTCCCGCTTTATGCTGAGCAAAGCGGGTCCCGGTTATTTTTTTGCAGAGACCCCCATGGGGGGTAGAGGGGACCCACGATTTTTTCGAAGGGGTGCCAGTTTTTTCAGAATTAACCGTTCGCGATCCGATCATTTTTGGAAATCTTCCGCTGCCTGATCGATCATTTTTAGAAATTGCCGGCCCGTGATGCGATCTTTTTTACAAATCTTCAGGTCGTGACCCGATCTTTTTTTGAAATCCTTCGCACCCTGGCCGGACTTTTTTACCGAACTGGCGTACGGTTTGGCATGGCTCCGCCGGAGAATGTGATAATTATTCGTGGGTCAGGGCGTTTTTCCGCAAAACCGTATCGATCATTTTCAAAAATCTTCAACTATTGAGTCGTTCATTTTCCGGAATCCTCCGCTGTCTGATCGATCATTTTTAGAAATTGCCGGCCCGTGATCCGATCATTTTCAGAAATCCTCAGCAGCGTGATCGATCTTTTTTTGGAATTGCCAGCTCCTGAACTGATCTTTTCCGGAAAAGTGCGGGTGGCCGTACGGAGCTGCCGGATGGGGAAACGGATCCAGAGCATGGGGGCTGTCGCCCCCTACCCCCACGAGAGAAGAGGGGGTAGAATCGCGAATGAGATAATTTCAGTATTCTGCCTAAAAAAAGCCCGTAAAACCGTCCGATTCCAAGGGGAACTTTTTTGAGCCTTTATTGCGCGTTATTCGTGAAAATAAACCCAAATTGAGGCCCATATAATGCGCATAAACGGTCCATAAAGCCATTCCGGCAGCCTCTTTTTCCGGGATTGAACAAACACCCGTCCGGGCCCAGGATCGGGCCTTAGAATCGCGATACGTGAACGCTATATTTTGTCCGATTGCAAAAATACGGCTGATTTGGGCTTATTTATAAACGGAGCCCGATACGGGCTCCGATGGTCTCCCGAAAAGGGTCATCCGGGCTCAATTCGGGCCCGGAATAGGGTAGGTCGGATCGGGTGGATTGGGGGGGTTATGCCTGCATCACCTTCGATGTAGGATACCCTGTGGCGGGTGAGAGATATTCAAATGCATGGGGCAAAAATGTCGAAGATGCCAGCGTACGGAATCCCTTCAAGATTTTTTCCGGGCTTTGGGGCAGAGCGATGTCCAACGCGCAAAACGCCTCGCCGGGTTTTGCGCTACGCACTTACCGGGATCCGGATTTTGATCAAGGCACTTGTCCGGTTGTTCCCCCTAGCGAGACGGGTGTGGCTGTGCCACCCGTCGAGCGCGAGGGGGCGGAGGGGGCGCATGCTCGCACAGTAATATCTCGGCTCATCAGTTTAGATCTATAAGTTCATTTAAAAAGTCACAGCTAAAAAAAATCATTGTAACTGTAAACTATTTTCAGGCATATAATCAAAAATGAGGGAAATAACCAAGGAGATAGAAAATACTGTTAATGCGGTACTTGCTCCAAAAAGGACGGTGTTTGTAACCATGGTTGTAAGTGAACCATAACTAACAAAATAGGAGAAAAGACATGCAAATAGACTAAATGATGATGCTAGACTTATTTTCAATATAGATTTTGATTTCGATTCCTTGAAATTTGGATTTATTCCCATAGCCGCAAATGCTACGGCAATTATTGCTAAATTTATCGTTATATATGCGTTTAGGATATTCCGTATACCATCGATAGGTGGCGTTTCGACAATTATGGCGCCTATCATGAATATGATTACGGCAATGAAATATGTCTCGATCCATCGCTTTGAAGGAAAGCTCATGTGGGTTATTGTCTTAATGTCAAATGATTAACTTTGTCATTGTATATTTATCACAATTTGCCGTGTATTCTTTTCCCCAAACCTCATCCCTCACAACGTAATCTTCTTCAAGATCTGCCCGTTCTTGAAGATCGTGATCCCTCCCCCGCTCTGCGAGACCACGATGCCCACGGCCCGGGTCACGCTCGTGATGGCGGCAACCGAGTTGTGCCGGGTGCCCATCCCCTTGGGGAGGGTCACCTTGCTTGAGTCCACCGTGATGTAGCGTCCTGATGCCTCGATGAACCCGTCGCCCGAGACCACAAATGCCCCGTCGAGCTGGGCAAACTCCTTGATGTTCTCCTTGAGGTCGGAGTTGGTGACCATGCGCATCTCGGGGACATGGCCCTCGAATGCATTGAGCATGATCTGGCGGGACTTTGCGAGCACGTTTTTCGTATCCCCGATGAGGAAGGTTGTTCCAACCGGTTTTCCTTCCCTGCCCTCGATCGAGATCTCGGTGCAGATGTGGAAGACGGAATCAAAGACCTCTTCCCGCACATCGGTATCGGCTACGACCTGGTCTTTCCAGGTATCGGTGCTGATCCGCACTTCGCCGGTCCGTTTGCGGTCGGTGATGTCATGGCCGATGCAGAGCACCTCTACGATATGGCCCTGCGAATCGCGGATTGCCTTGTTGATCCATGCAATCCAGACAATGTCCCCGTTCCGCCGGATATTCTCGCTCACGTTGATCGCGTACCCCTCGGCATTGAACCCGAGGTCGTTTGCCATCATCGAGAGGTCGTGGCCGCCCCGGTTCTTCTCGGGAGCAATGGTCCCGACCACGTTCTTCCCGAGAAGGCCGGCCTCGGGATAATCAAAGAACGCCGCCGCATAGGTGTTGACATACGTAATGGTGCCCTGCATGTCCATCCGGACGATGATGCTCTGGGTGTTCTGCATCATCTCGCGGTACTTTGCCTCGCTCTCCTTGAGGGCATCGCGCATCTTCTTTTTGTCGGAGATATCGGTGACCACTACGGTGCCGCCTTTCTTTGCATCGAGCGGGTCGAGGAACCGGGCCTGGAGGGTGCAGGCAAGGATGCTCCCGCCCGGGCGGACGAGTTCGCAGTCGGCACAACCGTTCCCGAGCACGTCCCGGTGGATCTGGAGGTCCCGGCAGACCTGCCCGTATTCCTCGTCGCTCACAAAGAGCGAGCGCACCGGTTTTCCCACGATGGCAGATTCCGGGACACCCAGGAGTGCCGCAAGCGGGTGGTTGACCCATTCGATCGTCTCGTTGCGCATCTGGAAGATGCCCAGCGGTGTTGCCGAGAGGATCGCGGTCAGCTGGTCGTTCTGGAGCTTGATGTCCCGCTCCGATTTCTTGCGCAGCGCCGCCTGCTTGATGAGGGTGACCAGATCCGCTGCCGGTGACCGCAGATCGGCTGCACGGGGGAGAGCGATCTCGGAGCCGTTGCTGACCTCTACAAAAGCAACCCGGCTCTCGCCCTTCCGGTGGAAGAGGATGACCGGCGTAGGGTTGCCCATGGAACGCAAATAGCGCAAAAAGCCGATGCCATCCATGTCCGGTACAAACTCGATCCCGTTGACCGGTGAGATGTCCTCGTAACAGACAATGACATCGTAGGTCCGGCTCTTGAGCTTCTCGATCGCCTGCTTGGTGGAGGCAACTATCTCCGGCCTCATCTCCCCGGTCTTTTCAAGGACCGGGCGGAACTGGGCGAGGAATTCGGTATTATCGTCAACAAACAGGACAGAGATCATCGGGTACCCGCGGGACCCGGATTTTCACCGGGGGTGTATACTTATGAGATGGATGGTGGAGAAATAAATAGTTGACTTTCGCGGGGGGAAATTGCCGATATGGCGCAATTTATGGCCGGAATACCCGGGGACTCCCCGTCCGGGCATTATTTCCGGGTATCTTCGTCCTGCCCGGTTTCCCCTTCCGGCCCATCATCGGAATTGTCCAATTCGGTCTCCCCGGTCTCGAATGTTCCGTACATGAGCCAGAACCCGGTAACCACGATCACCGGGATGCCGACCGGGACCGAAGAGCCGTGACTGTTGGCAAGGGCAGGGCCGTACTCCACGATCACCGCGGCAAAAAACAGGATCCCGCAGAGCACCGTGAGCACCCCGGCAGGGAAGACAAGGTTAGACTGATGCCGGAACGCAGCGACGGCAAGGGTTATCGCCGCAGCAACAAGAAGGAGCGCCCCGAGAATCCAGACAATGGTCGAATACGCACTCGCTCCCTTCAAAATACCGCCAGTCACATAGTGGAGGTCCTTGTGGATCAGGATCAGGCTGTTGCCCATGGAGCTCTGCTGGTACCGGAAAAGCGCCCACTGCACGCCCTGGGCCAGGTTGTCACCGATCACATAGATGTTGAGGGGGATGCACAGGAGCAGGCACTCGCAGATCAGCGGCAGGGTCAGGCGGGTCATGAAAGAGAAAAGGAGGTATTACCGAAAAAAAATCTGTTCACTTGTTGCTGCTCCCGACAATGGCAAGCTGGTACATCCAGTCCATCAGGGGATGGCACTCTTCCACAACGCATTCAAGGTCGCAGGCAATGCAGGGGATGAGCTCATCGCCGGCGAGCAGGTTTTCCGGGTGGACCGGCTGTCTTTTTGCCTTGAGAAGGTAGGTCTTGATGCCTTCTTTCTTGAACTCCACCCGGTCGATAAGGCCGCTGTCTTCGAGTTTTTTGACGATCCGGGAGCACTTCCGGCTGTCCACCCCGAGTTCCTTCCAGAGCTCGCTCTGGAGGACGCCCTCAGGATGCGACTGGATCAGGGTGAGTGCTTCGTCTTCAGGTTCAGGCATTGCTGGTACTCGCTCCTTTTCCTTTACAGGACCGGGGCAATGGTAAGAATATTGTTGCCCCGGATGACGACCGTGCCCAGGCTTCTCCCGCGCTCGTTGTTGACAAACTCGATCGTCTCGTCCATGTGGATATTGAGGTACTCGTCGACTGCGATAAGCCGGCCCTGCAGCTTGCGCCCCTCATCCTTGATCTCGACCAGGATCTTGGAATCCACGAGGGCAAATACTTTCTTTATCGGCAAAACAATTCCGTTAACCATCTGTGCTGATTTGGGCCGTAAGATAATTAAAGTTTGCGCGGGGTAAAAAGGAGGAGCGTATGCCGGCATGGAACACGGCTATTATCGCCGGCCCTGTGCCCTTATTTCTCCAGGGGCTCCCACCGTTTTTCCAGCGCCTTCTCCACCGCCGGCAGGGTTGTGTACTCCATCTCCGAGAGAGAGAGCCGGTGGGGCTCGAAGGGCCCCTGTGCCCGGATGGTGTCGGCCAGTTCGTTGCACCGTGCCCGTACCCGGTCAAACCCGGGGTCGTCGAACATGTCCGCGGGGCCGATCAGCTTGCCGTCAGTGACCTGGAACCCGAAGCAGACCACCCGGGGAGGGCCGTCGAAGCGGGTGCAGTTGGCATCGCAGAGGCCGACCGGCATGAACGGCCCGTGGTGTGACCCGCGCATCCAGCCGGCCACGAGCACCGGGATGGTGAAAGGCTCCAGCACCTCGCCTACTGCCGGAAGACCGCTCTGGGCCCGGACGATCATGACGGGGTCGTCCTTGCCCACGTACCGCCCGGCCATCATGTTGAGGCGCTGGGTGCTTGTCGAGGCTGCGATAGTCCCGTCCTTTTTGAATACATGCTTGATCACGTAGCGTGACGGCGCCCCGATGTAGGCAAGCAGGCTGTAACTCTCCTCCGGGCAGGAGAAAGAGATCTTCCGTTTCCCGACAAGGTCATGGACCTCGAAGACAAACCCAGCGGTAAGGGAGGGATCGATCACAAGGCCTGCGGTATTGAAGGGATCGGCAAAGATCTTGTACAGGTAGAAGTTCCACGCGCCGGGCTCGGTCTTGTCTGCCGCAAAGATAAGGACGGGATCGGATCCCCGCTCCTCGAATTCCATCTCGGCGACGCCCGGGCCCATGCCCCGGACGTTCCCGCAGAAAGCATCGGCGAGCATGTCCTGTCCTGCCCCGTACAGCCTGAGCTCCTTTGCCACCTTCGTGCATGCGAGGAAGACGTTCCATGCGAGTTTGTGGATTGCTTCGCTGTCGACCCCCTCGCGGTGGGTCATGACCAGTTCGAGATCATCCCCGCAGTGGGTGACAAAGGAATCGACGAGGAGCTTCCCCCGCTCGGCTTTCAGCATCTGTGCTGCCGTTTCGAGCAGCTTGGGATGGGTGCGGGAGTGGCCGGGGAAACTTCCCACATCCGCCTTAATAATGGAGATCGTGGTCCGTGGCATACGTGTTCACATCTATCTGATCACACGGGGATCCTAAAAATGGTTGGGGGAGAAGGAGACTAAAACAATCTGCAAAAAAAGAATCAGTGCAGGGACTTACGGATAGCCGATGCGGTGCCATAGGCGCTGAACGCCTTAAAGAATACCAGGCTTTCTGCATAGGCCATCGCCTGCATTGCCTTGTTCGTGGCATCGTCAACCGCGTAGATCTCCTTGTAAAACTCTTTTATCGCCATCTTGCAGTTGCCGTCAACGATCTGCCGGTCCTTCTTGCCCGGGTTTGCGGGCCGGTACTTCTCCAGCGTCCAGTCCACGATGCTCTTGTAGAGATCGGGCTCGTAGATCTTCAGGACCCCGAATGCTACGTCCTGCCAGAAGGTCCCGACATTTCCCTTGATGATGTCCCCCTTGGGGAAGTGCAGGTTGATGAGGTCACGCGGGGTGCCGGTGATACCATGCTGGGCGATCCCGACGTTCAGGTGGTTGTCGCGGAGCGCCCGGGCAATCTCCTTTGTGCGGTTGATATCGATCGAGAGCTGTTCCACCACGTTGCCGTTCGCATCGTACGCATGGCCGTGCGAGCTGCCGTTTGCGATCGCGATCACGTGAGGGTATACGTCGTTCTCATTGAGGGCCCTGATGAACCCGACCGCCTCTTCGGGCCGGGTCAGGATCAGGCCTTCGGTATCCTTTCTCCCGATCTCGCCTACCTCCACCTCAAGGCCGAACTCCTTTCCCTTCATCTGCTGCCGGATGTAGCGGGCGAGATCGGTGGTGACCGCGATGTTCTCGGCCAGTTCCTCGCGAACGGTCTTTCCCTCGAAGTTGAAGAGGTGCGAGGCATCGATGGCAAAGGAGGTGTAGCCGGCCTTCACCTGTGCATCGATCAGCTCCTTTGTCCCGGCGATCTCTGCGGCATCACCCTTCTTGATGGTGATGTGATCGGCGTGCAGCGCCCAGATGTCGCAGCCTGCCGCCGCTGCTGCAGCCCGCATCTTCTCGCCAAAGACCTGCGGGGTCATCCCGGTGTAGCCACCCTTGAGATCGGATTCGGACCGGGCCAGTTCCATGAAGACCGCGGAGTCGGTGTCTTTTGCTGCCCTGAAAATTCCCTCGGCAACGGTGGCGATGCGGACGTTTGCTGCCATGACAATGGCTTTCTTTCCTGCAATCCCCGAAAGGATCGTTGACCCCGGGATTGGATCGTACCTGTGTGCTCTCATCGTTTTGCTCCTTACCCTTATCCTTCTCTCATGCAGGATTCAATCTTTGCGATCTCCTTTTTGCCACCGATATAGATCGGGGTGATCTGGCCAATGGCGGAGGGGAGGATCTCCCGGTAATCCCCGCGCCCGTCGCTCACTGCCCCGCCTGCTTCGCAGACGATCATACCCATGGGGTTTGCCTCGTAGAGGAGACGGAGTTTCCCGGATTCTTTGCCCTTGTAGCCGGGATAGGTAAACACTCCCCCCTTATGGAGGATCTGGTGGACATCGGCCACAAAGCAGCCGGAGAACCGGAGCTTGTAACCGTCGTTTTCGAGGCAGGCGATCCAGCGTGCATGGGGGGCGAGGTAGTCCTTGCGCAGGGCCCCGGGGGACTGGATCTTCCCTTCGGGGATCTTCAGGTTCTCGTGGCGCAGGACAAATTCGCCGTCCTCGCACTGGACGAATTCATGGACGCCGCGTTTCGTGGTGAACGTGAGCAGGGTCAGGGGCCCGTACAGCATGTAGAGGGCGGCGATCATGGTCGTGCCCTTCGCGAGGACATGGCCCGGATAGATGCCGATAATGGAACCCACGCAGAGGTTGACGTCAAGGAGGGAGGAGCCGTCCAGCGGGTCGATGACCACGCCGAACTGGTTCTTTGCCCCGCTCACCTCGATTACCTGGTCCTGCTCCTCGGTTGCGATGTACCGGACCAGGCGGGATTCCGTGAGCGCATGGATGAAAACGTCATCCGCGTACTTGTCCAGGGGCTTCTGGTCCTCCCCGAACATGTTCCGGGTACCGCAGGCCCCGGTGTTCATGCAGGTGGAAAGAAAGCCCTTTCTGACCTCGCGTGCCTGTGTACTTAAGAAGAGGATGAGCTCTGCGAGGTTCTTCTCCGTTCCCTCTTTGTCCAGAAACTCCTTGAGCAACATGGTATATTTCCTGACACGGCTGCACGCGATCTTTTCTCATACGAGAAGCACGGGGTGATCGCAGGCACCGGGTTCGTGGTTAGTCGTTGGATTTCGGCCTTTATCAGGATTGTTGATCGGGTGGAGTTATGGATCCGGCAGGAACTGGCAGGACAATTACGGTACGGTCAACCGATCATGGGTCCGGGCAGGATCCCCCGGGTTTTAAAAAAAGGAAATGTGTCAGGTACAGATGAGAGAGATGCCCGATATTACACCGTGCCTGATGGTCGTGTGTAACTCAGGTTCAGTGAGGCCGTGCCCAGGGTGACCGGGGCGATAGCGCTGGTGAGCACCGGGCCGGTTACCTGTGCTGGATCAGCCGGTAGTGAAGGCGATCCGGACAGGGCATAGAGCGTGAAGGTATAGGTCTTCAGGCCGGGCCCCTGCGAACAGGGCGGATCATACTGCATAACCGTGCCGTGGCTTCCCGTCCCCAACGTTCCGGTACCTGTACTGTTTTGTGCAAGACTCGTCGTAGTCCCCGGTATGCCGTAGAGCACCCAGTTCCACCGGGTGGTTCCGTCACCGGGAAGGGTGGTCATCATCAGGGCATACTCTTTTGTTCCGGTCGGAGCCCCGGACCATGAGAGTTCGGGAGTATTTCCTGCACCGTCACACGTGTATGCAGCTGACATTGTGCCGCCATCGGCACCGGCATCACTCATAAGCGTGAAGGTGCCTGCACCGGTACCTGCCGGAACCGGGCCGTTCTGTGGTGTGCCGGATGACTTTGCGCTCCAGAGCGACTGCCAGAAGTCAGCGAACCATGAATTGACCGGGTTTGAGCCGCTGGTACCGGCAGGCTGGGGCTGCCCGCCTGATGGTGCGGGGGATGATCCCGACCCGCCGTTCCCGTTCTGGCTGTTTCCGGTCCAGTTGGCCTCGATGGCCTCAACCACACCCGGGTTGCTCTGTTCGAATGTGTCCAGCCATGCCTTTTGCGCCTGGCGGTCCCCGCTCTGGATCGCCGCTGTTGCTCCGGAGATGTCGTACCCCTTCTGCCCCAGCTGGGTAATAATCATATCAAGCGGCATACGGCGCTGCTGGCCCTGGCCGGTGCTCTGGCCCGGTGCAGTGGAATTTCCCGCAGGGGACGTTACGCTCCCCTGCGTGGTCTGTCCCTGTCCGGAACCCTGCCGGGAATTCTGGCCATTACCCTGATCCTGGGAGGAGAGCGCCTGCTCCTGGCCCTGTACCCATGCCGACATCTCCGTGGCATTGTATGTTCCCACGCCAAAGAGGAAATCCGAGGGGATATTCTGTGGCATACTGATGGGTTGGGAATACAGGAATGCACCGGTGCAGGTGTAACCGGTCAGGTTACGGAGGGCTACCATCTGCTGTTTCTGGCTGTCGGTCAGGGTAGCATCCACAGCAGCAAAGTGCGTTGCATAGTAATACGAGATCTCGCCGTCCAGTTTCCCGTATTTTGCCGACAGGCTGCGCACATCCGTTTCATCGATGGTATTGCCGGAAAGGGCAGCCCTCAGGTCGGTTGCAATTGCCTGCCGTGTTGCAACAATCTCGTTGAGGTCAGATTTCTGGAGGTCCACAAGACCCGTGACCTCGCTTCTCTGGGTATCGGTCAGGAGATTGAGGAAATTTGCTCCGGAATCTCCGGTCAGCGTTGTGCTGATGGAATAATCCGCATTGCCCATCGCCGGGAGGTCTTTCATATAGAACGACCCGAAGTAGGTTGCCTGCCTCTCGGGGCAGAAGTAGGTGTCAGCCGTGACCGAGCCTGCATACCAGGCAAACATCTCGCTTGCATAGGTTCTCATGGCTACCGAATTGCCCTGGCCGCTGTTCGCGAGCACGGATGACGCATCCACGACCGGATAGTCGGCCTCACCTTCAGATTTCAGTTTGTCAAGGTACGCCCGCTGGGTCTGGTTGAGCGAATTAATGACACTGGCATAGGTCTTTGCACGGGCGATGCTGATACTCGCATCAACGTCATAGAGTTTTGCCGAGTACGCCATCACCGCAGACTGATTGAGCCCGCTGCTCCCGGCGGGGATGTTGCCCTCAAGGTTATCGCGGAACGCAGTCGCGAGCGGGAACCGCATGAGCGCATACTGTTCCTGCAGCGAATTCTCTTCCTGCGCAAGGGTGACAAACTGTGCCAGCTGGTCGGTATTCAGCATAACCAGCACATTATCCGCAGTCCGGGTGACAAAGTCCGTGTTGTGTCCCATGCCGGTGGGATCATTGTCCCGCAGGTACTGGAACCCTGCATAGTCTGCCACTTTTCCGGGCGGAATGAAGGTGTCACTGCAGGCACTGCCGGTCATGAACGCGAGCCCGTCAAAGGCAATCGTATCCTCCTGTGCCTGGTCCGATATTGTCTGGCTGATCGTGTAGTTCTGGATGCTGTTTTCTCCCTGCCCTGAGCCCTGTCCCGGTCCTGTCAGACCGGACGTGCCCGCTGCACTGGCCGCGGTACCCAGCAGAAAAAGGATACAGATGGCGGCAAGCGCGTGGCCAATCGTGGATAAACGCTTCATGGTTGTATTCTCCTGTATTACAAACCCCTCCTTTTCCGGGGTTACCCGGTTGCTTTTACGGAAAAAGAGATAAGGAAATCCCGGAATCAGACCCTGATCCCACCCAAATCTCCCCGGAGTTATTCCGGAAAGAGGGCTTTACTCAAGGCTGATCCGGACCAGGATGATCAGGGCAACTGTTGTACAAAGGTCGGGTATGATCTGGAAGATCCCGATGTCACCGGCTCTCCCTCCCAGGAGACCGATGAGTAAGGGATTGGAGGTAACCGCGTACATGCCGAGTGCAAATATCACGGCCAGCAGCCCGAGCGTGAAGGAGCTTTTCAGGTCCCGGTAGATCCCCGCGTAGATGATAAAGAGCGGGATGAGAAGACCGAGATTGATAAAGGAGATCACGGTCTTGAGCTGTTTTGCCTCCTCCTGTCCTGCGGGTTGCGCCTGCTGACCCTGGCCGGCAGGATTTCCGCCGGCAGGTTGCTGCCGAAGGGCCTGCCCGGTTCCGGCCTGTCCCGCCGGCATCAGCGCCGGGACGGCAAAACTGATGATCACCAGCAGAATGACCGTGATCAGTATGATCCAGATAAGATTCTTCTTCTCCATTTAGTCCTCCGTTTTGTGCTCAGGTACATCAACCTGCTTCCAGATTTCCAGGAAATCATCAAAGTTTGTCCGTAGCTGGTCCGACAGGAAATACATGGTCCCGTAGTCCTCGCCCATCGCCGTGATCACGTGATGCCTGCGCAGGACATCGAGATGATGGCGGACCGTTTTATAATCAAGAGAAAACATTCGGGTCAGCTGGTTGGCGTTGTACGGCCGTGTATGGAGGGCAAGGATAATCCGGGCCCGGTTCATGCCGCCCCTGGACCCGGCTATCAGCCACCAAAGTACCTGTTTCACGGGATACCCACCAGAATTCCCTGATAGTTATTCTGTAGTGGTCGTCTGGTTTAATACTTGACGCCATCGCTTCGCCGGAACCGTATGTACAGGTTACCGATACGTTTCAGCCGTACCATCCTCTCACGGTTCTTTTACAATCGTCAGTCAACGGGTATTTTTCCCCGTGATCCCTTCGCGATCTTTTTGAGATGGACTTCCAGCACGCCGTCCTTAAACGTTGCAGACGCTCCATCTTCAGTCACCGGTTCAGGGAGGGGGACGATCCGGGTCATCGATTGTATCGTATGCTCACGGTGATAATACCCCCCGTTTTCCTGTGTTGTCTCATCCGTTTGTACACAGGTAATTTCCAGCGCCCGGGAATTGATCAGTTCAAGCACGATGTTTTTTTTCGCGATACCGGCGATCATCCCGGCGGTAATCACCACTTCGTCATCGTTCTCGGAAACATCCACCGGGCGAATTGTCGGTTGCACGGGCAGCATTTTTACTACCGACCCTCCGGCAGCGGGTAATAACGCCACCGGGGTGGTCCCGTATATCTGCTGGTTCAGCACCTCCAGGTATTTTCTCATGTCTTCAAGTTCGTCAAAGACAGACCGGTAATACCATGTTACCATAGGTTTTTCCCCGCACCGGGTTGGGAATCAACAGCACCTGGACCCTGTCCCGATCCTTTTTGCCGGTCCAGACCTGCTGCCGGTTCTTCCTCCCTGTTTCCCCTTTTGGTCCGCGCTCCCGGGAGACAGGCATGCCGGGACAAACACCGGTAATGAACCCCCGTGTCAGCAGTCCGTATCATGGTTCATCCCGAAGGTGCGCCCACGAACGCTTCCTTCATCAGCTGCTCCTGCCTGCTTGTCAGGTTTGCCGGGATCTTCACGATTACCCTGACAAGGAGATCTCCGCGGTTCCCGGAATTGATGGACGGCATGCCCTGGCCCCGGAGCCGGAAGAGGGTATGGCTCTGCGTTCCGCGGGGAATTTTTAAGGACGCACTTCCGGTTATGGTCGGTACGGTGATCTCCCCACCCAGGAGCGCGGTGGCAAGGCCGACCACTGCCGTGGTCTGCAGGTCGGCACCGTGGCGTTCGAAGATATCATCTTTCTTTACATGAACCACAACATAGAGGTCGCCGGGAGGACCCTGGTTTTCCCCGGGTTCACCTTCCCCGGCAATACGTAAAAACTGCCCGTCCTCAACGCCCCGCGGGATCGTCACTTCGATCCGCCGCATTTTCTGCACAATTCCTGAACCTTTGCAGTTACTGCACGGCTTGTCAATGATTTTGCCGCTTCCGCCGCAGTCCGGGCACTGGGCGATACTCATCATCGTACGGTTACCGACTTTCCGCGGATTCCGGATCTCACCTGTCCCGTGGCAGGTCGGACAGTCCTTCACGTGACCGGGTTCTGCACCCGTTCCATGGCAGGTGCTGCATTCGTAATCATGCGGTACGGCCACGGTATTCTTCGTCCCGTTGAAAGCATCGGCGATCGATATTTCGATATCATAGCGGAGATCTGCCCCGGCCCGCTGCCTCATCCCCCGGGATCCCCCGGAGAACGCATTGAAAATATCCCCCAGGCCGTAGTCGCGGAACAGGTCTTCGTAACTGGGCGGCCGGTACCCGGCCGTATCCCCGGGAGTGAACTCTACATGGCCCCCCTGGTCGTACTGGGCTTTCTTCTGGGGGTCGCTTAATACCTGGTACGCCTCGTTGATCTCCTTGAATTTTTCTTCCGCGTCCTTGCTCCCTTTATTCAGGTCAGGGTGGTATTTTCGTGCGAGGTGCCTGAATGCTTTTTTGAGATCATCTGCTGAAGCATCCCGTTTTACGCCAAGGATCTCGTAATAGTCGCGCGCTGCCATGGGTCTTTTTTTAGAAAAAAATTATTTTTCATCCTTTACTTTGAAGTCGGCATCAACAACATTCTCGCCGCCGGGACCGCCGGCATTTTGCGAAGGCTGCTCCGTGCCCTGGGAAGCGGCCTGCTGTTCTGCCTGCTGCCGGGCTGCTGCCTGGTACGCCGCGGTACCTGCTTCGCCGAGGACTTTCTGGAGTTTTTCCGTTTCTGCCTTAATGCTGGAAGTATCCTTGCCCTCCAGTGCTGACTTGACTCCGGTGATAGCGGCATTCAGCCGTTCAACCAGGTCCGGGTTCAGTTTATCCGCAAGATCGGTCTTGGTTTTTTCCGCTGTGTAGACAAGGGAATCCGCGATGTTGCGGTTTTCAACTTCCTCCTTCCTCTGCCGGTCCTGCTCTTCAAACTGTTTTGCCTCGTCGACCATCTTCCTTACATCGGCATCCGGCAGTTTTGTTGATGCCGTGATGGTCATCTTCTGCACTTTTCCGGTTCCTAGATCCTTTGCAGAGACATTGAGGATACCTGATGCGTCGATATCGAAGGTAACCTCGACCTGGGGGATTCCCCGGGGCGCCGGGGGCAGGCCGACCAGGTTGAACTGACCAAGGCTCACGTTATCGGCTGCCATGGGGCGCTCACCCTGGAGGACATGGATCGTGACCTCGGTCTGCATATCCGCCGCCGTTGAGAATATCTGGCTCTTCTTTGTCGGGATCGTGGTGTTCCGGTCGATAAGGGCGGTCCTGACCCCGCCGAGGGTCTCAAGGCCAAGTGTCAGGGGAGTGACATCGAGCAGCACCATGTCGCTTATCTCGCCGCCAAGGATCCCGCCCTGGATTGCGGCACCCATGGCCACGCATTCCATCGGGTCTATACCACGCTCCATCTTCTTTCCCACGTTGTCCTCGATAAATTTCTGGACGACAGGCATACGGGTGGGTCCACCGACAAGGATCACTTTCTGGATATCGTTCTTGGTCAGTTTTGCATCCTTAAGCGCCTGCTCGAACGGTTTGATACACCTCCTTATGATCGGGTCGATCAGCTGCTCGAGTTTTGACCGTGACAGTTTAATGTTGAGGTGCTTGGGACCTGCCTGGGTCGCGGATACATAGGGGAGGTTGATCTCTGTCTCCATAACCGTTGAAAGCTCGATCTTGGCTTTTTCTGCGGCTTCTTTTACCCGGTTGATGGCCATCTTGTCATTCCGGAGATCGATACCTTCCTGTTTTTTGAACTCGTCTGCGATCCATTCAAAGATGGCATTGTCCATGTCCGTGCCGCCCAGCTGGGTGTCCCCGGAGGTCGCAAGAACGGTAAACGTCCCGCCACCGAATTCCATGATAGTGACATCAAGCGTTCCGCCACCGAGATCAAAGACCAGGATCTTGAACTCGCCGCCTTTATCGAGACCATATGCCATGGACGCTGCGGTGGGTTCATTTACCAGCCTGACCACATCGAGACCGGCGATCTTTCCTGCATCCTTCGTCGCAGTCCGCTGGTTGTCGTTGAAATAGGCAGGGACGGTGATGACGGCCTTGGTTATCTTTTCACCCAGGAATGCTTCGGCATCGCGCTTGATCTTCTGGAGGATGAATGCTGAGATCTGCTGGGGGGTGTATTCCTTCCCGTATATTTTGTAGACGTGGTTTGTCCCCATCTTTCTCTTTGCCGCGGTAATGGTACCCTCCGGGTTGCTCACTGCCTGCCGTCGCGCCGGCTCCCCAACGAGAAGCTGGCCATCCGGGGTAAATGCCACATAGGAGGGGAACATTTTCCCGGCAACCGTTGCTCCTTCCGCGGACGGCACAATAGTCGGTTTACCGCCGACCATCACGGCAGCTTCGCTGTTTGAGGTACCAAGGTCAATTCCGATGATTTTTTCTTTAGCCATTGTTCTCACCAACTTTCTCTGCTACATGTTCTGCAATCTTTACTTTCGAGGGCCTGATGACTTTGGATTTCAACTGGTAGCCTTTCCCGAAGTCTTCCAGAATCGTATTCTGCTCTTTTGGACATTTTTCTGTACATAATACTTCGTGATAACGGGGGTCGAATTTTTTTCCCACGCATTCTATCGGTTGCAACCCGTAGTCTGACAGGATTTTTGCAAATTTTTTATAGATCATGGTCATTCCTTCCCGGTTTTTCTCCTGCTCTAAGGAAGGCAGGGCACGTTCAAAATCATCCAGGATAACGAGGAGATCGTGGATCAGTTTCTCGTTTGCAAGGGCGGTGATCGTGTCCTTTTCCTTTGCACTCCACCTGCGGAAATTGTCGAAATCTGCCTGGAGGTATTGCAGCTGATTGAGACGTTCCTCAGCGAGCCGGGTCTGTTCTGCGAGTTCCTTTTTGAGCTCTTCGATATTTTCCATGATACTCCCCATCACACAACTGCATTACCACAATCGTTCAGGTTTCAGGCATTCCCGAACACCAGTTTTCCTCCTTTCTCATCAACCACGATCTCCTTGTCCTTCTGGACTTTTCCCTCAAGGATCATTTTTGACAATTCATTGAGCAGGTTTTTCTGGATCACGCGTTTGATCGGCCGTGCACCGAACTGAGGGTCAAAGCCCAGGGCAGCGATAAACCGGATGGCTTTCTTTGTGGCCGTAAGCCGGATATCGCTCTTTTCAAGCATCTTCTGCACGCCGCCCAACTGGATCTCGACAACCGTCCGGATTTCATCCTCGGTGAGCGGTTTGAACATGATGATCTCGTCGATCCGGTTGAGGAATTCGGGACGGATGGTCTTCTTGAGCAGGTCAAAGACCTGTTCACGGGTGCGCTCGAAGAGCTCGTCCCGGTTTTTGTCGGTGGCCTTTTCCATGTTTTCCTGGATGAGATGCGACCCGATATTCGAGGTCATGATGATGATGGTGTTCTTGAAATCCACGGTGCGGCCCTTGTTGTCAGTCAGGCGGCCATCGTCAAGAACCTGCAGCAGGATGTTGAACACATCCGGGTGGGCTTTTTCTATCTCATCGAGCAGTACCACGGAATAGGGCTTTCTCCGGACCGCTTCTGTCAGCTGCCCGCTCTCTTCGTACCCCACGTAGCCCGGAGGTGCGCCGATCAGCCTTGAAACGGTGTGCCGCTCCTGGTACTCCGACATATCGATCCGCACCATGCTGTTCTCGTTATTGAACAGGAATTCTGCAAGGGCTTTTGCCAGTTCCGTCTTTCCGACACCGGTTGTCCCAAGAAAGATGAACGAGCCAATCGGGCGTTTTGTGTCCTGGAGCCCGGCACGGCTCCGGCGGATTGCGTTTGACACTGCTGCGATAGCCTCGTCCTGGCCGACAACACGCCTGTGGAGTTCGGCTTCGAGGCTGAGCAGTTTTTCCCTCTCGCTCTGCAGCATCCTGCTCACGGGAATTCCGGTCCAGCGCGAAACAACTTCGGCAATCTCTTCGGCATCCACCTCTTCGTTCACGAGCGCGGAATCCTTCTGTAGTTCGGTGAGTTTTTCCTTTAACGCCACCATGCTTTTTTCATTATCCGGGATACGGCCATAGCGGATCTCGGCTACTTTCCCGAGGTCGCCGTTGCGTTCGGCATGTTCGGCCTCGAATTTTAAGTCCTCGATCTCGGTTTTCCGTGACTGGATCTGCTCAACGAGCTCTTTTTCCGACTGCCACTTTGCCTTCAGGTCTTTTTGTCTCTCGGTTAAGTTTGCAATATCTTCATTTAACGATGTGAGTTTCTGATCGTCCTTTTCCCGTTTGATGGCTTCCCGCTCGATCTCCAGCTGGCGGATCCGACGGTCGATGCCTTCCAGTTCCTCCGGCTTCGAGTTGATCTCAAGACGGAGCTTTGCGGCAGCCTCATCGATTAAGTCGATCGCCTTGTCAGGAAGGAACCGGTCGGAGATATAACGCTGCGAAAGTTCCACGGCGGCGATGATCGCCTCATCCTTGATCCGCACATGGTGGTGGGTTTCGTACTTCTCCTTGATTCCCCGGAGGATGGAGATGGCATCCTGCATATCCGGCTCATTGACCATCACCGGCTGGAAACGCCGTTCGAGCGCTTTGTCCTTCTCAAAATACTTCTGGTATTCCTTCAAGGTTGTTGCGCCGATGACATGCAGTTCTCCCCGCGAGAGCGCGGGCTTGAGGATATTTGCAGCGTCCATCGCTCCTTCCCCTCCCCCAGCCCCGACAAGGGTGTGGATCTCGTCGATGAAGAGAATGATCTCACCGTCAGAGGAAGTCACTTCCTTGACGACACTTTTTAGCCGCTCTTCAAATTCTCCCTTGAACTTGGCCCCGGCGATCAGGGCCCCCATATCAAGGGAAAAGAGCTGCTTGGTCTTCAGGTTATCCGGGACATCCTCGTCGATGATCCGGTGGGCGATACCTTCGGCGATCGCCGTCTTTCCCACCCCGGGTTCCCCGATGAGGATCGGGTTGTTCTTTGTTCTCCGTGAAAGGATCTGCAGTACCCTGCGGATCTCTTCGTCACGGCCGATCACCGGATCGAGTTTTCCCTTGCGGGCAAGATCGTTGAGGTTCCGGGCATATTTTTCCAGGGCATTGTAGGTCTCTTCGGCGTTCTGGCTGTTCACGGTCTCACCTTTTCGTAACTGGCTGATGGCAGTTTTGAGGTCTTTTTCCGTTACCCCGTTTTCTTTGAGCAGCCGCGAGGTGCTGTTGTTTACCGAAAGAATTCCAAGGAGGATCTGTTCCAGGGAGACAAATTCATCCCCGGACTCCTGGGAAAGTGCGGTGGCTTTCTGCAGGGCTTTTGTGGCATCACTGGAGAGGTGCTGATCCCCGCCAGTCACCTCGGGATACGCATCGATAATCCTGTCGAGCGCAGGAGTAAACCCGTTGAGGTCTACATTCAGCTTCTTCAGGAGGTACGGGATGACATTCTCGTCAACGAGAAGCATTCCCTTGAGGAGGTGCGACGTCTCGATAGACGGGTTCTTTTTTGCCGTGGCTAATTCGATTGCCTTCGAAACGGCTTCCTGCGATTTGAGGGTAAAATTATTGAAGTTCATGGTTATCGTTGTTTGATTCGTTGTTCGTAGTCCGCTACCGGTAATTCGTAATAGCGTTTCTTCCTGTCAAATAGTTTGGCAATGCGGAAGTTTCAGTCCTGTAACCATAGGGAGCGATCCCCTTTGCATCTGGTGAATTGCGCTAAGGGTATCCGCATCGACAGGTGTTTGGCAGGGGTGACCTAAGACACGATGCCCCTTGCAGTCTTCACGGTTGCTTACGGGATCGTCGGGGCTTCCCCGATACCGACCCCGGCAGCACGTCGTGTTTCCCCATCGATGTGGATGAAGCTTGTCCTCTGGCCGGGGTTCGCGATCGCATAGGTCTTGTTCAGGCCCTCGATCTCGATCACGTCCCCGCCTGACACGTTCAGCCGGTCGATCACCCGCCAGGGCAGGATCGCAATGTTCCGTCCGGGATATTCGTTGCTCAGTCCTTCCACAGTCAGTTTTACGCCTTTGGAATCTGTCATAATCGTAAGCCTCCCTTTCGAGGATTAACCATAAGTTAGTATAAAATAGTATATAAAGATATCCCACAATGGTTCTGTTAACTTGGTGGGGGGTAAGGCACCTCTGAAAGTGCTGTCAAAAGGAGGGAGTTATCCGGGGGTGTGGTGATCTGTTATGGTGGATTGGTAAAATCAACACTCCATACCGCATCATCGGGAACCGGAGTACCGATTTCAAACCTGATTTTGAGGGTTGATCCCTGACTGAGCTGGTCGAGAACACCGGCGGGGAGATAGATCGCTCCCTTTTGCGCTACCTCGTGGTTGGGGGCAATCTCCCCGAAATAGAGAGCGGGGCCGGGGTATGACTCACCAACGGGATTTTGGAGCGAGGGATATGCAAAAACAGTTACGCCGCTCGTCCCGGTGTTGACCACTCTGAGGGTTACTACGATTGTCTGGTTATCCTGTATCCCGATACGATCAATCCCTGCCTCAAAGGTATGCCCGTTATTCGAAAATTTCGCCTGCTGGCCGAGAGTAAGCGGTTGTTGTAAGCCGGGAAGTGACGTACACCCTGCTACTACGATGAATGCCATGAGGACAGGCAGGATGTAAAGAATTTTCATGGATTAATAACTGGCAGGCGAACATATAAAACGTCCCTGAGACGCGTTCCGGTTGTTGCCTGTTGATCACCCCCCTCACGGCCTGAGCTCGAAAACCTCCACGCTGTTCCGGCAGGTGACAGGTCTCCCCCGGGGGGATATTGAAGGTCAGGCTGAAGAGTGCTTCCGGACAAATGCTTCCAGAGTCTTCCGGAGCGTTCCCGTCCGCTCCCGGATCGTATCGAACGACCTCCGTTGCCAGTACACGAGATCCCGCAGCTCATCTGCCTGCTGCACGATCCCCTTATCGAGTGCGTGCTTCCCTTTGAGGTACTCGACCTGGTTGACAAGGCTGACAGCCTGGTACAGGATCTCGCGCTTTCCTTTCGCGTACAGGAGCTCCCAGGACTTCTGCTCGTACCGCTCGAAGTCCGTCCCGTCCAGAGTCCCTTTCACCCGTTCGAGCGCAGCTGCGAAATGCCGGGGGGTAATCCGGATCGTCCCGGGTTCTGTCTCCTCCCCGGCTCCGCCCTCCCCGGTCAGCTCGTCGATCACGATCGCCTTTGCCTCCCTCACCAGCGCTTCTAGATCAGCGCCCACAAAGAACCGGGTCCGGGCAGCAAGCTCATCGACATTCACGTCAGGGTCCAGGATCTCTTCCAGCCCCTTGAGATAAGTAGCAAGGATCTCCTTTCGCGCTGCCTCATCGGGCGGGGCGATGTACAGGTGCTTTTCGAGCCGGCCGGGACGGAGCAGGGCAGGGTCGAGCAGGTCGGGGCGGTTCGTGGCCCCGATCACAAAGACCTCCTTTAACTCCTCGATGCCGTCGAGTTCGGTCAGGAACTGGGAGAGTACGCTCTCGGTCACATGCGTGTTGTCGGCCACCGTGCCCCGTTTGGGGAAGAGCGCATCGATCTCATCAAAGAAGATGATGCACGGCGCTGACTGCCGGGCCTTGCGGAACGCCTCGCGCACGTGCTTTTCGGAATCCCCCACCCCTTTTGAGAGGAGCTCGGGACCCTTGACCGAGATAAAGTTGAGCTGGCGCTTGCTTGCGATACCCTTTGCAAGCAGGGTCTTTCCCGTCCCCGGCGGGCCGAACAGGAGGATCCCCCGGTGGGGCTTGTAGTTCAGTTTCTCGAAGATCTTCGGGTACCGCAGGCGCCCCTCGATGATCTTGATCAGGGTGTCCTTGGTTTCATCCAGCCCCGCGATGTCCTCCCATGCCACATCCGGGACCTCGATGAGCACCTCGCGGAGGGCGCTTGGCTGGACAAGCTTTCGTGCCGCATCAAAATCGTTTTTCGTTATCTGGAGCTTCCCAATCACCTCGGTGGGGATCTCCTTGTTGATGTCGATGAGGGGGATGATCTTACGGATCGCGTTCATTGCCGCTTCCTTGACAAGAAGCGCGATATCAGCGCCGACAAACCCAAACGTGGTCTCGGCAAGGGCGGCGATATCCACGTCTTTTGCAAGCGGCACGCCCCGGGTGTGCACTTGGAAGATCTCGAGCCTCCCCTTCTTGTCGGGAATCCCGATCTCGATCTCGCGGTCAAACCGCCCTCCCCGCCGGAGCGCCGGGTCAATGGAGTTGGGGAGGTTTGTCGCCGCAATCACCACGACCTGCCCCCGGCCGGCAAGGCCGTCCATGAGGGCCAGGAGCTGTGCCACGATCCGGCGCTCTACCTCGCCCTGCACATCCTCGCGCTTCGGCGCGATCGCATCGATCTCATCGATAAAGATGATGGACGGGGCGTTCTCCTCCGCATCGTGGAACTTATCCCGCAGGGCCTTCTCGCTGTCCCCGTAGAACTTGCTCATGATCTCGGGGCCCGAGAGCGTGCTGAAGTGGGCGTCCACCTCGTTTGCCACGGCCTTTGCAATGAGCGTTTTTCCCGTGCCCGGCGGGCCGTAGAAGAGGACGCCCTTGGGGGGCTTGATCCCCAGTTTCTCGAAGATCTCCGGGTGGCGCAGGGGGAGCTCGATCATCTCGCGCACGAGCTGGAGCTCGCGTTCGAGACCGCCGATATCCTCGTACTGGGTGGTGGAGATCTCCCGTTTTCCCTCGTCGGGGTTAAAGGGCTCGTCCTTGAGCTCGATCTCGGTATCGTCCGAAACGATCGCTATGGCCCGGGGCGAGACCCGGACGATCACGAACGTGACGGAGTTCCCGATGATGTCCACGCGGAGTGTCTGGCCCTCCACCACTGACCGGCCCCGGAGCACCCGGGAGAGGTACTGCTCCCCGCCCACAAGCCGGGTGGTCTGGGCCGGCTGGATCACCACTTTTGTCGCGTACACTGCCTCGGACTTGCGGATCTTCACCTTCTCGTCAATGCCCGCGTTTGCGTTTGCCCGGATGCTCCCGTCAATCCTGAGGATTGCAAACCCGATGTCCTCTGCAAAGCCCGGCCAGACAATCGCTGCGGCGTTCCGCTTCCCCACGATCTCAATGACGTCACCGGAGACAAGCCCCAGTTTCTTCATCACATCCACGCTTAAGCGTGCGATCCCCCGGCTGGCATCGTTATGTGCCGCCTCCTTGACCGTTACCTCGAAAAAGTCTGAATCCGCCATCGGGGCCTCGTACTGCTTCCTACCCTCTGTTTGGGTGCGGAGGGGTATAAAAACACCCTTCAGGGCAGGGAAGCCAGGCGCATCCGGAACCTGTTCCATTGATGGTTCATTTTTCTAAACGCAATTTTACTTGTTTACATAACAAGCCAGATTTAGTCCAGAAATGCAAAACCGAGCCTTTATCTTGTCATTTCGTGGTACTGTTAAGGCATGAGTATCATTGAGGATGCCAGGCACGGCATCATAACCGAAGAGATGAAACAGGTCGCAAAACAGGAAGGCGTGACCGAGGACTTTGTCCGGCGTAGCGTTGCCGAAGGCCACATCGTGATCCCGGTCTCGCCCTACCGCAAGGTGAAGATCTGCGGTATCGGCGAGGGCCTGCGTACCAAGGTGAACGCCTCGATCGGGACCTCCACCGATATTGTCAATATCCCTGAGGAGATCGAGAAGGCACGGCAGGCAGAGCGTGCGGGGGCCGACACCCTCATGGAACTCTCCACCGGCGGGGACTTTGCCGATATCAGAAAACAGGTGATCGCCAATACCACCCTTTCCGTGGGGAGTGTCCCGCTTTACCAGGCATTTATCGAGGCCGTGAAAAAGGACGGGGCTGTCGTCCACATGAAAGAGGACGACCTCTTCCGGATCACGGCCGAGCAGGCAAAACTCGGCACGAACTTCATGGCGATCCATACCGGCATCAACTGGGAGACAGTAAAACGCCTCAGGAACCAGGGCCGGCACTGCGGGCTTGTCTCCCGGGGCGGTGCGTTCATGACCGCATGGATGCTCCACAACGAGAAAGAGAACCCGCTCTACTCCGAGTTTGATTACCTCATGGAGATCATGAAGGAGCACGAGGTCACGCTCTCGATGGGAAACGGCATGCGTGCGGGGGCCATCCACGATGCCACTGACCGGGCCGGCATCCAGGAACTCCTCATCAACGCCGAACTTGCGGACAAGGCACATGCACAGGGCATCCAGGTGATCGTCGAGGGTCCGGGCCATGTCCCGATCGACGAGATCGCCACAAACGTCCAGCTCATGAAGCGGGTTACCAACAACAAGCCGTTCTACATGCTCGGGCCCATCGTGACCGATATCGCACCGGGCTACGATGACCGGGTATCGGCCATCGGTGCAGCGATCTCCTCCTCACTTGGAGCCGACTTCATCTGCTACGTCACCCCTGCAGAACACCTGGCTCTCCCGACCCCCGAAGAGGTGTACGAAGGCGTCATCAGCTCGCGGATTGCAGCCCACGTCGGGGACATGGTCAAGCTCAAGAAAGTCCGGGCCGCAGACCTCGAGATGGGCCATGCCCGGCGCGACCTCGACTGGGAGCGCCAGTTTGCAGTAGCCATGAACCCGGCCCGGGCACGGAAGATCCGGGCAGAACGGATGCCCGCCGATACCGACGGCTGCACCATGTGCGGCGACTTCTGTGCCATTAAGATTGTCAACCGCCATTTCAAATTTTAAGACAATCCTTTTTTTCCCGGTCTTTTCCTGCAGATTGAACTCATCTCTCTCCTCAACCACGCATACTAAATAATCCCGTCTCACAATGATCCCTAACGGTGATGCTATCAGGCTGAATTTTGGCGGTTTTCTCCCGCTCTCGACCGTGGACTGGCGGGGCCGGTCGGTCTGTACCGTCTTTTTCCGGGGCTGTCCGCTCCGGTGCTCGTACTGCCAGAATGCCGCGATCCTGACCGGTGAGGACCTGCGTGACACAGAAGAGATCATTGATCTTATCAAAGGTTCGAAGATTGCCGCAAGCGGCGTGGTCTTCTCCGGGGGGGAGCCCACGATGCAGAAAGATGTACTCCTGGTGCTCGCCCGGGCAGCAAAGGACCTCGGCCTTGTCGTGGGTATCCAGACCAACGGGCTCTTCCCCGGTACACTGGATGCGCTCATCCGGGAGCGGCTCGCGGACCGGGTCGCCATCGATTACAAGACACAGTGGGAGGGCTTCTCCTGCACCGGGAACGGCACCGGGCTCTCGTCCGCAAATTACCAGAAGAACGTGCGGCGGTCGGTAGAGATCGCAGCCGGTGCGTTCCGGGAAAAATGCCTTCCCGAGTTCGAGATCGTAGTAACCGTATTTTATGAGAATGCGAAATACTTACAGGAGATTTCACGCATGTTTGGCGACATCCCGCTCGTCCTCCAGCAGGGAGAGCATAAGATCCCGATGGTCCCGGGCGGGGTAACCAACGCGTCCGCCTACCTGGCAGAGAAACAGGCCGGCCTCGGGCAGTATACCCCTCTTTCCTTTGCAGAGATCAAAACAATTGCAGACGGGCTCAAGAGAGATGTACGGATCCGGACCCGAGAGATCGGTGAGATAGCATATAACCGGAGGTACCTCCTGTGAACGTGATCGGTGTGGTCGGGCTTCCCGCGAGCGGGAAAGGCGAATTTTCGAAAATAGCCGAGGGCCTCGGGATCCCGGTCGTGGTCATGGGGGACGTAATCCGGAACGCGGTAAAGAAGGCCGGCCTGACCCCGACCGATGAGAACCTCGGGGCCATGGCCAACCGCCTCCGGGCCGAGAGGGGCATGGACGCGATTGCCATCCTCTGCGTGGATGCGGTAAAAGAACAGAAGGCCCCGCTTGTCCTGATCGATGGCATCCGGGGCGATGCGGAGGTCAGGGTCTTCCGGGATCACTTCCCCGGCTTCCGGCTTATCGCCATCGAGACCACATTTGAAAAACGGCTCTCCCGGCTGTGCGAACGCAGGCGGAGCGACGATGTGGGATCGGCAGAAGGGCTTCTTACCCGGGACAAGCGCGAGCTGGGCTGGGGCCTGGGTAACGCGCTCAAACTCGCCGACATCCGGCTTAACAACGACGGGACTCTTGAAGAGTTCACGGCACGGGTCACCGATCTGATCCACACGATGGAGCGTGACCCGTGACCATCCGCCCGTACTTCTCCTCCTCGGCCAAGGTCTGGGATGATATCACGTGGGTGTACGGGATCGAGGAGGCCGGCTATGCCGGCTGGGAGATCGTAGCGGATGGCAACTACCGGTTCGAGCAGCCCGAAAACCTGGAGAAGATTAAGGAAGTGCTTGCCAGTACCGGCCTTAAGGCCACCGTCCATGCGCCGTACGGCGACCTTAATCTTGCCACGCTCAATGATCCGATCTGGCGCGAGTCCATCCGGCAGATCGAGGTCTGCATTGCCGGGGCCGGGGACCTCACCGACCGGGTCACGATCCACCCCGGCTACCTCTCCCCTGCCGGCAAGCTCCTGCCCGGGAAGGTCTGGGACCTCCAGAGGGAGGCCCTGCGCCGGATCGGGAAGTGCGCGGTCGAACACGGGGTGCTTGCCTGCCTAGAGAACATGATCAGCGCAAAGGAGTTCCTCTGCCGGGACGTGGGAGAGCTCATGGGGATGGCCGGGGGGATCGAGGGCATCGGCCTCACCTTCGATTTCGGGCACGCGAACACGGTGGGCAAAGTCCCCGAGTTCCTCGCACAGGTCGGCTCGGCCAACCACATCCATATCCACGACAACCGCGGCGTCCTGGACGAGCACCTAATGCTGGGTGCCGGGACGATCGACTGGAAGAGCGTGGGAAAAGCAATCGCTGCCCGGTACAGCGGCGTAGCCGTGATTGAGGGCCGTTCGGTTGAGGAGGCCAAAAAGAGCCTTGCGGTCTTTCAGGAGTGTTTCGTATGAGCGGCGAGACCCTCCAGGTGTACTTCCTTGGGACGGCGGGAGCGCTCCCAACCCCGGTGCGCAACCCGTCCTGCATCATGATCCGGCGCGGCACCGACACTCTCCTCTTTGACTGCGGGGAGGGGGCCCAGCAGCAGATGATGCGGGCCCGGTGCGGGTTTACTGTCGATGCCATCTTTGTCTCCCACTGGCATGCCGATCATTTCCTGGGGATCTTCGGCCTTGTCCAGACCATGTCCTTTAACGGCCGGACCGAACCCCTGACCATCTACGGCCCCCTCTGGGTGCACGAGTTTGTCGAGACCGTAAAGAAGGTGAGCCGGTTCAACCTCAAGTTTTCCCTCGATTCGGTCGAGCTCGAGGAGGGCTCGTGGGTACGTTTTGACGGCTACACGGTGACCGCTTTTGCTGCAAGCCACGGCCTGCCGGCGCTCGGATACGTGCTCGAGGAAGACCCGCGGCCGGGACGGTTCGATCGCGAACGTGCCATCGAACTCGGCGTCCAGCCCGGCCCACTCTTTGGCCGGCTCCAGCGGGGCGAGATGGTGAAAGTCACCAAAGACGGGCAGGAGTGCGAAGTACTTCCCTCGGACGTGATGGGAGAGCCCCGCTCGGGCCGGAAGGTCGTGTATACCGGGGATACCCGCCCGATCGTCCCGGCCCTTGTCGCGTACGCAAAAGACGCAGACCTTCTTATCCATGATGCGACGTACGATGAGAGCGAGAAGGTACGGGCAGCGGAGTTCTACCATGCCACCGCAGCGCAGGCCGGGCAGGCAGCCGCAGCGGTAAATGCCCGTGTCCTCGCCCTCACCCATATCAGTTCGCGGTACACGGATACCTCGTGCCACGCTGCTGAGGCAAAGGCTGCGTTTGCCGGGACGATTGTTGTCCCTGACGATCTGGTTATGCTGGATGTTACGTACCGGAACTGAGCGGAGTCCGATTTTTTTGCTTGGGGAACCCGGGCATGAGCTAAATGCATTTGCACTAGGATTCGCCAAAACGGTAAACACATGCGAATAAAATACGAGGGCTCCCCGCCTCAGGGCCCCTCCGGGGCACGGCGGGGTGAGTGCGGTTTTATCCCCCCGATCCGCCACGGGGGCTTCCTGTCGGGGGCGGCTGCACTCCTCGCTTGCGGGGGTATGGGGATGACAGCCCCCACGATATCCCCACAACACAATCATGAGCATACTTTCTGGTTCAGGCATTTCCGGAAAAGTCCGGGTCACGAGCTGAAGAATCAAAAAAGAACGACTCCGCGTGTGAAAATGAAAAGAATCAAACCCGCCAGTATCCTCCACCTACACCCATCACAACTAACATAACCCTCCGGTGACCAATCATGGTACACGCTGGCACTGCTGTGTGCCGGTTAACGAGAAAACGATACAAATACAAAAAATAAGCCGCATACCATATCGTTTCGTTTCGCCGTATCGCGTGTGGAGAGAGAAAATGCAGAATGATACTGAAGTTTTTCGCCTGGCCGCCGGCTGTGACCTGTCCGATGTCGAGGAGGGCAAGATCTACCTCGGCAAGGTCCAGGGTTTTGCCACGTTCGGGATGTTTGTCCAGCTCAATGACCGGATCAAGGGCTTGGTGCACAAGACCAGCATGAAGGCCGAGCACAAGGAAAAGGATTCCGTCCTTGTACGGGTCCGCCAGATCCGGCCCAACGGGAATATCGATCTTGAGGAACAGCTGATCCAGGTGTACCAGGTAAAGCAAGTTGAGCGCACGTCAACCACCGTGAGGATCGCGGATCTCGGCACCAAGCAGGGAAAAACTGTCGCCATCGAGGGAGAGGTCGCCCAGATCAAGCAGACGAGCGGCCCCACCATCTTTACTATCGTTGATGAATCCGGGACCCAGAACGTGGCCGCGTTCGTGGAAGCCGGTGTCCGTGCCTACCCCGAAGTGGAACTCAACATGATCGTAAAGGTCATCGGGGAAGTCATGATGCGCAACAACCAGCTCCAGATTGAGGCCGATGCGGTTGCTGCGCTCAGCGATGAAGAGGAAAAAACGGTCCGGGCCCGGATCGAAAAGGCGCTTGACGAGCGTGCAGAGCCCGAGAACATCAGACCGCTGGTGAAAAGCGATGTCCTCGACAGCCTCATGCCCGAGATGCGCAAGGTGGCAAAGATCATCCGGCGGGCGGTCTTTACCGCCCAGCCGATCATCCTCCGGCACCATGCCGATGCCGATGGCATCTGCTCCGCGGTTGCGATCGAGCAGGCGGTTGTGTCGCTCATCAAGGAGTCTGGCGGGGACTTCGACGCCGACTACTACCTCTTCAAGCGTGCCCCCTCAAAGGCGCCCTTCTACGAGATCGAGGATATCACCCGGGACCTGGACTTTGCGCTCAAGGACCATGCACGCTTCGGCCAGAAGATGCCCCTTGTGATCCTCACCGACAATGGCTCCACCGAAGAGGACGAACCGTCCTACAAGATCGCAAGCGTGTACGAAATCCCGTTTTTGGTCATCGATCACCACCACCCGGATGCGACCATTGACAAGTACCTGGTCGGCCACGTGAACCCGTACCACGTGGGTGGCGACTTCGGGGTCACGGCCGGGATGCTCGGTACCGAGGTGGCCCGGCTGATCAACCCGCGTGTCGAACCGCTCATCCGCCACCTGCCGGCAGTTGCCGGGGTCGGGGACCGGAGCGAGGCGCCCGAGCGGGCCCATTACCTTGCGCTTGTCCGCGACCAGTATCCCGAGCAGGCATGCAAGGATATTGCGCTTGCACTTGACTACGAGCAGTTCTGGCTCCGGTTCAACGATGGCCGGGAGATCGTAAAGGACATACTCGACCTGGTCGGGAAACACGAGCGGCACGTAAAACTCGTCAGCCTGCTCGTTGACGGTGCGAACACCATGATCGAGGACCAGATGAACGCCTGCATGCCCCATGTCGTGGCCCGCGTCCTCAAAAACGATGCCCACCTGTTCCTTATCGACGTGGAGATCCATGCCCACAAGTTTACCTTCCCGCCTCCGGGCAAGACCTCAGGCGAGGTCCACGACCGGCTCTGCAGGCAGAATGAAGGAAAACCGGTGGTCACGATCGGCTTTGGCCCGGACTTTGCCGTGCTGCGCTCCCGGGGCGTGCACATGAACATTCCACGTATGGTACGCGAGCTCCACAACGAGATCCCCGGCGGCGGTATCTCCGGCGGCGGGCACCTGGTCGTGGGCAGCATCAAGTTCGTCGAGGGAATGCGTGACGTGGTCCTTGAGGCCCTGATCGCAAAGATTGCTCAGGCACCGGTCCAGCAGTAAGGTACCCTCTTACTTTTTCCGGTCGAACCAAGGGACATACCCGGAATTCCAAAAAATAATGAAAAAATCCCCCGGTCACGAATCTACCCGAAAATTTTTTGATTTAAATAGTTTCTTGTCAAAATTATGTCAATCTTGCCAAAAAAACCATGTATCTTACCGCAACCATCAGATATTTATATATAGGGCCTGATCTATATGAATTCGTATTGCTAAGGTGACCTATGTCAACAGGCAAAAATATACGTGAAAAATACAACGAAACCCAGCACAAGATCGTTACCTATCTTCATTCTGGGATTGACAAAGGCAAGCACTACTTCAAGTCCAAATACATAGCAAAGGACCTGGGACTGTCTCCCAAGGAAGTGGGAACGAACATGGCAATCCTTGCCGACATGTGCAAGGAACTGTCCATCATCCGGTGGAGCTATTCGAACAGCACGACGTGGATGGTCACGTCCCGTGCCCTGTAATTTTTTTACCTATCACCTCCTTCTTTTATTATGCCAAAATCCTCTTTCGAAGCATCCGTTGAATTCGTTGCTGACATCAACAATGCCAAGGACTGCCTGATGTCCCAGGATCCTACCCAGGACGATCCCGGCGCCCTCTGGTTCAACATCGATCTCCCCAAGGGCCATGGCTTTGTGGCCGGCGACCGTGTGCGGGTGACCGTAGAAAAGATCTGAACAGGTCCTGTTTTTTTCAGGCCGTCTGCCCGGCCTGGACATAATACTGGAGCGGGGTCTCCAGCGTGATCCGGAACGAGTCGACATAATCGACGCTGACGATCATGTACATCTTCCCGCTCGTCCGCACCACCTTGTACATGGTACCGCCGTTCTGGATCTCCGAACCCGTGATGATATTCCCGGTCTTTGCGTCACAGAGCGCCATCCTGAACATGGCATACTGGGGCTGGGTGGTGGCCGTGACGCTGATATTGAGTGCCCAGGCCTCGTAGGGGACCGAAAAGACTGAGGTCAGGCCGCCCTTTGACTCTTCCATGTATGCGAAGGTCACGGTCGTATTTGCCCGCAGGGGCGTACTGGAGACACCATAGATCTCCATGTGATCGGGGAGATGGATCGTGGGATAGGCAAACGGGTTGCTCGTGTACGTGATCCGGTACGGGGGCGGCAGGGGGGTGGGGGTGAGGCTCACTACCGGGGCAGGCGTGGCCGGTACTGTAGATACCAGCGTTTGTGTCCCGGAGGGGACAACTGTTTCCTGTACAGCAGGACCACTTGCCGGGCCCGGAAGGGCCTTTGCAAGCAGGCCGGGGTTTACGATCACTGCGATGAGCAGGATCACCACCATACCACCGGCAACGGTAAGAACATCCCCTTTATCCACAGGTAGTTCTGGGCGGTTTTCTATAAAAACCGTGGCGATCCGCACCCGGAAGGGAACCGGGCGTGCGTTCGCATGTAACAGGACCGCGTGGGCGGCAGGAGCGGGTGCAGGTAAAAACACATTAGTACTGCTGTGGAGTACAATGATGTTATGGAAGTTCCCGGCCTGCGGACATGGATCATCTTTTACCTGATCTCCTTTGTCGTCCTGCTCTGGGCTGCGTTTCTTTCAGTCACCGGTATCATGCTCTGGGTCAGCCTGATGCTTGTCATCGTTGTGGTCGGCATCAACTTTGTCACTGTCTCCAACCAGTTAAAAGCCCAAGCCTCGCGCAAAGCCCTGCAGGCCGCGCTGACCAAAGATATCGGGAAGGATCCCAAGGGACAAAAAGACGACCGCCAGCGGCACTAAAAAAGGGTGGTTACTCTTTTTTCCGGTAGATCTTCTGGATGGAATTGACCGGGATAAAGAGTCCTTCCACCTCGCGCCCGAGGTACTCGGTCTTGCCCATCACATAGTACCCGCCGGGCACAAGGGCCGTATAAAACGTCTTTGCCAGTTCGTCTTTCTGTTTTTCGGTAAAGTAGATGGTCACGTTCCGGCAGCTGATCATGTCCAGGAACCGGGAGATCGGCTGGCCGCTCATGAGGTCGTGGGGGCGGAACCGGATGAGTGACTGGAGATGCGGCTTGACCTGGTATGTCCCGTCCGCGAGCTTCGTGAAATGGCGGTGCATCTGGGTCTCGGAGAGTTTCCCCATGGATTTTTCCGAATAGATCCCGTCCTTTGCCTTCTTGAGCACCACCTCGTCGATGTCTGTTGCAAAGATCTGGCCGGAGATGGATTTATCGGCCGCCATCATGTCAGAGAGGATCATGGCAAGGGAATAGGGCTCTTCACCGGTCGAGCAGCCGGCGCACCAGATGCGGATGGTCTTCCTGCCCTTAAAAAGTGCGGGGAAGATCTCTTTTCTGATCAGGTCGTACACGTCCGTGTCCCGGAAGAACTCCGTTACATTGATCGTGAGCGCTTTTCTGAGAACATCGTGCTCGGGTTCGTGTTCGCGCAGGTACTTGAGGTACTCGTCGTACGCTGAGGTGTTGGTCGAACGCATGCGGGAGAGAAGCCGGCGTTTGATGTAGTCCTCCTTGTAATTGGAACACTGGATCTTCAGGTTCTGCTCTATGTACCGCTTCAGGGCGCCAAAACCGTCGTCTTTTTCTGGTGTCATGGAATACTCCGGCTCATGTAAGTACTGGTGCAAGAGGGAAAACGGGACAAAAATTCCCGCACTCCCGCTTCCGCGTTTTTAGGTCTGGAACTCCTTCATCATCCCGGTGCAGCGCTCCGCCATGTGCGAGAGCTCTGCAGAAGCGCTTGCGATCTCCTCGGTCGAAGCACTGGTCTCCTCGGCAAGGGCAGCCATGTCTTCCATGCGCTGCTGGTTGTTCTCGGTCATGGTCCTGACCGACTCGATCCCGGCCATCAGGCCGGAGGTGGCCTGGGCCTGGCTCTCGGTGGCCCGGGTAATCTCGGTGACTCCCTGGGAGACCACATCTGCCTCGGCGATGATCCGGTTGAGTGATTCGACGGTCATGTTTACGCTCTCGATGCCGCCTTTAATCTGGACAAACGAGTCCTGGATGGACGTGGCCGTCACTTCGCTCTTTGCCTGGATGGACTTGATCAGGGTCTCGATCTGGCTGCTTGCCTTCTTGGACTCCCCGGCAAGGTTTTTCACCTCGCCGGCCACGACCGCAAAGCCCCGCCCGTGCTCTCCGGCTCTCGCCGCCTCGATCGCGGCATTCAGGGCAAGGAGGTTGGTCTGGTTGGCGATATCGGTGATCAGGTTGACAATCTTTGAGATCTGGTGCATCTGCTCGTTGAGGGCCGTGATCTCGTTGACGCTCTGCTGCGAGATCTTCTCGACTGCCTGCATCTTGTCCGTTGCCGTCTTACCGACGGTTGCAGCACGGGCGCCCTCCTCCGCTGCCTTGCCGGCATGGGTCATGACATCGTGGGAGGTGCTCGCAATCTCCTCGACAGAGGCCGAGATGTCCGATATGGTCCCGGAGATCTTCTCGATGCTGGTGAGCTGCTCCTTGGCATTATCGGTGGCCTTCTGGGAGGAGATGGCCACCTGTTCGGTTGCCTTTGCGATCTCGTCCGTGCTCCTGATCGTATCCTGGATGGTCACGTCCAGCCGGCGGATGGACTGCACAAGCTCCGCGATGACCGCGCGGATTGCCGAAACCGAGGAATTGTAATCCTTCTTGAGCTGCACCAGCGGATCGGCTTCGTCGATACTGAGCTGGCTCGTGAGGTCGCCTGCAGCGATCTTCGCAAGGCCGGTCTGGAGCTCGGTCGCGCTTGCCGTGAGGAGCTCGGCGCTTGCCGTTGCTTCTTCCATCATCGCCTGGATCTTCTTTTCCTGTTCGCGCCGTGCGGTTATGTCCACGTACACGCAGAGGATCGTCGAGAGGTTCTGCTGGGCGTCCAGCATGGGTATGCCGTACTGCTCGAGAATGCGCAGGCCCCGGGGAAATTCTATGGTGATTTCCCCGAAACTTCTCGCTTTCTCGGCGATCACTTTCTTGAGCCCTTCGCCGGTCTGGGAGAGGATCTTGAACTCCCGGGCATTCATGCCATGCAGCTTCTCTTTGGAAAGCCCCGTGAGGTTCGTATAGGCCTCGTTTGCCATGAGGATCTTAAAGGACGTGTCCATGAGCATGATGGGCATGGGGTTCTGCATGACAATGATGTCAGAACGCTTCTTTAAGGCCGCCACCTCTTCCATCTTCTTTGCAAGGTCCTGCTGGCTTGCCCGCTGTGCGGTTACATCGTTATACACGAGAAGGAGGTGCTCGATCTCGTTTTTGGCATCCAGGAGCGGCATCACATACTGTTCGAGGATCTTTTTGCCGCTGGGAAGGTCCACGGTAACTTCACCGAAGGCCCGGCGCTTTTCCCGGATTGCCACTCCGGCGCCCTCGCCTTTCTGCTCGAGGATCTTGATATCGCGCAGGTTCATGCCGGTGATCCGGTCGAGGGAATACCCGCTCATCTTTTCGTATGCGGGGTTGGCCGAGATCACCATAAAGGAGCGATCGGCCGTTAACAGGGGGATCGGGTTCTCCCGGATGATCGTCTCGGACATGCGCCGGGCGGAGAGCACCTCTTCCATCTCTTTTCTCTCCCCGGTGATATCGTTGTAGACCACAAGGATACTCTCGACTGCACCTTTCGCGCCGGGAATAGGGATGCCGTACTGCCGGAGAACCCGGCTGCCGGTCGGGAATTCCACCACCATCTCACCGGCGGAACGGGTGCCGGTCTCGATCACTTTCTTGAGGCCCTCCCCGGTCTGCCCGGAGATCGCAAAGTCGCGCAGCGACATGGTAAGGAGCCGGCTCTTCTCGATTCCCGTAAGTGCAACATACGCATCGTTCACCACGCGGATCTTAAAACCGGTATCGGCCACCACGATCGGCATCGGGTTCTGCTGGACGATCGTCTCGGACCTGACCTTGAGTCGTTCAATCTCCTCGTTCTTTTTCCTTTTCGTGGTGAGGTCGTCGTAGAGGATGACAAGCGACGTGACCTCGCCGGAACTGTCAAGGACCGGGATACAGTACTGTTCCAGGGTGTGGACTCCCGAGGGGAAGGTAATGGTGAGCTCTCCTACGGCCCGCCGCTTCTTCTCCAGGGCCACAGCCGCATCCTCCCCTGAGTGGGTGGTGATGGTAAAATCGTGGAGATTAGTCCTGACGATCTTGTCCTCGGGGATCCCGGTCATGGCCACGTATGCGGCATTGGCCTCGGTGATATCGAGGGCCGGTGTCGCGATCAGCATGGGCACGGGATTATTCTTCTCCATGAACTCGAGCCGGCGTTCCAGGACATCGATCTTCTTCCCGTACTCGGCAAGCCCCTCCGGTGTGGCCCCTGGCGCCGTATGCGGTACTTCTCCTGCCTGTGCAATCTGCGCTGCCGCGGCATTGACGGCATCCACGAGCGTTGTATACTCGCTTCCGAAGCGCCCTGCATCCAGGGGTTTTACCGTCTTTCTTGCAGAGGCACCCTTGAGGGTGAGGGCCAGCTCCTCGTTTAGTTCCCGCACGTGCTCCGAGATCCTCTCGTCCGGTGCTCCCCGTGCGGCCGGGGCCTGTGCCCCGACAAATAATGCCTTCCGTCCCGGTCGTTGTTCGGTCATACCCGTATCCTTCATCCTCTTGTCCTATCCGTCGGCATCGCGACTGCCCGCACCCGGTGAGCTCCCGGACCGGCTGCCCAGGTCCGCGATCACCTTTTCCATGTCCAGCCAGATGATAAGGTCCTTCTTCTTTTTCTCCGCGTCGTCCCCGGAGATCTTGATGATACCCTTGACGAACTGGGAGAACTCGGAGGATATCCCTGCCCCTATGTGCTCGATATCGGCCTCGGGCACCTGGCGGACGCTGGAGACGTCATCGACAATGACCCCGATGTTGTTTCCTTTTGCCGCTTCGGGAACAAGGACAATGATCTTCTGGTTCTCCCGCACGTCCTTCCCCGGGAGCCCGAGGAGGGTATTGAGGTTCATGATATTGGTGATCTCCCCTCTGAGGTTGATGACACCGGAGATGTACGGCGGCGCACGGGGGATGGGGGTGATCGGCATCATCTCCACGATCTCCCGGGCAAGGTTGATATCCAGCGCATAGCGCTCCCCGCCCAGCTCGAATTCCACGACATCGATGGTTCCGGCCATAACTCACCGAAGTTTGAATTTATCTGTTGCTGCTTTGAGCCTCTCCGCCATGTGCGAGAGCTCGGCAGATGCACTGGCGATCTCCTGGGTAGAGGCACTGGTCTCTTCGGCAAGGGCAGCCATGTCCTCCATGCGCTGCTGGGTCTCGCGGGAGAGGGAGTTTGTCTGCTCCACGCCCTGCATCACCCGGTTGGTGGCCTCTGCCTGGGCCTCGGTGGCTTTGGTGATCTCGGTCACTCCCTGCGAGACCACGTGGGCTTCGGAGATGATCCGGTTGAGCACATCGATGGTCTGGTTGACGCTCTCAATTCCTGTCTGGATCTCCTGGTAGGAGTTTTTGATGGCTGTCGCGGTCTTCTCGCTGTTGTGCTGGATGGACCCGATCAGGGTCTCGATGTTATTGGTGGCGCTCTTTGATTCGCCGGCAAGGTTCCTCACTTCCCCGGCCACGACTGCAAAGCCCCGCCCGTGTTCTCCGGCTCTTGCCGCCTCGATCGCGGCGTTTAAGGCCAGGAGGTTTGTCTGGCTGGAGATATCGGCGATCAGCTTGACAATATTGGAGATCTCCTTCATCCGCTCGTTCAATGCCGTGATCTCGTTGACACTCTCGGCCGAGATCTTCTCCACGGTCTTCATCTTTGCCGTTGCCACCTTGCCCAGTTCTGCAGCCTGGTTGCCCTCGGTTGCCGCCTTCTGGGCATGGGTCATAAGATCGTGGGAGGTGCTCGCAATCTCTTCGATGGACGCGGAGAGGTCGGAGACATCGCTTGAGACTTTCTCGATCTCGGTGAGCTGCTTTTTCGCACCCTCTGCAGATTCCTGGGTGGAGATCGCCACCTGCTCGGTGGACTTGGAGATCTCCTGGGTGCTCTTGCCGGTCTCGGCGGTGGTGACATCGAGCTGGTGGGCAGCCTTTACGATCTCATCGATCACGGTCTTCACGGACTGGGCAGCCTTGTTGTAGTCTTTCTTTAAGGCTACCAGCGGGTCGTCTGCCGCAATTTCGGCGACAAAGGTGAGGTCCCCCTCGGCCAGCCGGGAAAGCCCGGTCTCGAGTACCCCCGCGCTCTCGGAGAGTGCCTGGGCCTTCTTTTTGGAGTCCTCCATAAGGGTATGGATCTCCCCTTCCTGCCGGCGCCGCTCGGTGATATCGTTATACACCACGAGCAGGCTCTCGACCGCCCCGGTATTGTCGATAAGCGGGATATAGTAGTAATCAAGGATCAGGGTGCCGGCAGGGAACTCTATCACCGACTCGCCCTGGCCGCGCTGCTTGGAGGAGATGACTGCCTCAACGGTTGCTCCCTTGTTCTTCTTGTACCGGAAGCTCTTCATCGAGAGACGGCCCGCGTCGTCCCGGGAGTAGCCGGTCAGTTTTAGGAATGCGCTGTTTACGGAGCGCACGGTAAGGTCGGTGCCGATGGTAAAGAGTGCGTACGGGTTCTCCTCGACGATCCGGTCCGCCCGCTGCCGGATCTTTTCTGCTTCGTCTACCTTGTCGTGGAGCTCGGTATTGTCAATCCAGAAATAAAATGCCCCGTCTACTTCACCGGCAGCATCGAGCATCGGCATTGCCTGAAGGTTCAGGTACTTCTGGGTGCCGTCCGGCCATTTCACCCGGCACTGGCTGACGGCAAGCTTGCGCGTCTCGAAACAGGCATAAAGGTGATCCCCGGAAGTGACCGTGATATCGAAGTCATAGAGCTTCTTCTTCATCAGCTCCTCGCGGGTCCCCCGCCAGAGCGACTCGTATTTCTTGTTGATGTTAACGATTGCCCGGTCTTTTTTGAGGATGGCGATGGCAAGCGGGTTGTACTTGATCATCGTATCGGCCCGCTGCTTTTTCTCGGTCATGTCCGCTGCCCGGGCCACCAGCCGGTTGACCTGCTGTGCCAGCGGGCGGAGCTCTGCTTCGGTACGGTTCTCGTCAATGCGGACCTTCAGGTCCCCTTCTGCGGCCTTCTTTACCGCCTGTTCCAGTACTGTTACGTCCATCTCAAAACCTCATCTGCAATCGTTTTGTAGGCGCTTCCGGCGCTGCACCCGGGAGCGAAATGCGAGAGCGGTATCCCGCGTTTCTGGGCCTCATACACCTCGGGAGAATACGGCACGGTGTGCACATCAGAAAACTTCTTTTCAATTTCAGAAAGCATCCCGACCAGTCGTTCATGCTCTTTTGCACGCTCTTCTTCTGCCCTCTTCTCGTCCTCGCTTGGTTCATGCCGGGGGGTAAGGAGCGACCGAAGCCAGGTGACCAGGTCCTTTTTTCCCTCCTCCTCCGGCGCCGGGGATTCCATGTCCCCTCCCTCGCCCCAGCGGGAGATGATGGCCATGTCCACGCGGAGATCCTTTCCCAGGTCTTCTTTGATGTCCCCGAAAATGGTGAGGAGCGGACCCACGCCATTGAGGGCAAAGGATCCGGAGTCGAGCGTGACAATGACATGGTCCGCGGCCACAAGGCCGTTTATCACGAACTGCCCCATGCTCGGGGGCGTGTCGATCAGGATCAGGTCATAGCGCTGTTTTACTGTCCAGAGTGCATCTTTCAGGACCTCTGCCCGGGCGGCAATCCCGTAGAGGTAGGGCTCTGCACCAACGAGGTCGAGGCTGGCCGGTGCAAGATCGATGCCGGACTGGGTAGAACAGATGATATCGGTGATTGGTATCTGGGGAAACCCATCCACGCGGCTCATGAAGACATCGTACATGTTCTTTCTGGCAGATTCAGGACTGATGCCCAGGCCGGCCGTTGCATTGGCCTGGGGATCGCAGTCAACCACCAGCACTTTTTTTCCCAAAAGAGAACAGAACCCGGCGATGTTCAGGCAGGAGGTGGTCTTCCCTGTTCCGCCTTTATGATGGCAGAACGTGATGGTTGTTATGATATCACCTGACTGAATTTTTATAAAGGTTACTTATAATAACTTTGCTTTGCCGGTATTTTCGCCGGAATAGAGATTTAATTATTTTTTTCGTGATATTGAACCATTTTTGGCAACAGGGCCTTATTTGACAGGTACGGTTCCTGCACCATGGTTCCCGTGAAAAAAGAGATCATGGTACCCCCGGGATCCCGCCGGCGGCAGGCAAGAGGTGCCTGCTCTTCCCGTCTCCGGGTATAGGTTTTTAAGGATGAACTCCGACAAGAGAACTATGAGCGGACGCGGTTACCTGTTCCTCGGGCTTTTCCTCCTCCTCTTCCTTGCCGCTGCCGGCTGCACCACGTATTCTGTCGGGGATGTCTCGTACCAGAACGGCACACTTGACGTAGCAGTTGCCGGTCCGGGAACACCTGCCGATGTGACTGTCCAGGTCACGGTATACTCCCTGACTGCATACTCGCAGCAGGAGCTCCTCACCACCTGGGCCACTGCCACGCTGACGGGAAGCAAAAATATGGTTGCGGTCCCGCTGCAGCTGGATCCCGGGAATTACAAGATGTACGTGTACATCACCGAGAACGGCAGGCGCGAGGCTGCCGTGATCCGGGACATTACGGTGTGACCGCATGGAATGCCCGCCGTTTCACCTGATCGAGGCAGCCCGCGGTCTCCGGCCGGCGGACCTTGTCCTCAGGAACGCTGAGCTCTTCGATGCTTTTTCCTGCACGTGGGAGCGGGGCGATCTCGCGATAAAGGACGGTATCATTGTCGGGACCGGTCCTGCGTACCGTGGCGTTCGCGAGCGGGACCTCCGTGGGGCCCGCGTGGTACCGGGCCTGATCGATGCCCATGTCCATATCGAGAGCTCGCTTCTGTCTCCTCCGGAATACGCACGGCTCGTCGCCACCCACGGGACCACAACCGTGATCGCCGATCCCCACGAGATCGCAAACGTGGCAGGAAAGGACGGGATCGCGTTCATGCTGGCCGGGCGGGCCGGCGCCCCGGTGGATATCCTGTACATGCTTCCCTCCTGTGTTCCGGCAACCCCGGCCGATGTCGGGGGAGCCGTGCTCGGGGCCCGGGACCTTGCCGGTTTCGTGGGCCAAAAGGGCGTGCTGGGGCTGGGCGAGATGATGAACGTTCCGGGAGTACTGGCCGGCGATAACGGGATCCGCGACAAACTTGCACTTATGCCCCTCCGGGACGGCCATGCCCCGCTTCTTTCCGGTCCTGACCTCAACGCCTATGTCCTTGCCGGGCTGGAGAGCGACCACGAATGCACCACGCAAAAAGAGGCCGAAGAGAAACTCCGGCGGGGGATGTACCTCTACCTTCGCGAGGGCTCGACCGAGAAGAACATTGTGGCACTTGTTCCTGCGGTCACCCCCGTTACCGTCTCCCGATGCAGCTTCTGCACCGATGACTGCCATGCCGACCTGCTGGTCCGTGACGGCCATATCGACCGCTGTATACGGAGGGCGGTGGAATGCGGCCTCGAGCCGGAGCTCGCAATAAGGATGGCAACGCTCTCGCCGGCTGAACGGTTCGGGCTTTCTGATCGCGGGGCACTGGCACCCGGTCGCCGGGCCGACTTCTGTATCGTGGACAGCTCCCGCAGTTTTATCGTAAAAGAGACCTTCTTTTCAGGCCGGCCGGTGGCAGAATATACGGCCTCTTTTGCCGCACTTCCCCCCGTCCCCGCCATGCGGTGCACCTTACCCGCAAAGGAGCAGATCCGGCTCATCGGCAGCGGAAAAACACGGGTGATTGGCCTCGTGCCCGACCAGATCCTGACCGAAGCGCTCACCGTTGATCTCGATGCTGGCGGGATCCCCGATACCGGCCGGGACCTCCTCAAGGTCGTGGTCTGCAACCGGTACGGGAGCGGGCGCGTTGGTACCGGGATCGTGCACGGTTTCGGGTTTACAAAAGGTGCAGTCGCCGCGACCGTCTCCCACGATGCGCACAACCTTATCGCGACCGGTGTCGGGGACGAGGCGATCCTTGCTGCGATCGGTGCAGTGATCCGGGCCGGGGGCGGGATGGCCGCAGTCTGCGGACCGGAAACGGAAATCCTCCCGCTTGACTGTGCCGGCCTGATGTCCACGCTCCCGGCCCGCGAGGTCGTGGCCCGGCTCGACGCCCTGCACCAGACAACCGGAAGGATGGGCGGCATCCGCGACCCGTTCATGTACCTCTCGTTTCTTGCCCTCACCGTGATACCGGCACTGCGGGTTACGGACCGGGGCCTTTTCGACGGCGTGGCATTCCGGGATGTGCCGCTCTTTTCCTGACAGGGTATTCCCTGGCGGCTTATGTTGCGAACAGCATAAGGTTGATAATATACTATACCTATCAGTAATATCATATGCATATCCCCAGTCCCGAGGAGCTCCGCTCCCGCCGCGAAAGCCTGGGGCTCCGGCAGACCGAGGTTGCCCGCAGGGCAGGGATCAGCCAGTCCATGGTGGCCCGGATCGAGGCTGGCAGCGTCGATCCCCGGATCAGTACTCTGGGTAAGATCATCACGGTCCTCAATAACGCCGAACCAAAAAAGATCACGGCCGGCCAGATCATGCACACGCCAGTCCTCTCGGTCCCGCCGCAGGCGAGCATCTCGCAGGCCCTTGATATCTTCGAGAAGAACAATGTCTCCCAGCTCCCGGTGATCGAGCGGGGTGCACCGGTCGGGTGCATCTCGGAAGCGGTGATCGTCAAGGCGATCGGGCAGCAGCGCCTCCATCCCTCCCAGCCGGTACTGGTGCGGGACTTCATGGAGCCCGGTTTTCCCACGGTCCCCCCGGACATGGACGTGGAGACCGTGATCGGTATCCTCCAGCAGAACCACGCGGTGCTTGTAACGGAAGGACGGCTGGTCAAAGGTGTGATCACCAAGCACGACCTGATCACGCTCATCGTCTGAACCGGGGCCTTTTTTGGCCTCCCCGGGCCAATCCGGGCCCGATCAACCGAAATATTTATGAGGGATGATAATGGAGTTCTTCTTGTTGTGGTCGGTGAAAAGCCACATCAGAGGTATGATTCATGGCAGAAGAAAATGAACCCAAAGAGATCAACAGCATGACTGTTGTCGGGATCGGTGTGGTACTTTTCATTCTCATTATCGGGGTCTGGTACCTCTTCCTGAAATAACGCCGCTTCCAAAAATAGTATTTCTCTTTTTTCTTAGAGTTTTGAGACGAGATCACGGAGCACGGCAACCGGATCCGGGGCCTTTACCACGCTTGAGGCAAGGAGCACCCCGTCGGTCCCGAGGTCCACGGCAATCTTCACGCACTCGCCGCTCTGGATCCCGGCACCCGTGAGGACCTTTACCTTCGGGTTTATTGCGTGGACTGCCGCAACCGAGCGCCGGATGATCTCCGGGTTGGCCTTCGAGACCGAGACCCCGCTCCCGATCAGTTCCGGCGGCTCGATGGCAACATAATCAGGGGAAAGTGCCGCCGCGCCGGCGCTCGTGATATCGTTGTTCGTGCAGACCACAGACGAGAGCTTGTGGGCCTGGAGTGCCCTGACCGCAAGCTCGATCTCGGCAAGGGTGAGCCTGCGCTCGGAGTGGTTGACCAGCGATCCTGCTGCCCCGGCCAGCTTGATCGCATCGACGGTCATATGGCCGGTCTTTGCCCCGGGTTCGTACCCGTCCACGTGCTGGGCGTATACCGGGATTGCGAAATGGTGGCAGACCGGGTGGAGGTCGATGTACCCGGGTGCTATACCGATCTGCGTCCCGCTCTCTTTTGCCACCAGCTGTGCGGCCGTGGCGATGTTGTGGGCCCGGTTGCCCATGCCTTCCTTGTAGGTCTTGAGGTTTACCAGGATCAGGGGCGTTGTCATGTGAACATGTTCCTCGTGCTTGAGGTGTTTATTCCCGGTTCCATTCAACCTTTCGCTATAAGGCCGGGTTACTCTTCTGCAAGCCCCCGCGTGTAGTGGCCCGCGGTGATGCCCCCCAGGGAGATCTCCCGTGCCCGTTCCTTCAGGGCCGCGTACCCGCTCCTGCTGTTTCCGGTGCCGTGTGCCGCAAGCCCGAGGGCCTCCCGGTAGATCCGGACCATTTCTTCTGCGTAGGCAGGGGTCCGCCCCCGGGCATCGATGATAAGGCCGTCAATCCCGTTCCGGACAAGGTCCGGCACTGCGTCCACAAGGCAGGTCTCCGCAGAATTAAAGATATGGCCCTGACAGGTGCCGTCGGTCCGGACAGGCAGGAGGTGGCCGGTCCCGTCCCGGATCCCGTACCAGGTGCCCCCGGAACAGCGCCCGTGCCCATTGCTGCACCGGTCCGCGGGGGCAAGGAGGCAGTCCCCGGTGACCATGGTCTCGAGGCTGCCCTGCGCGAAAACGGCGAGCGCTACGCCCTGCTCCTGCGTTTGGACTGCCCGGGCAAGATCCGCAATCTCCCGTGAGGACAATTCCGGCGAGAGCGTGAGCAGCGTAAACGGCAGCCGGCCAAGAGCCCGGACCGTTTCCGCGTTGAAGACATTGAGCCCGACAGAGCCCGCAAGCTCCATGCCCGGCTCTGCTTCTGCGACTGCCCGGGCCGCGCCCGGGTTGTCCACCATGCAGGCTGCAAGGCCGGCCGCATACAGCCGGGGCAGGGCCAAACGCACCCGGGCGATCTCCTCTTCCCGGGTAATCCGGGGCAGTTTCCAGATGAGCCGGCTGGTATAGGCCCTGCAGAATTCCAGAGCAGGCCCGATCGCGGTGACAGGATCCTTCCCTGCCGGGTCCTGGCAGGGTTCATAGCAGACTGCCTCCGCCCCGGCCCGTATGCCGGCCTCCACGGTTTTCCGGCTGTCGGCCCAGAGGATGATGCCGGTATTTTGGTGCGGGATTTTCGGTAACAGGTGATGCTCGCGGGAATTATACGCGCTGAGGCGGGTCCGGGCTGCCTCCACCTCGTCATGCGCGGGGAGCGAGGATGCGACCAGGGTGGCTTCGGCCCGGGTAAAAAATTCCCGCCGCACCCGGTTGATCTCCCCGACCGGGGCAAAGCGGGTGCTGTCATAGTCAAGCGAAAGGCTGGTGACGGCAAAGGGTGTCCCCCCGGTCTTTTCGAGCTGTGCGGCCAGCTGCTCCCGGGTGAGGGGGCGTGTCTTTGCCGGTTCGAGCAGGAAGCCGCCGGTTGCATCCATCACCACCGGCTCTTTTCCCGGAGGGTACAGCGTCCCGGCGAGGATGAGTTCTCCTTTTGGACTGACTGTTGCTGCAAGATCTACAGGCACCGGGTGGCGTAATGTGGGATCCACCTGGCGGATGATCTGCCTGGCCCGGGCTGCAAGATCCATGGAGGAGGTGAGAAAGACCCGGTCTCCCTTCTCTGCCGGGCGGGGGACAAGGACCTCTGTTCCCTCCTGCCGGATGGCCGGTTCGGTATTGAGGGAGAACCCCCATTCCTTATCCGGCCGGCCCGGCGGCGTGAAGAGGAGGCCGTCCCCGGGACGGAGGGTGACGGGCTGGTCCGGGCGGATGATCGCCACCCCCTTCGTTCTGTTGTACCGGGTGACGGTCCCGATCCGGACCCCGCGGTTGTCCGGCCGGTCCCGTGCCATGAGTTTTTCCTTTTTGTCCCCGAAGAGGTAGCCCCTCGTGAACCCCCGGTTGAAGGCGAGGGCCAGGTCGCGTACCTCCCCTTCATCCGGGACAAAGGTACCGGCTGCCGCAGCATCGAGTGCCCGCCGGTACATGGAGACCACGATCGCCACGTACTCCGGTGATTTCATCCGGCCCTCGATCTTGAGCGCGGCAACCGGGGAATCCACGAGCCTCGGGATGTCCCGGTACGTGCAGAGGTCCTTTGGCGAGAGGAGGTACGGGCCCGGCACGGGCAGCTCCCGGGGATCGGCGGGACGACCGTACCGGTCGGTGGTCTTTGCCGCAACCAGGGCATAGGGTTTCCGGCACGGCTGGGCACACATGCCCCGGTTCCCGCTTCGCCCGCCGATCACGGACGAAAGGAGGCACTGGCCGGAGTAGCTGTAGCAGAGGGCCCCATGGGCGAAAACCTCGAGTCCCACCCGTGTATCCGCGGTCGCCTGAGCAATTGCCTCCACCTCGGTAAGCGGGAGTTCCCGGGCAAGCACCACCCGCGCAAACCCCGCCTCATGCGCCCACCGCTCCCCTTCGGCATTATGGATCGTGAGCTGGGTCGAGGCATGGAGCACAAGACCCGGCACGATCTCCTTTGCAAGCGCGGCAAGGCCGATGTCCTGTACCAGCACCGCGTCCACACCCGCCGCGTACAGCCGGACCATGTACGCGAGGGCCTCAGGAAGTTCGCTGTCGTGGATCAGGGTATTGACCGTCACGTACACCCGCACGCCCCGGGCATGGGCATACGCGATCGCTTCAGCGATCTCTTCCTCGGAGAAGTTCTGCGCGAACTTCCGCGCCCCGAACTTCCTGCCGCTCAGGTACACCGCATCGGCCCCGGCCGCAATGGCGGCGGCAAATGCCTCCTTTGACCCGGCCGGCGCGAGCAGCTCGGGGAGCCGTCTTTTCCCGGGAACCTGCGTGTCGCCGGTCATCACCATTGCTGCTTCAGCGGAAGAGATAATGGATCACCCCCAGGGTAGCCATGGCTGTCACTGCTGCAGCAACGCAGTACCCGGCCATGGTGATTGCAAAACTGCGCCACTTGTGCCAGCCGGTGAGCCACGAGGCGGGTGCGCAGAGGTATACCCCGATAATAATTTCGGCAGGAAAGAGGCCGTAGATGCCGTACCGGTCAAACATCCTCGAGCGCGTGACCATGCCATGGGTCCAGGCCAGGAACCGGGCAACGCTCCCGGAGGCTGTCCCGATCGTGTCCAGCAGGCCAAAGAGGCCGAGGAAGAGCCCGGCCTCGATGCTCGTGGCTGCGGCTACCACGTACGGCACGGGCAGGCCAAGGCCGATCCCGATCGGGATGGAACCGTACTCGATCACAAAAGCGCTCGCGACCAGCGCCCCAGCTGAAGAAAGGGAGAGGTGGAAAAAAAGTGCGGCACCCAGCGGCAGGACCAGTGCGAGGAGGGCACACCACCCGATCGCCCCGCACGCAGGCCGGAGCACTGCCATGACTGCCGTACGTTCCATAGCGTTAAAGGAGAGGTTCGACCCGGGAGGGGATAAACCGCTCCCTCCTGAACCGGGATCCGGGGGCATGGCGCATCTTTTTGTTGCAGGGCGGCCTACCGGAAACTACATGCAGATCGTTGCTTCGCTCACCGATCCCTCGCAGGCCGCCGCCGCTCATGCAGCAGGAGCAGAGATCCTCGAGCTCCGCTTTGACCTCATGGGCGGGGAACCGGCTGAGATCGTGCAGCAGTGCCGGGCGGTCTCTTCCCTTCCCCTGATTGCCACCTACCGTTCGGTACAGGAGGGCGGGAAATACTTCGGGAGCCCTGGGGAATGGCGTGACCGGATCGCTCCCCTCATTCCGCTCGTGGACTATGTGGACGTGGAGCAGCGGTTTGCCCGCGAGTCGGGGGCGGTGAAGGCAGCCGGGAAAACCATCATCGCCTCGCACCATGCGGCGGAGATGCTCCCGCTCCACGTGCTTTTTGTGCTCGAACAGGAGCTCCGGGCCTATGGCGATATCCCCAAGATCATCGTGACCCCAAACAACGAGGACGACCTTATTGATCTTATCGCGTTTACCCGGGCGGCCAAAAAGCCGGTCTGCACCGGGGTGATGGGATCCGCGTTCCGGTACGCCCGCGCCATTCTTCCCCTCTTTGGCTCCGGGCTTGTGTACTGCCACGCCGGGGTGCCGGCTGCGGAAGGGCAGTACTCGGTGGCGGAGTTTGTGGCGCTGAGAAAACTTCTCTTGTGATTTTTTTCGGGTACGGAACCCCTACGGCCCCTGGCAGCCTTCTTGTTGTGTCGTGATCGCAACAGATCTCTGGACAATCCCGGGAGGCTGCCACCGGCCCACTCCTGTTGTTACAGCAGCCCCGCGTTGCGATGACGACCGTATACCGGTAACCGGCCACAGTTGTCATTCATGCAAAGGAAGTCTTATTAACCGGATTATGAAAACAGTCAGACTGGCAGCTTTATGCCGGACCCTTACACTCAGACTGACTACCTCTCGATGATCCGGGCTGCTGAAATGTTAGTGGAGGATGGAAAATGAGTAAAATGGTCATGGTTGCATTGTGGTTCCTGGTCGGGCTCTTCCTGCTCATCGGTGGAATCGCGGGTATGGGAACGCTCTACGTGACAGGAATCTGCCTGGTCATTGCCGGTCTGCTCATCATAGTACTGGCAATCAAGAAGGCGATGTGGAAGAACGCGGAAATGTCAGCGCCGGCAAAATAACCGGCACCTCATTTTTAAAAAGATGGAGTGGTTTGTTCCCTTATGGAACCTTACGGGGCCCACTTCACCGGTATCCGGTGACCTGTCTGGGGAACTTTTCCTTCGATGTTCTGTGCAATCAGGCGTTCAGGAAACGTGGACTGGCTGATCGCAACATACGCTTCATAGGTAACCGGGCTGTAGGAGCGGCGGATACCGTCGTTGCGGTTGACCACAAGCGTTTCTTTGTCGAGATCGTAGCCCAGTTCCTGGATCTGGTTGGATAAGCGGTGGTGCCAGACTAAACTCATTGTTTCACCTTGTCTTTGACCGGAGTGATCAAATCCTCGTTCTGGTTAACCCGGGGGTGATAAAAACCTGCTGAAATCATCCGACGGGACTCCCTGCATGGACGTGAGAACCGTACCCTGGTAACAGTCCGGGCCGTTCTTTTTCCTTCTCGCAAAGGAATGATTCGCTAAAAAAAGGGTTACCGGTATTTTTCCTGTTCCAGCACCGCGTCGGTGATCACGAGCGCGAGCATGGCCTCTGCCACGGGGAGGATCCGGGGCACGATGCAGGGGTCGTGTCGCCCGCCGACCCGGATCTCTGTTGCGTTCCCGTGGATGTCCCGGGTCTGCTGGACTTTTGCAATGGACGGCGTGGGTTTCACCGCAATGCGCACCACGATGTCCTGGCCGGAGGAGATTCCGCCGAGGATGCCGCCGGCATGGTTGCTCTTGAAACCGGCCGCGGTCATCTGGTCGTTGTTCTCGCTCCCGAATTTAGCCGCCACCGCAAAACCGTCGCCGATCTCGACTCCCTTGACCGCCCCGATTCCCATCATGGCCCCGGCGATCGCCGCATCGAGCTTCCCGAAGACGGGGTCGCCAAGACCCACCGGGCAGCCGGTGGCGAGGATCTCTGCGATCCCGCCGACGGAGTCCCCTGCCGCCCGTGCTGCAATGATCTCCGCTGCGATCTTATCGGGATCGGTTTTGTTGTGGACCGAGAGGATCCGGCCGGTAACCGCGATCCCCCTACCGGCCAGGAACTTCAGGGCCACCGCTCCTGCCGCCACCCTGCCCACGGTCTCGCGCCCCGAGCTCCTTCCTCCCCCACGGTAGTCCCGGATGCCGTACTTGGCCTGGTACGTGAAATCAGCGTGGCCGGGCCGGAACTTTTCCCTGATTGCCTCGTAGTCGTGCGAGTGCATATTCTGGTTCCGGACCAGGAGTGCGACCGGTGCACCGGTGGTCTTTCCCTCGCAGACGCCCGAGAGGATCTCGACAGTGTCGGTCTCGTCCCGTGCCGAAACGAGCGGTGAGGTGCCCGGCCGGCGCCGGTCGAGCAGCGGCTGGATGTCGGTGGTGGAGAGCGCGAGCCGGGCCGGGCAGCCGTCGATGATGCAGCCCACGGCCGGCCCATGGCTCTCGCCAAAGGTCGTTATCCGGAAATTCTTGCCAAACGTGTTCATGCCAGTATCTCCCGTAGTGTGGTGTCAGGTATCTCGATCCCGAAGAAGAGCCGGAACTGCTCCTGTGCCTGGTAGATGAAGATCTCGGTGCCGGTAATCGTGGTGCATCCCGCTTTCCGTGCGGCCGCGATCAGGGGGGTGACCGGAGGAGTGTACACAAGATCACATACGGTCATCTCCTTTTTGAGCTGATCGTCCCGGAGCGGGCTGTTTGTGTCCGGCTGCATCCCGACCGGGGTGGCGTTCACCACGAGATCCGGGTCTGCCTTCTCAAAGTCATCCCACGCCCCCCACCGGCAGCCGGCCCTTCCTGCGAGGGCGCGGGCCTTCTCCGGCGTCCGGTTCAGGATGGTGACCTCCATGCCGAGGTCCATGAGCGCATAGGCTGCCGCTGCCGCAACGCCCCCGGCCCCAAGCAGTACTGCGCGGGTGCCGGTAAGTCCGGCAAGGGGTTTTCTGATCCCCAGCCAGTCGGTGTTCCAGCCGTACGCAGTCCCGCAGGCAAAGACCACCGTGTTTGCCGCCCCGATCTGCAGCGCCGCATCATCGATCTCATCCAGGCAGCTCATGATGTCCTGCTTGAAGGGGATGGTGACCGAGAGCCCTTTTGCATCGATCGCCCGGGCAGTCTCCATGATGGGCCCGATGGCCGGCGCTTCAAACCTCGTGTAGTGGCAGTTGAGCCGGTAGCGTTCAAAGAGGGAGTTGAAGAGATGGGGACTCCTGCTGTGGCCGCAGGGCCAGCCGGCAACGCCGAGAAACCGGGTCTGCGGGTCATGACCGGGACCGGTGAGCCGGGCCTCCAGCTGCACTCGTTCCGGTGCCGGGAGCGGGGTCTGTGCGAACCACCGCACTGCCGCCTCGCGGGCTGCATCCGGGATATTCCCGTTCCGGAGCAGCCCGAGGATCCGGCGGGCCGCCCCGTGATTCGTGGTCTTACCCGTTTCCACGCAGAAGTCGGCCGCCGCGGCATAGGCCGGCCTCCGGCGGGCGAGCATCTCTGCAACCTCCGCTTCCGGAGGGAGCGTGGTGAGTGCCGGGCGGGGTGCCTGTGCGAGGCGGCGGCCGATAATTTCGGGATCCGCGGTCAGCAGGACGCATGTGCTCTCCTTTCTCAGGTGCTCCATGTTTGCCGGGTCCATGACCACTCCCCCGCCGGTAGCAACCACGACATCGTGGCCCGGGAGGCTGGCGATTACCTCGCGTTCCCGTGCCCGGAACCGGGCCTCGCCCTCATCCCGGAAGATCTCCGGGATGGGCCGGCCGGCCTGCTGCTCGATGAGAGCATCGGTGTCGAGAAATGGCACACCCAGATCCTGGGCAAGTACCGAGCCGACCGCGGTCTTGCCGGTCCCGCGGTAGCCGAACAGGACGATCCGTCTCATTCCATCACCTGGGCGAGCACGTCCCAGAACCCGGGGAAAGACTTGTTCACGCAGTCTGCACAGGTGATCGAGACCCCGCCAACCCCCAGGCCGAGGACCGCAAAGCTCATCGCGGTCCGGTGGTCGTTTGCCGGGTCGATCCTCCCGCCATGGAGGGGAGCGGGCTGGATCACGATCCGGTCGCTCTCTGCGGTTACCTTCCCGCCCAGCTGGTTGAGGCGGTCTGCCGTGATCGCAATCCGGTCGCTCTCCTTGTACTTCAGGTGGCCGATGCCGGTAATGATAGTCGGGGTCTTTGCCACGGCCGCCACCATGCAGAGGGTCTGGACGGTGTCGGGGGCCGAGGACATATCTATGGTGATGCCGTCAAGCGGGCCCTCGTGCTCTATTGTTACGCCGTCATGCGCGAAGATCACCTCGCAGCCCATCTGCTGGAGCGCGGTAAGGAAGAACCGGTCGCCCTGCACGGAGTCAGGCGAGAGGCCGGCGACCGTTACTTTGCCCCCGCAGATCGCGGCGAGCGCAAAGAAGTACGAGGCCGAGGAATAGTCTCCCTCGATCACGAACGTGCGCCCGGTGTAGCGATCCGTATTACTGACGGAAAACCTCCGGTAGCCCTCGCGCCGGATCGCCGCGCCAAAGTCCGTCATGACCCCGGCCGTGATGTCGAGGTACGACTGCGAGGCGGGCTGGCCGGTGATTGCAAGGTCCACCGGGTGTTCTGCATAGGGGGCCGCCATCAGGATCGAGGAGGCGAACTGGCTGCTCGCCGACCCGTCGATGGTGGTGCGGCCGCCGCGGAGGGTCCCCCCGATCGTGACCGGGGGAAAGCCGGGCTTTCGGGAAAAATCCACCCTGGCCCCGAGGGTTGTGAGGGTGTCTGCGAGCGGTCCCACCGGCCGTTCCTGCATCCGGGCGCTGCCGGTCAGGGTGACCGGGTGGTCGGCGAGGAGCGCGAGCGTGGCAAGCAGGCGCAGCGAGGTGCCGGAATTATCCAGGTCGAGCTCTGTCCCCGGCGGGCAGGAAAGCGAGCCATTGCAGCCAACGACGGTGATATCGTCCCCCTCTGCCCGGATCGGGACACCGAGCTTTTCCAGAGCAGCGGCGGTGAGCCGCGTGTCATCGGCCATGAGCGGGTGGATGAGCGTGCTCGTCCCCCGGGCCAGCGCCGCCGCGATCAGGGCGCGGTGGGTGTAACTCTTGGAGGGCGGGGCGGTGACCGAAAGGTCGATGTTGCGCCGCTCAGGAAGGGTGACGATCATGGCGGCACCCCGATCCTCGGGTAGCACCCGAGGTTCCGGACCGCCGTGATCGCTTCGAGTTCCCGGAGCGCCTCGTCCGCCGGCCCGCTGATGGCATAATCGAGGAAGAAGACGTACTTCCCCATCCCCCGTTTTGACGGCCGGGACTCGATCCGGGTGAGGTTGATCTTCCTTTTTGCAAAGACCCCGAGGAGGTCGTAGAGCAGCCCGGCCCGGTCCGTGTCGGGGTCGATGAGGATGCTGCACTTCCCGGACCGGCAGCCCGGCCCGGGGTGCTTTGCTATCCTGACAAACCTCGTGGTGTTCTCCGGGTTGTTCTCGACATGCTCCACGATCACCGGCATGTGGTAGATCGCGGCCGCCGAGACCGAGAGGATTGCGCCGGCGTTCGGGGTCTTTTTTGCCTCGATGGCACTCGCGGCATTGCTGCTCGTGTGGATCACGGGCACCTCCATGATCTCGAGAAATCCGCTGCACTGCTCGTGGGTCTGCGGGTGAGCGTAGATCACCCGGATCTTGTCGCGCGGGACAAGCGAGGCCAGGTTATGGTGGATGGGCATGTACATCTCGCCGGTGATGAAGAGAGAGTACCGCAGGAGGCCGTCCAGTGTCTCGCCCACCCCGCCGGCCTCGGAGTTCTCGATCGGGACGATCCCGTCGCCGTTCTCGGCAGCCACGCTTGCAAAGATGGAATGGATGGTGGGTTCGAGCACGATGGTGTCACTTTTGAGCCGGAGCGCGAGCTCGTGGGAGAAGGTCCCCTCGGGACCAAGCGTGATGACCGTCATTTCTTCACCATGCATTCGATCAAAGCGTCGGTGAGCACCTGTCCGCGCCCGCAGTAGGCGCCGAGGTGTTCGGTGTCGCGGGAGAAGAATGCTGCAAACGCTTCCGGGTCACCGGACGCCACGATCTCCGCGAGTTCCCCGGCTGCCGCCCTGCAGGCGTCGAGCACCGGGGGTACGAACGGGTTTTCCTGGAGGATATCGCCGTAGAGTGCCGGGTCCTGCGAGAGGAGCCGGCCCACGAGCGAGAGCTCGATCTGGTACACCGGGCTCATGAACGGCCCGGTCTTTTCTATATCCACGCCCAGCCTCCGGATGGAATCGGCCATGCAGATCGTGACAAAGTGGGTGAGCCCCTGGACGATAGCCATCATCCGGTCATGCTCCTCCGGTGTCGCAATCGTGCAGACCGCCCCTTCGCTCGTGAAAATACGCCGGAGATCGGAGAGCGTTGTCCCGTTAACCCGTGCCGGGCACATGACGATCGTCTGGCGGGCAATGGAGGAGACGGTGGGCCCGAACATGGGGTGGAGCCCGATCACCTGCGCCTTTGACGCAAGCATCGCTGCCACCGGCCCTGCCTTGAGCGAGGTGAAGTCGCAGAGGAGCTGGTCTTCTCTTAAGAGCGGGGCTATTTCTCCTATGACCCGGATCGTGTCCCGGATGGGGACCGAGACTACCACGAGGTCGCAGGTCAGTGCGATGTCTTTACTGGTGACCGGCGTTGACCGTCCCGATACCATCACGCTGTAGCCCGCCCGCTCAAAGACGGGTGCAAAAAGCTTACCCATCTTCCCGGTGCCGCCGATGATGCCTGCCTTCATGCTCACTTCTCGCGGATCGTCTCTTTGACGGCCATGCCAAAATGCCTGCCGCCTTCAAGGGAGCAGCCGAGGATCTTGTTGCCTGGTGCCAGGTTCACGACCGAGATCGCGTTCCCCTCGGGAGTCACGAGCCGGATCGTCTCTGCGTTCTGGAGGATGAGGCTTGCCTTTGCGCCGCCTTCGCCCTCGGCCTCCACAAGGAGGAGAGGCCGGCGCTCAATCTTGGTGCGGCCTACAATCGCGGACCGTCCCGCGCCCTTGTGGTCGGCCACGAGCACCTGGCCCCCGATGGCAAGATCGGAGAGGTACGCGGTCTTGCCGTCGGGCATCAGGATGTAGGCATGCACTGCGCCGGCGTTTACCCGGAACGGGCGGGGGGCCACGTACGGGTTTTCCAGCGTCTCGGCATGGACAAGGAGCATGGCAGAGGAGGTGTTTCCCATCAGCATCCCGTCGCCGTCAGCAAGCATCGAGCAGGTGTCCACGCAGACCCGGTCGCCCATGCCCACGGGGACGATCTTTGTCACCGTGAAGGGCACAAGCCGGACGCTGCCGGAGGCGTTTTTTATAAGCGCTGCAACCGCTTTAACGACCGCAGGGTCCGTGGTTTTGAGGAGGATCCCGTACACGCCTTTCTCGAGGACGTGGAGCGCGAGCTCCGCCTCGTGGACGTTTTTGACCGCCGCAATGATCTTATCCGACTGGGCCACGAGGTTTTCGAGCGGGATGACCGTCCAGTCGCTCGTGGTCACGATCACGATCCTGTTTTTGCCTTTCTGCGCTGCCTCGTTCTCGCTTGCCTTGTCCGTGATCGTGCACTCGATCACATCTTTTCCGGGCACGAGATCGCCGTCCGGGGCAATGGTGGTGATCCTACCCAGGCGCCTGACCTCGCCGGCCTTCTCTGCCACAACCGCATCCGCTCCGCTCTCGATCGCGGTGGTCACGACGTTCTTGTTCCACGGCCGGGCATCCACCCAGAACTGCTTCATTTACTGCTTCTCCAGCGCTTTTTTGGGGTCAACGTTGTGGTGGACAACGCGGCAGATGGACTGGACAAAGGCCCGGGTGTTGTCACGCTGGAAGGCGTTCCTCCCCATGCAGACGCCCGCTCCCCCAGCCGCTACCGACTCGCGGATCATTTCGAGGGATTCAAGGTCGCTGCACTTCTCACCGCCGGCAACAAAGACCGGCACCGAGCAGGCTTTCGTGATCCGGGAAAAGGCCTCGGCACTGCCCGGGTAACTGGTCTTGATCATGTCAGCGCCGAGCTCTTCAGCCACCCTGACGCACTGCCCGATGGTCTGGGGCGAGGTGGGGTCGATGCCCTTGCCCCGCGGGTAGATCATGACCAGGAGCGGCATGCCCCAGCGGTTGCAGTCCCGGACAATCTTTGCGCCTGACTCCAGCATCTTTGACTCGTTCGGGGCGCCAAGGTTGATGTGGATGGAGACCGCATCGGCCCCGAGGGCAATCGCCTCTTCCACGGTGCAGACAAGCACCTTGTCATTGGGGTCCGGGTTGAGCGAGGTGCTCCCGGAGAGGTGCACGAAAAGCCCGATGTCCCGCCCGTGCCTGCGGTGTCCTCTCTTGACCATGCCCTTATGGAGCACGATCGCGTTTGCGCCGCCCTCGCTCACGTCTGTAATAACCTTGGTCATGTCAAGCAGGCCGTCGATCTGGCCCATGGAAAACCCGTGGTCCATGGGGATGATTACGGCCCTGCCGGTGTTCCTGTCAATGATCCGTTCGATCCTGATATCTTTTCCAATCATGATTTCCACCTCACTTGAGAATTTTCAGCGCTTCCTCGACGCTCTTGTTCTGGTGCACGATGCATGCCGCTGCACGGACAAACTTGTCCGGGGTCCGGTGCTGGAAGGCGTTCCGGCCAATCGAGATCCCGGCCGCTCCCCCCGCCATGGCCCCTTCAATTAATTCCAGTGTTATGCGGTCATCCGTCTTTGAACCTCCGGCGACCACCACGGGCACGGGACAACCGCGGGTCACTTCGCGGAAGGACTCAGGGTCACCGGTGTACACAGTTTTTACGATATCGGCGCCGAGCTCTGCTGCCACCCGGGCCGCGAGCTTCACATGGTCGAGGTCGTTTGCCACCTTGATGTTCTTCCCGCGGGGATACATCATCGCAAGGAGCGGCATCCCCCACTCCATGCATTCGACCGCGACCGTCCCGAGATCCGTGAGCATCGTTGCCTCGGACTCCGCCCCGATGTTCACGTGCATCGAGACCGCATCGGCGCCCATCTTGATCGCGTTTGTCACCGAGTTCACGAGCACCTTCTCATTCGGGTCCGGCGCAAGCTTCGTGCTTGCCGACAGGTGCAGGATGAGCCCGATGTCCCGGCCGCCCTGGCGGTGTCCGTGCAGCGCAAGGCCCACGTGGCCGATCACGGCATTGGCCCCTCCGTCCGCGATCAGGTTCACGGTCTGGCCCATATCGATCAGGCCCGGGATCGGCCCGTCCGAGACCCCGTGATCCATCGGCACGATGATCGTTTTCTTCGTATTGCGGTTCATGATCCTTTCCAGACGAATTTCTTTACCTCTCATAATCAACAACTCCCCCTTCAACGCGAACAGAATGGTAAGCAGCGAAGGGAATTACCGGTACCGGGGATAATACCCGAAACCGAACCAGCTAAAGAAGCTAAAATAGCCAAAGACGCGATAGCCGATGCTCCTCGCCTTGGTGTTTTCAGAAACGGAACTTAGTATGCTCCGGACGGGTGCAACGCTCTCAGAGATAAAGACATTCCCGAGGGAAAAAACCCTCACGGGTGCGGGTGCATCCTTCCTGCATGATTATTGGTTGGAGCCGGGGGTATATAATTGTGTGTGCTAAGGAGTAGCATGGTTGGGGGAGGGGGGTAAACCTAAAATCAAATTTATGCGGGGAGAGTGAAGGGAGCAAACCTCAAATTAAAAGAGTTAATGATTTTTCGAAAGAACGACAATTTCGAACTATATCAATCGCAATATTTCTTATTCGGTCTTTTTCAATTATTTTCTTCTCTTCTTTTGAGTACCCGATTTCTCCAACACTTTTCAATACCTCTTCAAGAAAAGACACATCGACATTTGCCCAATCTGTGAATGACGATACACCACATTTTTTTTGAATTTTTGAATAATTTTTAATTAAAAAATCTTTTTCTGATGGAAAAATACCGGGTACTAAAATGTTGAATGGTAAAACTGACAATATTTCAGAAATTCCAATTTCAGATTGATGGATTACATTCCATACGTCTTGATTCGATAATGAGGCTCCTTCAATAAAATATGAGGAAATATCATAGCCCCTTTTTAAATTTAAATTTGTAAAGTCTCCATTTTTGGGGATAGACATCTGTTTGGCATTGATTCCATCGATTGGGAATATTCCGATAAATGATTCTTGAGCGAACCCCTCTGATAATTCCTCAAATTTTCTCATTAAATCCTCGCTTGAGTGAAAATTCTCATTTGGTCTAAATATATAAGTGGAGAATGAATGAGATTCTTTGAACCATGGGATATTGCGGGGATATATTCTTCCCCCAGTAAAACCCGGTTGCAGTTTAATGTAAGATTCGATCGAAATTGGCAGTTTATTTGCAATAATAACAAATGTTCGTGAATATTTTGTCCTCTCTCGTAAATCGCGTTCCAATCTTCTTAAGGTCTCTTGATTTACACCATATGTATCCAGCTTTCCCTCTTTGATGAGTTTTATTAATGTATATCGAAGTTCTTCGGATTGTTTTAATTTTTCAATCGCATACTGAAAAGCAATAATATCTTTGTTAAATCTCTTAGAAAATTCATGTAAAAGGACGAAATAGTCGCAATTTTGGTTTTCGAATAACTCGTTTAGGGTATACTTTTTTTCAGAATGGAATAGTCTATCGTAAGCATTTAACATCATTTTCACATTAGGTGAAATATCTTCAAAAGAGATATTGAAGGAATCAAGATATATCTTTAGAGCCACATTAATTTCAGGCTTTTTCTTTTGTTCGAATTCATGGCATAATGCCATTAAAACCAAAATATTTTTTTGAGTTGGAGATAATTGATTGAACCCTGTCTGGTTTTCAACCCAATAACGGAAAGCTTGCTCTTGATTTAAAAAATTGCTAGAAGAAATCTTTAAAAATTTTTGATCAATTCTAGGATTATAAAAAGAAAAGATTATGTCAAATTTATTTTGATTCTCTTCTCTTCGCTTTAAGGAATCTCGGATATCTTTGATTATATCTCCTTGTCCGAAATATGCTAGTATTCGCTCAATTATCCATAGAATTCCATTTAGGATTCTATCGAAAAATTTCATTATTACAAATACTATCTTCTTATTAAGAATAATGTTTCCGTTATAGTGTATAACTTTTTCAAAATAATAGTAGATGTCACTTTACTGGATCCTTTTTGGGCAGATTCACTGCACACTCTTCTCTGTAATTGATCCGCCGCGAGCCCTCCCACCCTTTTTTATTGTCAATCTTCCAATGCCCTCTTATGAAACTCATCGCATTCAACGGCAGTCCCCGGAAAAAGTGGAACACCGCAACGCTCCTTGAACATGCGCTCAAAGGCGCAAAATCCGAAGGGGCTAAAACCGAACTCATCCATCTCTACGACCTGGACTACAAGGGCTGCACCAGCTGCTTTGCCTGCAAGAGGATCGGGGGAAAGAGCTATGGGCACTGTGCCATAAAGGACGATCTCCATCCGGTCTTTAAAAAAGTCGGGGCCGCGGATGCAATCCTCATTGGTTCCCCCATTTACTACGCAATTACGACCGGCGAGACCCGGTGCTTCCTCGAACGGCTGATGTTCCAGTACTCGGTCTACGATAAAGAGCGGACTACACTCTTCGGCCGGAAGATCCGGACCGGGTTCATCTACACAGCCGGGGCAAAGGATGAGATGGTAAAGGAGATGGGCTTTGACCGCAATACGCAGCTGACCGAGATGGCGATGGCCCGGATCTTCGGGTCCTGCGAGTCGATGTTTGTCACCGATACGCTCCAGTTCAGTGACTATTCGAAGTATGTCTCCACGCTCTTTGACCCGGTGGAGAAGAAGAGACACCGGGACGTGCAGTTCCCAAAGGACTGCAAAAAGGCGTACGAGCTCGGTGCCCGACTGGTCAGGAAAGCGGAGTGAGCTTTTCCGGTAATTGCTCCTCCGCGGGGGCATCCCTTCGGAAGCGGCGGCACTCCTCGCCTGTGGGGTATGGGGGCATTAGCCCCCATTCTCTAGATCAGACCTGCGTTATTCCGGGCCCGTATTGAGCCCGGATGGTCTCTTTTTGGATACCATCGGAGCCCAATTTGGCCTCCGATTTAAAATAAGCCCAAATAGGCCTTATTTTGGCAATCGGACAAAATATAGCGTTCACGTATCGCGATTTTAAGGCCCGATCTCAGGCAAAACGGGCATTTGTGCGATCCCGGGAAAAGAGGCCGAAAAACGGCCTTTATGGGCCGTTTACGGGCATTATATGGGGCTCAATTTGGGCTTATTTTGGCAAACGGGGGCATTATTGGCATTTAATTTTCAGGACGGGGAATCGGACGGTTTTACGGGCGTATTTTCGTGGGTACTCCCTCTGCCGTTAACGGTCCCGGCATTCGACACGTTCACCATCTGGTACAGCTGTGCAATTGCCGTCAATGTCTTGAATCCCTTGTCCGTGATAATGTAATCCCCCCGCTCGTGCCGCTGGAGGATCATGCCCGCATCGGCAAGTTTCCGGATATGGAAAAGGAGATTTCCGCCACGGAGCCCGGTCAGCTGGGAGATATCCGAGAACGTTCGCGTCCCGGTGGAAAGTGCCCTGAGGATCTGGAACCGCGGGGGACTTGCCACGGGTTCGAGAAGATCTCTTACCACTGCATCATCGGGTACCCCGGAAAAATCGGTATCGGTTTCGTTCTTCTTCCGGTAAATTCCAAGCGTCTGCATCAGGCCGACCTGGTTCTCAAAGAGCCGGCCAAGCTCCGTAAAGCAGGTGGAGCACTCCTCTTTTTTGCCTTTTTTCCTGAGTGCCGCCATTTTCTCGCGGTATGACTGGATCAGCTCTTCGGAGACGGTACCCTCGGCAATGTGCCGGGCTGAGTTCTCAAGGAACTCCGTAAATGCCCCGTAGCAGGTCGTCTTCATGGGACAGTTTTCCACCATCCGAAGTGAGAGATCTGCTTTGGCAGAACCGATCTGCTGGTCCGCAAATGCCCCGGCGTACTCTTTCCGGATCCCGCCCAGCACTGCGTCCACGTGCTGCTGGTTTGCCCGTTCAACGAACCGCTTGAGATCCGTTCGGAGCCCGGATATCTCCGCTTTCAGCTCGCGGATCTCGGTCAGTGTCCCTGCTGGTGTGCCCATAATCTTCCCATCCGTATCGATCCTGTCGGATAATGACCGTGTGGGTCATTTTTCTGTACCGGGAATTGTTTGTATATTTTTCTGACGCTCATGTATATATTCATAACTTAACAATCGTTAACCGGTGAAACAAATGCCTACATGGAAACACACAGGAAAAGAAGTATCGATGGCAAAGGCTGAAGAATCCCTCAAGGCGATCAAGGGCGCATGTTTCGGATGCGGAACTCACAATGCTGATTGCTCGATCGCAAAGGCAGCCGGCGAGATCTCCGGCATGATCGGTAGCGAGCCATCAGTAAAGGAACAGATCCATGCACAGATTGCCGGTGCACTCAAAGGCGCGAAGTTCCCGGTCAAGACCCCAAAAGACCTGATCGCGGCGTTCCCGGATGGGGCCAACACTACCTGCCAGGTTGGGGATCTGAAGATGACCGCAGGTGAAGCGGGAAAACTCCTCAAGGCATCGGACTTCCCCTTTAAGAGTGCAAAGGTTGTCGCTGACGTCATTGTCGAGCGGGCAGGACTGTAATCCCATCAAAAGATCATTCGGAGTGAATTTACCATGGTGAAATTAACCGCAGAGATGAAGGAAGCATTTGGCAAAATGAAGATCTTCCCGGTTGCAACCGCGTCAAAAGATGGTACCCCAAACGTGGTCCCCATCGGTGTTGTCGAACTTGTCAGCGATGACACGATCTGGATCACGGACAACTTCATGCACAAGTCGCTTGAAAACCTTACGGCAAACCCGAAGATCGCGCTCTACGTCTGGGGCCCGGAGATCAAGGGCTGTTTCCAGATCAAGGGCCATGCATCTGTAAAGACCAGCGGTAAAGATTTCGATGCGATGAAGGCAACGATCAACAAAAAGAATCCGGCCTTACCTGCACGTTCCCTTATCATCGTGAAGATCACCGAGGTTTTCGAATGCCAGCCGGGCCCGAACGCCGGCAAAAAAATCCTTTAATCTTTTTTACGTTCCGTTTAATGAAGGACAGCCGGGGCTCTGTAAAGTCTGCGGGTGGCGACATATTTTCCTCGACGAAGGCTTAATGCAATCACCATAAGGCTTGACAGAACCTGAGCAGGCCCCGGCAGGGGTTTCGCATGATGAGCCCGCACAATACCCCCGCCTCACAATACGGGCTTCCCTTCCGGCGCTTCTTTCCGGCCACCGGCGCCCACTTCACAACCGGAGATTGTGTCGGAGAGTGCTATACTATAGGGAGATAGATCAGCTTCAAGGTGATGAAGAGAAACAGGGAACCTGTCGCCGCGATAATTGCATATCTCTGGGGGATTGCATGGACTTTTTCCATCGCGGCCATCCAGATGTACCCGTTCCAGACAAGAAACACAACAAAGAGAACAAACTCACCGTAAATAATGGCCATTATCGCCCAGAGAGGGATCATCATGACAGATTGTGGAGAAAGAAAAGGACTGGTAAGAACTTCAATGAGTGTTACCAGGGCGACGGGCAGCATCCCGTAACCGGCACACCTGAACGTTGCCGGAAAGGTTCCCGTGCCGGAAAAGAAACTGCAGATCGCAAACAGGCATAGTGAGACCAAAAACCAGGTAATAAAGGGACCGGCCACGTTCATGATGATTTCAGGCAGGGTGACAATGACCGTTACCGGAATGGTATGCGGGAGGATGAGGCCCGGAAAATAGGGCGCTATCAGCGAAAGCAGGCTGATGCTTCCGACAATAAGGGCCGGGACAAGATAATCCGGGGTCTCCGTGGTTTTCCGTGCAAAGAAAGTATCGGGATGGAAAAGAAGATCAAGAAAATCTGACGACATGGGTACACGACATATTCACTCTCATTTATTTTATTTTATCATGTACGGGTGAACTGGCAGGTTCCTTCCCGGTAATACTCATCCCCTCAGGGAAATGCTCCCCGTTTTTAAAAAAGAGGATCCCCTGGTCTTTCTCACCGGTCCCCGACCACTGCGTACACGAACGATGACGTGGTGAGGAGTTCCCGTCCTTCCTTCTTCCTGATGAAATACAGGCGCCGGTAATCGTCCCCGGGCACAATCCGGATCCGGGAAAAGCCCCGTGCGCGGAGAAACGCTCCCGGGCCTTCCTTTGGCATCGAAAACAGGATCGGTTCGCCATGGCGGGCGGTATGTTTCCCGAAATCTTCTCTTGTCTTTCGGGATGAGGAATCCGTATCGTCACCGGTTTCCTCGGGATAATCGAAGAGCACGGCGCTGTTTTGTCCGGAGTTATTGACCACAAAGGACAGGATCGCGTCAATGGCCCGGGGGGTAAGGTACATGATCACGCCTTCCATGACAAAAAGGGTCTTTTTCACCGGGAAATACCCGGAATCCAAAAGAAGGCTGCCCAAATCCTGCGTCTCAAGATCAACCGGGACATACACGACATCTTCGGGAAGCCCGCCAAAAATTTCCGCAATCTTCTCTTTTTTTACCTGCTGGGTATCGGGATGATCGACCTCAAAGACCCGCACGCGGCCCTCGAGTTCCTTGATCCGGTACGGCCGGGTATCGTACCCCGCACCCAGGATCACCAGCTGGACAAGTCCGGTCTTTGCCGCAAGCGTGATGACATCGTCAAAATGCCGGGCCCGTGCAACGACATAATTCCGGAGCCCGGGGAAATGGGTGTCGGTATATTCGGTCAGGTCGTCGAGGCGGTCGGGATCGGTAAACTGGATCGCGTACGGATCGTAGCATACCCGCTGGTCTACCGGCAGCATCGATTCGGCTGCCCGGAATGCGGCCACCCTCTCCGCAGTCAGGCTGGGCCCGGAGCGGGTGTGGTCCCGGGGGGGATCACGGGCTCTGTCTGGTTGTTCCATACAAGAGCCATTTTTTCTGGAAGATTATGAGTTTTTTTATTGTGCCATTCCCGGGGAGACATCCCGCCGGCCCCTCAGTTTTTTCCCGGCAGGGGACCCCCCACGCAGGATCTAGAAATACATCCTGCTCCCGAGAAATGCCAGGTACAGGCAACCACCGACAACCGTCAGCGTGGTAAACCCGGCAAGGAGCACCGCGAACCATACGATCCCGCCAAGGATGATCTCCATCTCGTTTAATGCCTGCCCGTGTACGCCTGGTCCATTTTTTATTACCTGTGTATTCATGTCAGATGAACTCCGATTGGCACGTATCTTTCCGGCTCCAGCCTATATATTCCTCAGATGGCCCGCGTGAAATCATTGAACCTGCAGGTTAGTACCATCAGGACCAAAAAGATCGCGGGCGTCATGCGTTCAGTCTTTCATCCGTCCCGTTCCGCATGCACCGGTCCATGGGGAAACGCTCCGGACCGGGGCCCGGATCCGGGCCATTACTGCAATAAAAACTGCACTCAACGACGGATATATGGGGTGTAGCGGCAAGTGTTTTGTATTATGGGATGCTGGGCCTATCCGTACCTGTGTCTGTGCTGCAAGTGGGCGTGCCTCTGTCAGGCTTCCTGGGTCTGCATTTAAGCAGCAGGAACTCCCGTCCCTGCGGGGCGGCAGCCACTGCAACAGGAGAGGGGGGGCAGATCCTCCCTCTCGTTTTCTTTGACCGTACCGGATGGGGGCGTTTTCACGCGAAAAAACCATTCCATGAGCGTTGCCGGAAAACGCCCGGGTTTGTTACCGGTACCCGTGCGAACAGGTCCCCGCAGATCCTTTCCGTAACCAACGATTTTTTTTCAGGGAGTATCCGGGGCCGTCCTGTTCTGCGGGCGGCCCTGCTCCCGGCCCGGTTGTTTCATAAGGATCCCGCAACCGGCAAACGTAGGGTACCTGCGCAGTACCGGCTTCCGCATTTCGGTGTTCCCGCACATCATGTTATACGCTGGGACAACCTATTCTCTTATACATAAACGGTTTTGGGCATACATACGATCGCGCCCGATCCTGGTGATCGATCAACAGCGATCCTTGACCTCCCCTGAGAAACCTTTTTTGTAGTAAGGATCGATAAAATCCCGGATCTGGCAATTGTTGCCGCCGGTCGAATCAGTATATCTAAGAGTAGTAAGCAATGGCCAAACAAGCATTAAAATCGGTAGTTGTGGGAACACATTCCGGCTATATCATCCGCTGGACCTGTCCCCTGTGTTATTCAGACAATGTCATTATCAACCGGACCCCGGCGGAGTTTTTCAAGGCCTCCCGGGATTCCTCGTGCCGGCAGTGCAGGAAGCGTTCAACCATCGCAACTCCCTGCTTTCATAAGTAACCGGCATCACCCTTTTTTACCCTTGAGGCTTCCGGGAAAATCCGCCCCCTCCTTTCTAGAAGCCTTTTGTAGTAGCACCGTCTACAGATGATACATCATATCCCGTGATTATCATGACAGAAAAGAAAGGGCACTTTGAGAAGGGGCTCTGGGTGGAAGACCCCGCCCCGGCCCCGGCAAAGGAGGAGAACCCGATCGATCTCCGCCTGACCGCCGCCACCAAATCGGTCCTCTCCGCAATGGATGATCTCGCAAAGGTCACCCGCGACCTCGTGGCTACCGATGAGGGCAAGAAGCACATCGAGAAGACCGTAAAGGACACGACAACGCATGTCCAGAAGTCCTTTGACGATCTCCTTACCCGGGCGAAAGCTGAAGTGGAGAAGGCAAAGGCCGAGCTGAACAAACCCCCCGTGGTAAAGAAGTAACCCGGTACCCGGGTACTGCCCCCGGGGATACCCCTGGCCACCTTTTTTCCGAACGCTGTTTTGTACCCTGCGGGATAACCCGCAACAAAGGATCGCCCCGGATTTTCTCTTTTTCCCGGATAATTGCCCGGACTTCCTTCGGGGTGCACAGAGATTTATCGTAAACCGGCTCGTGGCGGTGGACAGGGTGGGATGAGGTTGATCTTCCTCATCCCGTGTTCTTTTGGATCCACGCTACGTACTTGTCCATCCAGTTCTGGAGGTAAGCCCTGCTCCCGGCCCCGATGTTTCCGTCAGGATCAAACATGCCCTCCCGCATCTGGAGATAGGCCTCGGGCTGGCGCATCACTGCGACATCGAGGTAGGAGAGGACATTACGGAGGTGCTGCTGGGCCATTGCCGTCCCGATTGCCCCGGTGGAGACGCCTATGATCCCCGCCGGTTTTCCCGCCCACGCACTCTGGCCGGTGGGGCGGGAGCCGCAATCGAGCGCATTCTTGAGCACGCCCGGGATGGAACGGTTGTACTCCGGGGAGACAAAGAGCAGGCCGTCAGCAGCCTTAATCCCGTCCTTCATCCGGACAATTGCGGCAGCCGGGTGGTCGTCGTTGTCCTGGTTGTACAGCGGCAGGTCGGCGATCTGCACCTGCGTAAAGGAAAATCCGGGCGGAGCGAGCCGGGTGAGGCCGGTGGCAAGTTTCTGGTTAAGTGAGTCCTTCCTGAGACTCCCGACAAGTACGGCGATCTGGTACTGGCTCATACAACGTACATTTTCGTCCCGGGATATCTAGGTGCCTTTTGAGGATGGCGAAAGGGGGGCGGGCAGGTTCTCTTTTGATCCTCTCCGTTCCGGAGATCGCCCGCACGGCCAGACCATTTTTCAGAAACGATTCCTTAATGGCAGCGATCCCTTATCTTACAAAAGAAGTAGGCAATGCACATATAGCAGTACCAGCATGTCTTCGGTTGTGAACCGCCCGGACAGTGTTTCATAGGATTGCATCATCACGCGATCGGCATATAGCTGGCGATGAGTGAAAAAATTTCTGCAGTCGAAAAAAAGGGGTTGACCGATCCTCTGCCCCACCCGGCCGGCGCGGGTAATGGCTGCAGCAGGAGAGGTGGCTACCGGTCGGGGGAATCCGACCCTGCCCCGCAGATCCTGGGATCGGCAGCCGGGCTTTTCCCGTTTGCACTGTTTTTTATCCCGAAGACAAAGTAGATCGCAAGGCCGACGAGCATCCAGATCACAAAACGTACCTGCGTTATGGCCGGCAGCACGAGGATCAGGACAGCGCAGGAGACAATGCAGAGGATGGGGACATACGGCATGGCCGGGCACCTGAACGGCCGTTCGAGGTGCGGCTGGCTCCTCCGCAAAAGAATGATCCCGAAGGCAACGACCATGAACGCCGCGAGTGTGCCGATGTTTACCAGTTCCGCGATCAGGCCCAGCGGCAGCAGGCCGGCAACGAGCGCGGTCGAGAGGCCCACGAGAAGCGTCACTTTCGCCGGCGTATGGAATGTCTTGTGGATATCGGAGAAAAACGCCGGGAGCAGGCCGTCCCGCGCCATCGCAAAGAAGATCCGGGTCTGGCCGTAGAGGGTGACAAGGATCACTGACGTGATCCCGCAGAGGGCGCCCAGCGAAACGAGCAATGCTCCCCCGTGGACCCCGATCCGGGTCAGGGCATCTGCGACCGGGGCACTGGTGCCCAGTTCGCCATAGGGGATCACGCCCGTAAGCACGGCGGCAACGCCCACGTACAGGAGGATGACCACGGAGACCGACCCGATGATCCCGATCGGCAGGTTCTTCTGGGGATTCTCGATCTCCTCGGCCGCGGTCATGACCGAGTCAAAGCCGATGTAGGCAAAAAAGACGATCGCGGCCCCGGCAAAGACCCCGGTCCAGCCAAACGGCATGAACGGGTGCCAGTTGACCGCATCGATATGGGAGTAACAGAGGAAAAAGAAGAGCAGGATCACCGCGATGTTGACCACCACGATGATCGTGTTGAGCCGGATGCTCTCTTTTACCCCGACAATCAGGAGGGCCGTAATGGCAAGGATGATCAGCATCGCGGGGAGGTTGAAGAACCCTCCCCCGGTGCCCGGGGGATTGACAAGGGCCGGGGGGAGGAGGATGCCGATATCGGCAAGCAGGCTCGTTACGTACGCCGACCAGCCAACCGCGACCGCTGCGATCGAGACCGCGTACTCGAGGATCAGGTCCCACCCGATGATCCACGCCCAGATCTCCCCGAAGCTGGCGTAGCAGTAGGTATAGGCGCTCCCGGCCACCGGCACCATCGAGGAGAACTCGGCATAGCAGAGGGCCGCAAGCATGCAGACGATACCCGAGATAACAAAGGAGAGGATGATCGCAGGGCCGGAGTAGTCGGCCGCGGCAACGCCGGTGATGACAAAGATGCCGGTCCCGACCACGGCCCCGATCCCGAGGAGGACCAGTTCCAGGGGGCTGATGACCCGGTGGAGGGCGTGCTCCCCGGAACAGTGGGCCACCAGTTCGCTGATCGGTTTTTTCTTAAACATCGCGTGGTCGCGGAGCGACTGGAGAAAGGTTGCCATGTTCTGTCCTCGGTGTGCCGGTGCCGGTTGCGGGAATGGATGCGTTACTGCCCCTGCCCGGCCCCGGCACAGGGAGGTTGGGGGTGCTCATGGCGATCATTTGCCAGAAAAAAGACAAAAGATCCAGGCAGGCACCGCGGACCGGTTACGGGATTGGTAAAGGGTAATTGACAATAAAATCGCATAAACCAAGCGATAACTGAAAAAATAATTGCGCTTATGCCCCGGTTTAGCATACCGCCGGTCCCCCTGGGCGGATAATTCCCCGGGAGATCCTGCCGGGAGAAGTGTCCGGAGCAGGAACGAGGGCAGCAACGGGTGAAAAAAGTTCTGCACACAACACCACGGCATTTGCCCGGAACCTTGATGATACCCGGTGGGAAGATACAACGCTATGTGCATCCGGTACTCGCTGGTATGCATCGATAACCTCTGCGGGAGGTTCCGGGTCGTCGACCCCGCGATCGGGTTTGGGCCCCACTTCAGCATTGCCCCGGGCAGTACCAACCCCGTGATCGTGGCGCACGAGCGGGCAGAGGCAAGGATGATGCAGTGGGGGCTTGTCCCGCACTGGGCCCGGGACATCATCTCGCTGCACCGCCCGGCCAATGCCCGGGCCGAAAATCTTGCAGAGAAGCCGATGTTCCGGGAACTCCTCCATACCCGGCGCTGCCTGGTACCAGCGAGCGGTTTTTTCGAGTGGAAGGAGCAGTGGGGAAAGAAGATCCCGTACTACTTCCATAAGCCCGGCGATCCGGTCTTTGCCTTTGCCGGGCTGTACGACATCTGGCAGAACCCGGCGGGCATGACGCTTGCCACCTATACGATCATCACGACCCCGGCAAACAGCGTGGTTGCCCCGGTCCACCACCGGATGCCCGCGATCCTCCGGCAGGAGGACGAGATCCGCTGGGTCTCCCGCGAACCGATCCCGCTGGAGGAGATACACCGGATCCTTGCGCCGGCACCTCCTGAGAGCCTCGCGGTGTACGCGGTCTCGGAGCGGGTCAATGACCTGCAGGTGGACGACGAGCGGGTGATCGCGCCGGTACAGGGGTTCTAAGGCTACCGGGGGCTGTCCCCAGAATCCTGTTTTAGAGAAATTCTCAAAAGCAACAGAACAACGCTCCGGGGGGCTCCCGCAAACCTCCGTCCCCGCCGCTGTACCCTCCCCCGCTTAACAATGATGTTGTATTACCTGCACTCCTGAATTGCCCGGCGGTTCGTTTGCATGTACGGGTAATGCCGGGAGCATCGCGATTGCGCCTCGCCCCTCCCGGGGGACGCACCGGCATGGAAGAGGGGGACTCTCATCTCTTTCTCATGTGATCTCTCCAGAGCAGAAAATTCCGTCCCGTTCCCCGGAACCGCAAACCAAAAACCATGTGTGCCCTGAAAAGAATATCCCGGTACCATGCTGAGCGGCGATCTCTTCGGGACCCATGACTATGTTGCATTCCTCCTTGCCGGGATCGCCCTCAACCTCGTGCCCGGCCAGGACACCCTTTACATCATGGGAAGGAGCCTTGCACAGGGGCGTACTGCCGGCATCGTTTCGGTGCTGGGGGTCGGTTCCGGCTGCCTTGTCCATATCACCGCGGCGGCACTCGGGCTCTACGCCATCCTTGCCCTCTGGCCGGTTGCATTTACCGCCGTCATCATGCTCGGCGGGCTGTACCTGGTCTGGCTGGGGATCAGCACGTGGCTGCACCGGAAGGGTGCCCGGCCTGGTGCCGGCCGCATCCCGGGAGGACCTCCGGGTGGTGTACCGCCAGGGCGCCCTCACCAACCTCCTCAACCCGAAGGTGGCGCTCTTCTTTTTGGCGTTTTTACCGGAATTTATCGATCCCGCCGCCGGCTATGGGGCGATCCCGTTCCTCTTCCTGGGCGGGACCTTCATGCTCACCGGTACCATCTGGTGCCTGATCGTTGCGCTCGGGGCATCCGCCTTTGCCGACGCCCTGCGGGAAAACCCGAAGATCCAGGCCGGCTTCGATCTCTTCGCAAGCCTGCTCTTTGTCGGGCTGGGGGCCGGGATCCTGCTGACCCACCTGTGAGCCGGGTTAATGCAAAAGTTACCGGCCCGCCGGATCAGGGTTTCCCGTCAAACCGGAACGAACCCTTCGGGACTGCGATCTCGAAGCGGGCACCCTTCCCCGGCTCCCCGGTCTCCCTGATGGTGATCCCGGTCAGCGAGAGGATCTCGCGGGCCAGGAAGAGCCCCAGCCCGGTGTTCTTCCCGAACCCCCGGTCGAAGATCCTCTCCTTGTTCTCGTACGGGACCCCGGCACCATCGTCCTCGCAGACGATGATGTTGTGACCGTCCCGGTCCACGAGGTAAAAGCGGAGGATGGAGAGGGTGGATCCCCCGTACCGGACGGCATTTTCCACGAGGTTGTAGATCACCTTGAGGAGCATCGGGTCGGAGAAGATCTCGACCCCGGTCGGGATCTCGTTTTTCACGGCAATCTTCCCCAGGGAGACCTGCCGTACCGCGGTCTGGACGAGCGTATGGAGATCCTGCCAGACAAGGTCGGGTTTCCGCACGGTCTCGTACGTGCTCGCGAACTGGATCATGGAAGCGATCCGGGTGCTCACCTGGGAGAGCCAGGCAAAGTACATCTCGAGCGACGGGTCCTTCACCTTCTCGTGGAGGAGCTCAAGGAAACCGTTCAGGGCCACCAGCTGGTTGTTGATGTCGTGCCGGGTCACGTTCGTGAGGAGGGCAAGGCTCCGGTTTGCCTGCCGGAGTTCCTCCTCGGCACGCCGGATCCCGGTCACGTCGCGGAGGGCGCCGATCAGGACCTCCCTTCCTTTGAGGGTGGTAGCGTTTACCGTGATCTCGACGGGGAAGACGCTGCCGTCCTTGCGCTTGTGGTACCGGTCGCGGATGGACGGGGTGGCCTGGTTGATCGCAAGCTTTGTGGCATCCGACTCCGCCGAGAGGGCGGTGATGGGTTGTCCCAAAAGTTCCTCGCGCCCGTACCCGTGCATAAGCGCGAGTGCTTCGTTGCAGTCGAGGATGGTCCCGGTGGCCTGGTCTACCACGGCGATCCCGTCGGACTCTGCCGCAAAGATGCTGCGGTACTCCGCTTCGGTCTCCCGGAGCGCCTGTTCGGATTTTTTCCGGTCCGTAATATCATGTGCCGACCCGACCAGGTGGGTACAGGTTCCGTCCTTGTCAAAGATAGGTGCGATGCTGATCTCACCGGTCAGCATCCCTGATGGGTACATGGAGGTCTCCTCCCAGCGCACCAGCGCCCTGGTTTCAATGGCCTTGTGGTATTTTTCCCGGACAAAAGAGAGGGACTCCGGTGGGATCACCTCCTCGACCGTTTTTCCGATTACCCGCCCGGGGGGAATGCCCGTGATCAGGGAAAAGGCCCGGTTGACCGATGTGAAACGGTACTGCCCGCCGGGTTCTACGGCCAGCTGGAAGATTGCGTCAGCCACCGTGTTGTAGATCGAAGTCAGGCACTGTTCGTTCTCGAAGAGCTCCTGCTTCTCTTTTCTCTTTTCGGTGACATCGGCGCCAATGGAGAAGAGGCCGGCAAACTCCCCGTTACCGTCAAAGAGGGGCCGGTTGTGCCACTGGATCCAGACCCGCCGGCCATCGCGGGTGATGTTCTCGTTCTCGTTTGTGGTATAGCGTTCGGGGTGGCGGATGATGTCAGCGATCATCTGCTGTAAGTCTTTTTCCGACCCCGACTCCGTGGGCGGGACGATGGTTCCCATAACAGGCTTTCCCACGATCTCGTCCCGGGAATACCCGAAGAACTGCGCCGCGTATCCGTTTGCAAAGGTGATCGTCCCGGTCTTGTCCCATTTCAGGATAATATTGTCCGCAGTCTCGACCAGGTCACGGTACTTTTCCTCGCTTTCCTTTAGCTGCTGCTCGGCCCGTTTCCTCCGGGTGATGTCCCGGAGGATGACCAGGCCCGCCGGCTCCCCGTGGTACCGGAACGGCGCTATCGAGGATTCGATATCGATGGGCGTCCCGTCCATCCTGATATACACCGTCTCCTTGAGCCCGGCCGGCCTGCGTTCCTCGATCACCGTCCGGGCCCGCCCGTGGATATCCCCGTGGCACGACGGGTGGATCCGGTCGAACAGCGAGGTATGGAGCAGCTCTTGCGCTGACGCTGCCCCCATCAGGCGGACCATGGCGGGGTTGACGTAGGCGAACCGGTCCCCGGCGATGATATAGATGGGATCGGGTGCTGTCTCTACCAGTTGCCGGAAATTCTCCTCGTTCTCCTGGATCAGCTGCGCACTCCGGGCCAGCTCCTGGAACTGGCTGCGCTGCTCCTGTTCGGCAGCGGAGAGCTCATCGTACGCGGCCCGGAGCTCCTTTTCTGCCTTCTTCTGTTCGGTGATGTCACGGATGGATTCAATGGCGCCGGCGACCAGCCCGTTCCCGTCCAGGAGGAGGCTTGCCTTCCCCCAGATATGGACCGGCGTCCCGTCAGGCTTCTGAAACGTGGTCTCGGCGGTCAGCACCCGGTTGCCATGGATGGTGTAGAGATAATGCTCTTCCTCGTACCGGGCATCTGGAGAAAGGATGAGGTCGGCGAGCATCGGGCGGCGTTCATGGTAGAAGGCCATGGCGTGCTCGTACCGGTCCTTCCCGAGGATCTCCGCGGGCCGGATCCCGGTGATCTCCTCCATGGCCCGGTTCCACGTGATCACGGTCCCGGCCTTGTCGATCGCAAAGGTGGGATCGGGCAGGAAGTTGATAATGTCCGCCTCGCGCCGCTCGTGCTCCCGGAGGCGTGACTCCGCCCAGCGCTTCTGGACTGCGTGCCGGACCTTAAACGAGAGCTCGGTGAACTGGGCGAGCGGCTCCCCGCCTTTCTGGAGGTAGAAGTCTGCCCCTTCGTTTAAGGCCTGGATGACAATCTCCTCGCGGCCCCGGCCGGAAAAGAGGATGAACGGGATGGTCTTTCCCGACGACCGCACCTTCTTTAGAAACTCGATGCCGTCCATCACGGGCATCTGGTAGTCGGAGATGATCGCATCGTACTCCCGGGTGGCAAGCAGATCCAGCGCCTCCGTGGCCGAGGCAATAACGTCGACGGAGAACTGCCCGCTCCGTTCAAGGAAGAGCTTGCCTACCTCAAGCAGGCTCTCCTCGTCATCGACATAAAGGATAGAGATCATACCTATCGGCCCGGGCCACTCCGCGGTACTTCCTGATTAGTGATTGGATTATATGGGTATTTGTCTTTCCTCCAGAAGAGCGGCGCCTGGACAAAGAGGATTGCACCGCACCTGCCGGCAGAAGGATCCGGTCCGATATAACGGGATACAACAAAAAAACGGGGGTGATTGGCGGCACCGGGGAGATGCGCCGCTATTTCTTTGCTTTCCGGATAATGGTGAGATCGCCCAGCGTCTGGGTGATCTTTGCCTGGGTCTTCTTCTCCGCATCATCGGAAACCAGGTCCACGAGCTTGATGCCGAGCACTTTTTCCAGTTTCTTTCGTACCTCTTCTTCCGGGACGAGTTCGCCCTTCTCGATCTTTTTGATGAGCAGCTCCCGTACCATCAGCTGGAGGGCAAGGTCCTTCTGGGAGAGCCCTTTTTCCATCCGGGCATCTTTTACCCTCTTTGCATAATCCTCGACGATCTCCCCTTCCATGTAATCAAACATGTCCCGTTTCCGCTGGACCGGGGCGGTTCCTGTCCCTGCCCGGGCTCCCGGTGCAGCCCGGCCGGCCACCGGCCGCTGGATATCTGCCCGACGGGGCTGCTGCACCTCGGTGCCAAACTTCCCGCACTTGGTGCAGACCTGCAGCTCAGCACCCTCAACACGGATCAGTTTCGGGGGGCCGCGAATGGTTTCGCCACACATTTCGCACTGCATATTCTCACAAACACTTTATATGGCGATTTCCCTATATACCTATTTGAGGAACCCCCGTGGGTGACATTCTTCGCGATACAGCCGAGCCCCAGACCCCTGAGGAACTGTGCCGGCTGTACCGTTCGCTCACTGAGCAGCTGCGCGACCAGCTCCAGAGGATCGAGAGCGACAAGCAGGATCTCGAGACCCAGCTGCTGGACCGGATCACAAACCTTGAGTCACGCAACCTTGAGCTCCGCGAGCAGGTCAGGCAGGCAGAAGCGGACAAGCGCTATACCGAGACGCAGAAGATCCGGTACGAGCGGGAGGTCCGGAAACTCAAGAGCGAGAGCGAGCAGCTCCGAAGCCCCCCCCTTATTATCGGGACCGTTGTGGACGTGGTGGATACCAGCCGGGTGATCGTGCGCAGCAGTGCCGGGCCCCGGTTCCTGGTGCGGAGCTCGCCGTCCATCAACCCCGACGACTTAAAGCCCGGTGCACGCTGCACGCTCAACCAGCAGTCGCTTGCCATCGTGGAGCTGCTGCCCAGCTCCTTTGATGCCCAGGTGTACGGCATGGAACTGGTGGACTCTCCCATGGAGAGCTATTCGGATATCGGGGGGTTAAAGGAGCAGATAAACGAGATCCGCGAGGCGGTCGAGCTCCCGCTCAAACGCCCGGAGCTCTTCACCCAGATCGGGATCGAACCCCCCAAGGGGGTGCTCCTCCACGGGCCCCCGGGTACGGGAAAGACCCTGCTTGCAAAAGCCGTGGCCCACGAGACCAATGCCCATTTCATGCGGGTGGTGGGAAGCGAGCTTGTCCAGAAATATATCGGGGAGGGGGCCCGCCTCGTCCGCGAGCTCTTCGACCTTGCAAAGAAGAAGTCCCCGACCATCATCTTCATCGATGAGATCGATGCGGTGGGTGCATCGAGGACCGAGGCAAACACCTCGGGCGACCGCGAGGTGCAGCGGACCCTCATGCAGCTCCTGGCCGGCATGGACGGGTTCGAGAACCGGGGCGACGTGAAGATCATCGGGGCCACCAACCGGATCGATATCCTGGACAAGGCCCTGCTCCGTCCCGGCCGGTTCGACCGGATCATCGAGATCCCCTTACCCGACGAGGAGGGCCGGCTTTCCATCTTAAAAGTGCACAGCCGGACCCTGACCATGGACGATTCAGTCAACCTGGCCGAGATCGCGGGCATGACCGAAGGAAAGAACGGTGCCGACCTCCGGGCGATCTGCATGGAGGCCGGGATGTATGCGATAAGAAACGAGCGGCCGTCGATCACCCGCGAGGATTTCCTTTCGGCCATCGAGAAGGTCCGGCTCGACTTCTCCCGCACCCTGCCCGATGCGGAAGGGCGGATGTTTGCCTGATCATCCTTTTTTTGCCGTAAAGGTGCGACAGTTCTTTTTTGCTGGTTCTTCGGTATAGTTCGGGGCACCACCTGCACTCTCCCGTAAGAGACCGCGACCTTTTTCCTGTACCGCAGCAAGATATACCGGGGTTACGATACCTGTGCGGAGGAAATGTGTATGAGCGATCCAGAACCAGTAAAAGAGGAGATCACAGAACAGGCGGCAGCACCGGTGGAGGAGACCACGGCTGCGGAGACTGCGGGATCACCGGTACCGGATGACGGTACAAAGAAGAAGCGGATGACCCGGCTGATCCTTGCCGGGGTGGCAGTCATTGTAATCCTTGCGGTCGCAGGTGCCTGGCTCTCCTTTTCCGGCCCGGCAGCGGTCAAGGGCGATACCGTTGCGATCTACTATACGGAAGCCTTCGAGAACGGCACGGTCTTTATCTCCAACATGAATACCACGACCCCGCTCGTCTTTACTCTCGGGAACTCCAGCGTGATCTCCGGTGTCCAGAACGCGGTGACCGGCATGCGGGCCGGGGAGACCAAGATCGTGAACCTCATGTACACCGATGCCTACGGGGCGTACGACCCGGGCCTTGTCCAGACCCTAAACCGCACCGGCCCGCTCGCCAATACCAGTTTTGCTCCCGGTGAGCTGTTCACCATCCACTATAAGACCACAAACGCGATCAGCACGGTGAAGATCCTCAATGTCACGGATACGACCATCACCTGGGATGCGAATAATCCCCTTGCCGGCCAGAACCTCACGTTCACCATCCGGCTGGCAGAGATCCTGCACGCCAATACCACGGCAAATGCCACGGCAGCAGCATAACCTGCTCTCTTCTTTTTTAATCCGCGGGCATCAGGGGAACATGCCCTGAATCCTGCCAAAAAAAAGTCTTTTTATCTATCCCGATCACGGCCCCGGGCTGTCTGCCGGGCCGGGCTCCTCCCCGGCTTCTTCGAGAGTGATGAGATCGCCGATGTCCTCGACCTCGTCTTCCGTGCACCAGACCTCGATTGTCCGTTCTGCCCCGGTAAGATCCGCTGCACAGTCCTGTGCGGCTGCGCCTGCGGCCATAACCAGCCGGCGGGCCGGCTTCCCGGCGATAAAGCCGTAAAGCCGGCGGAAGGCCCAGGGCTTTGCAAGGATGGCAGTGCGCTCGTAGTAGATGTCCTGCGCGAGATCATGGGTGCAGAAGATCCCGGGCTCCACCTCGAAGAGGGTCTCCCGCACGTAGCGCCGGAGGTACCAGCGCAGTTCTGAGACAAGCGAGAGGGCGCTCCCGAGAGATGCGACCGCAATGATAACGCCGCAGGGTATTTTCTTTGGGTGGTAAAAACGGAGCGCGTGCCGGCTGGTCTCGGAAGAATAGAGGGTGTGGTGGAGATCGGTGCCTTCCCGCTGGATCAGGAGAATGTTCATAGGGCCCCTTTTCCCCGTACCGGCCTTCTAGGTGAGGCGGGGGGTTTCAGGTATACATCCGGGTATCGGTGATCGTCTCGGACCGGACTTTTTTTACCGCATCGGTCAGGTCCTTCATTTCCACCGCGGGAGCGTCACGGCGGACTGCCATCATGCCGGCCTCGCGGCAGACGGCCTGGAGTTCTGCCCCGGTTGCCCCGTCGGTCATGGAGGCGATCACATCGAGCCTGACATCGGTAAGGTGCATCTTTTTTACGTGGATCTTCAGGATCTCGAGGCGTGCTGCCTGGTCGGGCAGCGGGATCTTGATCAGCCGGTCGAACCGGCCGGGCCGGAGCAGGGCGGGATCGAGCATGTCCACGCGGTTGGTGGCCGCCATGATCCGGATATCGCCGCGGTTGTCAAAGCCGTCCATCTCCGCGAGGAGCTGCATGAGGGTGCGCTGCACCTCGGCACTCCCGCTCGTCCCGTCGTTGGTGCGCATGGAGCCGACCGCATCGATCTCGTCGATGAAGACGATCGCCGGCGCCCGTTCGCGGGCAAGGGTGAAGAGCTCGCGGACGAGCCCGGCACCCTCGCCGATGAACTTGTGGACAAGCTCGCTCCCCGACATCCTTATAAACGTGGCCTTTGCCTCGTGGGCAACTGCTTTTGCGATCAGGGTCTTTCCCGTGCCCGGGGACCCGTAGAGCAGGATGCCCTTGGGCGGCTCGACCCCGATCCTCCGGAAAATCTCGGGCTTCGTGAGCGGGTATTCCACGGCCTCGCGTACCTCTTTTATCTCGTCCGAGAGGCCTCCGATCTGGGCGTACGTGATCGACGGTGATTCCTCGAGTTCCATCACCCTTACCCGGGCATCGTACACGTTCCCGATCACCTTTACGATCGAGAGTGCGTTGTTGACTGCCACCTTGGTGCCGGGTTTTAAAAGCGGGCGGAGTTCTTCGGAGGCATGGGTCAGGTACTCCTGGTTGTTTCCCTGCTGGCGGAGATAGATCTCGTTGTTCTCCAGAATATCAACAATAACCGCAACAAAGAGCGGCATGCGCTTGAGCTGGTTATTCTCCCGTTTGAGCTGCGCGTTTTCTTTCTGGAGATCTTCGGCTCTGACCTTCTGTTCAAGGAGCGCCGCCTCGAGCTCGTTTATCTGGATCTGGTATTTGAGCTCGTTCGCGGCCGGTGCATTATCGACCGAGGTCTCTTCCATATTACTCATATATCTCCATCTTCAACCATTTATGTGGTGTGATATTGCTCATTACCGGTCGCAGCATTTCCGGGGGAAAGGGCGCAGGCAGGCTGCTCGTGAGCCCCGAGCCCATCTCGTTTCTGTCAGGTGTCGATCCCGAATCGGGGATCGTAGTAGAGAAGGGACATCCGCTCGAAGGCAAATCGGTTGCCGGGACCGTGCTCGCCTTCCCGTATGGCAAAGGGTCGACGGTCGGCTCCTACGTGATCTATGCCCTCTCGCGAAACGGCCATGCCCCGGCAGCCATTGTCAATACCGAGGCCGAACCGATCATCGCCACGGGGGCCATCATCGGCAACATCCCCATGATCGACCGCCCGGCGGTCCCCCTTGACCGGCTTAAAACCGGGACAACGGTCAGCGTGGACGGCGACCGGGGCACGATGGAGTACGAGGGTACCCCGGCGTAATTATCCGTTTACCGGGTGGCGGGATCCCCGCCGCCGTTCTGCCCGTCCCCGCCGCTGCGGGGGGCAATGACCTCTACCTTAAGGCGTTTTCCAAAGACCTTCTCAAACGCCCGCTGTTCCGCTTCCGCTCCCCAGATCTCAAGCTGGCAGTCGTTCCCGGCAAGGATGTCGAGGATAACCTCTCCTTTTTCAGCCCGGACAAACTGCGCATGCTGCACGAACCCGGCATGGCTCCGGTCCAGGCTCTCGGCAAGCCGGACGAACATGGCGAGCATGAGCACCGTTCCCTGTTCGTGGTCGGCCATGTCGGGGAGGTCGAGGCGTTTTTTGCGTGGCTTCTTCTTGCGGTGGAACCGGGCGATGTTTGCCATGACCTCGATCTCTTTCTGGTCAAAACCGAGAAGCTCGGAGTTTTTGATGATGTAGTAGGAATGTGCGTGGTGGTTGGTGAACGAGATAAACGACCCGATGTCGTGGAGAAACGCGGCGTATTCGAGGAGTTCGCGTTCCCCGTCACCGAAGCCGTGGATCTTTACCTCCTTTGCCGAATCGAAGAGCTCGAGCGCGAGCCGGGTTACGGTCCGGGCATGCGCCTCGTTGATCCCGCAGGACCGGCCCAGCTGGAGGACGCTGCGCTCGCGGGGGGAGAGCGTCCCGAACAGGGGGAAGTCCTCCATGCGCGAGAGGTAGTCCATAAGGAGGCCGTCCTGCAGCCCCCGGCCCGTGGTGGTAATGGACTCGAGGGCGAGCTCCTTCATGAACGTATCAAGGATCGCGGCTCCGGCGATGATGATGTCGGCCCGCTCGGGGTTGATCCCGGGCACCTTCCGGCGTTCCTCGAGCGGGAGCGCACAGATCAGGTCGATGGCCTTTTTGAGATCCCGGTACGTGAGTATCCCGGACGGGACACCCCCCTCAGGATGAAGCGCCCGTGCCGCAATGTCCGCGAGGTTCATGATGCTCCCCGAACTCCCTACGGCAAGGTCGATCTTCTGTTTTTTTATCTTCTGGACCGTGTGAATGATCGCGTTTCTCACGTACTGCTGGACGACCTTGTACTGCTCCGGCCGGACCGGCCCGGCCGGGTTGTCGGCCAAAAAGAGGTTGGAGAGCCGGATCGCCCCGAGCCGGAAGCTCTCAAGGAGAGTAAACTGCTGCTGGCCGCCCAGCGAGATCTCGGTGCTCCCGCCGCCGATATCGATAAAGAATGCCTGGCGCTCGCCAAGGTGCAGCCCGCTTGCCACCCCGAGATAAATGAGACGTGCCTCTTCGAGGCCTGAGATCACCCGCACATCGATCAGCGCCTCGTGACGGAGGCGCGTGAGCAGGGTCTCCTGGTTGGCAGCCTCACGTGCAGCCGAGGTGGCGACGGCAACAAACTCCTCGGTGTTGAAGGTCCGGGCGAGATCCACGAACTTACGGCAGACCACGCAGGCCCGGTCAATGGCCTCGGGCGTGATCTCGTCGTCATCGAACTCCCCCTCACCCAGGCGGATCTGCTGCTTTTGCCGGGTCAGGATGCTGTAGGAGTGGTTGGGGTTGAACCGGACCACGAGCATCCGGACGGAGTTCGTCCCGATGTCGATGAAGGTGACGACGCGACCCGCCTCCCCGATCTTTTTCTTTGCCTTCATGCGATCACCAGCGGCTTTTCGAATACTTCGGCAAACAGGTCGCTCTTGCGTATGGCCCGGGCCTTCTCGACCGAGAGGTCGCCGCTTCCGGTGAGTGTGCAGAGAACATTGTTTGCCCGGATCGTGCAGGACAGGCCGGTCACGTTCCCGGCATGGAGATAATCGAGCCCGTCCGCGATCCGGAGAAGGGCCGCAAGGGACCGGACACGTTTTTTATCGGGAGGAGTAAGGAGGGTAAAGAACCCGTCGGGGCGTCGTGCCACCTTCCCGCCGTGGAGCCCGGCAACGAGGGCCACGATCCCCTGCTCCCGGACCGGCACCGGCAGTGCCGGCGCCGCAAGGATCATGGCAGAGCTCTCCTGCTGGTGGCCTGTCTGCCCCTGGATCCAGCCGATGTCATGCACAATGGCCGCAAAGGAGAGGAGGGTGCGGTCGCGGCGGGAGAGACCGTGGAGGGGGACCAGTTCATCGAAGAGCCGGAGGGCAAGTGCTGTCACGGCGCTCGTGTGGGCTTCGTGCCCGGGGACCGTAGCAGCGAGCCGGATAAAAGCCCCGCGCTCCTTTTCTGCGGGGAGCATACGGGTGTGGCAGAACCCTGAGCGCTGGCCCGAGAGGGCCGTAACCGCCAGTTCATCCCAGAACCCGTTCCGGGCAAGTGCATCCCAGTACCGCACGAACTGCCGGTACAGGCGCGTGCGGCGTTTCTCCCGGTTAAAGAGCAGGCGGCGGAGGGGTGCAACAGCAGAGACTGACGGGCCCGACCCGGCGGCCTGCGGGTGGCGCCGGGCCCGCTGCTTAACGATGGCAACCGACATCTCCTCGATCCAGACATCGCAGTCATGGATATCCCCGAGGATGTCCTGCAGGCGCTTGATCCGTGCCAGCGGTTTTGCGAGATCTCTCCGGTAAAGCGGGGCATAGGCCTCGAGAGTGTACCGGAGTTTCTTTGCTGCGATCCGGAGTGCGTGGTGCTCGAAGATCGCATCCGGGTTGTGGACAAAGGGTTCGTACTGGTGGATGGCCGCAAGGCGCCTGCCCATCCTTTGGGCAGCAACCGGAAGGATGCCGGCAAAGCGCTTCCGTTTTCTTCTTCCTGCCGGTTCCGGGGGCAGGCTGCAGGCAGCACGCAGGGAGACGAGCGCCTGCGAACGTTCCAGTTCATCGAGGACTGCGACCACCTGCTTCTGGAGGGTCCCGCGCTGTTTCTGGAGCTGATGGAGGTGGAGCGCAAGCGGATCGCCGGAACGTGGCTCTCCTCCCGGGAGGCGGTCTGCGCCCTGCGGTCCGGCCTGGGCTTTTAAGAATTTTTTTAAGAATGCGATCTGGACATCGGTATCCCGGGCAGCGCCCAGCGCACGGGTGATCTTCTTTATCTCCCGCAGCCAGGCACGGTACTCCTTTTCGGGGAAACATTCAGCAAAGAGGGGGAGCGCGGCACGGAGCCGGCGCGAGGCGACCCGCATCCGGTGTACGTGTTCGATATCATCATCGGCACGGACCCCGGCGACCTCTGCAGTGAGCACATCGATGAGCGGCAGCAGCCGGCCCATGCCGAAGATGCAGGGCCCGGGAATGGCCGGCGCCGGTTCAGGGGCCTGCATGGTACCAGATCCCTTTATGAGCGAGGAACCAGGCCTGGGAATCGACCGGCGCTTCATCCGGGGCCGGATGTTTCCGCGTATAGGTCCCGTCCCCGGCCATCAGCCGGAGCTGCTGGTTATCGCGCAGCTCGGTATCGAGGATGATCGCGAGCAGTGCCTTCTTCATCGCCGGGTCAGTGACCGGGAAGAGCACCTCGACACGCCGGTCCAGGTTGCGGGGCATAAGATCGGCACTCCCGAGCAGTATCTCATCTTCACCATTATTCCGGAAGTAATAGATCCGGGCGTGTTCGAGGAAACGCCCGACAATGGCGCTGACCGCGATCTGGTCGCTTATCCCCGGGATGCCCGGCCGCAGGCAGCAGATACCCCGGACCTGGAGGTCGACTTTTACTCCTGCCTGCGAAGCGCGGTACAGGGCGGCAACGCACTCGCTGTCCACGAGCGCGTTCATCTTGAAGATAAGGTGGCCGCCGCCGTTCTTCCTGTGGTTCCCGATCTCCCGGTCAATGCGGGATAGGATCGCCGACCGGAGCGTGACCGGGGCCACGGCCAGTTTCCTGTACTGGTCGAAACGGGCATAGCCGGTCAGGAAGTTGAAGAGGTTGGCCACGTCATCCCCGATCTCCCGGTCGCAAGTGAACATCCCGAAGTCCGTGTAGATCCGGCTCGTGGTCGCGTTGTAGTTGCCGGTCCCAAGGTGCATGTACCGCCGGATCCCGTCCTTCTCGCGCCGGACCACCATGCAGAGTTTTGCGTGTACCTTGAGGCCCACGACCCCGTACACCACATGGACGCCCGACCGTTCCAGTGCCCGGGCCCAGCCGATGTTGTTCTCCTCGTCAAACCGTGCCTTGAGCTCGATTAAGGCGGCTACTGCCTTGCCGTTCTCCCGGGCCTCCATGAGCGCTTTTACGATCGGGGAGTTGGAGCCCACCCGGTACAGGGTGATCTTGATGGCAAGCACGCCCGGGTCATGGGCGGCCTGCCGGATGAAGTTAATCACCGGCGAGAAACTGTCATAGGGGTGGAAGAGGAGGATATCCTTTCGCTGTATGGCAGAGAAGATGTCCTTTTCCTCGGCAAGCTCCGGCGGTACCGAGGGCTGGAAGGGGGTGTCTTTCAAATCGGGGCGGTCAAGGGAGAGGAGTTCCATGAGATCGGCCATGCCGACCGGGTGGCCGATCCGGTACAGCATATGGGAACTGGTGCCCAGTTTGCGTTCCAGCATGTGGCAGGTACTCTCCTGCATCGAGCAGTCTACCTCGATCCTGACCGGGGTGCCCTTTGCCCGCTGCTCCATGATCTCCTCGACCGTGGTCAGGAGATCGGATGCCTCGTCCACCTCAATGTCGAGGTCGGCATCACGGGTAATCCGGAAGGGCGAGGCGCCGATCACTTCGAGACCCGGGAAGAGCAGGTCGAGATGTGCGGCCACGAGGTCTTCCAGGTAGACAAGGTGCACCTGCTTGTCGTCACGCCGGCTGGCGGGCTGTGTGTCCGGGATCCGGATAAGGCGGGGAAAAAGACCGGTGGGTACCTTGATCCGGGCAAAGAGCTCCTTTCCCTTTGGATCGCGGATGGTGATCGCAAGGTTGAGCGAGAGGTTGGAGATGAAGGGGAACGGGTGGGCCGAGTCGAAGGCAAGCGGGGTTAGCACCGGAAATACTTCCTCGACAAAGAACGTGTGCAGGGCCTGCTTCTGCGATTCGTCCAGTTCTCTGTAATCATGAATAAAAATACCGGCTGCGGCAAGCCGGGGCAGGATCTCGCTGTTCCAGCATTCGAACGAGAGATCCAGTTCAGGAATGAGCGCCTTTTCGATCGCAAGGATCTGCTCGGATGCCGTCATCCCGTCGGGTGGGGCCTTGAGCACGCCTTTTGCGGCCTGCCTCTGGAGACCCGAGACCCGGATCATGAAGAACTCATCGAGGTTATTGGCAAAGATCGAAAGGAATTTCACCCGTTCGAGGAGCGGGTGCCGTGGGTCCTGGGCCTCTTCCAGTACATGGTGGTTGAACCGGATCCAGCTCAGTTCGCGGTTGATGTAAAGGGACGGGGAATCGAGTGTTGGTACAGTATCGGTCATGCGATCACCGGAGGCGAGTACAGGGCGATGTTTCCGCACAGGGTAGTGTACTGTGATGGTAGGGAGGCCGGGCATATCAATCCTGCACCCGGCAGGAGACCTATTGAGGGCACAGGAGAGCAGCGACAGGATGTTTTGTAAAGATGTGAGGATCAGGTTTAACCTGTCATTGAAAATGTTCGGCTGATCCGGATCAGATCTTTTTGTATCGTAACCCGTCCTCATGCAGATGGGGGCTGTCGCCTCCAACCCCCCACGATCGACAGATGCCGCCGCCTCCACGGCGGATCGGGGACAAATAACCTGAAGCGTATTACAAAAAACTTCCTTGCCCCGCCGTGCCCCGGATAGGCCCTGAGGCGCACGAGGCATCGTCCATTTTCACTAAATATCTGAATAAATCTATGAATGGCAATGGCCTGCATCCGGTCCTGAAAGGAGACAGTATGTCGGTTTTATCCGAATGAGATCTCATTTTCTCCACAGTGACATCCGCATCCCAAGCTTTCATCGTGCACGAACAGCCATGTATATCCATGACCGATGCCACGTTTGGCGCAAAGCTCCAGCGCGACGGGAAGACGTACGCGATCCAGACCCGCGTCCCTGCGGGAGTCGTGACCCCGGACGAGCTGGAGACCATTGCCCGGGTTGCAAGGACCTACTCTATCCCGCTCGTGAAGATCACATCAGGCCAGCGTTTCCTCCTTGTCGGAGTGCAGGAAAAAGATATCCCGGCCGTAAGAAAGGCACTGGGCCCGCTTGGGGCCGCATCCATTGCCCCCGGCGTCCGCTATGTCCAGTCCTGCCCGGGCATCTCCTACTGTAAGAACGGCACGCAGGACTCGCTCGCCCTTGCACGGGCGATCTCGGATGAATATGCCGGCAAGGATTTCCCGGCCAAGATCAAGGTTGGTGTCTCCGGCTGCCCGCGGTGCTGCGGGGAGAGCCGGGTCCGGGACGTTGGTATCATGGGGTCTGCCAAGGGGTGGACCGTGTACTTCGGCGGGCACAGCGGGTTTAAGTCCAGCCAGGGTGAGCAGGTCGCGACCGGCCTGACCTCAGATCAGGCGCTTTCCTGCATCCGGTCCCTGCTTGCCTATTACCAGTCCCATGCGGAGCCAAAGGAGCGGTCGTCCCGGTTTCTCGAACGGGTGGGCACGGCCTGGATCGGGGATGTTCAGAAAGAATAGTGTCGCGGGATCCGGTTGGGGATACCCAGTCCTCCTGCCCGGAGTTGCACCCTATAGTGTTATATAGGCAGAAAGATAGTGTAAAAAAGAGAGGCGTTACCGTGGAGGAGGGGACATGTTACTCAAATTAGGGGACAGAAACATTCTGCTGAAATGGACGGATATACTCTTTATATTCGGGGTCACGTTCATCAGCATCTACCTCATCATCCTGAGTATCTTCATGGTTCTGGGTGATACCACCTACTCGCTCACCACGTATATGCTGTCCATTGCCATGATCGGCGCAGCCTGCGCGCTGATCTGGTTTGCCATCACGAATTTCGAGCTGCGGGCACGGGAAGAAAAACTGGTTACCCTCAATGCAAAACTGGACCTCCTCATTGAAAAACTTGAAAAGAAGAAGTAGGCGTGAACAGGGAACATCCGGCCTTTCGTTTTTTCCCCTTAAAAAAAACGTTTTTCTTTCTTACCCGTTGAAATTGTGGTACCGGTAGCAGTTATCGATAAACTCCTGCTTCCGGTGCTCGCTTGCGTTCACCGGGGGTTTCAGGTACCCGACTGCCGGGGTCTGGTGCGCCGGGCAGAACGGGCAGAGAGCAGCATCCACGTCGTTTGCCTTCTCCCGCACCGGGCAGTAATACACCCCATCGATCCGTTCAACCTTATCGCCGCCGGGAAACCGCATCCCCACCGGGTGGCCCGGTTCCTGCCGTACGATCATGCAGTACCCGGCGAGCAGGAATTTCAAAAACCGGAGCCGGAGATCGCCCGGGCCTGCCTTGCACTGGGCGGCCACCATCTCCCAGTAGGAACGTTCATGGGCCGTGACCGGCTCCTTCATCCTCGCAAAAGAGCCCTGCTGCTCCGCGAGCCGGATGTCCTGGTATGTCCCGAGCAGGTGGCCGGTGATTGCCGTTTCAAGTTCTGCCCGGTACTCCGGGGAGATGTCCCGGATCGTGTTCCCGAAGTTTGTCATCATCTGCCGGATATCCCGGGGCGAGTACGCCAGGACCAGGGCAGCGATCTTTTTCCCGAGTTCCCCACGGGTTTTGGCAGATCCAAGATCCCGGCATGCCTCCGCTACCGGGACCGCTGATGCAAAGGTTTCGGAGATGTTTTTTGTCTCTTTGGAAAAAAATGACATGAACGGGGACCGCGTTTTTTACTACAGGGTACATTTTTGGCCCTAAAGAGATTTCTCCACGACAGGTTGGTGCTGTGTAAAAACAGCGTTCTGCAGAAATCCCTTAAAATATATGCGAGCCCCCCTCACGCCAGCCCTGCCCCCGGGGGGGCGGGGGCGTGTGCGATGGAGTCTGTATTACCTGTAGCATAAGGATCTTCAATCGCTCCATCATTACACACAGGAAATACGGCATTAAGAACAAACGGGGGATCCTGCAAGCGTGCAAGGAGCGGAGGCTTGCCGGAGACTTAAAAAGAGCGTTATTCTTTTTTTTGAGGAATTCACCAAGAGCCAAAACAGCGCAATTTCATGCTCTGTCCCTGATACCGGGCTTGTGGTGCAGCGAGATTTTTTATATGCACCACTCCTATAATGGTGCATGGTGTCTGCCATGAGTGAGTGTTTTATTCGCCAGTAAAGTGCGCTTTTTTGATACCACGTTACGGGACGGGGAACAGACCCCGGGTGTATCGTTAAACCCGGACCAGAAATTGGAGATTGCGACCAGGCTTGCAGCCATTGGTGTCGACGTGGTCGAGGCCGGTTCTGCCGCAACGTCCGCCGGGGAGCAGGATGCCATCCGGCTCATCTCGGATGCGGGACTGCCTCTTGAGACCTGCACCTTTGTGCGGGCGGTAAAATCAGACATCGATTATGCCGCGGACAACGGTGCCGACTCCGTGCACCTTGTCATCCCGGTCAGCGACCTGCACATCGAAAAGAAGCTGCGTAAGACCCGCGGGCAGGTTGCGGAGATGGCATGGAGCTCGGTGGAGTACGCGAAGAGCCGGGGACTTATCGTGGAACTCTCGGGTGAGGATGCCTCCCGCGCCGACCAGAGTTTCCTCAAAGAGATCTACACCGGGGGAGTAGAACGCGGGGCCGACCGGCTCTGCTTCTGCGACACGGTGGGGCTTCTCACCCCGGAGAAGATCGCGGCATACATTCCGCCACTGGCCGGGATCGCGCCGCTCTCCATCCACTGCCATGACGATCTCGGCTTTGCCCTTGCTAATACGGTGTCGGCCTTAAAAGCCGGGGCCACCTGCGCCCATACAACGGTCAATGGTCTTGGCGAGCGGGCGGGGAACACCCCCTTCGAGGAGCTCGTGATGGCACTTGAGGTGCTGTACGGGTATCCCACCGGGATCAAAAAGGAGGAGATCTATGCGCTCTCCACGCTCGTCTCGCGTCTCACGGGAGTCCCCCTGCCGGTCAACAAGGCAGTGGTGGGCGAGATGGCGTTCACCCACGAGAGCGGGATCCACGCGCACGGCGTGATCCGTGAACCGGCCACGTATGAGTCCATCCGTCCCGAGCAGATCGGGAGGAAGCGCCGGATCGTTCTCGGGAAGCACTCCGGTTCTGCGTCCGTCGAGGCAGCGCTCAACGAGATGAAGTATTCTCCCAACGAGCAGCAGCTCAAGGCCATCGTGGCAAGGATCAAGGACCTGGGTGATTCCGGGAAGAGGGTGAGCGACTCCGACCTGATGGCCGTGGCCGACACCGTGCTTGCCATGGAGTGCCGGCCCACCATCAAGCTCCGGCAGTTCACGGTGGTCTCGGGGAGCAGCATGATCCCCACCGCGTCGGTCACGCTGGAAGTCAAGGGAAAGGAGATGACCGGGGCTGCCACGGGTGACGGCCCGGTGGATGCTGCCATGCAGGTGCTTGCAAAGTCGGTGGCCGATGTCGGGGACATCCGGCTCGAGGAGTACCACGTGGACGCGATCAGCGGCGGAACAGACGCACTGGTCGAAGTGACCGTAAGGTTAAGTAAAGACGGGAAGATAATTACATCACGCGGTGCACGCACCGATATCATCATGGCGAGCGTCGAAGCGATGATCGCCGGGATGAACAGACTACTCGAGGAACGAACATGAAAACCGGGGCAAAACTCCTCATCGAATCACTGCAGCGCGAGGGTACCGATACACTCTTCGGTTACCCTGGCGGCTCAGTGCTGCCGATCTATGATGAACTCTACGATTCACCATTGCGGCACATCCTGGTACGGCACGAGCAGGCAGCTGCGCATGCCGCCGACGGGTATGCACGCGCGAGCGGCCGTGTAGGGGTATGCCTTGCGACTTCGGGGCCGGGTGCCTGTAACCTGGTCACCGGGATTGCCACGGCCTACATGGACTCGGTCCCGGTGGTGGCAATCACCGGCCAGGTCCCGACCACGATGCTCGGAAACGACGCCTTCCAGGAATCGGACATCCAGGGCATCACGATGCCGATTACCAAGCACAACTACCTGGTAAAGGATACATCGGATATCCCCCGCGTGGTCAAGGAAGCCTTCTACATCGCGGGTACCGGGAGGCAGGGCCCGGTCCTTATCGACCTGCCAAAAGATGTCAATACCCGGTCGGTGAAGGAACCCGTGGTGCCGGAAAAAGTGGTGCTCCGGGGTTACAACCCGACCTACAAGGGGCACAAGCGCCAGATTGACAAGGCGATTGAACTGATCATGGCTGCCGAGCGGCCGCTCATCTACGCCGGCGGCGGTGTGATCTCGTCCAATGCGTCACCGGAGCTTATGGCATTTGTCTCCGCCCATGGCATCCCGGTCACGACGACCCTGATGGGGATCGGGTGTATCCCGTGCGACCACCCGCTCAACCTGGGTATGCTCGGCATGCACGGCACCGAGTACGCGAACTTTGCGGTCACCGAGTGCGATCTGTTGATCGCCATCGGGGCCCGGTTCGATGACCGGGTCACGGGGAAGATCGAGACCTTTGCCCCGCATGCAAAGGTGATCCATATCGATATCGACCCGGCCGAGATCGGGAAGAACAAGCGCGTGGACGTGCCGATCGTGGGCGATACAAAGGCGGTGCTCACGGATATGATCGCGGGGCTTGCGAAAAAGAATGTCTGCGAGGCCTGGCAGAAGCGGATCAGGCACTGGAAACAGCACCACCCCCTCCGGTACGGGAAGGAGAACGGCTGCCTGCACCCGCAGTTCATCCTCCAGCAGATGAACGAGCTCTTGAAAGGCGATGCAGTGATTGTCTCCGAGGTGGGCCAGAACCAGATGTGGACCGCCCAGTATTTCTGCTTCCGCCACCCCCGCACCTGGATAACGTCGGGAGGCCTGGGCACGATGGGCTATGGCTTTCCCGCCGCGATCGGTGCGCACTTTGCCCGGCCCGATGTGCCGGTCTTTGACGTGGCCGGCGACGGGAGCATCCAGATGAACATCCAGGAGATGGGCACGGCAGCGCAGTACAATATCCCGGTGAAGATCGCGATCCTCAACAACATGTACCTCGGGATGGTGCGCCAGTGGCAGGAGCTCTTCTACGACCGGCGCTATTCCTACACGGAACTTCCGCCGGTGGAGTTTGTGAAGATTGCCCAGGCCTACGGGATCGAGGGGATCAAGGTGGAGTCCTGCGATGAGGTGATGCCGGCCTTAAAAGCCGCGGTGGACCATGACGGTCCGTTCGTGCTGGACTTCCGGATCGAGCGGGAGGAGAATGTCTTTCCCATGGTGCCGGCCGGGGCTGCCATCAACGAAATGATCGGGGGGCATCCGCCATCATGAAAGCGCACACGTTATCCATTCTCGTGGAGAACAAGGCCGGGGTCCTCTCCCGGGTCACCGGCCTCTTCTCCCGGCGCGGCTTTAACATCGAAAGCCTTGCGGTCGGGACCTGCGAGGAGCCGGACATGAGCCGGATCACGATCGTGGTGATCGGTGACGATGCACAGGTCGAGCAGGTGATGAAACAGCTCAACAAGCTCATCGATGTGATCAAGGTCTCGGACCTGACCGACAGCGAGCGGGTGGAACGGGAGCTTGCCATGTTCAAGGTGACCGCGGATCAGGGAACCACCCGGGCAGAGATCATGCAGATCGCGACCATCTTCCGGGCCCAGATCGTGGACGTGGGCGCAAAGTCCGTGATCCTCCAGATTGTCGGTGACACGGACAAGATCGATGCTATGGAAAAACTGCTCCGACAGTTCGGGATCAAGGAACTGATCCGGACAGGCCGGATCGGGATCATGCGCGGCACGAAAACCGTGACGAGCAGTAAATAATTCTCTTTTTTGTGCTTTGTAAAATCCTAAAAGAGGTATGATCGATCTTCGTGAGCTGCCGCCCCCGCCGCGTGGGCATTCCCTGCGTAGCGATGATGCCGTATTACCAGTACTCTGGGCAGCTCCGGATTCAGGTAATACCCACGCCATCGCCCCCGCCCCCTCGGGGGCAGGGCTGGCGTGAGGGGGGCAGATAGTTTTGCAAAAATCCTTTGGCAGAGCACTTTCTCTCTTTTCGTGCATGATCGACTATAAAAGACAGGTAATGCAAAAAAGCGAGATTGTTTTTGAAAATTATTTCTCAATCAGGGAAAATCTGTAAAAAAAGGGAGAAATGTCAGAGATACAGCATCAGTATCAGCATGACGCCGGTAATGAGGGTGAGCACGATCGCCACCGGCGCAACCTTGCGGACCACCTCGCCTTCTATGCCGATCTTGTCCACGACCGCCGCGGCATTGATGATCTTTGCCACCGCGATACCGGACGCGATACCGCCGGCCACCATGTGGGCTGCGTAGACCTTGATAAAGTCAAGGTTGAGCATGGACGACGACTGCTTGAGGATCCCGTAGAACATCACGTTCGAGGAGGTCTCACTTCCCGAGACAAAGCCGCCGAAGAGACCCAGCGAGGGGCTGATCAGCGGGAAGGCAATGCCAAAGGCAAGTGCAAGCACCGTACCGATCACGATGTTCATGTTGAAGCCGGAAGCACCGGGTGCAAACGCGAGCGCACCGTTGATCGTCGACTTCCCCGACCAGTCCATCACGTAGGCAATGGCAAAGAAGACCATGGCGGCAAGGGTCGGGCTCCACGCACGCCTCATCCAGAGCGATGTGATCTTGGTAAACTCTTCCTTTGACCTGACCAGGAGAGGAATAGTGATCACCGTGCTCACCAGCACCCAGAAGTATGCCTGCGTGAGGAGTTTGAGGTTCACGATCTGGTCAGCGAGGACCGGGATCTTCTGGTAATTGCCCAGCATCGAGAGCAGATTTCCCTGGATAATGGGAATACTGATGATTACGCAGAAGATCACAAGCACGATCCAGGGCATCGAGGCCTTCCAGAGCGGCATCAGGTGTTTGCGCTCCTCCTTTGCCTCGGCAATGGTCGCGGGTTCGGAGACGTCAAGAGGCCTGCCCCGGAGCTTCCGCATCAGGAGAAGGACGATCACGGTCACCAGGCCCGAGAAGACTCCCACAAGGCCGATGGCCGGCGCCGGGAGAATATGGACAAAGAGAATCGAACATAACCCGAGCGTGACCCCGGCCACAAGGGCGGTTGCAAATCCCTTCTTAACACCGGCAAAACCGTCGGCAACCCAGAGCATGGCAAGCGAGATCCCGGTTGTTATCACCGGCAGGAACCACGCGACCGTGATCCCCAACGTGCTTACGTTCAGTCCGAAGGCCGAGGCCGGCAGCGTGATCGGAACCGCGAGAAGCGAGAACGAGGTGAGCGGGTCATAGCCCATACAGGGCAGGGCAACTGCCGCAAGGGGCGAGAACCCGAGGGCGAGCATGATCGGCGGGAGCATGGTCACCGGGGTGGCGCCGATCGAGACAAGGAATGTCCCAAAGCCCACGTTCAGCATCATGATCTGCTCGTACCGCTCCGCGGCAACGGTCTTGACATACGCCGTGATGCTCTTGATTGCACCGGTTACGTCCATCATGGTGACCTGCAGGATGGTGAATAGCACCATCAGGGAGATCCCAAATGACGAGAGCACACCGTACCACGATGCAGCGAGCGCAACGGGAATGCTGGTCTGGAAGAAGACGACCGCAATAATTACTGTCAGAATCCATCCAAGGATCCCCATCAGTGTCCCGGACTGGCGGAAAAAGACCAGTCCGATAAAGATGAGGAGAATGGGCAGGATGGCCAGAATAAACTGAATGATAAGGTCCACTTTGATCTACCCTCCGGGGTATGAAAGATGTGTCTGCCATGTTATAGCATAACACTATCGTTTTGATCCTGCCCGGCAAAGGGCGGAGATTGCGTATCTGCCCGGACCGTATCCTGCCGGAAAGATTTTAACGTGAGTTCTATATGATCCGCCCGCAAACATTTGAGGCAGTGAAGACTGCAATCCTTGGGGGCGGCCTGTCCGGCCTGACGCTGGCCCGGCTCCTGTACAAGCAGGGCGCGGACATCGTGGTCCTCGAAGCAGAACCGGTCTATGGCGGGCTCTGCCGGTCCCGCACGAAGGATGGTTTTACCTTTGATACCGGTGGCTCGCACATCATCTTTTCGCGGGACACCGAGGTTCTCTCGTTCATGCGGGAGATGATCGCGGGCAACATGCAGGAGAATGCCCGGAACACGAAGATCTTCTACAAGGACCGGTACGTGAAGTACCCCTTCGAGAACGGCCTTGCGGACCTCCCGGCGGAGGACCGGTTCTTCTGCATCTCCGAGTTTGTCAAAACCCTCCTTTCCGTGGAGAAAGGCGAAGTGGCACCTCCCGAGACTTTCCGTGACTGGATCTATTACACGTTCGGGAAAGGGATTGCCGAATGCTACATGGTGCCGTATAACGAGAAGATCTGGAAGTATCCCACGCATCACATGTCCCTGCACTGGGTAGACGGGCGTATTCCCCGGCCGCCGGTCGACGATGTGATCAAGTCAGCCATCGGTATTCCCACGGAAGGTTATACCCACCAGTCGGTCTTCAGTTACCCGCTGGACGGCGGGATCGAGGCACTCGTAAAGGCGATCGCCCGACCGGTAGAACCCTTCATCCGGACAGGTTTTGTCGTCCGCTCGATCCGGAAGAAGGGTAAGGCATGGCTGATCAGCGATGGCAAAGAGACGATCGAGGCGGACCGGATCATCTCCACCATCCCGGTCCAGCACCTCCTCGCTGCCCTCGAGGGGGTGCCGGAGGACGTGAGGAAGGCCTGCGGTGCGCTCACGTACAACTCGCTTGTCTGTGTCAATATCGGGGTCCGGGGGACAGTCCCGGACTACTCGTGGCTCTATATCCCCGACCCGGTGCTCGGGAAGACCAACCGGGTCTCGTTTCCCTCGCAGTACAGCCGGCACGTGGCCCCGGAGGGCTGCAGCGCGATCCTTGCCGAGATCACGTACCAGCCCGGTGATCCCGTGGCGCAGATGAGTGACAATGATCTTCTCGCCGAGGTAACCACGACCCTGGGAACCATGGGCCTTGTCACCCCGGACCGGATCATCTTCTCCTCCGTGGAACGCCAGCCGTTTGCCTACGTGGTGTACGACCGGGACTACCAGAAGAATATTGCCATTGTCCGTGATTACTGCGCATCGATCGGGATCCCGCTCGTGGGCCGGTTTGCGCAGTTCGAGTACCTCAACATGGACGGGTGCATCCGGAGCGTGCTGGATTTCGTGCAGGCGCACCCGGCATAGGCTGGATGCGGCAGCACCCTTATTATTACGCGAACCCAAAAAAAGTACAGGAGTTTTTTGCCCCGCATGATCTCGGTCATCGTCCCCTCCTTTAATGAAGAGGAGAACATTGCCCAGTGCCTTGTATCGCTCTCGCACCAGACCCTTGCCCGGAGCGAGTACGAGGTCATCGTGGTAGATGGAGGCTCAACGGACAAGACCTGCGAGATCGCCCGGAAGTACGCCGACATGGTCTTTGTCCAGACCAGCAGGAAGGTCGGTGGCGCCCGGAACGACGGCGTGATGGCGGCAAAAGGCGAGATCATCGCCTCTACCGATGCCGACTGCATCCTCCCCCCCGACTGGGTGGAGCGCGTACAGACGGACTTTTCCGATCCTGCAGTAGTCCAGCTGTACGGGCCGGTGTACCCTATCGAGGACACGCTCGGGAACCACTTCTCGCTCCTCCTTGCAAACACCTTCTCCCGGATCGGGTATTACAGCCGCACCTTCTATTACACGCTCGGCTGCAACACGGCGTTCAGGAAGGATGCCTTCCTCCGGGCCGGCATGTACCGCTGCATCGATGCCGGGGACGACCTTGAGATCGCGATGCGCATGAAGGACCAGGGGAAGATCCGGTTCGACGGGAAACTTAAGGTCGGCTTTTCCATGCGCCGGTACCAGCAGTACGGCACGTTCAAGTCCCTGTACGAGTGGCTCTATATCGTCGGGCATGGCGGGGAGTCCCAGAAGTATGCCTATTCCCAGAAAAAATACAACAAGTGATCCTGACCCGGGAGATGTATGACCAGGCCAGGGAAGGATCGTAACGAACCTGCACCGGTCTCTGTTGCTGACCGGATTACCGAGTTCGAGGAGAGCGGGTTTGGCCGGCTCCTGGGGCTGCACATCACCGAGGCCCGGGACGGCTATGCCCGGGTCGAGATGGACTGCGAGGGCAAGTGCAATCCCCATGGCGTTGCCCACGGGGGGGCGATCTTTGCGCTCGCCGACCATGCGTTCGGGATCGCCTCCAACTGCGGGAACGTCCATCGCACCGCGGTCTCCGTCCACATCCAGTATGTCGCCCCGGCAAAGGGAAGGCTCGTGGCGGTGGCCGAGCGCGTGGGATCGAATGGTACCTGCGAGACGCACCGCGTCACCGTGTACGAGGGCGAACGGATCATTGCCGTCTTCGATGGTGTGGCGTTCCGGGTCTCCCCGTAGTTCCTGCAGGGGACCTTCCTTTCCCTGCGGCAACCTATCCTTTTATCGCTCTTTGGCATCCCATATTCCCGTATGACTGCTGAAAAGGATGCGGTGGCCACAGTCGCCGGGCTCATGGCGCTTGCGGCCCGGACAGCGCCCAAGGCAAAGGGGCAGGACGAGATCATCATCACGGTGCTCTCCGCTGCTCAGAAAAAGAAAGTCGCTAAGGCGATGGAAGAGTTTGGCACGAAAAACGGTGTCGGCTTTTTCCTGCGCGATGCGGGCAATGTCGCTGCAAGCGATGCCTGCATCGTGATCGGCGCCCGGGGCAGGGTCTTTGTCGGGATCAACTGCGGGGCCTGCGGGTACCCCTCCTGTGCGGCCTTTGCAAAGGCAGCAGGTGCGGTAAAGAAGCAGACCACGCCGTTTGCCGGCCCGAACTGCGCGGTGAGGATGGCGGACCTCGGGATCGCGGTCGGCTCCGCGGCCAAGACCGCCCAGATCCACAACGTGGACAACCGGGTTATGTACTCGGCCGGGTCAATCGCAATGGCCCTTGGGTTCCTCGGGAAGGACTGCACGGCGGCCTACGCGATCCCGCTCTCGGCATCGGGAAAGAGCATCTACTTTGACCGGCCGTCACCGAAATAAGGAACCTTTTTTTTGGGATTTGCGCGGGGGCAGATCTCCGATCACCTTTGCATCGCCTTTCTTTTAATCCGGGAGCACAGATCCTATCAGAAGGATTTCCCATGTACACCATTGTCCTGCTTCGTCACGGTGAGAGTACCTGGAACCGGGAGAACCGGTTCACCGGCTGGACCGATGTCGACCTGTCAGAGAAAGGAAGGGAGGAGGCAGCGCGGTCTGCCCGCCTGATTGCGGAGGCCGGTCTCTCGTTTGATCTCTGCTATACCTCCATGCTCCGCCGTGCAATCCGGACCCTCTGGATCGTCCTCGACAAAATGGACCTGATGTACCTTCCGGTCCACCACTCGTGGCGGCTCAACGAGCGCCATTACGGTGCCCTCCAGGGGCTGGACAAGCGCGAGACCACCGAGAAGTATGGGAAAGAACAGGTTTTGCTCTGGCGGCGGGGGTATGCCGTACGGCCCCCGGCACTTGCCGACAGCGATCCCCGCCATCCCCGGTTCGATCCCCGGTATACCGGCATGGGGCCGGAGGCGCTGCCGGCCACCGAATCGCTCGCGGATACGCTTGCCCGGGTGGTACCGTACTGGGAGGGGACCATTGCCCCGGCCGTACGGGAGAAAAAGCGGATCCTTGTCGCGGCCCACGGGAACAGCATCCGTGCGCTGGTCAAGTACCTCGACCACGTGCCCGATGACGAGATCACCGGGCTCAACATCCCGACCGGTTTCCCCCTTGTGTACGAGCTCGACGACCACCTGCACCCGATCCGCCATTACTATCTCGGTGACGCCGAAGAAATCCGGCTGGCGACCGCCTCGGTGGCGGACCAGGCCTCCGCAAAGAAATAGGCGGGTGACGTGATTTTTATGACCGGTATCTTCAAGGCGTACGATGTCCGTGGTGCATACCCGGTCGAACTGGACGAGACTGTTGCCGAAAAGATCGGCGCTGCTTTTGCATGCCTCCTCGACCGCGGGGAGATTGCGGTTGGCCGGGACTGCCGCCCCTCATCACCGGCGCTTGCAGCCGCGTTTATCCGGGGATATACCGGGGCAGGGGGGGCCGTCACCGATTTTGGCATGACAAGTTCCCCTCTCCTCTACTATGCCACCATCAAAGGGAAATTTCATGGCAGCGCAATGGTGACCGCCTCCCACCTCCCCCCGGCAACAAATGGCATCAAACTCTCAAGGGAACATGCTATCCCTCTTTCCGGTAATGAGGGGTTGCCGGTGCTCCAGCGCATGGTTGGAGAAATGCACGAGGGCGCACATCCCGTCCAATCTCCCGGCCCGTACCGGACCGGGGATATGAGGGACGAGTACCTTGCCATGGTAGCCCGCTCCGTCAATAATCCGCGTCCCCTCAGGATTGCAATCGATGCCGGCGACGGCATGGCAGGTCCGGAGATCCCGCGGCTGTTTTCTTTCCTTCCGATCCTTGTACCCCTGGCAATCAACCTCCAGCCTGACGAGCGGTTCCCCCATCACGGCCCAAATCCGTTCCTCTCTTCCGCAACGGATGATCTTACAACCCTTGTCCGTGACGGCAAGGCAGATTTCGGAGTTGCATTTGATGGCGATGCAGACCGGTGCATCTTTGTGGACGAAAAGGGGGAACGTATCCCGGCTGACCTTGTCACTGCCCTAATCGCAGAAGCGTTCCTTGTACATTCACCGGGCGCGACCTTTCTCTATGACCTGCGTTCGAGCCGGGTAGTTGCCGAAACCATCACCCGCCTTGGCGGGCGGGCGGTGCGCTGCCGGGTGGGCCATGCATTCATTAAGGAGCAGATGCGGCAGGAGAACGCCCTTTTTGCCGGCGAGCTTTCGGGCCATTATTACTTCCGGGAGACGGGGTTCTGCGACAACGGCATCTTTGTCATGGCCCAGATGGTAAACCTCCTGTCGATAAAAGATCAGCCGCTCTCTCAGCTCATCGCACCGCTCAAAAAATACTCTTCCACCGGCGAGATCAATATCCGGACCGACCGGTGGGAAGCCATCACCGCTGCTCTCCGGGCTGTGTTTCGCGATGCAGGCACCGATGTTCTTGATGGCCTGACCATGGAATACCCGTCATGGTGGTTCAACCTGCGCCCGTCCAATACTGAGCCGGTTGTCCGGCTCAATCTTGAGGCCGGCACAAAAACTGCAAGGGACGAGAGGCTCAACGCTGTCCTTGAAGTGATACGGGATACGGACCCGTCAATGGAAATAGAACCGGGATAGGCAGGAGAAGGCTGATCCGGCGCGCCGCCCTTATACAACCGGCTTGTACCACCGTTTATCCTCTGTCGGGGTATAAAGCCGGCGGGAACATTTCTTTTCCGGCATGGTTATGATGGTCCGGCATCACCGTCCTGCACCGGGAGAAGTACCGAAACCTTTTCGTGCCGGGAGGGATCATAACCACTGACAGACCATGCCAGTGATGATGATACGTGGCGGCGATCTCGATCTCGTGGAATACGAATTCCGGACCTTCCTCCCGGGTGAGATTGTAAAAACGCTCGGCCTTGAGAAGAACACCTACAAGCTCCGGCCCAAAAAGGGTAAGGTTGTGGTCAGGGCCCCGGCCCGGATCCACCTCACGGTCCTTGACATGAACCGGTTTGCCCCGGACCATGCCGGCGGCGGGGGTGTCGGCTTTGCGATCCAGTGCTACTGCACTGCCGAGGTCGAGTGCACCCGGCAGGGCCTGACCATAGACTACAACCGGTCGGCTATCATCGAGAATTTCGTGGCGGTCTTCACTAAGGCCGTCGGTTACACCGGCGGATTTTCGATCAAGGCGGTTGACCACGAGCGCAAGCACGTGGGGCTCGGATCAACGAGCACGGTGATGATCGCGGTGGCGACGGCCTTAAACGAGGCGGTCGGTAACCCGCTCACGAACGCGGAGCTGCGCTCGCTCATCGGGCACAATTACGTGGAGGAGACAGCCGACGGGACCATCGCGTTTGGCTTCGAGACCGGCGTTGGTCCGGCGGCGAGTACCCATGGCGGCATGGCAGTGATGGGCGACGAACTCGTGCTCGTGTACCACCACCCGTTTGCCGAAGGAAAAAACGTCTTTATCGTGGTCCCCCCGACCGACATCTCCTCTGCCGGCACAAAAGAGTTCGATCTCCTCATGAACCGGGCACGGACGCTGGATTACCGGGACCGGGAACTCAAGGCATACCTGTTCCTGATGGACCTTGTCCCGGCGCTCGAACGGCATGACTTAAAAAAGATCGGGGATGTCATCTGGGAGATCGAGTTCCGCGGCTCAAAGCGGGCCGAAGTGGAGCACCACAGCTACCGGATCTACCAGTACATGAGCACGCTCCGCGAGGCCGGCCTCGAGTTCGTGGGCATGAGCTCGGTGGGGCCGTCGATTGCGGTTGTCACGGACAAGAGCAAAAAAGAGATCCAGAAGATCCTCTCGCCCCTTGGCCTCTCCATTGCGATTGCCACGAAAGTGGACAACAACGGTATGACCATCACCTGCGAAAAATAAGTTCCTCTCTTTTTTTGCACCCTGCCGGAAACGTTTTTTCGTCAGTCTTCCTTCTTCTGCTGCCGGCACGAGGAGATGATGCCGATAACGAGTAACAGGATCGTGACCGCCATGGTCGCAGCCGCGAGAATGATCAGGATACTCATGTTCTGATGCACGATGGGGACACGGCCCAGGTAAAAGCCTGCCATCACGACGGCCAGGGTCCAGGCCACCGCACCGAGCACGTTGTAGAACAGGAACCGGTGGTACTCCATGTTCCCGACACCGGCAAGGAAGGGCGCAAACGACCGTACAACCGGCACGAACCGGGCCGCGAAGATCGTGGTCCCGCCGTACTTTTCGTAGAACGCATAGGTATCGTCCAGGTACTCTTTTTTGATCAGGTTCGGGAATCGCTCCCGGAAGACGTGGAGCCCGATATAACTGCCCAGCCAGTAGTTGACGGTATCTCCAAGAACGGCTCCCAGGATAAAGGCCGCAAGGAGGAGGTGGAGGTTGAGGATCCCGCCGGCGGCAAGAACCCCGGAGACAAAGAGCAGGGAGTCGCCGGGCAAAAAGGGCATAATGACGAGGCCGGTCTCAAAGAAGATGATGGCAAAGAGGATCAGGTAGGTCCAGAGACCGTAGCTGTGCACGACACCGGCAAGATGCTGATCGAGATGGAAGATCAGATCGACGAGCGGCTCCATCATGGATAGTACAGATATGGGGTAACCTGCCTATATCAACCTGAGGTACCACGGTCGGGAAGGCTTTAACAAAAGAACATACCACTGTATCATATCCTATGTTTCCGATTGCCCGGATATCCTGCGTGCTCCTCTGCCTTGCGTTCCTCTCCTGCGTCCCGGCGGCTGCATTTACGGCGGACTCCCTTGCCATTACGGTAAAAGCAAACGGCGATGCCACCGCGGATTTCCACTTCACGCTCCAGGGTGTTATCGAGAACGCGATCCCGGTCTCGGTGCTCCAGGACCAGGTGACCCGGGGCCTTGCTACCAGTAACGAACCCCCTCAGGTGCTCTCGTTCTCCACCTCCGAGGCTGTCCTGCTCCTGAAGGACTTTGCCGATACCAGTGCCGTGCCAACCGGGACGGAATACCGGACAGCGTCGATGAACTTTACCAATGCACAGGCTGCACTCCGGAATTCCGCGGTGAGCAGCGTGATCTCCGCGGACTTCACACCCCGGATCACTACGGTGACCTTCCCGGACGGGTACTCCCGGGAGTTTGACGATTCATCGCTCCTGCCCGGTATCGATCATATCGTAGTCAACCCGGCACAGGCCGGATCTGCCTCCGCTGCCGGGTCAACCGGGGCCATTGAGGTGAATTCCTCGCCGGAACATGTGCAGGTGTTCATCGATTCGGTCTATGCGGGTGACAGCCCGTACACCTTTACCGGCATTTCCCCCGGGGTACACCAGGTCCGGCTTGAGGCCGACAATTTCCTTCCCTTTTCCGGGAATGTCACGGTGACTGCCGGCCAGACCGCACGGGTGGTGGAGAGCCTGGAACTCGCTGCCCCCCCGACGCCACGGTCGCCTGCCCCGGGTGCCGGTGAAGTACTGGGAGTCCTCGTTATGGCCCTGGGTTGTTTTGCGTTCCTGCGCCGCAGGTAACTCACTTTTTTCCGGTGCCGGATGACCGTATGGACCGGTCAAGATTGTCCCGGATAGAACGGTGCAGTCCGCGACGGGCTCCCCTGTTCAGTGAGCGGGCTTTCTTAAAAAAAAGGAAAAGTTGAAATTACTTTACCGCCGTGAGCGGATCGCAAGGATCCCGAGCACGACAAAGGCACCGCACGCAGCAAACGGCAGGCTGCCGGCGGTGGTCGGGGCCGGGGAGACCGGGGCTGCGGTGGTAGTTTCCGGGGTTACGGCTGCGGTTGCGTTTGACTGGACTGCAGTCGTGTTAGCCGCGGCGAGCGGGACAAGCGTGACCGGGATATCCACGGTCTCGTTCTTTCCCGGGTACTGGGTTATGTTTGCAGTGTAATCTGCATAGCCGGGTGCTTGGACGGTGATCGTCCGGTAGGGCGTGCCGGTCGTGTATACGGGTACCGCGAGCTGGCCGCCGGTAATGGCGCCCTTGTAGTCGGCGTCAAAGGTAACGTTTGCCCCTTCGACATTTGCGGTAACGAGGTAGGTTCCCATGTCGCCGCCGATGAGCTGCGGTGCGGTCGTGACATTTGCGGCAACCGTCTGGTTACCGGCCGGCGTTACGGCCATGGCGCATCCAATCAGGGCAATACACACAAACAGGACAAGAAGGAATACTTTTCTCATAGAAGCACTTCCATGTGCGAGAGAAAAGAAGGTTGTGTGCCCATTTAAGGATTCCTTCATGATGCGTCGGCAGTTTGCGTTTTTTCCGGCGAAATCAGGGTTTTTTGGTAAACGCAGCCGCAATCTCGGCCCGGGGGAAGGCCTTCCCGCGCACTGTCAGCGCCCAGCGCCGGGTGGTGCAGCCGGAGGGGACCAGTTCGCCAAACAGGGCCAATACCTCGCTCTCGGTAAAATAATGGGTCGCGATCCCGTTTTTGCGCAGGAACGTGCCGGGCTCTGTCTCGCACCCGTTACCGGCCCGGAAATCCTCCTTTGAAAAACCGGAAAAATACAGGGTGCCTCCGTCGTTGAGTACCCGGGCTGCCTCACGTGCGCACCGTTCACGCTCTTCCCCGGGCAGGTGCCCGATCACGTGAAAGGCGATGACCGCGGTAAACGAGGCGTCGGTAAACGGCAGGCTCCGGGCATCGGCCAGGGCAAACTCCCCGCCGGTCTCCCCGGGGGCATGGTGCCGGCAGAGCCCGATGGCGGTGAGCGCAGGGTCTATCCCGACAACCTCGCACCCGCGTTCCAGCAGGGCCCGGCTGGTCTTCCCGTTTCCGCAACCGAGTTCGAGGACCCGTCCTTTGCGGGGGATCGCCGGCAGGAAATGGACCGCTCCGCCCCAGAGACGCCCCTTCCGGGCATATTCCCCTTCCCAGGGCCCTGCTCCGCTCTCCTGCTTCACTCTTCTGCCTCCGCTCGTGCAAAAAAAATTATTCGAGAAGGTGGTGGGTCAGGTCCATCACGTCACGGTACGGGATGGCCCCGATCAGGCGCTCCTCGTCGTCGGTGACCGGCAGGGCCCGGAAGCCGTACCGCTCGAACTCCTGCGAGGCCTCCTTGAGCGTGCTCTCCGCGTTTAACGAGATCACGTTCTCGGTCATGATCGCAGAGAGCGGGGCCTTGTCGTCTGCGATCAGGAGTTCCTTGAGGTCAACCACACCCAGCAGGCGATCCAGCGTATCCACCACGTAGATGTACATGATCACGTCCTTTCCCCGGGCATGGTTCGGGTAATCGTTCTGCACGTACTCGACCAGGGTCTCCGGCTGGAACCGGAGGATCTTCTGGGTGGTGTAGTGGATCACCTTCTCCTCCTGTTTCTCCGTGATCGCCTTCACCTTCTTTGCCATCTCGGGGCTGAGGGCCTCGAGAATGTCCTCGGCCTGGGAGTGGGGAATTACCGAGAGGATGTCGGCCGCCTGCCCGGGAGTCATGGCGCTGATAAGAGGGACTACTTTTGCAATATCGAGCGAGCCAATAAGGTCCCGCTGGACATTGGGCTCGATCTCTTCAAGGGTGTCCGACGCATGCTCGTTGTCGAGCGAGGCAAAGACTGCCATCCGCTGGTCATGGTCGAGCTCCTCGATGATATCGGCGAGGTCCACCGGGTGGATCTCTGCCAGGTTCTCCTTTAAGACCTTGAGCTTCACGTCTCCCTTGAAGCTCCCGATGTTGTTGGGGAGCGGCTGGATATAGGTCCAGGAGATCATCTGGTCTTCCGCCGTATCTGCGGAAAGGACCCGGGTCAGCTTTCCCAGGCCGAACCTCCGCAGCCGGGCGGATTTGCCGGTGTCCACGTCGGTTACGTAGAGTTTCCTGTTCCTCTGGACCAGGCGGATATCGTACACGACCTCCACCTCGCTCTCCTCGAGGTCAAGGACCTTCTTGTCCATCACGTAATCCTTGAGGAGGAGGGCATCCTCCGGGGGGTTTGCCTCGAAGGGTTCGAGGGCCGTGATATTAACCGTGATCCGGTGCCCCAGTTCCACTACGTTCTCCCACGGGATGATCAGGCTGGGGTAACCAAACGACCTCTTGACATAGAGCGACTTCACCTCGGGGATCCGTGCCGTTTCAACAATGATCAGGTCCCCGAGCGTACCGATCTTCTTTTCCTTAAGAACGACCGGGACACCGAGGATCTCGGAAAGAAAGGTCTCCTTGTCCGCGGGTTTTGCCGCACCTGCGGCAGCCTCGTTCTGTGTCATAATGAACCCCCCGTGATGATCGTATAGAACTTGTAGGCGAGCAGCAGTACAAGGAAGATCAGGTAGAGCCGCAGGAGAAGGAGCGCCATCTTTACCCCCGGGGACATGGTAATCCGGGGGTGCTCGTACTTTTTGTTGATCGCCCGGACTGCTGCCACGCCGTTACTAAAGACCGCCTTTACCGGTTCGATAATTCCGTTCTGCAAGGAAAATGCCATGATCTTCACCCGCCTCCGAACAGGTTCGGGAATAACGTGCTGATGCCGTAGAGGGATGAGACGACAATGATGCACGTGACTATCGTTATGTTCGCAATATTGTCAAAGAGGGTATTTTTGTATTTCCCCATGATCTCTTCGTTGTTGAGCAGGATGATCAAGAACACCAGCGCTGCCGGCAGGAGCGTGACTGCCACCACCTGCACAAAGAGCGTGATGAGCACCAGCGGCGCCCCGGGGATCAGGACTACGCAGCCGGCAGTAACAAGGCCGAAGAAGTAGAAGAGATAGAACCAGATGGCCTCCTTGACCTTGTAGTTGAGGGAGTGCGCCCACCCAAATACCTCGCCGAATGCCCAGGAGCTCGTGAGTGCAATGCAGAGCGCACCCAGGAACCCGGCATCGAAGAGACCGATGGCAAGGAAGGTCCCTACCCACGGTTGCGTGGCCATCATGATCCCTGCGGCCTGGGCAGCGCTCTCCACGTTCATGCCCTTGAGCAGCGTGCCGGTGACGATAATGATGAAGACCGCCACAAGGACCGTGAACATCGCCCCGACCACCGTGTCGAATTTGCCCCACGGGATGTCCTTCTCCTTCATGTTCTTGTCCACGACCGCGCTCTGCTGGAAGAAGATCATCCAGGGAGCGATCGTGGTCCCGATGTTCGCCATCAAAAAGAAGAAGAGCTCGCCGTTAAACCCGCCCGGGAAATTGGGAATAAGACCGTTATGGATCACCTGGTACACGGAAGGGTGCACGAGGAACGCCGCGGGTATATAGATCAGGTTCACGAGGCAGAGCACCATGGTGATCTTCTCCCAGGTCCAGTACCGCCCGGACACGACAATGGCCATCATGATGCAGATCACGATCAGCACCGTGAGCGCCGGTGGCATCCCAAAGATCGCAAGGCCTGCGGTCATCCCGATAAATTCGGTCACGAGCGTCAGCCAGTTCACGAGTGTCAGGTCGCAGAGCGAGAACCATCCCCAGAACGAGCCGAATGCGGAAAAGATCGCCTCAGCATGCCCGTGCTTGGTTACGGCCCCCAGCCGCACGGTCATCTCCTGGACAAAGTAAGCAACCGGCCCGAGCAGGATGAGAAACCAGATCAGGTTATACCCGAACTTTGCCCCGGTTGCCGCATACGTGGTGATACCGCCGGCATCGTTGTCCGCAATCATGACAATAAGACCGGGACCGGCCAGCAGGAGGTAGATCTGGATGGTCTTGATAATTCTCCGGTAGTTAAAATAGACCCTTGACAAAAAATCCATACGTCACCCGCGAACTTGTTTCTGCTCTAGTGCATTGTGAATGTCATCCCCCCATTCGATCCGAATGGCAGCATAAAAAGGCGCGGAGCAGTACTCCTGCGGCCCGATGTCTAATTGATGGACGCCGGGCTCATATAATAATATCGCTTCAGGCGGGCGTTATTTTGCGTTTCGGGAATATCATGGGCATCAATTCCTCTCAATAGCGCTATTCTGGCGTTTTTAACCAAACAAAATCCAGATTGGGCGATTTAAAACAATAATCCCGTTAAAACGGGTTTTTCAGGTACCCGGTGTCCCGTGCCTCCGGTGCCCTGCGGGCATTGAATCCTAATAAGGAAAGAGGTTGAACACTGTTACAGGAATGCCCCGGCCGGAGAATATCCGGCACGTATGGCCGGCGGAGTCCTGGGGAGAGGTGCGAAGAGATGCTTGAAATCAGGTTTGTACGGGCAAACCCGGAGATCGTAAAAGCCGACCTGCTCAAACGGAATGCACAAGAGAAGATTGCATGGGTGGACGAGATCCTGGCAAAGGATGCCCGCTCCCGCGAGCTCAAGGTCCAGACCGATGAGCTGCGGCGCCGGAGGAACACGATCGCCCGGGAGATCAACGAGGCACGGAAGGCGGCAAAAGACCCGGCGCCGCTGATGAAAGAGGCCGCCGAGCTCCCCGGAAAGATCAAGGCAAACGATGCCGAGCAGGAGGAGATCACAGCCCTCATCCAGACCCGTCTTATGCGCCTGCCCAACATCCTGCACGAGAGCGTGCCGGTGGGAAAAGATGATACGGAGAACGTGGAGCTCCGGCGCGTGGGAACACCGCGCTCGTTTGATTTCGAGGTAAAAAACCACGGGCAGCTCGCGGCCGACAACGGGTGGGCGGACTTCGAGCGTGCGGCCAAAACCTCCGGGGCAGGGTTCTACTTTTTGAAAGGGGGCCTGGTCATGCTCGACCTTGCGCTCCAGCGTTTTGCCCTCGACCTTCTTGAAAAGAAGGGATTTACCCCGGTAGTCCCGCCCTTCATGATCAACCGCAGCTCGTACGAGGGGGTGACCGATCTCGACGATTTCGAGAAGGTCATGTACAAGATCGACGGCAACGATGCCTACCTGATCGCAACGAGCGAGCACCCGATCGCCGCGATGTACCAGGACGAGATCTTCGAGGAAAAGGACCTGCCGGTGCGCCTGTGCGGGCTCTCCCCCTGCTTCCGGCGCGAGATCGGGGCGCACGGCCTGGATACCAAGGGGCTCTTCCGTGTCCACCAGTTCACCAAGATCGAGCAGTTCGTCTTCTGCAGGCCCGAGGACTCCTGGCAGATCCACGAGGAGCTGCTGGCCAATGCCGAGGAGGTCTTTACCCGGCTCGGTCTTCCCTACCATGTGGTCAACATCTGCACCGGGGATATCGGGACCGTGGCCGCAAAAAAGTACGACATCGAGGCCTGGATGCCCCGGGAGAATGCGTACAAGGAAGTGGTCTCTTGCTCCAACTGCACCGCATACCAGGCGGCAAGCCTCAATATCCGGGTGCGGGACAAGGAGAATTTCGAGTCAAAGCGCCTGGTCCACACCCTGAATTCGACCGCGATCGCAACCTCAAGAGCGCTGCGGTGTATCCTGGAGAACTACCAGAACCGCGACGGGTCGGTGACGATCCCCGAAGTCCTGCGGCAGTACATGAACGACCGCGAGTTCATCTGAAAAAAATTCTTTTTTATTACTTTTCCGGGTCATCGGCATTGCACCTTTTATCCATACCTATTTGTCAGAGTTCATGCAAGATTAGTACAACAAGAACGTGGTAATCATGGGCTATCCCGATCTCAAAAGCGATGAGTCCATCGTGCTGACGGCACAGCATGTAAAGGTCAAGTCCGTGCCGTTCGAACTGGTGCTCACCAATCGTCGTCTTATTATTATCGATAGCGAGAAGAATGTCGTCCCGACCCAGCAGATCCAGCTCTTCACGATTCGGAACGTTATGGCAAGCGAGAACGCTATCCGCGATCCGGTGATCACGCTCACCATCCTGACCGATACGGCTGATACCCGGGAGATGGCGCTCACCTTTGTCCGGCAGACTGCCGGTGAGCGGAGGCGCGAGGCCGATGAATGGACAAAGGCCCTCAGGAAGAATATTGCAGAAGCTGCGGCTTTTGCTGTGGAAGCGTCTTCTGATACCCCGACTGCGGCAGGGAGTCACCAGGATCATGCTGCCGGCGGAATAAAAAAGAAGATCGAGGGAGCCGGCCCCATCAAGAAGATCACGGTGGAGACCGGCCACCTGCCCCCCAAGCCTGTCGAGACCACGTCCCTTCCCGAAGGTTCGTTCTGCGGCCGGTGCGGGAACCGGATCCCCCCGGGTTCGACTTTCTGTAACCGGTGCGGGACAAAGGTTCCCGGATCAAGCGAGGAAGCCCCGCCTGCCGCCCCCCAGATTGCCACTGCTCCCGCAGCACCTCACCTCCCGGGAGAGCGCAGGGTTGGACGGCCTATCGAGCAGATCATCCACTCGATCGAGCCCCTGATCGCAGACTCGGTGCCCCGTGCAGAGTCTGCTCCGGTTGTGCCTTCCCCCACAGCCCCGCCCGCCGAACCGGCGCCTGCCCCCGCGGTACCGCCTGCGGCTGAAAGCCCGGCCCCGGCCGATGCACCAGCTCCCGCAGCAGCCCCGTTACCGGATACCTTTGCAGCCACGCTCCCGCCCATGCCGCCGATCCCCCCCATCCCCCCGGTGCCCGAAGCACCAAAGAAGAAGAGCCGGAAGATCCTCGCGGCAGCGATCATCATCGTGATCATCCTTGCGATCGTGGCCGGGGGATTTGTGGTGATGAACCTGCAAAAGACAACGGTGGTCCAGCCGGTCACGACACCGGTACCGACCACGGCCGTTCCCACCCCCACACCGACGCCGACCCCCGCGGTCACAGCCGTTGTGACCACGGTTGCCGTTACGACCACACCTCAGTCACTCATCCCGCAGAGCGGTGTCTGGGCCGAGATCACCTACGACAAGACCTACTCCGGTCTCGTGGGCATACCGGGTTCCCAGGCCGCAGTCAGCGATACCGGCGACCACTTCTACCGGATCCCGACGGTTGACGGCTCCGTGGCCATCTCCGTACAGAAGACGGACGGTTCCGGCGACCAGCTCACGGTCACCCTGTACAAGGACGGCAGCATGGTAAAGACCGTCTCCACCACCACGCCCAACGGCAGTGTTGACCTGCAGATCACTCTTGCAACCCCGACTGCCACCCCGACCCCGGTGCTGACGCCCATGCCCACCCTGCCGATCTCGAATACGACCACGAGCCTGAACAAGACGGGCAACACCACCTGAAGGCTGCCCGGGAAATCCCCCCTTTCATATGGAACCTCTGGCAGCCTGCAAAAAATCCCGGCCCGCTCCGGTCTGCCGGGTCATCTGGGCCGGGCTCCTCCTTTGCGTCCTGCTTGCCGGTGCGGTGTCCGCCGGCTCCATCCAGTCCTATATCGGCGACACCGTGAAATTATCCGGGTACTGCTACACCAGCCAGACGGTGTACCTCTTCCTCACCGGCCCCAACCTGCCGGCAAACGGCGTGGCGCTGGACAACATCAACTACCCTGCCGACCAGGGCGGGTTCACGCAGGTGAGCGTAGACAGCAACAACCACTGGGAGTACGACTGGGGGACGGGCGCAACCGGGGGCCGGCTCGATGCCGGTACCTACACGGTCTGGGCGGTGGACGGGCCAAACTCCCTTGCCAACTTAAACGAGGCCCAGTACAGCACGATCTCGGTGACGCTTTCCAGTCCGGGAATCGGCTATGTGACCGCCTCCTCGTCCCCGCCGGGAAGCGCTATCACGACGCCGGTCGAGGCCGTCCCCGGCATCCTCAATGTCAGCTCGGTGCCGGAGGATGCATCTGTAGTTGTCAATGGGAATTACCAGGGCAGGTCCCCGATCAGCATCCCGGGCCTAGCTCCCGGCACGTATCTCGTAAACGTCTCGCGCTTCAACTACGAGACGCTCTCCACCTCCGCAACGGTCGAGGAAGGTGCGACCACGGAAATGACTGCCACGCTCCGGCCAAAGACCGGCTCGCTTGCCATCAACACATCGCCAGAGGGGGCGAATATTACCCTTGACGGGACCGCTGCCGGCATCTCCCCGGTGACCCTGAACGGGATCGCTGCCGGGAACCACACGGTCAATGCCACGCTCGCAGGCTATGTCCCGTTCGAGACCGAGGTGACCGTAATCGCTGACCAGCCGGTAACGACCACGATCGTGCTCTCCCGGCCGGCCTCCCTGATCCCGGAGATCCCCACACCCCTCCCGGTGCCGGTGACCCTTGGTGCCTGCATTGCCGCGGGCCTTCTCTTTGTCCTTATCCGGCCGCGGTCCGGTGCATAACACACTCTTTTCCGGGAGTCCTGTCCAGCCCTTGTCAGGGTCTGCCGCTTTTTTCCCGCAGAAGAAACGCCGCCCAAAAAAAGTGCCCGGTTATTTTTCCGGGAAGAATGCCCGGAAGAGGAACCAGAGTCCGAGAAGGATGATGAAGAGCGCCGCAATGACCGGCCAGTCGGTGAACGGCTGCCAGAGGACACCGAAGCCGATGACCGTCAGGAATATGCCGACCAGGGCGAGGATCCCCGATCCCCTCCGGCCCCCCGCAACTGTATTGGCATCGGGACCGGTCCGCGTGTACGGGAAGAGGGCTGCCCCGATAAACCCGAGGCCGAGGCCGATCAGTACCCCCGCCCCGGCATGGCTGAATATCAGGCCGAACCCGAGGCCGAGAAGGACCCCGGCCGGGATCAGCATAAACCCGCGGTGGCGGTGGTGCCTGGGCCGGTCATTGCGCTGCTGGGTCTCATCTGTTTCCATAGATTTTTGGTTGACGCGGGGGACAATAAAGGATCTGCACCCGCTCCCGGTTGTCGCTAGGCTGTAACCGGGATTACAATGGCTTCAAAATTTTTGAAGAGATTATAATATATTGTTTTGTTTTAGATCAGGGTAATTGAAGGAAATGGTTCTCTCCTGCAAAGAGCCGGTAAACGCTGCCAGTACAAACGCACCTGGCCCTGCGGGAAAGGATCCTAAAACAGTATCGGGAAATCACGCCCAGGAAAGAAAAACCATGGCACCTATCAACACCCTGCTTATCAATGCCCATACGGGGGAACTGAAGTGCAAGATCTGTGGCACTACGTTTTACTCCCCGGTAAAGCCGATCGTTGGCGAAGTCTACTACCACTCCTCATTCAAATGTCCGAACGGATGTACCGGCGACCACGTCCCGGGCCCGGATCCGGACCTGCACGGTCCCGGCCGGGAAGACATCAGGCTTTGAACCGGCCCAGCATTGCCCGGTTGTGCTGCTGCCCGTAGGGTTTCGTACCGCAGATTATTTTCCTGCCCCTGATTTCTCAACTCTTTGGCCGCGGAGCCGTTCATTTTCCGGATTTCTTCTCTTGTGATCCGGCGTTTCCCGGGATCAGTGGGCCTGATGCTCTCGTGGGGGGCCATCCCCCATTAGGCTAACACAGCAGGGGGGACCCCTTTTGCATTGGAGCAAGTGGGTCCCGGTATTTTTTTGCGGAGATCCCCATGGGGGGGAGGGGGTACCTTTGATCCGCGAATGTTGCAAGGGACTACCCCATATGATCGTGATAAGGGGGTCCCCCTGGTCTTTGAGTAATGGGGGAGCCCTGATCCCCTCTCGCCTGAAATTTCAGTGGAAACACATGTTCAGAAACTGGAAGAAGCAAAGGGACTCCCGCTTTATACTGCATAAAGGGGGTCCCGGTTATTTTTTTAGAGAGACCCCCATGGGTGGGAGGGGGGGTCCCTGAAATTTTTGATGGGGGGTGGGGGGTCGATCATTTTTGAAAATTGCCGGGTCCCGGGCCGGACTTTTCTGAGAATCTTCAGCTCACGACCCGATCATTTTTGCAAATCTTCAGCTGCCCGACCGATCATTTTCCGGAATTATCCGCTCGCGACCCGGACTTTTTTAAAGTTCAAAGCCCGGCTGATGGTATTTTCCTGATGGGTGCTTACGGGTTTCTTCCCCATTTCAGGTTGTACCGTGGGACCCAGAATGCGAAACTTATCGCTATTATTACGACCTCCAGGATGCTGACTTCAAGAACAAAGTCCAGAGCAAGATGCATTATGCCATAAAACTCTATCAGATTCACGACAATAATTGCCACGGTAGTTACGACAAGCATCCGTGCAGGAAAACTCAATGCATATTGCATTTTTTGCTCGGAATCAGATGTCATATAATTCGCCCAAATCCTCATGATTTTACGATAATTTTGATTGCAATGCCAGATCTCTTTCTTTATTCTATAAATAATTCCAGCAACCTGTGTGAGGGGAGAGATTCCGGAAGGCATGGGGTGGCTGTCATCCTGACCTGAAAGGGCAGCCGCAGCCTCAAAATACGCCCGTAAAACCGTCCGATTACCCTGGCGAAAAATCAGGGCTCAAATATTGCTCCATTTGGGAAAATACGGCCAAATTGAGGCCCATATAATGCCCATAATCGGGCCACAGCGGCCTTTGCAGGGCATCTTTTTCCGGGATCGACCGAAAACCCATTTGGGTCTGAGATCGGGCCTTAAAACCGCGATACGTGAACGCTATATTTTGTCCGATTGCAAAAATAAGGCTTATTTGGGCTTATTTTTAAACGGAGCCCGATACGGGCTCCGATGAGATCCAAAAAGGGTAATCCGGGCTCAATTCGGGCCCGGAATAGGGCATCTCAGATCGGGTTATTCAGGGGAACCGTTATGTTTGTCTGGCTTGTGGTTTATCCGGTGTGTGAGGGGGAGTCCCTCCATATGTGTTATGCGGTCAGAGACCCGGGACGGAGATCAGACCATTAATCCTCTTGTGTCTGCTTCGTGATCGCTGAGCGATGCCGGACGCTCAAAACGCCTCGTCGGGTTTTGCGCTACGCACTTACCGGGATCCTGGCACGTGAATGAATTCGATGAACGGAGTGGTGAAATAAGTGAAGCGGGCGCACAAACACTCACTTGCCCAGCGAGGGCCCGGCAAGGCGCCCGAGCGACTCCGAGCGCAAGCGAGGAGGGGGAGGAATCGCTGGTTATTGGAGTGAGATGTGGTCTGGTCTCGCAACGATGGAACACCATTCCCGAATCTTAACGGCGAACCTGATCCAGATCATCTGGCTCCTGAAGGAAGTATGACAAAGCAGTTCTGGAAGGATCTATGTTGGAGTAGGGATCTCTATCGAAGAGAATTACATTATAAGTGAGGAGTTCAGGACAATTTTAATACTGGATTCTTGATAATTTCCTAAAGGATAGGATATGGTGGAGCAATTTGGGTTTATTGCTATATTGGATGCATTAGGTGTTTCAAATTACAAACTTAATGAAGCACAGACATTTATAGATGGGAAAAATGCGTTAATATCTGAATTAAAAGAAAAGGCGGAGGTTATTGGGAAATCTTTCAACGAAAACGCCGAAGGGAGATATCAATTTCCTGAAATGACAATCTCCACTTTTGGGGATTCAATTATCATCTGTTGGCCCACAGGGCGAGAAAAAGAGGCATTAGTAAAATTTCCCTCAATCGCGGAATGGCTTCAAAGTGCTATTGTATTTGGACTTAAGCATCAAATTCTATTACGTGGATCTCTTTCCATTGGTGAATATCTGATTGATGATGGAGATAGAACTGTCCTTGGCCCTGCAATTGCAGATGCTCACGCTTGGGCAGAAGAAGCAAATTGGTTTGGTGTAATACTAACACCTCATTGTCAAATATATTTAGGGCCTGCATTGGAAAATAAGGCCATGAAAGAAGCGATAAAAATTAATAATGATATATTGTGTGTAAAATACAGCATCCCTCTTCGTGATAGAGAAAAGGAAATGTATGCAATATCCTGGCCATTTTTTTTCTTGGAGCATTATAAGAAGAACACTGTTACTGGCCCTGTGATTTTATCCATCCTCCTATCTAATTTTACAATTCCAAAAGGAGTGGAAACAAAATATGAAAATTCCATTCAATTTTTTAAATTCTATGAGGACTCAATTTATCCAGTAGTAATCGAAGGTGTGCGTGAGATGATTGCAAAAGCAACATCAGTGAAATAACGTTGTTCTAATTTGTTCCAGAAGAAAAGAGCATTGTACCGTCAGTGCTAAAGTGCTGCTATGGGGATTTGAACCCCAGTCGCGGGCGTGAAAGGCCCGCATGATTGGCCGGTCTACACTATAGCAGCGCGTTGCTCTAACTAGTTTTACTCTGCCTGATAAATAGGTTATGGAAACGGACAGCCGGAAGGCTCGTTGCAGGTTCCTGCCGCCGTGGGTAAAAAAGGGTTATTTCTTTCTGGCCGCGGTTTTCTTTGCCCTGGCCGGTGCCGCCTTCTTTACCGCGGTTGTGGCTTTTGGTTTTGCTGCTGCCGGTGCGCCGGTCTTCTTATTGATGGGGTATCCCTCTTTCTTGGTGATCGCCGTAAACGCCGCCATCAGCTGCCGGGTAACGGGGCCGGGCTTGCCGGTACCGATGACCCTGCCGTCCACCCAGGTGATCGGAGCGACTTCCGCTGCCGTGCCGGTGCAGATCAGTTCGTCCGCGGTGTAGAGATCGAAGTACCCGAGGTTCTGCTCCTTCACCGTGATTCCCAGCGATTCGGCAAGTTCGAGGACCACCATGCGGGTCACGCCGCGGAGGTTGTTGAGGGTGTGGGGGGTTAAGATCTCGCCGTTCTTGACCACGTAGAGGTTGTCGCCCGAGCCCTCGGAGATATAACCGTTCGTGTCAAAGAAGATCGCCTCGTCCCCGCCCTTGTAGTTCGCTTCGATCTTTGCAAGGATGTTGTTGAGGTAGTTGAGGCTTTTCACATTCGGCGGCAGGCATTCTGCCGGGTTGCGCCGCACCGAGACCGTGACGGCCTTGAGCCCCTTCTCGTACAGGTCGCCGTACATCGCGCCCCAGGTAACGGCGATCACGATAACCGAAGCCTTCGGGCACTTGCGGGGGTCAAGCCCGAGGTCGCCCACACCGCGGGTGATGATCGGCCGGATGTAGGCATCGGTGAGCTTGTTCCTGCGCAGCACTTCGCAGATCGCTACGATCATCTCCTCTTTTGAGATCGGCGGGGTGATATCGAGCGTCTTTGCCGAATCGTACATACGGTCGATGTGCTCCTTGAGCCGGAAGACCCGTCCGTTGTATGCACGGATCCCCTCGAAGACACCATCGCCGTAAAGCAGGCCGTGGTCGAACACGGAGACCTTTGCGAGGCCTTCGGGGAGGTATTTCCCATCGATATAAATGATCATATAATCTGAATTGGGGTGCCGGTGCTTTTGTAGTTTTTCTTTAACCCTGTTCCCGGGAATGCGGTGTTTTCCCGTCAGAACGATAACCTGCCCCGGACACGGGTTCAGGTCGGGATCAAAAAAAGGTCTTACCGCCGTTCCCGGCAGCGGTCAACAAAGTTCCGGAACATGTCCCTGCTCCCGACCGGGTGGAGGTGCGTGTAGCTCCCCAGCGTGTTGTCGCGCACCGCACCGTCATTCGTGTCCGCAATCCCGATCCCCCGCGAGAGGCGGTACGCATACTTCGTTGAGGGATCGAGCGTCACACCCGAGTAATGGAACTCGTGGCCCCGGAACCGGGCGGCCCCCATCGGGCAGGTTTTGCTGCTCGTTCCCTCCACGTAGCTGACCACCCTTTTCGCCGGCATCACCGTCTCCCCTTTGAAAACCCCGCACATTGCGCCGGACAGTTCCGTCTTCCTGCCCTGCCATCCCGCTTTGAGCACCATCCGGTCGGTAAGGTACATGAGCCCGCCGCATTCGGCATAGACCGGGGTACCGTTCCGGGAGACTTCGCGGATCGCCTCCCGCATCCGGTCGTTTTTCTCAAGCTCCGGGACAAAGAGCTCCGGGTAGCCGCCGCCGATGATATAGCCGTCCGCTTCCGGGAGGCTGTCATGGACCGGGCTGAACTGCACGACCGTTGCCCCCAGTGCCGGGAGGAGATCGAAAAGGTCTGCGTAATAGAAGTTAAACGCCTCGTCATACGCGACCGCGATGCGCACGTCCTGCTCCGGTGCAGGAGTAAAAATCTGTTCCCGTGAGGCCGGCATATGCTCCTTTGCCAGCGCAAGGAGGCGGTCGAGATCCACGTGGTCCCCGATGATCCCGGTGATCGTCCGGATACGCGTGTCAAAATCCCCGCGTCCCGAGCCTTCGCGGTACGGGACAAGGCCGAGGTGGCGCATGGCCAGCTGCATCTCCTCCATCCGGGGGATGGCGCCGATCACGGGGATGCCGCAGTAGTGCTCGATTGCCCGCGTTGCCTTCTCCCGGTGCGACCCGCCCTTGACCTGGTTGAGGATAATGCCCCCGATCCGGATATCGCTGTCGAATGCCTGGAAGCCCTTGACGATTGCAGCAGCGCTCCGGGTGATGCTCTGGGCCGAGACCACGAGCACGACCGGCAGGTCGAGGATCTTTGCAACGGCGGCGGTGCTGCCGGTGTCGTCCAATGCCTCCGCTCCCTCGTACAGCCCGCGGACTCCCTCCACGAGCGCGATATCGGCACCCTGGCACCCGTGCGCAAAGATGCCCCGGATCTGCCCGTCGCCCAGCACAAAGTTGTCCAGGTTCCGGCAGGGCCGGCCCGAGACCGCGGCGAGGTACGAGGGGTCGATGTAGTCCATCCCCACCTTGAAGGTCTGGACTACTCCCCGTTCCCGGAGAAGTGCCGCGAGGGCAAGCGTGATGCTCGTCTTCCCGCTGCCGGACCGGTCACCGGTGATGAGGAGGGATCTCATCGCGCAAGGCTCCTTATCACGGCCCCAAACTCGCTCTCCACGATATCCCGCACGCCCAGTGTCCGCGGGTGGAGGTCGATCTCCACGAGCACGTGCTGGTGGCCGATGGCCTTGAGCGGCGCTACCTGCCGCGGGCCGTTTGTGACCGAGAAGCACTCGATCCCGTCAGTATATTCGGGGGGGATCGCGTGCGGTACCCCGGCGATCAACGCAAAGGAAGGGGCGATCTCTCGGATCCGGGCCCCGAGGGCATCGCCATTTGCGCCGTACTCGTCCAGCGCACCGATGAGCTCAAACCGGACCCCCCGCCTCTCCATCTCCTCCCGGATTCGTTCTGCGTCGGCCCGCACCTTGGGCAGGCCGCGGTTGTCGAGGTTGACAAGATACGTGATGTCCGCATCCGGGCAGGTATCGTGGAGCGCGATCAGCTCGTCGGCGAACATGTAGGCGGTCTCCTTTTTCGCGTTCAGGACCGCGACACCTTTTGACCCGCTCCGTGCGCATGCGATGAGGCGCTCTGCGGCAAGGTGCTTGAGATCGCCCCGCGAGGGTTCAAGGTATTCCCGGGATGCAGCGCCCCGGAGCTTCTCCACCTCGTTTGCCTTCTCCATGAGCCGGTGCTGCCGGGCCAGTTCGTCAGCGCTGATCCAGCCTGCTTCCGCGGCAGCCTCGAGCGTTGCGAGCACACCGGCAATGTTCTCGGTAAAGCCCGCGTGGATATCGACGGCTATGGTCGGGGTCGCGATACCGGCGCTGTCGATGGCCGCTTCCAGGTCCTCGCCGATGATCATGGAAACGCAGGTCCCGATCACGGCCATCCTTTTCGGGGCAAACTGTTCCCCGGCGTACCGCAGCACGCCTTCGAGCGCCTTCTGGCCGCCGAAGATAAACTCGTTGTCTGCAAGGGCAGTGGTGAGCACCCTCATCCCGTCCTCTTCGAGAAGCCGGGCGTGCTTGAAGGAACAGCCTGAGGGGCCGTGCAGGATGGCGACGTCCACTTCAAGGTCACGTGCCGTATAGAGGGCGGCGACAATCGAGCTCGGGCGGGGGTGCATGAATCGTGAGGGCATATCTATCTCCAGGTCTTGACCGCGAGCACGACAGCTCCGGTATGCGTCTTTGCGAGGGCGCAGCGTTCCGCCTCATCAAGGGTCGGGCAGACTGCATCGATGGCGGGCAGGTCCGGGAGGTCATCCCTCTCCGGCGGGTCCCCCACCCAGATGAGCGTGCTGGGCCGGATAGTCAGTATGGCCGCCCGGATCTGGTCGGGTGCAAACCCTTCGCAGACCGCCCCGTCACCTTTGACTGTCCCGATGACGAGCGTGATCGCCGGGGAACCGGCGCAGGAACGGGCGTACCGGGCAGCCTCGATGGTGGTCGCCGCATTCGTCCCGCTGTTCGCGTTGTCGATGATAAGGACCCCCTCCTCTTTTCGTATCTCCATCCTTCCGGGGACCCCGGGAAACGCGGAGAGCGGTGCGGGATCGCACCCGAGGAGCACGGCCGCGGTCCCGGCGAGGGCAAGCGGCACGCGGTATCCCGGCAGGGCAAGCAGGGGGTTGGTAAATACCCCTGACCGGCCGGCTGCCGCGATGGTGCACCGGTCCCCGGTGACAGATACAACGTCATCCAGCTGCACGGCATCCGGATGACCGCCGGACGGGACGCCCGGGGCACAGAGGAGCTGCCTGCTGCCCTGCGATGATGCCACCTTTGCGGCAAGCGCACTTTTCCGGTTGCCGGCACACCGGTAATCGCCGGGAGAGGTGATAATGGCAAGCTCGCCGGCGCCGGTTACGCCCAGCGACTCCTCGGCCACCAGCCAGCCGTCCAGGGCCAGAGCCTTTTCTGCTGCTTCCAGCACCGAGGCCGGCGTGATGCTTTTCCTGAAGAGTAGCCGGTGGCCGGGCTTTGCGTACGTGCCGGTCGAGGTGTGCAGGACACCGGCGCCGGGAAGGATGGAAGCGAGCGCACAGGCCGTGGTGGTTTTTCCCTGTGCACCGGTGATCTCGATCATCGGCCGGGGCACGTTTTCGGAAAGAAGCCGCCGTACGGCCTCGTGGTGGGTGATCACCGGCTCCGTGCGGCCGGCAAGGAGCGGGTGGGCCGGGTCGAGATGGACCGGGGCGGCCACCAGGTCATAGGTGGTGGCTGCGGCCCGGTCCGCTGCATCCGGTGTGGTTCCCCGGTACACGTCCACGATGTCGACAGAGTGCCCGGCACGGGCAAAGGCTGCACCGATCTCCCTGCCGCCATGGATCGTGTCGAGGACCAGGACCCGCATATGCGGTCAGACGAGTGCAAGGGCCTTGTGGGCGTTCTTGACCATCAGTTCGGCAAGGAGCGGGTCGATCCCGATGGGATCGGCGTACACGAGCGGGACGGTTTTCCCGTTGAGCGCAAACGTGCCCTTCTTGGATCCTTCGGGCAGGCCGATCTCTCCGGGAATGTCTTTTTCAATGTGGACGCCTTTTGCAAGAAAGAGCGGGACAACCACGAGCACATCGATATTTTCCCGGGCAAATTCGGCCAGCGCCTCCTTTATGGAGGGCTTATTGATATTCATAAAACCGCATTTGACGACAAATTCGGGGGTCTGCGCTGCGATCATCTTCCCGGTGGATTCGATGAGCTCCTTGTTGTAGGGCATGGTGCTGCCATGGCCTACCAGTAACATTCCCTTTTTACTCATGGGGGTAACTCCGATGTTGAGATCGTCATGTGTTTATGGAAAGTTCGTGTACTTTTGCTCACGATAACACATTACGTATGAAAAATGGGATGCAATCGTAATAATGGTTTGTCATTTGGATCACGGCAGACGAAAAAATGACCTACAGTCTGGCCCGGGCGCATCACGCTCTCCCGGATCGGATCCAAAGAATATTTCAGGTGCCCGCCGCAACTGATATGAACTTATGATGGATGCGTTCGAACGTTTCGGCCTCATCATCAATGACCACGTGGTAAAGACTCCGGTGGCCATTGCATCCATGGCAGGGATCGTGGATGCCCGGTACGTGCTCGAACGCAAAAACCACATCGGAGCCGCGTTCATTGGCGGGTACGCGATCGACCGGCCCACCATGGATGCCGCAAAGGAAATAGCGGCGCGAGGTGAGCGAAAGGAGTTCCTCTATGATGACCCGATCGCGGCGCTGGGGGCCGAGATCGAACTGCTCAGGGATTCCGGGGTCGTAGCCGGCATCAACCTCCGGGGTGGTTCCCCGGAGGCTTTTACCGCGATCGCAGATGCCTTCGGTGATGAGGTCGTGTACGAGGTCGACGCCCACTGCCGGCAGGCCCCCATGATCGCTGCCGGGGCCGGGGAGTATTACCTGAAAAATCCCGGTGCCCTGGTGGCGGTTGTAAAGGCCCTCAAAGCAAAGAATGTCACGGTCTCGGTCAAGATCCGTGTCGGGGTTTCCGGTGACGACCAGAAGCTTGCCCGGGCGCTCTGGGGGGCCGGGGCGGATATCCTCCATGTCGATCTCATGGATGCGGGCAGTGCAAAGCTCCGCCAGATCCGGAACAGCTGCCCGCTCATGCTCATCGCAAACAACGGGATCACGGGATTCGACCGGATGCGGGAGATGCTCTCCCACGGGGCCGATCTCGTCTCGCTTGCCCGGCAGTCCGATGTCGGGACCCTTGCGGGACTGGACGCGGCCATCTCCCGGTTTGCAGATGACGAGGGCTGGTACAATTCCCCCAAGCAGCTCTGCCGGGGCGGGGACATCCGGGCGCTCACCTTCTGCTGCATGCCGGTCAAGGAGTGCCCGCTTCTCCCGGCTTTAAAGAGGATTGGCATGTCCAAGGAAGAGTATGTGCGGATGAAAATGGACGCGGTAAAAGGCACCCCTCTCGAGGCCGGCCCCAATACCTGTTTTGGCAGCCTTGCATGGTGCTGCAAGACCTCCTCACCCTGCATGTTCCGGGACATGACGCTTGCTTCCGACAAGCTCTCGAAGAGAGAGTATATGCGCCGGAAACGCGAGCTCTCAGATACCCTGATGACACGGGTGTTCCATGACGTCCCATCTCCTGAGTCCGGTTGAACGCGCCCAGCTGGCGATGATGCTGGAGGTCTGCGCATTTCCCAAGCCCGGAAACGTTGACCGGTGCCACGACTATCCCGACACCCGGCTCGAACACTTCCTTGCCTCGGTGATCCTTGCCCGCCCGGCGCTTGAGGAAGCGGCCTCCGGCAAGGGACGGATCGGCGAGATCATCGGCCATGCCGTCCGGCAGACGAACCAGCATTCCGGGGGAAACACGCATTTCGGGGCGTTCATTCTCCTTGTACCCCTCCTGTACGGTGGTTCCCTTGAGGGTGCGGCAACCGCGGTCACAAAGACTGATGTCTCCGATGCGGTGGCGTTCTACAAGGCCTTTGCCCTGACCCGCGTCCGGATGAACGATACCGACGACCTCGATGTGAACGACCCGCGGGCCCTGGACGAGCTCCGCGAGCGCGACATGACCCTGCTCGACGTGATGCAGCACTCTGCGCCAAACGACATGGTGGCCCGGGAGTGGATCAACGGGTTTATGCTCACCCGGCGCGGGGCTGACATCCTCCGCCAGATCGGGCCCGGCCGGGGGGCGATCGTGGAGATGTTTCTGACCCTCCTTGCCACCGAGCCGGACACGTTTATCATCAAGAAGCACGGCCGGGCCGTGGCGGAGCAGACCATGGAGAATGCAAGGCTGGTGCTGGACGGGAAGAAGGTACTGGAGACCTTCGATGCCGAGTGCATCGGGGCCGGCATCAACCCGGGGTCCATTGCCGACATCACGATCGCGGCGATCTTTGTCGCCCTTGGGGAGGGATGGGAATGGGACTCCTGAAGACCGGCATCAACGAGGTGATCGCGACCACCGCGTTCAACGCAGCACCTATCGGTGTCCATGTCCGTGACGGAACGGTGAGCATGATCCTTTTTAGCGGTACCCATACCGCGGAGAATATCCTGCGTGACGGCTGGGTGGTGGCTAACCTCGTCCACGATCCCCTGCTGTACGTGAAGACCGCCTTTGAGGACCTCCCCCGCGATGCCTTCGTGGAGGAGCCGGTGGCAGGAAAGACGATGTGCCGGCTGGCGGAGGCAGAGGCGTGGGTGGCCTACACGGCGCAGGTGGAGAAGAATGCTGCCGGGACGCTCCGGGTCGTACTTACGCAGGAAAAAGAGATCATCGAGACCGTGGCCGTCCACCCGGTAAACCGGGGGTTCAACAATCTTGTCGATGCGACCGTGCATGCGACCCGGTACCGGGAGAACCGGGACCCTGAGCTGAAAAAACTCCTCGAATACCATACCGGGATCGTGCGGAAATGCGGCGGGAAAAAGGAGCTTGCCGCCCTTGACCTGCTGCAGCAGTACATCGGGGACGGGTAACAAAAAGCCGCCACCCGGCGTATCTGTCCGAGGAAACTTCTTTTAAAAAAGTAAAAGTGGGCTGGATCGACATCCCTTATTTTCAATCATAATGCAGCCCCCCTTGCGCCAGCCCTGCCTCCAACGGGGGCGGAGGCGTATGCGATAGTATGGGTATTATCTGTACCTGGAATTACCTGAAATGAGGCAATACGGCATCATCACGACCGGGGGATACCACAGTGGCGGGGGCAGCAGCCCAGGAAGTGCGGTCCTCCTTCTTTCAGGATTTCTACCGTGCAAAAAAAAAAGAAAATCAGCAGACCCGGGGCACCGGGTCGCCCATGGGCGGTTCGATGAACCGTTCGCCACCGATTGCCGTCTCCATGATCACGTGGGACCCGGCAACTACCCGGCCGACGATTGCAGCATCCTTCCCGTATTTGTGGGCGTGCAGGGCAGCGAGGATCGCGTCCGCATCAGCAGCCGGCACTCCCATCACGACCTTGCCCTCGTTTGCCACTTCGAGCGGGTCGATGCCGAGCATCCCGGCTGCGCTCTTTACGCTCCGGCGCAGCGGGATACGTTCCTCCTCGATCCGGACCTGCACCCGGCTCTTTTTTGCCATCTCATTGATGGCGCTCGCAAACCCGCCCCGGGTCGGATCCTTCATCGCATGGATGGTGCCGGCGGCAAGGACGCCCTCCATCATTCCCCAGAGAGGGGCAACATCGGAGTGGATCTGCTCGCCCAGGTCGAAACCCTCGCGGTGGGCCATGATTGCAATGCCATGATCGCCCAGTGTCCCCGAGACGATGATCACGTCGCCGGGCACAAGCCCGTTGTCCCGGACAATGGTTTTTGCAACGCCGATCCCCGCGGTGTTGATCACGATCCCGTCGAGCGAGCCCCGTTCAACCACCTTGGTGTCTCCTGTCACCATGCAGGCTCCTGCCTCGCCCAGCGCCTCGTCCATTGAGGCAACGATCCGTGCAAGGTCGGCCACATCGAAGCCTTCTTCGATGATCATCCCGCACGAGAGTGCGACCGGCCGCCCGCCCATCATGGTGAGGTCGTTTACCGTGCCGCAGACCGAGATCCTCCCGATATCCCCTCCCGGGAAGAAGAGCGGGCGGACCACGTGGGAGTCCGTGGTAAATACGATGTTCGTGCCGTTGATCGGGATCACGGCCCCGTCGTCAAGGGATTCAAGCCCGATCCCCCCGGCATTGTTGTGGGAGAACTTCGTGAGCGTCTGCAGGAGTTCGCCCATCACCTCGCCCCCGGCGCCGTGCATCAAGTTGACCTTCATGGGGAATCCGCCGCCTCGATCTCGATATTGGTCACGACAATCTCCCGGCCCCGGATCACCTGCGGAAGGGATCCGCAGCGGGGGCAGACATAGATCTCGTTTCCCCGGTACCCGCAGGGGCATGTGGTCTCCGGTTCCACCTCATTGCAGTCAAGAACGGCACCGGAAAAGAGGGGGTCGTCCTCTTTTATCGTATCGAACAAAAAAACCACCTGTTCCGGGTTTACCATGGCCATCTTTCCCACATCGACCCGGATCCGTTTTACCTGGGTTGCCTTGTTATCCAGCGCTGCTTTCTTTGCGGTTGCGTACAGGTCGTAAGCGATGCTGTATTCGTGCATCACTCCTCCAGTGCGGCATAGACCTGCTTGAAGATCTCGCGGGTCTCGAGACCGTCCTCGCGGGAGAGACGCTGGATTGCAAAACCCACGTGCACGAGGACGAATTCCCCAACCTTGACATCCACGAGATCGAGCCGGACCTCCTGTTTGAGGTCACCATAGTCCACGACCCCGACATTCCCGTCTTTTATCTCAAGCACTTCGGCAGGAACTGCAACACACATCGATGGCTCACACCTGTATCCGGTTATCTACTATAGCATGTTCTCGCTCATAAAAACAGTGATACGGATCATCCGCCCGGGGTTCGGACTTCCCAGCAGTACCCGTTGTGGAGAATGAAAAAACAGGCAGAATAAGCGTCCGTTACGCCGGGGAAGAGATTTGAACTCTTGAGGTGCAGGGCACCAGTGGCTTTCAAGGCCACCGCCTTACCGGACTAGACTACCCCGGCATGTGTTTCTATTCTTTTCGCGGTGGAATATAAAAAAGGCTTCTTTGGATCGCGCGGTTTTGCCGCCATTCCCTCGTGCCTGTCAGGTCTTTTTCCGGTGGATGACGAGGACTGCCGTTCCCGTAGCTATGATACAGAGGATGGCAGGAACCGGTGATGTGGTCGTTTCCGCCTGGGATGCCTGGGCTGCCGTAAACCCCCCGGGAACCTCGGGGCTCACCGCGATCGATGCAGCGTTCTCTGCCGTGAGGGTGACATCATCCGTGACCGAATACTTGTAGGGGTAGACCTTGAAGTACAGGGGCTTGTCCGATTCCTGGAGCACGATCATGTCGGGTACGGAACCTCCCTGGTCGTTGACCGTCTGGAGGTTTCCCTCTGCATCCACGTATTCCACAACCCAGTCAACCGAAGCGGAGGTAAATACGGTCACCGGGCCATTTCCCGAGGGCTGCACGATGAAATAGATCGGATTGTCCCGGGAGGATTTCCCGTGGGCGGAAAGGATATTGGCAGCGGTCGTCTGTCCCGGGGTGATGGTTGCCGTCTCCCCGATAATAGTGACGGTCTGGGTGGTGATATATCCCCGTGCATCGGTAAAACTCATGTCATAATTTCCGGGCTGGCTGATGGGCACGACAAGGCTGAACCGTCCCATGCTGTCCGTTGAGACAAACGTAGGGCCGAATACCACGCCGTTGTCGGGGCCGATCACGGCAACCTGCACACCGGAACCGGCATCCACGGCGATCTGCCCGGAGAGGTACAGCGAGTCCGACAATGCCTGCGTAGTCTGGGAGGTCAGGACAAGATCGGCAGACCGGTCAACAAGGAGGACCTGCCGCATGGTAATGGAATCCCCGGTCCCGCTTGCCGGAACCTCGACTTTGTAGGTGCCGGGGGGAAGGCGGGTAGTGTCAAAGACCACGCGGAAGGAATGGTCCTCCTGCACGTAGGCAATCTGGCGATCGATCTCGGTACTGGTGGTCACCTGCTGGTACAGCACCACGTCGATCGGGGTCCCGATGCCAAAGGTGGTGGTCCCGTTGACAACAAGAGGAAGACCGATGGTCAGGCTTCCCGGGGCATAAACGGTGACCTGGTAGGCCGAAACCGCAGAAATGAGGAAACCTATCCCCAGTACAAGGAGGACGATCTTCTTCATCTATGTACAAGATCAACAATGAGGCTGTTAATGATTTCTGAAACCCTCAAAAAACCCCTGGCATGCTGGCGCGGCAAGGAGCGGTACAACGGCACGACCGTTGAATGCCTCACTATCATCTTTGAGTCCGGCGGTTGCTCGTGGGCACGGTGCCGGATGTGCAGTTACCGGTTCGAGAAGTTCCCGGACCGGTCCTGTGAGGGGTTGGCACGCCACCTTCATGCCCAGCTCTCCTGGGTGCGTTCGCAGTTTTCCCTGGATGAGGTTGCAATGATCAAGGTCTTTACCTCGGGAAGTTTTTTTGACCCCGCCGAGGTTCCCCCGGCATTTCTGGCAGAAGCTGCAGCGGCATTCCGGGGAAAGATCGTGATCACGGAGACGCGGCCGGAATATATTAACCGTGAAACCCTGGAACGTTTTGTGGCGGAGATCGACAATGGCACCCATGCGACCCCGCTCTACTGTGCAATCGGCCTGGAGACCTCGAGCGATCCGATCCGTGAGAAGTGCATCAACAAGGGTTTTTCGTTTGCGGATTTCACTGCAGCTGCCCACACGGCCCATGCCGCCGGGGCGGGAGTGAAGGCGTACCTCCTCTTCAAACCACTCTTTTTGACCGAGGCCGAAGCGGTCGCCGATATGCGTTCCTCGTTTGCGGATCTTACCGGGCGCGTGGAAATGGTCTCCATGAACCCCTGCACGGTCCAGAAGCGGACCGAGCTGGAGCTCTACTGGCGGCAGGGGGCCTACCGTCCCCCGTATCTCTGGAGCGTCCTCTCCCTGTTAAAGGATGCCCCCATGGAGGTCACCTGCGATCCTCTTGGGGGCGGGCAGAAACGGGGACCGCATAACTGTGGGACGTGCGACTACGAGATCGTCCGCGGTATCCGCGACTATTCCCTCACCGCGGACCGGGACCTGATCGGGGCACTCCTCGACACGGAATGTGCCTGCAAGGCCGAGTGGGAGTACGTGCTCGCCCGCGAGCAGCCGTACTGCATGCCGCTGACCCGGTAACCTCCTTTTACGGTATGGTTTAATTTCGGGATCAAAAAAGAGGCGGGGGCTTTTCACATCCCCCGTGCATTTTTTTACTTCTTTCCCTTGCTCTGGCGCTCGATCTGCTCAGCAAGGAGGGGGAAGAAAGTACCTGCATCCGAAACAATACCGATGGCCTGCGTGGTGCCGCGGTCCATCAGCTTGGTGACGGAGGCGGGGTTGATGTCCACGCAGACTGTTTTTACCCCGGAGGGCAGGCAGTTGCCCACGGCGATCGAATGGAGCAGGGTAGCCACCATCAGGACCATCTTGCAGCCGGGGATATACTTACGCATCTCGTCCTGTGCCACCATCGTGTCCTGGATCACATCGGGCAGGGGACCGTCGTCACGGATAGAGCCGGCGAGCACGAACGGGACATTATGTTTCACGCATTCGTACATGATGCCACCGGTAAGAACGCCCTGATCCACCGCGTTTTTCAGTGAGCCGACCCGCATGATCTCGCTGATCGCGTAGATATGGTGGCGGTGTCCGCCCATGACCGGTCTCCCGGTTTTAATGTCCATACCCAGCGATGTGCCAAAGAGGTTGTACTCGACATCGTGCGTTGCAAGTGCATTTCCCGCAAAGAGGACATTGATGTACCCCTTACGGATCATATCGGCAACCGCCTTGTCCGCCCCGGTGTGAATAATCGCCGGGCCCCCGACAAGGATGATCTTGCCACCGGTTTTGTGGACCTCGAGGATCTCTTTTGCAATCTGGGCGATCAGGGTCTCGCTGGGCCGTTCCGACGAGACTGTCCCGTGCATGAACTCGAACGTGCTGCTCGTGCGGGGACGGTCGGGATAGCTCACGAGCACCCCTTCCTCCCCGATGACTACGAGATCGCCTTTCTTAATCTTTCCCAGCGGTACGCACCGTGCTTTCTTCTTTGCAGGATCGACCACGATCAGGAAGTCCATCTCAATACCGTCGACCGGGATCCATTCTTCCGCGAGGCGCACCTGGGTGGGGTGGTTGGTGGTGGTGTAGAATTCCTTTGGGGCGTTCCGGTCGCCTGCTGCCGGGACATAGTGGACAGATTCTACGGGAGGAAGCCGGGCGCCGAGCCGGTGGAGTTCCGAGAGGATGGAGCGCAGTTTTTCCCGGTCCTGGGCGACAATTTTTAAGCGGGCGTAACTGGGATCGGTCTTTTTCTTCCCTACGTCAAACGTCAGGATCTCGAAATTCCCCCCCATGTCCATTACCCGGTCAAAGAGCTGGGTCATGATGCCTGAGTCAATGATATGACCCTGCAGCTCTATCTCCTGCGCCTCCACCATAGTACAGATCTATCTGTCCTCGCACCTTAATATGCATTCGTATTAAATACGGCAGGATCTGCCTTTTTTTGGGTGGAATGACGCAGATTGGGGCCAGTTGACCCGGGCTTCAGGAGGATCTGCCGGGTTGTTTCCGCCTTTCCCGGTGGTGCATGAGGTACCTCTCCGCGGCATCCCGGTCTGCCCGCGTATTGACGTTAATGGCCAGGCGGGGGTCGTCCAGCACCAGCTGGAATTCGTCCTGGGGTTCCGTGATCCGGTCGCCCCGGAGAATGTTAAGGCCGGTGGGGCAGGATTCGATATCCTGGATCTTCGTGCGGTATGTCGGGCCGCCCCGGCAGGAGGTAACGGTTGCAGAAGGGACCCAGGTTGAGCAGGCGTTTTTTCCCGAGGCCCGGTAGGCCCTGTTAACCGAGGAAATAATGTCAGGATCGATGCAGGGGATATCCGAAACACTCACGAACAGGGGATCTGTCTCTTCAAGTGCCAGAACGGCCTCCTCCATGTCCGGGATATAATCAGCACCTCCGGCTGCGTAAGCATCGATGCCGTTTGCCCGGCACCAGTTCATGGTCATGGGGGTCCGGGGGGAGGTTACCACCACAACGCGGCATCCGGCGCCGGAAAAAGCATCGGTGATGTACCGGATCATCGGCTGGCCATTGATGAGGATAAGGGGTTTTTCCCCGAGGTTGAGGCGGCTTCCTGCCCCTCCGGCCATGATCAGCGCACGCATGCCGAGAGCGCCTCCACAAGCAGGGCGTTCTCCTCCCGTGTCCTCACAGCTACACGGATGGCGGCGGGAAGGCCAAAGGAGGTGCAGTCGCGGACAAGGATACCATGGGATTCAAGTGCCGCAGAGAGCGGGCCCGCATCGCGGGCACAGTCCACCAGCAGGTAATTGACCGAGGATGGCCGGCACTGCAGTCCCAGATCCTGGATTTTTTGCCGGAGGTGTTCCCGCTCCCGGTGGATATACGCACGCGATGCATCCAGATCATCCATGTGGGAAAATGCTGCAAGGGCAAATGCCTCGGCATACGCGTTTATGCTCCAGGGGGGTCGTGCGGTCTCAATCTTTGCGACCAGCTCAGGGTTCCCGAAACCGTACCCGAACCGGATCCCGGGGACTGCAAAGCACTTCGTGAGCGACCGCAGGACAAAAAGGGAGTCTTTGGGCTCTCCGACAACGGATTGCACGGGATCGGCAAGTTCGATAAATGCCTCATCAGCAAAGAGGATCCCCCCGCGGGAGGCAGCTGTCCTGATATGGGAGAGCATTTCCGGGCGGGAACAGAGTTCCCCGGTGGGGTTGTTGGGGTTGCAGACAAAGGTCACATCGGCCGTCTGCGGGCTCTTTGCTGCTGATGCCCCGGCAAGCCTTGCCGAGAGATCGTATTCCCCAAACGTAGGTGGCCGGATATAGCAGGTCTTTTTGCCGGAGAGCGCAACTGCGCAGAAGACCCGGATCAGCTCAATGGAACCGTTTCCTACGCAGATCTCCTCAGGATCGCGGTGGAAAATATCAGCGACACGCTCCTTGAGCTGGCAGTAGTCGTTGTCAGGATAGGAGGCAAGGTCACCCGGATCGCAGGACCACGCGACCCGGGGAGGCAGGGGATTGAGGCTCGCGCTGAAATCCAGCAGGTTTTTTCCCGTTTTTTCCCGCTCCCGCTTTCCGGTTCCACCATGGACAACGGGTTTGGGAAAATCAACAGCCATCAGATTGCCCGCCTTTTTTCAAAAATACTTGGCCGGGAAGTCATAAATGCGTTTGGAGGGCGGGCGAAAAGCGAATAAGAAGGTATTTATAGCATTATGTTTCACTTTGGTTTATCTGGTTAAGTCAGACACAAGAGTTCCCCTTGTCAGACATATAGATGACAAAAAGCAGACATATGTCTGAAATGGAGATACCATGATGCAACGAATCACGCTCCGGTTGCCCGAACAACAGATTGGCCTGCTCCAGCAGATGGTGGACGCAGGCGAGTATCCCAATGTTTCAGAAGCGGTCCGGGCCGCTGTTCGTGATCTTGTTGAAAAACGAGCGGGCCGTGTCTTAAAGGATAATGACCAGGTTTCATTCAAGGTATGAGAGGGTAGAAATGCAGAGCATAATTAACGATGCACTCAAAAATTCCGAACTTGAAAAAGAGGTTAGCAAGTCCGGATCCAGCGCACCGGATGAAGATTTCCTCGGGCAACCGAGAATCGTGATCATCGGCTGCGGTGGTGGCGGTAACAACACCGTCAACCGGATCCACCACATGGGCGTATCCGGCGCAGAAACAATTGCGATCAACACGGACAAACAGCACCTGGACATGATCCAGGCTGACAAGCGTGTCCTTATCGGGAAATCCCTGACCCGTGGTCTCGGTGCCGGCGGTTACCCCGATGTCGGTAAACGCGCAGCCGAGATGGCCCGCCCGACTCTTGAGGCACTGCTTGAATCGGCAGACCTGGTGTTTATCACTGCCGGTATGGGAGGAGGTACCGGTACCGGCTCCGCTCCGGTCGTTGCCCAGGTGGCAAAGGAGCAGGGCGCAATTGTAGTTGGGATGGTCAGCTATCCGTTCCAGGTTGAAAAGGCACGGCTTATCCGGGCAGAGGAAGGACTTGAAGCACTTGCCGCATCCGCAGACTCGGTCATCGTCCTCGATAATAACCGGCTCAAGAACTTCGTTCCAAACCTCCCGCTGGGCCAGGCATTCTCCGTTATGGACCAGCTGATCGGTGAGACCGTCAAGGGCATCTCCGAGACCATCACCGAACCCTCGCTCATCAACATCGACTACGCCGATGTCCGGGCTATCATGTCCAAGGGTGGCGTGGCCTCCATGCTCGTCGGTGAGAGCAAGCAGCAGAACAAGGCAGAGAGCGTTGTCCGGGAATGCTTAAGCAACCCGATGCTCGACATCGACTACCGCGGCGCAACCGGCAGCCTTATCCACATCACCGGTGGTACCGACCTTACCCTGCAGGATGCAGAAGAGGTTGCAACCTCGCTTACGTACGAACTCGACCCGCACGCAGATGTGATCTGGGGCGCCCGTGTCCGGCCCGACATGGAAGGCAAGATCCGCGTCCTCGCCATCATGACCGGTGTCAAGAGTGCACAGATTCTCGGGACCCGCCAGTCTTACAAGACCATGGTCCAGGAGATCGATGCCAAGAGAGCCAGCCCCAAGCAGGTCGAGATGCCGCAGGCGCGCAAAGTCGCTCCCCGCGACCAGGCCAGCGGCGGCGGCGTTCTTGAATGGGTCGGCTAACACGCTAAAAAAAAGAGATAAAATACATATCCGGGGGAAATGGGAAAATCCAGTCCCCCGGATTTTTTAAGGTACGCTGTTTTAACCAGTTCATTTCCGGGCCGGCATGGTCTGCTCTCCCCCCGCCACGGCGAAATGCTTAAGTGGACTCCCTGCCTTTAAAATATAGTACATTCGACCAGATCATCTGAAGGGAGAATGGTGGGCGATACCCTTCGCGGGTGTCATCCGTGTACCGGGAGTTGAACATCATGAATAGAGTGTCGAACAAAGGCTTCGCTTTGAAGTCTTGCAAAACAGATACGCAACGATCCTTTTCTGATGTTTTTTGCCCTGCACCAGCCATGCAGAGCTGTCATTGCCGGGAAGCGCCCGTGTTACGGGTGCCCCAGAAGGCTCATGCCTCTGGCCCACGGGCCTGTCCATCCCTTCCAGGAGTCAGGATGAGGAGTGGTACCGCATGTTGAATGATTTGATGGAAAAGCGAAAGAAGATCCTTGCCGAGTCTGAACAGCACAAGAACAGAAGGAATGAGCTCAACGCCACCGCGAGCAAAGCAGCGCGGGAGAGGAACACGCTCAATAACCAGACCCGGGAATTTGTGGAAGAGGCCCAGAAGAACAAGGATCTGCGGGATAAGTTTAACCAGGAAGTCCTTGACCTCAAGGCCCAGCGCAATGACCTCAACGACAAGGCAAACACGCTCTTCGAGGACATCGAGGCCTTCAAAAAAGAACACGGCTCGCTCAAGAACCGGGGGATCAAGGAACTCCAGAAACAGATCGAGTACATGGAGTACCGGCAGCAGACCGAGGTTTTCACCACCGATAAGGAACGCGAGCTCATCGAAAAGATCAAGCAGATGAAGGGGCAGGTCAAGGAGCAGGAAGCCGAGCTCGAACAGAACAAGGAGATGCGGACCAAGATTACCTCTGCCCGCGATTTTCGCAAGCTGGCATCCGACCTCCATGCAAAGGTGACCGAGCTGGCCGAACTGGCCCAGAAGCACCACGACCTGATGGTCGAGTCTTACCGGAAGGCCGACAAGTCCCGCGAGGCAGCCGATGCGTCCCATAAGAGTTTTGTTGAGGCACAGGAAGCCGCAGACTCTGAGCACAAGTTTTTTATTGCCTGCCAGAAGGAATTGCGCGACTACGACAAGGTGATCTCCGGCCTGCGCAAGAAGACCAAGAAGGTCAAGGTGACAAAAGAGCAGAAAGCCGTCCGCCAGGAAGCCGAGCACCTGTTCAAGAACTTCCGGGCCGGGGAGAAACTTACCACGGACGATATCCTCCTGCTCCAGCGTTCAAAACTTATTTAATTCCCTCATCCGTCATTTTCTTTTTTCTCACCGCAGGTAATAATTAATAGATTTACAGTGACTCTATTATACCAATGACAAAAGAGCGGACGCTCGTCCTGAGCGTGGACCGGGACGATGATATCGGGTGGAAGGCAAAGATTGAAAGCCCGGTCGTCGGCAGGCAGGAATGCCTGAAAGCCGCTGACAGTCTTGCGCTTGCCGATCCCGAAGACTCTGATGTCAATGCGATCTTTTCTGCAATAAAAATTTATGATGAGCTGATCGCAAGAGGGGAAGAGGCGGTTGTTGCGGTGATTGCCGGCAACCACCTCCATATGATCGAGGGTGACCGGAAGATCGCTGCAACGCTCGATGATGTAATCAAAGCCACACAGCCGACGTCCTGCATCCTTGTTTCGGATGGTGCAGAAGACGAGTTCGTTGTTCCCATCATCCAGTCCCGTATTCCGGTGGCAAGCATCCGCCGCGTTATCGTCAACCAGATGCCAAACCTCGAAGGAACCTACTATATCCTTAAAAAACTCCTGGACGACCCGAAGGTGTCACGGGTGGTCTTTGTTCCCCTGGGCCTGGCAATGCTCTTGTATGCAAGCGCGTACATCCTGGGATACCCGGGCACTGCTACGATCATCGTGGTCGGGGTTATCGGGATGTACCTGCTGTATAAAGGGTTTGGCCTAGACGAGGTCATTCACGGGGTGATCAATGCCCTCCGGGCATCGATGTCCCGGGGCAAATTTTCTTTTGTCACGTACTCGACCACGATTGTCCTTGTGGTGATCGGGTTTACGATTGGCTTTTTCACGGTTCTTAATTATTACGCCGCAGATAACAGCCTGGGTATTCTTCTCTACATCATGAGTTTTATCTACGGGGCGATCCTCTGGCTGATTGTTGCAGGGCTGGTTACGTCCCTAGGTGTTATTACTGATGTATATCTCAATGAACGGGAAAACCTTGCAAAAGTTGTCGTGTTTCCCTTCTTTGTGACCGCGATCGGGCTGATCCTGTACGGTGCAAGCACGTACATCCTTGCGGTCAGCAGTGTCACGGGTTTCCCTATCAGTTCTGCAGCCGGCGGGATCTATATCATGTACTCGACCCTCTTCGGGCTTGCCTGTGCGATTGTCGGTGTCTTTGTCCAGTTTATCATGACAAAACGACAGGCAGAAGCGCAGAAAGAAGCCATTATTGAGACTATCTGAATAGCCTGCTCATTTTTTTATCTGCTTATCCGCCATATCTGCGGCCTGTACGAATCAGCAGTTGTTCTCCGCGGAGTATAGATCGGATGAGCCACCCTTCCGCATCCAACCTTCTTCACAGCAGGGACAACGTGATATAAGTCTGGCCGGGTTTCATCCCGAATATCTCATGTGAGAAAAACCTGCCGGGAAACGCTCTCACGCCACCAGGATGTTCAAAGGCCGGAGGATGGTTCCGTTCTGCTGGCGGTACTCCGTTTTACGGAGTGGCAGTCTGGGAAATGGCCGGCGGAACCGGTGGCTGTCCCTGCACCGGGGGGAAGAGCGGGGCATTTTCAAAATATCCCATGCCGTCAGGGAAGAGATTGGTATTGGTATAATTCCGTACGATCTGCGGAGAGGTGACCGTCAGTTTCGGGATAACCACGTTGAACTGGTGGGTCGGGAACCAGTATATCCCGTTCCCGTACGAGTACGAGGCCTGGTCTACCACGAACTCCGCATCGGAGAGATTGACGTACTCCATCTGGGCATTGTTGTAATTGAGGATGGTCGTAAGCTTGTTCCGGAGATCCTGTTTTCCCAGTAAAAAGAAGATGATTCTCGTTCCCTCATCAACGGTATAGTGCATATCGACCAGCGCTGTATCGTTATGGAGCTGAATCTGTACGGAGTCGAGGGTAATATACCCATAGCGCTGATCATTGGCCGCTGCAGCCGGCGCTATACAGAGTATGATCAGAAGGAGACTGATACACGCGGCAGCACGTGCATTCATAACACTATCACTGTGAAGGCACCAGTTAAATGGTTTACGGTATCCATAATGCCTGGTTTTACCGTCGGTAAATTGCACTTTCGATATGCCAGGGTTAATATATAAAAAATTATTTTTTGGCTGAAAGGATTATCTCGATGCTCGAGACATTGGTCTTGCCGGTATCGGTATCGATCACCTCAGTCGAGGTCACAATATCCTTCTTGGTGACACCGTCAAGGAACCGGTTCAGAGCAATCTCTGCTGTATCGACCGCCCGTGAGATCGCCTTGCCCCGGGCCTTGATAGCGACCTCCCCGGCGCCGTTGTTAAACTGGGTAACAACAGCCAGTACATAGTTCATGACCGGCTTGTTCCCCACAAACACGGTGTTTTCCTTCATCGGCTGCATGCTCGTTTCCATAGGAATCACAGGTACTTCTTCTTGGCAATTAGTTCAGCATTCAGCACGCTTGCGCCCGCTGCGCCGCGGATCGTGTTGTGCCCCATGGCAATGAACCGGAGCCCTTCACGGATCCGGCCAACCGATACGGTCATGCCGCGGCCACGCATCCGGTCGAGCCGGGGCTGGGGCCGGTCGTCCTCAGCAAACAGGTGCACGGATTCCGGTGGCTGGGTGGGCAGGCCCTTGATGGGGGGTTTGTAGTCCGCGTAGGCCTTTTTTACCTTCTCGACCGGTTCCCTGATATCGATCCAGACCGCCATGGTGTGACCGTCAATGACCGGAACACGGTGGCAGCTGGCGCTTACGCAAAACGGCGCATTTACCACTTTCTTTCCTTTGAGCGTGCCCATGATCTTGAGTGTCTCGGTCTCCATCTTCTCCTCTTCTTTCCCTATATAGGGAATGACGTTGTCGTAGATGGACATCGCAGCCACACCGGCAAAACCAGCACCCGAGATCGCCTGCATGGTGGCGACCCGGATATCGGTAAACTTAAATTTCCGCAGAGGGGCGAGGGCCGAGACAAGCATGATCGTGGAACAGTTCGGGTTGGTCACGATAAACCCGTCCCTGCCTGCATCGCGCTGGACATCGATCAGCCCCAGGTGTTCGGGGTTGACCTCCGGTACCACAAGCGGGATCATCGGCTCCATCCGGTGCGAGCTTGCATTGCTGCAGACCGCGATGCCCGCATCGGCAAAGGTAGTCTCCACATCCTGTGCAATTTCAGCAGGAAGCGCGGAGAAGACCAGGTCCACGTCCTTCATCGCAGAAGGGGAGATCGTGGTGACCTTGAGTTTTGCAATCTTCTCCGGGAATGGCGTTTCAAGGCGCCAGTTTACCACTTTTCCATAGGGTTTTCCCGCACTTCGTTCAGAGGCCGCGAGCGTTGTCAGATTGAACCAGGGATGATCTGATAAGAGTTCGACAAATCGCTGACCAACCGCGCCCGTAGCACCGAGCACTCCAACATTGATCATAGCTGACAGGTCCTGTTATGTAGTATGTCTATCCCGTTTGAGATGATGGCGGGTTGTAAAATCCCATTTCACCTGTGATAATAAAAACATTGTTTTTTTTAGTTTCCCGGGCGTGACACTTCCATAACGACGGTATTTACACCCTCTTACGGGGTGGAACAGTGCACGTGGAGGAGAAGGGACAACCCTTCCGGTGCTTTCCGATAAACAGACCGGTAAGGCCAGAAAAAAGTTCTCGGGAATTTTTCAGGATTATTCCATATGGATGGCTTCGGACGGGCAGACATCTACGCAGGTCTGGCAGTCCACGCACATGTCCTTGTCGACCTTGGCCTTTTCGTTTTCCATGGAGATTGCAGATGCAGGACACTCACTCACGCAGGTCTCGCATCCGGTACATTTCGTCGAATCAACTACAGCAACCAAAGAGTTCACTCCATCGTAATAATGAGGTCAAAGATAAAAAATAGGTTTCGATTTATCCAATTGGAATACGGTCAGTTTTTCTGCAGGCCCAGGACATCGTTCATACCGTAGATGCCGGGTTTTTTACCTGCAACCCAGCGGGCGGCCCGGAGTGCCCCGCTCGCAAAGACCGAGCGGTCGTATGCACGGTGGGAGAGTTCGATTGTTTCGAAGTTCTTCGAGAACATGACCGTGTGATCTCCCACAATATCCCCGCCCCGGATTACGTGGACGCCGATCTCGTTCTCCCGCACCATCATCCCTTCGCGGCCGTAGAGTTTCCTGCGGGCACCGGTCTCCTCATCCAGGATCTGCAGGATGGTTTTTGCGGTCCCGCTCGGGGCATCTTTCTTGTTCCGGTGATGGGCTTCAATCACTTCAATATCGTAATCCCTGAGCAGCTTCCCGGCTTCCCTCACCAGCTGCCAGAAGATGTTTACCCCGACCGAGAAGTTACTCGATATCACGGCAGGGACATGGCCGTTGATGGCATGTGCCATGACATCGCGCTGTTCCGGGGTAAACCCGGTAGTGCCCACGATCAGGGCCACATGGTTCTTTGCAGCGACCTTGACATTTTCAACTGCCGCGCCTGCAACGGTAAAATCAATCAGGACATCCGGTTTTTTGCTCACCAGGAGCATCTCGATATCCTTTGATGCCACAATCTCGGCACCGAAGAAACTGCCCGGGTGCAGGTCGATTCCGCCAACGAGTTCGAGATCCGGGGAATCCGTTACCATTCTCCCCAGGGTCTGGCCCATGCGGCCGGAGGCGCCGCAGATAACGACTTTTACCATGCTCCGTTCACCGCCGGCTGCGCTGTGTGGCAGGTCTCTTCTTCTGCACGGCCTTTTTTGCCACAGGGATGGTTGCAAGGACCTTTTTTAAATCTGCGGTTTTCTTCTCATCGAGGTTGTCCAGCGGGAGCCGGACCGGGCCTCCTGCCATACCCACCAGCTCCACGGCCTTCTTGACCGGGATCGGGTTGGTGTCGATAAACATGGCCCGGAAGAGCGGTGAGAGGGCATAATGCAGGGCAAGCGCCTTTTTCCAATCTCCCTTTTCTGCTGCTTCACAGAGGGCAACCATCCGGGAGGGGTCTACGTTCGCTGCAACCGAAATCACACCTTTCCCACCGAGCGCCATGATCGGAAGAGTGAGGTTGTCGTCACCGGAGATAACGGCAAAATCCTCGTCCTGCGTCATCTCGATGATCCGTGAGACCTGTCCGATATTGCCGCTCGCCTCCTTGATCCCCACGATACTCGGGTGTTTCGCCAGCTCGGCGATCAGATCGGGCTCAAGGTTCTGTCCCGTTCGGCCGGGGACATTATAGATGACCACGGGAATGTCGAGATCGGCAAGTTTTGTATAGTGCTTGACAAGGCCAGCCCGGTTGGGCTTGTTGTAATACGGGCTGATGACAAGCACGCCATCGGCGCCGGTGTCCTTTGCCGCCTTCGTGAGGATGACTGCTTCTGCCGTATTATTCGAGCCGGTGCCCGCAAGGACCGGTATCTTGCCGTTGACCTTGTCAATGGTGATGCTCACGACCTTCTCGTGCTCGGCAAACGAGAGTGTTGCCGACTCGCCGGTCGAGCCGCAGGGTACGATCCCATGGATGCCACAGGACAGGAGGTACGCAATGTTTCGTTCAAGGCCAGGGATGTCGAGGCCCATCGCGGAATTCCGTTGAAAAGGGGTAATGATAGCGGGAAGGACACCTTCAAACATACAATGCGTTATGAGTGTCTTTTTGTATTAATTTTTCTTGTAATATAGCCGGCGATACGGTTCCGGACCCTTTTACTATCAATAGATGCTGATGTGGCCAGTTGCTGCTTGTTCACATCAAAGTTATTGCTGAAGTTCTCTTTCTGGGTGGAAAGGAGTGCCGTGCCCATGGTCTTTATGTAGGATGGTTTGATTCCCATGAAATATTCCTCAAAGTGCTGTATCTAGTATGCGGTTCGACAACATAATAATATTGCCCGCGATATCTGCCGGTTTCTCCCCGAAGAGATGGATCCTGGGAGGATCTCCGGACAGGCCGCGGTCTATCATTGCTTCCGGCACCCCGTCCCTGCAGCAGGAAGCAACACCCCAGTCCATGGTACCGATCCCCGGGGCCGTTCCGCGCCGGTCGATTGTGCAGCATTCCAGGAACATGTCGTTAAGGATCCGGCCTTCCTCTTCCGTATACCGGATCGTTGCAGCCGAGCGCATAGCCGGGTCAAATTTTGCTGAAGTCAGGATAATCGCTGCAAGTGCATTATCAGAGCCAAACCCGCAGGGGCCCGCGGCCCTGACCATAGTGTCCTGCACCACGAACCCTCCGCTGACTGCGGCGACACCCGCGCTGTCCCGGGCTCCCCGGAGAGCAAAGCCGATGTTGGTCCCGCTCTTTGTTACAAGCACCGGTGCCATCGATCCCGCGAGGAGATCCACAGTGCGCGAAAGCTCGGCAAGCACTGCCTCTCTTTCCTGATCAGGGCTGATCATCGTTCCTGCTCCTGTTGTTGATCCGGGCGGTTTTTATTCCCTTCTCTTATTCGGCACCTCAGGTGAGCCCCAGTTCCGTGCGTATCTCCAGCAGACCGGTGATTGCAACAGCGTAGAATTCCGTTATTGGCAGAAGGTGTTCAATGAGGGCGATCCGAGTCCGGTCACAGCCCGCCGCAAAGGACTTCTCTTTTGCCTTTTTTGTTACGGTCTGTGGCGTAACTTCGGAGAGCCTGCGGCCTTTGACCAGCGCACAGGCAATCACGAGACCTGAAGCGCTGTCCGCGGCCTGCAATGCAATCTCGACTGGTTGTTCATAGGTCCCGGAAAAGAGATGATGGTTATGCTGCCGGACGATCCGGACCAGCCCGGGATCGACACCGGCCGCTGTCAGGATCTCAGCTCCCTTTATTCCGTGGATTTGCATATCCCCCTGGATCAATTCGAAGTCGATATCGTGCAGAATCCCGATCGTTTCCCAGGAACCGGTATCCCCGCCAAGACGCAGGGCAAGAGCCTTCATCACGGCACCCGTCGCAAGGCAGTGCTTTTTAAGGCCCGGGTCGTGAACGAATTGATCCAGCAGGGCGAGTGCAGCAGAACGTTCCATGGCATGAGATGTACCTGCCGGGTCATCAGCCTGACTGCTGCGTTCCTGTGGATATGCATATAACCGATAAACACCCAAATCTTCAGGATGGATGCACGACTGCTCGATGTTCTTATCGGCGTAACGGGCTTTGCGATCCTGGTTGTCTGTCTTGCGGTACTCCCGATGATTATTTCCGTGACCGGAGCTGCCTACCTGATCGCCATAATTGTCTTTATCCTGTTCCTCTCAGGAGCCGGTTATATGGTAAATGAGAAGATCGCTTAGGCAGATTTACTAATTTTTCAGGGATTATCTGCTGAAGGAGCTGGTTTTGGCTCATCCTTCTGCGCTGCATTTCTACGGGGGACCCGCGATTTTTTCAGCTTGTAGTAACTGAGCGGGTGGCTGATTTTTTCGCAGATGGCATCCCGGTGCACACACAGGCCGGTGGTCTGCATGGCGGCACAGGCCGGCGTTGTATACTCAGTTGAGGTACCCCCGCGACCGGTGATGTGCTCGACCTGGTACATGGTCTTCTCGATATCGAAGTCCGGTGACCGGGCATAGAGTTCTGCTATCCCGGTAATGTCCATGCCAATGTTGTGAAGGAATGCGGTGAGCGAGAACCTGCCGGCATGCGTAAGGTTGGTGCCCGCCGCGAGAGCCGAAATTAGAGCCTGCACGCAGGGAGGAAAAGCTCCCTCCTCCACCTTACCGAACTGCCGGAGCATCTGCTCCTGATATATCTTCTTAATCTCCGCTGCCTTCGGGGCGAGCTGCTCGCAGATCTCCTTTGGCACCCGGTGGGGGAGATCGCGGCGCAGGAGCACGCGGACCCGCTCCCGCAGCAGGTCGTAGCGCTCGCTCTTGTCGATTGTTACATACCCCTGAACCACATGCCGGTTGATCAGCCGGTACCGGTCATCGTGCAGGGGCGCGACAAGCTCCACATAATCAGGGACGGGCATCCGGTCATTCTCGATCCTGATCCCCAGCTCCTCTGCAATCGCGTCCCAGAGCCGGGAATATTCGCCCTCACCCTGTCTGTAGCGGCTGTTCCACTCCTCTTCGTTGACCAGGAAATAATAGGCCCGTTCAGCCTCGTACCGGGTGAGCCGGTCGATCAGCTGTTTGTCATTGACGCAGGAGACAATGATCCGGGCGAGTGCATAGGCAGCGATCTCATCCTCCGGGGACTCGTGAACTTCGGGCGCCCGGGTTTTTTTCTGGGAGAGCGCATCCTGGATGCGGGCTACTGCAAACGCGACAATAGCCTGACCCTTGGGCGTAGAAAGAAGCGAACCCAGCGAAGCAAAACGGGTACGGATAGGATCCTGGGCTTTTTTTAAAAACGGAAAATGGGAAATTTCCTTGCCGGAAGGCACATATTCCATTCAGTCAGCCTCAATACGGGGTGCAAGCAGGTACTCCACGTGCCCGTTGCCGCCCGCAATGTCAAAGGAGAACCGGACCGGGTGGTCGATCCCAAGGCAGACCTCGATCTCGGGTGCCCGGGACATCACCTTGCCCATGTCCCTGAGGTAGTCAAGGGAGAAGAGCGAGCGGGCCTCGACCGGGGCAAGCGACTTGAGTTCGTCTTTTCCGAACTCGCGCTGGATATGATCGGTATCGCCTTCGGCAACCATATAGAACGTCTGGTCCTTGGGGTTGATGCCCATGGCAATCTTGTCAGAGATAACTGCGGCAGCTTTGATCGCATTATTGAGATCCTCTCCGGAGATCACCACTTTCCCCGGGAGATTTATGGTCGGGGAATTGGGATCCTTCCGGATCGTATTGGTATCCAGGAGTGTGATCGAGTAGTGGTAACCATGGACGCTGACGGCCATCTTCTGGGCATTATCCGCAAGTTCGAGGCTGATAAGATCGCCTTTGCCACCCATATTGAAGATGTTCTTCATCTTGGTGATGTCAACACCCAGTTCACTTTTTGTGGCTTTGAATGTGTCAAATGCCTCTTTCTTGAGCTTGAAGGCAATCATAGCGACATTGGCGGTATCCACGGCCCGGGTGGATATCCCGTCTTCCGCGGTATGCAGGCGGCACTCGGGAACGAGTGCCGAGATCGCTTCAATGGCCTCCCGGAATATCTCTGCGTCAATGGTTGCTTTTAACATCGCGTTCCCCTTAACAACTGTCTTATACAGTATATCGTCATACTTTAATTATAGCGTTTTGGGTAAGATTTCCCGGATTTACGGGGGTGTTTCATGGGTTCACAATGGTCACGGGACAAGGTCTATCTCCGGGCAAAGCACGAAGGGTTCCGGTCCCGTGCCTCCTTCAAGCTTATCGAGATCCAGGAAAAGTTTAACGTCATCCGCCGTGACGACAACATTATTGACCTGGGTGCCGCACCGGGAAGCTGGCTCCAGGTGCTGCGCACGCTCACTGATGGCCGGGTCCTGGGGATTGACCTTAACCCGATCGCCGCCCTTGATGGCATCGAGACTCTTGAAGGAGACCTCACCGACCCCGCCATCCAGAAGCAGGCACAGGAGATGCTGGGCACAGTCAGTATTGTTGTCTGTGATGCGGCGCCGAAACTGTCTGGCCACAAGAGCTATGATCAGGCACGGGCGATTGCCCTTGGCGAGGAAGCTCTTATCTTTACCTGCAACGTGCTCAAACCCGGTGGCAACTTTGTTATCAAATCCTTCCAGGGAGTGGATTTTCCCGAACTTATGGCACTCATCCGCGAACACTTTTTTGTGGTTAAGACCTACTCCACCAAGGCAACACGAAAAGGCAGCACGGAAATCTACATCATTGCCAAGAATTTCCGGGGGTAAGTGGTAATTCGATGGTACAGGTGCTCAGGGATTCTTACGGTCGGCCCGTGACCAACCTCCGTATCAGCCTCACCTCCCGGTGTAACCTCTCCTGCATCTACTGCCACGCTGAAGGGGAGAAGGACCCGGATTCCGAGATGAGCACGGAAGAGATCATTGATATCATGAACGTAGCGGCAAATTTCGGCATCCGGAGTATAAAATTTACCGGGGGAGAACCCCTGATCCGGCCGGATATTCTCGAGATCCTCCGCGCCGTTCCACCCGGTGTCGAATCGTCCATTACCACAAACGGTATCCTGCTTTCTGAGATGGCAGAAGACCTCAAAAAGGCCGGTCTCCGTCGTGTCAATGTCAGCCTTGACAGCCTGAATCCGGAAACGTACAAGCGCATCACCGGTTGTGACCGTCTGGGAGATGTACTAGCCGGGATCGATGCAGCGCTCAGGGCCGGTCTTACCCCGGTCAAATTAAATATGGTCGTGCTTGCCGGGATTAATGACCACGAGATCGACGATTTCCTGAACTATGTGCGGGGCAACCGGCATCTCGTCCTCCAGCTCATCGAGCTGATGCATTTTAAGGACTGCGATTATCACGGCGACTTGCGCGGTCTCGAGGCGATGCTGGCTTCACGTTCAAACCAGGTTCTCACGCGCCGGATGCACCACCGGAAGAAATACTGCCTTGATGGTGCTGAAGTTGAGGTGGTGCGACCGCTTCACAACACCGAATTCTGCGCCTATTGCAACCGGCTCCGGGTCACTTCGGATGGTAAGCTCAAACCCTGCCTGCTGCGGACCGACAATCACATTTCGATCCGGGGAAAAAAAGGTGCCGAACTCGAGGCTCTCTTCCGGCAGGCAGTTGAGCAACGGGAACCGTTTTTCAAATAAGCTTAGTATCTTACACAAAACAAGGGCCGGTGCCCGGTTACGGGGATTTATTTACAATTCCGGCATACACTAGGATCGTATGAGCGCTGACCCCGAATACCTCCATGTCCTTACCCACCTTTACGAGAAATCTCTCATCCTCCACGATACCTCCCTTTTTGACAAGACCCTGTATTTCTATTTCCTTGATGCCCTTGCCCATATCGATTATACCTGCAGCGTCTACGCCTTCAATTACCAGTCACCCAAAAACATTATGGGCGCCGAGTACATGCGGTGGCGTATCGATGAAGAGAAGAAGGGTGACCGGGTGCATTTCCCGGCATTCATGGCCTGGCTCAAGGAGAAAAAGCCGGAAAAATTTGCAAAACTACCGTCACTCTGGCAGATGATCTATGATCCTGAAGACCCTGCAAGCTACCGGAGTTTCCGGATCGTGCCTGACCCGGACAGCAGACAGGCTTTATCGCCCGGTTTCTTTCTCATTATCATCGATGAATTTTTCGAGCAGGAGTTCCTCAAGAGCCTGTATGAAGAAGCCTCTCTCTCCCGTCTCTTTGCCGAATTCCTCTCCCAGAAAAACTCCTGAATGGTGACAGGGAGAAATCTTCATGATCGAACCTGGGAAGATCTGCTCGGACCTGGTTGCGCTCAAAAGCGAGAACCCGCCGGGCGATACCTCCGGTCCCATCAGGTACATAAAAGATTTCCTGGATGCCCGTGGTATTCTGTCGGATGTTATCTGCTCACCGGGCGGGCGATGCAACCTGGTGACGCGGGGGGAGCCCCGCCCGCTCATGCTCTGCGGGCATGTGGATGTGGTGCCGGCTCAGGGAGAAGGATGGACGCATCCGCCATACTCCGGAACCATGGAGGGGGGGTATATCTGGGGCCGGGGATCGAGCGATATGAAGGGTGGGATTGCTGCGATCCTCTCGGCCTGCGATGCACTTCTTGAGCAGGGAGAATCCCTCCCGGCTACCCTTGTTTTTGTCTGCGATGAAGAGACCGGAGGCGAAAACGGGATCAGGTTCCTGCTGGAAAAGAATCTCCTTTCACCCTGTGACTGCCTGATCGCTGAACCCTCTCCTGCCTTGCATCCCTGCATCGGGCAAAAGGGGCTCTGCCGGCTGGATCTCAGGTTTACCGGTACACCAGGTCATGGGTCCCTTTACCCGCTGGTTGGTGTAAGTGCAGTGATGGAAGCAATGCATTTGCTCGAATATATCCGTGGTCTCCATGAGCAGGCATTTCCTGTGGACCCTCAACTTCGTGAAATCATTCAGCGTTCATCGGATGTTTTTGCCGAGGAATTCGGGATTGAAAAAGGCACTGAGATCCTTGAACGGATCTCGTACAATCCCGGCCTTATTAACGGGGGTGAAAAGGTTAACATCGTGGCCCAGTACTGCAACCTCGATCTTGAGCTGCGCATTCCCTGGGGATGCGATATCCATGCGCTGGTCCGGGGAATCCTGGCGCATGCCCCCCACGCGACTGTTCTCGGAGAGACCCTGCATGAACCCTCCCTGACCGATCCCGCATGCGATTTTGTTTCGGTGGTCTGCCGTGAGGTCGGGGCAGTTTACGGGAGATCTGCCTCGCCGATCCTCCAGTGGGCGGCGAGCGATGCCCGCCACCTTCGTGCCGCAGGTTTCCGGGTGATTGAGTACGGCCCCGGGGAGCTTTCTACCCTGCACGGTACAAATGAGCGTGTCGCGGTGGCAGCGCTTGAAAAAGCAACGGATATCTACCTGCGGATTATGCACGTATATGGCAAAGATCTGAACTAACAGGCGAACCCTGGCTATCCCGCTCTGCAGGGTGTATGTACCAATCCTCCCTCCTTTTTTTATCCCCTTCGGGATCGGACAAATAAAAACATTTTTCAGGAACCTGAATGTCCGGGCGCCCGTCAGAAAAAAAATAAAACGAACGAGCTGTCCAGTCCGAAAAAAGTCGGAAAAAATTTACTCCAGTGAATTACCGGCCCTTTCTTTTGCCAGCCCGTGCAAGGAACATTGCCGCGGCACCAAGCCCCACAAAGGCTGGGACCGGTGACAGGGGAGCAAATGTGGTCCGGGTCGGGACCGGTGTTGCTTGTGTTGTCTGGGGAACGCTGGTGGTCTCTACTGTCGGTGTTCCTGTTACGCTAAGGGTTGCAACCGGCGTGGGAGTTGCACTTGTTGGGGTAACCCCCCCCAGATACCAGGGTGCCTGGGTCGGAGTGGGGGTATTTGTATTGATGGATATCTGACCTTTGCCATTGACAGCTGCCTTGTTTTCCTGAGCAGGGGTATAATTCGGGTCCAAGCTGAGTGCCGTGTTAAAGCAGTCGATAGCGTCCTGGTACCTGCCGAGAGCAACAAGTGCCTCCCCCTTATTGTTCCAGATATCAGGGTTGCTAATCGTGATACCCGTTGCCTTGGTATATGCATTCAGGGCATTGGAGTATTGGCCGAGCGACATATACACAAGGCCGAGCTGGTTCCATGCAAGAGGATCGGTTGAATTGAGGTTCGTACACTGGGAATATGGTGTAAGCGCGTTGGCAGAATCATTCACCTGGACATATGAATACCCAAGGTTGCAGTACGCAGATGCATGATTGTATACCACTGCTGTATAGTTCTGGTAGGCCCCGACTGCATCGTTATACCGGCCGAGATAGAAAAGTGCATCTGCCCGTGCCCCCAATGCTGTCGGGCTTGAGCGGATGGCAAGGGCCTGGTTTGCTGCAGTAAGGGCTGCAGAGTACTGGCCCAGTGCATTGAGCGCCGCGGCATCGCCGGCATAAGCGGCATCATAGGTGGGATTGAGGGCTATCGCGTTGTTATAATAGGTCACTGCATCCGTATAATCGCCGGTTGCTGCAGCATTCTGGGCTTTGGTGTACCATTCCGTTGCATCTTCTGCCGCCACTGAAGCGACGAGGAAGAGAACAAGGATGGCAAGAATGCCCACTTTTGCGCTCGTCTGCATAACCGAAAATTCTCCTTGAAAACAGATGAAGGTATTGTTGATTATGCTTCAGGGGCAGTACTGGCAGGTTTTATCGTACCGGGTGCGGTGGGCATCGGGAGAGGCTGCAGATCGTGAGAGCCACGGTCCCGCCAAGAATTGCTGTAAACAGGAATGCCAGGTAGTACCCTGCAGCAGCGGCAATAATCCCGGCGATGAACGGCAGGATCGTCATCCCTAAGTAACTCGATGTCGAGAAAAGACCCATAACCAGCCCCTGCCGGTCACGTTCTCCGGCAAGGACTGACATCTGGGCAACCATCACGACCCCGGCAAGAGCACCGAGCACAATAAAACCGAGCGGTGATACGTACGCAAGGATAACCCCGCCGATCATGAGGGCCGCCGACCACCGGATAGCGGCCCGGGGAGGGATAGGGAACCGTGAGACGGCAAGGACCGTGATGATCGTGGCTACGCTCATGGCTGCGATCCAGTAACCGAGCAGATCCGCAGTCATCCCGGAGAATCCCGGGTAAAGCGAGGATACTACTCCGGTGATGCCCACGAGAATAATCGCAGAGTACCACAATCGTCCGTGAGTAAAGATAAGGTCTGCCATCTCGCCGAGATCGTTTTTGTCTTCTCCGGAACCCCGCTGGAGAATGGCTCCAGCCAGTAAAGGTTGTGTCGGCATCTCACGAAAAAAAAGGCTTGTGACCAGAGCCATAAGGGAGAGTGCGGTAAAGACACCTATCCCGAGAGCAGGGTACAAAAATCGTACTGCAAGCCAGCCGGACACGGCAAGTCCGGTTACCAGGCCGACGTTGAGCATCGCAAGGTAATAGCCACTCAACCGGGTGTGATCCTCCTGCGAGTTGACGTACGACATCCCGGCTGCGATGAAGAGGCCGGCGCCGATACCCTCGACCAGCCGCAGGAAAATTACCGGAACCGGCCCGGTGGTGCAGAAGAGCAACGCACCACTTGCTACGGTAAGAAGAAGACCCGTGCGGATTACCGGTGTCCTCCCGTACCGGTCAGAAAGGATCCCTCCCGGGAGTGTCGAGAGGAAAGCCCCGAGAAAATAGGCAGCATAGATCGCCCCCTCCCATGCAGCCCCGTTTGCAAATGCCGGAAGCACCGGGACGATTGCGTTTGAGAGCGCCATCAGTGCAAAGACGCCCAGGCAGACAACAACGAGATATGCCTTCATCGAAAGTCCGGGTTACACCATCCGGTATGTCTCGAGGTTCATGGGTGAATGTGTCTGGATGTGGTAGCGCTTGTAGATGGAACTGGCAAGGTCGATGGTGTTGTTCTCGTCACCATGGATGCAGAATATCTTCTCGGGCCGGGGCTGGATCTGGCCGATATAGTTCATCAGCTGCCTCCGGTCAGAATGCCCCGAGAACCCGTCGATGGTATCGATCTCAAGGTTAATGGTGATCGTCCCCTTCCGGCCCATGGGCACCTCGCGCCAGCCTTTCTGGATGCGCCGGCCCTGCGTACCCTCTGCCTGGTACCCGACAAAGACGAGTGCGTTCTTCTCGTCTTCGGCAAGGTTTGTCAGGTACTCCATGACCGGCCCGCCATTGAGCATACCACTCGTGGAGATGATCACGCAGGGTTCGCCATTGATCACCTTCTCGCGGAGCTCAGAGGAGTCCACCTGCTGGAAACACTCGGCCAGGAAGGGGTTCATGCCCTCTCTGAAGATCAGGTTGCGGAGGTCATTATTGAGGTACTCCGGGTAGGTGGTGTGGATGGCCGTGGCCTCGCGGATCATGCCGTCAAGATAGATCTTGACATGGGGGATCTTCCCGAGGCGCATGCCCTCTTCGAGAGCCAGCATAACTTCTTGGGATCTCCCGACCGCAAATGCGGGGATAATGACCTTACCACCCCGGGAAAGTACCTTGTTGATGGTCTCATAGAGTTTTAGTTCTGCATCCGAACGGGCAGGCTGGAAATCGTTCGAACCACCGTAGGTGCTCTCCATAAAAAGTGCCTCGAGACGCGGGAACTGGTTGATAGCCGGGTTGAACAGACGGCTCTTGCTGTAGTTGAAATCACCGGTGAATGCGATGTTGTAGAGCCCGTCCCCGATGTGGAAATGGGCTATTGCAGAGCCGAGGATATGCCCCGCATTGTGGAACGTGAGCTTGATGTCGGGAGCGATATCGGTCACACTGCCGTAATTGAGTGTGATCGAATGCCTGATATACGTCTTGACTTCGTTTGAGCTGTAGGGGATCTTCCGGTCCTCTTTGTTGATGACGTCCAGGTAATCCAGCTGGAGCATGGCGGAGAGATCCCGCGTCGGCGGGGTGGAGTACACCGGGCCCTCGTAACCGTACTTGTACAGGAGGGGAATAAGCGCACAGTGGTCGAGATGGGCGTGGGTGAGGACCACGGCATCGAGCTGGGCAAGGGGGTGGATCTCGGGGACGTAAAGGTAGGGGGTACCACCGGCATTGTCCGGCTTCTCCCCGCAGTCGATAAGCACGCGGCTGTCCGGTGTTGTGAGCAGGAATGCAGCCCGGCCAACCTCGCGGCAGCAGCCAAGGGTGGTGACCCGGACCCACTGGTCCTTCCGGGTCGCGTCCTTGTTTGTGTCGTCACGGCCCGGGATGTCGCGGTGGATCCTCCGCCCGATGGTGCGCAGGAATGTCTTGCGCTCCTCGTTGACCGAGCGCAGGTACTGCCGGATCTGCTTGACTGTACTGCTCTCGATGGGTGGGGTGCGGACGACCTTGGGTGTCCAGCCGATGTGTTTGGTGATCTCGCGGAGCGTGATGCCGTTCTTCCCGATGACCACCCCGGGTTTCTCTGCCTCGATCAGGACTTCCCCGGTATCCGGATCAAAAAAGATATCCGTGATACCGGAGGATTCGGGGACCACGGCACGGATCTCGTTTGCCGCTTTCTCGGGATCTTCAAGAATGGTAGGGCGGACAACGATGCGTTTCCGCAGGTCGCGGGCCAGGACCCGGATCAGGTCAGCTTCATCGGCAAACCGTTTGGGGTCATCGGTATAGATGACCAGTTCGGGCCCTTCGAATTCAACTTCGGTTACCCGGATCCCTGCAGGCACCCGTTCGTTTATTTTGTCCCTGAGCTCTTTGAGCCGATCTTCAATCAACATAACAGTAAACGTCCCAAAAAGAGATTATGCGGAATTTTTGGCAAGGTGTTTTTTAATGACATCCTCGTCAACATCCTGGTATTTATCCTTGGTAATAACAATGACGTGGATTCCTTCACCGGAACCAGCGTCACGTTTCATGGCTGATCGCAGTGCACGGACCGCAAGTTCAATCGCCTCATCCTCTTTCATGCCGGGGCGGAACCGGTCTTCCAGCACGCCGTATGCCATGGGGGAACCGGAGCCGGTCGATACAATATCCTCTTCTTTGGTGGCCCCGCCCATTGCGTCTACCGAATAAACGCTTGGCCCGTGTTCGTCAATACCGCCAACGAGCAACTGGACATAATAGGGGAAGTAACGGTTCTGGTTCAGGTAATTGGACAGGAGGGTTGACGCCGCTCCGACCGTAATAGGGCGCGACCTGCGTATCTGGTACAGGTTGCATTCCACGGTGATGATCCGGGCCAATTGCTGGGCATCCCCAACACCGCCTGCGATAGTCATGCCAATCCGGTCGGCAATCTGGTACACCTTTTTTGCACGCTTGCTTGCGATCATGAGCCCCATAGTCGCACGCTTTTCAGTGGCAAGGATCACCCCTCCGGCAAATACCAGACCCACCGTTGTCGTCCCTGTCATCGATTCCTGGTACTGTTCAGGCATGTCACACCTCAAAAATAAATGAACGCTAAAAATCAAATAAAAGCGTTTTATGGTATAAGATGATACCGGGAAACTTAAAGGTTTTTATTCTGCGTCCTCTTTGCAGAGGACTTTGATGAGATCCCGGTCATAGAGCATGGCCACGAGGCGTTTGTCCCCGTTGATCACCGGGAGCTGGTCTACTCTTGATCGGCGCATTTTGAGTGCACACTCACTGACCTCGGAATTCTTGGGAACCGCCACGACATTTTTCACCATGGCAAGTTTTACCGGCCGGTTGGGCAGCTGTACCCGCGAGATGCCGAAGCTGATGGTGTGGTTGTCCCGGATGCTCTCCCAAGTCCACTCGTCGTCGTCGGTACCATTGGAAAAGTCACTGACTCCGACGGAATCCTCGATGCTCGAGTGCCGGATCAGGTCGCGTTCCGAAATAATTCCCTGAAGGACGCTGTCGGAATTGAGGATGGGGATCGCATCCACACCGGAGATCTCCATAACACGACCGACCAGCGGGAGCGGTGTGTCTTCCCAGAGCGCAAAGGTGGTACTCGTGTATGCATCCTTGATCTCCTCTTTGATCTTCATCTGGGCGATCGCGTGGATGAGATCGGCAACGGAGAGCAGACCGATTAACTTGTTGTCCTCTACGACCGGTAGTCTCCGGATGCGGTGGCTGACCAGCAACCGGGCTGCCTCCCGGATGTCTGCATCCGGATCGATCGTGATCGGCTTTGATGCCATAAGCAGGCCGAGCTGCGTCTCCTCGGGCTTGCGCAGCAGGTCCTTTCTGGTGATAATGCCGACCAGTTTCTTGTTCTTGAGAACAGGAACACCGGAGATACCGGTTCGTTTGAGAATCTTGAGGACATCATCGCGGTTACCGGGGATGTCGACGTGGACGACATCGGAGGTCATGTAATCTTTAACAATCATGTCTGTTATGATCTCACCACCATGGTCGTGACCGTGCTGTGTGTGGCAATGTAGGTGCTGACACTTCCCAGAAGAATGCTGTCGGTCTTGCTTTTTCCGTGTGAGCCGGAAATGATAAGATCAACTTTCTCTTTCTGGGCCAGAGCAACGATTTCGGTCCCGGCATGACCCTGTTTCAGGTGCGTAATCAGGGCCACACCGTTTTTCGCTGCGGTCTTCTTTGCTTTCTCAAGAGCGGCATTTCCCTCGTTTTCGAGAACGCGGTACATGATCTCTACGGTATTATCTGAAGGGAGTGATGAGAAAAGACCTGTCTCTACCACGTAAATTGCGTGGAGCCGTGCGTTCCATACCTTTGCTTCGTCGACGGCCCGTTCGATTGCCTGATCACTCGCCTTTGAACCATCGATGGCAACAAGTATGTTAGTAAACACTGGCATCACCCAAAACAAACATGCCATTTTTATTGAGTTTTCAAATTAAAAACGTTATTCCCGCGCATGCCCGATTGAGCACGCTTTACCAGCGAGGTTACAGGATCATGGCTGAATACGAGCCCGGATTGGGTTGGATCAACCGTAAAAAGGGCTGCGCGGGCCCCTTTACGGATAAAGAATGGCGATCCGGTGAAATGTGACCCCTCCATGGCGGACCGGAGAATAATCTTTGAATCGAGATGGTATACTGCTGAAACAAATGCCATTTCTGAGAACATATCCGGCGGGACAAACATCACGTTGTCCGTGCCCAGCATAATCGTGCACCCAAGGTCAAGCATGGTCTGGAGGGGTGGACGCCTCGCCGATGTTGTCACGCCCAGCACCCAGTTGGACCGGGGACAGACTGCAACCGGGATCCCCCGTTCGGCGCATGTTTTGAGTTGTTTTCTTGTTGCATGAGTCATATGGATGAGGAGATCCGGTTCGTAGGCAAGAGCAGCGTCAACATCCCCGCTGTCCTGCTCACCTGCGTGGAACGCGATCTTTTTCCCTGCGTTCCGGGCCGCCCTGACCTGACTCTCTACCCCGTGAATGTCCCGGGTACTGCTTATCCCAAGACCATCAGCGATTGCATCGCCCCCATCCCTGCCGAAAATAACCGGCTGGAAGGAAAGGCCGGCAGCTGCTTCCCGGAGTACGAGAACACCCTCCCGGCCACCTTCCCGGAAATCGGCGCACCCGCATGTCCCGGACCGTATCATCCCGCTTATCGACGCCCGCATCCCGGCCACCAGGTCCTCTCTTGCAACCGCAGCCAGCAGCCGGTGCTTGAGGCCGTCAGGAGGGGTGACGAGGCTTTCGAGATCACCGTCAGCTCCACAGTCCATGGCGATCGTGTCCCCAAGATGGGTATGGGCATTAAAAAAGGCCGGGCAGATCCAGAGCGGGGGGGACTGTAACCTCTCTTCGATCGCCGTAATACGGCCTTCTTCGATCACGATATCCACTGGTCGGAGTTCGAGTTCCTCACCGATCAGCGCTTGTCCTGAAAGAACCTGGGAGGATTTCATCGGGTACCGTGACTCTCTTTTATATAGCGAAAAATGAAATATATTTGCATGGCAAAGAAGCAAGGCGGAAGGTTACTTTCATCGGCAGGTCTCGTCAATTACTACGAGAGCGAAGACCGGCGGGCAGTCCATATCAGCCCCATTGCTGTCATGGCTATCGCCGCAGTCGTCGGGATCATCATCATGGCGTTCAATCTCCTCTACTCCACCCATGCATAATCCCGGTCCATGGACCGGATCATTTCTGATTTTCTATTTTGGATTGTGCTCTATGAGTAGCTTACGGGTGATATCCTCCTCCTTTGAGAAGTAAATCTCGTCGTGCCCTTTCCATGCCGGACAGTTATGAAAGAGCACCGCAGGAACACCATTGTTGCTCTCGCCCATGACAAAGTTGGCAAATCCAGCGATCTCGTCTACCACTGCCTCTTCCGTGATCTTGAGCTCATGGCCGAAAAGATCCACATCTCCCCGGAAGTCCCGGATAGCCGTAAACCCGCTCCAGCCGATAGCATGCCCGGTCTGGCCCCTCCGGAACGAGCGCCCGCAGGTATCGGTAATGATCACACCGGTCTTTTTCCCGGTACGCTGCCGGATCTCTTCCCTGATCTGAGCTGCCGCATGCATGGGATCGGGAGGGAGGAAGATCACCATCCCATCGTCGATATTGCTCTGATCGACACCGGCCCGGACCCCGATATGGCCGAACGGGAGCTCGGAGAGGATGAACGGGTATTCCATGAGAATATCTTTCGAGGCGTCAAGGACGGCCTGGACAAATCGGGGGTCTTCCTTGTTGAGCCTGCCAAGGCGCACCGCCCGGTCCGATGGCGTAATCTCAGCGAGAGCTTTCGTATGTCCCTTGGACTTGGAGTAGATTGTCGAGGCAATGCAGAGGATATCGCCATGCTCTATTGTGGCACGTTCACAGATCATTGCTGTAATATTATCGCCGGCCTTGATCAGGGGAAGCCCCTTGATGCCCGTGACAACAATATTTTCCATAGTACTGGTTCTATGGGTTGATCTCCCGATATAGGGGTTTCGTTTGGCATGTTGTCCTGAAACTCCGAAAAGGATAAACTCCGGAACTGTTGCCCGTACCTCTAACTATTCCCCAATATATTTTTATATTGGACAGACCGATGACCTCATGTTAATGTACCATATCCTCCGGTGTCCGGGGTGCAGGGCGTTTACCTATGTGGATCGTTTCCAGAAATGGAAACTCTGCCCTGTCTGTGGGCATGCCTATGAGGTGGCGCGGGTGCCGGCGTACTTGGAGGTTGAGGATTACCACGATGCAGAGCATATCATCCGCCAGATGGAAAAACACCTGCATGCTCACAAAAAAAAGGATTTCACCCCCGAAGAATCCGAGGAATTACGCATGCATTATGCCGAATGGTTCCGGAAGAAATGCCATTAGACCTGCCATGCTGTGAGATTTTTAAAACGATATTTATTTTCCGGAAAGACCTTACGGGAGAATCCGGCAGGGCGCATGGTAGGTTCATCTGCCGGAAAAGCAAGTACTGTCCCTGCAGGTGACCTGTGGAGCAGTGCGATACATTCGTAATCGGTGCAGGCCCGGCCGGCCTCTTCTGCGCGATCCATGCGGCAGGCCCGGGGAACCGCGTGCTCCTTGGTGAGAAGAATGCAGAGCCCGGAGCGAAATTAAGGATTTCCGGGACCGGCCAGTGCAACATTACGCATGCCGGTGACATCCGGACCTTCTTTTCCCGTTATGGTTCACACGGGCAGTTCCTCCGGCCGGCTCTCCACGCATTTACTAACCAGGATCTCGTCAGGTTCTTTGACGACAGGGGCCTTTCCTGTAGGACCCGGGACGATGGAAAGGTTTTTCCGGCGAGCCGCGATGCCGGCGAGGTACTGGCCCTCCTTGTCCGCGAGTGCCACCTGCGGGGTGTGACACTCCGGTGCAGGGAGCCGGTACAGCAAGTTGAGTACCGGCATCCCGGTTTTCTCGTTCATATGCCGGGTGGGACCATCTTCTCGCGGCACCTTGTCCTTGCCACCGGTGGTGCCTCGTACCCGAAGACCGGATCGACCGGTGACGGGTACCGCATTGCCGCATCACTGGGCCATTCCATCACCAAGATTGGCCCGGCACTCGCCCCGGTGACCATAGCTGCATTCCCCTTTGTCTCACTTGCCGGGATGACGTTTCCCGCGCTGCCATTTTCGGTCTGGCGCACCGGCCGGAAGGTTATTTCAGCGGAGGGAGATCTTCTTTTTACCCATGCCGGTCTCTCCGGCCCCGGTATCCTCGACAATTCCCGCGACATCCGGGCAGGTGACGAGATCCGGCTCTCGTTTGCCGGGCCGGTCCAGCGCGATGTGCTGACCGGGAAGATGGTTGCCGCCATTTCCCGTGCACCTACCATGATGGTAAAATCCCTTGTTTCAGGCCTTGGGATCCCGGAACGGCTCGCAAAGATCCTTCCCGACATGGCAGGGGTCCCGGCCACGTGCACCGGGGCGCACCTGACAGCCACCGCCAGGAACCACCTGATCGATCTGCTCATGGGATGTCCCTTGACGGTCTCATCGGTGGGCGATCTCTCAATTGCAATGGTTACCCGGGGTGGTGTTGCCCTCAATGAGGTAAATTCCCGGACCATGGAATCAAAACTGGTGCCCGGGCTCTTTTTTGCCGGGGAGGTGCTTGATATCGATGGCGATACCGGCGGTTTCAACCTCCAGGCTGCGTTCTCTACGGGGTATTATGCCGCACAGGGAATCCGTCTGAAGGAGAGAAAATCCGCAGAGCAGGGGCCCGGAAAGGGATGACCGTAACTTCCCCGAATGCCAACCTATTTATTGGCGCAGGATCGAGCCACTTCAGTACATAGAGTGATGAGGTGCTCCGGCTGGTATGACAGACGAGGATAATGAAACCGGGCCCCAAGGCACCGCGGGAAACGGGGTTCTCCGGGAGGACTCAGCGGGGCCTTCACGGCCAGATTCCCTTACCGGCATGACCCTGGAGCAGATCATCGATCTGACCGGGGAGTTCTCTCACCTCAATGATCTGGTGACGATCCATATTGAGCGGGCCGGGGGATTTGCCGGACCAGATGCCTATTTCCGGATTGTCCAGCCTATTCTTGACCTGCTGGAAGTCGAGATACGGATCCGGTGCAGCAATAGCATTACCCAGCAGCAGATGAAACTGGTGGTGCAGGACTGGATAGATGAAGAGATCCGGGCATGCAGGGAGAGCGACGGGAAACATCTGATATAATGCTCTCATGGCCGGTCGCATTTACCGGTACCGTATCATAGGATGAGAAGGTTCGCAAAAAGGAGGTTTAGATCAGCCCGGTGACCCACGTATACATGTTGTGGACACCGTTTGAGATCACGGTTGCCGGGTCGATGTGGAGCAGGGGAAAGACAAGGAAGAAGTACAGGATCGTCCCCAGCAGGCTCCCCAGGTTTGCCAGCGCTGCCACAAGTACCACTTTGAAGAGCGGGATGCGCGCCATTTCCCGGAGCGATTCTGTCTCATAGATCTTCCGGAAATCCGAGACCGGGGGTTTCCTGACCTTTGCTTCAACGTACGCAGCAAACCACCCGGCATGGAGCAGCGGGTTAAGTGAGGTCATCCATGCTACGGCAAAACAGGTAAGCGCAGAATAGGGATGACCACCGGCAATCAGGGTAAACAGGGCCGCAAGCACTCCATGGATGATCACCCAGAAAAGGAGTGCATACAGGAGCACTGTCCAGCCGACTCCGGAGAAAGCGATTGCAGCCAGAAGAAAGGCAAAGAGCCCGGTGACCGCAAATCCAAAAATCTTTGCCCAGGGAAAAGATTTTGGTTCTTTGACGAGTGTGTCGAACGGAGGGAGGGTCTGCGGCCGCTCGACATAATTCGCAATTCCCTGCAGGTGGCCGGCGCCGACAATGGCAAGGATGCGGGCATCCGGTCGTTGTGTTTTGAGAATAACGAGCTGGTGGGCGATGAATGCATCCCGCTCATCGATCAGTGCATGAGCCCCGTTAGGAGAGAACCTGCGGAACTCCTCCATGACGGCATCGATAATGTTCTGGTCCTTAAGCGATTCGATATCGATCTCTTCGCCCTTGTCTATTTCGGCAATAGAGAAGATCAGCGCAAAGACCATCTTGATCTTCTCGACGATTCCCATGGATTTCCAGAACCGCATGAGGGTGAGCCGGATATCCCTGTCCACAAGCGCTACCGGGATATTGTGGCTCTCTGCCTCAACAATGGCCGCTTTCATTTCGGCGCCGGGTTCAACGCCAACATCAACCCCGATCTTCCGCTGGAGATAGGAAAGGAGCCACTGGACAAGAAGCGAGTTAAAGTTCCTGACTTCGAGAACATCCTCTACGGTTGGGTCGCGGGCCTGTTTTTTGAGGGCAGAGAACCTAGCCGGGTCAAGCTCGATCGCTACGATATCCGGCCGAAACTCCTCAATCGCAGCCTTTACCTCATCTACACTTTTCTGGGAGACGTGTGCAGTCCCGACGATCTTCAGCTCTGCCATCTGTCACCGTACTTCCGTTGTTATTGGTCTTTGAGCCACATTAAGGTAAGGGAACCTTAAAGGAGAAAGGCAGGATCTTTCCGGTCAATTCTTCACCAAATCTGTTTTTTCCCTTTGCAGTACGGCAACAGGGAGTATTGGTACCGTAACCGGGTTCTTAAACCGGTTGTACCAATATATCAAAAACGGAGAATGGTGCGGGATGAAGATTGCAGTGGCCGGGAAAGGCGGGTCAGGAAAGACGCTTCTTGCCGGTAGTCTTGCCTTTCTGTTTGCCCGCGCCGGGCGCATAACCCTTGCCATAGATGCGGACTCGGCCCCCAATCTGGGATTCCTGCTCGGGCTCACTCCGGGTGGGGCGGATACACTCGTCCCTGTTTCAAAGAACGCGGATCTTATCGCAGCAAAGACCGGGACACCTTACCCCGGTGTCTATGCATTGAATTTTTCTGTAGACGATGTGGTAACCAAGTATGCCGTGTCCACCCCGGCCGGGCCCCACCTGCTGGTCATGGGTACCGTGACCTCGATGGGGGCCGGCTGTACCTGCCCGGCAAACAGCGTGGTCCGCGCCCTGCTGCGCCATCTGCTGGTGGAGCGGGATGAAGTGGTGATCCTGGATATGGAAGCCGGCGTGGAACATATCGGGCGGGGGACCGCGGAGAGCGTGGATGTGATGCTCGTGACAAGCGATGCCCACCGGCAGTCGCTTGTCATTGCAGGGAGGATCGCGAAGATGGCGCAGGATTCGGGTATCCCACGGGTGGAACTGGTGGGGAACCGGATCCAGGAGCCGGGACAGGAAACCGTTATTCGGGATTTTGCCCGGGTCAATGCGCTTACTGTTGCAGGCATGATCCCCTTTGACCCGGCAGTCACCCGTGCGGGTGTTAACGGGGATTCGATCTCCACCCTTCTGGGATCGGCCACGCTCGAAGCCATCAGTGGGATCCTTACCCGGATCTGCCCGGGTCAGAATGTGCATGGAGAGAACGTATGAAAACGCTGGTGACGATGGGCCGGGGCGGTACCGGCAAAACGAGTTTTGTCGCACTGCAGACCAAGTATTTCCTTGATCAGAATGAGACCCCATTGTTACTTATCGATCTCGATCCCGACCAGAACCTTGCCGAGATGGTGGGGGTAGACCTGGAACGTGAAGGCGTAAAGACTATCGCTGAACTCGTGACCGAGACCTTCATCAAAAAAGGCGGGACGATGACAGGAATTGCACCCGCGGAACGGATCGAGAGCCGGGTGCTCGTTGACGGCCTGTACGAGGGCGAACGCTTTGATCTGATCGCGGTGGGGACCAAGTGGATCGAGGGTTGCTACTGTATGCCGGATGCAGCACTAAAAGGGGCTCTCTCTTCTCTCGCAAAGACCTACCGCTACGTGCTGGTTGACTCCCCGGCAGGCCTCGAACATCTCAACCGCAAGGTAACGGCCAGCGTGAGCGATCTCTTCGATGTTCTGGGGCCGTCCCACAAGTCATTCCTCCATGTCAAACGTGCCGACCGGATCGCACGGGAAGTCGGGATTGCGTTTGACCGCTTCTTTGTGGTGGGGGGCTGCCTTTTCCCACAAGAGCTTGGTGCACGGGCAGAAGAAGAGACTGGACGGGAGTACCTGGGAAAGATCACCTTTGACCCTCTGGTCCAGGAATCGGTTATTGCCGGCCGGTCGCTTCTTGACCTGCCGGTGGATTCCCCGGGGTACCTCTCCGTCTGTGCACTGATGGAGAAAGCCGGTTACGGAAAATCCGGTTGAGGGTGATCACCCGTCCCTCTGCTATCCCGGTCGATTTGGTTAAAAACCTGCAGGTGTACATATATACCAGTATCCTGTATTTTAGGTGACAATTTACCCCGGTTGTGCTGCTGGTGACAGAAAAGAAGGTCTCTTTGTCGATAAAGGAACTGGATGCCGGTTTTGGCCGGATACGGGACCTCTCGGTCTCTATCGGGAAACTGTCTGCAGGGGACTGGGCGGAAGAAAAAGGCCCGACACCGTATCCCTCGCTTGCCACCCTCCGCGACTGGGACCATACGCTCCTCTCACGGTATCAGCCGTTCTACATGCCCTTCTGTGATCTCTGCTGCCTGTGCACGTACGGCAAGTGCGACCTCACCGGCACAAAAAAGGGCGCCTGCGGGATCTCGATGCCGGCCCAGCAGGCCCGGACCGTGCTTCTTGCCGCTTGTATCGGCGCTGCCACCCACACGAGCCATGCCCGGGAACTGGTGACCTATGCCATCAGGCGATCAGGCCGCAACCGCGAACTTGACCCGGGCGGGAACGCAATTGGCGTGGAGGCTCCCGTTATCCGGCTCGTTTGCGGGGAAAAACCGCAGACACTTTCAGATCTCGAAACTATCCTCGATTACTGTGAGAGCCAGATCACCGCGCTCCTTGCGGCGACCCATACCGGGCAGGAGGGCAATTACCTCGATTTCGAGAGCAAGGTGCTCCACGCCGGCATGATCGACCAGGTAGGTATGGAAGTAGCGGACCTTGCGCAGATCTCGGCCCTTGGGTACCCGAAAGCCGACCCTGATGCCCCGCTTGCGGCGCTGGGTATGGGAACGGTCGAGACCACAAAACCAGTGATCCTTGTTATCGGCCATAACGTGCCGCCAGCTGTTGCCATCGTCGATTACCTTGCACAGGAAAATCTTACCGACCAGGTAGAAGTGACCGGTATCTGCTGCACCTCGATCGATGCCACCCGCTACTCCCCGCGGGCAAAGATCGTCGGCCCCATGTCCTGGCAGCTCCGGTACATCCGGAGTGGTATTCCCGACGTTATTGTGGTAGACGAACAGTGCGTCCGGACCGATGCGTTTGACGAGGCTGTGGCTGCCGGTACCCCTTTTATTGCCACATCGGATAAGAACTGCATGGGTCTGCCCGAAAGGACGCGAGACCCGGCGGATGCCATCGTTGCCGATCTCTCCTCGGGCAGAGTGAAGGGTGTCGTAATCCTTGATCCGGAAAAGGCCGGCGAGGTTGCCGTCCGGGTTGCCCGGGCCGTGATGCCGGAGAGGAGAAAGTTGTCTCAGATTCTCTCACCGGATCTCATCCGGGAAAAAGCATCGGACTGCACAGCGTGCCGGCTCTGCCAGCGGGCCTGCCCCAATGATCTTGCCATCCCTCGGGGTATGAAAGCGGCAGCGGAAGGTGATCTTTCGCTCCTTTCTTCCCTGTACGATACCTGCGTGGGATGCGGGCGGTGCGAGCATGCCTGCACGCAGGATATCCCGGTCCATTCCCTGATCGTAGCCGCAGCCGCAGAGAAGATCAAGAACGAGAAGTTCGTGATCCGGACCGGGCGAGGTGCGATCCAGGATGTTGAGATCCGCAATGTCGGGGGTCCCATCGTACTTGGTGAGATACCCGGCGTGGTTGCATTTGTCGGCTGCTCCAACTTCGCCAATGGCGGGAAAGAGATCGCCGAGATGAGCGTGGAGTTTGCAAAGCGCCGGTATATTGTCTGCACCTCGGGTTGTGCCGCGATGTCGATCGGGATGTACCGGGACGAGGAGGGGAAGACCCCGTACGAGCAGTTCCCGGGCAGTTTTACCGCAGGGGGCATCGTGAACGTCGGGTCTTGTGTCGCAAACGCCCACATTGCCGGGGCAACCATCAAGATCGCAAGCATCTTTGCCCGGCGCAACCTGCGCGGGAACTACGCCGAGATCGCTGACTATGTTCACAACCGGGTAGGTGCGGTCGGGGTTGCGTGGGGAGCAATGTCCCAGAAGGCAGCGGCAATCGCAAGCGGCTTCTGGCGCCTTGGGATCCCGGTGGTAGTCGGCCCCCACGGCACGAAATACCGAAGGATGCTCCTTGGCCGGGCCGACCATGATGAGGACTGGTATGTCCAAGACCAGCGGACCGGCGAGAAAGTCTATGCCGGCCCGGCCCCGGAGCACCTCTTTGTGGCCGCGGAGACAAAAGAAGAGGCGATGGTGCTCGTGGCGAAGCTTTGTATGCGGCCTAATGATACGACCCGGGGCCGCGCAATGAAGCTCACGCACTATATCGACCTGTACCAGCGCAGCAACGGCGCAATGCCCGAAGACATCCCGCGTTATGTCCGCACCCATGCGGATATCCCCGTGACTCTGAAAGGTGAGATCACCCGTATCCTTTCCCAGTCCGGCTGGAAGGAAACGCCCATCCCGGATCCGACCCTGCTTGCCCGTGATGTCCAAGGGGAGGGCCAGCCATGAGTTCGGCAGATCCCTGGCAGACCGCAGAAGTGGGTGGCCCGAAAAAAGCTGCCGTTATCACCAAACCGGCCATGGCAAAAGCCGTGATTGGCCGTGCCCGGTTCCCGGTGCTCCTGCTTGGCAACGGTGCAGCATCGAGAGAAATCGGTAACCGGAAACTCGTTGATTTCATGCTCGATCTCGCCCGGGCGCACCGGATCCCGGTCATTGCCACCGGGCATATCAACCGGGCTCTCCGGGAGAGGGGATACCTGAACGCTACGGTCTTACCGGCAGTCGAGGCCGGCCAAAGGATCGCGGATCCCTGCTGGGAAGGACCTGAGGGAAAAGGCCCTTGTGACCTTGCTATTATCGCCGGTCTTCCCTACCCCATGGCATGGACGCTTCTTTCCGGTCTCAAGAACTTTGCCCCCCATACCAAGACGATCACGCTGGATAATACCTACCAGCCCAACGCTACCTGGTCGTTTGCCAATATCTCCGAAAAGGACTGGCAGGAGAACCTGGAGGCCATCATCGCAGGAACAACGGGAGGTGCGGCAGATGTTTGAGGATATGCCGGTGGATGTCGGGCTTGTCCACGTAGGAGAGAGGATCCGGAAGAACGATATGCACGTCGAGCTTGGTGGTCCCTCGGTGGAGAAAAAGTTCGAGCTTGTAAAAGTGCGAAAACCCGGGGCGATCCGTGATGGGGCGATCACGGTGACCGGCCCGGACCTTTCCGAAATGCAGGATGGGGGTAAGTACCCTCTCGGTATCCTGATCGAGATTGCAGGCCCCCAACTCGAAGAGGATATCGAGGGCGTAATCGAGCGCCGGATCCACGAGTACACCAACTATGTCGAAGGGTTCATGCACCTCAACCAGCGTTACGATATCTGGGTGCGGGTGTCCCGGAAGGCCTATACAAAAGGGCTCACCACCCTTACATACGTGGGGAAGGTCCTTATTGATCTCTTAAAAAACGAGCTTCCGATCATTGAAAAGATCCAGGTCACGTTCTTTACCGACAAAGAGAAAATTTCTGCCCGGTACGCCGAAGCGATGGCCTCGTACGAGGCACGCGATGCCCGGGCCCGGGGATTGACCGATGACGATGTGGATGTCTTCTATGGTTGTGCCCTCTGCCAGTCATTTGCGCCCAGCCACGTCTGCGTAATCACACCCCAGCGGTACGCAAACTGCGGGGCCATCAGCTGGTTTGATGGCCGGGCAGCGGCCCGGATCGATCCCAAGGGCCCGATCTTTCCTATCAGCAAGGGAGAGTGCCTTGACGCGATCAAAGGTGAGTACTCCGGGATCAACGAGAGTGCAAAGAAGCGGTCGCTGGGCACAGTCAGCCGGATCTTCCTGTACAGTGCCTTCTCCTGTCCGCACACCTCCTGCGGCTGTTTTGAGGGGATCGCCTTTTACATCCCCGAGGTCGAGGGATTCGGGATCGTGATGAGGGGTTACAAGGATGTGACCGTGAACGGCCTGCCCTTCTCGACCATGGCGGACTCAACTGCCGGTGGACGGCAGGTGGACGGTTTCCACGGGATCTCACTCGAATATATGCGATCTCCACGGTTCCTTGCTGCGGACGGGGGATATGCCCGGGTGGTCTGGATGCCCTCGGATCTCAAAGAGCAGATGAGGGACTTCATCCCGGCGGATCTCTTCGCGTGTATCGCTACGGAAAAGGATGTAAGCACGGTAAGTGAACTCCGTGACTTCCTTTCCGGCAGGACCCACCCGGTAACAGAACGGTGGAAGGCAGAGGAGATTGATCCCCTGGAACCGGTAAACGGTGCCGTCCAGGTATTCTCCGGCGGGGATTTCCCGGTCATGGCGGGAGGGTTCAAGATCATCTTCAAGAACGCAAAGATCACCGCTGACAGGGTTATCATCGAACCAATACAACCCAAAAAACCGGGGGAAGGTGCATAAGATATGCCGGAGAAAAACCCGCGTAAAGATATACACATATATGAGCCACAGGAAGGGCAGGAAGCGATCTCCCGGCTCCTTGCCCTGCTCTCCGGCAAAGAGCGCCTTGAGCTGGAAAACTTTTCCATGGAGGTAGGCAATTTCGAGTTCTGGATCCCCACCGGATCTCCTGCAGCCCCTCAGGGCCTGCCTGCAGTCTCCCAGAAACCGACCGCCCTTCTGGCAGAGACGTTCTTCCCGCACAAGGAGGAGTTCGTGGGCAGGATCCACGAAGTGAATCTGGGCGCGACGAAAGCCGGGGGAGGCAGCCGCGGTAAAACGCTCGTCATTGGTGGATCGACTTATCCCCCGTTTGTCAGCGCAGATCATCCCGCACCCCGCCCTCCGGTCTTTGCTCTTGATGTCTTTGATATGGAGACACAACTTCCGCGGGTGCTCATGGAGAATGTCAAAGACGTCATCAGCGATCCGGCCGAATGGGCGAAAATGAACGTGAAGAAGTATGGCGCCGACATGATCACCGTGCACCTCATGTCCACAGACCCGCTTATCCGGGATGCATCACCGGAAGCGGCGGCAAAGACCGTGGAAGAGGTGCTACAGGCCGTAGATGTCCCGCTCATCATCGGGGGGTGCGGAGACCCGAAGAAAGATGCACAGGTCTTCACAAAAGTATCCGAGGTTGCCGATGGCGAGCGGCTTCTGTTGAACTCCGTCACCCTCGGTATGACCGAGACCAAGACGCTGGACGTAGTAGCCAGGTCGGCAAAGGAGCATAACCACGCGGTGCTTGGCTTCACCGGCCTTGAGCTCAACAAGGCAAAGGAGCTCAACCGCCGGCTCTATGAGTACCTGCCTCATGAGGACATCGTGATGGATCTCACCACGGTCGCACTCGGGTACGGCCTTGAGTACTCGTTTACCATCCACGAGCGGGCCCGGCACGCAGCGCTTATGGGCGATACCGAGCTCCAGCATCCCACCATCTCCGCCTCCACCAATGCATGGGCGGCCCGTGAGGCGTGGATGAAGATGGACAAGAAGTATGGCTCACGGGGGCTTCGCGGCCCCCTCTGGGAGACGATAAACGCACTCACGCTCCTCCTTGCCGGGGTGGATATCTTTATGATGATGCACCCGGCCGCGATCCGGACCTGCAAGGACACCATCCGGATGTTTGCCGAGAAGGACGCGCCGGTGCCGGACGGGATTGCCCGCTGGGCGACCATGAAGATCTAGGGAGGTGCACGATGTCGGAACGCGAACCCCGTAAAACGATCAAGGAGATCAGCCCGATCGACGTGTACAAACTCCTCCCCAAGACCAATTGCAAGGAATGCGGGGAGGCTAACTGCATGGCGTTTGCCACGAAAGTGGTGAACGGAGAGCTTGCGGCTGACAACTGTCCGCCAGTTACCAAAGAGGAGTACCGGGTCAATTTTGCAAAACTCGAAAACCTCATGGCCCCCCCGGTCAGAACCGTTGTGGTCGGGACCGGTGACCGAGCCATGAAACTGGGCGGGAAATATGTCCTTTACCGCCATGAATTCACCTACCACAACCCGACCCCGATTGCCATCGATATCTCTGATGACCTTGCCGAAGGGGAGCGGGACGCACGGGTGAAAGCGATCGCGGAGTTCTCCTACAACTACATCGGGCGCGAACTTCGTCTGGATGCGATCGCGATCCGCTCCACCCGGCACGACCCGGCTGCATTTGCCGCCGCAGTGACTGCGGTGGCTGCCCAGACCGATCTCCCCCTTATCCTCTGCACCTACGATGCAGCCATCATGGCGGCGGGCCTAGCCCATATCCGCGAACGCCGCCCTCTTCTCTATGCGGCCACAAAGGACAACTGGAAGGAAATGGCCAAACTCGCCCTGCGGTATACCTGCCCCCTCGTGGTCTCGGCCCCCCACGACATCGCACTCCTGCGTTCGCTGGTAAAAACCCTGGTAGCCTATGGGGTGACCGATCTTGTGCTTGACCCGGGGACCGCGGTTGAACCCGGCCTCTCGGGGACAATCCATACCTTCTCCCAGATCCGCAGGGCGGTCTTTGCTGACGGGGACGATCTCCTGGGATACCCTTTGATCGGGACGCCGATCACCGCGTGGCTTTCCCCGGAGATCTCTCACGAGCTGATCCAGTGGAAGGAGGCGTGCGCTGCATCCATGCTCCTCTCCCGGTACGCCGATCTGTTAATCCTCCATTCCCTTGAGGGCTGGGTTCTCCTGCCGCAGTTGATCTGGCGCTTCAATATCTATACGGACCCCAGGAAGCCGGTTTCTGTCGATACCGGCATCAGGATCTTCGGCACCCCCAAGAAAGATGCTCCGGTATTGATCACCACCAATTACGCGCTCACGTATTTCACGGTTGAAAGTGATATCAAGGCAGCAGGGATCGATTGTTTCCTGATTGTGGTTGATACCGGTGGGAACAGCGTGGAAAGCGCAGTGGCCGGCAGGTACCTGAACGCGGAGACGATTGCAGCAGCTTTAAAGGAGACCGGTATTGCCGACCGGGTCAACTATCGGTACCTGATCATCCCCGGCCTTGCCGCCCGCCTGAGCGGTGAAACCGAGGAAGCAAGCGGCTGGCATGTGCTGGTCGGCCCGAAAGACTCTTCGGGTATCCCGGCCTTCTTAAAGGCACACTGGCCGCCGAAGAAATGGTGACCGGGCGATAACCCCCCCAAAAAAAGGTGGCCCCGGTCTTGCAGGTATCCGAAAAGGAGGAAGACAACCCATGCAGAAGCCGGACGTACAGGAAATCAGGGTAATTCTCCAGCCGATGAACCGGGTGGTCACAGTCCCGTCCGGGACCTCCCTTCTTGTAGCAATCACGCTTGCCGGGCTCTCTATTGAGAGTATCTGCGGGGGGAAGGGGACCTGCGGGAAATGCCGGGTCATCCTGGACAAGGGAAGCTGCTGGGATGCGCCGGAGATCGGCACCGGGTGCCGTCTTACGCAAGAGGAACGGGAAGCAGGGTACCATCTTGCCTGTCAGGTTACCCTTGCAGACGATGCGGAGTTCACGATCCCGGTAGAGAGCCGGATCGATTCCCCCCAGATCCTGGTAACAAGACCAGCGGCTATCGGGACGCCCGAACCCGTTATCAGGCGGTACCGGGTGGAGCTTTCACCTTCAGAGGGTCTGCCGTTTGCGTCCCAATCGATCCGGTTTGCCGGGTACACCGGCCTCAGGCCCCGGATGACCGATGAGCAGTACCACGCACTGCTGGCATCCGATCAACCGCAAGTGGCTATCATCTCTGCACTCCACGCCCCGCCTACCATGCTTGCGCGCTCTCCTGCTGACGGCACCGAGCCTCTTTATGGTGTTGCCATCGATCTCGGCACAACCACAGTTGTTGGCTGCCTTGCCCGGCTCGATACCGGGGAGGTCCTCGCTACTGCCTCCGTTCTCAACCGCCAGATCACGTATGGCGAGGAGCTGCTTACCCGGATCGGGTACGCAGCATCGCCCGCAGGGCTTGCAGCACTCCAGAAGGCCGCAGCCACCAGCATAAACGATGTCATCGGTACCCTGGCTCTCAATGCCGGCATCGTAAGGACCGCTATTCTCGATCTCTGCATTGGGGGAAACACGGTGATGAATCACCTTCTCTGCGGCCTCGACGTCCAGTATCTCGAACTCGCGGATACCCCGGTTTTACGGGCACCACTGGTCAGGGCCGCACGGGACCTTGGTCTTGCCGTGCATCCGGCAGCGGAGGTGTACTGCCTCCCCAATGTCAGCCGGTTTGTCGGAGGGGATGCAATCGGGGACATGATCGCCGCCGGGATGTATGCCTCGGATGAACTCTCGCTCTTGGTCGATCTTGGGACTAACGGGGAGATTGTCCTTGGCAACCGGCACTGGGCTGCCTCGGTCTCCTGCGCCTCCGGCCCTGCCTTTGAGGGGGCCGGTATCCGTGCCGGCATGAGGGCGATGAAAGGGGCGATCGATCACGTGGAGGGCGATCCGGTCACCGGGGAGATACGGTGGAGCACGATAGGATCTGCCCCGCCCCGGGGTATCTGTGGTTCGGGGATCGTGGATCTTGCAGTGGCCATGGTGCAGACCGGCGCCCTTGATTTTGCCGGCAAACTTAACTTTTCGCACCCCCGGGTACGGACTGATCCGGAAGGGGCCGGGTATCTCCTTGCCCGGGCGTCCGAGACAGGCACCGGCCGGGAGATCGTTATTACCCAGCAGGATATCGATTACCTTATGGATTCCAAGGCCGCAGCCTGTGGCGCGATCGCGGTCCTTCTTGCACGGTACAAGTATGTGGTGGGTGATATCCGGCACCTTTACCTTGCCGGGGCTTTCGGAGCCTACACAGACATCAATAATGCGGTCCGGTTCGGGATTCTCCCGCGATTTCCGGCTGCCGCGGTTCATTCGATCGGAAATGGTTCGCTTGCGGGAGCGTATGCGTGTCTCCTCTCGCTTAAGAACCGGGCCGCTGCTGAATCCCTGGCCCACCACATGGTATATATCGACCTGATGGTGGACACTGCTTTTGCAGAAGAGTATGCAGCGGCATTGTATATCCCGGGGCGGGCTGATCTTTTCCCGCCTGTATCCTGAACTTAGGGTTGCAGGATCGGTTCAGCCGGACTCTTCTGTTACCGATGTATACGGGTGGGAGCCCTGCCCCGGCGGTTCGGTGAACAATTCATCCCGGACTCCTTTTGTAATGCCCAGGACCATGATGATCACGGGCACGATCTCCAGTCTCCCCAGCCACATCAGGACAATAAAGATCCATTTGATAGCAACCGGGCTGGTGGCAGTGATAAACCCAACCGTGATGCCTGAATTGGAGAGGGCAGAGATACATTCGAAAAGCACCTCATCAAGCCGGAATGACGTGATATAGAGGTGGAGGCAGAGAATGGTTGCTGCAAATATCGTGATGACGTACAGGGCGATCACGAGCATATTTTTGGAGATCTCCATCTCCGACATTTCCCGCGACAGTGTCCGCTTCTCGTACCGGAATGGTACGATCACCCGGTTACTGACAAAGAACCGCCGGAACCACCACTTCACTCCTTCATAGGCAAGCATGAGGCGGTTGATCTTGATCCCGCCGGCCATGCTCCCCATTGCACCGCCAATAAAGATCAGGAGTGCGATAACGGCTAGAGGAATTGCGGTCCAGACATGGACATCTGCGTTCTGGAGACCGCAGGTACAGATAGCGGCAACTGCGGTGAAAGCTCCTTCGCGGAGTGCCATTGCGGGAGCAAAACCATTGAAGAGGTATAACTCCAGTGAAACAATCCCCGACCCGGCCAATGCAAGAAGGAGCAGGAGACGGACAGCATGGTCCCGGAAGAGTGCCGTCACCTTGCCGCGGTATAAAAGGAAATAGATTTTAAATGGTATGGCCCCCGCAAGCATCACCGGGATAAGGAGTGCCTCGAGTAAGGAGTTGTTATAATAGGCAAGGCCTGCCGAATGGAGGGTAAATCCTCCGGTAGCGATTGCGACCATAACTAGGTTGAGCGCATCCCAAAGCGGGATACCGGCCAGCATTATCAGGCCTGTAAAGAGCAGGGTAAGGAAGATATAGATCTTCCACATTCTCCAGCCCGTAGACATCAGGTTGGGCATGAGGTCATCGGGTTTTCCCTCGGACCGGAAGATCTGGAAGAGCGAAAACCGGCTCCTCCTCCGCATCGATATCCCGAATGCAATGATCCCAATGCCACCGATCCACTGCATATAGGTCCGCCAAAAGAGGAGCGTCATGGGAACCTGCTCAAGCGACGGGATCATGGTAAAGCCGGTGCTTGTCCAGCCTGACATTGCCTCGAAGATGCTGTCAGTATAAGACATGCCCATGCCCAGGACAAAGGGCAGGGCGCCGATGAGCGCGATCAAAAACCATGCAATGGCAACCGCAACCAGCATGATCGAGACGGGCGGCTCGTAGTCCCTGACCTTCACCCGGGTCAGAAGGTACCCAAGGCAGAGGAAGGCAACGGGGGCACTTGCCATAGGTATGATCATGTCCCATTCCTGGAAAATGACAAGGACCACAAAGGGCAGGAGCGAGAGAAATCCCAGAAACCTGCAGATGCGTCCCACATCGTGGATAATCATGGCAAGGTGATCGAGTCGCTTCATGGGAATGAGAAGATAGTTGGCATCTCTCCCTTGTTATGGGTTCTGTTGCATTACCTCCGCCCTCACACGCATATATTTACGTTCATGCCGGCAACCATCTGATCTGTTATGGAGTGTCCTGACCGGGAGTACTACCCGTTTTTTGTGGTTGTTTTTCTCACCGTGGTTGCCCTGGTCATATTCTGGCCGGTCTTTGATATGGCGGTGATAGGGGGATCGCTTGCAGTGGTCCTGATGCCGGTCCATAACCGCCTCTCCCGATCGATCCGCCCGTCAATATCGGCGGCTGCCATCACGATTGGCCTTTTTGTGGTTTTTGCACTTGTGGCATACATTACCCTGTTGATTTTGCGGGCAAACACCGGTCTTATCAACCAGATCTTTGTTACTATCGGCTCGTGGCTTGCCAGCCCGTCCACCCGGCCGGGGGCATTCGGATTTACCCTCAACAAGGACACGCTCGAAGTATGGCTGGCAAAAGGAGACGCCCTCTTTGTCAATTACTGGACAACCCTTGCTGATAATCTCCTGTTGATCGCATTCAAGGGAATTGTCCTCTTCCTCTCCTTTTTCCTCCTTCTCCTGAAAGGGACTGCCATAAAGGAGCGGATCTTCCGGCACCTGCCTGAACCCATAAAGGGGTACTGCGACCAGCTTGTACCCGTGACTGTCGATACACTTTATGTGATCTACATCGTCCAGTTCGCGATCGCGGCCCTCACTTTCTTTATTGCTCTCCCGGTCTTCTACCTGCTGGGGTACGGGAACATCTTTTTTTACTCGTTTCTGGCCGCTTTCTGCGAGCTCATCCCCATTCTCGGTTCCTCGGTCGCGTTTCTCATCGTCGGTGCTTATGCACTCGCACTCGGGGACCTCCGTGGCCTGCTTATCATGATCATCCTGGGGTATGTCGTGGTTTCGGCACTTCCCGAGATCTATATCCGCCCGGTGCTTGTGGGCCGCCGGGTGAAGATCAACCCGGTGATCATGTTTGTCGGATTAATCGGGGGTCTTCTTACCCTTGGTCTGGCCGGGTTCGTTCTGGGGCCGCTCATCATCGTCCTGGTGATGAAGAGCTACCGGATCTGGACCGATGAGCGGAAAGCGGCCAGTGATCAGGTGGAGCCGGCACTGCCTGTCGATACCATTCCCTGATCCCCGCGGTTTTCTGGTTTTCTAGGACCGAAAACCGGGGGCAACCGGACGTTACCGGCGCTGAAAAGAGAAAACAATATACCCTCATTATCCCCACGGGTAAAGCAGGAATGCTCAGGGATTATTTTGTGATGCCCGGGATCGTCAAATCGATGGGTCTCGTGTTTGGCGATATCGGGACGAGTCCCATCTATACGCTCACCGCTATCTTCCTTTTGATCCCCCCTACGCCCCAGAATGTGATGGGCATCCTCTCCCTGATTTTCTGGACACTTACGATCCTTGTCACGATCCAGTACACCTTCCTCGCAATGCACCTGGGAAAGAAAGGTGAGGGCGGGACAATCGTGCTCAAGGAGATCCTGCTACCGATGTTAAAGTCTGGCAACCAGATCGCGTTTGTTACCCTTCTCTCCATTATCGGTATCTCTCTCTTTATTGGGGATGGCGTAATAACCCCGGCGATCAGTATCCTTTCAGCGGTCGAGGGCGTACTCCTCATCCCCGGCTATGAGCAGACCGCCCGGATCTTTTTAATGCTTGCAGCCGCTGTCATCACCATCTGCCTCTTTGCATTCCAGGCACGGGGAACCGAGAAGGTGGCATGGGCATTTGGCCCGGTGATGGTGGTCTGGTTTGCGGTGCTTGCAGTCTCTGGTTTCATTGCCCTGTTCCTGGCCCCCCAGGTGCTTTTTGCAATAAACCCGGCCTATGCCCTCGATTACCTCCTGCACAACGGCCTTGCGGGATTTCTTATCCTTTCGGCCGTCATCCTCTGCGCTACCGGTGGCGAGGCGCTCTACGCGGATATGGGGCATCTGGGCAGGGACCCGATCGTAAAGGCATGGTACCTGGTATTTTTTGCCCTGGTGATCAACTACTTCGGGCAGGGTGCGTTTCTCCTCGCCCACCCGGGTTCCCAGAACGTCCTCTTCGACATGATCTTTGCCGAGGCAAAATTCCTTTACATCCCGTTCCTGCTCTTAAGCATTGCAGCGACCGTGATCGCTTCGCAGGCAATGATCTCCGGTATCTTCTCCATTGTGTACCAGGGAATCACGACCCGCATCCTGCCGCTCCTGCACATCGAGTATACCTCGCCTCATCTCCGTTCCCAGATCTACATCGATGTCGTGAACTGGATGCTCCTCTTTGCCGTCCTCTTTATTATCCTGATCTTCCAGTCATCCAATAACCTGACACATGCGTATGGCCTCGCCGTCTGCGGGACGATGATGATCACAAGCATCCTGATTCTCTGGATCTTTGTTTTGCGGGGAGAGATCATTAAAAGCCTGATTGCGGGCGGGGTGCTCATCGTTACGGGTACGTTCCTGCTCTCCAACTTCCACAAGATCCCGCAGGGAGGCTTCTGGTCCCTCCTGATCGCCTCGATCCCGCTCGGCATCATCCTCATCTACACCAACGGCCAGCGCCGGCTTGCCACCTCCCTCAAGCCTGTACCGCTCGATGAGTTCCTCCCGAAGTTCAATACTCTCTACAAAACGGTGAACAAGATCTCCGGTTCTGCGTTGTACTTTGCCCGTGACTTCCGTCAGATCCCACAGTATATTCCCCGCACGATGTTTGTAAACAACATCGTATACGAGGAGAACATTATCATCTCGATCATCCGCACAGAGCAGCCGTTCGGAGTGACCTGGGGCGTGACCCGGGAGCTTACCAAGGGACTCTCGATCTTCGAGATCTATCTGGGATACATGGAGATCGTGGATATCTCGACCATTTTAAAAGATGCCGATATCGATGAGAAGACCATCTTCTACGGCATGGAAGATATCGTCACCAACCACGTGGTCTGGAAGATCTTCGGGGCCATCAAGCACCTCACCCCGTCGGTCGTGCAGTTCTACCGCCTGCCCTCGGACAAGATCCACGGTGTTGTGACCCGGGTGGAGATGTAGGGTGGCCGCCCGGCCCGATATGCTCTTTATTTAACCCGATCAATAGTGTCAGCAAGCGAGGATCGCCGAGCCAGGTCAAAGGCGATGGATTTAGGGTCCATTCCCGCAGGGGTTCGCCGGTTCGAATCCGGCTCCTCGCATATTGAATCTGGGTGGTAGGTATCTCATAAAATACCACCCCTCTTTTCTGGTATCACTGTTCTATAAGCCGGCTCACGACTCGGCAATTGCCAAAAGAGATTGTCCTTACATTTCATCATGATCACGAATCCCCTTTTAAAAATATTGATCACCCCCATACCCTCCATGTGGGCGTCTGCAAAAAAATAACCGGGACCCGCTTTACTCAACATAAAGCGGGAGTCCCCTTACTTATTCCAGTTTCTGAACCCCCATTTCCACTGAAACTTCTGACGAGAAGAAACAGGGGCTCCCCATTTCCTCTATCCTAAGGGGGACCCACTTATCATGATCATAAGCGGGAGTCGCTTTTAATATTCGCAGATCAAAAGGACCCCCCGCCGATACTTTAGGGTCTCTGCCAAAAATAAAGGGGGACCCCCATAAGACACAAAGTGAGGTGGGGTACCTCATGGTCCCTTTCATCTACCTGAGCTTTGCGTGGAGCAGAGCGGTTAACGGGATCGTTAGTCTAGATCCCAGACGCAGGGCAGAAAAATCAGAATCTCTTATCGAGAATATTTGCACGAACCGACAAACAGCCGGAGCGGTATATAGGATCCTGGGAACTGTCCCGGGGAGTATCCACAACCCGGTTTTTGAGGCTAGCGGGATAGGACGTGAAGGGTCTGCCTCAATACGGGGCATTCCCTGATTTGGATAAGGCTCCCTTTATGGGAATGGACGGCAGCCGTGGGAAAAAAATATCAAAAAATCAGTTGGTTTTTGGAAAAAATCAGAGGGTCTTGTCGAGGATAACCTGCTGCGAACCGTCTGTAAAGACGGCGATACCCAGTACGCGATCCTTCCCGGGATCCGGGGCCGCAAGCAGTGCGTTTGCACCGATGGAAAGGATACCCCCGCTTGCCGGGCGATTCTGTATGCCGGCCGTTACGCTTGATCCGCCGATCCAGGTTGCCGGCGCCCCGCCGTTAACGGTCCAGTTAATCCCGACTACCGATCCTGCGTTCTGACCCCCGGCAAAGGTAACTGTCACGAACGACCCGTTTACCCGGTTGATCGTCGATGTCGCAATCTTGCCTTTCTGTATATTCCCGGTCATGCCCATTACAAACGCTACGATGACTGCGGCGAGGATGACCGTGATCGCAACCAGCAGGATAGTACTAACTACCTCAGAAATGGCCTCATTATTCTTTCTGTATTGCACCAAATGTATCACGCACCAGAGATATGCGCCACTTTGCGGGCGGAAAAGGATATGCGTTGTATATTGCTGTGAAAAGTTGATAAGCGTTCGTTCAGGATGTTGGCTTTTGGATCCCTATTGGCTGATGAACCTTGCTTTTGTGAAAAGGACGGTTCGTGACGCAAATGAAAAACCAGCAGATCTCAGGACACGCCTTAAGGCAAAGCAATTAAAGGTTTTCTTTTCCTATCAGCAGCTGAGCATGAAAGTCGCTATTCTCCAGCATATCGCGTCAGAACCGGCCGGTTTATTTGAAACGATCTTTATCGAACAGGGTGTCCCGTACGAGTATCTCCGGCTCTATGAGACCGGAGAAATACCGTCCGCTGCGGCCGGTGCTACCCATTTCCTGCTCATGGGCGGCCCGATGAGCGTCAATGACGAGAAAGAGCTGACCTACCTCAAAGAGGAGAAGGCGCTAATCCGGGATGCCATCGGCAGGGGTCGCCCGGTGCTCGGGATCTGCCTTGGAGCCCAGCTGATTGCCTCGGCTTTTGGTGCCCGGGTCTATCCGTACCAGCAGGAGACCGGCTGGTACCATCTTTCACGGACCCCGGAGGCACCCGGGATCTTCTCCCGGTTTCCGGGCCGGTTCCCAGCCTTCCAGCTTCATGGCGAAACCTTTGATCTCCCCCTTGGTGCCTGCCTTGCCGCCACCGGTACCGCCGTGAAGCATCAGGCATTCGTGTACAAAACCGCCACCGCCCTGCAGTTTCACCTCGAACTTACCGAGAGGATTATCCGGGACTGGATACGTGACCTGGACCCCGCACAGCAGGAGGCGATTGAAAAGGATACCCCTGCCTTTATAAGGGAAAGCAACCGGCTCTGCCGGCTGGTTGCCGGGGAGTTTATCACGTAAACCGGAAATGGCCCCGGCAACGAACCTTCCCCTTATTCAGGCAAACGGCTGTGCCGGGTCCAGCTGGATTTCATGCGGCAGCCGGGCCAGCGCTATGGCACCCAGGGCCCCAATAACGCCGTTGCCCCCGGTAAGGACGGCCCTGGCCTGCTGTGCGGTCTCTTCTGCCCGGGCACGGTCAACAACAGCGCACCGTACTGCTCTCCCATATTCCCTGAGCACCGGGGGAATCGTCATCCCCTTGAGAAACGCGAGCCCCCATTCGGGTGAAAGGGACTCGTTCTCGACAAATTCCCGGCTCTTGGCCATCACCCGGTCGATCCGGGATGGGTGCACAGCCACCTCGATGTAGCTTGATGAGTTGCCGGCTGTTTTATTGTCGATCTTATCGTTGAGCATCACTACATGATGGCTGATAGGGAGCACGCTCTTCCCCGCTGAAAGCCGGGTCAGCAGCGCAAGGGCGAGGGCAAATGTTGCCCCCCCGGCATTCGAGTCTGTATCGTCGACACCGATGGTGAGGTGGGTGAGCGCCTGGGTCCAGACCTTTCCCTCGACAATTCCCCCCACGTGATCCAGTTCAACGCGTGCCACCCCTTCAGCGCGTGCCATCATGTCGGTGAGCGAATACGCCGGCCCGCCGATACAGCGGATCCGCTGGATAATATGGTCGCCTGTACAGGCAATACCGGAGATCCCGACTGCAGCATCGGGCGAAAGACCGATGGAGACCGGCGCGTCCCCTATCCGGGCACACTCCCGCAGGAGCGTCCCGTCGCGTGTCACGGCGTTTATCACGCCACCGGCGCGGAGGTGATGGTACCCGCAGAAGGCTGCACACGCCCCACTCATGCAGTCGTGGAAGATCTCGACCCGTCTGCCGTCCGTGGTGGTGAAAATCCGCCGGCAGGTGCTCTCGGGTATGGCGGAGAGGGCTGCATAGCGGGCGGCCATCCTCCCGGACTTCTCCTTCTTTACGAGCACGCAGCCCTCCCGGACGAGCCTGGTTACCCAGTCCTGTGCCGTGCTCCGCGGGATACCTGCGGCTTTCTGGATATCGGTAACGGTAAAAAAACCGGCGTCCTGCGTGAACTGGCGCATCAGGCGCAGGTATTCCCGCCGGTGTTCAAGCACGCTTGCCATAATGGTCGCGGATGTACAGGATATCGCCGATAATGGCGCTCGCTGTCTCGATGGACCCTGCGCCCTTCCCGATCAGTGTGATCTCCTTTGCCATGTCGGTCTCCAGGGTGAGGGCGTTTAAGGTACCCTCGACCACAAGCGGGTGGTTTTTCTCAATGAGCCTGGGCGAAACCCGGAAGATCTTCTTTTTCGGGATTGCTTCAGCAATGAGCCTGATGGTAAAGTCCCCCTCTTCGGCAAGCCGCAGGGCATCCGGGGTCAGGAGGTCGATCCCGGTCATATCGATATCGGCCAGTTTCGTCCCGTTTCCCCAGATGGTGTTGGCAAGGATCACAAGCTTGATAGAAGCATCGATGCCTTTCACATCATAGGTGGGGTCCGCCTCGGCATATCCCATCTCACGGGCCTCCATAAGAGCTTGCTCGTAGGTAAGCCCCTCGGCCGCCATCCGGGTCAGGATATAGTTGCAGGTGCCGTTGAGGACCCCGTAGATGGCGATGATCTCGTTCCCGCAAAGGCCGCTCTCGAGCGTATGCATGATGGGGATCGCCCCGCCCACGGTGGCCTCATACCGGAGGGCCACACCCTTCTTTTTTGCAAGAGCAGCAAGATCGTGGTAGGCAAGGGCAATGGGGCCCTTGTTGGAGGTGACAATATGCTTTTTTCGTGCCAGGGCTACCCTGATGTATCCGAGCGCAGGTTTACCGGTCAGGGCATTGGTGGGTGTGACCTCGATAAGGACATCGTAATCGGCCTTTTTGACAACGTCCATTGCATCGATCGACCGGTCACCGCACATACCCGTCTTTTGTTTGTTTTGGAGTATCTCCGATATATCGATCCCTTCATTGCAGATGCACCCGCTCTTCGAATCGGCAATCCCCGTGATCGTGACACCGAGGTCTTTTTTTGCGATCATCTCAAGAACGCCGCGACCCACGGAGCCAAGGCCGAGCAATGCTGCTTTCATGCAACTTCCTCCAGCGGTTCGATGAGGAGCAGCGATTTTTGTGCTGCAACTTTGCGCAGGATGGCGATGGCGGCATCCATGTCCGCCCGGTTGGTGGCCTTGAGGGTGACCCGTGACGTTGAACGTTCGTTGATCGCCGGCATGCTCATCGAGATCTCGCAGACCTCGGCAAAACCCGTGGAATCGATCTGGTCCACGGTATCGGACAGGTCGGTGTGCATGAGATGGCCGATCAGGATGACCGATCGTTGGTAGAGCAGGCGCTCCTTTCCTATCCTCTGGATGTGGACGCCCTGCTCCTTGAGGAGTCCGACCAGCGTATCGAGCCGCCCTTCAGGAAGGGCGAGCACGATCTGGACGTTAAGTGTCCGCGAGCTGGATTCCGGGTCGCGGTGGTGGATGACCGCAATGATGTTTCCCCCCACATCAGAGATCGGTTTGAGGGCTGCAACCAGCTGTCCGGGAGAATCCTTCATCTCAAGCTTCATCGAGATCTGCACGCAAACCACCTTACCAACAAGAATAGCACCGCATACCAAGAAAAGACTTGTTCTTTATTGTGGGCAATCGCAAAAGGGCAGGCTAGAGTTTCCTGAGTTTATTGTCCACTTTCTCAAAGAAATTCCGGTGGACGTTGACAAATCGTGCCGGTTCGCGTGCCCGCTGTACCACCAGCGATGCCGAGCTTCCGAGCTCCACTGTCTTCTGTCCGTCGAGGACAAGCTTTGCCGGCTTCGAGCTCTCCAGCCGGATCTCCAGCTTCCGGCAGCTGGAAATAACATGGGGCCGGGACGAGAGCAGGTAGGGAGCGAGCGGAACTAGGAGGAATGCCTCGATCCGCGGGTCTACAATCGGCCCACCGGCGCTCATCGCGTACGCGGTTGAACCGGTGGGCGTGCTCACCAGCAGACCATCGGAACGGAACTGTTCCGTGACTACGCCGTCAACCAGGATCGAGAAGCGTAGCATCTTTGCAGGACGGGTGGTGACAATAAGTGCCTCGTTGAGTGCGTCCCCGAGAATTTTCCCGTCCTGGAGGAGGGCGAGCCTCATCCGCTCCTCGATATCTAATCCCGGGGCAAGCGATCGTGCGAACTTTCTGGCCTGGGCCGGTTCGAGGTCTGCAAGGAACCCGACCTCCCCATGGTTTATCCCGATGACCGGGATCTGTTCATGCATCTGCTGCACGGTGCGCAGGATCGTGCCATCTCCACCAATCACCACCGCGATGTCCGCATCAGCCTGGTTCAGGGACTGCCCGGTTCTGCCCAGAGCTGATGCAATGTCCGTATCGAGAATGACCGTATGGTCTTCCTCTTCCAGTACCGCCATCATCTGGCGGGCGCAGTCAAGAGCTTCGGGCAGGTCAATCCGTGAGACAAGAAGGCATTTCATGGAATTTCACCGCAGGTATTCGACTACTTTATGATGCAGCACGCTGTTGGTGGCAACAATGCACCGCCCGACAGTTACTTCTTCGGGAAATTCGAGGGGGTCCCCATTGATATCAGAGACGGACCCCCCGGCCTCCGTGCAGATAAGCATGCCCGCAGCGGCATCTGTTACCCGGAGCGTACCCCGGAGATCCACAAAGCCGTCAATCCTCCCGGCTCCAACATAACAGAGCTCAAGGGCAGAGGCTCCCAGCAACCGCCACCGCCGGATCTTGTGTCCGAGCTGCATCATCCGTGTCGGGTCGAACTTCCGGCCATAGATGCTCATAGCGCATTTGTCCAGCCGGGCTGTTGAGGATACATGGATGGATTTCCCGTTGCAATGGGCAAATTTTCCCTTTACGGCTGTAAAGGTCTCCCCCGTAGCCAGGTCCTGGACAAATGCCTTCCGGATAATACCGTCCTGTGCCCATGCAAGAGAGAGGGCATAGAACGGGATGCCGGTCACCGCATTGTAGGTCCCATCCACAGGATCGAGGAAGATGGTGCCCTTTCCGCCGTCTATTGGGACCTTGCCGGCTTCTTCGCTAATCACCTTTGAACAGAGTCCGTGGTCGCGGATATATCCAATGATGCAATCCTCTGCGACCTGATCTATCCTCTCTGTCGGTGTACGATCGGCACCCATCCGGATGATCTCTCCCCCGGCGGGAGATGCGACAAACGGCCGGATATTCTCACGGACATGTGCGGCCATTTCAGTGCAGGCAGAAAGGAAATTCATTGCAATACATGCCTCTCTATGGGGCTACCGTTGTATTTATGTACGGCAATAAAGATAAATTACTTCTGCGCTTAAGATAAGGATACGTTTTAGGTTGTGAAAGAGAATGAAGGAACAGACAGAAATCGGGAAGATAAAGGAAGGCCGTTATATCGTTATCGATGATGAACCCTGCAAGGTGGTCGGCCTTGCCACCTCAAAGCCCGGAAAGCACGGCGCGGCAAAGGCTAGGATCGATGCAGTCGGGCTCTTTGACGGTGTCAAGCGTTCTATTGTCTCGCCGGTCTCCGCAAAGACCTATGTACCGGTCGTCGAACGCAAGAGCGGTCAGGTTATTTCCATTGCCGGCGACATGGCGCAGCTCATGGATATGAAAGACTACTCCAACTTTGAGATTGCGATCCCTGCGGACAAGAAAGGTATTCTTGAAGTCGGAAAGGAGATCATGTACATCGAGTCCATGGGCAAGAGAAAACTCGACTGAATTGGTCGGGAAAAAGAATCGATACTTTTTTTGCTGGTCCGGTGAGTTTTAGAATTAGATAAACAGATTAAGACCTGCATTCGGGTAAATGAATAGGTTTGTCGGTCTCGCCCGATAGCATTATTTCCATGCCTAAATCTGGTTATCCGACATTATTAAAATCATTTTTGTAAAGGGATTGTATATATTCCGTCAATATTGGCCGATATACCGTGTGGGGACAAGAATAGTGATGGTATAGGACCCAATATTCTGGGAATTAATAACGAAATAGTAGCCTCTCCCACCTTCGTAGAATTTTTCAAGCCAAGGGCGGGGGTCCATGGAAGGGGTTGTTGCTGTTGGCATGATTGTCCCATACTTTGCCGGAGTCAGTGTTACAGAAAGTGTTGATGGTGTTGTCGGTGTGATGCCTTCCCAAAGATTAAAGTCTATGCCCCCGGGAGGTGTAATTGTCCTAACGATTCGGTTGGGATCGGTTGCATCCATGACCTGGATGGAGAATTGTGGTTGTACCGTTGAATAAGAGCCCTGAAATCCACTAATAGATGCTCCTTGTCCATACGTAGGAGTGATTGAATACGAAGGTAAGGCAGAGTCATAACCTTGGGGGGGAGTTATTGAATAGGATAGTTCCCAATACGGGAATGGAATGGTTACCACTTGGGTAGTCCCGCTGTATGTTCCCGAGATAGTTGCATACACAGTTCTGCGGTTGTCAGGCAGGCTTGCATTGATCGGTGTTCCCTGCGGCAGTGACTGGTTAGTGGAGATTTGATAGGTCGCAGGATTGACGAATCCGATTGTCTGGACTTTCTGGTTCCATGTGGGGGTGGGTGTAGGGGGGGTTGTAGTCTGTATTGTTGTCAGATTTGAATAAACGACTTGGGGAGTTGATGTTATAGAAGGTTCCGATATGGCCTTGGGAAGGCCGGTATTGACTGGTTGGCCAGTGGCTATCGGTTTTACTATAAATGCGATGACAAGAATGATGCAAAAAGCCGCTATAATATAAGTAATATCCTTTTTATCCATAAGTACGGTAATTTTCTATAGGTTTGTCCTTACATAAAAAATGGTTATGTTCAGGATGATATTATCATCTGGGCGAGCATGAAAATACTGGATTGTTTGTATCATAAATTTTCATCGTATTTTCTGTCAATTGCATTCAATGACCGGAAAAATTTTGAAAAAACCTTCAAATGGCTTTTGAGATTTGGAAAACTTATTTATACAATGAATACCTTTTAACACTGTAGAGACGCTGGTACCGACTAGTGTCTACTAAATTCACGAAGGTGAAATTATGAGTTCGTCGAAACAGAACGATTCAGGGTTCACCGGCCTCGAGGCAGCGATTGTGCTTATCGCATTCGTTGTCGTAGCGGCGGTGTTCTCGTATGTGGTACTCGGCGCCGGGTTCTTCACGACGCAGAAGGCACAGCAGACAGTCCACACCAGTGTCGAGCAGTCTAGCTCAACGTTGGAGATTGTCGGAAATGTGTATGGTACAGGGACTGGAAATGGTGGCTCTGGTAGCACCATTACCTACGTTAACTTCAGTATGGAGTTAGCCCCGGGTGGGACACCAATTGACTTTTCAAAGGTAGTTATGGTATTCAGTAATTCAACTACCCTGCAAACGTTGGCTGCACAAAGTACCGCGGCAACAGTAGTCACACAACCAGTTGCGGGTGGGTGGGCAATCACTTCCGTTCAGAACTCTCCCAGCACAACCCTCTCCATATTACTTCAGCCTGATGAGCAGTTCCAGATAAGCTGCCAGCCGACAAACCCGATTCCTTCGAACGATGTGTTCACTATTGAGGTCCGGCCGTCTGTTGGAGCAGCATTTAGTATTACCCGGACTGCTCCTGCCGCAATATATGCAGTCAACACTCTTTACTAATCTTTTTTTATAAAATTCAGATATCTGTTGAGTAGTATTCATGTTTGAACACTTTTCTATCATGCACCAGTTAGACAATTTTGGAATTCAGAAGAGTTTATCGAAGTTTTCATAGATTGCCTGTTGTGAAAACGCACAAATTAAAAAATATACCATATTCTGTCGTGTTTTGTGAGGAAAGTATATTAATCCAAAATAGGATAATAATTAAATGCTATGGCGGTAAATCAGGCACAGGTTGACCATATCATCACCGCGGCTTCCGAGGACGACCCGGAAGTCAAACTCCAGAACCTCGAGCGTGAAGTTGACCTGATCAAGACCTCCATCAAACGCCTTCTCATGGATATCAGGGAACGGATGAACGAGATGGAGAACCCTTTCACCATTTCTTCCATGTCTGGGAGTACCGATTCCGAAAAGTCAAGTGATTCAACAAATGCTGCAAAAAAGGCAGCACTCGATGCGAAGGAGGCGGCGCTGGAAGCAAGGGAGTCTACGCTTGATGCTGCAAAGGCCAAACAGGAGGCAGAGGCACGGGACTCCGCTGTTAAACCGTCTGAACCCGAAACAAAGCCAATTGCAGCCCCTGGTGTCTCTCCTGTTGCCGCTTCTTTACCCTTTGTTGAGGAAAGACATGTGCCGGATGAGCAGATGATATCGCTATTAAAATCCCAGCTCATCACAAGTGGCAATAAACCCGGCCCGAATACTCTCGCAAGCGAAAAACTCCGGCTCCAGAAAGTATACAAACTGTTCAAGTGGACGAATGCCGCTATTCGCAAGTTTGGTCACGATCGTCTTGACATTATCCTCGAATCATACCGTATCATGGGGTATATCTCGAGAGAATCCTGTGACGAGATAAAGGAGATCTCCCGCCTTATGCCTGCCAACCTTGGGGACGAGCATGAAGTAGGACCTGACGAGTTTGTCTCCGAACTCTATGCTCTCAATCGTATTCTCTCGCCCAACGATTCCTCGCTTGACCGGGATATGATTGAGGTCATGATGGAACAGCGCCAGCAGGTAGTGCCGGGAAAAGAAAGATCAGGGGCTCCTGAACTACCGGCCAAAGAACGGGAATCTGCCCGGCCAACAAGAAAAGATGAAGAATGGATGAACCTGCCGGACAGGATATAGGGAGATCTTATGTCGGCCGATACCTTCACGACAGCTATTTTTCTCATTACTGCGGTTATTGCTGCTAGCGTACTGGTAAGCGCTATTTTTCCCGTGGTATACCAGATGTCAGGGACTTTTGCGGCCGCGGGTCATGCGGCGGATCAGCAGATCCGGACCAACGTTCAGATCATTCTTCCTGTGGCATACAACAATAAGGATCCAAATTACGAGACAGTCTGGATAAAAAATACCGGGAACCGCCAGATTAGTACATCTGAAATCGCTCAAGCCGATATCTTTTGCGGTGATTCCGGGAATTTTAAGCATATGACTATCCAAAATTCCGCTGGGACTTTAACTTCGGATTATTGGACCTACACCAGCTATTTTGCAAATCAGAATTCTTGGGCCCCGGGGGAAACACTGGAGGTTGTTTGCTATCCCAGCACAATAATCAGTACAACAAATCAGGTATATTTCCAGTTCGTACTACCGGATGGCATCTCGACATCGGACCAGTTTACCGTGAGCACAGCTCCCTGATAAGGTGATCTGGTATGGCAGTTGCAGATCTTATTGGTGCGGCTGTCGGGGTGATCCTCCTCGTGATTGTTGCTTACATGCTGGTAGGAGGCGTTATTTCCACGGCTCAGATTGTCACAAGCGCCCAGAAATCCGCCACACTCCTTGAGGAAAACCAGTTAAAAACCGATTTTTCCATCACCAACGTAACAATGATAGACAGCTCGGATTTTAGTTTCACGATTAACAACACCGGAAATGAGCCGATTTCTGATTTCACGCATATGGATGTTATTGCTTATGACAGAAGTTCCAATGCCTATAGTCTCTATCCGTACAGCATGTCTGCGAGTACCGGAAAATGGACGATTGTCAGTCAGGGCAATGATCTTATCCACCAATCAGAATTGTATCCCGGGAACTCCTACATAATAGAGGTTATGACAACGGGTTTATCCCCTTATTGGTTCCAGATTACTACGGGAAACGGGGTTTATGCATCGGCATTTCTGCAGTGAGGAAAGAAAATATGGCCGTTGAACTTTCCGATCTGATGGGGGGTGAGGACCGGCAGATTATTTCGACCGGCAATAATGAACTGGACAAGAAGATTGCTGATGGCCTTCCCGTTGGATCCCTGACCCTCATCGAAGGGGAGAATGATACAGGGAAGAGCGTGCTTACGCAGCAGATCGTCTGGGGCGCCCTGAAACAGGGTATGTCTGTCGATTTGTTCTCTACGGAAAACACCAGCAAGAGCTTCATCAAACAGATGGAATCGATGAGCCTTGACATCTCCGATTATTTTGCCTGGGGCTATCTCAAGGTGTTTCCTCTCCATGTTGTGGGGTTCGAATGGAAAAAAGAGGAGATGGAAGGGATCCTGCAGCGCCTGATCACCTATATCAAAAACAGCCCGTCACAGGTTGCTATCGTTGATTCACTGACACTTTTTACCGAGTACGCCGAGACGGATACCATCCTTACGTTCTTTACCAACTGCAAATCCCTCGTTGATCATGGTAAGACTATCCTCGTTACCCTCCATACATATGCATTTGAGGAAGACACTCTCGTGCGAATCCGTTCCATCTGCGATGCCCACCTGAATATGAAGAAGGCACTTGTGGGAGACAAGTACGTCATGGTCATGGAGGTGGTCAAAGTCAGAGGTGCACGGAAGACTACCGGAAACCTTGTCAGCTTTGAAGTCCATCCAGGGTACGGGATGAAGGTTATCCCGATGAGCTTTGCGAGGATCTAACTATGGGCTCCCTCTCTGTTGCAGTCAACCTCCCATTTAAACCAGAACCAGTAGATGTGGATGTGGACCTCTATGCTGATCTCGAGTCGGATGCGCTTTATAAGATGCTGCCGGCGAACGCCAAGGAGTACGTACAGAACAGCCCCCACCTCCTCGAATATCTCCACACCTTCCCGGTCAATACCTATGGAATACCGCTCTTTTTGTCGGAACTCAAAAAAGATGTCCGGTCAATGAAGAACCCGAATATCATCTACCCGGTCAATGATACGACTTTTGTCCATATCCTGCCTGACCCTGATGACGTGAGGAATTTCTATATCCCCATCGAACCCTCGTTCCTCCATAGCGTCAGTGATATCCTTCCCGTCATCGAGACAAAACTGATCGACCTAATCGATGGACTGGATACGGATCCGACCACAGACAAAGAACGGACTGAGGTCATAAAAAAGATGCTTGCCTCGGTGGCCATCATCAAGCCTCCGGGAGTGGACATAACCAGTCTGGCTAGGAGTTCGGAAAAGCAACAGAGTGCCGGAGCAAAGCTGGTTACGTTTCTCAATACTGATTTCACCGCACAGAAAAAGATGAAGTCCGGTAAGAAGACCCAGAATATTCCTCTTACCCCGGATGGCAAGATTATTCTGACCCATGTCGAGTACAAGGCCATCGAGTATCTGCTTGTCCGGGACAAGATCGATATGGGGGTTTTAAAACCGTTCCTCTCTGATCCCTATATCGAGGATATCTCCTGTGATGGTGTCGGGCCTATCTTTATCGAGCACAAGGTATTCAAGGGATTAAAATCGGTTATCGAATTCAAAGTATCCAGTGAACTGGACGAGTTTGTGGTCAAGGTGGCTGAACGGATTAAACGGCCTATCACTTACCGGAGCCCTGTTGTCGATGCCACCCTTCCCGATGGATCGCGTATCAACATTGTTTATGGTACCAATATCAGCAAACACGGGAGCAACTTTACCATACGAAAAGTCAACGATATTCCGCTCTCCATTCTGAATATTGTCGAGAGCAATGGTATCGATTACGTTGCTGCAGCCTATCTCTGGATCTGTGTCGAGTATGGCATGTCGCTCTTTGTGAGTGGTGAAACGGCGAGCGGCAAGACTACGCTCCTGAACGCTATCACGACATTCATCCCCCCGGAGAACAAGATTGTCACTATTGAGGATACGCCCGAGCTGAACGTGCCGCACCGGAACTGGATCCGTGAGGTGGCGCTTGCCAAGGGGAAAGGAGAAGGGGGAGGTAGCGGGGGGGAGGTCACCATGTTTGATCTCCTCAAGGCTGCGCTGCGTCAGCGTCCTAACCAGATCCTTGTCGGGGAGATCCGTGGAGTCGAAGGAAGCGTTGCATTTGGTGCAATGCAGACCGGTCACCCTGTGATGAGTACCTTCCACGCTGCGTCCGTGGAGAAACTGATCCAGCGTCTCTGCGGAGATCCTATCAATATCCCCAAGACCTATGTTGATAACCTCAATCTTGTTATTATCCAGAGCGCTGTAAAAAGGCCGGATGGACAGACCGTGCGCCGGATGATTAGTTGCAACGAACTGGTAGGATACAATGCGGAGACTGGTGGGTTTACGTTCGTTCAGATGTTTACCTGGGAACCGGTGTCCGATACTTTTATCTGGACCGGGAAAGGCAGCTCATTCCTTCTTGAAAACAAGATCGCCACCATGCTGGGGATCCCTGATAGCAGGAAAGCGGAGATTTATCTTGAGGTGGAGAAGCGTGCCAAGATCCTTGAACGCCTGCATAAAGCCGGCTATGTGAAGTTCTGGGATCTCTTCCACATGATGACTAAGATCAAAAAACAGGGTTTGCTCACTATTGGTTCCTGATATGCCAAACGAACCACCCCCCGCGGATCCATCCAAACCCGAGTCAACCCGGCAGCTCCCGTTTATCTCTATGATCAGCAATGTCAAGGGAAAGCTTGCCGCTGTTCAGGAGGGTAAGAAGATGGGGGCGGATCTTCTGTTTATGACGACCTATATGGCATCGCTCGCGATCGCCGATGCAACCCGTCCCGAGATCTTTTCTTTTTCGGCAAATCGGCAGGAGTATATTTCAGCGAAGTACATCGCAAAGGTCGACACGTTTGTAAAAAAATGGAATTACAGCTATGCAGAGAGCCTCTCCATTGTAGCCGAACGCACACAGAACGAGATCCTCAGGAGCATGCTGAACAGGTATTCCAACTCGATCGATTCCGGTGTCCCGGATGAAGATTTCCTGGCAAATGAGCTTGCAACAGTGCGCAGCGTTTATCGTAACCAGCTGGAGCAGGGGATGTCTATGCTGCAGAAATGGGGGGATGCCTATGTGGCGATGCTCCTGTCAGGAACAGTTATTGCCGTTATCGTTATGATCTCGGTGGTCATCTATTCCCCGAACGATATACAATCATCGTTCAACATGTCGTATGCGGTGATCCTGGCCATTTCTGTCTTTGGTATTGTACTTATGTACACATCTGTTCCGGATGATCCCAAAAGCCATGGACTCAAAGAACGTACCTCAAAAGAGCAGAGTACGATCCATGCCATGGAACGGATCATCGTTCCGGTTACGATTGCCATTGTCATTATCCTCGCAGCTCTCGGTATTGCAGCAAGTCTTATCTTTATTCTTGTGGGGATTCTGATGGCCCCGCTGGGCATTATCGGGTTTATTGATGACCACAACATCACCCTGCGGGACAACGATTTTTCCGTTTTTATTCGCAGTTTCGGTGCCATTATGGGTGGACAGGGGACTACCGCCGTATATGCATTGGGGAGCATCGACCGGAAATCACTTCCTGCCCTTGAACCCCTGATCAATTCCGTATATTCAAAGCTTAATCTTGGTCTCGATGAGAAGCAGATCTGGGACAAGTTCATTGGAGAATCCGGTAGCAACCTGATCTACAAGTATCTCAATATCTACCGGGATACCGTGGCTCTTGGCGGACCACCGGAACCCATCGGCACAGTCGTAGGTGCATCCATGCTCGAACAGACTCTCCTCAGGGAGAAAAAGGACATGCTTGCACGTGGTTTCATTGTGCTCCTGGTACCGATGCATCTCGCCATGACTGGCCTCTTCGTTGCACTCTACCAGATCCTTCTTGTACTCACCAGTTCAGTCACGACGATGATGGGCCAGTTCCAGAATATTTCCGCATCGTCTGGCGGACAGAATATGGGGGGTGTCTCTCCCGGTGCAGTGTTTGGCGGCGGGATGAACTTATTCTCCAACTTCCCGGCAGCGGCCATGCAGACATACGTGATTGTCACGCTGACCATCATTACCGCGTCCAACATTGTTGCGGCCCGTATCGTTGGGGGTGGCGATCGATACATGTATTATTTCTACACGGCAATATTCTGCACATTGAGTGGACTTGTACTCCTGCTGGCCCCCAGTGTTGTTGGTCTCTTCTTCAGCGCCTCGGCGCTGACGAATATGGGCGGCGGAGTAAGCGGAACGGCGGTGTAGCATGAAGGATAGTCTTCGCAGGATAATTCTGTTTATTGCGATTGTTGGCATTGGCTCAGCCCTGATCTTTTTAGATATCCCTCTCATCTACATGCTGCTCTTGATCGTGGGAGTCGGATTTATCCTCCTTCTCGTTCTCGGAACGATCACGATTGGGGAGATAAGAACTGCCATTTCCGCATTGAACCTTTCCACCATCCGCAGCCATCTTACCAAGGGTAGGTTTTCCAAGAAGCCTGAAAAGAAGCCGGTAACTGCAAAAGAAACCGAAATACGGAAAACCGAAAAACCCGCCCTGAAAAAAACACCCGAAGCCTCCCGTGGGATCAAGGCACACCTTTCCCTTCTGGTCTCGTCCATAGGATCAGTGGGAAAGATTTTCACCGATCGCAGCAGACCGAAGAAAAAAATTGAGGATATTGACAAGCTCCTCGATCATACCATCACCGAGAAAGTCACCCGGAGCTCGGCGCTCGAAAACGCTGCCACGGTGCCGGCTGCGCCGGGGCCTGCAGCGCGGGGAGGGGCAGGAGGTCAGACTCCTGCGGAGAGCGGAAAAGAGTCCGATCCATTCCTCTCGCTCTCTGGTGAGGAACTCGAGGTCGGGCTCCTCGATGGGTTGGACGAAGGTGACCTGTCCGCCGCCCCCTCACCACAACCTTCGCCTCCGTCGATGTCTCCGGATACAGATTCCGGCCTCTCCATGCCGGATCTCGAGATGCCACCCCTTCCCGAGGAAACCGCTGATGACGCGAGTGCCATCCTTGCTGCGCACGCTGAGGAGGGAGCTGAAGATCTCGGGGGACTGGATGCCAGCGACGGAGCCCTTGATACCAGCCTCGGGGACCTTGACAAGATCAACCTGGATGAGATCGATCTGGGGGATGACAGTGCCATGCTGGAAACCCCTTCCGAGCCAGCCCCGGTCCCGTCTTCAGGTCCGCTCCCGGGATCGGGTAGTCTGGTTCCGGCGACGCCCATCACTCCCGCCGGTGGTTCCGAAACCGGGGAGGACTCGTCCGATATCTCGTCCTTTGCCGCAGGAACCGCGCAGGGTAGCGACGATGATATGCTCAGCTCGCTTGCCACCGATATCAAACAGGTCAAAAAGGAAAAAGATGTCAGCCTGCTGCGGGAATTAAAAGATTTTAAGGCTCCGGCAACTGATATAGAAAAGGAACTCTCCGACATATCGGAACAAATGAATACGGCAGTAAGTATGGGCGCAAAGAAACGAACCCCGCCCGCCATGAAAACGAAATAGCCGGAAAGGATCCAATTCACCGGCTCCTGTTCCGTCTCCAGACAAAGATCGTAGTGTGTGTTTCCCATGACCGAAGTCCCCCTCAAAGTCGAGCACGATGGCAAATGGGTCGTCGTCAAGGCGGTGGTTGGTGAGGACCGGATCACGCTTCCTGCCCCTGTTGACAAGGAGATACTCTTCAAATCCGTCATTGACCTGGAAGAGAAAAAGAGTGTGCTCGTTCTTACGGTCAAGGGGAACCCGGATCTCCTCATCCGGATTGCAAGTGTCGAGAAAGTCCTGCTCGTCTTAAAACGCCTGATCCTTGCCGGCTGCAATGCCTACCGGCTGATGGCCTATTTTATGTCGCCGGCGATTCGCGGGGGTGTGCTTGCCAAAAATGCCCAGTGGGAGAAAGGCAGCATCGTGGTGGTAAAGAGCGGAATATGGTTTGTGAGTGCCGCAAAACAGATCTGTGTACCCTTAAAAGATGTAGCCGCCATCGAACTGACAAAAAGGGACGTGCAGGGCAAACAGACTGATGTGGTCCGGATCGATCACGTGGAATCCGGAGAAGTGGTGTCCAGCCTGATTCTCTGCCCCCTCTCGACACTTCAGGTGCTGGCCAATTTCCTTAAGGATGCCACCAAGGGGATAGATATGGCCGGCACCGAGCTGGACGCCATCGCCCAGCAGGTGGCGATGCTTGTTTATTCCGGCATGGACTCGCACGCAATAGAGAACATGCTGTCTATTCCCCACAAACAGCTTGATGAGATTTATGACCGGCTCATCAAGCTTGAGATCGCTGAGGTGATCATTATCCGGCGTGAAGTCCAGCTGACCACTAAAGGAGTTCGCTATATCTCTGATGCCACAAAATCCCAAACAAACTAAAATTCCGTCGGTTTTCATCTCCACTACTCATTTATAGCATGATACTCAAACACTCTGTCTGATACTCCATGGGAACCATTCTGATCGTGGACGATACACTTTTCATGAGGACCCTTCTCAAAAATATTCTCTTTTCCGGGGGCCATACGATTGCAGGCGAAGCTGCTAACGGTGAAGAGGCTGTTGCGAAGTACAAGGAACTCAAGCCTGATCTTGTCACAATGGATGTCGTAATGCCCAAGGTGAACGGGATCGAAGCGTTAAAAGCGATCAAGCAGCTGGATCCTGCCGCCCGTGTCATCATGTGCACGGCTGTCGGGCAGGAACAGATGGTGAAGCTTGCCATCAAGACCGGTGCTAAAGGGTATATCGTAAAGCCCTTCCAGGCACCCAAGGTGCTTGAAGAGGTCAAAAACGTACTTGCATCCTGACGACCATGGCAAAGGTTCTCATTGTCGATGACTCCGTTTTCATGCGGACGGTCATCAGGGACATGCTACAGAAGGACCCCTCGCTTGAGATAGTGGGAACCGCTTCGAACGGGGTTGAAGCACTGGAGAAGATCAAGACCCTCCACCCCGATCTGATCACGCTGGACATCGAGATGCCCAAGATGAATGGTCTTGAGGTATTGCGCGAGCTCAAGAGTGCTGCATGGCATCCCCGGACCCTCATGCTCTCCTCGCTTACCTCGGAAGGAGCAGAGATGACCACGGAGGCGATCCGCCTTGGTGCAGATGATTTCATGCTCAAACCAAAGGATGTCCCCCGGCTCAGGCTTATCGCCGATGAACTGATCGCAACAATCCGCCATCTGACAACTGCCCCCCCCACCCCCAGAAAAGAGCCTCCACCGGTCACTCCGCGGAACGGGGAAGCCGAACGTGTCGTCCTGATTGGTTCCTCAGCCGGCGGCCCGCCCATGCTCGATGCGATACTCTCAAAATTACCTGCGGACTTTCCTGCGAGCGTCGTGATCACCCAGCATATGCCGGTCGGGTTTACTGCTCCACTCGCGGCCCGTTTCAACAGGCTTGCCCATATGCCGGTCAAGGAGACGGAGAACGGCGATATGCTGAGGGAAGGTTCGATCTTTCTCTCCAAAGCCGGTGTCCATACTATGATCGGTGCCGCGATGACTAGTGCGGGGAAAAGGACCGGCAGGGTTATCCATTCCAGTGCGCCGCCGGTCCACGGGGTACGGCCAGCGGTCGACAAGACCTTTGAATCTGCTGCGCAGGTTTTCGGCAAGAATGCGATTGCCGTCATTCTGAGTGGTATGGGAAACGATGCCGGGGCCGGTGCAGCAGCCATCAGGGAGGCAGGCGGGACCATTATTCTCTGCGATCAGAAGGACTGTCTCGTCTACGGTATGGCGCGATCCGCTATCCAGCATAACGCGGTAAACGAGGTGCTCCCTCTGGCAAAGATCCCCGGAGCGGTGGAGCGGATCGTACGGAAAATGGCGATGGAGGGTGGCCATGTCTGAATTTGAGCAGTACCGGTCTCTCTTTGTGGCCGAGTCCCGGGAGAACCACGAGAACCTGGTCAACAACCTGCTGGTGCTGGAGAAAGGAGAGGACCAGAATGCCATTGACGAGATCTTCCGCTCGATCCATACCCTCAAGGGAGCATCGGCATCCATGGGATTTGCCGACATGGAGCGCCTCTGCCATACGATGGAGGATGCCTTACAGCTGATCCGGAGCGGGAGTGCCGGGATGACTGAGGATCTCGGAAATGTGCTCCTCTCCTGCACCGATCTCATCGAGGAGATGCTCGATGACATCGAGGCCGGCGGGGATTCATCGTCCAAGAATCCTGACAAGCAGATTCAGGCGTTGCATGCCTGGCTGGACCGGCAGCGGGGGAGCGGTGAGCCTGCTCCTGAAAAGAAAGGCCGACAAGAGCCTCAGGAGGAGGGTCCGGCAGAGGAGAGCCCGGCAGAAGAAGTCTCTGCAGAAGGTTTGGGGTCTGCATATACCATGACGGTCGTGGTTGCTCCCGACTGCATGATGAAGGACGTTCGTGCAATGATCGCGATCCAGAACCTGGAGGCACTCGGCACAATTCTGTCCATTCAACCCTCGAAAGAGGAGATCGATGGAGGGAAGTTTGACGGGACATTCCGTCTCACCATAGCAAGCGATGCCGGGGAAGAAGCACTGAGGACCGCTGCCCTTGGGACCGAGATAGCGACTGTCGATATTCACCTCATGGACGGGCCGGTAACAGATACAGCAGCGGAACCCGGCACGATAAAAAAGGCGGCTGAGCCTGAACGAAAGCAGGCTGCAGCGACACCAGACAAGAGCCGGGAGGTCAAAAACCTTCGCGTTGATATCACCCAACTCGATCACATTATGAACCTGGTCGAAGACCTGGTGATCAACCGGGGCCGGCTTAAGCAGATCGCTGAGGAGCAGAAGATCAAGGAGATGGATGAGGCGATCAGCATGGTCGAACGGTCCGTCTCCGAGCTCCAGAACCTGATGATGGCTATACGGATGATCCCGCTCTCGCACATCTTCAACCGTCTCCCCCGGGTCGTCCGCGATGTGGCCCAATATGATCACAAGGAGGTTGAGTTTGTCATGGAAGGCGGGGAGACCGAACTCGACCGGAGCGTGATGGACGGGCTGAACGACCCGCTGCTCCACCTGATCCGGAATGCCGTGAACCATGGTATCGAGGATCCGGAGGTCCGTATCAAGGCCGGAAAGCCCGCAAAAGGGCTCGTACAGCTCAGTGCCCACCGGGACCGGGACAATGTAATCATCAAACTGACGGACAATGGTGCCGGTATCAATGTCGAGAAGGTGAAAAAGAAAGCCATAGAAAAGGGGCTTATCACTGCCGATGCTGCGGCCGTCCTCACCACCGACGAAGCGATTGACCTGCTCTTCCAGCCGGGCTTTTCCACAGCGGATACCATAACGGACATTTCCGGCCGCGGTGTCGGCCTGGATGTGGTGAGACGGTCGATCGAATCGCTCAAAGGCACCATCAAGGTCGAAACAACCCCGGGGCAGGGGAGCACCTTCGAGCTGCTCCTTCCGCCAACCATGGCGATCGTGGATGTGATGATTGTCCGGATCAACGGTAAGCGCCTCGCGATCCCCATCAGCAGTATTGTCGAGGTCGCCAACTTTAAAAAAGACGGACTGCACCGCATAGGGAAGGGCGATGTGACGCTTATCAGGGATGAAGTGCTCCAGATCCTCTGGCTCGATGACATGGTCGGGAGCTCGGACCGGTGCGAGATCCTCATTGTCGTCCAGTACCAGAAACGGAAATGCTGTATCCCGGTGGATGCAGTTGAAGGAAAGCAGGAAGTCGTGGTAAAGCCGTTAAGCACTTTCATCGGGACCACCAAAGGGATCAGCGGGGTCACCATTCTCGGGGATGGGGATGTGGTACCGGTCCTTGATGTAAATACGATGCAGGAGTGAAGGAACCATGAAACTATCGTCAGTTCAGATAGATGCGATGCAGGAACTGGGAAACATCGGGGCAGCGCATGCTGCGACCACCCTTTCCCAGATGCTGTCAAGCACCGTTGAGATGAGCGTGCCCAAGATCAAGGTCGTGGACGTCGCACAGCTGGCAGACCATATCGGGGAAGAACCGGCAGCACTCGTAGTTTTCGAGTTACAGGGCGAGATACCGCACGGGGGGTATATTATTTTCTATATATCCCGAAACTCTGCCGTCCGCCTGACCAATACGATGCTTGGCATGACCGAGCCCGACCGTCCGCTCAACGAGATGGACGAGAGTGCCCTCCTTGAAGTGGGAAACATCATGGCTTCGGCATTCCTCGACGCCACGGCAGAACTCCTTGGCCTGGTGATGCTTCCCTCTCCCCCGGCGCTTACGATTGATATGGCACATGCCGCTATGCAGACGCTTATTGCACAGATGCAGGAGGAGATCGACGAGGTCATGCTCTTCTCCACCGAGCTCATGTGCGAGGAGCACAAGATTGACAGCGACATCATCATGATGCCGGAAGTAAGCATGCTCAAAACGTTTGTCGAACGCCTGGAAAACCTGATGAAATCAGGCTGACGTGGCCCGGAATGTCTGATCCCGCACTCCCTACCAAAACACCCGTGATGATTGGTATCGGTGAGTTCTACGTGGGATCCGATCCTATGATGACGATAGGTCTTGGCTCCTGCATCGGCCTTACCTTCTATGACCGTGACCTCCACATCGGCGCCATGGTCCATATTATGCTCCCTGACAGTTCCGGGCGGACGGACCGGCCGGGCAAGTACGCAGATACCGCCGTTCCACTCCTGATCCAGAAACTTACCGAGCGGGGCTCCCAGCGGACATCAATTGTGGCAAAGATGGCCGGAGGGGCATGCATGTTCGAATATTTCGGCACCAATCTCAATATTGGGGAGAGGAACGCCGAACGGGTGCGTGCCATTCTCTCCGAACTTCATATACGGCTGACCGCGGAAGAGGTTGGCGGAAAGACCGGCAGGACCGTAGCGTTCTACCCGGGTGAGGGCGGAAAAGTAACCGTCAGGAGCGCGGATGGCGCTGCCCACGAGATCTGATTGCATCTTTTTTGTCCTTTTCATTCTTGTCCTCATGCCCGTTTCAGCGGCTGCGGATCAGAACACGACCACGGGATCCGGCCAGCAGCAGGAGACAGGCCAGATTTTCCTTTTTCGCCCGGCATCTGACTCCATTCCGTCTACCCAGGTCAATGCCATCATCAATGGTCTGGATGGGAGTGTTCTCGTGGGCACCCCGCTGGGGCTTTCAACATTCGATGGCAGCTGGAGCACCCGCCATATCAACCGGAACAACCTATCCAGCGGGTTGCTGGACAATTTTGTCACCGCGCTTGCATACGACGGCGAGGGGAACCTCTGGATAGGATATGCCGGCGGGATCCAGGTCTACAACGGGCATGATTACCAGCTCATTGCCGACCAGCAGCTCCTTAAAAGCCTCCAAATACGGGCATTTCAGCGGTGGAATGATGAGATGTGGATCGCGACCGGGAACTCCGGCCTGAGCCGGTATTCCCAGGATACCTGGACCTGGTATGCACCGAACTCTCCGGGTGGCCCGGGGTTCTATGAGGCAGACAGCATGGCTCTGGACCCGGTGTCCGGTACCCTTCTTGTGGGCACCCGCGATGAAGGCCTTTGGGCCGTGACCAGCCCGGATACCACGGCCCGTTTTACTGAACTCCAGAGCCCGTACGACACGTTCGGCCTGCTCGGGCAGGTAAGGCAGGATCCCCTGGGTGGTGTGTATTTCTTTAATACAACGGAAGTGGCGCATTACAGTCCGGCATCGGGATTCATCCCTGTTCTCTCCGGGAACGATTTTTACGGGGGCCCGTATGCCATCAATGATGTGGCTGCCGGGCCCGGGGGTGCGGTCTACGTGGCAACAGAAAATGGTATCTATGTCTGGAAGAACGGGGCGGTGACCCGGCACCTGGGGACGTTTGAGGGCTTTGGCACCAATGTGCACAACGTACGGATGGTCTTTCTTGATGCCAAAGGACGGCTCTGGTTCTCCACGCTGGATATCGTCGGGTATTATACCGGGGACGAGCCTGCTGCATCCCTGATTGCCGTTGAAACGGTGACACCAACCCCTGTGCCAACACCCGGGCCGGTAAACGCCACACCGGTGGTTACCCTGTCAGGAACCACACTCCCGCAAAATCCCTCGTTTATCGACAGTATCTCTGGTTTCTTTACGGGACTTTTACACCTGGGCCATTAATCCTGTGGGTCTTTATTCCTCGTCAGCGGCGTAGTAATAATACTCGCCTCTGCTCTTCTGGTCCCGGTCAAGGAAGGAGTCGGGCTTGTTGATACGAGGCCGGCCGGTCTGGTCGCGCCGGAAGGTTACGTCCAGAGCTTTGAGGAACCGGTTCATGCCATCCCGCATGGCAAAGGGACCGGCAGCAGTACCTGCCACCCCCGGTTCGCCATCGAATACGAGAATCCTCTCGCTGATCATATCGATAAGGTAGATGTCGTGGTCGATCACGAGAATGGCAGCATCCTTCCCCTCTGCATGGTGTTTTATGAGCCGTGTCGCCTTCACCCGCTGCTCGACATCAAGATGGGCACTTGGTTCGTCCAGGATATAGAGATCAGCTTCGCGGGAGAGGCAGGCAGCGATGGCCACCCGCTGGAGTTCTCCCCCGCTCAGGGTGTCGACAGGTGACTGGAGAATGGCCTGCAGGGACAAGGGTTCGAGGATCTCGTGCTGGTAATAGGAGCTGTCAAATCTGGTTGTGCACGAGCGGAGGTACATCTCTACCGAAGCCGAGGTCTCTGGTTTGATATACTGGGGTTTGTAGGAGATCTTCAGGGTCGTGCTCATGCTGCCCGAATCCGGCTTTTCCACACCGGCAAGGAGTTTTGCAAAGGTACTCTTTCCCATGCCGTTTGCGCCGATAACCCCGAGCACTTCTCCGGACTTGAGGGTCCCGCCCGCAATGGTAAGGTGGAAGGTATCGTAGTGCTTGGTCAATGCCGGGATGTCGACAAGGTCATCCCGTTTCGATCCTTTCTCGTGCGCCCGTTTCTCGAAGACCACCTGGGAGTCACGGAAACGGACATTCTCCTCGGCAAGATAGCCTTCGAGGTACTGGTTGATCCCGACACGGACACCTTTTGGGCGGGTGATAACACCAAAGACCGCCGGCTTGCCGTATCCGATATGGACCGTGTCGGCCAGCATGTCGAGGATAGCGAGATCGTGTTCCACGATCACGACCGGTTTTTCCGTGGCAAGTTCACGGATCAGCTTTGCTGCGGAGATGCGCTGGTAGATGTCCAGGAAGGGAGTGATCTCATCGAGGAAATAGAGATCGGCACTCCGTGAAAGACAGGCCGTGATGGCAACCCGCTGGAGTTCTCCCCCGCTCAGGGTATTGATCTGGTGATCGAAGATGGAGTCAAGCTTGAGCGCGGTGACCAGTTCGGCGAGTTTTCCCCGTTCATCCGTGGTCCTGAGGAGGTCCCGGGTCGTACCGGTAAAGACCTTCGGGATAAAATCGATGTACTGGGGCTTGACCGCGATCTTCTTGCTCTTTTTCGAGACGGTCTGGAGGTAATCGAAGAGCTCCGTACCCGCGTATCGCTTCAGGATCTCTTCCCACGCCACCTCGGCATCAAAATTCCCGAGATTGGGGCGGAGCTGGCCGGAGAGGATCTTTACCGCGGTACTTTTTCCGATCCCGTTTGCGCCCAGGATACCGGTGACCTTTCCCGGCATCGGGATGGGGAGACCGTACAGGGCAAACCCGTTCTTCCCGTACCGGTGGGTGGGGTGTTCGAGTTCCTCAGGGAGGCTGACGATATCGATAGCCTCAAACGGGCACTTCTTAATGCAAATGCCGCAACCGACACAGAGTTCTTCAGAGATTACGGCTTTGCCGTCCTCACCGACAAGGACCGTCTCGTCCCCGGTCCGTACCCTCGGGCAGTAGATGATGCATTCGGTCCCGCACTTCTTTGCGTGACAGCGATCCTTGTGGACAATGGCGATTCTCATGGGGGATCAGGCAGGATCAGGAAGGTACGGCGGGAAGAACGGAGATATACCCGGTCTTTGAGAGCGTATTTGTCCCATAGGTATTCTGGACGGTAAGGTTCACCGTGAAGTTTCCTGCAGAGGCATAGGTTTTTTCGGGGCTCTTTACCTCAGAATACGTGCCGTCGCCGAAACTCCAGTTCCACGCGGCGGGTGTGTTGGTGCTGGCATCGGCAAAAACAACATTGAGCGGTGCAGTCCCGTTGGAAACGTTTGCTGAGAAACCGGCCACCGGTACCGTGGTCGAGAGGAGGATGGTCCAGGTCATGATCCAGAACGCAAAGGTCATGAACCCCTGGTAGAGCCAGTCTTTTGCCCCCATCTTCCCGGTATCGATATGCATGAGGACAAAGATATGCCGCTGGAGGACAACGCCGGCAAGCATCAGCATAAAGGCCAGGAGACCGATGTCGTTTTTTACCGTAATCTGCAGGTACCAGGAAAGGCAGCCGACAAGGATACCGGCAATGCAGGCTACAAGTGTCTTTTTGATCCGGGCTATATGTTCAGCCTGCTTCTCCAGTTTTGTCATCTTTTTCTTGGGAAGAATGGCCTGCTCTTCTTCACGTACCTCGTCGGTCATCAGATTTCACCCAGTAGTCTTATTTTTTAGTGCGCAAGCCATATGTACCTTGGTATAATCCATGGCGACAGCGCAGGGAATGAGCGGGATCGATGTACGGGCGGTCATGTACGAGCTTACCGGGAAGCTGCCGCTCTGGATCGACAAGGTATACCAGTTCGATTCCCGCACGCTTTCTATCCGCCTGAACGGAGAGGGGCATGCGAAGTACCAGCTGTTACTGGAAGCCGGCCGGCGGGCGCACCTGGTAAAAACCGCCCCGGAACCGCCCAAGAACCCCCCGCAGTTTGCCATGTTCCTGCGCAAGTACATCTCCGGGGGCAAGGTGCTTGCAATCCGGCAGCACGGGCTGGAACGGATCCTTATCTTCGACATCGGGAAAGGGGCACTTACCTGCCGTCTTATCATCGAGCTCTTCGATGAGGGAAACGTGATCCTCACGGACGAAACGTACCGGATCATCAAACCGCTCCGCCACCACCGGTTCAAGGACCGGGATATTGTTCCCGATGCTATCTATGCGCTGAGCGGTTCCGACCCGACCGGCTCGCAGGTGAACCTTGCTGCAGCACTTGCCGGGGATGACCGGGACCTGGTGCGGGCTCTTGCGATCTCATGCATGCTGGGCGGTACCTATGCCGAGTGGGTGTGCCGGACTGCCGGGGCCGATAAGGCCCAGCCGGCGGCGCAGGCGGATCCGGGACCGCTGTTTGCGGCGGTCACTGCACTTTTCGACATGGTGGAACATTATGTGCACCCGGTGATCTCGAAAGCGAGCTGCGAACCTGTCGTGCTTGCAGAATCCCCTCCGGATAACGGGAGCCGATTTATTAATTTCTCAGATGCGCTCGAAGCCTTTTATCCGATGACCAGAGCCGAGAAAGTGAAGGTGGCAGCAAAACCCAAACTCTCGGAGGAGGAGCGGATCCGGAAGTACCAGGAGTCTGCGATCAGGAAGTTTGACGAGAAGATTGCAAAGGCCGAAGAGATCGTGGCAGCGATCTACGAGAACTACCCGTTTATCTCTCAGGTTATCACCTCTCTTGCAGCCGCAAGCAAGCGTCTTTCCTGGCAGGAAATCGAACACCACCTTAAAGATACCTCATCGACCGATGCAAAGCGGATTATCGCCTTCTTCCCGGGTGAGGCTGCCGTTGAAGTCGATATCGGCAAAAAGGTGAAGATTTTCACGAATGAGACCGTGGAGCAGAACGCGGGCCACTACTACGATCAGATCAAGAAGTTCAAGAAGAAGAAGGAAGGCGCCCTTCTTGCGATGAAAACGGTAAAGCCAAAAAAGAAGGTGATCCGGCGTGACCTGGTCCCGATGAAGAAACTCTGGTATCACCGGTTCCGGTGGTTTATCACCAGTGACGGCGTGGTTGTGCTCGGCGGCCGGGATGCCGGGCAGAACGAAGAACTGGTCAAGAAGTACATGACCGGCGGCGATCTCTTTGTCCACGCGGACGTGCACGGGGCGAGCGTGGTGATCGTCAAGGGCAAGACGGAGAAGATGGACGAGGTGGCCCAGTTCGCCGCATCCTACTCCGGTGCCTGGAGAAGCGGGCATTTTACTGCTGACGTGTACAGTGCAGGGCCAAACCAGGTGAGCAAGACCCCGCAGGCCGGCGAATTCGTGGCCCGGGGGTCATTCATCGTCCGGGGCGAACGCACCTATTACCGCAATGTTCCTCTTGCCGTGGGGATTGGCCTCGTACTGGAACCCCATGCGGCAGTGATCGGGGGACCGCCGGCCGTAATCCATTCGCGGACCAAGGCCTTTGCCGAGTTAAAGCCCGGCAGGTTTGAGCCAAACGACGTGGCAAAGAAGGTGCTGCGCCAGCTCCGTGAGAAGATCACGCCGGACGAGGAGAAACAGCTCAAGGGCGTCCTCAATACCGATGCGGTTGCGGCCTTTGTCCCGCCGGGCGGGTCCGATATTGCGGGGGCACCATGAAGGCGGAGTACGGCGAGATCCGGGATAATTACGGCGAGATCCGGCTCTTCCCGGAGAGCATCGACGACCTCTGGCACCTCCAGCATCTGGTTGCCCCCGGGGACCTCGTCTTTGCCACCACGTTCCGGAGCGTGGAAGGGGCTACCGATAAGATCCGGCCGGAGAAGGTGGAGAAACGCCCGGTACGGCTCGGTGTGCGGGTGGAGAAGGTGGAGTTTTCCCAGCACGGGGTGCGCCTGAGGATCTCCGGGATCATCGAGCACGGGATCGATACCGGGGCGTACCACTCGATCAATGTGGAGACCGGCTACGAGATCTCGGTGATCCGGCGCTGGCGGCCCGTGGACCTCGAACGCCTTGAGCGTGCAATAAAAGCCTCAGTCTATGGTGTGATCCATATCCTGACCATTGAGGAAGGGGAGGCAGAACTCTTCCGGCTCCGGCAATACGGCCCCGAGAGCGTGATCACGATCACTGCGGGGAGCGGGAAAGGTGGCGAGACCGAGACCCGGACTGGGTTTTTCGATGCGGTCATAAAGAGCATCGCGGAGGTCGCCGGGCCGCTGGTGATTGCCGGGCCGGGGTTTGTAAAAGAAGACTTTGTCCGGTATGCAAAGAACAAAAACAGCGTCCCGGCAGGCCGGGCAATTATTGCCGAGACCCGGAGGATTGGGAGAGGTGCGGTGCAGGACGTGATCGGGGCGGGCACGCTCGAGAAACTGATCGGGGACCTGCAGCTCTCCCGCGAGGTCCGGCTGATGGACGAAGTACTCCTGCGCATCTCCCAGGGGGGGGCAGTGGCCTACGGGCATAAGGATGTCTCTACCGCGATCGAGTACGGGGCAGTGGACGAGGTGCTTCTTGCTGACAGCCTGCTCCGGGACCGGGCGATCGTGCCCCTGATCGAGAACGCAGAGCGGATGCAGGCAAAGATTGTCGTGCTCTCCACGGAGTTCGAGCCCGGTGAGCGGCTTGCGGCACTCGGCGGCATCGCGGCGCTGCTGCGGTATAAGGTGAACTAAAAAAAGTGAAAACCGGGTTTGCTGGCTTATTCTTCCTTCTTTTCCGGCTTCTTGTAGGTCTCGACGAGCGTGATCTCGTTAATTCCTTTCACGTTCTCGAATCCTTCGTGGATGATCCGGCCGCGCCAGAGGAGCCAGCGCCGGTCATAGTTGATGCCGGGCGGGAGGGTAATCGTGGCCTTGCCATCGTCAAGGGCGATCTCCATGTCCTTTCCTGCATAGAGCCGGATAATTCCCTTGAGCTGTTCCAGGGGATCGGAGACTGCCTCTTCGATCTTGTAGTGGTAGGTGAGGGTCTGGCCGGCAAGCGGGGCATTGAAGTCCACGATAACGCGGTTGCCGATCACGTCCACAACCACACCTTCGCCCTCTTCCCCGAGAGAAATCCGCATCCCCCGGACCGGCTTCTCGGTGAACTTGTTTTTCGGGTAAGACTGGACCTTTTTCGGGTCGCGTTCCCCGAAGGCCCTCTCGGGGGAAACGGTGACATCGGCCTCGGCGCCGATCTTCTTGCCCACCAGTTCCTCGTCAAGTCCGGTGATCACGTGCTTCTGGCCGATGCAGATCGTGACCGGGCCATAGATCGCTGCCGGGCTGTGGATCCCGGCTTCCTTTGCGGCAGCCTCGTCGGTCGTATCGAAAACAATACCGTTTGCGCTGCCTGTATAACTGAGTCTGACAAAATCTCCTTCTTTTATCGCCATATCGTCACCTGACTATATTAAATCGCAACAATGACAGATAAAAGTGTGGCACGACCATGCTCGAAATAGAACTCAAGGTACGCGTAGATGCGCTCGATCCCCTCCGGAAGAACCTCCTTGCCCGGCACGCGGAATTTACCGGGAAGCAGCACGAGCATGATATCTATTACAATGCCCCGCACCGTGACTTCGGTACGACTGACGAGGCACTGCGGGTCCGCTACACCGACGGCCCTGCCCTTGTCACCTACAAGGGTAAAAAAATTGCGGAGCTTGGGCTCAAGGCCCGGGAGGAGCTCAACACCACGGTGGAGTCCGGGGAGGTCTTCGAAGCAATTCTCGACCGGCTCGGGTTCACCAAAACTGCCGAGGTGAACAAGTTGCGGGAGAACTACCGGCTGGGAAATGCCTCGTTTGCGCTGGATACCGTCGATGGCCTGGGTACCTTTGCCGAGATTGAGATCATGGCCGAGAAAGACGGGAAAGCCGCCACAGCGGCCATTACAAAACTAGCAAAAGAGATGGGAATTTCCGGCGAGCCTATCCTCGCCTCGTATCTCGAGCTGCTCCTTTCTACACGGTGAGCAGTTCGATTTTGATGTCTTTTGGTTCGCTCCCGAAGTGGAGCATGGCACAATAGCCGTCCATTGCTGCACCCGGATTGACAATCTTCACACCGTCAATCTCCTTGACGCCACGCTGCTCGTGGATGTGAGCACAGCAAACAAGGTCGAAGCTCTTCATGTGCCGGCGCACGCTCTGGCTGCCCACATGCTCGCCATTGATTGCATCGAGGGTCTCGAACGGCGGCGGGTGGGAGATGAGGACATTGTGCACGGATTTCTCCATCTTGGCCATGCCCTGGTGGAGCAGGTCATCGATCTGCTTGTCGGTTAGCTCGAACGGTGTGTTGAATGGCGTGGGGTTGGATCCACCCAGGCCCACAATTGTCATGGAGCCCAGGTTGATCCGTGCCCCGTGCAGGCAGACAGCGTCCGAGTGTTCGAGTGTATCGAGGATCTCTTTGGGGTCACAGTTGCCCGGTACCGCAAAACAGGGTACATCGATACGGGAAAGTACATCATCAACCATGTCCACAGGACCCATATTAGTAATATCGCCGGCGATAAATACCGCCTCCGGATTCAGTTCCAGAAATGAATCAATTTTACCGAATTGACCATGGAGATCTGCTATCAAAAGCACATCTTTCATGGTATATCATTGAGAACGGCGTCTAAAAAACCTTATCTCAGGGTCGTTCCATGCACCGGTCAGTTTTCCGCCGAGAGCGAGATCGCCGCAGGTTTTTTCGGTCGCATAAAGGAGAGACCGCGCACGGGTTCCTGCCAGCGGCGTGCCCGGGAGCGGGATGAACTGGTGGACGTGGATCTTCCCGATATGGGAGAGGTCTTTGATTGCGGCCACGGTGGCCTCCTGGTCGGCATCGGTCTCGAACGGGAAACCGAAAATAAAGTCTATCACCGGCGTGATCCCGGCACCCGCACAGAGCTCCGCTGCCCGGATCGCATCTGCCACCGTGTGCCCCCGGTGGAGCTGTTCGAGGACTGCGTCGCTTCCGGACTGGGCCCCGAAGTGCAGTTTCGTGTTGGTGCAGTAATCGGTGATCAGAGAAAGCGATTCTTCGCAGACAAATTCCGGCCTGACCTCGCTTGGGAAGGTCCCGAAGAAGATCTCGTGGGTAAGTTTGCGCAGGAGATGTTCGATCTTGTCAAACCGGGGGTGGATACCGTCAGAGCCGTAGGCGAACGCATTGGGGCTGACGAACCGTGCCTGCCCGTAACGGTTGGCAAACTGTACGATCTCATCGATCATGCGGTGCCGCATGCAGTGCCCGAAGATCTGCGGGGTCTGGCAGTACCCGCAGGCAAAGGGGCAGCCGCGGGAGATCTCCACGTACCCTTTTACCTCGGAAAAAGCCGGGTAGGCATCGAGCCGGACACTGCTCTTCACCGGTGTGTAACCCTCCCGGGTGGCAACACCGGGGATCATGCCGTTCCCTCCCGATTCGAGATTGGCGAGCAGGGCGGGGAGCGTGTATTCCCCCTCCCCGACAACCACATAATCCGTGTAGGTGGCTACCTCGCGCCAGCAGGCCGTTGCATGGGGCCCCCCGGCGATGGTAATGCAGCCGGCCCCGGCTATTTCCTCCCGGTAGCGCCGTTCATTGATCGAGTTAAGCGAATAACAGGTGATATCGGCTTCCGGTTCCGTCACCGGGTCCAGGTGCCAGCCAGTGGTTCCACAGGCCGCCTCAAGTACCGCATAAGAATTCCGTGCAGCGGGGATCTCACGCCAGTTTACCCGCATACAGACACCACCTAAATTGAAAGTTCAAAGGGGATTTATGTACCTGTGTACCATTTCTGTAGTGATTTCAGGATCTTAGGACATCAACGATATTGTAGGTCTGGCCGTTATTCATGGAAATGGAAGCCTGAACCCGATCCGTTGCGCCTCTTAAATCTCCCGGTGTCCGCGGTGTACCCTCCATAGTTACCTGATCGCCAGCATCAAATCCAAGCGATTTAGTCTCAATCGAGCCGTCAGCCCGGGTCAGGGTGACTGTCGCCCCGTTTACATTAAACTGCCCGGAACCTCCGTTGAACGTCACCTGGATCTTCCCCTGATCATTTTTTTGCCCTACGGAAATCGTTACAGCCATATTTGATGGCATCACATCCGTGGTGCTTGTGGTAAGGGTTGGGGAGGCAGATGACGAGGCAGCAGTCGGGCTGGCCGAAGAACCTGCAGAAGAAGCAGTCTGGGAGCTGGTGCAGCCGGCAAGAACTACTGCCGAGCAGACAAGGGCGATCAGTACAAGGATGGTGCTGGCTTTCATACCAGATGATGATTGGTGGAATTATTTCTGGGTTGCGATCCATTTCCCTGAATAATTATTCAGGGAAGATCCCACGGAATAAAAGGGAACAATTACCCGGCGATCTTCCTGAGTGCCTCTTCGGCTGCCTGCACAGCACCGCTGTCAGCGTTGCGGACCAGGTCCATCAGCGGGGTTGTTGCCCTTCGGTCGCCGATCTCACCAAGAGCCCATATCGTTGCATCCCGGACCACCTGCGATCGTCCGAGCAGGGGAATCAGGGATCCTACAGCGTCCCTTGCCCGCAGGGCCCCGAGAGCGAGGACGATACGCCAGGTGAGCCCGTCCGGGGCTTCATGAAGGGCGTCGGTGAGCAGGGTGACTGCCCGGGTCCGGGGATCGCACAGGACATCGAACGCGGCGCCCCGCACGGCCCAGTCGTCGTTTTCCAGGCTGGAGATCAGGAGCCGGATGTTCTCGCTTTCCGGTGTTTCCGCCAGGTTTGCGATGATACCCAGCCGTACCGGGCGACTTGCCCTGGCCAGGTCTTCTGCCCAGTGTGCACGGAGGGCCGGGTCTGTTCCCGCTCCCGGCGATACCTCCGGGACTGTACGGGTCGCGTGCGGCGCTGGTGCCGGGTCGGCACGGCCCAGCGCCTCGGCCCAGCTGGTGACCGCCCAGCGTGCCACATCGTTCGAGAACCCCAGTTCATCCTCCAGCCGTTTCACGAGGAACGCCTCGGTCAGGGCCAATGGAAGCGTGTGGCGGGGGGTGAGCAGGTCATCGGTCACGTGCTGGCGCACGGCATGGACGAGGACAAAGATCTCCCGGCTGCACTCCGGGCAGGTGTCCCGTAAGAGCCCTTCGCACCGGTTGGCATCGTGGGCGATCGAGACCCCGTACAGGGCCACGAGGCGGGCTAGCATGGTCCGGGCCGTATCGTTCATGGCAGATCCCGTGACGTTTGCATGATGGTACAGGTTACGCCGTCAATGGTTATGGAGGTTTTCGGGTTAAGGGGCACTGCCCGTCCAGGGAGCACGCTCGCGCTTGTCCCGTCAGGAAATGTCACCTGCCAGGTACTGCCGGAGATGTTCCGGATGCCGGCTGCGCCCGGGATAGCCGGGTGGGGGACGACCCGGCCGATCTCGCTGTTACCGTCATCGGTCCCGTTCCCTGCAGCAAGGTGGACCGGCCGGATGGTCACTCCCATGGCAAGCGCGAGGGACCATGTCCCGCCCGCCCTGCGGATCGCAAGAAACGGCGGCGGGGGGATTGGCCGGTGGCAGTGCCAGCAGGAGAGATCTTCCCGCTGATCAGATGCCACATTTTCTGCATGGCAGGAGGGGCAGGGTACCAACCGGTCTTTGAGGGAGAGGAAGAGGTTCTGCCATTCCCCTTCAGTAACGCGCCGTGCCGGGCTGGAAAGACCCTCGGTGAAGGCCCGCGTAAACATCGCTTTAAGTTCGGGAGGACAGAATGCCCAGCGGTCCCGTGCGATCGTGTAGTCCGCGTCCTGAGGCAACCGGTTTGCCGGGTTCTCCGGGTCGAAGACAAAGACCGGCGAGACCCCGTACACCTGTTTCTTGGCCGGGATATCCCAGCAGTGATACCGGTACTCCATCTCTCCGTGGAAGGGGTGGTGCCAGACCCAGAGGTAGAAGAGCAGGACGGCAAGGGCATGGAGGTCGGTTTCGGTCGAGGGATCGCTCTCTCCCCGGATAAGCTCGGGAGCCATGTACTCAAGCGTGCCCCAGACCTGGCTCTGTGACTGGCGGTTGACACCCACGTTGTCGTTGTCACAGATGAGCACGTCCCCGGTCTTCGGGTCAAACATCAGGTTCCCGGCCGAGATGTCCCGGTAGCAGTGACCCGAGAGGTGGAGTGCCCGGTAGCTGTTCGCGAGCTGGTAGGAGATCTCGCAGAGGGCTGCGATCCCCGGAACCGGCTTGAGATGTGCCCAGACCTCACCCAGCTCTGCAAACCTTTGCGTATCGATACGCGTCATCAGGTACCCGAACTGTTTTGATCCTTCCGCGGTGACGAGATCGAGCGGCCAGATAAACCGTTTTCCCGCCGCCCCGTACGGCGGTCCGCTCCGGACGAGATAGGCGATCGCGTCTTTTTGTTCCGGCGTTGCCTGCTCGGGCCGGTACCATTTCACGGTCTGGTATCCCTGAGGGCCGTCCACGAGGTACACCTCGCCCTGCGTGCCCTCACCGATCTTCTGGATAACCTGCAGGTCGGTCTGGAGCTGGCGTGCACGGAGGCGCTGGCCTATCAGGAGCGGCATACTTACCACCCCTCCCCGGCAGAAATGGATGCGTCCGTCTTCTCTTCTTCCCGCGGGCGGATGCAGGCCCAGACCAGGGTCATGTCGTCCCCGCTCGCGATTGCCGAGAACCGGTCCAGCCAGTTGCCCATGGCGGTTGCCACGGCCTCGTTCCCATAGGTACGGATCCTGTCTGCAACGCTCCTGACAAAGACCGCGAATTCCTCGCTCTCCGTACCGGCAAAGGAGTCCGATATCCCGTCGGTTGCACAGAGAAGAACGCCACCGTTACCGCGGTCTATCGTTGCAGTCCTCCAGAGCAGGTGGGCATCGGCCGATGAGAGCGAGTATGTTTCGTTTCCCGCGAGCACCGGGTCGTGCGGGAGGGGAAACTCGACCTGCCCGCCCGGCCGGACCAGCACCATGTCCCCATCGCCGATCTGGGCAAGGAGGATGGAATCGGTGACCACCAGGGCCGCCATCAGTGTGGTCCCGTAACGGGAAAAGACCGGTTCTGCCGGATCAACCCTTACGTCCTGCCGCTGGCTGTCCTGCATCACGAGTTCCCGCCAGCGCCGGGTGGCAATCCGGGGAAAATCAGCCTTGAATGCAGCCCGGAACTGCTGGCCGGCGACATTCCCGATTGCGTACGAACGGTGGAATGCCACCAGTTCACCGGTAGCCGCATCCACCGCGAGGGCAGATCCGGTCCTGCTCCGGTCATGGCGGGGGTCCCCGTGGCCGTCAGCAACGGCAAGAGCGATGCAGGGTTCTGCCCCCGCCGACCCGCTCCAGAGGGCATAGGCATCCTCACAGGGCCGCCCGGCCCGGAGGTGTGATGCCCCGGTCCGGCTGCACCCGAATGCCCAGCCTAGGCCGGTCTCGCAGGTGCAGGAGAACTCTTCCGGCGCGGGCATAGGGCAAAATTAGAACAGATCTGTGTTGGACGTGATCATCTGCGGCGGGGAATCCAGGGCAACATTGGAGGTGTCCTCTTCGGCCGGGGCTCCCCGGCTCCGGCCCCGGGAGGATGCGACCGAGGCGCTGATCGAGGCCCACTTGATATATGCCACCAGCTCCTCGGGGGAGTGAGCCTTTAAGAGGCCGACTGCTTCCTGGTTTGCAAACTTGAGCAGTTCGGTTGCATTGTAGTCCGATTCATCGCCTATAGCGATTGCGAGCCGGACTGCCTTGATGCCCCAGGGGATCTTCCCGAGCTCGGCAATCGCTGCGTCGTACTCCTCACGGGGATCGGTACAGAACCCGTCAGAGATAAGGATACAGACCGGGGGGAGACCACGACGGGGCATGCGTTCGATCGACAGTTCGCCGGTGAGGAGCCGGATGGCTTTTGCGGTGGCCGTCAGGCCGCTGGTCTCGAGTTCCGGCCAGACAAAATCGTTTAAGGGGACCGGATCCGGGCCAACATGCCACGTGGCATCGTTGGAGAATTTTATCGCCCGCATCCGGATATCGACCTGAGGGTAGGCGCCAACCGCTTTCTGGATCTCGGGCAGGGCCTCACGGATGGCCTGGTTGAGCGTTGCAATCTTCTTTCCCCGCATCGAGTCGGAACAGTCAGCAAGCCAGAAAAAATGGAGCTGCTTACGGGCTACCTGGCCGTCAGGGATAGGAATCGCATCTTCGATAAAAACTCCCCCTCTCCTAGGTACACAATCTATCCGGCTACCATATAAGATCACCGGTCAGCCGGGCTGTCCAAAAGGCTTGAAATGACAAGGCGTCCGCACAGGGAGTCGCAAAAGGGGAAAACAAAAATTTTACTGGGAGGGGGTAGTGGCGCTACCCGCGGGAACCGAGCTCTTGATCATCGCCTTGACCGGCTCGGGCAGGTTCATGCCGTCAACGATCTCGGGGAGGATGCTCATAATAACCTGCTGACCCTGGGAGGATGCAGCAAAGCTCTTGAGCAGGTTCATACCATCAGGGGTTGAAAGAAAGTTCTTTACCGCAGCCTGCCCGTCGGGGGTTGCAATAAATCCGGCCAGCGAGCCGCCAAGGCCGCCAAGATTTCCAAAGTCCATTTTAATACTCACCTTGTAATGTTTTCTCTACATATTGACAATATTTGTTCTTAAACATGTGGGAGGGTTTATAGAGAAGAGAGGAGTGGCCCCCTCATTTTACGAATTTTGTAGGGGAGTCCCCCACCCGTTTGCAATACTTGGGAGAAGGGGGTACCCCCCTCGCGTGAGGACCACATGGCGGGGGGTGGGACCCCCCGTATAAATTATGAGGGGTGGGGGGTGACCCGCAACCCGGGCTTTTCATAGCACGAAAAATACTCCTCTGTTTCGACGTGAACTTTCCAAACATTCCCGGATTTTCCGGGCCAAAGCATGGGTGGTATACCTCCACTGTTGCGGACAAAGGGGGAGGGGGGTGATCCCCCATTGGCCCGACACATGGGTGGGGGGGTGTGGGGTACCCCCCTCCGCCAGATTCGGATCCGGATGCCAAAACCGGATAGTCTTATCGCAAGCGTCGTTAAACTACAGTCTTATTCTAATGAAAAAAGTCCAAAAAATATGTTATCCCCGGATTTCCCGGAGACCCTTACAGTTTCTTCAGTGCCGATACGATCTTTGCAACGGTTTCCTGCGCATCGCCGTACAGCAGCCGGGTATTGTCCCGGTAGAACAGGTCGTTTTCGATACCGGCAAAGCCCCTGCCCTGTCCTCGCTTGAGGACAATGACGTTCTTGGCCTGCTCCACATCCAGGACCGGCATGCCATAGAGCGGGCTTCCCTGCCGGTGCGAGGCGGGGTTGACCGTGTCGTTTGCCCCGATCACGAGGACCACATCGGTGCCGGTAAACTCCGGGTTGATCTCGTCGCGGTCAAAGAGTTTGTCGTAGGCAACCCCTGCTTCTGCGAGGAGCACGTTCATGTGCCCGGGCATCCGGCCCGCCACCGGGTGGATCGCAAATTTTACGGTAATACCCCGGCTCTCCATGAGATCGGCAAGTTCCTTGATCTTCTGCTGGGCCTGGGCGACTGCCATGCCGTAGCCGGGAGCGACTATTACTTTGTTGGCGTAGGCAAGCATCACGGCAACATCATCAGCCTCGATCGGTTTCATGCTGCCCTGGATGGTTGCACCGTCCTCCTCAGTTGCACCGAATGCCCCGAAGAAGACGTTGGTGATCGAGCGGTTCATTGCCTTGGCCATCTGGAGGGTTAAAAGCGAACCCGCTGCACCGACAATGATACCGGCGACCACCATCGCGTAGTTGGGGGTGCCAAACGAGAACCCGTCAAGGGCTACCGCAAGACCGGTAAAGGCGTTGTACATCGAGATAACGACGGGCATGTCCGCACCACCTATAGGCAGCGTCATGAGCACGCCAAAGGCAAGGGCCAGCACAAAGAAGAGCGGGAGGTACGCGGCTACCCCTAGCGGGAGCCATGCCGGGGTGAAGAGAATAAACGCACCCGAAAGGACCGCCAGGACAAGGATGGCCATGTTTACGATCTGCTGGCCGGGGAAGGTGATCGGCCGCGGGCGGAGCCAGCCCTGGAGCTTTAAGAACGCGATGATGCTGCCCGAGAACGAGACGGCACCGATCAGGCCGCCGATAATGGCAAGGGTGCTGGTGGTTGTGTCAGCCGCACCAAGTAGCGCGACTGCCGAGATCGCCGCTGCCGCACCGCCGCCCATCCCGTTGAAGAGGGCCACCATCTGGGGCATTCCCGTCATCGGGACACGCTTTGCAGCAAAGTAGCCAAATCCTCCGCCGATCACGATGGCGATTGCCATCAGGGCGAAGTTTGAAAGGGCCGGGGTGAGGAAGGTAACGAGCGTTGCGATGAGCATCGCAGCGCCGGCCCAGACGATCCCGCTCCGTGCTGTAAGCGGATGGCTCATCCGGTACATGCCGATAATAAAGAAGAAGATTGTCACGATGTAGATCGGGTCGATAAGCCAGGCAACGTCGATCATTTCCTCGCCTCCTCTTTGGTTTTCCTGTTCGAACGGTCAAACATCTGGAGGATCCGTTCGGTAACCACGTAGCCGCCGGTTACGTTTGCAGCCCCGAGGACAACGGCAATAAAGCCGATGACCTGCTGGAGCGGGGTGGTGGCAAGACCGAGTGCGACCATGGCGCCGACAAGGACAATCCCGTGGATGAAGTTCGAACCACTCATCAGGGGCGTGTGGAGGAGTGCGGGGACTCTGCTGATTATGACATAGCCGGCAAAAGCGGCGAGCATCACGATATAGATCGCGGTCCAGAGCATGGTGGTGTCGATCATGGTTTTGGCTCCAGGAGATCTCTGGTGGGCTGGTGCCTGACCTGCCCGGCATGGACAAGGAGGCTTGCAGTCAGGATCTCATCGGTATATTCGGGAACAAGCGAGCCGTTCTTGTCAATAAGGAGGGTCAGGAAGGACTGCAGGTTCTTTGCGTACATCTGGCTTGCATGGAACGGCACCTTTGCCGGGAGGTTCTTTGGCCCGATAATGGTCACACCGTTCGCCTGGATGGTCCTTCCGGCCTGCGTGAGCTCGCAGTTGCCGCCGGTCTCTGCGGCCATATCGATAATGACTGCGCCCGGCTTCATGGTGGCGACCGTCTCTTTCGTGACAAGGACCGGGGCCCTGCGGCCGGGAATGGCTGCGGTAGTGATGATAATATCAGCCCGGGCGACAGCAGCTGAGACCATCTCCTGCTCCTTTACTTTCTCCTCGGCCGTGAGCTCGCGGGCATAGCCGCCCTGGCCCTCGGCATTGATCTCGAGTTCGAGGAACTTCGCGCCAAGGCTCCTGACCTGTTCGCCTGCGGCCCGCCGGACATCATAAGCCTCAACAAGGGCACCCAGGCGCTTTGCGGTGGCAATCGCCATAAGACCGGCGATCCCTGCACCAAGAACCAGCACGGTGGAGGGGCGAATGGTGCCGGCTGCGGTGGTGAGCATCGGGAGGAACTTGGGGCAGTGCTCGGCGCCAAGGATAACTGCGACATACCCGCCGGCAGTTGCCTGGGAGCTGAGCGCGTCCATACTCTGGGCACGGGAGATCCTAGGCACCAGTTCGAGCGCAAATGCGGTGATCTTACGGTCACGCATCTTCCTGATGGCCTCAAGGTTGCCTGCCGGGTTCATGAACCCGACAACAATGGTGCCTTCCGGCAGCTGCTCCGCCTCGGCCACGGTCGGCGGCTGGACCGCAAGAACGATCCGGGCACCGGCAAACAGTGCATCCCGGTCGGGGACTATGGTAGCTCCCGCAGCGGTAAAAGCGGCATCGGGATAGTAGGCCATTGCCCCGGCATCGTGTTCCACCCGGACCTCGCAGCCCGATTTTTTCAGGATCCGGACTACGTCCGGTACGGTCGCCACCCGCTGTTCCCCGGGTGCGAGCTCCTTGGGGACAGCGATCACGATGGATGATGTCATGGCATCCACCGTGCCTGTCTGGTCATATCAGAGCACAACAAGTACTTCACTCCATAGGATGATCTGCAGTTGTATCCTACAGGTTCGTTTTACAGCTTCTTTACCTTACGCACGCGGACGGCCACGCCGCGCCTGGAGCCTTTCATCTCCGCCGCGGTCATTGCGGCCTTTCCCGTGGCCATGGCCTGCGACCCTACCACGAGCACTTCGTCTCCTTCACGGATGGCGGGATCAGCGTCAACGACGCCCGGGACGAGCACGTCCCCTTCGGGAATAAAGTCACTGATGGTCACGCGGTAACCCTGATTGACAAGACCCCATCCCTCAAACGTGGGGCGGAGCAGGCCGGTGCCGGTATCGATCGAGAAGAACTGCTGGTTATTTTTGGAATAGAAGATCTCCGGGAAGTGGCCCCGGGAGAGCATGCCCCGGGTGTCAATGTCACACCCGAACTGGTACGAGAGCATGCCGTGCACCCGGTCGTCTTTTACCCTGCGTTCGCAGGCCAGGGCCTGGCTGAGCCGGTTCAGTGCCTCTTCCCCGGCCGGGTGGTCCCGGCAGGAATACTCAAGCGTGATACCGCAATGTTCTGCTGCCATCTCCGCTACTTTGAGTGCCCCGCCCTCGAGGTGGGCGATCACCCGGTCGTACTTGTTCTTTGCCAGGTACTTTGCAAGGGTGTCCGCGATATACGCGCACTCCTCTGCATCCCAGTAGCCGGTGACCGGGACATCGTAATGCATGGCAGGGTATACGCATTCGAGCTCCCGGGGCACGAGGCCGAGCGGGGAGGTGACGATCAGCTCATGGGCCCGGCCGGCAATCGCCATCTGGAAGCGGCGGTGGCTCTGGGAGAGCGAGTAGGGTTTCTTTGCCGAGCAGGGCAGGAGAACGGCCACCGTGGCCTTCGGCGGCTTATACCGGGAGAGAAGGCGTTCTGCAAAGCGCCGGACCTCCACCCGCTGCATGGACTCACCGGAGTTTGCCCGCATGACACCGCTCCGGGCCACCGGGGAGAACGGTTCGGACCAGGCATAGTCCTGGTCAAGGTGGCGCATAATAGCCACGCTGTTTGCGTTCATCCGGCACCGGGCCTCAACGAGTTCGCGGAGCTTCTGCTGGCCGGTAAAGTACCGGGCTATGGCCACTTCGTGCTCCAGCGCGAGCCGGTTGTGGAGTGTGAGATCGCCATTGCGGCAGCCCTCGCATCCGCAGAGGCCGGCTGACTGCACATCCGCGGGAAATTCGCCCTCGGAAGTACAGAAAAGCCCCTGTGCGGATTTAAGGTCCACTCCCGTGTAATCAAAGAGGGTAAACCCTGTGTAACAGAGGATATGGACGGTCGAGGGAAAGGCTGCGGCCGGGGCGTACCAGAGTGTGTCGGGCGGGGTCCTGTCCCTGAGAGCCTTGAGCCATGTTACGTACTGCCGGGGATTGGCAAGCGCCGTGTGCCAGCCTGCCACCATCACCACGTCCCCACTCATTGCGGGGTTTTCGAGCGCCGGGTGAATGATAACCGGCTGGCCTGCCCCTTTTGGCACATGCTCTGCGGCAAAGGCCGGCGGTGCGGAGAGCGGAACATTGGTGCCGCCCCGGGAAGAGAGGGCCGGAAAGACTGCGACCGTGTCGAGCACGGCAGGGAAGGGGAGCGGGGAACACGGCAGCTCATCGCCAGCCATGGTGCCGGCCCGGGCAAGGCCGTCCCTTTTTTTGATCTCGAACCGGATCATCTCACCAGCTCCGCCGTATCGCCGGCTTCTTCAGTAAAGATCTCCTCCCAGTTGGCAAGGCCCGAGACCGTGATCCTGCTTTCCCTGTGGCTCTCGGCAAGCATCCGGATCCCCCGGCAACCCTGCCGGACCATGGCCTCGTCCCATTCCGGGATCTCGGACGGTCCGACAGGGAAGGTCTCTTTTAAAGCCTGCGGGTAGGGTCCGAACGGCGGCTTGAAGAACAGGATGTCATCATAGCCCTCGCGCTCCTTATTGTCGCAGGCTACAAGCACGTTTTTCCCGAGGCGCACCCGATCAAGCTGTCGCTGATACCGGAGCACCTCCGTCCGGGCACAGCTCTCATCGCCCCGGTAGAAGAACCGCCTTTTCGTGGCCCGGTCATAGGGTTCGAGGTCTGCGGCTCTTGAGAGGAGCCTGCGGTATCCCGTGAGGAGTTGCGGGTGGTTCCGGCACCGGTCGTCCACGAGCTCCCAGAGTGTCCCGTCCGCGATCGCCTGCCGGATCCGGGCGATCTCGGCCAGGGTGACGGCCAGGTTGTGATGGGCGAGGAGACGTGTCCGGTCCTTTGCGGTGCGGAGCTCTTCAGCCGTGTGGCTCCGGCAGACCGCGCAGGCACAGGGGAGATCGGTGAGCTCGTCAATCTTGAAGCTCCCGTGGGCGGTGAGGTATCTCCCTTCCTTGGCATAGAGCGCGTATGCGGCAGAGTCGAAGAGGTCACAACCCATCGCGGCAGCAAGGGCAAACATGGCCGGGTGGCCGGCTCCGAAGAGGTGGACGCAGGCAGAACGGGGAAGGGTGCTCTTTGCAGCCATCACCACCTCCACGAGGTCACGGTACCGGTAGGCCTCCATGAGCGGCACCACCGCACCAATGGGGCAGAAGGAAAAGCCGAGATCGCCGACCTCTTTTCCCGCCCGCACGCGGAGGTCCGGGAAGATTCCGCCCTGTACCGGCCCGGCCAGCGGGGCATCGTCCCCGAAGAGTTCCTTTGCCTCGCGGAGGCGTTCCATGGTGATGGCCAGTTCCCGCTCGGCCGTGGCCCGGTCTGCGTCCGGTGAGGTGGGGATATCGAGCGGTACCCAGATGTCGCTCCCGATATCCCTCTGGTAGGTGAGGGTCTGAACGTTCGTGAACGAAACCTGACCGTACACCGAGAGCTGGAAGGAGCCCGAATCGGTCATGATCAGGCCGTCGAAATCGAGAAGTTTGTGCAGCCCTTCCTCCCTGACCCGCTCGCTGTATTGCCGGCTCTGGGAGAAGATGTAGGCATTGGTGATCAGGGCCTCGACCCCCATGGTCCTGAGTTCCTTTGGGGAGACCAGCATCAGGTGAGGGTTGATGACCGGCAGCAGTGCTGGAGTCTTTATGATCCGTTTTCCCGCTCCCAGTTTGCCGGTGCGTCCTGCGATATCGCTGTCCAGACTCTCGAAGGTGATCGCCATGCCCAAATGGACTCCTGTGCCTATTAAATTGGCCGTTCCGTCTGTTAAAGTGATTCCTTAAACGAGCCGGTAAAGATCTGGCCCTCGAAGGTGAGGATCTCTATGTTGTTCTTTGCCCAGCAGTTCCGGGGCAGGCCCGCCTTCTCACAGGTATGGTCGAGGAAGACCTTCGCATCCCAGCCGTACTCCGTTGCCACCTGGGGGAGCAGAAGGCCGCTCGTGCCAAATCCCCGGGCGATGAGACCATGGCGCCCCACTTCGATGTGGGCCGGGCGGTCTTCCGGGGCGCAGTCAAGCGGGACCGGGACGGTGAGCACGGTCACCTCGAACTCGAGGGAGGAGAGCTCGTCCTTTTTCACGCCCGGGAACCGGGGATCCTCGAGAGCGGCTGCCACCGCGGCGTCCTCGATCGCGTTCCCAAGCGGCATCACCGGGTAGGGAAACCCGATACACCCCCGGAGCTGGTGGTTTCTGGTCAGGGTCACAAAAACCCCGCGTTTCTCGGCAAAGACCGGAGTCAGGTGTACCATCGGTTTTGGCTTTTTGGTAATGGTATATTCGATGGCCCCGCGGGCAAGCCGCGTGGCAAGAATCCCTTCTTCGGGTGTCAGGAGCTGCATGGTGTATGCCTCTGTTGTGACACATTCTGCAGGGGGCGTTAAAGTAGTTATCCTTCACGGGCGCCTCTGGTTCCGGTACCAGCGTGCGCTTATTAAGGACCGGTCACGCATATGTTCTCGTGAGAGGGAGAGAGCGGCTGACGGTGGCCCATAGTGGCCGCTGAGGAAAGTCCCCCCACCCACCGGGCACGCAGCCGTACGCAAGTACGGGTGGCGAGAGTCACGGCAATGGCACAGAAACGACACGGCCTGTTCCCAGTCATGATGCGGCTGAGCCCTTCGGGGCGAGAAGCACGGGGTTAACCCCCCGCGCGAGTAACCCGCTGAGCGTTTTAACGGAACAGGATACGATGAAACGGCGAATCCCTGCGGGTGCAAGCCAGAACAGGGTAATGGATCGTCCGGTATCCGCCCGGGTTTGGCGCAGAGCTGAATGCCGCATGAACAGAAGGAGGCTTACTCCTCCCACTCACCTTCCTTTTCCAGCACATGGGTAAAAACGGTAGTTTTCCGGTGAAGCCTGCATATCCCGGCATCGTAACCGGTATCCAGTCAGTCTTCTTGCAGTCTAGGGCACCCTGTCCGGAGTAACCGTTGGCGGCGTTTCCGGTCTCTCTTCGTCGGGGTTATCGGACCGCGTATCGCTGAAATAGTGCTGCAGCAGGAAAAGACAAATCTTTTCGGACTCCGCTCACTCCTGATCGAGCTTCCTGACGAGGTTATCGATTACGCGGATCTGTTCCAAGATCTGCAACTGGTTCCCGTTGCAATCGAGGTTTAAGTATCCAAGGAGGGCCTGGTGCGGGTATCTAATCTGGTCATTGAGGATCTGGAACTTTTCCATGTTCTGTTCGATCTGCGCAAGCCCCTGCCGGCCACGTAAAAAAAGGCCGTGAGTGCAAAACCCCCTTCACTCACCGACGGCTATATCCCCCGGTGGGGTTCAGGGAATATCAGTCAGTTAAGGAGGGAAGATGCAGAGGAAGGCAATCCTCGAAAATGATCTCACCCGTCAAGCAGTCTTTATCCTGTCTGTGGTGATCCTTTCGGCAGTCATGGCCCTTGTGGTCCAGGTTGTCATCGGCATAACGGCTGCCCACGGGCTCCCGGTCCAGTACTGTCATTTCTGGTGCAGCGAGTACGGCCAGTGTTTCTGGGTGTGTGACTGACGGTCTCCAGGATCCGGGCCCCGCCATGCCCCATGAGGAGCCCATAGCTGGAGAGTGTTCGTGAGTTTTTTCAATTGTACCAAATCTCTTGTGATGGTTTAACGCACATCATCGAGCAGGAACCGGATTTCCCGTTCTCTATGGTATAAAATCAAATAAAGCCTGTCAATGAAAAAAAATTCAAATCTGTTCAGATCTTCTCGTAATATTTCATCGGCCCGCAGGCGCCGCACTTGCCGTCCACCACCAGGTAGTCCGGCACGGTTTCGCCGCAGCACGGGCAGGTGACCGGCTGCCAGTGCTCCTTGATCTTTACGGGTACCCGGACCTTCTCGAACGAGAGAAATCTGCGCCCGGTCTTCAGGATCTGCTCTTGGAGGGTATCACCCATGGTGCGCTTGACAAATTCGGGGCTGTTCGCAAACCACTTGTCGATGATCGGGAAGGCCTTGATCTTCTCCTGGTCCACGTAAATCCGGAAGCCCTCCGTGGTGGCCTCGGTCGAAACGCGGTTCATGGTGATCGCAAAGCGCCCGATGGGGACCACCTTGAGACGCCCGTTGCCGGTGGTGGCATGGGCAATTACCTGCGGTGCGTCGGGGAGGCACTTGGGGGTCTCGCAGACCGCAAAAAGTTTCTCGTCCGGGGTTGCTTTCAGGAGTTCGAGGGCATAGTCCACCATGAAGGCGCCAATCAAAAGGCCGGGGGCCGGCGAGGAGTGGAAACGTGCGCACTGCGAGAGGTAGGTGCGGACCGGTTCGGCAACATTGCATGCCGCAAGGCGGGCCTCGAAGTCCCCGCCATGGTGGTGATGATGTCCTTTGTCCATGAGGATCCGTTGGCGCTGCAGGCCATTAAACATTTATTTCGGGGACCCGGGCTTTTTGGTCTTCTGATGTGGGCAGGCGATCCCCGTGGCAGTCCGGTCCGGATGGCCGCTCCACGCATCATTTCCGCTTGGTATTTCAGGGATCCCGCCGGATTACTGGTAGAGCCGGCCACACCTGCCCATGGCCGGAAAAGATACTGCCATTCCAAGGAGTCGTACCATGAACTACCGTCCACTTACCGGGAACCCCTACCGGACTGCCTGCTTCGCTCTGCTGATCTTCGCGCTTGCTGTCCCGTGCGTATCAGCGATCACGCTCACGCCCGGAAGTCCCGGGTCTGTTGCCACCATTGCACAGGGCGACCCGGTCACCATCAGCGGGATCGCAACCGGTCACCCTCAGGTGGGGCTCCAGATTTGGTTTATCGGCTACAATTTTGTCAAAGTCACCACCGTCCAGGTGAATGACGACAATAGCTACGTCTATATCCTCAGGGAGGCTGATACCGTAAACCTTGCCCCCGGCCAGTACTTCGTGATCGTCCAGCACCCGATGGAAAACGGCAGGTTTGACATCGTCTATGATTCAGCAACCGGGACGGTAAAAAATGTCCAGACCGGCCAGACTGTCTTCCAGCTCACGGGGAGCGGCAGTCTCCAGAGTCCCGATGCCGCAAACGCGCTCCTGACGGCGATCGGGAGCCAGAACATCGATGATACCTTTGCCACGGTCTCCTTCTTCGTCAGCCAGCCGATCGTGGGGATCAATTCTATCGGCACCATCCCGCAGGGCACACTCTTTATCCTGAACGGGACGACAAGCCTTGCTGCCGGCGATAACCTGATGGTGGAGGTCACCTCGTCCTCGTTTGGGCCGACCGCAAAGACCAGCTCTTCCGGCTTCTCGGGCACCGCGGGGATGGTCACGGTGCAGCCCGGCAGTGGCGGACAGAATGTCTGGTCCTGCGGCGTGGATACCTCCACATTTACCCCGGACGAATACCTGGTGACGGTGAGCGGGGTTACCCAGTCGGTAACCGCCTCCGCAAAGTTTACGGTTGTCCCGGCATCCTCCTGCAACGGTTCCGGGGAGATCTGCCCCATCCCCAGTCTTGTTTCCGCTAACAGTACCACGCCTGCTGTCACCGCCTCGCAAAACAGCACCGTGGTACCGGTCATCACATCCCCTTCGGCGGCTACTACAAAACTCCCCTCTACGACACAGGGTGCCTCCCTGCCGGCGGCACTGTGCGTTGCGGGAATTACCGTGGCGGCCCTGCTCTGCTGCCGGCGGCCCTGATCTTTTTACCAGCCCAGAAACAGTGTCTTTGTCTGGGTATAACTGTCGATGGCGTGGAAGCCGTTCTCCCTGCCCATCCCGCTCTCGTTGGTCCCGCCAAACGGTACCTCGGGAGGCACCGTCAGGTGGCGGTTCACCCAGATGATCCCGGCGTGCACCTGGCCAAACACCTCTTTTACCGTAGAGAGATCCCGTGACCAGACCGATGCACCCAGTCCGTACTGCGACCGGTTTGCCTCCCGGATGGCAGTGGAGAGGTCCGGGACGGTTATCACCGGGAGTACCGGGCCGAAGATCTCTTTTCTGAGCAGCGCAGCATCTGCGGGTACATCCGCAACGAGAGTAGGCCGGTAGAAGAAACCGTTTTCATACGCTTTCCCCGTCACCGGGCCGCCGCCGGTCAGGACGCACCCCTCCTGCCGGTCAACAACGTCCTGCATCACGCCCGCGATCCGGTCCCTCTGGCCGGCGCTGTTGAGAGGCCCCATCTCCGTTACGGGCGCAAGGCCGTTCCCGATGTTGGTACCTTCCACCTTTGCCGTGAGCAGGCGCATGAACTCTCCGGCAATCTTTTCGTGCAGGTACAGCCTCTTTACCGCAGTGCAGATCTGGCCGGCATTGTAGAACCGGCCCCGGAATGCCCCCTCAACGGCTTTGGGGATATCGGCATCCGGCATCACGATCATCGGGTCGGAGCCCCCGAGCTCCAGCGTGAGCGCCTTGAGCTGTTCTCCGGCAAGGGTGCGCACCCGGTGGCCGGTGGCGCAGTTGCCGGTGAAAGAGATCTTTTTTACCCGTGGGTGTGTTACGAGCGCTTCACCGGCCGTCTCCCCGGCGCCGGTCACCACATTGAGCGCGCCCGGGGGCAGGCCGGCTTCCTGGAGGAGGCCGGCGATCTTCAGGTTGGTGAGCGGGGTAGTTGAGGCCGGTTTGAGGACCAGGGTGTTTCCGGCGAGGAGCGCAGGTCCCACCTTCCAGCCCATGATAATTACCGGCATGTTCCACGGGATGATCGCACCGCAGACACCCAGCGGGACCCGGGTCACCAGGCAGTCCCCGGCCTTTCCCAGGCTGACTACTTCGCCGGCCGGCTGGCCCGCAATTGATGCGTAATATTCAAGGATGTTTGCGCAGCCCCGGACCTCGTCAGTAGCCTCCCGGATTGGCTTTCCCTGCTCCCGGGTCAGGAGCTCGGCGAGCGCTTTGTGGTCCCGGCGGATCAGTTCTGCGGCCCGGGCAAGGACAAGGCCGCGGTCCCGCATGGTCTTCTCCGACCATGCCCCAAAGCAAGCATCTGCGGCTTCAACTGCTGCAGCAACATCGTCTTTTCCTCCCCGTGGCACTCGGTCGACCAATTCACCGGTGGCCGGGTTTTTTACTTCGATCCAACCGTCATCGGCTGCCACCGCCGTTTTCCCGTTGATGAGCATCTCCATAAAAAATCCCTCGCTCCTCTATGCAGGATCTGTCCGCCACGGGCCTATAAAATGGCAGCGGTAAGCCTTGGTGGCTGCCGGGATTTACGGTGTCCCGATCTCAATGGTTCCGGAAGAGAGGCTCCGCAACATGCCGGTCTGGGTAGTGCGGTAGGCACCGGTCCGGTCAAGGTGGGCCTTGAACTCCGGGCTCCGCACGAGCGAGACCAGGGTCGCGATCCGGGGATCGCTGAGCATCTCCCGGCGCATTACCAGCTCATACAGCTCCTCGGCAATGGGCAGGAACCGGAGCCCATGGGAAGTGGCGAGCCCTTCAGAACAGATCCCGGCATCTGCCTGCCCTGCCCGGACGGCGGCTGCCACCGCCCCAGGTGTGGCTGCCTCGTTGTCATAGCCCCGGATCTGCGTCAGCTGCAGGTGTCGGGATGCAAGCATGGCGTCGAAGAGGAGCCGGGCCGGGGAGTCCCGGCGGGAGTTGACCCAGCAGAGGGCACCGAGGTTATCCGGGCTGACCTCTTTTGACGAGACGATCCCCTGCTCCTGCGTGGCGATGTTGAGAAATGCGAGATCCATGGATTCCAGGTAGGGAAGGAGGGCGGTGCGCTCCCGGACAAGGGAGAATGCCGGCAGGCTCATCGGTGCCGCGTGGCAGGCATTGCGTTTAAGCGCCAAAAGGGCACTCGTATTCCCGGCGCTTGCCGTGTGGATGAAGAGCCCCTGGTCGTGGGCGAGGTTGCCCAGCTCCTCGAGGACCGGGTCAATGGCGCCGGAGAAAATGAGCGTCCGCTCGATGTTGGCCGGGTCGGTGGTCAAAAAGACCTCTACTTCGTGCTCTGCCTCGTATCCCTCTAACGGGGCCGGAATGTGTGTGTAACCGTTTGACCTGAGGGTTGCCATCTGCACCACGGCCCCCCGCGATCGGGCAATCCCCCAGTACTTGTCATGGATCCTGCCGACAGAAACGGGGATAAACTCGTCAAAACCAAGATCGGAGGAGAGCGGGGTGGCGAGGCGGGCACGGACAACATATTTCGGGAACGGTGCCAGGCCCCAGTATTCGAGAAGCGGGACGGCGAATTCGCGCAGCACCGTCTGGGCGGCGAGCGGGTAGCCGGGAAGGCCGATGACCGGTGTCCCGTGGATCTTCCCCAGCATCATCGGTTTTCCGGGCTTGACGGCAACACCATGGAAGATCAGTTCGCCAACCGCTGCGATCGCCCCCGCCGTGAAATCCCGGGTTCCGGCCGAGGAGCCGGCCGAGATGATGACGAGATCGCTCTTCTCCGCGGCCGTTTTTAGTGCCTCTTCAATGAGCGCGGGTTCGTCGCGGACAATGGGCAGGCGCATGCAGGCCGCCCCCATAGATCCGAGGAGCACTTCTGCCATGATGGTATTGCTCTCTACAACCTGACCGGGCTGTGGCCGGGCCCCGAGCGGGACAAGTTCGCTTCCCGTGGGGATGATCCCGACGCGGGCCGTGGTCACCGCAAGCTCCGCGACCCCGTACGTTGCCAGTGCCCCGATATCGAAGGCCCGGATCACGTGCCCTTTGGGGAGCACGAGCCTGCCCTCCCGGATATCCTCCCCTGCCGGGCGTACGTGCTGCCATGGGACGGCCGCTTTGCGGATCTGGAAGGAACCGTTATTTTCCCATGTCTCCTCGATCATGATCACGGCATCAAACCCGTCCGGGAGGACATTACCGGTATTGACCCGGGCCACATCATTGAGCGTGATCGGGTTCTGGTCCGAGGCGCCGAGCGTGTCCCGGCTCCTGACCGCAATCCCGTCCATGGCGGCAAGGTTTACCTCGGGTACCGAGTACCGGGCATAGACCGGTACGGCTGCTGCCCTTCCCAGGGCCCTTGTCACCGGGATGATCTCCGTACGCCCGGGTGCGGCAAACGATCGTTTCAGGATACGGAGTGCCTCATCGAACGAGACCAGCGAAAGGTAGCGTTTTACCATGCAGCATCACCGGGAAAGGTTCTCTTAAAAGGGGCGGGGAAAACGGGAGTAACAAGGGACATATATGGTGATCCTGTCGCCGTCCGGCGGGTTCAGTACCCTATCCTGATCATCCACAATAAAGAATTCGGTACTGCCGGATTATAAACAGGAATTATCCCACGGACTTTTCCTTCACAATCAGGCAGGAAATTGTGGTCAGGAATAATTCATCCGGTTACATATATTCAATCAAAAGTTAAATATAAAAGAAAAATATTTAAGGTGTCCCCCTTTTAAATCTACTCAATGAGTACTGATGATATTGACGATATTTATGAACACCTCTCCAAATATGAATCATTAATTGGAGTGCGTCCTTCCCAACGGGAACCCGGGAAAGCACGGGTTTCACAGGAAGCATATGGGCGCAGGCATAAAAAGCCGTTAGTCCTCCTCCCCAAACGAGAAGCGTTCACCCTGTCCCTCCGGTGGCAGTCTGCCGTTGTCCTGGCCGGGATCCTTTTTGCCGTTACCGGGCTTGTCTTTATCGTCGGGGGAATCAGTACTCTGGGAAGCGGGAATATCTCTACCGGGGAGCTGACGGTTACCGGCGGTCTCGTTGTCTACAGTCTGGGACTGGTCGCATTTATTTTCGGTACCGGGAATATCCTCAAGGGGAGATCCGAATCTTCCATGCAGAAGAACCTGGAGGAGATCCGGGAGCAGAACCGGATTATCATTGAATTACTCCGCAAGATCACAAACGAGCTGATCTTCGGCTTCTGATCGCTTGTCCGGAACACCACCCTTTTTTTGCCCTGCTTTCACGGACCTGCAGGTCATACCGTTTTTTCGTCCGGATTTACCCGGCAGGACAAACTATATGTTTGCCCTTTTCAAGATCACTGGCTAAAGGGGTGTAGCATGGATAGTACAGTGTCCCCGGAACCGCTTCCCGATGCATCTGATCTCACCTGGGAGGCACTTGTGGAGAAGGCAAAGAAACCCGTTGCGGTCATGTTTTATTCCCCGACCTGCGCATTCTGCCACCAGATGGAGCCCTACTTCCGGAACTATGCAACGGAGTTCCGGGAGACGGTTGCGTTTGTCCGGCTCAATATTCTTGAAAGCCCCTGGACAGCGGAACGGTACGGGGTACGGAGTACACCCACCTTCAAGTTTTTTTGTGATGGTAAACCTGTGCAGGAGATGGTGGGCGCGGTATACCCGGCACTCTTAAAAAAGATGATCGAGGAGGTGCTCCAGCACGGGAAGGAGTGCGCAAAGAACTCTACCGCCATCGACTACGAGATCACCGGCTATGGCTGATCCCTGAAAGATCCTCCCTGCGATCAGATTGCCCGCCGGCAGCCGGAAGACTCCGCGGCCTGCGCCACGGCGGCGGCCACCGCTTTGGTCACGCTCCGGTCAAGGATGCTGGGCAGGATATGGCTGCGGTGCGGCTTTTTCACGCACCCGGCAATTGCATGGGCCGCGGCTACCTTCATCTCGTCCGAGATCCGGGTAGCGCAGGCATCGAGCGCCCCCCGGAAGATGCCCGGGAAGGCGAGGACATTGTTGATCTGGTTGGGGAAATCGCTCCGTCCTGTGCCGACTACTGCAGCGCCCGCTTCGGTTGCCGCATCCGGCCAGATCTCCGGGACCGGGTTTGCCATGGCAAAGACGATGGGGTCCTTGTTCATCGAGCGGATCATATCCTGGGTAATGATGCCCGGGGCCGAGACCCCGATCACCACGTCTGCCCCCACCATTGCATCGGCAAGCGACCCGGTCTTCCCTGCACGGTTGGTCTCTTCACTCAGGATAAACTTGTACTTGTTGCGGTACAGTCCCTCGCGCCGGCGGTGGATAATTCCCTGCGTGTCGCAGACCGTGATCTCGTGCACCATGGTGCAGACCAGGGGATCATACCCGATGCACTTGAGGAGCCGGGTGATGGAATAGCCGGCCGCCCCCGCCCCGCAGACCACGATGTTGAGATCCTCGTACTTCCGCCCGGTGACCCGGCAGGCATTGAGCAGCGCTGCGAGGACCACAACCGCGGTGCCGTGCTGGTCGTCATGCATCACCGGGATCCCAATGTCCTGCAGGGCATCTTCCACCTCGAAGCATTTCGGGGCGGCGATGTCCTCGAGGTTGATCCCGCCAAAGACCGGCGCAATATTCCTGACCTGATCCACGAAGTCAGTCTCGTAGTTCTCAAAGCAGATGGGGAACGCATCGATACCGGCAAATTCCCTGAAGAGGATTGCCTTCCCCTCCATCACGGGAATGGCGGCAAGGCCCCCGATGTTTCCCAGGCCGAGCACCGCCGACCCGTCGGTTACGATGGCGATGGTATTTGCCTTGAGGGTATAGCGGTACGCGAGGTCCCGGTTCTTCACGATCCGGCGGCAGACCTCTTCAACGCCGGGGGCGTATGCCCGGGCGATATCGTCACCATTCCGGAGCGGGACTTTGGGCCGGATCTCCAGCTTCCCGTGGTGCCGTGCGTGCAGGGCGAGGGACTCGCGGTAGATCTCATCGCGGTCGGTAGCGTCCGGCATGGTCTTTCTTCCTTAACGAAAAGAGCGCCCCACAACGTAATCAATCTTCTGAGCGGGGAGCACGGTGCAGGGATGTCCCGGGATTACTCCCGCGTTTGTCTGTTATTGTTCCTGTTCCCGGTTTGTACCGCAGAACACGGACAACTTCCCCTCCGGCGCGACAAAGTTACATTTTAATACATCAATGAACAAAATTATACATAAGGTACGATACGGCCGCCGCGTCCCGGCGATGGGGCGCAGACATGCGTGTTCCCCATGGTACCCATGCATATTACCGGTGTGAAACCATCATGAAGTCAAAAGACATTGCCATTGTCGGCATTCTCCTTGCGATCGGCGCAATCCTGCGGTACTTCCTTGCCATGCTCCATACGCCGCTTACTCCCAACATGATCATCGCGTTCTATTGCCTTGCGATCATCCTGATCCGCCCGAAGGTATACGAGGCCCTTGGGATTGGTATCGTTGCCGGTCTCCTCTCGATGCTGATATCCAGTTCCATATTCCCCCCGGCAAACCTGATAAGCGAACCGCTGGGCGCCCTTGCCTGCTTTGGCCTGTACGCACTCCTCTCGGCCCGGACCAAGCTTGCCCCGACTGTTACCACGTTCCTTGCAACGCTTGTGAGCGGTTTCTCCTTTGCTGCGATTGCGATCATCTGCGTCGGCGCTACGATCCTATCCAAGTACAATGGCAGCATCGGGGCGTTTGTCGTGGTCTTTGTCCCGATCGTGGTCATCACAGCAGTGTTTAATGCGATCATTGTCCAGATCCTCTACCTCCCCGCGAGCCGGGTGCTTGTACGAGGACCTGAATGATCGAACTCTCCGATGTCAGTTATACCTACCCCCATACGGTGCAGGAAGCCCTGCACCGGCTCTCTCTTGTTCTTCCCCGGGGCCGCTGTATCCTGGTGACCGGTCCCTCCGGGGCCGGGAAGACCACGCTCTGCCTTGCAGCCTGCGGGATCCTTGCCCACGAGTATGGCGGAAAGAAGGCCGGTATCGTAACGATCAACGGGAAAAGCGTTGCCGATTACCCCGGCCTCTCCGCGATTGCCCGGACCATCGGGATCGTCTTTGACGATGCCGAGGCGCAGATGATCTTCACGACCGTGGAAGAGGAGATCCTCTCTGCGCTCGAGTACCGGGGCCTCTCCCCGGAGGAGATCGAGAAACGCCTTACCGAGATCCTGGATGTCACGTACCTCTCGGCATTAAAAGACCGCTCCCCCCATCACCTCTCCGGGGGCCAGAAGCAGCGCGTGGCCCTTGCGGCTACGCTTGCGCTCGGAAACGAGGTCCTGATCCTCGATGAGCCTACTTCGGAACTGGACGAGCACGCCACCCGGCGGATCGTTGCGATCCTCAAAAACCTCAAGGAGCAGGGAAAGACGCTCCTTATTGTGGAGCACAAGTTCTCGCATTTCCGGGAGATCGTGGATACGCTTGTCGTGATGGAGCGTGGTGCCATCTCCGCTATCGGGATTCCGGATGAAGTGCTCAAAAACGACCGGATCCGGGAGATGGTGATCCCGGACTTCTCCGGGATCCGAAACGGACCCGCTACGGCGTTGCCGGCAGGTACCGCAGTCCCTGCCATTGACGTCCGGCACCTCTCGTACTCGTATGGCAGTGTCCCGGCCCTGCACGATGTGAACCTGAACATCGCTCCCGGTGAGTTCGTGGCTATTGTCGGTGAGAATGGTTCCGGTAAGACCACGCTCGTGCGCCAGTTTAACCGCCTCCTTACCCCCACGGCCGGCGATGTCCTCATTCTCGGGAAGAACACGAAGGACTGTACCATCGCCGAGCTTGCCCGGGACGTGGGCCTGGTCTTCCAGAACCCGGATCACATGTTCTTTGCCGACACGGTAAGAGATGAAATCGCATTCGGTCTTGCAAATCTCGGGATGGAGAACCGGGACGCCATTATCGATGCAGCACTCACCGAAGCCGGCCTCCTGCAGGCAAAGGCGCTCTACCCCCGCTGGCTCTCCCGGGGCGAGCGCCAGCGGCTGGCCATCGCCTGCGTGGTGGCCATGCAGCCGAAGATCATCGTGCTTGATGAGCCCACCACCGGCCTTGACGGTGACGAGGCGCGGCTGGTCATGGAGATCTTAAAGAATCACCAGCAGCGCGGGCATACGGTGGTGGTCATCACCCATAACAAAGAGATTGCCCGGGATTGTGCTGACCGGGTCATCACCATGGACCAGGGACGCGTTGGATCGGACATGCGTGCAGGATGTGCGGAATAATGGCGGAGATCCTGCAGTATGTCCACAAGGACGGTCTCTTCCACCGGCTCACGCCGTTTTCAAAGATCCTGCTCATCATTGTTGTAGCAGTAATGTGTGTGATTGCCACCGGTATACCTTTCCTGCTTCTCATGGTCGCAGCCCTGCTCGCCCTTGCATATGCAAGCGATCTGCTCCGCGAACTCCTCCAGCAGCTTCGGCTCCTCCTGGTCATGAGCGTGGTCTTTATCGTGATTACGGTACTGACCATGCCCAATGGCGCAACGCTCGGGACCCTTGTCCCGCCGGGTGTGCCCGTGATCGGAGGGGCGATCCCGGTGACGACCGGGGCGGTAATAATCGGGATCATCCTTGCCCTCCGGTTCATGGTGCTGATCTTTGCATTCCAGCTCTTCCTCATTTCCACCCAGCCCCGTGACCTCGTGCATACGCTTGAGCGGCTGCACATGCCGGTCGATTATATCCTGATGTTTATCATTGCCCTCCGGTTTATCCCCACCCTGCAGATCGAGGGAACGCGGATCCATGAAGCGCAGCTGGCCCGGGGCTATAACCCGGGGACCGGCCTGCTTGGCAAGGTACGGAGCGTCCAGCCCATTGTCGTCCCGCTGGTCTCAAATGCACTGTTGCGGTCAACTGTGCTCGGCCTTACTATCGATATGCGGGGATACCGGACCGGGACCCGGACCCGGGTACGGGAACGCCGGTTCGGGACCGTGGACTATCTCCTGATCACCAGCATTTCTGTCGTGGCAGCAGCATTTGCCGTGGCGGTCTTCCTTGCGCCGGGTCTTGTATTCTGATATTTTTTTACACGGTTCTCCCGAGGGTTTCATCACGCAATATCGCAGTGTCCGGGTCTTCGTTTTCTGTATGCAGATCGCGTAGACGGGGAATACCTTGAGTGCAGCGCTGTACCTGGTCCTGCCCATGAGAACTAACCTCATCGAGCGGATCGTGAACTGACCATGAAAAGGGGAGGTCTTTGAGGAAAACCTCACGTCCATGGAAAAACGCGAAAAACGAAAGCGCCTCGGCCGGGACTTGAACCCGGGTCAAAAGCTCCGGAGGCTTCTAGGATGTCCACTACCCTACCGAGGCAAAATTTACCTTACTTAATCTTGTGTACTTCCTTATAAAAGAGAAGGTTTGCCGGGACGTTACTGCTTTTTTATCTGGTACTGGTGCCAGATCTTGCAGGCACCTTCATGGCTGACCATGCAGGGGCCGACCGGTGTCCTCGGGGTGCAGATCTTCCCGAAGAGCTTGCAATCGGTAGGCTCAGCAATCCCGCGCAGAACTTTATCACAGATACAGGCCGAGTGCTTGCTGACCTTTTTGTACACGATACCGAATTTCTTCTGTGCATCGTACTGCTCGAATTCGGGTTTCAGCCGGAGCCCGGACTGCGGGATGACGGGGAACCCTCTCCACTCCACGTCGGAGGGCTCGAAGACCTCGTACATGATCTTCTTTGCCTTGACATTGCCCTCGCGGGTGACCGCACGCGGGTATGCATTGTCCACCCGGTGCTTTCCTTCCCGGATCTGTTCCACAAGCATGACCAGGCCGAGCAGGATATCCTCGGCCTCGAACCCGGCCACTACCTGGGGCACCGGGAACTGCTCGTACTCTTCGTAGCCCATCACGGTGCAGACATGGCCGGGGAGCATAAAGCCGGAAAGTTTTGCTTCGCCCTGTTCAAGCAGCCACTTCATGGCCGGGGGGACCACCCGGTGGCAGGACAGGATCGAGAAGTTTTTGGGCGGACGACTTAAGATGGACGCGGCAACAGTCGGAGCGGTGGTCTCAAAGCCGACCGAGATAAAGACTACCTCCCTGTCGGTTTTCTGCGCGATCTCAACAGCCTTGTGGATCCCCTGAACAACCCGGACGTCCCCGCCACAGGATTCGAGCGACCCTTTTGACCCGGGCACCCGGAGCAGATCCCCGTAGGTGGCGATAATACAGTCTTTTTCCACGAGATCGAGCGCTGCATCGATCTCGCCCTGCGGCGTGATGCAGACCGGGCAGCCGGGTCCCATCACGATCTTCAGCTGCGGCGGCAGGATACTGCGCAGGCCGGTTCTCGCGATCGCTGCCTCATGGGTGCCACAGATGTGCATGAAGGTCATATCCCGGTCCACCAGGCCGCGGAGGGTGTCTGCAATCTCGTTTGCCGTCGCCATAGTATCTTACATTTATTTACCGCCGCCAGTCATAAGAGTACTCATATGGATAACAACCTGCTCTTCGCCATAGCAACCATTATTGCGGGCTTTGCTGTGGCGATCATCGCACGGATCATTGTGCGGTGGCTGGAGAAGTTCGCCGAGACTACCGAGACCAAATGGGACGACATCATTGTTGCCGCGATCGGGACGCCGGTCCAGGTCGGTATCGTTGCTCTGTCGATCTACATTGCCCTGAAGTCCTTCGATGTCGTGCCGGCACAGTACGCTTGGGTGCTTTCCGGCAAGGTGCTTGACTCGATCTACATCCTGCTCGGGACCTGGATCGCTGCATCCCTCCTCCATGATATTGTCCGGATCTACGGGCGGCAGATTGCCGAGTCGACCGAAGGGGACATGGATGACCGGATTGTCGACCTTCTCGAACTTGCGGTCCGGTATATTGTCTGGTTTGTCGGGCTTATGCTCGTCATGGTCAACCTGGAGATTAACATCACTCCCTTCCTGGCCGGTGCAGGTATCGCGGGTATCGCGCTCGCGCTCGCAGCCCAGGACCTGATCTCCAACTTCTTTGGCGGGGCCATTATTACCGTGGACAAGCCATTCAAGGTGGGCGACCGGATTGAGGTGGACACCCATTACGGTGATGTGCTTGCCATCGGGACGCGGAGCACCCGTGTCCGGACCATTGACGGAAAGATCGTCACCATCCCCAATAATAAGATCACCTCGAACAGCGTCGTGAACTACTCGGAGCCCGACATCCGGCTCCGGTTTACGATCCCGGTCACGGTGGCATACGGGAGCGATATTGCCCGGGTCAAGGAACTCCTCTTTGAGGTGGTCAACGATGCAATCAAGAATACGGACTATTTTGCGAACGAACCGGCCCCGAGGATCTTTTTTTCCGAGTTCGGGGACTCTGCCTTAAAGTTCGTGATCTATGTCTGGGCACGGGCCTACAATGTCCCGGACGAAGTAAAAGATGCGATCAATACCCGGATCGCGGCACGCTTTGCGGCGGAGGGCATCGAGATCCCGTTCCCGCAGATGGACGTGCATATGAGGAAATAATTTTTTTGTGCATTTCAAAAGAGACACATTTTCCCGGAAGCAGGCCCAATACGAAGATCAGATGGGGTGTCTCCTGATTAGGAAAGGTTCGGGTTCATACCCCTCGCTTGTGCGATGAACGCCGTTCCCGAAGGGGCACCCCCGCGGCGGGCGAAGGACTAATGAACTATTACCGGAACCGTTCCTCACACAGATATGATATGCCAATTTGGAAAAACCTCCTCCCCCACCGTGCCCCGTGAGGGGCCCGGATGCGGGGATGCTCGCATTTTTCATCGGAAAGAACAACTGTGTCTCTGGTTCGGATCTGACTGGCTGTCACTTCCTCGTTAATATTGGTCCTTCTCCTCTCCCCGTCCTGAATCAGCACGTTTATGCCCCCCTGCCTGTACATCCTCTTCTGACATGCTTGGCATATCCACCCTCTGCCTCCACCACGAACCGCTACCTGTGGCGCTTGACCGGATCGCCGAGCTGACCGGGGTGATCGAGGTGATGGATGAGGGCCGCCACTTCCTCAAAAGCGCGGAGCCGCTCCTCTCCCATTCCTGCACGTTTTCCATCCATGCGCCTTGTCGTGGGACAAACCTGGCAAGCCTTCTCGAACCGATCCGGCGGGCAAGCGTTGAAGTGATGGCGGAGTGTTTTGCCGTTGCTGCAGAGGTGGACGCCCATGTAGTGGTCCATCCCGGTTACTTTGCGTGGCCCGATGAACGGAGGGAGGCAGCAGATCAGCTGGTCCGATCGCTTGGGGAGCTTTTGGCAGCCGCACGTAATTACGGGGTTGCCTTCTCGGTCGAGAACATGGGAGACTGGGAATATTTCTTTTTAAAGACCCCGGCCGAGCTCTCCCTGATCGGGGACTGCGGTTTCACGCTTGACGTTGGTCATGCGCACCAGAACCACTGCCTTGCCGGTTTCCTGGAACGCCCGGCACAGCACTACCATCTCCACGACAACGATTCCACGGCCGATGCCCATCTGGCGGTGGGGAAGGGGACGATCGACTTTTTACCGGTGATGGCTGCAGTACAACGAAGCGGTGTCCCGCCCATCATTGAAGTGGCGGATTTCGACGACGCAGTAACGAGTCTCCGGGTACTGGGAAAGATGTCCTGATCCGGCCAGATGGGGGACTGCCGCCGGGAGAAAAAACCGGGGCCGGATTGGGCGCGGTTTGTGTGGTGACGGCGTCGTTCTCCGCAATATTTTATAACCTGTACCTACAATGTATCTAGGCAATCTGCCTGTGTGGCTCGGCCGGTAGAGTACTTCCTTGGTACAGACAAAGGAAATATGACTACTTCCTCACAGGGTGGAACGCAAAGACAAATGCCTAAGTGACTCAGCCCGGCAGAGTACCTCCTTGGTAAGTCAGTAATCAAAGTGATTAATTCCTACCAAACGAATTCCTGCCCCACGACGAAAGTTTAAGTTGAAAGAAAGGAAATTAAAATAACGTGCCTATGTGACTCAGCCCGGTAGAGTGTTACCTTGGTAAGGTAAACGTCGAGGGTTCAAATCCCTCCATAGGCTCTTCTTCTGTTTTCCTGTCAAGGTTGAACATTTTTTGGGATTTCCTCTCTCCCGGCGTTGCAGTAAGATACTCCCTGTATCAAAAATAATGAGTACCGGCATATTGAGGTTCTCCGGTTCCGTCATCCGTTATTCGAAGAATAAAACCCGGTGAAACAGGAGTCCGGGGCACTCAGGAGGCCATAGATAACCCTCCTTTTTCCGGCCAGATGATCCGGGAGCTGTCCAGCCGGTTTTGGAGAGAAAAAGGAGATCCGCTCTTTCTATATCCTACCGCATAAGGATCCCGCTCAGGTAAAGAGCATCAGTTTGGTAATGTCGTCTTTTAAGTCACCGCTGCAGTACTCTATCCCGCCGACAAGGGACGTGACCAGCCGGGGGTCGAAACTGCCTTTCGTATACCAGCAGGTCATGTTCTTTCCTTCAAGCAGTGTCTTCATCTCCTGCATCTCGCTTGCGTTCAGCTGTACCAGCGTCTTTGTAAGACTGCAGTTTGTGGTGGAGGTGTACCGGAATGTCCCGACCGCATCGGTGATAGTGACGCTCGTTTCTGTACAATTGTTGGCTGCAGCAATGATTGCAGCCTGGTCCGGCGTAACGGTACCCTGCTGGGGACCGGCCGGACTGTTTGCTGTACAGCCGGCAGCGATGATCAAAAAAATGAACACACACAGGACCCCGGCGCCGGTAAGCCCGGTAATATACTGTCTTTTGTCGTTCATAACTGCCTCAATACCCGAAGACCGCCTGGTTTACCAGGTTACCTGCCCGTGACGCTTCTTTCGGATCTGCATACATCATGAAATCCTTCAGGGTGGTCAGCGTGGACGGCTCACCGGATCCCTGCCGGATGTTTGTGCCATAGACGTTCTGATCGGCAACGGGAAGGGTGGTTGCTATCGTGGCAACAAAGTTGCTGTTCCTTGGGTCCGGGTACGAGGTGAGATCGTTTCCTTCCGCAAAATCCCTCCTCATGGCTTCCGCCGCGGAACCGGCAAGGTTGCTGTTGATAGCGGTGTTGGCAAACCCAATCCCCTCCTCGATCTGCCCTTCGCTCTTCTTGAGCTGGGCCATGTCCCAGTTTGCCTGGAAATTATTCGGATCCTTCACCAGCACCACAGAGTACTCCTTCTCGATCGCCGGTCCTTGTTCACTGATCCGGGCCCTGATCTGCGCAAGCTGTGACCGGTCCGCGGTAATCTCTGCAGGCTCCGGCAGGGCAGTTCCCTCCGTCCGTTGGTTCAGGCTGCTCTGTGCCTCAAATGCCGTGATGGCATGGTCAAGCTGGTCCCGCTGGGTGCAGAGGTCGAGATAATTCTGGAGGTCCGCATGCGGGCCGGTCAGCATCGCAGCATAGGAACTCTCGGGAGGCTGGGCGGGTGGAGGGGTGGTCGTTGTGGTGGTAACCGCTGCTGCCGGTACCGGGCAGCCGGTGGTGCTTGCCCCGTTTAATGTGGTGGTACCGCTGCATGCACCGTCTGGACCAGAATAGTCCCAGGTGTATTTTGCGGTAAATGCCGTGCAGTCCCCGGTGAAAAACACATCATATGCCGACAGGTCCGATGATCCCGGTGGGTCGGACACGGTCCTGCCTGAGATATGCAGGATGTTTCCTGAGGTAAAGGTCCCCGCGGCTGATCCATGGCCGACATCTCCCATTACGGCAGTCGAACCCCTGTACTGGATGGGAACTGAGTACTGGTTGGTGTAGACTCCTCCCCCGCAGCCGGACTGGTCTTCGGTAACCATTACCTGCCAGAGGTACGTCCCGGTGTAGGTGTTCCAGGTCCAGGCCTGCGGCGTAGTATCTGCAGTAACGCTCACAAAGAGTGAGAAGAGGAGAAGAACTGCCCAGATACTCCAGGCATGTTTTGACATACACTAGCATCCCTTAAAAGATAATAAATAATTTTGCACTCCGGGTTTTCCTCTCTTTGCCGTGATCCGCTTTCCTCGCTGGATTGCCGGCACAGATCCCGGGATATGAGATCAGGAATCTCCGGGGAGTGTCCTCACGCTGTCAAGAGTATACCTGTGAAGTCAGGATACGATCCCTGATCCCTTTTAAACCGCGTGGATACTCTGGGGGATTAAAAACCGTGCACGTTTAAAACAGAGTTATCTCTTCTCGGCAAATCCGCCCAGTCTCTCATGGGAATGCGGGGGCAGACCCTCATGGGTGTGCTCCGGGATACCATGATATGCCGGTCCCGACGCAGTTATGGGATCCACGTGAATTGTTGCATCCGAGAGGTACCTGAGGTGATGGAGGAGTTCGTGCCGGACTTCTTTTGCAATCTCATGCCCTTGCTCGACAGAAAGTGACGCATCTACCGTGATGCTGATCTCTGCATGGAGCCGGTGTCCCAGCCATCTCACTTTCACATCAGTAACTTTACGGAGACCGCTGACATGGTGTGCAGCGTGGAAAATTTCCTTTGGGATCTCCGGGTCAACTCCATCGAGGAGCCGGGTGAAGATAGTTTTCGCTGAATCCCAGACAATCCAGAATATTGCGATCGTAATAGCAAGACCGATAATCGGATCGGCAAGCGGGAACCCGAGATAAACCCCGATGGCTCCAAAAAGGACCGCCAGACTCGTCCACCCATCCGTCCGTGCATGGTAGCCGTCCGCAACAAGCGCCGCGCTGCCGATTTCCTTTCCCACGCGGAGACGGAGCTGTGCAACAGTTTCGTTTCCGATAAATCCGATTACTGCTGCCACTGCAACCGCCCAGAGAAACGTCACGTTCTCCGGGTGAATAATCCGGTCGATGGATTCATACCCGGCAACAATTGCGGATATAAGGATCATCAGGACAACTGCCACTCCGGCAAGATCTTCCACACGTCCGTACCCGTACGTAAACCGGTAAGTCGGTTTTCGCGAGGAAAGCAGAAACGCAAACAGAAGCGGGATCGCGGTGAGTGCATCGCCGAAGTTGTGGATAGTATCGGCAAGAAGTGAAATGCTGCCGGAATAATATACGACAAAGACTTGCAGGATTGCTGTGATAAACAGGCCGATAAACGACCACTTAACCGCCCAGATACCCCGTTCTGTTGCAAAGATTGAAGGATCGACAACGCCGTGCATTTGGCCATGCCCATGGCCATGACGATGATCATGATGGTTATCATGACCTTCTCCATGATTATGTTCATGGCCGTGATCATGGTCGTCATCGTCATGATGTCCGTGGTTTTCAGCGGGAAAGATCATTCTGTCTGACCTCGTTCTGTCCTAGCCCGGGTGCGGGAGATGCTGTTTTCGTGCTCATGGGGCCAACCGCAATCGGATTGCCGCTCTCCCGGCAGTATGTTTCAACCCGCCGGAATACATGCGGCACCATCGACGCCGGTGTCAGGAGCACCGAGCATTCCCCAACGAGTGCCCGCAGGATGCCTTTGTCGATCACCCCATACGTGAAATCGAGCACTATTGATTCGCGTTCGGCAAGATTCTTCGCCCGGGTTCCCATTGCACCACACCTGAACCCCGGATGGTCTGCTATCCATGCGGTGATCTCATCTGCCCCGGTTGTATCCACGTTGCAGACCACGATGGTCCCAAGGGCCCTGTCCCCTTTTGGTTTCCTGAAATTCTGTTCGAGTGAACTGACCAGCTGCAGGACAGACTTTGGTGATCGTGTCTTTTTCACCATCTGCCGCGAGACAAGCTCCGTGTAGACTTCCAGTACCGCAGGCATCCGGAGGTTCGAGGACGTAACAAGCGCGGGATCCGTAAACACGTCTTCGGGAGTTCCCGCGTGGAGCACCGTCCCCTTGTTCATAAGGATGATCTGGTCCGCCCAGAGATATGCCAGCTCCACATCGTGGGTGGAGATAATGATCGTTGTCCCCTTTGCATTCAGTTCGTCGAGCAGTTCCATAAGGTCCGCTGCCCCGGCAGGGTCGAGCGAGCTGGTTGGTTCATCGAAAACAAGAACTTCCGGCTCCATGGCAAGGGTTCCGGCGATTGCGGCCCTTTTCTTCTCACCGCCGCTCAACTGGTGGGGGGGCCGCTTCTCGTACCCGGTAAGCCCTACAGCTGCAAGGGATCGTGCGACTGCCGACTGGATCTCGTCCTGCGTCATCCCGAGGTTAAGAGGCCCGAACGCCACGTCCTGGTAGATGGTGGGGGCAAAAAGCTGGGTATCCGAGTTCTGGAATACCAGTCCGACTTTCTTGCGCACTTCACGGAGAGAGCGGCTGTCATACCTGAGCGGTTCGCCATCGAGCAGTACCCGCCCCTTTGTGGGCTCAAGAACCCCGTTGCACATCAGGAGCAGGGTGGTCTTCCCGGCGCCGTTCGGGCCGACCAGGGCAACCTTTGCTCCTTTTTTTATGGAGAACGATACACCGGAAAGTGATTCCCGGCAGTTCGGGTAGGCATAATGAATATTGTCAAATTCGAGCAGGTTTGTCATGGGTCACCGGAAAAGTACCATCGTACTCGTAATGACTGCAACGGCAATGCAGAGGCCAAGATACGCTACCACAGAGATCACCGCTGATGTTTTCATGGGTTCCTGGCGACCCGGGGGTTCCAGTTTTCCGTCGTAGCAGCGTGAATCCATGGCAATCACCAGGTCCTCTGCTTCCTTCCATGCCCGGATAAAAAGCATTCCGCCGAGCATGGCCATCGAGTTTATCGAGCGCTTAAAGGACGTGTAGCCGTGACGGATGGCCTGGGCATTGTGGATCGCAATCGCCTGGCCGATGAAAACGAAGATGAAGTGATAGATCAGCATGGAGAGATCGATGAATACCTGCGGCATGCGCATCGCGTGCATGGCAGCAAAGATCTCGACCATGGGCGTGGTGAGCGAGATAAAAAAGAGCCCGCACATACCGCCGAAGGTCCGGACAAGGACGAGAAGCGCAAGATTTGCAGAGCCGGTAGTCGCGGTCAGGGGAATGCCGAACACGGTGAAGGTAAGGATGGGGGTACCTCCCCCGGAAAGGAAGAGGATAACAATCACTGAAGAGAGCGCAAAGATGAGCGGGATATGGAGGAGTTCGATGTATACCCGCACCGGGATCTTTGCAAAAAGGAGGGTGATAGCAGAGAGTGTGACCAGGATAAAGAGCGGGGCGATTGGGCCCGGCGAGACAACGCAGATGAGGATCGCTCCCATGCCAAGGAGGAGCTTTACGTAACAGTTCACATCCCGTAAGGCATTGGTCTGGGCATAGTATTCCAGGTTCTCTTCCATGAAGGACATATCAGGCAGATCCTTGAGAGGATTAGGATAACGGGCTTGATAAAAAAATTATGCTAATTTAGCGCCCTCCCGTTTGCCCCGGTAGTACCCGAAGAAGTACCCGATCACGAGCGCCCCTAGCCCGGACTGGATACTGAAAAGCAGGGATTCGACTTCAGTGCTGGGGGGTGTCCAGAGAGGCTGTATCCAAGGAGTGTATCCCGTTGCCTCAATCGCAGCGCTGCCCATATCGTCCGAACCCTGCCAGGTCTCCTGCCCTGGCTTGGCACTTGCCTGGATATTGGCGTTCTGGATAAGAAAAGCTGCTGCGAAGATCACGACAACGATGACAAAGAGGATCTCCAGCCGGTATTTCCTCACAATGGCGGGGATCATGAGAAACTCCCCATGATCCTGTTGACCTGTTCCTGCGAGAGAACGCCAAGCTTGACCAAAATGTCTCCCCGGCTCTGGATGATATACTTGAATACGAGCGCAATCAGCACACCTTCAAGAATGGCAAGGGGAACCTGCGTCACCGCGTAGATGGCAAAGAATGTCATCCACGAGACCATAAAGCCGCCGTGCGCTGCCGGGAATGCGGCTGCAAGCTCGATCGAGGTAATTACATAGGTAAAAAGATCTGCCACAGCGGTAACGAGGAAGACATTGACAAAGATATTCAGGTTCACCGCTTTTCCCAGCCGGTACACCGCATAGCCAAGGAGCGGTCCGGCAATTCCCATCGAGAACACGTTGGCACCCAGCGTCGTGATGCCGCCATGAGCCATGAACAGTGCCTGGAAGATGAGCACAATAACACTCAGTACCGCCGTTATAATCGGACCGAAGAGGACGGTTGACAGGCCGGTACCAGTGGGATGGGAACAGCTGCCCACCACGGGAGACGGCATTTTCAGTGAGGAGAGCAGGAAGATAAAAGCGCCCGAGACTGCAAGGAGCGAAAGGGTCTCGCGCCGTTCCTTTACCTGTTTGTTCAGCAGATAAATTCCATAGATAATGAATGGCGCTGATACGATGTACCAGAACACGCACCATTGCCAGGGGAGATATCCTTCCATAATATGCATAATACTACAAGATCAGTTTTACTTGTATTATCTAAATAAGATTTGCTAATTTGGTGCTTTGCCGGGAACCGGTACTGCTGCATAAATCATGCGTTATGTCGGAAATTTCCTGCCTGCAGATGCTGGATCGTTGCTGGTGATCGGGGCTGCCCCCGAAAGCCGGGGTGATCGTTTTCCTGAAGTGTCCTCCCGGCATTCCCGGAAGGGCAGAGCGGCCCGGTCCCGCAAAGTTACCCGGAAAAGAAAAGATTGGTCTGCACCGGACGCACGCAGGGACTGCCGTGGACCGGTTTATGGCTGCTGCTTTTTCCGCAGCTCGTCTGCAAAGATATGGAGGAACCAGCCGTTGAGGCTGTAGGTGAGGTTGACCGAGTTGCAGAAACTGGCGAACAATTGCTCCCGGACTGCAGGAGATCGCACCTGCTCGATCCGTTCCAGTTCGTCGTGGAGCCGGATCAGCGCATGCCTGGGCAACGTGCGGATCCGCCTCTCAAAGTACCGGGCCTGCAGCTCCGTCATGAACGTATCATGGGCTGTCATCCTGTTCATATAATCAGCAAAGTACGGCCCGGTCTTCCGGATTAGTTCCCCGCGGTAATTTTCCATCGTTGCATTGCTGATAAAGAAATTCCGGATCTTCGTTTTGATCTTTTGCGTCAGAGAATAATCCCGCAACTGTGTTTCGACAAAACCGGCATATTCTTCCTGTTCTTCGCGGGAAAGCATACCCGGTTATTGCCGGCCTGTCCCCAAAATGTTTTCGAAAAGTAGGGCTGCCCTTCTGTTCTCCTCATCCCGGTGCCTCTTTTTCCGCAAAGAGGGGATCCAGTCCGAGCAGGGTATTGATCCAGGAAAGCTCGTCGCTGAACTCAAAGAGCGTCACGGTCATGAGGGTGAAGGGGACGGAAAAGAGCATCCCGGCCAGCCCGAGCAGCCAGCCCCAGAAGATCACGGAGAGGATCACCACAAGCGCCGGGATCTCGAACTTACGTGCTGCAAGGAACGAGAATACCGGGTTCTCCACGATCAGGTTCAGCACGCAGACAATGGCGACCACGGCAATCACTCCCCAGATCCCGAACTGGAGCCAGGCAAAGAAGAGGGCCGGTATCGCGGCAAGGATCAGGCCGAAATACGGGATATAGCCAAGAACAAATGTCAGGACTCCCCAGAGGATGGCCGCGTGCACCCCCATCAGGGCAAGCGACCCCCCAAAAAGAACGCCGTGGACAAAGTTTGTTTCGGTGCGTACCACCATGAAATCCACGACAAACCCGCTCATCTTTGCCAGCTGCCGGCATTTCTCCGGGCTTCCCGCGAGCATTGCTTCTGCCCGGGCAATGATCGGCGGGGCCTCAAGCAGCATAAAAAAGGTTGTCACTGCCACAAAGAAGACGTCCATGAGATCGGTGCCGAAATTGAGAATCGATGAGAGAAGCGCCGGGATACTTGCCGCAAGGTTGGGTACGGTGGAGAAGAGATCTCCGGTGCTGATGCCATGCAAAGTGAGGAAACCGGTGAGATCGGCCAGGCGGAGCGCAAGCTCGCTCTGGTACAGCGGCATGTCGGCGATAATCACGTTGAAGGAGACAACGGTCAGGTACACGAAGAGGACAATGCAGAGCGCTGCCGCGATGGTCACTGCACCAACCGACGCCAGCACCGAAAGACCCCTTCTTTGCAGCCATACCGTTGCCGGGTAGAGCAGGAGCGCGAGCACCAGCGCCACGAGCAGGATGGTGGCAACCGACCCGATCATCCGTATGCCGAAGATGATGATCACAAAGAGGGCCAGGCAGAGCAGGACACGCTCGGTGGGGGAGAGAGCGGGAAGCGTCATTATCCTGCTCATCTGTTGTCTATCGATAGAAAGGTTGCTAAAAAAGGGATCAGAATCCCGGCTGCTCCCGGGCCTCCCATTTGGCAAAACCCAGCCGGGCAAAGAACGCGGCAGGCAACAGGAGGATGACCGCGCCAAGGGCAGCAAACGGGTTGGAGAACGCAACAGCCGAGAGGATGATCAGCACAATACCGATCAGGACAAGGTAGGTCACCATCACCTTCACGTTATACACGAGCACGCTGGGCGAGAGGCCGGTCAGCCAGACCGTGATCCCCATGCTGTAGAATGAGACCGAGAGGCAGAGCACCACCGATGGAATGAGGTAAACTGCCTGCCGGGAGAGGAGGGCGGCAAGCGCAACGAAGACCGCGGGAATGATCTGGAGGACGGTAAAGCTTGCGATCTTGCTTTTGATAAGCGTGCGGACACTGATCGGGAGGCAGGCATAGGCCCCGAACGTGTCAAACATCGTCAGCCACGTGTACATCGTCGATGCGATGATACCTGCGACAATGGCAAACTCAAGGAGCACACCATAGGAGGGCAGGTAACCGTTGAGGAGGGACAAAAAAAACCAGATCACAACGAGAGGGATGACAAAGGAAAAGAGCGTCTGGCCCACCATCCCGCCGCTCCGGTACATGTCGATGATGTCCTTTGCAGTAAGGGGCGGCGTGGGAAAGAAGGAGAGTCTCCGGGAGAGCGGCACAAGCATATCGGGATAGTGTTTTGTCGTGTCGGCGATCTCGGGAGTAAAGAGCCAGATCGAGATGGTAAAGAGGATCGCGATTGCGGCACAGCAGAGGAACAGGTTCAGCCACGAGAACGCGTTAAAGAGCATGACCGGCGGGAAAAACCGGGCCGGGTTCTTACCGGTTACCAGGGCAACCGCTCCCGCGAGAAGGGCAAGGATACCGAGGATTGCAAAAAGTGCCGGTTTCGAGCGCGAGTAGAGCGAGGAGAGGAAAAAAACCAGGCAGAGGCCGGAAAGGAAGGAGAGCGAGAGGGTGAGGGCAAGGAGGAGCGGGAGCGTGATCGGCACGCCGATGAAGGGAGAAGCGAGCAAAAACCCCAGCGCGAGCGGGAGCACCCAGAGGACAAAGTAGTAGAGGGTATCCTTGACCACGAAGTTTGCAAAGATAAAGCGCTCCGGGAGCGGGAGGCTCCGGGCCGCGTAGGCGAGCAGGCTTGCCTGCCCGAAGCGCCGGTTCATGGCCTCGGACCCGAGAAGCCCGAATGCCCCGACCATGAAGCCGAGCATCAGGTAATTGGCGTGCAGCACCATCGAGAGTTCCCCGGTCGGGAGGGCCTGGCGCATCAGCGGGAGCAAAAAGGATCCCATGAACGCGATCCAGAAGATCAGGATGGGAAAGAGCGCAAACGAGATGCTCCCGAACATGGTGGAGTGGATCCGCCACTCCTCTTTTACCATGGCAATAAAGAGCTCAAACATTCCGGCTCCTTTGCACGAGTTCAAGGAAAAAGTCGTCCAGGTGGCGGTGCTCCGCAACAAGGTCAGCGACCCTGCCGGTATGGAGGATGTTTCCCTTGTGCAGGATCAAAAAATCCGAGCAGATCTCCTCTGCCACTTCAAGGATGTGGGTGGAGAGGAAGATGGTATTTCCCTTCCTGGTATATTCAGCCAGGTAGTCCTTGACCTGGTGCTGCATGATGGGATCGAAGTTGATCAGCGGTTCGTCAATGAGCGCGAGCGCGGGCTGGTGGATGAAGGCCTGGGCAAACATCAGCTTCTGCCGGGTGCCGCGGGAGAGGTCCTTGCAGAGCACGTCTTTCTTGTCCCCGAAGTCCATGAAATCGAACCACCAGGCAGCACGCTCATCGATATCGGGGATTTTCCGGATTGCGCCCACCAACTGCAGGTACTCGCTTGCCGTAAGGAAGCTGGGCGGGGTTTCCTGCTCGGGGATAATCCCGACCCGTTCCCGGACGCCGACGGGGTCCTGCTGCACATCGACACCCAGTACCGTTGCGGTCCCGGCGGTAGGCCGGATCTGTCCGGTCAGCATCTTGATCATGGTCGATTTGCCGGAGCCGTTGGGACCCAGGAGGCCGCAGAGTGCGCCCTTCTCCACCGCGAGACTGACCCCGTTAACGGCGACGAGGTCACCGTATACCTTGGTGAGGCCGGATGCGGTAATCACCGGGGCGGTCATAATCCTGTCCCCGCGGATGATGGGAAGCAGTCTGGGATCGGTTCAGGGATCCGGGGCATACGCCCCGGGTGATATTCCGGGATGGGAGAACGTGCAGTCATGAGTGGTTCACCATGAGGGGATTTGGTATCGTTAGGTATTCTGTCAGGAGAATCATGGTCGTGGGCTCCTCTTCTTTTTTATCGTTCTTTCCAGGGATGCGCAGGGCTCTTTTGCCCCGGGTCCGGCGGCAAGGCCGTTCCAGAGGAACGTCAGGCCCTGGCGGGTGAGAAATTCCTTTTTTTCCGGGTCCTTTTCCGCCAGGATCCGCGGGGTAAGGCCGGAGAGGGAGGCGGCGAGGAGAGAGCAGAGAAGAATCGGATCGTAGTCCCGGATAATGCCCTCCCTGATACCATCCCGGACCAGGTCCAGGAGAAAGAGGAAATGGGACATGCCCTCTTCGTGCGCGGTGGAGGAGACAAAGGGCGAGTGTGCGAACTGTTCCATGAACCGGAACTTGGCCGGGTTCTCTGCCGCCCACGCGATCGCGTTCTCCCAGACCCGGCAGAGCTTCTGTTTTACCGAAGGCTCGTTCTCCACGCCGGCTTTCAGGGCCGCGGCTGCCTCACCCTTGACCTGGCGGTACAGGGTGTCGATCAGATCCTCTTTTGTCGGAAAATAGAAAAAGAGGGTTCCGGTCGCCACCCCGGCCTCCCGGGAAATAAGCGAGGTCGGTGTGCCGAAAAACCCGCGTTCGCAGAAGAGGACAAGGGCAGTTGCGAGGATCGCATCCCGCTTCTCCAGTGCCGGCTCCATGGGTTTCATTGCAGGAGCGCCTCCACGTCACTGCCGGGGAAAGGCCCGCCATGACCGGCGTATATGGTTGCCGGGGCGGTGGCCAGGAGTACACGGATGCTTGCCTTTACCTCTGCTGCATCCTCGGCAAAGATCGGGAGCCGGGCCCGAAGAGGAGGAAAGAGCCCGGTCACCAGGTCCCCGGCAATTACCTCGCCGGTTGCAAGACTGACCGAGAGCGATCCTTTCGTATGGCCCGGTGTAGGCAGGATCGCGCCGTTAATACCGAAGGCGTCGATCCGGTACGGGGCATTGATACGGATCACAGCCTGCACGCCGAGATCCGGTGCCGGGGCGTGTTTTCCTATCATCAGCCGGAGGAACCGGCCGGTAAGAGAGGCCGGGACCACCGGTGCGCTTGTTCCTGCCGCAAGGTAATCTGCTTCTGCCGTATGGACAAGCACGGGTGCGCCGGTTGCCCCTGCCAGCGCCGCTGCGCTCCCGGTGTGGTCGAGATGGGCATGGGTGATAATAATCAGTCCGAGATCCCATGGACGGTAGCCCTCCTTTTGGAGAACGGAAAGGATCTTCGGGGCACTGCCGGGAAAACCCGTATCCACGACCACCGGGCGGGTGCCCCGGATCAGGAATGCATTCACGTGGCCAAGAGGGATCGGGATAACCGGGGAACCGGATCCTGCCGTCACGGGGTACCGCCCCGCGAGAAGTACGAGCGCACCCGGGAGGCGGCGTTCATGCACCAGAGGCCGCCCCTGAGGACCGGGACAATGATGCCCATCATGCCTTCCATGTCACCTTTTACCTCTTTGAGGAGCCGGGGGATCGGCAGGTGCTGGGGACAGGCCTTCTCGCACTTCCCGCATGCCCGGCAGAGGCCGGCATTCGAAGGTTTGTTGAGGAGACCGCCATGGTGGCCGATGTACTGGAAGCGCGGGCTTTTGTCCTTCGGGAAAAGATGGTGTGCATTGTAGAGCGCAAAGCAGCCCGGGATATCGACCCCGGCCGGGCAGGGCATGCAATACCCGCAGCCGGTGCAGCCCACTTTCATGAGCTGCCCAAAGGTCGCCTTTGCCCGGTCGATAAGGGCCCGGTCATCAGGAGAAAGGGACAGCGGAAGGGCAGAACCGGCAATGCGGATATTTTCGTCAATATGGGCCTCGTTGTTCATTCCCGAGAGAACCACCGTTACTTCCGGGTGATCCCAGACCCAGCGCAAGGCCCATTCTGCCGGGGACCGTTTTACCGGAGACTCCTCATAGATTTTCTGCACCGCTTCGGGCACATGCCCGGCAAGGCTGCCCCCCCTCAGTGGCTCCATTACCATGACGGCAAGCTTCTTTTCTGCGGCATACCGGAGCCCGGCCGTTCCTGCCTGGTTGTGCTCGTCGAGGAGGTTGTACTGGATCTGGCAGAACTGCCAGTTGTACGCATCTACGATCTGCTTAAAGGTCTCCAGATTACTGTGAAACGAGAAACCGACATTCCTGATCTTTCCTGCGGCTTTTGCCGCATCCAGAAATTCCAGCACCCCGAGCCGTACGAGCTTTTCCCAGCTCTCTTTTGCAAGGCTGTGAAGCAGGTAATAATCGATATGATCGGTCTGGAGCGTGGCCAGCTGTTTGGCGAGGATCCGGTCCATATCGGCACGCTCACGCACGGACCAGTGCGGGAGTTTGGTTGCGATCTTCACTTTGTCGCGGTACCCGTCCTGCAGCGCTTTTGCTAAGGTCGGTTCACTCTTCCCGAGATGGTAGACCGGGGCGGTATCAAAATAGTTGACGCCGGCATCGATCGCGTGCCGGATCTGCCGGATGGTCCGCTCTTCATCAATACTCCCGTTCTTTGAGGGATATCGCATGCAGCCGAATCCGAGGACAGAGAGTGAGTCACCGGTTTTTGGAACAGTACGGTAGAGCATAAGTACACCTGCGTTATAAATTGACTGGTCAGTCAATATGTAGATTGTACCGGTTCTTTAAGGTACGCACCGGTGTCAGAAAGCAGGTTCCGGATAAAAGAGGTGACCGGGATCGGTCAGGCCTGCGGGTGGGCAGGGGGGAGTGAAGGGCCGCCATAGCGGCGGTAGAACCAGTACTTGACTACCTCAACAAGCGCGATGTACCCTGCTACAAGCACCACGAGCATGGCAAAGAATGCGGGCGGTGGCGGGACAAAACCAAAGAGGGCCCCCACGGGCGTGAACGGGAGGATGCACGCGATGATCACGATGGCCAACGTGCTTGCCACAAGGAGCCGGCTCGGGCGGCTCTTCCAGAACGGGATGACCCGGGTCCGGATTACAAAGATGATAAGCGTCTGGGTGCAGATCGACTCGACAAACCACGAGGTCTGGAAGAGAGCACCATCCGCATTGAAGACGAGAAGCAGGATCAGGAATGTGAGGTAGTCGAAGACCGAGCTGATGGGCCCGAAGATCATGATAAACTTCTGGATAAACCCCATGTCCCATTTCTTGGGAGTGCCGATGTACTCCTCATCCACGTTATCAGTGGGGATGGTCGCTTCCGAGAAATCATACAGGAGGTTGTTGAGCAGGATCTGGATCGGGAGCATGGGGAGGAACTTCAGGAAAAGGGAGGCCCCGGCCACCGAGAACATGTTTCCGAAGTTGGAGCTGGTCCCCATCAGGATGTACTTCATCGTGTTCCCGAAGGTTTTCCGTCCTTCGAGCACACCGTCATTGAGGATGCGCAGGTCATTTTCCACAAGGATGATATCGGCCGACTCCTTGGCGATGTCCACCGCGTTTGCCACCGAGATCCCGACATCAGCCTCACGGATGGAGGGCGCATCGTTGATCCCGTCGCCCATGAACCCGACCACGTGGCCGTTCTTTTTCAGGGCGTTCATGATCCGGTTCTTCTGGACCGGGGTCATCCTCGAGAAGATGGTGATGCCGTCAACGACCCGTGCCAGTCCTTCGGTGTCAAGGTTCTCGACCTCTGCCCCGGTAAGCACGCCCCTGACAGGGACGCCGATCAGCTCGCAGGTCTTGCGGGTGACCAGTTCGTTATCCCCGGTCAGGATCTTGAGCTCAATCCCCGAACGGGCCAGGAGCTGCACGGATTCGCGGGCGCTCTCCTTGGGCGGGTCAATAAAGGTGACAAGGCCAACGAGGACCATCTCTTTTTCGTCCCCGACCGAGAACGCAGCCTGGGGACCGGCCAGGTTCCGGTAACAGACCGCGAGCGCCCGGAAGCCCTGTGCACTCTGGTCCTCATAGATCTTCTGGATCCGGGCCCTTGCCGCCGCATCCAGCGGCCGGACCGAACCCCCGGACTCTTCCGCGGTACAGACCCGGAGAACCTCCTCGGGAGCTCCTTTCCCAATAATGACCGGCCGGCCGTCCTTTTCTACCACCACGGAGACCCTTTTGCGGATAAAATCGAAGGGGATCTCGTCAATCTTTGTGCAGTTGCCGATCTCCAGGTGCCGGAACCGGAGTACCGCCTCGTCGAGCGGGCTCTTGAGGCCGGTCCCAAACAGGCTGTTGATATACGAGTAAAGGAGCACGGACTCGCTGTCGTTCCCGCTGGTATCCAGGTGCCGTACGAGTGCGATCTGGTTCTCGGTGAGGGTCCCGGTCTTGTCGGTGCAGAGCACGTCCATGCTGCCGAAGTTCTGGATCGATTCCGGGTGCCGGACAATTGCGCCCTTCTCCGACATGGCGATCGCGCCCTTGGAGAGGTTGAGCGAGAGGATCATCGGCAGGAGCTCGGGCGTCATACCGACAGCGAGCGCTATTGAGAAGAGGAGCGAGTCCAGGAGCCCGTGCCGGAAAAAGGCGTTAATAAAGAAGACGACGATGACCAGCGCAAAGATGATCCGGGTCATCAGGTAGCTGAAGTGGCGCAGGCCCCGCTCAAACTCGGTCTCCGGGGGCCGGCTGACCAGGCTCTTTGCCACGTGCCCGAACTCGGTGGACAACCCCGTCATCGTGACAACCGCGGTTGCCGTACCGCTCACAACCGAGGTACCCAGGAAAAGATAATTTCCGGCCTCGGCAAGCGGGCTCCCGGGTGCCTCCATGCCCGGTGCTTTCCCGACCGGGAAGGGTTCCCCGGTGAGCGCTGACTGGTTGACAAACAGGTCTTTTGAGGAGAGGACGCGTGCATCGGCCGGGACAATGTCCCCGGCAGAGAGGATGATCACGTCGCCGGGCACGAGCACGGTGATAGGCAGTTCCTCCTTTTCACCGTCGCGCAGGACCGAGGCCCTGGTGATGATCTTCTGCCGGAGCAGTTCGGCCGCGTTCCCGGCCTTATATTCCTGGAAAAAGTCCAGCGTGACACTCGCAATCACGATCACGATAATAATGATCGCCGATGTCGCGTCGCCGGCAAAGATCGAGATTGCTGCTGCCAGTATCAGGATGATGACGAGCAGATTTTTGAAATGGGACAGGTACTGGACAATAAGCGGCTGCCTGCGGATCCGTGAGACATCGTTTGGCCCGAACTCTGCCAGGCGTGCAGCCGATTCGGCAGAGGAGAGACCTTTCGCCGAGGTTCTTAGCGTGCTCAGCACATCGGCTTCCGGCGTGGTATGGAACGGGAAAACAGTTGTTTTCCGGTCACTTCCCTGCCTGTCCATACTATCGTTTCCCATGCCCGTTCCCGTCTCCTGAAAGTTTCCGATTCTCCGGAAGTGCTTTTGCATTCTCCGGAAAAAATCCGTTAGCTGATGTTCAAAGGTAAGTGTATTAATATTGCCCTTTGTCTTCCTGCACAAATTGTACCGGGGCGATCCTACACCCGGGAAAAACCGGTCTGATTGCGATTTTGCCGGGAAGGTCATATCCAGAGGAGCCACGAGAATACACCAAGGCTGTCACCTGGAAAACCGCGGAAAATAAGCCCGTATAACCGTCCGATTCCCCGTGGAGTAAATCCGGGCCTTTAAATTGATTTATTTGCCAAAATACGTCAGAATTAAGCCCCATATAATGCCCCAAAACGGGCATTGGCGGCCTGTTTTTGGGCATCTTTTTCCGGGATCGGATGAAAACCCATCCGGGCCCGGGATCGGGCTGTAAACCGCGAATACGTGAACCGTTTATTTTGTCCGATTGCAAAAATACGGCCAATTTGGGCTTTGTTTTAAACGGAGCCCAATACGACCTCCGCTTATACCCCGGAAAGGATGATCCGGGTTTAAATCGGGCCCGGATTAGGGTACGTGATGTGGGGTGATCCGGGGGTGGGAGGTTGACCATACTCACGGGCAAGGTGATCATTTACAGGATTTGCCGGATCGCGGACCGGACTTTTCCAAAAAATCCTCAGCTGCGATGTCGCACAATTTTAGAAATCGTCAGCAGCCGATCCGATCTTTTTTGAAAATTCTCTGCTCGTGATCCGTTCCTTTTTGGAAATCTTCAGCCACGAAGTTGAAGTTTTTCCGGAATCCTCAGCTCTGGGCCCAAACATTTCTTGAAATCCTTGGCCGCGTGATCAAACATTTTTTAGAATCTCCGGGTCCGTTGCCGGATTTTTTTCTGAAAAAACAGAGGGTTTGCTCAGCCTCCGTCTGAAAATGTGATGATTATTCGTGGGTTGGCCGTTTTTGCTGCATAACTGTCTCGATCTTTTCTGAGAATCTTCAGCTGCCGGGTCGATCCTTTTTAAAAATCTTCAGCTGCTGAGTTGAAGATTTCCCGGAATCTTCCGCAACTGACCTGCACTTTTTTCAAAATTATCAGTGGCCGTGTAAAACTTTTTTAAGAAATTCTTGGCTGCTGATCCGATCATTTTTGAAAATCCTCATCTCATGACCCATACTTTTCCGGAACTCTGCGGGTCGGTTCGGTTCGGTTTGTTCCGGATTATGTTGGGGGATATCGTGGGGACTGTAGCCCCCCACCCCCACAAATGAGGGGGGTGGAATCACAACGGGATTTTAGGGAGTATGAAAATAAAACGATGCCAGACGCGAGAAAACGCCTTGCCGGATTTTGCGCTACGCATTTACGGGATCCTGATGTGCGATTGAATTTGATGGGTGGGGTGATTATTTATTGGCCTCTTTACTTTCCCAACATAGTTCATTCCTTTTATGAGGCGACAATCGAAAAAAAATCCTTAAGGATTATCCAATAGGATTCCTTGATCTCCTATTAATGAGTAAAAATGACTCTTTTGTAATGGCGATTGGTGATCATTGAGCCTTACCTTACAAAACTCCCGGGAACTCCCAGTGTACAATGTAGCATGGATGCCGGAAAAAATTGTCCTACCCACCCAGTACAGGATAGTCCGTGTACCCCTTTTCTTCACCGGTATAGAACGTGGCCATATCTTCACGGTTCAGCGGGGCATCCCTCATGAACCGCTCGGGAAGATCCGGGTTGGCAAGGAACGGGGTACCAAATGCGACAAGGTCCGCAAGACCATCTTCAATTACCCGGGTAGCTCTCTCTTTGTCGTACCCACCATTCAGGATCAAGGTCCCGTCAAATTTTTTGCGGATAAGCGGGGCCATCTGTGCATCAGGAGTTACTGCCCCGAGTTTGCCACCGACCGGTTCAACAAGGTGAATGTACGCGATGCCGAGTTTACTGAGCCGGTCTGCCAGATGCCCGAAGGTTTCCCGGGGATGTGTATCCGACATTGCGTGAAGGTTAAAGTGCGGTGAGATCCGGTAGCCCACCTTTTTTGCACCCCAGACTGCAACCACCGCTTCTGCTATCTCGACAGGGAGGCGGGCGCGGTTCGCCAGGCTTCCCCCATACCGGTCGGTACGGTGGTTTGAACCGTCCCGCAGGAACTGATCCAGCAGGTACCCGTTTGCCCCGTGGATCTCGACGCCATCAAATCCCGCCTCTTTTGCACGGGCCGCGGCGTCCTGAAACTCCCGCACGATTTTTAGGATCTCTGTAAGCCCGAGCGCATGGGGGACCGGGATAAACTTCTTTCCCGCGGGCGTGTGAATCGTCTCATTGACCGGGAGTGCTGATGGAGCAACCGGGAGGCTCCCTGACAGATAATCCGGGTGCGACATGCGGCCCACATGCCAGAGCTGGAGAAACATTTTCCCCCCGGCCCGGTGGACGGCAGAGGTTACCTCCTTCCAACCGGTAACCTGTGCATCCGAATAAATCCCGGGCGTCCGGAAAAAACCCACACCCTGCGGGCTGACCTGGGAACCTTCAGTAATGATGAGGCCGGCTGATGCTCGCTGGACATAGTACAATACCGAGAGCGGGCCCGGGACGTTAACGCCGATGGCCCGGCACCGGGTCATGGGTGCCATCACCATACGGTTCGCAAGCCTGAGATCACCTAAAACATACGGGGAAAACAAACTCATACGATCCTTCCTTTTGATCCCGGCGTTGAATATTTGTACCCGTATTCACGTCCTGCCGCGAGAACCGTGAGCATACCCGCACGCTTCACCCGCACACCCTCGAATAGGTGTCTGCCATCCGGTGCGCAATCGGGCTCCAGAGGAATTGCCTGTCTACCTTTGCCCGTCCCCGCCGCCCCCGCACCTGTGCCGTCGTAGGATCATCGATCATTGCACCGATGCCCCATGCAAGTGAATCCGGTTCCGGCTGCACCTTGATGCCGTTGATAAATGTATCGATGTTCTCAGAAAGGCCGCCTACATCGCAGGCTACCACCGGCTTTTCCGCGCTCCATGCTTCCAGGAGCACAAGGCCAAACGGCTCGTTCCGGCTTGGGATGACCACGAGATCGCAGGCGTTGAGGAGCCGAATGTATTCAGAGTCCGGGATATACCCGACAAAATTGACGGGAAGGTCCTGTGCCCGGTGCTGGAGATATTGCTTCATCCCACCATCCCCGGCAACAATCACCTTTGCATCCCAGCGGTTGCGGCATACCTTTCGCAAAGCCTCGATAAAAAGATCCGGGCCCTTCTGGTACACCAGACGGCCGATGAATAGAATAAGGGGAGCATAGGGATGGATCCCGTATGACCTCTTCACGTCCCCGGGATCGATGTCGGATCGGTACTGCTGAGGCACGATGCCATTTGGCACCACGTCGCATTTCCAGCCAGGGACGTTATAGAGCTGCATTACTTCCTGTTTCATAACGCTGGAGACAGCAGTTACTTTCTTTGCGATAAGCCCACCATACCATTCTTTTCCAGAGATCTCCTTATACTCCCACCAGTCGCCGTACTGGTTTCCGTTCCTGCCGTATTCCGTTGAATGGAACGTAAGGATAGTGTTCCTGTCCTGCAGCTGGTGGAGCGCCTGGACCGGATGCCAATCATGGAAATGCAGGATATCAAATTTTTCTTTCTCTTCGGATTGCCGGAACAGGTCAACCATCTGGTTGCTCATGTCATCGCAGTACTGCACGGTGTTATTCCCCTGTGGTCTGCAGTAATGATACGAGACACCGTTGATTTCCTGGTCTTTCATCCACCCACGGGTAAAGAAGTGCACGGAGTGGTCTTTTGCGAGGCTCTCTGCAAGCCGTGTCGCTGCGCTTGCCAGCCCCCCCACACGTTCTGCATAGAGCGATTCCCAGCAGAAAAATGCTACGTTAAGCGACTCCATAGCAGTTTCCTCCTCTCGTCGAGTATCGTGATGAGATCCTGCCGGTCCAAAAGGCCATCGATATCCATGGCTAACTTCTGGTCTGAAAGGACATGTTCGATCCAGTGCGCGATGTCTCCCCGGACCTGGTGGTACATGATCGAATCTGTCGGTACTACGGTAAGCAGGTTGCAGAACTGGTCCAGGCTGTATGCGGCATACCCGACATAACCGGAGGGCGAGGCAAAATGGAACGCTTCTTCCGGGGTCAGGGTTCGTAGCGTCTTTGCCGATCGCTTGTTCTTCATGATCCGGACTGCCCTCCTCTCAAAATCGGCAAGAACGGCCATGTAGATCTTAAAAGCGTCGTCGGCCTCGTGGTGACTGAAATAGTTGTGCACCTCCCCACAGGTCCCGTACTTGGAGGCCATGTAATAGAAGTGGTCGCTTGTCTGGAGATACCGCCAGATCTTTTTGTCCTTCGCGAACGCCGCTGCTTTCTGGATGGCCGAATATGCCGTATGCTGCCGCTCGTTCCCCATCCACGCGGACACGTCCTTTTCAATGTCGGCCCAAGAAATGGTGTCCGTCACATCGATCGTACCAACCGGGGGGTATCGTTCCAGGACCTCTGTGGGCAGTGTTGTCCTGACCCCCCGTTTCTCCAGCTCTTCGGGAAGGTAAGAGAGGAAATTAAAGATCCCGGTCTCTTTCCAGAAATGCTCGCCGAAGGTCTCATAATCGAGGAAGATGTTCACAATATCCCCGGATGTGCCGCTGATCCAGTCGGCATACGTGTCCGCGGTCAGCGGGTACTTGTCCCAGCCCTGGTTGCCAAACCGGAACGCGATGTCGTCAGAGAGCTGGATGTCGCGGAGGAGAACGGGCAGATCATTGCAGGAATAGATATGGTGCGGGCTGCGCCAGTCAAGGATCCGGTCTACTCCCTCGGTGAAGATCCCGGCATATCCCATCTTTTTTACACAGGTGGCAATCTGGTTATTGAAGGTAAACTCGGTATTTTCAAAGACATTCGGGCGGATGGCAAAAAGGTCATACATCAGGTCGGCATGCATCCCGGCCTGCTCGATAAATTCCGATTTGTCGCCGAAGCAGCCGGAAATGCTGTGGTAATACGTCTGCCCGAGGATCTCGGAGTTTTTATGCCGGGCTACCTGGTCAAAGAGGGACAGGATGTCGGGTTTCCACATCTCCAGCTGTTCGATGAGCGTACCGGAAAAGGAGAATGTACAGCGGAAGCCTTCGTCGAGTTTATCAAGAATGATCCGGGTGGCCGGCAGGTAGCATTTTTCCGCAACCCGTTCCAGTACTTCCCGGTTGAGTTTGTCAAAATAGAGCGATTCGAGATCCTTTTCTTTCTTCTTTGGATCGGGTGAAAAGTGCCGGTTCAGCCGGAAAGGCTGGTGCACTTCAAATCCAATACAGACATCTGGCATGTATTTCGTCCTCCACCACTTTTTTTACGGGGTAAATGTTCCTTTTTGACTGCTCTTTCTCCGGAACAGACTCTGTTTCCATGGCCGGCACACTTTCCATGAAAGAACATTCCATGGTCTGGCAGGCAGGGAATTTTCCAGTAAAGCGGACATTAAAACAGGGGAGGTAATAGAAGCTTTCTTAAGATTCATATTTTGAAACATGGTTTGAAATGGTCGTTTGTGAAAATGGAAAGATTCCCGGCAGGGCCGCGGCATCTTCCGTTCAGCGATCAGTCCCCACGGCCTCCTGCAAAGAATTTACCCGGTTCTGATAAATGACCTGGCGCATATCCTGCAGGTTCATCTTCCGTATGAGGAGTTTTTTTTCTTTGAGTTGTTGTAACGCATAGCGTACTGTCCTCGGGGAGTAGGTCATTTTCTCTGCAATCTCCTTGTGGGTCAGGGCACCACAGGTGCCAAGAATCTCGAGAACTTTTTTTTGTGAATGAGGTAACGGTTGCATAATCTCACTCTTATTCCCGGGTGTCAGCTGCAGCTGGCCCCGCATGTCCCCTCTTTCTGGTCTGCCGCTTCCTTGTCAGCCAGGATGTGGGGAATTGCTTTTTTCACAAAATCGTCGATCGTTTCCATTGTTCCCCAGGATTCCGCAAGATACGCTTCGGAATTATCGGGGTCAGGAATGACAAGGACATTACCGTCCTGGTTTGGCCCGGATACGTACTGCCTTCCTTTGTGTAGGTTGTGCACTCCCTGAGCCCCGCCTTTTGGAATCCTCGCATGGATGATCCAGTAGGTCAGTTTGTCGGTCGCGCTCACGTAGACCTCGTGATCCTGCTCGAATTTTTTCATGAGCTCCAGTGTTTTTTCTTCCATGATCTCACCAGTTCCTGTTTTTCGTGCCCTTGCCTGGAAGGGATGGTTCTTTAACGGGCCGGATATTTACCGGTGACTTTTAAAGGATCTTTCCCGAAAATCAGATTTTGAAACACAGAATGAAATGATCTGCAGGATCCTTGGCCCGGCCGGGGGCGGCAGGATCCTGTCAGTACCTGTTCCACGATCACTTCGTGTAATTCACCGTAATGATCCCCTCTTGGAGCCGGAAGTCCGGCCTGCTTTCCGGACACTGCCCCGCCCTTTCACGATTAAGTTCCCTGCAGGAACTGGTCCAGTTTTTTCCGGTCAAAGCCGAAGATGAAAGTGTCATCGACCTGCACATACGGGGAACCGATGTGGCCGGTTTTTTCAATGACCAGGTTCCTCGCTCTCTCATCTGCGGCGATATCGATCTCCGTGAACTCTACGTTCTTCGATCTGAGGTATTCCTTGACTGCACGGCAGCCGGAACACCCCGGTGTCGCGTAGACCCGGACAACGCGAGGTTTACCCCAGAGTTTCCTGATGAATGATTCGCGGCCGGACAATGCCTTGTACTGCTGGTATCTCCCGGGGTTTTTCTTATCATAGTCCTGGTGGTATTCTTCGGCCGGGTAGAAATTCGTGTACGGCCGGATCTCGGTTGCGACAGGATGTGCAAACTTTCCAGAAGCATCGACCTTCTTTTTCGATGCTTCAGCCAGCATTTTTTGTTCATCGTCGTGGTAGAATATGGCTGTTTTGTACTGTGACCCCTTGTCCGCGAACTGCCCTGCCGGGTCGGTCGGGTCTATCTGTTTCCAGAACGTGTCAAGCAGGGTATCATACGAGATCGTATCCCCGTCATAGGTCACCTGCACCGATTCGAGGTGCCCGGTTGTCCCGCTCGAAACCTCCTCGTATGTCGGGTTCTCTGTTTTTCCGCCTGCATATCCCGAGACCGCATCGATTACGCCATCGAGCGCCCGGAACGGCGGCTGCATGCACCAGAAGCAGCCCCCGGCGAAGGTCGCTTTTTTTACGTTTTTTCCCGTTCCCTGTTTTTCATCCATGGTACTATCTCTCCAGCTTCCTTTTGTTATCACCCGAAGGTAAATGTGTACGCATTCAGGCCCGGCTCCGGAATATCGAGCTCCAGGGTATGCAGCCCGTAACCAGATCCCTGCACAAGGGAATACAGCCGGTCAGCCTGGATCGTGACGGTCCCGTTGGTGACATCGGGACCCGCCATATCTGTAACCGGTTTTCCGTCCAGCAGAACCTGTACTGCCGTGGCATTTTTGGCACTGGCAACGAAATAGACGTTTTTCGCGTCATACGGGAACACGATGCTCGCAGTCCCGGTGTTTTCTGCGTACTGGTCGGCAAAATTCCATGTCCCGGACAGGTACAACCCGTTCAGCTGCACCTGTGGGGGGATCGCAAGCATCTGGAGCCCGGTCACCGAGGCATTCCCGTTTGCCAGGTACTGGTTGCGTGCTGCACCAAAGTACGTCTCCGGACTTCCGACATCAGAAAAATTTACGGCAACGGCATTGGACGGGACACTGGTCGCGTTTGAGATACTGATATTGAGACCGAGCGCCCCTGCCCGTTCCCTCAGGAGATCCTGGATCTCGGCCTCGGTCTCATTGTAATTGCCTTCGCCGATATGGTGGTACACGATGAAGCCGTCAATGTCGATGAGGTAGTCCTCGGGCCAGTACTTATTCCCGTACGAATCCCAGGTCGCGTAGTTGTTGTCGAGCACAACGGGGTACTGGATACCGAATTTCTGGACCGCCATCCTGACATTGTCGATGTCGTGCTCGAACTGGAACTCCGGGGTATGGACCCCGATGATCTCGAGGCCCTGGTCGTGATATTCTTCGTACCACAGGTTCAGGTACGGGATCGTGCGCTCGCAGTTGATGCAGCTGTACGTCCAGAAGTCCACGAGGATGACATCCTTTCCGACAAGGCTTGCGATAGTGATATTGTCAACGTTCACAAACCCCGACGGCTCTGCAATTTCCTTTGCATAGGGGTACAGTTTCGCCTTTTCTGCGTTTATTGCGGTCCTGTTCCCCGGCGCTACCGCTGTTCCTGTGAAGGACCTGTTGGGGGAAAGCGGCGTAAGGACAATGATGACCGCTGCGATGAGGATGAGCGCCACGATAAGTGCCAGTGTTCTTTTTTCCATGGTTTTTTCAACTCCCGAGAAGGAACCCGTTGAGCTCCGGCAGGTTTGCGATGAGGGAGAGCGTCTGCGTGAAGATCAGGATACCGATAACGATCAACAGGATGCCGAAAACAATGTTGACGTAATGCAGCACCCGGGAATATTTACTGATCCAGCCCACTGCCTGCGACGCAAACAGCCCGGTGATAATGAACGGCACGCCAAGCCCTGCCGAGTATGCAAGGAGGAGGGTGAACGCAACCGTCGGTTCCGTTGCGGCAAGCCCCAGGATTGCCCCGAGTGCAGCCCCGACACAGGGAGTCCAGCCAGCCGCGAATGCAACACCGAATACAAACGAGGTAAGATACTTCGATTTTATCCCGGTCACGGCAAACTTGTGCTCCTGCTCGAGCCAGCCGATCCGGATCAACCCGACCAGGTAGAGGCCAAAGAAAATGATGATGAGTCCTCCGGCTCTCGACAACCAGAGCTGCACAGTGTACGTAACAGAGTTCAGGATCGTATTCAAAAGGACCCCGAGGAGAGCAAAGACCAGCGAGAAGCCGGCGACAAAGAGAATGCTAGCAAGGAGGATGTCCCATCGTTTTCCCGCGCCCTCCTTCACTGAGGTCCCGGCAAGGTAAATGAGAAAACCTGGTACAAGTGGCAGGACGCAGGGTGCAAGGAAAGAGACAATTCCTGCAAGGAATGCGACGATATAGGAAACACCGGCCATGTACAGCCTCCGGGATCAGACATACGATCGATTCATGGTTTCACGATCGGTGACATCTGCCACGAACAATCCGGTTCATCGCCGGAAAACTTTCCCTGCCGGATCTCGCCGGCAACAACCTCAAGAAGCAGCGCTACTGTGTCATTGCGGTCTTCATTTTTGATAGTAATGTTAATTTCCCGGGTCATGATCCCCAATCTCCCTGCTTTTCCTGAATTTCTCCCGTACGGTGAGCGAAGAAGTATCTTCCCTGACAGGAAAAATACCACCCGTGGCAAGTATTGAAAAGGAATTTTTTATAGAAGCTTTCCTGAAAAACAGATTTTGAAACATACGCTGAAACAAACCTGCACCTGCGAAAAACAGGAGTGCTCCCTTCCTGCACAAAGAGGAAAGTACTGCCAGTCTGCGCCAGCACCCGGGCAGGATCTTGGAATCGTTCCAAGGGATCCGTCTATATGGTCACTTTTCCAAATACCTCATTGAAACCCTGCTGGCTTACCTGGGATTTCTCGAGGCAGTGCTGGTGCCATATTTTCAGGGCCAGAAGGGTACATGCCATTTCGAATTTTTCCCAGTCAATAACCGGTGCATCATCGGAGGACCCGGGATGCCAGCTGAACCGGCCCAGGATCTTTTTGTTTTTCCTGATTGGAATTCGTAATAAATCATCAGAATTCTTTGGAACATGGTCGTCCTGCTGCCCGGGATCCGGTTTTCCAAAAGGTAATGGCGAATACGGGGACTTATCCGTAGGGTTTACCCCCGTCCCTGTCCTCTCTGTGGCATTCGATGTATGCCAGCAATACGAGCACCTGAACTCCTCCACACCCTGGATATGAATGTCCAGGATGCATTTGTCGGAATTAAGGAGCAGGTTCATATTCTCCAGCGCCCACGGAACCAGCACTGCGCATGGCTCCCTTTCATTCACCTGGAGGCGGGTCAAAAAGTCCCGCAGGTAGTTATCCCATGCTGAAGGTGCATAAGGTAAAGAAGCTGTTTCAGCCAGCTTGGATTTTACTGTGCGGAGTACGCCTATAACGGCGCCTGTATCCATATAGGGTATCCATCCAAGGTGGAATGAATAATTCCCTGCAGTTTCCGTTTCCCTGCCTGCCAGTGAGATATCCATGGGCTGGGCGATCGAACCGCTTCCTTTCCTAATGGAGGAAATGTGTTTTTCAAGATCCTGAACGGATGATGCCTGGAAGAAACGCTTGATATTACGCCCTTTTATCGAATCGAGGGGCCTTCCGATAAGCCTCAAAAACGACTGGCTGGCGTGGACAATATGCATGTTCTGTAAAATAATGACGCAATCATCAGACGGTGGGCTGCTTTCATCTGAAGAAGGAGAGGGACCGCTCCATGAGCCAAAAGCCGCTGTTTTCCAGGATTGCTTCGTATATACTACGACAAAAGGCTCCATTCCCCCGAGAGGAATGGGAAATGCCCGGTACGCAAGCATCATAGCTTTGTTGGTATCGTCCGTCTTTTTTATTTCATAAAGGGAATGCAGTGGTCCTGAGGCGGTTTTTAACCCGGAAAACCATTGGAGGAACTGCCCTGATTCAAGAACCGCAGCGATCTCCTGGGGGAATGGCACCTCCTCAGTTCGTTCGGGATTAAGGCTCGATATCGAATCTTTCTCGTATATTTTATCAAAAATCAGGACAGAACGTGAGGCATCGAGAATAAGAATACATTCGCGCTGTTCATCTCCGGTATGGCTGGATAAATCCTGAGAGGGAATGTAAAATTTTTTTGCCATTCCATGATGGATCATGGCGACATTGCCCTGCTGTACCATTCCCTCAAGGTACTTTGAGAGCGTATTCCGTGAAATACCAGTTTTTTTGGCGAGACCGGCAATAGAAACCGGCTTACTGGTTTCCTTCAGGATGGATGTGATGGTATCACGTATTTCAGATGATCCTGCCATTAAGTTTTGACTTATATATAAAACAAGTATTTAATAGTATTTTCATCGCTGTGCAATTTCTGTGGGTTTATCTCATCGTGGTAATGATACCTCACTCCTATACCTTGAGAATGCCCGGTCCGGGGTATATATGGTCAAGGTGACGAACAGCGCACCGTAGAGGAGAAAACGAAGCGGAGTGTATGATCTCGGTTGCCTACATCAACGATGATCAAGCCATGCTGGAATATGGCAAAAAATCTCTCGAATACCTGGGGGCCTGCCAGGTTGAAACCTTCGAGAACCTGAAATATTCTTCTGACTGGTTCATGTTTCATACTTATGATGTAATTATATTCAAAGAGGATAGTACCAGCCCCGGTACGGCCGACAGGATCTTATCGGTACTTCCGTATGGGGATACGACGCCCGTCATCATGCTGATGGACTTCGTTTGTTCTGTACGGACTCCCCGGAATCAGACGCCTCTCCAGCCTGTGATCCTGTTCAGGATCCACACGAATCTCCTCGAATTTTTCTTCGAACTGCATCAGTTGATTGAACAGGTTGTCAGCAGACAGAAAATAACTGATAGTATGATGTCTATCGACTACCTTCTCAAACGTTTCGGACTCTTACCGGAAAACACCCTTGAGGAAAATATCGGGGTTGTGGTAGAAACATGCGGCAGGTGCCTATCGGCAATTTTTACTGCATATCACCGGACATCTGACTGGACCCGGACCCCGGTCGCCGTATGGTATGCCGGAGAGCTCCCTCTCCGGTTTGCACTGACGGATAATGCACTGATTGATACAAGGTCCCGAAAAATTGGAAAAGGAAGGTTTTCGTCAGGATGGACCTGTTCACCTGAAGGCAGGATCGAGTGGGCCGGAAAGGACGGGATGTTTTCTATCGTGCTGTACCCGGTTCTCAGGCATGAATGGCAAAAAGGCGTCCTCAGTATTGTTTTTCCTTCGAACCGTACCCCTGCCGATCATGAATTCCTGATGATAGAGACCTATGCAGACCTGATATCATGGAATGAGCGAATGGCACCCTGGCCTAAAGAAGAAGTGATTGCATGACAGGGCCTGGTGCAGATCAGGTGGTGCACGCCAAAGGGAAGCTGGCCGTTTACTGCCCCGGGAAAGAAACAGCGGAGACCGGGAACATCCCGCGACACCGGCTGACGTTGGAGAGAGGAACATGATGAACGTTGCAGCGGACAGCGGGAAAAAACTGGACATACATACCAGTGCCAGATCCGGAAAAAGTGCCCGTAACGTTTCTTCCTGCACGCCGGAATACACCACGAAAAATACATCGTCGCTTCCATCGACTCGCTGGTTACATTCAACACGCGGTGCAGCACCGGCTGGGATATCCCGTATATTGTACGTTGACGATGAATCAGCGCTGCTTGACCTGACTCGTATTTATCTTGAGGGAAGTGGGGAATTCAAGGTTGACACGGTGCTTTCAGTCCATGATGCGACGGAGGCGCTGATGAGAGAATCGTATGATGTTGTCGTATCAGATTACCAGATGCCTGATATGGATGGCGTTGTGTTCCTGAAACAACTACGACACCAGGGAAATCCCATCCCATTCATCATTTTTACCGGCAGGGGAGAGGAAAATGTCGTTATCGAGGCCCTCAATGCCGGTGCGGATTTCTACGTACAGAAAGGAGAGGACCCAAAAGTGCAGTTCGCCGATCTCGGGAATAAGATCCGGCAGGCGGTGAGAAGAAGCACGGCGGAACGCTCGCTCAGGGAAAGTGAAGAAAGGTTCCGGAACGTGGTTGAAGACCAGACTGAGATCATCTCACGCTTCAGGCCTGACGGGGTATTTCTCTTTGTAAACGACGCGTTCTGCCGGTATTTTAATGTTCAGCAGGAGTATATCCTCGGCAGAAGGTTCGAAATGCAGGTTCCTTCCGAAGATTATGCCCTGGTGGAATCCCATCTCAGATCACTGACCCGCGAGCACCCGGTAGCGACCATTGAGCACCGGATCATCATGCCGGATGGGTTCCACCGGTGGCAGCAGAGAAACGACAGGGCTATTTTCGATGATACCGGTACCCTGGTTGAATACCAGTCGGTCGGAAGGGACATAACAGACCTGAAGTGTGCAGAAGAGGCCCTGAAAACATCACTCGAAGAGAAGAATATGCTCTTACGGGAGATCCATCACCGGGTGAAGAACAACATGCAGGTCGTTATCGGCCTGCTCCAGTTCCAGGCATCGACCGTCTCGTCTCCTGAAATCGCACGGATCGTTCTCGATACCGAAACCCGTATCCGCTCCATGGTTCTCATCCATGAAATGCTCTACAATTCCGACGATTTTATTAATATCCCGCTGGAGTCTTATATCCGGGACCTTATTGACAGTCTTATCTATACATACAGGACGAAAACATTTATTGATGTAGAATATAATATTGAAAAAATTCAAATTGATCAACCGATGCTGATTCATCTGGGACTTCTCATCACGGAAGTAGTTTCAAATTCCCTTAAACATGCGTTTCCTGACCGGGAAACTGGTACCATCTCCCTGTCTTTTTACCGGAAAGAATGCAACAATCTGACTCTCTCCATCCATGACGACGGCATAGGCATTCCCGATTCCTGCCTGCGGCAAAAACCTGTTACGATGGGTCTGCAGCTTATCTACCTTCTTGGCCGCGACCAGCTGAACGGTACCATCCTGATTGAAGGCAACAACGGGACGACGTTCACCTTTACCTTCAACCCGGCACTTCATGAGGAGGTATGATGGCCCCTGCTGCATCCTCCCAGGTTATGCTCCTTGACAACAGGGTATTCCAGACGATGTTTGAATTGTCACGGGATGCAATTCTGACCATCGAACCACCCTCGTGGGAGATTACGGCCTGTAATATTGCATCCGTAAAGTTGTTTCAGGCAGCACGTAAAGAGGAATTACTTTCAAAAAAACTCCTGGAGCTCTCCCCGCTGTATCAACCGGATGGACAACCGTCTGCTGAAAAATCCCGTACGATAATCGAAAAGGCGATTTCGGAAGGCCAGCTTGTTTTTCCGTGGAGATGCATGCGTTTGACCGGCCAGGAATTCCCTGCGTCCATCCTGATTACCCGCATTGAAATAAACGGTGAAAAACTCCTTCAGGCCACGATCCAGGATATCACTGAAGAGGAACGTCTCAAAGAAACCCACCAGGCAACCCAGCAGCAACTCATCGCTACAGAGGAAGAACTGCGGGCCAGGTACAATGAGCTCAAGCATATTGAAAACGAACTGCGTGCATCAGAAACAAAATACAGGATGCTCACAGAAAACACCCATGATATCATTTATTCCATGGACCCCAGAGGCACAATCACCTATATCGGGCCACAGGTGGCCAGGTACGGGTTTACGCCGGAAGATTTCATTTCCCACAATATCAGGGAGATAATTTTTGAGGAAGATCTCTCGAGAGTCCTGGAGACTGCCAAAGGGATTCTTTTTACCGGTAAACCGATACGGACTGCGTTCCGCACCCGAGATCATGAGGGAAATATTGTCTGGCTCGAGGATAATAGTTCATTTTTGACGGATCCGGCCGGGAAAGTCATTGCACGAACCGGAGTCCTCCGCGATATCACAGAACAGAAAGAGACTGAAGAGAGGGTAAGAAAGAGTGAAGAACTCTACCACTCCCTTGCAGAAACGTCTCAGGATCTAATCTACGTTATTAACGCACAGGACCGGATCGAATATGTCAACAGCTGCGCGGCCGCTGCACTCGGGAAAACCTGTGATGAAATTATCAACATGGATCGGGACACAGTCTTTCCCCCGGGAATTAATCTGATGCAGCGTGAACATCTCAATCAGGTCTTCATGACCGGGAAACCCCGGCGGTTCGAAAGCCGGATACCGCTTCATGGAGTGACACGATGGTTCGATCATATCCTTAATCCATTGAAATATCCGGATGGAACAATCAGGGCAGTTCTCTGCATATCGCGCGACATCACCGAGCTTAAACAGACAGAAGAGGCGCTGACAGCATCACTGGAAGCAAAAAATGCTCTCCTGAGGGAGATCCATCACCAGGTCAAGAACAACATGCAGGTTGTTATCGGCCTGCTCCATTTCCAGGCATCGACTGTCTCGTCTCCTGAAATCGCACGAATCGTTCTCGATACCGAGACCCGTATCCGTTCAATGGTCCTTATCCATGAAAGGCTCTATAAGTCGGACGATTTTATCAATGTCAGCTTGGAAACCTATTTAAGGGATCTTGTTAACAGCCTGATATACGCATATGGGACAAAAACGTACATCAACGTTGAGTATTCTATCGATAAAATCCAGATTGACCAGTCCACCCTGCTTCACTTAGGACTGCTCATCACTGAAGTCATTTCCAATTCCATCAGGCATGCCTTTCCCGGCCGGAGCGTCGGAACCATATCTGTGGCATTTCGCAGGAAAGACAACAACTGCGTCTCCCTTTCCATCCATGACGACGGCATAGGTATTCCCGAGTCCTGCATGAGAGGCAAGGCTTCGACCGTCGGCCTGGCTCTCATCTACCTGCTTGGCCACGATCAGCTCGACGGGAAAATCCAGATTGAATGTAACAAGGGAACGATATTCACCCTCACATTTCATTATTCATCGCCAAAGGAGGAGAAATAATGTCTCAGAAAAAGATTCTGATTGTTGAAGATGAAGTCATAACCGCAAAGATTCTCGAGGACCTGCTGATTTCCCTCGGGTATAACGTAGTAGCGCGGGTGAAAACCGGCGAGAACGCCGTAAAAACCGCGGGCAAGCATCGTCCGGATTTCGTCCTGATGGACATTGTCCTTGAAGGGACGATGGACGGGATTGATGCTGCGGCTGAAATCAAGAAACGGTTTGGCATTCCGGTTATTTACCTGACTGCATTTTCTGACGATGCTACCATCAGTCGTGCGAAAGAGACGGATCCGTACGGGTACCTGGTGAAACCTTTTGTCAAGGAAACGATTCATTCGACAATCCAGATTGCTGCTGCAAAAAAATTATTCGATGACCGTATACGGACAGCATCTGTCTGGCTCAACCGTACAATCCAGATACTGGACCGGGGGATCATCACCATAGACCGGAATGGAAGGACGATCCTGATCAATGCCTATGCGGAACAGCTGACGGGCTGGAACATCCACGATGCCTATATGAAACAACTTGACGATATCCTGCAATTCTATGACTCCATCACCGATCAACCCTTTATTCTCCATATTACACCCACACTGAACAAGGGTGTCGTATCGGTCTTCCCTTCAGACGTGTACATCATTTCCCGGAAAGGTGGGCGGCAGTTATTGAAGGACTGCGTCCTTTCCCCGGTGATTGACACGAAGGGCATAATAATTGGCGCACTGATCGCATTTTCTGCGGTTGACGACAGCCGCGCAAAAGGGGAAATAACCAGTACATATCTGAAGATTGCCCAAAAAGAACCGACGCACGAAGCCATTAACCAGAAAGAGCCTGCCGCTCCGGGAAATCTGAAATCGCTGTCCTCAGAACGGATAACCAGGATCCTGGAAGAGATCAGCGACCTTATGCATCTTGAACAGGCGAACACACTCTCGGTCATGGGAAAATTCGAAGAGGCGATTCTTGAATACCAGAAGGCGCTGAAGATCCGGTCAAGTAACATCCAGGCCTGGCACAATATGGGAGTTATTCTTGAGAAGCTCGGGAGGAACGAGGAAGCTCTTGACGCCTTTAACAAGGCCCTGGAAATCAACACGCGTTCTCCCGAAACGCTCCGCCACAAAGGGGAGGTGCTCAAGAAACTGGGGAAGGTCGCCGAATCACAACAGGCCTTTCAGCAGCTGGAGCTGTATACGGGCTAATCCTTCCGGGCGCCCCGGTATCATCACCGGTTCCGTAAAGGAGGTTAATCTCGTATTCCAGCCGGGTCCTGCGGAGCTCAGTATCGGGGAGGTCTCGGTTATTGCCGGGGTATCTCTTCCGGCCATTCCGGAAAATGATGCACATACCAGTATCACCGTATCCGACTTCATCCCGGACGAAACAATGGAGGCGTTCCAGGGTAGTGCGGCACGGCAGGATCTAGCGATCACATCGGCAGGGTACATGGCTGCATTCCGGAAGGATGGTATAACAACCACCGGCCCCGGGGTTATCCGGATGACCGTTTCTCCCGGATGGGTAGACCGGTACGGCGGTAATCCAACGGTCCGCATAGTACACATGGGGGATGACAACGTGGCCGAAATTCTCGGGACTACGTATTCCGGGACCGATTCATCAGGAAACCGGGTGTTTGAAGCCGATTCACCCTATGGACTTTCGGTATTCGCCCTGATCACTGTGAAAAGCGAGGCTCTCCCTCCAGGTACGGCCAATCCGCAGAACAAAGGCCAATCCTGGAATATTCTGGGGGTGCAGGTACCTGTTCTTCCGGGGATCACACCCGGAAATTTCCTGATCCTTGCCGCATGTCTCATTTTTTTTAGTGTAACTATTATGGTCATGTGGAAACGCCGGAAAAAGTACGACTGGCTTTTTATGAAGTGAGTCCCGGCGGATCTTATTGCAACAACTGCCATCACGCGAAATTCGACCTGTGTTTCAATCGCTGTGAATGAATCATCGATATACCTGCCGTTAACCCCGGGTTCAAGCGCTACGAATACGTCGCTGGGATCACGACATCGGTCTTGGGATTTGCATTCCCGGTCGGCGATTCATTCCGGCCCTTATGGTTTCGGCATGTCCAGCGCATTCCTGATTGCAGTAAGAAGATCCTCTTCGGTCACCGGCTTTATGAGGTATTCAACGGCCGACAGCTCCTTTGCCTTCTCCATACGGTTCTTATCAGAATATGCGGTCAGGAAGATGATCGGGATGGTATACTGCTGCCGGATCTTACGGGCCGTCTCGATTCCGTCAAGTGATCCTGTAAGCCCGATATCCATAATGATGAGATCAGGTTTTTGAGATTTTTCGAGTGTCTGGAGTGCCATCTCTCCGGAGTGAACCGTGCCGATGATCCGGAATCTCCTGTTTTCGAGGGTCTCTGTCAGGTGGAGTGCGATCAGCCCCTCATCTTCAACTATCAGTACCGTTTTCTCCGTCATGTTTCATCCCCCGGTATTTTTCAGATGGAAGCTAAATTCTGTTCCTTTCTCCGTCCGGATCCCGATCTCCGCGCGAAGCTGGTGGCGGGCAAGGAAGGTCACCAGCTTGAGGCCGAACGATTTCGTTGCCAGGGGATCGAATCTCTCCGGTAATCCGCGGCCATTATCAGCCACGGTGAGTACATCCGTCCCATCCTCATGGGCAAGCGAGACCCGGATCGTACAGGATTCTCCCCGCACAGCCATACAGTCGAACCCCGGCGGGAATGCGTACTTGAACGAGTTGTTCACCAGTTCGTTGATGATCAGGCCGGCCGTGGTGGCCCGGGCGACATCAAGTGCCACTCCATGAACATCGACAACGATCCGGACATTTGCATTCTCTTTGTAAGAGCTTGCGAGCTGGCCGACAAGGTTATTCAGGTAGACCTCCATATCCACGTTCGAGAATTTTCCGGTCCGGTACAGGGTCTCGTGGATGAGGGCCATGCTCCGGGCCCGGTTCTGGAGGTCTTTTTTAAGGGCTCGGCCCGCTTCGGTGTCCTCATAGGAACCATCAAGACTCAAAAGCGAGATAAACGCGGTCAGGTTGTTCTTGACCCGGTGGTGGATCTCTGAGAGGAGTACCTCTTTTTCTGCGAGGGCATCCCTGAGATCTGCCTCGCTTCTGATCAGTTCCTCTTCACGGAGGCTGAGTTCTTCGATATTCTGGTGAAGTTCATCATGAGTAGCGGTGAGTTCCTCATTGACCGCGTTGAGATCTTCGTTTTTCTGCAGCAGTTGGCGTTCGTTCGCCAGAAGTCCTTCGTTAGCCTGGCGCAGTTCTTCCTCAATTGCGGTAAGTTCCTCGTTCATGGCGCCGAGATCTTCGTTTTTCCGGACCAGTTCCTGCTCGGCACGCTCAAGTCTCCTTCCCATCGCACCGGAAACCCGAGCCACCACAAAAGCGGTAACGAGAATAAAGATCACCAGAGTTGTCGAGAGCAGGACCGCATCGCGGACGTCAAACCAGGAAGACAGCCCGACAAACATGATATTTTCGATAAGGATAATGCCGACAACGAGCGGGACAAATACCCGGAGGAGGCCGGCGCTGGTGGAATTGCCGATAATGTACCTGACCGGGACTGCGCCGGGGCCGGCGGCAGCTACAAGGGCTGCCCCGGCGAAGATGGAGGCGAATGCTGACAGGAATGCGATGGGGATGAATTGTGTTCCATACAATAACGGATTGCCATAGAAATAGCTCATGACAAAGGTGAAGCTGATAACAGAGATCGCGATCCCGGCGATACTGATTGCATCTGCTGTCCGACTCGAGTGTCCCGGCAGGTCTTTAACCCGGAGAACAAACACCAGCGCAATTGCCGCGAGAACTATAAGACCGGCAGCTACCGGGGAGATAGGTGAGGATGTGGGCCCGAGAACAACCGTCCCGGCCCTGACAAAGAGTGTCTCTATGAAAGAATGACTGCCCCGAACACTGAAAATAAATTCGATGGCTTCAATGGCTGCGATGAGAACAAGGAATGCCTGCACTACCCGCAGGGAGATCCGCCGGAGCGGTTGTGCAACCTGGTATGCGAGCACGGATCCGATGAAGATCCAGATCAGGGCTGCGCTGAGTGCCATTGTCCGGTAATTCTGGTTCACGCTGCTGAAGAGAGTGATACCGAAATGCGCCGTGAATATCGCAAGGATGCTGATAAAAGCTACGATAAGGCCAAAAGCGATGGTGAGTCGCCTGAGCAGAAGTTTTTCGGACATTATATCCGTGGTAGGGTGATGTATCCCGTTTTGTAGTGATCCAGGTTCGATTGCCACGGATTTTTCCTTCCGCCCTGCTCTCCGGAGAGAATTATCGTTTATGGGTATATTCACTATGTTTAATTAATAGTTGTCGGGATGGTTCTGAACGGATGAATGGGCCTTTATGAAAAAATCAGGAAACTGTTGCATTTTTACACAGGAATTATTGCAGGGAAGCATCCGTACATCCCGGTACATTGGGAGGTCAATACAGCCAGAGTGACGCATGGTAACAACAATCCTTTTTTGGTCAGTACCCGGGGATATAGTGATCAGGCACCTTCTTCCAGGTAAAACGTTCATAGACCGTGGACCAGTAGAACCCGAATGCACACGCAAACATCAGCTCCTCAACCGGGACGCCCCTGATTATGGAAATGATGAAGACAACACTTACGAGAGAGACGGCAAGAACAATCAGGTAATTCCCGATCCGGACAACTGCCTGCTGGATAATGGCTGAGAGGAGAGCCGCGACTTCGATCATCCAGGGTATCGGGCCCCAGAAATACCTGAAAAACCTGAGGAGCGGGTGCTTCTTCTCTTCCGGGATATCATTGAACCCGTATTCCTGCAACCGTACCTGGACCTCGGTCTGGTTGAGGCCGCCCGCCCCGGTTTTCAGGATCCTTTCCAGTTCTTCATCGGACAGGGATAAACCTGTGGTTGCCGGGTTGTCCTCGTGGATTTTGCCATTCTCCAGGCTCTTTTCCGGGTCCATCATAGTCCGTTGGTTTTACCTATGCATCATCCCTGACCATCTCAAACTGATCTTTTCCTGCCCCGCACTCCGGGCAGACCCAGTTATCCGGCAAGGCATCGAATTCCACGCCGGGTAAAATTCCGGCCGTCGGATCGCCGACTTTCGGGTCGTAGATATATCCGCACACCAGGCATTTGTAAGGAACCATCTGATCTGTCATTTTTATCACCTCCTGTTATCACTTCAGGATGTCTGTGATACCCCTCTCTCCTCATGCTGCCCATTCATCATTGAAGATGAGCGTCAAGAAATTCTTTTAATGCCTCGGCATTGTTGTGCAACTCATCATGGGCGGCAAACAGGAATGTGACAGTCTTTTCCCGGGCAAGGATTTTATCAAGTTCCCTGATCACCTGAGGCCTCCCCCTGATCTCTTCAAAATACATCGTCCTGAAATCTTCCCATTTATCCGGGTCGTGGCCGAACCAGACCCGGAGCTCCTGGCTTGCCCCGGCGTCCTTCATCCAGAGATCGACGTGTGCCCGCTCCTTTGCTACGCCACGGGGCCAGAGGCGCTCGACAAGCACACGGTATCCGTCATCCACTGCCGGGGGTTCGTACACCCGTTTTAGTTTAATGGGCATGAGTTTTCAGATCCAAACCTCGTACAGGTTTTTCTCCTTCCCGTTACCGGAAGGAAATTTCCTCATATTTGCGCGATTTCGTCTGCGTTAACGCGATGTAACGAAAATAACCGACAGAACAAAAAATAAACCCGTGGGGCACGTCACATCTTCCGCAGTTCCTGTTCCGAACCCCGGATACAGTAATGCATATTCTTGAGCCCCATCATGGGTGTCACCGGGCAGGTCGGGCAGATACAGGCTTTTTTTGCCGGCGAACAGCCGGTCTTTCCGGTTGCGCAGAAGAGGAGCTCCTCTTTTCCTTTCATGCAGTCATTGTAGGTCGGGCATTCCGGACAGGTGCACTTGGGTTTAACGCTGTCGAGCATTGCTTTCCTTTCTGCAGCACTCATCTTCTGCATTTTCTGCATCATTTCCTCAAATTTGTCCATAGCACGTCACATCCTTACCTGTCTCTTGGTCAGAACCGGTTTGTCAGGGATTATATCTTCTAAACTCCCGCGACCGGTTATCGCAGGGGACCTTTTGCGAAACGCTGGTCCTCACCCGGTATGCTCCTTCAACGGTGAGCGTTATAGAAACTTTCACTCAGTTCAGATTTTGAAACATATTTTGGAACTGGAATGAAGGAACAGGGGTGAGATAGATCTTTAAAAACGGACTTTTCTTTGCCGGTAATAGGGCGATGCCGGTTTTTCAAGGACGATTTCCAGGATTCCATCAGAGAACTTTTTCCTGAAAAGCCGTACTCCTTCCGGAACCTGGATCACTTTCCGGAGCGTCTTTTCATTCTCCGATATGGATAGGGTAAGAGTTGTTTTTTCAAGGTCTATACGGATTTGTTCTTCTACCACTCCCCGGAGCTCGATCGTGAGGTAGATAAGCCTGCCAGTATATGACTTGCTGATCAACGGATCAAACCCGCTCTCTTCCTGAGAAGTTTCTCGCTCTCTCATTTCTGTCAGCGTCCTGTACTGGATCTTTTAACCCCGGTCTGGTTTAAGGGAGGTTTGTGGGGATTTATTGTCCCCCGCCAACAGCCATTACCTCCTTACTGGGAGTCGACATCGTCATGGATTCCTTTCTGCCATGAGGGAAATCATCTTTTATTTAGTAGGGAATTTTCCCCGGCAGCACTGCCTTTTGACAGGGAACCTGCAGATACTGTTGTTGGACTAAGCGATTTGTCTGCAAACAGTTTTACTCAGATAATTTTCTGGTGCGTATGCGGCTGACTTCCCCATCCCATTCTCTTGTTCGGTCTCCTCCCCGCATGGTGTTTTTCGAAGATTGATGAGGGTTGATTTTTTTTTGGCATGGCATTTGCCTGAATGTGGGTACATCGACTACCCACACATCTCCCCTTTCTTTTGTCCACTCCAAATAAGTTACCGGATATTTCAGGTATTGTTTCATATTTTGTGACATAACATCCCTGTTTCTGATCCCGGAAAGCGGGCCGGATATCCTCTTGTGGCAGGGAAAATACCGGTCCTTTTCGGGCATTCTGGTGGGAACGCGGATATCTTTAAAAAATTGTCCGATGATTATCAAAAATCAGCCCCAATACGGTGAAAAATGTATATTTTAGTCTGTAGAAAAGTGTTTTCGGGTGTCCTTTTTGCCCCCTCTTGCGCCACCAGTCCCCGAGGGGGACGGGGCGCATTGAGATAGCACCAGAACAGGTACTACTACGGCACTATCATGAGGGGGTGCCCGGGTGGCGGGGGTTTAGCTCCCGAGAGCAAATTCCTCATGCTTTTGCATCTTTTACCATCAATTGATTGAGTCTTTGATTTTCCCATTATCTTTTTGTGGGCTGATATTTTACAATTATTAAAAAAGGTTATTTCTTCTCGAGGGGAGTGATGGCAGGGGCACTCTCTCCCATGATATGCCGGAAAACAAACTTAAACTCGTTCAACCGATTATGGATATACTTTTTTCCGGCGTCTGTCGGCGAATACAGTTTCGATTTTCCCGAGGTCTTCATCAGGAGGTATCCTTTCTGTTCGAGATCATAGAGGTAAGTGTAAATCCGTGCCTGGGGGATGAGGACATTATAGCGGTTGTGGATTTCGTGGACGATATCATAGCCGGATATGGGTTTTTCCAGAAGCGAGAGCACCACCGGTTCAAGCGACTTTTTCACCACATCGTCAATGGTTGCCTGGGGGACAACGGTGACCGATTCTGAGGGGAAAGAGAGGTTGGCAAAAGAGAGGGTCGTTTCTTTACCGGTGGAGATGATGATCTTTGCAATGCCGTCGGAGAGCAGTTTTATCTGGTTGTGATCGATATCGGCCATATTCACGGCAATGATACCCGAGAGGGGTACCCCCTGGCCCTTCTTTGAAAGGATAAGATCTTTTACGGTGAGAATATCGGAAAACTCGTCCGTTTCGGAAAAATCAAAGAGGACCTGGAGCGTGCCGGCCGGCGGGGCCGTGGATAATGATCCTGAACATTTCTCGAGAATGCCGGGCAGGAGGTACACCTCGCCCTTCTTTACCCGTCGCATGAAAAGGTCGCCGTGCTGGATCTCCTTTAAAAAATATTTCTGCAGGGTGGACCGGTGATAGGCAAAGAAATTGCGCCCTCCTTTTTTGAGCCCGGCATCGAGGGCAAACCTGAATATCGGCTCTTTTAAGGTCGGATCGGCGTACAGGAAGAGGACGATATCGGTAAAAATATCTTTTAAAAGGACCGTCTTGATCTCCGGCAGGTCAATATATTCTGCCCCGCCATCATCCTCGGCATCACTTCCCGGGTGGCGGGCACCCTTCTCCTGCGGTGCATGAGCGGCTTTGCGAAGCTCCTCTTCCGCAGTCTTCCGGAACAGGGCGACCTCGATAGCAGCCTTGATCTCCAGTTCATTGAAGGGTTTTACGATATACCCGTAGGGCCTGACCTGTTTTGCTTTCTCGATGATTGAATCGTCTGCGTATGACGTGACAAAGACCACCGGGATGTCGAGTCCGGCAATGGTCTTTGCCGCTTCAATACCGTTGAGCTTTCCCGGCATGACAATGTCCATGAGGACCAGGTCCGGCTTAAGCCGTCGTGCCTTCTCGATGGCATCCTCACCCGATGATGCCATCCCGGCAACGGTATATCCCATAGCGCTCAGGCGTTCTTCCAGCTGCATGGTTATAATCGCTTCATCATCAACAACAAGGATCTTTGACATGGCTATGTACCTCCGTCTTGGACCGGGAATTTCACCGTCACTTCCGTACCCTGTATACTTGTAACCGCAACAGATCCGTTCAGCTGAGTTACGAGACTGCGGATTAGTTTGAATCCGAGGCTGGTTGTCCGGTAGACATCCATGTCGTTGGGAATCCCAACCCCGTCATCATGGACGATGATACCGATGTGGTCATCTTCCTGTGTTGCGGAAATCATCAGATTCCCGTGCTTTTTTCCCCTGAAAGCATGCTTGAATGCATTGGAAAGGATCTCGTTTACCACGAGAGCGCAGGGGATGGCCTGATCAACCGGCAGGTAGATATCGCCGGCATCGATCTCGCAGGAGATCTCGGCACCTGCCCGGCCGTAAATGTTGGACAGGTCTGAAACCTGGTCCCGGATCTGGACACCCATGTTGATCTTATCGAACTGTTTGCTCTCGTACAGCCTCGTATGGATCTGTGCCATGGTCTTGATCTTCAGCATCATGTCGGTCAATATATTGTTTGTTGTAACATCCGTTGTCCGCATCCGTGTCATATCCAGAAGGCCGGATATGATCTGGAGGTTGTTTTTGACCCGGTGGTGGATCTCCCGGATAAGGGTCTCTTTTTCCTGGAGGGAAGCGATCAGTTTTTCCTCGGCGTGCCGGCGATCGGTGACATCCCGGTAGCTCATGACCCTGCCGATGATTGCAGCGTCCATCTTCTGAGGTTTTGAATATCGTTCAAAAATCCTGCCGTCCTTAAGTTCCAGCATGTCATAGGTCTCACGATCCCGGGGAGGGTTGTATTCATCATCCCTATCCATAAACAACCCGGGATTTTTTACCTGTTTTTGCAGATATCCTGACACCTTACGATCATCACCGCTCTGTAACAGTTCGTCCGGGATCTTCCACATGGATGTAAAATTCTGGTTATACCGGATGATTTTCCCCGCCGGGTCTACGACATAAATTCCGTCGGCTGTCGATTCAATGGCTGCATACAATTCGGATACAGTTTTTTCTACCAAGGATTCCGCCAGCATGCGCTGGGAAATTTCTTCCTTGAGCTTAACATTGGACTGTATCAGATCTGAGGTCCGTTCTTTCACCCTCTTCTCAAGGAGATCTTTTGCTTTCTGGATCGCCTCTTCGGCTTTCCTCTGCTCGGTGACATCACGTGCGGCGGCAAAAACACCGGTGACATTCCCTGCCGCGTCCCGGTACACGACCGCGTTGTAGAGAACCGGAGTCACTGTCCCGTTCCTGTGCCGGATCTCCAATGCATAATCAGTCACCGACCCGTCACGAAATACACTCTCGTATCCTGCCTTTGCCTTTTCCGGTTCCGTGAAGTAATCCGAGAAATCGGTCCCTATCAGTTCCTCCCGGGCGAAACCGGTGACACGGATCGTTGCTTCGTTGACGTCGCTGATCGTCCCATCCGGGCTGATGGTGACCAGTGGGTCGACGCTCGCCTCGATCAGGCTCCTGTTATACGCGTTCGCTTTTTTCAACGCTCCTTCGGCCTTTTTCTGTTCCGTAATATCGATACCCATCTCGAGTATCATGAAGGACCCGTCTGCATCAGTGAACGGGAAGTCGTAGATATCGTAGTCCCTGCCGTTTGGGCCGGTCCAGTACCAGTGATGAGGCGCACGGGTCTTCATGACAGTATATGTCTCGCAGGTCTCACAGGGTTTTTTCCGGTTAAAAAGGAAATCAAAGCAACGGCGCCCTTTCGGCTCCCTGAAGGTTTCCCGGAAATACCTGTTGGCAAATGGCATGCGGTAGTCCTTGTCGAGGAGGCAGACATACGCAGGAAGCGACTCAAGAACATCGTAAAGCCGTTGGCGTTCGGTACTGGCAGATCGTACCGCTTCCTGGAGCTCGGCAGTGCGTTTCTCAACCCGGCTCTCCAGTTCGTCACGGGCTTTCTGCAGTGCTTCTTCTGCAAGTCTGCGCTCGGTGGTGTCCCTGTTTGAACCCCGCGTGCCCAAAAATCTCCCTTCCGCGTCAAGGACCGGCTGGCATACATGCTGGATCCAGCGCACCTCGCCATCCGGGCGCACGATCCGGAACTCTATGGCAGACGGACCCTGCCCGGCAAGATCATGAGCCATGTGCTCAAGCAGGGTGCAGAGATCATCAGGGTGCGTTACATCCCGGAAAAGAGAATCTGCAGAGGTGTACTTGCTGATCGGCCTGCCCAGGATCTTTTCGGCCGATGGCGAAATGTAGATAAAACGGCCATCAGGATCGATCCAGAACTCCCAGTCATACGTGAAATCGGCCACGGTGCGGTACCGTTCCTCGCTCTCACGCAGCGCGGCTTCCGCACGCCTGCGATCCGTGACATCAACTGAAGCTCCCAGGATCGCCTCGTTCCCGTTGAATCTGATGCGGGCAAACGATACAGAGATCCAGAAGGGGGTCCCGTCTTTTCGTATAACTCTTATCTCGCGATCCCGTATCTCCCCGTTTTCACGCAGGATATCAATGACCGCATCACGTTCGGCGGGATCGTAAATCAGGTTCTTTGCAGGCATCCCGATAACTTCGCCCGGAGGGAATCCGAATGCACGATCATAGGCAGGGTTGGTAAAAAGGACAATACCGTCAGATACACTGCTGACCGATAACAGGACGGGGGATGTTTCAGCAATGACCCGGAACCGCTCCTCACTCTCCCGGAGCGCATCCTCTGCCTGTTTTCGTTCAGTGATATCCTGGACGATTCCCGTCATTTTTCCCAGCGTGCCGGAACCGCCGGTCTGGTGCCGGCCGGCCGCCCAGATCCAGCGGATCTCACCATCAGTGCGCCGGATCCGGCACTCAAAGTTCCAGTCGCCCCCCGTATTTACGGCGTGGCGGAATTTCGCATCCACAAGAGCGCGATCCTCCAAAAGCACATGATCGAGAAACATTTCGTACGTCCACGTGGGGAGCATCCCGGGATAACCAAAGATTCTGTCATGCTCCGGCGAGCGGTAGGCGATATGGTCTGTCAGGTCAAGATCCCACGCCCCGGTGTGGCTGATCTCCAGCGCGAAGCGCAGCCGCTCTTCACTCTCCCTGAGGGCAGATTCGGCCCGCTTGCTCTTGGTTATATCAAGAACAACGTAAGCGAAACGGGGGTGCCCGTGGGGAGGTGTCCCCAGGTAACTGACGGTGGCAAGAAGCCAGGCTCCCGGTTCCTGGCGGTTGTCAAGGTACTCGAATGACTCCGGCTTCCCGCTTTTCCTGCTCTCGTTATAATGGCCTATCCACGTTCGCAGGATATCGGGCGGTTCGCCCAGTTCAGAGCCACGTTTGTTCTTCATATCCTCCGGTGTCAGGCCAAGAAAAGAAGCAGTCACCGCATTGTCGACGATATGGCGCACATCATCCTCTGCGATCACTTCAACAATGCCCCGCATTGCACCCGAAGAATCAAAGAAACTGCGAAGGATGGATTCGCTCTCCCGGGGCATTTCCTGCGCCTGCTTCTGCCCAGCTGGAGTGCGCCTGGATTTCGCACGACCGGCAGCCTTATCATTTTCGGGGGCAGGCAACTTGTGTGATTCCGGCAGATCCGTTTTTGTTTTTTTACTGCTCCCTTTTCTCATCTGCCAATATCACCACCGGTAGTACCGGCGAAAGATGCGCGTATTAAAGCGACTAACCAGCTGCCGGTATATACGATCGATATAGTACGACAATAAAAACCCTTTTAAAGACTTAAAAAACATTTTGCCATATTACAAATTTTGAAAAGATCCGGTAATATCTTTGTTTCATATTTTCCCGGGGTTCTGGTACAAAGAAGGATCCGGGTACATCGTGCATGGTCTTCATAATTCCCACAAAAAGGGAACCTGTGCAGGAACTTCAAACTTTGTTACACCCGATGAAAGATGGACAATATTTTATTTTCCTGTCCATGAAAAACACGGTCGATCCGGCCTGCCGGAACAAGGAGTTGAAAACACCATGCACGAACAGGGAATGACGCAGCATGAAACCCCCATGATTGAGATGTGGGAAATGTTAAGCGATGACCAGAAAAAGGCCATGATGAAGCGCATGATCGACGGAAAGATCATGATGAAAGAAGGGATGATCAAGCATTTCCAGTTCAAGATCGAGACCATGAAAATGCTCAAAAAAATGCTGGACGAATGCTGAAAAAAAGACTTTTTTTTGATTTTTCTCTTTTTATCTCCCCCCGGCTTTATGCCGTATTCTTCATCCTCCGTGAATGCCCGGCTCCAGGGATTTCATCTTGTTAAAAATAGCCGGCCCGGAGGTTTTCCCCCGCTCTTCCCGTATCTCCTTTCCCTTTTGTTAAAAAAATCAGTGGATGGAGCACTCGTTTTCCGCACATGCAAGCAGGGAGGGATAATATTTTGTCACGTACTCCTTGACCATGCGGCGGGCGGAGAATGCTGCACTGGTGCTTTTTATGGATTCCTTCATCTTTTTTACCCAGCCGTGAGGTATCCCGTCGAGATAGGCAGAGTAGTAAAGAGGCGCCACTTCGTTTTCAAGCAGGGTATAGAGCGCAGCGGCATCTGATGCATCCCGCGTTGCAGGGGACGGATCGCCTTCAAAGGCCCAGCCGTTCCTGCCATTGTACCCTTCAATCCACCACCCGTCAAGGATACTCAGGTTAAGTACCCCGTTTAATGACGCCTTCATACCGCTCGTCCCGCAAGCCTCCATGGGGGGGATGGGATTGTTCATCCAGACATCCACGCCATGGACCAGGTACTGGGCCATCTGTTCCCCGTAATCCTCGACAAACCCGATCCTGCCGCCGAATTCCGGCTGCTGGGCGAATTCGTAGATCCGTTGCAGGATTTCTTTCCCCTCGTTATCGGCAGGATGCGCTTTCCCGGCAAAGATTATCTGCACCGGGCGCCAGGGATTGGTCAGGATCCGCCGGAGACGGGTCCGGTCATGAAAGATCAGGTCTGCCCGCTTATAGGCAGAAAACCGCCGGGCAAACCCGATAGTGAGGACAGAGGGGTTGAGCATCAGGCCTTCTGCCACAAGGTTGCCGGGCTCGTTTAGCTGGCTTCCCCATTTGATCCTCTTTTTTTCCCGGATCCTGTTGAAGAGTTTTTGTTTCAGCCAGATATGTTCCTCCCAGAGCGCTTTATCCGGAATTTCATCGATCATCTGCCAGATCTCCGGGTTATCCCGGTTCATCTGCCACTGGGGATCAACAGAGTCGAAGTATTTTGAATAGAGAATTTCCATCCGGGGGTTCAGCCATGTCGGAATGTGAACCCCGTTTGTGATATGATCAATGGGGATCTCCTGTACCGGGAGGCCCGGCCACATGCAGCGCCACATCTCGCGGGCAACTGTGCCGTGTTTCTTTGACACCCCGTTATGGAACTGGGTGAGCCTGAGGGCGAATGCGGTCATGTTAAAGCCGGTACCCGCATCGCAGGGATGGTGGCCGAGCTTAAAAAAGGTTTCCTCATCGATACCCAGCTGCGGGTAATAGCCGGAAAAATATTTGCGCATAAGATCCAGGGGGAAGATATCGTTCCCGGCAGGAACCGGGGTGTGGGTGGTAAAAACGGCAGTCCCCTTCACATGGTTCATGGCATCCGTAAAGCTCATGCCTGTCGCCACCCGTTCCCGGATCTGCTCCAGCTGCGCAAACACCGGATGCCCTTCGTTCAGATGCAGGGCAGAAAAATCTATGCCCAGATCACTGAGCACTTTGCGCCCCCCGATCCCGAGTACTATCTCCTGTTTTAAGCGCTGCTCGGTCTGCTCTGCATAAAGCCGGTGGGAGATGGTCCTGTTTTCAGGGATATTTGCGGGAATATCGGTATCGAGCAGGTAGAGCGGGATCTTGCCCACAGCGACCTTCCACACCGCAACATGGATCGGGGGTTCGATAAAGGGGACCTGTACTACCATCTGCTCGCCGGAAGTGTTCAGGACCCGGGTGATGGGCGCTGCATCGCGATCCAGCACTTCGGTAATATTATCCTGCCAGCCATCGGGACGGATATGCTGGTGGAGGTACCCTTCGGAGTACATGAATCCCACGGCGACCAGCGGAACCCCGAGATCGCTGCATTCCTTTAAATGATCCCCCGCGAGGAACCCGAGACCGCCCGCATAAAAAGGCAGCGAATGGTGCAGGCCGTATTCCGCTGAAAAATAGGCAATGGTGAGCGACCTGCCCTGGGGATATTGCTCCGAAAACCAACCGTTGTTGTTGGTCATGTACCGGGAAAAACGGTTCATGATGATATCATAACGACGGAGATATTCGGGATTTGAGAGGACGCTCTCAAGGAATTCGGGGGGGATGTCTTGGAGCATCTTTACCGGATTATGGACGCTTTTTTTCCATGCCTGCTGGTTGATCTGCTTAAAGAGCACCCGTGCCTCCGGGTGCCAGCTCCACCAGAGATTGTATGCCAGATCCACAAGCCCGGATAACTGTTCAGGCACATGGGGGAACTTGTCCATCAGCCCGTCCTTATGGTCGGCCATATGGTAAACCTTCCTTACCGGTCATTTTGGATTAAGCCATGGTTAATACTATGGGAAGTACCTCTGGACAAATAAAAGGACAGACAAAAGCACCTTTATCATCATCCGGCAGCTAATCTGGCGTGCGACAAGGTAGGGTTATTTGTGGACACCGGCATGTGGGCGGACCTGTACCAATACCTGCAACGACCGGAGCCGGGCCCGGTCATGACCGGGTTCAATGCGAATATCGACAGGGTTATACCGGTCACCCCGGAGTTGCTCGGTGATCTCAGGAAGCAGGCCGGCCCGGGATTCGAAAGCCTCCTCAACCGGCTGGAACATGCGATGCGGTATTGCGCAGCCGATGAGATGGTTGTCGGTGATCCCTCGGTTTTCCATGCCCTTTCCGGATTTTTTTCAACCTCGGGTTCCCTTGCAATCGGGGGGCAGGCGGGGATTGCCGCGATCCAGATGCGCAGGCTGAATGCCGCACCGGTTATCTGTGTTGTCCCCGGTGCCGGTCCCCATACGCGAGCTCTGCTCAAGGATGCCGGCATCCTTCCCTTTACCTTTGATCCGAAAACCGGTGATAATCCCGACATTACCCATCTTATTTTTGAATTTTCCCCGGGCCTTGTACCCATGGCCGAGGGGGTTGTGCCCCGGAGCAACCGGTTTATCGTGTCCCCGTTCCATGACGCGTCCACAGTTCTCATCCCGGGGGAAAAAGAGGCTGCATTTCTGGAACAGATCGCCAGCTGCCGTCGTACATTCCTGTCCGGCTACCAGTACCTGCGGACAGAAGAGGAGTTTGTCACTGCCGCACGGCAGCTGGTGCGGATCCGTAACGTTCACCCCCGTATGCGGACTCATGTTGAATGCGTTTCCGGGATGGCACCCCGGGTCCTTCCAGTGATGCTCGATCATATCCTTAAAAATACGGACAGTATCGGGCTCAATGAACACGAACTGGCCCTGTTCACACAAGCACTGGGGGAGCCGGGCCAGGGGCCGCCGGCAGTACTACCCGTAACCCCGGTCACACTGGTGCGTGATGCTCTCGCCTTTGCCCGTGCCACGGGTGTTCCCCGGCTGCACCTGCACACCTTCGGGTACTATGTCCTGATCCTGAAACCCGGGACCGGGCAGCCGGAATTATCCCGGAATGCCCTCCTCTTTGCTGCCCGGGAGACAGCCGGTGCAGCGGGAGGGGGCGGCCCTGTCCTGTCGCAGGAAGGCCTTCAGGCATATGCGGATATCCGGGCTGTTTTTGGCCCGGATGAATCGCCCGGGATTTTCAGGACCGGTGACCGGATCGTGATGGTCATCCCCACCCTGATTTCCCACAATGTCCGGAAAACCACCGGGCTTGGCGACATCCTGTCATCCACAGCGTTCGTTGCAGATCCGTTCTGAGGGCACAATCTTCCTGGTATGAGGAGAGAAAGTGCCTTTCTCAAAAATTGCAAAGAACGATCATTTTTATATCCTGTCTTTTGGAATCATAAAATCACTGAAGAGCATTCCGGAGAGCACCAGACGGCTCCGGGGCTCTGAGGGAACCATGCTCGGCCGTGTTCCCTGCAGGGAATGATCAGGGAAGCTTCCACGAACCTGAGGAAGAAAAGCCCGGGTACCGTGAGCCTGATACCGTGATTGAAGGATTGTACAGAACGAAAGGATTACAGGTACCTGGTTTTTAAACGGAGGGAATGTTTTTGGAGTCACTCAAGATAGCCATCTTCTGCTGGGAATCGCTCTATGCCGAACGCGTGGGCGGTCTTGCCCCTGCAGCAACGCACCTCGCCGAGACCCTGGCACAGAAGCACGAGGTTCACTTCTTCACCCGTGGTTGGATCCCGGACCAGACGATCAACAACGTCAGTTACCATTACTGCCAGCCGCAGGGCAATAACATCGTGGAGTACTGCAACAACATGAGCCTTGGGATGGTGGAAAATTTCCACCGGTTCGATACCGGACGGAAATTCGATTATCTCCACTTTAATGACTGGCACCCGGTCCAGGCTCTCCACCTCCTGCAGGACCGGAACACCATCCTTACGTACCATTCCACAGAATACGGCAGGAGCGGCAACCATTTTGGCGACTGGTGGGAGTTCAAGGAGATCTCCGGCAAGGAATGGTACGGGGGCCTCATCGCAAAGCGCGTGACGGCCGTATCTGCCACGCTTAAAAACGAGGTCATGCAGCTCTACAATGTCCCGGACTGGAAATGCGATGTTGTGCCAAACGGAATCGTGCCGCGGCAGTACCAGGCAGAGGTCAGTGCAGACGAGGTAAAGCAGGCCTACGGGATCGGGGCGTCCGATCCGTTTATCCTCTTCATCGGCAGGCTGGCCTACCAGAAAGGCCCGGACCTGCTTGTCGGGGCAATCAAAACCGTATGCCAGGAACACCGGGATGCACAACTGATTGTTGCCGGCGAGGGGGACATGCGGGAGCAGCTGGTGGAGCGTGCATTCGATCTCCCGGTCAATTTCATCGGGTATATCCCTGATTCCGAGTATATCCGCCTCCTCAACGCCTGCGATCTCGTGGTCATCCCGAGCAGGAACGAGCCATTCGGACTGGTGCTGCTGGAGGCATGGAGCGCCGAAAAAGGGGTCGTGGCATCCAACGTGGGCGGGCTCTCGGAAAACATCGATTCATTCGTTGATGGCATCAAGGTGGAGCCTCAGCCGGATGCCCTGGCAGAGGGAATGAACGCTGTCATTGGCAGGCCAAGAGAGGCCGGTGCGCTCGGGAAACGGGGCAGGAAAAAGATCGACCGCATGTTCCTCTGGGGCCCGATCGGCGAGAAGATGACCGGAACGTATTCCCGGGTGGTTGCATGAAAATTGCCTATTTCGTCGATGAATTTCCTCCCTTTTTCCGGGGGGGCCTGGGTACGTATGCTGATGAGATCTCCCGCCAGTTCATCCGGAAAGGACATTCCCTCTCTGTTTTTTCACGGAATACCGGCAACGATCCTACGTCTGAGAGCCGCCAGGGCATAGATATCCACCGCCCGCTGCTGATGAAATTTTCCGATATTATCTCCATCATCAACCCGGCCGAGGTGAAGACATGGGACGAGAACGGTCAGGAGTTCTTTGCCGAGACCCTCCTGTACAACCTGCTTTCCGCATCGAAACTGGTCAACCAGCTGGTAGAAAAGGAGAACCAGCACTACGACCTGCTGGTCTCCCATGACTGGCTCGCGGCCCTTGCCGGTATCGTGGCCAGAAAAAACCTCCGGGTACCGTTTGTCTTTCACTTTCATTCAACGGAACAGGGACGAAACCCTACCGGCTCCCCGACAATCAAGGATATTGAGCGACTCTCTGCCACCATCGCAGACCGGATCGTTACGGTCAGTTATGCCATGAGGGACGAACTGGTAAGCTATGGGTACACGGAGCAGAAGATACGGGTCATCCACAATGGCGTCGATGAGAAAAAATACGATCCCGCACGGTTTTCGTCCCGCGAGATCGAGGCGTTCCGCGAAAAGATCGGGGTCGGATATTCCCCGATGATCTTTTTCATTGGCCGGCTGACATGGGTGAAAGGAGCCGACACGCTCATCCGGGCAATGATCCATATCGTAAAAGAGATCCCCGACGCAAAACTGGTCATTCTTGGTCTCGGGGATATGGAGCAGATGCTCGTGCATATGGTGCACAACCATCATCTTGAAGAGAATGTAATTTTGCAATTCCGTATGGCCCCGGAAGAGGAACGCATCCTGTACTATGCGGCGTCGGATGTTGTTGTCCTGCCCTCGAAATACGAACCCTTCGGCATTGTCTGTACCGAGGCCATGTCGATGGGAAAGCCGGTCGTAGTCGGGGCACGAGGGACTTCAGGTTTCCGCGAGCAGGTGATTCCCTCAGGGGAAGGGATCTGTGGCTATCATATTAACCCGTACGATCCCCTCGATATTGCAAAGTTTACCATAGAGATCTTAAAGCACCATGACCTTGCTGAAACAATGGGCAGGAATGGCAGGAGCCGGGTGATCGAGCACTTTACGTGGGACACTGCGGCGGAAAACACCCTCATGGTCTACCGGGAACTTGCCGACAGTTAAAAATTACACGGAGTGCTTCAAAAGTGTTCCAGTACGGGCGGGAGGTCCAAAACCCCGAAACTGCCCGGAGCCTTGAATTTCTCCTGGCATCGTACCATGAGTACGTTTCCTCAACCCCTGGTGGCAACACCAGGAAATACCACGGGCTTTTTGTCCGGGAAGGGCGCCTGCTCCTTGCCGGGCTTGATGAACGGGTGAACGGCATCCAGCTCTCCACCCAGCAATACCGGGGAACCGCAAACGACGGGGGGCTCCGGTACCTTAAGGCATTTTCGGCATACCCTCCGTCGTGGGTTTACTGGATCGATGATATCATCGTAAAAAAGACGATCACGTTTGACGGGAGCCTTTCGGTGACCTACGATATCACCGGCGATGCCGACCTGTGGGTCCGTCCCCTCATCACCGACCGGCCGGTACATGAGGTCATGAGGGACCCTGCCCCGGGCTGCACGCACGAACCGGGCGGGTTCCGGTGGGGAGAACTTTTTTTCCATGGGGATCTGCCCTGTGAGGCCAGCCCGGTCACCTACCGGAATCTCTGGTACCAGCGGGAGTACGAACGGGGGTACGAACCGGTGGAGGATCTCTATTCACCGGGAGTTTTCCAGGGCCAGGTAAGGAATGCTGCCATCCTGTTCCGCTGCACCGGCGAAGCACGCGATCCACCGGGTCCGACCCGTGCACGGCCACCCCGGACCATCCCCGGCTGGCTGGACCGGGCAGCGGATGCATTCTGCCAGGGAGACGAGATATTCGCCGGCTACCACTGGTTCTGTGAATCATGGGGGCGTGATTCGGCCATCAGCGTTGCCGGCCTGCTCATCGAACGCGGGATGCGTGATGAGGCCCGCGCCGTGCTCATGCGGCTTTCCACCCTGATCAGGGATGGCGTGATCCCCAACAGGTTTCCTGACAATTACCACACCAGCGATGCGTCGTTATGGTTTATTCAGGCCCTCGTCCGGTACCGGCGCCGGTGGGGAGACGATCCCTTCTTGGAAAAGATGAAGCCGGTGATGGAAAATATCCTGGCAGCATACCCGTCTTCACCTGTTGCCACGCTGGACCATGACCTGATTGTCGTTGTTCCGGGGAGTACCTGGATGGATACCGCGTTCACGCCCCGTGCGGGGAAACCGGTCGAGGTCAATGCTCTCTGGGTACATGCCCTGGCAGAAGCCGAGGCCATGGGGATCCCGGTGCCGGTCAGTTCCGAATCGGCACGCAGGGAATTCGGGCGGTTCTGGAATAAGGAACAGGAGTGCCTGTATGACGTGATCGATCCGGTCGATCCTTCTGTCCGGCCAAACCAGGTGATTCCACTCGCTCTTGGCCTTGTCAGCCCGGAGCAGACCGCAACTGCGCTTGGCACAATTTCCCGGGCGCTCCTGACACCGTACGGGCTCCGCACGCTTTCGCCGTCAGACCCGAACTACCGGGGGCAGTACACCGGCGACAGCAGCTATCATAACGGGTGTGTCTGGCCCTGGCTTACCGGTTATTATGCTGAGGCACTCCTCCGGAACGGCGTTCCCCGGGAACGGGCAGCACATGTCCTCGTTCCGATCCTTTCGCACGGAAGGGAGGCAGGGATAGGGTTCATATCCGAGATCTTTGATGGCGACCCGCCATTTCATCCCAACGGGTGCATTGCCCAGGCATGGAGCGTGGCAGAGATTGCCCGGGCGTACCGGATGCTCTCCGAATAAGTGTAAAATTACAGAAAATAATTAAGAAGCCCTGTTGCATCTGCGATAGAGATCAAATTGATCACGGCGGTGATAATCCCTCATCAACGATCACTCCATTGGGACGCTGGAACCGCCATGTTATTTGGAACAATAGTAATCGCCGGTAAGTTTGTACCGTGTGTGCACGCCGCATTTCGGGCAGTTGCATCCTTCCCTTTTTATTTCCTGGGCTCTGGAGGATCCACCACGGCCACAGAACAGAAGCGGCGGATTACCGGTTTTCAGGTTATTTGCTGCATAAGTCGGGCATGATCGGCAAAATCTCCCGCAAACATCGAGATTTGCCACGGATTCATCCACTTTTACCATTCAATACTTCCTCCGCGCACTATTAACAGGAGAGACCACATCAACATATCGGTAGATCCCGGAAAATGAAAACAGCGTTTCCGGGAAAAACCTTCTCTGCACGGATATATGATCGCTCCCGGAAGATTCCCTTTATTTCTTCCCAGAATGTCCCGGAGAAAAGGTGGCAGGCTTGAAAATATTAGGACCTTAAGAACCCGCGAGGCAAAAATTCGCTCTTTTATCCAGAGCACAACAGGACTCCCGTCCATAACTATCACTTCGCCCCCGTGGCATGCCATACATCTGCCGGCTTGTATAAACATGTTTCAAACAATGTCACAAATTTTGTAAATCCGACATAGGATTATGGAGTGCCGGAGAGATTCACGGTCATCTTAATATCCCCCATTATGAAAATCGAAGGGGTGCAGGAGGAGCATATGTATGGAGAACGAGAACCTTTTCATCAGTATCGATTTTGACAAAGGAAATTTTCCAAAGAAGCATACTTGTGATGGCGAGAACATCTCCCCGCAAATCAATATCGACCGTATCCATTCCGGGTACCTCGCAGTCATTGTTGATGACTGGATCGGACCTTCCGAACGTTTCACTCATTGGCTGATGTGGGATTTCGAATCCCGGCCCGTCATACCAGAAAATATTCCCAAGGCCGCACTGATAACCGCGCCGTTTGCGGCTGTCCAGGGGACAAACGATTTCGGCTCAACGGGATACCGGGGCCCCTGTCCACATCCCGGTGAGGTGCATACTTACTATTTCAACGTGTACGGACTTGACACGATACTGGGTATTCCAGCAGGTTCGAAGCGGGATGTCCTTGAGGATGCAATGAAAGGGCATGTATTACAGTACGGCGGTCAGGCCATTGCAACATACAGCCGGTAACCGGCGTTCCCTGTTTTTGATCTTCGTCGAAATTCAGCCGCCCTGTGGCTGAATGTGTGAAAGATGCCTTTATCCTGCCCGAATTGCATCATTCCCCGATAAGTTCCAACGGCGCCACCAGCCCCGATCACTGCGGTATATCCGGTCAACCAGTTTCATTGACTTCAGGGCATCGGCGGAAGATCCCATTTGAACTATTGTACCGCTCCTGATGCAATCGACGAATGTGTCAACCTCCCGATCCGTCGCTGCTGCAGTATCAAAACAGGTAATCGATTCTTCGAAGAGCCCGTCCAGATGGTTCTCATGCCTGTCGGGGCGGGGGGATACGATCAGCGTTTCCCGGGGACCGTAATCCCCGGTCGGGGTAAGATTTCCTCTGATGGTAATGAACCCCTTCTCAAGACAGATTTCGAGGGTGAACGTATTTTTCCAGTGGACTGAGGATGCGTGAAGCATCGCAATCTGGTTTTGGGAATTGCGTAAGAGAGCAAAGGCGTTGTCGTCAACCGGGATATTCCATAACGATGTGGAGACAATACTTTTTACCTCGCTGAAATCTCCTGCAAAAAACAGGAACAGGTCGATTAACCGGATCCCCTGGTCGAGCAGGATACCTCCGCCGGCCCACTCCCGGTTGCTCCTCCATATGCTCTCAAAATCATCTCCCCCTGACTTACCGTGGACACCATTCATCCACAGGATTTTTCCGTACTTTCCTGAATCCGTGATCTCCTTTGCCTTGCTCACCGCACTATGGAACCGGTGGGTAAACCCAAAACCGAGCACAGCCCCACCTGCCTTTTTTTCACAAGCAATAATATCCTCCATATCGTGAACGCTCCTGCCTGGGGGGATCTCGCAAAAGACATGAATGCCCCGGGCCAGGGCATCGGTTACAACTTTCGGCCGGTACTTGTTCTGCGGGGCAACAAATACTGCATCCACACCGGAATCAAGGAGCCTGAGGTAATCCTCGTAATAACGGTACGTCTCGTGACGGGTGATGTTTGGCCGGTGGACATCGCTGACCGCGACAAGATTGAGCGCCGGATTGTTCTCGACGATCCTCTTCCAGAGAAGACCTCTGCTGCCCAGCCCGATTATTCCGATATCGACAGTGTCCTGCATGCGTCTACCCTTTATCCGGAAATATCAGCAGGCTGTTTTCTCGGCCACCCGTCCTTGTGGGCCAGTATATATTGAGTGGCAGAAATGATGACAATCCAGCCATCCGCCTTACTCGCGGGATTCGAAATACTTCAGAGCCCGGGGCACGTGCTTTTTTACTTCCTCAAAGAAGTAACCAACCACTTTCCTGTCCGAATCTGCGATCGAGCCATTGATCGTTGATATCAGCCAATTGGGCAGATCCTGATTCCTGTCAAGGACATTCATGATCACCACAATAGCTTCGTCCACATCGATCTTTGTTTTCCATCGGTACGGCATATCCCTGTCCTCCCGGTTATTCCGGCCGCTTTTTTACGGCCGTGTCAAACACCATCCAGTTCCGTTCCCATTCAGGATTTTTTGCCTTGAGTGTCACGAGCACCCTTTTTTTGATCTCATTTGTCGCGATACCGTCAACGGCAAGCCTTTCAATCTCCGAGGCAATCATCCGTGCGATATCCGGCGGTGCACCGGATTTAATCGCGCTTACGACGATCTTTTCGGCAACAAAGGGTTCTTTGCGGCCGTCTCTTTTCTTTACCATAATCATATTGCTGTCACCTGAAGCGAGATCTGACCCTGTCCCGGGTAATCCCCAAATCGCATTTTTGCGTCAGGGATCCACCATCCTCTCCCGCTGGTGAGCCCTTATCCCGCAGCATCATAGCATTTGTCCCGGTTGTCATTTTTTGAGACATTCCCTGAAACAACCGGCCATATGCTTTCTGATCTTTCTGCACAACGGTTTCCGGGAGGATGTGCACAAATTCTTAAAAAAACCAAAAAAAGTTGGGAAAAACTCAGTGGCGGTGCCCATGGACGAGGACAAGCGTAATGGTCCGGTCGCTCCCGGCAGAGAGTGCCTCTTCCACAAGGAACTCAGCGGATGCCTCGACATTTTCCCCGTTCTGGCGGACAATCTCCGCAATACGGTCTTTTTTGACAAAATCGTGCAACCCGCCGGAATTGAAAAGCAGAAACCGATCCACGATGTTTACCGTTATGAAATCGGTAGTTGCAAGGATGCGGGGCTCGCCAAGGGTATGGGAGATCATGCCTTCCCGCTTCTTCTCTCCGTTATTGCCCCGTTCGGGAAACTTAGGCGCCTGCAGGTGATGGGATATTGCGTATTCCCGAGGAACCTGGACACTGTCGTGGCTGATAAGGTAGGCATTTCCTTCACCGGTATCGAGGATCGTGCATTCCAAGGTATCGTCGATAAGACAGGCACTCAGGTGTGTTGCATCCGTTGTCCTGCCAGGGAAGTCGGATGCATGTGCACTGATCCGGGCATCGGTTCCGTGCACGGCCCGGGCAAGGGTTGCAGCCGGTGAATTTGCCGGGCTTTTTGCTGACTCCCTGAGACAGGACATGGCAGTACTGCTCGCTACTCCCTCGTATGTGGGATCGGCCTCTCCCTCAGCTACCCCGAAGACAAAATAATTCCCAATCTTTTCAGCACAGAATGCATCATTGTTGATTGACCGGATCCCCCTATCCGATAAAGCAGAGAAATGCAATTGGGCCATATCCTCAAAGAAGTTTTGCCGATTCTTAATACTTATGATTGAGGAAGAGGTCATGATTTTCCGGTATCAATGGAATGTTGATCCCTGGTGAAATAACCGGGTTCATAAAAATCGTTTCATGAATGGTCAACCTGTATTGTGACCGAAAAATTCCTCCTGCACGGTGGCTGGAGTGAAGACTTTACTGAGGATCTGCCGGCAGCATACGAGTGAGCCTGGCTGATGAAGGATTTAAATATCGAATGGGTAATCAAGACATTATGGCGATGCCGCAGGATCCCCACAGACATGCCATCAGGCTCTTATCCGACCAAATGATACGCGAGGGTTTAGGCGATTACCTCTTATCCGAGCAATTTTCCCGTTTCTGCAGAAAATATGACATTTACGAAATATGGACCGGCCTTCTCGGTGCTTCTCTGGACAGACCGGATTTGTATGGACCAGACATACTAGGCAATGCCGTTTCCCTTCTGTTGCAGCATATCTACCGGGGGAGGAATGCAGAATTTCCCCGGATTCTTGCAGGGCTTCTGGCGGATTATACAAAAAAACCTCTGAACCCCTTGTTCGTTTCTACAATAAAGCGGGATTTAATTCAGTTGGGCTATAATGAGATCGACGTGGATAATACGTTTTCTGTAAAGGGTTTGTAAAGGATCAGGTACACCCGCAGCCATGGAATCACATGTTCTCGGGAAAACAGGATTTAACCTGTATTTCCCCGGAACAGGACTGTATCTGCCCGGGTTGCCCAATTACCGGAGAGATAGGGCTGAAGAATACATTCTATTGTGCGCGAGGATCTGAAATGGCGCAACGCTATGATCACGCGCTCCATGGAAGAAAGAGCGCCTGAACCAGTCTCGTCAGGGCCGATCCGGGTTTTACTGACAGTATGATACAGGAAATGGTCGGCGTCCGTAAAAGATGGCCCTGTTTCTACCTTGGGGAACCCTCGGGATGAAAATAAAAATTTCTTTTTCAATCAATTGAGCATCTCAAAAAAAGTATATTTACCCGCCGCGTGCAGGGCTGATGATCCATGATAACGAATTTTTATCAGTGACGTGTGCCGAGCCGCCAGACAGGATGCGTATTCTTTCCTTTGCCAACGTTGAGCAGGAGGATTTACCGCACTTCGCGATATTCGGTCATTCAATATCCGCCGTACGATGTCACTGTTGTCGGAACCGGTGTAGGTTCGGCAGTAGGTACTGCCCTGGATTCGGCCGGTATTGTACCGGTGATATTTGCCACGTACCAGAGGTTGTTGAACCCCTCACCGTTGGTATCACCGGGTTGCGTATCGTTTGCGTAATAGTAAAGCGGCATGCTCATGAACGTGGTCTGGTTCCTGCCGTCCGCGCGGGTCACCGTGCCAAACGCAGCCGGGTTAAGTACTGACGGGGCACTGACCGGGTTCGCGTAGAATGGGGGCCATTTCGCAAGGCATGCGCCGGTACAGGCACTCATATCCGGGGTATCCTTTGCAAAGTAATACAGGGTGTTTCCCATCCGGTCGGTGAGGAACAGGCCAAGAGTGCCACGCTGGGCGATCATTACAGTCTCATCCGGCTTGACTACAAACCAGTTATTGTTCACATTCTCTCCCGAAACATTCCCGGGTCCTGTATCTCCCTGGAAATAGTAGAGCGGCCATCCCCGGTATGCGGTTTGGCTTGTCCCGTCAGCCCGGATAAAGGAGGAAAAATCGGATGCCCCAAGTGGAGGCGAGACCGTGACTGTATCCCGGTAAAAGACCGGCCAGAGACCGGTGCACGAGCCGCTGCAGGTACTTGCACCACTTCCCGGTATATCAGCGGCAAAATAATAGAGCGTCTTTCCCTGCGCATCTACAAGGATATTTCCCAGCGTGCTCGGGACGACCCTGATCGTATCGGATGCCGGGGCAGTCAGCTGCTCGGTTACCTGTTGTGGCGCCTGCACAGGTGCCGCGTTCTGGGTACATCCCATCAAGAGAAATGCAGTGGTCAATATCAGGAGTACCCCAATGACAAAACGATCACACATACAACAACTTCACCGTACGAGCGTCTCTTCTCAGGAGCGGCAGATAAAAATTCTGTTGATTTACAGATTTTAGGACAATTCTTGAAATGATTGGCAGGTACCGGAATTTTAGTTCTTTTTTTCAGGAGCCTTGATTTATCATCCGGAACAATCCCCGGTATGCGCCAGAAGGCCGCGGGCACATACCGCAAGGGCTTCTGTCGCTGTAGGGAAGACATGCGGTAGTTCTGCAAGATCGTCTGCAGTCAGGTATCTCGTGACCGCAATGACCCCTTCCTGGATCATCTCGGTGGCTAGAGGAGCGCAGACATGTACTCCCAGTATCCGCCTGCTCCTTTTGTCGGCGACAATCTTTACCATTCCCCGGGTGTCCCCGTCAATTGAGAATTTTGCCATCGAATCCGTGCGAATGCTGTGCGATACCGGGTTCAGGCCGGCCTTTTGGGCTTTTTCTTCGGTCATTCCCACCCCTGCTACCTGTGGTGTGGTGAAGATCCCATGCGGGAGAAGGGCGCTGTTGTATGATCGTTTTAGATCACGGAGGGCATTGGATGCCGCAATCTCACCTCCATACCGCGCTGCCGTTTCAAGCATGGGTTCGCCAATCACATCGCCTGCTGCCCAGATATGCGGGGCCGAAGTCCCAAGCATTGTATCTACGACAATGGCTCCGTTCCTGTTTACATCAACTGCTGCGACACTGCAATTGAGTTCCTGCGTGTTCGGGGTACGCCCGGTTGCAAGAAGAAGTCTATCAGCGGTGACGACCTGCTGTTCACCTCTGATACCTGCAACGACGCTCACAGAATCCCCCATCTGTTCAACCCGCTTTATGTCAACCCCGGTCAGGATCTCAATACCCTCCTGCGCAAGATATCGGGCCATCAAATCCGCAATCTCTGGTTCTTCATCCGGGAGGATCCTCGGGCTCCTCTGGAGAATGGTGACCCGGGTCCCCAGGTGGGTATAGAGCTGGGCAAACTCAAGGCCGAGGGCTCTCCCGCCAATGACGATGAGTGTGGCAGGGATGTGGTCCGGGCTGAGTGCGTCCGCGCTTGTCATGAATGGGACCGATCCGATTCCTTCCACTTGGGGAATCGCAGGAGTGGAGCCGGTTGCAATGATAAACCGTTTTGAGGCAAGTTTTCTGTCACCGACCTGCATTGTATGAGTGGAGAGAAATCTCGCTTCTCCTTCAATCAGCTCAACGCCGAGTCGGTCAAAAAGGGTCCCACGCTTTTTTTCCCTCAGGTGCTCCTGCAGCGCATTTTTTTCGGCAAGTGCCTGACCGAGATCGAACCGACTTTGCATGCGGACCCCGGGATGACCGTGTCCGCGGTAATAGTCGTATCCAGCCAAGGTGAGAAGGAACTTGCTCGGGATGCAGCCGGTATTGACACAAGTACCCCAGAGCGGGCCCCGCTCAACGATTGCGACGCGGGATGCACCGAGATGTACTGCAGCAGTAGCAGCTGCTACCCCGGCTGCACCGGTCCCGATAATAACCAGATCATATTCCCCATTCATGCTTTGTTCACCTGGACCTCCCCCTTTCATTATCTGGAATTAAAGGCTGGGTGTCCGATTCGTAGGAGTCCTTTTTTTGTTTTTCATTTGCGGATCTGGTCAAACCGTTTGCCAATCTCGTCCCAGTTTACAATATTCCAGAAAGCATCGACAAATTTTGCCCGATCGTTCTTGTAATCGAGATAGTATGCATGCTCCCAAACATCGAGAACCATGATGATACCAAAACCGGGGAAGACGTTCGTGTTGTGTTTTTCTATCTGCATGATAAGCGGTCGTCCGGTTTTTTTACAGAGGGTTAGTGCGGCCCATCCCGATCCCTCGGCACCGGTTGCAGCCTGGGTAAATTCCTTTTTGAACCGGTCAAACTTCCCGAACTCTGCGTTGATTGCTTCCGCGAGGGCCCCTTTTGGCATTCCGCCTCCGCCTTTTCCCGCGGGTGCAAGGTTCTCCCAGAACAGGTTGTGGAGTTTGAATCCCCCCAAATGGAATGACAACTCCTTTAGTGTTGCCTTGACATCGAAGTCTGTGTTCTCTTTACGCGTCTTGTCAAATTTCTCATAGATGGCATTTGCCCCGTTGACATAGGCCTGGTGATGTTTCTGATGGTGCAGTTTCAGTTGTTCTTCGGAAATATAGGGTTTCAGGGCCCTATAGTCGTACGGCAGCTTGGGTAATGTATAGAACTTGTCCGATTCCATGTCCAAAATCTCCTGATGGCATAAAGGACACTTCCGGCTGGGAATAGTCCTTCACCGGCCGGGTATTCACCGGTGAATTTTAAAGGATCTTTCCTAAAAATCAGAATTTGAAACACAGGATGAAACGATAACTACTCTTGGATGTAGTTGCGTTAACGGGGGTTGGTGAAACTGATATTGTCATGCCTCGACCCATGCACCATGATCCTGGATAAGAGTACGGTCGTCTTCGGTAATCTGACCAGTCTTAACCGCTTTCGAGAGCGAACGGGTTGCGTACTCAGGCCTGATGTGGTGAAACCGAACTGGTTCCGGGATTCGTGCACCCGAACCTGTTCCGCTGAACACATTTGATTCAGCTGCGATGCCATCTTTAAAACTTATCAGGGAATTTTCAATTGAAGAAGAGATTTGACCCTGCGGGAGAAATGCGAGGGATGGGATTCGAACCCAAGAACTCCTACGAGACTAGGCCCTCAACCTAGCGCCTTTGACCTGGCTTGGCTACCCTCGCCCTGTTAAGAATTACTGCACTTGCGACTGCCGCCGGAGAACCCGGCGCGCCCCGCGTCTGTGCCATAACAAAAAGGTTGTCTATCTAAAAGAATGTTATGGCCGATCGGGCCCCGTTCACGTCAGGAAAGGAGGTTTGGGATCACCTGCACGACCGGAATTTCCGGGTCAGCAGGGACAGGGAAATGCCCGCCCCTTCTTTTGTATACGCTGATGGCAGGCATGATGCATACATGTATATTTTCCTACGTTATACCCGTTGAACATATGTGGTCAGATATCATCCGCGAGTTTGCCGACTCGCCGTCCCAGGGCCGTGTGGTCCGGTTCCTCCTTGAAAACGGTTTTGGCGTCAATGATGAGGGACGGATCTGCTGCAATGAGATCGAGATCCCGGCCACCGCGGTCGCAAAGGCAATCGGCTCAGATCGCCGTGTTGTGGACTCCACAGCCCGGCGGATTCTCGACCGGCCGTTCCTGCGCGAGATCTTCCTCAACATGCGGGCCACCCCTGACCTGAGCCGGGTAGCAGAGTCTCTGGGGTTCTCGGTGATCATTGTCATGCCCAGGGACGCCAGCGAGCGCGGGATTGTCGGGGCAGCGGTCCGGGTGATCGCGGAACACAGGCTTGCCATCCGCCAGATCTTTGTCACCGATCCCCAGTTCTCCGAGGATCCAAAGCTTGTGATCATTGTCGAGGACCCTCTCCCTGCCGGCCTCGTGAGCGAGATACGAGCCCTGCCCCAGGTCCGGCAGGTCATCATTTAAGAAAACAGGTGTGCTTATCAGAACGGCCGGGTGAGTAATTCAACTTCGTTTGCGAGCCGGTACATCCGCCTGCGGATCTTTTTTGGCAGGTGGATAGCTGCCGCAATTTCTTCGTCAATCGTGACCCGTGTCGAACCTGCGATCAGGTTGTCCGCGTGGGTCACGATCTTTTCCTCAATGGTCTGCGGCATGCAGTCGCGGGGAAGGAGGCCAAGAAGCGTGCACTCGTCCGCGGTCAGTCCCGCCCCGGTATGGCATTCCACGATCCGGACGAGCCGTTCAGGGAATCCTTTTTCGCGCAGGATATCCGCTCCCTCCTGCGCATGGCTGATCGAGTGTGTTCTCCCCCGGCCAATGTCGTGGAGCAGTGCGCCGGCAGTAACAAGTCCTGGATCGGCAAGCGGGGTTTTTCGGGCATACTCACCAGCGCAGGCACAGACTGCCCGGCAGTGGGCGATCACCTTCGGTCTGCACCCTGACTCCCGGAGAAGAGCGATATACGGGTCCGGGCTCTCAGGCATGGCCGAGGGTCTTTTTCATATTCTCGATGCGCTCGCGGAGCGCTTTTACCAGCATCTCGTTCTCGAAATGAGAGAGTGGCTGGTCGCAGTTGGGGCAGGTAAAGTTACCGCCTATGGCCACGGTGAAGGTATAGATGTCGTGGCATTCCTTGCAGATGTAGAAATCGTTCTCTTCCTCGAACCGTGACCGGCGTTCGAGTTTGGCAAGCACCGTTTCCATATCCTCGCGGATGGCATTGTGGATGTTATCGATCCGGAGCTGCCAGAGATAGGTCAGCCAGCCGGTCTCGTTGTTCTTGATCCTGTGGTACTCGGCCAGCCGTTTCTCGTAAAGGGTGTAGAGCGTGTGGCGCACGGAGTTAAGGTTGATCCCGGTGTTGGCGGCAAGATCCTCATCACTGTATTCGCCGTCTTTGGGGAATTTCTCCAGAAGATCGAGCCCCTCGTCACCGATTAGCCGGTGAATGTATGCCCGCATTGCCGGGTCGTTTAGTACTTCTTCCACAGGATCCATCAGCGCATATATTGTCGGACAGTGCTAATATTCTTATCCAGCGCATCCAGGGCAGCTGCCCGGGTCGGCCCGGTGCCGGCAACGCTTACGATTGCCTGCTCTTCTTCAAAAAAAGTCCCCGGCCACGGGATGTCCGAGACCGCAGGGGCTAGTGGAGACAGGTCCGCTTCAAGGGTCATGTCCCGGTCTGCAAAGAGGATCCTGCGTGCAGCGTACTGCTGTGGGCAGGAAGTGTCGGGCAGGGTTCCGGCACAGGCATTGACATGGTAACTGAAAAGGTTATACCCGTACGCTGCTTCAACGGTATCAAGCGTCCCCTGGAACCGCGGGTTTACTTCTATAACCACGGGTGTTGTGCTGCTTACCACGAAGTCGATGCCAACCGTCCCCGTGCAACCGCTTGCTGCTGCGATCTTCTCGGCAAAGACAGTCATGGTCACTCCCATGGGATGGTCAAAGGGGGTGATCGAGCCGGAGAAGCCAAACGCGGCCTCACCGCTGCCCCGGAGAATCTGTTCGTTTATGGCAACTGCCCGTGCAGCCGTGCCGTTTGCAATGCAGCAGACACTCGCGGGAATACCCCCGGCTATTTCCTGCCGGATATATGGCACGTCCGGGTACAAGGCAGCCCATGCCTTCTCGGTCACCGCATCGGGAATCACGGCATTCCTCCAGCCTCCTGCACCCCGGACCGGCTTGGCCATTACGGGATATTCACCGTCACGGGCGATACGGGGCACCGGGACACCAAGGTTTTCGAAGAAGCGCTGCATCGCAAGCTTGTCCAGAAAACGTTCTACGCGCTCGCGGGGTGTGCCGCAGAGCGGGACAGGAAAGGTAAGACTCTCGGCTCCCGAAGAGGCTATGGCAAAATCGAAGGAATAACGCTCTCCCATACGGGCAATTGCATCAGGGAGGCCGGCAAGGTCCTCGAAGCGGATCCGGTCCCGGGTATACCACGCGAGATCCTGGTCGCAGAAATGATCGACCGCACAGACCTCGTATCCCGCCCGGGCGGCAGACTGGGCCACATGGCGCGTGGCAAACCCGGCAACCAGGACCCTTCCTTTCACAACTCCTCCGTCTGCTTGCCGGCACGGGAGGGGATGATACGGATCTTTGCGCCGGGGAATTCGCAGGAGAACTCAGATCCCTCGAAGAGCCGGTCCAGGAAGAGTGCGAGGCTTGCAATCTCCGAGTGAGGCTGGCCGGTCACCGCGACATTGAAGTCCGCAAGGCCGTACATCTCCCCGGGCACCTTCTCGGCCCCGACCACCACGAGGATCTTCCTGCCCGGCCGGATCTCCTCGATAATGTCCGGCAGGTTGATCCCGTACATCGTGAGGTGGACAACGGTTCCCCCGGCAGCCTTCCAGTCCTTGATACAGGTACGCCACTTGATATTGTCCTCGCAGAAAAACTGCCCGCCCCACCGGTCGGCAACGTCTGCAACGCTCTGTACTACCCCCTTGTCGCTTGCGGCAAGGTACATGCCCGATGCACCCAGGGCCCTGCCGGTCAGTGCAACATGGGTGGTCACGCGCTGGTCGCGCTCGGGCCGGTGGCCGATGCGGAGGATGGCTACTTCCCTTTCCGTCATGGTATCATTTCTTTCTGGGTTTTATTACGCCGTCTTCGAACATGTACGGGAGCGTATCGTCGTATTTTGCCTGGCATTTCAGGAGCGCCTCTCCGACAGAGAGGGCCCGGATCTTCCCTCCGGTCCGGTCGATGAGGAGCGCCCGATCGAGCCGGTCAAGGGAGGCCGCAAGGGCAGTCCCGTCAAGCCCGGTTTTTCCTGCAAGGGCCTCCGGGGTCATCCCCTGCTCCTGCGCGATAACGTGGTAGACCAGCCAGTCGGTGTCCTCGTCTTTCACCTGTACTCATTCCCGCCCGGCCTCATTATAGTTTATTGCCCGGCCCTCTCTCCCGGCACCCTTTTTACGGAGCATGGCTTACCTGGTACCATGGACAGTGAAGGCCCGGCTCCCTCCTTTCCCGAACTGGTCAGGATTGCAGACTGCCTGCTCGAGGAGAGTGGCGAGGATGAGGACGCGCTCGTGCGCCGTTTACAGGTGCTGCCCGGGCCGGTGCTTTCCGAGCTGCTGGTCTCGGATCTCCTGAATGCCTGGCAGGTCTTCTACTATTTCTTTCGCAGTGTGCCCGATGAGCTGGTGCGTGAACGGCTCGACCTCGAACCGGCGTCTTCTCTTACCGATGGCGTGAAGATCGACGAGATCGAACTGCTGGAACGGGTGTTCCGGGTAAAAGACGGTATCCCCGAGATCCTGGTAACCGATGGCAGGACCATTATCAGGACATTTTCCGGGGCAAGCGCAGTAGCTGACAGCCTTTCCTATATCGAGTCAACGTTATAACCGGTCCCCCGCCGCGATCAGCTGCTCATCGACCCGTGCGGGAACAACCGGGGGGACCTCTCCCCATGCCACGATTGTCTCTCCCATGATGGTATAGACTCCTTCCACCCGCTGCCGGTCGATCGTTGCGAGGACCTGCCGGTCATCCGGCCGGATCCGGTTGCAGACTGCAGTGGCCCAGGCATCGGCATCAAGCGGATCGCGTGCAAAGATCGTCACCGCGTCTGCCATCCCGAACGAGACCGATGGCCCGACCGTGGCAGAAGATGTGCAGATGCCGAACGGCCGTTCCTTTTTGGGCACTACAAAAGCGATCCGGTCGGAGACCGGTGCACAGCCGGCATGCACGCCCACCCTCACTTCCCGGTCGCTTACGAGCGCAATATCGCCCCCGTTGTCGATCACCCCGAACCCGGCGCCGGCTGCGACCATGGCGTCGATACCGGCGGCTGCAATGGCCCCGGCAACAGTTGCCATCGGCCCCACTCCGGCACGGGCAGCCGCCTTGGCCATATGAAGGATCAGGGTTTCATCTGTCTCCGGTTCATAGGGAAAAAAGGTGCTGGCAAAAAAGGGATCGCGGGCGATATACGCCTCGAGCACCTGCCGGGCAGCGATCATTCCCTGTTTTGCTGCCTCTGCATGGGCAGGGTTTTCGGCGAGGATGACGGCGAAGGTCTCCCGGTACTGGAACGGTTCACGGATCATAGGGGGAGCGAGAGCGCCTGGTGCGGGCAGACCGGCACGCACTTGCCGCAGACAATGCAGCGGTCCTCCGCCACGACAAGTTTCCAATCTGTGTCAAAGGAGAAGACCTCCCGGGGACAGATGGAGATGCAGGCCCCGCAGTCCACGCACTCGCTCGTATTGAGATTGATCCCGTGCTCAAGGAGACGGACCGAGGCGCCGTGCCGGGTCATGCTGCTCCGGACGAGCGTGCACTGGTCATCGGGCACTTCGATGAGCGCTTCACCCTCAGACGAATCGATCACGGCCCGTTCCACGCTGATAAGGACACCGGTCTCTTTGACCACCTGTGCGATAATCGGGGCATTCTCCCTGCCTTTCCTGAAGTTCACGAGCAGTTTCATTTCAGCCACCTCCCGCCAAAGAGCTTCCCGAGGTTTATGGCCGTGAGCATACCGATCACGTGCCGGTCGGTATCGAGCACCGGCAGCGCACTGATGTTGTTCTGCTCGAGTTTCCGGACTGCGACATCGACCGCCTCATCGGTCGTGGTGGTCACCACCTTCTTTTTCATAATATCGCTCACGGTGCCGGCCTTGCCGGGATTTGCGACCGCCTTTGAGATGTCAAACGTGGTCACGATCCCGACCAGCCTGCCATCGCTCCCGATCACCGGGAGATGGTTGGTTTCTCCCTTGAGGAGTTTCTGCGCTGCAGTCCGGATCTCCTCGTTTTCTCCTACGCTTACGACCTGCCGGTCCATGATGTCCATCACGCGCGGGCCCCGCGTGGTCTCGTGCATCGGGTGGACGCGCTTTGTGGGATCGATCGGTCTGGTCGGGAGAGTAAGAGTCATCTTACCCTTCTCGATCCAGGTCTTGAGCTCCGCAGCGACTTCGCGTGCCCTGCGGAAACTGGAAAGGGAGGAGGTGCGCACCTGCTCCCCGTTGATCTCCACGGACCCGGAACGGAGCTCGGCATAGGTCACGCTCCTGACCATGGGCCGGGCGCGGCTGGGCACGCCATAATCGAGCAGGTCGACCGAGATGTCTTCGTCGCGGACTGCGGTTGCCCGGACCACATCGAGGTCAAGCACCGGCAGCGGCACACCAAGCCCGACATAGAGCGTGACGCCATAGCCGGTCATGGTGGCTGCCCGGAGGAAATCGGACGACATTTCCTTGAGGTTTCCGGTCACCATCAGCGTCCCAAAGCCGCCGGCCGGGGAGTGCTGGGTCCCCTCGCCGATAACCATGCCCTGCGCCCCGCACAGGAAGATCGGGACTCCTCCCCCGATGAGCCGGAGGTGGGGATCGTTCGAGAGCGGGTTGAGGAGCCCGGCGCCCGAGTACGTGATATTGCCGGTATTGGGGAGGAGGGTTCCCATGTAGGTATGCAGGAGCCGGTCGGTAGTATTGGTCGCCGCGTTGTACCGCTGGTAGGCATTGCGCGGGTTGCACATGATCGCCTGGTTGAGGTTTTCGAGCAAAAGCTCGGTCGTGATCGTCCTGCGCGGATAGCAGTCGGTACCCCGGGACGACGCCCGCAGCTCCACAGATTTTCCCGAGATCAGGTCCTCGATCACGTGCGCCCCGCCATACCGCTCGTCCAGCGTCTCTGACTGCTGGGTGGCCCCGATGTAGGTATCCACCGCGGCAAGGCCGCCATATGCCTCGACATCGTTGAGCCAGATCCGCTCCATCCGGATCGGGGGCTCCGAATGCCCGAAGTTCAGGAACGCTCCCGAAGAACACATGGCACCGAACGTACCGGTCGTGACCACGTCCACTTCCTTTAATGCGCCCTCCTCTCCCAGCTCACGAACGATCGAGGGCATCTCCTCCGCGGTGACGACGCGGGCACTGCCGTCACGGATCCGCTCGTTGATCTGCCCGATGGACTTGTGCATGTCTGGAAATATCGTTTTATGAATATTAAAACTCATTGCTATTACCTCGAGTAATATATGGTATTTATCTCCCCCCGCCCATATTCCGGTATATGCAGCTGCGTGCCTTTACAGATGAGATGGAGGCGCTCGCCCCCCCGGCGCTTGCCGAGGAGTTTGATACGGGGCGGATCGGGCTTGTCATCGAGGGAACACCGGAGATAACAAAAATCTGCTGTGCGCTGGATCCAACCCCTGCGGTGGTACGGCAGGCTGTAGCCGCAGGTGCGGACATGCTTGTCGTCCACCACACGCCCCTCTGGACACCGCTGACCAGCCTGACCGGCCTGACCGCGGCACTGATGCGCGAGATCCTCAAAGGGGAGCTGAACGTGTACGTGATGCACACGAACTTCGACCGCGCAGCTGGCGGGGTGAACGATGCTCTTGCCGGACTCCTTGGCATGACAGACTGCCAACCGCTCTCCCTTGGCCTTGTGGGGCAGTGCACCCTCACGGTTCCCGAGATCGCACACCGGCTCGGCGGGAACCTCCGGATATGGGGTGATCTTCCTTCCTTCCGGCAGCTTGCCATCGTTGCCGGCAGCGGGTTTGATCTCACCCTCATGGAGGAAGCACAGGCCCTAGGGGCCGAAGCGTTCCTCTCTGCCGAGATGAAGCTCCCGGTAGCCCGTGCGGCCCCGCTTCCCTGTATAGAATCAACCCATTATGCGCTCGAAGCTCCTGCCATGCGCAGCCTTGCCGCAGAGAAAGGCTGGCAGTATATCGATGATCCGCCCCGTATGTCCGTGTACCCATGATCGATCCCTGGCAGCGGATCTGCGAAAAAAAAGTGCTGGACGATGAGGGTCGGGCCGCAATCGTGGCACAGTATGGCCCCCGGGGGAAAAAAGCACTGGACGCGGTAGACCGGGGCCTGGTCCAGAAGTACCGTGATTTCTTCGTGGTTACCGGATCCACGGGGGATCATGTGGTCAGTGAGGGCGTATGCACCTGTCCTGACTTTGCCTTCCGGCAGAAACCCTGTTACCATATCATTGCTGTCAGGATAGCCGAAGCCACCGGCGGGTTTGAGATTGTGGACCGGTGGTACCAGGAAACCTGGAAGATGTGACAGGAAGAGCCGGACTTTTTTTACCACAGGATGACATCAACTGTGCTTCCCTGTTCGAGACCTTCACAGCCTGCGGGGATACGAATGAGCCCGTTGCTCAGTACAAGGGTGTTGAGGAGTCCCGACTTGCCAAAAACCGGGTGAGCGATCCCGTTTTCCAGCCGGACCCTGACGTATTCCTCGCGGCCTTTCTGGGAAGGGATATTGGTGCCAAGAGTTGCCCGGGTGGTGACGAGAGGGGTCTCTGTTTTTCCAAGCATCCGGGCAACAAGGGGCCGGACAACTACGAGCAGTACCACGTACGCCGAGGCCGGATGGCCGGGCAGACCGAAAACCGGGATATTCTTGATCCGGCCGATGATAGTCGGCTTTCCCGGGGCAATGGTGATCCCGTGGACAAGAACCTCGCCGCTGCCGGCAATGATCCCCGCCGTCATATCCCGGTCGTCCTTGGAACTTCCGCCGGACAGGAGGATGGCGTCGCACTCCGGGAGTGCCTTTGCGAGGGCTTGCTCGAACGAACTGCGTTCATCCCGGACAATCCCGTACAGCCGGGGGATGCAACCGAACTCCTGGAGCCAGGCTGCGATCATGGGGGCATTGGCATCGCGGACCTGCCCTGGTCCCGGGGTGGCGCTCACGGGGACAAGCTCGTTTCCGGTTGAGATAATCCCGATCACCGGTTTTTTTGCAACGGTGACCATGGTCCTGCCGCTGGCAGCAAGCACCCCCGCATCCTGCGGGGAGATCCTGCGACCGGCCGGCAGGATGACCGCACCGCGCCGGTAATCCTCGTCATGCATCAACACGTTCTCGCCATGGGCCACCGGCCGCTTTACAAGCACCATATCCCCGGCAGTATCTGTCTGCTCGGTCATAACGACCGCATCCGCCCCCGCGGGGAGCACGCCCCCGGTCGGGACGTAGACACACGTACCGTTCGTGACCGACAGGGGGCTTTCCGGATCCCCCATGGAAACCCTGCCGGTATTCCGGAGAAGTGCCGGGGCTGCATCCCCGGCGCCGGCAGTATCATTCGCCCGTACAGCAAACCCGTCGACAATGGATCGATCGAAGCCGGGAATATCCTCCCCGGCGATCACATCGGCACAGAGCACGCGGCCGGGGGCCTGATCAGCCGGGATCTCTTCCGGCACCGGCCCCGGGGCTATGCGGATTGCGGTACCGACCGCGTCGGAAACATCAACCACCTGAAGAAACCGGTTCATACTACTGTATCACCACCGACCTGTAATCCCATATGCCCTGATATTATCAGCGTGCCAAAACGGGACAGGACCCGGTGTTCTGAAGGTACAGGTTGCACCATGAGATCGCGGTACCCTACCCAGAGCAAACGGCTGCTCTTTGTGTCCATTGCTCTCAGGGCGCATAATCAGCTCTTTTCATTTACTTGTTTATTTTTTTACTTCTTCTGGCTCTGGAGAAAACCTTTTTTTTGTGCAGCCCCTCTTGCGCCATCAGTTTCCCAAGAGGAACGGGGCGCGGTGCAATGTACTCTGTATTGCCTGTACGTGTAAATCCTCATTCGTCCCATCATTGCGCACAGGTAATACGGCATCATCGCAAGCGAGGGGATGCCCGGGCGGTAATGGCGCCAGCCCCCGGGAGAGATTATCATTTTCTTTAGGATTTCTCCAGAGTATTTCTTTTCCGGTTTTTCCGATAAGGACCAGGGATGCGTTCGGAATATGCAGGCGTCCCCCGGATGTTTAGTGAGGGCCATGGAATTCTCTTCGCCATCGCAAACCATTTTTCCTTCGCGGGATAATAATTGATGAATGAAGATCCTTCCAGTATGCCGGACAGGAGATCCGGGAATATGGTTCTCTCATGGACCCACCCGGGAAACGTTTGATCTGTCCACACCGGCAGTACTGGCCTGCACAGGCACCGGGATATTCCGGGCTCTCTTACATGGACGTGCGTTTGATGCTTGAAGAAGAATACCAGCTCGATTATTTCAGGGAACAGGGCCTGACCCGGAAGATCTGCAAAGCCTGCGGTTCTGCATTCTGGACACGTGACAGTTCCCGTGAGGTCTGCGGGGATGCCCCCTGTGAACCGTACTCTTTCATCGGCAACCCCGTTTTTACCTGCCATTCTGTTGATGAGATGCGCGAAGCCTACCTCTCCTTTTTTGAGAGGAACGGCCACACCCGCATCGAGAGGTACCCGGTTGCAGCACGCTGGAGGGACGATATCTACCTGACCATCGCATCCATTGCCGATTTCCAGCCGTTTGTGACCGCCGGGGTCGTCCCCCCGCCGGCAAACCCCCTCACCATCTCCCAGCCCTGTATCCGGTTAAATGACCTGGATTCTGTAGGGCGGTCGGGCCGGCACCTGACCACGTTCGAGATGCTCGCCCATCACGCTTTCAACACCCCGACCGAGGAGATTTACTGGAAAGACCGTACGGTCGAGCTCTGCGACCAGTTCCTTGCCTCAATCGGCGGAGACCTTAACAAGGTCACCTACAAGGAGCACCCGTGGATCGGCGGCGGGAACGCAGGCCCGAGCGTCGAGGTGATGATCGGTGGTCTTGAAGTGGCCACCCTGGTCTTCATGAGCCTGGGCCGGCAGAAGACAAACCACCCCGGCTATGACCTCAACGGGGAGAAATACTACCCGATGAAGCTCCGGATCGTGGATACGGGCTACGGTCTCGAACGGCTGGTCTGGGCCTCGAAGGGTTCCCCGACCATCTATGATGCGGTCTTCCCGGACATGGTCAGCCGGGTGATGAGCTCCGCCGGTATCTCCCACCTCCTTGAGAATAAGGACTATACCAAGATCCTTGCCATGAACGCCCGGTTTGCCGGGCTCATGGACATCTCCGGGTCCAATCTCTTTAACCTCAGGAAGAAGGTCGCGGCGGCCATCGATATCTCGCCGGAGAAGCTCGACCGGATGATCACGCCCATCGAGAAGGTGTATGCGATCGTGGACCACACCCGGTGCCTGGCCTACATGCTCGGTGACTGCATTGTTCCCTCGAATGTCCGGGAAGGCTACCTTGCCCGACTTGTCATCCGCCGGACCCTGCGGATGATGAACGAGTTCAAGATGCAGGACACCCTTGCCGACCTCATCGAGGAGCAGATGAAGATTATCGGCATGAACAAGTTCGAACAGGATATTGCAGTTGTCCGCGAGATTGTTGACCGCGAGGTCGAAAAGTACGCGGTAACCCTCGACCGCGGGACCCGGATCGTCCAGAAAGTGGCCAGGACCTACAAGGCAAAGAGCCAGCGTGTACCGCTCTCCGAGATTATCACCCTGTATGATTCCCATGGCCTCCCCCCGGAGATGATCAAGGACATCGCGACAAAGGAAGGGGCGGTCATCGACCTTCCGGATAACTTCTATTCCCAGATTGCGGACATGCACTCCGAGTCCAAGAAGGAAGCGGTCGTGGACAAAACCGCCGCGTACACTGACCGGGTCAACAGTCTTCCCCCGACAAAGAAACTCTACTATGAACAGCCCGGGGATACCGAATTCGGGGCCGTGGTAATAGACTTCTTTGACGGCTACGCGGTGCTCGACCAGACCCTCTTCTATCCGGAAGGCGGAGGCCAGCCGGCGGATACGGGCAGCCTTGTCGGGGCCGAGAGCATGGCCCGGGTTGACGATGTCATCAAGGTGGGGGAAGTTATCCTCCACCATGTCAGCGGTGGCGTCCTGCAACGGGGCGAGCGCATTAAAGGAATGGTGGACGAGGAGCGCCGCTATTCACTGATGCGCCATCACACGGCCACCCACATTCTCCTCCATGCAGCAAAGGAAGTGCTCGGTGTCCACATCCACCAGTCGGGAGCACAGAAAGGAGCCGAGAGCTCGCGCATTGACATCCGGCATTTCAAGCATATCACCCCGGACGAGCTGCACCGGATCGAGATCGCGGCCAACCGGATGGTGATGGCCAACCAGCCGGTCGAGATTTCCATCGAGAACCGGACCCGGGCCGAGCAGGAGTACGGCTTCTCCCTGTACCAGGGCGGTGTCCCGCCGGGCAAAGACATCCGTGTTGTCAAGGTGGCCGGCGATATTGAGGCCTGTGCCGGTACCCACTGCCGGAGCACCGGGGAGATCGGGGCGATCAAGATCCTCCGTGTCGAGCATATCCAGGACGGGATCGAACGGATTGAGTTCGCGGCAGGAACGGCTGCAATCTACTACATGCAGCACCTGGAGCAGATCGCTTCCTCGTCAGCGGATGCCCTGTCAGTCCAGCTCGAAAACCTCCCGCCGACCGTAACCAGGTTCTTTACGGAATGGAAAGACCAGAAAAAAGAGATCGACCGCATGAGCCAGAAGCTCGTGGACCTTGAGATCAAGACCGTCCAGGCCGAGATGATTGGCGGGATCCCGGTGGTGATAAAACGCATTGATCTTGCGCCACGCGAACTTTCCACGATCGCGACCGCCTTCTCGGAGAAAGGCGGTGTCGCCCTCCTTGCCACACTGGGCGATACCGCCCGGGTTGTCCTTTCCTCCGGTGATGCACGGGTCAATGCCGGGGACATTATCGGGCAGCTCTGCGGCCTCCTGGGCGGCAAAGGTGGCGGGAAACCCCAGATGGCACAGGGTGGAGGTCCGGATGGGGACAAGCTCGATCTTGCCTTAAACGTGGGGCGCGAGCGCATCATCTCAGCCCTCCAGAAGAAGTGATCATGACCGGGGAGGTTGTTGTCCTGGAACCGGGTGACGAGCAGGCACAGAAGATAGCAAAAGCCATGTCGAGCCCGACGGCAAACGATATCCTTGCGATTCTCGCCGCCGGCACCCGGAGCCTTTCCGACATCACCGAGCAGCTCAACATTCCCCTGACCACGGTCAAATATCATGTCGAAAACCTGCTCGACGCCGGCCTCATTAAGATATCCGAGACCCGCTACAGCATCAAGGGACGCGAGGTGAAGATGTACGCACTTACTGACCGGCTCCTGATCGTTGCGCCAAAGAGGACGAATGTCCGGGATCTTCTCCTCAAATACAGCTCCCTTTTTGGGTTCGTCATTGCCGGTACCCTTGCGATCATTGGTCTCTCTCCCCTGCTCTCCCTGCAGGAAGCACCGGCAGCTGCGCCAAGGATGATGGCTGCAGGTATGGCAACGGAGGGCGGGATGAATGCAGCAAAAGCCGTTTCAGATAATACCGCAGCAATCCCCGCGGCTGGGGCACTCGACCCTGCCGTTGCCTTCTTCCTTGGCGGGGTCCTGGTCATCATTGTCCTTCTCTGCTACGAGGCCTGGCTCTGGAAGAAGCGGCGCTGATCTGATATCAGAAGAAAGCGGTAGTATCGATTTTTTTATTGTTTTTTGCCCTGATGAGATCCTGGAAGAGAATTATATCAGCGCTTTTTTAGATCCCCGGGGCACCTTCGTCCCGGCACGCTTGTGGCATCCCCCGGTTGCGACAGCGTTGTATTACCTGCACTCATGTCGGCACCCTGGCACCGGTAATACTGCATACGCCCCCGCACTCTCGGGAGCAGGGATGGCGTAAGGGGGATAAATATCTCTCAAAACAGGTTTTCTACGGAGCACTTTTTTTTAGGAATCCAGGTGGATACCAGCGGGTGTGGCTGGTTGTATCAGCCAAAAGAGAGTGTGGGTTTATTCCTTTCTTACCCGTGCTGCGAGCAGGACGCCGATCCCTACAGCGCCGATGACCAGGAGAACCGGCAGGGGGGATGGCTTTGTGGTGGGTTTCAGGATGGGGGTATAGGTCACTTTGGGAGTTGACGATGTCGGGACGATGGTGGTGATCGTGGCAATGGTCGGGGCGGTGGTGGGGGCGGTGACATGGAAGACCACGGATGTGATCGCACCGTTTGAATCAGCAAACTTGACGGTATAATCATCCGGCTGGGTGACCGCTACGGTCTGGGAGAAGACACCGGCACCGTTCTGGACGTTATTGGTGGTCGGGATAAACTGAGGGCCAAAGACCCTGCCGGCAGATGCCCCGTCAACCTGGATCTGGATACCATTGTTTCCCCCGCTCTTAAGGCTGCCGGCGATTACCAGTGCGTCAGCAAGGTTCTGGGTGGTTGGCGAAGTAAGGGTCAGGTCGCCGGACCGGTCCGTGAGCTGGATGATCTGAGCGGTCATGGAATCTGATCCCATTGCAACGACACCGTTCCACGCGATCTCCACATCATAGGTCCCACCCTTGAGACCTGTGGTATCAAAGAGCGCGTACTGGGTGAGCTGGTTGGGCTGGATGGTCATGGCCTGGCTGGAGATCAAGGTCGATGTATACTGTTTCTGGTAAAAATTCAGGGAAAAACTGGTGCCGGCGGGAAAATTGGAATCAACGGAGCACTTGATGGTCTGGCCCACCGGGATAGTAAGCGGGGAGCAGTTCAGATTTATATTGTAGGCTGATGCTGATCCCACGAGGGCAAGCGAGAGCAGGATGAGGATACACAGAAACTTTCTCATGCCTAGTTGGTCGAATCGCCGGCATTAAAAAGGTTTTCAATATTTCTGCACGGATCCTGCGGCAGTTCTGCTATACCGGGTTCAGCCCAGGCCGATAAAATTCCTGAGCAGCGCGAGACCGAACGCCCCGCTCTTTTCCGGGTGGAACTGGACGCCGTACACGTTCCCACGGACAATGGAGGAAGCAAAGGGGAGGATATAGTCCGTGGAGGTAAGGGTGTACTCGTGAGTGGTATCGGCATAGTAGGAGTGGACAAAGTACACGTACGCTTCGCGGGGCAGGCCGGCAAAGAGCGGGGTTTCCTCCTTTGTGAGCCGGATGGTGTTCCAGCCCATGTGCGGCACCTTGATCCCGGGAACCGAGGGGAACCGCCGCACATTTCCCGGGATGAGACAGAGGCCCTTGTGCAGTCCGTGCTCCTCGCTTGAGTCCATGAGCATCTGCATCCCCAGGCAGATGCCCAGGAGCGGGACATCCTTTGTGGCCGCACAGACCGTTTCCCGGAGGGAGCCCAGCTGGTCCATACCCTCGTGGAATGCGCCAACGCCCGGCAGCACGATCCCGTCCGCCGCCGCGATCTCCTCCGGGCTGCCGGTGATAACCGCCCGTGCCCCGGCAGCCTCGATACCGCGCATCACGCTGCGCAGGTTTCCCAACCCGTAATCAATGATGGCGATGGTCTTTCCCATGTTTGTCCTCCCGTAACCTCCATGCCCCGCTTTCTATCCAGTCCCCGGGGAGATCCCGGCTCTTTTGCCAGACGGCGAGGTGCTCCCTCCACCCGTTCCAGAGACCGGCAAAATCGGCCTCGATCATGTGGATCAATGCCATATCACTGGACGGACACATGAAACATCCGATCCGGTCCAGCCGGTGCTCATAGAGCCGGTTATAGGGGGCACCCTCCTTAAAAATATAAAGCCAGACATGGAGCGCGGTCCAGTTCTGGAGCGGGGCCGCGGAGACCTGCACTTTGACCGTCGGGTTCCTCCAGACCCGGTCGCTCTCCGCCCGCGAGAGCGACTCGTACCGGCGCTGCCCGATAAAGGAGAGACACTCACCCCAGGTTGAACGGATCATTGCTGCCACCGGCAGCAGCTTGCAGACACTGCAGCACCACCGTGCGTTGACCGCCGGAGGGCCTTGGCGGGCAAGCGTGGTCCAGAACTTTTCCGCGGCAGGGGTCCGGATCACCTCTGCATGGTACATCCTCTCCACCTCGTCCACGTTTGCATAGGTCTCGGGAAACTCGAGGCCGGTATCGGCAAAGAGGAGGGGGACATTCCCGAGCGCCTTCTGCACCACAAGCAGGGTTGCAAGGCTGTCCTTTCCGCCGGAGTACGAGATGGTGGGCTGGAGCGGATAACAGGCGGCAACATCCTTCACAAACCGGACCGCCTCGTCTTCCGCTTCTGCAATTACTGCCGCGTTGGACCGGACTGCATCCTGCCACGTGGCCGTCCCGGGCACGATTACCGAGAGTACATTTTTGCGGTTCCGGACCACCTGGCCTTTCTGCATGGCCCGTGCCTCACCGGCACCAACTTTTGCCCTCCCGACCCCGATACATTCCCCGTCCTTAGCGAGAACAAAAACCTCGTCTCCTTTCCGGACCTCATCATCAATAGAGTCCAGGCCGGGGCGCAGCACACTCATTCCCTGGTCCCGGATAAAAGGCACCGCGGTATCATCGACAATTACCCGGCGCTTTTCGGGCCGAAAGATCCTGCAGGCCTCAGGGCGGGGGATGGGCTCCCACCGGCGCTCACCGGGGATATACCGGATGGACCCCGCAATCCCTCCGCCAACAATGATCTCTTCCATGCGGTCGGTGTCCGGGACCTTGTTGAGGAGGACCAGGTGGCCGTCGGGAATAAGCGGTGCGCCGAAATGCTCCTGAAAGATGCTGTTGACAAGCGCGATATCTGCAGGAAAGGCCGGCCGGGCATCGCCGGGGGGTGTCAGCGGTACCTCGCGGGTAACCGAACCGCATACAGCACAGGTCTTTCCTAAAACCGGTGTATGGCACCGGTCGCACCACCGCAGCAGGATCCGGCCAAGATAGGATGGGCGCATTCCCTTACCGGTTCGCGCCCATGAGATAAAATAATGAGCGCGTTTTCTCCGGGGTGGTACTAAAATAGGGAGGATAACACCTGGGGCGGCAATATCGGTAGATTTGATATGTACGCCCGCCATTCTTGTTACGATGACAACCGGACCCCCGGCGAGACCGGGGGTACCGGGAGACGATCCACGATGACCATTGATATCTGGTTCTTTGCAGCAGTTGCTTTTTTTATTCTCGCTTTCTGTGCAGTCCTGCGTATCCTTCCCGGCCCGACGCTCAATGACCGTCTTATCGCGGTCAACGTGGCAGCCACCCTTGCCTGTGCCGGTGCACTCTCCCTTACAGTGTCCGCGGGCAGCCTGCTGGTTCTTCTCATTGCGGGGCTGCTGGCCTGTATCGTCTTTGCAACAACGATCCGGATCTCCCAAGTGAGGAAAGGTGCGGTATCATGAGTGCCGGGATCCTTGACTGGGTGATCTCCCTCCTGCTGGTGGTTGCAGCGGGGTTCGGGGCTATCAGCGTCATCGGCCTGCTCCTCTTCCCGGATATCCGGAGCAGGTCCTTTACCGGCATCCGGGCCGGCATCCTCGCCATCGCTCTTGTCACGATCGCATCAGTCTGCTATGGCCTGTTTAAATGGTCTAACACCGGAGACCTGCAGTATCCCTTATTCATCCTTGGTGCACTCATCATGCTCGCCCTTGTGATCGTGCTCAACCGGATTGCAACGGGCGTGGTATGCCATTCTTCCATGCCGGCACAGCCACCCTCGCCCGGGGCAGAAGACCGGCACTGACCCGTTTTTATACAGCCGGGGTGGTCTATCCAGCACCGGCAACATACCCGGCGGCTTTTATCCGTTCGCCACCCGCGGGTCAGGAGGTTTCGGGGACGGTTTCGTCCTCTTCCGGCTCCATAAAACAGAGCACTGCAGCAGCCCCGAGGACTATGATGGCCGGCGTGTACCAGTACAGCAGGTGAAGTGTGCCGGCGAGCGGGACCGACAGGGTGATCCAGACCGCAGAGGAGAGCAGCATCCAGCCGGCAAACCGGGTCTCGGAATTTGCGATGGCCGCACCCATCAGGCCGAGACTGGAAAAAAGCGCTGCCTGGACACCGGAGAGGGTCATATCGGTAGAGTTCGATATCAGGATAACATATAACGCGACAGCGATCCCCAGGAGCCCTCCGATCACCCCTACGATAAACTGCTTCTTCATCAGTACACGATGGGACAACGCTCATTCATAAAGGTTCCCAATCTATCTGGCCGGGTTGAATACATTACTCCAAATGAAGGCGCGTGAGACTTTTTTTTGAAAATATCCGGCAAATTGCCGTTTCCACCCGCATTCCGGGCAAGTTTCGGGCTGCATTATTCCGGTTTTAATGCGTTTTTTTCCCAATCCGGGCGATATTTTCATGATTGCGCATTTCGCTACGGATCGGTCTGGAAAACCGTTCTATTCCGGAGCCTCCCGTTTTGCGCTGAATAAAAGTAAGGTTTATGGCATTTCTTTGCGCGAAAATACCATTTCGACCAAAATATTTATTTATTCGTAGAATAATGAAAATTATAACCCTTTCCGGTGGGAGGTGGAATATAAATGGTTGCAGCAAAGAAACCGGCCGCAAAGAAGGCCCCAGCAAAAAAACCCGCCGTAAAGAAGGCAGCCCCCAAGAAGAAATAATCTTTCGGGGTAAATCAATTGTTTTCTCTCTTTTTTTGCATTGATCCTGCTTTGAGAACAGATCAAGAGGTATGGATTGCGGAATCCGCACCATGCCCGGTGTACCGATCCATACTGATTCCGGCACACCGGGGTTGTCCCGGTTTATTCCAGCCAGGCCGTGACCTCTTTTTCTGAGGGCCGGATCGAAGGTGAAAGCGTTCCGGCAGGGTGCCCGATGGCACACCCCATGAGGGCCCATTTTCCGGGTTCGATCCCGAGAATGTGGCAGAATGCCGTGTTCTCCGCCATCTGTGCCGTGATCGAGACGACCTGGAATCCCAGGCCGAGTGCCGTGGCTTTCAGCCACATGTTCTCCATGCAGGCAAACAACGATTGCGCTTCAACGGGAGGAAACCCCTTCTTTTCGGCAACAACGAGGTACACCGGGGCTGTGCCAACGCCCGGTACCATGCCCATGCCCCGGATCATGGCCAGCCGTTCGAGGAAACCGGCTGCCTGTTCCCGCAGGCCCGCATTGCGGGCGGTCTCGCGTTCCAGTGCATCGGCCATGGCAACTGCCTCCCCAAAGACCAGCGGGATGAGTGCCTGCATGGCCTTTGAATCCTTACGGATCACAAAAAATCTCCGGAAGTAATCCGTGCCGCTGCCGATCGCCGCTGCAGCGTACGGGGCGTGGAGCCCGGCATGGATGATACTCTCGATCATTTCATTGGACGGGATCCCTGCGGCAAACTTCCGGTGGGAACGGCGTTCCCCGATAATCCTGTCCAGGACTGCGTTGTCCTGGTCTGCAGATGCGGTCATCGTACCCTCACACAACACTTGGTATGCCGGATATATCAGGGTGCCCTTCCCGCACGGGTGACGGGTGGGTCTCCCCCTCCGTTCATCCCGGAAGAGGGAGAGAATGAATACATTTTATCGGGGCAGTACAGGAAAAATATCACCGCTTTTTTATGCCCGTCACGCCCATTCCTGACACATGATTGATGCGCTCATCGGGAATGTCCGGGGGATCCTTACCCGGCCGCTGGAGACATTCCGGGCCGTGCGGGATGAGGATACACGAGCCGTTTTCCGGTATTTCCTTGCCCTCCTTCTTGCCGATGCGGTTTTCACCGCGATCGTCTCCCTCTCCGGCGCCGGTACCTTTGGCCTGCTCTGGCGCGTCTTGCGGGTCCGCCATCCCGTGCTCGTCTTTTTTCTCGTGCTCGTGGGCGGTCTCATCCTCGTCCCGCTCTTTTCGGCATGGCTGCACCTCTGGGTCCGGCTTGTGGGCGGCAAAAACGGGTTTTCCCGGACCCTTTCAGCGGTGATGTACGGCGCCACCCCCGCCCTCCTTTTTGGCTGGATCCCTTTTATCGGGATCCTCTTTTATTTCTGGGCCATGGTGCTTGTCATCTTCGGACTTTATGCGATCCAGGAGATCGAAGGCGAACGGGCAGCCTTTGCCGTGATCGTTGCGGTCATCATCCCGCTCGTGCTCCTCGTGCTTCTTGTGGCATGGCTCCTGTTCTCCAGCCCGGCCATGACCGTGACGACCGGACGGGCGGTTTTCCTCTGATCTCCGGACCGCTGCCCCCGCCACGATCGCGTCCGTGCCCGTGAGCGGCCGGCCCGGTCTCTCTCAGTGCAGCCCTCTTTTCACTCATCGCGCCCTTTATTGCAGTCCTATGCCCCAGTACTGTCATGGAACATCTCCGGAAGATCGGGATCATTATCGGTCTGGTTCTCCTTTCGCTCGCGCTTCTCCTTATTACCGCGCACATCACCCATGCTTCAGATACATCAGCCTGCACCCGCTGTGCGGCAGCAAACCAGAGCGTTACACCACCGGTCACCCCGGGCACGGTCCCGCAGACCCCGGTAGCGAATTGTACCGGCAGCGAGACCTGCCCGCTCCCCTCAATCCCCGGGACGCCATAACCTCAATCTCCCCTTTTTCCCGGCATACCCCCGCCCCTTGTCCTCTCGCAAACCTATATCGCCGAGGGAAACGCACCAGAACCTGATACGATCGGTGACGTGATGGAGCAGATGCGAGGGGCACCCGGGACGCCCGCCGGTTACGAGGCCATGGGAACCGGTGAACTGGTGGCCCTGCTTGGTGCGGATACCGGCAAGGGTCTTTCCTCCGGCGAGCACCGGCGCCGGATTGCTGCGTACGGCACAAACGAGATCCCCGAAAAGAAGGCAAACCCTGTCCTTGCTTTTGTAAAAAAGTTCTCCGGCCCCACGGCATGGATGCTTGAGGCCGTCATCGTCCTCTCCCTTGTCCTGGGCAATTATACCAACGTTTACATCATCCTTGCCCTGCTTATCCTCAATGCCATCATCGGTTTTTACCAGGAGCAGAAGGCATCGAAGGCCGTGGACGCGCTCCAGCAGCGGCTTCAGGTCAATGCCCGCACACTGCGGGACGGTACCTGGGTGATGGTTCCTGCCCGTGAACTTGTGCCCGGAGATATCGTGCGGATCCGGGCCGGCGATTTCGTTCCCGCGGATGTAAAAATCCTGGACGGGGGGCTTTCCGTGGACCAGTCGGCCCTGACCGGCGAATCGCTCCCGGTGGAGAAAGGACATTCCGGCCTGCTCTATTCCGGCTCCATTGTCCGGTCCGGCGAGGCAACCTGCCTTGTTGCCCTGACCGGCACCCGGACCCTGTTCGGGAAGACGGCCGAGCTCGTGCAGTTCGCCCGCCCGCGCCTCCAGGCCGAGGAGGTGACCACGCACCTGGTGAAATGGCTGTTTGTGATCGTCGGCCTCTCGGTTGCTGCTGCCTTTGTTGTCGCCGCGTTCTCCGGGATACGCATGCTGGACATCCTCTCGCTTGCGCTCGTGCTCCTTGCATCAGCAATCCCGGTGGCACTGCCCGCCATGTTCACCATCACCTTGGCGCTGGGATCGGTGGAGCTGACCCGGCGGGGTGTGCTCGTCACCCGGCTGAATGCGGCGGAGGACGCGGCCACCATGGATGTGCTCTGCTCGGACAAGACCGGCACGATCACGGTAAACCGGCTCACCCTAGCCGGCATTGTCCCTGCCCCCGGGCGGAGCGAAGAAGAGGTGATCCTGTACGGTGCACTTGCCTCCGAGGCGGCAAACCATGATCCCATCGATTGTGCACTCCTCACTGCAGCCCGGCAAAAACAGGTCCGGACTGACGGATTTACCCGGCGATCGTTTGTCCCGTTCAACCCGGCAACCCGGCGGACCGAGGCAGTCGTGGAGAAGGAGGGCAGGACTTTCCGGGCGGTCAAGGGTGCCCTCAGTGCCGTTACCAATCTCGCCGGCACCGATCCGGCACCGATCCGGGAACACTCCGCGGAATTTGCGGCCAAAGGCTACCGCACCCTCGCGGTGGCGGTAAGTGAGGGCGGGGCAACGCCGGAGATTGTCGGGATCGTGGCCCTGCACGATGCGCCACGGGAGGATGCAGGACGCCTGATCGGCACGCTGCAGGACCTCGGCATCTCGGTCCGGATGCTGACCGGCGATGCCCAGCCGATTGCGCAGGAAACGGCACGGCAGGTCGGCCTTACGGGCACGATCCTTTCCGCGGAAGAGTTCGAGAAGGTGCGTGCGGAGGATCCCGGGAAAGCTGCCCGCATGATCGAAGAAGGGGCCGGCGTTGCGCGGGTCTACCCGGAGGACAAGTACGCGATCGTAAAGAGCCTGCAGGAGAACGGCCATATTGTCGGGATGACCGGTGACGGTATCAACGATGCTCCCTCGCTGCGGCAGGCAGAGGTGGGGATCGCGGTGGCGAACGCCACCGACGTGGCCAAGGGTGCAGCAAGCGTGGTCCTGACCGGCGACGGGCTTGCCAATATCGTTGACCTTGTCCTTGTGGGGCGCATGATGCACCAGCGGATGCTGACCTGGATCTTCAACAAGGTGGTCAAGACCTTCCAGGTCGCCATCTTCGTTGTTGTCGCCTTCCTCCTTACCGGCCGGTTCATCGTATCGGTCTTCGGGGTCGTGCTGCTCCTCTTTGTGGTCGATTTTGTCACGCTCTCGCTCTCCACCGATAATGTACGGGGGTCAAAACACCCGGACAGCTGGGATGTGACGGATCTTGTGCGGTCCTCTGTTGTGGTCGGTATCCTCGTGGTCCTCGAGTCCCTTGCCATCCTTGCGACAGGTCTTGGGCCGCTCGGCCTTGCCGCTGATCCCGCCGCGCTCCAGACGTTTGCATTTGCGATCCTCTTTTACTTCGGGATCATGACCGTCTTTGTGGTCCGGGAGCGGGGGCATTTCTGGGACTCGCGCCCAAGCTGGCCGCTCCTTCTGGTCTCTTTCGCGGACATGTGCATTGTCGCGGTGCTGATCACCACCGGTATCCCCGGCCTTGCGGCACTCCCACTCCCGGATACGCTTGCCGTGATCGCCATGGCCGCGATCTTCTCCTTCGGGGTCAATGATGCGGCCAAGTACCTGCTGCTGAAAAGACGATGACCCGGGGACCGGGCCTGGGAATATTCCCGAAGGGATTTAATTGCGGGCGGCTCCCCCCGCCCATGCCTTCTGCACGTCCTCCACAATCTCCCGTACCACCGTTTCGGTATCCTTGCCGGAACCGTGGATGACATGATCGGCAAAGCGCCCGTACAGCGGCACCCTCTGGTCGAACATATCGCGGAGGGTCTGGCCGGGGAGGAGGACAATGCCCCGGGTCCTGATGTTTGCAAGGCGCCGTTCCATCTCACAACAGGAGATCTCCAGGTACACGATCACGCCGTCTTTTTCCAGGTGCGCCATTGCCCGGGGGCTCAGGACCACGCTGCCCCCCGTGGCAATGACAGTCCCTGTGCAGCGCAGGGAGAGGATGGCGGCCTCCTCGGCGGCAAGAAACGCCGCGGGGCCCTCGCCATCGATGATCTCCTGCAGGCGTTTTCCCGCCCGCTTCTGGATCAGGAGGTCGGTATCGACAAAACCCATGCCGAGTGTCTTTGCAAGGATCACGCCCGCGGTGCTCTTCCCGGCGCCCGGCATGCCGATGAGAACAATGTTTTTCACAAAAAGCCCCTGCCCGGATCAATATCGGATAAACGCTATTGCTCTTTATGGCCTATCAAATGTACCGCGGTGTGCGCCATGACCCGTTACCTGCTCGATATCCGCCAGATGGGCCCGGTCAGGCACCAGATCCATGCGCTCTGTGCCCGGCTCGAAGAGAAGTTCCCCATCCGGGACAAGCAGGTGGTCCCGCATATCACGCTCGCCGGGCCGTTCTCGACCGATGACGAGGAACGACTTGTCCGGGACTTTACCCGCATCTGCGAAGACCAGGCCGGGACCCCGAAGTACGAGGTCGGGGGATACGGTTTTTTTGATGCCTCACGGGTTGTTTTTGTCTCTATTCTTCCGGACGAGACCCTCCGGCAGTTCCGCGCCGAACTGGCAGAGGCCCTCTGCTCCTACTGCACGCTCCGGGCCTACGACCTCGTGCCCGCGGACGAATTCCGGTTCCACTCCACGCTTGCCATGAAACTGGACTGGCTGACGTTCCAGAGAATAAAATGGTATTTCCGGGACCAGGAACCCGTTCTTCACCGGCCCCACCCGGTCCGTGCCACCCTGCTCCGGGACTCCCGGGTTCTCTGCGAGTACGATTTTGCCCGGCGCCGGATGCTTACCGGGGCCCAGGCGCGGAGCCGGGCCACGTTCATGCGGGACCGGGACAGCCTCCGGCTCTGGGGCGACGAGCCCGGGACGTGAGGGCAGATCCGGCCGGACCCGGTTTCACTTTCGCCCCCCGCGCGGCCGGCCCTTTATCACCCCCTCTGCAGCAGTGATCCGGTGCCATGCAGATCGAGATCCGCAGGGGGATTTCCCTCCAGCCGGGGAGTTTCTCTGCTGTTGTTTTGCCCGTCAAACAGATGGTGGGGGCTCTCAACAGCAGCGCAGAGATCCGGCGGTTCCTTTTCCTGTACATCGGGGGCAACTACTCCCGGGTCCTGCCGGGTCTTGACCGGACCTCGCAAAACCTCGAGATCTGCCGGGCGTTCACCGCCCACCAGCTCCTCGCGCTCGTCCGGGAGGCCGGCCATACCGTGATCTTTGTGGAGCACGACCCCGGGCTTTTCGATGGGGCAGAAGAGATGCTCGACCCGGTGGCAGGTGCGCTTGCCGATGCCGGCCGGGAGTCGCTTGTCCTCCTCTACACGCCGGTCCCTGACCGCCCGTTTTTTGCACTGGCACGGAGGGCCGGCCGGTATATCGAGGTCTATGCTGACGATGAGGCAAATCCGCTGTCCCGTACCTCCCGGCACTACGGGCTGCGGCCGGCCGGCTCCGGCCAGCGGACACTGGAGGTGTCGTAGACGGGCAGGAGTTTTGTGAGCGTCCGGCAGGGGGCGAACAGCACCGCGGACCGGTGGGCCCGGTCCGCCCGGGCGCTGAAAAAAGAGGACCGGCGCTATGGCGAGCGGCTTGCAGAGCTTGCAAAGATGCACACAAGCGAAGCGTTTGCCGGCTGCGACGATGCGCTCGAGGCGGTTGTCTTCTCGGTGCTTGTCGAGATCCTGAAACGCCAGGAAGCGCTCGAACGGCAGGCGGGCGGCCATGTGGATCCTTGACTCCGCGTACCGGGACGGCGGTGTCGATCTCTGGATTAAGGAGGATGCCACGGTAAAAAAGGTCCATTATGCCTATGACCCGCCGTTTTACGTCCGCTTCCATGACCCGGCAGCCTGCCACGAGATGATCGCGGCGCTGGAAGAGCAGTACGGAGCAGAGGAGTGTTCCATCCGCACGATCTTCGGGGCACTCCCGGGGTACGCGGTGCACGCGGGCCGGGAGGTGGCTGAGGCGATCGAGCGGCAGGCACAGTACGGTGCCGACTTTTTTAACGTGGATGTCCGTCGCGACCAGCGTTTTATGGCCGAGCGGGGGATGGTGCCCTGTACCGGGGAGAGAGAGGACCGGTTCTCCCCGGTCGTGGGGCACGACCTTCTGGTCCTGGAACTCCGCGTACGGGACGATCCGGCCCCTGCCGCACCGGTGCTTGCGATTGACGCAGCGTGGGATGGGCAGGAGAGCCGGATAGAGGGGAAGACCGAAGATGTCCTGGACAACCTTGGCCGGTTGCTCGCATCGTGCGATCCCGACGTGATCCTTATGCCCGACGCCGACATGGCCATGCCCCGGCTCCTTGCCCTTGCCCGGCAGCACGGGGTCGTCCTCCCCTTCTCCCGGAACGGGAAGTACCGGAAACGGACTGCCCGGTCGTACTGGAGCTACGGGAGGATGGAGCACACAGGAGCGGCGCTCCTTCCCGACGGGCGCATCCTTATCGACACCGAGCAGTCGTTTGTGTACCGCGAGGGCGGGCTTCCCGGGGTAATCATGGCCGCCCGGTTATCGGGCATCCCTCCCGGCCCGGCCTCCCGGTTCACGCCCGGCACGCTCATCAGCAGCTACGAGGTCAGGGAAGCAGTCCGGCAGGGAATCGCGGTGCCATTCCGCAAGAACGATCACGAGCAGGTCCGCAGGATGGCCGCGCTCCGTGCCGCGGACCGGGGCGGGCTGATCTTCCAGCCGGTGCCGGGAACTTACGAGGCGGTCGGCGAGATCGATTTCACCTCCCTGTACCCTTCCATTATCGTGCACGAGAACCTTTCTCCCGATACCTTCGAGCACCGGGAACAGCCCGGGTTTTTGCCTGCCGTGCTCAGGCCCGTGATCGAACTGCGCCGCACGGTAAAAAGGCAGAAGAAGACCGACCCCCGGCTTGCCGGCACCGATGCGGTCCTCAAGTGGATGCTCGTGACCAGTTTCGGGTACACGGGGTACAAGAACGCGAAGTTCGGGAGGATCGAGGTACACGAGGCGATCACGGCTGCATCCCGGGAGATCCTGCTCCGCACCAAGGAGATCGCGGAGGAGATGGGGTTTTCTGTCCTTCACGGGATCGTGGACTGCCTCTGGGTGCAGGGGAACCTGCCGGTCGGGGCACTTAAGGAAGAGGTCGAGCGGGAGACCGGCTATCCCCTTGAGATCGAGCACTTCGACTGGATCGTCTTTCTGCCGCTCGCGGACGGCTTTGGTGCGTACAACCGGTATTACGGGAGGCTCCCGGACGGGAGCATCCGGGTGCGGGGGATCGCGGCCCGCCGGCACGATACGCCCCCTTACGTAAAGGAGATGCAGTGCCGGATGCTGGGCGTGATGAAGCGGGCAAAGACCATCGCGGAGCTGGCGGAGACAAAAGGCGAGATGGAGGAGATCTTTTCTGCATCGCTCCGGGCACTCCCCGCTGCCAACCCGGAGCAGATGGCAATCGGCCGCCGGATCAGCCGGCTGAGCTACCGGCACCAGTGCCTGGAGGGGGCCGCGGTGCAGGCGTACCGGGAGCAGGGGATCGCACTCGCGCCCGGCATAAAGATCCGGTACGTGGTGGAGGATGCCCGGCGCTACCGGGCGGTACCGGTCCGGTCAGCGACAACGTTTGATCTCCCGTTCTACCGGACGCTGCTTTGCCGGGCCCGGGATGAGATCGTCGCGGCCTACCCTTCAGCAGCGCAAGAGAAGCGGGTGCCGGCATGGTCCGGTGGCGGCCCGGTCCGGAAATCCGGGCCGGAGAACGCGACGCTGTTCTGAAATAGGTGGAGGAGCTTTCTCTCACTTGAGCACGGGGGCTCCTCGTACGATCCTGAAAAGGGGGTATCCAAAATCCGCCCTCATACCCCTTCCGCCACCCCGGAGGATAAATACGGGCCAATAATCTCGCGTTAATCGTCAAAATACGCTCAAATTGAGCCCCATATAATACCCTAAATCGGGCTATAACGGCCCTTTTTTTGGCATTTGTTTTGCAGATCTACCAAATGCCTATTTTCCCTGAAATCGGCCTGTAAAACACGTTTACGTGAACGCTATTTTTCGTCTGTTTGCCAAAATAAGGCTTATTTGGGCTTTGTTTAAAACGGAGCCCAATCTGGGCTCCGATGGGACCCAAAAAAGGACCGTCCGGGCTCAAATCGGGCCCGGATGGGTTGAAGTGGATCAGGGTGTTTCGTGCAGCGCGGGATGGTGTCTGCCACGCCTTGGCCGGGATCCTGGTCAATACGGCATTGCCGGGCGTCATATCCACGGCGATAAAAACAGAATACTTATATGGCGATTTATAAGATATACATTACATACGTACAATCGTATGGACGTTCACCGTCAGGATCCTGGTGTGATGGCATGAGATCGGAAAATGTGATGTATTTTACCGATAAGGAGGAAGCGTTTGCAAACCTCCTCATCGAGATTGGGACAAAGAAGTGCGTGGCAAAAGTGCTGGTCTTCCTGGCCAATACCCCCCAGGCCACTTCGCGGGACATTGAGCGTGGCACCGATCTCCGCCAGCCCGAAGTGAGCCTTGCCATGCATTACCTGAAGGACCAGAGCTGGATTACCGCCCGCGAGATCAAATCCGAGAGCAAGGGCCGCCCGGTCAAGATCTACGAGCTCGCCCGGCCCATCGCCGATATCATGGACAGCATCGAGAAGGAAAAACACAAGGAAGCAGCAAACCAGCTCGAGATGATCCAGAAGTTGCGGACCTTCATCGCATAACGCAATGGGGTTTGGGTAAATTCTTTTTTGATTCGCCAATTTTTTTATGAATATAGAATTTCTTCACAATGTTTTTTTCCGGTGCAATTTGCAGTAATGATGTCAGACGCGCAAAACGCCTCACCGGGTTTTGCGCTACGCACTTACCGGGATCTTGGCGGGAGATCGGAAGAACTCAAGCCGGATTAAAAGAATCGGGAAACGGGATTTGGCAGATCTGCACTGGGCATAATATTCTCATAATGCCGGGTATCATTCCGAAACCAGCGATGACCCCACATTTTTCATCACAGAGACCAGCTCTTTTCGTTCGTGAGCCGGTTTCTCCCGCATGCCGGCAATCACAACTACATCTTTGACATCAAATTCCAGGATCTGGAACATTTTTTTCGTATAATCGAAATACTCACGGAACATGCCGGGATCCGGATTCCCCTGAGTGAACACCAGAACCAGCTTTTGTTTTGTAACTTTTTCTTTGTAATGCGGTGAGAATCGCGGAGAGATTTTCGCAAATAACCGGTCGGTGAATATCTTTGCCTGGGCACTCATCTGCCCCATGTACACCGGTGAGCCAAGGATAAGGGCATCTGCCTCATCAAGTGCGTCATAGAGTTCCTGCATATCGTCATCGATCACACAACCCCGATCGTTCCCATTGTGACAGCAAAGACAACCACTGCACGGGCTGATATCCAGATCGCTGAAAGACCATGACCGGGTTTCCGCGCCCTGTTCTTTCGCACCTTCGAGTATTTTGTTTACGGCCCAGGCAGTATTGCCCTCTTTGTGCGGACTTGCGATAATTCCGATGATTTTCATCTTTCCTCCCTGGCTTAGGTATTCAGTTACTTATTCGGGTTTACGGGATAAAGAATTGTCATCGCTTTTGTCCGGGCCGGGGAAACGGAAGTGTCTGATCGGCTTAAACAAAACGATGCCAAACGCGCAAAACGCCTCATCGGGTTTTGCGCTACGCATTTACCGGGATCCTTGGCCGGAGAGAGTTCGGTTAATGGGACGAAGCGTTGTGTTGTGGAGCAGGCGCACAAACACGCACTCGCCCAGCGAGGGCCCGGTGAGGCGCCCGAGCGACTCCCTGCATCAGCAGGGAGGGGGTGGAATCGCTTTTTACAAAGATTCGTTGGCTATCATGAAAAGAAAAATAGAGAGAAGGCCGAGAAATGCCTGATTCTGCAAATCTACCCCTCATCCAGACCGGGGAGCTGGAGAAGACAGAATTATTCGGAAGAATCTAATATGGAATGACAAGTTAATATAGAAATAATTATTAAGAAAAGCCTGAATTAGGCCATTTCTTGAATCTTTTTTCGTTTTACTTCCCTCTTTTTTATTTCTTCAAAAAATTCCCTCTCGCTTATAGGTTCTGAACAAAATTTCCGGTTCTGAAGATAAATTTGTATTAGATGTTGACTTTCATCAGAGGGATTTGCTTGTTTATTCCTTCCAAAATCTGTAACAATGTTAGTTTCAAAATAACTTCGAAAATTTTGATTCAAGTTATTTTTATAATAAATGTAGATGGATAATGTAGCTGAATCGTGTTTAACCTCTTGTGCATTTTTCAATCGTTCTTCATTTAACTCGTTATTTTTTTTGAAATTTAACATTAAATTTTTTGCAAAAAGAGAATCATAAAATTGTGTCACACTAATAAAATCAGAGTTTTGAGATAATACTTCCCCCGCACGCAAAAATGGGTGAAATGAGAGTCCATCAGTAGAAGGTATTTTCTCATCACCATATTTTGAATATTTTAGTTTTATTTCAGAATCTACTTTAATTTCGAGTGCCGGTACAGTACCTAAATTTGATATTTTTAAAATAACTTGAAGATCACCCCCATATTTATCTTCGTTAATATACATATCATCAATCTCAATTCCAATAATAGGAATTTGCAATAACCCAATTTGTCTTTGGGTTAATTTTAGAATCTTCATGTTGAGTCCAACATAAATTATTGTTACAAATACCAAACATAAATTGGCAAGAACCAAAAGCAAATTTGAATTGTTATTTAAGAAATCTAAAATACCCATAGTTTTTTTATTTTCTTGTAATATAAAAAATCATTTGGGTAAGATTGGTATCGACATAAATGAGACTATTTTTGAAAATTGCACAAAAAGAAGACCGCACTGCCTCATCTCTTCAAGGCAGCAAAAGAAGTGCGCCGACCGGGACTCGAACCCGGGTTTAGGCGTTGGCAACGCCTAGTGATAACCACTACACTATCGGCGCAGTGTGCTCTACAATGTGGGTACTCCTACAATTTAAGTATATCGACCTGCAGGCTCCCGGAACACGCGGACGGGACTGCTGCTGCCCCGGATGCAGCGGGATCGGGATTGCGGGGACGTACGGTGGGCCGGAAAGCAGAGGGGTTCTGCGCTCAGACCTGTGGCGGTGCAGCCCTCCGGAGATAGTCCCGGGACTGGTTTCCCGCGAAGCCCGGGATAATTTCCATATCTTAAAGTACGGCATTGCTCTATCATATTGATCAATGATCCCGCTCTTCGTGGAGTGCGCAGGCAAACGGGTGGTTGTCTTCGGGGGAGGAGAGGTGGCCGCACGCAAGGCCGGGCATTTCTCCCGGGAGGCCGACGTGCTGGTGGTGAGCCGGACGTTTACCCCCTCGGTCAAGGCGCTGCCGGTCCAGCTCCAGGTGCTCAATACGAGGGAGGCAAACGATGCGGATCTCGGGCTGCTGATCGCCCCGGCGTTCCTGGTGATCGGCGCTCTCTCGGATAAGGCCGAGAACGACCGGATCGGTGCGCTCTGCAAGGAGCACGGGGTGCTCTTCAACAACGCGGACGGGACACCGGGCGACGTGGTGATCCCGGCGATCTCGACCGGAGAGTTCTACACGATCGCGGTCAGCACGGGAAGCCAGAGCCCCGCGGTCTCCCGGTTCATCCGGCAGGAGATCGAGAAGAGTTACCCGGCGCTCGATGCCATGGTGCTGCTCCAGCACCGGTTGCGCGAGATGTTAAAAGAAGGCAACACCACCCCGGAGACACGGCGGCGTATCCTCTGGGAGGTGCTCCGCGACAAGACGGTCTGGACGCTCCTGTCCGAATCCCCGGAACGGGCGTGGGAACGGGTGAAGGAGCGGTATCTCCATGAATAAGCACCCGTCACGGCTCGCCATCGCCGGCGTCAGCCACCATACCGCGGACGTGATGGCCCTTGAGGCCTTCCGGTTCGCTGACGAACCGGCGTTTCTTGCCGCTGCACAGAAAAATTTCCGGGGTGTCCTTCTCCTCCAGACCTGCAACCGGGTCGAGGTGATCGTGGAGGGGTCAGCAGACAGCCTGAAGGAGTTTCTCGAACGGCAGGGAAGAAAGGGTTTCTTCCTGTTGGAAGGCCGCGATGCCCTGCACCACCTCCTCTCGCTTGCGGCGGGAATCGACTCAATGATCGTGGGCGAGGACCAGATTATCGGCCAGCTCAAAAAGGCACTCGCTGACGGCGAGGCGGCCGGCACTGCAAGCCCGTTTCTTGCACTCTGCATCAACAAGGCGGTCCATGTCGGTGTGGGAGTGCGCCAGACCACCAGGATCAACCGGGGGGCGGTCTCGGTGGGTTCGGCTGCCGTCCTTCTAGCCGAGGCCGAGCTGGGCACCCTTGAGGGCCGGCACATCCTCGTGGTCGGGAGCGGGGAGATGGGCCTCCTGGTCGCCCAGGCACTTGCCGCAAAACAGCTGACCGCGATGTATGTTGCGAACCGCACTTTCGGGAGGGCGGTGAAACTTGCAGAGAAGATTGGCGGAAAAGCCGTCCGGATGAGCGAGCTGTACCACTATATCACCCTCTCGGACGTGGTGATCTCCTGCACGTCCGCCCCGCACCCGGTCATTCACAAGGCCGAGCTCAAGGAGTCCATGAAAGCCCGGTGCTGGCCGGTGGAGGGCCACCCCCGCCCGCTCATTATCGTGGACATTGCGCAGCCCCGGGACGTGGAGGAAGGTGCCGGCGCCATTGACGGGGTCAGGCTCTTTACCATCGATGACCTCCGGCAGGTCAACGAGCAGACCATGAGTACCCGCAGGGCAGAGGCAGAACGGGCAGCCGCGTACGTGGACGAGGAACTCGAGCACTTTGTCCGCCAGCTGCACCGGAAATCCGCGGACGACTGCATTGCCGCCCTGCATTCCTGGGCCGAGACCGTGCGGCTCCGGGAACGGGACAAGGCCCTTGCACGGCTGGGGAGCACGGATGAACGGACAACGGAAGTGATCGATGACCTCACCCGGGTGCTCACCAAAAAGATCCTTACCGATGCAACGGCCTCCATCCGCGCCTGTGCCGAAGAGGGAGACCGGGATGCCGCCGAAGCGCTCGTCCAGGCGCTCACGCGGGGCATGGCCGCGGATCTGCAGAAGGGAAAAGAGATCCCGGAGTAGCGGCCCGGATCCTATGGGGGTTAACCCTCCTTTTTTGTGTGAAACAATACACTGCGGATACGACCGTGAACGTATCCCAGCTCTTGTAACGTAAGGTCCCGGAACACCGGGTTTTTAAAAAAATCTGATATCCGGTGATCCTTGGCCCGGGGATCAGCCGAGTTTTGCGTACGCGGTCTCTGCGAGTGTTTTGAGGGTGGCGTAATCTGCCCCGGGCCCGGTCATGCGGACAACCTCGAGGACCGGTCCCTTGGCAAAGATCACTTCGATGTACCCCTGTGTGGGGGCAGTCGACGCTGATCCGGACTGCAATGGCCCGAATCCCCCGGCAGGAGTGGAGGCCGGCGTTGCGTTCACAACTGCAGCGGAAAGGGCATGGGTATCAGGGCCGGTGGCCGGCAGGGGCAGATCGGAGAACGCAAGTCCTGCCTGCTGCTGCTCGTTGGAAGCAACGAGAGAGACCAGGGAGGACTGGTTCTCTGCAGTGTAGACCGTGATGGTCTGGGTGATGACAGTCGATCCGGCAGTCCCGTTCGCGGGCGTAGTCCAGGAGGCCACGTAACCCTCCTGCCAGCCGAGATCTTTTGCCATGGAACTCATCTCATCAGGAGATTTCTCGCGGGCTGACTGCAGGGTAAAGCCGGCCGGGATATCGGCCGGCGTGAGGGCAAGGGGGGCAAGCGCAATCGTGGCTGCGGGGGTAGTGGAAGCCGGTGACGGGGTCGTTGACGTGCAGCCGGCGCCAAGGAGAAAAGCGCAGGCCAGGAGGGAAAGGATCAGGAACAGAGAACGCTGCATAAAAAAAGGTGACACCGGCAACGGGATATAGGTTTTTACGTCCGGCCATGAAGACCGGAAAAACCGGCGGTACCCGGATAATATAACCATAAATACGATGCACCAGCAAACTGTTAGTAAGCGTCAAAGTGTGGTGCGCATGTTCCCCGAGAGACGAATGCGGCGGGTCCGTTCCCGCACGATCCAGCCCCTTCTGTGTGAGACTAACCTGACTGCCAATGATCTCGTCGCCCCGCTCTTTGTGGATGAGACCTCCTCTGCTCCGGTGCCTATCAGTTCCATGCCCGGCCAGTCGCGATACCCGATCGGTGAGATCGCAAACGTGGTGGGGAAGTTCCAGGAACGGGGCATCCGGGCAGTCCTCCTTTTCGGGATCCCGGCCCACAAGGACGACATGGCCACCAGTGCCTACGATCCTGAAGGTGTTGTCCAGCAGGCGGTCCGGCGGATCAAGGCAGCCTGCCCGGACATGGTCGTGATCACCGATGTCTGTGCCTGTGAGTACACCAGCCACGGCCACTGCGGGATCGTGGGTGACAGCCGCTGCGGGGGACCGGACCTCCTCAATGACGAGTCCCTCCTCCTCATGGACAGGATTGCAGTGAGCCATGCCGGGGCCGGCGCCGATATCGTGGCTCCGTCCTGCATGCTTGATGGCATGGTCCGATCGATACGGGCGGCACTGGACGATGCCGGTTACAAGGAGACCCTGATCATGTCATACTCGACCAAGTTCTCCTCTGCCCTGTACGGGCCGTTCCGCGAGGCAGCGGAGTCAGGCTATTCCTTTGGCGACCGAACCACCTACCAGATGAGCCCGGCCAATGGCCGCGAGGCGTTCCTGGAATCACAGCTCGATGCACAGGAAGGGGCCGACATCCTGATGGTCAAGCCGGCCGGCCCATACCTCGATGTGCTTGCTGAGATTACGACCCTGGGTCTCCCGGTTGCCGCGTACCAGGTGAGCGGGGAGTACGCGATGATCAAGGCGGCCGCGGAACGCGGCTGGATAAAAGAAAAAGAGACCGTCCTTGAGACGCTCACCTGTATCAAGAGAGCCGGGGCCGATCTCATCATCACCTATTTTGCCTACGATGCCTGCGGGTGGCTGGCATGAAGAGCGAGGACCTGTTTTCGGAGGCCCGGGGGCTGATGCCCGGCGGTGTCTCAAGTCCGGTCCGGGCAATTAAGCCCTATCCCTTTTACACGGCAAAGGCTCTCGGATCCCATATCACCACGGTTGACGGTGCAGACCTGATCGACTGCTGCATGGCCTACGGCCCTCTTCTCCTCGGCCATGCCCACCCGGAGATCAAAAAAGTGATCGCCGCCCAGCTGGAAAAGGGGTGGCTCTACGGCACACCTACGCCATACGAACCGGAGTTTGCCCGGCTCATCACCGGAGACCACCCGGGCATGGACATGGTACGGTTCGTATCGAGCGGATCGGAAGCAACCATGGCCGCGATCCGGCTCGCCCGGGGGTTCACGGGAAAATCAGATATCATCAAGATCGAAGGGGGTTTTCACGGAGCCCATGACGCGGTGCTCGTGAAAGCCGGCTCGGGCGCCACCACGATGGGAGTTCCCGATTCGGCGGGAGTCCTCCCCGCTCTGGTTGCCCATACCCGGCAGCTGCCCTACAACGATGTCGAGGCACTCGAAGCAACGCTTGCCTCGCACCACGACATCGCTGCGCTGATCATCGAGCCGGTTCTCGGGAACATCGGGCCGGTCCTGCCGGAAGACCATTACCTCAGGGAGATCCGGGAGATCACGAGCGCCTATGGCGTGCTTCTTATCTTCGATGAGGTGATCACCGGCTACCGGCTCGGGATTGGCGGAGCACAGAAGATGTTCGGGGTCAGGCCGGATATCACGACACTTGGGAAGATTATCGGCGGGGGCCTGCCCATCGGCGCCTTCTGCGGGAGAAAGGAGATCATGTCCCTTGTGGCACCGCAGGGCCCGGTGTACCAGGCCGGCACGTTCTCGGGTAACCCTCTATCGCTTGCTGCCGGGATCGCCACGATCCGTTATTTACACGACCACCCCGGGATCTATCCCGACCTCGCGGAGAAGGCCCGGGCCATCAGGGAATCCATCGGCAGCGGGGCCGGCGGCTCGTTTGTTCAGCTCGGCTCGATGTTCAAGTATTTCTTCCGGCCTGCAGCCCCGAAGAATTATACAGAGGTAAAAGAGTGTGACACGACTGCCTTTGGCCGGTTCCGGGAAAAGATGCTTGCCCGCGGGATCTTCCTCCCTCCTTCCCAGTTCGAGACCAACTTTTTGTCCACAGCGCATACTGCTGACGATCTTGCGACCATTGCCGGGGGGTACACCGCATGTCTCTGAGGGTAGGGACCCGGGGCAGCCGGCTTGCGCTTGCCCAGACGGCTATCGTAATAAAGAAGATCCAGGCCCTCGGCATCGAGGTGGAACAGAAGATCGTCAGCACACAGGGGGACGAGGTAACGGGTGTCCCCCTCCACGCGATCGGAAAACAGGGCGTCTTTGTGCGGGCGCTTGATGATGCGATCCTGAATGACGAGATCGACTGCGCTGTTCACAGCATGAAGGACATCCCGGCGATCCGGCCCTCGGGCCTGTTTACGTCCGCGATCCTCCCCCGGGACTCTCCCGCGGACTTCCTTGCCTTCTCCGGCCCGGTCTCGGCCGTCAGGATGATCGGCACGTCCAGCACCCGGCGCCGGGCCCAGCTCCTCCGCCACGACCCCTCCCTTGAGATCAAGGATCTCCGGGGGAACGTGGATACGAGGATCCGGAAGATGAGCGAAGGGCAGTACAACGCGATCGTGCTTGCCGAGGCCGGCCTTACCCGGCTCGGTATCCGGATCCCGGGCGAACGCCTGCCCCCGGAGAAATTTGTTCCCACCCCCAACCAGGGAACGATAGCGGTCGTGAGCCGGGCAGACCCTTCGATCATGGAAGTGCTCTCCGGCCTCGACCATCCCGCGACCCGGCGGGACGTAGCGATTGAGCGTGCGGTGATGGAGCAGGTGGGAGCCGGCTGTTTTACCCCCATGGGCATCTTCTGCAGGGACGGCAACCTGATCGCAGAAGTCCTCTCGCTGGACGGTACAAAGACAGAGCGGATTGAAAAGAAGATCGGGACGCTCGAGGAGGCCCGGGCAGAGGGCACGGCCCTCCGGGCACGGGCCGGCGACCTGATCGCGGATGCATACCATACCCTGGGGATCTCCTTATGACGGGCATTGTCTATCTGGTGGGCTCCGGCCCGGGTGGCACGGGACTGTTGACACAGCGGGCAGCGGACTTACTCGAAGCGGCAGATGTCATCCTCTATGACCAGCTGCCCGGTGAGGAGATCCTCTCAAGTCTCCCCTCCCGCGCCGAGAAGATCGACTGCGGGAAATACGGCGGCCACCACACGCTCAAACAGAACGAGATCGAGGCCCTGATGGTGGACCGGGCCAAAAAGGGACACCGGGTTGTCCGGCTCAAGGGCGGGGATCCGTTCCTCTTTGGGCGGGGCGGCGAGGAACTGGAGACGGTCCGGGCAGCAGGCATTCCTGTCGAGATGGTGCCGGGGATCTCCAGTGCGCTTGCAGTCCCCGCATCGGTGGGGATCCCGGTTACGCACCGGAAGTATGCCTCGCAGGTGACCATCCTTACCGGTCACGAGGACCCGACCAAGCCCGCACCGGCACTGGACTGGAAACTGCTGGCACAGAGCCGGGGCACAATCGTGATCCTGATGGGCGTGGCAAACCTGCCTAACATTGCAAAGGCCCTCCTCTCCCATGGAAAAAACCCGGAGACACCGGTCGCGATCATCGAGCGCGGTCTGCGCAAAGACCGCCGGATCACGACCGGCCCGCTCTCCGGGATTGGCGAACTGGCCGTACAAGCCGGGGTAAAACCCCCGGCCGTGATCGTGATTGGCGACGTTGTCCGGCTCTACGATCCCCGGCGGCCTGACCTGATTCCCCCGGAGGCGACGTAGCGATGCTTGACGAAATCAACAAATTTGAACGGATTGTGTACACGGTTCTGATCATCCTGCTGGGTGCGGTCCTGATCTGTGCGATAGCAGAACTGGTCGCGATGATTGTCTCCTACCTGTTCATTCCCTCCCTGAACCTGCTCGACAGCCGCGAGATTGTTGCCGTGCTCGGCGCTTTCCTGCTCGTGCTCATTACGGTGGAACTGCTGGACACCATGAAGGCCTATATTGCCGAGAACGTGATCCACGTGGAGATCGTGGTACTCCTGGCCATTATTGCGATTGCCCGGAAGGTGATCCTGCTTGACCCGGCGTCAACGGATTCCGGGGAACTGATCGGGATTGGGATTATCATCGTCGGTCTTGCGGCTGCATATTACCTGATAAAACAAGCCGGCGTGGTGATCGGGAGCGGGAAGGACAGGAAAACTGTCGATATACCGCAGGAAAAATCCTGAAAAACAGCTTCGGGCAGGTTTTCCCTGCACGGTCCCTTTTGCGGCAACCATTCTGACGGTTGTACGACAATTTTAAAAATATCCGCACGAAAAGCCGGGGATTGAAGGTATTTTTACCTGGAGTCCCTGTTGATTTCCTTTAGGTGCCGGCTGGAGCGGCGTTCCCGCCAAACCGGTAACAGTCCTCCGGGACCACGATCTCGAACCGCACCCCGGCACCCGGTGTCCCGTGCTCGCTAATCGACAGATCGGTAATTGAGAGGATCTCGCGGGTGATAAAGAGTCCAAGACCGGTGTGCTTCCCAAAGCCCCGTTCGAAGATCTTCTCTTTTTCTCCTGCGGCGACCCCCACCCCATCATCACGGTAGATCAGGAGAAGGCCGGAGGCACCTCGTTCGTACGATACCGAGATACGTTTAACATGTTCACCGTGCCGGAGAGAGTTGTCTATCAGGTTCTCAAACACTTTTTCCAGCAACGGGTCGGCATAAACTTCAAGATCTCCGGTGGTGATCTCAAGGGTAATACCGGCAGACCTGACCAGCGGCAAAAGGAGCGCCATCTGCTGCGCCACATTAATCCACAGGGGAGCCTTGACGCCAATGTCTTCGTAGGTCCTGGTAAATTCAATCTGGCGGAGGATATTGTTGGCAACAACCTCCTCCTTGTCGATGGTTGCGGTCATCTCGGGATCCTGCGGCATCATCCGGGTAAGCTCAATATAGGCAAGGAGTGCGGTCAGCTGGTTCTTGATATCGTGGCGGGTGATCCCGGAGAGGAGGTTAAGTTTTTTGTTCGCCAGCAGGAACGCTGCCCGGGAGGAGTCAAGCTGGACATTGACATTTTTCAGCTCGGTATTCTGGAGAATAACCCGTTCATGATACCGGGTCATCTCCTCCACGACCTTCCAGATGACCGCCGCGACAATGACGAGCATCAGGGCCCGGAGGATCGCTTCGTACGGGATCGATCCCGGGGCAAGCAGCCAGCTGACGATCACTTCGAGAACACCAAAGAAGAGCGCAATGGCAACTACGGTCCTGCCGTACCAGAGCCCGGCAATCACGACAATAAGATAGTAAAACTGTGTGTACACGACCGAGACATGATACGTGTAGTGGACGATACACTCAAGAAAGACTCCGGTGAGCACAAGGAGTATCAGAACCAGGAATTTCAGCTGGTCGGGCGGGTTATAAAAGGTACTCGTCAAATTGCTTTCGCTCATTCCTTTCTCCGGGACTGTTTCTACAATAACTTCCAGAATATTGTATATATGTCCGTCGATAAGGTTCACCAGGGCCAACCGCTTTCTTCCGGCCGGGCGCAGGAAATCCGAGGATGTCCTGTCAGGCCTTCATCGCCGGGCTGACAGTTCTCCACGGTTAAACAAGGATTAATACATTACCGCAACAAAAGTTGTGGAGATGGGCGACGCAGTGCCTGCCGGCGGTCCGACACAGGACGAGATCATGGCGGTCTCTCTTTTTAAGATGGGTATTGCCGCCGGCGATACGGTCCTTGACCTCGGCTGCGGGACCGGCAAGGTGGCGATTGCTGCCGCAGCCCGGGCAAAAAAGGTGTACGCCATTGACCGGCGCCCGGAAGCGATCGCGTACGCGAAAAAAGCAGCTGCGGAAGCAGGGCTAATGAATATTGAATTCTTCTGCGGGGAAGCAACGGATTTTCTGGCAACGGCCCCCCTCTTTGACTGCGCCTTTGTCGGGGGATCGCAGCAGATCAAAACAATTCTTCCTGTCCTCGCACAGAAAGTCCGGCGGGTGATCGTGGTCAATGCTGTCCTCGTGGACACCCTTGCAACTGTAACGACTGCCATGCAGTCATTAGGGATCTTCCGCGAGACCGTGCAGGTCCAGGTGGCCCGCTCGCATGCACTTGGAAAGAGCATGATGTTCAAGCCTATTGACCCGGTCTACATCATCGTGGGGGCTGGTGCAGCATGCTCGTAGGCCTTGGTCTTGGCCCGGGAAACCCGGAACTCTTAACGCTCCGTGCCGTCCGGCTGCTGAAAGAGGCCGACACGGTCTTTGTCCCGGGCCGGATCGCTGCAGATCTCGTAGCCCCCTACCGCGAATCTGTTATGCTCGATTTTCCCATGACCGATGATGAGGACCGGATACGGGCATGCCTTGAGGCCAACGCAGAGAAGATCGCACCCGTGGCACAAAAAGGACTCGCAGTCTTTGGGATTCTCGGCGATCCGAACTTCTTCTCCACTTTCTCCCGCCTCTGCGGGATCCTTGCAGAGCACCACCCGGGGATCGAGTACCGGACAGAACCCGGGATCAGCTCGATCACGGCCTTTGCCGCGGCAGCCGAAGTCCCGCTGAACGGGGGTTTTCTTGTCTCTGACGGTGCAGAACCATCAGCCCTTATACGGCTCAAGGCCCGGCGCCCGCAAAAGATCATTGCCGGTCTCAAAAAGGAAGGCTATAGCGAGTTTGTCCTTGTGGAACGGATGTTCTTTCCCGACATGAAAGTGTACCGGGATGACGAGATCCCGGAGAAGAGCGATTACATGAGCGTGCTGTACGCGAGGCGCCGGAAATGACCGGCATAAAAAAATCCCGCAGAAAGACCGGGGCAAAGGTCTGGTTCGTGGGCGCCGGACCCGGCGATCCCGGGCTTATCACGGTCAAAGGACAGGATCTCGTGAATACCGCAGATGTCCTGATCTACGCCGGATCGCTGGTTAACCCGGTACTCGTGGACGCATCGAAAGCAACGGTAAAACAGGACAGCTGGGGGATGCACCTCGATGAGATGGTCGATGCCCTGGAGAAGCACGCAAAGGCAGGTAAAAAGGTAGTACGGCTCCACTCGGGTGATCCTGCATTGTATGGTGCGATTGTCGAGCAGATGGAACGGCTCGAAGACCGGGGGATCGAGACCGAAGTCGTGCCCGGTGTCTCCTCCCTCTTTGCGGCCGCAGCCGCGCTCAGGACGCAGCTGACGCTCCGGGGTGTCTCGGAGTCAGTGATTGTCACCCGCCCGGCCGGAAAGACACTTGCAAAGGACCAGATCGCGGAGTTCTCGCGCCTGGATTCAACGCTGGTCATCTTCCTTGGTACCGAAAAACTCGAAGAGATCACCGCAAGGCTCGAATGCGATAACAAGACCCCGGCAGCCGTGGTGTACCATGCCTCGTGGCCGGACCAGAAAGTAGTCCGGGGTACGGTAGCTGACATCGCGGCAAAGGCACGGGCGGCCGGCATTGAGCACACGGCCCTGCTGCTCATCGGCGGGGTCGTTGGTACGGAAAAAGAGGGGCACGTTACCTCGTACCTCTATTCATGACAGACACGGTCGTGATCGCTCTTGGCCGGTTCCTGCCGGATGCCCGGCGGATCGCGGCATTCCTCAATGCGGAGGTAATCGAGTACCAGGCCGGTATCTTTGCCGGGGTTTTCCCGAAAGCCCGGCAAATCGTGGCCCTGATGTCCATGGGTATCGTGGTGCGGGGAATTGCCCCGCTGCTCTCGGACAAGTGGACCGATCCGGCCGTGGTCGTGGTTACGCCGGACTTTTTGTACGCCGTCCCCCTTGTCGGCGGTCACCACGGGGCAAATGCGCTTGCAAAGAAGCTTGCCGGCCTTGGCCTCACCCCGGTCATTTCCACGGCCACCGAGGCTACCGGGCATGATTCGGTCGAAGGGATTGCCGATCGTTCCGGCTGCGATATCGTGTGCCGTGACTCAACGCGGGCGGTGAATGCCGGCATCCTGGACGGCACCACAAAGGTCTATGCCATTCCCGGCCCCGGGGTTGTCCTTGCCGGCCCGGATGTCTCGATCCTGGTGCACCGGGGCGAATACACGGTAGGGATTGGCTGCCGGAAAGGGGTGACGGATGTCGAGGTGACCCGGGCGATAGAAGAGGCGCTTGCTGAAGCAGGGATACCAAAGGATAAGGTCATGGTCTATGCCACAACCGCGAAAAAATGCAATGAGGCCGGGCTCTGCAATGCGGTTGCCGCAATCCCTGCCAATTTAATATTCCTGGATGATGACACTATTAACGCGCAGGTGCCAGCCACGCCTTCCCGGGCAAAAAAGATCGGCCTGGTCGGGGTGGCCGAGCCGTGTGCGCTTGCAGTCTCAAAACACCGGGAACTGATCATGAGAAAGAAAGTTTTTTCGAAGGTGACCATTGCCATCGCCCGCTGAGTCCCCGGGTCTCTTTATTGTCGGGATTGGTCCCGGCCGCACGGAGTACCTGACCGTCCGGGCAGCCCACGCGATCGCCCGTGCAGAGTACGTGATTGGAAACGACAGTTACCTTGACTCCATCCGTCCCTTAATCGAAGGCAAACAGGTGATAAGGAGCTCGATGGGGAAGGAAGTGGAGCGGGCAAAGAAAGCGATCGAGCTTGCACAGTCGCATCCGGTCGCGATCGTATCGGGCGGGGATGCCGGCGTGTACGGCATGGCAGGGATTGTCCTTGAGGTGCTCGAACATTCGGGAGCGGAGATCCCGGTCGAGATCGTGCCGGGGGTAACTGCCGCAAATGCCGCAGCATCGCTTGTGGGTTCGCCCCTTTCCGGCGATTTTGCGGTTATCTCCCTCTCGGACCTGCTCACCCCGCTCGAGATCATCGAGAAACGACTCGATGCTGCCTTCTCGGTTGGGATCCCGGTCGTACTCTATAACCCCCGGAGCCAGGGCCGGCCGCACAACTTTGCGCTCGCCATCGAGCATGCCCGGAAGTACTACCTGCCGATCGTGCCGGTTGCAGTGGTGAAAAACGCCCTCCGGGAAGGGCAGGAGAAGCCGGTGATTGTGACCCTGGGGGAGATCGAGAGTGTCATGGACGCAATCGATATGCACACGACCGTCATTATCGGCGGAAGCGAAAGCAGGATATGGAGGATGGGTAACGATGTCAAAGGAATCATCACGCCACGCGGATACCAACGCAAATACGTATATTGACCCCGGTGCAACCACCCGCGAGGCCTACGAGATCTCCAAGACCTCAAGGACGCTTGCCCGAAAGATGGTGGGAAACGAAAGTCCCGAGGACCGGGTCCGGCAACGCTGCTCTGTTGCGGTGGGAGACTTTGCGATGGCCGGCCTGCTCCGGTTCAGCCTTGACCCGGTTACGGCCGCGGTAGCAGCGCTCAAATCCGGCGCCCCCATTATTACCGATATCCGCATGGTCCAGGTTGGCATCCAGAAAAAAGGCCATCATTCGGAGATCCTCTGCGCACTCGATTTCGGGGGAGAGATCGCACGCGAACGGGGGATTACCCGGAGCTCTGCCGGCTTTGTTGCCCTCCGGGAACGGCTCGCCGGTTCCATTGTCGTGATCGGCAATGCGCCGTCTGCCCTTCTTCTGGTCTGCGATATGATCCGGGAAGGCGTCCGGCCCGCAGTTGTTATCGGCGCACCGGTGGGTTTTGTCAATGCAGCGGAATCCAAGGCCTTCCTGCGGACGCTTGCGATCCCCTCCATCTCCACGGAAGGGACCCGGGGCGGTACCCCGGTGGCGGTGGCGGCCATCAATGAATGTATCACGATCCTGATCGAGGAATCCGCGTCATGAGGGACCCGGTTACCGGTTTTTTGTACCCTGCAACCTGGGAGGCAAAGGCAACCAACCCTGCCGGCCTTTCCCTGGCAGCCCGTGGTTTTGCGGTGCTCACGGCATCAGGCACCGTCCTCCTTCGGGGATATACGACCGGGACCACGGCTGCGGCAGCCTGCAAGGCGGCGATCCTCTCCCTGTCCGGTAACATTACTGAAGTCCGCATCCGTCTTCCCTGCGGGCTTGAAGCGGATCTTCCGGTCACTGCCCGGGACGGGCGGGCGTCCTGCAAAAAGTACGCCGGGGATTATCCCTCGGATGTGACGGCAGGCCTCGAATTTGTGGCAGAAGCCGCGAGAGCACCGGAGGGTATTCTGCTGGTACCGGGAACGGGTATCGGACGGTATATCCGGGATACCCCCCGGTACAAAAAGGGTGAGCCGGCCATCAGCGAGGCACCGCTTGCCTGTATCCTCTCCTCCATGGAAGAGGCGCTTGCAGAGACCGGCCTTTCTGGCACCACGGTCACGCTCTCGATCCCGGACGGTGAGCGTGTTGCGAAAAAGACCCTCAACCCCCAGGTCGGGATCGAGGGCGGGATCTCGGTACTGGGATCCACCGGCCTCGTGGAGCCCTGGGACGACCACCTCGAAGAATCGGTGATGGCCCGGGTTGCCGGGGCAGAAGATGTTGTCATCACCACCGGCAGGATCGGACTCCGGTATGCCCGGCTGCTCTTTCCTGATCACGAAGTGGTGCTTGCCGGGGGAAAGATCAAAGAGGCGCTCTCTGCGGCAAAGGGAAACGTTACGCTCTGTGGCCTTCCGGCCCTGATCTTAAAATACATCGAACCGCATATTCTCGATAGCACCGGGTTTGCGACCGTAGAAGAGCTTGCGTCTTCGCCGGCATTTTTTGCGGCAGTCACCCCTGTTCTTGCAGCGTATAAGAAAAAGTATCCCCGAATCAGGGTAGTACTCGTGAACCGGGAAGGGACCATTATCGCGGAGAGTCCATGAAGATTGTAGGTGTGGGATGCGGGCCGGGCCTGCTCACGGAGCAGGCAGTACAGGCAATCCGTACGGCACGCCTCATCTACGGGTCCAGCCGGGCCATCGACATGGTGCAGAAACTGATCCCGGCCAACTGCACCGTGCGCTCCATCAGCGATTACCGGAACCTCTCGGCGCTTCCCGAGAACGCGGTCGTGCTCTCCACGGGCGATCCTATGCTTGCCGGTCTCGGGTACCTGCCCGGCGAAGTGATCCCCGGTATCTCCTCCCTGCAGGTGACCGCTGCCCGCCTCCATATCCCGCTCTCCCGCGTGGCCGTGATCGTGGCCCATGGACGGGGCCATGACCGGGCCATGCAGGAGACCATCGAGGAACTCAGACGGGAAAAAATCGTCTTTCTTATTGCCGATCCCCGGTTTGACGTCAACGAACTGTACCGGCGTCTCGGTACCATGGGGCTTGCTGCAACGGTCCGGATCGCGGTCTGTGAAAACCTCGGCTATCCTGACGAACATATCCAGACCGGAGATCTTGTCGCTCCGCCTTTCCCGGATACTGATCTCTATTCCCTCGTGATCGGCCCGTTCGCGGAAGCTGCTGCAAAAAAATCCTGAGGGAAAACTCATTACTGGCCGGGTTTCGTTGAGGACTGAAGGAACCTGATAGAGGGATCCTATTTACCTGTCCTGACCCCATAGAATGGTATGAAGATCCAGCGTCTTACGGCACCCCGGATGAAAGGGATCCTGCTTGGGATCCTTGTTGCGGTTATCGTTACCGTGATCGGCACCCCACCGGGGTTTGCCGTTGTCGTGGGCATCATCTTCGGCCTTGTGGCATACCTGGTCCTCAATGACCGCACAAGGACCGGCTGAAGCCAACGCCGAACCTTTCCCTGCAAAAACACTTTTACGGATTGCGGTCATACGCTTGGATACGGGGCATACACCATGAGTTCAGCAAAACAATCACCGATCTCAAAGGTCCAGCTCAGCTACCTGTTCTTCATTATCGGCATAATCCTGATGCTTATCCCGGATCTCAACGGTCTTGGGTTCCTCCCGGCAGATGTCCGCCAGTATTTTGGCGTGCTCTTCTACCCGGGAATCATCTGTATTGTCATCGGGTATATCCTGAAATAACGCCGTTGACTGATACGTGAATCAAAAAAGATATTACTTCTTTTCCGCGGCCTTTTCCCCGCTCTTTGCGGCCGGGGGCTTTTTCTCGATCTTCATCTCGCACTGCCGGTCCCCGGTGCACATGGTCCGCACGTACCGGGCAGTATAGTCTTTGTTGAGGAGCGGGACCGCCGTAAGCGTGAGTGCCATACACCGGGAGAATGCCCGCTCATGGTCGTTTGCAAGCGTGTAACTATGGATCAAAAACGGGCAGCGCTTAACAATGACCACTGCCCCGTCGTTTGTGACCTCCATCGTCTCCCCCCCGTACTCCGGCCCGAAAAGGATGATGGTAGCATTCTGGACTGCAAGTGCAATCTCCTTTGCATTCCTGACCGGAAAGGAGCTCGTGTGGACGATGTCTTTGACCATCTTTGCGATCTCCATCCAGATCTCCTGTTCGAGTGTGGCAAACTGCGGCCCGAGGGCTTCGCGAAAGGCGATCTCGTACAGCGCCGGGAGTTTTGCAGCGCACGCGGCAGCGTACCGCCATCGCACATTGTCGGGAATATCCTTGAGGTCCGGCATAAGCATCCTCACGCAGATGTGGACAACCGGATATATCAATATGGTGATGGGAGCAGGATGAAAACGGCCTATTCCGCGATCCGGTACCCGTCCTTTCCCTTCCGGAGAAAGCCCTCGTTCTGGAGTGCTGCAAGGATCCGGCGCACCCGGGCGGGTTCTTCGGTAAGCGCAGAGATGATCGCCTGCTCCCGGGCCGGGGCATTTCCGATCACGTATTTCAGGATCAGGCCCCGTATCCGCCGGTCCGAGCCGGCAAACGGCGCCTGCTTCACGTACGCAGTGCTTCTCCGGTTGGGGTTGGGCACGCTTTTTTTGAGTTCCGTCCCGAGATCCATGAGTGCCCAGTACCATGCCCGGGGGTTTCTCCGGTCAAGTGTTCGTTCCACAAGGGGCAGGATCTCCGCATCGGTCACCGCTTCGGCATCGGCAAAGAAGAAATGGATAAAGACCCGGCGGATGTTTGTCTCGATAAAGATCACCGGCAGGTTGTAGGCAAAGGCGCAGATGGAAGAGGCAGTAGCAGGCCCGATACCGGGAAAGGTGGCAAGGACTTCCGGGTCGCGGGGGAGTGTTCCACGAAATTCATTTACCATCTTTTCGGCACATTTTTTCAGGGCCACAGCCCGGCGGTTATATCCCATACCCTGCCATGCGGCAAGGACATCGGCAAGAGGTGCCCGGGCCAGGGCAGCGGCGTCCGGGAATGCTGCAACAAATGCGGGATATTTTATTGCAACCCGGTCCACCCGGGTCTGCTGGAGCATAATCTCCGATACAAGGATCCGGTACGGGTCTTCTGTGTGGCGCCAGAGCATATCGTGCCGGCCGCGGGAAGTATAGAACGCGAGCACAAGATCCCGGAATTGTGCTGCTGCCTCATCGGTCAGGTTGTCCCGGGAAAAGGCCGGGCCGATCGTTTCAAGGCAGGTCTGGGTACTTTTCTTCATGGTGTGGCGGCGGGATGCGTTTTCTCCCTGATACTCTCATCGTGGTTCTGGATAAAAACTGGTATTGCTGCAGGCAGAACGAGCCGGGGGGAAGGATGCAGCGGAGGTATCGGATGTATTATGTCCGCCCAAAGAGCTCGTCCAGTTTCCCCCGCGTAAACCGGATCATGGTGGGCCGGCCGTGCGGGCAGGTGAACGGCATCTTTGTGGCCCGGAGCTGGGAGATAATCCTCCGGCACTGCTCGATGGTACAGACCGTGCCGGCCTTGATCGCACTCCGGCAGGCAATAATCCGCGTGAGCCGCTCCCGGTCGCTGACCGGCCGGTCCATGTCCTTGTGGAGGAGATCGCTTACCAGGTCATCGATCATTGCGGGGCCCTCCACCTTGCCCATCAGGGCAGGGACAGCCCGGACCAAAAAGGACCCGGCACCGAACTCTTCAATGATGACGCCTTCCTGCGCAAGCGCAGGGATCAGGCTTTTGAGGATCGCGGCGTCTTTGGGTGGGCGGTGGATGATTGCCGGGACAAGCAGTTCCTGCGCCTGCCGGGCCGCCATGCTCCTGCTCACCTGCTCATAGAAGATCCGCTCGTGGGCTGCGTGCTGGTCAATGATAATGAGTTCCCCATTGGCAGCTTCAGCAAGGATATAGATCCCGCCGATCTGCCCGATCACGTCCATCTCCGGCACAACAGCAGTGACCGGGGGGATGCCGCTGGCAAGCTCGGTCTGCCGGAGCCGGGAGTCAGTCAAGGCCGTACCGCTATGGGTCGGTTCTGTAAAGGGCGAGAGTGTGCCTGGTACTGCCGGGACTGTGATCGTCCCGGCGCAGTAGGGATCCGCGGGTTCCGCTACATACGGCACAGGCAGGGTATCGCTCTCCCCGGCATCCAGGTTTTGGTACACCGGTTGCGGGGCGGTCACCTCGGGGATCAGGTCGCCCGTAGCAAGTGCTGCGCGCACTGAGTCGCGCACACCCTCTGCGATCTCTTTTTCTTTGGTGAGCCGGACCTCCTTTTTTGTGGGATGGACGTTGATGTCCACGAGCCGGGTATCGATCGCAAGCGAGAGGAAGGCGACAGGATACCGCCCGTGGGGGAGGAGAGTCCCGTACCCTTCGCGGATTGCGGTGGTCAGGGAAGGCGCCGTGATGTACCTGCCATTGATCGCGATTAGAATCCGGTCATGATCCTTGCGTGAAAGGGCCGGTCGGGAAACATAACCGGAGATACGCATGAACGGCAGGTCGGCTGCTACGGGAATAAGTTCGCGTGCATAATCGTTCCCAAAGATCCGGGCGATCGTGTCGAGGGATCGTCCGGTCCGTTCGGTGACCAGCTGCTCCCGGTTGTTATGGAAAAACCGGAACGAGACCTGCGGGCAGGCGAGGCAGAGTCCTTCGAGGATCCCGTGGATCCGCGCGATCTCTGTTGTCAGGCTCTTCTGGAACTTCTTCCGGGCCGGGGTATTGAAGAAGAGTTCCTCCACGAGCACACTGGTGCCCTCCGGTGCCCCGGTCTTGCCCCGTGTGGTGATCTCTCCCCCGACCACGACAATCCGGGTGCCGGGCATCCTGCCGCTGCCCTGGGGCCTGGTAACGAGAGTTACTTTTGCGATCGCGGCAATGCTCGCCAGTGCTTCGCCCCGGAATCCCAGGGTATGAATCGAGAACAGGTCATCGAGTTTGCGGATCTTGCTCGTTGCATGGGGAACAAAGGCAAGCTCTGCATCGGCCGGCTGCATCCCGCACCCGTCATCGGTCACTTTTATCGCTGCGATCCCGCCCTGCACGGACGTGATGTCGATCCGTACCGTACGGGCGCCGGCATCGATCGCGTTCTCCACGAGTTCCTTTACCACCGATGCCGGCCGTTCGATCACCTCGCCGGCCGCGATCTGGTTGACGGTTGCCGGGTCAAGCACCCGTATGACAGGGGAATGCTCCTCTGCGGTCATGCATCCCTCTCTTTGGGGGATCTGCCGGATGTCCCTGCACGTCTTTTGAGCTCGGCCAGTTTTGCAAGCGCCTGCATCGGGGTCATGGCATCCGGGTCAAGACCGGCAATCTCTGCGATCACCGGATCCGGCACGGGGGGTGCGGCCCGGGCCGGCAGGCTGTCATCCACCAGCAGGAGCTGGGTGTAGCGCCGGGCTTTCGCGCCCCCGGAAGTATCGCGGCTCAGGGTATCGGAAAGGATCGCATCGGCCCGTTCGGTGACTTTCTTCGGGATGCCCGCAAGACGGGCTACGTGAATACCGTAGCTCTTGTCGGTTGCCCCGGGGATCAGTTTCCTGAGGAAGACGACCTCCTTTTTTGTCTCCTGCACGGCAAAATGGTAGTTTTTCACCCGTTTTAACTCTCCCTCCATCCCGATGAGCTCATGGAAATGGGTGGCAAAGAGCGTCTTTGAGCCGGCTGCCGATTTCCCGTGCAGGTATTCGAGCACCGCCTGGGCGATCGAGCATCCGTCCGCAGTACTGGTGCCCCGCCCGATCTCGTCAAGGATAACAAGGCTTTTTCCTGTCATGTTGTTGAGGATGTTTGCCAGCTCGAGCATCTCAACAAAGAATGTGCTCTGGCCGCTGGCGAGATCGTCAAATGCACCGACCCGGGTGAAGATCCGGTCAATGATGCCAATCCGGGCCGACCGTGCAGGGACAAAACTTCCCGCCTGTGCCATAATACAACAGAGCGCTATCGAGCGCATGTACGTGGATTTTCCTGCCATGTTTGCGCCGGTGATGATCATGATCTGGGTCTTTGACCCGGAGAGTTCGGTATCGTTGGGGACAAATCCCCCGGCAAGGCTCCGTTCAACCACCGGGTGCCGGACATCCCGGCAGGTGATGGCATCTCCCTTGTCCAGCAGGGGGCGCACATAGTCGAAATCCACTGCCACGTCCGCCAGTGCTGCTGCGACATCGAGCGCGGCGATTCCCTGGGCTATCCGCTGGAATGCGGAAACTTCTTTTCTGATCTCATCGATCAGGCTGGCATAGAGCGAGCGCTCGAGTGCAAGGACACGCTCGTCAGCATCGGTAATCAGGGCCTCTTTTTCCCGGAGTTCCGGGATCGTGTACCGTTCCCCCGTCGCCGTAGTCTGCCGGCGTTCATAGCGGGCCGGGACAAGCGAGAGGTTGCTCTTGCTTATGTCAATGTAATAGCCGAAGATCCGGTTGTACCCTACTTTGAGGGATTTAATACCGGTCTTCTCCCGTTCCTGCTGCTGGAGCTCTATGATCCAGTTCTTCCCGGAGTGCAGGACACCGGTCATACCGTCCAGCTCCAGAGAGAATCCCGGACGGATAACGCCGCCGTTCTTTGCGATCGCAGGAGGGTCATCAATGATCGCTCTCCGGATAAGATCGATAATGGCCGGGAGATCTATCAGGCAGTCCAGGGCCGCTGTAACACGATCGGGTATCCCGGTCCCTGATCCCGTCGTGGACGAGGCAAGGAGATTCCGGATCTCCGGGAGAGTGGCAAGCGAGTCCGCGAGAGCAACGAGATCCCGGGGGCCGGCATTCCCGTACGCGATTCTCGCGGTTATCCGTTCGATATCGGCATGGTGCGTGAGGAGCTCCCGCAGGGACATGCGCATCGTGGCCGAGGTGGTGAAGTATTCGACCGCATCAAGCCGGGCATTGATCCGCGCAATCTCCGTAAGCGGCCGGGTCAGCTGCCGGCGCAGGAGCCGGCTGCCCATCGGGGTCTTCGTCCGGTCAAGGGTGGAAAAAAGCGTAGCGCCCTTTGCCCCGCCCCGGATACTCTCGTGCACCTCCAGGTTGCGCAGCGTGATCGCATCAAGCATCATTCCTGTGGCCGATGAACGTGTGGCAAGGGCACTCACGTGCGGGAGCGCAGACTTCTGGGTCTCCGCTGCATACGAGAGTGCCGCTCCGGCCGCACCGATCGCCGCGGGCATGGCATCACAGCCATAGCCGGCAAGGGAAGTGACCCCGAAATGGTCACAGAGGGTACGGCTGGCCCGGTCAGGGAGGAACCGGTCATCGGCATAGGGAGTTACCACCACGTCGTCCCTGCTCATCAGGGCCCGCATCTCTTCATCAACCGTGGAGGGGACGATGCATTCGGCCGGGCGGTACCGGGCGATCTCGGACCGGATACTCCCGGAAACGCCCTCAGCCGGGATGGCAACCACAAAAAATTCGCCGGTGGAGATGTCCAGGAGTGCCATGCCCCAGTCTGCCCCTTTGGCACCGGGCGACAGGGCCATCAGGTACGCGGCAGCTGATGAGGGGAGCATGGCCGGGTCGATCACTGTACCGGGGGTGATCACCCGGACCACCTCGCGCTTCACGAGCCCTTTTGCGGTCCTGGGATCTTCGGTCTGCTCGCAGATCGCGACCTTGTAGCCTTTTGCCACGAGCCGGGCAATATACCCCTCCCCCGCGTGATGGGGGACACCGGCGAGCGGGATACGCTGGTCGCCGTTTTTCGACCGGGAGGTGAGCACGAGATCGAGCTCCTTTGACACGACCACGGCATCATCTTCCAGCGTTTCAAAGAAATCCCCGATATGGAAAAAGAGGATGGCATCGGGGTACTGCGCCTTGATCTCCCGGTACTGCCGCATACCCGGGGTAAGATTTTTGCCATCATCGGCGCATGGGCCGGTGCCGGGGGAAGGCGCAATAGTCATCAAAAGTACTATGGGCGGCAGGAGATTAAACCGTACGGATCCGGCGTGACCGTATCAGGAGCTGGAACGATAGAAGATAAGGGCAGGAAGAGAGACAAGGAGCGCAACAAGACCGAATGCGAGCCCGATTGCAAGACCGGTGGCAAGCAGGCCCAGGAGCACGAGAAATCCCCCCTTGATAACCGGGATATTGATAACAAGAATACACAGGCCGGCAAGGATCAGGATAACCAGGCCGGCAACAGCATTTCTGATATCCTGCACACTGGGAGAGAAGGAAATGGCAAGGCTCGTTACCAGGTACAGGTAGAGGATAAACCAGGGGTTGAATGCAATGATAAGATTCTGGTACAGCGTGGTACCGATCGCTTCAACCATGCTGAACAGGGACGTGATCGTATCAAGAGAGGGCATTGCTGAGGCAAACGAGCAGCCGGTGTACGTGCCAAAGAGCCAGGTAAGTGCAGCAAGGACCAACGGGAGGAAAAAGAGCGGGGCAGTGTTGATAATCAGGTTTCCGAGGACCGGGATTGCCGGCGGAGAGTACGAGACACTCCCTCCCTCTTTTGAGAGAAGCACAACGTCCCGGACTTTTGCACCAACAAGAAGGCAGCCGATCACATGGGCACATTCGTGGACGATGACTCCCGGGGCAGTAAGGATCAGATAGAGCAGGGGATACCGGAGCGAATGCGCCCAGATATGGTCGAGCAGCCTCGAGAGTCCCATGATAAGTAGACCGGCGCCGATGACCGTGACAAAGGTCTCCAGGGCCGGCGTGATAATGCTGCTCATTAAGATGTATATCCAACAGGATTGGTAAAAAACGCATGCTGGGGGATACTGCAGGTTCCCAGGTATATCTGAAAAGATAATATGGGCAAAGGAACGATGAAACGGTATGCATCCCGCTGCTGAACAGGATCCCGGCACATCAGGTGACAGTCCTTCGCACCGGTCACCCAACAGGCTGGCCCGTGAGAAGAGCCCGTACCTGCTCCAGCATGCATACAACCCGGTTGACTGGTACCCGTGGGGGGAGGAGGCATTCTCCCGTGCAGCAAGGGAGAACCGGCCGGTCTTTCTTTCCATCGGTTATTCCACCTGCCACTGGTGCCATGTGATGGCGCGGGATTCGTTCGAAGATAAGGGTATAGCCCGGATTCTCAATGATCATTTTGTCTGCATCAAGGTTGACCGGGAAGAGCGGCCGGACATCGACAGTGTATACATGGGGATCTGCCAGCAGCTGACCGGGCAGGGGGGCTGGCCGCTTACGATTTTGATGACCCCGGAAAAAAAGCCGTTCTTTGCCGGGACGTACTTCCCGAAAACGGGCAGGGCCGGGATGCCCGGTCTATCGGATATCCTCCTCCGGATCGCCAGTCTCTGGGAAACAAAACGCGATGAGCTGTACGCTGCGGCAGACCGTGTCCTTTCCGGTACCCGCACAGAGAACGGGAAACCGGCAGCAGCGGATCCCGACCGGGATCTGCTGGATAAGGGGTTCCAGGAACTTGCAGGGCAATTTGATGAGGTAAATGGCGGTTTTGGCCGTGCGCCTAAGTTCCCGGCCCCCCATACCGTAATCTTCCTTTTGCGGTACTGGCAGCTGACCGGAAAAGATCGGGCGCTTGCCATGGCAGAGCAGACTCTTGATGCCATCCGGCGCGGCGGGATCTGGGATCATGCGGGAGGCGGACTGCACCGGTATGCGACAGATGCCCGCTGGCTGGTCCCTCACTTTGAGAAGATGCTCTCTGACCAGGCACTGTTTGTTCTTGCCTGCACCGAGGCATATGCAGCAACCGGAAAGATCCGCTATCGCTCCATAGCGGAGGAGTGCATCGCATACATGCTCCTCGAGCTACGGGATCCGGATGGAGGGTTTTACACGGCGGAGGACGCCGACAGCCCTGGTGGAGAGGGCGCGTTTTACCTCTGGACAGATGAAGAGATCGCTGGTATCCTTGGCCCGGATATGGCATTCTTTTTGTCTCTTTTCACCCTCACACCGTTGCCCGGTTCCAAAAACCATTCCTGCGTCATTTCCGCGAAAGGGCCGGATCCGGTTCTTGCACAAAAACATAAGATCACGGAGCAGGAGCTGGCGGTCCGTCGGGATACCTTTCTTGCCCGCCTTGCCCGGGTGAGGGACAAGCGCCCGCGGCCGGCCCGTGACACCAAGATCCTGACGGATACCAACGCTCTTGTCTGCACTGCCCTTGCCCGGGCCGGGAGAATCTTTGGCGACCCCGCATATACGGATGCGGCAATCCGTGTTCTCCGGTTTCTTGAACAACACCTGAGGGATCGGGATGGCCGGATCCTGCACCGGTACGGGGACGGGGAAAGTGCGATCCCTGGTTTTGCCGATGATTATGCATGGCTTATCGCTGCAAACATTGAACTCAGTCAGGCAACATTTGAGATCGGGTACCTCAGGGAGGCCATCAGACTGAATGATATCCTCCTTGCACACTTTCGCGACCGGGAAGGCGGCGGATTTTTTACTGCTGCCGATACCGCGGCAGATCTCCCGTTGCGAAAAAAGGAATGGTATGATGGCGCCATACCGTCCGCAAATGCGACTGCTTTTGAAAACCTCACCCGGCTCTTTCGGCTTATCGGAGATGATGGACTTGGGAAAGCGGCTGAAGAATGCGGCCGGTTTATTTCAGGGGCTGCCGCCCATGCACCCTCTGCCATTACCGGGTTCCTTGCAGCACTTGCCTGCTCTTCCTTTACCGGAAATACCCGGGATCTGGTGATTGCCGGCGATCCGGTTGATCCTGGTACCCGTACGCTTCTTGAAGCATTACACGGGCACTACCTTCCCGGGCTGCTGGTCCTGATCCGGCCCCCGGGAAGTGCGGGAGAGGTGGTGGATACAGTTGCACCCGCGGCACGTGGCAGGATTTCCCGCGAAGGCAGGGCAACGGCGTATCTCTGTACGGGTTCTGCATGCCTTCCTCCTGTCAGTAACCCGGAGGATCTGCGTAAAGCGCTGGATCACGGGAAAACCCAGATTACCCGATGAAAAAAAGTTTACGACGGTGTTTATCCGTATACCGCCGGAACCGTTACAGGTTTTTCAACGCAACCAGATCGCGGACACCAACAAGTTTCCAGACAAGCGAGCGTTCCTCTTCAGCAATCTTGGCGGCAGGATCGGCAGGTGAATGGCCGAGGGCTGCAAGGATGTTGCACGAGAGCCTGCGTTCCACGATCAGGTCGACAAATTTCTCGCGGATAATTTTTTTCTCGATGGAATCGCTTACCTCTTCCAGATACCCCTGAAGCGTGACAAAGGTATAGGAAGAAAGATCTTTTGTATATTTTTCGATCTCCACCGAGACGTGGGGGCTTTTCCGGAAATATTCCTGCTTCTTGCCGTATTTGGTGGAAAGGAAGTACATGAACGATCCGTCAAACACATACAGGAATGGCGCTATATACGGATATTTTTCGCCCTGGAAAGCGATCCGGCAGACATAGCCTTTCTCGATCAACCGGTCATATTCCTGCTTGTCCATACGGGGGATCTTCACGACATCCATCCAGACGCACCAATCTGGATTCAGGCAGGAAGATAATAAATCTTCGTAAATTACGCCCACCGGCTATTGATTCCATTTCCCGGGGAATTTTTCCCCGGTTATCAGTTTGATGTATCCGGTGTGTCCAAAGGCAGGCAGGGGTATCTCAGGAGGAGGGATTCCCCTGAAGGGATGACACTGGTTTTGAGAGTCTGGCATATCTCCTGAAGACTTACCGGGCAGTACCCAATGACTTCAATGCTCACATTAATCCTTTTTCGTACAGGATCCATGAAGGGAAACGCGCGTAGATCGTTGTTGTGGTGGTGGCCATGAATGATCCAGCCGGAATATCCTGCCGGGGCGTTAGCCGGATCGTGCACGAGGAGAAATTCCATCCCGTCCCAGGTAAGTGTCGCAGAAGTGATGGTTGTTTCTTTGGATCGGTCGTGGTTCCCGGCTAAAAAGGTAATGTTGCCGTTCAGGAGAGTCTTGTATTCTGTCTCCGGACGAGCCTGCTTCCCGTAGCGCAGATCCCCGAGGAAATAGACCTTGTCATCACCGGAAATACAACAATTCCAGTTTGCAATCAGCACCCGGTCCATCTCGGCAACATCGGAGGGAACGAAGGGGCGCGAACAGTAACGGATAATATTGGCATGCCCCAGGTGGAGGTCCGAGATCAGGAATGCCTGTCCGGGATCATGGGGGACCGGGCCGGCAAGTTCAAATCCTTCCGCTCTCCGGTACCGGGTCATGCTTTCCTGCCAGACACCGGGTGCCCGGATCTCTTCCGGAGTAAGCCACCGTTGCATAAGCAGGTCATACTCCCCCAGAATTTCCGTGTTTTTCATCACCGTGATCCGGAGCCCGGCATCATCAAGCAGGATAGGCCGGATCGGGTGATCGTGATGTCCCCGAATAAATCTGCGCAGCCGATCCCACCCGTTACGAAATGCGGCAGGGAAAAAGTTTGGCAACGATCCACCATGATCTTTAAGGGGGAGAGCAGCGAGACCGCTGATAATCTCCCCGGATTTTTTGGGGGGAAGACGGTTGGCAATGGTGACATGAAACCATTTTTTATCGGGATACAGGTCCCAGGCGTTCAGGCTGATGGTAAAGCCGGAGAGAGCCTTTGAGAGCGTTTCCGTAAGGATGAGAAGGGAAAGTGAAGGTCTGATTGAAAATGCCACAACCCCGCCATGCATCCCCTCCCGGCTTTCCCATCCCTGCAGAGTAAACGGGATCGCACCACCACGTGGTGCACAGGCAGCAACCGTGTCAAGAAGATCCTGCTCGCGACAGGGATCATCAAGACTGAACGGACCGAACAGGGTTATGTGCGGGTGATGTTCCCGGTACTGTTCTATTTTGAACTTCCGGGCAATGGCCCGGGTGGTTTCCTTGATGCGCCACCGCGTTCGGGCGAGGCGGATCTCGACAAGATAAGTATCACTCACGCACAATCCGCCTCCTGTACTGAATGGTAGGTGGCAGGGAGTTAAAATCCTGTTCCGGGTTTTATCGAATCCTGCACGATGAGGCGTACCGTGTTGGACACATTTTCGGTTCAATCAAAATATGCACTCATCATTTTTCTCTATGCGAGTGTAATCTGTGACAGCATTCTTGCTTTCGAGATATATTGTTTCAATAATTTACTAAAGGGATTTTTATTCTTCAATAGAAATCACCGATTCTATTATGCGCCGGGTGAATATTACGAGCAATACAATACATTTTATAAGGTCGACAGTTAATATACGCGAATTGGTAATGCATTATGAGATCTACATCTGTTGCATGTCTGATGGGAGTTGTTCTCCTTCTTATTTTGATAACTCCCTGTATTGCTGATTCCGGCAGCACGCAGGCCAGCTACATCGTAGTCGGCCAGGGACCGGTAGCACAGTTCGGCGCATATTACGCCTACCCGGTTGTTCCGACGCAGGTAATCTTTAAGGATTACTCCACGGGATCCACCCCGATGACGTACCTCTGGAACTTCGGTGACGGGCAGAGCTCCACCGAACAGAACCCCACGCACACATACACCCAGCAGGGGCTCTATACGGTCTCACTTACCGTAACCAATGCCTATGGTTCAAACACTGCGGTGAAAAACAACTATATTGCCATCGGGGTAAGCCCGGTAGCGAATTTTGTCGCAACACCGACAACAGGAACTGCACCGCAGATTGTCCAGTTCACGGATCTCTCCGGTGGTGGGGCGACCAGCTGGCTCTGGGACTTTGGCGATGGCCAGACCTCAATCCAGCAGAACCCAACGCACACCTATTATGCCGGAGGATCCTACACGGTAATCCTTACGGTCTCCAATGGCTTTGGATCATCCGCTGCAACAAAGAACCAGTATATTGTGATCGCAGGTGCTCTCCAGTCGAAATTTACCGCAAATCCCAGCCAGGGAGCCCCACCTCTCGTAGTCCAGTTCACGGACAAGTCTATCGGAGCGCCGACCACATGGAACTGGGATTTCGGCGATGGTGCTACATCGGCGGCCCAGTACCCGACCCATACCTATGCCAATTCAGGAGTATATACGGTCAAACTCACGATCAGCACCGGCAGCACGTCGGATACTTCTAGCCAAGTGATAGATGTCGGCGGGGTTCCAGTCGCTGATTTTGTGGGTGCCCCCACGCAGACAAACGTGATGAATCCCATCCAGTTTACTGACGCGTCAAGTAACGCCCCCACCTCATGGAAATGGGATTTCGGCGACACGGCCACTTCATCTGCCCAGAACCCGACCCACTCTTACCAGTTAAAAGGCCTGTATACCGTTACACTGACTGCAGCGAACAGCAACGGCCAGAATTCGGTAACAAAAGTGAATTACATTAACGTAGGTCTTGCACCGGTCGCTGATTTCCGCCCGGTCATCAACCCCGCCCAGATCTCCAATGTTCCCCTGGTGGTGAGTTTTGTCGATCAGTCGACAAATATGCCCACCTCATGGAAGTGGGACTTCGGTGATGGATCCACCTCTACGGACCAGAACCCGTCACACCTCTACTGGCACGCGGGAACGTATACCGTAACCCTGACGGCCACAAACCAGTTTGGCAGCAATACTATCGTGAAAGCCAACCTGGTCAACGTGGGCAATAACATTGCCATTGATTTTTCCGCCGACCAGACAACGGTAGGTGTCGGGCAGGTAGTCTCATTCACGGATCATTCAACCAACAACCCGACAAACTGGGTATGGGACTTTGGTGATGGCACGGTAGGAATGGGATCAAATCCTGATCATGGCTACACTGCCATCGGCGTGTACAGCGTCACGCTCACTGCTTCAAATCCCACGATGACCAACAGCCTGACCAAGACCCAGTATATCACCGTGCTGGACCTGGCTCGCGCAAACTTTATTGCAATCCCGACACGTGGCGGAGCTCCCCTGACCGTTTCATTCACGGACAAATCCACTGGTACCCCAACCTCATGGAAGTGGGACTTCGGAGATGGCTCTACCTCGACTGCCCAGAACCCGACTCATACCTATAACCAGCTTGGGACATACTCGGTGACCCTCACGATTACTAACCAGAATGGTTCCGATACTACGACGAAGGCAAACTACATCGTGGTAACCCTTGCTCCGGTAGCGGACTTTACGGTCGATCAGCGGATAGGTAATGCACCGTTTATCGTGCAGTTCAGGGATCTCTCTACCAATAACCCGACCTCCTGGCTCTGGCAGTTCGGCGACGGAACCTCATCAACCGAACAGAGTCCCCGTCACAACTATGCCTATGTGGGAGCGTATAACGTCAGCCTGACGGTAACCAACCAGTACGGAAGCGATACCACGTTTAAGGCCGGCACCACAACCCCCCCGACACCAGTCCCGACACAGACTACCGTCCCGCCGACCACCATGGCACCGACAACGGTTATGACAACGGTGGCGCCGACAATGACAACTCAGGCACCGGTAGGAGCAGTTATCCCAATCATTGCCGTTGTCCTGAGTATCCTGGTTCTCACCGGAATCTACAGGCGGAAATAACATTTTCCCTTTTTTCCGGATTTTTCAATCCCTGATAGTATTTTCTCGGAATGGTATCTGGACAAATTTGTGTATCAATTCAGGCTACTGGTGGAGATATCAATCAGTATATATCATAAAAACAGAAGAAGAAACTGAAAAATAATATCAATTTTTCTTCCTGACAGCAGTATACCAGAACGTTGCAGCAGCAATGGCAACGAAGAGCATGACAATCTCTGCCGCATATTTCACATAGAACGGAGTTTCCGTTGCTGCCAGTTGTTCTGCCTGTGCCAAGTTTAACTGGAGATAGGGATAGTTGGGGTTCAGAGTCTGTACTTCCTGGAAAGCAGTTATCCCTTCGGTACACCTGCCCATGCCACAGAGTGCGTACCCCTTGTTGAACCACGCTTCTGCATTATTGGGATCCACACTGATCGCCTGGTTAAAGGCATCCAGCTGTTCGTTATAATAAATTTTCGCGGTGGCCGGGTCCCTGAGCTGGTCCTGGTAATAATAGCCGATATTATAGAGGATCTGCCCACGGTTTATCCACGAAGACGGCGAAGAGGCATTGAGTGCCAGTGACTGGTTGGATGCCTCAAGGGCCAGTTTCAGAGTGGCCAGGGGATCGGTAGTGTACTGGTTCGCACGGTTGAGGACATCGGCAAGGCCGTTCCAGGCCTCGGCATTGTTGGGATCGAGAGCAATTGCCTGTTTGTAGGCGGATTCTCCGGCAGAATAATTCCCTGTGTCAGTAAGGCTTTGTCCGGCAGCAAACCATCCTGCTGAATCGGTTGGTTCCGATAAGGCCGGAGGCAGAACCATGAAAGATGCAGCAAGGATGAGCAGAATAAGAACAAGGGAGTGGGATCTCATATACCCGGATATATGGGATATAATTCCCAGATAAGAATTGCCTCACCTCATTAAAAAAATCTTTAAGTTCCGAGTACAAGGATATGGCGGGTCAGGCTCTTGTGCACCCGCTGGGTGTGGTGCTGGAGTAAGGTCATATGCTGCACAGCGATAGAGGAGATATCGCGGTGTGTAACGACGACTGCGCGGCTGCCCGGTTTCAGGACACGTCTCATCTCGTCAAGTGCATCATGATACAGGCGTTCCATGGTGTCCGCTTTTTTAATACAGACCGACTGGCCATAGGGAAAATCGGTTACTACTGCATCCACCGTCTGGTTCCGTACAGGGAGACGGGTAGTATCGGCAATGAGGAGGGAACTTTTTTTTGTGTTCCCGGCACATCCCTGGATCATCAGGGGATCAAAGTCGCTGCCCATTACCTCCATCGAGAGCATCTCTGCCTCAATCAGGATACCTCCGGTCCCGCAAAATGGATCGAGAAGGACTGACCCGGCACCGCAGAGCGAGAGGTTGACAAGCGTCCGGGCCATGCGGGGCATCATGACCCCGGGATGGAAAAATTCGCGCCTGCCCGGGTTGCGGCCGTCATAGGCCCCGCGATCGATCCGGAACAGGACCCTCCCAAAATAACACCGGTCTTTCGAAAGGATGGCCCGGTACTCCACGGCCGGGTTGTTCAGGCAGACCGGCCCGGTGATCATTGTCCCAATCAATTGTTCAAACTCTCTCTGGGAGCACGGATTTCTCTCTTGGCATCCTTCATGAACCATTTTGGCCCGGCCGGCAAAGGGTTGGTCAGTTGAAAGAGAGAGATCTGAAAGGAGATGACGGAACGAAGTAATATCCGGTAGACATTCCCCTAGATATTCCAGAACCACGTGGGTCATGGCCAGGCGCCGGGCATCACCCGGATGGGGGCATTCAGCAACGGCTACCTGTGAACGGGAGTCAATAACATTACCGATACATTCGAGTTCGGCACACGGAAGGGTCGGGTTCTCACCCGAGAGCTCGAAGAGGAGCTTCATTGTCTCAGGTTGATACGCCGGATACCCAGAAATACCTGTGCGAAAGGGAGGATGAATCCGGTTGGGGCATAAATGTGTAACAATAAGAGGAAAACAGATCTCTGCAGGCATATAGTGGCAGGGTAGGATGGCACACCGTAAGACAACAGACCCGGAAAAAAGAAGACTACAATATCAGAGAAAACCGGGTAAAAAAAATTACTTCTTTCCTTTTTTCTTTCCCATGATACCGGAGAAGATACCTCCCGATTTGCTGTCACTGCCTTCCAACTCTGCCAGTTTCTGGTAGAGATCCTTTGCTTCGCCCGATATGTTCTTGGGAGTGGTAATTTTCACCCGGACAAGGAGATCACCATGCTTGCCGCGCCTTTTGACACCTTCACCGGCAATCCGAAGAGCGGTGTTGTACTGGATACCGGCCGGGATTTTCAGGTCAATATGACGTTTATCGATAGTTTCAATTTCAACACTTGTCCCCAGTACGGCAATTGCAGGAGAGATCTCGATTGAGGTCTCAAGATTATCGCCACTGCGTTCAAAACGTTTGTGGGGGAGTACAAACATCTCAATAAAGAGATCGCCGTTGGACGCACCGTATTCCCCGGCTTCGCCATAGCCTTCCATACGGAGGCGCATCCCGCTGTCAACCCCGGCCGGGATATGGACCGTAACCTTCCGTTTCACCCGGGTATGACCGGAACCGTGGCACTCGCGGCACTGACGCTCCGGGATCTTACCCCGGCCCCCACACATGGTACAGGGTGTCATGCGGACAAACTGGCCGAAGACGGACTGCTGGGTCTGGCGCATCTGGCCACTCCCGCCACAGCGGGGACAGACATTGGTCTTTTTTGTTTCGCTTCCCGATCCGCCGCAGGCTGAGCAGGCTTCACTGTGCAGGACCTCGATCTCCTTATCCGTTCCTGCCACCGCCTCTTCAAGCGTAATCTGCATACGCATCAGGAGATCGGCACCGGGCTGGGGCCCGGATCTTCGCTGGCCCCCGCCAAAGAAATCGAAGATATCCCCAAAACCGGAGAAATCTGAGGAGAATCCCCCGCCGTACCCGCCAGAACCGGTATAAGATCCCTTCGAGGCATTGGTAAATGTCTCGTGGCCCATGTTATCGTACTGGGCCCTTTTCTGGGTATCGGAGAGGACGCTGTAGGCCTCGTTAATGGATTTGAACTTCTCCTCTGCTCCCGGATCCTTGCAGACATCCGGGTGGTACTTCCGGGCGAGGTTGCGGTAGGCTTTCTGGATCTCCTTCTCATCCGCCGTCCTCGGTACTCCGAGGGTCTCATAGTAGTCGCCCGAGACCATGGATCTTCACTCGTCTTTGACTTTGTAATCTGCGTTGACTACATTATCATCTGACTTTTTCGGTTCAGCGGACGGGTCAGCACCGCCAGCCTCCTGGGGGCCCTGCTGGGAGGAGGTCTGTTCGGCCTGCATTTTCTGGTAGATCTTGGTGGTCGCCGCGTATACTGCCTCGGTCAGGGTCTCCATGGACTTCTTGATCTCGTCCGGATTCTCCCCTCCAAGTGCTGCCTTTACTGCGGTAATTCCGTCCTCTACTTTCTGCTTATCGGCAACATCAAGCTTGTCGCCGCTCTCCTTGAGCATCTTCTCTGCGGTAAAGACTGCAGTATCCGCCTGGTTACGGACCTCGATCTCTTCGCGCTTTTTCTTATCCTCGCTCTCGAACTGTTTGGCGGCTTCCATCATCTTCTTGATCTCTTCATCGGTGAGCTTCTTGTCGCCTTTGATGGAGATGGCCTGTTCGTTCCCGGTCCCAAGATCTTTGGCCGAGACATGAATGATACCGTTGGAATCAATATCAAAAGTAACCTCGATCTGCGGGATACCGCGGGGTGCAGGAGGAATACCGGTGAGCTGGAATTTGCCCAGCGTGAAGTTATCCTTGGCAAGGGCGCGTTCTCCCTGGACAACATGGATCTCTACACTGGTCTGGCCGTCTGCAGCAGTTGAGAAGATCTGGCTTTTCCTCGTGGGTATCGTGGTATTTCTCTCAATGAGCTTGGTAGCAATCCCCCCGAGAGTCTCGATACCGAGCGTGAGTGGCGTTACATCCAGGAGCACAATGTCCTTGGTCTCCCCGGTCAGGACCGCACCCTGGATGGCGGCACCCAGAGCAACGCATTCATCAGGGTTGAGGCCCTTGTCCGGTTCTTTACCCAGGAGTTTCCTTACAGTGTCCTGGACAAGCGGGATACGGGTAGATCCGCCAACAAGGAGAACATGGTCAATGTCCTTTGAGGTCATCTTCGCATCGCTCATGGCCTGGTTAACCGGCCCGACGGTGGAGTTTACGAGATCCCCAATGAGCTGTTCGAGTTTTGCACGGGTAAGATCGAAATTAAGGAACTTGGGACCGGTAGCGTCAGTCGTAATATACGGGAGGTTGATGTTGGTGGTCTGGCGCTGGGAGAGCTCGATCTTTGCGTTCTCCGATGCATCGCGCAGGCGCTGCATGGCATAGATATCGTTTTTGAGATCGATCCCCTCTTTCTTCCTGAATTCGTCGACAAGGTAGTCTGTAATGAGCTTGTCGAAATCATCGCCACCAAGGTGGTTGTTGCCAGCGGTTGATTTTACTTCGAACACACCATCGCCAAGCGTGAGGATGGATACATCGAATGTTCCTCCTCCCAAGTCATAAACAAGGACCGTGACATCGTGTTCCTTGTCAATGCCATAGGCAAGAGCGCTTGCGGTCGGCTCGTTAATGATACGCAGGACTTCAAGGCCGGCAATCTTGCCGGCGTCTTTTGTGGCCTGCCGCTGTGCATCGTTAAAATATGCGGGAACGGTGATAACCGCCTTTGTGATCTTTTCCCCAAGATATGCCTCTGCATCGACCTTGAGTTTCTGGAGGATCATTGCGGAAATTTCCTGAGGCGTATATTCCTTATCGCCAATTTTCACCTTTTCGGTGGTTCCCATCTTCCGCTTGATGGACTGGATCGTGCGCTGGGGGTTGGTCACCGCCTGGCGTTTTGCAAGGCTCCCGACGAGACGCTCGCCTTCTTTGGTAAAAGCAACAACTGAAGCCGTTGTCCGACCGCCTTCGCTGTTGGGAATGACGATAGGCTTGCCGGCCTCCATGATCGACATACAGGAGAATGTGGTACCAAGGTCGATACCTAATATTTTCTCATTTGCCATGATGTATCAGTCCTCGTTATCTTTACGCTTTTATTCAGATCTTCGTTTCCTTTTATGGCTGGTTTCCTTTGGAGACTGCAACCTTTGCGTACCGGATTACCTTATCGTGCATCCGGTATCCGGGAGAGACAACATCCACTACGACCCCCTCTTTTTCATCAGACGGGATGTGAGCAATAGCCTCGTGAACCCCGGGATTAAAGGAAGTTTTCAGTGCATCTATGGGTGTGACACCATGCCGTGCAAGCACGCCGGCAAGCAGCTGCCGGATCTGGTCAACACCGGTCCGGAGATGATCTTCATCGGCCATGAGCGCCCGGTCCAGATTATCCGCGATCTCAAGAATGTCAACGGCGAATCGTTCGTTGGCAAGCCGTATCTGGGCTTCATGGTCCCGTGTGACCCGTTTCCGGTAATTGTCGAAATCTGCTGCAAGCCTGAGATACCGGTCGTTAAGATCCTCATACTTTTTCTTCTGTTCGGCGAGTTCATCGCTGGCGAGAGAAGAAGGAGGACCCGAGGTCTCGGGACCTGCTGCATTGTCGGCAGGTACAGGCGTGGTGTCGTGATCTTCCATAGTACATCCCATTCGATGTTCCATTATCTATTGAATTGTGGTTCTATATAAATATTGAGCTAATATCTTCGACTGTATCTGTCGGATTTCCTGCCTTTTTGAAGAGCGCATGCGTATTCGCGCGAATTCCCGGGATTCGACGCAGGTATCACCAGTTATCAGAAATGACCTGCTTCTATACTGAATAATAATTAAGCAGCCCGCATTTCTCACTTCTTTGTGTGGGATCCTGTTTATCCGGAATGGTATGAGCGGCATATCTTTTTTGGCCACCATCAGCATACATTAACCCATGAAATGGGCGCTTCTTTCTGTCTGGGATAAGACCGGAATCGTGGAACTGGCACAGGATCTGATCAAAAACAAGTTCAGTATCCTGAGTTCCGGGGGTACCGGTTCGACGCTTGCCGGTGCCGGTGTTCCCTTTACTGAAGTATCAAGCTACACGGGCTTTCCGGAAATGATGGATGGAAGGGTCAAAACGCTCCACCCCAAGGTGCACGGGGGCCTTCTGGGACGTCGTCAGATAGATGATGCGGTCATGGTGAAGTATGGCATTAACCGGATCGACCTGCTGGTGGTGAACCTCTACCCGTTCGAACGAATGTCCGGGGAATCGATGCCTCTCGACAAACTGATCGAATATATCGATGTGGGAGGGCCGGCCATGATACGGGCTGCAGCAAAAAATTTCAAGGATGTAGCAGTGGTGGTCGATCCTCATGATTATCCTGAGGTAATCTCAACCATCAGTTCTGGTGGCTTTACTCCGGAGCAACGGCTGATATTTGCAAAAAAGGCATTTGCGCGGACTGCAGCATATGATGCCGCTATCAGCAACTATCTTTCAAACCTGGATACGACCTTCCCGCCCATCCTCTCCCTCCAGTTTACCAACGGCCGGATGCTCCGGTATGGCGAAAATCCGCACCAGCAGGCCGCCGTATACGGCACCACCGGCATTGCTGGTGCAGAACCACTCCAGGGTAAACAGATGTCCTATAACAATTATCTGGATGTCAATGCCGGCACCGCACTTCTGGCGGAATTTGAAGAACCGGCAGCCGTGATCGTTAAGCATAACAATCCCTGCGGAGTCTCTGTGGGAACTGACATTCTTGATGCATATCTTTCTGCCCGTGAAGTAGATCCGGTATCAGCGTACGGATCCGTTGTCTCTCTGAACCGCGAGGTTGACGGGAAACTCGCTGAAGCAATAAACTCTACTTTTGTTGAGGTGGTGGTCGCTCCTTCCTTTACCCGGGGTGCGCTTGAAGCAATGAAATCCAAAGAAAATATGCGTGTGCTCATCCTTCCGGCACGCGTAAATGCGGAGGAAGTGCGGACCATTGACGGAGGCATTCTTGTCCAGCGGACGCCCTCCTACCAGGAGAACTGGAACGTTATCACTGATCGTGATCCCACTGCTGATGAGATGCAGGCATTGAGACTTGCATGGAAAGTCTGCAAACACACCAAAAGCAATACTATCATCTTTTCTGACAGGAAACGGACACTGGGCATTGGTGCCGGGCAGATGAGCCGGGTAGATTCGGCAAAGATAGCAATCGAAAAGGCCTGTGCCCCACTTGCAGGATCTGCAGTAGCCTCGGATGCATTCCTTCCGTTTCCTGATACCCTTGAGGTTGCAGCAAAGGCTGGTGCAACAGCACTCGTTCAGCCCGGAGGATCTATCCGGGACAAGGAGGTTATTGAGGCCGCAAACCGGCTGAATATGGCAATGATCTTTACCGGCGTAAGGTATTTCAGACACTGAATATTTATCCCGCTTTTTGGATTTCCGCCCCTATTTTTGAATAAATATATATTCTGCGAAGTTACTATACCTTCTTTAAATTGTTTGTGGCAGATGAGGTCACAAATGATTCAGAAATGTGGTGAAGGTTCATGGATTTAGGAAATGCACTTAGTGAATCCTTTGCTTATGCAAAGGAGGGTCTTGTCGGAAAATGGCTGAAATGGGTACTGCTGATTGTCCTTGAGATCCTGCCCTCAATACCGATCATTGCTTGGGCCGTCATGTTCATTGGTTCGATGATGAATGGAACCCCGGACTTCCCGACAGTTATCGGAGGATTTATCATCGCCTTTATCATTGCAATATTGCTCGGTGCCTTCTATCAGGGATTCCTGCTGAAAATATTACGGGGGGAAAAACCCTTGCCGGAAATTACTAATTATGGTGCGCTTTTCGCGGACGGCATCAAGTATGTCATTATCGAGATCATATACATGATCCCGGTGATAATCGTCCTTGCAGCCGTTGCAGGGGCCTCCCTCATGGCAGCGGTCGCAAAGGGAATTGCACCCCAGAACCTGGCAGCAGCGCTGTTTGGACCTGCACTTGTCGGTATCATTATTGCAGGTATCCTGGCAATCATCCTTGGCCTTCTTGCCCTTATTGGGGTTATCCGCTTTGCCCGAATGGGAAAAATAGGTGAAGCCTTCAATTTCGCAGCAATTCTTTCCACGATCGGCAAGATCGGATGGGGAGGTTATATCCTTGCCCTTATCGTTCTGGCCGTGATCCTAGTGATAGTGTACGTAATCCTCGGATTAATCCCCATTGTTGGAGCGATCATTGAGATTATTATTGGTCCGTTCATCTCAATCTTTGCAGCAAGGTACATCTGTCAGTTATACGACAGTGCCGGAACTGTGTAATATCTGACGTTTCTTTTTTTTACAAAAATGCTGGAATTTATCTTTGTACTGCGCCAACGTTTGCCTGCTCTACGGTTTTAGCATACCGGGCAAGGACACCTGCTAATGGTCTGTTTACCGGTTTCCATTTTTCTTTACGGGAACTGAGCGTCTGGGAGTCTACCAGGAGGTCAATTGTCTTTGTAAAAAGATCTACGGCAATCCGGTCACCATCCTGAACAAATGCAATCGGACCTCCTACCGCAGCCTCAGGGGAGACATGGCCGATGCAGGGGCCGCGGGTGCCCCCGGAGAAACGGCCATCGGTAATAAGAACCACATTTTTATACCCAACACCCATAAGGGCCGATGTGGCAGCAAGCATCTCCGGCATACCCGGGCCACCCCGCGGGCCCTCGTTCCTGATGATCACTACATCTCCTTCATGGATCTGTCGGGAAAGTATCGCTTCCATTGCCGGTTTCTCCGCTTCAAAGACCCGTGCCGGACCGGTGTGTTTCCAGATCTCTTTGGGAACAGCTGCAGACTTGACCACCGATCCGTCGGGAGCAAGGGACCCAAAAAGAATGCGCAGACCTCCGGCCGGGCTCACCGGTGAATTCAGGGATTTGATGACGTCTTCATCTTTGATAACTGCATGTTGTGCAATCTGATGAACCGAGAGACCTGAAACGGTCGGACACTCCCCGAGATGTTTTTCAAGGCGTCTGAGCACCGCAGGAATACCCCCGGCCCTGTACAGGGCCTGCATTGAATGGGGACCGGCTGGAAGCATATGACAGATATGGGGTATCTCTTCGGCTATCCGGTTAAAGTCTTCAAGGGAGAGTGGGATTTCTGCTTCTGTTGCGATCGCCATAAGGTGAAGGACGGTATTTGTCGATCCTCCCAGCGCCATATCCACTCGTATGGCATTCTCCAGGCTTTTCCTAGTAATGATCCTGCGCGGGGTGATGTTCTTTTCAACAAGGGATATGATCGCTTCGCCACTCTCGCGGGCGATCCTGAGCTTCGCTGCATCCACGGCAGGAATCGCCGCACAACCCGGCAGGGACATCCCCATGGTCTCGGTCATGCATGCCATCGTATTTGCAGTGTAAAGCCCCTGGCAGCTGCCGCATCCGGGCATCGCGCAGCATTCCAGTTCCTTTAAAGACGTCTCGTCCATTGTGCCGGCAGCAACTTTGCCCACCCCTTCAAATACATCGATAAGGGAGAGATCCTTACCGGCACTTCTTCCCGACAGCATGGCTCCGCCAGTCACAACAATCGTAGGGATGTCAGTCCTGACCGCGGCCATAAGCATCCCGGGAACAATCTTATCGCAGGTCCCGACACAGACCAGTCCATCGAACCGGTGGGCTTGGGCCATGAGCTCGATGGAGTCTGCAATATTCTCTCTGGAGGGAAGCGAATACCGCATCCCTTCGTGACCCATCGCGATTCCGTCACAGATGCCGATGACTCCGAACTCAAAGGGAACGCCTCCCGCAGCAGCGATACCTTCGCGCACTTTTTCGGAAAGCTGGCGAAGGTGGATATGCCCGGGGACGATGGTATTGTAAGCATTTGCAATACCGATAAACGGGAGATCCATCTCCCTGTCGGTGATCCCAAGAGATCGCAGGAGTGAACGGTTTGGAGCCCTTTCGTACCCTTTTCGAACCATATCGCTTCGCATATCCATCATTACCCAAAGATTTCCCTGCTGGAAAGATGAATCTGTTGCCAAACCTGTGTTCCACAACCAAATCCAAGAAATTTTCGCAGGAACGGATAGGTCGGGGTTAAAATAATGCAATGACATTTTTTCAAACAGACATAAATAAAAGAAAAAACTGTACACAACAATAATGAAAAATCAGATCTGTTATGCGATACTTGCGTTGAGTATAATTTTGATGCTCCTTGCAACCGGATGTGTTACGCCGCCGAAAGGAACAACGACCTCATCATCAGCATCAGGGAGCTATTACGCCACAGAAACAAATGCCGGAGAGACGCCGACATCTCCCTCATATGTTGCCGCAGCAACGCCATTCGAGACCACCAATGCTGGAGTCCAGGGTAATAGCCCGGGCAGTAACCCTTATTCAACACCAACTCCAATTCCGACCGATCAGTCCTGCCTTATTTATCTCAACACGCAGCCCTTTTCGTATAATACAACAGCGATCTCGTTCGACCTGAAAAATCCCCCGATGTATATCAATTATACCGTTATACCCACAAATATAACGGTGACGAAATATGTAAAGTCAAACCAAGGAGGGAATAATTGGGTAACGTTGCAGTATTCAGATTATGACCCTAATTCATGGTTCCAAGTCACTGTCCTAGATAAAACAACGGGGACAATTTATAATCAGGCCGGTTTTGGAAAAGCCCCGGGAATGTCCAATCTCTCTCTTTATACCAGTGCGACAATGGGACCAATTTTGAATTCGGGTAATCTTCAGATCCAGATGACAGGCAATGAAATTACGGCAACAACCGGCGTCTGGGTAAAACCGCTGGGCAATTTTGACGATCCACAGAATCAGACATTTCCCGAATGTAAATTCTGGGGTGGAACACAGCAAAATTATTTGAGCTATCCGACAACTACAGCAACACCTACATGGACACCAGTAAACGTTCAAACACAAGGTTATTAAGATAAATTATATTTTTATATTCAGAAAGATAGGGATAGATATTGTTAATTAATTATACGTGAATGATATTTCGTCTATGAAACGGTGAGATATTTAAACGAAGAAAGCGATGTAAATAAGGCAGGCACCCAATTAACCAGTCCCGGTGGGGTAGTGGACATCCTAGAAGCCTGCGGAGCTTTTGACCCGGGTTCAAGTCCCGGCCGGGGCGTACCTCCTTTTTCTTTTTGCGAACATATCTTAACTCTTTCCTTATCGAAGAGTATGGATCATTCAAAGTAAAAAATTGGTTAATACCTAAAATTTATACGATATCCATAGTATATTACAAAGAAGGTGGCTTTATCGCATAAATTAACGAAGAAATAATCAATATGTTTCAATTTGGAGATTTTCAATAATCCTTTGAAAAAGGATGATTAAGAGAAATTATTGAGACTAACATTACAGCGCCGGTTTAGTCTTGAGCGCCGTGACCAGCAGATTGACACCCGCTTCGATATCCCCGATATCCAGTACTTCAACCGGAGAGTGAATATACCGGGTGGGCGGGCTGATGGTAGTGCTCGGCACACCGCCACGTGAAAGGTGAATGGACGTTGCATCGGTTGTTCCCCCGGTACCAACCTCGAACTGTACCGGGATATCGTTGGTTTCAGCAGTATTTTTCAGCCATTGGACAACCTTACGGTTTGCAATAAGTCCTCTTCCGCTGCTGTCCACAATCGTGATGACCGGTCCTTTCCCCATCTCAACGGCTGCATCTTTCATGTCGATGCCCGGATGATCTCCGGGAATGGTGACGTCGGTAGCAATGGCCCAGTCAGGATCGATGGTATAGGCACTGGTTTTTGCTCCTTTGAGTCCGACTTCTTCCTGGACGGTGAAAACAGCATAGACCGTAAAGGGGGACTTCATCTTCTGCATGGTCTTTACGAGCATTGCAACCCCTGCACGGTTATCAAACGCTTTACCGGTGACGCGGTTGTTTGCAAGCTCCGTAAATTCCCGGTCAATGGTAACGGGTGTCCCCACCTCAATACCAAGCCCGGCGACCTCTTCCCTGTTCTGTGCGCCGACATCGATGAACATGTCCTCTGTTTTAACGCCTTTCTTGCGCTCTTCTTCATCCATCATGTGCGGGGGCTTGCCACCAATAACCCCAATCCGGTCGCCTTTTGTCCCATGGACAATGACACGCTGGTTGTATAACGTTGGTGCATACCACCCGCCGAGTGTGATAAACCGGAGGAATCCTTTGTCATCGATATATTTGATCATCAGCCCGATCTCATCCATGTGGGCAGCAAGCATGACCTTCGACTTGTTGCCATGCTTAACTGCGATAAGGTTCCCCATGGGATCTTCAGTGATCTCATCAACGTAGCCTTTAAGCTCCTTTCGGATTAACGAAAAAACGCTGCTTTCACTGCCCGATACACCGTGGGCATTGGATAGTTTCCGTAGAAGTTCCTTGACCATATTATTCTCCTGTTGCAATTCTGATCCTATCAATGGCTTGTATAAGATTCTCACGCGATGCAGCATAGCTGAGTCGTGCATAACCCGGGGCGTTTGTTCCAAAGGCCGATCCCGGTGTGAGGATCACACCGTGGTCAATTACCTTCTGTGCCAGCGCTGGTTTCATCGGCACAAAAGCATAGAAAGCTCCTTCCGGCACCGGGAAGGAGAAGCCGATTTCAGACAGGCCTTTGCAGAGCAGATCACGGCGTACGCGGTACTCATCCCTCATCTGGTGCACCAACGTCTGGTCACCCGTATATGCTGCCAGAGCTGCGTACTGGGAAATTGATGTGGCACAGGCCTGACAGTACTGATGGACCTTGAGGCACTGGCCGACAATCTCCTGAGAAGCCGCAAGGTATCCGAGCCTCCAGCCGGTCATCGCATAGGTTTTGCTTGCCGCATTAATTGTAATTACATTATCTCCGAACCGCGCCGCACTCACATGCTTTTTCCCGTAGACAAAATGTTCATACACTTCATCACTGACTACCGTGACACCGGCGTCGCTTGCATATTCTACGAGTGCCCGAACAGAATCACTGCTCTCTACAGCCCCGGTAGGGTTAGCCGGCGTATTGAGAACAAAGAGTCGGGCACCATCCATCAGTACCTGGGCTTTTTCGATATCAATATGATGGGATTTATCCAATGGGACTCCCACAGATTTTCCGCCCGCGATTGTTGCAAGCGCAGCATATGAGACAAAACCCGGGTCAGCACAGAGTACCCGGTCACCTTCACTCACAAGCGCCTGCATGACGATATGGAGCGCCTCGCTTGCACCGGCCGTAACAATAATTTGATCGGGAGCATACTGCAATTCGTTCTCTTTTCTGAATTTGGCGATAATGGCTTCCCGTAGTTCGGCAATACCCGTGTTCGGAGTATAGCCGGTTTTTCCTTCCCGGATCGCTGTAATGGCAGCATCCTTGATGTGTTGCGGCGTGTCAAAATCCGGTTGACCCAGGCCAAGATTGATGGAACCCGGGCCGGCCGCTTCAAAGATCTTTCGAATCCCCGAGATTTCTATATCTCTGACGCGGGGTGAAAATTTTTCTACCATTGTTGCCCACCTTTCATCCTTGTCTATTCGATATTCGCATGCCGGTTCTTGAGTGCGGATTCGTCGGTTTTGGTTATTTCCATCAACCGGGAGATAACAGCATCGGAAAAGATCATCGAGGTTGTCTCAAAGAGCGTGCCCAGAGGTGCAAACGACTTGTGATCTCCCAGTACCTGCCGTATCTCAAACTCTGCCGCATCATCGCGAACATCGTCGCGCTGGTTTTCAATGATTACCCTGCAATCTGCTATCCTTCCGATCCGGGAATCCGCATTCGATGTAATCAGGCAGATATGTGCTCCGATCTCTTTCCCGGTCTCAGCAATATCCGCCACGGTCTTTGTTTTACCTGACCCGGAAAAGATGACAATGACATCCCCCTTCTGGAGTGCCGGGGTGATTGTCTCGCCAACGACATACGACTGAAAACCGAGATGCATCAGCCGCATTGCAAATCCTTTTGCTACAAGCCCCGATCGGCCTGCACCCATGACATAAATACGCCGGGCGTTCAAAATCTCGGTAAGGAATGCCTCCACGTCAGAATCTGATATGGAGTGAGCAATAGCCCGGATCTTAGATGCCATCAGCTGCATCATTTCCTGAACCCTGTGGTTTTCCATCCTACTCGCAAGAATGGTGCATTCCCATAGTAGATGAGAATATCGTGCCTGTGCCGGAATTACGTGCTGAATGGATTTTACACAGAGCAGTCAGAAAACAGAATCAAATTAATTGTATGTCTGTTTGTAACGGATAACGTCTCCAAAGGCTGCCAGCTTCCCGTTTTCCACGACTGATACTGCACCATGCCCCCCGCAGATCCTGCAGCGTTTCTGTTTCGTGGAAAGGTATTGATCGGTATCTGCGGCAAGTTCCAGGAGTGCCTTTCGTTCCCGACGCGCAAGATCGCTGTCAACGTTTACCGAGGTAACGAGGAAATCAGCCAGAGAGTTGTAAGCCGCCCTGTCCGGTGTCAGACTGGAAAAATTGATCACCGCATCTGCGGTGAAAAGTAAACCCTCGTTGCGGGAATAGAGGTAAATCTGACCATGGGTATGCCCTCCAAGACCTTCAAGTATTTCGAGACTTATGTCACCAATGGTGACTGTCCCGAGTACAGGAAAAATGCTGCATGTTTCGGGCCCCGCGGGTGGCAAACAGTGTATTTTTTTGGGTGGGCAAAACCGGGAGAACAGGTTGATCATCTTGGTGTAAAAAGCCTCAAGAATAGAATGCTCGCTCCGGGAGCCATATGCCCGGTTATTCGTTTTTATAATATCCCGGGTACCTGGATGCATAAGCGCACCTGCAGAATAGAACCCCCCGGCACCGCAGTGATCTGCGTCGGCGTGGGAAATAACCAGTTGCGTAAACCGGTCTTCGTCACCAAGGCCATAATGTAAAAACATTGCCCTGACATCATCATGATAGATCCCATATCCCGTATCGATCATCAGGTTCTCCTTTTCTGAGGTAAGAACGTAAATATTCCCTCCACAGGGCAGCTGGAAACAGAAGAGATCGACCGATGAAGTAACGGAAATCTTCTGGATATCTGCATAAAAAAATTTTCCCGTTGTGGCACGCAACGTCCTGCCCGTTTGAAGTACACTATCAAAAACCTGTTGGGGGTTATTTCCACGATTCATCAGTTCCTGTGCAATGTGGTTGGTGTCTGCAAGAAATGACAGGAGAAAGGTATTTTCAGATTCACCAATCAGGTCACGTATTTCCTGGGCAAACCTCACGTAGAAAATGGTATCGTCGAGATGTTTACCCGTAATATCGTATTCGAGGATTTCCAGGTGGTACCGGGACTTCAGCTGATCAAGGAGCTGATCAACCGCTGCCGGATTCTCGAGATTCAGGCTGACCGTAAGTCTGTCGGGATACCGACCGGTGTCATCAAAATCGATGAATCCTATATTAGCACCGGATTTTGTTGTATATTTCAGGAACCTGCTGAGTGATCCTGGTGTATGGGGCAGGTGAACAAAAAATTTGAGAAAACTTGCCGGTTGTAAGGAGTTCTGGAGATACCCTAATTTTTCAAGATCGCTCGTGATCTTTCTATAATTTGCATCAGTTGTCGTTACCTCATAAAAAACCGTACAGGGATCGATCCTCCGGTCGTATTGAATGCGATTGATGTTGCCATCATATTTCGTGATAACATTCGCAGCTCTCTCAAGAGACCCTGGTTCGTCAGGCATATGCGCAATAAAGCCCAATTTTTTCACAAGTGCCGACCCCGTATGCAGGATTAAAATAGATATTTGATCAGGTTATAGATTACGGAAAAATCTCCTGAATGCCGCTTACCGCGGCATTTGAGAAATTACCTTTTAAGAACCTTTTTTCCGTGATGCAACGATCAATGCCGCCGCTCCAAGACAACCACCAATTGCTGCAAGCGGTGAGAGGGGAAGTCCGAACGGTGCTTTTACCATTGCAGGGGAGATCTCCGTTGGCCTGTTTTCTGATACTACGACATCCATCGAGACTGTCAGATACCCGGGAGATTTAAGTTCCACTAGATGGGTTCCGGAAGCGACATCATTCAGTGTAACCGGCGATGTTCCAACTTTCATGGAATCCAGATAAACCGCAGCTCCGGAAGGTACTGATGAGATGACCAGGGTTCCCGCCCCGGAGACAATAGCCGGAGTAACCTGGGGCGTCAGAGTGGTGGTGCCTGACACGAGTTCAGGTATGGCAGTTGGCGAAGCCGTGACAGAAGATTCACCAGAAGTCAGGTTGGCGTTGGAAGATACGACAGTCAGAGTTTCGGTCAGACTATTGGAGAGTGAGGGGCTGCTTACCGTAACCGCATATGTCCCGGGCTGCATATCAACATGGAATCCATACTGGAAATATCCCCCGGTACTGACCGGAGATGTGAACGTGTGCACTTTGTTGCCAGCAGCATCCAGCACATCGATCTCAATGGTATCAGCGGGCGAATCAACCCTTCCAGTAACCTGAACATAGTTATTGAAGACAGAGGGATTTGGCGAGATAGTTGCATAAAATTCAGGTTGTCTCACGAAGATGGAAGCAGACGCATTGATCTGGGGATTGCTTTGATCAAATACAGTGAAGGTATATCGCGCATTGTCCAGATTTCCCGCACCTGTTGCCCGGGATGAGTCCCAGTAAAACGACCAGTCTCCAGATGAATCCGTAACAACCGTATTGCCTGTTCCCGCAACGTCGGTCAGGTTATACGGGGGGACACCGGCTGCCGGAAGGCCCGGACCAGTAACGGTAATCACCGTAGAATTACCCACCATGTTCTTTCCGTCAAAGATGACATGGTCCCCGACATAGTATACCTCCGCACCACGATAAGCGATTGAAACTGTATCATTCTGGGCATGTGCCGGTACGATACAGACAAACAGAATAATCAGAAGAAGGAGCCCGGAAAATAATTCCCGGCGTTTCCTGGAGTACATTTTTTGTCTTCACCTTAAAGAGAATATATTCGTAAGAGAATAAACATTGTTATCCTTATTTTTTTTATAACTACCAAAAAGCACGCATTTCAGTAGAATTTCCTCGTGTTTGAGACCCGATCCTCATAACGAAACTATATCTATAGTTGCGCAGATACCCCATACACAGAGAGAATCGCATGACCGACGTCAGCTCTGCAAAAATAACCGGGAATGAACAGCTAAAAAATAAAATCTCCCGCATTTCCCGCGAATTCTCCTATGATGAAACAGCCTACCACCTGCCGATCTCGTTTGCATTAACGGGAACAGCCGTACACGATAAAAACGCGGCAATTGAAGTTTTTGCAAAAACCGGTGAGAATCCGCTTGTAGCATCTGAATGCCTGCTTGCCGAGGCAACTGCGACTGCCGGAAAAGAGCCGGCACCCTACACCGGATTTATCAGCGATACCGTGATCCGGAAACTCGGTTATTCGCTTGTTGATGGTAGTATCCTGGGTCTTGCGCTTATCGTAGGTACCCCGGCAAGTGCCGGAAGTGCCGCGGCAATATGCCGTGAGCTGCAGGAAAAATACATGCTCACCTTCCTTGCAGGCGGAGTTATTCCCTCCCTCTCAGCATCCGGCGTAAAACTGGGACTGGATTACCGGCTTATCCCTCTAGGGTCCCGCCCCCTGCATGGCGTTTATTTTGTTGATATTATTGCACGGGTAGCAATGATGTTTGGCGGGGTCACCCCAGGAGATGCCGGGAGACTTCTTTCGTATGCGGCTGAACGGGCAAAGGCCATTGTTGTTGTTTTCCCCGGCTTGTCCGATGAAGAAGTTGCCTTTGTCGATGGGATGAGAGTACTGGGATTTCCCATTCTCTCACTTGAGGGATACGATGGTGGAGAATGGACGCCATCCACCCCGGATAATATCGTCCGTACCGGAATGGATATGAAAGGCATCCGGGTTACCGTTACTGCGATTCCTATGCCCATGGGATGCTCCCCCGCTTTTGAGGGAAAGAGTATCCGCAAGGAGGAGATGCAGATCGAATTTGGAGGGGGACGTTCTCCCGCTTTTGAACTTCTCAGAATGAAAAATCCCGGGGAAATTGAGGATGGAAAGGTAACCGTCATCGGCCCAGAGATCGATTCCTTAAAAGAGGGCGGTGCATATCCCCTGGGCATCCTTGTCGACGTAGCCGGAAAAGCAATGAAGAAGGATTACGAGCCTGTCCTCGAGCGGCGGATCCACAATTTCATCAACTATGGCGAGGGGTCCTGGCATGTCGCCCAACGGGATCTCATCTGGGTCCGTATATCTAAAGAAGCGTTTGCAAAAGGCGTAAAGATCGAACACCTGGGTAAACTTCTTGCCGGAAAATTCAGGATGGATTTCCCTCAGCTCCTGGATGCAGTTGCGGTCACGCTCATCACAGATAAGGAAAAAGTCCTTGCTGCAAAGAAGGAGGCAGAGAAGATCTATGAAGAACGCGATGCCCGTATCAAGGGGATGCGGGACAATGACGTCGGCACCTATTACTCCTGTACTCTCTGCCAGACCTTTGCTCCCAATCATGTCTGCGTGATCACGCCCGAGCGCCCGGCACTCTGCGGAGCGATCTCCTGGCTCGATGGAAAGATCGCATATGAGATGTCTCCCTCAGGTGCAAACCAGCCCGTCGAGAAAGGGGCACTCATCAATGCCCAGAACGGGGAGTTTGAAGGAGTGAACCGGTTCGTCAAGAAGGCTAGTCACGGCGAGATCGAACGATGCTCGCTCTACAGCGTCATGGAATTTCCCATGACCTGTTGCGGCTGTTTTGAAGTGATTGCCCTGATGCTTCCAGAAGTGAATGGCATCATGGTAGTGAACCGGGAATATAAGGGCATGACACCCTCCGGTATGACTTTTTCTACTCTCGCCGGTACAATCGGTGGCGGAGCACAGACACCGGGTTTTGCCGGGATCTCGAAAAATTATATCCTTTCGGACAGGTTTCTCCAGGGTGAAGGAGGAATCGAGCGTCTTGTCTGGATGCCGGCACAGTTAAAAGAAGAACTCAGACCTCGTCTTGTTCCGTTCCTTGCTGCCAAAGGACATCCCGATCTCTTTGATAAAATAGGGGATGAAAATTCAGCAGCAACTATTGAAGACCTGACCGCGTTTCTTGAACGCGTCGGCCATCCGGCGCTTACGATGAAACCCCTGATGTGAGGTGAGCGATGATACCCGAACCGAATTTTGGCTGGACCGGCACGGTAGACGAAGTAGTTCTTGGCGCAACGCGTTCAGAAGGAGGGACACGATCACGTTCGTACCGGATTGGGGGAGGCACCACACTTCCCTTCCTGGAAAAAGGGAGGATAACTCCAGCCCCGCTCATAGCGTTTGAGATCTGTGACGATCCCCGGTACTGGTCACCGATAGTCAACGATTTCTGCGGGGATCTCGTTCATGACCCTGCGGGTTGGGCAAAAAGGGCTGAGACCACGTATGATGCAGATCTTATCCGGCTCTGCCTTACAAGCACCAGGCAGCGTAATTTTTCCGATATCCCCTCGCTGGGAAAAATTACTGAAACTGTCTTATCGTCAACGTCCCTTCCCCTGATCATTGAAGGGAGTAATGAACCAAAAATTGACAGTGAGGTTTTCCAGAAATGTGGCGAGGCCGGACAGGGTGAACGCCTGCTCCTGGGCACTGCTGAAGCCGGACGTTACCGAAGCATTGCCGCAGCAGCACTCGCGTATAACCATGCGATCATTGCCCAGTCCCCAATAGATATCAATCTTGCAAAACAGCTCAATATTCTCCTCAAGGAGATCGGTGTATCCCGGAATCATATCGTTATCGACCCTTATACGGGAGCCCTCGGTTATGGCTTTGAATATTCCTATTCAGCCATGGAACGGATCCGTTTCTCGGCGCTCAAAGGTGATGCAGATCTTGCGATGCCCATGATATGCGCTCCTTCGGACACTCTTACCATAAAGGAGGTGCGTGAAGCGGATGCGGTCACACGGGATGCTATGGCTGTTGAATGGGAGTTTACCACCAGCCTGGCAGCAGCCGTTGCGGGGGCAGAAATTATCTGTGTCCGCCACCCTGATACGGTAAAGCGGCTTAAATCTGCCCTGACAGGACTTACCACCAGGAACGGAGGCCTGTAGATATGCCACTCAAAGCCTTGGATATCTATAAACTCCTGCCTAAGAAAAACTGCAAGGAATGTGGCGATCCTACCTGTCTGACCTTCGCAATGAAACTGGCTGCCGGCAAAGCCGATATTGATCTCTGCCCTTATCTTGATGATAACGCGAAATCTGTCCTGGGAGCAACCACGCGGCCTCCGATAAAACTGGTGAAACTCGGCGTGGGCGAACGCTCGTTTGCTGTTGGCGAAGAATTTGTACTCTATCGTCATGATAAAACCTTCTACCATCCGCCGGGTCTTATGTTTGCAGTTGCAGATACCCAGAGTGATGAAGAGATTGCCGCAGTAACTGCACGGGTACGGGATGAGACCCTGACGCGCGTGGGGGCCGACCTGAAATTTAATGGGACCGCAATCATCAACACAAGCGGTACGGTAGAGAGCTACACAAAAGCGGTGGCTGCCGTGGAAAAGACCGCCGGCCTTCCGGAAGTTCTGGTCTCGGATAACCCGGCTGCACTTGCCGCAGCACTGGTAATGTGCGGGAGTTATCGTCCCCTGATCTGTGCTGCCACCCCGGAAAACTACCGGGAGGTCTGTGGACTGGCAAAACAGTACGGCTGCCGGCTTGTTATCCGGGCACCCACCCTTGAAGGGCTTGTCCAGCTCACCAAAGACTGTACCGCTGAAGGTGTTCCAAATCTTGTTCTTGATCTCGGTGCCCAGACGCTCGGGGATTTCCTCTACCGGTCCACGGCAGTCCGGCAGCTTGCCATCACCCGGGCAGTTCCTGACCTTGGTTACCCGGTGTATCTGGATGCAACGAAGTTTGAGGACGAAGATGCGGCAATAGCTCTCGGAATCGTCAAGTACGCCTCTGTTATTGTTGCAAAACCCCTCCCTCCGGCATCGGCAAAAGCAATGCTCACCCTGCGTCAGAATATCTATACCGATCCCCAGAAACCCATTCAGATGAATCCGGGCCTCTACCGTGTGGGGACACCGGGAAAGGATGCACCGGTGCTCATGACGGTCAACTTCTCCCTGACCTATTTCACCCTCCAGGGATATCTCGAATCTACCCGGATACCCTGTTATATGCTGATCGTTGATACCGAGGGGCTTTCTGTCCTCACCTCGGTGGCTGCAGGCAAGCTAAATGAATCCCTCGTCCGTGATGCGATAAAAAAATTTGGTGTCGAAGGAGAGGTTTCACATCGGAAGTTGATTATCCCGGGCTACGCCGCACCTCTGTCTGGAAGGATCGAGGAAGTAACAGGCTGGAAGGTAATGGTCGGACCGCGGGATGCTGCTGAGATCGGTGAGTTCCTCGTTCAGGAATGGAAAGCATAAATGCGCACCGTTACCTTCCTCCCCAGTTATCGTAAGATTGTTTCCCCCCGGGGAACGACCATTCTTGACGCAGCACAGCGGGCCGGCATTAATATGAATGTGGTCTGCGGGGGTGTGGGAAAATGTGGGAAATGTGTGGTTTTTGTCCAGTCCGGGAAGATCGAATTCGACCGGCAGAAATACGGACGATTTTTTACCGAAGATGAGTTAAAGAAAGGAGCATGCCTTGCCTGTGTCACCACGATCCAGGGAGACCTCCAGGTTTTTATCCCGGAAAATACGCTTATCCAAGATCAGAAGATCCTGATCGAAGGGGTAGAGACAGAGATCGAATTTCACCCATCTGTGAAAAAATACTACGTGGAGCTCCAGCCACCCACTCTTGCCGATCCGTCTCCTGACCTCTCCCGGCTCCTCTGGGGGATCCAGAAGAAGGGTGGCCCGGTTGCGGAGAAGATGTACGCCCCCCTCGAGGTAATGCGTGAGATCCCTGCCCTGCTTCGACACAGTGACTGGAAAGTGACCGGAACCATTGCACTTGTCCCGGGAGGATACCGCCTTATCGATCTCCAGGAAAACGATACATCACAGCGGCTCTACGGGGCGGCAGTAGATCTCGGCTCCACCACGGTGGTTGCCTATCTCTGGAACCTTATCTCCGGGAAGGTAGCCGGAGTCGCCTCCAATTATAACCGCCAGATCAGCTGTGGTGAGGACATCCTTGCTCGGGTTAATTATGCCCAGAAAAACGGGATTGAAAAACTCCAGACGCTTGCCGTGGAGAGCATCAACGCCGCACTTACATCAGTTGCTAATGGCGCGGGCATTGACCGCGAGGATATCTACGAGGTTGTAGTAGCAGGCAATACCGTAATGACGCACATGTTGCTTGGTATCGACCCGGCCTATATCATCAAGGAACCCTATGTTCCCGTTGTTCAGAGGGCACTCTCTGTTGCAGCAGGGCGAATTGGGATCACCTGCAACGATAACTGCGGGCTCTTCGCATTCCCTGCGGTAAGTGATTTCATCGGCGGCGATATCATTGCTGACATCCTTGCCTGCCAGATGAGCGAGAGAGAGGAGATCTCCCTCCTTGTCGATATCGGGACAAATTTTGAGGTAGTCCTGGGAAACAGCGAGTGGATGTTCTCCTGTGCCGGGGCAGCGGGACCGGCACTCGAGGGTGGCGAGGTGCTCTTTGGCATGCGGGCAAACCCCGGAGCCATTGAACAGATTACCATCGACCCGGTAACTCTTGAACCCACATACACTACGATAAACAAGATCAAACCCCGGGGGATCACCGGATCCGGTCTGATCGATATCATGGCTGAACTCCTCTCTGCGGGAGTCATCGACCGGACGGGAAGGATCAATACCGGAATAACCAACCCCCGGATCCGTACCGGTTCGCATTTCCCGGAGTACGTGGTAGCATGGGCCCGCGAGACCGATATCGGAAAAGACATCGTGATCACGGAAAATGATATCAAGAACCTGATCATGAGCAAGGCATCCATCCACGCTGCCTGCGTGACATTGATGAAAGAGGCCGGAGTCACGAGATTTGACATCGCTACCATTTATTTTGCCGGGGCCTTTGGCAACTATATCAGTAAAAAGAACGCGACGACGGTTGGCCTGATCCCGGAGATCGATCTCAACCGGATCAAGAACATCGGGAACGGGGCCGTTGCCGGGGCCAATATGGCTCTCATCAACCGCAGGCAGCGTAAACTTCTGGATGGTATTGCCGGCCGGATCGCGTACATCGAGCTCAATGCGGAATCATCGTTTATGGACGAGTATACGTCAAGTGCATTTCTCCCGCACACGGACCTCACACTCTTCCCCCGTGTCCAGGCCCTGCTCGATTCCCTGCGCGAGAAAAAAGAGGGTTAGTAATGTCAAAGATGATCCCGTCCCCCTACTCCCGAGCCACCGGTATCGGAGCACTCCCGCATACTGATCCGGTGCTTGCGTGCAATGATGTTCTCGATATCTTCCCGGAGTTCCCGTATGCTCCCACTCTTCCGGATCGGGGATTTCTTGAAGGCATAGTCTTTAACGACTCAGCCCAGCTCCCGGGCCAGATTATCAGGGAAGGCAGGCTGCTTTACGATAGTAGCCGGGACAATACTGCAGCGATGGAGCAGATATACCTAGATTTTGTTGAAGAGAATTTTGCTCCCTACGGCCTTGACGCCTTACACGCCTCCGCGTTTATTGAGATGATCGGTCGTCCACTTCCTGGTGCCCGGGTCCTTAAATGCCAGGTGACCGGGCCGGTCACGTTCGGGATGCAGGTCGTGGATACCGAGAAAAGGCCGATCTACTACGATACCCAGATGGCAGATGTACTTTCCAAGATGATTGCACTCAAGGCCCGCTGGTGCGAACATGAGATGCAGGCTCGGACGGGAATCAAAGAGACACTTGTAGTTCTCAATGAACCTTATTTTGCGTCGCTTGGCTCATCGATAGTCCCCCTTGACCGGGCAACAGTTAAGGCTGGCTGGCAGGATATTTCATCTCTTGTGAAAGGCGGTCTTGGTGTCCACTGCTGCTCAAATACGGACTGGAGTTTTGTCATCGGTCTCGATCCCTCCGTCATCTCTCTTGACGCCTATGCGACTGCCACGGAGTTTTTACTCTATTCCGACGCGGTTGCAACATTTATGGAAAGGGGAGGTGTTGTCGCATGGGGGATCGTCCCGGCCGAATACAAGCTCTTTGCAGCCGAAACTGTCGATGCGCTTTATGCGAGGTACTGCGCGATACGAACCCAGTTGACAAAAAAGATCCCCATGGACCTCTTTGATGCCCAGTCCCTGATCACGCCCAGCTGCGGTATCCGGTTCGCTGACCGGAACGGTGCCTGCGAGATCCAGCGTGCTGCAGCCGAGATCTCCCGGAGAATCCGGGCAGAAGCAAAGTTACCATGAGGGGACCATGACAACGCACCCGTTTACTATTGCACTTTCCGGAAAAGGGGGGACCGGAAAGACAACAATCAGTTCCCTTCTTGTCAGATCTTTTATCGATGCCGGCGAGATCCCGGTCCTTGCCGTGGATGCAGATCCAAACGCAAACTTCCATGAAGCACTGGGTGTAGAAGTCAAAGAAACACTGGGGAGTATGCGGGAGGAAGCGTTTTCCCGTAATATCCCGCCGGGGATGAACCGGCATGATTATGTACGGTACCGGTTCCGGCAGGCACTTATTGAGGCAAACGGTTTTGATCTGGTTGCAATGGGCAGACCCGAAGGAACCGGCTGTTATTGTTTTGCCAACGATCTCCTCTCTGAATGCATGCAGCAGCTCGAGCGGGATTATCGGTTTCTTGTGATCGATACAGAAGCAGGTATGGAGCACATCAGCAGGGGGACCATTGGAAAACCGGACGTTCTTCTGATCGTAAGCGATCCTGGTGCCCGGGGGCTCCGGACAATCGCACGGATCCGGGAAATAGCCACTCAGCTCGGACTTGAGCCGGAAAAGATCCATGTGGTCTTTAACCGGTATAAGGCAGGTACGGCCCCGGTAGATATCGGAAGTGAGACTCCTTTTGCTATTATTCCGGAAGACCCTGCAGTTGAGGCAGCAGATCTTGCGGCTACACCCGTTTCCCTTATCCCGGAATCCAGTCCGGCCCGGCGGGCAGTCCGGGAACTTGCGGAGAAAATGATAACAATGGCGCATGCGAGAGCGGGGGAGTAAACGCGGGTATTCGGGCAGGAAACTCCTAAAATAAAATTCGATACCTCCCCCTCCTCGCTGATGCTCGGAGTCGCTCGGGCGCCTCGTCGGGCCCTCGCTGGGCGAGTACGTGCATCCGGGCTTCTCCGCTGCTTACTGGTCCGTACCATTCACTGAATTTAATCACGTGTTCGGATCCCGGTAAGTGCGTAGCGCAAAACCCGACGAGTCGTTTTGCGCATCGGGCATCATTTCATTTCAGTAGCCCGGGAAAAATCCCATTTCACAATCTCACGTTTCCGGTGAAATGATCTTTTTGTTTTCTTCTGCCGCAATCATTTGATCTTTTCCCGTACTCTGTAAAAGTACCCTCCTCTCGATGGGGGGTTTAAGTAATCACCCCCCTACCGACCGATCAGACCTACACTATTCCGGGCCCAAATTGAGCCCGGATGACCCTTTCCGAGATACCATCGGAGCCCGTATCGGGCTTCATTTAAATCTAAGCCCAAATAGGCCGTATTTTGGCAAACAGACAAAATATAAGGTTCGCATAAACGCGTTTTACAGCCCGATCTCAGGCCCGGATGGGTTTTCGATCGATCCTGAAAACAAAGGCCCGTAATGGGCCGTTATTGCCCGATTATGGGCATTATATGGGGCTCAAATTAAGCGTATTTTGACAAACGGGGCCAATATAACACACATTTTCCACACGAACCGAAAAGAAGCGTTTTACGGGCGTATTTTTTAAGTACGAATTGGGGGATTTGATGAGAGAAAACCCAGTACTGGACAGCGGCAGTCCTCGTTTGGGGGGGTGCGGGGGTGACAGCCCCGCGATATCCTCACACACAACCAGAAATCTTCCGGCCCGATCCGAAGAGTTCCAGAAATGTCCGAAACACGAACCGAAGATTCCAAAAAATCTCCGGCTCGGCCGCACAAAATTTTTAGTGAAAATCTGCCCCACCCACCCCACCGCAAAAAAATTGATCGCCCCCTACCCCCCACTTCCCGCTCCGCGAAAAAACCGGTCGGGGCGATCTTTTTTGTTCCAGTACCCCAACCTGATATTCCACAGGAACTTCTCACGAGACATGATGATCGATCCGATCATTTTCAGAATCAATCGGTCCGGCCAATTTCAAAATTGATCGGGGCGACCTTTCACGCACACAGATCTGAGGTAGCCCCCCTCCCTTCACTTTATGCACCGCAAAAAAAATGATCGGACCGATCATTCTCAAAATCAATCGCCCCCACTCTCCCTTGTCCGTAAATGATATGAGGATACCTCCATGATCATTTCCGAAAAAAACTCAGCTCAGTTGCTTGAAATTTTCAAAAACGATCGGGTCATGAGATTTAAGGAATCAAAAAAGATGAGATATAAGTTTCAGGAAAGTAAAAAATCAGAGAAAAACCGCGACCGCAATTACCGTAGTCCACAGCCCGTTCTTGTCGCCCTGTGCCGACTGGCAGACATGTTTTGTCCGGATTATTTTGCCACTTGCCTTATAGGTCTGCTCGCGTTCCTGCCACGCGGCATTGGCATCGAATTCGATACCAAGCGTGGTCGCGAGCATCGTTGCCGCCAGATCTTCGGCATATTCTCCTGTCCGTTCCTGGGTTTCACCAAAGGCATGGTGCTCCGAGAGGTAACCGTACTCTTCCACATCTTTAGGAAGAGCAAGGCCAACGGCCGCTGAAACCAGCCTGTTGGGCTCATTTGTCTCGTTTCTTGCCATCACACAGAACGTGATGCCGCCAGACTGGAGTTCACGCAGGCCGGTGCGACTGGGGATCTGTTTACATTTCGGGGGAAAGATACTCGATACATACACAAGGTTGCATTTTTCGATACCGGCTTTACGCAACGCCAGCTCAAAAGACGCCAGTCGATCTTTGTGTATTCCCACCCCCTTTGTGAAAAAGATCCTCGATGGAACAAACATAATTTTTATACACCCTGAGTCCTTTTTTAATTTTTGGTCAGGATCCTCTGTACCGGGGCCGTGAGTTTGTTGAAGATTCCGTATATTATGGCCCGGACAGTGATCCGGAAACCGGAATGTCCTCAATAATGGCGAGAAGCTCGTCCATGCGATCGATCACGAAGTCTGCGCCGATAACATCCCGGGTCTTTGAAAAGCGATCCCCGTACCGCGCATAGACCGTCCGGATCCCCAGTTTTTTACAGGGTTCAATATCCCTCCGGGGGCTGTCCCCGATAAAGACCGCCTCTTCCGGCCGGGCGCCTGTTGCTGCCAGAGCAGAAAGAAACGGGTCAGGAGCCGGTTTCTTGATACCGACCCTGTCGTATGTTACCATGCAATCAAAAAAGGAGGTGAGGCCGCACTTGCCCAACCGTTGTGTTGCATCCGGGTGTTCTGCATCGGTTACCACTGCCATCGCATATCCCTTTTTGCGGATAGCAGCTAGGGTATTTGTTACACCGGGATATGGTGTAATATGGCGGAGCTTCTCGTTTGCATAGATCCGGCAGGCCCGTTCGAACATACCGTTTGTGGGAATCCGGCGTTCTTCCATGTACTGCCGGATATTTTCCGTTGACTCAAAACCGTGGGAACCGGTAAGGAAATACAGAAAGAGCTCGTCCCCATCCGCATAGCCCAGATGACGCACAACACTCTCGCAAGCGGCAATCTGTGCCCCGACGAGATCAAAAAGAGTGTTATCCATGTCGAATAAGAGAGCACGGGCCGCTCTCGTGCGGTTCTCATTCCTGAGGAATACCTGATCCACGCAGGTACGTTCCGTGCCGCAAGACCAAAATAGGATCGATAGGGGTAAGGTTTTCTTTATCACTTACCCGTTTCCTTATTGAAAAGACTCCGAACCAGCAGGACGGATCCTGTTATTTCCGGGCCACGAGGGTATGTGCTTTTGGGTCCACTTTATAGGATTTCGGACGATCAAGAAGATCGAGAGCATTGATCTTCATGTCAATGAGCTCGGAATAGTTGAATGATTCGTTGACCTTTTCACTGTTTTCTTCCCAGAAAACAACGATTCCGTTCTCCATCTTCTTGCTGCTGACAATATCGTGCATGTAATCCGATCAGCAACGGAAGGTAATGAAGATTACTGCCATCCTCCCACGGGAATCATGGCTGTTCCGGCTGCTGCCGATTATCAGAGGGATCCTGATCCTTTGAAATGGTCTTTGCAAGCGCGATTGTCCCGGTCATTTCCCCAAGATTCATGGTCTCAAGCGCCGAGGCAGGGACAAGCACTATCGTCGATTTCCCGGCCTTGAGCCCTTCATAGAGCATGTTCATTGCCCGTAAGTGGAGAGCTGTAGGATTGTTTTCATAACTTTTGGCAGCCTGCTCGAATTTCTCAGCAATCTGGCGTTCCGAATCTCCAAGGATAACCCGTGCCTGCCGCTCGCGTTCTGCCTGCGCCTGCATGGACATGGCGTCCTGAAGGGCACCGGGGATGATCACATCCCGAATCTCCACGGAGAGAATTTTAATGCCCCAGCCCCTCACCCGGCCACCTATCATGTTCTGGAGTTCGGCATCGATCGCTTCCCTGCCGGTAAGCATATCGGAGAGAATGGTCTTTCCGATCACATCCCGCAGCGCGGTCTGCGAAGCAAGGGAGATGGCGTCGCGGTAGTCCTTAACCTCAAGTGCAGCCTTCTCGACATCGACAACCTGCCAGAACAGTACCGCGTCCACATTGACCGGGACCGTATCCTTGGTCAGGGTCTGCTCGGCATTGAACGAAGTCGTGATAACCCGGAGATCGATCCAGTACGCAACCCGGCTCAGGAACGGCACGATGAAAAAGATGCCCGGTCCCTTGATCCCGACGAACCTGCCAAGGAGCAGAACAACTGCCCGCTCCCACTGGTTGGCAATCTTGATCGCCATGGCGCAGAACACGACCACGATAATCAGGACTACAACCCCCGCAAGTACATAAAAAGATGTGAAATCCATACCCTGCTACCTTCCTGTACAAGATCCTGCTATAAAGTAAGATATCTGCCGCTGCTTTTATGCATAGTGATCAAATAGACGGGATCCGGAACTTCATACAGGATCATGCCGGATTCTGTGCCGCATCTGAAAATGAGATCTCGGGGCGTATCAAAAGAAAAACGTCGTACTGGTGCCGGGCTCATGAAGGGAGAAAACAGGGTTTACAATGCCTTCTCATAACAGATCTGAGCTTCTTCGTGCTTGCCCAGCTTGTCGAGCGTTGCGCCCACATCGTTCCAGACCTCTTTTCTTGAGGGATCGATCTCAAGGGCACGTTTGAAGGAGGTCAGGGCTTCCTGGTATTTCTCCAGTTCCTGCAGGGCACGACCTTCGTGGATCCAGGCATCCACAAAATCCGGCTGGAGCGAGATCATGGCATGGAATGACTCTGCTGCTTCCTCGTACTGCCCGAGTGCCTCAAAGGCACTTCCCCGGGTAAAGTAGGCGATGGAGAACGAGGGATCGATCGCCAGCGCCCGGTCATAGGATTCAATCGCGGTTTTGTTATCATTCATGCCGGCAAAAGTCATCCCCCGGCGCGTCCAGCCGACTGCGTTTTCCGGATCGCGTTTGAGTCCTTCATCATATGCGTCCCGGGACTCGGCAAATCTCCCGAGATCATAGAGAACATTACCCTTGCCAAACCAGGAGGCCGCAAGCGTCGAATCTTTTTCAAGCGCCTTCTCAAAAGCCTCAAGCGCGTCACGGTACATCCCGAGTTCGGCAAGGGAGGTTCCCTTATGGGAGAATGCATCGGCACCATGTGTGTCAAGTTCCAGTGCCCGATCATAGGACTGGATTGCCTCACGGTACTGTTCGATTGCTGCATAGGAAAGACCGCGATCCCGGTAAAGATCGGCCGAATCCGGTTTTATTGCTATCGCCCGGTCATACTCGGTAATCGCTGCATCATAGCTGCCTTCGTCATACAATGTCCTGGCCTTCCAGTGATGCGCCTGATAGCACGAGGGGTTGACCTCGAGCGCCCGATCGAATGCCCGGATCGCTCCGTCCGGATTCTGGAGCGCGATGTAGGTTCTTCCCTTCTGGAATATCGCCTCTGCATAGCCAGGATTTACTGACAATGCCTGATCGTAGACGGTAAGTGCGTCTTTGAATTTCTCCAAGTGGAAGAGGGCCCGGCCTTTTTCGTACAGGGCTTCAGGATAGTCGTTTCTGATCCGCAGGGCAGCATCAAATGCTGCTACGGATTCCTCGTACTGCCCTTTTCCGGCAAGAGCAACTCCCTTGTAAAAGTGTGCCTCGGAAAACTGACGGTTGATCGCGAGGGCCCGGTTAAATGCATCAATGGCATCATCAACCTGTTTTCGCTTCAGGTGGGCACGCCCCTTGTAATAAAACGCATCTGCGGATTCCGGCTGAAGGGTGAGTACCTTATCAAGGACCGTGAGCGCTTCGCCAGTACGCTCAAGGTGGATCAATGCCCGTCCTTCATTGAGCAGGGCGGCAGCATAGGAAGGATTCAGGGCAAGGGCACGGTTATAACAGTCCAGTGCTTCCTCGTACAGGTCAAGATTGGCTTTTGCAATCCCGCGGTGAAGCCATGCCTCCGGGAACTCAGCCTGTTCGGCAATTGCACGGTCGAAAGACGAGATGGCCTCATGGAACATCGATACACCGCAAAGGGCCCGCCCCTTGGCATAGAATGCACGGGCACATTTCGGGTACTGGACAAGTGCTGCATCAAAGCTCTTGATAGCCTCCTGGTACCTGCCCAGTGCCAGAAGAGAAAGACCTGACTGGTAATAGGCACGCGCGTCTTTCCGGTCCAGACTGGTGGCCTTGGTATAACACGCAATGGCATCTTTATGTCGGTCAAGTGCGGCAAGCGCCATCCCTTTCCCGGTCCAGATATACGCGAAGTTCGGCCGGAGCCGAAGTGCCTGATCAAACGCAGAGACCGCATCCCCGGCTTTTTGCAACCGGAGAAGGGCCAAACCTTTGTGGTACAGTGCCTCATCATACTTGGGGCGGAGGACGAGCGTACTGTCAAAGGAAGCGACTGCTTCACTATACATGGCCATTTCAAAGAGAGTCCGTCCCTTGTAGTAATATGCGTCAGCAAATCCGTCCTGAAGATCAAGTGCCCGATCAAAGGCGGCAACAGCCTCATCGAACGTATGGAGCGCAAAATGTGCCCTCCCCATCAGATACCAGGCACTTGCATTTTCTGGGGAGATCTCCAGGGTCTTTTTATACGAATCAATGGCATCCTTGTATCTGCCAAGATCAAAGAGTACCATCCCCCGGTGAAGCCACCCTTCTATCGAATTAGGATCTGATCGGATAACCTGATCGAACGCTTCTATCGCATTGTCCAGTTTCCCGGTTGCAGCAAGGGAGATACCTTTCCGGTAGAATGCATCTGTATTGCCTGCATCGAGATCAATATTCTTGTTGAATGCAAGGACTGCCTCATCATGCCTCCCCAGTTCCGCAAGAGCGAGTCCTTTGTGGAAGTAGACACTGGCATAATTTTTATCGATAAGAAGGGTTTTGTCAAAGGTCTTGACCGCTTCCCGGAACATACCAAGTGCAAAAAGGGCCCGACCTTTCTCAAAATGGGCATCTGAAAAGACTGCGTCAATCTCCAATGCGGCGTCAAATGCCTTTACTGCATCCTCAAAACGGCCATTCCGGCTAAATGCAACACCCTGATAATAGTGGGCTTTTGCATCTGATGGACGAAGTGCGAGAGCTGCAGAATAGCAATCAATGGCATCCTGATACCGCTGGAGTTTATCGAATGAACGGGCTTTTTCGAACAGCGCATCGAAGTGCTCGGGGACAAGGTTGAGAACATGATCAAATGCAGTAACAGCCTCATCAAAATGCCGGAGCCGGGCAAGGACACAACCCTGTTCGTACCAGGCATCCGCGTTATCCGGTGTATACACTAAAAGGCGTTCAAATGTTTCTGCCGCTTCATTATACCGTTCCAGTGCAGCAAGTGAAGCTGCCTTGAAATACAGGGCGCCGGGATTTTTAGGATCACCATCAAGAGATGCATCGAGAGCGGTAACGGCCGCTTCATACTTCGCCGCATAAAAGAGCGCCCTTCCCCGTTCGAAATTCGCCACGGGATCGGAGGGTTCAATTTCGAGGACATGATCGAAGGATTCAATCGCGTCTTCGTTTTTCTGGAGTGCTGCCAGAGCCCGGCCCCGCTCAAGATATGCTCTGGCATCATCCGGCCTGAGAGCGATAGCACGATCAAACGCTGATACTGCCCCTTCATACTGGCCGGAATGCATCAATGCCTCTCCTTTGTTGACCCAGATTTCAGGAAGGCCCGGATTTAAAGCAAGGGCAGCATCGAATGCCATATCTGCCTCCTCAAAGCGTTCGAGAGCGAGAAGCGAGAGCCCGCGGAGGTATGCAGGTTCGTAATTATCGGTGATCTGGGTGAATGCAAGACGGAAGGTTTCCTGTGCTTCTCCATGACGCCCCAGTGCAGCCAGAGCCTTTGCTTTCTCAAAGAGAATCTCGCCATTTCCGGGCTCCCTGCCGAGGGCTATGTCAAACAGATGGATAGACTCATCAAACTGACCAAGCCGTGACCATGCCTTTCCTTCATTGGAGAGGAGGGCAAGATCGTGAGAGTCGATTTGGCGGGCTTTCTCAAATGCCTGCACGGCATCGTCATCCCGCCCCAGCTGCACGGCAGCAAGGCCGCTGTGGTACCAGGCTCCAAAATGATCCGGCTTTTGGGAAACCATACGGCCGTATGCAGAAATCGCATCCTCGAACCGGCCAAGATGTTCAAGTGCGAGGCCAAGGAAATAGGCGGTATCTTCAAATGAGGCGTCCAGTTCCAGAGCCCGGTCAAAAGATACAACTGCCTCCTCATAGCGTCCAAGTTCCAGAAGTGCCCGTCCTTTCTCGTAATACCCTTCCGTTTTCTTGTCATCCCGTGCAAGGGCCTCCGTAAAAGCAGCAACTGCCTCTTCGTAATTTTTGGTATGGACAAGTGCCACTCCCTTTTCGTACCAGGCCAGGTACCGGCTTTGATCCCGTGCAAGCGCATGATCAAACGCCTCAATGGCAGCGTCATACTGGCGGAGCCGTGAATGTGCATATCCTTTGGCAAACCATGCCTCATAATTTTCAGGATCAAGCCTAAGAGCTGCACTGAATGCAGTGATCGCATCGGCATACTTTTTCAGATTAGCCAAGGCCAACCCCTTGTTCAGGAACGCCGGGACACTGTTGCTGTCAATTGCTAATGCAGCATCAAATGCAGCGACCGCATCCTTGTTTTTAGAGAGTCTGGTAAGGGCAAGGCCTTTTTCGAAATAGGCAAGGGAAAAGGTCGGGTCAATCGAGGATGCCATCTCGAATGTCTCTATTGCCTGTCGATCACGTCCAAGACGGGCAAGTGCACATCCCTTGTCATAATAGGCACCGGTATATTTCCGGTTGAGAGAAAGAGCCCGGTCAAAGGAGGGGATAGCCTCTTCGTACCGCCCGAGTCCAGCGAGAGATACTGCCCGGTCATACCAGCCATTAGCATTGTCAGGGCGGAGTTCAAGGGCCTTGGTGAGAGCATCAATAGCAGCCTTCAGATCCCCTTCGGAGAGAAGTGCACTGCCCTTCCTGAACCAGGCCGCAGAGCACCCGGGATCAGCCGTAATGACCCGGTCAAAGCATCCGATTGCATCCGGATAGCGGTGCAGACCGGCAAAGGTCTTGCCTTTGCGGTACCATGCCGTACTGTTCTCCGGTATCAGGGCAAGTGTGCGGTCGAATGCTTCCAGAGCACCGTCAAGCTGTTCCTGTTCGAGAAGAACGGTCCCTTTAAGGAGCCAGACATCAGAAAGGTTGTTTTCAATTGCAAGAGATTCATCAAGCGCCGCAAGAGCTTCATCCGGCCGGGCCATTTTTGCAAGCATCCTCGCCTTCTGATAGAGCACTCCTGCATTCTGTGGCTCTGTTTTAAGAATCGAATCAAACGCAGACAGTGCTGGTGAGTAACGGCTCAACCCGGCATAAGCAAGGCCGGTATGGAACAGTGCATCGGTAATCGTTGAATCGTGTTCGAGTGCATGGGCAAACGAGCGGATTGCTTTTTCATACTTGCCCTGATCAAAAAGTGCCATTCCCTTCCGGTAATGCGCCTGAGCGTGGGCAGGAACAAACTGAATGGCCTGGTCGAACGCATCTATGGCTCCGGAATAATTCTTCAGTCTGGAGAGAGCGAGCCCTTTTTTAAACGCTGCCTCAGGGTAGGTGGGGTCAAGCCCGAGAACCGTGTCATATGCCTGAACAGCCTCGTCATCGTTTCCAAGCAAGGAGAGTGCCTCTCCTTTAAAGAAGGCTGCATCCACGGATTTTGGATCAATCTGTAATGCCTGATCGAATGCCAGAACCGCTCCTGTACCATCCTTCTGGGTAAGCAGCACGCTTCCCTTGGCAATCCAGATGAATATGTTTTCCGGTTCCAGTGCAAGTGCCCGGTTAAACGAGTCGAGCGCCGGTGAAAAATCATTGATCTCCTTAAGGGCGCGACCACGGTAATACAGGAGAACCGCGGTCTCGGAGCCAAGAGTCAGGGCCAGATCAAACGCGTTTACTGCATCCTGATATCGTTCCAGCATAAAGAGGGCAAGAGCCTTCCGGAACGCATAATCCTGTATGGTGGGAGCAAGATCCAGTGCCCGTTCAAATGCCGGCAATGCCTCATCAAATTGCTCCTTTTCAAAAAGAACAAGCCCCTTCTGATACCATGCGGCTGCACACTCTCCATCCAAGTTAAGAGCTTGTTCGAATGATTCCTGCGCTTCGTTGTGCAGACCCAGGTGCGAATAAGCAATGCCTTTATAGTAGCATGCAGCGGTGTTTTTCCCGTCAAGTGCCAGCAGCTTGTCAAAGATCGCAATTCCTTCTTCCCACTTCCCGTTATGCAGGAGGGATTTGCCCCGGTACATCAGGGTAAAAGGATCGTTTGCTTTTCGTTTTTGCGCCTTTGCAAAAGATTCTGCTGCTTCTTTGAACCGGTTAAGCCGGTAGAGGGCATATCCCTTACAGGAATAGCTTTTCGCATTTGCGGCGTCTACTTCTATGGCCCGATCGAGGGATATCACGGCATCCTCGTACCGGGCGAGACAGACAAGCGCCGTACCCATGACAAAATGGGCTATGACGTTCTCAGGATCGAGGGCAATAACGCGCTCAAACTGGGTGACGGACTCTTCATAGCGCCGGAGCATGACAAGGGACTGTCCTTTTTTAACCAATGCACCGATGTGGTTGCTGTCCAGCTCCAGTGCTCCATCAAAGGAGACAATAGCATCCTCGTACTTTTCAAGAGCAAAGTATGCACATCCTTTCTCGTAAAGAATAACCGGGCTCTTTATCCCCAGGTTCAGATACCGGTCGAAAACTTCTACGGCATCCTCATATTTTCCAAGGCGGGAAAGAACAAGTCCTGCCTGTTCCAGTGCATCAGCATTTTCGGGATTAATCTTGAGGGTTTTTGCGAAAGCACCGATAGCCTTGTCCTCGCGGTGGAGTTCAACATACGCACGACCGAGATGATAGAAATTATCAGCATCTCCAGGATCTGCCGCACACGCATCTTCGAATGCCGCTGCTGCTTCTTTGAAGCGTTTCAGAGATTCAAGGGAATGACCTTTTGCGGATAGTATCGTCGCGTCACCCGGGGTGATCGCCAGAGCATTATCAAAAGCGATAATGGCCTCTTCATTTTTCCCTCCAGCAGCAAGAGCCCGCCCTTTATGGAAGTATGCCGGGGGATAATCCGATACCTGCCCAAGGACATGGTCAAATGCTGTGACTGCTTCTTCATACCGCTGGAGCTCAATCAGGCCTATGCCCAGGTCAAACCACGCATGCGTGTTGACGGGATCAAGTTCAAGGGAGCGGGAGAAGGCCGGTACAGCATTCATATATTTTTTCAGCGATGAGAGAGCCACCCCCTTATAATACCAGGCCTCAGCAAATTCAGGCTGAATGACAATAGCCATATCTGATGCCTGAACTGACTCGTCGTCCTGTCGCAGATTGTGCAACGCTATTGCCTTATTGAGAGCCGACTCTGCACTTTTTGGATCGTACCGGAGTGCCTGCTCGAATGAAGTGATGGATTCCTGATACATTCCCTGTGCAGCAAGGGCGACACCCCGCAGATGCCAGGCAGCACCATGGTCTGGTGCAAGAGTTAATGCCCGGTCAAAAGCCTGTATCGCCTCTCCATATCGTTCGAGTTTTAACAGCGACGCCCCGCGATGATAAACGACTTGTTCGAGATGTGAATCGATCCGTTCCGCAAAAGTCAAAGATTCAATAGCATCATCGTACCTGCCGAGTTCATACTGGGCTAAACCTTTGTACTGGAGAGCATCAGCAGAAGACGGGTTTAGCTTCAATGCATGATCACAGGCATCAATCACTTCATCGTAATCGCCAAGGTCGAACTGTGCCCTGCCTTTCAGGAGCCATGCCTCGGTATTATCAGGGTGATCAAGAAGAATTTTTTTGAATTCTTTTACCGCATCGCGGAACCGGCCCTGAGATGTGAGGATTTCGCCCTTATGTATACGTGCCTGAATACAGTCCGGCTGCAGGGTTAGCGCCCTGTCATAGGAGAGAATCGAGTTTTCAGACTGATTCATTCCCTCGAGTGCACGGCCTTTCAGATAATGAATCTGCGCATTTTCCGGATCTCCCGCAAGCGCCCGGTCCAACGCATCAATTGCCGCCAGGTGCCGTCCCAGATGAAGAAGGAGCAGTCCCTGATATCTCCATGCATCAGGGAAATCCTGACGAATCTCTGTTGCCCTTACGGTAGCGGTAAGGGCATCCTCATCCTGCCCAAGGTTATGCAGGGACATTGCCTTGTTGAGTGCCGATTCAGCGCTTCCCGGATCACATTCAATGGCGCGATCATACGCATAGATAGAATCCTGGTATAAACCCTGGGCTGTAAGCGCAACACCCCTGAGGTGATGCGCCGGAGCATAGCGGGGCATGAGAGCAAGAGCTGCATCGAATGCCTGTACCGCTTCACGATAACGTTCCAGCTTCAGAAGCGAAGCTCCACGGTGGAAGCGGGCAAGATCGAGATGAGGGTCATTCTCAAGGGCCTGATCAAAAGAGAGGAGGGATTCCTCATATCGCCCCAGTTCATACAATGCAAGGCCTTTGTGATACAGCGCATCCGGATAGGTTGACTCGATTTCGAGTGCATGGTCGTATGCATCGATTGCATCAAGATACTGGGCCGAGTCAAAAAGTGCCCGACCCTTCTGGTACCATGCGTGGAAGTTATGGGGATTCTCACCAATAGTCCGATCAAAATCACGAATGGCATCGGCAAACCTGCCAAGATTATAAAGAGAGATGCCCTTTCGCATCCGCGCCTCGGAATACCGGGGCTTAAGGATAAGAGTCTTTTCAAAAGCGGCGACTGCTTCCTGATGCCTCCCAAGACCATCCAGTGCCCGTCCTTTCTGGAAATAGACCAGCGCATTCTCAGGGTCATAGACCAATGCGCGGTCAAATGCTTCAAGAGCATCCTGATATCGTCCGAGTTTGGAGAGCGCGACGCCTTTGAAATAATACCCGGGAGAATTACTGGTGTCTTTTTCAAGATTCTTCTCAAACGCTTCGATAGCTTCCGCAAACCTTCCGAGTTTGGAGAGCGCGACGCCTTTGGAATAATAGACTTCGGTATAAGCCGGCTCCTTCTCAAGGGCTCGATCAAATGCGGCAATTGCATCCTGGTACTTCCCAAGGTCCAGGAGCATTTTTCCCTTGTTGTACCATGCTGGTGCATAGGATTCTTGTATTTTTAAGGTCGCATCGAATGCAGTCAGTGCATCTTTTGACCGACCTAAGCTTGCCAGGGAAAGACCCATATGGTAATGGGCTTCGCTGTTATTGGGATCAATTTCAAGAAGTACTTCAAAAACATGGAGTGCTTCTTCAACCCGGTTAATTTTCTCAAATGCTAATCCCTTGTACAGGAAGGCGACCGTGCTCCGCTGGTTCAGGGCAACAGCATTATCGAATGCATCAATGGCATCCTGATATCTTCCCAGTTCAAAGAGAGCCCGGCCGTTTTTGATCCAGCCTTCTTCATGATCCGGATCAATCCTCAATGCCTCTCCAAATGCATCCGCTGCCTCCCCGGTCCGTCCCAGCAGTCCAAGGGCATCTCCCTTCCGCATCCAGATATCACCAAGTCCCGGATTGATCTCAAGGGATCTGTTAAATGCAGTGACTGCATCAGGAATCCGGCCGAGATCAAAGAGCAAGTTTCCCTTCCGGGCCCATGCGTCCGCATTGGCCGGGCTTATTTCGAGAACCTTCGTATAAACTGCAAGTGCTTCCTGTTTTTTTACCAGATGTTCAAGTGCAGCCCCTTTTTGCATCCAGATGCCGATAATATTCGGGTTTAACGACAGGACGCGATCGAACGTCTCAAAAGCCTCGGCATACCGCTGGAGTACCATAAGTGATTCCCCGCGGCAGAGAAGTGCCTCCATCTGTGACGGATTTGCAGCGAGACTACGGTTGAGAGCAGCAACGGCCTCATCGTGGCGCCCGAGCCGGGCCTGAGCAATCCCCAGATACATGAACGCATCGGTCTGCGAGGGATTCATCATTATGGCGGTATTGAGTGCTGCAATTGATTCTTCGTACCGGTGGGACTGCAGATATGCGATGCCCTGATAATAGTACGTTGCGGCATTTGTCGTATCAAGAGCTAATGCATCGGAAAATGCCTGTATGGCATCATCGTAACGGTCACATTCAACCAGCGATATTCCCCGGTAATGATGTGCAAGTGCATTTGCCGGATTGAATTCAAGAGAATGCTCAAATGCTACGATGGCCTCATCGTACCGCTCCCTTCCCGCATATGCAATACCGAGGTAATAGAATGCCTGGGAGTTCTCCGGTTCAAGGATAACCAGCCGTTCGAACGTTTTTATGGCATCTTCATATCGTTCGCGCTGGGCAAGAGCAATCCCCTTCTGATACAGGATCCGGGAATTATCAGGTTCAATTTCCAATGCCTGATCGTAGGATATGACTGCTTCCAGCTGCTTGCCGAGTCTGGCGAGAGCATTACCTTTCTCAAAGAACGCTTTGGCACACCTGCGGTTGAGCTCAAGAACCCGTTCGAATGCCCGGACTGCTTCCTCGAAACGTGAAAGTTCGGCAAGCGAAACACCCTTGTAATACCATGCCTGATCATCGCGTGGTACCGCTTCCAGGGCGCGATTAAGAGTGGTAATCGCATCCTCATACCTGCCAAGAGCAACAAGCGCAATTCCTTTCCGAATAAGCGCCGGGCTGTTTTTGGGAGAGAGTTCAATAACCCGGTCATAGGCCTCGAGCGCCTCATGTGCTGAACCGAGCCGGGCATAGCAAAGTCCTGCAGAGAGCCATGCATCGATAAGGGTGGGATCCTGTTCCACCGCAGATTCAAAGGAGACGACCGCCTCCTTCCAGCGCGACAGCTGCATGAGGGCCACTCCCTTTTCATAGAGAGCCGAGGTGTTCTGCGGTGAGAAAGAGAGCACGGCATCGTAGGCTGCAACAGCATCAGAATAGCAGCCCTGTTTAAAGAGTATTTCCCCCCGGTGGTACAGGGCAAGGGTGTGAGTCGGATCAATTGCTATTGCATGATCAAATGCGAGGAGTGCGTCGTCAAGCATTCCTTGTTTTGCAAGGGTAACTCCCTTGTTATAGTATGCATTGACGTAATTGGGATATATTTCGGTAGCCTGATTGAACGCTTCAATGGCAGGTTCGAGCTGATCAGCCTTTAAAAGGGCACAGCCCTTATCGTAGTAAACCTGCGCATTATCTGGTTTTAAGGCAATGCTCTTGTTGAATGCTTCAAGTGCATCTTCGATCCTGCCGGTCCTGACCAGGAGCTGCCCTTTCTGGTGATATGCCTGCGCATTTCCCGGATTTTCGTTCAGGGTCCGTTCGAATTCCTGAAGGGCATCTTCACTTTTTCCGAGTTTTGCAAGAGCAAATCCCTTGTGATAGATGGCATCTGAATAATCCGGCCGGATCTTCAGTGCCCGGTCATACGCGGTAACAGCATCATCGAAGCGGCCGAGACTGGTTTCGGCAAGCCCTATCTGGTATGCCGCCGATGCGCAACCAGGATCAATTCCAAGAGTATGTTCAAAAGCACTAATTGCCTCATCCAGCCGGCCGAGACGGGAAAGCACGATACCCCGGAAATAGGAAGCGCCCGCGTGATCCCCCTGCGCAGCGATGATCCGGTCAAATGATCCGAGTGCGTCTTCGTACCTGCTCAGATGGATGCAAGCGACACCCCGGCTGTATATGGCATCAGTATTTTCCGGTTCCTTTGCAAGCACCCTGTCGAAATCTGCTACAGCCTCGCGGAATCTGCCAAGATGCTGGTTTGCCTTGCCCCGTAAAAAATTGACTCCGCTATTCTGTGGTGCGAGCTCTGCTGCCTTGTCCAGTGCATATTTCGCATCATCGTAGCGTTCCAGTTCGAAGAGCGCAAAACCCTTGTAAATCCAGGCATCCGGTGCAAGGGGATTCTGCTCGATTGCATGATCAAGTGATGTGACTGCGTCGGCAAACTTCTTTATCCGGAACTGGGCGATCCCCCGGATCACCCATATATCTGCATGATCCGGTTCAGATGCAAGGAAGGTCGTGGCTGCCTCTACAGCTCCGGGATAGTCCTCCTGTTTTGCGAGGATGAACGAGCGGTAATACCAGACCCAGGGGTCAGATGGGTCAATTGCCTGAGCCTGTTCAAAGGCACCAAGTGCCTCGTTGTACCTCCCAATCTCGTACAGGGAGATACCCATGTTATAGAACGCCTTTGCGTATTCTGGTACAATCTCGATTGCCTTTCCGTACGCGACAATCGCATCCTCGTGCCTGCCGAGATCGGCAAGAGCGATCCCCTTATTGTAATAGACTTTGGCATGGGTTGGATCGATAGTAAGAGCATGGTCATATGCAGAAATTGCATCCTGATAACGGCCCAGTTCATAGAGTGAAATCCCTTTGAGGATCCATGCCTCCGCATTATCAAACTTCAGGGCAATAAGGCGGTCGCAGGCATCCAGCGCCTCCTTGTTCCTGCCAATCTGGGCGAGAGTTGCGGCTTTGTTGTACCATGCATTGATATCGGAGGGATCAAGGGCAAGGGCGTTGTCATAAGAATCGATAGCTGCATCGTATCTGCCCAGATCGTAGAGGGCAATTCCCTTGAAATAATGGGCTTTGGGTAGTCTGGGGTAGAGCGTAAGAGCCCGATCAAACATTACCACAGCTTCCTGGTGCCTGCCGAGATCATAAAGTTCGATACCCTGCCGCATCAGTGCTTCAGCATCACTTCTGCTCATGGATTATTGTCGCCCCTCTCGTCACTCACAAACATTTTTTTGCGCCGCATGACGTATATACGCGTGGGAAAACGCGGCTTATACCCTTTCCGGTATTTATATGTACATCACTATTTATGAATACTATTTTTAAGCCCCCCTTATATGGCATTATCCGCAGGTTGTCTGTATCTACTTGCGAAGGGTTTGCATAACCTCTCCCAGCCTCCTGATCCCTTCACAAATCTGATCCGGGTTGCTGTTGGAGAAATTCAACCTGATAGTATCTGTTCCTCCACCGTCCACATAAAATGGAATTCCCGGAAGTACTGCCACTCCTTTTTTGAGTGCATGGCTGAAAACATCCATGGAGGAGCTGCCTTCGGGCAGGGTAATCCAGACAAACATACCTCCCCTGGGCTCGGTCCAGCGCACATCTGAAGGCATTTCTTCCTGAATCGACGCGATCATGCACTCAGCCTGGCTGCAGTACGCGGAGCGAATTCTCGCTATATGAGCGTCGAGATCGTTCTCTTCGAGATAGCGTGACACAATTCTCTGTGAAAGATAATTAGAGTGGAGATCAGAAGCCTGCTTCGCAACAATCAGCTGTTCCATAATCTGCCTTGGGGCGCAGACCCAGCCAAGACGCATACCGGGAGACAGAATTTTTGAAAACGAGCCGGTAAGTATGGTCTGGTCCGGCAGGTAATGTTTGAGAGGAGGAAGGGCATTTCCTGAAAACTGGAGTTCGCCATATGCGTCATCCTCGACAACGATAGTGCGAGTTCCCTGAAGGATGTCAGTACATGCCTTACGATACCCGGCTGAGTACGTTATTCCGGATGGATTTTGTGAATTGGGGATACCATAAAAAAGTCTGATGTCATTCCCGGTGATAGCTGATTCAAAGGCATCCAGATCGGGCCCTTCAGAGGTAAGGTCTAACGGGATAAAGGAAGGTTCATAAAGCGAAAAAACCTGAATCGCACCCAGGTATCCCGGTCGTTCGATTGCAACCTGGTTCCCGGGATCGATCAAAATCTTCCCTATGAGATCCAGGCATTGCTGCGAACCGTTGGTGATAAGGATCTCATCAGGAGAAATCGTAAGATCCAGACGCTTTTTGTACCTGTCTGCGATAAACTGCCGAAGCGGGTAATAGCCTTCAGTAGTAGAGTACTGAAGAGCAGTTCTGCCGTCGTTCTTAAAAACATCTGCAGCAGCACGAGCCAGCCCGTTGACATCGATCAGAGCGGGGTTGGGAAGACCGCCTGCAAAGGATATAATCTCAGGATTTTCTGTAACTTTCAGGATCTCCCGGATAAATGATTTCGGGGTTCTCTGCATCCTGTGGGCAAACTGACAGATCCCGGCAGAGGATCCATCTTCGAAATTATGCATGGATACTTCTTTTTTTTGCATGAAATGCGGTCCCTTCTCGCAATTTCTGTCAATATTATTGCACGAATAAAGTAATAAACCCAGAAGATGACGGAAAATTTTAAAAAGATATTTTGCAGAACACTTTTTCCCCGGAGAACACTTCAAAAGACTTTTTACCCTGAGCTGCGCACCGTTTCACAGGTACGTTGTATGACCATCATAAAGAGTATTGATATCATCTCATGGGCAAAGATCCATGCGTTATTCGGTATCGTGTTCGGCCTGATCTATGGGATCCTGTTTGCTATTATGGGTGCCGCAATCGGGGCCAAATACAGTCTGCCGGGTGCAACAACCCTGGGTCTGCTCTCTATTATTGTCTTCCCGATCATCTTTGGGATCATGGCATTTATCTGTGGTGCGATTCTGGCTTTCCTGTACAACATATTTGCAAGCAACATCGGTGGAATCGAGATCGAACTTGCAGAGAAAAAAGCATAATCCTCTTTTTAACTTTCACATCTCAGCAAAAACCTGATGGCAACAGGGCTCGACCAACATTCCTAAGCAGTACATTCGTTTTTCGGGAGAATCCGATCCTTAAAGTGTGGTATCCCACCAAACTTTATGTACAGGCTGTTCCGGAACACTCCTATGGATGTTGGCGATGGTTGCGGGTTATCACCCCGCAAGGTCGAATACCTTAAGTTTCTTCACGGGAAAGGCAGGCGGGTGCGGACTACAGATATTGCCCGCGAGTTCGCAGTTGATCCTTCAACGATTACCAAAATGATCGCAGAGCTCTGCGCCGATGGACTGGTGACTCATGAGCCTTACCATGGGATCGGCCTCTCTGGCGAAGGTAAAAAGTATGCGGACTATCTTGTCAAACGCCACCGGATACTAAGCCTGATGCTCACCCACTATGGTTTCACCCACGAACAGGCCTGTAAAGAAGCCTCGCGCTTTGAAGCACTGGTAACAAAAGAAGCCATCGACAGGATCTGTACTGCGATGGGTCATCCGCGCCTGGGGGTCTGTGGGGCGATCACCCATGATGAGGGCTGCCTTGGAAAAGAGTCGATACACTGATCTCATGGCCCCGCCCCCTTTTTTATTTGATAAAACATGGAGAGAATTTTGGGGAGAGACCACATTTTTCATAACTGTTATATGATCGCCATGCGAACTTCCCTCCACACTCCCGTCGGGGAATAAAGGATTTGCATGACTCCCTTATCGAAGAAAACAATGCTGGCAGGTGCACTGATACTGGCAGTCCTCTTTTTTGCCCTTGTCATATACCTGCTCTTTTTCTCAGGCTTACCGTCAACATCTGCCCCGGCCATAGGGCCATCGGGTAAACTCCAGGTGATCACTTCATTTAGGCCTATCACCCTGCTCGTTGTTCCTGTTGCCGGCGATTATGCGCAGGTTACCCAGATTCTCCCTCCCGGTGCAGAACCCCATGAATATGAACCCACACCCGCTGACGCGATAACGCTGGCTCGCGGAAAGATCCTTTTTTATGACGGCCCCACAATGGAACCCTGGGCCGAGAACCTGGCCACAGCAGCCAACCCGGACATTACCCGGGTATCTTTTATTTCTGCAATACCCCCGACGGTCCTCGCGCAGATGAATGGTACCAACCCGGAGTTTCCCGATATGGCGCAGGATCCTCATCTCTGGCTCTCACCTCCGCTCGCAGAATATTTCGTCAGCTCCGTGGCAGATCACCTTGCAGCAGCTGATCCCGCCAACGCAACAGGGTACCATCGGAACGCTGATGCTTTCATTGCCCGGCTCAAAAACCTCAACTATGATTATGCAACGGGTCTCTCAAATTGCACAACAAGGACATTTTTGACCTCCCATGCATTCCTTGATTATCAGGCAGCGGCGTACAACCTGACAGCACTGTCCATTACCGGCTTAAGCCCGGATGCTGAACCTTCGGTGCGGCAGATGGCAGAGATCCTCAATGAATCAAAGACGGATAATGTCCAAGGAGTACTTGCCGAAACCGACGAGGTTCAGGCACTCAGCCAATCCGTAGCAACCGAGCTTGATCTTCCGGTATATTCCTACGATACCATGGAAATCCTGCCGGCCGGCCAAGAAGACCAGAGTAACAATGACTACGTGAACGTTATGGAACATAACCTTGGGCAGATGAGGCAGGCACTTCAATGCCGGTAATTGTAGCGCATGATCGGCCGGTCTGCCTCTGGGCAGAAAACATCAGTTTTTCCTATAGCGGCGACCGTGTCCTTGAAAATATCTCGCTTGCCATTCGCCAGGAAGAGTTCGTCGGGATCGCCGGCCTGAACGGGGCGGGAAAGACCACACTCTTAAAGGTCCTTGTCGGTCTGCTCCGGCCGGATACCGGTACCGTCACATTTTCCTGCCATCAGGGAGACTGCAAAGGCAGGTCCCCCTGCCGTCCCTGTATCGGGTATGTTCCCCAGCAGGCAGCGCTGCGCCAGCAACAGTTCCCGGTAACCGTTCGCGAGGTCGTTGCGATGGGAACCTACGGGCAGTCCGGTCTCTTTTCCCGGCCGACAAAAAACGATCTTAAAGCCATTGATGCTACGATAGCAGAGGCCGGGCTTTCCCGTATATCCGGGGAGCTCTTTTCCGATCTCTCCGGCGGTCAGCAGCAGCGGGTACTAATCGCCAGGGCCCTGGCAGGAAACCCTCACATCCTTGCACTTGATGAACCCACGAGCGGCATCGATGCAAAAAGCAAGGAGGAATTCTATGCACTCCTTTCCCATCTTCATTCCACACACAAGCTCACCGTTCTCCTCATCCTCCATGATCTCACAGAACTTTCACGGACAATGGAACGGATCATCTTTTTGCATCATCGGATCCTCTTTGACGGACCCGCCGCTGAGCTTGGGGCGGATGGGCTCTGGAACCTGATGGTACAGGCAGGTAAAGGATAAGGAGGGAGATGGATGGTTCTCGAGTTTTTGATGTTCAAGTTCGGCATACGGGCACTCATCGGAGGTCTCATTGTAGCGGTTACCTGCGCAGGCCTTGGGGTCTTTATCGTGTTGCGCCGGCTCTCGCTTATCTCAGATGGCCTCGGCCACGTAGCTTTCGGAGGAATTGCACTTGGATTCTGGACCGGGATCTATCCCCTCTACACCGCAGTCGCTTCGGTTATCGCGGGGTCACTTGGCATTCACGCTCTTGGAAGACTCCGCGTTGCCTCCGATGCGGCAATTGCCATCATGTTCTCTGCCGGCCTTGCGATCGGTGTTGTCCTTATCAGTCTGGCCCAGTCCGCACCGGCCGATCTTCTTTCCTACCTCTTTGGTACCATCCTTGGGATCAATGACAACGATGTCTACCTTGCAGCAGTGCTGGGCGTCATCGTGCTTGTTATTCTAGCCCTGCTCTGGAAGGAGTGGATCGGGATCACTCTCGATCCGGACTTTGCCCGCGTCGCCGGTAACCGCCCTTGAGATTCTCTTTACGATCCTTGTCGGCCTCACCGTAGTTGTAGCTACCCGCCTTGTGGGAGTGCTCCTGGTCTCTAGCCTGATGGTGATCCCGGCGATTGCGGCCATCCAGCTCCGTCTCCCTTTCCGGCGTACAGTCCTTGCCGCCATCAGTATTGCCATCGCTTCAGTTATCATCGGACTCCAGCTCTCGTTCTCTTATAACCTTGCATCCGGGGGTGCAATTGTCCTTGTCACCATAGGGTTTTTCATCATCACGGTCCTCATTGCCCGCCTCTGGCCAAGGGTAAAACGGGAACTGCCGGTTGAACCATGGGTGCATCAGTGTACAGCGGACTGCAGGCAGGCGGTCGAACCGGGCACGCCCGGAAAAGATTGACTACATGGATACATCCCAAAAAAGGGTCAACGGTTATCACTCGTAATCTAGAGAAAGGAGCGGATGCCGGAGAGAAGGAGCGGTGAGAAGAACCGGATCAGTGAGGGATGGCGTATCAGGATCCCCGCAATCTTTGCCGGCCGGTCCATATCCCCGTACTGGTGTATCTCGTTTACAATTTCAGGAGTGCTCATTGCGTGGATGATACGATCGACCGTCTTCTCAGGCAGGTGCTGCCGCATGAGAAAAAGGCGATAGCCAAGGGCAAGTTCCTTCCCTATATCCGCCTTCCAGCGCTGCTCGTACTCCGCGAGCGCGCTATCAGAGAAGCAATTCTGTTCGCAGCAGGAAGCCGCCACCGCTGCGGCATGACGGGCCGATCGGATCCCGGTGTAAACACCGCCTCCTGAAGTAGGCTTGGCAAACCCGGCCGCATCCCCCACAAAGAGCGTCCGGCAACCATAGGTCCGGGGCATTATGCCAAGTGGGATCGTACCGGTGACCAAGTGCAAATCGGAGCGAAGGCCAATCCTTTTCATAAAAGCAACGAAGCGTTCCTTTACCTGCAGTGTCCCGCAAAGCCCGACCCGGGCCCGCCCGTTCCCGGTGGGGATAACCCATCCGAAGAACTCCGGCGAAGCATCCGGGTACAGGTCCACGAGATCGGTATTTCCCTGCAGAAGTCCCTCGGCCTGAATACCGGCAAGAAAAACCGGGGATCGTGCCATCCCCAGCGATCGCGCTATCGTGCCCCGCGGTCCATCTGCAGCGATCAGGATCTGGAATAAGATCTCTTCATGCCCGTTTATCCCCCGGGTGATCACAGAGGTATCCTTTACACCGCAGACCGATGTCTTGAGCCGGAATTCTGCACCCGCTTCCGCCGCTGCCGCGGCCATCTCCCGGTCAAGCATACCCCGATCAACCACATATGCCTTCGGGGAATGTGCGTTAATGACCAGAGCCGGCCCTTCAGAGGGATTAACCCGTGCCCCGGTAACAGTATTCTGTATTGGGCGGCGGGAAACGTTACATTCGTTAAATGCGGAGAGGGAGAGTAGCCCGGCACATTGCACCGGGTAACCAATGCTCCCCTGCTCCTCAATGCAGAGTACCGAAAGTCCTGCCTCAGCGCAGGAACGGGCGGCTGCACATCCTGCCGGCCCGGCTCCGGCAACAACAACATCATAAGCCGGCGACATAGCAGCAGTACCGAAAAAATTACTTGGGATCTTTATCTTCCGGCCGGATTGCCGGATTGATCTGGATTTTGCAGCTGTTGATGATGAATGTATGTGGCGAAACGGGCACTGCATCACCTTCTTTCAAGGTAAGGCCAATGAAGACCGCAAAGAGCCCCAGGATAAACGAAATGGTCCCCACCACTGTCATGACAAGAAAAGAGCGCATCGAAGGGACAAAAGTCAGAAAGACAAAGAGAAGGATAATGCTGCTTGCGATAACGGCACCAACCAGATAATACTTTGTTTCACTCCGGGTCAGTGCACATGATATTCCTGTATAACCGGCATAGAATGCGAGCACGGCGACTGCGAGAACAAATATAAACGAGAGAACAGAGGGAAAGATCATTTCCGCAATCCCGATAACCAGCAGTGCTGCAGCACACAGGAACCAGAAGATCGATTCATCAGAATGAGCGGTAATGGCAATGAGTATGCAGAGAATCATCCCGGCGATGAGAAGGATCCAGAATATCCCGGTAAAGAAGGCAAGGACGGGACCCGGCATAACCAGCGCGAGGCCCCCGAAGATTACTCCCACCAGACCTTTCAGCTGGCAGGATGTTTTCGCATCCATAAATTTACGTCTCTGTGATCGCGTTAATAGTTTCGTATGTATATTGAAATTTAATGTCATTTCCCCGCAATAATTCCCCATAAAAAAAGTTTAGATACGATCGATCTTCCCGAAATTTTTCCTGATCCGGGGATTGTTACGCTATTATATTCCACACAACTCCTTGTGACAGGATTACATGTGCTGAAAATATTACAAAATGGAGGGAGAGGAATTTTATTTGCGCTCAAACCCGAAAAATTCTATTCCTGCTACCTTCTCCAGCACATAGAGTATGGCAAAGAAAAAAACCGCGTACAGAACAAAGCTTACGATAAAATTAACCCAGCCGGTCAGGCCGGAATAATTCATAAGGAGATTGGAGAGCGCATCCGCGATTACGATTGCAACGAGGATCCCAAGGAAAAAGATCACCCATTTCTTGACATCGGCAAATTCCATACACAGTATTGGCCTTCATACCTATTAAAACACTCAAAACCTTCGTCATAGGGTTATCATTGTCCTCTTCGGTAAGATTCCACCAGATCCTGCTGGTTACCCAGCCTGTGATGATAAAGTGCGCCGGCCCTGCAAATCCGATCTTCTCACAGGAATTTCCCTTGCGTACTGCCACATGGACTCGAATACATATGCCATTGAAGGCATTGTGTATGTACATGGATCAGGATAATCCCGGTTCCCCTGACAATATATCTCCTTCTCCTGCCCCGGATATCGTGCCAATCCCTGCTCCCCCCATGAGCCGGGGATTCTGGGCAGTGATGGCGCTGATCGGCGTACTGATTCTTCTTATTATCTATGCACAGGTTCAGGGTGTTATGCACCCGATTGTCGTCAATCTGACAGGTTCCCGTTGGACGGTTATATCTTATGCAGATAGGGAAGGGTCGATGATCCCTGCCCCAGCCGGGGCTGAAGCAAATCTATCATTTGGTCCTGCCGGAAACGAGGGTCTCATCGGATATACCGGATGCAACTGGTATTCCTATACCTACATCTGGAACAATGCTACTGCACTTCATCCCACCAACAGGACAACAACCCTGCAGGTTTGTGATACTCCCGGGGTGATGCAGGAAGAGACATCTTACCTGGCAGATCTTGATAATAGTTCTATCGTGAGGTTCCGGAGCGGGCAACTCACCTTTTTCGATGACTCTGGCAAACCCCTCCTTATATTCAGGGAGACTGGCGGCGAGTCCTGATCTTCCGGTCGATCTGCATGGTAAGCGCATGGCCATCCATTGCGATATACGAACATTAAAAATGGCAGGTGTAAGAACTATTAACCGGGAGTCTGAACAGAAATCATGGACGCAAAGAGCGAACGGAAAGAAGGCGTGCTCATCTTTTTTATCAATGGAAGGCTGGACGCGTTTGGTGCCCAGCAGCTTGACGAGTGGATCAAAGGAGCGCTGCATGATGATGACAAGGAACTGATACTGGACCTTTCCGGTTCCACGTACCTTTCAAGCGGCGGACTGCGCACCTTCAACATACTAAAAAAAGAGATGAAACGCAGGAACGGCCGTTTTGCTCTGGCCGCAGTGGGGGAATACCCGAAAAAAGTACTGGACATGGCCGGGTTCTCAACAATTATTGAAATGTTTCCAACGGTAGATGCCGCGGTTGAGGATATGAAGAAGAAGCGTAAGAACCCCACGCTCTTCAACGAGATCTTTTATAAGAAAATTGAGGAGGAGGGAATTTCGCTAACCATCGAACCGGGCTGGATGACATCCCCCCCGGCCCTTCGGGTAACCGGAGATATGGCAAAGGTCCTGAACGCGCGGCTCACTGAGGCAGATATCAAGACCAAAAAATTTTCTGAGATTACCTACTCGCTGGGCCTTGGAGCGCTCGGCGCTGACAAAAAAGAAGCGATGCCCCTGCTGGGCGAGATGATCACGCTGTACGGTTCCATGGTCTGGTTACCCACGGACGGCAACAATACTCCGGATTTCCTTACCCCGCTCGATACAGAATCTGACGTTCCCGTTTACACCGGATATAATGTGACTTTAGACGGGCCGTTCAACGAATACCTGACTCTCTCGACCGGGGACGCAAAAAGCGTCAGTATCGCGGATATCTACCGGATGATCTTTTCCGGGGCGAAAAGCAGGGTAAAGAGCTACAAAGGGATAGTTGCCGTTGCTATCTGGGGTGTACTCGAGGGTCTTTCAAGTTCCGGGATCAAAAAAGCACCGGTTGCCGGTTCAGGACTCCCTGCGGGATCCTCGATTATGGATCCGGCCAACCAGTCACAGTGGATGGCATCCGATACCGGGATGTCATACAAAGGAGATACGCTCGTGAGTTTCGGTTTTGGGATCGATCTCACCGGCGATCTTTCCGGTTTCCCCAAAGAGGATCTGGATGCACTCTACTCCACAAACCCGGCAAGCCGCGGTACTTCCAAGGTCATGGCACTCCACAACCACGGTGTGGTCTTCCGGGGTGTGCCCTACGACGCCTCACTTGATCTGAATTCACAGGTAAAAAAGATAGTAAACGATGCAACATTCGTCGATATGCGCCATCTTCTGGACAGCACCCGCCTCAGGCGCGCCAAGATCGGGGTTGCATATATCCAGGAAATTGTCCGGGAATCCTGAACTGCAGAGTTAAGGTCAACCGGTCTCTCTTTTTTTTATCAGCGTAAGGATATTTTTTCCCTGGTCGTACCGGTACGTGACTGCATCGGTTACCCGCCGGATAAGATAAATGCCCAGTCCACCCGCTTTGCGCTCTTCTAAAGAGGACGTAACATCGGGGTCGGGCATCACAAGCGGATCAAATGCGGGAGCATCATCAGTGATTATCACCGTCATATTTTCTGGAACAATTTCACAGTGAATGGTGATCTGCCCTGAATGCCCGCGGTACCCATGACGGATTGAGTTGGTCACGGATTCCTCGATCGCAAGCTGCATGTCAAGGACCTGTGAGTCAGAGAAACCGGCTTCATGCATGAACCGTTCGATCTCGAGGGAGAGGCCGGGCACCGCGTCTAACCGGGCCGGGATGAGGATCTCATTTGTCGCCACCAGAGTCATACCTCCACTCCAAAGACCAGATCCGGCATGCCGGTATCAGTCCGGCATAACGGAAACCGTTCTGCAAACACCCCTTATCGGGCATGAGAGTTTTCCTGTAATGATATTTAATAGATCCACCATAAAAAGACGGCCAATAAACGGGAGGCTACCCCGAAAATTCTGCGACACCGGGGAGGACTAATTACTGACTCTCTCAAATCTGAAATAACCGTCGGGACAGGAGAAGGATTATCTCTGTACAAAAAGGATATTTGTAAAAAGACACCCCGCAACGAGCAGGTCTTAACGGAGACATACCGATGGATATAGATACCACGATTCACGATGCGACCGCAGTTCTTTCCATAACGGGCCGCGTGGATGCCATGACTGCCGGCGAGCTTGAGGGCGCCATTAACGGCCGCATAGAACGGGGGGACCGCAAAATTATCCTTGATTTTACCGGGCTTGCGTATATCTCCAGCGGAGGCCTCCGGGTGCTGCTTGCGACTGCAAAGAAACTGCATAACGAGGGAGATAGATTTGCGCTCTGCGGTCTTTCTGTAGAAGTGCAGAAAATTATGAACCTCGCCGGGTTCACCGCGATCTTCTCCATCTACACCACGGCGTCTGATGCGCTGGCTGCGGAAAAAGAGACAAAAATCTCCCGCCAGACCTGAATTTACTCTTTTCTACCCCGTACTCAACCTGTAAGCAGGGCAGTTCATCGGTCTCTTCCGGTTTTTCCCACGGTTGCCATATAGATCAGGAACTGAGTTACTCCATCAATCCCAAGGATCGATGCCATCAGATCATCATCAAAGGCCGCAATCGCACAGACTCCACAACCGACCGCCAATGCGGCAAGATACAGGTTCTGGCAGACATGCCCGGCATCGAGATGAAGATCCCGGTATCCACGCTCGCCATATCGCCATGTCATCCGGTACGGGACAGCTGTCCAGAGAAAAACAACACCACTCCGCATAATAAAATCCTGATCCAGAGCTGCATGGGCAATATCGATATGCAGGGCAGGATCAGAGGCAACCAGTTGCAGACAATGGGAAAGTGCTAGGTATCGGTACAGTCCCGGAAGGAGACCTTCGACATCGTTTACCAGCAGGTAGGTCTCGAATGCATGGCGAGCGCCGGCTGACGGGACTGTGCGAAACGTAGCTACAGAACCAGAGATCTGCCTGACACCCTGTGTACACCAGAGAAGAAATGAGAGTTCATCGCACCGGAGCGGAATCTTCTCATACGACCGAATACTTCGCCGACGTTCAATTGCAGTACGAAGATCCATGGACGGAATGTCGAGATCGACAGGTCTTTTGAGCTTGAACACCGGTTTACCCGCCGTCATGGGGAGTTCAAGCGGGGGCTGCGGAATGCCCTTTTCCTGATCGGAACGACCAAGGGAGCGGTACTTGGTATGCTCCATGAACTGCCGGCCGATCTCCTCATGGATCTGAATATGATCTGGCATAGATACCCTTTCAGGACCGCTACAGATAGTCCTTGTGGAAAACGGAAAATATCAGTCCTCACCACAAGGATTGATTGTATTCAGGAATACGGATATCTGCCAAAAAACGAAATATTGTTCCAGTACAGGCAGGATCGATGAAAGAGCATTTATCAGGAAAACAGGCCTCGCAGGAACTCCCCCTTATAGAGTTCAAAAATGTCACCGTAATGAAAGAAAATTCACGTGTGCTTGACCGGGTAACACTTTCTCTCTATGAGGGTGAAAACGTTGCCATTCTTGGACCCAATGGGGCGGGAAAATCATCGCTCATCAAGGCCGTTATCCGCGAATACTATCCGCTGATTACCGGGGAGCCCGGGACATTTCGGTTTCGCGGGGAGGAGGTCTGGGATATCTTTGATCTCCGATCCACTATCGGCATTGTCTCCACTGATCTCCAGTATGCCTTTGCCCGCACCATTACCGGCCATGAAGTAATCCTCTCGGGCTTCTTCTCAAGCATCGGTCTCTTCAACCGGGAGATAACACCGGCGATGGAGAAAAAATCAGAAGAGATCGAGCAGATCCTTGGGATCAGGCACCTGAGAGAAAGGCCTATGATTTCGCTTTCCACAGGAGAAGCCAGGCGTTTTCTTATCGGCAGGGCCCTCGTTTTTGATCCAGCCACACTCCTTCTCGATGAACCGGCAAGCAGTCTCGATCTCTCAGCATTACACATATTTCGCCAGACCCTGCGTACAATTGCCCAGTCCGGAACAGGCATCATCCTGGTAACACACAATCTTCATGATATTATCCCCGAGATCACGCGCGTAGTTATGATAAAGGAAGGGAGGATCATCGGGGATGGGGAGAAAGCAGCCATGCTGACAGATGAGCGGATTGGACAACTCTTCTCAGTCCCGGTCCGTATACGCAAAGAGAATGGCTGGTATTATGCGACAGGGTACTGACCAGGCCCACCCTATTCCAAGGATCCGGTAGGTCCGGGAAAATTTTACTACCGGACCGTTTGAAAGAAAAAGAAAATATTTCTAAGATTACGCAACCGGTACTTTCGGGGCGGCTTTCTTTGCGGCAAACGATGTCACGATAGCAATGATTCCAATAACAACCGCAAAGATCCCGGCAATAAACGGCACAAGAGCTGCTGAAATCAGGGGGAAGATCAACAACAGGATCCCAAAGAGAAGACTCAATACCCCAAGGACACCGTTCCCTGCATCCTTGGTGGAGAAAGCCTGGTACAGGTGGACACAACCGGTGATGCATGCCCATACACCGATAATAATAACAAGGAACGTGAGAAGAAGGACGGTACTGTAAAGCGGATAGGCAAGAATAATAATACCGGCGAGCAGGTTAAGAACTGCAAGGAGAATCTTCCATCCCATATCCGTCCTGTCAACAGCAAGTCCGGCTAGGGAAAAGATTCCGCCGACCAGCCAGTAGGCTCCAAGGAATGTCACAAAAACGATCGTTGTAATCCCCGGCGAGGAGAGGAACATAATCCCGATAACAAGGGAGAGAATTCCCCACAGGAGAATGACCCACCAGGGAAAGAGTCCGGGATTACAGCACCAGCACGACTGGGGAGAAGCAGTTGTTTCAGCCATAATACTATACCTCAAATTTTATACGTCAATTCTGCCAAAGCGATATTTGAAGTTTCCTTTCCGGTTCAGGAAATCCGCAGGTCCCATTAAAGGAGATTCAGGAGGATCGAACCGGAATGAGGGAGAGCCCCCATGTAGGAAGATTAAAAAAGTTATTCTGCTCTCGCCAGCCCGGTTACTTTCCTGATCTGACCCTGCGTTTCCTTTGGCGTTCCGGTAGTGTTGATCAGGTAACAATTCGTCCGGTCGAGGATGTTTTTGATATATTCATTACGCAGCGCAGTTTTGCGGGCATCCTTCACCAGCAGGTGCGGGTTGAAATAGCCGTTGGCGGAAAAAAGGGCATACGCCTCATCCTTTTCGAGCGGAGAAGCAATCCGGAGATCGGAAGGATCACGATGCAGGATAATAAGCGTCCCCAGTGTTGTCAGAGGGAGAAGGCGGCCTTTTCCCACCACCCACCGTATATCAGCAACCGCACGACCTTCGGCATCGTATTCGTTTGCTGGAACCAGCCCGTCAAACTCTTTCCAGATTGCAGAGAGATCCTGACGGATGTAAAAATTCCGTTCCGATCCATAGGCAAGGATCTCCGGGCCGAAGATGCGGGTAAAGAACCAGTCATCGGAGATGATCCGGGCCTGAGGATCGCGAAGGAGTCCGTAGGTTTGTGTGGTTTTTCCTGCACCAGAGACTCCCACGATGCCAATACCTTTTCCTCCGATATCGACACAAGCTCCATGGATCGATGATATCCCGTGTTCATCTTCGAGAATATCCCCGCACAGGCCGAGTGCGATGGACTTGATCCATCCATAATAGGTAAAATTTGTAAGGAAGACCGTCTTGGAGTACGGGTCAAATCTGACACTGTTTTCACTGACGGACGGGTCTTTAAAGACATAGAGCCTGCCATGAGACCGGATATTCTGGGACATAGGAGAGAAGTTTTCCTGCCAGGTTTCAATGAGACTTTTCTCATCTGTGATCAGTTTGATACAGCATCCAAAGATCTCAGATTTTATCTCGTACCGTACCCGTGGTGTGCAGCATGCAGTAAGGCGTTCCTTTTCCTCTGTCGGGATCAGGTCGACGGTGTAGGTCATTCCATGACCCCGTAAATAATACACATCATGGTTGATATTCCGGCATACCGGGATAGGATGTTTTCGGTTGTCATCTCCCATACCCGGATAATTGAGAGAGACAAAACGTTTTTTGGCGGCAGGCATACATGCAGCCGGGCACAGAGAATCGAAGATTATCCTGCCTTATCTTCAACGAACCGATCTCCAACATGCTCAAGTACGTGTTCCCTGAAGGAAGGCGGGGCAAATGTACAATCTCAGTTGACCGGCAGGGTACGACTTTGAGTATGGCCATATGTGACAGCTGTATCGGGATACCTGCAGGTCGTAACTGGCTGAATTTCTTTACGCCGGGGCTGAAACGTGTTCACATCCTTACCGAAAAGCTGAAGGGAGAGATTATCTTTGACAGGACAAACGGGACATGGTTTATCTTCCTTATCCCGATCCATGTGAAGAGATTCATCCCATAAGAAAACCAGGGACCGGGATAACGGCGATGAAAGGGAAACAGTAAAAAATCCGGTTTTTCCGATACTTTTCACCATCATCACGGAAGTTACCGGTGTCTTTGGATACCTTTTGGCTCAATTAACAAATTTCTTTGTCTGTCCGGAGAGGCACATTTTGAAAAGTGCAGCCGGTTACCGGAAGCAGGTCGCTTTTCTCTCAAGGATCTGCAACACTGCCGCATCCACTGGTGCCATAGCACGGGAGATCTTTTCCAGCGTACGGATCGTTCCTTCAGCAGTCCGCTGGATGATCCCGTTCTCTGTCGGGATCCTCATGCCCCCGGCGGCGAGAAAGGCACATTCCGTTGCAAGACCTGCAGCCGTGGCAATCTTTAAGGAACAGGCCGGCTTTGCGCCATCGCAGATCGTACCGGTGATATTTGCCACCATCAGGTTGATCGCGGTCGTAATCTCTTCCTCTCCCCCGCCAATAAGGTAGGCAACTCCGGCAGCGGCACCGATACCGGCCTTGATCGAGCAGCCGCAGAGCGCAGAGAGGTGCCCCGCGTACCGGTCTGCCTGCTTGGTCATCATGTGGCTGATAAGCGCCGCACGGGCGATATCCGCTTTTGAGAACCTGCATTCCCGTCCGACAACACCGACAGGGATAAGGGCAGTTATTCCCTGGTTTCCAGATCCCGCGGTGCTCATTACGGGATACGGTGCTCCACCCATGCGGGCGTCGGCTGCGACCGCGGCTGCGATCCGCACGTTGTCGATGAGACTGGTGGTCCCTTTCTGGCTGGAGAGAAGGGCCTTGAGTGTATGACCAAGGCCCAGGCCGTACGCCTGGTCCCGGCAACACTCGGACAGGGTCATGTTCATCTCAACGCCACGGAATACCGTATCGATCTCCTCTCCATCCATCGATTCGGCGATCCGGATCAACCAGATGACTTCCCCGGGAACACGTTCATCTGCGGAGTCCGGAGGAATACCCGGGTTTGAATAGATCTCCCTTCCCTCAGCGCTGATTGAAGCGACATGGTTGTGCTGACCGGTAATGTGTGCCTGGGCTTTTTTGATGCCATTTTTAGTCCCAGCAATAATCCCAACGGTTATATCCGGGGTTATTCCCGATCCCGTCCCGGACACGGTAGAGCAGGAGATCCGGTCACTGAGTGCAATGACCACGGCTTTTGCTCGTTTTTCCGGAGTCATACCGGAAAAAAGATCGATACCATCACGTGGATCGAGAAAGATGCCCGCGGCTGCAGCTGCGGCCGGACCCTTCCTGCCTTCCATACCCGGGATGAGTGCGCATGCGCTGTTTTTAGAGACATTCCGGTCAAGGGTGATCTCTACACTGAGAATATCACGCGTAGAATATGCCGGGCCGGTGGATCCGGAAAAATCCGGGGGAATACATCCCGATATGGCATGGTATGCGACGGCTGCTGCATAGGCAATGGCAGCCGGCTCGGAACACCCGGTAACGGGTATTACGTTTCTCTGTAAAAACGCCGCAATATCCACAACCGATCTCCACCTGTACCTGCTTTCAGGACATCGGTACAGACAATGAAATAGCCAGCGATAACCGCAGAAAAAATTTCAGTTATCACAATGTTATAGGGCACGGGGTGTTCATACTCACGTGAGGTAATTAGGATGGTTTTTTGGAAAATCCACCTTGGGCGGATTGGACCTTCTCGATTGGGCTTCATGGGTTTTGGTCCAGTCCACCCTGCGCGGAAACTGTTCCGGAAAACATATCCTCTGTGTTGGATCTGATCTCCAGTCTTTTATTGCGGGGTATCACCTCAGCCCCGCTTCTTCCGTACATGATACAGGATCCTCTGTTTTTTCAAAATCCGGCAGATATACACGCCTTCATCGAGCAGCCATTTCAGAAAGATTGGAGGCACAAGGAGCCATCGGGGCGGTTCGTAATGCCAGAGTCCCTGGAAGGATGAGGGGATACCGGCAGTTCCCAGATAAACAGCCGCAATCATTTCTGAATAACTACGACCATTTTTTCACTTATCGCCAGAGTTATAGCGACCTCCGCCCTACATGATCGCATCCAGAATCGATGACGGTTATGACTGTTGCTTATATCCAGCCAAAAACCGGGAATCGATCCTCACGCAACGGTGATGTTATGAAACCAAAAACACTCGTTATTGTGTGTTCCGCCCTGCTGATCCTTACATTCTGCATGATTCCTGCCGGCGCGGTAATACTCGAAGTAACGGTCCGGGGAACAATAGCGGATCTCTCACCGGCCGATAATACCCTGACGATTGCCGGTCCCTCGCAGTACGGCTGTGACTTTGGTTCCGGTACTTCCGAACCGGTTTGTTCGTGGACGCCGATGAACATAACCACACTTACCGGAACAGTCCCTGATGCAGCCGCGTTTCAGGTCTTTGCCAGAAACGATACAGTTGTAGCAGTGAGCCTGGGAGGCACCGGGGGAACATGGATTGCTCTTGCAAAGACTTACAGCACCGGTACTGCCACAGATTACGCTACCGATGAGGTGGGCAACATAGGCAGTCTCCCCACTCCGCTCATTGGTGACTATACAGTCAGCGCCGTCACCGTACCGGACTGTTCTGCATGCACCGGGACCTCCTGCACTGCGGTCTCTTCGAATGTAACGATCTCGAGCGGGCAGATGACGGTTGCACAGAAGGTACTCCGCCCCGGGGAATCGCTCTTTTTCAAGGGCAGGAACGATGACTCGAGTGTGAACGTGACCTTTGTAAACGGTCAGGCCCTCGCGGACGCCTGTCCCGGAAACGCCGGACTTATCGGCGGAGTTCAGCCTGTCTCCGATTATATCGTGCGTGTTGTACCACCGGTTGGGATGAACACGGCAGCAATGGCCTCTCCGGCAGAACCTGTATCGGGGGTTCCGTCAGCCACGACCACAACCCCTCAATCATCCCTGCCGTCTGCAGTACTCAGCGTCCTCGGGTTGGCGATTGCCGCCATTGCAGCCTGCCGGATTAGAGAGTGATCCAGGTACAGACGGGAGTACGTGAGGAACAGATACCCCGGGTTGACACCCGGTATTCCGGCCTCGTCATGGACCCGGATATTTCACTTTTTCCCTCAGGGACCCACTCATCCGGCTGGAACAGGCATGAATTCCAGACTCCCGGCCGATAAAAAAGATAATTAATGCCCGAACTGGACATCGAAGTAAATGCTCTTGCCCGATGCCCTGAGGGGGATACCGTAAGCAACACTGCACCCTTTAAGATGCCCGGCTTTCATGGCAACGAATCCTGCGGTGTACATGATCCTGTTGTCCACATTGTTAATTTGGGCGGTCTTTGCTGCAGAGCCGACAGCAATTCCGAGATCGGATATCTTGAGTACACAATTGGGACCGGTATAAGCCGAGTCCCTGCCCTTTCCGGCCTTCTGCGCCTGTATCATTTCCGCGCAGCTTGCATAACCACACCCGCCGCAATTGATACCAAGTGTCTTGGTCCCTTCGACGCCAATAAGGACTGTCGCATCGCTTGCCTTTACCTGTTCCCCGTTAATCCGGAGGAAATCCATACCAGTCTCCTTTGCTGCTGCGATAATGTTATCTCCGAGCGCCTTCTGTTCTTTACCGATCAGGATCTCGATCTTTATCGAGTCGAGTCCACAGGCTTTTGGTGCGGTCCGGGCGGCGAGAGCCATCAGCCCGGCAACAGTTTTTACTGCATCCGATTCGCTGGTCATAGCCCAAAATTGGCTTCTTTTAGTAATAAATCAGGAGCCACAGGAGATATGATCAGGTGGCGGTACCGTAATTCACATGAAAGGCATAGCGAAAACCATGGGCAGGCCGGGCGGTGTACGGAATATACCGGCGCCGTTCGTAGTCACGAAGGCAGTCATACACACCACCGGGAAATATCCGGTGCGAAAGGTGCATAGGCCGGGTTGTGGCGTTGTCCTGCCGGCGGGTATATTGCCGGGTGATATCGGCAAGGATCCTCTTCATCACCATTAATTCTCCGAGTGTTGCCGGGCATTCTTCATCATTGATCACGGTTTCAATCTGGTGGATCACTTCATCAATTCGGGTCATGGCATTCATTCTTCCAGGTGCAGGTTCTGCTGATCCAAATATCAGCGGGGGAGATTATATATTGGAAAAATCGCCGGGGTTTGTTTTTGTATGGGGAATGTATCATGGTTGAACCATGCGGTTCAATGAAAGACCGTTCTGTGCCCCGGAAAATAACAGACTACGAGTAAGGGTTCAATGAGTCACATGACAGGATAATCTTTGCAGCCTCGTTTCCGTTTGAAAGAGTAGTAAAGATAGTTCCAGCATCAGAGACTGATACAGCACTACCCTGCTTATCCATCACTTTTACGGGCAAACCTATAAGCGGGATCAGGGAAAACTTATGAAAACTCTTACCACCTTGCCAGATGAGTGAAGTTCCTCCGGCTCCGGTGGATATCACGCGGGGAGAATGCGAATACGTCCGTACTGTCACCAGAAACACAAACGGAATCTGCAGGGGAGGATGCCACCCTGCTCACGCTCTATGCACTTGCCGGAGAGGAATGCGGACGATTTGTCACGCTCCATCCCCGGATCCTTACAAGGATCCGCCGGCACATTCTCGCTATCAGCCAGGTTGTAGCAGCCCGGCCATCTTTCGGAGATGTGGCAGTCAGGGAGCTGCCCGTGCATGAAATGCGCCGGGCCGAGGAGGAACTCTGGATCCATGACCAGCATCAGAAAACAGACATGGCCACCGACCGGCTCTTTGCAGCATTCTCCGGTACGCAGTTGATCGGGGTTGCCCGCTGCTCCCGCCATCCCGACGGGTGCGAGGTGGATGGTGTGTACGTGCTCGAAGAGTACCGGCACCGGGGATTTGCAAAGAGGGTCATGCAGCAGCTGATCGAAGAATGCGGTCGTAATGAAACGCTGTATCTGCATGCAAGACCTGATCTTGTAGATTTCTATCGGAAGATGGGGTTTGTGATAGTTCAGCTGCCTGACCTTCCGGCCTCCATCCGGTCTGCGACCACTCGTCCCGGAAGCGGGACCGTGCCGATGAAGCGTGATCCTGCACGGGTTCCTGGAGGCGGGCATGAGTAGCGGTGCCGAAGGGACGAGAACCTGCAGCCGGCTGGACAGGGAGACTTGCCGATGGTAGAACTGTTCTTCTGGATCGCGATCCTCCTTTTCATTATTAGTACGTTTATTGCTCTAGCCGGCGCGGCACGGGATAACCGGATCGCACGTACACTCTCGCTTGCATGTACTGGTATGGCCTCAATATTCCTCGTTGCCCTTGCGATGTTTATTCTGGTCACAGGTATCCCCCTTTTGCTCCCTGCATGGCAGCCGTTCCCCGGTATATCTGTCTCATTTTTCGTAGATCGCCTGGCGGCATTTTTCCTTGTCCTGATCGGTGCCGTCGCAACCTGTGTCTCCCTTTACACGATCGGCTATGTTGAGCACCTGGAGGGTGGCAGCCGGCGAAACTTTTTCTGTGCGTGCATTGCGCTCTTCGTTCTTGCAATGGTGCTTGTGGTCGTCTCGGCCACCACAATTGCCTTTTTGCTCTTCTGGGAACTGATGGCCGCGGTCTCCTTCCTGCTGGTCACGTATGAATATACCCGTCACGAGACCACCCGGGCCGGTATTTTCTACTTTGTGATGACGCAGCTCTCCACTCTTTTTATAATGCTGGGATTTGTTGCGCTCTTCCTCGCCACCGGTTCCTTTGCCATCTCCCCGGCGCATGTTGCAGCCAGCGCCACACCCCTCGTTACCGCTGCGTTCCTTGCACTCTTTGTAGGATTCTCCATCAAGGCAGGAATCATCCCGTTCCACAAGTGGCTTCCCCATGCCCACCCGGCAAGCCCCACCCCGGTCTCGGCACTGATGAGCGGCGTGATGCTCAAGATCGCGGTCTACGGTCTCCTCCGGTTCCTGATCGCAGTCTTCACCCCGGATCTCTGGTGGGGTGTTCTGATCCTCTGCGCCGGTATCGCATCCGCAGTTCTCGGCATAATATATGCAATCAAGGAAGATGATATCAAGGGCCTCCTGGCCTACTCGAGCATCGAGAACATCGGCATTATCTTTGTGGGCATCGGACTCTTTGTAATCTTCTCCTGCTCCGGCCTTACGTTCCTTGCAACCATCAGCCTGCTAGCGGCCCTCTTTCATTCGCTTAACCACGCTCTCTTCAAGAGCCTCCTGTTCCTTACTGCAGGTTCTGTGGTGCATGCCACCGGAACCCGGGATATTGAACAGATGGGAGGCCTTGCCTCCCGTATGCCGGTAACCTCTGCTCTTTTTTTTACAGGAGCGGCCGCGATTGCTGCCCTTCCCCCCCTCAACGGGTTTGCAAGCGAACTCCTGCTTTACACCGCATTTTTTCAATCGGTCACTCTCGTCGACCCGCTTATCAAGATCCTCCTTTTTATCTGTCTTGCCCTCTTTGCGCTGACCAGTGCCCTCTCCGCGGCCTGCTTTGTCAAGGCCTTCGGCTCTATCTTCCTTGCCCGCCCACGTTCACAGGCAAGTGAACAGGCGCACGAAACCGGATGGACGATGCTTGCCGGCCCGGCGCTTCTTGCTGCAGCCTGTGTGGTGCTCGGTGTTTTCTCATACCAGATCCTCACCGGTTTTGGCTATATACTCCCCATTCCGGACCTTCTGGTCGTGAGCGTCCTCCTCCTGCTCATGGGTGCACTGACTTATATTGTCCTGTATTTCACCGCGTCACACAGGATCAGGATCAGCGAGACCTGGGGCTGCGGCTCGCTTTCGCTCTCTTCCTCAGCAGAGTACACCGGCCATGGCTTCTCAGAGCCAATTGTCACGATTTTTGCTTCGCTGTACCGGACAAAAAAGACGGCCACCAAGAAATATTACGATCAGCATGACTGTATCTTCGCCGAAGGAACTGCAGAAATCCGGCTCCTGAAGTTCTTCGAGGAATACCTGTATCTCCCTGTTGCCCGCAATGCAACCCGTGTCGCAGGAGTGATCGCACGTATGCAGAACGGCTGCCTTGACACGTATCTCCTCTATGTCTTCCTCGCGGTGGTCGCAGTCATCATCTTTTTGGGAGTGACCGCATGAGTTACGAGTTCATTCTCTATGGCATCATCAATACGTTCTGTGGGGTGCTCATTGCCCCGCTCTTTGTGAGCCTGGTAAAAAAAGTGAAGGCCTGGACCCAAGGGAGGCAGGGGCCGTCAGTCTTTCAGACATATTACACCCTTGCCAAGCTGCTCAAAAAGGAGGTGCTCTATTCGCCGGACGCATCAGGGATCACCCGGTTCACCCCGTGGGTCTGCATAGCCGCGATCCTTGTTGCCTCGCTCTTTGTACCCCTTGTCTATGTAACAGTCCCGTCCGGAGGAATCGGGAACATTATCCTCTTCCTGTATCTGCTCGTGCTTGGCAGGTTCTTTATGGCACTTGCCGGTCTTGATGCCGGAAGCACATTTGGCGGCATGGGAAGCTCGCGTGAGATGAGCATCGCCGCGGTCATCGAGCCTACGACCATCATCGTCTTTGCCGCACTTGTCTTTGTTTTCAAATCCCTCAACATTATCGATATGGTCGGTGTTGCTGCATCCACCGGCACACCGGTGACCCCGACGCTCATACTCCTGGGGATCTCGCTTTTCATCATCCTGATCGTAGAGACTGCACGCATTCCGGTTGATAACCCGGAGACCCATCTGGAGCTGACCATGATTCACGAGGGTATGATCCTCGAGCAATCAGGCAGGAACCTCGCAATGATGGAGCTCTCAGCAGCGGTCAAGCAGCTGGTCCTGATGGCGCTGGTCATCAACCTGATCGTCCCGTGGGGGATAGCAACCGTCCTTACACCGGCAGCCATCGGAACAGCACTTGCTTTCTTTGTGGTAAAAGGTGTTATCCTTGCACTGGTGATTGGCCTCTTTGAGTCCTCCATGGCAAAGATGCGGTTCTTCCGGCTGCCCAGCCTTTTTGCAATGGCGTTCTTCTTCTCGACCCTCATCATTATTATCGAGGTGTTCGCATGAGTGAACCCGCATTCTTTGACGGTATCATCAAGATCCTCTTTGTCTGCGTGATCATCACGTCCGCGTACATCATCACGACGAAAAACCTTATTTCACTGGTTAAGGTCTACGCACTCCAGTCACTGGCCCTTGTTGCCATCGCCCTCTCCCTGGCCTGGTACGAGAATGCTGCGATCCTCCTTGCCATAGCGCTCCTCACGCTGGTTTTCAAAGTGATCGTTATCCCGTATTTCATCGCAACCGTCCAGGAAAAGATCCGGATAACGCAGGACATCGAGTTCCATTTCCTCAGCCCGACCAGTTCCCTATTAATCTCGCTTGCCCTCATGATTGTCGTATACATCACGCTCTCCCGTATCCTTTCCCAAACACCACCGCAGGGCAGCCTCTTTTTCTTCGGGGCCGTGATCGGGATCTCGCTGGTCATGATGGGCATGATGGTGATGTTCTCACGAAAGAAAGCGATCTCCAAGGTGCTCGGATACCTCTCAATGGAAAACGGTGTTCTGCTCTTCGGGCTCTTTGCCACGGAACTTCCCTTCATCATCGAATTTTTAATTGTGATCGATCTGGTAATCCTCATCCTCCTTACCACCATCCTCACGGTCGGAATCGATTCCACGCTCGAGGAGTACCATAACCGGCTCCACCGGTTTTACCTCTGGGAAGAACAGGAGGAATCCTCATGATCCTCGTGGCTTTTGTACTTACTGCGCTGGTGGGGATCGTGCTGGTTGCCATCAGTCGTACCCATGGGCAGATGAATGCAGCCGCCGTCGGCCAGGCCATCGTCTTTGCAGCAATCGCCCTGTACGTCCTCCTCTTCGTGCAGGTGCCGGTCAATACATTCATCGTAGGCAGCGGCTACTTCTTCATCGATCACCTAGGACTCCTGGAGGTCCTTATTGCAACCGTGATCTTCGTGCTCGCGGCCGTATATGCCCGGGGATACGTGGGCAACCTGCTGACAAGCCACGAACTCGAAGCAGGGAGCCTGAAGCTCTTCTATGCCGCATGGTGCCTGCTTGAACTGGTCATCATCCTTGCCTTCTTCTCGGATAACCTCGCACTTTTCTGGATCTTTGCCGAGATGACAACCATCATCTCCGCCATGCTTGTCGCCATCCTCTCGGCACGGGAGAACATTGACGCGGCGCTCAAATACATCTTCGTTGCCTCGGTGGCGATGATCTTTGCCTTTATCGGCCTCATCTTCCTCTTTGAAATCTCACGGTCAGTCCTTGGCACCGGCACGCTCAACTGGACAGCGCTCATGGCCCATGCCGCCGCTTTCCCGCACGGGATGACAATCGCGGCATTCCTCTTTATCTTCATCGGGTTTGCTGCAAAATCCGGCATCTTCCCGTTCCATACATGGCTCCCCGAGGCCCATGCCAAGGCGCCATCAGCAGTGAGTGCTGTCCTGTCGGGAGTACTCCTCAACGTGGGGATCTACGGGATCTTACGGGTTTTTGCTATTGTCCACGAAACCGGCGCTGCAACAGATGTCACACCGGTCATCCTTCTCTTCGGCATCCTGTCAATTGCTATCGCGGCGATCTCGATGCTTCCTGAAAAGAACCTCAAGAAACTGGTCGCGTTCTCGAGCATCGAGAACATGGGTATTATGCTGGTCGGTATTGCAATCGCAACACCGCTCGCGATCTTCTGGGTGCTTGTCCAGGTGATTGCTCATGCATTCACCAAAGCCTCACTCTTTTTCTCGGCGGGCATACTGCACCGGCAGTACCGGAGCCACATCTCGGCGGATGCACCCGATGAGATGTGCGATGTTTTCCGGTTCCAACCGCTTGCCGCGTGGGGATTTGTTCTGGGAGGACTGGCAATTATTGGTATACCTCCGTTCCTTGCGTTCTTCTCCAAGTTCTTTATCCTGCTCTCGCTCGGATCGTTCTCGTTGTGGGTGCTCGCGCTGGTCCTGGTACTGCTCTTTATTGCGGCCACAGCGCTCGGGTATTTCGTGATCAGTATGTTCGGGCAGGTCATCCCGCCTGGAGAGACCTGTGATATTGTTCCCTACCGGACCCCGCTCTCCATGAAGTTACCCATTGTGGTCCTCCTTGCACTGGTGCTTATCCTTGGCCTGATGTTTCCGCCGGGAGGATATGCATTTATTACGCAGGTCGTAACGGAGCTGAGGTTCTGATGAGTGTAACGGATATGCCCAATGATGATGCCACCATTGCAGCAGTACGAGAAATTGCTGGCGCTGCCGGTGTGTCCGCCCGGATCACGCCCGGGTTCAGCGGCGAATGTATTGTTCATCTCGATGATGATGAGATTTTCCGGCTCGTTCCCGCGCTTGCGACATGGAATTTTGTCCTGATCGGCCTGTTTGCCACCCCCGTTTTCAAAGGGGAAGGATACATGCTACGGTATGTTTTCTCGCACGGGAAAAGCATCCTTGTCTTCCAGGCGGAAATTACGGGAAAACGGGCAGCCTCCGTTGCTACGATATATCCCTCGGCCTCTTGGCCGGAGCGGGAGTGCCGGGATATGTACGGGATCGAATTTGAGGGAGCCTTCGATACCCGGCGCCTTGTCCTGCACGAGGTGTATCCTGCCGGGTTCCACCCGCTGGAAAAGGCATTTGCCAACGCGCCGGTCTCGACGCTTAAAACGATCGATCCGGCGGACGAGTACATATTCCAGAACATGCACGGGGACGGGGTGTACCAGGTACCTGTCGGGCCCGTCCACGCCGGCATCATTGAGCCCGGCCACTTCCGTTTCAGCGTCATCGGGGAAACGGTGTTCAATCTCGAAGTCCGCCTCTTTTACACCCACCGTGGCATCGAGAAGCTGGCAGAAGGAAAAGACCCTGCAGAATGCGTGCGGGTTGCAGAAGCGGTGAGCGGGGATGAATCTGCTGCAAATGCGACCGGGTACTGTATGGCGGTGGAACGGCTCTCAGGCATATTCGTGCCCGACCAGGCCTGGCATATCCGGACGATCCTCTGCGAATCGGAACGGATCTGTTCTCATCTCGGCGATCTTGGCGGCATGCTGACCGATGTCGCCTTTGCCCTCGGTGCCAGCCAGTTTACCGTGCTGCGCGAAGAGATCTTCCGTGAGCACGAGAAGATGACCGGTTCCCGCTTCCTCCGTGGCATGATCTGCCCCGGAGGGGTCAGCAGGGATATTCCAGTCGCTACGCTCGCCCTGTACCGCGAGTACCTTGAGCGGTTTAAAAAACAATTCCGGACCGGTCTCGCCATTGTCCTCTCCACATCTTCCGTAATCGACCGGTTCTCCCGGACCGGGATCATCAGAAAACCGCTTCTTTCTCCGCTCAACATTACCGGCCCGGTCGCACGAGCCTCCGGCAGCGGCCGGGATGTGAGAGTGGATCACCCGTACGGGATCTACGATCGTCTTGTGCCCATGCCCCGTCCCTTAAATGATGGTGACGTCCTCGCCCGGTTCACGGTTAAGGCTGCGGAGATCCTTGATTCGATTTCCCTTATCGAGAAATCACTGGCAACCATGCCGGACGGCCCTATTCGAAGTACAGACCCGGTCTGTGACGGTGCCGCTCTGGCGCTCGTGGAGGGGCCGCGGGGAGAAAACCTCTGCTGGGTGGAGATCCGGAACGGTACCGTCTGGAGATACAAGGTGCGGACGGCATCGTACTGCAACTGGCCTGCCATAGAACACGCTGCACCGGGCAACATCATTGCCGATTTCCCGGTTATCAACAAGAGCCTGAACCTCTCGTATGCGGGGACGGATCTTTAAGGGTGAGACGCGATGGTAAATGCATTTTCCTGCCTGATTAAAAAGAAAGTGACCGGAAATCTTCCCTTAAAGGATGATGAGATCGAGCAGATCGGCCGCGAGATCGAAGCAGAGATCGATGCGCGGTTCGGGCGAAGCCTTGCGGTTCGGGAGCTGGATGCAGGCAGCGACAACGCGGCAGAGATCGAGATAAACAACTTAAACAACGCGTATTATGACGTGGAACGGTTCGGCATCTCCTTTGTTGCCTCGCCACGGCATGCTGATGTCCTGCTGGTAACCGGCGCCATTACCCACAACATGGCAATTGCAGCACAGAAAACGTATGATGCCATGCCCTCACCCAAGTTCGTTGTAGCCGTTGGCGATGATGCGTGCGATGGCGGGATCTACCGTGGGACTTATGCGGTTCTGGGCGGAGCTGATGCACTCCTGCCGGTGGATCTAAAAATACCGGGCAATCCACCGACACCCCTCCAGATCCTTACGGGCCTCCTTGCCCTGATGCGGACGGCTGCAAAAAAAGGCTGATCGGTTTTCCCGCAAAAACAGATTGTGGACAGGGATGCAGGATTCCAGTGATCCTGTACCCTGACGAAAACGGGATCACGATCTTTTCTCACTCTTTACGATCTCATGGGCCCTCCTCATTCACTGCAGGTGACTGAAGACAAAGATCATAACCATCCGAAAGAGTGCCAGTGCCCAGAAGACATACAGGATGCCGACAATGGCAGAAGCGGCAAGCGATCTTCCCCGGGAAAGTGCATGGGTCTTTTCCATCGCACACGTCCAGAGATATATGCTCCAGGCTACCAGCAGAAGATAAAGCACGATCTCGGTGTACAGAACAAACATTTGCAGGTCCGGGGAGAGCGTCATGGCCACACCGGTGAGGGAGAGGGGGCTGGTGACCAGTGCCATAATAGCAATCAGCGTGAGGGGCAGCATACCATAACCGGCCGTTTGCAGGGTGGCCGGAAACTTCCCGGTGCCCGAGAAGATGCGGCAGAGAAGAAATAATCCAAGAGAGAGAAGAAACCATGCAATAAATGGGGCTGCCAGTTCCCATGCCACGCGGTAGGGAGAGAAAATAATATTCACTACGCCCTGCTGCGGGAAGAGGGCATAGATAAAATAGGGGGTAAAAAGGGAGATCAGTCCGCCCGACCCCACGATAAACAAGGGAACGGGAAAATCCGGGGGGTCCTGGTTGATTTGTCCAAAGAACCTGGCAGGATGGACGAGCAGGTCAGAAAGTGCATAAACCATACAGGATCTAATCAGTGTCATTCAATAAATGGGTTTTTCGCGCCCGCATTTTGTCAAGGAACAGAAATTAGCTGCAGAAAAAAATCAGGAAGTGGAAGTGGAAGTGGCCGGGGTTGCCATGGATTTTGCCATGGCTTCCATCTGGTCTGTCTCGAACTCCCCCATCTTGATGACACCGGGCGAGAGTGTCATGACCCGGATCCTTACCCCGATTCCCGGGGCATAGGCAAGCGTCTGGCCGTCGGGACTCCATGACATAAAGCCGGGCTGGATATTTGAGATCCGGATAAGGTTGGTACCATCAGGATTGATGACGCCAAGGTAGTGATCCGCGGAGAATGCCAATCGGGAACCATCGGGGCTCCATGCGATAGCATTGATAGTCCCGTCAGCGGTGAGGTTGGTAAGGCCGGTACTATCCGGTTTTACCACATAAACATCTCCCTTGCGGATGAATGCGATCCAGTTTCCGGCAGGACTCCACCGTGGATAGGTATCCTCCTGCCGGGTAAACTTGTCTCCTTTCTGGCCCACGGCATAGGTGATAGCCTGAATTGACCCGGTAGAGGTATCGATCACGGCAAGCCCGAAATTGTTGGGCATATAGATCGGGGCCACCAGATGGATCCCGTCCGGGCTCCATGAGGTCTCCGTGCGGAGGGAGAGCAGGCCCGTGCTGACTTTTGCAAGGGTTTTTGGTGAACTTCCGTCTGCGTTCATCACCGAAAGCCATGTCCATTCCGTCCCTGTCGGGGAAGGAGCGCTCTTCCCGTCAGGCATGACTTCGGTCATCGGAGTGTCCGACAGGTTCAGGCCGGTCGCGGCGAAACGGTTCCCATCCCGGCTCCACGAGGAGAAGTACTGATACGGGAACGGCCCTGCGATATGCAACGGGTGGGATGCGGTATCATTCTTGATGAAAATGGACATATTCCCATTCGCGTACCGGTCATACGCCATCTTATCCGATGCCGGGTCAACAAAGACTTCTGATATATCGTTCTGCACGGTGAGCTGCGTCTGGTGGTCACCGTTACGGTTCATAATCCAGATATTGCTTTGGAGAGATGAACTGTTGAACGCAGCACCCTGAGGTTTCGCGGAAGGGAACATTGTCTCAATGAAAATAATGGATGCACCATCGTGGGTGAACTGGGGATCGGCAAAATAACTGTTGTTGCCATAGATGCTGATATCATCGTTCTGGGCCTGCTGCAGATCCGCATTGGTAAGAGCGGGGACCCCGGGGATTACCGGCAGATTAAAGCCGGTTGTCAGGTAGATCGGGACGCACAGGATGGCGAGGACCACTACTGCCGTACCGATCCATTTGAGGACATTCCAGGCAGGAGATCGTTTCGCCCGGGGTTCCCCGATGGAGGGAACAGGTGTTTCCGGTACCGGGCCGGGTCCCTGTGCATCATAGACCTCGGACAGGAAACGGTACTGGAAAACCGAGAGGGCCGGGGAAAGGCAGAACGCAATATATTTTCCGACCGCAGGGATGAAATGCAGGAGACTGGTGATAACAAAGAAGACGATACCGGCAATGAGGAGGATAATGAGGGCAATGAGGTAGTTAAACCGTCCGATCCTGCGGATGGCTGCCTTAATCTCAGTAAAAGCAAACCCCTCGCCGATGCTTCCGGTCCGGGCATACCGTATTGAACCGATGATACTGTATACAATCGCAAAAATGAGCACCCCGACGTCAACGATCATAAATGCAGGGATCAGGAAAAGAAATCCCATCCCACCGGTAGAAAAAGCAGTAGTTATCCCGCCCAGCAGGAAGAGGAGAGGGACAAGAAGGATCAGGAGAACCGGGATGATCCAGAGCGCAAGGAGGATATCCAGCTTGATGCCCTCCACGAGAAGCCGGGACCAGTTATCAAACCCGGGAGGCTCGCTCCCGCCACGAAGGAGCCTGACTCCGTAACCGGAAACAAAAAATGAACCCACAATACCGATGACCACCAGCACCGCGACAAGAGGCCAGGGAACCAGATCCCAGTGGATGACCGAACCGTCGATGATACCAAGGCTGTCGATGATATAGTACAGGATCAGCCACGGCAGACCGAGGAGGATAAGAATTAACCACCGTGTCCACCGGCCGATCAGTGTTTCACGGGTAAAATGCAAGGATCCTGAGAGAATTTGCCCGAATTTCATTGTTTACCGGGAATAAATATATTTGATTTATTTATAAATCCATATCTTTTGATATCCGGAGCGCAGGCGGATACCTGACTGCAGAAAGCCACACCTCATTGCCAGTGTCAAAAGAGACGATCCTGAAAACCCGGCCATGACAGGATCACATCCGTGATCTTTTCGGTTTTTTATCCACCCGGTAACCTGCCTCTTGTCCCATACCAAAAGAGTATATACCCCCTTGAAAAATTACCAGTTATCGAACAGCGATGGAGTGAGAGAGATGGCAGAAAAGGAACCCAAACCAGTACTGGTCCGGGAACGGCTCGATGTCTGTGAGTTGGATCGGGCCCGGATGTCCCTGATGAACCCTGCGCTCATCGAGCAGAAGAAACAGGAGCGCACGATCGACGAGAATGCCAAACCTGTTCTTGAGATGGCCATGAAGGAAGGCCTCGAAACGGTCTGGGACCGGTACGAGATGCAGCAGCCACCCTGCAAGTACTGCGAAGCGGGGATCTCCTGCTCAAGGTGTACGATGGGGCCATGCCGGATTATCCCGCCCCACCGCATCCGTGGTGTCTGCGGGGCCGATGCAGACCTAATCGTTGCCCGGAACCTGCTGGATATGATCGCGACCGGTTCAGCAGCCCATTCCGACCATGGGCGCGACATAGTCGAGACCCTCTACCTTGTCGGGACGGGAAAGACAACGGATTACGGCATAGCTGACCCGGACAAACTGCGCGTACTCGCAAAAGAGTACAACATCGCTCTGGAAGGCAAAAGCAATGAAAAACTTGCTGCCGAACTCGGCCGCGCCATGCTCGAAGAGTACGGCATGATCAAAAACACGCTCCAATGCCTTAACCGGGCGCCGAAAGCCACGCAGGATGTCTGGGATGCCGCTGGTATCTCCCCCCGGGGGATCGACCGCGAGGTGGTGGACTGCATGCACCGGATCCAGATGGGCGTAGGGGCCGATTATGTCAACATCCTCCTGCAGGGCCTGCGCTGCAGCCTCTCGGACGGCTGGGGAGGATCAATGCTCGGGACCGATGTCTCTGACGTTCTGTTTGGGACACCAACCATCAAGGAGTCGAAGGTAAACCTTGCAGTTCTCAAGCCGGACCATGTCAACATCGCGGTACATGGCCATAACCCGGTACTCTCCGAGATGGTGGTAAAAGCGATAGCAGATCCCGAACTGGTGGCACTGGCAAAGAAGAACGGTGCCAAGGGCATCAACCTGGTCGGACTCTGCTGTACAGGCAGTGAACTCCTGATGAGAAAGGGAGTCCCGATCTCCGGGAACCATCTCAACCAGGAACTGATCATCATGACAGGGGCGCTCGAAGCAATGATCGTTGATTACCAGTGTATCTTCCCCTCACTGCCCCGTACCGCAAGCTGCTTCCACACGCTTATCATATCCACCAGTTCCAAAGCCAAAATTCCCGGGTCGTACTTCTTTGATTTCTCCCCGGACAAAGGGTTTGTCACGGCAAAGGCAATTGTCCGGATGGCTGTCGAGAATTTCAAAAACAGGAACCCGGCACGGGTTAACATCCCGGGCAGCCCGGTCCCGCTCATGACCGGTTTTTCCAATGAAGCCATCAAAAAGGCGCTGGGCGGGTCGTTCAAGCCGCTCATCGACCTGATCGCGGCCGGCAAGATCCGTGGTGCTGTCGGGATTGTCGGTTGCAACAACCCGCACGTGAAACAGGATTACGGCCACGTGGAGCTTACGAAAGCATTGATCAAAAAGAATATTCTCTGCGTCGAGACCGGTTGTGCAGCGATTGCATCCGGAAAAGCCGGGCTGCTCATGCCCTCTGCTGCTGCCCTTGCCGGTGATGACCTGCGGGCAGTCTGCGAATCCCTGAAGATCCCGCCCGTGCTCCACATGGGCTCCTGCGTGGACAACTCGCGTATCCTTGTGCTTGCCGCTGAACTGGGCAATGCACTCAATGTCCCGATCCACAAGCTGCCGATCGCCGGGGCTGCACCGGAATGGTACTCACAGAAAGCGGTCTCGATTGGGGCATATTTCGTTGCCTCGGGTGTTTACACCGTGCTCGGCGTGATGCCACATATCTCGGGAAGCCCCCCGGTGGTTTCGCTCCTGACTGACGGCCTCAAGGGTGCAGTGAACGCAAGCTTTGCCGTAGAGCCGGACCCGGTTAAGGCAACCGGTCTCATCTCAGATCACATCGAGAAGAAACGCACCGGCCTGGGGATCTGAAGATGCCTGCCGGCAGCCGGCCCAGGGAGAAGGGGATCCGGGTCGTTGTCACCGGAAAGGGGGGTATGGGAAAGACCACCCTTGTGGCACTCCTTTCCCGGCTCTTTGCCGGGGAGGGGAAACGGGTCCTTGCAATTGACGGGGATCCCCAGCAGAACCTTGCGGCTACGATTGGGATCCCCAAGGAGAAGGCAGAAAAGATTGTCCCGGTATCAGAGAGTACCGCCTATCTCCGCGAAAAGACCGGTGCCGGGCCGGATCTCTCCCCGGGCGGGCTGCTGACCCTTAACCCGGACGTCAGTGATGTAGTCGAACGCTTTTCCGTCCCGGCAGGAAAGAACATCCGTGTCCTGATCATGGGTGGCGTAAAAGAGGCCGGGGGGGGATGTCTCTGCCCGGAATATACCCTGCTTGCCGCCATCCTCCGGCATATGCGGCTCCTTGACGATGAAGTGATTATCCTTGATACAGCCGCCGGCCTCGAACACTTCGGGCGGGCCGTGGCAGAAGGCTTTACCTGTGCCGTGGTGGTAACGGATCATACCTATAATGCGGTCTCCGTAGCCAGAAAATCCGCAGCACTCGCGCACCAGCTGGGGATTGGGAATGTGATCCTTGTCATCAACCGGGCAGAGGGTACAAACACCGCCCATAATGTCTGTGGCAGTGATGGAGGCGTTGCGGAGTTTTCGCAGACCATCGTCCTTCCTTTCGATCCCGAGGTACACCGGACCGAACCCTCTGTTACTGCGCTCCTTGGAAGCGATTCAGCTTTTATCGGTAATGTCAGGACTCTTGTTGCGGCCATTGAAGGGCGCTGCGAGAGCTGGTCCCCGCCGGCCCGTTAATCCATGAAGATAATTATCTTCAGCGGGCATTCAGTGACGGCAAATACTGGAGACCGCTGAAAAATCAGCCTCTTTTTTACTTGCGGTAATATCGCCCGGATCGTCTCAGTCCTGTCCCGTGTGTTTATCGTGGACAAAGGACAAAGGAAAGGTACGAAAAGCAGGACAGTCCACCATGAAGCAGTCCAGCCCTCCTCTGGGAACATTACACCACGCGGTCTTTGCCATCTCTACCCTCACTTCACGGTTCCCGGTGCCAGGAGACATCCCTGAAGGTGCTCTCTTTGTGGTAACCGCCGGACAGGGAATTGTTGTCCACACAGGGGATACCCCGCAGATCTACTGGCAGGCAGACGATCTCCCGGCTTCCTGTACTGCTGGCCCTGCAGAATATCTCGGTCACCGGGATCGCGTCCCTGTATATGCGGTGGAGATCGGAAAAAGTGCTGTATTACCTGGGAGCCGGGTTGAGACCACCGTGCGCGAGCTCTATGGCAGGGTTCCGGATGAGGATCTTGCCATAGCTTCCTATGCGGTCCGGATGATCCATTCTGCCGCGGCCAGCCGGTTCTGTGGCCGGTGTGGCCATTCCACGGAGCCGGTCCCTGCTGAACGGGCATGGCGGTGCCCGGATTGCGGCCTGGTTGTCTATCCCCGGATCTCCCCCGCAGTTATCGTCCTTATCTCGCAAAAAGAGAAGATCCTGCTCGCCCGCTCCCCCCGTTTCCCTGCCGGCATGCATTCGGTGATCGCCGGCTTTGCGGAGCCGGGCGAGACGCTCGAACACGCGGTCTGCCGTGAGGTAAAAGAAGAGGTAGGTATCTCGGTAAAGAATATCCGTTACTTTGCAAGTGAGCCCTGGCCGTTTCCTGATTCGCTCATGATCGCGTTCACGGCCGAATACGATTCCGGCGAGATCACCATTGACAACAACGAGATCATCTCTGCGGGCTGGTTCGGGCGGGATAATCTTCCGGCGCTCCCTGCACCCCTCAGCATCTCCCGGGCGCTTATCGATCGGTGGATACAAAAAGAAGGGACCGGGCAATAACCCGGACAAAAATCTTTCTGGAAAGGAAGGCGGAAACAGCAGCGCTGCGGGATTGGCATAACCGCAGGCGATATAAACATACATATAATATAAAGCCTTTAAATTCAGATAGAGAGCAATGGAGATGAATTCTGAACCATCAGGTACAGATACCGACATCCCTGACGGGGGGAACGCCATCGATGTCTATATTCTCTGCAGAGATGAACGGGATTCCCTTGAGATCAGCGGGCAACTCGCGCCGCAGGGATACCGTGTCACCCTTTTTTCCGACAGCGCGGAGCTGATCGACACCCTTCGTGCAGGAAAACCCAATCTCCTCATCTGTGATGCCACCGGTCCGGGGCATGACGGCTACGAAGTCTGCCGCGAGATAAAATCCGACAGCGATCTCTGGAGGATCCCGATCCTCCTTATCACCGGCGTTTCAGGTCTGGGAGATCTCCTGGGTGTCCTGGACAGCAACGCGGACAACTTCATCGCCCGGCCGTACGATCCCCAGTACCTTTTCTCCCTTGTCGAGATGCTGTTGTCCTCCCCGGTTGAAAAGCCGGACCCGGAGAAGATCAGGACACAGTTCAAGATCCATCATGACGACCGCGATTACGTGATCATGGCGGACCGCAGGAAACTGCTGGAGTTCCTGCTCTCCTCGTTTGAGATTGCGGTAGACCGTGCCGGTGAGCTCGGGCAGGCTCAGACTGCGCTGGAAAGCCTTAAGGCTACTCTCGAACGCCGGGTTGCGGATCGCACCAGTGAACTCGGGACAGAGACCGCCCGGCTCCAGATGCTCGTAAACGGCAAAATCCATGAGATCGAAGATGCCGCGAAAGCTCAGGCCGCGCTGAAAAAGGAGATCGAGGGCCTGAACTCCCGGCTGGACGACCGCGAGAGGGTCATTGCCACGCACCGCGAGGAAAATACCCGGCTGACCCAGGATCTCGAATCCACCCGTGCCCGGCTTGCGGAGGCAGAGGACACCGTCCGCACGCTCGGGACGGAAAAAGACGAACTGGAGCAGGCCCTCCGTGGCGATGCTGAGTCCTTAAACCGCGACCTTGGCCAGACGAGAAAAGAGCTTGAAGAAGCAAAAAAGGCACTTTCCGATCAGACCGCACAACGGGCTGCGCTGGAAGGGCAGCTTGCCGAACTGACCCATGACCATCAGGATGCACAGAAAACCCTCAATGCCAGTTCTATCGAGATCGGGCAGCTTAAAAGCACACTTGCTGCCGAGAAGAACCGGGCAGAATCGGCCGAAGTAGAGGTCAAGACCATCCTTCAGGAGAAGGCACGCTCCGAGCAGGAACTCAGGTCGATGGTTGAGGACATCACCGAGCGGGCAAAGCAGCAGTCCCAGGAGTGCCTGAGGCTCGCTGATGTCCTTGAGGCAGAGAAGGCACAGCGGGCAGCCGCTGATCAGCAGTGCAGTACACTCATCCAGGAAGCGGCAAAGAAGGAGGCTGCGTCAGCTGCAGAGAAGAGCACGCTCGTGGAACACCACGAGGCGCTCCAGCAGAAGTATGACGCGCTGACAGAATCGTTTGGTGCCGAGCGCCAGAAATGTGCATCGCTCGAAGCAGAGCTTGCCCGTATTACCGAGGAACGGGACGAGACTGCGGGAAAACTGCAGTCCCTCCAGGATGAGCTTCGTACTGCGGTAGCGGCCGGAGAGGAGGAACGGCACCAGCGCATGGTTGCAGAGAGCAGTGCTGCTGAGACGACCACGGCAAAAGACCGCGAGGTCCAGGTGCTCAACAGCGAGATTGCTACTCTCCGTGACGAACTGGAGAGGGCCCGGTCTGATTATACCCAGACCCGTCAGCAGCTCGATGCGGCAATGGACATGCACAAGGGGCTCAAGGATGAGCTGGCGGCTGCGGCCCTTGCCGGTGCACAGGCCGACAAGCTGGCCCGCTCTGCAGCATCCGAAACAGAGCAGATCCGCGAAGAGCTGGAGACTGAGCGTCGCCTGCACCGTGCTGCCGAGGAGAAACTCGCCGAAATAAGCAGGGAAAAAGAAGAGATCGGACAACGAATCGGGGCCTCTCTTGAACAGGCGGCAGTTCGGGAAAGGGAGCTGCAGGCAAGGATAGAGGGGCTGAGTGAGGCACTTGATGCAGAACGCGATGCTCGGGTGCGAACAGAAAACAGCCTCTCCCGTCTGACCGAAGAGAAGGCGGTGGCTGAGTCGAAACTTCTCGACGCTGCGGATGAGAAAACGGCAGCCCGGGTCAGCGGGGAGCAGGCCGCAGCGCGTGAACGCGAACTGCAGGAAAAGATCCTGGGGCTTACCGATACCCTGGATGCCGAGCGCGACGCCAGGGCGCTTGCAGAGGACCACGCTGCGGGCCTTGCCCGGCAGAAAGAAGTGGCAGACCAGAGGCTCCAGGCAGCAACCGAGGACCGGATCGCAGAAGTCACTCACAAGAACGAGCAGATTGCAACCCTGGAAGCAGACCTGCGGGCTGCGCTGGAGCGCCAGCAGGTTCTGGAGAAGCAGATCAAAGCCGCAGCAGGAGCGCGGGCTGCGGCTGGAGAGCGCCCGGCAGAGGACAAACAGCGTGACGGCCGGTTTGCTCACCTTGAAGAACTGGTAAAGACTGCACTCGACCGCCAGCGATCGCTCGAAGAGCAGCTCCGGGAAACCGAACGGGAAGGTGCAGAAAAAGATGCAGCAATGCAGGCCCTTTCCCGGGAGGTTGAACGCGCGGTGGCTGCCCTGGACGCCGAAAAAGAGGGGCGCCGGGCGGCAGAAGAGGCCTGGTCTGAAGCCAAGGACGCCCTGGTTGCTCTTCGGAAAAAACCTCAGATTCCCTCATCCGCTATTGAAGAGGTCCCCATAGGGGAACACGCAATCGTAGCAAGGGCACCGGACCTTCCTGCCACGATCTGGGAAGGCCCGCATGCACTTGCCAGGAAAGGAAGCGATCTTCCGGTCCCGGTTCACGGGGGTACCCCCGAAGAGGATAGCCCCCATGCAAGGATACGGACGGTAGAGGACCTTTTTGAAGAGCCCAGGGAGATCGGAGCCGAGGAACTTGCGGATGCAGCCCGGAGCATAACCGACGCCGCCAAAAAACATGACGTGCCGGATGACGAAGAGGATTTCTCCCCGGTTCGCGGTGAAGGAGATATTCAGGATACTGCAGGGGATGAGACACCCGCGGAGGAGGATGCCGGTGAGGAGGAGAGCGACATTCCTTCCGGTGAGACCGCAGGCAGTATCCCGCAGGAAGCCGGTATCCCGGCGTTCAGCCGGCAGCAGTGGTTCGACCTGGTGAAATGGGCACACAATGCAGGGACGCTCAGTCACGAGGAGCGCCTGCGGATTGTAAAACTTGGCCGGCTGATCCAGAAAGGCAGGAAACTGACCGGGAGGCAGGAAGCGCAGCTGGCCGAACTGATGCTGCTTGCCCATGCCAAAGGGTACCGTTCCCAGGAATAAACTGCCCGGGACATCCTGTCAGCACTTTTTTAGAGAAACAATAGATCCTCCTTTTGCGGAAAGGATCACTTTTCTGACAGCACCGGTCCTCCTCTGCGTTCCGGACTCCCGGACACGGTCACACACATTTTCTTAGAGTCGGTCCGGGCTCTGTGAAAGAGAGGGCACAACCCTGCCGGCCATGCCGGGGTCCTCCCGGAACGTGACATCAGAGGACACAATCATGGTACCTGCGCAGAGAACGACACCGGCAATACTTACTGGGACGAGAAGGAATGGGGGGAGGATACTGCTTGTATCCATCACAAGGACGAAGATAAGGACCAGGACATGCAGGAGATGGTACCAGGTAATCCGGGGATCAGCTGTATCACAGGGACGAATGGAGCCCGCGACCTTCGCCGGGCTGAAAGGAAACAGGGGAAAAATCCCTTTTCGTGTACAGAGGTCCTCGGACAGGTGCAGGCCCATGCCAAGGAAGAGACCGCAAAGAAAAAGCACGGTCCCGCCGGCAGCGGCAGGTGGTGCAAGGAGAACGAGGGGTGAGAGAACCATGGCTGCGCAGAGTCCGATAAAAAGGATACCGGGAAGGGAATGGGTAAGGCGCTTGTCTGCCGGGTCTTCGACAGGGTACCCGAGCGCAGCGTAGATCCGGCAGAGGATGGAGATACAGAACTGGCGGGGGATCTGAACAATAAGCCAGGCAGGCACGAGGAAAAGAGACCTCCTGGGACGGGACATGTGGATATCCGGCAAAAAGGACCCGATACCCGTACCGGCGCTGATGATAATAACAGAAACGGGCGAAGAGAAAAGGAGGGAACTGCTGGCAATAAGAGCACAAAGCAGGGCAAGTACGATATGGTGCCGGGTAATCATGACCGTTGTTCCTTGTTTTCGCAAAAGCTGCCAATCAGGACACGGTTTTTCCGGTCCAGGCTGAGGGCCGCCTTTCTTTTCCGCCAGTGATAAGGATGGCGGAAAGGTACTATCCCGCGAAATACTCTTGTGACAGTCCCATATATCTGTTAGGATTTTACTTGTTTACAACAAAATATAAATGAAAAACCGTTTACCCACGACCGATCACTGCCAATGTCTGTCTTTACGAACGCCATACCCGATAGCAAGACCCGGATTTGGCACCGCGGGCCGGGCGGGAGCTTGAAACCACCAGTAATAATTATTACGTGATCATCCCCATGATCTGAGCTGCGTACCGGCGAAATCAGGGTAAAAGGGAGTAATTACTCCCGGTGCCCGGTTATCCTCGGAAGAATTCCCGGTACCTCTGCGAGGTGGTATACATCTAGCGATACATGTTCATGCCCCGTTTATCCGGCTGGGCCACCACCGGTTCTTCAATGACCGGAGCACTCTCATCTCTTCCGGATACTTGATCATGTATGCAATATCAGGGTCCGAAAAGTAATGATGATTGATTACTCTTCTGGAAAAATAAATCAATATTTTTAACTAGTATCCTGCAAAAGTATACCTGAACCGAGTTATTTTGGAGGTTTATTTGCTTATGAAAGACAACCTGACCCCAGCACGCCTTGCACTTATCAGCATGGTCATCGGACTCCTGATGATCGCGGCACTCTTTGCCGGGTGCACGCAGAGCACTACGTCAACCACCACCCCGTCTGCTATTGCCACACCGGCTGCAGAGGCAACCCCGGCCCCCACACCGGCAGCAACGACTGCTACCGCTGTCCCGACCACGGTTGCGACTACGGCGACCCCTGCACCAACGTTCACCCCGTCCCAGAGTAACGTAGTTGCGTTTACCGCAGCTTCTCTCACCGGTGCTTCCAAGACCATCGGGCCATCGTTTACCGCTGCCTACCCGGGTACCACGGTCTCCTTTGATCTTGATGGCACGCAGAACCTCAAGGCACAGGTAGAGAACGGGGCCTATGCAGATGTCTTTATCTCGGCGAGCAACGCCTACACGAACACCCTTAACACTGAAGGGTATTTCGTACCCGGCACCGTAAAGACCCTGACGACAAACTACATCATTGTCATCCTCCCGGCCTCGAACCCGGCAAATATCCAGTCCCTTGCCGACCTTGCAAAACCCGGCGTCAAGATTGCAATGGAGGCAAAGAATGTCCCCGCCGGCACCGCAACGCTCGCGGTCCTTAATAACCTTGCAAACGACACCTACAGCCAGAGCTGGATGAACCAGACGCTCGCAAACGTGGTCACCTACGAGACCTCTGAACCTGCCGTTGCCACCAAAGTCTCCCTTGGTGAAGTGGATGCAGGGTTCGTGTACCAGTCCACGGCCACCGCAGCGCCAAGCGGCACCTACCAGTCCATTACCATCCCCAGGAAGGACAACTACCTGCAGACCTATACCATCGGTATCCTAAAAGAGAGCAAAAACCAGGCACAGGCCGGATGGTTTGAGCAGTACATGCTCTCCTCTGCAGGACAGAATATCCTTGCACAGTACGGGTTTACCGCCCCGTAAATGAGAACAACGATCACAACCATTTTTTTCTGTGAGCCGGGCCGGCCGGTACCCTGCCGGCAGCACATCGCGATCCATGATCCCCCGACGCTTCCGGCCAAAAAATTTCCGGCAAAGCCTGACGTACCTTATCGCAGGGATCCTGATCGCAGCGGTCACCCTCTATCTTGCCCTGCCCATCCTCGCCCTCTTTCTCCGGATCACCCCGGAGAAGTTCTTCTCTGCACTCCAGGATCCTGACGTTACCAGCGCGCTCTGGCTGAGTCTTGTTACCACGATTATCACCCTGATCATCGTTATTGCGGTCGGCACCCCGTTCGCCTATTTCCACTCCCGGTTTTCGTACCCGGGGAAGGTGATCGTGGACACCCTCATCGACCTCCCCCTGGTCCTTCCCCCGGCAGTGGCAGGGGTCGCGCTGCTCATGCTCTATGGCCGCGCCGGTCTTCTGGGAAGATACGCAGACATGTTCGGGATCTCGATTGCCTTTACCACGCTTGCGGTGATCATGGCCCAGATCTTCGTGGCATCTCCGTTCTTCCTCCGGCAGGCAAAATCGCTCTTCGAACAGCTGGACCCGGCCTACGAGCAAACGGCTAGGACCCTTGGGGCATCGTCCCTGAGAACAATGACCCAGGTGACTCTCCCCATGACCGCCGGAGGCCTGGTTTCGGGGGCTGTAATGACCTTTGGCCGGGCACTGGGGGAGTTTGGGGCAACCATCATGTTTGCCGGGAACCTGCCCGGGGTGACCCAGACCATGCCCCTTGCGGTGTACGTGGGAATGGAAAGTGATTTATGGATCGGTCTGACCATTTCGATCCTGCTCGTAATCATCTCGTTTACCATTATGATCATAGTACGCCTGATCCAGAAGAGGGAGGCAGATCGTGCTTGAGGCAGTGCTGGTAAAGAAGCTGCGGGACTATACGCTTGATCTCTCTATCCGGGCAGCGCCCGGTAAGATCACGGTCCTTATGGGCACCAACGGCTCAGGGAAATCGACTACCCTCAATATCATCGCCGGTCTCCTGGAGCCGGATGCGGCGACCGTCACCCTGAACGGTGAATGCCTCTGCAGGACAGAGGATGGCACTGATGTGCCGGCCGAAGACCGCCGGATCGGGTACGTCCTCCAGAACCCGGCCGTATTTCCCCACATGACAGTGTACGATAACGTGGCATTCGGCCTCCGTGCACGCCACTTCTCCCGGGCGGATATTGCCTCCCGTACTGCGGACTGGCTCAGGCGTATGCATATCTCGGATCTCGCCAGCGTAAGGGCCGGGCGTCTCTCGGGAGGACAGAAACAGAGGGTGGCCCTTGCACGGGCGCTGGCCATCGATCCCAGCCTCCTCATGCTGGACGAACCTTTTACCGCCCTTGACACGGACAGTGTCCGGACGGTAAAAGACCTCACGCTCCAGTTCGTACGGGATATGCAGATCCCCTGTATCCTCGTGACCCACCGGCTGGCCGACGGCGAGGAGATAGGTGACCGTACCTGCGTGATCTGCAACGGGAAGATGGAATGGGAAGGTATCCCCGGCGAAATGCCGGAGATCTGCACCGTCTGCCACTGCAGGTAGCTCCTGAACACGGGATAATGAAGGAGGAACCATTATTTCCATTCTGCACTCACCGTCAGGCTCCCGCGTGACGCGGGCCGGTTCACTGGTTAGATATTTATAATAGGATCCAGCACGATCCTGTATGACAGACACGGAAAGGCTGACCTGGCCGGTCCGGAGAAGAGGCGATTTCTTCCGTATCGTTTCTTATATTGTCCTTGCCACGGCCCTCATCTTTGTGATCGACGTTATCACACCGCTGGGTGTGGTGATCTGGGTCCTGTACCTCATACCCCTCTTCCTGACCATGTACCTCAGCTGGAAATATGCGCCCCTCCTGATGACCGGAGTGTTTATCCTGCTGATGGCTGCAAGCCTCCTCCTCTCTCCCCGTGATCTTCCCCTTGGCTATGCGCTCATCGACCGGGTGTTCTTTGCACTGATCCTCATTATCGCTTCATTCTTCATCAGGGACTACGTCGCCAGTGTCGAGGAGATCGCCGCAAGCGAGGAGCGGTACCGATCCCTCGTGGAATGGCTGACGGTGGGGATTGCGGTGTGCAGGGAAGACCGGGTCCTGTACCTCAACCCTGCCGGGCGCCGGTTGATGGGCCTTGCTGAAGGGGATGCCACAGAAAAGGCGGATATCACCGGCATGATCGATCCAAAAGACCGGGATCTCTTCAGGGAGAGGACCAGCCAGGCGATCCATGGTGCCCGGATAACCATGGAGAACGTCCGGCTGACACGGCCTGATGGCAGTACGGTTTCCCTGGACCTGAACCTGGGGACTGTGTCCTGGGACCGGAGCACCGCACTCCAGATCGTGATGAGATCTGCCTGATAAAAAAAAACTTTTTTGCCTGTTCCGCGCCCGCATTTTATCGCCGGTATCTTATTCATTGGAGGGGTTTTATTGTTCAGGCGCTGTTCACGCCGGAGAATCCATGGGCCTCAGACAATTCCGGTAAAAACCAGGAGCGATGGCATATTATATCAGGGAAAAAACAACTGATTGCACGACTGCCGGTACGCCCGGCGTCCTGGGAGACATAAAGGAGGGATCATCCCATGACATCCATGCCTCTGGTGGCACTGATCAAAAAACAGGCAAAACCGGCACTCCTGATATTTCTCGCACTTACCCTTGTTGTGGGTATCTGCTATCCGTTTTTAGTCACCGGTATTGCACAGGTAATCTTCCCGGTGCAGGCAAACGGGGACCTTATCACCCATGAGGGAAAACTCGCCGGCTCGGCGCAGATTGGCCAGCCGTTCTCGTCTCCCCTGTATTTCTGGGGACGCCTCTCGGCGACAACACCGGTGCCATACAACGCCGGGTCATCCACCGGCTCCAACCTGGGCCCCAACAACCCCGCACTGGAACAACAGGTCCAGGCCCGCATCGATGCCCTGCACCAGGTCGACCCCGGCAATACCAATCCTATCCCTGTCGATCTGGTCACCGCTTCGGGGAGCGGTCTCGACCCGGACATCTCGGTAGCAGCCGCATACTACCAGGTGCCCCGGATTGCACGCGAACGCAACCTCACCCAGGGCGAGGTAGCAGGACTTGTTACCTCGCAGGTCGAACCCAGAGAATTCGGAATCTTCGGTGAGCCCCGGGTCAACGTCCTCTCCCTCAACCTTGCCCTTGACGATCTCTCCCGGAACAGGATCTCCGTTTCCCCGGCATCATCTCCCCTCCTCCCTGCAGGTCATCCCCCGGATCTTGTCCTTGGCATGCGGATCGCAGACTGGATCCAGGTGCTCCTCTTCATCCTTATCGTTGCCCTGATCTCCATTCCCCTTGGCGGGTGGATGGCAAAGATCTTTACCGGCAAGCCAAACTTCCTCTCCCCGGTCCTCTCGTGGGTTGAGACAAAAGCCCTTACTGCCTGCGGGGTAGCACCAGGCGAGGAGATGGACTGGAAAGAATTTGCCGTGGCCGTCATGGTCTTTGCCGTCCCCTGCATTGCCGCTGTCTTCATCCTCCAGCAGATCCAGCAGTTCCTCCCCCTCAACCCGGCAGGAGTTGGCGCTGTGCCCTGGGACCTCTCGCTCAACACCGCTATCAGCTTTGCCACCAACACCAACTGGCAGGCATATGTCCCCGAGGTAACAGTCAGCTACTTTACCCAGATGGCCGGCCTGGTGGTCCAGAACTTTATCTCGGCAGCCGTCGGGCTCGCGGTCCTGATTGCACTCATCTATGCATTCTCGCGTAAATCGGTCTCGACCATCGGCAACTTCTGGGTGCTCCTTATCCGCAGCGTGATGATCCTCGTCCCCATTGCCTTTATCATCGCCCTGGTACTCGTCTCGCAGGGCACACCCCAGACTTTTGCCGGGCCGGTTACCGTCCCGCTGCTCGATACGGTCAATGATAGTGCGGGGGCACTTGTTACCACCCAGACCATCCCGCTGGGACCCGTTGCCTCGCAGGTCGCCATCAAGATGCTCGGGACAAACGGGGGCGGCTATTACAATGCCAACTCGGCCCATCCACTGGAGAATCCCACGCCCTTCTCCAACTTTGTCGAGATGTTTGCCATGATCATCATCCCGGTCTCGCTCTGCATCACCTTCGGATCCATGATCGGCTCGCGGCGCAAAGGGGTGGCCCTCATCCTTGCCATGACCCTGATCTTCCTGCCGCTCCTGGGTCTTGTCATCTGGTCAGAGCAGGGGGGAAACCCGGCACTTGCTCCTCTTGGCGTTGACCAGACTCCCTCGGTGCTCCAGCCCGGCGGGAACATGGAAGGAAAGGAGGTACGGTTCGGGGTGGTTTCCTCAGCCCTCTTTGCGGTAATCACCACGAGTACTTCCTGTGGCGCCGTTAATTCGATGCACGACTCGTTCATGCCGGTCGCCGGCGGTGTATTGCTCTTTGATATGCACCTGGGCGAGGTGGTCTTTGGCGGTGTCGGGTCCGGCCTGTATGGGATGCTCATCTTTGTGATCATTGCGATGTTTATTGCCGGGCTGATGGTCGGGAGAACCCCCGAACTCTACGGGAAGAAGATCGAGCAGTACGAGATGAAGATGGCTACCATCATCATCCTCATCCCGATCGTCATGATCCTCGCGTTTACCTCCCTTGCCGTCCTCACAACTGCCGGTCAGGCCGGTGTGGCAAACCCCGGCCCCCATGGATTTACCGAGATCCTGTACGCCTATACCTCGGCATCCCAGAATAACGGCAGTGCCTTTGCCGGGCTGAATGCAAACAGTCTCTTCTATAACCTAACCCTTGGCTTTGCGATGTTTATCGGGCGGTACGTGATCATTATCCTGACCCTCGCGCTCGCAGGATCACTTGTCGCGAAAAAGATCGTGCCTCCCAGCGAAGGGACGCTGCGGGACCACCGGCCGCTCTTTATCCTGTGGCTGGTCTTTGTGATCCTGATTGTCGGTGCGCTCAGTTTCCTGCCTGCACTCTCGCTTGGCCCGGTTGCAGAGTACATGAAAATGGTTGCAGGAGGGCTGGTCCATGTCTGATACCAGGAAACCCAAGAGCCCGTCGGCTGTCCCGGGCCTGTACCAGCGTGCGGTTGTGGACGCCGTCCTCAAGCTGGATCCCCGGACACTCATCAATAACCCTGTAATGTTTACGGTCGAGGTCGGCAGCGCGATCACCACCATCCTGTACTTCCAGGCACTCACGGGGGCCGGGGAGGCACCGGCCGGCTTTATCGGCGCCATTTCCGCGTGGCTCTGGTTCACGGTACTCTTTGCAAACTTTGCCGAAGCGCTCGCCGAGGGGCGGGGAAAGGCACAGGCCGAGTCGCTGCGGAAGATGCGGCAGGACACCACGGCAAAGCGGCTGAAGGAAAAATACCCGATCAGAAAAGGCTGCGAGCCGCAGGAATCTGATGTGACCGAGGTCTCCTCCTCAGTACTCAGGAAATCCGACCTCTTCTATGTAAAGGCCGGGGACACGATCCCGGTGGATGGCGAGATCCTCGAAGGCATTGCCTCCATTAACGAGAGCGCTATTACCGGGGAGAGCGCCCCCGTCATCCGTGAGGCCGGTGGCGACAGGAGCGCGGTCACCGGCGGGACGGTCATCCTCTCCGACTGGCTGATTGTCAGGGTGAGCGCAAACCCCGGCGAGGGTTTCCTTGACCACATGATCAGCCTCATCGAAGGGGCCAAGCGCCAGAAAACACCCAATGAGATCGCGCTTAACATCCTGCTGTTAGGCCTGACCACGGTCTTTATCGTCGTCGCCGCAACCCTCTACGCCTTTTCGGCATACAGCGTCCAGGCCGCCGGGGCCGGGACCACCATAACGGTCACCGTACTCGTGGCACTCTTTGTCTGCCTTGCGCCCACCACGATCGGTGGTCTCCTGTCGGCCATTGGTATCGCGGGTATGGACCGTCTGATCCAGAGAAACGTGATCACGACCTCGGGCCGGGCCATCGAGGCCGCAGGGGACGTGGATGTCCTCCTGCTCGACAAGACCGGGACCATCACGCTCGGGAACCGTCAGGCGGTGGAGTTTCTCCCGGTAGATGGCACCACCATCGAAGACCTCGCCGGGGTATCCCAGCTCGCCTCACTTGCCGACGAAACCCCCGAGGGCCGGAGCATTGTGGTCCTTGCCAAGGAAAAATACGGCCTGCGGGGCAGGACAGTGGGGGGATCGGGGCCGGATGCCGGCATGCAGTTTGTGCCCTTCTCCAGCCAGACCCGGATGAGCGGGGTTGACCAGGGCGACCTCCATATCCGGAAAGGGGCAGCCGATGCCATGTTCCGGTACATCCAGTCCAGCGGGAATGCGGTCTCGGACCAGCTCAGGGAGGTTATCGATACTATCTCCCGGGCCGGCGGTACCCCTCTTGTCGTGGCGCAGAACGGGAAGGCCATGGGAGTCATCCACTTAAAGGACATCGTAAAAGGCGGGATCAAAGAGCGTTTTGTCCAGCTCCGGAAAATGGGCATCAAGACCGTTATGATCACCGGTGACAACCGGCTGACAGCCGCCACGATTGCGGCAGAGGCCGGGGTGGACGATTTCCTCGCCGAAGCAACGCCCGAGAGCAAGCTGAAGCTGATCCGTGAGTATCAGGCCGGCGGGCGGATGGTTGCCATGACCGGTGACGGGACCAATGATGCGCCGGCGCTGGCCCAAGCCGATGTCGCAGTGGCCATGAACACCGGCACCCAGCCGGCCCGCGAGGCGGCAAACATGATCGATCTCGATTCCAACCCGACCAAGCTCATCGAGATCGTGGAGATCGGAAAACAACTTCTGATGACCAGGGGAGCACTCACGACGTTTTCCATTGCAAACGATATCGCCAAATATTTCGCCATCATCCCGGTCGCGTTTGCCTCCACCTACCCATCCCTCTCCGCGCTCAACATCCTCGGCCTTCATGACGGTATCCTGTCCGCGGTGATCTTCAATGCCATTATCATCGTTATCCTCATCCCGCTCGCACTGCGCGGGGTGAAGTACCACGCAATGTCGGCAGAAGAGGCCCTGCGTAACAATATCCTGATCTACGGTGTCGGCGGGATCATCGCTCCCTTTATCGGGATAAAGCTCATCGATATGCTGCTTATCTTTTTAGGAGCGTGAGATGCAGATGCCTGTTTCTGCCGATACCATCCCCGGCCAGCGGCCGGACCCCGATGCCCTGCTTGCCTGCGTCCAGAGAGAAGAGATGCAGAAGAAGCGGGGAAAACTCAAGATCTTCCTTGGGTATATTGCCGGTGTGGGAAAGACCTACGAGATGCTCAAGGCCGCCCACCTGCGCAAGGACGAGGGCATCGATGTCAGGATCGGGTACATCGAACCACACGGGCGGAAGGAAACCGAGATACTCATGGAGGGGTTGCCCGTTATCCCGGTCCGCACGATCGAGTACCATGGGGTCAGACTCCCCGAGATGGACCTTGATGCCATCCTCGCAGCCCACCCCAGGCTGGTCCTCGTGGACGAACTGGCTCACACCAATGTCCCCGGTTCCCGGCACCTGAAACGCTACCAGGATGTCGAGGAGCTGCTCGCGGCCGGGATCGATGTCTATTCCACGCTCAACGTCCAGCACATCGAGAGCCTGAATGATGTGGTGGCGCGGATCACCGGCGTTATCATCAAGGAGAAGATCCCCGACCGGGTGATTGACGAAGCCTCCGAGATCGAGGTTGTTGATCTTGCCCCGCCCGAGCTCCTCCAGCGCCTTCGCGAGGGAAAGGTGTATGTTCCCGAGATGGCAGCCCGGGCAATCGAGCAGTTCTTCAACGAGGGAAACCTCTATGCCCTTCGCGAACTGGTGCTGCGCCGGGCCGCAGAGCGTGTTGATACCCAGATGCTTGCGTACATGCAGACCCGCTCGATCCCCGGCCCCTGGCCGGTGGGTGAATTCCTGCTGGTCTGCATCGGGCCTGGCCCCCTTGCGGAACGGCTGATCCGGACTACCCGCCGCCAGGCTGACCGGATCAATGCCCACTGGTGTGCGGTCTATGTCGAGACGCCGGCCCACCACCGGCTCTCGCGGGAAGCAAAAGAGCAGGTTGACCGGTCACTCCAGCTCGCGGAGAAACTGGGGGCAACCACGGCAAGCCTCTTCGGGCTCAATGTCGCAAATACAGTTATCGAGTACGCACGCCAGCACAACGTGACCCGGATCATTATAGGAAAGACCCTGCGCCCGCGGTGGCAGGAGTTTGTCTTTGGTTCGGTGGTAGACCAGCTCATCCATAACAGCGGGCCGATCGATGTGTACGTGATCAGCAGCGGTAAGGGCCTGCCGGAAAAGCCGGTGGACGCAGAGCCCCTGTTGCCGGCGTCGCCCCCGCGTGCCTACGTGGACAGCCTGACGCTCGTGGTAGCGGTCACTATCATCGGCTGGCTGTTCCATCCCCTCATTTCCCCGGTCAACCAGCTGATGTTCTACCTTCTTGCTGTCGTGGTGATCGCATTCAAGTGGGGCCTGCGCCCGGCCATCTTTACCTCTGTGGTCGGTGTCATCGCGTTTGACTTCTTCTTTGTGCCCCCGTACCTGACGTTCCGTATCTCCGATACCCAGTACCTGGTTACCTTCCTTGGCATGATCACCGTGGGAACCGTCATCAGTATGCTCGTGACCCGTGCCCGCCGGCATGCCGATGCTGCACAGAGCCGGGAGAAGGAGACCAGCACGCTCTATGGACTCTCGCAGGACCTCGCGGTAGCCATGGACGCAGAAGCGATCATGAAGGCCGTGGGCCAGCACATCAGGGAGATCTTCCAGTGGGAGAGCGTCTTTTTCCTCCCGGAAAACGGCCACCTTGCGGCCCATGCCGGGAGCCCGGGCCTTGCAATAGACGGGGACGATATCGCAGTCGCGACCTGGGCGTTCCAGCACGGAACCATTGCCGGTTATGACACCGACACCCTGCACGGTTCAAAACTCCGGTACATCCCCCTCCAGAGCTCGCGGGGGGCCCTTGGGATCCTGGCAGTCCGGCCGACCGAGCCAAACGGCGTGATCGCCTATGAGCAGGCCCGTATCCTGGCTGCATTTGCCAACCAGACCGCACTCGCGCTCGAGCGGGTAAACCTGCAAAAAGCCGGATAAGGGCAGACAGGGAGTCCTTCCCTGAAATACGCTTTTTTCGTAGCGCTCCCGCAAATGCCAGGTACTTCAATCAGATGATCTCGATCCGGCGCAGCCACAGGCCCACTATGATGTAGGCAATGACCGCACATACGATGCCGGCCAGAATTACGGAAAAGAGCAGGTAGTTGCCGCTCAGGAACGCCGACGCGATCCAGAGCAGGACCCGGATGATCCCGTACGCGACGACCACGATGCCGGCGTAGAAGACGATCAGGGCAATGGTCCCGGGGACCAGCAGTTCATCCATGGATATACCTCATTCAAGATACCCCGCCAGCAGATCTTCGTACAGCCTTTTTGTGTTTTCCGCGGTCCGGGGCATGGCAGGGAACCCCGCATAGTGTTTTGTCTCTGCCACGTCCTCCACGAGGTCCAGCTTGTCCTGCTCTTCCGAGTAGAACCAGTCCTTTTCACGGTAATACCACGATAGATACTCCTGTTCGGTCTGGCCCGGTGTCGGTATGAGGAGGGCCCGGGTCTTTCCCAGTTCAGCAAGTTCCATCAGGGTGGTGTACCCCGAGCGGCAGATCACGCACTTTGCCCGGTTCATCAGCTCGGTTTTTACCTCGGTCGGAACATAGGGGACGCAGGTCCAGTTCCCGTGCCGGACCGGGGCAGGTTTTGCCTGCGGGCTGCCAAGCAGCACGACACCGGGACCTTCGAGTTCGCCGATCCTTGAAAGGACGATCTTCTCGAGGATGGTCCGCTGGGGTTCGGGCCCGGAGATGATGATGAGGTACTCGAGGTCCTGCCGGCAGGCGAGTTGTCGGGTACCGGAAAGGATCCCCGAGAAATAGGCGCGCTCGCGGGCCACGTCTGTCTGCGGCCGGGAGAGCTTGCCGGCAAGAGAGAGCGGCCCCGGGGGATTGTCAGGAACGATGATCCGGGCATACTGGTCGTGGAGGAACATGTTTGCCGGGATGGCGAGCAGTTCTGCCGGCCAGTACAGGAGCGGGAGGTGGTAGTGCAGCTGGTGGGAGATGAAGATCGAGGGTACGTGGGAGGAGAAGACACCCAGCCGGTTGTCGCTGATGACCAGGTCAAAGTGCTCTTTTGCGAGAATCGATTCAAGGGTTGCGTGCTCGCGGGCCACTGCCGCCAGCATAAACGGCATGGATGCGCAGAACTTCGGGACAAACAGGTGCCCGGCGCTGAAGGGGACCGGGTAATCCGGGTACTCGATAAAGGGTGCATCCGGGAACTCCTGCCGGAGCACCGCAAGGGCATTGCCACAGGCGGCAACGGTAACTTCATGGCCATGATCACGCAGGGTCCGGATCACGGGGATGTCGCGCGTGGCGTGACCCAGGCCCCAGTTCAGCGGAGATACCAGCACGTGCGCCATCAGAACCTTCCCTGAATTATCATTGCCCCCATAAAGTATATTGAGGTGACGTGCCAGGATGCAGGGAAAAACCCGGATCCACCATGCCTGCGGTCAGAGCGTGAGCATCCTCTCGTTTGTGCGGAGCCACTCCCGGTGCTCCCGGTAATCCGGCATCGCTTTTTCCACTTTTGCCCAGAACCGGTCCGAGTGGTCCGGCTGGCGCAGGTGGACCAGTTCGTGGACGACCACGTAGTCGATCACCTCGGGCGGGGCAAGAACCAGGCGCCACGAGAACGAGAGAGTACCGGTGCTGCTGCACGAGGCCCAGCGCCGCCGGGCATCCGTGATCCGGATCTTTTTTGGTACATAATCGAGGATAGCAGCGACCCCGGCAACCCGGACCGGGAGGATCTCCGCCGCTTTCCGGGTGTACCATGCCTGGAGCAGTTTTTTGCATTCCGGTAACTGCAACTCCCCGATATAGAGCCGGTCCGCGAGCGTGATCCCGGCATCGCTTCCCGCGAGCACGGCAAGAGCGAACGGTTTTCCCAGAAAGAGAAACTGTTCGCCGGCAGCAAAGGACCGAGTCCCGGGATCGGGCCGGCTTTTCATCTCGGCCACCTTTTTTTCAATCCAGGTCCGTTTCTCTTCAATGATCTCCTGGATCCAGGTCTCCGGTGCCCGGAGCGGGGCACGCACCACGAGCCCTGCATCGGGCGTGATCTCAAGGGAGACCGTCCGGCGATGGGAGCGGATAATCCGATCGGGGCGGAGAGGAGTCATGACAGTTTCATTCCTCATGTTTGCTCTCCCGCATGATGATATTTCGGGCGGGAGGGGAGAAAGTAAACACCCCCTGAAGACCACCTCCCAACCGGGCTCGATCTGGGCCCGGATAGGCCTGTTTTGGACCCCATCGGAGCCCGTAACGGGCTCCGATTTAAAACAAAGCCCAAATAAGCCTTATTTTGGCAAACGGACAAAAAATAACGCTCTCATAAAGGCATTTTGCAGGCCGATTTTGGGGCCGGACAGGTTTTCGCATTATCCGGGAAAAAGATGCCGCTAAAAACACGTCCATGAGCCGTTAAAGGGCATTATATGAGGCTCAATTCTGGCGTATTTTGGCAAATAATAAGATATATGAGCCCGGATTTTCGGGCAGGGTAATCGGACGGTTTTACGGGCGTATTTTATGGGGAGTCCTGGCATCAGAAAAGCGAAAACCCCTGACACGTTATGGAACGTTTACCTTTCCATACCTATATCGCCTGAACCTGCAAAGAATAGTGCAGATGGTACCGGAGCCCGAATTCAGGTACAAGCAGTGCCTTATTGTGCGAAACGACATCAAGATGAGCTGCGGCAAGAAATGCGCACAGGCAGCGCATGCCTCTATCGGGGCATTCGAGAGTGCCGATAAAACCATGCGCAAGGCCTGGCAGGCAGAAGGGCAGAAGAAGGTGGTGCTTCGGGCAGACTCCGAACGGGCGCTCTATGAGATCAAGGTGATCGCCGAACGCGCCGGTATCTCCACCTCGCTTATCCAGGACGCCGGCATGACCGAGATCCCGCCCGGCACGATCACCGCGCTCGGGCTTGGGCCGGCAAAGACCGAAGACCTCGACAAGATCACCGGGTCACTGTCATTGTTATGAGAGAGAGTCCGTATCCGCTCGAACGCGAGCTCGGGATGCAGTTCTATGCCACCGATACGGCCGGGATCGGCGGGACGCTGCGTACGGTGCCGGATGATTTTATTGTCGAAGAGATCCCGCTGGACAAAAAAGGCGGCTCCTCCGGCCCGTACCTGATCTGCCGGCTCACCAAGACCAACTGGGAGCTCCAGCACGCGGTAAAGGAGATCGCAAAACGGCTCAATATCAGCCACCGGCGGATCGGATGGGGCGGGACCAAGGACCGGAACGCCCGGACAACGCAACTGCTCTCTCTCTACAAGATCACCCCCGAGCAGGTCGCCGCGCTCCATATAAAAGATATCACCCTTGAGGTGATCGGCGAGGCAAACGAGCAGCTCTCTCTGGGCGATCTTGCCGGCAACCGGTTCGATATCCTCATCCGTGACGTGGACACGACCGATCCCGCGAGCCAGGTGTCAGCGGTCACCGATGCTGCGGCCGTTGCCCTTCCCAACTACTTCGGGCTCCAGCGCTTCGGGGTGATCCGCCCGCTGACACACCGGATCGGCGAACTGATCCTCCGCGGCGAGTACGAGCAGGCAGTGGCCTCCTACGTGGGCCAGGCCTTCCCGCTCGAAAGAGAGGAGGCACGGAGGGCGAGGACACTCTACTGGGAGACCCGGGACCCGGCACTTGCCCTCCGCGAACTCCCGGTTCCGATGTCCTTTGAGCGCTCCATGCTGTCGCACCTCCAGGCGCACCCCGGAGATTATTCCGGGGCACTCCGGCAGCTGCCCCCCAAGCTCCTCTCCATGTTTGTCTCCGCGTTCCAGTCGTACCTCTTCAACTGCGCTCTCTCGCACCGGCTTGCTACGGGCCACGCTCTCGCCGAGGCAGTACCGGGCGACCGGCTCATCTTTGCAAACGGGCGCACTGATACGGCAACCGCTGCCAGCCGTGCGGCGGTCTCGATCCACCTTTCCCGGGGCCGGTGCTCGATCGGGCTCTTTATGCCCGGCCGGGACGACACGGGCGCCCAGGCCGGTGACGAGTCCACGCGGGCGATGCTGGCCGATCTTGGGATCACGGCGGACCATTTCCGCCGGGCATCGGAGTTCGTGCAGACAAAGTTCGACGGGGCATGGCGCCCGATCGCGCTGCACACGGCGATCGAAGCCGCAGTACAGGACACCGGCGTGCGCCTGAAATTTACATTGCCCCCGGGCCATTATGCTACCACAGTCTGCCGGGAATACATGAAGGCCGACCCGGTCCGGATGGTCTGAATATCCCGGGAGGGATACCGTTCCCCCTATTACGCCGTCAGTCTCGGGGATTTTTTTTCACGGACCATTAAAAATACGGTTTGCCCCGGGCCGTTTATTCCGGAAGTAACAAAAAAGGAGACCGGGAGAGCCGGTTGTTTATTTTCGTGCATCCGCCAAGGCCTGCGCCCCGTCAATTGCATCGTTGAGGTTGCCGAGCCGGTCGACAAGGTTGATCTTCAATGCGTCGGCCCCCCGGATCACCCGGCCATCCGCAATATCCGAGCGGGAGATCATCCGCTGGGTGGTCACGTCGTCAATGAACCGCTCGAAGCTCTCGTTGACGATCTGCTGGGCATAGGCCTCTTCGGCAGGAGAGAGCGCCCGCGAGGTCGACCCCATATCCTTGAATGCCCCGGACTTGACAACTGTGACATTGTAGCCTTCCTGGTTCATCCAGCCGCTGATATCGGAGAAGGTCCAGATGACACCGACCGCACCGGTCAGCGTGTCGGGATCCGCATAGATCAGGTTGGCGTGAGCGCTCACGTAATAAGCGGCGGAGGTGGCCATATCACCCATGGAAACGACCACCGGTTTCTTGCTTTTTGCGTAATTGAGATCGCTGATGATCTCCTCGGCTGCTGCCGGCGATCCTCCCGGGCTGTCCACCCGGAGCACAATGGCATCGACCGTGGGATCGTCGGCCGCAGCGCGGAGCTGGTTACCCACGTACTCGCTGCCGACACTGTCATCGCTGGTAAAATCCCCTGTCGCAAGCGTGCCCTCCATCCGGATGACCTTTACTCCGGGGTGCTGGGTCTCCGAGATAACGAACACGACCGAAAAGATGCAGATCACCAGGAAGAGGACGCCGATGATGATCAACAGCCATTTCAGGGTGGACCGGGGACCTTGGCCCGGTGTAATCATTGCAGGGTAGATGGAAGGAATATCCATAGGGTAAACTCGTCCTTACGGGTACAGCACGTCAAACTCGGAGACAAGGTTGCTGCCGCACAGGTAGTATTTCTTGAGGTTTAACCGGATCATCTCGTCCTCGGTGTTGATATGCATGCCGCCCACGAGGGAGGGGGTGTCCGATCCCCCGACAATGAACGGGAGGTGGATGAGCCGGATCTCGTCCACGAGCTTCTCGTGGAGCATGTGCCAGTTGAGGGTAGGGCCGCCCTCGATCATCAGCTTCTTTACCCCGTACTTGTCATGCAGGATCTGCATGAGGAGGGGGAGCTCGACATGGTCTTTTCCGGCAACGGCCACGTTCACGCCCTTTGCCCGGATCGCCTCGACCCGGTCCTTCGGGGCCCGCTCCGAGACCGCGATAAGGCTGGGGGCATCGGGGCCGAGCACGTTTGCATCCAGGGGAATGTCGGCCATGCTGCAGGGGATTACCCGCAGCGGGCTCTTGCCGGGGACGAGCCGGACGGTCAAAAAGGAGTTATCGATCCGGATCGTGTTTGCACCGACCATGATCGCATCGTAGGCAGCCCGGGTCTCGTGGAGCAAAATTTCTGTCTCGTGAGCCATGTACTTCATGAGGATCTTGCTGGAGGCACCCTTTTTCAGGGTGAGCTTGCCGTCAGCGGTGATCTCGGACATCATCAACACATGAGGGCGGGCCGGTGCTGCTGCCATTCCAATCAACTCTCTTGTTCTGTTATACGCGTTATGTAAATAATATGGTGACGCCTGAGGCCAGTCATTACCGATAGGATGCTGAGGCACTTTGTTTATCCTGATCATCCCGTAACTTTTAATGGTTCGCAGACGTATGATGAAGATATGAATATTACCGCCCTCCGGCCCAGGTTCAAGCAGTACCTGGAGCCGGTTGCCGGTCTCTTTGTCCGGTGCGGCGTTACGCCCAACCAGTGTTCGTTTCTGGCCCTTGTTGCCGGGATCGCTGCGGCCGTGCTCTTCATGGAGCGCTGGTTTCTCGTAGGGAGCCTGCTCCTGCTCCTCTCTGCGCTCTTCGATCTCATTGACGGCAGCATTGCCCGGCAGACCAACTCCCACACGAACTTTGGTGCGGTCTTTGACTGGATCGTTGACAAGTACGTGGACGCACTGGTGATCCTCGGCGTCGGGCTCTCCGGCATTGCGATCGTGAGCGGGATCCTGCCGGTCTCGCAGACCGCAGACCTTGCCCTTGTCGGCCTTGCGATCACCGGTTCGCTGATGAACACATTCATCAAGCCGGTGGTATACGCGGAGATCGGGTACCGGGAGAAAGTGGAGGGCAAGATCGACGATCCCCTCGAAGGTGTAGGGTTCTTTGGCCGGCCCGAGACTTTCCTTGTGCTGATCCTCGGGGGCGTTACCGGCTTTATCTGGATCTCGATTATCCTGATCGCGGTCTGCACCAACCTCTCGGCCATCCAGCGGATCCTCTACCTGTACCGGACCCTGTCCTGATACAGGAAGTTCGGAATCTTCTTTTTTCGTGAGTGAACATTCCACAATTCCCGGGCAACCGGAGGTATCTTTTCACGGGACTGCGTGGGCAAGAAGAGAGGTTACGCGTGTCCCCATAACAGCCGGCGATTGGGCCATGTGCCGGAAAAAAAGAGATGAAATTCCGCCCGCTAGGTCTGCGGGGGTTCAGTATCCCCTGATGATTCTGCCACGGGTACCGGTTCCGGGGCAGGTGAAGCGGCCGGTTTCTGCGGGCCCTTCCCCCGGATCCGTTCCAGGTCATGGACAATCTCCCCGTAATAGAGCTGGTACAGTTCATCAGCAAAGTTTCCGAGCTGGGGGATGAGGACGAAGAGGCCGTACGCGATCAGGATCAGGGCCACGAGGGCAAGCATCTCCGCGATCACGTTATGGGCCCAGAAGAAACTCTCGTACCCGTACTCGCCGTTTCCCGCGATGTCGGACCAGTACGGGAACCACTGGCCGGTGTAGGCCATGATCACAAAGACGTTCCGGAAGAGGTTGAGGATATAGATAGTTGGGCCAACCAGGAGAAACGCCAGGATCTTCTGCCGGAGCGTGGTCGGGACTGCGGCGGCAACACCCAGCATGATCGCGATGCTCTGGATACCGGTGCAGGCGAGGATGATCTCCACCCGGAAGCTGTTCCGGGCAATGATGTTCCAGGCATCGAGGTTAACCGGGTAGTTGAAGACCTGGAGCAGCCAGACAACCTCGCCTACCACCGCCGAGATCAGCCAGTTGCCGGCCTCGGGAATGTAGGTGAACGGTGCATAGATCAGGAATGCTACCGCTGCCGCACGGGAGAGGTGGAGGACTGCGGTATTCTCCTCGAGCAGGTACCGTATGGTGATGAGCAGGAACGGGACCGAGAGGATTGCCATGACAGGGTAGAGAAAGTTATTCTCGGAGAAGTACTCGGGCAGGTCGGCAAAGAGGAAAGCAACGATAAAGACCCAGCCGATGATCGCGGCATATTTCCGGTGGCGACCGGGTATCAGGGATGCCAGAAATCCCAGGCAGGAGATCAGGACAAGATACTCGATCATCGTATTTCTCTTAGCCTTCTCATCAAAAAAAGGATTCTCCCTTGACATCCCGGTTTTCAGGAGGGCGGGGTCACATCATCCCCCTAAATCGCGGCGGGTTTTAAGTCACCGCCGTGCTGAACCGGCCGGGATACTCACCTTAATCTTGTAGCATGACCTATACTGTTATCCGATGTTTTGCCCGGAATGTAAAACGATGTTAATCTCATCTGCCGGCCAGCTTAAATGCCGCAAGTGTGGGTATATCAGGAAGATCGAGTCCACCGAACATATGACCCGCAAGAAGGAGCGCACGGAAAACGAGATCACCATCGTTGACGACGAGGACGACAAAGTAAAAACAATGCCTACGATCCAGATCAAGTGCCCCAAGTGCGAGAACAACCTCGCTTTCTGGTGGCTCCGTCAGCTCCGGGCCGCTGATGAGAGCGAGGTCAGGTTCTTCCGGTGCACCGAATGCGGCCATACCTGGCGCCAATACGATTAAATAAAAAATAATTACCAGATTTTTTTTGGATTTTTCACTCCGGGAATTTTTGGAGAATTGCATTTTTCCCTTTATTCTTCACCGGTTCAAGCTCCTGATAGAGAACTGTTCATCAGAATACATCGATCAACAGCTCATGAGAAAACAAGGGAACGGCAGGGCACATGCAGTTCTCATACCACTTGCTCCGTCCACATCGCGGTCTCATCTGCCAAACCTCAGCAGGATCAGGGACCCCTTTACTCAGTATAAAGCGGGAGTCCCTTATCGTACACAAACGGGGGACCCTGTTGTCTAACGGTCGCGGGCAAAAAAGTAAAGCAAATCAGCCCCGTCGCATGGCCATCTCGACCGCGACCCGGAGCTGACGGTCATCAAACGGCTTGAGGAGGTACCCGTCCGGCACGGTCCTGCGTGCCATCTCGAGGATCTTGGCCTCATCATGACCGGTCATGTACACGAACGGGATATCGGTATTGTTGAGCAGGTAGTCTCCGATGGCAAGCCCGTCGTTCTGTCCCTGGAGCTCTATATCGATCAGGGCGATGTCGGGCTTGCATTCCTGAATGGAGCTCACCGCGGCTTCAACATTGTTCGCTTTGCCGCAGACATGGTATCCCATCTGTTTCAGCCGTAAGTCCAGGAGCTCGGCCATCTGCTGGTCATCTTCGAGAAAAAATACCTTCAGCGGTGCAATCATACTCGTTTATACATAATGATATCAAGTATAAAATTCTTTTTTATGATGAAATCAGAGGACTCTGGAGAATCCGGTCATGCAAAGAACCCGGACACGTGTCATGAGACACAGGATGAAAGCGGCCGGTAAAAAGATGGTGATCAGAGGAGGCCCGGCGCCTTGACACGGAACATCTGCCAGAGCACGCGGCCCATGACACGGTAGGTGAAGTCCAGCTCGTCGAAACTGGGGATGCCGTGTTCCTTGAGCATCTCGCGGCCCACGTTCATCGAATCGCCGCCAAGGAGGGTGGCGATCAGCCGGTTCTCGGTCCGTTCCGAGAATTTGAGGATCTGTTTTGCCATCTGTTCCGAGGTGAGCACGAGGTTGGGGAAGCCGATCACAAAGGCCATGTCCCAGAGATCGCCGTGCTTTGCGAGCACCTCGAAGGTCTTCTCGAAACGCTTCTCGGTCGCATCGCCCAGCAGGTCAATCGGGTTGCCCTTGTTCCAGAACTCGGGAAGGAAATCGTTGAGCTCTTCAAGGACATCCGCCGGGAGGTCGATGAGCTCGATACCGTACCGCTCCGCGTAGTCCGAGGAGAGCACGGCAAAGCCGCCGGCGTTGGTGATGACCACCGCACGCTTCCCCTTGGGGTAGCGCTTGGGGTGGGCGAGCACTTGTGCGGCAAGGAATGCACCAGTCAGGGTGTGGACGGCGATGACGCCGGATTTCCTGAACGCTTCCATGTACACCTCGTACGAACCGGAGAGCGACCCGGTGTGGGAGGCAGAAGCGGCCTGGCCCTTCTTTGAGGAGCCTGACTTGATGGCAATGACCGGCTTGGACTTGGCCACCTCGGAGACGACCTCCATGAAGGCCTTACCGTCCGTGATCTGCTCGATGTACATGATGATGGCTTTTGTCTTGGGATCTTTTTCCACGTACCTGAGATAGTCGAGGAAATCGAGGTCGCACTGGTTACCGACCGAGATGACGTTGGAGAAACCAATGTTCTTTGCCAGGCTCCAGTCAACGACCGTGTTGATGATGGCACCGCTCTGGGAGATGAACGCGATGTTACCGGGCTTGGGCGACTGGTGGACATACGTGGTGTCGATGCCCCGCGGCGGTACGATAAGACCCAGGCAGTTTGGACCGATGATCCGCATGCCATGGCCTTTTGCTATGGCCACAACACGTTCTTCGAGTGCCTTGCCATCGGGCCCCATCTCCTTGAACCCGGCCGTAATGATGACCGCAAGGGATACACCCTTTGCCCCGCATTCCTCGATTACTGCGGGGACGTGGATGGCCGGGACGGTGATGACTGCCATATCGACCGGCGCCTGGATGGCCGTGATGGTGGGGTAGGCCTTGAGTCCCTGGATCTCTGCACGCTTGTTGTTGACCGGGTAGAGCTGACCGGGGAAGTGCAGGAGGTTATGCATGACCGCGTATCCCATCTTGGAGGAGTCCTGGGATGCGCCAATCACCGCGATCGACCGCGGGGTGAAGTACTCGATCGGGACCGGGACGCGTTCCGGTGCCTCCACCTTGTGGACGGAATCGCTCACGATCACGCGGGCATCTACCGCACAGGCACCCGACTCGTACAACCGGAGGGGGTTGACATCGAACTCCACGATATTCTCGTTCTCCAGGAAGAACCGGCAGACATTGCCGATGATCTTTACCAGGCCCTCCTCGTCACGGGGCTTTGCACCGCGGTAACCGGCAATGAGCGGGTACGCGTTGATCTCCCGGACCATCTGCCGGATCTCGTCATCGGTGACCGGCAGGATACGCAGGGTCACGTCCTTCATGAGCTCGACCATCGTCCCGCCCATACCAAACGTGATCACCTTGCCGAATGCAGGGTCCGTCCGCCCGCCGATGATCAGCTCGAGGCCGGGCTCTGCCTGCTGTTCGACCATGACCCCTTCGATCTGCGCCTCGGTATTGTAGGACTTGGCGTTGTCGATAATTTTTGTAAAGGCGCCAAGAGCGGCCTTCCTGCTCCCGATACCGACCATCACACCGCCTGCATCGCTCTTGTGGACGATCTGCGGCGAGATGATCTTCATCACCACCGGGCATCCCATCTTCTCGGCAGCAATAGCCGCGTCCTCGCCGTTCTTGACGATCTGGTACTCCGGAACGGGAATGTCGTATTTCCGCAAAATGTCGTATCCTTCTGCTTCAGAGAGCATCTTCTGGGTCACAATCTTCACCTCGAATCATGGTCTGGGAACCCTCGCGTCAGGAGGTCCGGGTCCCCGGTTTGTCGTCGGGCATGCAGGCAAAAGGTCCTGATAACGGACGCGGCGCATACCCTGCTGTATGATCTGATTAGAAATTTGGCGATGCCTCATTTAAATGTGCTGAATTGTAAGCAATGCGCGAGATAAGGTAAACGGACGGCTTTACGGGCGATTTTTTCCATTCGGACCAAAAGAATAACATTAATTCATCATTATTGATAATGTAATTTAGAGGAATACAATGGACAAGAGCGCAGAGACCACCGGCACCGCCATCAAATACTATACACCGGACCCCTCCTACCGCGTGCACAGCTGGATGGGTGATTATACCTGGGCATACAACGAGTTTGTTAAGGACCCGGACAAGTTCTGGGATCACATTGCCCAGAAACTCCACTGGTTTTCCCCCTATGATAAGGTCTGCGAGTGGAACTACCCGTACGCGAAGTGGTTTGTCAACGGCAAGACCAACATCACCTACAACTGCCTTGACCGGCACGTGCTGGGCGACCGGCGCAACAAGGTGGCACTGATCTGGAAAGGCGAACACACCGAGGAGGAACGGGTCTTTACCTACCGGCAGCTGTACCGCGAGGTCCAGAGATTTGCCAACGGCTTAAAGAAACTGGGCGTCACCAAAGGCGACCGGGTCTGTATCTACATGCCGGTCATCCCCGAGCAGGTGATCGCCATGCTCGCCTGCACCCGGATCGGGGCGATCCATTCCGTGGTCTTCGGGGGCTATGGGGCAGCGGCGCTCAACCAGCGGATCGTGGGTGCCGGCGCCAAGATCGTGATCACGGCCGATATGGCGATCCGACGGGGCAAGGCAATCCCGCTTAAGCACGTGATCGAGGAGGCAGTCATCAACGCCCCCGCCGTTGAGAAGATCATTATCCTGCGCCGGGAGCAGCGCACCCCGGTCGAACTCCACAGCGAGATGGAGGTTGACTTCTACGAACTCATGGCGGATGTCGGCTCCGATTGCCCGGCCGAGGTCATGGATGCGGAAGACCCGCTCTTTATCCTGTACACCAGCGGCACTACCGGCGCGCCCAAGGGCATTGTCCATACCTGCGGGGGCTACATGGTGGGCGCCTATTATACGACCAAGTACATCTTCGACATCAAGGAGCACGACGTGTACTGGTGTACCGCCGACCCCGGCTGGATCACCGGCCACTCCTACGTGGTGTACGGGCCGCTCTCAGTGGGCGCGACCGTCCTTATTGCCGAGAACACCCCGGACTACCCGGACCCGGGGACCTGGTGGAAGATCATCGAGGAGTACGGGGTCAACATTCTCTATACTGCACCGACCGCGATCAGGATGTTCATGAAACTTGGCGAGGAATGGCCGAACAAGTACAACCTCGGCTCGCTGCGTGTGCTCGGGTCGGTCGGGGAACCGCTCAACCCCGAGGCTTTCGAATGGTTCTATCATGTAATCGGGAAGGACCGGTGCCCCATCGTGGATACCTGGTGGCAGACCGAGACCGGCATGCACATGGTGACAACGGTGCTGGGCGAACCCATGCGGCCGGGCTACGTGGGCAAATCCGTTCCCGGCGTAGTGGCAGACGTGGTGGACAAGGACGGGAAACCGGTCGAGCCGGGCAAGAGCGGATTTTTGGTGATGCGCCAACCCTGGCCCTCCATGATGCGCACGATCTGGAACAATGATGAGCGGTACCGCAAGTACTGGGAGACGATCCCCGGCTGCTACCAGGTGGGCGACCTTGCGATCAAGGATCCCGACGGGTACATCATGGTGATCGGGAGGTCTGACGACCTCATCATCGTCTCGGGCCACAACATCGGCACGGCCGAAGTAGAGAGTGCACTCGTCTCCCACAAGGCAGTGGCGGAAGCGGCCGTGATCGGGAAACCCGATCCCTTAAAGGGGAACACCATCAAGGCCTTTGTCACCCTCCGCGTGGGCCATACCCCGAGCGATAAGCTGAAAAACGAGCTGATCTACCACGTGCGGATCACGCTTGGTCCCATTGCCATGCCCTCCGAGATCGAGTTTACTGATTCCCTGCCCAAGACCCGGAGCGGAAAGATCGTCCGCCGGGTGCTCAAGGCAAAGGAGATGGGCATGGACCCGGGCGACATCTCCACGCTCGACGAATAAGACCGGACCATCACCCCTTTTTTTTGTTTTTATCCTTCCCCGTTAACCCGATGCCTTTTTATACCGCGCTCCCCTTTCTTTATATGCTTTATATATACGGGGATGACCGTCACGCGATCTCCTCGTCCTCCAACCTATTCGGATCCCAAGACTCAGGTGATGATACCATGAAGGCAAATCCAGAGGACTCACTGAAGATAGAAAATATCGTTGCATCTGCAAAAGTGACCGACTACCTCGATTTACCGGCGCTCGCCTCCAAGATCAAGGATGCAGAATACAACAAGAAACGGTTCCCCGGCGTTGTCCTGCGGATGCAGAACCCCAAGATCGCTGCCCTTGTCTTTGGCTCGGGCAAGGTGGTCCTGACCGGGGCAAAGAGCGTGGACAGCCTCTCCAAGGGGCTGACGATCCTAGGCAACCAGCTCCGCAGCCTGGACATCGATATCCCGAAGAAGCTTACCTACAAGATCCAGAACATCGTGACCTCGGCCGATCTTGCGACCGCGATCAACCTCAACAAGATCGCGGTAGGCTTCAACCTGGACAGGATCGAGTACGAACCCGAGCAGTTCCCGGGCCTGGTGTACCGGCTCGAAAACCCCAAGGTCGTGGTCCTGCTCTTTGGCTCGGGTAAGCTAATCATCACCGGGGGCAAGGAACCCGAGGACGCAAAGAAGGCCGTCGTCAAGATCCTCTCCGACCTGCGCAGCCTCGGCCTGATGTAAGAGCCCGGTTCTGCCTTGCGCGGGACATAAATACTACGGGTTTGAATGAAAATCTTTTTTTAGACTATGTGTCAATATTTGACGCCGAAAAAAGTGTCCAATATATAATATTTATGTTAATTGTTCGCCAATCCGAGCTAATATATATCTTTGGCAAGATAAATTGGGGTACAGAATAAAGAAAACCATGGAGTTGTGTGCATGAGAACCGAAAATGTGATGTATTTTACCGAGAAGGAAGAAGAATTTGCCAACCTTCTCATAGAGATCGGTACCAAGAAGAATGTCGCGAAGGTGCTGGTGTTTCTCGCAAACATCCCCGAGGCTACCTCCCGTGCCATTGAGCGTGGCACCGATCTCCGCCAGCCCGAAGTGAGCATTGCCATGCGGTACCTGATGGACCAGGGCTGGATCAACAGCCGCGAGAGCAAGGCCGAGAGCAAGGGCCGCCCGGTCAAGATCTACGAGCTTGCAAAGCCCATCACCGATATCATGGACAGTATCGAGAAAGAGAAGAAGAAGGAAGCGACCAACCAGCTCGCAATGATACAGAAATTACGGGACTACATCCGGTGATGTAAGGACCGAACACTTTTTTTCATTCCCCACAATTATCGTTGTATTTCCCGTAAACCGGGTAAAGAGGCCGCTTTCGATCACACCGGGAATGACCGCCATCTCCGCTTCGAGGCCGGCCGCGTCGGCAATCTCCTCAAAGTGGCAGTCCACGATGAAGTTGCCATTGTCCGTGATGACCGGGCCGTCTTTTTTAACCCCTTCGCGGATAAACGGCCGGCACCCCAGGCCCCGCAGCTGAGCAATTGCGGTTTTCGTGGCAAACGGGAGAGTCTCGACCGGGACGATACCGCCAAGCTTTTTAACCATCTTTGCTTCGTCTACAACGACCACGAACCGGAATGCCGCGGATGCAACACACTTCTCCCGGGTGAGCGCCGCACCGCGTCCCTTGATCATCCGGAACCGGGGGTCCACCTGGTCTGCGCCATCAATGGCGAGATCAAGCACCGGGTTGTCGTCCAGCGTGGTTAAAGGGATGCCGTACTCCCGCGCCCTCATCGCGGTCTGGTAGGAGGTGGGGACGCCCGCAATCGAGAGGCCTTCCCGGATCCGGCCCGAGAGGCTCTCGATGGCGTAGAAGACCGTGGAGCCGGTGCCAAGGCCGATCACCATGCCGTCCTCCACAATCTCCGCTGCCTGGTATCCTGCCGCCCTTTTTGCGGCGGCGACTGCATCTGCTGTGCCAGCCATAGTGATGATAGGATTCGGTGCCGGTATAATTAAAACTGGTGAAGGGAGAGGCGTACTGTCTTCCTGATGATGTCCCTTGGTGCGAATTTTCGGAAAGGGTCGTTGCCTCAAAATATATTGCGATGTCTCCCCGCCTCAGGGCCCCTCACGGGGCACAGTTGGGCAGGGGCCGTTTTCCCCCTTAATCCGATTCTTCTGGTGTTCGTAATTTTTTTTTTTTGGAATGCAAATTTTTAGTCACTGGCCCGCCGCGGGGGCGCCCCTTCGGGGGCGGCGGGAGGTATCGCTATTCCACGGCAATAAAAAACAGGGATGAGAGAAGAGATGTCAGCACAGCCGCATACCGGATGTATTTGTAAAAAGATATGCGATTTTCCGTTGGGACCGTTCTACAGTTTATTTCAAAAAAATCTTCTTTGTCTCTTCTCTTGCCGCGTGCGCCGTGCAGTCAAGCGTGATGGGCGTGATCGAGACATTGCCTTTCCGGACCGCGTGCACGTCCGTGCCCTCCTCCGCGTCCTCGATGAGCGGGCCGTTGATCCAGAAGTACGGCCGCCCCCGGGGGTCAAGCCGTTTTTCCACGCCCGTGTGGAAGAGCTTGCGGGCAAGGTGCGTGACCTCGTAACCACCGCGGATCTCCGACGGGATATTGACGTTGATCACGTCGGCTGCCGGGGGAAATCCCGATGCCAGCACGCGTTCCACCACATCGCGCACGACTTTCTTTGCCGTCTCAAAACTCTGCGCTGACTGGCCGGGATCGTCAAACTTGTCCCCCTGGTCCTCTACCTGGAGCGAGAAGGCGATCCCTTTTGTGCCCTGGTTGGAGGCCTCAAGCGCCGCACCGACCGTGCCCGAGGTCATGATCGACTCGTACGAAAGATTCTCGCCGATGTTGATCCCGCTCACCACGAGCGCTGGTGCCAGCCTGAGGGAGTACAGCCCGATGATCGCTGCGTCGGTGGGCTTGCCGCCGACCGCCCATGCGGGAATGCCGTTGATCTTTATCCGGTTGGCCCGGATGGGCTCGAAGATCGAGATCGATCGGCCCACCGCGCTCTGCTGGGTTGCCGGCGCCACCACCGTCACGTCCGCGATCGGGGCGAGCGCATCGTAGGCCGCCCAGATACCCAGGGAGTTCACGCCGTCATCGTTGGTAAGCAGGATCGCGGGTTTCATAGGATGTACTACTCCTTAGCACCCACCGGTCAATTAACTTCACCGATCCGCATGCAGCCATGCCTGCCGGCACGGGACGGATAGGGTAATTGCCTGCAGGTGCAATAGTACCTGCGATGAAGGTCCTGCTTGCTGAGTATGCCACTGCCTGCGACCCCGCCCTTGCTCCTGAGGGAGCCGCAATGCTCGATGTCCTTGCCGGAAGTTTTGCCCGGTGCGGGTACGACGTTGTCCAGCCGGGTCCGGGGGATTTCTCTGCCGAGATCGTGCGCCTTGCCCCTGAATGCGACATAGGACTTGTGATCGCCCCCGACCACATGCTTGCAAAGCTCACCCTCCCGATCGAACAGTACTCGCACAACCTTGGCTGCGGGAGCATGAATGCCGCACTCTGCGCAAGCAAGGTGGCAACCGGCAGGGTCCTCCGGGGCCATGGGATCCCGGTCCCTGCCCCTGCCCCTTCCGGCCGGCGCGTGGTTAAACCGATCAATGGCTGTGATTCCCATGGCGTCAGGCTCACCACGGATGCACCTGGCCCGGGCGAGTTTGCCGAGGCATATATCGAAGGCGAACACTACTCGGTGAGCCTTCTCTTAAGCCGGGTGGTGGGCGAAGCCTGCCTGTATTTCTCCGGCAATGCACCGCTCGTCCTCTCGGTCAACAAACAGGACGTGACCCTCGACCCCGATGGCAGATTCACGTATGGCGGCGGCGAGACGCCGGTACACCCGCCACGCGAACAGGAGATCCGCGATACCGCGATCAAGGCTGCGACCGTGCTCGGCTGCCAGGGGTATTGCGGGGTGGATGTCGTGGTCGGCGACCAGGTCTGCGTAGTGGACGTAAACCCGCGGATCACGACAAGCATTGTCGGGATTGCTGCCTGCATGGAAGAGGAGATCGCCAACCTGCTGGTTGCCGCATCGCGGGGTTCGGTGCCAAAAGAAGTCCACCTGTCCGGCCATGTGCGGTTCGACCGGGCGGGAAAGGTAACAAGACTATGATCGGTATCGATGTGGGCGGGGCAAACCTGAAAGTCGCTGACGGGCGCGGTGTCCACATCCACTACTGCCCCCTCTGGACCGGCGCCCCGATTGCCGACCTCCTGCGACCGTACGCGGGCACAGGAAACGAGCCTGCCGCGGTGGTGATGAGCGGCGAGCTCGCTGACTGTTTTGACAATAAACTGCAAGGGATTACGTTCATTGTCCATGCGGTCCGGGAGGTTTTTCCCTGCGCACGGTTCTATGGGACCGATGCTGCCTTCCATGACGGTGCGCTCCCGGTCCTTGCTGCGGCAAACTGGCTTGCGGCCGCGGACTACCTGCGGGAGAAGTACCCGGACGCGGTGCTCCTCGACATCGGGAGCACCACCGCCGACATCATCCCGCTCGCGTGTTTCCCCGCGCTGCGGGGTCTCACGGACCTTGCACGGCTCCGGAAGGGATACCTCGTATACACCGGCATGCTCCGGACCCCGGTTGCAACCCTTCTTTCCTCCGTAATACTTGACGGGATCAGGACCCCGGTCAGCACGGAATACTTTGCTGCGAGCGCCGATGCCCACCTGGTGCTCGGCCATATCACCCCGGCAGAGTATACCTGCGACACGCCGGACAAAAAAGAGAAGACACGGGCCGCGTCCTTACGCCGGCTCGCCCGGGTGGTCTGCGCCGACCTCGCGGAGATCGGGGAGGACGGCGCCCTGCAGATTGCGCAGGCATTCTGGGACCGGCAAAAGGAGATTGTCTGCAACACCGTGCGCCGGGTTAAGGAGGAGAGCGGCGCATCCCCGGTGATCGTGGCAGGCCTGGGTGCTGCTCTCTTTGCCCGGGAACTGGTCGGGACCGACCTCAATGGCGTGCTTGGGCCGGTGGCGGATGCGCTCCCGGCGTACGCGGTCCGCGAGGTGGCGTCACGGAACCCTGGAAGCTAAGCCTTGTCCTGCTCGCGGGCTCGCTTGGCCTGACCGGGCTCTTATGGATCCTGCACCTGCCGTTCTTCTTTTTCTTCCTCTGGGTCCCGCTCGTCCCGTTCTTTTCGCAGGGGCCTAAAAAGCGCTGCCCGGTGTGCGGATGGGAAACCGCAGGCAGCGAGAATTTCTGCCCCGCTGACGGCACCCCGCTCGCCCCCTGCCCCGGCGGCGAGAGTGGAGAGCGAGATCACTGAGAGCGGAATGCGTGTCCCGAAAAGCGGGGTTGCAGGGACGGGACCGGGAAATACTTTCGTGAACTTCCGGCAGCTGGTCCGGTCCACGATGATATCCAGTGCGTCCAGCCATGCGGCCGTCCGGTTGACCGTCATCATGGTCGCGAGGGTGAGGCAGAGGTCAACAACCGGCGACCCGATCCGGGTGCCCGGGTAGAACGGCTCGTCCGCGTTTACGATACTTCCGCAGTGTTTGCAGGAGAACCGCTTCACGTTCACGTGCAGCGTGCGTTCCCGTTCGTTCTCCCGGATGATACAAAAGATCTTTTTCCTGGTATCATATCCCGAGACCGGCCCCCCGCAGTCCGGGCAGGCGGCACAATCGCCAAAGGAGACGCCGTCCACGGCCAAAAGGCCGGCCTGGACAATCGTGGAGAGCATGGGTGGGACCCGGGGGGCCATCATGGAGCTGCACCCCCCGGGCCGGTCCCGGCATTCCGGGCACTGCAGTTCCGGGCCGGATTTCCTGCCGACAACCCACTAATAATCATCACTTTTTCCTCAGATTTGATCACGCTTAAATATATTGGACACAGACCCTGTGTGTTCGAGGTTAGAACATGGATTTCAAGTACGTACCAAGCACCTGCCCCTACTGTGGCAACGGGTGCGGTGTCAACCTTGTCGTTGCTGACGGCAAGTTCGTGGGGATCTCCCCGTGGCACCGGAACCCGGTCAACGAGGGTAAGGTCTGTATCCGCGGGAACAAGTCCTACGAGTTCGTCAACAGCCCCGCACGGCTTGTCACTCCTCTCATTAAGAAGGGAGACAAGTTCGAAGAGGCCAGCTGGGAAGACGCGTACAAGGAGATCGCTAACGCGTTCAAGTCCGCCAAAGGCGACGCGATTGGCGTGGTTGCATCCGCACGGAACAGCAACGAGGACTCCTTTGTCTTAAAGAACTTCGCAGCAAACGTGCTCAAGACCGCAAACATCGACTACTGCGGCCGCCGCTGCAATGCCGATGCGGTCAAGGGCCTCGCCGATGCCTTCGGTAACGGCGCGACCACAAACTCGCTTGCCGACCTTTCTGATGCAAAGGCGATCCTTGTCGTGGGCAGCAACCCGCTCGAGGAGAACCCGCTCGCCGGCCGCCGGATCATCATGGCCCAGCAGAACGGTGCCAAGATCATTGTCGCCGATGCCCGTAAAACGGCAACCGCGAAGATCGCCGACCTCCACATTGCCTGCAACCCGGGCAGCGGCGTTGCGCTCGTCAACGGTATCATCACCGCGATCGTCAAGGCCGGAAAGGAGAACAAGGACTACATTGCAAAGCACACGAAAGACTTCGAGAAGGCCAAGGCAGCCGCCGCCTCCTGCACCCCCGATGTGGTCGCAAAGGCAGCCGGCATTGATGCCGCAACAGTCGCGAAGGCTGCCGAGATCTTTGCCGCAGCCCAGCCCGCAGCGGTCGTTACCTCTGCAGGTGCAGGCGCCGGCGACCTGATCCGGGCCCTTGCAAACCTCCAGCTGGTTACCGGCAATGTCGGCAAGGCCGGCGCAGGTGTCAACCTCCTCCGCGGCAAGTCCAATGCACAGGGCGCAGCCGATGTCGGCGCAGTCCCCGGCGAGGGCGGCCTTACCGTCCCGGCCATGATCGATGCGGCAGCAGCCGGCAAGATCAAGGCCCTCTACGTGGTCGGCGAGAACATTGCTTCCGCAGGCCCGCATGTTGCCGATGCACTCGGCAAGCTCGACTTCCTCGTGGTCCAGGACCTCTTCCTGACCGAGACCGCCGCCAAGGCAAACGTTGTCCTGCCCTCTGCCTCCTTTGCAGAGCGCGACGGCACCGTCACCAACGCCGAGCGCCGCGTCCAGCGGATCCGCAAGGCCATCGAGCCGGTCGGTAGCGCAAAGGCAGACTGGCAGATCGTCTGCGAGCTCGCCAAGGCCATGGGACACGAGAAGGAGTTTGCGTTCAAGGACGCAGAAGCGATCTTTAACGAGGTCGCAAAGGCAGTCCCCGCCTATGCAGGCATCACCTACGCGGCACTCGAAAAGCCCGAGGCAGTCCAGTGGCCGGCAGCCGGCGGAAAGTTCGGCACCGCAGTCCTCTACGCGGACAAGTTCGCCACCAAGGACGGCAAGGCAGCCTTTGCTGCAGTCGAGTACAAGGCCGTCGAGGCCGCCGGCGGGGAATATCCGCTCGCGGTTGCCGCAGTCTGGCCCATGGGAACTCTCTCCACCAACTCCGCATCCATTGTGCGCGAGTGGCCCTTCCCCAAAGTCCAGATCAATGCCGACGATGCAAAGGAACTGGGCATCCCGAACGGCTCTGCCGTCAAGGTCACCTGCAAGGTTGGCACGATTGAACTCGTTGCCGATGTCACCAAAGACATCAAGAAAGGTGTGGTCGCCATGGCCGTCCCGGCGGGCATCACGGCTGTGAAGATCGAGATCGCAGGAGGGAACTAACCATGACAAAGAAAGGCGATATGCTCTACGCGTGGACCAACGACGCAGAGATCCAGAAGAAGGCCGAGCTCGGTGGCGCGGTCACCTCCTTGTGGAAACACGCGCTCGAGACCAAGACCATTGATGCAGTGCTGGTCATCTCCAAGGGTAAGGACCTCTACGATGCAAAGCCGACACTCGTGACCGACCCGGCACAGCTCGCAAACACGGCTGGTTCGCTCCACTGCGGTACGCTCCTCCTGCCCAAGCTCATCAAGAAGTACTTAGGCGGCGCTGAGACCATGAAGATCGGTGTCACCGTCAAGGGCTGCGACGCAATGGCGTTCTATGAACTGGCCAAGCGCAAGCAGATCAACCTGGACAACATCTTCATGATCGGTGTCAACTGCGGTGGGTCGGTCAGCCCGGTCCTTGCCCGCAGGATGATTGCCGACAAGTACCAGGTCGACCCGGACACCGTCCACAAGGAAGAGATCGACAAGGGTCAGTTCATCATCGAGTACGAAGGTGGCCACAAGGGTATCACCGTCGATGAACTCGAAGAGCACGGCTACGGACGCCGGTCCAACTGCCGCCGCTGCAAGATGAAGGTCCCCCGCCAGGCAGACCTCGCCTGCGGTAACTGGGGTGTCATCGGACCCCGCGCCGGAAAGGCAACCTTTGTCGAGGTGTGCAGCGATAAAGGCGCACACCTTGTTGACAGCGCCGTAAAGAAGGGCATCCTCGCAACCGAGGGCGCCAACCCCAAGGGTCTTGAGATCCGCGGCAAAGTCGAGGGCGCAATGCTCAAGCTCGGCGAGAAGTGGCGCAAGCACGACTTCGAAGGCCTGGGCAGCGGCAAGGACCGCTTAAAGAAGATCATGGCCGAGACCTCGCGCTGCATCAAGTGCTACTCGTGCATCTCCGCCTGCCCGATCTGCTACTGCGTTGACTGCACCACCAAGAACCCGGTCTATATCAAGCCCGGCGAGGTACCGCCAAGCTTCATGTTCCACCTCATCCGGTTCGCCCACATTGCAGACTCCTGCGTGAACTGCGGCCAGTGCCAGGAACTCTGTCCTGCCGAGATCCCCAACGCTCTCTTCATGCACGCCCAGCAGGTCGAGCTCGAGAAGATGTTCGGCCACGTGCCCGGCGTCTCCATGGAACTCCCGCTCATGGCGTTTGTCGAGGAGCGCGAAGAGCGTGCCCGTCTGTCCAACACCGGCAGCGACATGATCTACGAGAACGTGTTCAACCCTGTCGCGAAGAAATAATCTCCCCTTTTTGGGGAACGTCTTTTTTTAGCATCCATTCCTGGAAAATTCTTCAGATCAAAGGAAGATCCGCTCTTATTTTATCGGTGCAATTCCTCCCGTCGCCCCCGATGGGACGCCCCCGCGGCGGGTATCTGGAGAGGAAGAGGGGAATTACGTCTCGCAAATATTTTCCGGGCCACTAAAACGAAATAATACCCGACACGGGAAAACGCCTCGTTGGATTTTGCACTACGCACGTACCGGGATCCTCACACTACATCGAAATCAGTGAGCGGTTCTGAACAGTGAGAAGACGCCCGGACACGCATTCGCGAGCGAGGGCCCGATGAGGCGCCCGAGCGATCCCCGAAAGGGGTGGGAAAATCATATTGGAAGCCTCTCTCACGCATCCGGTAATTTGTCCTGTTATGTTCCCGAATAGTTACTCAAGGCATGGGCTATCGCTCTTCAACGGTGCAGAAAAACCTCCGACAATCTAAAGAAACTCTCACCCGATCCCGTGGATCTTCCGGAACAGCCGTACCCGGGCCCGGGTTGCATCCCGTGGCGGCGGAACCGTATGGGTCATTCGTTCCCCTTCTGCGGCCCGGAGGATCGCGTTCACGGCAGCCGGGTGCGACCGGCCGTAACCGCCTTCAAGGACAAATGCCGGCGGAAGGCCGGTTGCATCGATCAACAGGCCGGTAAGGAGTCCGTAATCGTCGGGGTGGAGGTCCATCACGCTCAGCGGGTCATCCGCGAGCGAGTCCTGCCCGGCAGAGACAATGAGGAGGTCCGGGTTAAAACATTCAATCGCCGGGATGAAGAGATCCGTAAAGACATGGGCATAATCGCCGATCGTACACCCGTGGAGGAGCGGCGCGTTCACCGTGCAGCCCGCACCGGGACCGGACCCGGTCTCGGTGGCCGCACCGGAACGGGGGAAGAGGCCCTCCGCGTGGACCGAGCAGTACAGCACCCGCTCGCTTTTCTTGAAGGTTTCCTGTGTCCCGTTGCCGTGGTGGATATCCCAGTCAACAATCGCGATCCGGTCCGTAGTGCCAAGCATGTGCGCCGCAGCGACCGCCGCGTTGTTGATGAGGCAAAAGCCCATCGCCCAGGCCGGCAGGGCGTGGTGGCCGGGCGGGCGGACAAGCGCAAAGGCACTCTTTCCCTCATGGGCCATCCCGGCAGCCTGGCATGCAGCACCGGCCGCGTACAGGGCAGCACCGTACGACCACGGGGTAAAATAGGTATCAGTATCGATAAATCCCGCCATGTTCCGGGCAACCGTCACGCTGGGCAGCAGCCCTTCCACCGGCATGGGGGAGAGCCGGTGCAGCCACGCGAGATAGCCGGGCTCGTGGACCCGGGCGAGGTCAGCCTCTGCTGCCGGAACCGGTTTTACCAGGGGCGTCCCGGCCGGCAGGGCTGCTAGGAGAGCATGGAGGCGCCCAGCGGATTCGGGATGACCCGGGCAGTCGTGGAGATCGAAGACCGGCCCGGTGATGACAGCACACGGCATACGGTCCGACCGGATCGGATGATGAGGGAATCTGCGGTCCGGGTGATGAAGCTTGCGGCGGGCACTGGGACAGGAAAACAACATTCGTTAAAACGGAGGGAAAAATAAAATCACACGAAATATAAACGAGAAAAACCAGCTGATCCTTTCAGTGAAGATACCGGAATCATTTAAAAGAACCGTTGACGCATTCTGGGACTGGTTCCTTGAACCACGGCCCTGCATATTTGTGGCGATCTTTTGTATCGGGTGCCTGCTTGAGATCGTCTTTCACCTGGTACTGAATACTTCTGTTGCCTACACGCACTTTTTCTACCTGATCATTGTTCTTGCCGGGCTCTGGTACCCGGACCGGGCTGTCCTGTTAGCGGTTTTCTTCGGAGGCATTTACGGCATCGTGGAATTTATCCATACCGGGACCATCTCCGGGGAATCACTGTTCCGCATCCTGATCTTATGCCTGGTGGCCATCGTTGTCAGCAGTATTGCTCGTCGCATGATGGTACAGAAAAACCAGCTGCAGGACTCCCAAGATGCACTGGCCCTTGCAAACAAAAAACTTAACCTTCTCTCCGGTATCACGCGTCACGACATCAACAACCAGCTTACGGGTCTTTTAGGCTACCTCGAACTTTCAAAAGATACAGGGACAGATCCAAAAATGCTGGAATATATTACACGGGAGGAAGTCCTCGCCCGCACCATCCAGCGCGAGATAGCATTCACCAAGGATTACGAGGAGATCGGGCTCCACGTCCCGCAATGGCAGAACGTGGCAAAGATTCTCCGGGCGGACTGGTCCTCACGGCAGCCGGGGATCGTTATCCTGAATACTGAACTTGACGGTCTTGAAGTCTATGCCGATCCCCTCCTGGAAAAGATCTTCGGGAACCTGATCGACAATTCGCTCCGGCATGGAAAGAAGGTCAGCCAGATCCGCATATCGTATGCAATCCATGACCCGGATCTCGTCCTGATCTACGAAGACAATGGCGTGGGTATCCCGGAATCGGACAAGGATCATATCTTTGAAAAGGGATTCGGCCGGCATACCGGTATGGGGCTTTTCCTGTCACGGGAAATTCTGAATATTACCGGGCTGTCCATACGGGAGACCGGCACGCGAGGGGAGGGCGCCCGGTTCGAGATAGCGCTTCCCTCAGGACGGTTCCGATTCAGGTAACCCGGCCCGGTTTTCCGAGGACCGCGATCCTTTTACACCGGGTTTTTTGAAAAATTCTCCGGGCAAAAGGGAGACTGGTCACCGGCCTGTCTCCAATGGATTACAACCCGCGTTTTATCCACAGGACAAGCGACACGCTGATGAAAACAACAAAAAACGTAAACCGGTAAGCTACCGCCAGGTTCACCGCAATCCCCGAGGGCGAGAAGAGAAAACCACAGATCAGAAAAAGCAGGGTGACAATACAGACTGCGGGAATGGCATAGTACCTGGTTGACCAGTAAGCGAGGATGAGGGGAATGAAATAGAGGAGCCAGACCGGATTGCCCAGCGGGGTTACTATATCTACCAGATAAACTGCCAGGAAGACCAGTAAAACGATAATTACCAGGCCAAAATCCGATGAAAGATGTCTGAGAATCAGCGACAGCCGGGATTTATTATGGTGTTGGATCATGATCAGATATTCCCCCTAAACGAGAACTGGCATTTTCTCCTGCACCTTAACCTATTCGGGCCGGTTTTTAAAAATCATTGCTGTTTTCTCCTCGTTCCCGGTGAAATCCCGGACCTGTACCTGAAAACGAACAGCTGTTACAGGACCGATAAATGCACGTTAACACCGGCGTCAAAGTGTTTTTAATCGATGAAAAGTTACGGTATGAACCGGTACCATTCCTTGGGGACTTATCATTTGAAGCCTTTCCGGCATTTCCTTTATACTCGCTGGAAAACAAAATAGGGGGCTGTATATTACAGGGATAATGGTACTACCAACAGGAATTAATGCATTAAAAAAAAGGGATCAATAGCGAGTCCATAATAACAAGGCTCCTCATCATGACGGATCGACCTACCTCTGATTCAGGGACAGAACCGCCCGCTTCTCTTCCCGCCACCGGCCTTTCTACTGCCGAAGTCGCCGGCCTGAGGGAACGCTATGGGTTCAACGATATTCCCGAAGAAAAGAAAAATCCGCTCCTTAAATTCCTCTCTTATTTCTGGGGTCCGATCCCGTGGATGATCGAGACAGCCGCCCTCCTGTCGGCAGCAATATCGCACTGGGATGATTTTGCCATCATCATCCTTCTGCTGGTAACCAATGCAGTTGTCGGATTTTTCCAGGAGAGAAAAGCGGAAAATGCTATCGAACTCCTAAAAAAACAGCTCGCACCCAATGCCCGCGTACTCCGGGACGGGACATGGCAGGAGATCCCGGCCCGCGAACTCGTGCCCGGCGACCTTGTCCATGTCCGGCTCGGGGATATTGTCCCGGCAGACGCGGTCCTTGGAAAGGGAAACTTTCTCCTTCTCGATGAATCCGCTTTGACCGGCGAATCCCTCCCGGTCGAAAAGAAAACTGGCGATACCGTCTATTCCGGTTCCATTGCCCGTCAGGGCGAAATGGATGCAGGGGTCACAACAACAGGGGGAAACACTTTTTTTGGCAAGACTGCCCGGCTTGTCCAGGCAAAACCCCCGCGAAGCCATTTCCAGGCTGCCGTCGAACGGATCGGGAACTATCTTATCATCCTCGCTATCGTGCTCGTCAGCATAATTATCATTGTTTCAGTCATTCGTTCTGAATCATTCCTTGAAACACTTCAGTTTGCCCTTATTCTCGTAGTAGCCGCAATTCCCGTGGCACTTCCCGCAGTTTTGACGGTAACTCTTGCGGTCGGGGCCGTGGCCCTTGCAAAAAAAGAGGCGATTGTCAGCCGCCTGAGTGCCATAGAAGAGATGGCAGGGATGGATATCCTCTGTTCCGATAAGACCGGGACAATTACACAGAATTCCATCAGTATCGGTGAAATCTGGACATTTTCCGGGATTTCCGGGCAGGACGTTATTATTGCGGCGGCGCTCGCCTCAAAAAAAGAGAGTAATGATCCGATCGACATGGCAATTTTTTCACGGTACGATCATCTTGCGCCACAATCCGGGACTCCCGCCACCGAAGTTCTGGATTTTGTTCCTTTTGACCCGGTCTCCAAATTCTCAAAGGCGACAGTCCATGACCGATCGGGCAAATCGTTCGAAGTGGCTAAAGGAGCACCGCAGGCAATAGCTTCCCTTGTCGGAACAGACGATAATGTAACCCCCATACTGGATACCTGGGTTCTGGATTTTGCGCGGAAAGGGTTCCGTGCACTCGGGGTAGCCCGGACGGACAGCGCCGGGACATGGCGGTACCTCGGTCTGATTGGCCTGTTTGATCCCCCCCGGGAAGATTCCGGGGCAACTATTGTCGAAGCCAAAAAGCTCGGCGTAAATGTGAAAATGGTGACGGGCGACCACGTTGCCATTGCACAGGAGATTTCCGCACAGGTGGGCCTGGACCAGAACATCCTTCCCCGGACCGCACTCGTAGAGGGTGATGGGGATGAATCCCGCAAACAACTCGAGTCGGCCGGCGGATTTGCCCAGGTCCTTCCCGAAGACAAGTTCCGAATCGTTAAGATCCTGCAAGAGGGCGACCATATTGTAGGTATGACCGGAGACGGTGTGAACGATGCACCGGCTCTCCGTGAAGCAGATGCCGGTATTGCGGTTGCCGGTGCGACCGATGCGGCAAAATCTGCTGCAGACATCGTACTGACAAAACCCGGACTCTCGGTTATCATCGATGCGATCGAGCGAAGCCGGGAGATTTTCCGAAGGATGGAAAATTACGCAGTCTACCGGATTGCTGAAACGGTACGGGTCCTGATATTCCTGACTTTGTGTATTGTGGTGCTGAATTTTTATCCGGTTACCGCGATCATGCTGGTCGTTCTCGCTATCTTAAACGACCTTCCGATTATGATGATCGCCTTTGACAACGCCCCTGTTGCAGGAAAACCCGTGCGCTGGCAGATGAACCGCATTCTGACACTCGCCACTATTCTCGGAGTCCTGGGGGTTGTCTCAAGTTTCATCCTTCTCTGGGTGGCAAAAGAATATTATCATCTTGATGCGGGTGTTATCCAGACGCTCATTTTCCTCAAGCTTGCCGTTGCCGGTCATATGACTATTTACCTTGCCCGAACCGGCCAGCAGCACTTCTGGGAACGGCCTTTGCCGGCACTTGCCCTGTTTGGTACAGCAGAAATTACCCAGATTGTCGCGACCCTCATCGCGATCTATGGTGTTTTCATGACACCGCTCGGGTGGTTCCTCGCCCTTATTGTCTGGGGGTATGCTCTGGCCTGGTTCCTGATCAACGACCAGATCAAGGTACTGTTATTCAGGAAGATCCACCCGTACTCGTGATCCTTTTTCAGACGATGCGGCACATCAATCGGAAATTCACCGGTTGGCCCGCCCCCCAATAAATAAATACCACGACCTGCTCAGTACCCTCTTTGAGGTGCAGGAAAAATGCCACCGGTTGTCTGGGATTTGGGGATCTTTGTGTATGAATATCTCAAAATCATTGTAGCCTGTGCTGCGGTTCTCCTCGCAATAAAGTGGAGGAAGAATGAATTCCTCGCAGGCCTGTTCTTTCTCCTGTTGTACACCATCTTTGATGCGATAGATATTTTCTTTGCCGACATTCTCCAGAAGCCGTTTATCGAAACCTCACAATTCGGATTCATCATGCTTGCGCTCATCTTCTTTATCATCGGGATGTGGAAGACCCGGCAGTGCACCGGGGGCTTAACTTCGCCTGAGCCAACCGGGGTTGAAGAACACCCACGATAAGAGCACCATCAGGACAGCAACGATAGTGACCACCTGGATAGGAGACACCTGGTGAGCACTAAAAAAGGAGCAGGCTCACCTAAAATTCAGGAGCGGCAGGAGAAATTTTTGTGATGCAGAAACGGTCGGCTGAAAAATAATAACCTTTTTCCGGTTTTTATGGATAGATCATAACACATATCTTGACCCGGCAACGATATTTTCCTCAACTGTTCGTCCGGAATACCTGTCCTGCACGGGCAGATCCCGGACAACGGAAACCTGGAACACACCGGGACTTGACGATAACAGGATATCCATGACATTTTCGTTCCCCTCCGGTTTTACCCCGACAAAACGGATCGCGGTTATCTCCATTATCGTTGGTGTCATCGCCGGGTTCGGGGCCCTGCTCTTTTACGAGGGCCTCAAGTGGGCAACGGCATTTTTCATGGGATACCTCCTGCAGTATGCATACCCGCAGGAAGGCCAGAGCATGGCGGTGATCAGCCAGTGGTCACAGCCCCATTCGCTCGTCCTCCTTCTCCCGGTCATGATAGTCGGCAGCCTCATCTCCGGGATTCTTGTGACCCGGTTAGCTCCCGAGGCTGAAGGTGACGGTACCGATGCCGCGTTCCGGGCCTTCCACACCACCGGGAGGATCCGGAAACGGATCCCGATCCTGAAAGCCGTAACCTCTATTCTCACCATCTCCACCGGGGGAAGTGCGGGGAGGGAAGGGCCCGCAGCGCAGATCGCGGGAGGGTTTGGGTCCATGGTGGCGGATATGATGGGGCTCTCCCCCAAGGAGAGAAGGATCGCGCTCACCACCGGGATCGGGGCCGGGATCGGTACCATCTTCAAGGCACCGCTGGGCGGGGCCGTGCTTGCCGCAGAGGTCCTCTATACCCGGGACTTCGAGTCAGAGGCGATCGTCCCGGCATTCATTGCATCCGTGATCGGGTATGCCATCTTCGGGTTCTTTGAAGGATATGCTCCCGTCTTTGCACTGATACCCCTTACATGGACCGTGGAGCAGATCCCCCTCTTCCTCCTGCTCGGTGTCCTGTGCGCCGCGTTCGGGATCCTTTTTATCACGGTTTACCACTGGAGCTCCGACCGGTTCTCCAGTCTCTTTAAGGCTTACAACATCCCCCGTTACCTGATGCCCGTTGCGGGTGCACTCCTCCTTGGGGCATTTGTCATCTGCCTTGCGCTGGTCTCCCCGGATGCGGAAACACTCGGGCTTGCCGGCATGGGTACCGGGTACGGCTTTGACCAGCTCATGCTGTACTCCCTCCTCCCCCTTGCAGTCGTCCTGCTGCTGCCTTTTGTGAAGATCATCGCGACTTCTCTTACGCTCGGGTCCGGCGGTAGTGGCGGTGTTTTTGCCCCGGGGCTGACCATCGGGGCTGCTGTCGGGGCGGCACTCGGTATTTTCCTGCATGTGGCATTCCCCGCCTATGTCCCCGTTGAAACGATCCCGGTCTTTGTGGTTGTGGGCATGATCTCCCTTTTTGGTGCAGTGGCAAAGGCACCCATCTCCGTGCTGATCATGGTCGTGGAGATGGTAGGGAGTATCACGATCCTGATACCGGCAATGGCAGCGGTTGCCGTCTCCCACATCCTGACAGGAGAGAAAGGCATCTTCAGGGACCAGGTCCCGACAAGGGCGCAGTCCGGCGCACACCGCGGGGAATACGACCGGGAGACCCTCGAGGGGATCTTTGTCCGGGACGCGATGACCCCAAAAGACATGGTTATCTCTGTCTCCCCGACGGACGATCCGGAAAAAGTGGTCCACCTTATGACCACAACCGGCCATACCGGTTTTCCGGTCATTGAGAACGGCCGGCTGGTAGGGATGATCACCAACCGGGACGTGAGCGCCATGCGGGTGATGGACAAGACCTGCCCCGGCATCCACGAGGGAATGACATCCCCGCCATTTGTTATTCACCCGGACGATACCCTGGAGGCTGCACTTGAAATCATGGTCGGCCATGGTTTTGATCACCTGCCGGTCGTGCGAAAGGAACTCCCGGAAACCCTGGTCGGTTTCCTGACGCGGACCGATATCCTGAGAACCTATGTCCAGGCCAGCCACCTGCTGGCGTGCAAGAAGGAGCACCCGGAAGAATCCGGGGGATCTTTATGAGGGGTCATCAGGATACTTTCTCCCATCGTACCGGTGTTCCGGGTGTTTTGGCCTTTCCTGGATCTTTTACTCTCCCTGATATCCGCCGCAGGCCCCGGCAATAAAATTACATATGCCATGAGCGTCCAATGCACACGCTGAGGCGAGAGGGTGGACCCTGACGGTATGCTGTACTCCTGCATCGGGAGGTATGACGAAGCACTCGCGCTCCATGATGGAGTGCTCAAAGAGCGGCCGGGCGATACCGGTACGCTCCTTGCAAAGGCGGCGACCCTGGACCGCATGGGCCGGTTTGCGGATGCACTCGCGGTGATCGAAGAGGTCCATGCCGCCGATAAGCTCCAGCCGGATGCCTGGTTCTTAAAGGGATTTTTCCTGTACCACCGCGGGGACTTAACCGCGGCGGCCGCATGCCTCGACGAATCCGTGAAGATCTCCCCGCGCCACACCGAGGCCTGGTGCATCCGGGGGAACTGCCACTACCACACGGGGGAGCTTGACGAGGCGCTGGAATGCTACGGGAAGGCGATCGGTACCGACGCGGCGTACCCGAAAGCGTGGTACAACAAGGGCGTGGTCCTTTCCGATACCCGCCGGTATGAGGAGGCCCTGCGCTGCTACGACGAGGTGCTCCGCTTAAACCCCGGGGTGGCTACGGTCTGGACAAACAAGGGATTCTGCCTTGCCATGACCGGGAAATACGAAGAGGCAGTGGACGCGTTTACCACGGCTCTTGAGATCAACCCGGCCGACATCACCGCATGGAATGACAAGGCGGCAGCCCTGCGCAGGCTCGGGCGTGAGGCGGAAGCAGAAGCGTGTGCAGAAAAAGCAATTGAGCTGGGCCGGAACCGCGGGCCATCACTCGTGCTCTAAAAAAAAGGACGGGAGATCTCCCGGCCTCCCGCAATTCAGCCGGGAGTCTTCCGGATCATCCTGACATTCTGGACGATCACCTGGCCATGCTCCACCACGCTTTCTATCTCGGGGAGGACCTCCATGATCTTCTCTTCCGTGTCCACGACCTCGATGGTCACGGGCAGGTCAAGCGAGAGCCGGAGCACGTCCACGGTGTGTATCACGTTCTCGTGGCCAAAGCCGGCCATGCCCCGCAGGACCGTGCAGCCGTGAAAGCCCTTTTCCTTGAAATAGTCCACCAGGTACTTGTACGCCGGCCGTCCTTTGATCGTGGCCGATTCCGCAATATAGATCTTGAGTAACATTCCGTCCATACGCATACTCCCGTTCACCCCGGCTC